>Ga0307408_100000002_pt1 | contig 827227 bp, 725 predicted proteins | sample 322Cmetagenome_FD_202116 | JGI IMG/M metagenome (GOLD analysis project Ga0307408, IMG submission 202116) | Maize rhizosphere microbial communities from greenhouse at UC Davis, California, United States - 322HYB-C-3 | ecosystem: Host-associated > Plants > Roots > Rhizosphere > Soil | place...
CCGGCCCCTCTCCCGCAAGCGGGAGAGGGGAGACAATCCGAAGTAAAGCGCAGCTTGCAGCCCGGGTCGTTCGAGCCGAAGCTATGCGGCTCGAACGGAGCCGCACCATGAACCTCGCCGAACTCACCGCCCGCATGCACGCCATTCGCGATCACAACGACTGGCGTCGTTACCAAAGCCCGAAAAACCTGGTCATGGCTGCCAGCGTGGAGATGGCCGAGCTGGTGGAAATATTCCAGTGGCTGAGCGAGGAGCAATCTCGCCAGTTGCCTCCCGATCAGCTCGCCCATGCCGGCCAGGAGGTGGCCGACGTGCTGCTCTACCTCCTGCAACTGTGCAGTGAGCTGGGCCTCGACATGAACCAGGCGGTGCTCGACAAGCTCGCCGACAACGAACGGCGCTTCCTCAAATGAGCGACCGCCACTTCGACGAGCTCGCCACCCGCTTCGCCGAGAAGATATACGGCGGCGCCAAGGGTGCCATTCGCCTCGCCGTGCTGCAGGCCGACCTGGCCGAGACGCTGCCGGATCACCCGCTGCGGGTGCTGGACGTCGGCGCCGGCCTGGGTCACATGAGTCTGTGGCTGGCCCAGCGTGGTCACCAGGTCACCCTGGCCGAACCCGCCGAGCCCATGCTCGAAGGTGCACGCCAGCGCTTCGCCGAAGCCGGACAGAACGCCACGTTCATTCAAGCGCCCTGGCAGGAACTGCTCGGCCAGCTGCAAGAGCCCTTCGATCTGGTGCTATGTCACGCCGTTCTGGAGTGGCTGGCCGAGCCGGCGGCCATCCTGCCGGTGCTGCACCAGCTGACGGCCAAGGATGGCTGGCTGTCGCTGGCCTTCTATAACAAGGACGCGCTGATCTACCGCAACCTGCTCAAGGGTCATTTTCGCAAGCTGCGCAAGGAACACTTCGCCGGTGAGAAACAGAGCCTGACACCACAACAACCGGTAGACCCACGCGAACTGGCCACGCAACTCGCAGCCTACTGGCAGGTCGAAAGCCGCAGCGGCGTACGCGTTTTCCACGATTACATGCCGCAGCAATTCCAGGCCAAGGCCGAGCTGATCGACTTGCTGGAAATGGAACTGGCACACCGCCGCCACCCCAGCTTCGAGGGGCTCGGCCGCTACCTGCACTGGATCTGCCGACCACGCTGAGGTCGCGGCGCATGCGTTGGACGAAGCCGACAGTCCGGCGTAGCCTGAAGCCATCGGGGATGTCGCGCGCGACTACGGAGACGACCATGCGCACCGCCATAGCCATACTCATTCTGCCGCTGCTGGTCGCCTGCCAGAGCCAGAATCCTTACCAGGCCGAATCGCTGCCGATGCCGCCGGCACCGCCTGGCGCGGCCACGACCTTCGACCGCAGCGCCTATCCCGCTGCGCCACGCGACTACGGCCGCTACCGCAGCTGGAGTTGGCTCGATGGCCGTGCGCCTGGTGGTGATCAACTGGCTGACAGCGTAAGTGCCGGCCTCGACCAGTACGGCCTGCGCCCGGCACTCAACGGCCCGGGCGACGTGCTGGTCAACGCCCGGATCAGCCAGGAAACCCGCCTGCGCCAGTATCAGGACAACGTCGGTGGCTACTATGGCACCGGCAGCCACTGGGACCGCCACTACGGTGCCTACGGCGGCGTACCCATCGTGCGTACTTACGAGCAGAAAGTGGCCGTGGTACGCATCGAACTGATCGACCCACGCGACCGCCAGGTGGTCTGGTCCGGTAGCGGCGAAGCCGTGGCCGGCAAGAACCAGGCGGCGCAAGCCGATGCCATGCGCGCGGCCATCCGCAGCGCGCTGGACGGCTATCCCCCTTATTGATCGACTGCCCCGGAGAGCATCATGCGTAACCTGCCCTACCTGGTCGTGGCCCTGCTGCTGAGTGGTTGTGCCAGCGTCAGCCTGGAGCGCGACTTCGACCCCAGCCGCGACTTCGGCGCCTACCGCAGTTGGAGCTGGATGGATGAGAAACTCACTTATCAGCCCGACGACGTTCGCCTGAAGAGCGATATCACCGAGGCACGCATAAGCCAGGCCGTCGCCGAGCAGCTCGACCAGCGCGGCCTGCGCCAGGCGGCCGATGGCCAGGGTGATCTGAAAGTACAGAGCGTGCTGATCGTCGACGAGCGCCAGGATCAGATCACCACCCAGTACGGTGGTGGCTGGGGTGGTTATTGGGGGGGCTACTGGGGCGGTCCGGCCTTCACCGAAACGCGCCGCGTGGACTACAAGGTCGCGACCCTGCAGATCGACCTGTACGACGCCAAGGACGGCAAACTGGTGTGGCGCGGTAGCGGTGAGCAGTTAATGCGCAGCCAACCGCCAACGCCTGCCGAGCGCGAACGCGCGATCCGCGAAACCGTCACCCAGGTGCTCTCGCAGTATCCACCGCGCTGAACAAGGACCACCCCGTTTGAACGCACACCTGCAACACCGCCCGGCCACGGCCACCGACCTCGGTGACGTGGTCGGCTTCCCGCAGAACATCGATGAACTGTTCTTCTGCTACCCCAAGGCCATCTGGCCGCTGAACGTCGGCCAGCTCGCTGCAGCCATCGCCGAGCGGCGTGAAAGCACGGTGGTGGAACTGGATGAAAAAGTCGCCGGCTTCGCCAATTTCTATCAATGGCAGCACGGTGAGTTCTGCGCCCTGGGCAACCTGATGGTGGCGCCCTGGGCGCGCAGCCAGGGCGTGGCTCAGCACCTGGTGGAGGTGATGGAACAGACCGCCCGCGAGCGCTACAAGGCACCGCTGATGAAGGTGTCCTGCTTCAACGCCAACGCCGGCGGCCTGCTGCTTTACACCCGTCTCGGCTACCAGACCGTCGGCATCGTCGAACGCCGCGCCCCGGACGGCGGCCGCGTGGCCCTGGTGCAACTGCAAAAACGACTTTAGAGCGTGCAGAGGAACCCGCCAGCGGAGAGCGCCTTGCTGGCGGTTCGCTAGCGAGCCTCGACAGCCACCGGCATGGATTTGAGCCATCCGCGCAGACTGAGAAAAACCGAGCGGGAGTTTCCCAGCGGTAGTAAACGACCGCGTTCGACATGACGAGTCGCGCCAAGCTGATAGCGCAGCGTCTGCTCCTGACTGGCGACACCGGAAAATCTGCTCGTGCGCCAGTCGCTTGCCAACAATGCGGCGCTGTCATCCACACCAGCATCGGCAGCGGCATGCAAGTGGGCCGCGTCCTGCGCCAGCCAGAGGCTAAGGCAATCTTCACATTGCATCGGCTCGGCAAACGACTCGATGCGCCCGGCGTAAAGAATTTTCCTGCCCTGGGTCACCCGAGCTTCGGTCACCAGACGCAACACCTGCATGCCTTCACTGAAACGCACGCGTGGGACGATTCGCAGGCTGATATCTGCAGTCAGAGACGGCGCGTAGCCTTGCTTACTCAACTCTCGGCTGTACGCAAGGTGGTAATAGTCGGCCCAGTCGTGACCGCTCAGGGCCTGGTCAACAGGATCGATCTGGTCCTTGGCAGCCCGATGAGCATCCCGCTCGATCGCCGACTGCGACAGGTTGGCCAGCAGCATCGAGCCAATGACTGTCCCTACGACGGCCGCACCACCACCTGCTCCGGCACCGGAATTCGCCACGCCCTGCATCGTACCGCTGAGGTGTCTGGAGGTCTGCTCACCAGCCTCGGAAAGCTGGGAACCATCGACCACCACATCCGCATTCAGCCATCCGTCTTCAGGGGCTTCGATGACCAGCTGAAAGCCCTGTGCCAGCTGGGCTTCCAGCATATCGCTGTGAGCAGGAGCGAGGTTTGGATTGGTCGCACAACCTGACAGTGCAAGCCCCAAAAGACCTGCACCGACCCGCCCAAACCGCACGATTACTTACTGGACAGCTGCTGCGCGTCAAAAGGCAGCAGTATCTTTTGCTCGGCTTCGTCCAACGCCTTGTAGAACGCATTGGTCAGATTGGGATACTCGGGCGACTCATCCCATTCGCCTTCTGCCGCACGACTCACGGCCGAGGGTTGGAAGTAGATCAGGCGATTGTCATCCAGGTCGACAATGGTGGTGACCATTGTGACCTGAGACACCGGGTCGCTGGTCGGGATCATGCCGTAGTAGCTGCGCGTCGTACCGTTAACGCCAAGCATGAGCAACACCACTTTATCGATCCCTTCCTGAGCCTTGAGCGGCGTCATGTCGAGGTCGGCGTACCCCAGCTTGCGCTCGGCCTTCTTGAAGTCCTTGAAGTCGTAGGGCTTGTCCAGCAGCTTGACGGTATACCCCTGAGCCTGAAGGCGCTCGGCAACTTTCTGCTGCAAACTGCGCAGGCTGGTGGAGTCCCAGCTTTCGACCTTCTTGGTCAGTCCCGAGGCCATGCCTTTGTTGACGGCAATGTCCAGCAGGCCCTGCTGCCCGGTCATCTGAACCGAAGGGGCTGGAATCTCGGTAATGGCGATGCCAATACGATCCTGCTTCTCGGCCCAGAAAGCTTGATCCATGGCAACCGGCGGCTGGGGAGTGGCACAACCGGTCAATGCTGCCAGCGCAATGAATACAGTAACCAGACCGGTACGAATTCCTTTCATATGTGTTCATCCATGTTTGTGTAAGTGGGCCTGGCACGAAGGACCAGAGACAGGCGCGCAAGGATAATAACATTTAGCCACCATGCAAAGCAGGCGCATCATGCAAAGCCAAAATGGTTTCCACATACGTGCTGCAGTAGGCAATTCTGAATGGTGGGGATCAGGGTCACTGGATGGACAGACCCAACGTCATGGGATGAGTCATCAGCTGCACCCTGCAGCAGAGGGCCGCATAATTACGCTTTTTTGTAGTACTTGGAGCTCACCATGAACCACATCAGCGGCTGGCTGCTGGCCTTGCCCTTCATCGCCGGCGCTGTGCTGCCTCTGCAGGCCGGCATCAACGGCCAACTCGCCCGCCAGCTTTCCAGCGTCTTCGCCGCAGCGCTGATCTCCTTCGCTGTCGGCAGCATGGCGTTGCTGCTGATGACCCTGAGCCAGCGCGAGATGCCTGGTTTCGGCGCACTCAAGGAATTGACCTGGTGGCACTGGAGTGGCGGTCTGCTCGGCGCCTTCTTCATCGCCACGGCGGCCTTCGCCGGGCCACGGGTCGGGGCACTGCTGTTCATGGTGCTGGTGATCGCCGGGCAATTGGCCATGGCCATTACCCTCGATCACTTCGGCTGGGCAGGTTTCCGCGAAGCGCCCATCACCTTTGGCAAGGTGGCGGGCTTGCTGCTGATCGTTGCCGGCATCTGGCTGATCCGCCGGGGGTGAAACCTCATTGGCGTTGCAGCCGGTAGAACAGATTGGGTTCGCTGGCCAGGTAAAGATTTCCCTGTGCATCGAAGGTGACACCTTCGGCCTGCGGCACACTGCCATGCAAGCCTGCGAAGCCCCGAAGCAGGGAACGGAAGCTGATCAGTCGCCCATCGTTGCCCAGCTCGATGAGCAAGCGCGATTCATCGCTCAGCAACACCAGATGGCCGGTGCGCTCATCGAAATGTACGGACGACAGATCGCTCGCGAATATCCGGTGGTCTATCCAGTCCTGACGATCGATCACTTCAAGGCCGAACTCGCCCTCCAGACTGCGTTTGAGACCGCGAATCTCGTAGAGCTTGCGCGGTGAGTGTTCCTTGACGACGAACAAACGGTCGCCAGCCCGATCGTAGCCGAGCCCTTCAAAGCCCTGGTTGCCACCCAGATCGATACCAAGGGTCAGTGCACGATAATCGGCACGCTGCAAGGTCCCCTCACTGTGCGGCACAGGCACCGCAACCAATGCTTGCTTACGCTCCTCGGCCAGAAGCAGCAGATCATCACCGAGGTAGGTCACCCCCTCGATATCCTGAAAGCCATGCAGCGGATAGCGGCCCAGGACCTCGCCATCGAGGCTCAGCCTCAACAGTTGCTCCGGGTTGTTGAGCACGGCCCAGATCTGATGGCGGTCGTCGTCGTAGCTGAGACCAGAGAAATTATCGGCAACGCCAACGACCGGTTTGGCATCGACCTCGACCCGATACTCCGGCAGCCACAGGCTGCGGTGTGCCCAGTCATCCTGATGCCAGGACGTCGTGATCCAGAAATAGAGACGGTCGTCCAGGTGCATCGCTTTCATCTGGTAGGCAGCCAGCACGGCCCCCAGCAGCAACGCCCATTTCCATGGACTCAGAACAGGAAGCTTTCCAAGCATCCCCTTGGCTGCGGACATCATCGCGTAGCGCTCGCATGAAGGTGGATGGTGCAGTTTGCGGCGGATTTGTTGCAGTCGTTCGAGACAACGAAGCCTGGGCTCTGACTGCCGACAGAGTGGCGGGTTCACCGCAGGCAGGCGGCAAAGGTAACAAGGTGTTGAGCGCTGAACGGCGCAGGATACTGGCCAATCGACATCCTTGCTGCAATCAAAAAGCGCTATGCTCACGCGAGAGCATTCTGTGATCACAAAAATGACCGACGCCGAAGTACCGCGCCAACCCAATATCTTCGCCCTGTGGCGTGAAGTGGATGACACCCGCATCCGCACGCGTCTGGGAGGAATCTTCTACCTGCTTGCCTGGCTGCTGACCTGGGTGTTCAGTGCCGATCCTGGCAGCCTGATTCCAAGCGGTGTGCTGGGCTGCACGGTGTTCGCCGTACTATTGGCTGCACGCCTGCTGCACCGTCCTGATGGAATCCACCACCCTGAGCAACTGCAACGCTGGCTCGATCATCACTGGGGGCTGATCCTTCTCACCGCCTTGTGCTGGGGGCAGGCTCACGCGCTGGCGCTATACAGCGACGCCTACAACGACTCGGAAATGATCGCCACCCTCGCCACGGTGGCCTTCGGTACGGCGATGACCTTCAACTTCGCCATGCGCCGTGGCCGCGCCCTGCTGGCCCTGGCCCTGCTCTACCTGCCGGGCCTGGCGGTGATGGCGCTGAATTGGCAGCACCAGCACGCGATGCTGATCACCCTGACCTTCTACCTCGGCTATCTGATTCTGGTGTTGGGCCGCAATCACCGTGAATACCGAGCGACCCTCGACCTGGAGCTGAAGCTGCTGGAGCAGCAGAGTCAGCTCGATCTGCTCAGCCGTACCGACAGCCTGACACAGCTGGGCAACCGCTATCAGTTCAACAACCTGTTCCCCAGCCTGGTAGCCAATGCGGTGCGCCAGGGCGAACCGCTGTCGCTGGTGCTGATGGATATCGACTTTTTCAAGAAGGTCAACGATGAACACGGCCACGCCGGTGGCGATGCTTGCCTGAGCGCATTCGCCGAACGCATGCGCAAGGTGTTTCGCCGTGATGCCGATGCCCTGCTGCGCCTGGGTGGCGAAGAATTCGGCGTGCTGCTGCCGGGCACCACCCTGGCCCAGGCGTGGGATCTGGCCGAGCAATTTCGTCAGGAACTGGCAACGGAAGGCCTGCTGCTGGCCGGTCAGCGCCTGGAGCTGACCACCAGTCTGGGCGTCGGCTGCTTCAGCAGCAGTCATGACGGCGACGCCGACGCCTTCTTCAAGCGCGTCGACGGTGCGCTCTACCGCGCCAAACGCGAGGGCCGCAACCGCCTGGTTACGGCCGATCACTGAGGCTCCGCTGGACCGTGCGGGGTTTGGGTAGGGTGCGCCGCGCGCACCAGCAAGTCTGCGGCGATAAGCGGTGCACACGGCGTACCCTACCAAGACAGCATCCCGACTAGAGGCGGAACTTGCCCATCTGCCCGGCCAGGTCATCGGCCAGGCGGCTGAGGGTCTGGCAATCCTTGCGGCAGGCGCGCACCTCACCAGTGGTGGCGTGCGCCAGATCGGCGATGCCCTGCACGTTGCGGTTGATCTCCTCGGTCACCGAGCTCTGCTCTTCGGTCGCCGCAGCCACCTGGGTGTTCATGTCGCTGATGCGCTCGACCTGCTCGGTGATGGCGCCGAGCGACTGCCCGGTGCGCTGGCTCGCCTCGACGCCGGTGCCGGTGGCCGATTGCCCCGCGTGCATGGAACTGACGGCCGTTTCCGCGCCCTGCTTGAGGCGTTGAATCATCTGCTGGATCTCGTCGGTCGACGCCTGAGTACGGCTGGCCAGCGTGCGTACTTCGTCAGCCACCACAGCAAAGCCGCGCCCCATCTCCCCGGCACGTGCCGCCTCGATGGCGGCGTTGAGCGCCAGCAGGTTGGTCTGTTCGGAGATACCGCGAATCACCGCCAGCACCTGATCGATGGAAGCGACCTGCTCGGCCAGCTCAGCCACCGCACCCGCCGCGCTGCCAATATCGGCGGACATTCGCTCGATATGGGCGATGGACTGGCCTACCACCTGACGCGCGCTCTGCGCCTCGTCGCGTGCGCTGTGCGAGGACTGCGCGGCGTTACTGGCGTTGCGCGCGATCTCCTGCACGGTCAGGCCCATCTCGTGTACGGCGGTGGCCACCATGTCGGTCATTTCCTGCTGCTGGCCGGCGCGCCCTGCGGTGTTCTCCACCACCCGCGCCACCTGGCCGACTGCGGTACGCAGCCGCTCGCTGGTGGCCAGCACATCGCCGATCAGGTCGCGCTGACTGGCGAGAAAGCGGTTGAAGCCACGGGCCAGATCGCCCAGCTCATCGGCCCGCGATTCATCCAGGCGGCGCGTCAGGTCACCACCGCCCCCACCGATTTCCACCAGCGCCTGGGTCACCTGACGGATCGGCCGCACCAGGCCGCGAGCCAGCAGCACCACCAGCCCCAGGAACAACAGCGCAACGGCCACACCAATCAGGCTGGTCATCAGCAGCGCCTGCCGAGCCTCGGCGTAGACTTCGGCCTCAGGCACCTCGCTGACCAGCAGCCAGTCGATACTGGCAAACTTCTGCGCCACGGCGAGAAAGATCTCGCCATCGCGCTCGAACCGTACCGCCCGGCTGTCGCCTGCAAGCACCTGACGGCTGGCGTCGGCGCCGAAGAGTTCGGCGAGCTTGCCACTGCCGCTCAGCTGCGAACGCGGGTGGACCTTGACGCTGCCCTGGCTGTCGATGAGAAACACCTGGCCGCGCTCGCCGAAACGGAACTCGCTGATCATCTTCGACATGTCCGCCAGGTTGTAGCCCAGCCCCGAGACGCCGAGCGTCTTGCCGCCACGCTTGATGCGCTGATTGATGAACAGCGTGGGCAGCCGCGTGGTCTTGTCGATGTCGATTTCCAGCACCCGGTCACGGTCGCTGTCGACCAGACGATAGAACCACTGGTTCTCCGCCTGACTGCGATCCAGGGTGCGCATCAGCCCTTCACCGGTGGTGTAGTTGCCACTGGCCAGGGCGACGATGGAGGTGGTCATGGCGTTCTGCTGAGCGCGCACGCCCTCCAGATAGCGCGCGAATTCGTCACGCCGGGTGGCATCCTCGCCAGCAGCCAGCCAATCCTGCACCAGGCTGTTCTCGGCAATCGAGGCGTTGGCGGTAATGGGCGCAGTCAGCACCCGTTCCAGGTCGTTGCGGATCGCCAGCACCCGCGCTGGCAGCGCTTCTTCGATCAGGTAGCGTTCAGTCAGGCGATCGACCACCGCCGAGTAGATGCCAACGACGATCAGAATGCTGGCCAGCAGGGCAGCGCCCATGCTGAGGATCAACTGCCACTGAATACTGCGTTGCCAGAGGCGCATGGAGGCTTCTCCCGGTTATTATTTTTGAGCTCGCCCGAGCAATTGGATACAAAAATGTACACAAATTGCAAATCGATTACCGCCAGGTTTCATATCGGCGGCTCACGACAGAGCTTTATTCGCTCCAGGCGAGATCATGTGCAGTGATGATCAGGGCGCAGGCCAGAGCGGTCGGCGCCCGCGGCGCGCTTTACGGCCCTACGTTGAATTCCAGACGAGCGGTCTGGCCACCCTCGTCGAGCACGCTCAGTTGATGTCTGCCGCTGTCGAAGGCGTGATTGAAAGGTGCATCCAGCGCAGTGTCACCCAGCGGCCGGCCATCGAGGAACCACCAGCGCCGGCCACTTCCCCCCAGCGCTGAAAGGCTGAGCCGCAGCGGCTCATGCATGCCCTGCGGGCGACGCAGACGATCACCATCGCGCACGCCGACGATGGACAGCGGCGCCACCTGACTGCTGCGCGGTGGCGGGCAGTTCGGATCGACGCTAGGCAAACGTGCCGTGCGTTGTTCACGACGCGGTAGCCAGGGCTCCAATGGCGCCGGCCACAAGGCCAGTTCACGCACCTCGGCCCCCGGGCAGCCCGGACCAACGCGACGCCCATCGGCATTGACCCAATAGCGCTCGCGCAGGCCGCTGCCCAACGGCTGATCAGCGGCCAGCAGCGTCGGTGGCGTGGTGCCTTCGAGTGTCCAGGCAAAGCGCAGGCGCCGACAGTTGGGATCGTCCTTGCTCATCGGCTGCCCCAGCGGCCAGCAGATGGCGGCCACGCCAACCTCGGCCGGCTGTGGATCGGCCGGCGCAGCGATGCCGCGCTGGCTGTCACGATTGACCAGCAGATCATGCACCTGCAGCAGCAGCGGCGCAGCGGAAGCCAGGCCGAACTGACCTGGCACCGGGGTGCCGTCTGGGCGACCGATCCAGATCCCGATCAGGTGACGCGGGCCAACGCCGATGGCCCAGGCATCGCGAAAGCCGTAGCTGGTGCCGGTCTTCCAGGCCAGGGTCGGACGCTGCGCCAGGTAGGCGCGCGGGTCACGATCAGGGCGGGCCTGGCCACTGAGAATGCGCCTGATGATCCAGGCCGAGCCGGGCGACAGCAGGCGCCGCTCGCGCAGTTGATCATCTGGTTGCAGGCGAGGTCTGGCCGCCATGCCGCCGCGCGCGAAGGCGCTGTAACCCGCCACCAGCGACTCCAGGCGCGAACCGCCGCCACCGAGGATCAGCGCCAGGTTCGGCTCGGCCAGTGCCGGCAGGCGAATCGGCACCCCGGCACTGCGTAATTCGCCGGCAAAGCGCTTCGGCCCGTAGGCTTCGAGCAACTGCACGGCCGGCAGGTTGAGCGAAGTGGCCAGCGCCTCGCTGGCCGAGACCGGGCCGATGAAGCCGGTAGCGAAATTGCCGGGCCGGTAGTCGCCGTAGTGCCGGGGCACGTCCTGCAGCAGTGACTCGGAGTGGATCAGCCCGGCATCCAGGGCCATGCCGTAGAGGAAGGGTTTGAGCGTCGAGCCTGGCGAACGCAGGGCGCGCACCATGTCGACATGACCGAAGCGCGAGGTGTCGGCGATATCCACCGAGCCGAGGTAGGCACGCACGGCCATGCTCTCGTGCTCCACGACCAGGATCGCCGCCGAGGTGCGCTCCGGCAGACGTGCCCGCCAGCCCAGCAGCAGATCCTCCAGACGCAACTGCAGGCCGGCATCGAGGGTGGTGTGGATCAATGGCGGGCTGCCGGCACGGTTCAGTCGCCGCGCCAGCAAGGGCGCCAGGCTCGGCTCACGGCGCGGCGCGAGAAACACCGGCTCCTCCAGCGCCTCATCCACCAGGGCCTGTGGCCACACCTGAAATTCGCCCAGACGCCGCAGCACCTTGTCACGCGCTGCCTGGGCGCGTTCAGGATGGCGGTCCGGGCGCAAGCGGCTGGGCGCCTGCGGCAGCACCGCGAGCAGCGCGGCATCGGCACGCGTGAGCTGACTTGGTGGTTTGCCCAGGTAACTCCAGCTCGCCGCCGCGACGCCCTCGAGGGTGCCACCGAAGGGCGCGCGGTTCAGATACAGGGTGAGGATTTCATCCTTGGACAGGTACCACTCCAGCTGCGCCGTGCGCCAGATTTGCTTGAGTTTGCCGGGCAGGTCACGACCATGCGGATCGAGCAGACGCGCCACCTGCATCGACAGCGTACTGCCGCCGGACACCACGCGCCCGCCAGTGAGGTTCTGCCAGGCCGCACGCCCCAGCGCCAGCGGGTTGATGCCGGGGTGCTGGCGAAACCAGCGATCCTCGTAGGTCAGCAACGCCTCCAGGTAATAGGGCGAAACTTCATCCGGCGTCACCGGATAACGCCATACACCGTCACGGTCAGCGAAGCGCCACAGCGGCGTGCCGTCCTCGGCCAGCACCACCCGCGCCAGATCGTCCTCGGGCAGGGGCAGCGGGAACAGCTGGTCGGCGAGCCAGAGCAGGGTCAGGGGGAGCAGGAGGATCAGCAGCCAGCGGCGAGTTAGGCGGGGCATGCAAGACCCTCTCCCCCAGCCCCTCTCCCATAAATGGGAGAGGGGAGCGGATCAGTGTTATGCCAAGATTTGCGGCGAAGCTCATAGGCCATCTTGCTCGCCAATTTCAAGACGAATCTGTTCAAGTACCGCCTCCGTTTCGGCCAGCACCTGATGATTCCAGAAACGCAGCACACGATAGCCTCGACTCTCCAGATAATGCTCACGTTGCTGGTCGTATTCGGTCTGCTGCTGGTGTTGGCCACCGTCCAGTTCGATGACCAGCCAGCATTCGGTGCAGATGAAGTCGACGATATAGGGGCCAATGGGTTTCTGCCGTTTGAACTTCAGGCCTAGGAAGCGGTGAGCACGCAGGTAATACCAGAGCCGTTGCTCGGCATCAGTCATCTCATGGCGAAGGCGTTTGGCGTTGTCGAGCAGCGTCATGGTTCCTCCTTGAACCCCTGCCCTCTCCCCCTCTCCCGCAAGCGGGAGAGGGGAGCGATATGAGGTAAGCCTAATACCGAGTACACCCTGCCTTGGAAGCAGTGTGACACGCGTCTGACAGCTGGCACGATCGGCCCCCTCTCCCATTTATGGGAGAGGGTTGGGGAGAGGGTCGCTTTTAGCGCCCCCTCACCACCAGACTCTCCGGCGCACTGCCCAGCGCCTGCCAGCTCGGCCGGTACATGGACTCGACCTGCGGTGGTGGTACGCGGTAGCTGCCTGGCGTCACCGCGCGGGCCAGGTAAAGCAGATGGGTGGTGCCGTAGCCTTCCACATCCACCGCTGCCACGTAGCGATCACCGCGATACTCCTGATGCTTGATCCGCGCATTCTGCATGGAACGACGCCATTCCTTGACGTTGCTGCCGGCGTCATCGAGGCTCGCTGCGCTTTGTGCCAGGTTCTGGTTCTCCAGCTCCAGGCCGGCCGGCAGCAGGTCGACGACCAGCGCATCCGGCACGCGCTGCGTGGCCCGCACAGCCAGGTGCACCAGCACCAGCTCGCCGCTGTCCAGACGCTGTAGATCGAGCGGGCGGCCATCCATGCCGAGGTATTCGCGCTCGATGCTGAGGTTCTCGCCACCGGCGCGCGGCGTCTGGCTCGGGTAACCGGACAGGGTCAGTTGCTGATACAACGTGGCGCTGCCGGCATTGCTCACGCTCAGCGGTTCGGCCAGTTCGCCACGCTCCAGCTTGATACCGGGCTGCTGGTTGCTCAGGTCGAACTGGAAGGCACCACTGGCCAGTTTGGCGCTCCAGGCCTGCTCGGGTTTGCCGAGAATGCCGCGGCCGGCGAGGAACAGCGAGTTGCGCTCCTGGGTTGACAGCCAGCGCTGGCCGGCCAGCTCATCCGCCAGGTTGAACAGACGCTGCTCGCGCTGACCGGCCGCCAGGTCGTGCTCTTCCAGCAGGGAGAGGATCAGTGCCTGGTCACGTAGCGGGCTGCCGTAGTCGGCCATCCAGCGTTCGCCATCGCGCTGCTGGATCAACCCCTGATTCAACGCCTGCTCGGCACGCGGCGCATCGCCCATCAGTTTCAACGCGGCGGCCAGATGCACCAACGGCAGGCCGGAACGCGCTTCGCTGCGACGGTCGAACAGACTGCGCAGCGCACCCAGCGGCGCTTGCTGGCTGCGCGCCAGAACATAGCCGGCATAGGCCTGCACGGCGAAGCGGGTATGGGCGAAGTCCTGGCTGTAACTGGCCTCGATCAGGCTGCTCTGCTGCAGGTAGCGCAGCAGGCGATCACTGGCCTTCTTCAGTGCCTCTGGCGGCACGCCGAAGCCTTGCTCACGGGCACGCAGGAGGAAGTCGGTGACATAGGCGGTCAGCCAGTATTCCTCTTCGCTCTCGGCGCTCCACAAGCCAAAGCCACCGTTGTGACGCTGCATACCGAGCAGGCGCTCGATACCCAGCTCGATGCTCTTGCGTCGCTGCTCGTCCGGCTCGCCTTCCAGCCCCAGGCGTTTGAGGCTGGCGGCATCGGCGTAGAGCGACGGGTACAGGCCGCTGGTGGTCTGCTCCAGGCAACCATAGGGATAGGCCTTGAGCGCACGAATCTGCTCACCAAGATTCAGCGGCGGCCGGCTCGACAGGGCCAGCACGGCCTCCAGCCCGGCAGGCTCGAACTGGTTGAGGGTGCCAGCCGGCATGCTCCAGGGCTCGCCTTCGCCGAGAACCGCACGGAAGTGTTGCAGCTGCGCCGGATAAGCCGGGCGAATCCCCAGCGTCCACTCACGGCTGAAATCACCCAGCGTCTCATCCGGCAACGCCAGGCCCTGCACCTCGACATGAATACGGCCTTGCCCCAGACCGCCTTCGGCACGCACCGGAATGCGCAAGGTGGTGCGTTCGCCATCTTTCAGGCTGATCGGTGATTCCCCCTTGCCGAGCAGGCGCAGCTGACCTTCAACGCCGAGTTGCACGTCAAGCTTCTGCTCGCTGCCGGACAGGTTGGTCAGATCCAGCGCCAGGGTGGTTTCGTCGCCACCGGCGAGGAAGCGCGGCATCGACAGCTCGGCGATCAGCGGCGCTGCGACCACTGTCTTGGCCTCGGCCATGCCGAAGCGCTCGTCGGTCCAGGCCTGCGCCATCAGACGCAGCTCACCGTTGAAGTCGGGGATATCCAGACTGACTTCGCCCTCGCCCTTGTCGTTCAGCTTCAGCGCATCGCTCTGCAGCGCGACGATCAGCACGCTGGTATCCGGACGCTTGCCACCGGCGGCGAGACCGGCGTCACCGCCGAAGGCCAGGCTGGCGACACGCCCCTGGGCCTCGATCAGTTGACCGTAGATATCCAGCTGGTCGGCACCATAGGCCTTGCGCCCGAAGAAATTGGCGAAAGGATCGGGCGTGGCGTAGCTGGTGATGTTGAGAATTCCCACATCGACCGCAGCGACCAGTACATGCACCTTCTCGGGAATGCTGCCGTCGGCGTTACGCGCGCTGACCTTGACCTTCAGCGACTGCTTCGGACGCATTTTTTCCGGCGCTTCCAGGCTCAGCGCCAGCTTGCGCGGGGCGCGCTCCAGGGGCAGGTGCAGCAGGCCAACGGCACGCTTCGGCGTGACCTGCGCCTTGCGCTCGCCGGGGCGAATCACCAGGGCACTGAGGTAGAGATCGTGACGCGCCCATTTTTCGTCAATGGGCAGCTCGAAGGTCTTGCCGCCTGCCGGCACACTGATCTCCTGCCACCACAGCGGACCGTCGCTGGACTCGACCAGCAGGTAGCCGTTACCGGCCGCCGGCGGGGTGACGGTGATCTTCGCCACATCGCCCGCAGCGTATGCCGGCTTGTCCAGCGCCAGCTTGACCTGGTCGGGGCGTACCGCACCGCCGTCGGCGTTGTCCTGCCAACGGTAGCCGGCCCAGAAACGCAGGCTGCTGACCAGGCCGGTCTGGTTGTCCACCACCTCGACACGGTACGGGCCCCACTCCACCGGGAAGCTGACCTTGGCGGTGCCGCCAGCGGTGATCTTCAGCGGCTCGTCGCTGAGGGTGAGGAACTTCTCGTTGTAGTTGTGGCGCCAGCCCTCACCGTCGGAGAAGCTCCAGAAGTAGTCGCGGCGCTCACGCACCAGACGCACGTTGAGGTTGTCGGCCGCCAGCTTGTTGCCGGCGGCGTCGGCCACCAGGATTTCGAACTCGGCCAGGCTGTCGGCATCGACCTCCTCGCCCTCGAACAGCCCACGCAGACCTGGCAGGCGCTCGGCCGGCCATACCGGCTGGATGATACGCCGGGTGATCGGACGGCCACCGGACTCCTGCAGGCTGGCCTGAAGGATCAGGCGCAGCGGCGACCTGGCGTCGCTCCAGCGGTTTTCCGGACGCAGCACGGCGCGGCCCTGGTCGTCGAGATTGACCTCGTCGAGCTCCTGGTCCTGGCTCAGGTCGGCCTCGGTGATGTCGCCGAACTGATAGCCCGGCAGGCCGGCCACCGCCTCACGCAGCGGGCGCACGTAAAGCTGCCCGGTCAGGCGGTTGCCAGCGGCCGGCGCACCGTAGAGGTAACGCCCGGTCACCGCAAATTCGGCACTGTCGCCCGGCGCGTAGGGCTGCTCCTGGCCCTTGAGCTCCAGGGCCATGCGCTCGGGGAGGAAGTCCTCGACGAGAAATTCGTAGAGCTGCGGGTTGCCGTCGCCGAGGTCGAGCAACAGCTGCCAGCGGCCTGTTGGCGCCTCTTCGGCAAGCGGCAGCTGATACTGATAGAGGCCGTCATCGCCAGCGTTCCAGACGAACTTGCGGCTGATCTGCTCATCCGGGCGACGCACTTCGACACTGACCGGCTGAGCCTTGACCGGGCTGCCGTCAGCATCACGCAACAGGCCGTTGAGCAGCACGGTCTCGCCGGGGCGATACAGATCGCGCGGGCCGAACACGAAGAACTGCAGGGCATGCGCTTTCGGGCCGGTGATGTCGAATTCGGCCAGATCCAGCGCCGGCGTGTTCAGGCGCAGCAGGCTGGTCTGCTCGTCCTGCTTGGCCAGCAGCACCTGGCCGTTGGCTGGCAGCGGCAGCTGCGCATGGCCTGCCGAATCGGTCTTGCCTTCGGCGAGCAGGGCACCTTCACCGTCGAGCAGCTCGAGCTGCACGCCGGACTGCGCCTTGCCCCCTTCCAGCGCCTGGGTGAACACGTCGAGACGATCGCGATAGCGATGCGCGGACAGGCCGATATCGCTCAGGGAAAACAGCGTCGCCGGTTGCGAGTAGCTGTAGCTTCCGGCCTCACGCATCACCGCCAGGTACACGCCAGGCTGCTTGAACGGCTCCAGGCCGGCGATGGGCAGCAGCACGGTTTCGCGGGTGTTGCGCGCCGGGTTGAGGTCGAAGCGACCGCCATAGACCAGATCGGCCATCGGCAGCAGCTCGCGCGCCTCCCAGGTATCCAGATTGCTGGAGCGCCCCCAGCGGGACAAGAAACGCGGCAACGCCTCGGGCTTGATGCGGAAGAACTCGACGTTGACCTTGTCGACGTTCAGTGCGATCACTGGCAGGCCTTCAGCCAGGCGTGTCGGCAGCAGCGAACCACGGCTGGCGAAACCGACGCTGGCCTGCAGGTCGCGGGTTTCGAAGCGACTGACATGTTCGGCAGCGAGCTTGCCACCATTGATCGACTTCAGGCCGGCATCGATGGTCAGCACCAGTTTGCGCTGCGGCTCCAGATGGCGCAGGCGCAACTCGCTGATGTTGTCGGTCAGTTCCCAGGCGCCGTCGACCTTGCCGGTCTTGCTGTCGACCAGATGCAGGCGCTCGGCGAAGGACTGGTCGGGGTCCAGCGGGATGGAGAAGGTCACCGACAGCGCGCTGGCACCGTCGAGCTGCACTTCGGAAACGTCCACCACCTCTAGCTCGCGGCCGGCATAGCGCTTGGCCAGCGCGGCGCGGTCGACCGCAGGCGCAGGCACCTGCGGCTGTTGTGCGGCAGGCGCGGCGGGGGTCACCGTGGCAGGGGGTTCAGAAGAATCGCAGGCACTGAGCAGGGTCAGGGGCAGTGTGAGTGCGAGGGCCAGAAGCAGTCCTTTGTTCGGCATTGCGGGCTCCGGAATCAGGGGGCGCAGAAGCCGACAACTATAGCCGAGGCGTCCTGCCAACGACGAGCCTTGCAGAAGAATTCGCCAAGCCACTCACACTCCTGAGGCGACGTGCGACCACGCCAGCGCTGTGCCTATAATCGGCGCTTTGACGGAGCCGTCCATGTCCGCCCTGCTCGATGCCTGGCGCCACGCCCCGACCCAGCGCAAGGTCTGGGCCCTTGCCGCACCGATGATTCTCTCCAACCTGTCGGTGCCCATGGTGGCGCTGGTCGACACTGCCGTAGTTGGCCATCTGCCGCATGCCCACCAATTGGCTGCCGTGGCGGTGGGCGGCAGCCTCTATACCCTGCTGACCTGGGCCATGGGCTTTCTGCGTATGGGCAGTACCGGCTTCGCCGCTCAGGCAGCAGGGCGCGAGGACGGCGGCGCACTGCGCCAGGTATTGGTGCAAGGGCTCGGGCTGGGCGTGTTCATGGCCTTGCTCCTGGGCCTGCTGGCTTTGCCCTTCAGTAACGCCGCGCTGAGCCTGATGCAGCCCTCGGCCGAGCTGGATCAACTGGCGCGCCAGTATTTCCATATCCGTCTGCTCGGCCTGCCCGCCAGCCTGGCGACCTACGCCCTGATCGGTTGGCTGCTGGGTACGCAGAGCGCCCGTGGTCCTTTGGCCATTCTGCTGACAGCCAACCTGATCAACGTGGCGCTCGACCTGCTGTTCGTGCTCGGGCTCGAATGGGGTGTGGCCGGTGCGGCCTGGGCCTCGGTGATCGCCGAATGGAGTGGCGCCCTGCTCGGCCTGTGGCTGGCCCGCGGTGCGCTCGCACACTATCCCGGCCACCTCGACAGTAGCGCGCTGAAACGCTGGAGCAACTGGCGTCCGTTGCTGGCGGTCAACCGCGATATCTTCATCCGCACCCTGGCGCTGCAGTTGGTGTTCTTCCTGATCACCGTGAAAGGCACGCGCCTCGGCGATGCCACGGTGGCGGCCAACGCGCTGCTGCTCAATGGCCTGACGCTGACCGCTTACGCCCTCGACGGTCTGGCCCATGCCGTCGAGGCCCTATGCGGCCATGCGCTGGGCGCGCGTGATCGCGCTGCGCTGCGCCGTTCGCTACTGGTAGCCGGTGCCTGGTCGCTGCTGGCCAGCGCCGGCTTCGCCCTGTTCTTCCTGCTCGGCGGGCACTGGTTCGTCGGCATGCTCACAGATATCGCCGAAGTGCGCGAACTGGCCCTGCACTTCTTGCCGTATCTGGCCATGCTGCCGCTGCTGGCAGTGTGGAGTTACCTGCTCGACGGTCTGTTCATCGGTGCTACCCGCGCCCGGGAAATGCGCGACGCCATGCTCATCGCCCTGGCCTTGGCGCTGCCGCTGGCCTGGTGGCTGCAAAGCCTGGGCAATCACGGGTTGTGGTTGGCATTTCTGGCCTTCATGGGGCTGCGCAGTCTGGTACTGGCTGGCTATGCTTGGCAACTGAGCCGTCGCGACCTGTGGTTCCCTTCCCCAGCATCAGGAGAGATCGCCCATGCTCAACGTCCCGCTGCCCGCCAATGAAGCCGAACGCCAGCAGGCCCTCGATCGCCTGGAGCTGCTCGACACCCCTGCCGACCCCTACCTCGATACCCTGACGCGCCTGGCGCACGACCTGTTCCAGGTAAAAACCGCACTGGTCACGCTGGTCGACCGAGATCGCCAGTGGTTCAAGAGCCGCCAGGGGCTGGATGTAGCAGAGACGCCGCGCAGTCTGTCCTACTGTTCTCATGCGGTATTGCGCGACGAACCGCTGATAGTCGAGGACAGCCAGGTGGACGAGCGCTTTGCCGGTACCGAACTGGCCCGCGGCACGCCGGATGTGCGCTTCTATGCCGGCTGGCCGCTGCACGATGCCGATGGCCTGCCGCTGGGTACCCTATGCCTGGCCGACCCGAAACCGCGCCTGTTCGGCAGTCAGGAGAGATGCCGGTTGCGCGACCTGGCCTACCTGACCGAAAACTATCTGCACCTGCAGCACTGCTCGCAACAGGCCAACGACCTGCGTGACGCCCTTAGCCGCGAGCAGCGCAAGGGCATGCTCGACCCGCTTACCCAGTTGTGGAATCGCGCCGGGCTGCTGCACTTTCTACCGCTGGAGCAGGCCGCTGCCGAACGCAGCCAGCTGCGCCTGGGCGTTATCTATTGCGACCTGGACCACTTCAAGCAGGTCAACGACAGGCATGGCCACGATGGCGGCGACCACGTGCTGTGGGAAAGCGCGCGACGCATGAGCAGTGCCGTGCGCCCGCAGGATGTGGTGACCCGCAATGGCGGCGAGGAGTTCGTCATCCTCACCCAGGTGCACGATGACCAGGAACTGCTGCAGATCGCCGAGCGCATCCGTCTGGCCATCGCCAGCCAGCCGATGCAACTGGAGCACGCCCAACAGCAGCAGACCATCAGCCTGGGCTGCACGCTGCTTGGCCCCGGCGAGAGCAGCGTGGATGCACTCAAACGCGCCGACCAGGCGCTCTACCGGGCCAAACATGGCGGCCGCAACCGCAGTGAAATCGCCCCAAGTTCCCACTGAAAGGAAGCAATCATGGCTGCCGCGCTCGTCGCTTATCTGCACTACCTGTCAATCTTCGCGCTGTTCGCTCTGCTCAGCGTCGAACACGTGCAGTTCAAGGCGCCGCTGGATCTGCGCCGTGCGCGCAGCCTTATGATCACCGACCTGGTCTACGGCATCTGTGCCGGTCTGGTGCTGGCCACCGGTGTCGCCCGCGTGCTGTGGTTTGGCAAGGGCGCCGCCTACTACATGGGCAACAGCCTGTTTCATGCCAAGGTGGGGCTTTTCGTCCTGGTTGGCCTGCTGTCGATCCTGCCCACGGTGGTGTTCATCAAGTGGCGCAAACCCGTGAAGGCCGGCCAGGTGCCCGAGCCGAGCGCCCGGCAGGTCGCCCTGGTGACCTGGAGCATCCGTATCGAGCTGCTGCTGTTGCTGGCGATCCCGCTGCTGGCGGCGCTGATGGCGCGTGGCTACGGGATGATCGGCTGAATCTTCGGCTCGGTGCGCACGGCGCACCCTACAGTAGGGTGTGCCGCGCGCACCAAGGGCCTCAGGAAGCACCGTAGCCCGGATGCAATCCGGGAGCGATGCCCGACGTTGCGCCACCCCCGGATTGCATCCAGGCTACCGAAGTTGCCGCTGACGGCTTACGAAGCCAGGTAGGACGAGCGGGTCAGCCCCAGACGCAAGGCATCGAGGAACTGCGTACGCTCACGGGCGGTGATCTTGGCGCTGGCCACCTTGTCGCGGTAGTGGGTCATCAGCTCTTCCGGCGACAGGTGCACGTAGCGCAGCATGTCTTCGATGGTGTCGTGAGTCTCGATACCGGCGTGCACCACGCTGCCATCGGCGCCCTGGTAGATGTTCACCGAGTCGGTATCGCCGAACAGGTTGTGCATGTCGCCGAGGATTTCCTGATAGGCGCCGACCAGGAAGATGCCCAGCACGTAATCCTCACCTTCACGAATCTCGTGCACCGGCAGGCTGGTCTCGATGGACTGCTCGTCGACGTACTGGCGGATCTTGCCGTCGGAGTCACAGGTCAGGTCCTGCAGCACCGCGCGGCGCAGCGGCTCCTCATCCAGACGCGACAGCGGCAGGATCGGCAGGATCTGGCCGATGGCCCAGGTGTCCGGCAGGCTCTGGAACACCGAGAAGTTGCAGATGTACTTGTCGGCGAGCTTGTCGTTGAGTTCGTCCAGCACCGCACGGTGCGAACGCTGACGCGCCTTGAGTTGGTTGTGCAGACGACGGCAGATGGCGAAGTAGCACTGCTCGGCCAGTGCCTTCTGCGCCAGGCTCAGCTTGCCGGCCGAATACTGCGCAGCCACTTCCTCGATGTAGTGGGTGGCGCGCCAGTAGGTTTCGGCGACCATTTCCGGGTCGCTGTCTTCCAGCAGCTCGATCAGCACTTGCAGCACTTCCGGCTGTTCGGCGCTGGCATCGATCTCCGGCACCTTGTCGTTGTGCCGCTCGACGTCGGTGACCTGCACCAGCAGCACGGCATGGTGCGCGGTCATCGCCCGGCCACTCTCGGAGAAGATGTGCGGATGGGGGATTTCCTGGCGGTCGCAGAACTCCTTGAGCATGTCGACCACGGCATCGGCGTAATCCTGCATGTCGTAGTTGATCGAGCTGGCGTTACGCGAGTGAGTACCGTCGTAGTCCACGCCGAGGCCACCGCCGACGTCGATGTGATCGACCGGCAGCCCCATGGCACGCAGCTCGCCGTAGTAGCGGATGGCCTCGCGAAAGCCCTTGCGGTAGTCGGCGATGTTGGCGATCTGCGAGCCCATGTGAAAGTGCAGCAGGCGAATGCCCTGATCCAGCCCGGCCGCGCGGAAGCGCTCGACCACCTGTAGGATCTGCGCAGCGGACAGACCGAACTTGGACTTCTCACCGCCGGTGTCGGCCCATTTGCTCGACGCCAGCGAGGACAGACGCACGCGCAGGCCGATCTGCGGCGCGACCTTGAGTTCAGCCGCCTCCTCGATCACCAGGGCGACTTCCGACTCCTTCTCGATGACGATGAATACGTTGTGGCCGAGCTTCTGCCCCATCAGCGCCAGGCGAATGAATTCGCGGTCCTTGTAACCGTTGCAGACGATGGTGCCGCCCTTCGGTGCCAGCGCCAGCACGGCCAGCAGCTCGGGCTTGGAACCAGCCTCGAGGCCGATGGAGACGTTCTGCGTGGCGATGATGTTCTCGATCACCGCCTCCTGCTGGTTGACCTTGATCGGGTACAGCGCGGTGTAGCGGCTCTGGTATTCCAGGCGCTCGATGCTGGCATCAAAGGCCCCGGTCAGGCGGCGCACGCGGTCTTGCAGAATGTCCGGAAAACGCACAAGCAGCGGCAGCGACAGGCCGCTCTGACGCAGCTCGTCGACTTGCTGATAAAGATCGATGGGCTGGCTGTCCGGGCCGTTGGGACGCACCTCGATACGCCCGGCATCGTTGATCGAAAAGTAACCGGCGCCCCAATGGCGAATGCCATAGACACTGCGGCTATCGGCTACGGTCCATTGGCTGCCGTCGTCTTTGCGGGTGCGTCGTGCGGACATCGGGTTCTCCCATGAGAAAAGCCTGACCTTGCTGGCGGCCAGTTTAGAAATGATGAAAGCAAGATGACGTTTGCTCGGTGGTTGACCGTATGAACGTCATCCAAGATTAGAAAAGGACTTATCAGCCGCCGGACTTCTTCGCGGTAAAGCCGCGCTTGCTCAGTTCGGCCAACAGCAGATCGACGTGATCACCCTGGATCTCGATCACCCCATCCTTGAGCGCGCCGCCGGTGCCGCAGCGTTTCTTCAACGCGCTGGCCAGTTCCTTGAGCGGTTCCTCGGCCAGTGGCACGCCGCTGACAGTGGTAACGGTCTTGCCGCCACGGCCCTTGGTTTCACGACGCACACGGGCAATGCCGTCGCCTTCAGGAATGCGCGTCTGCTTGCAGATGCAGGCATCCACCGCCTGGTTGCAATCCGGGCAATGACGACCGCCATCGGTGGAATAGACGAGACCGCTCAGGGCGGAGAATGAAGAGGCTTTCTTGACCACCGGCTTGTCCTCGTAGGGGTCAGGATAGCGACTGGCTGAACGGGTTCAGCCGCGAAGCCCCACTCAGGCAGGGGCAGCGCAGACGGACAGACGTCCGCCGAAAAGGCCGGGCAGTGTAACGGCAAAGGCGGCGCTTGCTAAGTATGGATTTGCGTCATTGTGCGGCACGATGGCGACGCCGTTCGCCATCGTGCACGGAGCGCTCGGAATCCGCGACGCCGTAGGGTGCGCCGTGCGCACCAAACCCCGGCATCCGAGGTAAAGCCGGTACGCACAGCGCACCCTACCTGGGAGCATCGCGGTACTCGCCATTGCCGCCAGAGCAAGCTCGGCCCGTAGGGTGCGCCGTGCGCACCAAGCCCCGACATCCGAAGTAAAAGCGGTGCGCACAGCGCACCCTACGAGCTCGACGACACACAGGAGGCGACACAACCACCCTCTCCCGCCCTTCGGGCACCCTCTCCCGCAAGCGGGAGAGGGACATCAGCCGGCCGCAAGCGGCCTTTTTATGTAGCGCTCCAGCGCCGCCAGCGAATCCGGGCAATACGGCAGGCGATGGGCTTCTTCCAGCGCCTGCTCGACGCTGATGAAGCGCGCCTCCAGCACCTCCTCCGGCTGCAACACCAGCGGCGCATCGGATACCGCCGAGTAGGCCATGCACCACAGGCGACTTTCCGGAGCGTCATAGAGAAAGTGCGCATGCTCGGTCAGCTGGGCATCGACGATACCCAGCTCCTCGGCCAGCTCACGCTCGGCGGAGAGTCGGTAGTCCTCGCCTTCGAGCACCATGCCGCCGGCCGCCACGTCCCAGTAACCGGGATACAACGCCTTGCTCAAGGTTCGCCGATGCACGCACAACAATCCGGCCGTGTTGAACAACAGGATGTAGGTACCGCGCCCGATCAGCCGGCGCTCGCGCAGCTCGACACGAGAAACACCGCCCAGCGGCCGGTCGTGCTCATCGACCCAGGCCACCCGCTCGCGGTCGGAGGCAGCACGATGCGCCGCCTCCGCTGCCGAAATCGCAGCCATCACCCCTGGCTCAGCAACTGACGCAGGTCGATCATGCCGGCGTTGGCGCGAGAGATGTAGTTGGCCATCACCAGCGAGTGATTGGCCAGAACGCCGTAACCGCTGCCGTTGAGGATCATCGGGCTCCACAGGGTGGCCTGCGCGGCTTCCAGTTCACGAATGATCTGGCGCACGCTGACGGTGGCGTTCTTTTTCGCCAATACGTCGGCGAAGTCCACCTCGACAGCGCGCAGCAGGTGAGCCAGTGCCCAGGCCTGACCGCGAGCCTCGTAGAACACGTTGTCGATCTGCAGCCAGGGTGTCTCGTAAACGCCGCCCTCACCCACCTGCCCGGACTCTTCGGCATCGCTGCCCACCTGCAGTTTCTCGTTCAGGCGCACCTGCCCCACGCTGGCGGACAGGCGCTGAGACAGCGAGCCAAGACGTGTGCCGGCATCACCCAGCCAGTTGTTCAGGTTGTCGGCACGCGCGTAAAACTGCGCGTTTCTCTGCGCCGGGTCGGCCAGACGAGCCAGGTAGCGATCCAGCGACTTGATGCCCTCTCGGTACTCGGACTCGGACGCCGGTAACGCCCAGCTCTTGTTGTCGAAGTGAAAACGCGGCTCGGCCTTGGCCAGGTCCGGGTCCTCGGTGGACTGCGACTGCGAACGGGCGAAGTCCTTGCGCAGGGCACGCGAGAAGTCGCGTACCTGCACCAGCACGCCATATTCCCAGCTCGGCATGTTGTCCAGCCACAGACCGGGCGGCGCAAGATCGTTGGACAGATAGCCGCCCGGTTTGTCGAGCAGCGTGCCAGCGACCTGCTTGAGGGTTTCCACCGAGGTGTAACCGGTGACCATCTGCCGTTGCGCCTGCTGCGCCGAACTCTGGGCATGCTGCTGGACCTGGAAGACAGACGGCTCCTGGCTCCAGTACCAGCCGACCACCAGGGCGATGAGCAGATAGACACCAATCAGACCGCCCAGAGCTCGAGCGATCAGGCTGCCGCCACTGCGACTGCCTCCTGAGGTCTTGGCGGCGCCGCCCTGCGAGTTCGTCGCGCGATTCTTCCAGTCCAGCATGGCAGTGTCCTTTTCAAGCGAATTCGAGTGTTCGACCACAACCCGAGCAACGGGTTGCGACCTGCTACGCACTATAAGGCAAGCCCACAGCAAAACGCAGGGCAGAGGGGCAAACTTAACGCGGGTAGGGGAAAACTAAAATTCTGTCGCTTATTCGACAGAAATACCGACGCCAATTGATCGACGGCAATGTCAGCGCCTCCAGCAAGTGATAGCATCGAGCCACCACTGACTTAACCACTTATAGAAGTCGGCCCATGACCGAGCACCCGGATCCCAGTCGAGATCGACTCAAGCACCATTTCGCCCAGCGCGTCATTCACCAGGCACGCCAGGTGCTGGAAGTGTGGCAGCGCCTGCAACGCAGCGAATGGAACGATGCCGGCATGGCTGAGCTGACCGAAGCCAACCTGCGACTGCTGCGTTACGCCGAGCGTTTCGAACAGACCGAGCACGCGCAACTGGCGCAAAGCATTGGCGTCAGCCTGGATGAAGTAGTCGAAAATCGCGGTCGCCTCAACAGCACGCTGATCGCCCGCCTCAATCAGGCCATGCAGCGCTTGTCGAGAACCGGCCTGCGTCATAGTGATGCCTTCGAACAGACCTTCCTGCCCCCCCTGCGCAAACCGGTTTATCTAGCCCTGCAGGATGCCCAGCGCGCCGAGCGTCTGGCCCAGCAACTGGATTTCTTCGGCCTGGCGGCGCAGGCCCTGGGCGATGAGTTCGCCTTCCGCGCCGCCATCAGCGAGCGCCACCCGGCCGCCATCGTCATGGACGTCGACTTCGCCGGCGCAGGCCTGGAACTTGCCGACTCGGTGCAAGAAGGTCTGGAGCAGAAAATTCCGCTGCTGTTCTTCAGCCACTGCGATACCGACACCCCGACGCGCCTGGCTGCCGTACGCGCCGGCGGCCAGGAGTTCTTCACCGGCTCACTGGATGCATCGAGCCTGCTCGAACGCATCGAGGTACTGACCCACGTCTCGCAGTACGACCCGTACAAGGTGCTGATCGTCGACGATTCCAAGGCCCAGGCGACCCACACCGAGCGCGTACTCAACAGTGCCGGCATCCTCACCCACACCCTAACCGAGCCGATCCAGGCAATGGACGCGCTGGCCGAATTCCAGCCGGACCTGATCATCCTCGACATGTACATGCCCGAGTGCAACGGCACCGAACTGGCCAAGGTGATCCGCCACAACGACCGCTACGTCAGCGTGCCGATCATCTACCTGTCGGCCGAGGACGACCTGGACAAGCAGCTCGACGCCATGAGCGAGGGCGGCGACGACTTCCTCACCAAACCGATCAAACCACGCCATCTGATCGCCACCGTGCGCAACCGCGCAGCCCGTGCGCGCAACCTCAAGGCGCGCATGGTGCGTGACAGCCTGACCGGTCTGTACAACCACACCCATACCCTGCAACTGCTCGATGACGCCTGCTTTCGCGCACGCCGCGAAGAGCAGCCGCTGGCCTTCGCCATGCTCGACATCGACCACTTCAAGAAGGTCAACGACACCTATGGTCACCCCATGGGCGACCGGGTGATCAAGAGCCTGGCGCTGTTCCTCAAGCAGCGCCTGCGCAAGACCGACCATATCGGTCGTTACGGCGGCGAGGAATTCGCCGTGGTGCTGCCCGATACCGACGAGCAATCGGCGCTCAAGGTGCTGGAAGAGATTCGCCAGCGCTTCGCCGAAATCCACTACCCGGCCCAGCCGCAGGACCTGTCCTGCACCTTCAGCTGTGGTATCGCCATGCTGCAACCGGGCCTGGATGGCAACACACTGTCCAAGCGCGCAGACGAAGCGCTGTACAAGGCCAAGCACGGTGGTCGTAACCGGGTGGAGCTGTACAGCAGCGAGTGACTCGCCGTAGAACGTGACACGGCTCACAGCGTCATCAGCCTGTAACCAAACCGCAATAAGCTCGCGGGCATCGTTCAGTCGTCGATCGAGCCCGCCATGCGCCTCAAGCTGCTCACCAACCTAAACACCCTGCTGCTGGTCACCGTTTGCGTTGCGCTGGCGGCGACGCTCTGGTGGTCGCAGCGCGCGTTGCAGCAACCGGTGCAACTGATGGAGCGCTACCTGACGCTGTCCCAGCAGTTCCAGCGCGAGGTGGCCGACAACATTCAGGCCTACCTGGCCAGTGGCAACGCCGTGCAACACAGCAGCGCGACCCAGGCCATCGACGCCTTCGACGACTCCCTCGAACAACTGCCACAACAATTGACCACCGGGCTGCGCCCAAGCCTTGAGCAACTGCGCGACTTCAGCGCCAATCAACTGCTGGCGGCCGGCAAACTGGCCGGTGATCCGCAAGGCCTGCTGTTGCAAGCCGAACGCGAGATGCTCGCTGCGCTGGAACAACTGACCCAGTACGTCGCAGATGCCAGCAGCCCTGCCGCCGGTGAGTATCGCAAACCGCTGCAGGAAGCCGGTTCGCGCCTGCTGAAGCTCGCCCACGCCCGCGAACGCTTCACCAGCCAGGGCCGTAGCGAACTGCTCGGCGATGTCGAACGCGAACTCAAGGCACTTGCCCAGCAGGCAGAGGCACTGGACAAATTGCCACTACTCGGCGTGCAACAGGCCGACAGCTCTGCCAGCGTCGGCTTCGCCGCGCTGCTCGGGCTGGATGACACACAACAGGAGCAACAGGCGGAGGATCGCGGCATCGAGCTGAAACGCGAACTTAGCTCACTGGTGCGTCGCTACCCCAGCGAACTGCAACGCACTCGCGAGCTGGTCGAGCAACGCCAGCAACTGGCTTTGACCACCACCGAACGCGTGACCCAGGTGCAACAGGCACTGGCTGCGCTGGAGCCCCTGGTAAAAGGCGAATACGCACGCATTCAGGGCGAGGTACGGCTGATTCAGGGCCTGATGATCGGCCTGATCCTGCTCATCGCCCTGCTCATCGACCGCATCCAGCGGCGCCTCTCGCAGGTGCTCGAGCGCCTGGTACCAGCGCTATCACAGTGGGCCAAAGGTGATTTCGCAACGCCGATCAGCATCCACTCCCGCACCCGCGAACTGCGCGATATCGAAGACTCGCTCAATCACCTGCGTCGCTATCTGGTGGAGCTAGTCGCCAGCATTCGCGGCCATGCCGAGCATGTCGCCGGCTCCAGCCGTACCCTGGCCGATCTCAGCGGCGGCCTGCACGGCGGCGCCGAACGCCAGGCCGGCGATACCGCCCTGATCCGCGACGCGCTGGGCGAGCTGGAAGCGACCATCGGCCAGGTCGCCCAGGACGCCAGCCAGACCGCCGACGCCAGCCGCGATGCCGACCGCGCCCTGGTCCAGGGCCAGCAGGTCATCGGCCAGAGCCTTCAGGGGCTGCACGCGCTGGTCACCGAGGTGCAGGACAATGCCCAGGCCATCGAGCGCCTGGCCGACGAGACCGCCACCATCGGCAGCGTGCTCACGGTGATTCGCGGCATCGCCGAACAGACCAACCTGCTCGCCCTCAACGCTGCCATCGAGGCCGCTCGCGCCGGCGAGGCCGGCCGTGGCTTTGCCGTGGTCGCCGACGAAGTACGCTCATTGTCGCAGCGTACCGGCAGCGCCACTGCAGAAATCCAGGATGTCATCGGCCGCCTGCAACAGGCTGCGCACCAGTCGGTACAAGCGATGCGCGCCCAGGTCGAACACGCCGAAGCTACTGCCGGCAAAGCCGAGGCCGCCGATGGCGCGCTGGACGAGATCGTCAGCGCCATCCGCACCATCGCCAGCATGGCAGAGCGCATTGCCGAGGCCACCGCCCAGCAGAGCGACGCAGTCAGCGAGATTCGCGAACACGGCGAACGCATCCACCAACTGGGCGACGACAACCTCGGCCTGATCGCCAACGGACGCAGCGAGAGTGAACGCCTGCTACACCTTGGCGGCCAGTTGCACAGCGCCGTGCAGGCGTTTCGCGTCTAACCGCCTGCGACACGGCAGCGCAGGCGCGATCTGCGCGGGAACTCTACAAGGCCGGCCTCCTCCAAGGTGCCGCTCATCCCCTGCAATCGACGTCCCGGCGCGGCGGCGACGATACGGGCGGGCGCTTTCCGGTATCATGCCGCCACCTTCCGCCGAGATATTCGCCCGATGTCACTGCGTCGACTGCTACTTCCCCTGCTTCTGCTCTGCCTGAGCCTGCCCGCCAGCGCCAATCTGTTCGACCAGCGCCCAGCCGCCTCGCCGATTGGCGCGCCGCTGAACAACAGCAGTGACTTCCTGCCGGTGCGCGAAGCCTTCAAGCTGAGCCTGGTGAGCAGCGACGCACAGGCAGTGACGTTGCGCTTCGTCGCGACCGAGGGTTACTACCTCTATCGCCATCGTTTCAATTTCAGCGTCGAACCAGCGGATCTGGTGCTCGGCGACGCCGAATTGCCGGCAGGCGAGGCCAAGCACGATGAATTCTTCGGCGATGTCGAGGTGTACTATGGCGTGCTGGATATCCGCGTGCCACTGGACAACCCGGACAACCGCCCGCTGCGCCTGCAGGTCGGCTACCAGGGTTGTGCCGACAAGGGCCTGTGCTATCCGCCCGAGACCGAACATATCGAGATCGGCGATATGCCGGCGGCGAGCTCGGCAAGCGCCCTGTCGACCGTGGCTAACGTGGCTGCAGCCTGGAACTGGAAAGAACTGACGTTGTTCTTCCTCGGCGGCCTGGCGCTGACCTTCACCCCCTGTGTGCTGCCGATGCTACCGATCCTCTCCGGCGTGGTGCTGCGCGGGCAACTGGGGGGCTTTCGCAGCCTGACTCTGTCGCTGGCCTACGTGTTGCCGATGGCGATCTGTTTCGCCGTCCTCGGCACACTTATGGGGCTGTTCGGCGCCGGCCTCAATCTACAGGCGCGCCTGCAATCGGCTTGGGTATTGGTGCCTTTCGCCGCCTTCTTCGCCTTCTTCGCGCTGGCCATGTTCGGCCTGTTCGAGCTGCGCCTGCCGCGTTTCATCAGTGAACCGCTGGATCGCCTGGCAGGCAAAACCCATGGCGGCTCGCATCTGAATGCAGCCCTGCTCGGCGTGCTGTCCAGCCTGCTGGTCAGCCCCTGCGTCTCGGCGCCGCTGGCCGGTGCCCTGCTTTATATCAGCGCCAGTGGCGATGCCCTGGGCGGAGGCCTGAAGCTGCTCGCGCTCGGCCTCGGCATGGGTACGCCGCTGGTGCTGTTCGCTGTTGGCGGTGGTGCGCTGCTGCCGAAAACCGGCACCTGGATGGTGAGCGTACGCAATGCCTTCGGCGTGCTGCTCCTGGCCGTTTCGATCTGGCTGCTCGAGCGCGTGCTGCCTGGCAGTCTGAGTCTGGCCCTGTGGGGCCTGCTGGCGGGTGGCGTGGCAGTATTCCTCGGCGCGCTGGAGTTCGGCCCCAAGACGCATCGACAGAAGCTCGGCCAGATCGCCGGTCTGGCGTTGCTGGTCTATGCCCTGGCCGCCTGGGTCGGTGCACTACAGGGTGCGAGCGATCCGCTCAAGCCACTCGGCCAGCTGCAGGCTGGTGCCAGCCAGAGCAGCGCCAAGAGCGGTGCCTGGCAAACCCTGAGCAGCCCCGCCGAGTTGGACGCCGCACTGGCCGCGGCCAAATCCGCCGGTCAGCCGCTGCTGCTGGACTGGTACGCCGACTGGTGCATCAGTTGCAAGGTCATCGAGCGCGAGGTATTCGGCAATGCCGAAGTCGGCAGCAAGCTCGCTGACTGGCGCCTGATCCGCTTCGATATCACCGAAAGCAACGCCGCCCAGCGCGCCCTGCTGGACCGTTACAAGTTGTTCGGCCCGCCTGCCATCCAGTTGTTTGCCGGCAATGGTGACGAACTGCTCGATCTGCGTGTCGTAGGTGAAGTCGATGCCGCCACCTTCGCTGGCCGCCTGGATCAGGCCAGCAGCCGCCTGGCAGGTCGTTGAACGCTGTCGACGCGATCATCGCCCGCACGCTGCAAATGTCCTGGCAACGACCAAAACCAACGCTATAGTCATATTTCTGCCGTAAACAGCAGGCATCGTGTCGACTATTGCTGACATCGCGCAGCTGCGGCATAGTCCTGCGCAGCCTGAACAACAAGGAACGCGACCATGGCCACCCTACTGGTGCTGCACGGCCCCAACCTGAATCTGCTGGGTACCCGCGAGCCCGACAAATACGGTGCAACCACCCTCGCTGAGATCAATCAGTATCTGGAACGCCGCGCACGCGAGGCGGGCCATCATCTGCTGTACCTGCAAAGCAATGCCGAGTACGAACTGATCGACCGCATTCACGCCGCAAAGGGTGAAGGTGTCGACTTCATCCTGATCAATCCTGCCGCTTTTACCCATACAAGCGTCGCATTACGTGACGCATTGCTGGCAGTGAGCATCCCATTCATCGAAGTGCACCTGTCCAACGTGCACAAGCGTGAACCTTTCCGCCATCACTCCTACTTTTCCGACGTTGCAGTAGGGGTGATCTGCGGCCTTGGCGCCAGCGGTTATCGGCTGGCCCTGGAAGCGGCACTCGAACAACTGACCGGGCGCGCCTGACGCGTAGCCTGGTAGACAAGTCCTACCTCACCTCTGGGAGTTGACCATTCATGGATATCCGTAAAGTCAAGAAACTGATCGAGCTGCTGGAAGAGTCCGGTATCGACGAGTTGGAGATCAAAGAGGGCGAAGAGTCCGTACGCATCAGCCGTCACAGCAAACAACCGGCCTATGCTCCGCAGCCGATGTACGCACCGGCACCGGCTCCGATCGCGGCGCCTGTCGCTGCAGTCGCTCCGGGCGCTGAAGCCGCCCCGGCCGCCGCCCCGAAACTGAACGGCACCGTGGCGCGTTCGCCGATGGTTGGCACGTTCTATCGCGCCGCCTCGCCGACCTCGGGCAACTTCGTCGAAGTCGGTCAGACCGTGAAGAAAGGCGACATCCTCTGCATCGTCGAAGCGATGAAGATGATGAACCACATCGAAGCCGAAGCCAGCGGTGTGATCGAATCCATCCTGGTGGAAAACGGCCAGCCGGTTGAGTACGACCAACCCCTGTTCACCATCGTTTGATGCACGGGGAGCCTGCAATGCAGAAGCTGGAAAAAGTCCTTATCGCCAACCGTGGCGAAATCGCCCTGCGTATCCTGCGCGCCTGCAAAGAGCTGGGTATCAAGACGGTTGCCGTGCACTCCACCGCCGACCGCGAACTGATGCACCTGGGCCTGGCCGACGAGTCCGTCTGCATCGGTCCGGCAGCCGGCGCTCAGTCTTACCTGAACATCCCGGCCATCATCAGCGCAGCTGAACTGACCGGTGCCACGGGCATCCACCCGGGCTACGGCTTCCTCGCCGAGAACGCCGACTTCGCCGAACAGGTGGAGAACTCCGGTTTTGCCTTCATTGGCCCGAAAGCCGACACCATCCGCCTGATGGGCGACAAGGTATCGGCCAAGGAGGCCATGATCAAAACCGGCGTCCCGGTGGTTCCCGGTTCCGACGGCCCGCTGCCGGAAGACGAGGAAGAAGCTCTGCGCATCGCCCGTGAAGTGGGCTACCCGGTGATCATCAAGGCCGCTGGCGGCGGCGGTGGTCGCGGCATGCGCGTGGTGCACAAGGAAGAAGACCTGATCAAGTCGGCCAAGCTGACCCGCACCGAAGCCGGTGCTGCGTTCGGCAACCCGATGGTCTATCTGGAAAAATTCCTCGGCAACCCGCGTCACGTCGAAGTCCAGGTACTGTCCGACGGCCAGGGCAACGCGATTCACCTGTACGACCGTGACTGCTCGCTGCAGCGTCGCCACCAGAAGGTGATCGAAGAGGCTCCAGCGCCGCTGATCGACGAGAAGGCCCGCGCCGAAGTGCTCAAGCGCTGCGTCGATGCCTGTATCGAGATCGGCTACCGTGGCGCCGGCACCTTCGAGTTCCTCTATGAAGACGGTCGTTTCTACTTCATCGAGATGAACACCCGCGTTCAGGTGGAGCACCCCGTCACCGAGATGGTCACGGGTATCGACATCGTCAAGGAGATGCTCAGCATCGCCGCTGGCAACAAGCTGTCGATCAAGCAGGAAGACGTGAAGATCCTCGGTCACTCGGTCGAGTGCCGGATCAACGCCGAAGACCCTGACAACTTCATGCCCAGCCCAGGCAAGGTCAAGCATTTCCATGCTCCGGGCGGCAATGGTGTTCGCGTCGACTCTCACCTGTATAGCGGCTACAGCGTTCCGCCGCACTACGACTCGCTGATCGGCAAGCTGATCACCTTCGGCAAGGACCGTGACGAGGCCATGGCCCGTATGCGCAATGCCCTGGACGAGATCGTGGTCGATGGCATCAAGACCAACGTGCCGCTGCACCGCGACCTGACCCGCGACAAGGGTTTCGTCAAAGGTGGCGTGAACATCCATTACCTGGAAAAGAAACTGGGTATGGACAAGCACTGAGTCCATGACCTGCTGCGCGTCGGCGGCCCTGCGTTAAAAGTGACCGAGGAATGCTCATTTACAAAAGTAAACTCCGCTTCCTCAGCCACTTTGACCAGCCAAAGGCTGTTACTACGTAGCGCCTTGTTCCGCTCTAGCTCGCGAGGTCATGACTGAAATGCTCAACAGGGGCTGCCTTCGGGCGGCCCCTGTCGTTTCAGCGGCCGAACTGGCAAGCCGCCCGCCCCTTCAAGTAAGCTGCGCGGCCAAACGCGCGCCCTTCATGAGGTTTCCCATGCCCTGGTTACAAGTCCGTCTCGCCATCACTCCTGAGCAGGCAGAAACCTACGAGGATGCCCTGCTGGAAGTCGGCGCCGTATCGGTAACCTTCATGGACGCCGAAGATCAGCCGATCTTCGAGCCGGATCTGGGCACCACGCCGCTGTGGTCGAATACTCACCTGCTGGCCCTGTTCGAGGCCGACACCGACGAAACCGCCCTGCTCGCCCACCTGCAGCTGCTGTGTGGCGGCGCGCTGCCGGAGCATCATGTCGAACGCATCGAGGATCAGGACTGGGAGCGCAGCTGGATGGATGGCTTCCAGCCCATGCGCTTCGGCAAACGCCTGTGGATCGTGCCAAGCTGGCACGCCGCGCCGGAGCCGGACGCGGTCAACCTGCTGCTCGATCCGGGCCTGGCCTTTGGCACCGGCACCCATCCGACCACCGCACTGTGCCTGGAATGGCTCGATGGCCAGAACCTGGACAACTGCAGCGTGCTCGACTTCGGTTGCGGCTCGGGCATCCTCGCCATCGCCGCACTGTTACTCGGTGCACCGCAGGCAGCGGGTACCGATATCGACCCGCAAGCCCTGGAGGCCTCGCGCGACAATGCCTCGCGCAACGGTATCGATCCAGCGCGCTTCCCGGTGTATCTGCCTGCCGACCTGCCGCAGCAGCCGGCCGACGTGGTCGTCGCCAACATCCTCGCCGGCCCGCTGGTTTCCCTGGCACCCCAGATAACCACACTGGTCAAAGGCGGTGGACGCCTGGCGCTGTCGGGTATCCTCGCCGAGCAGGCCGAGGAAGTCCGCGCCGCCTACGCAGGTGCCTTCGACCTCGACCCGACGGCCATCAAGGATGGCTGGGTGCGCATCAGCGGCGTGAAGCGCTGAACCGCGCGCAGTCGTTGCGTTAGACTAGCTGCTTGGATTTTCCGGACCCGCGCATGAGCGAAAGCCACGTCACCCAGTGCCCCAATTGCCGTACCAGCTTCCGCGTCAGTCAGGCGCAGCTGGCTGCTGCCCATGGCGCAGTACGCTGCGGTGCCTGCCTGCACGTGTTCAACGCCGCCGAGCAACTGTTCGGCCCCCGTGCAGCCGCACCTGCGCCAGCGACCGCCAAAACGGTAAGCGCTGCGGTCAAGGTCCAACCCGACACCCGCACCAAGTCGCCAGCGTCCAATCCCGCCGACGATACCCTGTGGATTCATGACGACCTCGACCTCGACAACCTCGATCTCGATGAGGAACTGGCCAGGCTGGAAGAGCAGGAACAACAGCTGTCGCAGCAGTTCCTCGCACTGGAACAGGCGCCGCGCTATGCCGAGAATTTCGCCAGCCGCGCAACGGACGAGCACGACGACACGCATGACGAGGCCTGGGCCGAAGCCCTGCTGCGCGACGAGCCAGTCAAGCGCGAGCGTGACAGCTTCGAGCTGCAACCAACCGAAGAGCAGCCGGAGCCCAGCGCTGCACCTGAGCCCAAAGCTGCCATTGAGTTCGTTCCTCCCGCCACATCCCACAAGCAGCCCATCACCGATGACCTCGACGAATCCGCTGAGCCGCGCCTGGGTGATATCGATGACGAGCAACAGGACGAAGCTCTTCGCACAGAGCGTGAAGAGCCCAAGGCAGTGCGCAACGAGCCGGGCCTGCGCGAGGAGCGTCTGTTCGAACTGGACGACGAACCCTTGCAACTCGACTGGCGCCAGCCACAGGGCACGTCATGGGGGCGCCTGCTCGGCTGGGGAGTGCTCAATCTCCTGGCGGCTGGCGGCCTGCTGGCACAATACGCCGCCTACAACTTCGATGAACTGGCACGCCAGGACCGCTATCGCCCCTGGTTCGAACAACTGTGCCCGAACATCGGCTGCACCCTGCCATCGAAAGTGGACATCAGCCAGATTCGCAGCAGCAACCTGGTAGTACGCAGCCACCCGGAATTCTCCGGCGCCCTGATCGTTGACGCCATCCTTTATAACCGCGCTTCCTTCGCCCAGCCCTTCCCACTGCTGGAGATGCGCTTCGCTGACCTGGGTGGCCAACTGGTCGCCAGTCGTCGCTTCAAACCCAGCGAGTACCTGGCCGGCGAGCTGGCCGGACAGAGCGAGATGCCACCGCAGACGCCCATCCACATCTCCCTGGACATCCTTGATCCGGGCACTCGCGCGGTGAACTACAGCCTGAGCTTCCACTCGCCCGAGTAGCCTGGAGACGGCGCGACCCGTGGTCGCAGGCCTTCCATCTAACTACTGGCGATAAGCCCATAGCTGTTCAGAATTTGTTCAAAACGACCTTTATCCGGTCATCCAGAGCGGGTATCATGCCCACCCTTTCGCGAGCACCGACCCACCGCCGTTTCCCCTGAGGACACAGTGGAGGGCGGGTGTTGATCGCCCTTTGTCTCAACTGCGCACCAACAAGCAGGGACGCCCCATGTCGGCCCCACGTATTGGCCCTTACACATTGCCCAATCGGTTGATCCTGGCCCCCATGGCCGGCGTCACCGATCGCCCGTTCCGCCAGCTGTGTCGCCGTCTCGGCGCCGGCCTGGTGGTGTCGGAGATGGTCACCAGCGATGTGCGCCTGTGGAATAGCCGCAAGTCCAGCCTGCGCTTGCTGCACGCTGGTGATCCCGAGCCGCGCTCGGTACAGATCGCCGGTGGTGATCCGCAAATGATGGCCGACGCAGCGCGCAAGAACGTCGAGTTGGGCGCGCAGATCATCGACATCAACATGGGCTGCCCGGCCAAGAAGGTCTGCAACAAGGCCGCCGGCTCCGCCCTGCTGCGCGACGAGCCGCTGGTGCGGGAAATCCTCGCTGCCGTGGTCGGTGCGGTGGACGTGCCGGTGACGCTGAAGATTCGCACCGGCTGGGACCGCCAGAACAAGAACGGCATTACCGTGGCGAAAATCGCCGAAGATGCCGGCATTGCTGCGCTGTCCGTACACGGCCGCACCCGCGCCGACCTTTATACCGGCGAAGCCGAGTACGACACCATCGCCGCCATCAAGCAGGCGATATCGATTCCGGTGTTCGCCAATGGCGACATCGACTCTCCACAGAAGGCCAAGGCCGTGCTCGACGCCACTGGCGCCGACGCGCTGCTGATTGGTCGCGCCGCCCAAGGGCGGCCGTGGATCTTCCGTGAAATCGAGCACTACCTGCGTACCGGAGAGACCCTGCCGGCACCGAGCCTGCTCGAAGTGGAACGCATTCTGCTAGAACACCTGGCCGCACTGCACGCCTTCTACGGCGAATTGATGGGCACGCGTATCGCCCGCAAGCATGTCGGCTGGTATCTGGCAACCCTGCCGGGCGCCAGGGAGTTTCGCGCCCAATTCAACCGTCTGGACAGTACGGACGCACAGTGCGCCCACGTTCGCGCGTTCTTCCGCGAACGGCACAACGATGGAAACGAGGTGGCCGCATGACGTTGATGACAGAGACCCTAGTGAGTGGAATTGCACCCGTGAGTGACAACACCAGCCTTAAACAGCACCTGAACACGCCGAGCGAAGAGGGCCAGACCCTGCGCGGCGCCGTGGAGAAGGCGCTGCACAATTACTTCGCCCATCTCGAGGGCGCGGACGTCACCGACGTGTACAACCTGGTGCTCACCGAAGTCGAAGCGCCACTGCTGGAAACCGTCATGAATTACGTGAAAGGTAACCAGACCAAGGCCTCCGAACTGCTGGGCCTGAACCGCGGTACGCTGCGCAAGAAGCTCAAGCAGTACGACCTGCTGTAACCCTGAACTCCCGAAAAGGGCGGCCCGCATGAGCCGCCTTTTTTGCTGATATCCCCGCTCTGATGGATAGTGAAATGACCGACCAGACCACCCTTCTGCCCGTCCGCCGCGCGCTGATCAGCGTTTCCGACAAAACCGGTGTCCTCGAATTCGCTCGCGAACTGGCCGCCCTCGGTGTCGAGATTCTCTCCACCGGCGGCACCTACAAGCTGCTCAAGGACAACGGCGTAGCCGCAGTGGAAGTAGCCGACTACACCGGCTTCCCGGAGATGATGGACGGCCGCGTCAAGACCCTGCACCCGAAGATTCACGGCGGCATCCTCGGCCGTCGTGCGCTGGACGGCGCGGTGATGGACGAGCACGGCATCAAGCCGATCGACCTGGTGGCGGTCAACCTCTATCCCTTCGAAGCCACCGTGGCCAAGCCTGATTGCGACCTGGCCGACGCCATCGAGAACATCGACATCGGCGGCCCGACCATGGTCCGCAGCGCGGCGAAGAACCACAAGGATGTCGCCATCGTGGTCAATACCGGCGATTACGCCGGCATCATCGCCTCCCTCAAGGCCGGCGGCCTGAGCTACGCCCAGCGCTTCGACCTGGCACTCAAGGCCTTCGAGCACACCGCGGCCTACGACGGCATGATCGCCAACTACCTGGGCACCATCGACCAGGCGCGTGACACCCTGTCCACCGAAGGTCGCGGCGCCTTCCCGCGCACCTTCAACAGCCAGTTCGTCAAGGCGCAGGAAATGCGCTACGGCGAGAACCCGCACCAGAGTGCGGCGTTCTATGTCGAAGCGAAGAAGGGCGAAGCCAGCGTTTCCACCGCAATCCAGTTGCAGGGCAAGGAACTGTCGTTCAACAACGTGGCCGACACCGACGCCGCGCTGGAATGCGTGAAGAGCTTCGTCAAGCCGGCCTGCGTCATCGTCAAGCACGCCAACCCCTGCGGCGTGGCCGTGGTACCGGAAGACGAAGGCGGTATCCGCAAGGCCTACGACCTGGCCTACGCCACCGACACCGAATCGGCGTTCGGCGGCATCATCGCCTTCAACCGCGAGCTGGATGGCGAAACTGCCAAGGCCATCGTCGAGCGTCAGTTCGTCGAAGTGATCATCGCCCCGAAAATCAGCGCCGCCGCCCGTGAAGTGGTGGCCGCCAAAGCCAACGTGCGCCTGCTCGAATGCGGCGAGTGGCCGGCCGAGCGTGCTGCGGGTTGGGACTTCAAGCGCGTCAATGGTGGCCTGCTGGTGCAGAGCCGCGACATCGGCATGATCGCAGCGTCCGACCTGAAGATCGTTACCCAGCGCGCGCCGAGCGAGCAGGAAATCCACGACCTGATCTTCGCCTGGAAAGTGGCCAAGTTCGTCAAATCCAACGCCATCGTCTACGCCAAGAACCGTCAGACCGTGGGTGTCGGCGCCGGCCAGATGAGCCGCGTCAACTCCGCCCGTATCGCCGCGATCAAGGCCGAGCACGCGGGCCTTCCGGTGCCCGGCGCAGTGATGGCGTCGGACGCCTTCTTCCCGTTCCGCGACGGCATCGACAACGCAGCCAAGGCCGGTATCACCGCCGTGATCCAGCCGGGCGGTTCGATGCGTGACAACGAAGTGATCGCCGCGGCCGACGAAGCCGGGATTGCCATGGTGTTCACCGGCATGCGCCACTTCAGGCACTAAAATCGGCCGCACTGAAACCGGCATCTGCGTTGTTGCCCCGGGTTCCGCCAATGCTCATTGCCAGTAGGCAACTCCGCTTGTCGAAACCCGGGGCGCTTAGCATCTACCGGCTTCATCGCAACCTCGGAATTCGTAGGGTGGATAGCGCTTTTTCTATCCACCAACCGGGCCACCGGCCCGCCTCCACAAGGAGACAGACATGAACGTATTGATCATCGGCAGCGGCGGTCGCGAACACGCCCTGGCCTGGAAAGTGGCGCAGGACAAGCGCGTCGAGAAAATCTTCGTCGCCCCGGGTAACGCCGGCACAGCCGTCGAGCCCAAGTGCGAGAACGTCGCCATCGACGTGCTGGCTATCGAGCAGTTGGCTGACTTTGCCGAGAAGAACGTGCAGCTGACCATCGTCGGCCCGGAAGCGCCGCTGGTCAAAGGCGTGGTCGACCTGTTCCGCAGCCGCAAGCTGGATATCTTCGGCCCCACCGCCGCAGCCGCCCAGCTGGAAGGCTCCAAGGCGTTCACCAAGGATTTCCTTGCGCGCCACAAGATCCCCACCGCCGACTACCAGAACTTCACCGAGATCGAACCGGCGCTGGCCTACCTGCGCGAGAAGGGTGCGCCCATCGTGATCAAGGCCGATGGCCTGGCCGCAGGCAAGGGCGTGATCGTCGCCATGACCCTGCAGGAAGCCGAAGACGCGGTGCGCGACATGCTCGCTGGCAACGCCTTCGGTGAGGCCGGTTCGCGCGTGGTGATCGAGGAGTTCCTCGACGGCGAAGAAGCCAGTTTCATCGTCATGGTCGACGGCGAGAACGTGCTGCCGATGGCCACCAGCCAGGATCACAAGCGCGTCGGCGACGGCGACAGCGGCCCGAATACCGGCGGTATGGGCGCTTATTCGCCTGCGCCGGTGGTCACCGCCGAGGTGCACAAGCGTGTGATGGACGAGGTGATCTACCCGACCGTGCGCGGCATGGCCAGCGAAGGCAACGTCTACACCGGTTTCCTCTATGCAGGTCTGATGATCGACAAGGCTGGCAAGCCCAAGGTCATCGAGTTCAACTGCCGCTTCGGCGACCCGGAAACCCAGCCGATCATGTGCCGCCTGGAGAGCTCCCTGGTGCTGCTGGTCGAGGCTGCCCTGGCCAAGGCGCTGGATAAGGTCGAAGCGACCTGGGACCCGCGTCCGACCGTGGGCGTGGTGCTGGCCGCCGGTGGTTACCCGGGCGACTACGCCAAAGGCGATGTCATCATCGGTCTGGATGAAGCCGCCAAACTCGACGGCAAGGTGTTCCACGCCGGTACCGCGCTGAAGGACGGCCAGATCGTTACCGCTGGCGGTCGCGTGCTGTGTGCCACCGCCATCGGCGCCAGCGTTGCCGATGCCCAGCAGCAGGCCTACCGCCTGGCCGAGAAGATTCGCTGGAACGGCATGTTCCACCGTAACGATATTGGCTATCGAGCGATCGCCCGCGAGCGCGGCGAAGACTAGAACCTGTTCACGATCTGGCGCGCGTCGGCACTACTGCGTTAAAAACATGCTGGAAAGCCAGCCCGGTCGGAAGCCGCTTGCGGCTAACGGCCCGGAGGGCGAGCGAAGCGAGTACTGCTCATTTACAACGTGTAAAGTCGAGCGCGACTCCGGCCGGTCCTCGCCTGTTTTTGCGGGGCCGCCGTCGGTGTTGTATCGCTCTAGCTCGCGAAATCGTGAAGCAGGTTCTGAGGTATCGAGATACAGGGTGCAGTCCGGTAAAAAGGCGGCTTTTTCCAACAAAAAGCCTTAAAAATGCCTGACTGCACCATGTTCCCGCGAGCAGATGCTTGGCTATAATCCGGCCACTCATTTAGAAGGATTTTGCCCGTGCGCCGGCTCAGGATTGCCATCGGACTACTCGCCAGCATGCTGTTTCTCAGCCTTGCGCTGACAGCCAGTGCGAACTCCGCCCCGACAGGCGCGCACAGCTGGTCCTATCTGGTCGACGCCAGCGCCCGCCTGGGCCTCGAAGAAGTCCGCGCCCAGCGCCAGCAGTTCAAGCCCCTCAGCAAGCAGTCTTTCACCTTCCCGCCCAGTGACCACGCCGTCTGGCTTCGTGCCGAGTTCGCACCGCAGCAGCAGCCCGCCTGGCTGTGGATCTTCTCACCACGGGTGCAGTACCTCGATTACTACCTGCTCAGAGACGGCCAGCTGGAGCAAAACCTGCACACCGGCGAGGCCATGCCGCTGGATTCGCGACCGCTGCCGTCGCGTTTCTATCTGATGCCGTTGCCGAATGACGGCCAGGCCCGCGTCGCCTATGTGCGCCTGACCTCCAACCACCCGCTGATGACCTGGTTCAAGGTTATGGATCAGGCCGAACTGGTCAGCCTGGAAAAGCCCGCCTACCTCTACGGCATGCTGTTCGGCGCTCTGCTGCTGCTGACCCTGTACAACCTCATCCGCTTCATCTACAGCCGCAGCGCCAGCGGCCTGTGGCTGGCCGGGGTGAACATCGGCCTGGCCGTATGCTCGGCGGCCAATCTCGGAATCTTCGCCCAGTGGCTGCCCAGCCTGGGCTATAACCAGTCACTGGTCGCCGACCTCTCCGCGCTGTTCGCCGCCTTCAGCGTCCTGGCCTTTGGCCTGGGATTCATGCACGGCACGCCCGTGCAGCACAGCCCACTCAACCGCCTGCTGCATGGCAATGCCCTGCTGGTACTGGCCTACGCCCTGTGCATCGTCGTCACCGGGCTGTTCTGGTACAGCTCGCTGGTCTACCTGCTGGTGGCCCTGAGCGCAGTCAATCTGCTGCTGGTGAGCAGCCGGCACTGGCGCTCCGGTTATCAGCCGGCACGCCTGATCACCGTGGGCATGCTGGTCTTCAACATGGGATTCGGTTTCTTCGTGCCGGTGCTGCTGGGCTTCGATCAGCTCAATCCTGGCTGGCTGGTGCTGGGCGTGTTCAGTGTCGCCACCCTGGCCGGATTGATCCTCAGCGTTTCGCTGACCGAGCGGCAGCGACAGATCCAGCACAATACCCTGCAGGAAAGCACCGCCCTGGCCGCCAGCAGCGCCGAGCTGAAGGCCAAGGCCGAGTTCCTGGCCAAGATCAGCCACGAGATCCGCACGCCGATGAACGGTGTGCTGGGCATGACCGAACTGCTGTTGGGCACGCCGCTGTCGGCCAAGCAGCGTGACTATGTGCAGACCATCCACAGTTCGGGCAACGAGCTGCTCACCCTGATCAACGAAATCCTCGACATTTCCAAACTCGAATCCGGGCAGATCGAGCTGGACGATGTACAGTTCGACCTCGGCGCGCTGATCGAGGACTGCCTCGACATCTTCCGCGCCAAGGCTGAACAACAGCGCGTGGAGTTGATCAGCTTCATCCAGCCGCAGGTGCCGCGTGTGATCAGCGGTGACCCAACGCGCCTGCGTCAGGCCCTGCTGAGCCTGCTGGACAACGCCTTCAAGCAGACCGACGAGGGCGAGATCCTGCTGGTCGCCGCCCTGGACAGCAGCGACGGTCAGTATCGCCTGCGCGTCGCCGTACAGGACAGCGGCCGTCCGCTGCTGCCGGAAGAGCGCGACGCCCTGCTCAACGCCGAACTGCAGAGCCGCGACTTCCTCTCCGCGACCCGCCTGGGCGGGCGCCTCGGCCTGATCATCGCGCGCCAGCTGGTGCGCCTGATGGGCGGCGAGTTCGGCATCCAGGGCAGCGGTAACCAGGGCACTACCCTGTGGCTGACCCTGCCGTTGGACGCTGCCCGCCTGGAGCAGCCGGAAACCGATCTGGACAGCCCGTTGCAGGGTGCACGCCTGTTGGTGGTGGACGACAACGACACCTGCCGCAAGGTGCTGATGCAGCAGTGCAATGCCTGGGGCATGCAGGTCAGCGCCGTGCCCTCCGGCAAGGAGGCCCTGGCCCTGCTGCGCACCAAGGCGCACATGCGCGAATACTTCGACGCAGTGCTGCTCGACCAGGACATGCCTGGCATGACCGGCATGCAGTTGGCCGCCAAGATCAAGGAAGACCCGAGCCTCAACCACGACATCCTGATCATCATGCTCACCGGCATCAGCAACGCGCCGAGCAAGGTGATCGCGCGCAACGCCGGGATCAAGCGCATCCTGGCCAAACCGGTGGCTGGCTATACACTCAAGACAACCCTGGCAGACGAACTGGTCCAGCGCCCCAACGACACCCCGGCGCAGGCTGCACCGACACCGGTCAGCACACCACTGAACGTACCGACCGACTTCCGCATCCTGGTGGCCGAGGACAACAGCATCTCCACCAAGGTGATTCGCGGCATGCTCGGCAAGCTCAACCTCAAGCCGGACACTGCCAGCAACGGTGAAGAGGCCCTCAGCGCCATGAAAGCGCAGCCCTACGATCTTGTGCTGATGGACTGTGAAATGCCGGTGCTCGACGGTTTCTCCGCCACCGAACAGCTGCGCGCCTGGGAAAAGAGCGAGAAGCGCCCGCGCACGCCGGTGGTGGCGCTGACCGCGCATATCCTGAGCGAACACAAGGAACGCGCGCGCGCCGTGGGCATGGACGGCCACATGTCCAAACCGGTGGAGCTGTCGCAGTTGCGCGAGCTGATCGAGCACTGGATCGCCGAGCGCGAACTGCGTCGCCAGCGCGAGGTATCGTAGGGCGTACTTGCGAAGCAGTACGCCGCTGGATTTGCGCTGTGACGAAGAGCGACGGACTGTTCGCATAGCTACGAGCGGTCGGCGCTCCGATCCGCCCTACCTCAGTCCACCCATCTCAAACGAGCGCCCCATGTCCGAGTTGTTCAGCCTGTACCTGAAGATGCTGGTGCTCTACAGCCCCTTCTTCGTTCTCTCCTGCTTTATCGGCCTCAGCCGCGGCCACACTCTCAAGGAGCGCAAGCGCCTGGCCTGGAAGGTGGCGCTGGCCACCTTGATCGCCAGCGTGCTGCTGTACCTGTTCGGCAAGCACATCTTCACTCTGTTCGGCATCACCATCGACGCCTTCCGTATCGGCGCGGGCTCGGTGCTGTTCATCTCCGCCCTCGGCATGGCCCAGGGTAAGTCGGCGGTGCAGACAGACAACGTGCAGCAGGACGTGACTATTGTGCCGCTGACCATCCCCCTGACCGTCGGCCCCGGCACCATCGGCGCCCTGCTGCTGATGGGCGCCAGCCAGCCGCACTGGGACGACAAGCTGGTGGCCGTGGCGGCGATCTTCCTCGCCAGCCTCACCGTGGGCGTGGTGCTGTACCTGTCCAACCAGTTCGAGCGCCTGCTCGGCGACCAGGGCCTGCAGATCGTCAGCCGTTTGATGGGGCTGTTCGTCTGCGCCCTCGCCGCACAGATCATCTTCACCGGGGTGAAGAACTACCTGGTGCCCTGAAACCGCGTGGGCCGGCAGCATCTTCGAGCCCTCGGTGCGCATGGCGCACCCTACCGAACGTATGCAGGTACCACAGTCCCGTAGGGTACGCCGTGCGCACCAGCCGTTACCGCAAAACGCCAGCGGTGCGCATGGCGCACCCTACTGAACTTTTGCAGGTACCACGGTCCCGTGGGGTGCGCCGTGCGCACCAGCCGCTCCCTGCACCATCTGCTTGCAGGGCAGCTCCGACTCGGTGCACGCCATCACGAGTCCGCCCCTCCGCCCCCCGCTAATCGCGCGAAAAAACTGGCGTTCGAGGAACTGGCATCGTCATTGCTCTGCTGATCCCAACTTGGATACAAGATGGGATCTCGAAGCATGTCCAACGCACCTATCGCTTTCACCCTCGCGCAGTGGCAACAGGCCTACCGTGACGGCCAATCCCCTGCAGAACTGCTGCACGCCCTGCGCCGCGAATTGTGCGCTGACGACACCGCCTGGATCGCCCTGGCCAGCGACGCGCAGCTCGATGCCCAGCTCGATGCCCTGGCCATCGCACTGGATGGTGCAGCCGGCGACCTGAGCAAGCTGCCGCTGTACGGCGTGCCCTTCGCCATCAAGGACAATATCGACGCCGCCGGCTGGCCCACCACCGCCGCCTGCCCAGAGTTCGCCTACAGCGCCGAAGCTGACGCCACCGTGGTCGTTCGCCTGCGCGCCGCCGGCGCCATCCTGATCGGCAAGACCAACCTCGACCAGTTCGCCACCGGCCTGGTCGGTACCCGCTCGCCTCACGGCGCAGTGCCTAACAGCTTCAACTCAACTTACGTCAGCGGTGGTTCCAGCTCCGGCTCAGCCAGTGTGGTCGCGCGCGGCCTCGTGCCCTTCTCGCTGGGCACCGACACTGCAGGCTCGGGCCGCGTGCCGGCCGGCTTCAACAATATCGTCGGGCTCAAGCCGACCAAGGGCTGGCTGCCCAACACCGGCCTGGTGCCGGCCTGCCGCACGGTCGACTGCATCTCGGTATTCGCCCTGACCGTCGGCGATGCCCTGGCCGTAGCCAACATCGCTGGCGGCTATGACGCCGCCGATGCCTACAGCCGCAAGAGCTCGAACAGCGCCAAGGTCGGCATGCCGGCCAAGCCGCGCCTGGCCGTGCCGGCCAACCCCGAGTTCTTCGGCGACAGCCAAAACCAGGCCGTCTATGAGGCCGCCCTGGGCAAACTGCGCGAACTGGGCGCCGAACTGGTGGAGATCGATTTCGCGCCCTTCCAGCAACTGGCCGAGCAGCTTTACTACGGCCCCTGGGTCGCCGAACGCACCGTCGCGGTGGAAAACGTGAATCCCGAGCACATCAACCCGGTGGTGCGCGGTATCGTCGAAAACGGCCACAGGTACAGCGCCTGCGACGCCTACAAGGCCGAGTACATTCGCGCCGAGTTGAGCCGCACCATCAACGATGCCCTGGCCGGCTTCGACGCCATGGTGGTGCCGACCTCGCCAACCATCCGTACTCTGGCCGAGATGGAAGCAGAACCGGTGCTGTTCAACAGCCAGTTCGGCACCTACACCAACTTCACCAACCTCGCCGACCTGGCCGCCCTCGCCGTACCGGCGGGCCTGCGTGCCGACGGTCTGCCAGCCGGCATCACCCTGCTCGCCCCGGCCTGGCATGACCAGGCGCTGGCCGCCTTCGGTCAACGCTGGCAGCAGGCTATCGACCTGCCGCTGGGCGCCACCGGCAAACCGCTGCCAAAGCAAACCGCCAGCGACAAGCCGGCGCCCGGCTGCATCCGCGTCGCCGTGGTGGGCGCGCACCTGACCGGCATGCCGCTGAACGTCCAGCTCACCACTCGCGATGCCGTACTGGTGGAGCAGACTACCAGCGCCGCGCATTACCGCCTCTACGCGCTGCCCGGTACCGTGCCGCCCAAGCCGGGCCTGGCACGCGTGGCCGAGGACGGCGCGGCGATCATCGTCGAACTGTGGGACGTGCCGCAGGCGCGCTTCGGCGAGTTCGTCGCCGAAATCCCGCCGCCGCTGGGCATCGGCAACCTGGAGCTGGCCGACGGCCGCTGGGTCAAAGGCTTCATCTGCGAGCCCTATGCGCTGGATGGCGCGCGTGACATCACCAGCTTCGGTGGCTGGCGCGCGTTCATCGCCAGCACCAAGGCCTGAGCCCGCTCATGCCACGTGCCACTGAGCGCCCGCAGAGCCTGGCTGAGCGTATCTACGCAAGGCTCAAGGACGATATTTTCGAATTCCGCCTGATGCCCGGTGACCGTTTCTCCGAAGGCGAGGTCGCCGCGCGCATGGCGGCCAGCCGCACGCCGGTACGCCAGGCGCTGCACCGCCTGCAGCGCGAGGGTTTTCTCGATGTGCACTTTCGCAGCGGCTGGCAGGTGCGCCCACTGGACTTCGTGCAATTCGACGAATTGTACGAGCTGCGCATCGTTCTCGAACTGGACGCCGTGCGCCGCCTTTGCCAGCGCCCCACGGACGAACAACCACCTGCACTGCAGGCCCTTGCGCGCACCTGGTTGGTGCAAGAAGAGGCGCGACTGCAAGACGGCGCCGCCGTTTCGCGCCTCGATGAGGCGTTCCATTGCCAACTGCTGGAGGCCGCCGGCAACCAGGAGATGGCCCGCGTTCACCGCGAGGTCAGCGAAAAGATCCGCATTCTAAGGCGGCTGGATTTCACTCAGGCACAACGCATCGACCTGACCTACGCCGAACACGGACAGATTCTGCAGGCAATCCTGACTCGTCGCTCAGAAGAGGCACAGCAATTGCTCAAGAGCCATATAGAGGTCAGCAAGGCAGAGGTGCATTCGATCACCTTGCACAAGCTATACGGCGCTCGCCAGCACGTAGAGCCAATGCCGGAACAACCGGGCCATGACCTTCACGCATGACCAATAACAACGCTGTCCACTGACTCACAATTGTGAATGGAGATCGCACCATGCAACGTCGCAGCCTGATCAAGGCCTTTACCCTTTCCGCTTCCATCGCCGCCATGGGCCTGAGCTGGTCCATCCAGGCCGCCGAGACCATCAAGGTCGGCGTCCTGCACTCGCTGTCCGGCACCATGGCCATTTCCGAAACCTCGCTCAAAGACATGGCGCTGATGACCATCGACGAGATCAACGCCAAGGGCGGTGTACTCGGCAAGCAACTGGAAGCGGTGGTGGTCGACCCGGCGTCGAACTGGCCGCTATTCGCCGAGCGTGGCCGCCAGCTGCTGACCCAGGACAAGGTCGCGGTGACCTTCGGCTGCTGGACCTCGGTATCGCGCAAATCCGTGCTGCCGGTCTATGAAGAGCTCAACGGCCTGCTGTTCTACCCGGTGCAGTACGAAGGCGAAGAGATGTCGCCGAACGTGTTCTACACCGGCGCAGCGCCAAACCAGCAAGCCATCCCGGCGGTGGAATACCTGCTCAGCGAAGACGGCGGCGCCGCCAAGCGCTTCTTCCTGCTCGGCACCGACTACGTCTACCCGCGCACCACCAACAAGATCCTGCGTGCCTTCCTCAACAGCAAGGGCATCGCCGACAAGGACATCGAAGAGGTCTACACCCCCTTCGGTCATAGCGACTATCAAACCATCGTCGCCAACATCAAGAAGTTCTCCGCTGGCGGCAAGACTGCAGTGGTTTCCACCGTGAACGGCGACTCCAACGTGCCGTTCTACAAGGAACTGGCCAACCAGGGCCTGGAAGCCACCGAAGTGCCGGTGGTGGCCTTCTCCGTGGGTGAAGAAGAACTGCGCGGCATCGACACCAAGCCGCTGGTCGGCCACCTGGCGGCCTGGAACTACTTCCAGTCCGTGGAGAACCCGGTCAACGAGAAGTTCGTCGCTGACTGGAAGGCCTACGCCAAGGCCAAGAAGCTGCCGAACGCCGACACCGTGGTGACCAACGACCCGATGGAAGCCACCTATGTGGGCATCCACATGTGGGCACAAGCCGTCGAGAAAGCCGGCACGACCGACGTCGACAAGGTCCGTGAAGCCATGGCTGGCCAGGAGTTCGCGGCACCGAGCGGCTTCACCCTGAAGATGGACGAGAAGAACCACCACCTGCACAAGCCGGTGATGATCGGCGAGATCCAGGAAGACGGTCAGTTCTCCGTGGTCTGGGAAACCGACGGCCCGGTTCGCGCTCAGCCGTGGAGCCCCTTCATCGAAGGCAACGACAAGAAAGCCGATACCCCGGTGAAATCGAACTAAGGCAAAAGCCTCTCCCTGCGCTGGCCGCGCAGGGAGGGGACAACCGTAGCCCGGATGCAATCCGGGGAGAGCTGTCCCGGATTGCATCCGGGCTACGCCAAGGACCCCCTCATGCTCACTGCCCTTACCCGAACTCTCCTGAGCCTGCTGCTGTTGCTGCCACTGGCGGCGCATGCCGGCGAGGCCGACGATTTCGTCGCTGCCAACGCCAGCAAGCAGGCCAAACTGCTGCAGGACTGGGCCGCCGCGCCCAGCCCCGAGCGTATGCCACTGCTGCAAGCCCTGCAGCAGGGCCGCGTCGGCAGCGATGCCGATAAGCGCGCCTTCATCGAACAGGACGGCACCTGGCAAGCCGCCGATGGCGCAAGCGAAGCCAACGGCTCGCCGCGCAAAGTGCGCCTTAACAATCGCCTGCGCGGCCTGATCGCCTTCGCCGTGGCCAGCCATCAATTGCTCGACGACGATGCAGCCGTGCGCCTCGATGCTGCCCGGCAACTGCAACGCAACACGCCGCCGGCACTGCTGCCCTTGCTGGAAAACCGCCTGAGTATGGAAGCCGACGAGAACGTGCGTGACGCCATTACCCTGGCCCTGGCCAACCTGCAGTTGGAGGCCAGCGACCCGGCCGTGCGCCTGGCCGCCGTGGAGCGCCTGGGCGAAACCGGCGACCCGCAGGCCCGCACGCGCCTGCAAAGCCTGCTCGATGGTGAAGAAAGCGATGCCACCGTGCGCGCCGCTGCCGAGCAGAGCCTGGCCCAGGTGAAGAACAAACTGCTGATCGGCGAACTGCTCGGCCAGGCCTTCAGTGGCCTGTCGCTGGGTTCGATCCTGCTGCTCGCCGCCCTCGGCCTGGCCATCACCTTCGGCCTGCTCGGGGTGATCAACATGGCACATGGCGAAATGCTGATGCTCGGTGCCTACACCACCTACGTGGTGCAACTGAGCTTCCAGCGCCTGGCTCCCGAATACCTGACGCTCTACCCGCTGGCCGCGTTGCCCATCGCTTTTCTGGTCACCGCCTGCATCGGCATGGCCCTGGAGCGCACGGTGATCCGCCACCTCTATGGCCGCCCGCTGGAAACCCTGCTGGCCACCTGGGGCATCAGCCTGATCCTGATTCAGCTGGTGCGCGTCACCTTCGGCGCGCAGAACGTCGAAGTCGCCAACCCGGCCTGGCTGTCCGGCGGCATGCAAGTGCTGCCCAACCTGGTGCTGCCCTACAACCGCATCGTCATCATCGGCTTCGCGCTGTTCGTCGTGGTCCTGACCTGGCTGCTGTTGAACAAGACGCGCCTGGGCCTGAACGTGCGCGCGGTGACGCAGAACCGCAACATGGCCGCCTGCTGTGGCGTGCCCACCGGCCGCGTAGACATGCTGGCCTTCGGACTCGGTTCGGGCATCGCCGGCCTTGGCGGCGTGGCCCTGAGCCAGATCGGCAACGTCGGCCCAGACCTCGGCCAGAGCTACATCATCGACTCCTTCCTGGTGGTGGTACTCGGCGGCGTCGGCCAGCTGGCCGGTAGCGTACTGGCCGCCTTCGGCCTGGGCGTGGTGAACAAGTTCCTCGAACCGCAGATCGGTGCCGTGCTCGGCAAGATCCTCATCCTCGCGTTGATCATCCTGTTCATCCAGAAACGCCCGCAAGGCCTCTTCGCGCTCAAAGGCCGGGTGATCGATTGATGAGTGCGCCATCGACCGTAGGGCGGGTGAAACCCGCCACATCTACCGAACGCCATCACTGCAGCGGCGGGTTGTACCCGCCCTACGGGCTTAAAGGACGAGTGATCGACTGATGAATGCGATAAATCAAACGCTGCTGGCCCGCGCCAGCGCCAAGCTCGGCCCGCAGGTATCCATCGCCATCGGCCTGGTGGTGCTGGCGATCCTGCTGGCCATGCCGTTGCTGCACCTGCTGCCGGCCGACCATGCCCTGCACGTCTCGGCCTATTCGCTGACGCTAGTGGGCAAGATACTCTGCTACGCCATCGTCGCCCTGGCACTGGATCTGGTCTGGGGCTACGCCGGCATGCTGTCGCTGGGCCACGGCCTTTTCTTCGCCCTCGGCGGCTACGCCATGGGCATGTACCTGATGCGCCAGAGCGCCGGTGACGGCCTGCCGGCGTTCATGAGCTTTCTGGCCTGGAACGAGCTGCCCTGGTACTGGTACGGCACCTCCAGCTTCCTCTGGGCGATGTGCCTGGTGGTGCTGGCGCCCGGCCTGCTGGCGCTGGTGTTCGGCTTCTTCGCCTTCCGCTCACGGATCAAGGGCGTGTACTTCTCGATCATGACCCAGGCGCTGACCTTCGCCGGCATGCTCTTGTTCTTCCGCAACGAAACCGGTTTCGGCGGCAACAACGGCTTTACCGGCTTCACCCGCATCCTAGGTTTCGACATCACGGCGCAGGGCACTCGCGCCGTGCTGTTCTTCGCCACCGTGGTGTTGCTGGTGGGCAGCCTGTACCTGGGCTTTCGCCTGGCACGCAGCAAGTTCGGCCGGGTGCTCACCGCCCTGCGTGACGCCGAGAATCGCCTGATGTTCTGCGGCTACGATCCACGCGGTTACAAGCTGTTCATCTGGGTATTGAGCGCGGTGTTGTGCGGCCTGGCCGGCGCGCTGTACGTGCCGCAGGTGGGCATCATCAACCCCAGCGAGATGGCGCCGACGCAGTCCATCGAGGCCGCCGTCTGGGTCGCCCTGGGCGGTCGCGGCACGCTGATCGGCCCGCTGCTCGGCGCCGGTCTGGTCAACGGCATGAAGAGCTGGTTCACCGTGGCCTTCCCCGAATACTGGCTGTTCGCACTGGGCGCGCTGTTCATCGTCGTCACGCTGTTCCTGCCCAGAGGCGTCGTCGGTCTGCTACGCAAGGAGAAGGATCAATGAAAGCCACTCCTGTACCCGAAACCATGCTCGAAGCCGCCTTCGACCCCACCGGTCTGGCGCTGGACACCGGCAAGAACGTCGGCAAGGGCGTCAACGTCCGCCACGGCACCATCCTTACCCTGGAAGACATCAACGTCAGCTTCGACGGCTTCAAGGCGCTGACCAACCTGACGCTGTACATCGGCGTCGGCGAGCTGCGCTGCATCATCGGCCCCAACGGCGCCGGCAAGACCACCATGATGGACGTGATCACCGGCAAGACCCGACCCGACAACGGCGTGGCCTACTTCGGCGAACAGTACGACCTGACCGCCATGAGCGAGGTGGAAATCGCCCAGGCCGGCATCGGCCGCAAGTTCCAGAAACCGACGGTGTTCGAGGCACTGACGGTGTTCGAGAACCTGGAGCTGGCGCAGAAGACCAACAAGTCGGTATGGGCCAGCCTGCGCGCCAAACTCAGTGGCGAGCAGAAGGATCGTATCGAGGAAGTGCTGGGCACCATCCGCCTGGAAACGTCTCGCAACCGCCCGGCGGGCCTGCTCTCTCACGGTCAGAAGCAGTTCCTCGAGATCGGCATGCTGCTGATGCAGGAGCCGCATTTGCTGCTGCTCGACGAGCCAGTGGCCGGCATGACCGATGCCGAGACCGAGTTCACTGCCGAGCTGTTCAAGTCCCTGGCGCGCAAGCACTCGCTGATGGTGGTGGAGCATGACATGGGCTTCGTCGGCTCCATCGCCGACCACGTCACCGTGCTGCACCAAGGTAGCGTGCTGGCCGAAGGCTCGCTGGAGCAGGTACAGAACGACGAGCGGGTGATCGAGGTTTATCTGGGTCGCTGACAGTCGGTGCGCACAGCGCACCCTACCCGGCGTGGCGCGGCGTATCCCGTAGGGTGCGCCGCGCGCACCGCATGCTTGAGGACATCGATATGCTGCAAGTTGAGCAACTCCACCAGTATTACGGCGGCAGCCACATCCTCCGTGGCCTGTCGTTCGACGTGAAGGTCGGCGAGGTCACCTGCCTGCTCGGCCGCAACGGCGTGGGCAAGACTACCCTGCTCAAATGCCTGATGGGCCTGATCCCGGCCAAGGACGGCAACGTGCAATGGGAAGGCAAGCCAATCACCGGCTTCAAACCGCACCAGCGCGTACACGCCGGCATCGCCTACGTGCCCCAGGGACGCGAGATCTTCGGCCGCCTGACGGTAGAGGAAAACCTGCTGATGGGCCTGTCGCGCTTTCCCGGCAGCCAGGCCAAGGCCGTGCCGGAATTCATCTACGAGCTGTTCCCGGTGCTGCGCGAAATGAAGCATCGCCGTGGCGGCGACCTCTCCGGCGGCCAGCAACAACAGCTGGCCATCGGTCGTGCCCTGGCCAGCCAACCGCGCCTGCTGATCCTCGACGAACCCACCGAAGGCATCCAGCCCTCGGTGATCAAGGAAATCGGCGCGGTGATCAAGAAGCTCGCCGCCCGTGGCGACATGGCCATCCTGCTGGTCGAGCAGTTCTACGACTTCGCCGCCGAACTGGCCGACCAGTACCTGGTGATGAGCCGCGGCGAGATCGTCCAGCAGGGTCGTGGCGAGAACATGGAAACCGAGGGCGTGCGCGGGCTGGTGGCGATCTGATCCGCCATCAGTTGGTTTAGCCTCGTAGGGTGGACGACGCTTCATCCGTCCACCACTCTGCGATGCAATGGTGGATGAAAAAACGTCATCCACCCTACGTCCTGATCCGCCTTGTGGGAGGGGCTTTAGCCACGATTCGGTAACCACCTCAGTCACCGCTAAAGCGCCTCCCACAGGACTTCGCCGTCCTACTCGGTGAAATCCGAGCCATCGCGCAGCAACTGGCGCTTCACGCTCTCAAGATGCAGGTGCGCGCTTTCGGCATTGCCCTGCAGCATCTGCCGGCACGCCGCGCTGGCAATTGCCGGCGCCACTGCCTTCAACGGCCGACCACTGGCCATGGCTTTGAGCTGCACCTCGGCGGCACGCTCCAGGTAGTAGAGGTCGTCCCAGGCCTCGGCAATGCTCGGTCCCAGCACCAGCGGGCCATGGTTTTTCAGCATCACCACATCGGCATCACCTGCCGCGCGGGCGATACGCTCGCCTTCGGCGTAGTCCAGCGCCAGGCCCTGGTAATCCTCGTCCACTGCCAGTCGCTCGTAGAATTTCAGCGCCGTCTGTCCGGCCCAGACGAAGGGCTCACCTTCGAGCATGCACAGCGCTGTGGCATGGGGCATGTGCGTGTGGAAGGCCGCCGTGGCGCGCGGATTAAGGCGGTGCAACTGAGCATGGATGAAGAACGCCGTGGCCTCCGGGCGGCCATCGCCCAGCACCACACGCCCGTCAAAATCGCAGATCAGTAGCGACGACGCAGTGACCTCGGCGAAGGCCAGACCATAAGGATTGACCAGAAACAGCTCCGGCCGCCCCGGCACCACCACGGAAAAATGGTTGCAGATGCCTTCGCCCATGCCGAGTCGGGCTGCCATGCGAAAACAGGCGGCTAGGTCGATACGCGCCAGGGCGATCGCGGGGCTATCAAGGCCATCATTGGACGCCACGGGGGCGGTGTTGATCTCGAATGCGTGGGCCATGGTTTTACTCCTGAAAACGTATGCCTCCAGCCTAGCCTGTACACACAGGGCGCCTAGGGACAGTTGCCCGGTGTCGGTGAGCCAGACGCTCTGACTCAGCCACTTCCGGTATCTGGCCCTACGGCACACGGCCGCTTTGTTCCTAAGGTGCAGCCATCCGCAACGACCAGCCCGAGGTCATCATGAGTACACCGATCAGCAACCAGTACGTCCACGACCTGGATCGCCAGCACGTCTTCCATTCCTGGTCGACCCAGGGCGCCCTCAACCCGCTGGTGATCGCCGGCGGCGAAGGCTGCACGCTGTGGGACTACAACGGTAAACGCTACCTCGACTTCAGCAGCCAACTGGTCAACACCAACATCGGCCACCAGCACCCGAAGGTCATCGCCGCCATCCAGGAACAGGCTGGCAGCCTGGTGACCATCGCCCCGGCCACCGCCAACCTGATGCGTGGCGAAGCGGCCAAGCGCATCCTCGCCCGCGCGCCGACCGGTTTCTCCAAGGTGTTCTTCACCAACGCCGGCGCCGATGCCAACGAGAACGCCATGCGCATGGCGCGTCTGTACACCGGCCGCGACAAGATCCTCTCCGCCTACCGCTCCTACCATGGCAGCACCGGCGCGGCCATCGTCGCCACTGGCGACCCACGCCGCGTACCCAATGAGTACGCCCGTGGTCATGTGCACTTCTTCAACCCCTACCTGTACCGCACCGAGTTCAACGCCGCGAACGAAGAAGAAGAATGTGCGCGTGCCCTGCAGCACTTGCGCCGGGTCATCCAGTGCGAGGGGCCGAGCGCCATCGCTGCCATCCTGCTGGAGAGCATTCCCGGCACTGCCGGCATCCTGGTGCCGCCGAAGGGCTATATGCAGGGCGTACGCAAGCTGGCCGACGAGTTCGGCATCCTGCTCATCCTCGATGAAGTGATGGCCGGTTTCGGTCGCACCGGCAGTTGGCTGGCGTTGGAGCACTTCGACGTGATACCGGACCTGATCGTCTTCGCCAAGGGCGTCAACTCCGGCTACGTGCCGGCCGGTGGAGTGATGATTTCCAAGCCGATCTGCGAGCACTTCGACACGAACTTCTTCCCCGGCGGCCTGACCTACTCCGGGCACCCGCTGGCCATGGCCGCCATCGTCGCCACGCTGGACGCGATGACCGAGGAAGGCATGGTGGAGAACGCCCGCGACATCGGCGCTCAGGTGCTCGGCCCGGGCCTGAAGAAACTCGCCGAGCGCTACCCGATGATCGGCGAGGCACGCGGCGTCGGCCTGTTCTGGGCGCTGGAATTCGTTAGTGACGTGCAGCATAGAACGCCGATGCCGGCGCCTGTGATGCAGGAGATGAAGGCGGCGCTGGCCTTACGCGGGCTGCTCAGTTTCGTGGTGGAAAACCGCATCCATGTGGTGCCGCCGTGCATCGTCAGCGCGGCCCAGGTGAACGAGGCGCTGGCGGTCTTCGATGAAGTATTCGCCCTGTTCGCGCCGCGCTTTGGCTGACATCGCGCCATATGCCCAGGAGCCCGCTTGCGGGCGATTCGGGCAAACGTATCGCCAGCAAGCCGGCTCCTACAGCGCCGTCCAGCACCCGTAGCCCGGATGGAATCCGGGACTTCACGGTCGGTTATGGTTTCCCAGATTTCATCCGGGCTACGAACTTGCCTGATAACCGTCGCGGCTGAAGCCCCTCCCACAGAGTCACGGGGCATTTGTGGGAGGGGCTTTAGAACCTGTTCACGATCTCGCGAGCTAGAGCCATACAAGGCAAAAACAGGCGAGGACGCGGAGTTTACGAGCTGTAAATGAGCAGTCCGAGCCTGTTTTTAACGCAGTAGGGCCGACGCGCAGCAGATCGTGAACAGGTTCTTAGCCGCGACCGCCCTTTACAACCCCGCCAACACCTCACCCAGTTTCCGCACGCCCGGCCGAATGAGCTCGGCATCGATGGCGTGGAAACCCAGGCGCATGAAGTTTGTCGGCGCCGCGCCGTCGCCGAGGAAGAACTGCGCCCCGGACTCGATCAGCACGCTCTGCTGCGCCGCCGCCCAGGCCAGGCGCTGGGTATCGACGCCGCTGGGCGCCGCCAGCCAGCAGGCGCTGGCACCGGGACTGCCCATCGGCTGGCAGTCGCTCAGGTCGCTGCATAGCGCCTGGTAGAGCAGCTCGCGGCGGCGGCAATGCTCCTCGCGAAAACGCCGCAGGTGCGCGTCGTAGTGCCCCTGGGCGAGGAAGTCGGCGAGCATGCGCTGGTTGTTCAGCGGCGGGTGACGGTACATCAGCCGGCGCAGTGCCCTGAGCTCGTCGATCAGCTCGGCGTCGGCCACCATGTAGCCGATCCGCAGCCCCGGCGAGAAGGCCTTGGACAGGCTGCTCAGGTAGATCACCCGGCCACTGCTGTCGCTGGCTTTGAGCGCCGGCAGCGGGTGGTTGTCGAGATTGAATTCGGCGTCGTAATCGTCCTCGATCAGCACCTGGTCGTGCTGGCGAATCTGCCGCAGCAGCTGCTCGCGCCGTGCCGCGCTCATCGCTACACCGGTAGGTACCTGGTGCCCCGGCGTCACGTAGAGGTACTGGCAGTCATCCAGGCGCCGGTCCACCACCAAACCCTGATCGTCGACATCCTGCAGATGCACCTTGGCGCCGTGCAGGTCGAAGATGCTCGCCGCATCGCGAAAGCCCGGGTTCTCCACACCGACGCGCACCCCGCGCGCCATCAGCAGGCTGGCCAGCAGATACAGTGCGTTCTGCGAACCCAGAGTGACCAGGATCTCGTCGGCACGCGCCCAGATACCGCGCTTGGGCAACACGCGGGTGCGCAACTGCTCAATCAGTTGCTCATCGTCACGGTCGAAGCGGTCGCCAAGCCAGCCCTGATCGCGCTCCCCGCTGAGGTTCTTGCGCGACACCTCACGCCATCGCTCCAGCGGGAACAGCTCGCTGATCGGCTGGCCGTAGATGAACGGGTACGTGAAGCGGCTCCAGTTGCTCGGGCGCAGCACGCCGTGCTTCAAACTGGGCTGCATGCGAAAGCGCGTGGCCCAATCCGGGGCAGTGGCGGCGCTGCTGTCGTCGGACTGTTCAGGCTTGCGCAACGGCGTCATACGCAGCACCGCTTCGCCCGCCTGCCCGCAATAGTCCGGGTGCAGGTAGTAGCCGCTACGCGGGCGGCTGACCAGATAACCGTTGTCGAGCAAGCTCTCATAGACCAGCGCCACGGTGTTGCGCGAGACCGACAGCTGCTGGGACAGCTTGCGGCACGACGGCAGCGGCTCGTCGGCAGGGAAGCCGCCACCGAGAATAGCCGACACCAGCGACTCGCGAAGCTGCTCCTGAAGGCCGCGCTGACGGTCGAAATCGAGGTGGTAAAAGTGATCGATCATGGCGCCCTCCAACATCCAAACAACCCTGTGTTGTAGCAAGTAGCGCGCCATTGTCACTGGCCAGAACAAAGGCCGGAACTGCCCCTATCGCCGGCTCGCCAGGCCTCTCTAAGGTGAAAACGAAAGCGCCGCCGAGCGGCCTGGACAACCCTTGTCGACACCTCTGGAGCACGCCCATGAAGCCATCGAACACCGATTCCAAATCCTTCGGTCTGCTGCGCAAGCTGGCCCTGGCCAGTTGCCTGGTCGGCGCCTCGTTGAGCGCTCATGCCGACCTCGACGACATCAAGTCCAAGGGCGTGATGACCGTCGCCACCGAGGATGATTACGCGCCGTTCAACTTCATCGTCGACGGCAAGCCCGAGGGTTTTCACAAGGAGCTGCTCGAAGACCTGAAGACCTACGCCAAGGCACAGGGCTTCGACGTGAAACAGGAAATCCTGCCCTGGACCGGCCTGCTCGCCTCGGTCTCGTCTGGCCAGTACGACATGGCTTTCACCGGCGCCCTGGTCACCGACGACCGCCTGCGCGTGTTCAACTTCGCCCCGCCCTTCGCCTCGGCGCAACACTTCTACGTCAAGCGCGCCGGTGACGACAGCCTCAGCGACATCGCCAGCCTGTGCGGCAAGACCGTCGGCCTGCAGGCCGGCAGCGCCCTGCTCGCGCGCCTGCCGGAGCTGAAGAAAATGATGACTGCCGAAGGCTGCGAGATCGGCACCGTGACCGAATACCCGTCCTACCCGGAGGCCTACGCCGACCTGGCCAACGGTCGTCTGGACTACGTGATCAACGCACTGATTTCGGTCAACGACCTGGTCAAGACCCGTGGCGACACCTTCGCCAAGGGCATCGCCGTTTCCGGCGACGGTTTCGCCGCCTGGCCGGTGCCCAAGAGCAGCCCCGAGTTGCTGGAGTTCCTCACCGGTTTCATGAACGAAGTGCGCGACAGCGGTCGCCTGGCCGAGTTGCAGAACAAGTGGTTCGGCGAAGCCTTCCCGGCCATGCCCAAGGAGCCGATCACCAAGGTTGAGCAGTTCCACAAGCTGGCCGGCATGGAGTGAAAGCAGACTGATGCCAGATGCCTGGCATGCTTCCCGTAGGGTGCGCCGTGCGCACCAGCGTCAACGGTGTCAGCATTGCGGTGCGCACGGCGCACCCTACTGCTCATTTGCAGCGCACTGCCGCCTATCAGGGCCAGCCGCCTGGCCCTGGCCTTGCTTGCAACACCCCACCTTTTTTCTAGGAGCCCGACATGAACGGACAAGCCTGGTTATTGTTGCTCGAGGGCGCCTGGACGACTCTGTGGATCTCCTCGATCGCCATCGCCCTGGGCGTCGTCATCGGCCTGGGTATCGCCCTGCTGCGCATGGCGCGCATTCCCTTCGTGGAACAGACACTGGTGCTCTACGTGAGCCTGGCGCGCGCCACGCCGCTGGTCACCCTGGTGCTGTTCATCTTCCTCTCGGCACCCACCTTCGGTCTGGCCATGGATCGCAACACGGCGGCGATCCTTGCCCTCACCCTGAACACCGCAGCCTTCAATGCCGAGGTCTGGCGCACGGCCTTCATCAGTTTCTCCCGCGAGCAGAAGGAAGCGGCGCTGGCCTGCGGCATGACCAACGGCGTGTTCTTCCGTCGCATCATGCTGCCGCAGATGATCACCAGCAGCCTGCCCGGCCTGGTCAACGAGATGTCTTTCCTGATCAAGAGCAGCCCGGCCATCGCGGTGATCGGCATCGTCGACCTGACCCGCGTGACCAACCGCATCAGCGCCGTGACCTACGAGCCGCTGCCACCGATTCTCGCCGCCGCCCTGCTGTACATGCTGATCATCGGCGTGCTGCTCAAGGTGCAGGCCATCGCCGAGAAGAAAGCCAACCGACTGGCCATGTGAGGACGCCACCATGAGCGAATGGAACATCATCTGGGAGGCGCGCGGCGCCTTCCTCAACGGCGCACTCAACACCCTGATTCTGTTCGTCCTGTCGGTGCTGGTGGCCTTCGTCATCGGCTGCTTCACCGTCTACCTGCTGGAGGGACGCAACTGGCTGTCTACGCTGCTGCGTGGGGCGATCAACCTGATGCGCATGCTGCCCTTCCTGGTGCTGGCCTACCTGCTCTACTACGGCCTGCCGGCCCTGGGGGTGAAGCCCAGTGCCTGGGGCGCGGGCCTGGTGGCGCTGGCCATTTATCACGCCGCCTACTTCGCCGAGATCCTGCGTGGTGCCCGCCTGGTGCTGCCACTCGGCCAGGTCGAGGCGGCCAAGGCCCACGGCTTTCGCCCAGGCCGTCTGTACTGGCGGATCATCCTGCCGCAACTGGTGATCCGTACTCGCCCGCTGCTCGGCAACCAGCTGATCTACGCGCTGAAGGACACCGCCTTTCTCACCATTATCACCGTGCAGGAACTGACCGCGGCGGCCAACTCGGTGCAGGCCACCTACTTCATCCCCAGCGAGGCGTTCATCGTGGTCATCGCCTTGTACTGGATCATCAGCATCTGCCTGGAACTGGCGCTCAAGTGGGCGAGCCAGTTCGGCGCCAAACGAGGTTTCGAACATGCCTGACATCCCTGCGGTCCAGATCGACAATCTTTCCAAGAGCTTCGACGGCGTCGAGGTGCTGCGCGACATCTCGCTGACCGTGAACAAGGGCGAGGTGGTCAGCGTGCTGGGCTCCTCCGGGTCGGGCAAATCGACCCTGCTGCGCTGCATCAACTGGCTCGAAGAGCCGGACCGCGGCAGTATTCACATCGCCGGCCAGCGCATCGGCGCCGACGCCCAGGGCAAGCGCATGAACAACCGCGACCTCGCGGCGATCCGCGCTCGCACCGGCATGGTGTTCCAGAGTTTCAACCTGTGGCCGCACCTGACCGTGCTGCAGAACGTGATGGAAGCACCGATGCAGGTGAAGAAGATGCGCAAGGACGAGGCCCGCGCCATCGCCCAGACGCTGCTGGAAAAGGTCGGCATGGAACAGAAGGCCGAGGCCTTTCCCTACACCCTCTCCGGCGGGCAGAAGCAGCGTGTGGCAATTGCCCGTGCCCTGGCCATGAGCCCGGAGGTGATCCTGTTCGACGAGCCGACCTCGGCACTCGACCCGGAGCGGGTCGGCGAAGTATTGACCGTGATGAAGAACCTCTCCAGCGAGGGCTACACCATGATCGTGGTCACCCATGAGATGGAATTCGCCCGCGCGGTGTCGGACCAGGTGGTGTTCCTGGAAAAGGGCCTGCTGATCGAAAAATCCGCGCCGGAGAAGTTCTTCACCAACCCGGAAACAGAACGCGTGCGCAAGTTCCTCGAACTGTCCGCATGAATCCGCAGCCAGCTGTGGAGCGCAGCCTTACGGCCAAGGCCTTAGACTTGCGCCCCGCCCCCACTGGGACTGCTCTTCGTGCGCCCGACAGCGGACGCAGGAGCAAGCCATGACCCCTAACAGCAAAATGAGGTTATCCATGAGCAAGGTGGCATTCATCACAGGCGCGACATCCGGCTTCGGCCGCGCCACGGCACGACGCTTCGCCGAGGCCGGCTGGGCTCTGGTACTCAGCGGCCGACGCCTGGAACGCCTGGAAGAACTGAAGGCAGAACTGCAGGACAAGGTGCTGGTGCACATCGCCGCGCTCGACGTGCGTGACGCTGCGGCGGTGAAGGCAATGGTCGATGGCCTGCCGGCGCCCTTCGAGCGTATCGATGTGCTGGTCAACAACGCAGGCCTGGCGCTGGCCCCGGAGGCCGCGCAGAAGGTCGCCCTGGAAGACTGGCACACCATGATCGACACCAACGTCACCGGCCTGGTCAACGTCACCCACGCAGTGTTGCCCAAGCTGCTGGCCATCGGCAAAGGCACCAGCATCATCAACATCGGCTCGGTGGCCGGCGAATGGCCCTACCCGGGCGGCCACGTGTACGGCGCCACCAAGGCCTTCGTCAAACAGTTCAGCTTCAACCTGCGTTGCGACCTGGTATCCACCGGCGTGCGCGTCACCGACATCGCACCGGGCATGGCCGAGACCGAGTTCACCCTGGTGCGCACCAAGGGCAACCAGGCTGCCTCCGACGCGCTGTACGGCACCACCACACCGCTGACCGCCGAAGACATCGCCGAGCAGATCTTCTACGTCGCCACCCTGCCGGATCACATCAACATCAACCGCCTGGAAATCATGCCGAGCCGCCAGGCCTGGTCGCCCTTCGCCATCGACCGCGATTGAAGAACGCGCCTCGCAGGGCGGGTCACCGACACCGAACCCGCCCGTAGGGTGCGCCATGCGCACCACAGCAATTTCGCAACAGCGGATACGCCCTGCCGATCCGCAGCCATAGCACGCGTTTTCGGTGCGCGCGGCGCACCCTACACATGTCGACCGTAGGGTGCGCCATGCGCACCGCAGCAATCGCGCAACAGCGGATACGCCCTGCCGATCCGCAGCCATAGCACGCGTTTTCGGTGCGCGCGGCGCACCCTACACATGCCGACCGTAGGGTGCGCCATGCGCACCGCAGCAATCGCGCAACAACGGATACGCCCTGCCGATCCGCAGCCATAGCACGCGTTTTCGGTGCGCGCGGCGCACCCTACACATGCCGCTCGTAGGGTGCGCCATGCGCACCGCAGCAATCGCGCAACAGCGGATACGCCCTGCAGATCCGCAGCCATAGCACGCGTTTTTGGTGCGCGCGGCGCACCCTACACATGCCGCTCGTAGGGTGCGCCATGCGCACCGCAGCAATCGCGCAACAGCGGATACGCGCTGCCGATCCGCAGCCATAGCACGCGTTTTTGGTGCGCGCGGCGCACCCTACACATGCCGCTCGTAGGGTGCGCCATGCGCACCGCAGCAATCGCGCAACAACGGATACGCCCTGCAGATCCGCAGCCATAGCACGCGTTTTCGGTGCGCGCGGCGCACCCTACCAGATCGCCTTCAGCAGGCTCCCCGCCGACAGCAGTACCAGCAGCCCGCCGACCAGCACCCGCAGCGACAACGGCTGCCAGCGCGGGAGCAGCCACTGGCCGAGCAGATTGCCGGCCAGCGCCGGCAGTGCAAGCTCCAGCGCCAGCCACCACTGCGCGCCGGTCAGCACACCTGCGACGCCCAGCCCGATCAGCGCGAAGGAACTGCTTGCCAGGAAGAACAGCACCGCCGTGCCGCGCAACTGACGTGCGTCGAGGCCACTACGCAGCAGGTAGATCATCAATGGCGGGCCGCCGGCCGAAGCCAAGGTGGTCGCCAGACCAGATGCCAGCCCCGCCAACCAGGCCATACCCTGGCCCACCGGCGTGGCAATAGACGGAAGCCATAACACCAGCACGCCACCGCACAAACAAAGCACAGCCACCAGCGGCGCCATGACGTGAGCAGGCAGCCACAACAGCAGCCACGCGCCCAGCGGCACCGCCAGCAGCATGCCCATCAGCAGGCGCACCAGCACACGCCCATGAACGGCGCGCAACGCCGCCGGCCAGAGTGTCACGCTGCAAGCCACGTCGAGAATCAGAGCCACCGGCACCGCCTCGGCAGGCGGCAGCTGCAGCATCAATCCGAGCGCCATCAGCATGGCAAAACCGAAGCCGCTGTAGCCGCGCACCAGGCCGGCGGCAAAGGCGATAAAGGTGAACATGAGCGCTCCATACGAATCGTAGGCCCGACTCTAGAGCTGGCCGGGCGCGACAGGCAGAGCCAGATGAAGCACCGCGACTGGCCACAGATGCAGGCAGGCAAGAAGTCGCACCGAATTGGTTCAGGGCACGCCTCTTGCTTGCCCACTCGGTCAACTATCCTGCGGAACCGCTGCCCCACCATGAATTTGCCTGCCGCCCTGTTTACGCCAAGCTGGTCTGCCGAGCTGGAGCTGGCCTACGCGCGCCACGGCGAACGCACCACACCAGTGCGCAGGCGCCACCTCGGCCCTCTTAGAGTGCAGAAGCACCTGTATGCCGAAGGTCCGCAGGTGTGCCAGCACATCATCATCCACCCGCCCGGCGGCATCGCTGGCGGTGACGCTCTGGACATCTCGGCCCATGCCGGCGAAAACACCTGGGTACAGCTCACCAGTCCCGGCGCAGCCAAGTGGTATCGCGCCGCTGGCGTCGCCCGGCAGGATCTGCGCCTGAGCATCGAAGCCGGCGCCACTCTGGAATGGCTGCCGCAGGAAACCATCGTCTACGCCGGCGCCCAGGCCGAACTGCACACGCAGATCGAACTGCACGGTGACGCCCGCCTGTTCTACTGGGATATCGTCGCCCTCGGCCGCCCCGCCGCCGACGAGCGCTTTTCCAGTGGTCACTTCCAGGCTGCGTTGGATATTAGCCGGGATGGCAAGCTGCTCTGGCACGAGCGCCAGCGCGTTGCCGGCGGCGATGGCCTGCTCGATTCGGCCATCGGCCTGAACGGCCAACCGGTGTTCGCCACCCTGCTGGTCAGCGGCGAAGTGGACAGCGAACTGCTGGAGCGCTGCCGCGAGTTAAAAATTGAAGGTGTGCGTGGTGATCTCAGCCAACTGTCGGGGCTGCTGGTCGCGCGTTGCCTGGCCAGCGAGGCACTCAAGGCGCGTGCCTGGCTGATCGAACTCTGGCGCCTGCTGCGCCCGACGATGCTGGGGCGCGAAGCAGTGCCACCCCGAATCTGGAGCACATGAGCACAATGGACATCTAGGGGCCGGCTGGCCGGCCCCTACAAATTGCAGTACAGCCACGCCAGAGTGGAACAGCGCACGCCGCGTTCCACCCAGCGACCGAAGCACTATTGCGGACAAGGCACAGCCTTGCCGCTCCAGACTGGAGCCGTCATGGATTTGTCACCAAGAGAAAAAGACAAGCTGCTGATCTTCACCGCCGGCCTGGTGGCCGAGCGTCGTCTGGCGCGCGGGGTCAAGCTGAACTACCCGGAGGCCATGGCCTATATCTCCGCCGCCCTGCTCGAAGGTGCGCGCGACGGCCAGACAGTGGCCGAGCTGATGCACTTCGGCACCACCCTGCTGAGCCGTGATCAGGTGATGGAGGGCGTACCGGAGATGATCCCGGAAATCCAGATCGAAGCCACCTTCCCCGACGGCACCAAGCTGGTGACCGTCCACCAGCCGATTGCTTAAGTCATGACCTATTCGATTCAAGACGCCGGTGAAGCCGACCTGCCCGGCATTCTGGCCATCTACAACGACGCGGTGCAGCACACCACGGCGATCTGGAACGAGACCCTGGTAGATCTCGCCAACCGCCGCGCCTGGCTGGCCGAACGCACGGCAGCGGGCTTTCCCGTGCTGGTGGCGCGTGATGCTGGCGGCGAAGTGCTCGGCTACGCCAGCTACGGCACCTGGCGCACCATCGAAGGCTTTCGCCAGACCGTCGAGCATTCGGTCTACGTGCGCGCCGACCAGCGCGGCCTCGGCCTCGGCCCGGCGCTGATGCAGGCGCTGATCGAGCGCGCTCGCGCCGCCAACCTGCACGTCATGGTCGCCGCCATTGAGTCGGAGAATATCGCTTCGATCCGTCTGCATCAGCGCCTTGGCTTCGTCACCACCGGGCAGATGCCACAGGTCGGCCGCAAGTTCGGGCGCTGGCTGGATCTGACCTTCATGCAACTGATCCTCGGCGCCAAGGAGTGACACCGTGGACGTGACGCTGCAGCGACTCGACAGCACCAAGTTCGCCAACTACCGCGAAGGTTTGATCGTCCTGCTGCTCGATGCCGTCAGCCATGACGCATCGATAGGCTTTCTCGCCGACCTCGACGAACGAGAAGCCGCTGAATATTTCGCCCAGGTGCATGCGGCCATGACGGACGGTTCACTGCTGCTCTGGGTGGCCCATGAACAAGGCCGCGTTCTGGGCAGCGTGCAACTGAGCCTGTGTCAGAAGCCCAATGGGCTGAACCGCGCGGAAGTACAGAAACTGCTGGTACTCAGCACGGCGCGCCGTCGTGGCGTTGCTCGCCTGTTGATGCTAGCTGTCGAACAGGAAGCAGCTGCCCGCGAACGCGGCCTGCTGTACCTCGACACCGAGGCCGGCAGCGACGCGGAACACCTCTATCGAAACCTGGGCTACGTCAGCATTGGTGGCCTACCCGATTACGCCTGTGGCCCGGACGGCACCTACCGGGCCAATGCCATCTACTACAAGACGCTTGCGAGGCCCAACTGATGATTCCCGGCGAATACCAGATTGCCGACGGCGAGATCGAGCTCAATGCCGGTCGCCGCACCCTGACCCTTCCCGTGGCCAACAGCGGCGACCGTCCGATCCAGGTCGGCTCGCACTACCACTTCTTCGAGACCAACGATGCCCTGCTGTTCGACCGCGCGGCCACGCGCGGCATGCGCCTGAACATCCCGGCCGGCACCGCCGTGCGTTTCGAGCCGGGGCAGAGCCGCGAGGTGGAGCTGGTCGATCTGGCCGGCGCGCGCCGGGTGTTCGGCTTCGCCGGCCGGGTCATGGGCGATCTTTGAAACACAGATTTTCGTAGGGTGCGCCATGCGCACCACAAGCAACGCAGATAACAACGGTGCGCACGGCGCACCCTACGGGACGAGCCAATGAAGATCAGCAGACAAGCCTACGCCGACATGTTCGGCCCCACCGCCGGCGACAAGGTGCGCCTGGCCGATACCGACCTGTGGATCGAAGTGGAAAAGGACTTCACCACCTACGGTGAAGAGGTGAAATTCGGCGGCGGCAAGGTGATCCGCGACGGTATGGGTCAGGGCCAGTTGTGCGCAGCCGATGTGGTCGACACACTGATCACCAACGCGCTGATCATCGACCACTGGGGCATCGTCAAGGCCGACGTCGGCCTCAAGGACGGCCGCATCGCCGCCATCGGCAAGGCCGGCAACCCGGATATCCAGCCCGATGTCACGATTGCGATTGGCGCCGGCACCGAGGTGATCGCTGGTGAAGGCATGATCCTCACCGCCGGCGGCATCGACACCCACATCCACTTCATCTGCCCGCAGCAGATCGAAGAGGCGCTGATGAGTGGCGTCACCACCATGATCGGCGGCGGCACCGGGCCGGCCACCGGCACCAACGCCACCACCTGCACCTCCGGGCCGTGGCACATGGCGCGCATGCTCCAGGCCGCCGACGCCTTCCCCATGAACCTGGGCTTCACCGGCAAGGGCAACGCCTCGCTGCCCGAGCCGTTGATCGAGCAGGTGAAAGCCGGTGCCATCGGCCTCAAGCTGCATGAGGACTGGGGCACCACCCCGGCGGCCATCGACAACTGCCTGTCGGTCGCTGATCAGTACGACGTGCAGGTCGCGATCCACACCGACACCCTGAACGAGTCCGGCTTCGTCGAAACCACTCTGGGCGCGTTCAAGGGCCGCACCATCCACACCTATCACACCGAGGGTGCAGGCGGCGGTCACGCGCCGGACATCATCAAGGCATGCGGTTTCCCCAACGTGCTGCCGTCCTCGACCAACCCGACCCGGCCGTTCACCAAGAACACCATCGACGAGCATCTGGACATGCTCATGGTCTGCCACCACCTCGACCCGAGCATCGCCGAGGACGTGGCTTTCGCCGAGAGCCGCATCCGCCGCGAGACCATCGCCGCCGAGGACATCCTGCATGACCTCGGCGCGTTCTCGATGATCAGCTCCGACAGCCAGGCCATGGGCCGCGTCGGCGAGGTGATCACCCGTACCTGGCAAACCGCCGACAAGATGAAGAAGCAACGTGGCCCGCTGCCCGAGGACGTGCCCGGCAACGACAACTTCCGCGCCAAACGCTACATCGCCAAGTACACCATCAATCCGGCGATCACTCACGGCATCAGCCACGAGGTGGGTTCCATCGAAGTGGGCAAGTGGGCCGACCTGGTGCTCTGGCGCCCGGCCTTCTTCGGCGTCAAACCGACGCTGATCCTCAAGGGCGGCGCCATCGCCGCCAGCCTGATGGGCGATGCCAACGCCTCGATCCCGACGCCGCAGCCGGTGCACTACCGGCCGATGTTCGCCAGCTATGGTGGCAGCCGTCATGCCACCAGCATCACCTTCATCAGCCAGGCGGCGTTCGATGCCGGCGTGCCCGAGCAGCTCGGTCTGAAGAAGAAAATCGGTGTGGTCAAAGGCTGCCGCGAAGTGCAGAAGACCGATCTGATCCACAACGGCTACCTGCCGAATATCGAGGTCGATCCGCAGAACTACCAGGTCAAGGCAGACGGCCAATTGCTCTGGTGCGAGCCGGCCGAGGTGCTGCCGATGGCGCAGCGGTATTTCCTGTTCTGACATCGCAGACTGAGACGACAGTGGCGGGTTTCACCCGCCCTACGGGGTAGGCGATTGCCCCGCCTGCCCAAACCTGTAGGGCGGGTGCAACCCGCCAATTCATTCTCCGGTTCATTCACCGACACCCAGCTCATCAAGGCTCGCATCCCCGCCCCAATCGACGGGGTAAATGCCCTCCTTCACCCAACGGTGAAACGACGACCAGGGCCAATCCCCCACACGCGTTACCAGCCCATGCTTGAGCGGGTTGCCGTGCAGGTAGTCGAAGTGCCGGGCGTAGTCGCGCTCATCGTGGATCAGATGCTCCCAGAAGCGCTGCTGCCAGAGCGTGCCCTGGCCCTTCGTCTGACGTCGGTGGCTCAACAAGTCCGAGCGGTTATAGCGGCTGCCACACGCATGCGTGACATGCCGCTTGATCAACCGCCAGCGATTGGAAAAGTCCGCATCACCTGGCGGCAAGCGCCAAATGGCATGCAGATGATCGGGCAACAATACCCAGGCGTCGATGGCAAAGGGCAGGCTAAGGCGTACCGTTTGAATGGCTTCGCGCAAAGCCTGGCGGATATCGGGATGGGTAAGAATCGGCTGACGCCGTTCGCTGACCAAGGTGAAGAAATAGGTGCCCCCGGGTGCGGCGGCGCGGCGGTAGTCAGACACGGCAACGTCCCTGTTGCGGAGTTGGCTGTGGCGGGTTTCACCCGCCCTACGGTCATGTGTAGGGCGGGTGCAACCCGCCATTGGCATTCAGGCTAGCTCATTCAGGACGCCTGCTTCATCTCGTCGTAGGCGCTGAGATAGTCGCCAGCCAGTTGCTGCTTCTCCTTGTCGCGAAGCAACTTGCCGGCCATCTGGAAGAAGGTGTGCTCTTCTTCCTTGAGGTGGTGCTCGACCTTTTCCGCCAGTGCCTTGGCTTGCGCCAGCCAGCTCGGGCTGCTGGGGTCGGTTTCTTCCAGGTCCTCGATCATTTCATCCATCTGGTGATGCTCGGCAATCGCATGGCGCGACAGATCGACGCCCGCGTCCTGCTGCATCAGGGGGATGTAGAAATGGCGTTCTTCGGCCACCGAATGCACGGCCAGCTCCTGCTTGAGCTGAGAGAACAAGGCGTGGCGCTCGGCGCTGTCGCCCTGGGTGGCGATCAGCTTCTGCGCCAGTTCGCGCTGGATGTCGTGGCTGATGCGCAAGGCTTCGAAAATCGTCATGCAGGCACCTCTTCCTGAGTCACGGTCTAGTAGCACTAGACCATCAGGACTCGAATAGGTGCCGTACCGCTTGCTCAACGCAACTGACTGTCCTTGCTGCCCCGGCGGTTGTAGCCGCTGTAGGCGGCACTCTCCCGGTCGTGCTCGGCCTGGCAGTTGACGCACAGGCGCACGCCGGGAATCGCCTGGCGACGGGCCTCGGGAATGACAGCATCGCATTCCTCGCAATGACGCAGGCTCTCGCCCTTCGGCAGTTGGCTGCGAGCACGCGCAACGGCATCCTCGATGCTGCTGTCGATCTGCTCCTGCACCGCGTCGTCACTTGCCCATCCGCCTGCCATGCTGCACCTCCTCGCACCCACCGGACAGATATGCGCCCGAGGAATGCGAAGTGCAAGTGCTGTTCTTGCTAGGAGCCTGTTCACGATATTGCGAGCTAGAAGCCTACAAGGCAAAAACAGGCGAGGACGCGGAGTTTACGTGCTGTAAATGAGCAGTCCGAGCCTGTTTTTAACGCCGTAGGGTCGACGCGCAGCAGATCGTGAACAGGCTCTTACTCGCGGACTTCCATGAACTCCTTGGCCCAGAGAATGTAATCCTCGGGCATGGTGTACTTGTGGGTCAGCTCGGTGGCGTTGAGGTCGCACGGCTGCGCACCGCGCTGCTCACGCAGACAGTCGTAGGTGGCTTTGATCGCGGCGAAGTAGGCGGCGTGGCCGTTGACCACGATGCGTACACCCAGGCGCGCCAGGCGCTGATTGTCGCGCAGTTCGGGGTTGCCGTAGGTGACCAGCATCAGGGGCACCTTGAGGCCTGCGGCGATCTGCTCCAGATGGGAGAAATCCCTGACCCCGACCAGGCAGATAGCGTCCGCGCCGGCTGCCTCGTAGGCGCGAGTGCGGCGGATCACTTCGTCCACCTCCAGTACACCGGCATGAGTACGGGCGATGATCGAGAGCTCCGGATCGACACGCGCCTCCAGCGCGGCGAGTATCTTGCCGACACCTTCCTCGATGGAGATCAGGTCGGTGGACTTACGACCGAACTGAGCCGGCAGCAGGGTGTCTTCGATGGTCAGCGCGGCAACGCCGGCGCGTTCCAGCTCGACCACGGTGCGCATCACATTGAGCGCATTGCCGTAGCCATGGTCAGCGTCGGCGATCACCGGCAAACGCGAGACGCGGCCGATGCGCGCGGCCTGCTCGACGAATTCACTCAGAGTGATCAGGGCGAAGTCCGGCGCGCCGAGCACCTGCAGGGAGGCGACGGAGCCGCCGAGGATGCCGACCTCGAAGTCGAGATCAGCGGCGATGCGGGCGGACATGGGATCGAAAACCGAAGCCGTGTGATAGCAGCGGTCGGAAGCCAGCAGGGCACGAAAGGCGCTGCGTAGCTCATGGTGGGATGCACGTTGCAAGATGGGCATGGGGCGTATTCCAAAGTCGGTTGAATCGCTTTTTTCTCTTTTTAGTCATGGCGTAGACGTGACGAATGCTAGCGCAAGGCACTTGCTGCCAGCTTTCAAACGGACCGCCGTGGTCGATAACCAGCAAATTATCGGCCAGCCAGCTCCGCGGGCAGGGCCGGGAAGAATCCGCCACCGGTCAGCAGGCCGTAGGCCATCCACACGGCGACGGCCAGATAGAACAGTCGTGGTGCCCAGCTCGCCAGCGCCTGTTGGCTCGCAGCCAGCTGCTGCGCCTGCAGGCAGGCGAAACGCAGCAGCGCCTCGCCCGGTCGACCGGTCGCTTCACCAGTATTGAGCACGCCGATGAGCATGGCTTTGCCATGAAAACTCAGCCCGTCGAAGGCACGCACCAGCGACTGCCCGGCGGCCACTCGCGGCGCCAGATTGGCGAAATCCCGCCGCAGCCGTGCGTTGCTGACCGCATTGCAGGCACGCGGCAAGGCATCTAGCACCGGCATGCCTGCCTCCAGCAACAGCCCGAGGCTGTCGCAGAAGTTACGGATATCCGCACGCCGCTGCAGGCTGCCCAGCACCGGCAGCGCCAGGAGCAGATCGTCTAGCGGGCCCGGCTGATCGCTTCGCCGTTGCTGCCAGCGACGCCACAACGCGCGCGCGCCAAACAGCAGTGCTGACAGCCAGAACACCGGCAGCAACACGGCCGCCAGGTAACCTGCACCGCTCAGGCTTCCCGCGACCAAAGCGGGCAAGGGCTTGACCGCCAGTGCCAGTAACAACACACCGGCCGGCAGCAGCAGCCGTGACGTCAATTCTGCCGCGTGGCGCGCCTGTTCGTCGTAGCGCTGCGCCAGTTGCTCGTAGATGTGCGCCAGTGCCCCAGCGTCCTGCGCGGCGCGCACCAGACCACTTTCCAGTGGCGTGAACACGCCACTCAACTGGCCGGAACTCGCCATATCCCGTCCGCCGCCGATCATCTGTCGCAAGCGCGTCACGGCGGCTGCGTGGCGCGCCCCGAGATCCAGGCTGGCCAGCGCTCGATCGATGGGCACACCAGCCCTTTCCATCGCACCAAGGTGGGCGAACAAGCCGGCGCGACTGCGCAGATCGAGAGTGAGATGACGACGCGACATGATCGAACTCGGAGGATTGCAGCGCTCAGGTTAACCAGTCGCCACGCGAGGCGCTATGGGGCAATGGGCGGCATCGGCGCATGCGGCAGCCAGCGCCTGAGGATCGCCTCGAGACTGCCGTCCTCATGCATCTGCTGTAACGCGCGCTGCCAGCGCACCACACGCACCACCGACGTCTGCGGGGAGAAGGCGATGTAGTAGGCCGAGCGCATGAACGGCACATGCGCGGTGACGTCCTGCGGCTTGAGGTCGGCAGCGGCCAGCTCGCCAGCCAGAGTCAGGTCTTCAGTGGCGATCAGATTGACCCGGCCATGCTTGAGCATGGTCACCATCTGCTTCGAACTGGGCACGCCGTAGAGGTTGGTGAAGCCCCTCGCGCTGAGTGCCTCGAAGGTGTACCACTGCTTGGGCAGCGCCAGTGGCCCGCTGGCTGCAGCCTGCTCCAACGTGTCGATGGCGAGCTCACGGGACTTGAGCGAATAGAAGCTGGTAGTGCCGACCACGATGGGCCCGACCCACTGGAACCTGTTCTCGCGCTCGGTTGTGCGCACGGTGGAAAACAGCGCGACATCTTCCTCCTGTTGAGCCAGATGCAATGCTCGCGTCCAGGGCATCAATTCGATCTGACCGCTGTCGCCGGTGCGCGCCAGCAACGCTCTGACCACCTCGACGGAGAAGCCGCTGGGCTCGCCCTCGCGCATGAAGCTCATCGGCGGCGCATCCTCGGTGAGCAGACGCAACTGGGCCTGCGCCGGCACGCATAGCGCCACCAGCAAGACACATAAGCATCGATACGCGCACTTGCCCATCATCATCCCGCTTCTCCCGCTTGCAGCCTAGCAAGCCGTGGAGCGCCATGCAGCCGCTTCACTCGAGGCGCAACAAATCGACCAACGTCCGCTCATCGGCCGTCGGCAACCAGTGTCGATAGATCCGCTCCAGACTGCCGTCCTGGCGCATCTGCTGCAGCGCCTGCTGCCATTGCGCGACACGTTCGGCATCCGTCTGCAGGGAAAAGGCGATATAGGAGCCATTGGTCATCAGGTCGAACTGCGCCTGCAGCTGCCCGGCATTCATGCCCTGTTCGGCAAGCATGCCGTCGAGGGTCAGGGTGTTGGCCAGCAGCAGCTTGACCCGACCATGGCGAAACATGCGCAGCATGTCCTGAGGCGTCGGCACGCCATACAGGTTATCCAGCGCCTGTTCACGCAGCAGTTCGTAGCTGTACCACTGCTTGGGCACGGCGAGGGTGCCGAGGTGGCGCACGTCGTCCAGGCTGGTGACTCGCAGCCCGGCATCCTTGTACGTGTAGAAACGCGTATAGCCTTGCGCGATCGGTCCGACCCACTGAAATTCAGCTTCGCGCTGCGCTGTGCGCACGGTGGAGAACAATGCCGTGTCGGCCTGATGACGAACCTGATGATAGCCGCGCGTCCAGGGCACCAGTTCGATGCGCGCCCGCTCGCCGGTACGGCGGATCAATTCTTCGACCACCGCCACAGCCATGCCGCTCGGCTTGCCATTCTCGAGATAGCTGAAGGGTCGATAGTCTTCGGTATACAGCCGCAACTCGGCAGCCATCACGTTGATGCAGAAGCTGCAGAACGACAGGACTGCAAGCAGGTACTTCGGATTCATTGCACGCCACCGTCTAGAGCGCGCCCTACAGCGAATTCAGGGCGGCCAGGACAAGGATCATAAACCCACGCTTCGCCCATCACCAAGGCTGTTGCGGCGCGGTCATATCGGCCAAATCCCTGGCAGTCAGTACCCGTGGTTCGAGCAACAGTTGCAGGCGTGAAATGGCGCGTTCGCCACTCAGGGCCCGATGCACCAGGCGCACCGCATGATCGCCCATGGCCTGCGGCTGCTGAAGCAACAGGGCGTGAATCTGTCCTTCGCGCACGGCATCGAACAGCAGGTCGCCTCCATCGAAGCCGACGAAGTCCACCGCTCCGGCCTTGCCCAGTTGGCGCAGAGCCGCGAGGGTCGCCCGGGTGCTGGTGCCGTTGGGGCTGAACAGGCCGTCGAGCCTGGGCAACTGCTCGCTCAGGGCCTCGGCGATGCGCTGGCGGTCATCACCCAGGTAGGTGTCGAACACCACCTGCAGCCCTGACGCCTGTGCCGCCAGCAGAAAGCCGCGCTCACGCTCCTCGGTCGATTGCAGCCCGGGACGTAAACGCAACACCCCGACTCTGCCACCCTGCCCGAGGCGCTCGGCCAGCTGTTGCCCGGCCAACTGACCTGCGAGGAAGTTGTCGGTCGCCACCAGCGCGTAGGCGCCATCTCCCGCAACGCCGCGGTCGACATAGACGGAGGGAATACCTTCGTCACGCAAAGCCGCGATACGGGTATCGATGGCATCGCCAGCCGGGGCGATGATCAGCGCTTTGCAGCCCTGTGCAAGCACGCGATCTATCAGTTGCAACTGCACCTCGACGCTGCCCTCCTGGGTCGGGCCGCGCGTATAGAGTTCCAATTGTAGATCGTCAGCGGTGCGTCTCGCGCCGGCTTCCAGCTCGCTCCAGAACGCCGAAGTGCCGGCCGGTACCATACCGATGCAGTCCCGTGCCCAGGCCGGCACAGGCGTCAGGAAAAGAGCAGCCAGCAACAGGCAAATGAAAGGGATGATTCTTGGCATGTTCGACTCCCAGGCCCTGCCATCACTTTAGCATCGCCAGCCAGCTCTTCTCTCCTGTCGGATGGCTGTCGACTCATACTTTTTCACATTCAAAACCGACGGTCGGACTAGCCCTGGCGCGCCGGGCAGGCGATCATCGGCGTTCCTACGCAGACTCCAGCTACCATGACCGCCACTACTGACAGCCGTACCCCGACGCACAAGCCCCGCCCGCTGATCGACCTGGCCATCAGCATCCTGATTCCCTCGTTCATCCTGATGAAGCTCAGTGGCGAGCACCGCCTCGGTGCCGATGGTGCGCTGATTCTGGCCCTGGCGTTCCCGCTGGGCTGGGGTGCGTTCGAGCTGATCCGATACCGCAAATTCAACTTCATCGCCCTGCTCGGCCTGATCAGCGTAGCGCTGACCGGCGGTATCGGCCTGCTCAAGCTCGACACACAGTGGCTGGCAGTCAAGGAAGCACTGATTCCCGGCCTGATCGGCGTTGCCGTGCTGGTTTCGACACGCACCCGCTACCCGCTGATTCGCACCCTGCTGTTCAACAAGACGGTGCTCAACATCGACAAGATCCACGACCGTCTGGAGCAAGGCGGTCATGTCGAGCACTTCGAGACGCGCCTGATGCGCGCGACCTACTGGCTCAGCGGCACCTTCTTCTTTTCCTCGTTCATGAACTATGTGCTGGCCAAGTGGATCGTGGTCAGTCCGGCCGGCACCGAGGCGTTCAATGACGAACTGGGGCGCATGACCCTGCTCAGCTACCCGATGATCGCCATTCCATCGATGATCATGCTGATGGCCATCTTTTACTACCTGTGGAAGACCATTCACGGCCTGACCGGCCTGAGCCTGGAAGAGATCATGGCCAACAGCGGCCAGGAATCGCAGTCCTGACCCCCGCCGGCCCAACGGCCGGCGTGCTCCTGCCATGCTGAGTCTGTCCGCCTATCCGGCATTGTTTATCTCTGCCTTCGGCGCAGCGACGCTACTACCGCTGCAGTCCGAAGCGGTGCTGGTCGCCCTCCTGCTGGCAGGCCAGCACCCACTCTGGGCCTTGCTGCTGGTGGCGACCCTGGGCAATGTGCTGGGCTCCTGGATCAACTGGCTACTGGGCCGTTCCATTGAACACTATCGCGAGCGCCGCTGGTTCCCGGTCAGCCCGGCTCGGCTACAGCAGGCACAGGGCTGGTACGCGCGCTATGGGCGCTGGTCGCTGCTGCTGAGCTGGATGCCGGTGATCGGCGATCCACTGACCCTGGTCGCGGGAGTGATGCGTGAGCGCCTGTGGATATTCGTTGCCATCGTCACCCTGGCCAAAGCCGGTCGCTACGCCGCGCTGGCAGCCATCACACTGGCCTGGGTATGAATCGGATGCGTGCTTGCCTGTTGAGCGAAAGCAGTGCCTCGCTGATACTGCGCAGCGCGCCGCGAAGAGCAGCATCAGTCTGCGGCCGTCGCGAGCCGACCTACAAGGTCGTGAACATTAGCCTCGACAGGCTCCCTGGCCGGCACGATCGCCTACCGGGCCTGTAGAGCGAGGAGTTGCAGTGTCCGTTGTCGAAGCCAAACCCAAGCTGAAACGCAGCGACCTGATCTGGACGCTGATCGGTCTGGTCGCCGTCGTGGCGTCCTGTTTCCTGCTTTACCGCGAGTTGCGCACCATCTCCCTCGACGAGATCGCCGATAGTCTGCGCGCGATCAGCCATCTGAACTGGCTGCTGGCTGCCGGCGCCACTCTGGGTGCTTACTGGGCCCTGGCCTGGTACGACCGCATCGCCGTTGCCCATCTCGGCAAGCAGATTCCCTGGCGTTTCATCACCCTGTGCTCCTTCACCACCTACGCCCTGGCTCACAACATCGGTGCCTCGGTGTTCTCCGGCGCGGTGGTGCGCTATCGCGCCTACCGCAGCAAGGGCCTGACGCCACAGGAAATCGGCATCCTCATCGTCTTCTGCTCCTTCACCTTCGCTCTGGGCGCCCTGCTGGCCAGCGGCTGCGTGCTGATCGCGCAGCCCGACCTGATCCACCGGGTCGCCAACATCACGCCGCTGGTCTCGGTGGTCATTGGCAGCGTGCTGCTGAGCCTGGTCGCTCTCTACGTGCTGGGTTCCTGGCGCCAGTTCAAACCCTGGACCCTGGGCAAGCTGCACGTGGAATATCCGCGCCTGCCCATCGTCGGTCGGCAGTTGCTGGCCGGCCCGCTGGAGTTACTCTGTGCGGCGGCAATCATCTACTTCGCCCTGCCAGCCGACAACCACCCCGGCTACCTGGTGGTGCTCGGTATATTCCTCGCCTCTTTCTCGCTGGCGCTGCTATCTCATGCGCCGGGTGGCCTGGGCGTGCTGGAAGTGACCTTCCTCGCCGCCATGCCAGAGCTGCCTGCGGCTGACGTGCTCGCCGCGCTGATCGTGTTCCGCATGTTCTACCTGCTGCTGCCGTTTGGCCTGTCGCTCTTGGTGGTGCTGGGCTTCGAATGGAGCCAATGGCAACGCCGCCAGCAAGACGCCAAGGGATCATGAGCGCTCGATGCAGCGCCTGACACCGTCGAAAAGGCCGCTCTGACGCGAAGGCGAGGCCCGTCATGGCGGCTGCGCAATGTCCTTCCGGCCAGCCCAATGCGCAAGGGATTGATCCAACTCAAAGAGCGCGGAGGGATATCGCTGTAGTTTTCGTGAAAAGAATCGGCTTCCCATGACGGGCCGACGCGCGCAATCCTTCTCACGCCCTACAGGTAAATCCCATGAAACGCTGGTTCTGGCTGGCTCTGATCCTGCCTGTTGCCATCTGGCTGATAAGCATGCTGCCGCAAGGGGGGCCGGGCAGCGACTTCTGGACGCTGCGAGGCAACAGCATCATCCTCAGCGGCATCGTCGCCTACTCATTGATGGCCTTGATCACGCTGCTGGCCACACGCCCGATGTGGCTGGAAGACCTGCTCGGAGGCCTCGACCAGAGCTATCGACTGCACAAATGGCTGGGCATCACTGCTGGCGCGCTGGTATTCGTGCACTGGATGATGGAGATCGTCCCGAAGTGGATGGCCAAGGCTGGCTGGTTGACCCGACCGGCGAAGTCCGGCAATGCCCCGGAACGTGTCTTCGAGGTCTTGCGCGACCCGGCCAAGGACATCGGCGAGTGGCTGGGTTACATCGCCATCACGCTGGTGCTGCTGGCGCTGATCAAATACATCCCGTACCACTGGTTTCGCCGGCTGCACAAAGTCTTTCCGTTGGTATTCATTGCCGCCACCTTCCATGCCATCGTCCTGCTGCCGGATGCCCTCTGGCCAACGCTGAGCGGGGTCTGGGTGGTGATCGTAGCGCTGGCTGGCTGCCTGGCTGCGCTGGCCATCCTGTTCGGTCTGGACCAACGCGGCAAACACTACGCCGGCAGCGTGCAGAACATCGTGCGTCACGCCGACGGCGTCATGGAAATCCACTGCCGCCTGGATGATGACCACCTGAGGTTCAAACCCGGTCAGTTTGCCTTCGTGCGCTTTGCCAACACCCAAGACCCGCACCCGTTCAGCATCGCTTCCTCCGACACCGACCCGAGAAACATCAGTTTCTGCGTCAAGGTACTGGGGGACGATACCTTGCGACTGATGCAGTCACTGGCAGTCGGCAGTCGCATGCAGCTCGAAGGGCCCTATGGACGCTTTACTTTCGCGGACAGCGACAGCGCCCAGGTTTGGGTCGGAGGTGGCGTGGGCGTGGCGCCGTTCATTTCCCGACTGGAGCATCTGGCAGCCAACCCGGCGGTACAACGGTCAGCTAGCGACCTGCATTTCTTCTTCTGTACGCCCGAACAATCGCCCCTGAACAGGCGTGTAGCGGACCTGTGCCAGCGCGCAGGCGTGCACCTGCACCTGATCCATCAATCGCGCGATGGCAATCTCGATCTGGAGAAAATCCGCGCGACGACTGGCGGCCTCCATGACACCAGCCTGTGGTTCTGCGGCCCATTCGGTCTGGGCGACCGGCTGTTGAAGGACTGGTCGGCCTGCGGCCTACCCGAAACACGGTTTCACCGTGAATACTTCAAAATGCGCTGACAACGACTGGCTGAACGCCCGGCGCCAGCCCAGTGCGATTGACGCAACCCTCGCGCCACACCAGCGTCCTGACAAAGGTGCTGGGCGGCGCGCATGCCGCGCATAGCGAGCGAACAACCGCAACCGGCGCTCCGCACATTTGACAACCCCACGCACTGACATAGAATGCGCGGCCGTTTCGTGACCTGCCGCCTCGGACAGCACGCTGGGGCGTCGTCCGGCGACGCAGAACACTTTCCCGGCAATCACTCTGGTCCTGCGTTCCATGTCCTTTTCCACGCCCGCCCGCGCTTGCGGCATCGACTTCGGCACCTCCAATTCCACTGTCGGCTGGCTGCGCCCCGGCCAGGACAGTTTGCTCGCACTGGAAGACGGCAAGATCACCCTGCCCTCGGTGATCTTCTTCAACATCGAGGAGCGCCGCCCGGTTTATGGCCGCCTGGCCCTGCACGAGTATCTGGAAGGCTATGAAGGGCGTCTGATGCGCTCGCTGAAAAGCCTGCTGGGCTCCAAGCTGCTGAAGAGCGAAACCACCGTGCTGGGCAGCGCCCTGCCATTCAAGGACCTGCTCGGCTTCTTCATCGGCGAGCTGAAGAAGCGTGCCGAAGCCCAGGCCGAGCGTGCCTTCGAGGAAGTGGTGCTGGGCCGCCCGGTGTTCTTCGTCGATGACGACCCGGCTGCCGATCAGGAAGCGCAGAACACCCTGGTGGCCGTGGCGCACAAGCTCGGCTTCAAGGACGTGTCGTTCCAGTACGAGCCCATCGCAGCGGCCTTCGACTACGAGTCGAACCTGGACCGCGAGGAGCTGGTACTGATCGTCGATATCGGCGGCGGCACCTCGGACTTCTCCCTGGTGCGCCTGGCACCCGAACGCCACCACCTGGCCGAACGCCAGGACGACATCCTCGCCACGGGCGGCGTGCACATCGGTGGGACGGACTTCGACAAGCAGCTATCGCTGGCCGGCGTGATGCCGCTGTTCGGCTACGGCAGCCGGATGAAGAGCGACGCGTTCATGCCCACCAGCTACCACCTCAACCTGGCCACCTGGCACACCATCAACGCACTGTACGCGCAGAAGACCCAGCTGGCCCTGCAGAACATGCGCTACGACATCGTCGACGCGACCGGCATCGACCGCCTGTTCGGTCTGATCGAACAGCGTGCCGGGCACTGGCTGGCGATGCAGGTGGAAGAAAGCAAGATCGCCCTCAGCGAGCAGGACGCGCGGCCCATCGATCTGTCACGCGTGGAGCCGGGCCTGGTCGCCGAGCTGACTCGCCCGCTGTTCGAGAACGCCATCGAGCCGCTGCTCGAACGCATCCGCGCCAGCCTCACGCAATTGCTCGCCGATGCCGGAGTCAGCGCCGATCAGGTCGACACATTGTTCTTCACCGGCGGTTCCAGCGGCGTGCCGGCGCTGCGCCAGAGCGTGGCAGCCATGCTGCCCAACGCGCGCAGTGTGGAAGGCAACACCTTTGGCAGCATCGGCAGTGGCCTGGCCATCGAAGCGAAGAAACGCTACGGCTGAGGCAGTTGCCCTCATTCTGTTTCCAAATGTGCCCATGCGCCGCACCGCCGGTCAAAGGGTCTAGGTTTACCCGGTGTTCAATCAGTCCACCGGGTGATCGCCATGCTGAAGAAACTGCTGCTCCTCACCACCGCACTTGGCCTGCTACTGGCCGCCGCCATTGCCCAGGCTCATCACGGTTGGAGTTCCTATGACGCCGATCAGCTCCTGACCCTGGAAGTGCCGCTGCAAAGCGTCAACTACCGCAACCCGCACGCCGATGTGAGCATCGAGCACAAGGGGCGCACCTGGCAGGTGATACTCGCACCGATCAGCCGCCTGCAGTCACGCGGCCTGCCCGAAGCTGACCTGACGGCGGGCAAGACCGTGACCATAGTCGGCTACCCGCGCAAGGACGGCACCGCAGAGATCCGCGCCGAGCGCATCATCGTCGACGGTCGCACTATCGAACTCCGCTAGATGGACAGCCTGATCGCCTGGGCCGCCTGGCTCGAAGCCACGGCCCTGGGTGAGCAGATGCGCAGCTCGGCACTGCTCTACCCGGTGCTCAACCTGCTGCATCTGCTTGGCCTGGTGTTGCTGCTTGGGCCCATGCTGCTGCTCGATGCGCGCCTGCTCGGCGCCGGCCGCGCTTTCTCCCTGCCTGCCGTATCGCAGGTGCTGACGCCACTGGCAGTGCTCGGGCTCGTATTACTGCTGGGCAGCGGCATTTGTCTGTTCGCCGCCGACGCCGGGCCGCTGGCAGTCGACCGTATGCTGCAGCTCAAGGTGCTGCTGATCGTCCTGGGTATCGGCAACGCCCTGTTGTTTCGCCAACTGTGGAGCACCCGGCTGAGCGACTGGGATACGCACGCGCCGCTGTTCGGTCGAATGCAGGCGGCATTGTCGCTGCTGTTGTGGCTACTGGTAATGAGCCTCGGCCGCCTGCTGGCCTACTTCTAGCGCAGCGTGCTTTGCCTTATCCTGCGCGCCTTCGTGCCTGAACAGGAATGCCCCGATGAAAGCCCAGCTGGAAGAACTGATCGCCAAGATAAGCTCCGGCTGCCTGCCCGAGGACGAGATCGCCCGTATCGCCGATGAGGCCACTCAGGCCTATGCCGATCCGGCCGCCTTCCTCGCCGCCAACCCGGACGTCAACTACGACGACGAATTCCCCATCCCCCTGGGCGAATGGGTGGTGGTCGGCAGCCTGCCGGATACCGTGCTGTTCCAGGCCGACAGCTATGAAGAACTGTTCCAGCGCATCACCGAATCCTTCGGCCCGCAGGTACAGTTCGTACTCAAGCCCAAGCAACTGGCCAAGACCGAGCCGCTCAAGGCGCTCAACCGCATTCAGGTGCAGCTCTCTGCGCTGTCGCCAGAAACCGGTGGCTACGTGCTGCTGGACTTCAGCGAAGCGCTGGATGACGAGTTGCAAGCGGTACTGGTGTACGCCAGCGACCTGCCGCGAGTGATGGAACTGGCGGTGGAAGTGGGCATCTATGCCGCACCGGCACTGGAAGCCTTGCAGGCGGAGCAAGCGGACGAATGAAGTAACGTTGGCCGCTCTTAGCGAGGCGAACAGTCCGCTATTGTTCGGAGCGGCACAAATCCCAGCGGCGTACTGCTTCGCGAGTACGCCCTACTCGCCGACAGAACCCATCCCGCAGCCCGGATGAAATCCGTGGCAAAGTAGGCCAAACGCTCCCGGATTGCATCCGGGCTACAAGTTTCCACGCAGCGCTTTCTCGAACAACGCGCTGTACTGCGCGGCGCTGAAGGCGATGGGGTTGGTGCCCGCAGAGGGATCGGCCTCGGCCATCCGTCCCACCTGCTCGATGCGTGCATCGTCGATGCCGATCTCGCCCAGGCTGTGAGCGATGCCCACCTCGCTGCGTAGCGCCAACACCCACTCCAGCACCGACTCGAAACCACTGCCCGGTAGCGCCAGATAGCGCGCCATCTTCTCCATCTGCGGCTCGATGGCGCCGCGGTTGGCCACCAGCACGTAAGGCATCAGCACTGCATTGAGTAGGCCGTGGTGGGCGTCGTACAGCGCTCCCAGCGGATGCGCCAGCGCATGCATGGCGCCGAGACCACGCTGGAAGGCGGTGGCACCCATGCTCGAGGCCACCAGCATCTGCAGCCGCGCCTCGACATCCGTGCCCTGGCTTACCGCACGCGGCAGGTACTGTTGCACCAGGCGCATGCCTTCGAGGGCGATGCCCTCGGCCATCGGGTGGAACAGTGGTGAACAGAACGCCTCCAGGCTGTGCGACAGCGCGTCCATGCCGGTGGCGGCGGTGATTTTCGCCGGCAGACCGATCGTCAGCTCGGGATCAAGAATCACCAGCGCCGGCAACATTCGTGCATGGAAGATAATGCGTTTGATATGCGCAGCATCGTCGGTGATCACCGACGCACGGCCGACTTCCGAGCCGGTACCGGCGGTGGTCGGCACGGCCACCACCGGCGCCATGCCGGCGACGTTGACGCGACTGGCGTTGTCGCCGATGTCCTCGAAGTCCCACAGCGGCCGGTCCTGGCCGACCATCAGGGCGATGGCCTTGCCGGCATCCAGCGCCGAGCCACCGCCGAAGGCGATCACCCCATCATGTGCGCCAGCCTTGAACGCGGCCACGCCATCCATCACGTTGGCCCCGGTGGGGTTGCCCTTGATCGCCGAGAACAGCCCGGCATCAAGTCCGGCGTCACGACACTGACGCAGCGCCGCGTCGATCATCGGCAACGCCGCCAGGCCGGGGTCGGTACACAGCAGCGGCGCGCGCATGCCAAGCTGGCGACAGGCCTCGGCCAGTTCGTTGATGCGGCCAACGCCGACGCGCATCGAGGTGGGGTAGTTCCAGTTCATGCGGTACTGATTCAGGTCCATGGCGCGCGCCTCACAGCTGAGTCTTGAAGTGGAAGGATTTCGGCCGAGTCAGTTGCTCATAGCCAACCCGCGACAGGGTGCAGCCGCGCCCGGAGTGCTTCACCCCGGTCCAGGCCAGGCCGGGGTCGAGGTAGTCGCAGCGGTTGAGAAATACCGTGCCGGCCTCCACCCGGTCAGCCAGGGCCATGGCGGCATTGACGTCGCGGCTGAAGATCGCAGCGGTCAGGCCGAACTCGCTGTCGTTCATCAGCGCCAGCGCTTCCTCGTCGCTGGCGACCTTCTGAATGCCCACCACCGGACCGAAGGATTCCTCGGTCATCACGCGCATTTCATGGTTGACGTTGGTCAGCACCTGCGGCGCCAGGTAGGGCGTACCTGGCGCATCCAGGGGAAACTCGGCCGGGTCGATATGCGCCCTGGCGCCCTGCTCGACCGCTTCGGCGATCTGCGCGCGGACGAAATCGGCGGCGTCGCTGCGCACCAGCGGGCCAAGGGTGGTCTGCGGGTCGTCCGAGCGCCCCAGTTTGTATTGGCGCACCAGCGCCACGGCGCGCTCGACGAACTCATCGAATAGCGACTCGTGCACGTAGATACGCTCGATACCGCAGCAGGACTGCCCCGAATTGAAGAAGGCGCCGTCGATGGCGGTTTCCACCGCGTGCTGCAGATCGGCGTCGGCCCTGACATAGGCCGGGTCCTTGCCACCCAGCTCGAGCCCGACACTGATGAATCGTCCTGCAGCCGCGCGCTCGACCATGGCGCCCCCGGGCACCGAACCGGTGAAGGCGACGTGGTCGATGCTCGGCGAGCGAATCAATGCTTCGGTCTCGCCGTGGCTCAGGTGCAGGTACTGGAACACGCCTTCGGGCAGACCGGCCTCGGCAAAGACTTCGACCATGCGTTCAGCGCACAGCGGTGTCTGCGCCGAATGTTTGAGCAGCACCACGTTGCCCGCCAGCAGCGCCGGCATCACCGCGTTGACGGCGGTCAGGTAGGGGTAGTTCCAGGGAGCGATGATCAAGGCCAGCCCCAGCGGCTCGCGGCGAATGAAACGGGTGAAACCAGCCTTTTCCGGCAGGCGGATATCGGCCAGCGAGCCCTCGGCGATATCCGCCATATGGCTGGCACGTTCGACGAAGCCACGAATTTCGCCAGCGGCGTAACGGATCGGCCGCCCCATCATCCAGCACAGCTCTTCGGCCAACTGCGCCTCACGCGCAGCGAAGATCTCGATGGCGCGCCGGCCGATGGCGATACGCTCGCGCAGCGGCGTCTGCTTCCAGGTCTGCTGTGCCAGCTCGGCCTTGGCCAGCGCCACCAGTACCTCGGGATTGGACGCCAGATGCCGCTCGACATAGACCGAGCCGTCGATGGGGGAAATGCATTGCAGTTTGCTCATAAGGTGCTCCAAGAACCTTGCCCACGTAGCCCGGATGCAATCCGGGACACTCGACGAAACCGCCCCGGATTGCATCCGGGCTAAGGACGGTGGGATCAGATGATTTCGAAGTAGCGATCCAGCTCCCAATCACTGACATGGCGACGGTACTCGCGCTCTTCCCATTCGCGGCTGGCGGCGAAGTGCTCGACGAAGGCATCGCCGAACAGTTCGCGGGCGGCCTGCGAGCCCTTCAGACGCTGCGCGGCGTCCCACAGCGTGCGCGGCAGCGCCAGTTCCTCGGAATGCTTGACCGCATAGGCGTTGCCGCTGACCGGCTCGGTCGGCTCCCACTCCTGCATGACACCGTACAAGCCCGAGCCGATGGCCACCGACAGCGCCAGGAACGGATTGCCGTCGGCGGCGCCGAGGCGGTACTCCTGGCGTTGCGACTTGTCGCTGCCAGGGATCACCCGCAGCGCGGCGGTGCGGTTCTCCACGCCCCAGGTGGCATCGGTCGGCGCCCAGAAGCCGGGGATCAGGCGCCGATAGCTGTTCAACGTCGGCGCCACCATGCACAGGAATTCCGGCATCAGGCGCTGCTGCCCGGCGAGAAAATGCCGCTGCAGCTTGCTCATGTTGTGCGCCTGGCTGGGGTCGTAGAAGGCCGATTTGTCGCTCTTGCGGTCGCGCAGCGAGACATGGATGTGACCGCTCTGTCCAGGATACTTGCCCGACCACTTGGCCATGAAGGTGGCCATCAGGCCGTTGCGCTGGGCCAGCACCTTCATGAAGGTCTTGAACAGCGCGCCCTTGTCCGCCGCGGCTTCGGCACGGTCGTAGGCAATGGCCGCCTCGAGCACACCGGGGCCTGTCTCGGTGTGCAGACCCTCGATGGGAAAATCCATCGCCTCGCCCATTTCGAGAATCTGGTGATAGAGCTCGGCGTGCACCGAGTTGCGGATCATCGAGTAGCCGAACCAGTCCGGGGTGAACGGCTTGAGGTCGCGAAACCCCTTGGCCCGTGCAGAGTCAGGCGTTTCATCGAACATGAAGAATTCATACTCCAGCGCGGCATAGGGCTCGAACCCCATGTCCTGGCAGCGCTGGATCACCCGCCGCAATGTACCGCGCGGGCACACCGCCTCGGCCTGCTGATCGAATTCGGCGAGAAACAGCAGCATGCCGTTCTCGAAGGGAATCTCGCGACAGGTGTGCGGCAGGATGCGCACCGGCGCGTCCGGGTAGCCACTGTGCCAGCCGGTGTACTGAGCGTTGTCGTAGAGCTGATCCTTGACGTCCCAGCCGAGCACCACATCGCAGAAGGCGAAACCATGCTCGAGGGCAGAGAAGAACTTGCTGCGGCTCATGTATTTGCCGCGCATCACCCCATCGTTATCGAACAGGCCTACCTTCACGTGGCTCAGGCCACGCTCCTCGACAATGCGCCGGGCCTCGCCGACGGTCTTTACATCCCGTGGTTTGAACATGCTACCCCCTGTGTCTTGTTGTTATCGCGGACGGGTTCAGCGAAGGGCTGGGCATCCATGACCGGCCAGGCAGGGCCGACGACGCACGAGCGCAGCACGACGCGTGTGACAGCGTCCGTTTCAGGCTCATAGAGTGTGGTACAGGATTGCCGGGATGGCAGGGAGCTGGGCAGAAAAATAGGCGATGACGATCAACGCGGTGGACAACCGCAGGCTGTCCACCGCGACGCACTAAGCTGTCGGTACCGTGCCGCCATCGATCAGGAATTCACTGCCGGTGATGGCGGCTGCCCGAGGTGACGCCAGGAAAGCGATGAGTTCAGCGACTTCCGACGGTTTCGATGGACGGCCGAGCGGAATGCCTCCCAGCGTCTCCATGATGATGCGCTTGCCGCCTTCGTAATCGGTGCCCGCCTCCTCTGCCAATCGCTCGGCCAGGGCCACCGATGCCTCGGTTTCGATCCAGCCCGGAGCAACCCTCACGACGCGCACGCCCTTGGGTGACACCTCTTTTGACAGACTCTTGCTGTAAGTTGAGAGGGCGGCTTTGGCTGCGGCATATGCGGTGGTCGCCTCGGGCAGTGGCAAACGACTCTGGATGGATGTCACATGAATGATCACGCCCGCCGCGCGCTGCAGCATGCCCGGAAGCAGCGCACGGTCCAGACGTACAGCGGGGAACAGGTTCAGATCGAGCTCGCGCTGCCACTGCTCGTCATCCAGCGCAGCAAAACCTCCGCCGGGAGCCGACGAGCCACCCAGCACATGTACGAGGATGTCGACCCCGCCCAAGCGCTGCTCCGTCGCCGCCACCAGCGCAGCGCAACCTTCTCGGGTACAAAGATCGGCCTCAACGAAGATATCTGGCGGTACGGCGCTATCGGCCTGTCGCGCCGCGGTCAGCACCTGCGCACCCTCGGCGTGGAACAGACGAACCACTGCGAGCCCCACGCCTTTGGTCCCACCGGTGACCAGGACCCGCTTGCCGGCAAGCTCAAGGTTCATCATGGGGCAATCTCCAGTGAGCTGATCCGCCCATCACGGAGCGTGAAGACATGCCTGAGCGGTAGCGGGCTGCCGGGAAAATCACCGCTCACCATTGCCGTGACGCTCAGTTGATCACTCTCGCCAGATGACTCGATGGGCTCCACCCGATAGGTGAATGCCTGACGCGCGGACCGCTGCCAGGATTCGATGGCTTCGATCCCCTGATGGCTACGATTTTCATCGGTCACGCGGGCGTCCGCGCAGAAACACGCCGCCATGCGTGAGATGTCATCACCGTTGCTGATCTCGAAGTAGGCCTGAACGGCGCTCGGCAATTGCAGGTTCATAAACTGGGTCCTCTCAGGGTTGTCAGGCTTGCAGGACTGCCATCTTGCCTCGCTCCAGATAATCTGCTCAATTAGGACAAATACTGATTACCAATCCCGCATTGCAGGACAATCCGATGTCCGACTCACGTCTTACCCTTCATGAGCTGGAGGCCGTCCTGGCCGTGGCCCGCCGCGCCTCGTTTCGCCGGGCAGCTATCGACCTGAATGTTTCCACCACTGCGCTAAGCAGCACCATCGCCAAGCTGGAGGCGACTCTGCAGACGCGCCTGTTCAATCGCACCACACGTAGCGTGTCGCTGACAGAGGCGGGCAGCAGCTATCTTGAGCAGGTGGAACCCGCCCTGCAGGCTCTGCGCGGCGCGCTGGAAACGGTTCGCTCGCACAACGCAGAACCTGCTGGCGTGATAAGAATCAACGCATTTGCCAGCGCAGCGCGCACGGCCCTCCTGCCACTGGTCCTGGAGTTTGCCGACCGCTACCCGCGCGTCCAGATCGATCTGGTGACGGAGGAGCGACTGGTGGACGTCGTCGCGGAAGGCTTCGATCTGGGCGTGCGCGCATCGAACCTGATCCCCAATGACATGATTGCCATCCCACTGGGCCAGACACAGCGCTATGCCGTGGTGGGGACGCCGCTGTATTTCTCCAAGCACGGTGAACCGCAGAACCCAGCGGATCTGATACGGCATGAATGCCTGCGCATCCGGCTGCCCAACGGCGCCATCTATCCCTGGTACTTCGAACAGGCGGGCGAAGTGCTCAGGCTCGATGTCGAGGGTCGGTTCACCGTGGACGAGCCGAGTGTGGCCAAGGCCATCGTGCAGGCGAACGTGGCGCTCGGACTCTTTCTGGAGCAGGAGGTCCGGGCGGAAGTCGACGCTGGAAAGCTGCAGCGGGTGCTGCAGGACTGGACGCCGCCGAGAGATGAAATGTGTCTGTACTACCCCAATCGACGCAATCCGTCTGCAGCGCTCAAGGCATTCACGGACCTGGCCCGAGAGAGTCTGCAGCGCCGCAAGAATCCGGCATGACCTGTCTGCAGCAGAACAGCCTACCCGCAGGGTGAGCGGCGGGCAGGCTGTCGGGGGCGACATCAACCGCGATAAGGCGCTCCGGCCTTGGCCATCAGTGCGTTGTACTTCTTGAAGATGTCCACCACCTTGGCGCAGCGCGGGCTGGTCTTGGCGATTTCGTCCCAGAATTTCAACGCCTCGGCCTCTACCGTGGCCCACTCCTCGGCCGGGATGGAGGTCAGTTCCAGCTTGCCGCCTTCGACCCGCAGTTGCGCCTCACCGCCCCAGTACCAGTGCTGGCGATAGTAGTTGGAGCTGTCCATGCACAGCTTGAACAGGGTCTTGAGGTGCTCCGGCACTTCCGCCCATTTGTCCGAGTTGGCGAAGTAGGAGCCGCACCAGGCACCGGAGATGTTATTGGTCAGGAAGTACTTGGTGACGTTGGCCCAGCCGACGGTGTAGTCCTCGGTGATGCCGGACCAGGCGATGCCGTCCAGCTCACCGGTCTGGATCGCCACCTCGACGTCTTCCCAGGGCAGGGTCACCGGAATCACGCCGAAACGCGTGAGGAATTTGCCGGCGGTGGGAAAGGTAAAGATGCGCTTGCCCTTGAGGTGCTCGAGCCTGGTGATCGGCTCAACCGTGGCGAAGTGGCAAGGGTCCCAGGCGCCAGCGCCGAGCCAGGTGACGCCCTTGACCTCGCCGTAGGCCTCAGCCCAGATCTCGTTGAGTCCGTACTGTTCGAACAGCACCGGCACATCGAGGCTGTAGCGGGTGGCGAAGGGGAAGTAACCACCGAATACCGAGACATCCACCGGTGCGGCAATCGAGTCGTCATCACTCTGCACCGCATCGATGGTGCCGCGCTGCATGGCGCGGAAGAGCTCGCCGGTCGGCACCAACTGGTCGGCGAAATACAGCTGGATCTCCATCTGGCCGTTGGCGGCCTTGTTGAAGGCGTCGATCGAGGGTTTGATCACGTGCTCGGCCAACGCAGCGCCGGCGTAGGTCTGCAATCGCCAGGTGATCTTCTTCGGCTCGGCGGCATAGATGTGCGACGAACCGAGGGTAGCGGTGCCGACGGCACCGGTGGTGACCGCGGCGGTCTTGAGGAAATCGCGTCTCGTACTCATGCTGGTCTCTCCATAGTGTCGATGCAGATGCAATACAACCGCTCAATGCCGCCAGAGCTGACGGCCTTACCAGTGGCCGGACGAACCGGCTCGACTGCTGGCGCGCGCTCGCGCCGATTTCCGTTGATCAGCCGCCGTAATGCAGTTGCGGCAACCACAGCGCCAGCTGCGGAAAGACCATGACCAGGATCAGCGCCAGGACCATGATGAAGACAAAGGGTATGACCGAGACGTAGATGTCGCGCAGGCTCACCTCGGGAGGAGCCATCGCGCGCATGAGGAACAGGTTGTAGCCGAACGGCGGAGTCATGTAGGCGATCTGGCAGGTGATGGTGTAGAGCACGCCGTACCAGATCAGGTCGAAGCCCAGGGCGCCGACCAGCGGGATGTAGAGTGGCGCGACGATCACCAGCATGGCGGTGTCGTCGAGGAACATGCCCATCACAATGAACGAAATCTGCATCAGGATGAGGATCTGCCACGGCCCCAGGTGCAGGCTGTCGACGAAGAAGCCTTCGATGGCCCTGACCGCGCCGAGACCGTCGAACACCGCGCCGAAGCACAGCGCGGCGAGAATGATCCACATGAACATGCAACTGATGGCCAGGGTCTTGCGCAGCGTTTCCTCCATCACCTTGCCACTCAGCCGCCCCTTGAATAGCGCCGCCAGGGTCGCCGCAGCGGCACCGACGGCCGAGCTTTCCACCAGGCTGGTGTAGCCCATCAGGAACAGCCCGGTCATCGACAGGAAGATGAACACTGGCACCAGCCCGGCACTGAGCAGCCGCAGCTTCTCCTGCATGCTGATCTGCTCACGCTCGGCCTGCGCCAGCGGTGGGCCGAGATGCGGCTGTAGGCGGCAGCGAATGGCGATGTAAAGCATGAACATGCCGGCCATCATCAGCCCCGGAATGGCCCCGGCCAGCCACAACTGTCCCACCGGCTGGCGCGCGATCATGCCGTAGAGCACCAGCACCACGCTCGGCGGAATGAGAATGCCCAGCGAGCTGCCCGCCTGAATCACCCCGGTGATCATGATCTTGTCGTAGCCACGCCTCAGCAGTTCGGGCAAGGCGATGCTGGCGCCGATGGCCATGCCGGCCACGCTCAGGCCGTTCATCGCCGAGATCGCCACCATCAGGAAGATGGTGCCGATGGCCAGGCCGCCCGGCAGCGGTCCCATCCACACATGGAACATCTTGTACAGGTCTTCGGCGATGCCCGACTCGGAGAGCATGTACCCCATGAACACGAACATCGGCAGGGTCAGCAGCGGATACCACTTCATCAGTTTCATGGCCGCGCTGAAGGCCATCTCCGAGCCGCCATCGCCCCACAACAGCAACGCAGCAGCTGCAGCCACAAAGCCGATGGCGCCGAATACCCGCTTGCCGGTGAGCAGCAGCAACATCATCGAGGAGAACATCAGAAGCGCGATCAGCTCGTAGCTCATCAGAGCGTCTCCCCACGGGCGGCGTACAGATCCTTGAAGAAGGTGGCGATCGCCTGCAACAGCATCAGGGCGATGCCGAAACACATGACTATCTTGATCGGCGCCATGTAAGGCGACCACGCCGAGTAGCTGGTCTCCCTGTATTCGATGGCGTACTCGGTGGAGGAGATGCCGCCGACCAGCAGCATCACCAGGTAGAAGATCAGCATGAGCACGGTGATGGCATCGACCACGGCGCGCGTACGCGGCGACCAGGCGCTGTAGGCCAGGTCCATGCGCACATGGGCGTCGAGCTGCATCGAGTAGGCGCCGCCGAGCAGGAAGTAGGCGACCATGAGGAATTGGGCGCTTTCCAGGGTCCAGATCGATGGTGTGAAGAAGGTCTTGCTCATGGAGGAGTACAGGAGCACCGCCAGCATGGCGAAGATCAGGTACATGGCGAAGCGCCCGACCCTCAGGTTGAATGCGTCCACGACCCGGACGAAAGCTCTAATGCCCTTGCGCATGCAGTTTCCTGCTTTTTTTGTTCGTTATCCCGTCAGCCTAGACGAAGATTCGCCAAAGCCAACCGCCCCGCCGAGCCATAGCAGGAAACGCGCCAGGCATTAACGGCCAGCGCTTGTCCGAACAAAATCAAGGACTTGGAAAATACCGCGCTAGAGCCTCAACGTGCCAGGAAGCTGATAAGCACCGCGACGGTGCGCTGCGGCTCCTCTTCCTGGGGCACGTGGCCGAGGGCTTCGAACAGCACCAACTGGCTACCCTCGATATCGGAGGCGAAACGCTCGGCATTGCTCACAGGAATCAGCCGGTCCCGCCCACCCCAGATGATCAGCGTGGGCAATTCGAGTTCGCCAATGCGCTCATGCAGCTCGCCGCTGGGAGCCTGTGCGAAGCGCTGGCGCAAGGCCTGACGATTGCCGGCACGCAGGGTCAGTTGGTAGTAACGCTCGACCAGTCCGTCATCGACCTTGTCTGGATCGCCATAAACGTTACGCACGCTCGACTCGATCATGCTTCGCGGCAACAGCCGGCCCATCAATGGCGCCAAGGCAGGAATGCCGGCCAGACGAAAGCCTATCGGCACCGACTCGGCATTGCGCGGGTAGCCGGCAGCATCCACCAGCACCAGACGCGCACTGCGCTCGGGATGAGCCAGGGCAAAGCGCCAGGCCAACTGGCCGCCGAAACTGTTGCCGACCAGCACCACGCGATTGACCCGCAGATGATCGAGCAGAGCCAGGAGGAAATGCGTGTAGTGCTCAACGCGGTAATCGCCATCGGGAAATGGCCCGGTCAGGCCGAAACCGGGTAAGTCCAGGCTGATCACGCGACGCTGCCTGGCCAGCTCTTTTACCCAACCCTCCCAGGTGTGCAAGCTGGCGGAGGTGCCGTGCAACAGCACGATTGGCTCGGGGTCATCGCGCCGCCCCTGGTCACGCAGGTGCACCGACATGCCATCGATCTCGACGAACTGCGAAGGCGGTGGCGCCCAGCGCGCAGTGAGTTCGTCCAGCGGGCGATCCGGAGCCCAACTGAGTGTGACGAAGGCAGCAAGGGTCAACCCGAACACCAACAGCAAGCCGAGCAGCATGCGGGCGAATCGTTTCATCGATGCAGTCCTGAACGGAGCGGGAAGCGCGATGCTAGCCAGGCATCGCGTCTACGCCTATCGCCCGGAAGAACGAATCGCCAGGCGATGCACTCAGAAGCCCACCAGCAGCATCCACAACGGCAGTGAAACCGCCGCCAGCAGCGTGGACAGCGAGATCGCCGCGCTGACGCTGCGACTGTCCTCCGCGCTACGGGCAAAGGCCATCACGTTGACCCCGCTGGGGCAGGCAGCGAGCAGCACCAGCACGCTGCGCGCCGTCTCGTTCAGACCGGGGAGCTGGCCACTGAGCCACCACACCAGCGCCGGGAACAGCAGCAGCTTGGCCAAGGCCACCCCCCAGGCCTCGCCGGTAGGGCGCAGGCGATAACGCGACAGGCTGGCGCCAAGCACGATCAGCGCGCAGGGCAGCGCGGCCTGGCCGAGCCAGGTGATTGCCCGCCACAAACTGTCCGGCAGTTGCAGCCCGGACAGGTTGAGCAGTGCGCCCAGTCCCAGGCCGATGATCATGGGGTTGGCCAGGTTCTTCAGCAGCGCGCGACCGTCAACGCGTTCCTGGCTGCCAAAGGCGGCATAGAAACTGTGCAGGGAAAACAGCGTGAGGCTGTGGAACACCAGGATGGCGAACACGTAGAGCAGACCATCGTTACCCATCAGGCTGGCGATCAGCGGAATGCCCACCAGCACGTTGTTGGAGAACGCCGCCACCAATCCCAGCGGCGTCGCCGTACCGCGACGCCAATGCGCCAGCGCGTTGACCGCAACGAACACCAGCAGTACCGGCAGGTAATAGGCCAACAGCAGCATCGGCGACAGGCCTTCGGCCAGCGATGCCTTGGCGATGCCGGCGAACAGCAGCGTCGGCATGAACAGCTTGAAGGTGATGTTGGCCAGACCGGCCGCCGACTCGCTGGTGAGCCACTGGCGCCAGCCGAGCAGATAGCCGAGAACGATCAGAGCGAAGATCGGCAAAATTGCCTGTGCCGCGAGCATTGCTGAGCCTGCCTCCAGGGAACTGCAAAAGAGGACGGATCGAGCACGACCCGCAAGGGTCGCCAAGCATACGCGCGCCCGGCATTCAGCGCGATGCTTCGCTGAACATTCGCCGCGACGCTTGACGCCCGGCCACAAGCACCGAGATAGAGCCTCCCGATCGAGTATTGAGGGGGTCGATGTTCACTATCAGGCCAGTCAAGTTCTTATCTGCGCTCATGTCCTCAAGAATTGACTCCGACGCCACTTATTACTCCTCAAGGAGACATCGACATGAAAGCTCAACTGACCCTCGTCACTCTGGCCCTTAGCCTGATCACTTCCAGCGTATTCGCCGCTTCGAGCAGCGCGCCCTTCCCGCTGGTGGGCGAAGCCAAGGACAGCCAGGTACAACAGCAACCCATCACACCGCTGGCCGAAGACGGCTCCGACCGCACCCCGGGCGCCCAACGCATCCAACTGGCTGAAGATGGTTACGACCGCACCCCTGGTGCCCAGCGCATCCAACTGGCTGAAGACGGTTCTGACCGCACTCCCGGCAGCCAGCGCATCCAGCTGGTAGAGGGTGGCTATGAGCGTACCCCGGGTGCACAGCGCATCCAGCTGGCCGAAGGTGGCTACGAGCGCACGCCGGGCGCCCAGCGTGTTCAGCTGGCCGAGGGTGGTTCCGATCGCCTGATCGAGCAGCGTGGCCACACGGCCTGAGCCCTGTCGTCACCCCCCAAAGCCCGGCGCATGCCGGGCTTTTTTATGCCTTTCACGCGAGTCACGCCATCCCGGCAGCGGGCAAACGGTAGATCCAGATACGCCGCAGCACGGTCGAGAACTGCCCCCACAAGGTGCCGCAGTTGTAATGTTGGCCATAGCGCTGGGCAATCAGCCGCACCTCGCGCGCCAACTCGGCGTAACGCCGCGCAGGCAGATCCGGAAACAGGTGATGCTCGATCTGATGGCTGAGGTTGCCAGTCAGAATATGCAGCAACGGCCCACCGGACAGGTTGCTCGAACCGCGCAGTTGGCGCAGGTACCAGTGCCCGCGCGTCTCCCCTTCCAGTACCTCGGGTGCAAATACAGCTGCCTGCTCGGTGAAGTGACCGCAGAAGATCACCAGAAAGGTCCACAGGTTGCGCAACAGGTTGGCCACCAGATTGCCTGTCAGCACAGCCAAGGCATTTGCGCCGAACAGCAAGGCCAGCAGCGGAAACGCCAGATAGTCCTTGCCCCACTGCCGCGCCAGCTTGGCACCGAACTGACGCGCCAGCGGACGCACCTCTTCCTTACTGATACGGCCTTTCACCAGTTTGTCCAGGCGCAGGTGCTGGATCGCCACTGCGTACTGGAACAGCAGCGCCTGAATCGTCACCCACAGCGGCTGCCAGCGATAGAACGGCTTCCAGCGCTGCTCGGGAAACAGGCGCACCACGCCATAGCCGACGTCATCGTCCATGCCCAGCACGTTGGTGTAGGTGTGATGCACGTGGTTATGGGTGTGCCGCCAGAAATCGGCGGGGCCGACGATGTCCCATTCGTACTGGCGGCCAGCGAATTCCGGATCGTTCATCCAGTCGTACTGGCCGTGCATCACGTTGTGGCCCAGCTCCATGTTCTCGAGGATCTTGCCCAGCCCCAGCAGGAAAGTGCCGAGCAGCCAGGTCGGCGGGAACCAACCGAACATCAGCAGCGCACGGCCACTCCAGCAGCAAAAGCGCACCACGCCACGCACGCGGCGAATGTAGCGCGCATCGGCCTCGCCCAGATCGGCTAGGGTGCGCTGGCGCAGAGCATCCAGCTCCTGGCCGAAAGCTTCGAGTTCGGCGGGGTTCAATTCACGATCAAGACGAGCTGTCACAGATCGACCTCCACATCCCCATATGGGGCGCTGACGCATGGACGTATGGGTTGATTGGGTTCGGCGAACAGCTCACCGCTACGCAGATCACGCACCGTGCCGGCCAGCAGCAAACAGGTGCAGCTGGCGCAGATGCCCTGGCGACAGCCATGGACTGGACGCAAGCCATTGGCTTCGGCCTGCTCCAGCAGGCTGGCGTTGCCGTTACCCAGTGCCTGCTGGCGGCTGCGGGCAAAGCTCAGGCGCACCTCGGGTGCCTGCTCCTCGGCCAGTACCGGCAACGGGCTGAAACTTTCCGACTGCAGGCTGGTGCCGCGCCCGGCATCGCGCCACCAGCCGCACGCCGTGTCGACGAAACCGCGCGGACCGCATACCAGCAGGTGTTCGGCAGGCAGGGCAGCGATGTGATCGGCCGTCAGCCGGCCATCAGCCTCGGCACTGAAGGCCCAGCGCACCTGGAAGTTGGTGTAGCGCGCAGCCAGCGCCTTCAGCTCCTCGGCAAAGGCCTGCTGACCGTTTCGACGGACCTGATGCAGCAGCGTCACAGGCGCAGAAAAGCCGCGCGCCAGTGCATCACGCAACAAGCCGAGCAACGGGGTGATGCCGCTGCCGGCCGCCAGCAGCAACACGGCACCCTGCTCCTGCGGCCAGGCGAGCTCGCCAAATGCCTGACCCAGCTCGATCACTTCCCCCACGCCCAGATGATCGAGCAGCAGATTGGACAGGCGCCCGCCCGGCTGGCGCTTGATCGCAAGTTCGATACGCCCGTCGGCTGCCACCGAAGTGAGGCTGTAACTGCGTCCGTGGCGCACGCCGTCCTGCTCCAGATACAGCTGGACATGCTGCCCGGCTCGCCAGTCTCGCGTATTGCCATTGCAGCGCAGCTCAATTGCCAGCATGTCGTCGGCCACCCAACGACGCGCCTCGACCCTGGCGAAAACGCGGTTGAGGCGCAGCGCCGGGTGTAGCAAGCGCAAGCACAGATCGATATCCGCCTCGCGTAGCCAGCCGGCCAAACAGAGCCGGCGCAGCGGTTGCAGACAACCCGCAGCATGCCGCGCCAATGACAGGGAAAGCAGAGCCATCAGAAAAACCCAGTGAACACTTGTTCACAAGGCTGACAGATAGCCTTCATTTCAGTCAACAGTCGTTCACCGAAACACCTTCGCACGGTTCGACGCTGGCGCCGCGCATTTGCTAGAGTGCGGCATCGCTCAATGATCCGATTTCGCATGACGCCACGCGCCGAACAGAAGCAGCAGACTCGCCAGTCCCTGATGGACGCCGCCCTCACCCTGATGGAGAGCGGGCGCGGCTTTGGCAGCCTGAGCCTGCGCGAGGTGACGCGCGTCGCCGGTATCGTGCCTACCGGTTTCTATCGCCACTTCGCCGACATGGACGAACTGGGCCTGGCGCTGGTGGCAGAGGTGGGCGAAACCTTCCGTGCGGCGATCCGCCAGGTGCGCCGTCATGAGTTCGAGATGCGCGGCATGATCGACGCCTCGGTGCGGATCTTCCTCGCCGAAGTGGCCGCCAATCGCGCTCAGTTCCTGTTCCTCGCCCGCGAGCAGTACGGCGGCTCGCAACCGGTGCGCCAGGCCGTTGCGGCCCTGCGCGAACGCATCACCAGCGACCTGGCCGCCGACCTCAAGCTGATGAACCGGATGCCGAACCTCGACGATGCAGCGCTCGACGTGGTGTCGGATCTGGTGGTGAAGACGGTATTCGCCACCTTGCCCGAACTGATCGATCCGCCCGCCGAAACCTTGCCGGCGCACCTCACGGCAGAGGCCAAGGTCATCCAGCAACTGCGCTTCATCATGGTCGGTGGCAAGCACTGGCTGGGTCTGGGCAAGCCCTCCGAGTAGCGCGCACCACAACCGTGCACGCACAGAAAAAACGCACCAAATAAATCCTGACTACTTCGCCAAGTTATCCACAGCACGCAGAAATGCGCTTCCTTGCGCCACTCTCCAGCCTTGGCAAGCCACTTGCACTATTTCCGGGCACATTGCCCCGGAATAAACACAGATGCTGGTGATCCACGCCCGAATCGCACCGCAGAGTACCTGCGACGCCGAACTGGAACTGACCTTCGAAGCGCGCAGCAAAAGCCGCCTGCGTTGTTTCACCACCAGCGGTGAGGAGGTCGGCCTATTTCTCGAGCGAGGCCAGCCAGCACTGGCCGACGGCGAATGCCTGCAGGCCAGGGACGGACGTATCGTCCGCGTACGCGCCAAGGCCGAGCCACTGCTGCACGTCACCTGCGCCAGCCCGTTCGAACTGATGCGCGCCGCCTACCACCTCGGTAACCGCCACGTGGCCCTGCAACTGGGCGACGGCTGGCTGCGCCTGCCTGACGACTACGTGCTCAAGGCCATGCTCGAACAGCTCGGCGCCAAAGTCGAAGCCATCGAAGCGCCCTATCAGCCCGAGCAAGGCGCCTATGGCGGCGGCCATCATCACTCCCATCATGGCGACGAGGAATTCAACTACGGCTCGCGCCTGCACCAGTTCGGTGTGCGCAAATGACGCAGAACCTATCGAGCGCCACACACACCAGGGCAAAACCATGAAACCCGCATGGGCTCTTCTGCGCCTGGCCAGCCCACAACTACCCATCGGCGGCTACAGCTATTCGCAGGGCCTGGAATGGGCTATCGACAGTGGCCTGATCACGGATGCCGATAACGCCGAACGCTGGCTGGCCGATCAACTGACGCTCAACCTCGCCCGCTTCGAAGCACCATTGCTGCTGGCTCACTGTCGCGCTGCGCACGAGGGTGACTGGCCGCACCTGCAGGCGCTGGCCGAACAGCACCGCGCCAGTCGTGAAACCCGCGAGCTGGCCCTGGAGAGCCGGCAGATGGGTTATTCGCTGCGGCAACTGCTCGAAGGCCTGCCCGAGCTGGACGAGGCGGCGCGCGAAGCACTTGCAGCCCAGGACGAACCCGGCCTGGCCGTAACCTGGGCGCTGGCCGCACGCGCCTGGCAGATCAGCCCGGACGATGCCCTGGCCGCCTGGCTCTGGGGCTGGCTGGAAAATCAGCTGGCCGTATTGATGAAAGTGCTGCCGCTGGGCCAACAGGCCGCCCAGCGCCTGACCAGCCGCCTGCTACCGCAACTCGAGGCCGCCCAGCAGCAGGCTGCCACCCTATCCCCCGAACACTGGGGCAGTGCCGCCTTCGGCCTGGCCCTGGCGAGCATGGCGCACGAGCGCCAGTACTCGCGTCTCTTCCGCTCCTGACGAGGAACATCAGCACATGAACAGCCAACCCCTGCGTGTCGGCATCGGCGGCCCGGTCGGTTCCGGCAAGACCGCCCTGACCCTGGCCCTGTGCCGCGCCCTGCGCGAGCGCTACAACATCGCCGTGGTCACCAACGACATCTACACCCAGGAAGACGCCCAGTTCCTGGTGCGCAACGAGGCCCTGGAGCCCGAACGCATCATCGGCGTGGAAACCGGCGGCTGCCCGCATACAGCCATTCGCGAGGACGCCTCGATCAACCTGGAAGCCGTGGAGCAGCTCAACCGCCGCTTCCCGGGCCTGGACCTGATCATCGTCGAATCCGGTGGTGACAACCTCTCGGCCACCTTCAGCCCCGAGCTATCGGACCTGACCCTGTACGTGATCGACGTATCCGCCGGCGACAAGCTGCCGCGCAAGGGCGGCCCCGGCATCTGCAAGTCCGACCTGCTGGTGATCAACAAGGTCGATCTGGCGCCCATGGTCGGCGCCTCACTGGAGGTGATGGAGCGCGACACCCTTAAGATGCGCGGCGACAAACCCTTCGTCTTCAGCAACCAGAAAATCGGCCAGGGTCTCGACGAGATCATCGCCTTCATCGAACGCCAGGGCATGCTCACGGCGGCCTGATTCCCCATTCAAGGAGATACTCATGAATCTGCGCAAAACCCTCTACGCCATCGCCCTGTTCTGCACCCCGGCGCTGGCCTTCGCCCACCCTGGGCACGGCGACTCCGGGATCATGGCCGGCCTGGCCCATCCGGTGTTCGGCCTGGATCACCTGCTGGCGATGTTCGCCGTCGGCCTGTGGGCTGCGCAGCAGAGTGGCGCGGCGCGCTGGGCGCTGCCTGTGACCTTCGTCGGCACCATGCTGGTCGGCGGCCTTCTCGGCTTCGCCGGCGTGGAAATCCCGCTGATGGAAACCGGCATCGCCGGTTCGGTGCTGGCCTTCGGCCTGCTGGTGGCCGTGGCTGCACGCCTGCCGATGGTGGTTTCGGTCGCGCTGACCGCCATCTTCGCCCTCACCCACGGCGTCGCCCACGGCCTGGAGCTGCCGGATCTGGCCAGCCCCTTCGGTTATGCCATCGGCTTCATCGTCGCCACCGCCGCGCTGCACGCCATCGGTTTCGCCCTGGTGCGCTTCCTGCCGCAAGCGGCGGCGCCACTGGTACGCATCGCTGGAGCAGCCTCGGCAGTCACCGGTGCCTGGCTGCTGGCCAGCTAAGCGCCGACAACTCCTGGGGACGATTCTATCGTTCCAGGACACCCGCGGTGCGCGCGGCGCACCCTACCTCACCCAGTAGGGTGCGCCATACGCACCGATGCCGACGCGTCCATCGCGGGTACTACTTGGGGACGATCCTATCGTTCCAGGACACCCGCGGTGCGCGCGGCGCATCCGACCTCATCCCGTAGGGTGCGCCATGCGCACCGATGCCGCCGCCTGCATCGCAGACACTGCCGGTAGCGGTGCGCTACCGGCGTTTGCGTGGCACTTGCCAACGCCCCTGCGCTGGGGCACAAAGTCCCGAACCGCTCCCGAGACCCGGCCCATGCTGCGCTTCACTCGATTTCTGCTCGTCCCGCTGCTGCTGATCGGCGTCATCGTGCTGATGCTGACACTGACCAGCCGTCCGGCGAGCTTGCCTGCGGTTCTCGTAGACCTCGGCGAACGCCCTCTGGTGATCGCCCATCGCGGTGGCAAGGGGCTGTGGCCGGAGAACACCCTGTTCGCCTTCGAACGCGCCACTGCCCTCGGCGTCGACATGCTGGAGATGGACCTGCACCTGAGTCAGGACGCCAAGCTGGTGGTGATCCACGATGAAACCCTGGAACGCACCACCAATGGCCAGGGCCCGGTCGCGCACTTCAGCCTCGCCGAACTGCAAGCGCTCGATGCCGGCTACAAATGGACGGCAGATGGCGGTCAGAGCTATCCCTACCGCGGCCAGGGCACGCGTATTGCCGCGCTGGAAGAGGTGTTCGAGCGCTTCCCATTGATCCCCAAGGTACTCGAAATCAAGGTGCCCGATGTCGGCATGGAAGCCGTGCTCTGCGAAATGCTGGCGGCTTATGACCAACTCGATCGGGTCATCGTCGGCAGCTTTCATGAGCGCAGCCTCAAGCGCTTTCGTGAGCTCTGCCCGGAGGTCGCCACCTCGGCCGGACCGGTTTCGGTGCGCCTGCTGCTGACGCTGAACTGGCTGGGACTGAGCGACCTGCTGTCACCCTCCTATTCAGTGCTGCAGATGCCTCCCCAACATAGCGGCCTGACATTGGCCACCCCGCGTCTGATACGCAATGCACAGGCGCGAGGTTTGCACGTACAGCTGTGGACGATCAACGAGCAGCCCGAAATGCGACGATTGCTGGAAATGGGCGCCAACGGTCTGGTCACCGATTACCCGGATCGTGCCTTGCAACTGCTCGGCCGCCCGACGCAGCTCAGCGCGTTATAGCCACAATGAAGGCCAGCAACTCGCCACGTGCGCACCAGCCAGGCCTGACAGGCGTTCCAAGGTTTTACCACCAGCTTATCCACAGAGCTGCCAACATAACCCGGGGATAACCTGTTGCCTCCTGGAGTCGCACCCAGAAAACGCTGGACAATCCGCACCTTATCCTTATCGAAACGTCCGTCACCTGGTGCTGCTCAAAAAACGAACGAAGCGCTGAGAGCCACGCCACATGAGACCTACAGCAAAGCTTACAGCGCTTACCAACAAAACTATCCACAGCTATCGTGGACAATCAACAATCGCCCGAAAAACGCCTTTGAAATTGTCAACCCTCTGTGCACAAAGGAAAAATTCCGCTGCTCAAATATTCGTCAGCGCGGCGTGAACGACGCACGACGAGGCCGGCAGACGAGCACCACCAGCTTACCCACAGAGATACCCACAGCCCCCGTGGAAAACTTTATTATCAGTGTCTGGCACGCCACCTGCTATGACATCAGGCTTCCCCGCCTCTCCTAGTAAGGACACTCCATGTTCAGCTTCTTCCTCGCCGCCATGCTCCTCGGCTTCGTCTTCAACGCCGCGCCGGGTGCCGTGTTTAGCGAAACCCTGCGCCGTGGGCTGCGTGACGGCTACAAACCTGCCTTGCTGGTACAGATAGGCTCGCTGGTGGGCGACGCCACCTGGGCCGCCCTGGGCCTGACCGGCCTGGCGCTGCTGCTCGACAGCGCACAGATTCGCTATCCGCTGACGCTGGCCAGCGCGCTCTACCTGGCCTGGCTCGGTTATCAGTCACTGCGCGACGCCCATCGCCCGCCGCAACCCAGCGACGATGGTCAGGTCGCCGCCGGTAGTGCCTTCGCCGCCGGCGCTGCGCTGTCGCTGACCAACCCGCAGAACATCGTCTACTGGGCCGCCATGGGCGGGGCGATGGCGGCCATCGGCGTCGCTCAGCCAACGCCGACGCACCTGGCGGTGTTCTTCGCCGGCTTCATGGTTTCTTCGCTGCTCTGGTGCTTCATCTGCGCCGGTCTGGTGGACTGGTTTCGCCGCGCCGCGTCACTGCTCTGGCATCGCCTGACCTACGCAGCCTGTGGCGTGGTGCTGTTGGGCCTGGCCGGGATGAGTGCGATGGAGCTGGTCTGATCGCGCTGCGCCTATCGCCATCATCGAAACAATCTAACGGCGCGCTGCCAGCAACGGGACTAGCCTGAACGACATGTCCCTGCGTCAGGAAGTCGCGCCATGTACCTCAACGACCTGCTCAAACAGTTGCTCGCCAGCTACGCCTGCGCCACCTGCGGCATTGATACGCGGCACTGACGCTTGGTCGGAAAGCAGCGGCTGGTTACCCTTGGCGCATTCAGTCAAGGAATCCGTCCATGTCCCTGCATAGCGTCTGTGTCTTCTGTGGTGCCAGTCCTGGCGCCAGTCCCGTCTACCGTGAAGCTGCCGAAGCGCTCGGCCAGCACCTGGCCCAGCGCGGCATTCGCCTGATCTACGGCGGTGGTGCAGTCGGCCTGATGGGTGTGGTCGCCGATGCAGCGCTGAACGCCGGTGGCGAAGTGATCGGCATCATCCCGCAAAGCCTGGAGCGCGCCGAGATCGGCCACCGCAACCTGACCTGCCTGGAAGTGGTGGACGGCATGCATGCACGCAAGGCGCGCATGGCCGAGCTGTCAGACGCCTTCATCGCCCTGCCCGGCGGCCTCGGTACCTTGGAAGAGCTGTTCGAGGTATGGACCTGGGGACAGTTGGGCTACCACGCCAAACCGCTGGGCCTGCTGGAAGTGAACGGCTTCTACAGCAAGCTCGGCGACTTCCTCGATCATCTGGTCGCCGAACGCTTCGTTCGCCCGCAGCACCGCGAGATGCTGCAGATCGCAAGCAGCCCGCAGAACCTGCTCGACGCCCTCAGCGAGTGGCGCCCCAGCGCAGCGCCGAAGTGGGTGGATCGCTCGCCGGACTGAGCCTATACGCAGACATGTAACACAATGCTACGCTCTGCGGCTTCTCTCTCTCACGGAAGCCGTAACATGGCCGGAAGCAGCCTGCTTGCTCTGATCGACGATATCAGCAGCGTACTCGATGACGTCGCCACCATGACCAAGATCGCCGCGCGCAAGACCGCAGGCGTGTTGGGCGACGACCTCGCGCTCAATGCCCAGCAGGTCACCGGCGTAAAGGCGGACCGCGAACTGCCGGTCGTCTGGGCAGTGGCCAAGGGCTCGATGGTCAACAAGGCGATCCTGGTGCCGGCCGCGCTGCTGATCAGCGCTGTCGCGCCCTGGCTGGTGGTGCCGCTGCTGATGCTCGGTGGTCTGTTTCTCTGCTACGAAGGCGCCGAGAAGCTGATCCACAAACTGCTGCACAAGCACGAGGATGACGAGCAACAGGCGCACCTGCAGGCCATCGCCGATGCGCAGGTGGACCTGGTGGCATTCGAGCGCGACAAGATCCGTGGCGCGGTGCGTACAGACTTCGTGCTGTCGGCCGAGATCATCGCCATCACCCTGGGTACCGTCGCCACCGCCAGTTTCCTCAATCAGGTGCTGGTGCTCAGCGGTATCGCCCTGCTGATGACCGTGGGCGTGTATGGCCTGGTGGCCGGCATCGTCAAGCTCGACGACGCCGGGCTCTACCTCAGCCAGCGCACCAGCGTCTTCGCCCGAGCTTGCGGGCGTGGCATCCTGCGCCTGGCCCCCTGGCTGATGAAGGCATTGTCGGTGATCGGCACCGCGGCCATGTTCATGGTCGGCGGCGGCATTCTCAGTCACGGCCTGCCTCCTGTGGAAAGCGCCGTGCATCACGCCGCCGAATGGGTCGCGCGCGATGCCGGCCACCTGCTTTCGGCCATGGTGCCAACGCTGCTCAATGCCCTGCTGGGCATCGTCGCCGGCTTGCTCAGCGTACCGCTGGTCAGCCTCGCCACACGTCTGTGGCAGACGCTACGCAAAAAACCGGTTCACTAAGAGCGCTCATTTTCTCATCAATCGTCTGCGCCCCCTGCCGGGCGCAGTCGAGGCCGGCTTTCCCCAAGCTTATCCACAGTTTGCTCCACATCTTTCGTGGATAACCGGCCAGTGGCTTTCCAGAGACGCGCAAAAGCCTTGACCTCTCGCTCAAGCAATTCATTTCAAAGCATTTTTCAGTGGCGATCAAACCGCCTGGACAAAAGCTGAGCAGATACCCGGAAAGCCCGCGAGACCAGGCCTGGAACTGGCATTGCAGAGCTTCCCCACAGAATTATCCACAGCTTTTCTGGATAACCAGGCGTGGCGTTCAGTCGCATCCTTAAGTCCCGGAAGCTGTGCGAATCTCTTCAGACCTGACCGGAAATTCACAATCTGGAGGCTTCAAAGATGCTGCGTAACGTTGCTCTGATGGCACTGCTTGGCCTGGCCAGCACACCACTACTCGCTGCCGAATGTTCGGTGGACGTCGAATCGACCGACCAGATGACCTTCAACACCCAGGCCATCTCCGTCAACAAGAGCTGCAAGACCTTCACGGTCAATCTCAAGCACGTAGGCTCACTGCCCAAGACCGCCATGGGCCACAACTGGGTGCTGAGCAAGACCGCCGACATGCCCGCCGTGGCCACCGAGGGCATTCCCGCCGGCCCGGACGCCAGCTACATCAAGGCCGGTGACGAGCGTGTGATCGCCCATACCGATCTGATCGGCGGCGGCGAAAGCACGTCGGTGACCTTCGACGTCAGCAAGCTGGCGGCAGGCGAGGATTACAGCTTCTTCTGCTCCTTCCCCGGCCACTACTCGCTGATGAAAGGCACCGTGAAGCTGGTCGACTGAGACCGCTACGAACCGTGGGAGATGCGCCTGTCGCGCCCTCCCACGAATCTCATCCCAGCGGCAGCACCGTCACCTGCACGTCCGGGTCGTGGCTGCCGCCCCCCAGGATCACCCCACGCAACGGCGAGACATCGGAGAAATCCCGGCCCCAGGCCAGGGTGATGTGCTCCAGTGCCGGGCGCACGTTGTTGGTCGGATCGAAATCCACCCAGCCCTGACGCGGGCAATACAGCGACACCCAGGCATGCGAGGCGTCGGCGCCGATCAGGCGTGGCTGGCCAGGCGGTGGCTGGGTCAGCAGGTAGCCGCTGACGTAACGCGCCGCCAGGCCGCGCGAGCGCAGGCAAGCGAGCATCAGGTGGGCGAAGTCCTGGCAGACCCCGCGCTTTTCCTCCAGTACCTGCAGCAGCGGCGTCGCCACCTGGGTGGCTTCGGCATCGAAGCTGAACTCATCGAAGATCTTCTGCATCAGCGCCTGGCACGCCTGCAGCAACGGACGCCCCGGCGTGAAGCAATCGTCGGCGTAGTCGGCGAACACCTGCTTGAGACGCACGTAAGGCGACTCGAAGCGGTAGCGCGCCGCCTCCAGCAACGCAGGTTCCATCCGTTTGCCGCTGTAGCTGAGCGCGGCGCACGCAGCCTCCCAGCTCGGCGAATCGTCCAGTTCCAGCGGCGCACGCGTGAGCACCTCGACGCGCAGCCGGGCGCTGACCACCAGCGCCTCGTGCGGGCGCTCGAACACCAGGCGGGTCAGCGGGTTGCCGAATACGTCCAGACCGTCACGACGCAGACAGGGCGCGGGGTCGATACGCAGCTCCCGTTCATGGCAACGCTGCCAGGGGCATTCGCGCGGCCACAGGTGCGCCAGTTGTTGCGCCAGGGAAACCGGCGCCGAGTACCGGTAATGGGTGTCGTGAAGAACCTGATACGACGCGCTGCTCATGAGGATTGCGTCCGCTGGCTGACATCGACATGGGCGAAGAAGCGCAGCCCGAGATGATCGGAAACCGCGCCGGCGGCCTCGCTGATGGCCACCAGCATATCAGCCAGACCTTCGAGCACCGCCCGGGTGCTGCCGGGGCCGAACAACGGGTTCTCCAGACTGGCCAGGCTGAAGCCGGCGAGTTGCTGTTCCAGATAGACCAGGTAGCGCTCGGCCGGCAACTCGAACCGCTCGTTGAGACCTTCCAGCGAGCGCAGCAGGGTACGCATCTGGAAGATCACGGCGTGAGGGTTCTGCTCATCGAGCAGCAGCAGGTCGAGTACCGGGATCAACTGCGCTGACGCCAGGTAACGGGTGCGGTAGGTGATGCTGCTGTTGCCCAGCTCCAGCAGCCACTCCAGCGCCGACTGGTCGGTGGCCGAACCGCTGCGCAGGAAGCCGGAGAAGCTGTCGCAGAGAAACTGCAAACGCTCGATATAGCGGCCGAGCATGAGAAAGCGCCAGCCGTCGTCGCGTGTCATGTCGTCGAAAGCGAAGCCCGACAGCGCCGCTAGCGACATCAGTAGACGGTTGAGAAAATCCAGCAGCTCGCCGAAGTCGGCCGGCTGACCTTCCAGCAGCTGCGCCTCGCGCTGCAACTCCACCAGCGCCTGCCAGTTGGCCTGGGAAAGCTTGCCGCGCACGCTGCCTGCAGCCCACTGCAAGCGCTGCAGGTTGGAGCGCAGGCTGGCCGGCCAGTCGCTGCCGAGCAGTGCCTGCAGCAGACGCTCCGCCAGCTCGCCCTCTTCGGGATCTGCCAGCAGGCCCAACTCCTGCGCCAGCGCCAGCGCGCTCTGCAGCGCCTGCGGGTCGTCGTCATCATCGACGTAGCGCGCCAGCATGATGCGCAGCAACCGCGCATTGCCCTCGCAGCGTTCGGCGTAACGACCGAACCAGTAAAGATTCTCCACCACGCGCGAGGGCAGGAAGGGGTCGCTGCGCACCAGGTCGGCAGTCCCTATGGTGCGTTGCGTCTGCCAGGGCTCGCCGACGCTCTGCCGCGTACCCAGCACCCAGGTGTCCTTGCTCGCCCCGCCGCGCTGCATCGACACCACCTCGGCATCGGCCTCGGCGGCCACGCGGGTCAGGCCCCCGGGCATCACCCGGTAGCCATCGGCACTGGCCACGGCAAACACGCGCATGCCGATGGCCCGTGGCTGCAAACCGCTACCATCCCACACCGGTGCCTGCGACAGCTTGGCCCGCGCTTGCGCGACATAGGCGTAGGGGCGTGCCTGCAGTCGTTCAGCCAGCCTGGCGCGCTGCGCCTCGTCGAGATCGCGGCCAAACACCGGGGTGAAGCTTTGCGAGGGAAAGGCCGGGCGCACCAGCAGTTCGTCGAGTTTCTCCAGCGCCTCGTCCAGCACCGGCGGCTCACCGCCCCACCAACTGGCAATGGACGGCAGCAAGAGTTCCTCACCGAGCAGGTGCTCGCTGATCGCTGGTAAAAAGCCCGGCAGGCCGGGCGATTCCAGTACACCGCTGCCCAGGGCATTGGCCACCAGCACGCGACCACGGCGCACGGCTTCGAGCAGGCCGGGCACGCCTAGGGCAGAGTCGGTGCGCAGCTCCAGCGGGTCACAATAATCGTCGTCCAGGCGGCGCAGCACCGCGTGCACGCGGCGCAAGCCGGCCAGGGTCTTGAGATAGAGAGTGGCGTCGCGCACGGTCAGGTCGCTGCCTTCGACCAGCGGATAGCCGAGCTGGCGCGCCAGGTACAGGTGTTCGAAGTAGCTTTCGTTGAAGCGCCCGGGCGTCAGCAGCACCACCAGCGGTGTCTCGCCGCCGCTTGGGGCCTGACGCGCCAGGGTGTCCTGCAGGGTGCGGAAGAAACCGGCCAGGTACTGCACCCGCAGGTCGCGGTACAGTTCTGGGAAGGCGCGCGAGACGATCTGCCGGTTCTCCAACGCGTAGCCGGCCCCGGACGGTGCCTGGGTGCGGTCGGCGGTGACCCACCAACGGCCGTCCGGCGCCCGGGCCAGATCCACCGCGTACAGGTGCAGCCAGGTGCCGCCCGGTGCCTGCATGCCTTGGCACGGCCAGAGGAAGTTGTTATGGCCGAACACCAGTTCGGTGGGCAGTAGGCCTTCGGCGATCAGCTTCTGCGGGCCATAGAGGTCGGCCAGCACGCGGTTGAGCAGGGTCGCGCGCTGCGCCACACCGGCGGCGATCTGCTGCCACTCGTCAGCCGGGATCAGGTTGGGTAGCAGGTCCAGCTCCCATGGCCGATCGGCGCCATCAGGGTCGGCGTAGACGTTGTAGGTAACGCCATTTTCCTGGATCTGCCGCGCCAGCATGGCTTCGCGCTGCGCCAGGTGCTCGGGGCGGCTGCGTGCCAGTTGCTCGTAGAGACGGCGCCAGTGCGGGCGTACGTTGCCCTTGGCGTCGAGCAGTTCGTGGTAGGCGCCGTTGGGCGGCGGGTAATCGGCTAGCAGGTCGTGCATGGCAGGCTCGGCAGTGGCAAGGCGGTGCGGCTTTAAGCGCCCCTCTCCCATTTATGGGAGAGGGGCCGGGGGAGAGGGCTGAAAACAGCGCGAAGTCGCCCACTCTCCCCTCTCCCTAACCCTCTCCCCAGAGGGCGAGGGGATTGATCGCGGTAGCCGACACTCAGGTGAGCAACATGTCGTCAAACGCGACGCAGATCCAGGGTCATCGGCAGTTCATTATTGTCTATCGGCTGCATGACAGGGCGCTTGCCTGGGCTGTGACCTAATCGGAAGAAGCGCGCCAGGCGACGGCTCTCCGCCTCGTAGGCATTGACCGGCAGGCTGTCGTAGTTGCGACCGCCGGGATGCGCCACATGGTACTGGCAACCGCCCAGCGAGCGCTGCATCCAGGTATCGACCAGATCGAACACCAGCGGCGCGTGTACGCCGATGGTCGGCTGCAGGCAACTGGCCGGCTGCCAGGCACGGAAACGCACGCCACCAACGAACTCACCGACCCTGCCCGTCGGCCGCAAGGGCACCGGCACGCCGTTGCAGGTCAGCACGTAGCGATCCGGCGCCATACCACATACCTTCACCTGCATGCGCTCCAGCGACGAGTCGACGTAGCGTACCGTACCGCCGGTAGCGCCCTCCTCGCCCAGCACGTGCCAAGGCTCCAGCGCCTGGCGCAGCTCCAGATCGATACCCTTGACGGCAAAATCACCGGCCTTGGGAAAACGGAACTCCAGATGCGGGGCGAACCACTCACTGCGCAGGCGATAGCCGAAGGTGCCCAGCTCTTGCAGCACGTCGGCGAAATCCTGCTCGATGAAATGCGGCAGCAGAAAGCGGTCGTGCAACTCGGTGCCCCAGCGCACGAGCTTCGCCGGCTGGTAGGGCTCCTGCCAGAAACGGGCGATCAGCGCGCGCAGCAGCAGCTGTTGGGCCAGGCTCATCTGCGCATGCGGCGGCATCTCGAAAGCCCGCAACTCGAGCAGGCCGAGGCGGCCACTGGCCGAATCCGGCGAGTACAGCTTGTCGATGCAGAACTCGGCGCGGTGCGTGTTGCCAGTGACGTCAACCAACAGGTTGCGCAGCAGCCGGTCGACCAGCCAGGGCGGGCAATCTCGGCCCGGCTCGGGCATCTGCGCGAAGGCGATCTCCAGCTCGTACAAGGCATCATTGCGTGCCTCATCCACACGCGGCGCCTGCGAGGTCGGGCCGATGAACAGCCCGCTGAACAGGTAGGACAGCGACGGATGGTTGTGCCAGTAACTGATCAGGCTGCGCAGCAGATCAGGGCGGCGCAGGAAGGGCGAATCCCCCGGCGTGGCGCCGCCGAGGACGAAGTGGTTGCCGCCACCGGTGCCGGTGTGGCGCCCGTCGATCATGAACTTCTCGCTGGACAGCCGCGACTGCCGCGCCGCCTCGTAGAGAAACTCGCAACGCTCGACCAGTTCTTCCCAGCTTGCGGCCGGGTGGATGTTGACCTCGATCACGCCTGGATCGGGCGTGACGCGGAAGAACTGCAGGCGCGGGTCCAGCGGCGGTTCATAGCCTTCCAGCAAGACCGGACACTTGAGCTCGGCAGCCACGGCCTCGATGGCCGCGACCAGTTCCAGGTAGTCTTCGAGATGGCTCAGCGGCGGCATGAACAGGTACAGGCGCCCCTCGCGCGGCTCGGCACAGAGCGCGGTGCGCACGATACCGGCAGCCGATTGCCCACTGGCCGGACGCGCGCTCTGCGGGCCGGCACTGGCGCCGCGCCAGACACCGCGCAGCTGACGCTGGATCTGCGCCGGGCTAGCCAGCGGCGGCAGCGCCTGACTGGGGTCGACCGGATTGACGTAGGGGTAGTCGGCCTGACTGACCCAGGGCATTGAATCCAGCGGCAGGCGATAGCCCAGCGCCGAATCGCCGGGCAACAGACGGCAATGTTCGTCACGCAGGAACCAGCGCCCACTTTGCCAGCCCTCGCCGACCACCTGACGCGCCAGCGGCAGCACATGACCCACCACCGCGTCGAGCCCCTGATCGAACACCTTGCGCAGGCGCTCGCGCTCAAGCGGGTCGCTCAGGCGCGGATCGTCCGGGGTGACGTTGTCCGGCAGCTTGCGCTCGCGCCACAGGTAGTAGAACCAGTCCTCATAGGCCGGGAAAACGTTGCCGCCATCTACGCCCAGATGCGCCGCCAGAGTAGCGAGAAAGCGCGAGGCCGTTTCTGCCGTAGCGCCATAACCGCGCTTCTCATCGGCCAGCAGCTTGGGGTCGTGCCACAGCGGTTCACCATCGCGGCGCCAGAAGCAGTTCAGCGACCAGCGCGGCAACTGCTCGCCGGGGTACCACTTGCCCTGGCCGAAATGCACCAGCGCCTTGGGCGCGTAGTGACTGCGCAGGCGATAGAACAGGTCGGCAGCCAGGCGGCGCTTGTTCGGCCCCAGTGCGGCGGTGTTCCACTCGTCGTCATCGGGGTAATCGAGGGCGACGAAGGTCGGCTCGCCGCCCATGGTCAGGCGCACGTCGTGCTTGTGCAGGTCATCGTCGATCTGCCGGCCCAGCGCCTGGATCGCCTGCCACTGCGCCTCGCTGTAGGGCTTGGTGACGCGCGGCGCCTCCCACACGCGCTCGACGCTCATCAGGTGCTCGAACTCCACCTCGCACTCGTCCAGCCCGCCGGTGATCGGCGCCGCCGAGGATGGCTCCGGGCTGCAGGCCAGCGGGATGTGGCCTTCGCCAGCAAACAGACCTGAAGTCGGGTCGAGACCGATCCAGCCGGCACCAGGCAAATACACCTCGCACCAGGCGTGCAGGTCGGTGAAGTCCTTGTCGGTGCCGGATGGGCCGTCGAGGGCTTTGACGTCGGCAGTGAGCTGGATCAGGTAGCCGGAGACGAAGCGAGCCGCCAGGCCCAGGTGACGCAGCAACTGCACCAGCAGCCAGGCCGAATCACGGCACGAACCGGCGGCCAGCTCGAGCGACTGTTCCGGCGTCTGCACGCCCGGCTCCATGCGGATCAGGTAGCGGATGTCGGCCGACAGGCGCTGGTTCAGCTCGACCAGAAAATCGATGCTGGGCACCGGCTCGCGGGAAATGCCGGCCAGGTACTTGGCGAACAGCGGCGTGGCCGGCAGCTTGACCAGATACGGCGCCAGCTCGCGCTGCTCGCCCTCGGTGTAGGCGAAAGGGATTCGCTCGGCGTAGGGCTCGAGGAAGAAGTCGAAGGGATTGAACACCGCCATCTCGGCGACCAGGTCCACCTCGACCTTGAACTCGCGAGTCTTCTCGGGAAACACCAGGCGCGCCAGGTAGTTGCCCTGCGGGTCCTGCTGCCAGTTGATGAAGTGTTCGCCTGGCTCGACCTTCAGCGAGTAGGACAGGATGCGTGTGCGGCTGTGCGGTGCCGGCCGCAGACGTACGACTTGTGGCCCAAGGTTCACCGCACGGTCGTAGCGGTAGTGGGTGACATGGTGCAGCGCGACATGAATCGACACGGCGGCCTCCTGCTAGCCTGGACGATACTCAGTGCAGCGCAAGACTTATGCCAGGGCCCAGACCACGTGCCAGCTAGGCCGGCCAGACACCTCACGCACCAGAAGCAGGCCGTACGCGCACCAGAGTCGACATCATGCACCATATAGATGCGCAGTTACGGCCAATTTGCCGGGCCCGACTTCTGCCGTAGACTGCGCTGACTTCATGCAAGGACGTATGCCATGCCGCGCCACAGCCCTCTTTCGCCCCTCCTCGGCCTGCTGTTCTTGGCGTTCAGCCCACTACTCTGGGCCGACGACCCGCTGCTCGATTCACCGACTCCCACCTCTACCCAATCCGGTGAGCGCCAGGTGCGCGGCATCTTGCGCGCGCAAAACCAGGCGGTACTGTCCAGCGAACTGCCTGGCCGCATCATCGAAATGCCGTTCAGCGATGGCCAGGATTTCAACAAGGGCGACGTTCTGGTGCGCTTTGACTGCAGCGCTTACCAGGCCCAGCTCAATGCGGCCCAAGCCGCCACTCGCGCCACCCGTGAAGAGCTGAACCACAAGAAGCAGTTGGCCGCCCTCAATTCGGTCGGCCGCTTCGAAGTGGCGCTGGCCGAGGCTCGGCAGGCCCAGGCTCAGGCGGAAACCCAGGTGTATCAGGTACAGGTGAAGCGCTGCAGCGTTGTCGCTCCCTTCAATGGCCGTGTGGTTCTGCGCCGCGCACAACCCCACGAAAGCGTCGCCAGTGGTACCCCGCTGCTGGATGTCGTGGATAACGGCACGCTGGAAATTTATCTGCTGGTGCCGTCCAGTTGGCTCAGCCGCTTGCAGCCGGGCCAAACCTTCGACTTCACCCCCGACGAAACCGGCAAGCCGCTCAAGGCCACGGTCAAGCGCCTGGGCGCACGTATTGATGAGGGCAGCCAAACCCTTCTGCTGATCGGTAGCCTGTCCGATGATGCCAAGGGCCTGCTCGCCGGCATGAGTGGCACGGCCCAGTTCCAGGTGACGGAATGAACGCACCGCTGCCCAGCACAGCCGAACGTGTATTTGCCCTGTTCCTCGGGCTCGAGCAACAGGCGCGCAAGGCCGGTAGTACCGAGCAACTGGCCTTCGCCATGGTCAATGACGGCCAGGCACTGTTCGGCTTCCGCCACGCCGCCCTGCTGATCGCCGGCAGGGTGCAGGCGTTGACCGGTATCAGCGTGGTGGAAGCGCATGCACCGTTCGTGGCCTTCGTCGAACGCGCCACCTCGGCCCTGCTCAAACATGGCCGACTGGATGAAGACCACAGCATCGACCCTGCCCAGTTGGACGAGCAGGCCCGCGCCGACATGAACGACCTGTCCGCCGCGCATGCCTATTGGCTGCCGCTGAAAAGCCGCAGCGGCGAAACCTTCGGCGGCCTGTGGCTGGCTCGCGACACCCCCTTCAGCGAAGCGGAGCAATCATTGCTCAGGCAGTTGGCCGATACCTACGCCCACGCCTGGCTGGCGCTGCAACCGCACAAGCCCTGGCGCATGCGCTGGCCGCGCAAGAAGCTGCTGGCCGTCGCGGCGGCGCTCTCGCTCCTGTTGCTGATCCCGGTACGCCAGTCGGTACTGGCACCTGCCGAAGTCGTCCCGCTGGGTGGCCGGGTGGTCGCCGCGCCGCTGGATGGCGTGATCGCCGAATTTCTGGTCAAGCCCAATCAAAGCGTCGCCGCCGGTGATCTGTTGGTGCGCTTCGAGGCCACCAGCCTCAAGGCCCAGGCCGATGTGGCCGAACGCGCCCTGGGCGTGGCCGAGGCCGAGCTCAAGGCCAACAGCCAGCGCGCCTTCGCCGATGCCGAATCCAGCGCCCGCCTCGACCTGCTGGCCGCACGCGTCGAGCAGAAGCGCGCCGAACGCGACTATGCCAGGCAACTGCTGGCCCGCAGCGAAGTACGCGCCGAACGCACAGGCATCGCCGTTTTCGCCGACGCCGAACGCCTGACCGGCAAGCCCGTGCAGACTGGCGAACGGCTGATGCAGATCGCCGACCCGAGCCAGGCCGAGTTGCGCATCGAACTGCCGGTGGGTGACGCCATCGCCCTGCAGCCGGGCGCCGAAGTAGCGCTGTTTCTCGACAGCGACCCACTCAATCGTCATGAGGCCCAGCTGGAGCGCTCCGCCTACGAAGCACAGACCACCGCCGCCGGGCAATTGGCCTACCGACTGGATGCGCGCTTCGTTGATACCCCACCACGCGTTGGCCTACGCGGTACCGCCAAGCTGTTCGGTGATCGTGCGCCGCTGGCCTATTACCTGCTGCGTCGGCCTCTGGCCGCGGCCCGCCAGAGCCTGGGTTTCTGATGCTGCCTGCCCTGCGCCCCGATCTGCAGCTATCACCGGCGGCACCTGGCCTCGACGGCGCCCCGCAATGGACGCTGGCCGACCCGCTACGCGGTCGCTACTTCAAACTCGGCGCCGCCGCTGTGCGCCTGCTGCGTCACTGGACACTGGGCGAGCCGCAGCGGGTGTTGGCAGCGGCCAATGCCGAGCCTGGCCTGCCCCTGGGTCAGGCCGAACTCGAGGACATGCTGCGCTTTCTCAGCAGCCATGACCTGATCGCCGCTCTCGACGAAAACCAGCGTGCCAGCTACGCGATGAAAGCCGCCGCCCAGCGCCAGAGCCCGTGGAAGCGGGTACTGCATCAATACCTGTTCTTCCGCATTCCGCTGTGGCGGCCCGACCCCTTTCTCAATCGCGCCTGGCCCGTGCTCGAACGCCACGGCCCCTGGCTGCTGCGCTGGGGCCTGCCGCTGGTCTTCGTACTGGGATTGTTCCTGGTGATGCGCGATTGGCAGCGCTTTCTCGCCACCTTCCCCCATCTGTTCAGCCTCGGTGGCGCATTGGCCTTCGGCATCGCGCTGACCTTCGCCAAGCTCTGTCACGAGTTCGGCCACGCTTTCATGGCCAAGCGCGCCGGCTGCCGGGTACAGAGCATGGGATTGGCGTTCATGGTGTTGCTGCCGATGTTCTACACCGATGTCAGCGATGCCTGGCGCGTACGCGACCGGCGCTCGAGACTGCTGATCGGTGCAGGCGGCGTGTTCGCCGAACTGCTGCTGGCGGTACTGGCACTGCTGGCCTGGTCACTGCTGCCGGACGGCCCCTTGCGCACCTCGGCCTTCATGCTGGCCAGCGCGACCTGGATCACCACGTTGGTGATCAACCTCAATCCCTTCATGCGCTTCGATGGTTATTTTCTGATCAGCGACCTGTGGGGCGTGGACAACCTGCAACACCGCGCCTTCGCCCTGTGCCGCTGGCGCCTGCGCGAAGCCCTGTTCGGCTATGGCGAACAGGCACCGGAACCCTGGTCACCCAGCATGACCCGGCGTCTGCTGATCTGGGGCTACGGCTCCTGGATATGGCGCGCAATCCTGTTCCTCGGCATCGCCCTGGCGGTCTATCACCTGTTCTTCAAAGTACTCGGCATCTTCCTGATGGTGGTTGAGCTGCTCTGGTTCATTGGCCTACCCATCTGGCGCGAGCTGGGCGAATGGTGGCAACGCCGTGAACAGGCCGACTCACGCAAGGTGCTGATCACCGGCCTGAGCCTTGGCGCGGTAATGCTGGTGCTGATCGTGCCCTGGCGCAGCTCGGTGGAAGTACCTGCAGTGCTCGAAGCCTCACGCACCAGCGCCCTGCATGCGCCAGTGGCTGCGCGCTTGAAAGCCGTGCATGTGCAGGACGGGCAGAGCGTGGCAGCCGGCGATCTGCTGCTGGAGCTGGATTCGCCCGACCTGGACTCGCGCCAGGCCATCGTCCGGCGCGAGACCGAAATTCTTCAGCTGCAACTGCGCCGCCAGTCCGCACGCAGCGAAACGGCAGCCGATGCGGGCATCCTCGAACAACGCCTGGCCGAAGCCGTAGCCGAGTACCGTGGCCTGGCTGCCCAGCGTGAGCGCCTGCAACTGCGATCACCGCAGGCCGGTGTGGTACGTGACCTGCAACGCGACCTGAGCGCGGACCGCTGGCTGCACCCTGCCGAATCACTTGCACGCATCGTCGAGCCGGGGCTACGACTGCGCGGATATCTGGCCGAAGAAAACCTCTGGCGGATCGAAACGGGCAGCGAAGGACGCTTCATCACTGACGACCCGGCACGCCCGGCGGTGAAAGTACGCCTGGACGAAGTGGACGCCACCGGCGTCGCTTATCTGGAACTGGAAGCGCTCAGCTCGGATCACGGCGGTCCCATCGCCGTACGCCGGGACGCACAGCGCCGCGCGGAACCTGTGCAAGCACAGTACGGCGTACGTCTGACGCTATTGGATAACGACATCCATCCCGATCACCCCCTGCGCGGCGTGGTGATACTGGACGGAGAGCGGCAGTCACTACTCGGCGCGGCCTGGCGGCGGATCGCGGCGCTCGGCGTGCGCGAGAGCGGCTTTTAACACAAGGATGCAGCATGAGCCTGGACGCTTTACCACGATGCTCCCGATTGCCGCTGGCGCCTCGATCACCTTCACTGCTGGAGGCACTCGGGCGGATTCCTGACGACGCCTGGCAGCATCACTTCAACACGGGCTACTACCAGGGTGAGTGGAGCGGCGTCGCACTGATCACCCCGGAAGACGCCCTCCTGCCTCTCGGCCCTGGGCAAGGAGCGCCGGTGCTTACCGACTGGTGGCAGGAGGAACAGGCCTGGCATCAGGTGCTCACGCTGTTCAAGACCACGATCCGCAGCGCGCGACTCCTGCGCCTGGGTGCGGGCGCTCGTATTCACGAACACTGCGACCCCGACCTCGGCCAGCCCGGTGGCGACCTGCGCCTGCACATTCCCCTGCTCAGCCCTCCTGACATGGAGTTTCTCGTCGACGGCCTGCAGGTGCCCATGAAGGTGGGCGAGTGCTGGTTCATCGACCTCTCACGGCCACACCGCGTGGATAATCCGGGGCCCGGTGCGCGCGTGCATCTGGTGCTGGATTGCCAGCCCAATCCCTGGCTGCTGCAACAGGTAGCGGCCGGGCTGCCGAATACTCCTGTACTGCGCCCCGGGAGGGCAGAGCTGGCCTTTGCCATCTTCCGCGAACATGTGGAGCAAGACCCTGCCCTCGCCGCACGCCTACGGACCCTGGTCGACACGCGCGACTTCCAGGCAGAAGCCGTGCGCCTTGCGGCGACATTGGGTCTGACCTTTTCCGAAGCCGAGGTGAAAGCTGCCATGCGCCGCGGCAGGCAAGCATGGAGTGAGCAATGGCGAGCGTGAATGCCGAGCAAGACTTCAGCGGCTGGCTGCCGATCCGCGCCTGGTTCCAGAGCGGTGAATGGCGACTGGACTGGTGCTGGTTCGGCGAGCAACGACTCGCCCGGCCCTTCTTCCGTGACGACGTTGACCAAGCGTTGCGCCTGCCATTCAATCAGGCCTTCCGCCGGGAGACGGGCCTCCAGATGCTGCTGGACTGGCAGGCCGTGAGCCCTGGCCTACCGCCCACAGCGCTGATATTCCACGCCTCGCGCTGCGGCTCGACACTGATGGCGCAGATGCTGGCAACGCTGGATGACAACATCGTGCTCTGCGAACCACCGCCGCTGGACAATCTGCTGCGTGCGCACAGATTGGATCCCAAGGCGACGCCTCATCAACCCGCCTGGCTCGCGGCACTGGTATCCGCCTACGGGCAGCGACGCCAAGGCAACGAGCAGCGGCTGTTCATCAAGCTCGATGCGTGGAACGTGTTCGAGGCCCCCTTGCTGCTGGCGCTTTACCCCGAAGTACCGCGTGTTTTTCTCTATCGCGACCCGCTGGAGATCGTCGTTTCCCAACTACGCCAGCCGGGCCTGCACTGCGTGCCCGGGCTGCTGGGCTCATCCGCACTGGATTTGCCTGCGCAAGAAGCGCTGCGCATGACGCCCGCCGAGTACACCAGCCGAACGGTCGGCGCCATCCTCCAGCAAGGGCTGGCGCTTTGCCAACAACATGGCGCGGTAGCAGTGAATTACCAGGAGTTGCCCAATGCCTGCTGGGGTCGGTTAGCTTCGTTGTTCGACGTGCACGACGCACATCTGCCACGGCTGCGCGAGACCGCCGGCTTCGATGCCAAACAGCCGTCACAATCATTCAGTGCCGACAGTCACAGCAAACGCAAGGCTGCCGACGAAGGCGTCCGCGAGGCCGTGGAATACTGGGCGGGCAAAGCCTATAGAGCGCTTGAAGAATGGCGCAAGACACGGGGAGAGAACGAAAGTTCCAGCGGGAGTTGAATAACGCATCTACCATCTATCCGGATGGTGGCGATCGACCCCGGACTTCAGCTAATCTCCGACCTGCAAGTCGCATAGTGGCAAAACAAAACGAACCGGTTCCGGCTCACGCCGCGGTAGCACGGAAGCAAAAAGGACACCCACGCCATGCGTTCCCACGAATTGCATCTTCGGCCTGCCGAGGAGACTGATCTAAACTTCTTGCGCAGGCTTTATGCGAGTACCCGCGCTCAGGAAATGGCGCTCAGCGGTTGGGGTCAACCAGCCATTGATGCCTTTCTCGCACAGCAGTTCGACGCCCAGCACCGCTACTACCAAGAGCATTATCAGGGCTCCGACTTCTCCCTGATCTGCAACGGTGACCTGGCTATCGGCCGCCTCTACATCTTCCGCGGCCCAACCATGATCAACCTCATCGATATTTCGCTGCTCCCTGAATGGCGGGGCAAGGGAATCGGCACCCGCTATCTGGCTGCACTGGTCGATGAAGCGGATGCCGCAGAGAAGTCGATGCGCCTGTTCGTCGAACCCACTAATCCGGCCAAGCGCCTGTACGAGCGCTTTGCCTTCAGGGCCAGCGGCTCCAACCATATCTACCTGCAGATGCACCGCGAAACCGTTCCCGCTCTGGCGGTACCGGCATGAGCCAGGTGCCCAGCCTCGAAGACTTCGAGCGCCACCTCCAGCAACCCTGGCAGCTATGCTGGGACGAAAGTGAAGGTGTGACCATCACCCTGGTGGAGGCCTATGAAGGCGTGGCGATGACCGCCCGCTACCACTGTTACAGTGCAATTTTTGCCCAGCCCGAGGGGCTCCAGCTGCCCCAACACTGTTATCGGCTGCGCAGCCCGGAAGGTGGTGAATGGGAGGCAATGCTCACCCCCATCGGTCCGGATGAAGAAGGCGACCGGCATCTGTTGCAGGCGCTGTTCCATGTAAAGCGGCCAAAGCCGGCCGAGCCCCTGCTCTAGAACAATAAACACCAGTGCCGCGTGCGCGGCTGCATCAAGGAGAGATAGGTAATGAGCGATCCATTCATGGGCGAGATCCGTATGGTGGGCTTCAACTTCGCCCCCCGGGGCTGGGCGACCTGCCAGGGACAGATCATGGCCATCCAACAGAACTCGGCACTGTTCGCGCTGCTGGGCACCATCTACGGCGGTAATGGCCAAACTACCTTCGGGCTGCCGAACTTCTCCGGGCGTAGCCCGGTTGGGCAAGGCACCGGCCCAGGCCTGACGCCGGTCACAATCGGGGAAGTGGCGGGCTCGGAAAACATCACCATGACCATCAACCAGATGCCAATGCACACGCACGTCGCGACCGCCTCCGCGCCAACAGGTACGGCGCAGATTGCCGTACCCGCCGCCACCACCGGCACCACCCAGGCAGCACCCAGCACTGGCACCGTACTGGGGCCCATCGCCGCTTCTGGTCGCGCAGGTACTCTTTACTGCACGGGAGCTGCGGATACTACGCTCGCGCCCTTTAACAGCAACGTAACCGTTCAGGCACCGACCATCACGGTCGGCATCGCAGGCGGCAGTCAACCGCTCCCCTTGCGCAACCCCTACCTGGGCACCAACTTCGTCATTGCCTTGGAAGGCATCTTCCCGTCACGCAACTGATCCGCTGTGCGGGTCGATGGCAAGGCAAAAGGGGGAAAGCAATGCTTTCCCCGACTTAACAGGCTGTAGGAGGTTCATTATGTGGTGGAGAAAGACTGCGACGGCACAGCCGACCAATCTGCCGGCCAGAAGCGCGCTGGCCATGGCACTGGAGCCTCGCATGCTGTTCGACGGCGCGGTCGCTGCCACCGTGGCGGAGACGGCTGACGCCCAACCCACCGCCGATGCCTCCCATGACCAAGCATCCCTCGAGAATGCCCACTCGAGCGCCGATAATCTCGCGGCCACGCCGACCGGCACGACCGACAACCGCCAGGAAGTGGTGTTCATCGACAACCAGGTCAAAGACTACCAACAACTGATCAGCGGTCTGAAGCCCGGCAGCGAAGTGGTGGTGCTCGACGGCAGCAAGGACGGCTTGCAGCAGATCTCCGACTACCTCAGCGGGCGCAGCGACATCGATGCCGTCCACATTATCAGTCACGGTGATGTGGGCAAGGTGCAACTGGGCGACAGCTGGCTGGACAGTAACAACCTTGCCAGCCGCAGCGCCACTCTCAGTGCCATTGGCCAGGCACTGGACAGCGAGGGCGACATCCTACTGTACGGTTGCCAGGTCGGAGCGGACGGGGCTGGTCGCAACTTCATCGACGGCTTGGCCAATGCAACCGGAGCGGACGTCGCTGCATCCGACGACCTGACCGGCGCGGCGAGCAAAGGCGGCGACTGGGTGCTGGAGGTCAGCCGGGGCGACATCGAAACAACCGTAATAACGGGGACAGATGGGTTCTCGGGGGTACTGGCCCTTGCGGCTGACGAGAATTATGACGACAACGCGCTGGGCAATGTCGCAAGCACTAATACGTTCACACTGAATGGCGTGAAGTACACCATCACCGGTAGCAACACGTACAGCACAGATGTTGCAAATAACTCATTTGCATCGCCGCTGGGTAATGATGCGGGTGATCACTTCCTGTTATTCGACTCAATGGGGCTGGGCGGCATCACCAGTATCAAGATCGAGATGGCAGATGGCAGCGCCTTCAGCCTGGCCGGCCTCAGCCTCGATGGTATCGCCGACAGCAATATCCAGATAACAACCAGTGCTGGTGGCATGCGCAGCTATGTCAGTAATGGCAATTTCGTTACCGCGGAGAACATCAACACCGCGGCCGACTCCAGCTTCCAAAGCATCACCAGCTTCACCATTAGCGGCGGTAATCTACTGCTTAACTTGGACGATCTGAACTTCGAGGCTCCGCTCCCCAACCTGGTTTCGGCGACTTTCTCCGACAACAACCTGAAGATCGGCGAGACCTCCACCGTCACCTTCACCTTCAATACAGCGGTGACCAATTTCACCACTGCCGACCTGACCGTTGCCAACGGCAGCATCAGTGGGTTGAGCAGCGCCGATGGCGGCTTGACCTGGACCGGTCTGTTCACCCCAGATGCAAGTGTCACCGACAGTACCAACATCATCACCGTCGACCTGAGCGGTGTCTTCGCCGTCAGCGGTGGCCTTGCAGGAGCCGGTACTGCCGACTCCAGCAACTACGCCATCGACACTCTGGCCCCCAGCGTCACGTCGGTGACGTCCAGCACCGCCAACGGCACCTACAAGGTAGGGGATGTGATCTCCGTACAGGTGAACTTCGCCGAGAGCGTCACCGTCACCGGCACACCGCAGCTGACTCTGGAAACCGGTAGCACTGACCGGGTGGTGAACTACGCGAGCGGCTCCGGCACCAACAGCCTGACCTTCACCTATACGGTGCAGGCGGGCGACAGCAACGCAGACCTGGACTACATAGGCACCAATGCCCTGGGACTCAACGGCGGCACCATTCGCGATGCCGCCGGCAACGACGCCACCCTGACCCTGGCAGCACCAGGCGCTGCGGGCTCCCTGGGGGCCAACAAGGACATCGTGATCAACTCGGCGCCTGCTATTTCAAACCTCAGTGGCGACAGCGTGGCCTGGGCCGGTGCCGGTAACGCCGTGGTGCTGGATGCAGGCGGGAACGCCCTGTTCAGCGACACCGAGTTCGGTGCGCTCAACGGTGGCAACGGCAACTGGGCCGGAGCCAGCCTGACGATCCAGCGCAACGGCACAGCACTAGCCAGCGACATGCTGGACTTCAATACCATCGGTGCCCTGTTCACCATCAGCGGCAACGACCTGCAGTCGGGCGGAGAAACCTTCGCCACCTTCACCAGTGTGGGTGGCGTACTGACCATCACGTTCACCGGCAGCGGTACAGCAGCTACCACCGCGCTGGTCAACGATGTGGCACAACGGGTTACATACCGCAATGACACGCCAGCCGGCGACACCACCATCCGCTACAGCCTGAATGACGGCACCAGCACCGCCACCGCTAATGTCGTGGTCACCAGTGACATCATCTACGTCACCAATACCAACGACACGGCGACCATCGATCTCAGCAACGGTGTGAGCTTCAGCGAAGCCGTCGCCATCGCTGCTGCCGATGCCACCGGCAGCCAGACCATCGTCTTCGCCAGCAACCTGGCTGGCCAGGCACTGAACCTCAACATCGTTTCTGTGAACGAAAGCCTGACCTTCGATATGACTCAAGCCAACGGCCTGACGCTGACCGGCGGCACCATAACCCTGGCCGGCGGTACCACACAGGCCTTCAACGTCGGCTCGGGCTACAGCGCGATGATTTCCAGCCTGATCGCAGGAACCGGTGCACTGACCAAGACCGGGGCGGGTGAACTGACCCTCTCCAACAACAACACAAACGCCGGAACCACCACTGTCTCTGCCGGCACCCTGGTGGTCGACGGCAGCACCAGCAGCGCTACCACCGTGGCCAGTGGCGCTACCTTGGCCGGCAGCGGCACCCTGGGCAGCGACGTCACCGTGCAGAGCGGCGGTACTCTGTCCCCCGGCGGTGCTGGCGTCGGTACCTTGACCGTCAATGGCAACCTGACCCTGAACCCGGGCAGCACCCTGGTTCTGGACATCAACGGCGCCACCGCTGGCACCGGCTACGATCAAATCGTGGTCAACGGCAACGTCGACGTTTCCGGCGCGACGCTGACGGTCAACCATGGTTATGCGGCTGGCAATGGCGAGATCTATGAAGTCATCCTCAATGATGCCGCCGATGCGATCGTCGGCACCTTCAGTGGACTCAGCGAGGGCAGCACATTTAACGCGGCGGGCAATGGCACCCAGTTGACCACCAGCTATGCCGGCGATACTGGCAATGATCTGACCCTGACAGCCCCTACCGCCCCGACGGTCACCAGCGTTTCGTCCAGCACGGCCAACGGTACCTACAAGATCGGCGACACCGTGATCGTTACCGTCCAGTTCAGCAGCACCGTCAACGTCACTGGCGCCCCGACCCTGACCCTGGAAACCGGTACCACCGACCGCGTACTCACCTACCTCTCCGGCTCGGGCAGCGATACCCTGAGCTTCAGCTATACCGTACAGGCTGGCGACAGCTCCGCCGATCTCGACTACACCTCCACTTCAGCCCTGAGCCTCAATGGCGGCACCATTCAGGACGGTGCCAGCCAGTCCGCCATCCTCACCCTGGCTACTCCTGGCGCGGCCGGCTCCCTCAGCGCCAACAAGTCCCTGGTCATCGACGGCGTGCGCCCGGCAGCCACCAGCATCACCCTCAGCGACACGGCCCTGCGTATCGGCGAAACCGCCACCGTCACCATAGTGTTCAACGAGGCAGTGCAGGGTCTGGATGTCGCGGACTTCACCGTGGCCAACGGCAGCCTCGCCGGCCTCAGCAGCAGTGACGGCGGCCTGACCTGGACGACTACCTTCACGCCGAGCAGCAATATCATCAATACCAGTAACATCATCACGCTCGACAACACAGGCGTTATGGATTCGGCCGGTAACATCGGCAGCGGCACCACCGATTCGGCCAACTACGCGATCGACACCGAACGCCCCACGGCGACCATCGTGGTAAGCGATACCGCACTAGCGGCCGGCGAGACGGCGACAGTGACCATCACCTTCAGCGAAGCGGTCACCGGGCTGTCCATCGCCGATTTCAGCGTCGCCAACGGCAGCCTCAGCAACCTGTTCACCTCGGACAACATCACCTATACCGCCACCCTGACGCCAAGCGCCAACATCAACGACGCCAGCAACCTGATTACCCTGGACAATACCGGCGTGCAGGACGTGGCAGGCAACGCCGGCACTAGCACCACCGATTCCAACAACTACGCCATCGACACCCAGCGCCCAACGGCCGGCATCGTGATCACCGATACCGCGCTCAAGGCTGGGCAGAGCACCACGGTCACAATCACTTTCAGCGAGGCCGTGATTGGGCTGACCACAGCGGACTTTAGCGTAGCCAACGGCACGCTCGGCAACCTCAGCAGCAGTGACGGCGGCATCACCTGGACAGCGACCCTGACGCCTGACGCCGACGTCACCGACGCAACTAACCTGATCACTCTGGACAACACCGGTTACACCGATGTCGCCGGCAATACCGGCACCGGTACCACCGACTCCAACAACTACGCTATCGACAGCCTGCGCCCGACGGCAACGATTACGGTGGCCGACACTGCCTTGTCCATTGGTGAAACGACCACGGTGACCATCACCTTTAGCAGGGCGGTATCGGGCCTGGACAGTGCCGACTTCAGCGTGACCAACGGGAGTCTCAGCGGACTCAGCACCAACGACGGCGGCATCACCTGGACAGCAATCTTCACGCCGAACGCCAACGTCAGCGATACCACTAACGTCATTACCCTGGATAACTCGGGCTACATCGACTCTGCCGGCAACACCGGTACCGGCAGCACCGACTCGAACAACTACGCCATCGACACCCAGCGCCCGACCGCGACCATCCAGTTGAGCGACACCGCTCTGGCTGCCGGTGAGACGGCGACCGTAACCATCACCTTCAACGAAGCCGTGGCAGGTCTGAGCCTGGCTGACCTCAGCGCAAGCAATGGCACCCTCAGCGGGCTTAGCAGCAACGATGGCGGCATCACCTGGACCGCTATCCTGACGCCAGCTGCCAACGTAACTGCGAGCAGCAACCTGATCACCCTGAACAACACAGGGGTGCAGGACGCAGCAGGTAATACCGGTATTGGCGGCACCCTGTCAGGCAATTACGCCGTAGATACGGTGGTTCCGGTCATTGGCAGTGTCAGCGTGCCCGTTGGCGTGCAGTACAACGCTGGCGATACCCTGACCTTCGTCGTTAACGCCAGCGAAGCCATTCTGGTCAACGGCGCGCCAAGGCTGGCACTGGACATCGGCGGTGCTACGGTCTTCGCCGACTACATAGCAGGCTCTGGTACCACGACCCTGGTCTTCCAGTACAGCGTGCAACCTGGTCTGAACGATGCAGATGGCATCACTGTGACGGGCCTGCAGAGCAATGGTGGCAGCCTGCGCGATGCGACTGGCAATGCCATGAACCTGACTCTGAACAACGTCGGCGATACCTCCGGCGTACGCATCGACACCACCGCGCCCACTGCGGTCCTGGCCCTGGATCAAGCGGCCAGCAGCGCAGGCAACGTACGCTACATTCTGACCTTCAGCGAAGATGTAAGCGGCGTCGATTTGTCGGACTTCAGCTTGGTCAGTACAGGCAACGCCCAAGGAACTCTCAGCGGCCTGGTACAGATCGATGCACGAACCTACCAAATCACCATTGGCAATGTTGTCGGAAGCGGCAGCCTGGCCCTGGCGCTAAACAGCAGCGGCACCAGCATCAGCGATTCGGCGGGCAACGCTCTGATCGGTGGTCTGGTCGGTCAACCTTATACTCAGAACCAGACCGCAGGTGACCCGGAGTTCCTCGCCAACCCGACGCCCAACGTACCCACCATGCCTGGTGCACCGCCTCAACCCAATGTGCCCGGCGCGCCACCCTCCAGCACCACCTCGCCACTGTTGCCGCCGCCACTGTTCGAGCAACCGACTCTCGGTAGCGGCGTACCCACGGTGGGCAACATCTTCATCAACAACGGTGCGCTGGCGCCCAGCTACATCGCCCAGGTCTTCGCCAGCAGCGACAGCGGTGCCGGCAATGGCAGCGGCATTGGTTTCCTCGGCTTTGGCGGGGGCGACGGCGGTGTGTTCGGCAGCAGCAGCTTCTCCAGCATGTTCAGCAAGGACGTACCGCTGGAGTCAGGCGAAATCCAGCTTCGCTGGGGTAATTCAAACAGCAATGGCCTGGGCGGGGGAGAGATTCTCGGAGCACCGACTCTGAGCCAGCAACTCCAGGAAATAGGGGATAGCGAACAACGCCAGGTAAGAGACCTAGCCTGGGCGTTGGGAGAAATTCCGTTGCAGATGCCACAAGCGTAATCGACAAAACAGATAAGAATCGAATGAGTGCCGTACCAGGGGGCGGCCCAAGGATGAGCAAAGCAGCGAAATTTTTCAGTATCAGTCTACTGGCGCTAGCCGTTGGTGGCTGCGCGGTGACCAGCCAACCCATCGACCGCAGCGTCAGCGAGCAACGCGCGCAGCAGGATCTGGCGACCATGTTCAAGGATCAGGAGCCGCTCAGCGGCCCACTGACCTTGCACGAAGCCATGGCCCGCGCGGTGAAGTACAACCTCGAGGCGCGCCTGAAGGTCATGGAAGAAGCCATGGCCCAGCGTCAGGTCGACCTGGCCACCTTCGACATGCTGCCACGCATGGCGCTGTCCGCCGGCTATGCCGGACGTAACAACGTCAGCGCCTCCAGCAGCCAGAGCATCGAAACCGGCACCCAGTCTCTGGAGCCTTCCACCTCGCAGGACCGCGACCGTGGCGTGGCGGATCTGACCATGGTGTGGAACGTGCTGGACTTCGGTGTCAGTTACGTCAGTGCCAAGCAACAGGGTGACCAGCGTCTGATCGTGCAGGAGCGCCGGCGCAAGGTGGTGCACACCATCATTCAGGATGTGCGCTCCGCGTACTGGCGTGCCGTGGCGGCAGATCGTCTGCTGACCCAGATCGACAGCCTGATGGCACGCGTTGCCCAGGCCCGCGACAACAGTCAGCGCCTGAGTGAGCAGCGTATCGGCGACCCGATCCAGGCCCTGAGCTATCAGCGCGCGCTGATCGAGGCTAGCCGTCAGCTGGAAGAGCAGCGCCGCGCCCTGTCGCTGGCCAAGACCGAACTGGCCACTCTGATCAACCTGCCTCTGGGCACTCAGGTCGAACTGGCGCCTGACGCCGGTTATCAGATGCCGGAGCTCAAGGTTGAACTGAGCACACTGGAGCAGGAAGCTCTGGCCAGTCGTCCCGAACTGCGCGAGCAGGATTACCAGGCACGCATCAGCGCTGCAGAAACACGCAAAGCCATGCTCCGTCTGTTGCCAGGCCTGGAGTTTTCCGCCGGTGGGCACTACGACAGCAACTCGTTCCTGGTGAACCAAAGCTGGGCCGACTACGGCGTGAAAGTCACCTGGAACCTGTTCAATGTACTCTCCGCGCCAGCCGCCATCGATGTTGCCAAAGCCGGCCAGGAGGTCGCCGATGCACGGCGTCAGGCCATGTCGATGGCCATCCTCGCCCAACTGCACGTTGCCAATGCCAACTTCCGCGAGGCTCAGCGTCAGTTCCAGACCAGTCAGCAACTGGCCGGACTGGACGGGCAGATCGTCGAGCAACTGCGTAATCGCTACCAGGCCCAGGGCATTGGCGAGCTGGAACTGATCCAGGGCGAGCTGAACACGCTGCAGGCGGACCTGCGCCGCGACCTGGCCTACGCCGAGCTGCGTAACAGCTATGGCCAGCTATTCGCCAGCGTCGGCCTCGACCCGCTGCCGGAGAGCGTCGCCTCCGACAGCGTCGCGGATATCGCTGCTGCGCTATCCAGCCGCGAAGCGCAATGGCAGGCAGGCCAGCTCTAGTCTGTCAGCACTCGCCATCGAGACTGGAGATCCAGCGGTCGATCACCTCCAGCCCTTCGCGGTGGGAGGTGGAGCGGCCCAGTTCGGGCATCATGATGCTGGGGTCGGTGCTGTGCAGGCGGAAGCTCAGCACCGACTTCTCTGGTGCACCGGGATGAATGTCCACCAGACGATCACCGGAGCCCTTGCCCGCAGCCACTGGCTGCTTGCACAGGCCATAGGCGATGCTCAACGGCGTAGCCGGATCGAGATACAAACCTGAGGTACGCCCCGGCCCTTCACGGTTATGGCAGTGCGAGCAGTTGGCATCCAGATAACTGCGTGCCTGATGCTCCAGGCTCTCCCCTTCGCGCGGCGCGCTCCACAGGGCATTACGTTGAACGCTGGCCATGTCGGCCGGCATACCTTGCAGGAAGCCGATGTTCTGCCAGTGCAACAACTGGTTGGCCACGCCCTCGGCGTAGGCGAAATCCTTGTTCAGATGGCGCGCCTTCGGCCCCAGAGGTTGCACACCCTTGCCAGCCTGCTCCTCGTGACACCCCGCGCACTGGTTGGCATCGGGCACCTGATAGTCGACTGCCAGCACCTCGCCGGCCTCATCATGCAGTTGCAGATCGAAGCTGGCGCCTGCCCAGTCCAGCGTGGCCTCGCGTTGCGCCTCGTCCCAAATGTAAGGAAGGGCGACCCAGCCCTGCTCCTGGCGCAGCAGGATGCGCGTCTCGATCAGCCGCACCCGCTTCAGTTCCACCGCCTCGGCACCGTGCTGCTCGCTACGCAGCAGCCGGCCCTGGGTATCGATCGGGTAGTAGAAGGTTTTGCTCAGCACGGTGCCAACGGGGTATTCGAAACGTGCTTCGGCATAGCGAGCATGGTGCCCTTCGGGCAGCCAGATCGTACGCAGCTTGTGCGCATAATCGGTGAACAGCGGCGTATTCAGATCGTAGGGCTGTACACCGCCGACCGGCTGCAACTGGCCGTCACGCTGCTGTAGCACACCCCAGGCGCTGAGCTTCTGCGGATAGTCTTCACTGCTGGGCAGATAAAGGGGCGTGCGCGCTTGCTCACAGGCGCCGAGCAGCACGGCGGCAATCAACAGCCAGGCGTGCTTCATGCTTACTCACCTGCCTCGGCCAGGGCTGCGCGCAACTCGACGACAGGAAGACGGGGCAGCTCGCAGCGATGTGGCTCAATGTCCGTGCTGATGTTCTTGTAGCCGCCGGGGCCGTCGACGTTGACGATGCCGGCATCACCATTATCGATGCAGATGGCCAGCTCAGCCGGTAGTTTGCCATCGACCAGCTTTTCGGGGTTCACGTAGCCGTCCCAGAGGATGTCCGGCAGGCGGCCATTGAGACCGAACTTGGCCAGCCTCAGCGCTTTCAGCTCGAGGTTATCGGGGCTGTCGCCACCAGGTCCGAAGCGGTTGCCATGGATATGAATGGCCTCCGGGTAGGGATCGAAGTCCGCCTCGGTGGAGAGGTCGGTGTAGCCGGTGCTGAAGTAGCTGCTGACGATGACGTTGGCGGTGCGGTGGTCGCCAATATCGTTATCGAAGATCTCTACTTTGTCGTTGGAGTTGACCAGCACGCCAGAGCCCGCCGGGACACTGGCGACCGGCGTGCCCTGGTGGCCGAAGTTCTTGTGGTTGTTGCTCTCGACCTTGTTGCGGTAGACCCGCGTGGTGTGACCTGGCTGCGGCAGGTTGGGCATGTTGAACACCAGGATGCCGCCGGTATTGCCGATGGCGACATTGTCATAGACGTCGGCGCCTATGGTGTTCTCGATCTCGATGCCCGCGACGTTGCGCTCGGCACGGCTGTTGCGCACCACCACGTTGCGCGACTGGCCCACATAGATGCCGGCGTCCGAAGCGCCGATGGCCACCACGCCGTCGATCAGTACATTCTCGGTCTGTACCGGATAGATGCCATAGGCACCATTCTCGGTAGCCGGGCCATTGGTCCACTCGGTGCGCACGCGACGAATGATGATGTTCTGGCCACCGACCACCTTGAGCGCATCGCCCTTGGTGTCCTCCAGCGCCAGGTCCTCGATGGTGAAGTCGGAGGCGCTCACCAGCAGCCCTTCGGCGCCGGATTTCTGCCCCTTGAAGTTGAGGATGGTCTGATCCATGCCGGCACCGCGCAATGTCACGCCACTGACCTTGAGACTCAGACTGCGGTCGAGCTGCCAGGTGCCGGCGGGAATCTCGACCACCTCCCCCGGCTTGGCCTTGATCAGCTGCGTCTGCAGCTGCTTCTGAAAGTCGAGATTGGCCACGGGCGGCGCTTCGCTCTCCCCGCATGCCGTCAGCAGCAAGGACAGAGCAATAACCGAGGGAGTAGCAAGGCGCATGATGGGACTCCACTGTTGTTTTTATATTCTGGAACTATAGTGCCAAAAAAATAGACAAGCCAACCCTCACAAGCAACACCATGAACCCAGGGGAGATGCTTGCAGCCCCCACCGGGAAGCAACAGACTACGAGCACTATCGCAGCCCAAGGACAGGCCGCCATGCACACCCTTGAACGCATCTATCCCTTGAAGATGGATGAACGCCTGGCCGCCGACTTGGCCACTCTCGACTTGCACATGCAGCGCTACGCATTCGCCAGCGACTCGCTGGCAGGCTCGCGTGTGCTCGACATGGCGTGTGGCTGCGGTTATGGCAGCGCATTGCTGGCCGAGCGGCATCCGGACAAGCAGATCACCGGTATCGACATCGATCCCGAAGCCATTGCCTATGCGCAGGCAAATTATCAACGACCCAACCTGAGCTATCAGTGCGCCAATGCCGAAACCTTCGCCGACAGCGCAGGCTTCGACAGCATCGTCAGCCTGGAAACCATTGAGCATCTGCCAGACCCGCTGCGCCTGGCAGAAAACCTCGTACGACTGCTGGCCCAGGGTGGCCGTATCATTGCCTCGGTGCCGACCACACCAACACTCGACGGCAACCCGCATCACCTGCATGACTTCAGCCCGGCCAGCTTCGCGCGCCTGTTCAGCCGCCATGGGCTGCGCCCGCATGAGCGTTTCGAACAGATCCAGCGTTGGGAGTTTTCCGGGCTATTCAAGAAGTCGGAGAAAAAGGAGGCGCGCCAGCATCGCTCGGAAGGCGTCGGCAATGCCGTACTGGCGTATTACCGCAGCCACCCGTTTTATCTGTTCAGGCGCTTGTGGTCGATCCTGCGCTACGGCCCGAGCAACCGCTACCTGACCTGCCGTTTCAGCACGGACTGAGACAAGCCGCAGGTCACGGCGACGATGGTGGGCTGAAGCCCTCCCTACGAGGCGCTGGCCAGGGCTTCTGAAACGAAAACGCCAGCGCAGTGCTGGCGTTTTCGTGAGTGCTGCTGAGATTCAGCGCGGCACTGCGGGCTTCTTCCCAGGCTTCTTGCCCTTGCCTTTACCGGCGCCAGCACGTTCACGCGCGGCTTGCTGGTTACGCGCCTCAGCCGCAGCTTTGGCCTGCTCACGCTTGTCCCAGGGCTTGCTGCCATCACTGCCACGCGGCGGCAGCCCCGTATGTTGAGTGAGAATCTTGCCTGCATTACCCGCCTTCTTGCTACCGACCGGCGTGGAGTTCTTGCGCCGCGCACTCTGGTAGCCATCGTCAGCAGCTGGCTGGTTAGCAGGAATCAGTTGATGCTTGGCCGGGCCGATCAGATCACTGCGCCCCATGCGCGTCAGCGCCTCACGCAGCAACGGCCATCCTTTCGGATCGTGATAGCGCAGAAACGCCTTGTGCAGGCGACGCTGCTGATCGCTCTTGACGATCTCGACGCCGTCGCTCTTGTAGGTGACCTTGCGCAGCGGGTTCTTGCCCGAGTGATACATGGCGGTGGCCGTAGCCATCGGCGAGGGGTAGAAGGCCTGCACCTGGTCAGCGCGGAAACCGTTGCGCTTGAGCCACAGGGCGAGGTTCATCATGTCCTCGTCGGTGGTGCCCGGGTGCGCAGCGATGAAGTACGGGATCAGGTACTGCTCCTTGCCCGCCTCCTTCGAGTACTTCTCGAACATCTGCTTGAAGCGGTCGTAGCTGCCGATCCCCGGCTTCATCATCTTGTCCAGCGGGCCACGCTCGGTGTGTTCCGGGGCGATCTTCAGGTAGCCGCCGACGTGATGGGTGACCAGTTCCTTGACGTACTCCGGCGACTCCACGGCCAGGTCATAGCGCAGACCGGAGGCGATCAGGATCTTCTTCACGCCCGGCAGCGCGCGGGCCTTGCGGTACAGCTCGATCAGGGACGAGTGGTCGGTATTGAGGTTCTCGCAGATGCCGGGGAACACACACGACGGCTTGCGGCAGTGCTTCTCGATCTCCGGGTCCTTGCAGGCGATGCGGTACATGTTGGCGGTCGGCCCGCCGAGGTCGGAGACCACGCCGGTGAAGCCCGGCACCTTGTCGCGCATCTCCTCGATCTCGCGGATGATCGACTCGTGCGAACGGTTCTGAATAATGCGTCCCTCGTGCTCGGTGATCGAGCAGAAGGTACAGCCGCCAAAGCAGCCGCGCATGATGTTCACCGAGAAGCGGATCATCTCGTAGGCCGGAATCTTCTCCTTGCCATACGCCGGGTGCGGCACACGCGCATAGGGCATGCCGAACACGTAGTCCATTTCCTCGGTGGTCATGGGGATGGGTGGCGGGTTGAACCACACGTCCACCTCGCCATGCCTCTGCACCAGCGCGCGGGCGTTGCCCGGGTTGGTTTCCAGGTGCAGCACGCGGTTGGCGTGGGCATAGAGCACCGGGTCGTTACGCACTTTCTCGAACGACGGCAGACGGATCACCGTCTTGTCGCGGGTCATGCGCGGGCTGTCGAGAATCTGCACCACCTTGGCTTCGTTGGGGTCTTCTACCTCACCTTTGGCCTGCTCGATGGCACAGGCCTCTGTGTCCTGCGTATTGACGTAGGGGTTGATGATCTTGTCGACGCGGCCCGGACGGTCGATACGGGTGGAGTCGACCTCATACCAGCCTTCGGGCGTATCGCGACGGATGAAAGCCGTACCGCGTACATCACTGATGGTTTCGACCTGCTCGCCACGCGACAGACGCTGGGCGATCTCCACCACCGCGCGCTCGGCGTTGCCGTAGAGCAGGATGTCGGCGGTGGCGTCCATCAGGATCGAACGACGGACCTTGTCCTGCCAGTAGTCGTAATGGGCGATACGGCGCAAGGATGCCTCGATGCCGCCCAGCACCACCGGCACGTGGCTGTAGGCCTCCTTGCAGCGCTGGCTGTAGACCAGGCTGGCGCGATCCGGGCGTTTGCCAGCCAGGCCGCCAGGCGTATAGGCGTCGTCGGAGCGAACTTTCTTGTCGGCGGTGTAGCGGTTGATCATCGAGTCCATGTTGCCGGCGGCGACGCCGAAAAACAGGTTCGGCTCGCCGAGCTTCATGAAGTCCTCTTTGCTGCGCCAATCCGGCTGGGCAATGATGCCCACACGAAAGCCCTGGGCTTCGAGCAGGCGGCCGATGATGGCCATGCCGAACGAAGGATGATCGACGTAGGCGTCACCGGTGACGATGATGATGTCGCAGCTGTCCCAGCCGAGCTGATCCATCTCTTCCCGGCTCATCGGCAGGAAGGGCGCAGGCCCGAAACACTCGGCCCAGTACTTGGGATAGTCGAACAGCGGCTTGGCGGCTTGCATATTTTTTGATCAATTGGCTATCACGAAGGGCGCGGATAATAGCACAAATATTGACCAAACCAGACTAAAGCGCTGGGTTTAATAGCGTCCCCACGCACTGCGACAAACACTCAAGCACGGGGCTGGCTAATCCGCCGGACTAGCGGCACTTGCACAGAACCGGCTTCGGCAGATAAAGGACAGAAAATCAGACATCTTCCTGCAGTAGCCTTACGCCATATTTGTTTTCGTCCGATAACAATCCTGTGCATATACTCAATTACTCGGTCAGCCGTCTCCAGGACACCTATGCTGCAGCGTTTCGCCTTTCTGCTCGCTCTTCTGCTCGGACTGTCGACCACGGGCCTGGCAACGGCGTCCGTGGTGCTCACCGACGCCAGCAGCGGCATGCCGCTCAATGCGCATATCGAGCTGCTGGAAGACGCTCAGGGCACCCTGACCATCGATGACCTTGCCACCCCTGAGCTGCAGTCGCGCTTTCAACCCGCCAATGGCCGCGCCAGTATCGGTCAGAGCCTCAATCCCTGGTGGATCAAGCTCACCCTGCAACGCGATATGCATGCCCCTGCCCGCTGGGTGCTGGAAGTGGGCTCGGTGACCCAACTCGACCTGCAGCTCTACCAGCCCGACGGCCAGGGCGGCTGGCTGGTGCGTCAATCCGGTGAGCGCGTCGCCTTCAGCGAGAACCGCGACCACCCCTACCGACGCATGGTGTTCGACCTGCCAACCCTGAGTGAACAGCCAACGACCTTCTACCTGCGCGCCTTTGACCCGGCGGGCAACTCCTTCCCGCTGCGCATCTGGCAACTTGATGACCTAGAACAGCTGGCAGTCCGCGAGAACCTTGCGCTCGGTGCCATCTATGGCGTGGTCTTCGCACTGCTGCTGTACAACCTGTTCATCCTCATCTCGCTGCGCGACAAGGCCTATTTCTGGTACGTGCTGACCACCGCCTTCGCCCTGCTGTTCATCATGAGCATGACTGGTCATGGCGCGCAGTACCTGTGGCCCAACCACCCGGTGCCGGCATGGCTCGACCGCATCACCTTGCCGTCGTTGTGGGGACTGTTCGCCAGCCGCTTCACCCAGACGCTGCTGCAGACGCGCGTTTACGTTCGCTGGGCGCATCACCTGCTGAACATGGCCTGCGTGGTCTATCTCATCGCTATCGCCCTGACCCTGTTCGATCAACGATACCTCGCGGCCTGGGCCATCGCCCTGCTGTCGCTGACCAGCATCCCCGCCGCCCTGGGCAGCGCCGTGATCCGCTGGCGCCAGGGGTTCTTCCCGGCCCAGCTGTATCTCTATGGCTATGGTCTGGTCCTGGGCAGCGTCGCCATCCTGCTGCTGCGCACTACCGGCGTGCTGCAACCGGCCGAATGGAACGCCTACGTATTCCCGCTGGCCGTGGCAGCCGAATCCATCCTGTTCTCCTTCGCCCTGGCTTATCGCATCCAGATCCTCAAGCAGGAGCGCGCCGTTGCCCTGCAACAGGCTGATCGTGAGAAAACCGCACGCCTGGCGCAACTGCAGGCCAGCGCTGACGAACTGCAAGCTGCAGTGACCGCACGTACCGCCGAGCTGGCCGCGACCAACGAACAGCTGCGCGACCGCGAACGCGAACTGCAGCACGCCGCCTTCCATGACTCGCTGACCGAACTGCCCAACCGACGCTATCTGGTCGAGCGCTGCGAGTCGGCCCTGGCTCACGCCGAGCGGCACAAGGAGAGCGTGGCGTTGCTGCTGATCGACCTGGATCACTTCAAGCCGATCAATGACCGTTTTGGCCACGCCGCCGGTGATCTGATGCTGCAGGTGATCGCCAAGCGCCTGCGCGAGCACGTTCGCGCCGGTGATGCAGTTGCTCGACTGGGCGGCGATGAGTTCGCCGCGCTGATCTGCGGCAGCGATGCCGAAAGCCAGGCCAGGGAGATCGCCGAACGCCTGCTGGCAGAACTATCCACGCCGGTGCACTACGGTGCCGAACGCCTGCGCGTGACCATCAGCATCGGCGTAGCGCTCTATCCGCGCCATGCGAAGAATTTCACCGGGCTGTACAAGGCGGCAGACATGGCCCTTTACCGGGTAAAGGAACTGGGTCGCTCCGGTTCGCGCGTGCATGGCGACGATGGCGAGCTCAGCGAACAGGCCTGCCTGGAGCTGGATGTACTGAAAGTCCCCAGCGGCCTGGCCTAGTCCCGTAGGGCGGGCGCAACCCGCCAGGCTGCCGATAGCGGGCTGCACCCGCCCTACCCGAAGTCCTGTTAGCCGATATAGCGCCGTGGCACTCGAGCGGTGACTTTGCTCAGCAATTCGTAGCCAATGGTGCCGCAGGCTGACGCTACTTCATCCACCGGAAGATTGCTGCCCCATAGTTCCACCGGCGAATCGATGTCGACCTCAGGCAGATCCGTGATATCCACCGCGAGCATGTCCATCGACACCCTGCCCGCCAGCCCGACACGCTGCCCCTCGACCAGCACCGGCGTGCCGCTGGGCGCATGGCGCGGATAACCATCGGCATAACCGCAACTGACCGTGGCAATACGCGAAGGTCGCTCGGCGACCCAGGTCGCGCCATAACCAACGCTTTCACCGACGGCCACCTCACGCACGGCGATCACCCGCGCGGCCAGAGTCATGACCGGTTTCAACCCCAGCTCGCGTGCACTCAGCTCGGCGAACGGCGTAGCACCGTAGAGCATGATGCCGGGGCGCAGCCAGTCCATATGCGCCGCAGGAATGGTCAGTACGGCCGCCGAGTTGGCCAGTGAGCGATGATTGAAATCCAGATCCAGCAGATCGAGAAAACGCTCGACCTGCTGTTCGGTCAGCGGATGGCCGCGCTCGTCAGCGCAGGCGAAGTGGCTGAGCAGGTTGAGTTCGGCGACCTGGGCGGCGCCCTCCAGCCGCGCATGCCACTGGCGCAGACTGGCGGCGTCGAAACCGAGGCGATGCATGCCGGAGTCGAGTTTGAGCCAGACGTTTAGCGGGCGCGCCAACTCAGCGGCAATCAGCGCCTCTGCCTGCGCCGCGCTCTGCAGCACCAGATCCAGTCCAAGCTGCGCGGCGATGGCGTATTCACCGGTTTCGAAGCAGCCCTCGAGCAGCAGGATTCGCGCCTTGTCATGCATGGCGCGCACCTCGGCCGCCTCCTCCAGACAGGCCACGGCAAAGCCGTCGGCAACCTCGCGCAACGCCGTCACCACCTCACGCACGCCATGCCCGTAGGCATTGGCCTTGACCACGGCGAAGGCCTGGCGCCCGGGCGCGCAGCGCTTGGCGACGGCGTAGTTATGAGCGATGGCGGAGAGGTCGACGATGGCGGCAAGCGGACGCATGACAGAAGGCCTGAACGAAAAACGGGCGCCCATCTTAACCGCTGGGCACCCGATTTCATTGATCTAGAGCGTAGCCCGGATGCAGTCCGGGGGCTTCTGCGCCGAGAGTCCCGGATTTCATCCGGGCTACAGAACTGCGTGATTCGCGAGCCGAGCTCGCTCCTACACTGCTCGCGCGCGGTTATTCGTCCTCGAACTGGTAGCTACCCGGCGCCAGGTTCTCGAAGCGCGAATACTTGCCGAGGAAGGCCAGGCGCGCGGTGCCCAGCGGGCCGTTACGCTGCTTGCCGATGATGATCTCGGCCACCCCCTTGTACTCGGTCTCGGGGTGATACACCTCATCGCGGTATACGAACATGATGATGTCGGCGTCCTGCTCGATTGCACCGGACTCACGCAAGTCGGAGTTGATCGGGCGCTTGTTGGGACGCTGCTCCAGACCACGGTTGAGCTGTGAAAGGGCGATGACCGGACAGTTGAACTCCTTGGCCAAGCCCTTGAGCGAGCGCGAGATCTCGGAGATCTCGTTGACCCGGCTGTCGCCGCTGGAGCCGGGAATCTGCATCAGTTGCAGGTAGTCGACCATGATCAGGCCGATTTCGCCGTGCTCGCGCGCCAGGCGGCGAGTACGCGCGCGCATCTCGCTCGGAGAAATACCGGCGGTATCGTCGATGAACAGCTTACGGTCATTGAGCAGGTTGACTGCGCTGGTCAGACGCGGCCAGTCATCGTCGTCGAGTTGGCCGGCACGTACCTTGGTCTGATCGATACGCCCCAAGGATGCGAGCATACGAATCACGATGGATTCCGACGGCATCTCCAGCGAGTAGACGAGAATCGCCTTGTCGCTACGCATCAGGGCGTTTTCCACCAGGTTCATGGCGAAGGTGGTCTTACCCATCGACGGACGACCAGCGACGATGATCATGTCGGCCGGCTGCAGGCCACTGGTCAGGTTATCCAGGTCATCGAAACCGGTGGACAGACCGGTGATCGCGTCGCCGTTGTTGAACAGCGTGTCGATGCGGTCGATGGCCTTGACCAGAATGTCGTTGATACCCACCGGGCCGCCGGTCTTGGGGCGGTCTTCGGCAATCTGGAAGATCAGACGCTCCGCTTCGTCGAGAATTTCCTCGCCGGTACGGCCCTCTGGGGCGTAGGCGCTGTCGGCAATGTCGTTGCTGATGCTGATCAGTTTGCGCAGCGTGGCGCGCTCACGAATGATCTGCGCATAGGCCTTGATGTTGGCCACCGACGGCGTGTTCTTCGCCAGCTCGGCGAGATAGGCCAGGCCGCCGACCTGCGACAGCTGCCCCTCCTTGTCCAACTGCTCGGACAGAGTCACCACGTCGAAGGGTTCGTTACGCTCGGCCAATTTGAAGATGGCGCGGAAGATCAGCCGGTGGTCATGGCGATAGAAATCGACATCCGACACACCATCGAGCACACGCTCCCAGGCATTGTTGTCGAGCATCAGGCCGCCAAGCACCGCCTGTTCCGCCTCGATGGAGTGCGGCGGCACTTTCAGGGCGGCAGTCTGCAGGTCGTATTGCTCGGGAATGCTGATGTCGTTCATAGGCTCGGGGAGAAAATGCTGCGATAGAAAAAACAAAGGGCACGGATCGCAGAGCGATACCGTGCCCGATTGTCAGCAGACCTACGCTACAGCGCAAGTCCGCTTGGCGGCTACTTGATTAAGCAGCGACCACAACCACCTTGACGGTGGCTTCGACGTCGGTGTGCAGGTGCACAGCTACGTCGTATTCGCCAACCTGGCGAATGGTACCGTTCGGCAGACGAACTTCAGCTTTGGCCACTTCAACGCCGGAGGCGGTCAGGGCGTCAGCGATGTCGTGGGTGCCGATGGAACCGAACAGCTTGCCTTCATCGCCAGCGGTGGCGGTGATGGTGACTTCCAGCTCAGCCAGCTGAGCAGCGCGAGATTCAGCGGAAGCTTTCTTCTCGGCAGCAGCTTTTTCCAGCTCGGCGCGACGTGCTTCGAAAGCAGCAACGTTGGCTTCGGTGGCAGCGGTAGCTTTGCCTTGCGGCAGCAGGAAGTTACGGCCGTAACCGGCTTTAACGTTCACTTTGTCGCCCAGGTTGCCCAGATTGGCGATTTTTTCCAGCAGGATGACTTCCATTTGGGTCTTACCTCTTAACTTTTAACCTTCACCGTTCGCAGAGCCCGGGCCGTTCTTGCGCGCCAGGCGACCGCGAAAATCAAACAGACTGTCGACGATGGCCAAGACCACCAGTAACGGATAGATCAGCTGCATGAACAGCAGGAGCGTGATGTACATACCCACCAGCCAGAAGCGAGCGAGCCCACCCTTCTCCACCAGGCCATGCGCCAGGGCGATCCCGGCGAACAGCAGCGGCACACTGCACAGCGGCGTGAGCATGGCCAACTGCGGCCCCAGGTTGGGACCTAGCATCATGCCCGCCAGCAGCAACAGCGCCTGCGGCAGCGACAGCCTCAGTGCGCGAAACTCGCGACCAAAACCGCCAGGGTTGTACAACACGGCCTGCCAGTAACGCCCAAGGATCAGGCTCAGCAAGCTCAGGATCTGCAGCAAGGCTGCCAGCAATCCGGTCAGTACCGGTGCGATCAACGCCTCGAGACGCTCGCGTTCGCTCACCGACAATTGCTGGTGAGCCCCATCGAACATGGTTGGCAGCAGCTTCTGCAGCTCACCAGCCATGGCCGCGATGGGTTCGCGGAACACTGCCCCAAGGACAAATCCATACACCAGGCCCAGTGCCACACTGCTCAGCAGTATGCGGTTCCAGGTCCAGTTGGCGCGCAACAACAACGCCAACCCCAGCGCGCCGACCAGCACCAGCAAGGTGCGCGGTTCGCCGAAATACCACCAGGCAATAGCCGGTAGCAGGGCCCAGGCCAGGATGCCGATGGCATCACTGGCTCCACGCCGCAGCAGCACCAGGCTGCCAGCAGCTGCACTCAACCAGAACAACAGCGGCATCGCTGCCGATCCCACCACCACGAGGGTGGCCTGCATACGGCCGCGCATGATGTATTCAGCCAGGGCGCGCATGCGATCTATTCCTTAACTCTTGTCGACTGTCCGGTCTCAGCGGCCGTGGCTGTCGGTGTAGGGCAGCAGGGCCAGGAAGCGGGCGCGCTTGATAGCGGTGGCCAGCTGACGCTGATAACGAGCCTTGGTACCGGTGATACGGCTAGGAACGATTTTGCCGGTTTCCGAGATGTAGGCTTTCAGGGTGTTGAGATCTTTGAAATCGATCTCTTTCACGTCTTCAGCGGTGAAGCGGCAGAATTTACGACGACGGAAGAAACGTGCCATGTGATTGGCTCCTCAATAGATCCGTGGATTACTCGTCAGCGTTGTCGCTGTCGTTGCTGTCGCTGTCATCGCCGTCGTTGGAATCGGCGTTTTCAGGACGTTCACGACGCTCGCGGCGCTCACTGCGGTTTTCTTCGGCCTTCAGCATCTCGGACTGGCCAGTGACGGCCTCGTCGCGACGGATGACCAGGTTACGGATCACGGCGTCGTTGTAGCGGAAGTTGTCTTCCAGCTCGGCCAGGGCCTTGCCGGTGCACTCTACGTTGAGCATCACGTAGTGGGCTTTGTGGACGTTGTTGATGGCGTAAGCCAGCTGACGACGGCCCCAGTCTTCCAGGCGGTGAATCTTGCCACCGTCTTCTTCGATCAGCTTGGTGTAACGCTCGACCATGCCGCCGACTTGCTCGCTCTGGTCCGGGTGAACCAGAAAGATGATTTCGTAATGACGCATAAATGCTCCTTACGGGTTGTAGCCTGCCAACTAAGGTGGTCAGGCAAGGAGTGGGTTTTTCTCGTGATGAGCTTGCCTGGCGGTAGGCGCAAAAAGGCCTGCCGTCACGGCAAGGGGCGCCATTCTAGAGAAGCCCCCTGCCGCACGCAAGACGAATTGGCGATTATTTGAGCAATCAGCCCTTGCGCTGGGCCTGACGCTGGCGCACGGCCTCGAACAGGCAGACACCAGTGGCAACCGAGACGTTGAGACTACTGACACTGCCGCCCATGGGCAGCTTGACCAGGTAATCGCAATGCTCGCGGGTCAAACGGCGCATGCCCTTGCCCTCGGCGCCCATGACCAGCACCGTCGGCCCGGTCATGTCCTGCTGATAGACCTCCAGCTCGGCCTCACCGGCCGTACCGACCACCCACAGGCCGCGCTGCTGCAACTTCTCCAGACTGCGCGCCAGGTTGGTCACCGCCACCAGCGGAATCACCTCGGCAGCACCGCAGGCCACTTTGCGTACCGTGGCGTTGAGGGTTGCCGATTTGTCCTTGGGCACGATCACCGCCAGCGCACCGGCAGCATCCGCCGTACGCAGGCAGGCCCCCAGATTGTGCGGGTCTGTCACGCCATCGAGCACCAGCAGCAAAGGCGGGCCTTCGCAGCGATCGAGCAACTCCTCGAGCATCGCCTCGCCCCAGACCTGACTGGGGCTGACATCGGCAACCACACCCTGGTGCACACCCTCGACCCAGGCATCCATCTCACGGCGCTCGCACTGACCCACTTTTACGCGAGACTGCGCAGCCAGCTCCAGCAAGGGCTGCACCCGAGGATCACTGCGACCATCGGCCAACCAGACCTGCTTCACCCGCTTGGGGTGATGACGCAGCATGGCTTCTACGGCATGTACGCCGTAGATCTTTTCCAGATCACTCATGACTTGGCCTTACGCTTGCGCGGCTTACCGGCAGGTGGCGGGGCACTGTCGCCACGTCCGGAGCCTTTGCGCGCACCACCGGCCGGCTTGCTCGCCGATTTGCCGGCAGCACCTTTGCCACTGGCACCCTTGCCGGCCTTGGCGCCAGCCAACAGCGCCTTTTTCACATCCCGGCTTTTCTGCACGTCGGTATTGCCCATGCCGCTCGGTTTGCCGCCGCGATGCGCATCATCACCCTTGCCGGCCTTGTCCTGGCTCAGCTCGAAGTCGATCTTGCGCTCATCCAGATCGACGCGCATCACCTTGACCTCGACGCTGTCGCCGAGGCGGAAGCTGCGGCCGCTGCGCTCGCCGGACAGGCGATGGTGAACCGGATCGAAGTGGTAGTAGTCGGCCGGCAACGCGGTCACGTGCACCAGGCCATCGACGTAGATGTCGCGCAGCTCGACGAAGATGCCGAAACCGGTTACCGCCGTGATCACACCGGCGAAGGTCTCGCCGACACGATCCTGCATGAACTCGCACTTGAGCCAGTTGACCACGTCGCGGGTCGCTTCGTCGGCACGCCGCTCGGTCAGCGAGCACTGCTCGCCGAGTTTTTCCAGAGTCGCTTCGTCGTACGGATAGATGCGTGCCTTGGGCATGATTGCCGCGCCGGCACGCTCCACGTGCTTGGTGTCGCGCTTGGAACGGATCACGCTGCGAATGGCGCGGTGCACCAGCAGGTCGGGATAACGACGGATCGGCGAGGTGAAGTGGGTATACGCCTCGTAATTGAGACCGAAGTGCCCTTCGTTCTGCGCGCTGTACACCGCCTGGCTCAGCGAGCGCAGCATCACGGTCTGGATCAGGTGATAGTCCGGGCGCTCGCGGATGCTTTCCAGCAGGCGCTGATAGTCCTTGGGTGACGGACCATCCTTGGACTTGCCACGCTGCAGCGACAGCCCCAGCTCACCGAGGAAAGCCTTGAGCTTCTCCAGGCGCTCCGGCGGCGGGCCATCGTGCACGCGATACAGCGACGGGACCTCGTGATCCTGCATGAAGCGCGCGGTGGCCACGTTGGCGGCCAGCATGCACTCCTCGATCAGCTTGTGCGCATCGTTGCGCTGGGTCGGACGGATTTCGTCGATCTTGCGGTCGGTACCGAAGACGATACGGGTTTCCTGCGTCTCGAAGTCGATGGCACCACGCTCGTGACGAGCGGCTACCAGCACCTGATACAGGGCATAGAGCTGATTGAGGTGCGGCAGGACTTCCTTGTATTCGCTGCGCAGGGACTTGCCCTCGCTGCTCTTGGGTTCTTCCAGCATCAGGCTGACCTTGTTGTAGGTCAGACGTGCGTGGGAATGGATCACCGCCTCGTAGAACTTGTAGTCAACCATCTGGCCGGTCTTGGACATGGTCATTTCGCAGACCATGGCCAGGCGATCGACATGCGGGTTGAGCGAGCACAGGCCGTTGGACAATTCCTCCGGAAGCATCGGCACGACGCGCTCGGGGAAGTACACCGAGTTGCCGCGCTCGACCGCCTCCGCGTCCAGCGCCGAGCCAACCCTGACGTAGTGCGAGACGTCGGCGATGGCCACATAGAGTTTCCAGCCACCGGAGAACAACTTCCAGCGGCTGCTGTTCTTCTCGCAGTACACGGCATCGTCGAAGTCGCGGGCGTCTTCGCCGTCGATGGTGACGAAAGGCAGATGGCGCAGGTCGACGCGCTTCTCCTTGTCCTTCTCATCCACTTCGGGCTTGAGCTTGCGCGCTTCCTTGACCACCGCCTCGGGCCAGACGTGCGGGATGTCATAGCTGCGCAGCGCGACGTCGATCTCCATGCCCGGCGCCATGTAGTTGCCGATCACTTCGACGATGTCGCCCTGCGGCTGGAAACGCTGCGTGGGCCAGTGAGTGATCTTGATCTCGACGAACTGACCGATGCGCGCACCGGCAGTGCGCCCCGGGGTGACCAGCACTTCCTGCTGAATCTTGGGATTGTCGGCGACGACGAAACCGATGCCGTTCTCTTCGTAGTACCGGCCAACGATGCTCTCATGAGCGCGTTCGATCACCTCGACGATGCCGCCCTCACGACGGCCGCGCCGATCGAAACCCGCCACCCGCACCAACGCGCGATCTCGGTCGAACACCAGGCGCATCTGCGCCGGACTGAGGAACAGGTCGTCACTGCCATCGTCCGGCACGAGGAAGCCAAAACCGTCGCGGTGGCCGCTGATGCGACCGCAGATCAGGTCGAGCTTGTCCACCGGGGCGTATGTGCCACGACGGGTATAGATGAGCTGACCGTCACGCTCCATTGCGCGCAGTCGGCGTCGCAGAGCTTCAAGCTGATCGTCGGTATGCAAACCGAACTCTTCGACCAGTTGCTCACGACTGGCAGGCGCGCCGCGCTCGGCCAGATGCGAAAGGATCAGCTCACGGCTGGGGATGGGGTTGTCGTATTTTTCCGCCTCGCGGGCGGCCTCGGGATCGAGGGATTGCCAATCGGCCATGTAAGGAGGATTACCTGTGCTTATCTATAGAGGTGTATGCCATCTGCCTATTGAAGCGCGAAAACGTCATTCAAGGCAGCTTTTCCGGCGACAATAATTTTTTTGGGGTCAGGGGTTTACAAGGTAAATGCCCGCCCGTATAGTTCGCGCCCACAGCGTCGAGCAGACGTTGTAACACGAAGCAGATGATGATTCATCGGTTTCTGTGCCCAGGTGGCGGAATTGGTAGACGCGCTGGTTTCAGGTATCAGTGACTTAACGGTCGTGGAAGTTCGAGTCTTCTCCTGGGCACCAAATTTCGTGAAGTGGCTTGATAACCCACTTTGCAAATAAACGGATGCAACGCTCCGTGTCGGTAACGACGAACATTGCTGTAGTGCCCAGGTGGCGGAATTGGTAGACGCGCTGGTTTCAGGTATCAGTGACTTAACGGTCGTGGAAGTTCGAGTCTTCTCCTGGGCACCAAATTTCAAAAAACCGAGCCAATGGCTCGGTTTTTTTATTGTCCACGAAAAAGCGTGCCACCTCGCAGGGTGCACCGCTGCGCGCACCCGCCAAGACCTTAGAGCAGCGAGGCGCGCACAGCGCACCCTACACTTTGAACTGCCCCAGACTGGCCTTGAGCTGCGCAGCCAGCTCGTCCAGCGCTCTTGCGTTGCCGGCAATCGCCGCCACCGCCTCGGCCGCACGCTGCGCTTCGGCATGGATGGTCTCGACACGCCCGCGCACCGCTCCCGCCCCTTGCGCCTGATGTGCCGCCGCCTGGGTCGCGGCATTGATGGCGCCATGCACTTCATCCACCGACTGCTGCACCGAATGCTGCAGGCGTGCACTGTCACGCAGCACCTGCAGACCTTCACTGCCTTGCGCGCCGGCCTGGGCGATGGCGTCAACCGCCTCCTGCGCGCCACGCTGCAGGGCAGCGATATGGGTCTGGATATCGCCGGTGGACTGCTGAGTCTTGCTCGCCAACGCACGCACCTCGTCAGCCACCACGGCAAACCCTCGACCACTTTCGCCGGCGCGCGCCGCCTCGATGGCGGCATTGAGCGCGAGCAGGTTGGTCTGCTCGGCAATTGATTGAATCACCGTCAGCACCACCTCGATCTGTTCGCTCTGCTTGGCCAGCCGTTCAATCACCGCCGAACCATCGGCCACCCGCGCCACCAGGCCCTCGATCAACATGGACAGGCGTTGAGCGATAACCGCGTTCTCGTGCGCCGCCTGGCGGATGGTGTCAACGCGCTGCAGCGCGTCCTGCATGGCCTGGCTTTCCGCCTGCGCCTCGTCAGCCATTTGCGCCAGTGCCTGCAGACTGCCAGCCACCTCATCGCGCTGCCGTCCGGCAGCGGCCTCGGCCGCCACGCCGCGCTGAGTCAGGCTGCGAATCTGCTCCCCCGTGCGCAACGCCACCTCGCCCGACTCTCGCACGATGGGCTGCAGCTTGGCGATGAAGCGATTGACGGCATCGGCCATTTCGCCAACCTCGTCCTGACTGTCGATGCTCACACGCCGCGTCAGATCGCCCTCGCCCGCTGCCAGATCATTGAGTGCCGCACTAAGCAGGCGCAAGCGACTCAGCACTCGCCAACCCAACACAAGGGCGACCACCAGCATTGCCAGCGCCCCCACGATCAAAAGTCCGAGGGCGATGTTCCAGCGCAGCGACTCCGCCGCCACGCGCACCGACTCACCACCGTTGCGCGCCATTTCCTGGGTGTAGCGCTCGGCCGACTGCAGACGCTCGCGCAGCGCACCGGTTGCCTCTTCGGAAGCGCCAGCCAGACTGCTATCGACCAACTCACCAGCGCCACTGACCAAAGACGCAAAGCGGCCGTCCAGAGCGGCCAGCTCCTTTTCCACCACATCCAGCGACAGGCCCATCTGCACCTTGCCGATGCGCGAGCCCATTGGATTGATATCAGCCTCGACCACATAAACACGCGGATCGCGCGAAGCCGCATCCACCAGCTTCTCCAGCGGCGAGCCACCCTGCCCGGCAGCGACGAGCTCGCGCACCTGCGCGTTACTGCGATTGAAGTTGCGCGTCAGGCGCTGACCATCGGCGTCATAGATGATGGCGAACAACACCGCCGGATCCTGCTGGGCGATTCGGGTAAGCGCAGTGAGCGCAGGAATATCCAGATCCCAGATGGACTTCGGCGCCACCCCGGCCAGCAATTGCGCCAGCGCCTGGCCGGACTGCTTAAGATTGCCCTCGAGCACCACACGCAATTGCGCCTGCTCACTCTTCAACTGGCCAGAAAGCCCTTCACCCAGGCGAGTGCGGGTACTGCTCGCCAACGCCGCGAGCCCCTGGCTCATCTCGCGCTCAGCCATGTTCAGCTCTTCGCCAAGACGGCGGCTCTCACCACCCAGGCGCTGCGCCAGATCCTCGACCATTCCATCGACCGAGGCGCGCATCAGCCAAACAGCCAAACCGACCTGCACCAACATGGCCAGACCAAGCGCGACGAACACCGGGCGCAACAGACGGCTACGCAACATGGAAACGATGGCGAACACTGGGGACACTCCTCAACAACCGTAATAGCTATAACGGCGACTTCCGGGATTTATTGAATATAAGCAAAGCGCATGCCCAGCTCCTATGCAGGAGCGCCCGTACGGACGGACACAAAAAAGCCGCCCGAAGGCGGCTCCTGTGCGACTCGAGAGCATCTCGATCAGGCAAACGGATGACGCAGCACTATGGTCTCGTTGCGATCCGGGCCGGTAGAGATGATGTCGATCGGCGCACCAACCAGCTCTTCCACACGCTTGATGTAGGCGCGAGCAGCGGCCGGCAGGTCTTCAAGGGTCTTGGCGCCCAGGGTAGATTCGCTCCAGCCCGGCATTTCCTCGTAGACCGGCTGCAGGCCGATGTAGCTGTCGGCGTCGGTCGGCGCATCGACCAGCACCTGGCCGTTGGCGTCCTTGTAGCCGGTGCAGATACGGATGGTTTCCAGACCGTCGAGCACGTCCAGCTTGGTCAGGCACAGACCAGAGATGCTGTTGATCTCGATGGCGCGACGCAGGATCACCGCATCGAACCAGCCGCAACGACGGGCACGACCGGTGGTCGCGCCGAACTCGTGACCACGCTTGGCGAGGAAGGCGCCAACATCATCGAACAGCTCAGTCGGGAACGGGCCGGAACCGACACGGGTGGTGTAGGCCTTGGTGATACCGAGGATGTAGTCCAGGTACAACGGACCGAAACCGGAGCCGGTGGCGATACCGCCAGCAGTGGTGTTGGAGCTGGTCACGTAGGGGTAGGTGCCATGGTCGATGTCCAGCAGCGAACCCTGGGCACCTTCGAACATGATGTCCTTGCCTTCACGACGCAGGTCATGCAGCACGGCAGTGACGTCAGCCATCATCGGCTTGAGCAGCTCGGCGTATTCCATGCATTCATCCAGGGTTTTCTGGAAGTCGATGGCCGGCTCTTTGTAGAAATTGACCAGCTGGAAATTGTGGTAATCCAGCAGCTCGCCCAGCTTGGCAGCGAAACGCTCGCGGTGGAACAGGTCACCGACGCGCAGGCCGCGACGCGCGACCTTGTCTTCGTAAGCCGGGCCGATACCGCGACCGGTGGTGCCGATCTTGGCATCACCGCGGGCCTTTTCGCGCGCCTGGTCCAGCGCCACGTGATAGGACAGGATCAGCGGGCAGGCCGGGCTGATACGCAGGCGCTCACGCACCGGTACACCCTTCTCTTCCAGCTTGGTGATTTCGCGCATCAGAGCATCGGGAGCGACAACCACACCGTTGCCGATCAGACACTCGACGCCAGCACGCAGGATGCCGGACGGAATCAGGTGCAGGACGGTCTTCTCACCGTTGATCACCAGGGTGTGGCCAGCGTTGTGACCACCCTGATAACGCACGACTGCAGCGGCCTGCTCGGTGAGCAGGTCGACGATCTTGCCCTTGCCCTCATCACCCCATTGGGTGCCCAGGACGACGACATTCTTACCCATAAACTTGTCCTCTTCGCGCAAGCTTCGATGCCGGCCGCGGGCCGGCGAAAATGAATTCAGGACGCCAGGGGCGCCACCTGCCAACGTCCATCGCGCAGCGTCAGCAGGCGATCACAGCCTGCTTCGCGCGCATCCGCCTCGCTCTGCCCGGGCAGCGCCTGAACCACGCGCTCGCCTTCACCACGCAGACGACGAACGGCCTGCCACAGATAGAGATCATGATTGTCCGGCGCCCAGACACCGCTGACCGCCTCATCCACTCGCATGTCACCCAGGGTTACCAAGGTCTTCAGGTCCGTGGAGAAGCCAGTAGCTGGGCGCGCACGACCGAATACCGCGCCGGTATCGTCATAACGACCACCCTGGGCGATGGCACCGCCCTCACCCGGCACGAAGGCCGCGAACACCACGCCGGTGTGATAGTTGTAGCCGCGCAACTCGCCCAGGTCGAAGTACAGCGGCAGCTCCGGATAACGCAGCTCCAGCGCATCGGCGATGGCCACCAGCTCATCGAGCGCAGCGTGCACCGCATCTGGCGCCTCGACCAGAACGGCCTGGGCCAGATCCAGCACTTCCCGGCCGCCACACAGCTCGGCGAGCGAACGCAGCATGCTGCCCAGGCCCGCCGGCAACGCGGCGGTCAGGCTCTCGATCTCATCCATGGCCTTGCGCTGCAGCGCATCGAACAGTTGCTGCTCAGCCTCACCGGACAGGCCAGCGGCACGCGCCAGACCACGGTAGATACCAACATGACCGAGATCCATATGAACGTCCGGCACCGCAGCCAGCTCGAGGGTCTCGACCAGCAGGCTGATCACCTCGATATCGCTGGCCGGACTGGCGTCGCCATAGAGCTCGGCACCCAGCTGGATCGGGCTGCGCGAAGTGGTCAGTGCACGCGGCTGCGCATGCAGCACGCTACCGGCATAGCACAAACGGCTCGGCCCTTCGCGGCGCATGGTATGAGCATCGATGCGCGCCACCTGCGGGGTGATGTCGGCACGAAAGCCCATCTGCCGACCGGACAACGGATCGGTGACCTTGAAGGTGCGCAGGTCGAGATCCTGGCCAGCGCCAGTCAGCAGGGATTCCAGGTACTCGATATGAGGGGTGACGACGAACTCGTAACCCCAACGTTGGAACAGATCCAGCACCTGGCGGCGTGCCGCCTCGATGCGCGCCGCTTCCGGCGGCAGTACTTCTTCGATGCCATCTGGCAGCAGCCAGCGGTCTACCGTTGCCATTTCGCCATTCCCCTCTCGATCCGGGCGGCACAAGCCTTCAGTGAAGCAGATATAGAAGGGCCGTACCCAGCAGCATGCTGGCCAGCCCCATAAGGCGCAGTCGGCGGTCGGGCAGACGAGCTGCCTGCATGACCGCTCCGCGCCAATGGCGCGGATAGAGGAAGGGCAGGATGCCTTCCAGCACCAATACCAGACACAGTGCGATGCCAAGTTCCTGCCACATGATTCCCACAGACGCAAAAAAGCCGGGATTTTCCCGGCTGCCGCATGATACCACGTTTTACCTCGCGGTCACCCTGGCGACGCATCGCGCCGCCAGGGTTGCCGATCAAGGCCTGGATTTTTCCAGGTAGCGGAAGAAATCGCTGCCCGGGTCCAGCACCAGCACATCACGCTTGTCGGCGAAGCTTTCGCGGTAAGCCTGCAGACTACGGTAGAAGGAGTAGAACTCCTGATCCTGACCGAAGGCGTTGGCGTAGATGGACGCAGCCTGGGCATCACCGTCACCGCGCAGCTCTTCAGCTTCACGATAGGCTTCAGCCAGCAGTACGCGGCGCTGACGATCGGCATCGGCGCGAATACCTTCGGCCAGCTCACGACCCTTGGCGCGGTGCTCGCGGGCCTCACGCTCACGCTCGGTGCTCATCCGCTCGAACACGCTGCGGTTCACTTCGCGCGGCAGGTCGATGGCCTTGACCCGAACATCGACCACTTCGATACCCAGCTCACGCTCGGCGGCGCGGTTGAGGGTCGCGGTCACGTCGGCCATCAGCGCATCACGCTCACCGGATACCGATTCGTGCAGGGTGCGCTTACCGAACTGGTCACGCAGCGATGCTTCCAGACGGCGCGCCAGACGCTCATCAGCGACTTGTTTGATGCCCGAGGTGGACTGATAGAAGCGCTCGGCATCCTTCACCCGCCACTTGGCATAGGCATCGACCATCAGCGCCTTCTTCTCCAGAGTCAGGAAGCGCGATGACGTCGAATCCAGCGTCAGCAGACGACCGTCGAAAATACGCACCTGGTTGACGTAGGGGATCTTCACATGCAGGCCGGGCTGCACATCAGGCTGAACCACTCGCCCGAACTGCAACAGCACCGCACGCTCGGTCTGCGCCACGATATAGAAGCTGTTCCACGCCACCAGGGCCACAACCACGGCCACGATCAGGCCGATCAGGGACTTGTTGTTCATCAACGGCCCTCCCGGGTACGCAGGTTACGCTGGGACATATCGCTGCTCAGCGGCACAGCCGGATCACGCGCTGTCGAATTGCTGCTGTTGGCAGAGCTGGAGGAAGAAGCACCACCACGGCTGTCGATCATCTTGTCCAGCGGCAGATAGAGCAGGTTGTTCTGCCCCTTGTCACCGGTGACCAGAACCTTGCTGGTGTTGCTCATCACTTCCTGCATGGTGTCGATGTACAGACGCTCGCGAGTGATCTCAGGCGCCTTGCGGTACTCCGCTACCAGCTTGGTGAAGCGGTCCGCCTCACCCTGGGCGCGAGCGATGACTTCATCACGGTAACCGTTGGCCTCTTCCAACAGACGCTGGGCCTGACCACGTGCTTCCGGAATCACGCCGTTGGCGTAGGACTCGGCCTGGTTCTTCTCACGCTGCTCGTCTTCACGGGCACGGATCACGTCATCGAAGGCTTCCTGAACCTCACGCGGCGCAGCAGCACTCTGGATGTTCACCTGAGTGATGGTGATGCCGGTCTGGTAGTTGTCGAGGAAACGCTGCAGGCGCTCACGCACCTCGCTGGCCATCAGCTCACGACCCTCGGTCAGCACCTGGTCCATCTCGGTGGAACCCACCACGTGTCGCACGGCGCTGTCGGTGGCGTGCTGCAGGCTGACTTCCGGCTGGTCGACGTTGAGCACGAAGTCCTGCAGGTTGGTCACCCGGTACTGCACGGTCAGCGGCACTTCGATGATGTTCTCGTCTTCGGTCAACATGGCGCCCTGCTTGGTGTAGGCGCGCTCACGCGTGACGTTTTCCTGGAACTTGCGATCGATTGGCGGGAAATAGATATTCAGGCCCGGACCAACGGTCTCGTGGTACTTGCCGAAGCGCAGCACCACGGCCTGCTCCTGCTCGTCCACCACGTAGATCGCGCTGTACAGCCATACCACCGCCAACAGGCCAAGGCCGACGAACAGCAGACCGAAGCCACCGCCGCCACTGCGACCAGACTCGTCGTCACCACGTTTCTTGCCACCGCCAAACAGCCCGTTGAGGCTTTCTTGCAGCTTGCGGAACGCTTCGTCGAGATCCGGCGGCCCCTGCCGACCACCGCCTTTGCGGCCGCCCCAGGGGTCTTGATTGTTCGAGTTGCCACCCGGCTCATTCCAAGCCATAGCGTTCTCCGTACTGATAAAGCGAAGGCGCGCCCACGGCGCGCCGGCCAATGCTACCCAAAGCCCTATGATGACAGCAAAGCCACCGTCCCAGGCTTTATTGCAAAGTATGTTGTTCGATGAAGGTTTGAGGCTCCAAACCTTCGCGACTCACCAGACGATTGAGCTCGACTCGCGGCAAACGCACCGCCAGCAGGCTGCGCCCCAACTCGTCATGCTCTTCGCTTTGCACCGCACCCAGCGCGAAGAACTGCGCACGCAGTCGCCCCAAACCTTGCGGCAACTGCAGCGTAGCGACGAACAGATCTTCGCCCAACAGCTCCGCCACTGCCTGACGCAACAGCTCAAGACCGAGCCCCTCACGAGCCGACAACCAGACGCGTAGCGGTTTGCCATCAGCATCGCGCTGGATCTGCGGCTCGACACCATCCAACAAATCCAGCTTGTTGTATACCTCGAGCATCGGCAACTCGTGCGCACCGATCTCCTTGAGCACGTTCTGCACCTGTTCGATCTGCGCCATGCGTTCGGGCTCATGGGCATCGATCACATGCAGCAGCAGATCAGAGTTGCTCGACTCTTCTAACGTCGCGCGGAAGGCCTCGACCAGCTTGTGCGGCAGGTGACGAATGAAACCCACGGTATCGGCCAGCACGATCGGACCGAGGTCGTCGAGTTGCAGACGGCGCAAGGTTGGATCGAGCGTGGCGAACAGCTGGTCAGCCGCATAGACCTCGGAGGTGGTTAGCGCATTGAACAGCGTGGACTTGCCGGCGTTGGTATAACCCACCAGGGAAACCGAAGGTATGTCCGCACGCCTGCGCCCACGGCGCGCCTGCTCGCGCTGACTGCGCACCTTCTCGAGCTTCTGCTTGATCTGGCGAATGCGCACACGCAGCAAGCGGCGGTCGGTTTCCAGCTGGGTTTCACCCGGACCACGCAGGCCGATACCCCCCTTCTGCCGCTCGAGGTGGGTCCAGCCACGCACCAGGCGCGTGCTCATATGGTCGAGCTGAGCCAGCTCGACCTGAAGCTTGCCTTCATGGGTGCGCGCACGCTGCGCAAAGATATCGAGGATCAACCCGGTGCGATCGAGCACACGACACTCGAAGGCGCGCTCAAGGTTGCGCTCCTGGCTCGGTGTCAGGGTGTGATTGAAGATGACCAGATCGGCCTCGATGGCCTTGACCTGGTCGCGCAGCTCCTCAACCTTGCCGCTGCCGATAAGGAACTTGGCAGTCAGGCGACTGCTGGGCACGCTAAAGAAAGCGACCATGTCGGCGCCTGCCGACATAGCCAACTCCTGGAACTCCTGGGGGTCTTCGCTCGCCTCGGAGTCTTGGCCTTCCAGATGAACCAGGATGGCCCGCTCACCGCCCTCATGACGCTCGAAGAACAATGCAGCCCCCTATCAGGCGTTACCCGGCTCACCATCGGCCTGCTCGGCATCGCCAGCACTCGGCAGACGCACCGGACGGCTTGGCACGACGGTGGAAATAGCGTGTTTATAGACCATCTGACTGACAGTGTTCTTCAGCAGGATGACGAACTGGTCGAAGGATTCGATCTGGCCCTGCAGCTTGATGCCGTTGACCAGATAGATGGAAACAGGGACGCGTTCCTTACGCAGGGTATTCAGGTAAGGGTCTTGTAGCGAATGCCCTTTTGACATGTGCCGCACTCCTTTCGAGGATCAATTTTCAATAATTTTAGTAGGTAAACAATGGCTTCAGGCCGTCCCACCCCCAAGGATAGACGACCAGCGGCAAGGTCTCATTTCAATATGGAGACGCTTTCCAGGTATTTCAAGGCGCGAGACAGATTGTCGCAGGCCAGGCTGTCGAGCCAATGCAAGTTCTCCCAACCGCGTAGCCAGGTGAACTGACGCTTGGCCAATTGCCGAGTGGCGATGATGCCCCGCTCGACCATCTCATCCCGGGACAACTCGCCATCGAGGTACTCCCATACCTGGCGATAACCCACCGCCCGTATAGACGGCAATCCCGCGTGCAAGTCACTTCGGCTACGCAGGGCTTCGACCTCTTCCACGAAACCCTGTTCCAACATCACCCGAAATCGTTGAGCGATGCGGTCATGTAGAACCTGACGCTGCGCTGGTGCGATAGCAAGCTGAGCAACAGTATAGGGTAATTGCCCGGTGCCTGATGTGCCCGCATCGGGATTTCCTGCAGCCTGACGCAGGCGATGCTCGGTCATGCTCAGACCACTCACACGATAGACCTCAAGCGCCCGGGTCAGACGCTGCGGATCGTTGGGATGGATGCGCGCGGCGGACTCGGGATCGACCTCAGCCAACTCCCGATGCAGCGCCTCCCAGCCTTCGGCCGCCGCCCTTGCTTCCAGCTCGGCGCGGATGGCCGGGTCAGCACTGGGCATATCAGCCAGCCCTTCCAACAAGGCCTTGTAATACAACATGGTGCCGCCCACCAGCAGCGGAATACGCCCACGCGCAACGCTCTCTGCCATCGCCGCCAGGGCATCGGTGCGAAACTCCGCCGCCGAATAACTCTCAGCCGGGTCGCGGATGTCGATCAGCCCGTGGGGGAATTCATCAAGAATGGCGCGCTCAGGCTTGGCCGTGCCGATGTCCATACCGCGATAGACCAGCGCCGAATCGACGCTGATCAGGTCACACGGCAATACACGCGCCAGCTCCAGGGCCAGGTCGGTCTTGCCGGCAGCGGTCGGGCCCATCAGGAAGAGTGCAGGAGGAAGCGAAGGCATCGATATGGCTCGAAACACGAAGATGGACGCCCCTGACTCAGGGCGTCATTCAATTACTGACCACGCATGAACAACTTGTCGAGCTGATCCATGCTCAGCTGCGTCCAGGTCGGGCGCCCGTGGTTGCACTGACCGCTGCGCTCGGTCTGCTCCATATCACGCAAAAGGGCGTTCATCTCGGGAATGGTCAGGCGCCGATTGGCGCGCACCGCGCCATGGCAAGCCATGGTCGCCAGCAGCTCGTTGAGATGCGCCTGGATGCGATCACTGGTGCCGTACTCGAGCAAGTCGGCCAGCACGTCACGCACTAGCTGAGTGGCCTCAGCCTGCTTGAGCAACGCCGGAATCTGGCGAATCGCCACGGTTTCCTCACCCAGGCGCTGCAGCTCGAAGCCCAGGCGCTGGAACCACTCGCCATGCTCCTCGGCGCAATCGGCCTCACGCTGGCTAAGGGCGATGGACTCCGGCACCAGCAGCGGCTGGCCGCGCAAGCCTTCACTGGCCATCGCATGCTTCAAGCGCTCGTAGGTGATGCGTTCGTGCGCAGCGTGCATGTCCACCACCACCATGCCTTGGGCATTCTCGGCGAGGATGTAGACGCCCTTGAGCTGCGCCACGGCGTAGCCGAGCGGCGGAATGTCGCCTTGTTCCTGCGGCAGCGGTGTGGATTGCGCACCGGGCAGCGGCGCGAAGTACCCGCGATAGGCAGCCTGGGCTTCGGCGGCCGGCACGCCAGGATTGCTGAGCGGCTGCTGATAACCAGCCCCGGCGCCACGCCAGGCCGGTTGTGGATTGGCTACTGGACTCTCCAACACGCTGGCGGCCAAGCCCATTTCGCCCTGCGGGCCAAATTCACCGGCGACCAGGCCGGTCGGGCGCGCCATGGGTGAGATGGCTGCCGGCGCCGCCACCTGATCCTCGGGACGCACATCGGCCAGCGCCCGATGCAGCGTGCCATAAAGGAAGTCATGCACCATGCGGCTGTCACGAAAACGTACTTCATGCTTGGTCGGGTGGACGTTGACGTCCACCGTGCTCGGGTCGATTTCCAGGAACAGCACGAAGGTCGGATGGCGACCATTGAACAGCACGTCGCGATAAGCCTGGCGCACCGCATGGGCGACCAGCTTGTCGCGCACCATGCGCCCATTGACATAGAAATACTGCAGATCCGCCTGGCTGCGGGAGAAGGTCGGCAAGCCGACCCAACCCCACAACCGCAGACCACTGCGCTCGATCTCGATTGGCAGCGCCTGTTCCAGAAAAGCCGGCCCACAGACAGAAGCGACGCGGCGCGCACGGCTGATTTCGTCACCTGCCTCGTGCAGGGCTAACACCGTCTTGCCGTTGTGCCGTAGGTGGAAAGCCACATCGAAGCGCGCCAGCGCCAGGCGCTTGATCACCTCCTGCAGATGATCGAACTCGGTTTTCTCGGCACGCAGGAACTTGCGCCGCGCCGGGGTATTGAAGAACAGATCGCGCACCTCCACCGAGGTGCCCACTGGGTGCGCGGCAGGTTGCACGCGCGGCTCCATGTCGCGGCCTTCGGTTTCCACCTGCCAGGCCTGGTCGGCGTCGGCGGTACGCGAGGTCAGCGTCAGGCGCGACACCGAGCTGATCGACGCCAGCGCCTCGCCACGAAAGCCCATGCTTAGCACGGCCTCGAGATCTTCCAGCTCACGAATCTTGCTGGTTGCATGGCGCGCCAGCGCCAGGGGCAGGTCGTCCGGGGCAATACCGCCACCGTCGTCGCGCACCTTGAGCAACTTGACGCCACCCTGCTCGACCTCGACATCGATGCGCCGGGCACCGGAGTCCAGGCTGTTTTCCAGCAGTTCCTTGGCGACCGAAGCCGGCCGCTCGACCACCTCGCCCGCGGCGATCTGGTTGGCCAGGCGCGGGCTGAGCAAATGAATACGGGACATGACACTCACTACTGGGCCGCCAGCGCTGTGGCGGGTATCTGCAATGTCTGGCCGACCTTGATCACGTCACCCTTGAGCTTGTTGGCACTACGCAGGGACGCCAGGCTGATCTGGTAGCGCTGGGCGATCAGCGCCAGGCTTTCGCCGCGTGCCACAACATGCTCACGCGGGCCAGCGGCGATCTTGCCTTCATCACGCAGCCAGGCAATGTAGGTGCCAGGCGGCGGGTTCTCATGGAAGAACTGCTTGACCCCGGTGGTGATCGAACGCGCCAGCGCCCGCTGATGGCTGGTGGTATGCAGTTTCCTGGCTTCGTTGGGGTTGGAGATGAAACCGGTCTCAACCAGAATCGAGGGAATATCCGGCGATTTCAGCACCATGAAACCTGCCTGCTCGACGCGCCGCTTGTGCAGCGGGGTGATGCCGCTCATATTCGACAGCACCTTCTGCCCGACGTTGAGACTGGAGGACAGCGAAGCGGTCATCGATAGATCCAGTAACACACCGGCGAGCATCTTGTCCTTGTCGTCGAGACTGACATTGCCGGCGCCACCGATCAGATCGGACTGGTTCTCGGCGTCGGCCAGCCAGCGCGCGGTCTCGGACGTAGCTCCCCGCTCGGACAGGGCATAGACCGAAGCACCGAACGCCGAGGCTCGCGGCGCCGCGTCGGCATGAATGGACACGAACAGATCAGCACCTTTCTTGCGCGCGATCTCGGTGCGCTTACGCAGCGGAATGAAATAGTCGCCGGTGCGCACAAGCTCGGCACGGAACCCTTTCTCGGCATTGATCTGCCGCTGCAACTCCTTGGAAATGGCCAGGGTCACGTGCTTTTCATACTGCCCCTTTACCGGCGAAAGCGCACCCGGATCCTCACCGCCATGACCCGCATCGATGGCGACGACGATATCGCGCTTGCCATTGGGCACGGGCGTCAACTTGGGTGGTGGCTGGGTCGGCGTGACCGGTACAGGAGGTGCGCCAGGGGCAATGCTGGGCGTCTGCGTGGCGGGCGGCGCACTGCCCTGATCGAACAGATCGACCACAAGGCGATGACCATATTGCTGGTTCGGCGCCAGGGTGAAGCTTTTGGGCGAAACCGGCGCTGACAAGTCGATGACCACGCGCAGATCGTCAGCACTGCGCTGGGCCGAGCGTACGCCGGTGATCGGGGTGTTGGCGAGGGAAAGCTGCTCGAGACTGGTAGCCAACTTGGCGCCATTGACGTCGATAACGATGCGATCAGGAGCGGCCAAAGTAAACACGCTGTGCTGCACAGGGCCAGACAGATCGAAAACCAGTCGGGTATTGTCCGGGGCACGCCAAAGGCGCACGCCACGCACATCGGAGGCAGCCAACGCCTCGGCAGCCAGGGCCGCCAACAACACCCCAACAGCGGTAACCAGCGCGCCTATGCGCATAACCAACCCCATCGTTTTTTGTTCATTGCTTGCCGGCCAGAGCCTTGCACCAGGCCTCCCCTCGAGTCCCATGCCCCTGCAGCAATAGCGAACGGCCGCCCGCTTGGGAGCTAATGGTAATGTCCAGGTCAGGCTTTGGCAAAAAGCCCGCGCCACGCTGCGGCCATTCGATCAGGCACAGGGCATCCCCTTCGAAGTAATCACGGATGCCGAGAAACTCCAGCTCCTCAGGATCGACCAGGCGATAAAGATCGAAATGAAAGGCGCGCACGTCGCCGATTTCATAGGGTTCGACCAGGGTAAAGGTCGGGCTCTTGACCGCGCCCGCATGGCCCAGGCCGCGCAGAATGCCACGTGAAAGGGTGGTCTTGCCGGCGCCCAGATCACCATGCAGATAAATGATGCCCAGGCCACCACTGACTTCGGCGAGCCTTGCACCCAGAGTCAGCATTGCAGCTTCGTCGGCCGCCTCAAGTTTCACTTCACGCAAGGACACAACTCCTCCAATAACTGACGAATGGCGCACGGCAGATCACCGGCAGCCAGCCCGCGCCCCTGCACTGCAAGAACCTCACCGGCCCGTGCATGCAGCCATACCGCCAGGCAGGCCGCATCATACGCCGCCATGCCCTGCGCGAGCAGCGCACCTATCGATCCTGCCAGGACATCCCCCAACCCCGCACCCGCCATCGCCGGATGACCGCGATCACACAGCGCCAGACGCCCATCCGGTGTTGCGACCAGACTGCCGGCCCCCTTGAGCACCACCACCAGGCCAAAACGTTGCGCCAGGGCCCGCGCTGCTGCCGGCCGATCAGCCTGCACGCTGGCGGTATCGATGCCCAGCAAGCGCGCCGCTTCGCCTGGATGCGGTGTAAGCACGCCCTGGCGAGGCGCGACGACCTGCCCGGCAGCCAGAAGATTCAGCGCATCGGCATCCCAGACCTGAGGTATATCGAGACCACAGACACCAGTCAGCAAACTGCGCGACCAGGCCCCCTGCCCCAGGCCAGGCCCTGCCACGCAGACATCGGCGCGCTCGGTAAGTGCCAACAGCTGATTGGCCGAAGCCACCGCCGCACACATGATTTCAGGTTGGCGCACCAAAGCAGCCGCGACATGCTCGCCCCGCGTCGCCAGTGACACCAGGCCAGCGCCGGCACGCAGGGCACTTTCGGCACAGAGCAGCGCGGCGCCCCCCATGCCCAGATCGCCACCGATCACCAGCAGGTGGCCGAACTGTCCCTTGTGCGCCACCGGCGAGCGCGCCGCAAGGCGCGGCAGATTGGCCGGATCGAGACGCAGCGCCACGTTGGGCGCCTGGGCCAATAGCCGGGCATCGCCTTGCAGATCGTCGAACTGCAGCTCGCCGCACAGCTCCGGGCCAACACCCGTCAGCAGGCCGAGCTTGAGGGCGATGAAGGTCAGGGTCAGATCGGCGCGCACTGCCACACCGAGACGCGCGCCGTTGTCGGCGTGCAAACCTGAGGGAATATCCACCGCCAGCACCGGCAACCCGCTCTGATTGAGCATACGGATCGCCTGGGCATAGGGCTCTCGCACCGCACCCGCCAGGCCCGTGCCGAGCAGCGCATCGACCAACACACCGGCCAAAGGCGCGCACTCGCTCCAGGGCAAAACAGCCACGCCCGCACTTCGCGCCTCGGCGCAGGCCTGAGCCGCGTCACCACTCAATGCAGCGAGCTCGCCCACCGCCAGCACGCGCACACGCCACCCGGCACGCCTAGCCAGGGCGGCAATCAGGTAGCCGTCACCGGCATTGTTGCCACGCCCGGCCAGCACGGTGATTTCGCCGGCATCCGGCCAGCGCCTGCGCAGGGCACGCCAGGCAGCATGAGCCGCGCGCTGCATCAGTTCGAAGCCTGGGATGCCGGCTGCGATCAACTGCGCATCCAGCGCGCGCACCTGTTCGGCACTGTGCAGGCTCAACGGCAAAGAGGCAGGTAGTAGATGCATGGCTCACTCGCGACGGATGTCTGGCAGAATTATACCTACGTCCATCGACTGCGCCCGCCCATGTCCGACCAAACCCTCGACCTCAACGCTCTAGCCCTGTCCATCAAGGACTGGGGGCGCGAGCTGGGCTTTCAGCAGGTCGGCATTACCGATGTCGAGCTGGGCGAACACGAGGCGCATCTACAACGCTGGCTGGCAGCCGGTTACCAGGGCGAGATGGAGTACATGGCCGCCCATGGCAGCAAGCGCTCACACCCGGACGAACTGGTGCCTGGCACCCTGCGCGTGGTGTCGCTGCGCATGGACTATCTACCTGGCGATACGCAGATGGCCCAGCGCCTGAAGGAGCCGCAGCAGGCCTACGTGTCGCGCTACGCGCTGGGCCGCGACTATCACAAGCTGATCCGCAAGCGCCTGCAACAACTGGCCGAACGTATCCAGCAGCAGATCGGCCCCTTCGGTTACCGCGCCTTTGTCGACAGTGCCCCCGTGCTGGAAAAGGCCATCGCCGAAAAGGCCGGCCTCGGCTGGATCGGCAAGAACACCCTGGTGCTGAACCGCAAGGCAGGCAGCTATTTCTTTCTCGGCGAACTGTTCGTCGACCTGCCACTGCCGGTGGATGCCCCACACAGCAGCGAGCATTGCGGGCGCTGCAGCGCCTGCATGGATATCTGCCCTACTGCGGCCTTCGCCGGCCCCTACGTGCTGGATGCGCGGCGCTGCATCTCCTACCTGACCATCGAACTGAAAGGCTCGATCCCGGAGGAGCTGCGTGCGCCCATCGGCAACCGGGTGTTCGGCTGCGACGACTGCCAGATCGTCTGCCCCTGGAATCGCTTCGCACGCCCCACCGAGCAGGGCGACTTCCAGCCCCGCCACGGCCTGGACAACAGCGGCCTGGCCGAGCTTTTCATGTGGACGGAAGAGGAGTTTCTCAGCCGCACCGAGGGTTCGCCGCTACGCCGTGCCGGCTACGAGCGCTGGCTGCGCAACCTGGCGGTCGGCCTGGGCAATGCACCATCGACCATTCCGGTGCTGGAGGCCTTGAGCGCGCGGCGCGAACATCCATCGCCGCTGGTGCGCGAACATGTCGAGTGGGCCCTGGAGCGACACAGCGCTCTGTAGCCCGGATGAAATCCGGGAATAGCGCCGCCCATTTCACCGGATTGCATCCGGGCTACGCGAATTGACGCCTACATCACGGGTATCGCTCGGTGCGCGCGGCGCACCCTACATAAAGAGTATCGACTCAGACCTTGAGGAAATGCTCGCGATAGTGGCGCAGCTCGGCGATGGATTCACGAATGTCATCCAGCGCCTGGTGAGTGGCGGTTTTCTGAAAGCTGTCCTTGACCGCTGGCGCCCACATGCCAGCGAGGATCTTAAGCGTCGACACGTCCAGGTAGCGGTAGTGGAAGTAGGCTTCCAGGGCCGGCATGTACTTGTAGAGAAAGCGGCGATCCTGGCCAATGCTGTTGCCGCAGATGGGTGACTTGCCCTTGGGCACCCACTGTTCGAGGAAGGCGATGGTCTGTGCTTCGGCCGCCGCCGTGTCGATCTTGCTCTCACGTACGCGCTGGGTCAGGCCGCTCTGGCCATGAGTGCGGGTGTTCCATTCATCCATGCCGGCCAGGGCCAGGTCGCTCTGGTGAACGGCGATCACCGGGCCTTCGGCCAGTACGTTCAGCTCGCTGTCGGTAACGATGGTGGCCATCTCGATGATCACATCGCGCTCCGGCTCCAGCCCGGTCATTTCCAGGTCGATCCAGATCAGGTTGTTGGGGTTTTGCATGGTTAGGCTCCTTGGCTCAGGCGCCAAGTCTAGCGGATCTCAGCGCCCTGCATCTGCCAGAGAAACAGAGACGTTTGCCGCCCTTCGTTGACGTCAAGTTCGCGATCAGCCGGTACGCCCGGAATCTCGAAGGTGTTGCTGATCAGCCAGCTACCGGCGTGCATCTCGACTTTCGCCTTGCCCCACAGACGCGGCATCGGCACGGGCGAGAGAAAGCAGTAGACGACATCGAAGTCGCCGAGTTCGACCTGCCACAGACTCCGATAACGAATGCTGCAGTTCTCCTGCAGCAGGCAGCGCAGCCAGGCAAATGCGAAGAGCAGGGGCGCCGTTTCGACACCGACGAACTGCCCGCGCGGAAACCGTCTGGCCAGCTGCAGCACCGTACCGGCAGTACCACAACCCAGGTCGACGAAGCGCAGCGGCAGCTCACGCTCGCTCAAACACTGCTGCAAACGTTGCTGCGCCTTGCGCCCACTCAGGTAGAGCGGCACCTGTTCGCGCAGGCTGTTCCAGTTGACCAGTAGCAACAGCACGAAGCCCAGCAGGAACAGCCAGGCCGGCAAATCGGCGCGCTGCATCACCAGCAGTGCGGGCAGGAACGCCAGATTGATCCACAACCACCAGCGTGATAGACCCAGACGCCAGCCGATCCCGGCCGCCGCAACCCCCTGCAGCAGCGCCACCGAAAACAACGACATCCGCCAGGGCAGCAACGCCAGCAGATAGACCAGTACCACCACCAGCGCCAAGGCCAGGCCCTGCGCTAAAAGAGCGCGTAATAACGGTAGCCGCAGCACCGCTCTTTCCTCGCCTGTCGTCATTCCCGGCCTCTGTTCCTGACAGCCGAATGGCTGCCGAGCGCTCATGCTAAACTCGCCGCGATCAACACTCCACTACCCGGATGCTCCATGGCCAAACGCCAACTCAACCGCCGCCAGAACTGGCGGATCGAAAAGATTCAAGGCGAACGCGCTACCCGCGCCGCCAAGCGTGAATCGCGGGCAATGGAAGCACTGGAAGGCGGCGACCTAGGGCCGGAACAGACTGGCCTGGTGATCGCTCACTTCGGCGTGCAGGTGGAAATCGAAGGTTTGCAGGGTGAGATGGCCGGCCAGGTATTTCGCTGCCACCTGCGCGCCAACCTGCCGGCGCTGGTCACCGGCGATCAGGTGGTCTGGCGTCCCGGCAATCAGGGTGACGGTGTCATCGTCGCGCAACTGCCGCGAAACAGCGAGCTGTGCCGCCCCGACATGCGCGGCCAACTCAAGCCGGTAGCGGCCAACGTCGACCAGATCGTCATCGTCTTCGCGCCGCTGCCCGAGCCGCACGCCAACCTGATCGACCGCTATCTGGTAGCCGCCGAGCACGCGGGCATTCGCCCGCTGCTGCTGCTGAACAAGGCCGATCTGATCGATGAGCAGAACCAGGTGGCGCTGGACGCGCTGCTCAAGGTCTATCGAGAGCTTGATTATCCGCTGCTGGAAGTCTCGGCCCATCAGGGCGATGGCATGGAACAGCTGAAAAGCCGCCTGAACGGAAACGTCAGCGTATTCGTGGGCCAATCTGGCGTAGGCAAGTCATCGCTGGTCAACAGCCTGCTGCCCGGTGTCGATACGCGTGTCGGCGCGCTGTCGGAGTTGACCGGCAAGGGTACGCATACCACCACCACCGCACGGCTTTTCCATTTTCCTGGTGGTGGTCAACTGATCGACTCCCCCGGTATTCGCGAATTCGGCCTCGGCCATGTCAGTCGTGATGACGTGGAAGCGGGCTTCATCGAATTCCACGACCTGCTCGGGCGCTGCCGCTTCCGTGACTGCAAGCATGATCGCGAACCGGGTTGTGCGCTTTTGCAGGCCCTGGAGGACGGCCGCTTACAACCACAGCGTATGGCCAGCTACCGACATATCATCGCCAGCCTGCCGGAAGACGATTACTGAGTATTCAGTTGATCCAACTGCAGGGCGCCTTCTTCGAAGATATTCAGGCGCTGCTGCAGTTGCTCTGGCGCTAGCGGTTCACTCGCCGCGTCCGCCGGAACCTCGCCTGGCGTGGGCGCAGCACCCTCCTCGACACCTTGTTCGCCCTCGATGGCGCGCTGCGCCTTCTTGGTCAGCACGACGATATCGATGCGCCGATTAACGGGATTGAATGGGTCCTCGCGGTCGAACAGCGCCGACGAGGCATAGCCGACCACCCGCGCCACCTGCTCGTCCGGATAGCCGCCCGCCACCAGCGTGCGCCTCGCGGCATTCGCACGATTGGATGACAGCTCCCAGTTACCGAAATCGCCGCGCCCTACGAAAGGCTTGGCATCGGTGTGCCCGCTGATGCTGATCTTGTTCGGCACCGCGCGAATGGTGTCGGCCATGGCCAGCAGGATGTCCTCGAAATAGGGCTGAAGGTCGGCACTGCCGAGGGCAAACATCGGCCGGTTCTCGGCGTCCATGATCTGGATGCGCAAGCCATCCTGAGTGATTTCGAACAGTATCTGGTCCTTGAAGCGCTGCAGCTCGGGATTCTCCTCGACCTTGTTCTGCAACTCCTGCAACAGCAGCTCCAGACGCTCCTGCTCCATCTTTTCAGCCAGGGTTTCGATCTGATCGGTGCTGACGCCGGTCTCATCCGGCTGACTCTCCGGCGTCTCGGAGATGTCCGGGTTGAGAGTGCGCTCGGGCGCTGGCGTAGGCGTACCGCCCAGGTCGATGGCGTACGGGCTGGCACTCTCGGTGAAACCAATCGGGTCCTGGAAATAGCCGGAAATGGCTTTCTTCTGCTCCGGAGTTGCCGAAGTCATCAGCCACATGACCAGAAAGAACGCCATCATGGCGGTTGCGAAGTCGGCAAAAGCGATCTTCCAGGCACCGCCATGATGGCCGCCAGCGGTCTTCTTGACCCGCTTGACGATGATGGGTTGGTTATTTTCCATGGCTTAGCTGCCGCGCATGGCCTGTTCGAGCTCGCTGAAGCTCGGACGATGTGCCGGATACAGCACCTTGCGCCCGAACTCTACGGCCAGGGTCGGCGGCATGCCCGAGGCCGAAGCGACCAGGGTCGCCTTGATCGCTTCGTAAAGGTTCAGTTCTTCCTTGGCGTCATGCTCCAGGGCGTTCGACAACGGACCGAAGAAACCATACGAAGCGAGAATGCCGAGGAAGGTGCCGACCAGAGCAGTACCCACCTTTTCACCGATCTGCGCGTTATCCGCTTCTGCCAGGATCGACATGGTGATCACGATACCCAGCACGGCCGCGACGATACCCATGGCCGGCATGCCGTCGGCGACCTTGGCCACGGCGTGAGCCGGGTGCTCCACTTCCTCCTTGAGGCTGGCCAGTTCCATATCGAACAGACCTTCCAGTTCGTGCGGAGCCATGTTGCCGGAAGACATGATGCGCAGGTAATCGCAGATGAACGCGGTCATCCGCGCGTCCTTGAGCACACCGGGATACTTGCTGAAGATCGGACTGGCGCCGGGATCTTCGATATCTGCCTCGATGGCCATCATGCCCTCGCGGCGACTCTTGTTGAGGATTTCGTACAGCAGCCTGAGCACTTCGAGGTAATAAGCGTGGGTGAAGCGACTGCCGAACATGCTCAGCGATTTCTTGAACACCGTCATGAACATGCTGCCCGGGTTGGCCTGCAGAAATGCCCCCAGCGCCGCGCCACCAATGATCAGAACCTCGAAGGGGTGGATCAATGCCATGAACTTCCCGCCCGAGAGTATGAACCCACCGAGCACACAGCCAAAGACGACAATGATGCCTAAGATTTTTACCATGGAATAAATGCTTGCAGAGCCTAGTGGATGGGTTATTGAAAACAACCCTTCTAATTATCGGAACTTATACGCCAGACTATAGCCAGTTATGGTCAAAAGCCAGTTCGACTCGAGCCAATATGTCGACGTCAAAGTCTCTGCCGCGCACTCTGGATGCCTGGGTACAACACCTGGGCAAGTTGCCACTGCCTATCGAGCAGCAGCAGCATTTGCGCCTGCGTCGCATCCTGGGAGACAGCCGCCGAACCTGGCGTGAAATTGCCGAGGCGATAGAATCCAGCCCCTCTTTCGCCCTGCAGGTGCTGCGCGAGGCAAACCAATCGAGCAACAGCCTCAGCGATCCAGCCGAGAGCATCGAAACCGCGCTGTCGCGCCTGGGTCTGAGCCGCTGCGAGGCCCTTCTCAACCAGGCACCCGCCCTGCCAGAGAACGACATCCCTCTGGCATTCAAGCAGATTTTGCTTATCAGTCAGCATGCCAGCCAACAGGCTCGCGGCCTGTTCGGCGCGCGCCTGGCGCGCTTGTGGAATGAATTGCACGGCTGCAGCCTGCTTTTTCTGGCGCCGATCTGGCCATTGCTGTGCGCCCATCCACAGCTGTTCGAGGCCTGGGAGCAACGTGTATTGCTCAAGGGCGAGCGACCGGCTGCAGTCGAGAAAGAGTTGCTCGGTGTCACCTTGATCCAGCTGTGCGTCAAACTCGCCGAGCGCTGGCGACTGCCGGAGTGGATCGTGCGCGGCTACCGCCTGCTCGAGCGTGATCGGCGCCAGCTGGTCCGGGCGCTGCACATCGCACGCGACAACGAACACCCGCTGCATCAGCAGCAGATGCTCGACGCCGACATCCCCCTCCGTCACTGGCTCACCCATCCGAGCAATTGCGTGCTGCTGGCCAACGGCCTGGCAGTATCCGCTCACCATGCCTGGGATACCGCGCACAGCCTGCGCTGGCAGCGCCTTACCGGACTCTACCTGCAGATACCTCTGAACGAGTTGCAACAGGAAGTGCACCAGCACGCCGTGAGCAGCGCACGCCTGATTCACGATCACGCACTGTGGCACCCGGCCCAGGCCCTGATCTGGCCGTGGGACACCCGTCGCCTGAAACCAGCCGTTAGCGCCGCAGCACCACCCAAGCGCGATGACCTTGCCACCTGGCGTCAGCACTGTGCACGCCTGCTTGCCGAACCCAGCACGTTTGCCAACGTGCCGCAGCTGACTGCCTGCGCCCGCGACGCCTTGCAGGCCTGCGGCATGAAGCGCGTCCTGCTGCTTCTTGCCGATCGCCAGCACACCCGCCTGCAAACCCAGCAACAGGCGGGGCTCGATGTCAGCGCGGCCACCCTCAGCCTCGACCCGGCACAAAGTCAGGTGTTGAAACGCCTGCTCAGCACGCCGGGACAACTGCGCCTGATGCCCAACAACGTGGCGCAGTTTTCGGCACTGCTGCCGGGCAACCTCAAGGCCCTGTTTCCCAGCGAGCATCTGCTGCTGCGCTCTGTGGCCAATAACGGTCGGGTAGTGATGCTGGTCGTGGCCGATCAGGGCGGCCAACCGCTCAATGACGTCTGCCTGCAGGCGTTCGGCAAGACCGTGCAGTGCATCGAGCGCGCGCTGGGCAGCTTTTCCAGGCGCGGGCGCTGAAGCGCTCTGTTTCCGCTACAATCGACCTCTTTTCATTCAAGGAGGCCGTCATGTCCGCCTTCGACAACTTGCCACTGGTGATCGAGCCAGCCCAACTGGCCGAACGCCTGGATGCAGCCGACCTGATCCTGCTCGATCTGAGCAGCGCATCGCGCTACGCCGCCGGCCACATCCCAGGCGCGCGCTGGGTGGATACCAAGCGCACGCAACTGGGCGTGCCGCCAGCTCCCGGCCTGCTGCCCGAGCGAGCGCAGCTCGAAGCGCTGTTCGCCGACATCGGTCATCACACGGACGCCGTTTATGTGGTCTACGACGATGAGGGCGGGCCTTGGGCCGGTCGTTTCATCTGGCTCCTCGACGTGATCGGCCATCAGCGTTACCACTTCCTCAATGGCGGCCTGCAGGCATGGATCAGCGATGGCCTCGCACTGAGCCAGGAAGAGCCCGTAGTGACCCGCACCGAGGTGGCACTGACGCTGAGCGATGCCCCCACCGCCACCCGCGAGTACCTGCAATCGCGCCTGGATGCTGCCGACCTGGCCATCTGGGACGTGCGCGGAGCGGACGAATACCGTGGCGAAAAACTGAGTTCCGCGCGTGGCGGACATATCCCCGGCGCCACCCATTTCGAATGGACTGCCGGCATGGACCCGCAACGCGGCATGCGCATCCGCACGGATATCGCTGACGTCCTGCAGGGCCTGGGCATCACGCCCGACAAGGAAGTGATCACTCACTGCCAGACGCACCGCCGCTCCGGCTTCAGCTATGTGGTGGCCAAGGCGCTCGGCTACCCACGCGTGAAGGCGTACGCCGGCTCCTGGTCCGAGTGGGGCAACCTGCCCGACACACCCATCGAACGCTGAGCCCTTCGACCATTCAGTTGTACCCGGCCTGGCCACGCCAATGCCGGTTCAGAACCTTCAAGGAAACACGATGAAACAACGTCTTTTTATCCTCAGCCAGTACCTGCTGCCTCATCACCTGCTGTCGCGTCTGATCGGCTGCGTTGCCGAATGCCGTATCGGCTGGCTGAAGAATCCGCTGATCTCGTGGTTCGCCAAGCAATACCAGGTCAACATGAGCGAAGCACAAGTCGAGGACCTGCGTGCTTACGAACATTTCAACGCGTTCTTCACCCGCGCCCTGAAAGACGGCGCGCGCCCGCTGGATGAAGCCCCCGGCGCCATTCTCAGCCCGGCCGACGGAGCGATCAGCCAACTCGGCGCCATCGAGCACGGTCGTATCTTCCAGGCCAAGGGCCACAGCTTCAGCGCTGTCGAACTCCTTGGCGGCGACGCCGAACGCGCCGCACCGTTCATGGGCGGCCAGTTCGCCACCGTGTACCTCTCGCCCAAGGATTATCACCGCGTCCATATGCCGCTGGGCGGCACGCTGAAAGAGATGGTCTACGTGCCGGGCCGCCTGTTCTCGGTCAACCAGACCACCGCGGAAAACGTGCCGGAACTGTTCGCCCGCAACGAGCGCGTGGTTTGCCTGTTCGACACCGAGCGCGGGCCGATGGCCGTGGTACTGGTGGGCGCGATGATCGTTGCCAGCGTGGAAACCGTATGGGCCGGCCTGGTCACGCCGCCCAAGCGTGAGCTCAAGAGCACCCGCTATGACGCGCAAGCGCGCGGGCCGATCGAACTGGCCAAGGGCGCAGAAATGGGCCGTTTCAAACTGGGCTCCACGGCCATCGTCCTGTTCGGCCCGAATCAGGTGCAATGGTCCCAGGAGCTGGACGCTGGCAGCCCGGTGCGCATGGGCCAACTGATGGGCACCGCTCAGAACTGAGCCGCTGAGAAAAGGAACCCGCATCTCGACCGTTCGGTCATAGATCCGTACTCTGGCGAGGTAGCCCGTCCACCCGGACGGGCTGCCAGCGCAGGCAGATACTGCTAGAGTTCGAAAGACTATTACTAGAGCCGCTTGGCATTGCGTGGCCGGAGTATCCGAGTTTGATGGATAGACAGAGTACCCACCTTCAACTGTTGCGCGTTCCCACGCCGAGCAAGCAGAGTCTGAGCTTCTGCGACGGCAGTCCCCGCGATCTGAAACGCTGGATCGCAGGCCTGCCCAAGGCGAACATCGGTGAAACTGCACGTCAGTTGTATCAGAGCCTGGTGGAACTCAACCAATTCCTCACCCCCTCGGAAAACCGCCTGCAGTTGCTGGAGTTGCTGCGCCCGGAAGTCAGCTTCGTCTGCCAACACCTGGAGCGTCATTTTCTCAACCAGGCCATCGTTCTCGACGAGCGCCCGCGCAAGGTGGCCAACCTGTGCCAGGCGCTGCAGAACCACCTGGCAGTCGGCTACAAGCTGATCATCTCCCGCGTGATCACTCGCAGCGGCAAGGATCGCGACCAACTGCTCGCCGTTTCCCTGCAGCGCGCCAGCCACAGCCTGTGCAGCCCACTGATTCGTGCCAGTCAGCTTTACTGCCCGGTTCCGGAAGGGCTCTGGCTCGAGCTGCACCAGCTCTACCAGATTGCCTGCGAGCAGCGCCTGCAACGCCAGGTCATTCGTGACCCGCTGGCCCGTCACACCCAGGGTTTGAGCACCGAGCAGACCTACGTGACCGCACTGCTGCTGGGCTGTGCGCGCACCAACCAGATGCGTCAGAACGGCATCGCACGTCTGGCAGAAGCGCTGGAACCCTGGAGCGCGCTGGTCAAGCTGCAGCCAGGCGACCATGCCGACAGCCTGTTCGTGCTGGCGCCGCAGGTCGACGGCCCGCCGCGCTACAAGTCGTTGTATCAGAGCAGCGAATTGCACCACCTGCTGGGTATCGACACGCAACCGCTGGTCGATGCCATCAAGGAATACCTGGAACTCCCCGAAGAAGAGCGCAGCAAATCGCGCCTGATGATTCCAGAGGGCATCACCCTCGACTTGCTGCAGCATGTTGCCGCAGCCTGGGGCGACATCGCCGAGCGCACCTTCCAGCGAACACCTGGGCAAGGCAGCCTGACCCTGTGCATCGGCATGACCGCGTTGCATTTCTTCCTCTCCGGATGCTGCTCGTTCGCCGAAGTACTCAAACGTCCGGTCGAGCTGGGCGCTGCGGTATTCAAGCCGTCCACGGGCGAGCCTGATGTCTGGTCGAACGCCTTCGATGCCCAGCGCAATGCGGCTGACGAAATCCACTTCGAAGAGATTCAGTACACCAAGGTAACCCCTGGTGAACAGGCGCAGCCTGAGAACAATGGAGAGAGTTACCCGACCTTCCCCCTGCCCATCGTCAATCACAGCCCCGGCGGCTATTGCCTGTCCTGGCCCAAGGACGTCCCCAGCCAACTGCAGGCTGGCGAGTTGCTGGGTGTACAAGACAACCCCAGCCAGGGCTGGAGCGTGGCCATCGTACGCTGGATTCGCCAGGTCCGCGGCGGCGGTACGCAGATGGGTATCGAGCTGATAGCACCGCACGCGCGCCCCTGTGGCCTGCAGTTGTTGCGCAAGGCCGAGCAGAACAGCCAGTACCTGCGCGCCCTGCTGCTACCGGAAATCAGCGCCATTTCTCGCCCTGCCAGCCTGATCACCCCGCGCCTGCCATTCCAGGAGGGCAGCAAGGTACTGATCAACGACCACGGTGAAGAACACCGCGCCCTGCTCACCCGCAGGCAGGTCAGCACCGGCAGCTTCAGCCAGTTCGAGTATCGCCGCGTGGGCGAAGAAGAAGGTGCGCCCGGGACACCGGTCACAGCCTCGCAAAGCCAGAAGCCTGCAGGGGAGGAAGATTTTGACTCGCTCTGGAAGTCGCTGTAGGCTCCGGCGAACTCACCATTTGTCGCCTTTTCGCGTCCGTTCGGCGCGGTAATGACCCCTCTATGGCCATCGAAAAAAAAACCATCCGCCTGCTGATTCTCGAAGACTCGCAGAACGAAGCTGAGCGCCTAGTCAGTCTGTTCCGCAACGCCGGGCATGCTACTCGCGTGCATCGTCTGACTTCCAGCGATGACCTGACGGAGACACTGCAACAGACCTGGGACCTGCTGATCTGCGCAGCGAGCAGCGAGCATCTCGACCCGAGCGAAGCAATCAGTGCCATCCGCCGCCAGGCCAAGGACATCCCCGTCATCCAGCTGGTCGAGGGAAACGATTCCGAGATCATCACCGAAGCCCTGTTGTTCGGCGCGCAAGACGCCCTGCCGCAAGGCGAAGATGAACGCCTGGTGTTGGTAGCCAAGCGCGAGCTGGCCAACCTCGAGGAACGTCGCGCACGTCGTGCCGCCGAAGTGGCATTGCGCGAAGCGGAGAAACGCTGTCAGCTGTTGCTGGAAAGCTCGGTAGACGCCATCACCTACGTCCACGACGGCATGCACATCTATGCCAACCGGGCTTATCTCGAGCTGTTCAGCTACGAGGATGGTGAAGAGCTGGAAGGCATGCCGATGATCGACCTGATCGCCAGTGCCGATCACGCTGCGTTCAAGGATTTCCTGAAGAACTACCAGAGCGCCGAAGGCAATGCCGAGCTCAATTGCCAGGGCGTACGTGCCGATGGCAGCAGCTTCGCCGCGCAAATGACCTTCTCCCCCGCCACCTATGATGGCGAGCCGTGCATTCAGGTGGTGATCCGCGCGGAAACCTCCAATGCCGAACTGGAAGAGAAACTGCGCGAGATCAGCAGCCAGGACCTGGTCACCGGCCTGTTCAACCGCAACCACTTCCTCGAGCTGATGGACAACGCTGCCGAGCGCGCCGTCAACACCGGTCAGCCCTCGACTCTGGCGTATATCCGTGTCGATCGTTACGCCAGCATGCAGGGCGAGATCGGCCTGGCCGGCATCGACCTGCTGCTGACCGACCTGGCCGGCCTGCTGCGCGCACATTTCCCGGCGGAGACCCAGCTGGCCCGCTTCGGTGACGACGTGTTCGCTGCCCTGCTCCCGGGCCAGTCGCCCGAGCAGTGCCAAGCCAGCCTGGTGCCCCTGCTGAAGAAGGTCGAAGCCCACCTGTTCGATGTCAGCGGCCGCACCGCCCAGACCACGCTGTCGATCGGTGTCGCCGGCCTTAGCGAGAAAACCGCCAAGGCGCAGGAAGTCATCGATCGCGCGCACCGCTGTGCCGACGAGCTCAGTGACGGCAATGCCATCAAAGTATTCAACCCGGCCGATGAGCTCGCCGCAGCGGCCAACCGCGGCAGCCTGCTGGCGATGGTGCAGCAGGCGCTGGAGAACAACAGCTTCCGGCTGCTGTTCCAGCCGATCATCAGCCTGCGTGGCGATGCCCACGAACATTACGAAGTGCTGCTGCGCCTGCTCAATCCTCAGGGTACGGAGGTGCCGCCGCTCGATTTCCTCGCCGCCGCCAAGGATGCCGGCCTCGGCGAGAAGATCGACCGCTGGGTGATCCTCAACTCGATCAAGCTACTGGCAGACCACCGCTCCAGAGGCCATAACACGCGACTGTTCGTACACCTGTCCAGCGCCAGCCTGCAGGACCAGACGCTGCTGCCCTGGCTCAGCGTGGCACTCAAGGCAGCACGCCTGCCATCGGACTCACTGGTGTTCCAGTTCAGCGAGCCCGATGCAATTGCCTACCTGAAGCAGGCCAAGACGCTGACCCAAGGCCTGGCAGAGCTACATTGCAAGGTGGCCTTGAGTCAGTTCGGCTGCGCGCTGAACCCGTTCAACACGCTCAAGCACCTGCAAGTGGACTTCGTCAAAGTCGATGGCTCGTTCTCCCAGGATCTGAGCAATGCAGAGAATCAGGAATCGCTGAAAACCCTGCTCAGCAGCCTGCATGCACAGGCCAAGTTGACCATCGTGCCCTTCGTCGAAAGTGCCAGCGTACTGGCCACGCTGTGGCAGGCCGGAGTCAACTTCATTCAGGGTTACTACCTGCAGGGTCCGAGTCAGTCGATGGACTACGACTTCTCGGCCGGCGACGAATGAATCACGCCGACAAAAAAGCCGCCTGAACAGGCGGCTTTTTTATACCCGACGCAACGCCGGTGTTTATTCCTGCCCCTCACGCTCGCGAAAACCGAGCAGATAAAGGATGCCGTCCAGGCCCAGAGTGGAGATCGCCTGCTTGGCCGATTGCTTGACCAGCGGCTTGGCGCGGAAGGCCACACCGAGACCGGCCAGGCCGAGCATTGGCAGATCGTTGGCGCCATCGCCGACGGCGATGGTCTGCTCCAGCTGCAAACCTTCCTTCTGCGCCAGTTCGCGCAGCAAATCTGCCTTGCGCTGCGCATCGACGATGGGCTCGACGGCCACGCCGGTGACTTTGCCGTTCTCGATCTGCAGTTCGTTGGCGAACACGTAGTCGATGCCCAGCTTGGCCTGCAGTTGCTTGGCAAAGTAAGTGAAGCCGCCAGAGAGAATCGCGGTCTTGTAGCCCAGACGCTTGAGTTCGGCGAACAGCACCTCGGCGCCTTCGGTCAGGCGCAGGGACGCACCGATCTCCTCCAGCACATCTTCCGACAGCCCCTGCAGCAAGCCCAGACGCTCCTTGAAGCTGGCGCGGAAATCCAGCTCGCCACGCATGGCACGCTCGGTGATCTCGGCCACCTGTTCGCCAACACCAGCGGCCTTGGCCAGCTCGTCGATCACCTCGGCTTCGATCAGCGTCGAGTCCATGTCGAACACCGCCAGACGGCGATTACGGCGGAACACCGAGTCGCGCTGGAAGGCGATGTCGACGTTGAGTTCCTGCGCCACGCTGAGGAACTCGGCGCGCAGGGCCACGGGATCGGCCGGCTCGCCACGCACGGAAAACTCGATGCAGCCCTTGCCCTGTTCGGCCGGCATGTCCAGCGGCATGCGCCCGGAAAGGCGATCGATGTGATCGATGTTCAAGCCGTACTTGGCAGTGATCGCGCTGACCCGCTGCAACTGCTCGGCGCTGACCCTGCGCGTCAACAGCGTCACGATATGGCGGGCCTTGCCCTGGCCACCGACCCACTGGCGGTAGTCATCTTCGGAGACCGGGGTGAAACGCACCTGCTGATCGAGCTCGTAGGCAGTGAACAACAGGTCCTTGAGCACGGACTGGGAACGGCCATTGTCCGGAATTTCGATGAGGATGCCGAACGACAGGGTGTCGTGGATCACCGCCTGGCCGATATCGAGGATGTTCACCCCGCCCTGAGCCAGCACGCCGGTGATGGCTGCGGTAAGTCCGGGGCGATCCTCGCCGGTGATATTGATCAGGACGATTTCGCGCAAGACGCACCCTCCAAGGCAAACGATTGAGGCAGGCAAGCGGCGAATTGGCCACTGACCGACGAAAAGGCGCACATTCTACCCAGTTTCCCGCCGATCCGGGCAGCCGCGCGCTTTGCCCGCCCCAGACCGCTCGCTATACTGCGCGGCAACTTCAGTCGACAAGAGCCGTGCTCTGTGAACCGGCCCGCGCCCGTCAAACCCGATAACTTCTTCATCCTGATCTTCCACGCGCTGCGTCAGCGGCGGGTGCCTCTGGTGCTGCGCATCGCCAGCCACAGCCTGTTGCTGGTGGCCTTGGCGATGGTCATCTATGCCTGGGTCATGGGCATGCAGTTCAAGCAGGCCATGCAGCAGCAGGCCGATGCACTGGGCCAGGCGCTGATCACTCAGACGGCGGCCTCGGCCACCGAACTGCTGGTGTCCAACGACATCCTCAGCCTCAACGTACTGCTGAACAACCTGGCGAAAAACCCGCTGGTGGCTCATGCAGCCATCTACAGCGTGGACAGTCGCATCCTCGCCGAAGCAGGCGCGCGCCCGACACGTAGCGTGCTGGGTGAAAGCGAAGGTTTGTACTCCACCTCCATCACCTTTCAGGAAGTGATGGCCGGACAGTTGCGCATCAGCCTGGACATGAGCCAGTTCCAGCAGCCGATGACCATCAGCCTGCAGAGCATGGGCATCCTCAGCCTGATCCTGCTGGCCCTCACCCTGTCGCTGAGCATGCGTCTCGGCCGGCATATTTCCACGCCACTGCTGCAGATGCGCCTATGGCTGCGCGACCCGGACGATCCTGCGCCGGGCGCCGGGCGCAACGACGAGATCGGTGATCTGGCGCGCCAACTGCAAGCGCGCCTGGTACCTGAAAAACCGGAGCCCGAGCAGGAACTGGATGACGAACAACTGCTCGATGACAGCGAGGACTATCTGCACGAAGAAGACGACGAGCGCTTCGACGAGCAGGATGAGATCGCGGCCGAGCATGCCGCCTTCGATGAAGCGGACATCAGCGATGAGCATGGCGATGACGAGCAGCTCAAGCCATGGCCCGACACGATAGAGCCGGATGATCCCTTCGCCGATCTGCGTGACGAGTCCGGGGCACCTGCACCGGTCGCCAAGGCTCCGCGCCCATCGCAAGCCAGCGCCGTACTGGCCATTCAGCTCGGCGCCCAGGAACAGCTTCGTCGCCTGCCACGTACGCGCCTGCTGGACCTGCTGGATCGTTATCGGGGCTGCCTGGAACAGGCTGCCGCGCTGTATCAGGGACAACTGCACACGCTAAAGGATGGCAGCAGCCTGATGCTGTTCCATGAGCGTGAATGCGGTGAGGACTATCTGACCCACGCTATCTGCTGTGGCGAGCTGATGCGCGCACTGGGCCACGCCCTGCAGATCGAGGTCGCCGACAGCGGCATCACGCTGCAGCTGCAGTTGGGGCTGACCCTGGGCAGCGACCTGGAAGAGCTGGGCCAGGCCGACCTGCTGCTCAGCGACAGCGCCCTGGACGCGCTGGCCTTGTCGCAACACAGCCGCAATCTGCTGCTGGTCGAGCGACGCGTTGCGCAAGATGCCCTGGCCCGCCAGCGCGCCCGCATCCGCCCGATTGCCAGCCCGGAAGGGGCCAGCTGCGTGGAGCGCCTGCTCGATCCTTATCCGGCTCTGCTGGAGCGGCAACTGACGCGCATGCGCGAGAGCCGAGTGTGAAAGCGGCGAAGCCAATGTAGGGCGGGTGCAACCCGCCAGACGGCCAACGGCGGGTTGCACCCGCCCTACGCACTGACCAATGCTCGCCGCTGCGGCGTCTTTACACCGTAGCGCTGCAACCAGTCCTTCCAGCGAATCCGCTCATCACGCACCAGCCAGCCATCCTGTTCGGCAAAACTCTCCGACAGCCAGACCCCACGGGTACTGGCGGGCAGCAGTTCACCCTTGCGCAGGGTGAACAACCCACCACTGGGCGCACCGTGCTGCAATGCCAGCAAATAGATATCCGGCCGGCGACGCTCCAGACGCGCCACCAGGCGGCCGTCTTCGAGGCATTCGTCGACATGGAACAGGCTCAGTTGCCGAGCATCGCGCGGTAGCTCCAGGCTCAGGTCATAGACCAGCTGCAAGGATGCGGTAGGCAGATGCACGTAGGCGCGCGGGCGCTCTAGCAAGGTCAGGTTGCCGCACTGCACCGGCCGCGCAGCGCCAGATAGCGGGCTGAGGCGAAAATGGCTCGACTCGCGATAACGCAGCGCGCTTTGATAAGGCGTGGGCAACCAGGTATCGGCGAAACGCCCGCTCAGCCAGCCATCGGCGCTCTCCAGCAGGCACTCCTCGGCCACCTCCTGAATAGCGGTGAGCAATGGCAGGTTGAGTTCATGCGCCGGCACATAGCCGGAAATCAGCTTGAGCACGGTGTCGCCGCGATCCGGACGGCGCTGACGCACCAGCAACCAGTAGTCGCGTCCATGCAGACGCAGGGTCAGGCGCACCGATACGCCGAGGTTGGCAAGCTCGACGGAAAACCGCGAGTTGTCCGCCACCTCGATCGGGCGGCGACGCTCAAGCATCTGTTGGAAATTCAGTGGCTGTCCCAGGCTCTGGTAGCTCAGGCCATCAGGACTGGCTTCGACGAACAGCGGCAGGGTCTTGAAGTTACTCGGGTCCTTGCGGATCAGCGTACGCGGCATCTCGACTCCTTGTTCCGGCTGGGCGTGAGGCGACTCGGCAGCCAGCGCTCACGCGAGGATCAGGTTGAAGCGAAAACCGCTCAAGGCTGCCCCAAGCCGACTACCCAGCACAACCCGAGGCTGTAAGAGGACGTGACCGAGAACCTCAGCGGACGCCCTGCAAAACCGCCGCGACTGTCGCGACATTGGCCGCCAGGTGCGCGGGCGTGATGGTGCCGACGATGGCGCTGCTGACGCCCGGATGAGCGAAGATCAGCTCGAAGCTGGCGCGTACCGGGTCGACACCTTCGGCCAGGCAGGCATGCCCGCTGGCCAGCGCCTTCTTGATCAGAATGCCCTTGGCGTGACTGGCAGCGTAGTCCAGTACTGGCTTCTCGCCCTGTTCGCTCAGGTTATAAGTGACCATGGCGCAGTCACCTTGTTCCAGCGCCAGCAGCCCGCCCTCGACAGTCTTGCCGGAAATGCCATAACCGAGGATCTTGCCCTCGCCCTTGAGCTCGGCCAGCGTCTCGTACACACCTGACTCGCGCAGCACGGCGAGATCGTTGCCGTCGGAATGCACCAGCAGCAGATCGATACGGTCGGTCTCCAGGCGTTTGAGGCTGCGCTCGACCGAGAGGCGGGTATGCGCGGGGGAGAAATCGAAGTGCGACTGTCCCTGCTCGAACTCTTCGCCGGTCTTGCTGACGATCACCCACTCATCACGCTGACCACGTAGCAGCGGGCCGAGGCGTTGCTCGCTGACGCCGTAAGCCGGCGCGGTATCGATCAGGTTGATGCCCAGCTCGCGGGCCTGCTGCAGCAAGGCCCGCGCCTGCGCATCGTCAGGAATGGTGAAACCATTGGGGTACTTCACGCCCTGATCACGGCCGAGCTTGACCGTGCCCAGGCCCAGCGGCGAAACCCGCAAGCCGGTGGAGCCCAGCGGGCGATGCAGCTCATGCAGGGTGCTCATGGCAGCAGTGCCTCCCACACCGGCTGTCCCAGCGCTGGGCGCGGCAGTTCGGGCAATGGTGCATGGCCACCAGGCTGCAGGTTATCGCGCTGCAGAGCCGCAAGTACGCGGTCAGCGAAGTCCGGCGCCAGCGCCAGCTTGGTCGGCCAGCCCACCAGCAGGCGCTGTTGCTCGGCGAGAAAGGCATTGTCCGGGCGCACCAGGCCCGACTGCGCGGGCTCGGCGCGATCCACACGCAATGTGGCCCAGCGGGTCTGGCTCTGGTCGACCCAAGGCAGCAGCGCCGCCATTTCCTTTTGCGCGGCCTGAATTTGAGCGACCTCGTCGCGAGCGACGCCATCAGCTTCAGCCAGGTCGCCACCGAGGTACCAGACCCACTGCCCATCGGCCGCCGGATGGGTGGTCACGGTGACCCGAGGCTTGGGCCCACCACCGAGGCAATGTGCATACAACGGTTTCAGCGCCGGCCCCTTGGCCAGCACCATATGCAGGGGGCGCAACTGCTGTGCGGGCTGTTCGATGCCCAGAGCGGCGAGCAACTCGGCATTGCCGGCCCCCGCGCTGAGCACCACGCGCTGCGCACGAATCTCGCGACCGTCGACGGCCAGCCCGCACAGCTCGCCATTGACCTGCAGCGGTTCGATACGCTCGGCGGCCAACAGGCTGTCGCCGGCCAGTTCAGCCAGGCGTGCGATCAGGCTCGGCACATCGAGCACCAGCTCGGCGAGGCGATAGACCTTGCCCTTGAACTTCGGGTGCTGCAGCGCCGGCGGCAATTGCTCGCCCTTGACCTGATCGACACGGCCGCGAACGGCCTTGCTGGCGAAGAAACTGGTGAGGTTGCCGGCCAGAGTGCCAGGCGACCACAGGTAATGCGCGTCGGAAAGAATGCGCACACCGGACAGATCCAGCTCGCCATTGCCCGCCAGCGCTTCGCGCCAGCGTCGCGGCATATCGGCGATGGCCTCGGAGGCACCGGTCAGCGCGCCATGCAGGGCGTATTTGGCGCCGCCATGGATGATGCCCTGTGACTTCAGGCTCTGCCCGCCCCCCAGGCTGCCACGCTCAACCAGAACAGTGGCGTAGCCCTGCTGACGCAGGCGCGCATTGAGCCAGAGGCCGGCGATACCACCGCCGACAATCAGGACATCGGTGCTCAGAGACTGGGACATGAACGGGCCTCAGCGAAAAACAGGCGCGCAGTATAACGGCTTCAGACAGTACCCGTAGGGTGTGCCATGCGCACCAAGGTCCTCAGGTACGCACGGCCCTCAGTGACCGGTGGAGCTGGAGAACAACTGGATCACCACCACGCCACTGACGATCAGCCCCATGCCGAGCACGGCCGGCAGATCGAGCTTTTGCTGATAGATGAACATCGCCGCGATACTGACCAACACGATGCCCAGCCCTGCCCAAATGGCGTAGGCGATGCCCACCGGGATGGTACGCACCACCAGAATCAGCATCCAGAAGGCGATCGCGTAACCGCCGATCACCAGCAACAACGGCAAGGGTTTGTTGAAGCCGTCGATAGCCTTCATCGAGGTGGTGGCGACCACTTCGGCCGCGATGGCAATGGCGAGATAGAGATATCCGGGCATGATGGCGACTCCTGAAAGATGAGCGCAATTCTAAGTGCTTCCATGATGGGATAAAGTCATTACCTATCTGCATTTGAGATAGGACAGCCATGAACTGGAATCTCGATCAGCTTCAACTGTTCGTCCGTACCGCCGAAAGCCGATCCTTTTCTGCGGCGGCTCGGCAAACCGGACGCGCGCAATCGGCGGTCAGCACCGCCATCGCCCTGCTCGAAAGCGATCTTGGCGTCACCCTCTTCGAACGCAGCAGTGGGCGCCAGCCGCGCCTGACCGAAGCGGGCATCGCGCTGCTGGAGCAGGCCCGCAGCGTGTTGCAGCAGTGCGAGCGACTCGATGGCCGCGCGCTGGGTCTGGCGCGTGGCGAGGAAGCGCGCCTGCGCCTGGCTCAGGACGAAGCCATGCCCTACCAGCCAGTGCTGGCCAGCCTTGAAGCCCTGGCCGAGGCCTTTCCGCTGCTAGAAGTGCAGCTTTCCAGCGGCGCCCAGGGCGACGTGGCGCGCAAGCTGCTGCAGCGCCAGGCCGATCTGGGCCTGCTGTTTCATCACGAACAGATGCCCAGGGAACTGGAAAGCCAGCGCCTGGGCACCATCGAGATGGTCACGGTGTGCAGCCCGCAACACCCGCTGGCCGGGCTCGACAGCGTCGAACGTCGCGACCTGGCCGAACACCGTCAGTTGCTGATGACGCCACAGGACAGCCACTACCCTGGCGGCGAACAGATCAGCCCACTGGTATGGCGCGCCGACAGCTTCTACGTCATGGCCGAGCTGGTGATACGCGGCCTTGGCTGGGCCTGGCTGCCGCGCCATGTGGCGCAGTATCCGACCTACCAGGGCCACTTGCAGGAACTGCGCAGCGATTGGGCACCGCTGCCGCTGGTGGTGGAGCTGGTCTGTCGCCGCGACGGCGCACTCGGCCCCGCCGCCAACTGGCTGGCCGACTGCCTGGCGCGCGAACTGCTGCGCCCGCAAGCGTGATCACGCTTCCAGCCGATGCCGGGCGGCGATAAGCTGCGCCCCCATGAACAGACTCCTCTACACCCTGCTGCTGCACCTGGCCCTGCCTCTGATTGCCCTGCGCCTGGCAGTGCGCGCGCGCAAGGCGCCAGCTTACGCTCGGCGTATCGACGAACGTTTCTCCCTCGGCCTGCCGGCGATGAAACCCGGCGGCATCTGGGTGCACGCGGTATCGGTGGGCGAAAGCATCGCCGCCGCGCCGATGATCCGCGCGTTGCAGGCGCGCTATCCCAAGCTGCCGATCACCGTGACCTGCATGACGCCGACCGGCTCCGAGCGCATCCAGGCGCTGTTCGGTGAAAACGTGCAGCACTGCTACCTGCCCTATGATCTGCCCTGGGCTGCCGCGCGTTTTCTCGACCGCGCACGGCCGCGTCTGGCCGTGGTGATGGAAACCGAGCTGTGGCCGAACCACATCCATCAGTGCGCCAAGCGCAACATTCCCGTAGCCCTGGCCAACGCGCGCCTGTCCGAGCGCTCGGCACGCGGCTATGCACGCTTTGGCAAACTCACCGCACCAATGCTTGCCGAACTGTCGCTGATCGCCGTGCAGACCCAGGCCGAGGCGCAGCGTTTTCTCGATCTGGGCGCTCGCCCTAGCTGTGTGGAAGTCACCGGTTCGATCAAGTTCGACCTGAAGATCGATGCCGAACTGCTGCAACGCGCCGTCGAGCTGCGCCGCCAGTGGCAGGCCGAGCAGCGCCCGGTGTGGATTGCCGCCAGCACCCACGCGGGCGAAGACGAGATCATCCTCGCCGCCCATCGCCAGTTGCTGGAGACGCAGCCGGATGCACTGCTGATTCTGGTGCCACGTCACCCTGAGCGCTTCAACTCGGTCCATGAGCTATGCATCAGTGAGGGGCTAACCACTCGCCGCCGCTCCACGGCTGAAGCCGTTCAAACCGGCGACCAGGTGCTGCTCGGTGACACAATGGGTGAGCTGTTGTTTCTCTACGCGCTGGCGGATATCGCCTTCGTCGGCGGCAGCCTGGTGGCCAATGGCGGCCACAACCTGCTGGAGCCGGCAGCGCTGGGTAAGCCGGTGCTGAGCGGGCCGCACCTGTTCAACTTCCTGGAAATCGCCGCGCAGTTGCGTGAAGCCGGCGCCCTGAGCGAAGTGGAGAACGCCGTGCAGTTGGCGGACAGAGTGGCGATGCTGCTGAACGAACCAAGCGAGATACAGCGCATGAGCCAGGCCGGCCTGAGCGTACTCAAGGCCAACCAGGGCGCGCTGGAGCGCCTGCTAGAGGGGTTGCAGCGTCTTCTGTAGCCCGGATGTAATCTGGGGAAACGTCACGCGGCTTGATACTGCTTGATGTAGGGTGTCGCGGGGCCGCCCAGGCTGTGCACACCGCCAATCCCATGGTGCGCGCGGCGCACCCTACGCATGACCTGATTTAGCTCGGGTAGGGTGCGCCATGCGCACCGCCAACCCGATCGGTGCGCGCAGCGCACCCTACTTGCTCTATCGCCCAAATGAAAAGCCCGACGCTAGTCGGGCTTTTTGCTTGCTGCAAACGTCTCAGAAATCCTGATTGTTCTGCAGGCGTTCTTCGGCGGCAGAGGCCAAATCCGGCGGCAGGAAGTCCTTGTCCGGGTTGTAGTCCGGCTTGAGGAAGCTGCCCAGCGCTTCCAGGTCGGCTGGGCTGAGGGTGCCGGCCGCCTGCTTCAGGCGCAGGTTGTTGAGGATATAGTCGTAACGCGCGTCGTTGTAATTGCGCACAGCGCTGTACAGCTGACGCTGGGCGTCGAGCACGTCAACGATGTTGCGGGTACCGACCTGGTAACCGATCTCGGTGGCTTCCAGCGCGCTCTGGTTGGAGATGATCGACTGGCGGCGCGCCTGTACGGTTTCCACGTCGGTGTTCACCGCACGGAACAGGTTGCGGGTGTTCTGCACCACCTGGCGGCGCAGGCTCTCGCGCAGTTGTTCGGTCTGGCCGAGGCGCTGGTAAGCCTCGCGCACCTGCGAGCTGGTCAGGCCGCCGCTGTACAGCGGGATGTTCAATTGCAGGCCGATGGAGCGCTGTGAGACGTCGCCGCTATAGCGTGGCGCACCAAAGGAGCCGGAATTGGTGAAACCCAGGCTGTCGTTATCGCCCTGCTGATAGCTGGCCACGGCATCCAGGGTCGGCGCATGGCCGGCCTTGCGCTGACGCAGATTCTCTTCGGCGGCCGTCACGGCATACAGACTGGCCTGCAGGTTGAGGTTCTGTGCTGCGGCGGTGTCGACCCAGGCCTTGGCATCGTTCGGCGTCGGCGCAAGCACCGGCAGGGTGTGGACAATCCCTTCGACGGCCAGGTAATCGCGGTTGGTCAGGGTCACCAGGGCTTCGAAGGCGTCATCAACCGCGCGCTCGGCGAGCAAGCGATTGGCGCGTGCCGTATCGAACCCGGCCTGCGCCTCGAGCACATCGGTCTTGTCGGACAGACCGACATCGAAACGTTCATTGGCCTGGTCCAGCTGACGTTTGAATGCCGCTTCCTCGGCCTTGGTCGAGGCCAGGGTGTCCTGCGCACGCAACACAGCGAAATAGGTTTCGGCGCTCTGCAGAATCAAATTCTGCTCAGTGGCAGACAACTCCAGCGAAGCCTGCTCGCTGGTGGCCTCGGCGGCCTGCAGTTGGAACCAGCGGTCGGCACGGAACAGCGGCTGACTGAGGTTGGCCTGATAGACCAGGCCACTGCGCGAGAGGGTCACGCTGGGCGAATCGACTTCGGTACGCGTGTCGCCGTAATTGGCACCGGCGGACAGGTTGGGCAGCAAGCCGGCACGCGCCTGTGGCACCACTTCGCGGCGAGCCTGATAGTCGGCGCGCGCGGCGGCGATATCGGCGTTGTTCTTCGCCGCTTCCTGATACACGGTGACCAGGTCGGTCTTGCTCGACAGCGGGGTCTCTTCGGCCTGAACCAGGGCCACCGAAGCGGCGGCCACGGCGATTGCCAGGGAAAGTCTGCGCAACATGATGGAGTCGATCCTTGAATAGGCGGTAATCGGCAAGGCTACGGGTCGCCACAGTCGGGGGTCAAGCGCGCCATGGACGGCATCAGTCTAGCTGGCGGCAAGCTATGTTGCTCGTCGGGAACAATCCACTATCAGCAGCGCAAGCAGTCGCTTTCCGACGCGCGGGTCGATATTTATTGACCGCCGAGTTGGTTTTCTCCCACCAGCTTGTTTAGACTGCCCGAGTTCTTGTCGGGGTGCCCCATATGCGGGGCTGAGATTGGCAGCTGCCGGATCCCGTTGAACCTGATCAGGTTAAGGCCTGCGTAGGGAACAAGATGTCCTCGCCAGCGTACCGGCGAGTCCTCTCGGCACCGCCCCATGGTGCATCTCGCGCCCTTCGTCCGCTCAGGTTCCAACTCCGACAACCTTCCCCGGAGAGAGCCTTGATGAGCGTACAACAACAAAAGAATTTGAGTGAGTCGGCCCAGGTCGACCAACAGTCGGTACAGCCCTTCCCCCGTTCGCAGAAAGTCTATGTACAGGGTTCGCGCCCGGACATTCGCGTGCCGATGCGCGAAATCAGCCTGGACGTCACTCCCACCGACTTCGGCGGCGAGATCAACGCTCCGGTCACCGTCTACGACACCTCCGGCCCCTACACTGACCCAAACGTCACCATCGACGTGCGCAAGGGCCTGGCCGACGTACGCAGCGCCTGGATCGAGGATCGCGGCGACACTGAGAAACTGCCGGGTCTCTCCTCCGAGTTCGGCCAGCGCCGCCTGAACGATGCCGAGCTGACCAAGATGCGCTTTGCCCACGTGCGCAACCCGCGCCGGGCCAAGGCCGGGCATAACGTCAGCCAGATGCATTACGCCAAGAAGGGCATCATCACGCCCGAGATGGAATACATCGCCATCCGCGAGAACATGAAGCTGGCCGAGGCGCGTGAAGCCGGCCTGCTGAAAGAACAACACGCTGGCCACAGCTTCGGCGCCGCCATCCCGAAAGAGATCACCCCCGAGTTCGTGCGCAGCGAAGTCGCGCGTGGCCGCGCCATCATCCCGGCCAACATCAACCACGTGGAGCTGGAGCCGATGATCATCGGCCGCAACTTCCTGGTGAAGATCAACGGCAACATCGGCAACTCGGCGCTCGGCTCTTCGATTGAAGAAGAAGTGGCCAAGCTGACCTGGGGCATCCGCTGGGGTTCGGACACGGTGATGGACCTGTCCACCGGCAAGCATATCCACGAGACCCGCGAGTGGATCATCCGCAACTCGCCGGTGCCGATCGGCACCGTGCCGATCTACCAGGCGCTGGAAAAGGTCGGCGGCATCGCCGAAGACCTGACTTGGGAGCTGTTCCGCGACACCCTGATCGAGCAGGCCGAACAGGGCGTGGACTACTTCACCATCCACGCCGGCGTACTGCTGCGCTACGTGCCGCTGACCGCCAAGCGCGTTACCGGCATCGTTTCACGCGGCGGCTCGATCATGGCCAAGTGGTGCCTGGCGCATCACAAGGAAAACTTCCTCTACACCCACTTCGAAGACATCTGCGAAATCATGAAGGCCTATGACGTCAGCTTCTCGCTGGGCGACGGCCTGCGTCCGGGCTCGATTGCCGACGCCAACGACGAAGCGCAGTTCGGTGAACTGGAAACCCTCGGCGAACTGACCAAGATCGCCTGGAAGCACGACGTGCAGTGCATGATCGAAGGCCCTGGCCACGTGCCGATGCAACTGATCAAGGAGAACATGGACAAGCAGCTGGAATGCTGCGACGAGGCGCCGTTCTACACCCTCGGCCCGCTGACCACCGACATCGCGCCGGGCTATGACCACATCACCAGCGGCATCGGCGCGGCGATGATCGGCTGGTTCGGCTGCGCCATGCTCTGCTACGTCACGCCCAAGGAGCACCTGGGCCTGCCGAACAAGGATGACGTGAAGACCGGCATCATCACTTACAAGATCGCTGCCCACGCAGCGGACCTGGCCAAGGGTCATCCGGGCGCGCAGATCCGCGACAACGCCTTGTCCAAGGCGCGTTTCGAGTTCCGCTGGGAAGACCAGTTCAACCTCGGCCTGGACCCGGACACCGCCCGAGCCTTCCATGACGAGACGTTGCCGAAGGACTCGGCCAAGGTGGCACACTTCTGTTCCATGTGCGGGCCGAAGTTCTGCTCGATGAAGATCACCCAGGAAGTGCGCGAGTACGCCAAGGAGCAGCGTATCGATGCCGTCGATCTGGATGCCGAACAAGGCATGCAGGCCAAGGCCGAGGAATTCAAGGCGCAAGGCAGCCAGCTCTACCAACGCGTGTAGCAGGCCGTCATGGAAGCTTGATCTGGCAGCACTATGCTCGCTAGTGTGACGGGTAACGGGCCGCACCAGACCGTGTGAAAACGTAGCGAGCGAAGGTCAGGCAAGGCAAAAAACGGCGAAAAGCGCAGTTTACGAGTTGTAAATGAGCATTTTGATCGGACTCGCGCACGAGCCGTTTTTTAACGCAGCATGAGCGAGCGCAGTAGTCTTCACACAGTCTGAGCTTGGCCCGTTACGACTATCTGGGGAGCTTCCATGGGCAAAGACGACATCGACATCATCGAGCGCGAGAACTGCTTTCGCGGCTTCTACCGCCTTGACCGCATCAAGCTGCGCCATCGACAGTTCGCCGGCAACATGGGCCCGCAGCTGACCCGCGAGCTGTTCGTGCGTCACGACGCCGTGTGCGTGCTGCCATACGATCCGCAGCGCGACGAAGTGGTGCTGATCGAGCAGTTTCGCGTCGGTGCCATGGACAAAAGCACCAACCCCTGGCTGCTGGAGCTGGTCGCAGGCTTGATCGACAAGGACGAGCAACCCGAGGAGGTCGCGCGTCGCGAGGCCATCGAGGAAGCTGACCTGCCCCTGACTTCGCTCTGGCCGATCACCCAGTACTACCCTTCGCCCGGCGGCTCGGACGAGCGCGTACACCTGTTCGTCGGTCGCTGCAGCAGTGAGGGTGCCGGCGGTGTGCATGGCCTACCTGAAGAAGGCGAGGACATCCGGGTACAGGTGATGCCGCTGGCGGACGCCCTGGCCGCCGTGCGCGACGGGCGTATCGACAACGCAGCCAGCATCATCGCCCTGCAATGGCTGGCGCTTAACCGCGATGAAGTGCGGGGGATGTGGTCGTGAACCTGCTGCGCGAGCGCTATCGGGTCGACCTGGTCGAGCTGCAAGCAGCTTGCGAGGCCAACTACGCACGCCTGATGCGCCTGCTGCCGCACATGCGCGAGCACACGGAAAGCCGCCGCGTCGCCCTGAGCCAGGGCGAACACCAGCTCGGCGTGCTGGCGCTGGACGTGCTGGAAAGTTGCCCCTACACCACCACACTGTGCGTGCGCCAGGAACATAGCCTGCCCTGGCTACCGGTGCCGCAGTTACAAGTGCGGGTCTATCATGACGCACGTATGGCCGAGGTGGTCGGCGCCGAGAACGCGCGCCGCCTGCATATTCGTTACCCCTACCCCAACGCGGCGATGCATCAACCTGACGAAAAGAGTCAGCTCAACCTGTTCCTCGGTGAATGGCTGAGTCATTGCCTGGCCTGTGGGCATGAGCCACAGCCGGTGATGTAGGCCGACGATCAAGCTTTTCGATGCCTGGCCGATAGCGCGGCGTTGCACTCTGTGAGTGCCCCCCAGCCTGACCACTGTCGCGAACAACGGCAAAAAGCGCTTCTGGCGTTTTTTCTGTGACCTGCGTCCGCTTCCCGGGTTTTCCCTTTACCGCGGCAACCACCATAATTCACCCGATTGTGCCCTAGGAGACGGTCTTGCCGAGCCTGCCCACCCCATCCCCTGATTCCTCGGTACTGCTGGTGCAGTTGTCCGACAGCCATCTGTTCGCCGAAGCGGACGGCAAGCTGCTGGGCATGGATACTTGCGACAGCCTGCAGCGGGTGATCGAACGGGTACAGCAGGAACAGCCGCAGATCGACCTGATTCTGGCTACAGGTGATCTTTCGCAGGACGGCAGCGAAGCGTCGTATCAGCGCTTTCGCCAACTCACCTCAGCCATCGACGCACCAACCCGCTGGCTGGCTGGCAACCATGACGAAATCCCTCCCATGCAGGCCGCCTGCCAGGGCAGCGAGCTGCTGGAGCCGGTAATCGACCTTGGTGCCTGGCGCATCGTCATGCTCGATTCATCGATCCCCGGCGCGGTGCCCGGTTTTCTTGCCGACAGCCAACTCGAACTGCTCGAACACGCCCTCAGCGAAGCGCCGCAACGTCATCACCTGATCTGCCTGCACCACCATCCGGTCTCCATCGGCTGCAAGTGGATGGAACCCATCGGCCTGCGCAACCCCGACGCCCTTTTCGCCGTGCTCGACCGCTACCCGCAGGCGCGCGCTGTGCTCTGGGGACATATCCATCAGGAGTTCGACCAGCAGCGCGGCAATCTGCGCCTGCTCGCCTCGCCTTCGACCTGCGTACAGTTCGCGCCGGGCAGCGAGGAATTTCAGGTGGACAGTGAAGCCCCCGGCTACCGCTGGCTGCGCCTGCATGCCGATGGAAGGCTGGACACCGGCGTATCGCGCGTCACCGGCATCCATTTCGAAGTGGACTACAGCGTCAAGGGTTACTGAGACCCCCGCCAATCAGCTTGAAGCTTGCAGCTTGAGGCCCCGGACGAGTAGCCTCCCGCTCCATGACCGCATCCATCCTCTATATACACGGCCTGAACAGCTCGCCGGCCTCGCACAAGGCCAGCCAGTTGAGCCGCGCCATGGCCCACCTGGGTCTGGAAAACCAGTTGCGCGTACCGGCCCTGCATCATCATCCGCGTCAGGCCATGGCGCAGTTGCAGGCGCTGATCAGCGAACTCGGCGCCCCGCTGCTGGTGGGCAGCTCGCTGGGCGGCTATTACTCCACTTACCTGGCCGAACAGCATGGGCTCAAGGCGCTGCTGATCAACCCCGCCGTGCAGCCGCACCTGCGTTTCGACGGCTACCTTGGCCCGCAGAAGAACTACTACAGCGACGAGACCTGGGACCTTACCGAAGATCACGTCCAGGCCCTGGCCGAACTCGACGTTGCGCCGCCGAGCGACCCGACGCGTTACCAGATCTGGCTGCAAACCGGCGACGAAACACTCGACTACCGTGACGCCGAGCATTACTACCGTGCCTGCGCCCTGCGTATCCAGGCCGGTGGTGATCATGGATTCCAGGGCTTCGCCGAACGCCTGCCGGCAATCTTCGCATTCGCCGGCATTAGCGCCACACTCTGGCGCGATACCGACTTTTCCGTATTCAATTGACGATCAAGAGACCCTATGGCCCAGCAGAACGCCTATAACGCCGATGCCATCGAAGTCCTTTCCGGCCTCGACCCGGTGCGCAAGCGCCCGGGCATGTATACCGATACCACGCGCCCCAACCACCTGGCCCAGGAAGTCATCGACAACAGCGTCGACGAAGCCCTGGCCGGGCACGCCAAGTCGATCCAGGTCATCCTCCACGAGGACAATTCGCTGGAAGTGCTCGACGACGGCCGTGGCATGCCCGTGGACATCCACCCGGAAGAAGGCGTACCAGGCGTCGAGCTGATCCTCACCAAGCTGCACGCCGGCGGCAAGTTCAGCAACAAGAACTACCAGTTCTCCGGCGGTCTGCATGGTGTCGGCATCAGCGTGGTCAACGCGCTGTCGACCCGCGTGGTGGTCACCGTCAAGCGTGACGGCAATGAATACCAGATGAGCTTCGCCGACGGCTTCAAGGCCAGCGAGCTGGAAGTCATCGGTACGGTCGGCAAGCGCAACACCGGCACCAGCGTGCACTTCTGGCCGGACGCCAAGTACTTCGACTCCTTCAAGTTCTCCATCAGCCGTCTCAAACATGTGCTCAAGGCCAAGGCCGTACTCTGCCCGGGCCTGAACGTCAGCTTCGAAGACAAGGCCTCGGGAGAGAAGGTCGAGTGGCATTACGAGGACGGCCTGCGCTCCTATCTGGTCGATGCCGTCAGCGAGTTCGAGCGCCTGCCGGCCGAGCCTTTCGTCGGTAGCCTGGCCGGCAACAAGGAGGCGGTGGACTGGGCCCTGCTGTGGCTGCCCGAAGGCGGCGACGCGGTGCAGGAAAGCTACGTCAACCTCATCCCCACCGCGCAGGGCGGTACCCACGTCAACGGCCTGCGCCAGGGCCTGCTCGATGCCATGCGCGAATTCTGCGAGTTCCGCAACCTGCTGCCGCGTGGGGTGAAGCTCGCCCCGGAAGACGTCTGGGAACGCATTGCCTTCGTTCTTTCGATGAAGATGCAGGACGCGCAATTCTCCGGCCAGACCAAGGAGCGCCTGTCCTCGCGTGAAGCGGCGGCGTTCGTCTCCGGCGTCGTTAAAGATGCCTTCAGCCTGTGGCTCAACGCCCACCCGGAAACCGGCCTGGCGCTGGCCGAGCTGGCTATCAGCAATGCCGGCCGCCGCCTCAAGGCCGGCAAGAAGGTCGAGCGCAAGAAGATCACCCAGGGCCCGGCGCTGCCCGGCAAGCTGGCCGACTGCGCTGGGCAGAACCCGCTGCGCTGCGAGCTGTTCCTGGTCGAGGGTGACTCGGCCGGCGGCAGCGCCAAGCAGGCACGCGACAAGGAGTTCCAGGCCATCATGCCGCTGCGCGGCAAGATACTGAACACCTGGGAAGTGGACGGCAGCGAAGTCCTGGCCAGCCAGGAGGTTCACGATATCGCCGTGGCCGTCGGTATCGATCCCGGCTCCAGCGACCTGAGCGGGCTGCGCTACGGCAAGATCTGCATCCTTGCCGACGCCGACTCCGACGGCCTGCACATTGCGACCCTGCTCTGCGCCCTGTTCGTCCGTCACTTCCGGCCGCTGGTGGATGCAGGCCATGTCTACGTAGCGATGCCGCCGCTGTACCGAATCGACCTGGGCAAGGAAATTTTCTACGCCCTGGACGACGCCGAACGCGACGGCATCCTCGATCGCCTGGTGGCCGAGAAACGTCGCGGCAAGCCACAGGTCACCCGTTTCAAGGGCCTCGGCGAGATGAACCCGCCACAGCTGCGCGAAACCACCATGGACCCCAACACCCGGCGCCTGGTGCAACTGACCCTGGATGATTTCGAGGGCACCCGCGAAGTAATGGATATGCTGCTGGCGAAAAAGCGCGCCGGTGATCGCAAGAGCTGGTTGGAAAGCAAGGGCAACCTGGCCGAGGTACTGGCCTGATGCGCAATCACCTCCTTGCACTGGGTCTGTTGGCCGGCGTCGCGAACGCCGAGCCGGTGGTGCTGGAAGAGCTGAAGCTGGAAGCCGAATACCCGGTAACGGAAATGCCAGGCGGCAACCTCTCCGGCCTGGCCCTGTGCGGCGAAACGCTGTGGGCGGTTTCCGACCGTGATGACGACCGCCTCTATCAACTGCATCGCGAAGACGGCCTGCTGCGCGCCGAAGCAGAAACCTTCGTCGCCCCCGAACCACCCGAGAGCGCTCTGCCCTGGGGCCTGCGCATGCGCAACTGGGCCGCCGGCCTGGCGCGTGGCGGCAAGCTGGATTTCGAGGGAATGTCCTGCGACGCACAGGGTAACCGCTACCTGGTCAGCGAAACCCGCGCCGCCGTACTGCAGGTCAGCAGCAACGGCAATGCGCAGTGGCTCAACCTGCCGACCGGCCTGGTACGCCAGGCACGCGCCAGCGGCATGCTGCTGCATTTCAACCAGGGCTTCGAAGGCATCGCCATCGACCCGGCGGGCGAACGCCTGTGGCTGGCAGCAGAACAACGTCGCCGCGGCCTGGCCGTGTTGCATCGAAACGGCAGCAGCTGGCGCTGCACGGGCGGCTGCGTACTGACCAGCGAGAGCGGTGACGAGGTATCACCTGAAGCGCTGGGTGGCCATCTGGCACCGCGTGATTTCTCCGGACTGGATTACTTCGAGGAAAAGCTCTTTACCCTTGAGCGCCAGGCCCATCGGATCTGCCGACGCACCTTGAGCAACGGTGCCACGGAGATCTGCTGGTCATTTGCAGCCGAGGCCTTGAGCGAGCCGCGCCGCTACGCGTCGAACTACGGCATGGCCGAAGCGCTGTGGATTGACAAGGACGGTGCCTGGATCGGCGTCGACAATGGTAGTCAGACCCGCGCCGACGGCGAAGAGCGTCCTATCGTCTGGCGTTTTGCCGCGCCCAAGGGCGGCTGGAGCCGACGTCCGTGAGTGAACAGACACCGGGCCGCCGCGCCGGACGAGTGATGCTGATACTCGCCTGGGGCGCCGGCCTGCTGCTGGCCACGCATTTTTTCGGAAACTGGGAAGATCGCCAACGCAACCCGAACCAGACACCGCAGTCGGTGCATGGCGATGGTTTCGTCGAGGTGAGCCTGGCCAGTAGTCGTCAGGGTCATTACCTGGTCGATGGTCAGATCGATGGGCATGACGTGACCTTTCTGCTCGACACCGGCGCCACCCAGGTGGCGATCCCCAGTGCGGTAGCCGAACGTCTCGGCCTGCAACGCGGCGCCCCGATCATCATCAGCACGGCCAACGGCCGTGCTACCGGGCATCGCACACGCCTGGACAGCCTGCGCCTGGGCGATATCGAACTGCGTGACGTCGCCGCATTGATTGCCCCAGGCATGGACGGCGACGACGTGCTGCTGGGCATGAGTGCCCTGAAACAACTCGAATTCAGTCAGAAGGGCGGCACCCTGGTGCTGCGCCAATCAACCTTGCAATGAGGCCCGCATGAGCGAATCCCTCGATTTGAGCCTGGAAGGCGTTGAACGCCGGTCACTCGCCGATTTCACCGAGCAGGCTTATCTCAACTACTCCATGTACGTGATCATGGACCGTGCCCTGCCGCATATCGGCGACGGCCTGAAACCCGTGCAACGGCGCATCATCTATGCCATGAGCGAACTGGGCCTGGATGCCGACTCCAAGCACAAGAAATCCGCGCGTACCGTCGGTGACGTGCTCGGTAAATTTCACCCGCACGGCGACAGCGCCTGCTACGAAGCCATGGTGCTGATGGCGCAACCGTTCAGCTATCGCTACACCCTGGTCGACGGCCAGGGCAACTGGGGTGCCCCGGACGATCCCAAGTCCTTCGCCGCCATGCGTTACACCGAGGCGCGCCTGTCGCGCTATTCGGAAGTGCTGCTCTCCGAACTCGGCCAAGGCACTGTCGACTGGGTGCCCAACTTCGACGGCACCATGAACGAACCGGCGACCCTGCCGGCGCGCTTGCCCAACCTGCTGCTCAACGGCACCACCGGCATCGCCGTGGGCATGGCCACCGACGTGCCGCCGCACAACCTGCGCGAAGTCGCGGCGGCCTGCGTGCGCTTGCTGGATGAGCCCGGCGCCACGGTCGAGCAGCTTTGCGAGCATATCCAGGGCCCGGACTTCCCCACCGAAGCCGAGGTCATCACGCCCAAGGCCGATCTGCTGAAGATCTACGAGACCGGCCGCGGCTCGGTGCGCATGCGCGCCGTCTATCGCCTCGAAGACGGCGACATTGTCGTCACCGCTCTGCCGCATCAGGTCTCCGGGGCCAAGGTGCTGGAACAGATCGCCGCGCAGATGCAGGCCAAGAAGCTGCCGATGGTCGCCGACCTGCGTGACGAGTCGGATCATGAGAACCCGACCCGCATCGTCATCATCCCGCGCTCCAACCGCGTCGATGCCGACGAACTGATGACCCACTTGTTCGCCACCACCGATCTGGAGTCCAGCTACCGGGTCAATACCAACGTCATCGGCCTAGACGGAAAACCGTCGGTCAAAGACCTGCGCACTCTGCTCAGCGAGTGGCTGGTGTACCGCGTCGGCACCGTACGCCGTCGCCTGCAGTTCCGCCTGGACAAGGTGGAGCGTCGCCTGCACCTGTTGGAGGGCTTGCTGATCGCCTTCCTCAACCTCGACGAAGTCATTCGCATCATCCGCACCGAAGATCAGCCCAAGCCGGTGCTGATGGAGCGTTTTGGCCTGACCGACGTGCAGGCCGACTACATCCTCGACACCCGCCTGCGTCAACTGGCTCGCCTGGAAGAGATGAAGATCCGCGGCGAGCAGGACGAACTGGCCAAGGAACGCGAGAAACTGCTGGCCCTGCTGGGCAGCGAAGCCAAGCTGAAGAAGCTGGTACGCAAGGAAATCATCGAGGACGCCGAGAAGTACGGCGATGACCGCCGCTCGCCTATCGTCGCCCGCGCCGAAGCCAAGGCTCTGTCGGAAACCGAGCTGATGCCGACCGAGCCGGTCACCGTGGTGCTCTCGGAAAAAGGTTGGGTGCGCTGCGCCAAGGGCCATGACATCGACGCCACCGGCCTGTCCTACAAGGCCGGTGACGGCTTCAAGGCGGCAGCGCCGGGGCGCTCGAACCAGTACGCGGTGTTTATCGACTCCACAGGCAGGAGCTATTCGCTCGCCGCCCACAGCCTGCCGTCGGCACGCGGTCAGGGCGAACCGCTGACCGGTCGGCTGACGCCACCACCAGGGGCGACCTTCGAATGCGTGATGCTGCCGGAGGACAGTGCGCTGTACGTGATCGCCTCCGATGCCGGTTACGGTTTCGTGGTCAAGGGCGAGGATCTGCAGGCCAAGAACAAGGCGGGCAAGGCGCTGCTGACCCTGCCCAACGGCGCCAAGGTGGTCACCCCGAAGCCAGTCAGCAATCTGGAAGACAGCTGGTTGGCCGCGGTGACGACAGAAGGTCGCCTGCTGCTGTTCAAGGTCACCGATCTGCCGCAACTGGGTAAAGGCAAGGGCAACAAGATCATCGGTATTCCCGGCGAGCGCGTCGCCTCGCGCGAGGAATATCTGACCGATCTGGCCGTGCTGCCCAGCGGCGCCAGTTTGGTCTTGCAGGCTGGGAAGCGTACCCTGACACTCAAAGCCGACGACCTCGAGCACTACAAGGGCGAGCGCGGCCGCCGTGGTAACAAGCTGCCGCGAGGCTTCCAGCGCGTCGACCAACTGCTGGTGGAATAGCGTCGGCAACACACCCCGTTCGTCCGGGATATCCGCGCTACCAGCCAGCAGGCAAGGCTGGAGTCGTAGCGCGGTTTGACGGATGATACGCGCCCCGGGTCATGCGCAAATGACCCCACAGCATGATATGGGATCGATATGCAGCTGCCCCAGAAGCGGCTGCCTGGAATTAATGATGACTGTAGTACGCCCTGTGGCTCTACTTCTGACTACGCTGCTCGTATTGAGTGGTTGCAGTTTGCTGCAGCAGAAGCCGGTTCCTCTTTACCAACTCGATAGCGGCAGCGCCGTAACGCCGACCCAGGACAACGGTGTGACCGTACTGGTCGGCCCGATCAGCGTGGCCGATTACCTGCGCCAGCAAAATCTGCTGCAACGCCAGGCCGATGGCAGCCTGGTGGCCGCGCATGATGCCCGCTGGGCCAGCGGGCTGGCCAACGATATCGACCAGCAGATGCTGCGCCAGCTGGCCTGGCGCCTGGATAGTCAGCGCCTGGTTCTAGCCCCGGCGGCACCAGGCTTCAGTGCCGATGCTCAGGTCATGCTGACCATCACCCGCCTGGATTCCGGCCCGGCCCAACCTGCCGTACTGGAAGCCCAGTGGCGCCTGCTCGACCGCCGTGGACAACTGCGCGACAGCCGCCTGATTCGCTTGGAAGAGGCGCACAGTGGGCCCATGGCCGAACAGGTCAAGGCGCAAAGTATCTTGCTGCAACGCCTGGCTGCTGAATTGGCAGTGGCCATTCAGCCCATCGCTGCGGCCGAGCCTACCCCCGAGCCGCCGCGCAAGAAGCCTCCGGTGGCTAAAGCCCAACCGCAGGAACCCGCCGCTGCCGAGCCGAAGATCCCGGTGGCAGAACCGATCAAGATCGATACGGAAGTCTTCCGCTTCTAAGAAGAAGCCCGCAAATGCGGGCTTTTTTCTTGTATGGTGCGCCGCGCGCACCAGCCCTCGGCCGTGGCGCGCGGGCTTACTTGAGCTCGCTGGAACTCTTGCCCAGCAGGCGCCGGGCGATGATCAGCAACTGAATCTGCTGGGTGCCTTCGAAAATATCGAGAATCTTCGAGTCTCGCGCCCACTTTTCCAGCAACTCATCCTCACCGTAGCCCAGCGCACCGGCCAGCTCCACGCACTTGAGCGTCACCTCGCTGGCCACACGCCCGGCCTTGGCCTTGGCGATCGAGGCCTCTTTCGAGTTGGGCAACTTGTTGTCAGCCATCCAGGCGGCCTTCAGCGTCAACAGCCGCGCCGCCTCCCATTCTGCTTCCAGACGATACAGTGTGGCCTCGGCATGAGTGGCGGTCAGCAGCGGCTTGGCGTAATCAAAGCGGCAGCCCGCACAGATCAGCAACTCACGCGTGCGTTCCAGCGCAGCACGAGCGACACCGACCGCCATGCCTGCAACCAGCGGCCGGGTGTTGTCGAAGGTCTCCATGACCCCGGCAAAGCCCTTCTGCACGTCGATCTCGGCGTTTCCCAGCAGGTTGGCCGCTGGTACCCGGCAATCGCTCAGGCTGATCGAAGCCGTATCGGATGCCTTGATCCCCAGCTTCTTCTCGAGGCGCGTAACCGTCATTCCCGCTGTGCCCTTCTCCACCACGAAGGACTTGATCGCCGCACGCCCCAGGCTTTTATCCAGCGTGGCCCAGATCACCACGGCATCGGCACGCTCACCGGAGGTGACGAAGATCTTCTCGCCGTTGAGGATGTAGTGATCACCGTCGCGCACCGCCGTGGTGCGGATCGCCGCTGAATCAGAGCCGCAACCGGGCTCGGTAATGGCCATGGCCGCCCAGGCCCCAGCGAAACGCGCCAGTTGCTCGTCATTGGCCACCGCCGCGATGGCTGCGTTGCCCAACCCCTGCCGTGGCATGGCCAGAAGCAGGCCGACATCACCCCAGCACAGCTCCATCACACCAAGCAGCGCTGCCATGTTGCCAGCATTCTTGTTGCCTGCCTGATGCTCGCGTGCAGCCCCGCGCTTGCTGGCCGAGCCGGCGCCGACTGCGTCGGGTGAGCCTTCGTTCATGCCATCGAGCAACGCAGCGAGCAGATCCAGCTCCTTGGGATAGGCGTGCTCGACCTTGTCATACTTGCGCGAGATCGGCCGAAAGTAGTGCTTGGCCACCTGCTGCGCCTGCTGTTGCAAGCCGTGGAATTTACGTGGGGTTTCCAGGTTCATGGTTGTTCTGCCTGTTCAGAGATGAAGGCCGCCAGCGAGCACCGCCAAGCTGCGCAGGTCGCGATACCAGCGCTCGACCGGGTGCTCCTGAGTAAAACCATGACCACCGAGCAGTTGCACCGCATCGGAACCGATCTTCATCGCCTTATCCACACAGAGCAGACGTGCCAGATAGGCCTCACGGCGCAGCGGCAAACCGGCCTCGGCACGGGCGCAGGCACGCCAGAGCAGCAGGCGCATGGCGTCCACTTCGATGGCGATGTCGGCCACCATGAAGGCCACGCCCTGGCGATGACTGATTGGCTCGCCGAACGCTTGGCGCTCGTTGCAGTACCTCGTCACGTAGTCCAGTGCCGCCTGCGCCGTACCGACTGCAAGGGCGCAAAATGCCAAGGCCGAGTAATCGAGGAAGGCCAGAAAATCGAAGCCATCGCCTGCCAGGCGGCACTCGCTCGACACCTTGACACCTTTCAGTTGAATACGCGTCAACCCACAAGCCTTGAGCCCCATTCCCGGTTCGGTACGGCGGCTGACGCCTTTGCTCGCCGCATCGACGATAAATAGCGCCGGGCCATCAGTTGCCCGGGCGCTTACGATCAATCGACTGGCAGCCAGACCAGCGATGACCAACGCCTTCTCTCCATCGAGCAGATAGTGTTTGCCACGCTTGCGCGCCCGCGTCGCAGGCTGGCCAGCATCGGTCAATACGCCGGGCTCAGTTACCGCCAAGGCGAAGGCTGGCGCGCCTTGCTCACTGATGAATGCCGGCAACCAGGCAGCCTGCTGCGCCGAGTTTCCCCAGCGACGAATGCAATTGGCTGCAGACAGCGGCACTAGCAAGGCTGCGGCCAGAGAAAAGTCGCCCTGCGCCAAGCTCTCGGCGATGAGCGCGTTGCTCAGCACGGTGCGCTCCCCGGCAAGACCACCTTGTGCCTCGGCAACACCATAGTGCGCCAGGCCCAGTTCATGTGCCTGATTGAGCAGTGCTGCAGGCACGTGAGCCCGTGCGTCGGCCTCGTGCGCGGCCGGACGCAGAACCTCCAGCGCGAAGCCCTGGAGCATATCCACCAGCATCTGCTGCTCTTCGGTCAGTGACAGGTCAAACAGGTCATCGGTTGCCGCGCGCGGCGTGTTTCTGCTGCCGCCGGCAGCCAGGCGAAAGCTGACACGGCTACCGCTGTAGACGAGTTTCTCGAAAGATTTGCGCACCTTGAGGCGGTCTGGCCAGTCAGCCTGGGCCAGCTTGCTCAGTACGCTCAGGGCCTGGCCCTGTGTATCGACGATCATGGCATCTCGCTCCACGTGAGGGATGCCATCGATGATGCGCTGCCGACTGGCGCACGCCTATGACCCTCAAGACGCGGCGCGGCGGCAATCGGGTCAAGCCACGGAAAAGCTGAGCAAGGTCTGCGCCTTGCTCAGCCCAGTGTCACTTGCTGCGAATCTTCTCGACGATAGCGGTGGTGGAGCTGTTTTCGACCAGCCCCAGCACACGTACTTCGCCGCCATGGGCCTGGACGATATCCGCACCTACCACCTGATCGATGCCGTAGTCGCCGCCCTTGACCAGCACATCCGGCAGTACCTGTGCGAGCAGGCGCTCGGGCGTGTCTTCACCGAAGCTCACCACCCAATCCACCGCACCGAGACCGGCGAGCACGGCCATGCGCCGGTCGACGGCATTGATCGGACGCCCAGGACCTTTCAGACGGCTGACAGAGGCATCGTCGTTGATCGCAACGATCAGGCGGTCACCCTGCGCACGAGCCTGTTCCAGATAGGTCACGTGACCAGCATGAAGAATGTCGAAGCAGCCATTGGTGAACACGATCTTCTCGCCATGAGCGCGAGCGTCCTCGATGGCGATCAGCAACTGATCCAGGCTCAGCACGCCACGCTCGGAGCCTTCTTCGCGCTGCACAGCGCGTCGCAGCTCGGGTGCGCTGATCGCTGCAGTGCCCAACTTGCCGACGACGATGCCGGCAGCCAGGTTGGCCAGAGCCACCGCCAGCGGCAACTCCTCACCAGCAGCTATGGACGCTGCAAGGGTGGAAATGACCGTATCGCCTGCACCGGTAACGTCGAATACCTCGCGGGCACGAGCCGGCAGATGCAACGGCGCATGCTCCGGACGCAGCAGGGTCATGCCGTGCTCGCCGCGGGTCACCAGCAGCGCGCCCAGCTCCAGTTCGCGCATCAGCGCGGCCCCCTTGCTGACCAGCTCGGCCTCATCGGCGCAACCACCCACGATGAGTTCGAACTCGTGCAGATTGGGAGTGATCAGGCTGGCTCCACGGTAGATGGAGAAGTCCTTGCCCTTGGGATCGGCCAGTACCGCAATGCCCTTCTTTCGCGCCGACTGGATCAGCACCTGATGATTCTGCAACGCCCCCTTGCCATAGTCCGACAGCACCAACACCTTGATCCCATCGAGTAACGTATCGACCTCACGCGCCAGGGCTGCGGTATCGGTGTTGAAAGGCTCTTCGAAATCCATGCGCAGCAGTTGCTGGTGACGGCTCATCACCCGCAACTTGACGATGGTCGGCTGGCTGTCATGACGCTGAAAATGTGCATCCACACCCGCACCACGCAGGCTGTCGCTCAGGCTTTCAGCGGCTTCATCATTACCGGTCACACCAACCAGCAAGGCTCGCGCGCCGAGCGCGGCGATATTCAGAGCCACGTTGGCAGCACCACCGGGACGATCCTCGATCTGGTCGACACGCACCACCGGCACCGGCGCCTCCGGAGAAATCCGCGAGGTGCCACCATGCCAATAGCGATCGAGCATCACGTCGCCCACCACCAGGACGGCGGCTTGATCGTAACGGGGCATGGTCAACTTCATGTGAACTCCGGGGGCCTTAGTGTTGGCGGGCTCGTAGTTTATCAGGCGATATCCAAGGGCGCGCCTTCATCGAGCCCCATGGAATGCAAACGTGCATAGAAACCGTTTTGGGCCAGCAACTGGTCGTGAGTACCGCGCTCGACGATGCGCCCCTGATCCATCACCAGAATCAAATCGGCCTTCTCGATGGTCGACAGACGATGTGCAATCACCAACGTGGTTCGGCCCTCCATGACCCGATCCAGAGCGGCCTGGATATGCCGCTCGGACTCAGTGTCAAGGGCCGAGGTCGCTTCGTCCAGCACCAGGATCGGTGCATCCTTGAGCAACGCCCGCGCAATTGCCAAGCGCTGGCGCTGGCCACCAGACAGCAAGACGCCGTTTTCGCCAACCTCGGTATCAAGCCCCTGCGGCAGCTTTTCGATGAATTCCTTGGCGTAGGCCGCTTCGACCGCCTGCTCAATCGCTTCACGCGGAGCATCGGCCAGGTCGCCATAAGCAATATTGCTGGCCACACTGTCGTTGAACAGGGTGACCTGCTGCGTAACCAAGGCAATATGACGCCGCAGATTACGCAATTTGTATTGCTCGACGTCTACCCCATCCAACAGGATCTGACCCGTTTCGTGATGGTAGAAACGAGGAATCAGGTTGGCCAGGGTCGATTTTCCGCTACCGGAACGCCCGACCAATGCCACCATCTGCCCAGGCTCAGCCGTGAAATTGATATCACTGAGCACAGGCTTTTCCGTGTCCGGATACTGGAAGCTCAGGTTGCGTACTTCCAAACGACCGCTGACGCGCTCGCGCTCTACCGTTCCCTGATCGACTTCGGGCACCTCATCCAACTGCTCGAAGATGCTCTCGGCACCGGCAATACCCTTTTGAATCGTCGAGCTGACCTCGGACAACTGGCGAATGGGTTTGGGCAGGAGCCCCGCAGCGGTGATATAGGCCACCAAGTCACCTGCCGTAGCATCGCCACGCAGCAGCAAAACGAGGAACATCAACACGGCCATCGCGCTGTAGATCACCAGTTGCAGCATCGGCGTGTACACCGCTCCGGTCTTGGTCATGCGCAGTTGTTTCTCGGTATTGTCCTGGCTGGCAGCGGCAAAGCGCCGGGATTCGTAAGTCTCCCCGCCAAAACTGCGCACCACCCGGTACCCCTGGATCGTTTCCGAGGCAACGTGGGTAACATCGCCCATCGCCACCTGAATCTTCTTGCTCTGCTTGCGAAATTTCTTGCTGGCACTGTTCACCATCAATGCGATCAACGGCAGGATTGCCAGCATCACCAGAGTCAGTTGCCAGTTCATCCACAGCAGGTAGGCGAACAGGAAGATGACCGTCAGCCCTTCGCGGATAACCACCTTGATTGCGTCCGTCGCAGCACCGGTGACCATCGTCACGTTGAAGGTGATGCGCGAGATCAGGTGACCGGAGTTGTGGCTATCGAAATAGCGGTTCGGCAACACCATGAGGCTGTTGAACAGTGCGATACGCAAGTCGTGAACCAGGCCCAGCGAGACCCTGGCCAGGAAATAGTTACCCAGGAAGGAACCGACACCCTGCCAGGCGGCGATCAGGACGATGAGCAGGGGCACCGTCTGCAGTAGTTGCAGATCGCGCAGGTAGGGCACCGTGGGAAACAGCACGACATCAGGGTTGGACAGGCCATCCACGAAGTACTTGAGGATGCCCGCCAGCATTGGTTGGGTGGAAGCAAAAATGACGTAACCCAGGATGCTGATCAGGAACATGCCTATATAGGGCCTGACATATCCGAGTAGCCGGAGGTAGATTTTCAGGCTGCTAGATGGGCTTGCAGTGGTGTGCTTGTCGGTCATGCGCTCACACTTCGACTTGGCCGAAAAAGCGCGAATTCTAGCACAGGTGCAGCCTACCCCCCCGAGGATGCATTAAGATGCCGCCCATTCGAAAATCAGCCACCGGTTTCAAACGTGCAGACATCACTCCCTCCCACACGCCCCATGCCCTTGCGTATCAGCAACTTCATTTCCAGCTACTGGCTGGTGGCGGGCTACCTGGTGTTGTTGAGCGGCCTATTCTGGTCCGCGAACGGTAGCCAGTACACGAAGTTGTTCTACGCACTGCTCGCCGCCCCCGCCCTGATCGCACTGCTGCTCTCACCAAAAGTCTTCATGCAGTTGCTCAAGGAACCCATCACGCTGGCCTATTTGGCATTCGCGACCTGGTTGCTGCTGAGCCTTTCGTGGACCCAAGCAGACGCCAGCCTGAGCGGCCTGGCCAAGCGGCCACTGTACGTCTTCATGATCTTTGCGGCCTGCACCCTGATCGCCTGCAAGGATCAGCGTCTGCTGCTCTCCGCACTGAGAGTCGGGGCGCTATTGGCCGTAGGCGCGGCCGTGATCAATCTGTGCATCTATGCCAGCGCCTATCCATCCGAACAACGGCTGATTGGAACCGGAGCACTCAGCAACCCGCTGCTGACGTCCCATGTGCTGGGCTTCTTCTGCACCTACTGGCTGGCTGCCTGGCTCGCGAAGAGCGAGCGCCGTGACTGGCTGCCGATTCTCTGTACCACTCCATTGCTGGTTGCACTTCTTGCCACCGGCTCCCGCACCCCGCTCCTGGCGCTGACCTTGACCAGCCTGTGGATGCTGGCAATGACACCTCGCCGAGGGGCCTACCTGATAGGTGCACTGATCGCTCTGGCCATCGCGACCTTTGTAGCGATGCCGGAGATATTCCTGGAGCGCGGACTTTCCTTCCGGCCTCAACTCTGGGCCGACGCCGTTTCCCAGGCGGCCGCGAAGCCGTGGTTCGGATATGGCTACGACAGTAAGTTCATCTTCGATATCCCGGAAATCGGTCGCCTTCTGAGTGACCCGCATAATGTAGAGCTGGCCGTGTTACTGGAACTCGGCGCCATCGGACTCATCCTGTGGCTGGTGATGTACGGAGCCGCCTTGTTCCGTTGCCTGCAACAGAGAAGACATGCCGGTTTTCAGATCGCATCGGCACTGCTCGTCTACGGTATCGCTGCCGGCCTTACCGAGGGCAGCTCCTACCTCTCCAGGCCCAACGAAAGCTGGTTCCTGATCTGGATTCCACTGTCACTGGTAGCAGCACTTTCCATCCAGCAGCGCCAACTGGACAACCGATGAGAACAATCAGCACCTTGCAGCTCGATGCGCTCCTGCAGAACTCCACCCCGATAGAAAGCGATGGCTTCGGGCTGAAGGTCGCACGCTTGTCGGACGGCAATTTCCTGAAGTTCTACCGGCGCAAGCGCCTGCTGTCGTCGGCGCTCTGGATCCTGCCAAGCGAGCGCTTCGCCAGCAACGTGCAGCGCCTGAAAGAGCTGGGCGTCGCCTGCCCGGATGTCGTGGAGCTGCTGCTCATTCCTGACAGGCGATTGAATGCCGTGCTGTATCGGCCGCTGCCAGGGGACACGCTGCGCAACCACTGGCGACGAATCGATGCTGAACAGCGCTCAATCGAAGTTCGTCAATTCGGAGCGTTTCTCGCCCATCTGCACCAGTCAGGTGTCTACTTCCGCTCCCTGCACCTGGGCAATGTCCTGCGCTTGCCAGACGGCACACTAGGGCTGATCGACCTGTCGGACATGAAAGTTGGAAGCCACCCGCTCAATGCCGGCAAGCGTAAGCGCAATATTCAGCACATTCTGCGCTACCCGGAAGACACCGCGTGGCTCACACAGCAGCATCGGCAGGATTGGGTAGCGGGTTATGCCCAGAATTGCAGCAGCAGGCACGCGATGAGCTTCGAACGTGCGCTGAACAAGGCCTACCCACCTCTCCCCTGATTCGCCCGACCTCAGGGCATCATCAGGCGAAAAATCGCGCGGGCTGTCTTCAGATTGCGGTACTTCATCGGCAGTTGCGCCAACAGCTCACGAGCTAACGGCTTGTCATCGCGCGCACACTTGAGCAGCATCGAATTGATGAAGGCCGCGCACACCTTCGGATAGTCCGGGTGATCGGCAAAATGCCCATAGGTGCTCAGCACCGCGTCCACCATCATGCGCCGGTTCTTGTAGGTATTGGTTTCATGCACCCGATACTGCGCCAGCACATCGGGGAGCACGTCGATGAAGTATCCGGCCCGGGTAATCTTCAACTCGATCAACAAGTCCTCCAGGCGGATACTCGGATCGAAGCCCCCGACAGCCTCCAACGCCTCGCGCCGAAACAGCAGGGTCGGGGCCGGAGCCCCCACTTTTTTGGCGCAGAACAGATCCTCGAAATCCAGGCGGCGCAACCCACGTCCGCGCTCACGCTGGGGCAGTGCAGCACCTTTAGCATCGATGGGCTGGATATTGCCCGCACAGATACCCACCTCAGGCTTGCCTTGCAGGTAGGCCACCTGAATCGCGATGCGCTCTGGGCACATGATGTCATCGGAGCCAAAGGGAGCGATCAGACTGCCATGGGAACGGGCAATGCAATCGTTCAGCGTCGCGGCCAGCCCTTTGTTCTCCTGAACGACGAAGTCGAAGCCATGCTTCGCTTGCAAAGTGCGAATCCGCTCGACGCTATCATCGCTGGACCCATCGTCGACAACCAACAGCTCCAGATTCGCATAGCTTTGCGCCAGCACACTCTCGATACTGGCCTCGATGTAGGGCGCATGGTTGTACGAAGAAATTACAACACTCACCAGCGGCTGCTGGTCTACCTCAATCATCACGAATACCGTCCATGGCCAACGCCGCCGTCAACAGCCCACGATAGTGCCGGCGAAAATCTTCAATGTCATGGGCACGACGCAGATAGTCATAGGCACGTTCACCCTCTGCAACGCGTGCCTGCTGTGTCATGTCGAGCACTTCCAATAGACGCTCGGCCAGTACCGTGCCCTGCCCGGAGGGGAACAGGCGTCCACCGCAGTCCTCGAGAATCGATTTCAGGCTGGGGATATCAGAGCCGATGACCGGAAGCCGCCCACTCATGCCCTCCAGCAGTGCCAACGGTAGCCCTTCGCTCAAGGACGGCATGACAAAGGCATCGAAGGCCTGTACGTACTGCAGCGCATCCTCACGTTCGCCCAGCAGATGCACCACCTGCCCCAATCCCCGCTGCGCGATCATCTGTTCGAGTTCGTCTCGGGAACGGCCCTCACCGATGATCGCCAGTCGAGCCTGTGGATGGCGGGCATGCACCTCGACAAAGGCCTCGATCAGATGTACGTGCCCCTTGACCGGCACCAACCGACCAATAGCCCCGAAAACGAACGGCTCCTGGGCAAGCCCCAGCAACTCACGGGCTTGAGCCTTGGGGTGCTGCAACGCTTCGGCACGATCAATATCAATTGCGTTGTTGATCTGCACCGTGTTGGAGGCATTAAAACCGGCACCGCATCCAACCAAATAATCACGCACCGCCCGCGACACACCGACGATGCGCCAATTTTTTTTGAGCAAACGGCGTGCTTCCCAGCGCCGGTAGGCACGATCAAAGTCGCCAATACCGTGCTGGACACCGATACATAGCGGAATGAATAGGATCCAATTAAGCAGCATCAGCATGTTCATCGGTTTGAAACGATGGGCGATCACTACATCGAAGCGCTCCGCCCGAATCAGCCGATAAAGTTGCCAAAGCGCTCGCAGTCGCAAACCTTTCAGGTCTGACTGACTGAAGTCCAGGTACAGGGAATGGGCTGCTCGACTTTCGGGCTCGCCCGGCCCCGGACGGCCACGCAAGAACAGGGTGGTGACCTCGAAACGATCCGCGGGAAGCCCCTGAATAACCTGCTCAGCCAAATCGGACGCGTTGACGTTGTAGCGATTCTGCATTTGCAGAACCTTGATCTTCCGGCTCATACGCCCTTCCCAAGCCACAGGCGAACAGCCTTGCGCATATACGACCCTTTGAATAGCACACGCCAGTCACAGCGGAAGGCGGCACTGAAATACTGTTTGGCGGCGTCTGCATCACCCGCCAGGTAGGCACTGCGAAACAGCGACAAGCTGCGCTGCACGTAAAACTCGGGCTTCAATCCCTGAAAACGCTGATCCAGCCGACGGGGAGAAAACACCTCATCGACCAGCGCCAATCCACCGGCCTTGGCGTGGCTGAACTGGTGCCGCAGGCTGTCATCGTGCTTGTGAACCAGCGCCAAGGGGCTAGCGATCAACGAGCAGGGGTAGTTGGCCAACGCCTGGGCAAACACCGGGATATCTTCAGCGCTGCGAAACTGCTCGGGATAGTCGCCTCGCTCGAACACCTCGCGATGCATGACGCAAGCGCCGTTAGACAGCGCCAGGCGCTTGTCCAGCAGGTAGGCGCGCAGCCGCTGCACCGGGTCGTCGGGAAGCTGCTCGGGAAGGTGCTCACGGCGCTTGCCGTCAGGCCAAACCCCGATGTGCCCACCGATAGCCATCCGCGTCTGGGGATGCGTTTGCAAATGCTGCAGGACCGTCTCTATCGCACCGGCGGCCAGTTCGTCATCAGCATCCAGAAAAATCAGGTACTGCCCCTGTGCTTCGCGAATACCGCGATTACGCACGGAGGAAAGCCCACCGTTTTCCTTGCGTATCGCCCGAAAACCATTCGAATGGGTTTCCAGCAATCCACTGACGACCTGAGGTGTTTCGTCCGTCGAGCCATCATCGATGACAATCAACTCAGCTGCGGCATCGTTGAGCTGAACAAGCACTGACTCTACTGCACGCGGCAATGTCGCCGCATAGTTGTAGGCAGGTATTACCACCGAAACTTTGATGCCTAGGCTGTCACCCGCAATGCCCATCAAACGCTTACCTCATTCTTGGCAACCAATCTTTCGAACGCCCGCTCTACCCGCCCTACGCTGAGGGAATATATCCAAGCATCTCTCATCGCCCCGATAGAAACAGAAGGGCGTACCACTGCATTGTGTCCCCAGCCCGGCCGCCAGCAGAAACCGTCCCGACGCTTGCGCTACACCGTCAACACAGGCACACCAAGGCGGCCGCCAGGTGCCCGACACCCGAATCGCTGCCGATTATATAGCCGGACTCATAAAGATAAGCCGCCAGTTCACGGACGTTGGAAAAGTGAGGAATCAGAAACGCATCCCCCTAGTGTTCGCTCCATTCGGCCCGCTCCTTCGGAGAAAGGACGAACTGCGGGTCATAGCCCTGCCCCTTGAGGCGATGGGCAAGACGCAGGTACTAGCGGGCCGGCCAGTTCTTCTTCCCGTTGTAGGAGGTCGGATACAGCATGACACGCTGAGGATGACGGCGCGCGACGGGTCCTCGGGAATCACGAACCCCGGATCGCATGACGCCTGCTCAAGGTCCAGCGTGCTCCGGCAGAACGCCACGGCCTGATCGACCATGGTCACGCAAGGGTCATCGATCACCCACAGCGGGCCAGAGAGCGGCCGCGGGAGCGCGGCCTTTTCAGGCCCACAGCGTTGTTCGACGCGAGCGCTATGATCCTGGATACAGATGGGATTGACGCGAAGCGTGCCCACGAAGACGTACTGCTTCGCCAATTGCAGCGGCTCCTGGTCAATGCCTACCACAATGCTGCCGCAGTCGGACAGGACGAGGTCGTAGTCCTCGGCGAGGCACTGCGTTTCTTCGGGCTTGGGAAACGGCAGCACGGCGAAGTTCGGTAACCAGTCGGTAAAATGCGCCAGGTGGTTGCTGAGCATCGTCACGCGGTAGCCGGCCCGCGCCAGGTTATTGGCCACGACCAGGTAAATCAGGCTATCGCCCAACCCCAGAGAAGGCACTAATGCGATATGACAGTCGGAACGACTGATCCGCGTTCCTTCGCGTTCCTGCAAAATCCCTTTATGCGTCTCGACAGTCATCGACTACTACTCTTTCACAACAAGAATATCTTCCATGATCAGGTACTGCAGGTCGGAGCCGTAGAACATGTTCAGCGCGTCGGTCGGCGAGCAGATCATCGGTTCACCGCGACGGTTGAGCGAGGTATTCAGCGACACACCGTTGCCGGTGAGTTTCTCCAACTCGAGCATCAGGTCGTACCAGCGCGGGTTGTATTCACGCTCGAGCACCTGGGCGCGGGAGGTACCGTCTTCGTGGACGACTTCGCTGACGCGCTCTTTCCACTCCTCGTTGACCTCGAAGGTAAAGGTCATGAACGGGCTCGGGTGATCGACCTTGAGCATCTGCGCAGCAACGGTATCGAGCATGGACGGGCAGAAAGGTCTCCAGCGCTCACGGAACTTGATCTGCTCGTTGATGCGATCTGCCACGCCAGGGATGCTCGGGCAGCCGATGATGGAACGACCACCGAGTGCACGCGGACCGAACTCCATACGGCCCTGAAACCAGGCCACCGGGTTGCCATCGACCATGATCTTGGCGATGCGCTGCGGCGTGTCGTCGATCTTCTGCCACTTCGGTGCGTTCGGGTGACGAGCGCAGGCAGCGATGATGTCTTCGTTGCTGTAGGCAGGGCCGAGATAGACGTGCTCCATCTTCTCCACCGGCACGCCACGCTGGTGCGAGACATAGGCAGCAGCGCCGACCGACGTACCAGCGTCGCCAGAAGCCGGTTGCACGAACAGCTCCTTCACCTCGGGACGGGCGATGATCTTCTGGTTGAGCTTGACGTTCAGCGCACAGCCACCAGCGAAGGCGATCTTGCCGGTCTCGCGGATAATGTCGCCCAGGTAGTAGTCCATCATCTCCAGCGCCAGCTTCTCGAACAGCGCCTGCATGCTGGCGGCGTAGTGGATGTAGGGGTCGTCGGCGATATCGCCTTCGCGCTTCGGACCCAGCCACTCGATCAGCTTGGGCGAGAAGTAGAATCCCTTGCCCTTTTCCTTGTAGCGACGCAGGCCAATGACGTTGGCGTAATCGGTGTTGATGATCAGCTCGCCGTTCTCGAACTTGGCCAGACGCGAGAAATCGTACTTGCTGGCGTCGCCATAAGGCGCCATGCCCATGACCTTGAACTCGCCGTCGAGCATCTCGAAACCGAGGAATTCGGTGATGGCACCGTACAGACCGCCGAGCGAGTCCGGGTCGAAGAACTCCTTGATCTTGTGGATCTTGCCGTTCTCGCCGTAGCCGAAGAAGGTAGTGGCGTACTCACCTTTACCGTCGATGCCGAGGATCGCGGTCTTCTCCTTGAAGCCCGAGCAATGGTAAGCACTGGCGGCGTGGGCCAGGTGGTGTTCAACCGGTTCGATCTTGACCTTCTTGGCATCGAAACCCAGTTGTTCCAGGCACCAGACGATCTTCTTGCGGTAACGCTTGTAACGGCGGTTACCCATGAGCAGCGCGTCTAGAGCACGATCCGGCGCATACCAGTAACGCTTGGCGTAATGCCAACGCGCCTTGCCGAACAGACTGATGGGCGCAAAAGGAATAGCGACCACATCGACGTCAGACGGCTTGATGCCGGCCTGCTCCAGACAGAACTTGGCGGACTCGTAGGGCATACGGTTCTTCGCATGCTTGTCACGCACGAAGCGCTCTTCTTCGGCGGCAGCGATAAGCTTGCCGTCGATGTATAGCGCGGCGGATGGATCATGGCTCAGGGCGCCGGAAAGGCCGAGGATCGTCAATGCCAAGGGTAAAGCCTCTTAAAAAAGCGGCTGCAGGCTTGAAGCGGCAAGCTTCAAGCAACAGCGTTCGTTATTCAGTCGCCCCGTTTGGGCATATTTACTGCCTTAACTGTTCGGTTTTGCCACCACCGATGGAAGGCGCTCGTCCAGAACCTGGTACAGCGTACTGTCCTGCGGCCAGTTACGCAGGAAACGCGCCCGATCCTTCGCATAGGCGGGCACGAAACTACCGGCTCGGCGGTGCTGCTGCATGGCGTCCAGGTCAATCAACATCCAGCGCCCATCCTGCCACAGGATATTGCTGCCTTTGAGGTCTCCATGACTGATGCGCTCGCGCAGCAGCGTCGCAAACAGGTCATCCAGCGCCCGCAGTTCCGCCTCGGCTGGTAACTCGCCAGGCGCACAGGACGCGAAACGAGTAATTATATCCACACCCGATGCGTGTTCGGTAACAAGATAGGACCGGCGCCTGAGCCACAGGGTGCGACACTCGAGCACGGCAAGCGGCTTGGGCGTGGCGATGCCGAGAAAACTCAGGCGATTGCCCTCGCACCAGCTGTGCCAGGCGCGGCTCGGGCGCCAGAAGCGCTTGAGCCAATGCAGCATGCCCTTGATGTTGTAGCGCTTGATGACCAGTTGCCTGGCACCCTGATCGACTCGCGCAACGGTGGACGAACCACCCCGTTTGAGGGACTGCCCAGCCGCGATAGCGGCGTCAGGGTCATCCAGTAATCGCGCCAGCAAGGCCTCTTCCTCGCGCCGGACCACCTGCAAACGCGAGGCACCGCGCCATGCGCGAAACGCCGAACAATCGCGACCGAGCTTGCCCATGAAGTGGTGCAGACGCGAACCACGGGCCTTGGCTATCACTTTGAGTAGAGCCTCGAGCGGCAGCGCGTGCTCGCCATTGACCAGCAGGTAATGCACCAGCAGCTCCTCGATGAATGGATCGAGCGCACTCGGGAATTGAGCGAAGAACACACCCAGATTGGCCAGCACCCTGTCTCGCGACAAAGGTTGGCCCGGCGTCTCTGCACGCACGCCGCCACCGTCGATCAGATACAGGCTGCCCTTTTGACGCAGCAGGTTGTCCAGGTGCAGATCCTCTTGCCACAGACCTTGCTGGTGTAGACCTGCAATAGCTGCCAGCGCCTCACCCAACACCTGCTGCCGAGCGTCGTCCGGCCACGCCAGATGGGCCAACGCCTGCCAGGCATCTCCCAGGCTTTCGGCATCGTCGAGGAACTCGAACAGCAGCCAACCGCCCTCTCCAGGCGTCGAACCGTGGGCAAGCAACTCAGGCGTCTTCAGCCCCCGCTCAGCCAGTAGCTGAACGCCGCGCAGCTCGCGGGCGAAATGCCGTTCGGCCTTATCGCCGACCAGCAGCTTGGCCAGCACCTCACGCCCCTGCCACTGCGCTCGACCGACATAGCGTTGGCCTGGCAGCACCCGCAAAAGGCTGAGCAACTGGATAGATCCCGCACCCTCCAGCTCGATCAGCAGCGGTAGCGCAGGGGTACGTCCGGCATCGACCAGGGAAGCAAGCCTCATGAGCGCCCCGCCTTGTCCTTGAACCGTGCCGTGAGACGTTGCAACCAGTACCCCAACTGACGAGCGTCACCGAGATAGGCGGTCAGGAAACAGGCTACATCGTCATCGCCCCAGGCACTGGCGCGGCGCAGCAGGGGCTCCAGATCCTTGACCCGATCACGCTCGCCAAACAACAGGGGCCGGGTCTTTTCCAGGTCGATCAACTGCGCGACGAAACCATCGCCGCTGGGCTGGAGGAAAATATGTTTGGGATAGAAGCAACCATGGACCTGGCCCTGACCATGTACGCACCGGGCCAGCACCCCGCAGGCACTGGCGATGGCATGGCGTTGCACGGCGGCCAGTTGCGACCAGTTCGGCAGGTAGCTGTCCAGATCCCGCCAACCATCCAGGGCTCGGGTCAGCAGGACGGCGCGGCGCTCGCCGCCAATGCGTCGCTCGGCATAGAACGCCGAACGCATCGCCGGAATACCCAGGCGCTGATAGCGGCAGGTATTGCGAAACTCCCGCGCCAGGGTCGGTTCACCCAGCGGACGATGCAAGCTACGGGTCAGGTAATTGCTCTGGCGCTTGAGGTAGTAGCCGGTGCCATCGAGGTCGAGCCGGTACACCGTGCTCCAACCACCGCGAGAAGCGGTGTTGGGCTCGTCCACGGCAAACAGTTGCAGTGCCCACAGTGCCTCGAAACTGTCCAGGCCGTGACGCTCGAGCAGCGTTTTATCCTCGCCCTCGATGAAGTCCTTCATTCTCGTCCCTCGAAGTAGCGCAATATCTGCACGATCCGTCGTTTGTCACTGTCATTGAGACGATCGCGACGCCGATACTGCAGATAGAAACGCAGGCGCTGGGTGCGCGACAGGTGGTACTTGGCGACTTTGTCCAGGCAAGCGAGGTCCTTGACGATCCGGTAGCGCAGGAACGGCCCCCACCAGAAGGTCCCCGCAGGGCAGTCGATGAGGAACAACCGGCGCTGCTCGTCCACCAGAAGGTTGCGCCACTTGAGGTCATTGTGGACAAAGTGATGGTCATGCAGCGTGCGCGTGGCCTTGGCCAACTGGCGGCTGACATCGTCGACCCAGGCCCGGTCATGCAGGCGCGCATCGTCCGTGGCCGCCAGGCGTGACATGTCCAACGTATCGACGACCTCCTGGGTGATCAGCGCGCCTCGGGCGAAGGCGCCGAGCTTGCGCTCTAGCCCATAGGCGGCGATGGGCGCAGTGGGAACACCCCAGGCGGCGAAGTGCTTGAGATTCTGCCATTCGGCCTTGACCCGCGGCCGGCCGATGAAACGCCGAACGCCCTTGCCAGCGCCGTGATAGCGCTTGACGTAATAGCGCAGCCCATCGAATTCGACGCGGATCACGTCCGACAGCGGATCATGGGTGATTGCCTCGCCCTGCAGGGAAAACACCGCATCCAGACTGGCGAAAGCTCTTGCCGCCTGCGGCGTGGCCAGGGAGGTGACGCGCCATTCACTCATGGTTCGCTCCCGGCGCGTACTTGCGTGCATAGCGAACCAGCAGCCGATCGGCTTTGCGTTGCAGCCAGAGCAGCAGCGCCGCCTCCTCCCGCAGGATCTGCCGCAACGGCCGCGCATTGCCTGCCGCTGCGAAATAACTGTTGAGAAAACGCAGCTTGTCACGCCGGGTCAGGCCGATATGCAGCGCCGAAAAATACAGCGCGGCCAGATCCTTGTCGCGCCAGCGCCGTGGCGTGGCACTGCGCACCTGGGCGCGGTGCAGGTCGATCACTGACAGGCGCAGGTCACTGGCCTGGATCGGCCGGTCAGTGTGCAGCAGGAAGTGGCAGATATAGCAGTCGCGGTGGTTGACCCCGGCACGGTGCATGTTGCCGGTCATCTGCGCCACTTCGCGGATCAGCGCCCACTTGAGCGCAGGCTTGGGCGGTTGCTGCGCCCAGTTGAGGCTGAGCTGCTCCAGGTCGACGGTCGGCGCCAGCTCTTCAGTGACGATGAACGAGTGCTGGCGCGCCGGATTGCTGCCACGCTCACCGTAGGCCACGGCGGTCATGGTCGGCACACCGGCCTCGGTCAGACGCTGAATGGCCTGCCACTCTTGCGCGGCTCCCAACACAGGCGCCTTGGCCGTGAGCAGGTTCTTGGCGATCTCACCCCAGCCGATGCCACGGTGGATCTTGACGAAGTAACCGCGCCCGTCGACCTCGGTACGCAGGGTGCGGCGCCCTTCCAGCTGGCGGTAGACCTGGCCCTCGAGCGCCTCGACGGCCTCGAAGGCATCGCGGCCCGCCCACAGGCTCTTGAACGGTTCGGCGAGGATCAGGCGCATGGAAGCCTCCCAAGCCGGGTATCCGCAGGGTGCGCCGCGCGCACCGATGACACCGTGCTGTCGACCTTGTGGTGCGCACGGCGCCCCCTACCCAAGCGGCTCATGCGTGCTTCTCCGCGAGGATCACGTCAGCGGCCTTCTTCGGCATCGAATACAGGTCGGCGCTGTCGGCATAGACCAGGCCGTTGCGGCTCCAGAAAGCACGGCGTTCGGGGTCAGCCAGCATATCGGCCAACGTGCGGTTGAGATGGTCCTGCTCGAAAGGGCTGGGCAGTACCCGGCCGCAGTCGGCGTCGGCGATGTAATGGGCATAGCCGCAGACATCGGTGACCAATACCGGCAAGCCGGATACCAGAGCCTCCAGCAACACGGTGCCGGTGTTCTCGTTATAGGCCGGATGGATCAGCAGATCGGCACCAAGCAGGAAGCGCGGAATGTCGCTGCGCCCCTTGAGGATCTGCACCTGATCGGACAGACCCAGCGCCTTGATCTGCAGCAGGAAGGGCTTGGGATCGTCCTGGCCGATGGCGATCAGACGGGTGCGCTTGCGCAGCTCGCGCGGCAACGCGGCCAGCGCCTTGAGGCTGCGATCCAGGCCCTTGGTCTTGAAGCCGGAGCCGATCTGCACCAACAGCAGATCATCGTCACTCAGTTTGAACTCGCGGCGGAACTCGGCGCGAATGTCGGCAGCATTGGCGGGTGCCCGGCGGTCAAAGGCGATACCCGGCGGCAGCAGGTGGAAGCGCTGCAGCGGGGTCTTGTAGTGTTTGATGAATAGCGGCTGCTGCACCTCGGAGATCATCAGAATCTCGGTCTTCGACTCCGGCGCGAATACCGCGCGTTCGTAATCGGCGAAGTGTTTGTAGCGGCCCCAGCGGCGATAGATCGGGTTGCGCAGGGTCTGCGCCTTGTCCTCGAAACAGCCGTCGGCGGCGTAGTAGACGTCGAGGCCCGGCATCTTGTTGAAGCCGATCACCCGGTCGACCGGGTCGCGTTTCAAATCGGCCTGCAGCCAGGCACTGAATTTCTCGTTGCGGCGATGATTGAACAGCGCACGCACCGGCACCACGCGCACATCGAAGCCACCGGGGTTTTCGCCTTCCCAGATCGGCGTGTAAACGCGAATGGCATGGCCACGCGCCTGGCATTCGAGGGCGATGCGCATGAAGTCGCGCTGAAGCCCGCCGAAGGGGAAGTATTTGTAGAGAACGAAGGCCAGTTGCATAGCCGCTCCTTAAAGGGTGCCGGGAGGCGCGAGCAGCAGCGCCTCCAGTTCCAGGCCGACGCGCTCGGCACCGAGGCCGTCGAAACAGGGCTTGTCACGATCACCGCTGCCAGCGCCCGGACCACTGGCGCACAGGTGAATCTGACTATGACCGTAAGCGCCCACCTTGCCGGGCAGCGTCGGGCCATAAAGAGAAATATTGGGTACGTCCAGCGCAGCGGCCAGATGACCGAGCCCGGTGTCGACGGAGACGCAGGCGCTGGCCCCGGCGATCACCTTGGCCACGCCGGCCAGGTTCAGCTTCGGCAGCACAGCGGCATGACTGAGTCCGGCGGCAATGCGTTCGGCACGCGCCTTTTCCGTCTCGTTGCCCCAAGGTAGGCGCACGGCCCAGCCCAGCTCGTCCATGCGCTCTGCCAGCGCACGCCAGTTGGCTTCCGGCCAGTGCTTACTGGCCCAGGTGGTGCCATGCAGGAACACTAGATACGGCTGCGCAGCGGAATCCATCATCGCTGCGCGGCTGAGGCCATAGTCACCAGTACCGGACGGCAGCACATAACCCAGCGCCTTGGCGAAGAGTTGGCGTACGCGCTCCAGAGCATGCTGATCCTTGGCCACCGCGTAGCGACGGTCGTAGAAACGACTGGCCAGCGGCTCACGCGCCGAATCACGATCCAGCCCGGCCACCGGCGCCGACACGTAGCGCGTCAGCCAGGCGCTCTTGAGCAGACCCTGGGCGTCGATCACCAGGTCGTAGCGGGTTTCCTGCAGACGCTGCTTGAAGCGCGCCCACTCACCACTACGCCAGGTGCGCAACGGGTGCTTGCGCCAGCGGCGGATGGCCACCGGGATCACCTGGGAAACGGCCGGATGCCAGGCGGGGATCTCGGCGAAGCCTTCTTCCACCACCCAATCGAAACGAATGCCGGGAATGGCGCGGGCCGCATCGGTCAACGCCGGCAGGGTATGCACCACGTCGCCCAGCGACGAAGTCTTGATGATCAGTACCCGCAAATCAGTCGCCCTCGACCAGGGCCAAGGTTTCGCCGACCAGCCGATCCAGCGCCTCGATCACAGGCCGCGGTTTGAGCTCACGCAGGCAGTTGTAGTGACCAAAACGGCAAGTTCGATCAAAGCAGGGACTGCACTCCAGGCCCAGGCGAACGATCTCGACGCGGTCAGCCAGCGGCGGAGTGAACGCTGGCGAGGTGGAACCATAGACCGCCACCAGTGGACGGTTCAGCGCCGCCGCCACGTGCATCAACCCGGAGTCGTTGGACACCACGGCAGTGGCCGCCGACATCAGGTCGATGGCCTCGGCCAGGCTGGTCTGCCCGGACAGGTTGCTGACCTCCTCACGCAGCCCCGGAATCAGGCGCATGCGAATGTCCTCGCCGCCGGCATGGTCGTTCTTCGAGCCGAACAGCCAGACCTGCCAACCTTCGCGAATCTTGATCTCGGCCACCTTGGCGTAGTGCTCGGCCGGCCAGCGCTTGGCCTCGCCGAACTCTGCACCGGGACACAGCGCCAGCACCGGGCGATCCAGTTGCAGTTCGAACTTGACCAGCGCGGCATCACGACTGGTTTCATCGATCACCAGACGTGGCTGCGGATAGGGCTGCGGCAAGGCAGCGCCAGGTTCATAAGCCAGCGCCATGAAGCGCTCGATCATCAGCGGATAGCGGTCTTTGTCCAGCGTACGAATATCGTTGAGTAAGCCATAGCGCATCTCGCCCTTCCAGCCGGTGCGCTTGGGGATGCCGGCGAACCAGGGCACCAGCGCGGACTTGAGCGAGTTGGGCAGCAGGATCGCCTGGTCGTACTGGCCAGCCAGCGATTTGCCGATGCGTCGGCGCGTGGCCAGATCGAGCACACCATGACCCAGTGGCAGACTCAGCGCGGCGCGCACCTCGGGCATGCGCTCGAGAATCGGCCGACTCCAGTCTGGCGCCAGCACGTCGATCTCGCATGCAGGGTGGCGTTGCTTCAGGCACTGGAACAGCGTCTGCGCCATCACCATGTCGCCTACCCAGCTTGGCCCAACGATCAGTATCTTCATATTCTTTCCAGAAACGACCGGGGAGGCTTTCGCCTCCCCGTCGAGCCTTCGAGCAATCGCTTATTTAACCAGCGTACGCCATTCGGCGTGGCCACTGGTTTTGCCGGTGACCAGGTCGAAGTAGGCCTTCTGCAGCTTCTCGGTGACCGGGCCGCGACGACCGGCGCCAATCTTGCGACCATCCACTTCACGAATCGGGGTGACTTCAGCGGCGGTGCCGGTGAAGAAAGCCTCGTCGGCGATGTACACCTCATCGCGGGTGATGCGCTTCTCGACCACCTTGATGCCGTGCTCGTCGGCCAGGGTCAGGATGGTGCTGCGGGTAATGCCGTTGAGGCAAGAGGTCACTTCCGGGGTGTACACCACGCCGTCCTTGACCAGGAAGATGTTCTCGCCCGAGCCTTCGGCCACGTAGCCTTCCGGATCCAGCAGCATGGCCTCGTCGGCGCCGCCGGAGATGGCTTCCTGCAGGGCCAGCATCGAGTTGATGTAGTTGCCGTTGGCCTTGGCACGGGTCATGGCGATGTTGACGTGGTGGCGGGTGTAGGAGCTGGTGCGCACCTTGATGCCGGCTTCCAGCGCCTCTTCGCCCATGTAGGCGCCCCAGTGCCAGGCTGCGACGATCACGTGCACCTTCAGGCCAGAAGCGCGCAGGCCCATGCCTTCACTGCCGAAGAACACCATCGGACGCAGATAGGCGCTCTCCAGGCCGTTCTCACGCACCGCGGCGCGCTGCGCCTCGTTGATTTCTTCCTTGGTGAAAGGAATCTGCATGTTGAAGATATGCGCGGAGTCAAACAGGCGGTCGGTATGAGCCTGCAGGCGGAAGATCGCGGTGCCGTCCGGGGTGTTATAGGCACGCACGCCCTCGAACACGCCCATGCCGTAGTGCAGGGTATGGGTCAGCACATGGGTGTTGGCTTCGCGCCACGGCACCAGTTCGCCGTCGTACCAGATCACGCCATCACGGTCGGACATCGACATCTTGCCTGCTCCTCAAATTCGCTTCACGGTTCGATCAGTAGGTGGGGCCTCAAACCCCGTCGTTCAACTCAGCCCCAGCTCACGCCACAGGCGCATCACGGCGCGACGCTCATCCTGGAACTGATCCCCCGGCACCACCCCAGGCTGCTTCTGCAGCGCCTGGCGATGGGCAGCCGAGCGATAGATCTTGTAGACCTCACGCAGCAATGCGGCATCCTCGGTGCTCATCAGATCGACCCGCTCCAGGCCTTCCAGAATGCGGATGTTATCGGTGAACTCGAGTAGCTGCGGGTGTTGCCACGACCAGGCCAGAGCCGCGTATTGCACCATAAATTCGATATCGACGATACCACCGGCATCCTGCTTCAGATCGAAGGAGGACGTGGCCTCGAAGGCATTCGCTGCCGTTCCGGCCGCAGTATTCCTGGTGCCAAGGTTGTCACGCATCTTCGCGCGCATCTCGCTGACCTCGACGCGCAGCGCCTCGGTATCGCGCCGGCGACCCAGCACTTCGGCGCGCACGCGAGCGAATTCGCCGGCCAGGCGCGGGCATCCCACCAGTACCCGCGCCCGCACCAGCGCCTGATGCTCCCAGGTCCAGGCCTCGGCCTCCTGATAGCGCTGGAAGGCACCCAGCGAGCTGACCAGAAGGCCCGCTGCGCCAGATGGTCGCAGGCGCATATCCACCTCATAGAGCGCACCGGAGGTGGTCTGGGTAGTCAACAGGTGAATGATGCGCTGCCCCAGGCGGGTGAAGAACTGCGCACCGTCGATGGGTTTGGCGCCATCGGTCTCGGCCTGCGGATCGCCGTCATGGATGAACACCAGGTCCAGATCCGAGCCATGGCCGAACTCCAGACCACCGACCTTGCCATAGCCAATGATGATGAAGTCCGGGTCGCAGGGCGTGCCATCGGCACGATGCGGCCGGCCGTGCCGCTGCACCGTATGCTGCCAGGCCAGCGCCAGCACCTGATCGAGAATCGCCTCGGCCAGCCAGGTCAGGTAGTCCGATACCTTCATCAAGGGCAGCGTGCCGGCAATTTCCGAAGCGGCCACGCGCAGGCTGTGAGCCAACTTGAAGTGGCGCAGCGCCTCCATCTGCTGCTCCAGATCCTCCTCGGGAATACGGATCAGCCGTTCGCGCAACTCGGCAGCCAGCTCCGGGGCCAGCGGCGGATGGTACAGCCGCCCCTCGTTGAGCAGTTCGTCGAGCAACAGTGGATAGCGAGCGATCTGCTCGGCGATCCATGGGCTACCTGCACAAAGGCTGATCAGGCGCTCCAGCGCGCCTGGGTTTTCGCTCAGCAACACCAGGTAGGCCGAGCGCCGCGCGACCTTTTCCACCAGCGGCAACACCCGCTCCAACACCAGATCCGGCTTGTCATGCTCGACGGTCTGCGTCAGCAGACGCGGAATGAACGCATCCAGACGCTCACGACCGAGGCGCTGCATGGCGCGCACCTGCGGGCCGTTACGCAGATCCCCCAGGCGCCGACAGGCTGCACCAGGCTCGATGAAACCCGCCTCCTGCAACTGCAGCGCGGCAGCCTCATCGTCCAGCGCCCCCTGCCATAACGGCAGCCACTCGGCGCCAACGCAGGCCTCGCCAGCATCCGACTCATCTTCGTCAGGATCGGCGATCACCTGCTGGAAGTGCCATTCGATGCGACCGCGCCAGTGCATCAGGCGCTCATGAAAACTCGCCCAGTCAGCAAAGCCCATGATCGCCGCCACCCGCGCCTGATCCTGCGGGTCGGCCGGCAGCATCTGCGTCTGCCGATCACCAATGCCCTGCAAGGCATGCTCGGCATAACGCAGGAACTCGTAACCCTCCTTCATTTCCGCGACCACCGGCGGCGGCAGATAGCCCTGCCCTTCCAGCGTGGTCAGCACCTTGAGCAACGGCCGCTGCTGCAGACTGAGATCACGCCCACCATGTATCAGCTGGAAGGCCTGAGCAATGAACTCGACCTCGCGAATGCCGCCGGCGCCGAGCTTGATGTTCTCGCTCATGCCCTTGCGCCGCACTTCCTGCTGGATCAGCAGCTTCATCGCACGCAGCGCCTCGATGGCGGAAAAATCCAGGTAGCGCCGGTAGACGAAGGGCCGCAGCATCTCCAGCAACTCGGCACCCGCGGCCTGATCACCACCGACCACGCGCGCCTTGATCATCGCGTAGCGCTCCCAGTCACGCCCCTGATCCTGGTAGTACTGCTCCAGCGCATTGAAGCTGAACACCAGCGCACCACTGGAACCGTAGGGACGCAGGCGCATGTCGGTACGGAACACGAAGCCGTCGACGGTGATCGCATCCAGCGCCTTGATCAGGCGCTGCCCGAGACGGATGAAGAACTCCTGATTATCCAGCGGGCGCTTCACGCCTTCGGTCTCGCCACCCTCCGGATAGCCGAAGATCAGGTCGATGTCCGAAGACAGGTTCAGCTCGTGCGCGCCGAGCTTGCCCATGCCGAGGATGACCATGTGTTGCGGCTGGCCACTGCGCCGCCCGACCGGCGTACCGAACTGCGTGCAATGACGCGGGTACAGCCAGTGATAGGCCAGATCGATGCAGGCATCGGCGAGATCGGACAGATCGCGGCAGGTTTCACCAAGCGCCGCCTGGCGGCTGAAATCGCGCCAGATGATGCGCAGCTGCTGACGATTGCGAAAACGCCGCAGGCAGCGCCCCAGGGCATCCTCATCGGCACACTCGGCCAGCTGCGCCTCCAGTTGCTGGCGCAACTCGCCCGGCGCCAGGCTGCGCTCCAGCTCACCGGACTCGGCCAGGGCAACGAACATCTGCGGATCACGCTGCGCCTGCTCGGCGACGAAATCGCTCAGCGCCGACACCTGCCGCCAGGCAACGCGGCGTTCTTGTGGCCATGCGGCAACAGGTTCAGCCAGCGCCTCATGCTCTGCCAAAGCGGTTTGCAACGACTGTTCGGCGCGTTCGGCCAGGGAGACAAGGGAAGGGGGCAACTCGACCAGCAACGGCAGGCTCATGGTCTATCCTTTTGGCGGACTGCCGGACGCACGGTGCAATCGCCCGCAGCCCCGCACCAGCGGGGCACGCGCGGCCGGCGGTGCCGCGGATTGTAGTTTTACTACGAAAGAATTGTATCCAGAGGGCTGAATCCGTCGTCGAAATGTAGTAAAACTACAAGCGGCCGGTCCTACCCCCGGTAAATCCAAGAATTTCAACTCGCCCGCCCAAAAAGCCGGTGAGACCCAACTGGCCTCCGATTCTGGAAGCCTTTCCGCCCTGGAGCAAGCCATGCAAGACCTCGATCCGATCGAAACCCAGGAATGGCTGGACGCCCTTGAATCCGTCCTCGACCGTGAGGGTGAAGACCGTGCCCATTACCTGATGACCCGCCTGGGCGAGCTGGCCACCCGTAGCGGTGCGCAACTGCCCTACGCGATCACCACGCCTTACCGCAACAGCATCCCGGTAACCCATGAAGCTCGCATGCCCGGCGACCTGTTCATGGAGCGCCGCATCCGCTCGCTGGTGCGCTGGAACGCCCTGGCCATGGTGATGCGCACCAACCTGGACGACCCGGATCTGGGCGGCCACATTTCCAGCTTCGCCTCCTCCGCGACGCTGTATGACATCGGTTTCAACTACTTCTTCCAGGCCCCGACCGAAGAACACGGTGGCGACCTGGTGTTCTATCAGGGCCACGCCAGCCCTGGCGTGTACGCCCGCGCCTTCATGGAAGGCCGCATCAGCGAAGACCAGATGAAGAACTTCCGCCGCGAAGTGGATGGCAAAGGTCTGTCTTCCTACCCGCACCCCTGGCTAATGCCGGACTTCTGGCAGTTCCCCACCGTGTCCATGGGCCTCGGTCCGATCCAGGCGATCTACCAGGCCCGCTTCATGAAGTACCTGGAAGCGCGCGGCTTCATCCCGGCCGGCAAGCAGAAGGTCTGGTGCTTCATGGGTGACGGCGAGTGCGACGAGCCGGAATCCCTCGGCGCCATCTCCCTGGCTGGCCGCGAGAAGCTGGACAATCTGATCTTCGTCATCAACTGCAACCTGCAGCGCCTCGACGGCCCGGTGCGCGGTAACGGCAAGATCATTCAGGAACTCGAAGGCGTGTTCCGTGGAGCCCAGTGGAACGTCAACAAGGTGGTCTGGGGTCGCTTCTGGGACCCGCTGTTCGCCAAGGACAAGGACGGCGCCCTGCAGCGTCGCATGGACGAAGTGGTCGACGGCGAATACCAGAACTACAAGGCCAAAGACGGCGCCTACGTTCGTGAAAACTTCTTCAACAGCCCGGAGCTCAAAGAGATGGTCAAGGACCTCTCCGACGACGAGATCTGGAAGCTCAACCGTGGCGGCCACGACCCGTACAAGGTCTACGCGGCCTATCACCAGGCCGTGAACCACAGCGGCCAGCCGACCGTGATCCTGGCCAAGACCATCAAGGGCTACGGTACCGGCGCCGGCGAAGCGAAGAACACCGCGCACAACACCAAGAAGGTCGATGTCGACAGCCTGCGTCAGTTCCGCGACCGCTTCGACATCCCGGTCAAGGATGAAGAGCTGGAAAACCTGCCCTTCGTCAAGCCGGAGCCAGGTAGCCCCGAGTACAAGTACCTGCACGAGCGCCGCAACGCGTTGGGTGGCTTCGTACCGCAGCGTCGCCAGCAGAGCTTCAGCATCCCGACACCACCGTTGGATACCCTCAAGGCCATCCTCGACGGCTCGGGCGACCGCGAAATCTCCACCACCATGGCTTTCGTGCGCATCCTCGCGCAGTTGGTCAAGGACAAGGAACTCGGCCAGCGCATCGTCCCGATCATCCCGGACGAAGCCCGTACTTTCGGTATGGAAGGCATGTTCCGCCAGCTCGGCATCTACTCCTCGGTCGGCCAGCTGTACGAGCCGGTCGATAAAGACCAGGTGATGTTCTACAAAGAGGACAAGAAAGGTCAGATCCTCGAGGAAGGCATCAACGAAGCGGGCGCCATGAGTTCCTTCATCGCCGCCGGTACGTCGTACTCCTGCCATAACCAGCCGATGCTGCCGTTCTACATCTTCTACTCGATGTTCGGCTTCCAGCGCATCGGCGACCTGGCCTGGGCCGCTGGCGACAGCCGCACCCGTGGTTTCCTGATCGGCGGTACCGCCGGCCGTACCACCCTCAACGGTGAAGGCCTGCAGCACGAAGACGGTCATAGCCACATGCTGGCAGCGACCATCCCCAACTGCCGCACCTACGACCCGACCTATGGCTACGAGCTCGCCGTGATCATCCGCGAAGGCATTCGCCAGATGACCGAAGAACAGCAGGACATCTTCTACTACATCACCGTGATGAACGAGTCGTACCAGCAGCCGGCAATGCCGCAAGGCGTGGAAGACGGCATCATCAAGGGCATGTACCTGCTCGAGGAAGACAAGAAGGAAGCCGCGCACCACGTGCAACTGCTGGGTTCCGGCACCATCCTGCGTGAAGTCGTCGAAGCCGCGAAGATCCTGCGTGACGAGTTCAACATCGGCGCCGATGTGTGGAGCGTCACCAGCTTCAACGAACTGCGCCGCGACGGCCTGGCCGTGGAGCGCAGCAACCGCCTGCACCCGGGGCAGAAGCCCAAGCAGACTTACATCGAGCAGTGCTTGAGCGGTCGCAAGGGTCCGGTCATCGCCTCCACCGACTACATGAAGCTGTTCGCCGAGCAGGTTCGTCAGTGGGTTCCGAGCAAGGAATACAAGGTCCTGGGCACCGACGGCTTCGGCCGCAGCGACAGCCGCAAGCAGCTGCGTCACTTCTTCGAAGTGGATCGCAACTGGGTCGTGCTGGCCGCCCTGGAAGCCCTGGTCGACCGTGGCGAGATCGAAGCCAAGGTGCTGGCTGACGCCATCGCCAAGTTCGGTATCGACGCCGACAAAGCCAACCCCCTGGACTGCTAAGGAGCGTAGCGATGAGTGAATTGATTCGCGTACCCGACCTCGGCGGTGAAGGCGAGGTGATTGAACTGCTGGTGAAAGTCGGCGACCGTATCGAAGCCGACCAGAGCGTACTGACTCTGGAGTCTGACAAGGCCTCAATGGAAGTGCCCTCGCCCAAGGCCGGCGTGATCAAGGAAATCAAGGTCAAGATCGGCGACCGTCTCAAGGAAGGCGACGAGCTGCTGGTGCTGGAAGTCGAAGGTGCCGCGCAAGCGGCGCCTGCGCCGAAAGCCGAAGCTGCGCCTGCCGAAGCGCCGAAAGCAGCCGCTGCGGCGGCCGCTCCTGCCGCTGCCGCGACCAGCAGCAGCGTGCAGGACGTGCACGTGCCGGATATCGGCACCGACGGCAAGGTCAAGGTCATCGAAGTCATGGTCAAGGTCGGTGACAGCATCGAAGCCGACCAGTCACTGATCACCCTGGAATCCGACAAGGCCTCCATGGAAATCCCCTCGCCGGCTGCCGGCGTGGTGGAAGAAGTACTGGTCAAGCTGGACGCCGAAGTCGGCACCGGCGACCTGATCCTCAAGCTGCGCACCGCTGGTGGCGCAACCGCCAGTGCTGCGCCGGCTCAAGCCGCAGCACCGGCTGCCGCACCAGCAGCCGCACCTGCTCCCGCTGCCGCCGCTCCGGCTGCTGCTTCGGTGCAGGACGTGCATGTGCCGGACATTGGCACCGACGGCAAGGTCAAGGTCATCGAAGTCATGGTCAAGGCCGGTGACAGCATCGAAGCCGACCAGTCACTGATCACCCTGGAATCCGACAAGGCCTCCATGGAAATCCCCTCGCCGGCTGCCGGCGTGGTGGAAGAAGTGCTGGTCAAGCTGGACGCCGAAGTCGGTACTGGCGACCTGATTCTCAAGCTCAGGGTGGCAGGCGCCGCTCCGGCCGCTGCGCCGGCGCAAGCCAGCCAGGAAGTGCACCGCGTGCCGGAAGGTGCCGCACCGGAAGTGGCCGCAGAAGTACGCGCCATTGCCTCGTTGTCGGCTGCTGCTGCCGAGGTTGCCAACGCGCCCAAACGCGATGGTGCCAAGGTGCATGCCGGCCCCGCCGTGCGTCAGCTGGCTCGTGATTTCGGCGTGGAACTGGCGGATATCGCCGGCACCGGTCCGAAAGGCCGCATCCTCAAGGAAGACGTGCAGGTGTACGTCAAGGCGATGATGCACAAGGCCAAGGCCGCACCGCAGGCGACTGCCGCTGCTGCCACCGGCGGCGCCGGCATTCCGCCGATCCCGACCGTGGACTTCAGCAAGTTCGGTGAAATCGAAGAAGTGGCGATGACCCGCCTGATGCAGGTCGGCGCCGCCAACCTGCATCGCAGCTGGCTCAACGTGCCGCACGTGACTCAGTTCGACTCGGCCGACATCACCGACCTGGAAGCCTTCCGCGTCGCGCAGAAGGCCGTGGCCGAGAAGGCTGGCGTCAAGCTGACCGTGCTGCCGCTGCTGCTCAAGGCCTGCGCCCACCTGCTCAAGGAACTGCCGGACTTCAACAGTTCGCTGGCCCCGAGTGGCAAGGCGATCATCCGCAAGAAGTACGTGCACATCGGCTTCGCCGTCGATACGCCGGACGGACTGCTGGTGCCGGTGATCAAGAACGTCGATCAGAAGAGCCTGCTGCAGCTTGCGGCTGAGGCCGCCGCACTGGCGGAAAAGGCGCGCACCAAGAAGCTCTCGGCTGATGACATGCAGGGCGCCTGCTTCACTATCTCCAGCCTTGGCCACATTGGCGGCACCGGCTTCACGCCGATCGTCAACGCACCGGAAGTGGCGATCCTCGGTGTCAGCAAGGCCACCATGCAGCCGGTGTGGGATGGCAAGGCCTTCCAGCCCAAGCTGATGCTGCCGCTGTCGCTGTCCTACGACCACCGGGTGATCAACGGCGCTGCTGCTGCACGCTTCACTCAGCGCCTGTCGCAGCTGCTGGCCGATATCCGCACCATCCTGCTGTAAATCGTTTCGAGCACGCCACGCTCGCATCCTCAACCCCGCCCATTCAGGCGGGGTTTTTTTTGCATTCCTTCAGCGCGGTGTGATGCCTCTCAGCCCTTCTGCACGTTGCGAATCAGAAAGCTCAGCGCCTTGGCCAACTCACCTGCGCCCTGGTGATCACGCACGATGCTCAGCAACGGACTGCCATCAGCCGGATTGAACAGCACGCAGCGGATGCCGCCGGTCGGACACTCGTAGCGGATGAACGGATCGATACCGAATACCGGCACACGCTGATTGCGCACCGAAATGGCGGTACCCTGCGCGCCACGACTCTCCTCACGCAGGATAAGCTCACCGGCATTGCCGACATTGAAGCGATACAGCAGGTCCTGCCGCTGCGCCTGGCCAACCTGATAACCCGCGCGTAGGGCGTAGGTTTCCAGCAATGCGTTGCTGTGCGCGAGCAACGCATTGCGCTCGTTGTCGGTCAGATAAAGACGCTTGAGCCCGTCCAGATAAGCTGCCTGCTCGGTGCCCTGCAGCGTCGCCGCGTCATCGGCGCCGGCAACCGCGGGTATGGCCGTAAAAAGTGCTCCGCCAAGCACCATGGCCATGAGTTTTCTTGTCAGTCTCGCTTGCATGATGCACCCTTGCCGAACGCTATAGTGAAGTAGGCCTGAGCCCTAGCCTCCGTCCGTGCCGATGCGCCCTCTGGCAGCAGCGGCCCTGTACTGAGAACGGATGCCTCGCCTGGTCAGCATACTGGAAGCCCGCCGCCCAATGAAAAGCCATCCCGATGCCAGCGCACGCTCGGCAGCCGAGGTTGTGACGCAGTTGCCAGTGCCCTCGCGGCTTGGCATGTTGCGTTTCGAGCGCTTGAACGAACCAAGCTGGGCACTGCTGTTTCTCGACCCGGCCTGCGAACGCCAGTTGGGTATCAGCGCCAGCGATCTCTGCGCGCTGGTGGATGCCCCCTACGCCAGTCTGATGGAGCCCGAGGCGCGCTATCGCTTGCATGACGCCATCCAGCAGCAACTGCTGCAAGGCCCGCATTACCTGGTGCGCTATACCCTGCATACACCGCAAGGTGCTCTGACCCTGCTGGAGATGGGCGAACCCTTCAAACAGCGCAACCGCCAGTTGCTGCGCGGCTATCTGCTGGTAGCGGACGCAAGCCTTGATCAGTTCGCCCCTGCCGAACAGGAGCTGCACACGCAGAATCAGCAACTGCGCAGCTCGCTGCAGCAATATCAGCGTACCCAGAATGACCACCTGCAACACCTCGCCCGTTCACGCACCCAGCAGCAACTGATCGTGCGCCTGGCGCGCCAGCGCTACACTTCCAGCGACCCACAGCAGGAAGCGGCCGAACTGATCACCCAGGCTGCCTGCGAGGTCTACGGTGTCGCTCGCGCCGGTATCTGGAAGATTGGCAGCCATCACCTGGACTCCGTGTCGCTTTATCGCCGCGACCTGGACCGCCACGAACAACTACCGTCGATAAACGCGCGGAATTTCCCGCAGTATCTGCAAGCACTGCACAGCGGCCGAGCGATCGACGCGCACGACGCCCAGTGCGATCCGCGCACCTGCGAACTGACTGCAAGCTACCTGCAGCCGCTGGGCATCTGCTCGATGCTCGACGCCAGCATACGCATCGAAGGCGAAGTGGTCGGTGTACTCTGCCTGGAGCATATCGGCGGCACACGAACCTGGCAGGCCGACGAGATCGCCTTCGCCGGTGAGCTTGCCGATCAGTTCGCCCAGGTGCTGATCAACCAGCAGAAACGCAGCGCCACCAGCGCTCTGCATCTGTTCCAGCGCGCCGTCGAACAGAGCGCCAGCGCCTTTCTGCTGGTCGACCGCGACGGCCGGGTGGAGTACGTCAACCCCAGCTTCACCGCCATCACCCTGTACAGCAGCGACGAGGTCTGCGGCCATCGTCTCTCCGAACTGCCCGCCCTGACCAACCTCAGCGACCTGCTGTTCGATGCCAGCTCCAGTCTCGCCGAGCACAGCAGCTGGCAAGGCGAGTTCCGCAGCCGACGCAAGAATCTGGAGCCCTACTGGGGGCATCTGTCGATATCCAAGGTGTATGGCGACGACGGCGAGCTGACCCACTACATCGGCATCTACGAAGACGTCACCGAAGCCAAGCTGGCGCAGCAGCGCATCGAACGCCTGGCCTATACCGACAACCTGACCAACCTGGGCAATCGTCCCTCGTTCATCCGCAGCCTCGAACAACGCTTCGCTCAGCATACGCAGCAGCCACTCGTCCTGCTGCTGGTGGACATCGACAACTTCAAGCGGATCAACGACAGCCTCGGCCACCAGACCGGCGACAAGCTGCTCTCGGCCCTGGCCCGACGCCTGCGCAACAGCCTCGGCGCCAAGGGCACACTGGCACGCTTCGCCAGCAACGAATTCGCCATCCTGCTCGATGGTTGCGACCAGGACAGCGGCCTGCGCGTCGCTCATCAGGTGCTGCAGACCCTGGACAAGCCGCTATTCGTCGATAACCAACTGATCAGCATCACCGGCTCGCTTGGCCTGGCCCTGGCCCCGGAGCATGGCGACGACCCGCAGACGCTGATGAAGCACGCCGGCCTGGCGCTGCACAAGGCCAAGGCCAACGGCAAACATCAGGTGCAGCTGTTCACCGAGGAGCTCAACGCCGAGGCCAACTACAAGCTGTTCGTCGAGAACAACCTGCGCAGGGCCTTGACCCAGAGTGAATTGGAGGTCTTCTACCAGCCCAAGCTGTGTCTGAAGAACGGCCAGTTGCTGGGTTTGGAGGCGCTGCTGCGCTGGCACCATCCGGAGAAGGGCATGATCCGCCCTGACCAGTTCATCAGCGTCGCCGAGGAAACCGGCCTGATCATTCCCATCGGCAAATGGGTAGTACGCCAGGCCTGCCGCATGAGCAAGCAGATCGCCGCCATCGGCATGGGCGAACTGCAGGTGGCGATCAATCTGTCGCCCAAGCAGTTCTCCGATCCGGATCTGGTCGGCTCCATCGCCGCTATCCTGCATGAAGAACAGCTCGACCCGCGCCTGCTGGAACTGGAACTGACCGAGAGCCTGCTACTGGAAGCCACCGAGGACACCCGCCACCAGCTCGGCCGCCTCAAGAGCCTGGGCCTGACCCTGGCCATGGACGACTTCGGCACCGGTTATTCCTCGCTCAGCTACCTGAAGAAATTCCCCATCGACGTGATCAAGATCGATCGCAGCTTCATCAAGGATATTCCCGACAACCAGGACGACATGGAGATCACCTCAGCGGTGATTGCCATGGCCCACAACCTCAAGCTCAAGGTGGTCGCAGAAGGTATCGAGACTGGCGCCCAGCTCGGTTTCCTGCGCCGCCAGCAATGCGACGTAGGCCAAGGCTACCTGTTCGACAAGCCGATTCCTGGCCGCGAACTGATCGACAGCCTGCGCCGCTACCCCTGCCGGCCACAGGCTGACCAACGGACGTAATACGCCGTTCTGCGCGTAGTCCACTACCCACCCACTTCCAGGAGACCGTCATGGTTCTGCGTTCCCAGATTCTCGTTAACAAGGATGTCCTGCCAACTGCCGAGCAGGCCTTGCCTGGCCGCCCAGAGGCGATGCCCGTGGCGGATATTCACTATGTCAACGGCAACCCGATCAAAGCGCCCTTCCCCGCCGGCCTGCAACAGGCGGTATTCGGTCTCGGCTGCTTCTGGGGCGCAGAAAGACGCTTCTGGCAACAGCCTGGCGTGTTCAGCACAGCGGTCGGCTATGCCGGTGGCCTCACGCCTAACCCCACCTACGAGGAAGTCTGCTCTGGCCTGACTGGGCACACCGAAGTGGTGCTGGTGGTGTTCGATCCACAGCAGACCAGCTTCGAAGCGCTGCTCAAAGTGTTCTGGGAAGTGCATAACCCGACGCAGGGCATGCGCCAGGGCAACGATCAGGGCACCCAGTACCGCTCGGCGATCTACTGCCAGGACGACGCTCAACTGAGCGCCGCCAAAGCCAGCCAGGCGCGCTTCCAGGCTGAGCTGGACAAGGCTGGAGTGGGCAGCATCACCACTGAAATCACCGAGGCACCGACCTTCTACTACGCCGAGACCTATCACCAGCAATACCTGGCGAAGAATCCGGGCGGCTATTGCGGCCTGGGCGGAACCGGCGTATGTCTACCCCCTGAATATTGAGCATGGGTGACGGATCGTGGAACTGAGCAGCATTTCCAGCCAGGTATCGAGTCAGGCATCGGCGCAGATTTCCGCGCAGATGTCGCTTCTGCTTCTGCGCAAGACACTGGAGCTGCAGGCCGCCAACATCACCGGGCTGGTGCAGTCAGCTGCACCGGTCAGCGCCCCCAGCAACCCACCCAACCTGGGCAACAGCATCGATGTGATGGTCTGAACAACTAATGTCTTCAGGCCATCAGCCGGACTAAACTGCGGGCCATCAGCCATCGTTCGACGAGCCCGGCATGCCCGCCACTCTCCCCACCATCACCCCCGATCAGCTTTGCGTCGGCCTCTACGTTCATCTGGACCTGAGCTGGTGGGAGCATGATTTCGCCTTCAGCAACTTCAAGATCAAGGACGAGGCGCAGATTCGCGCCTTGCGCGCGCTCAACCTGAAGCAGCTGCGCTATGACCCTGTGCGCAGCGATTGCCCGCCCTCACCTCGCGTCGACAGCGTCACCACTCCTCCTGTCGAAGAACCGCCGGTCGATCCGGAAAGTCAGGCACGCCAGGAACGCGTGGAAAAACTGCGTCACCTGCGCAGCCGCCTGGCCGAGGTGGATCGCCGCTTCATCGAGGCCAGCCAACGCATCAAGACGCTCAACCAGACCCTGCGCAGCCGTCCGGAAGATGCCATGCGCCAGGCGGGTGCAATCGTCGGCGAGATGGTCGAGACGCTGCTCGGCGCCCCCGGCGTGGTGCTGCATGGCATCACTGGCAAGGCGGCCGAGGACAGTTACTTCCATGCCCTCAACGTCACCGTGTTGTCCCTGCTGCTCGGGCGCCAGCTAGGACTCGACAGCGAGGCCTGTCATAGCCTCGGCCTCGGCGCCCTGTTGCACGATATCGGCAAGCTGGAGGTGCCAAGCAAGGTACTGCTCAAGCCCGAACCCTTGAGCCGCCCGGAGCAGCAGCTGCTGCAGATGCACACCGACTTCGGCCTGCGCATGGGGCAGAAACTGATGCTCGATGACGAAGTGCTGCGCATCATCCACGAACATCACGAGCACTGTGACGGCAGTGGCTACCCGCGCGGGCTGCGCGAGGCCGGCATCGGTCGCCTGAGTCGCCTGGTGGCGATCACCAATCATTTCGATGGACTGTGCAACCCACTGGACCCGCGCCGGGCGCTAAGCCCACACGAAGCCCTGGCGCTGATGTTCAAGCAGCAGCGTGAGCGCTTCGATGAGGTGGCGCTAAAGGCCTTCGTTCGCGCAATGGGCATCTACCCACCGGGCAGCCTGGTGCAGTTGGAAGATGAGCGCTATGCGCTGGTGCTGGGCATGAACCCGACTCAGGCGTTGAAACCGACGCTGATTCTCTACGACGCCGACACGCCCAAGCAGGAAGCCCTGATCGTCGATCTCGTCCAGGAGCCGAAGCTCGCCATCGCCCGCAGCCTGCGCCCCTCGCAGCTACCGCTGGAGGTACTGGAATACCTCAGCCCGCGGCGCAACCTGAGCTATCACATCGAGCCCAACCACAAGCCCGCTTGAGCCCCTTGTACCCCGGATGCAATCCGGGGATCGAGGGCCACGGCCCCCGGACTTCATCCGGGCTACGCGCTAAGTCGGCCGCGTCCCTCGTAGGGTGCGCCGTGCGCACCGCCCCTCGCACTCGCTCAACCGGCCGACTTTTCCTCTATCAGCCAGTCCAGACGCCAGCCGCCCTGGCTCTGGCCAAGCACATCGGCCAACCAGGGCAGGAGCTGCTTGAGCTCATCTTCCAGGCCCCATGGCGGGTTACTGATCACCAGGCCCGAACCACTCAGCCGCGTGGCATCGTCCGGCGCGTGCACGTAAAGCTCTGCGCGCAACAGCTTGGGCGCGGCGCTCTTGCTCAGGTCACGATAGAAGCGCACCAACTGGCGCTCATCCTTGATCGGATACCAGATCGCCACGATGGCCTGGCGCATACGCCCGTGCGCTTCGTTCAAAGCCTCGACGCAGCGCTGCAATTCATCGGTCTTTTCAAACGGCGGATCGATCAGCAGCAGCACGCGCTTCTCGCGTGTCGGCATCAGCGCTCGCGGCACGTGCCAACCTTCGCCAAGGTGCACAGCGACGCGACGATCGCCGCGCATGTTGTCCTTGAGCAGGCGGCCGTCCTCGGGGTGCTTCTCGTTGAGCTGCAGAGTGTCCTGCTCGCGACTGAGCAGCCGCGCCAGCTCGGGCGAGCCGGGGTAATAGCGCAGTTCGCCATTCGGGTTCATCGCCCGCACCACCTCCAGGTAAGCCTCCACCGCATCCGGCAGTTGGGTGGCCTGCCACAGACGCGCGATGCCCTCCTGGTATTCGCCGGTGCGGCTGGCCGCATCGCCGTGCAGGTCGTACAAGCCAATACCGGCATGACTGTCGAGGTAGGCGAAAGGTGCCTCCTTCTTCGACAGCAGACCGATCAGGCGAGTCAACACCAGATGCTTGAGGACGTCGGCGTGGTTGCCGGCATGGAAGGCGTGGCGGTAGTTCATGGAGGTCTCCGAAGCGGTCGCCAAGTTTACCCGTTGAAAGGGCTTTACGCGCGCATCAGCTCCAGCAACAAGGCCAGCGGCGGGTGCTCACCGGCGTCGCGACGGCGCACCAACAATGTAGTCGTCGCGCCAAGCTCAGGGGCGATGGCCTGGTATTGCACCAGATGCACACGCGGGTGACTGTCGAGCAGGCTGCGTGGCAACAGGCCGATACCCATGCCGGCAGCAATGCCGGCAAAGATCGCGTCGATGGAGCCATAGCTCTGCCGCGCCGACACCTGCAAACCACGACTGACCGCCCAACGTTCGAGGCGCTCGCGGTAGTGGCACCCATCGGGGAAACCCAGCAGCGTCTGCGGCCGACTCTCCAGCTGGGCGGCATCCTGCTCGGGCGGCAGCACCAGCATCAGTTCCTCCTGCCAGATAGGCAGGCAGTCGAGCTGAGGATGCTCGAACGGCCCGCCGATCAATCCGCCGTCCAGCTCCCCGGATAACACACCCTCGACCAGTCGCCGGCTCGGCCCGGTGCTGAGCTGCAGGTTCACCCGCGGAGCCCGCTGGTGGAAAGCCGCCAGCAGCTCCGGCAGGCGCACCGCCGCAGTGGTTTCCATCGAGCCAAGGCGCAGATCACCGCTCCAGATATCTTCCTGCACGCTGCGCCAGGCCATCTGGCAGAGCTGCTCCAGGTTTTCGGCGTGTGGCAACAGGCGTTCACCCGCTGGCGTCAGCCGCAAGCGCTGGCCCTGACGCAGGAACAGTCGCGTATCCAGCTGTTGCTCCAGTTGCCGCAGGCGCGCCGAGACGTTCGACGGTACGCAACTCAGGCGCAAGCCTGCGGCGCTCAACGAGCCTTCACGCGCCACAGCGAGAAAGTAGCGGAACAACTGAGGATTGAGTCGCTGCCAGGCACCCATGACTTCACCAAAAGTGAAAATTGACAACAGTATTTTTCACTAACGATCAGTTAGCGACAACGACTAAGGTGCGCGGCACGACCGGAGGACAAATGCCCAGATTCGACCGCACCCACTTCACCGCCCTGCTCGCCGCTGCTCTGGCGCTGGTTGTCGTGCATGCGCTCGGTCGCTTTGCCTTTACTCCGCTTTTACCGCTGCTGCTCGATGACGGCTTGTTCGATCTGGCCGAAGGCGCCCAGTTGGCGACCTGGAACTATCTCGGCTATCTGCTCGGCGCCCTGCTCGCACTGCCCATGGCCAGTCGACGCGGTTTGCGCCTGGGCCTGCCAACGGCGCTGCTGATCAACGCCGGCCTGACCCTGGGACAGGTTTTCGTCCATGACTTCGCCGGACTCGCGGCACTGCGCCTGGCAAATGGCATCAGCAACGGCATTGTCTTCGTGCTCGCACCAGCGCTGGTACTGGAATGGCTGGCCTTGCGCCAAGCGACGGCACTGAGCGGCCTGGTGTACCTGGGCCTGGGCGGCGGCATGCTGTTGTGCGGCCTGCTGGTGGCCATCACGCCCTGGCAAGGGCAAATGCGCTGGTTGCCCATGGCCCTCTGCGCCCTGCCTTTGGCCCTGCTATGCGCCCCCATGCTGCGACGCCTGGCACAACAGCTACCCGAAAAGCCTCACGCGACCACTCAAGCGCCACTCTTCGACAGGCGAACTCGACCACTGTTGATGGCTTACCTCGGTGCTGGTCTGGGTTACATACTGCCACTGACCTTCCTGCCGGCACTGGCTCGGGAGCAGTTGCCCGCCGACCATCCGCTGCTGATCGGCAACTGGTGGTGGACCGCGCTTGCCTGTCTGGTATCGGCGACCCTATGGAACCACGCAGGCGCCTGGCTGGGTGATCGTCGCGCCCTGCTGGCCAACTACCTGCTGCAACTGTTCGGCGTGGTCATGCCCATTCTGCTGCCTGGACCTATCGGCGTGATGACCTGCGCCCTGCTGGTGGGCGGCACCTTTCTCGGCACCGTGCTGCTGACCCAGCGCCTTGCACGCGCCCTCAACCCAGGCCAGGGCTTGCGCCTGGCGGCGCTGCTGATCAGTCTCTATGGCGGCAGCCAGTTGCTCGGCCCCTGGCTGGTGGAACATTGGACTGCCGCCGGGCATAGCCTCACAAGCAGTTTTTCCATTGGTGCGGCTGCACTGCTCTGGGCTCTGTTCTGGGCTTGGCGCGTGGCCGAACCGCAACCCGACCGCTGAAACGGAGCCATCCCATGCACCTACCCGCCCTGCTCGGCAGCGAACTTCCCCTGATCCAGGCACCAATGGCCGGCTCGCAGGATCACCGCCTGGCCGCAGCCGTGAGCCAGGCCGGTGGCCTGGGCTCGATTCCCTGCGCGATGCTCGCCCCTGCGGCCCTGCGCCAGGTGCTGCAAACGATGCGCGGCCTGACCGAGCGGCCGTTCAACCTCAATTTTTTCAGCCACGTACCGCCACAGCCTGACACGGTCCGCGAGGCTGGCTGGCGCGAAGCGCTGGCGCCCTACTATGGCGAGCTGGGCGTGGACCCGGCCAACATCGCCAGTGGACCTGGACGCCTGCCATTCAACGACGAAGCGGCTGAACTGGTGGAAGAGTTCCGCCCTGCGGTGGTCAGCTTCCACTTCGGCCTACCGGAAGAGGCCTTGCTAAAGCGAGTCCGTGACAGCGGGGCGAAGATCCTCTCCAGCGCCACCACCCTGGACGAAGCGCTGTGGCTGCAGGAGCGCGGCGTCGATGCCGTGATCGCCCAGGGCCTGGAGGCTGGCGGCCATCGCGGGCACTTTCTGGATTTCGACCTGAGCCGTCAGCTCGGCACCTTCGCCCTGTTACCACAGCTGGTGGATGCGCTGTCTGTGCCGGTGATTGCCGCAGGCGGCATCGGCGATGCCCGTGGCGTGGCGGCGGCCATGGCCCTCGGCGCAGCCGGCGTGCAGGTTGGTAGTGCGTACTTGCTGTGCCCGGAAGCCACGACCAGCGTCCTGCACCGCGCTGCACTGCAAAGCCCGGCGGCGCGCCACACGGCGCTGACCAACCTGTTCAGCGGGCGCCCGGCGCGCGGCATCGTCAATCGCCTGATGCGCGAGCTGGGGCCGCTGAGCACGCAGGCACCCGCTTTCCCCCTGGCCACTGCAGCCATCGCGCCGTTGCGCGCAGCGGCCGAGGCGCAGGGCAGCGGCGACTTTTCACCGCTGTGGGCCGGGCAGAACGTCGCGAGTTGTCGCCCCATGCGCGCAGCCGAGCTGACGCGCGAGCTGGCGCGGGGCTTCGTCTGCCAGCCAGGAGCAGCCTCGTAGAGCGGGTGTAACCCGCCATTGCCGAGGCGGCGGGTTGCACCCCCGCCAACGAGCAATTATCACCGCCACTGATGATGCTGTGCAGGCAGACGGCCCACTGCCTAGACTCGGTCGATCATCTGGAGGCCCGTTCCATGTCCGAGACCCTGCTCAGCTCCCGCAATCTGGCGTTCGAACTCTATGAGGTGCTCGACGCCGAAGCCCTGACCCAGCGCCCGCGCTTCGCCGATCACAACCGCGAGACCTTCGACGCGGCGATCAGCACCGCACGCGGCATCGCCGAGGAGCTATTCGCCCCGCACAATCGCAAGAACGACGAACACGAGCCGCAATATGTCGACGGCGGCGCGGTGCTGATCCCGGAAGTCGAGCCGGCCTTGCGCGCCTTCCACGAGGCCGGTTTTCTCAATGCCACCCGCGACTTCGAACACGGCGGCATGCAACTGCCCAACCTGCTGTCGCAGGCCTGCTTCGCGCATTTCCAGTCGGCCAACATCGCCACCAGCTCATACTCGATGCTGACCATGGGCGTGGCCAATCTGATCGAGGCCTTCGGCAGCCAGGAGCAGAAATCACGCTACCTGCAGCCGATCATCGACGGCCGTTTTTTCGGCACCATGGCGCTGACCGAGCCGCATGCAGGCTCCTCGCTGTCGGACATCAGAACCCGCGCCGAGCCGCATGCCGATGGCAGCTACCGGATCAAGGGCAACAAGATATTCATCTCCGGCGGCGACCAGCCGATCTCCGAGAACATCGTGCATATGGTGCTGGCCAAGCTGCCGGACGCACCGCCCGGTGTTAAAGGCATCAGCCTGTTCCTGGTGCCCAAGTTCCACGTCAATGACGACGGCAGCCTGGGCGCGCGCAACGACGTGACCCTGGCCGGCCTGTTCCACAAGATGGGCTGGCGCGGCACCACGTCCACCGCCCTCAATTTCGGTGACAACGGCGAATGTGTCGGCTATCTGGTAGGCAAGCCGCACGCTGGCCTCTCCTACATGTTCCAGATGATGAACGAGGCGCGCATCGGCGTCGGCATGGGCGCGATCATGCTTGGCTACGCCGGCTACCTCTATTCACTGGACTACGCGCGTAATCGCCCACAGGGCCGCCAACCCGATGGCAAGGACCCGAGCAGTCCGCAGATTTCCATCGTCGAGCACGCCGACGTACGGCGCATGCTGCTGACGCAGAAGGCCTACGTCGAAGGTGCCTTCGACCTCGGCCTGTACGCCGCGCGTTTGTTCGACGACACCCACACCCTGGAAACCGCCGAAGAGCGCACCCGCGCTCTGGAGCTGCTCGACCTGCTCACACCCATCGTCAAGTCCTGGCCGTCGGAGTTCTGCCTCAAGGCCAACGAACTGGCCATCCAGATACTAGGCGGCCATGGCTACACCCGCGAATACCCGGTGGAGCAGTACTACCGCGACAACCGCCTCAACCCGATCCACGAAGGCACCCATGGCATCCAGTCGCTCGACCTGCTCGGGCGCAAGGTCTCGCAGAATGGCGGAGCCGCCCTCAAGCAACTGCTCAAGCTGATCAACGATTGCTGCCAGCGCGCCAGCGCGCATGAAACGCTCGATGCCCTGCGCCAGCCACTGGAACAACTGCTGGCGCGCCTGCAGGTGGTGACCCTGGCGCTGCTGGGCGATCTGATGAGCGGCAAGGTCAATCAGGGCCTGGCCAACTCGGCGCTGTACCTGAAGGCGTTCGGTCACACGGTGATCGGCTGGCGCTGGCTGGAGCAGGCGATTCGCGCCGAAGAAGGCCTGGCCCGCACGGACAATGCCGAGGAGCAGGCCTTCTATCGCGGCAAGCTGCAGGCGGCGCGCTACTTCTTGACCTGGGAGGTGCCGAGCTGCCACCACGACCTGGCCATTCTCGAAGCACGCGACGACACCTGCCTGAGCGTGCAGGACGCCTGGTTCTGAAACTGAGCCAAACGCCCCAGCGCCCGATCATGGGCGCGTTGGGGCAATCTGGAAAAATGTAATAACCTTTTTGACAGCGGCACGAAGGCTGCGGTTAGAATCCCTGGCACGCGCCATGCATAACGGCGCACCCAATGACCCAGCCAGGAGTAGCGCCGTTGGATGCCAGCGCCATCAACAATCTGTTCTTGATCGGCGCCTTGCTGGTGGCGGCCAGTATTCTGGTCAGCGCGTTCGGCACACGTTTCGGCATCCCCATCCTGGTGATCTTCCTCGCCGTCGGTATGCTCGCCGGCACCGACGGCCCTGGCGGCATCGTCTTCAACAACTACCCCCTGGCCTACCTGGTCGGCAACCTGGCGTTGGCGGTGATCCTGCTCGACGGCGGCATGCGCACACGAGTCTCCAGCTTCCGTGTGGCCTTGTGGCCTTCGCTGTCACTGGCGACGGTGGGCGTGGTGATAACCGCAGGCCTGACCGGCCTGGCTGCCACCTGGCTGTTCAATCTGACCCTGCTGGAAGGCTTGCTGATCGGCGCCATCGTCGGCTCCACCGATGCGGCGGCGGTGTTCTCTCTGCTCGGCGGACGCGGCCTCAACGAGCGGGTCAGCTCCACACTGGAAATCGAGTCCGGTAGCAACGACCCGATGGCGGTGTTCCTCACCGTCACCCTGATCGCCATGCTCGCCAGCGGCCAGACCGGCTTCAGCTGGGATCTGCCGATTCAGCTGGTACAGCAATTCGGCCTTGGTGCCCTGCTGGGTCTCGGCGGCGGCTGGCTGCTGCTCAAGCTGATCAATCGCATGGAACTGGCCACCGGCCTTTACCCGCTGCTGGTCGTCAGCGGCGGCCTGATCATCTTCGCCATCACCACCGCCGTCGGCGGCAGCGGCATCCTCGCCATCTACCTGTGCGGTCTGTTGCTGGGTAACCGGCCGATACGTTCGCGTCACGGCATCCTGCACATGCTCGACGGCCTCACCTGGCTGGCGCAGATCGGCATGTTCCTGGTGCTCGGCCTGCTGATCACGCCGCACGAACTGCTACCCATCGCCCTGCCGGCGCTGGCCTTGGCGCTGTGGATGATTCTCTTCGCGCGGCCGCTGTCGATCTTCCTCGGCCTGTTGCCTTTTCGCGCCTTCCACGATCGCGAGCGGATCTTCATCGCCTGGGTCGGCCTGCGCGGCGCCGTGCCCATCATCCTCGCCGTGTTCCCGCTGATGGCCGGCCTGCCCAATGCACAGCTGTTCTTCAACGTGGCGTTCTTCATCGTGATGATCTCCCTGCTGCTGCAGGGCACCAGCCTGCCGCTGGCCGCCAAGCTGATGCGCGTCACCGTGCCGCCAGAGCCTGCCCCCGTATCACGCGCGGGGCTGGAAGTGCATCCGACCAGCCAGTGGGAGTTGTTCGTCTACCGCCTGGGCGCGGAAAAGTGGTGCATCGGCGCCGCCCTGCGCGAGCTGAACATGCCCGAGGGCACTCGTATCGCCGCGCTGTTCCGTGGCCGCGATCTGCTTCACCCCTCGGGCAGTACGCGCCTGGAGGCTGGAGATCTGCTCTGCGTGATCGGCCACGAACAGGATCTTCCTGCCCTCGGCAAGCTGTTCAGCCAGGCGCCCAAGCGTGGTCAGGACCTGCGTTTCTTCGGCGATTTCGTGCTGGAAGGCGACGCCGAACTTAGCGCGGTTGCTGCGCTCTATGGTCTGAAGCTTGATGACGTGGAAGGCAATCAGCCACTGGGGCGCTTCATCGCCCACGAAATCGGTGGCGAGCCAGTAGTTGGCGACCAAGTCGAATGGCAGGGCCTGACCTGGACGGTGGCGGCCATGGAAGGGAACAAGGTACGCAAGGTTGGCGTCAGATTCCCCGAAGGCACACGCCCTGGGCCAGGGCTGCACTTCTAGCAAGCGGGTGAATTGTCCCTGCCAGGACTCTGCTAGCATCAGCTTCAAGCGCGGGCCACCAGGCCCGCGCACTCGTTGTGCCGCGGATAACTCAATCGTCATCGCTCACTCAGTAGATCAATCGACCATGCCTCTGTCGCGCCTCTCCCTAGTAGCCATCCTGTTTGCCCTGTGCCTCGGCATCCCGCAGGTGTTCGCCGAGGAACCACCCCAAGCCGAGAGTGTGCAGCAGAGCCTGGACAGCCTGGCTGACCGCAAGCTGCCAGAGGCCGAGCAGCTGGCGCTCAAGCAAACGCTGGAGCAGACGCTGCGCATGCTTAAGGACCGGCAGGCTGCCGATCAGCGCCTCAGTGATCTACGCAAACAGCTGGACGAAGCACCGCGCCTGATCAGCGAAGCCCAACGCGACCTTGCTCGCCTCAAGGCCAGTCCCGATCAGCCGGTGACCGAACGCCATGCACGCACATCACTGGCGCAGCTGGAACAACTACTTAACGAGCGCGCCAATCAGCTCAGCGAATGGAACAAGGCGATCATCGAAGCCAACAGCATGGTGATCACCGCGCAGACCCGACCGGAACGTGCCCAATCAGAGATCAGTCAGAACCAGGCACGCAGCCAGCTGATCAACGATGCGCTCAAGAGCGGCCGCTATGACGGCAAAACGCTGACCCCGGAACGCCGCGACCAGCTCAATGCAGAGCTGGCGTTACTCGCAGCGCAGACGCAGCTGCGCCGCCAGGAGCTGGCAGGCAACAGCCTGCTGCAGGATCTGGGCGGTGCCCAGCGCGCCCTGCTCGAAGAACGCATCAACCGCGCCGAACAGGAACGTCAGGCACTGCAGAGCCTGATCAACGACCGCCGCCGCGCCGAATCGGAGCAGACCGTCGCCGAGCAGTCGCTGGAGGCCGAACGCGCCAGTTCGGACAAGCTGCTGGCCAAGGAAAGCACGCTCAACCTCAAGCTGTCCGACTACCTGCTACGCGCGACCGACCGTCTAAACAGCCTGACCGAGCAGAACCTCCAGACCCGCCAGCAGCTGGACAACCTGGCGCAGGCCGATCAGGCCCTGGACGAACAGATTCGCGTGCTGCAGGGCAGCCTGCTGCTGTCGAAGATTCTCTACCAGCAAAAGCAGGCTCTGCCAAAGCTGAAGCTCGAAGACGGCGCGCTCGCCGACGAGATCGCCGATATTCGTCTCTACCAGTTCGAGCTGAACAAACAGCGCGATGAGATCAGCGATCCAAGTCGCTATGTGGACAATCTGCTGGCCAATCAGCCAGACGAGGAAATCACCAAGGAACTGCGCACTGCTCTGCTGGAGCAGCTCGACACGCGCCGTGAGTTACTCGACCGCCTGAACCGCTCACTGAATGCGCTACTCAACGAGTCGATCACCCTGCAACTCAATCAGAAGGAGCTGCAGAGCACTGCCAGCAGCCTGCGCGCGACCATCGATGAGCAGATGTTCTGGATTCCCAGCAATAAACCGCTCGACCTCGAATGGCTGAAGTCAGCGCCACGTCACCTTCAGCAGCAATTGGCCGACATGCCCTGGGGCATGGCCATCAGCGAGCTCGGCGCCGGTTTGTTCGAGCGCCCACTGGTGTTCCTGCCGCTGATTCTGCTCTGCGCCCTGATCCTCTGGCGACGCCAGTACCTGTTCAGCAAGCTCAGCGCGCTGCATGGCGACATCGGCCACTACAAGCATGACAGCCAGCTGCATACACCGATGGCACTTGGCCTCAACGTCATCCTGGCGCTGCCGGTCACATTGTTCCTGGCGCTCTGCGGCTATGCTCTGCTGCATGATGCGCGCGGGCAGAACCTCTATCTGGGCGCCGCGCTCTATGAAATGGCAGAAGCCTGGCTGGTGTTCTATACCCTGCACCGGATTCTTTCCCCAGACGGCGTAGCCATACTGCACTTCCACTGGCCACCAGCCAACGTCGCGTTCTTCCGTCAGCACCTGCGCCGCCTGGGCCTGGTGGTAATGGCGCTGGTGGCCGTGGTGAGCATTGCCGAACACCAGCCGGCGAGCCTGGCCAACGACGTCATCGGCATCGCCGTGGTCCTGAGCTGCTACGCCCTGATGGCCTGGCTACTGTTCCATCTGCTGTTCAGCGCACCGCTGCGCGAGAACACCTCCGCCTTGCGCACCAGCGTCGGCGTGCTGTTCAACCTGCTGCCACTGGCGCTGATCGGTGCGGTTGCCTTCGGCTATTACTACACGGCGCTCAAGCTCACCGACCGATTGATCGACACCCTCTATCTGCTGATCATTCTGCTCATCGTCGAGGCCACTCTGGTGCGCGGGCTGAATGTGGCGGCACGGCGCCTTGCCTATCAGCGTGCCCTGGCCAAACGCCAGGCCCAGAGCAAGGAGGGCGCCGAAGGCGAAGCGGTGATCGAAGAGCCGACGCTCGATATCGAGCAGGTCAACCAGCAATCGCTGCGCCTTATCCGTCTGGCTCTGCTGGGCGGCTTCCTGGTCTGCCTGTACTGGGTCTGGGCCGACCTGATCGGTGTTTTCACCTACCTCGATACGATCAATCTCTACGAGTACAGCAGCGGTACCGGGAACAATGCGACGCTGGTGCCCATCAGCCTGATGGACGTGATCGGTGCGTTGATCATCGTCGCCATCACCGTGGCCCTGGCGCGCAACCTGCCGGGTCTGCTTGAGGTGCTGGTACTGTCGCGTATGCGCCTGGCGCAGGGCAGCGCCTATGCCACCACCACCCTGCTGTCCTACGTGCTGGTGGGTATCGGTATCGTCACCACCCTGTCCACCCTGGGGGTGAGCTGGGACAAGTTGCAATGGCTGGTGGCAGCGCTGTCAGTGGGCCTGGGCTTCGGCCTGCAGGAAATCTTCGCCAACTTCATCTCCGGCCTGATCATCCTGTTCGAGCGCCCGGTGCGTATTGGCGACGTGGTAACCATCGGCAACCTGTCCGGCACTGTCAGCAAGATCCGCATCCGCGCCACCACCATCACCGACTTCGACCACAAGGAAATCATCGTTCCGAACAAGACCTTCATCACCGGCCAGTTGATCAACTGGTCGCTGAGCGACACGGTGACCCGCGTCACCCTCAAGGTCGGTGTCGGCTATGGTTCGGACCTCGATCTGGTACGCAAGCTGCTACTGCAGGCCGCGCAGGAAAACCAGCGCGTGCTCAAGGATCCGGCACCGCTGGTGTACTTCCTCAACTTTGGTGAAAGCACGCTGGATCACGAACTGCGCATCCACGTGCGCGACCTCGGCGACCGCAACCCAGCCACCGACGAGATAAACCGCTTCATCGACCGCGAGTTCCCGAAGAACGGCATCAACATCGCGTTCCGCCAGGTCGAGGTGTATGTGAAGAACCTGGAGCATGGTGAGCAAAAACTCGACCAGAAGGACCTGGCCAAAGCCGCAGCCGCCGGCGCTGCCAGCGTGCAGCAGCCGCCGACACCGCCCGTAGCGCCCTAAGATCGATAGGAATCCAGGTGAAAAGTCTCGATACGCTGACCTTCGACAACCGCTTCGCCCGCCTCGGTGACACCTTCTCCACCGAGGTACTGCCCGAGCCCATCGAGCAGCCGCGGTTGGTGGTAGCGAGCGAGTCGGCGCTCGCTCTTCTCGATCTCGCTGCCAGCGAAGCGCAACGCCCCGAGTTCGCCGAACTGTTCGCCGGGCACAAACTTTGGGAAGAAGCCGAGCCGCGCGCCATGGTCTATTCCGGCCACCAGTTCGGCGGCTACACACCGCGACTGGGCGACGGTCGCGGGCTGCTGCTGGGCGAGGTGGTCAACGAGGCCGGTGAGCACTGGGATCTGCACCTCAAGGGCGCCGGCATGACGCCTTACTCGCGCATGGGCGATGGCCGCGCGGTGCTGCGCAGCTCGATCCGTGAGTTTCTCGCCAGCGAACACCTGCACGCCCTCGGCATCCCCAGCTCGCGCGCACTGTGCGTGACAGGATCGAGCACGCCGGTCTGGCGCGAGAAGCAGGAAAGCGCGGCCATGGTGCTGCGCCTGGCGCAGAGCCACGTGCGCTTCGGCCACTTCGAATACTTCTACTACACGCGCCAGCACGAGCACCTGAAGACGCTGGGCGAGCATGTCATGGCCTGCCACTTCCCGCGTTGCCTGGAACAGGACGAACCCTGGCTGGCGATGCTGCGTGAAGTGATCGAGCGCACTGCCGCGATGATCGCCAACTGGCAGGCCTATGGCTTCTGCCATGGGGTGATGAACACCGACAATATGTCGATCCTTGGCATCACCTTCGACTACGGCCCTTACGCCTTCCTCGACGATTTCGACGCCAACCACATCTGCAACCATTCCGACGACACCGGCCGCTACAGCTTCAGCAACCAGGTGCCCATCGCTCACTGGAACCTCGCCGCACTGGCCCAGGCGCTGACGCCCTTCGCCGCGGTCGAACACTTGCGCGAGGCATTGGAGTTGTTCCTGCCGCTTTACCAGGCGCACTACCTCGACCTCATGCGCAAGCGCCTGGGTTTCACCAGCGCCGAGGCCGAGGACGAAGCGCTGATCCAGCGTCTGCTGCAACTGATGCAGCAGGGCAGGGCCACCGACTACAACCTGTTCTTCCGTCGCCTGGGCGAGCAGGCGCCTGCCGAGGCGCTGAACATCGTGCGCGACGACTTCGTCGACCTGGCAGGCTTCGACGCCTGGAGCCGCGACTACCTGGCCCGTTGCGAACGTGAAGGTGGCGAACAGGCCGAACGCCAGCTGCGCATGCATTCGATCAACCCCAGGTACATCCTGCGCAACTACCTGGCGCAGCAGGCCATTGAGGCCGCCGAACAGGGCGACTATGGCCCGGTGCGGGAGCTGCACGCGGTGCTGTCACGACCGTTCGACGAACAGCCGGACATGCAGCGCTATGCCGAGCGCCCGCCACAGTGGGGCAAGCACCTGGAGATCAGCTGTTCGTCGTGAATAAGGCGTGCCCCCTGGCGGCAGGGTGCGCCGCGCGCACCAACCGTCCGCTGATCGCGCAGAATAGAACCCACCTCAGCTGCCAGCAGGTTGCACCCGCCCTGCTCAGGCAGTCAGCTCAGGTTGGTGGAAAACGCGCCAGCCACCCAGGCTGGACGTCTTATCCATTAAATCGAAAAGGCATATCAATCTGCCCAAACATTCTTAGACTATCTAAGAGAACCCCTCTATCTTGGCGCCCTGCCAGGCCGCCCAGTGCGTGCCCGATACCTCACACGAGATTCGACGCAAAGAATCTGCGCCCGATCCCGCTGGCCAGGACCTGCTGCCCAAACAGCCAGGCCACCTAGCGGACCAGAGGCAGGTTCTAAGGATTTTCATGCTCTGGGACTCCCTGCCGCTGCTGTTCGTCGGCACCCTGCTGATCTGGGTGCTCTATGCCTTCGTCCGCGAAAAATGGAGCCCGGATATAGTCGCCGCCATCGCCGTGGCCGCCTTGCTGGTCAGCCAGTTGCTGACGCCAGGCGAAGTGCTCAGTGTGCTGTCCAACTCGGCCCCCGTGACCATCGCCTGCATGTTCGTGCTCTCCGCCGCGCTGGAGCGTACCGGCTGCATCGACGCCCTCGGCAACTGGCTGGGCAATCTGGTCGGTACCAGCCCGATCCGCGTGCTCACCGGCCTCACCGTCACCGCACTGGTGGTGTCCGCCTGCCTGAACAACACGCCGGTGGTGGCCATCCTCACTCCTGTAGCCATCGCACTGGCGCGCCGCGCCGGCACCCTGCCCTCAAAACTGCTGATTCCACTTTCCTATGCCACCATTCTCGGCGGCACCCTGACCATGATCGGTACCTCGACCAACATCCTGGTCGACGGCGTCGCGCGCAAGGCCGGTATGGCGCCGTTCGGCATTTTCGAGATTACCGGCGTCGGCCTGGTGATGGCGGCCTTCGGCATGCTCTATCTGCTGACCGTAGGCCATCGCCTGCTGCCCGATCGCGAGACCCTGTCGCGCCAGCTGCGCCCGGACCTGTCGCGCACCTTCATGACCGAACTGCTGGTGCCACAGAGCTCACCGATGATCGGCAAGACTCTGCACGAAGCCAACCTCAATGGCGGCAGCGGCCTGCAGGTGCTCAAGTTGTTCCGTGAAGAGCAGGAGCTGACCGAACCCGGCGCCGACACCCTGCTGGCCAGCGGCGACCGCCTGGTGCTGCATGGCCAGGTCAAGGACGTGGTGGAACTGCGCGAGAGTGGCCACCTCTCCTTCAACCGCGGCGACGCCTTCGAGACCATCAGCAGTCACGACGTTATCCTCGCCGAGGCCATCGTCGGGCGTAACTCGCGCTACAGCCACCGGCCGATGCGCGATCTGGACCTCACCGCGCGCTACGGCATCGCGGTGCTCGCCGTGCATCGCCAGGACGAGAACGTGCAGGGCAACCTCGATGATTTCGAGCTGCAATTCGGCGACGTGATGCTGGTCGAGGGCACACCTGCGCAGATCAAACGCTTCGCCGACAACGGCGAGCTGATCAGCCTCAACGCCGTGCAGGAGCGCGCCTTCCGCCGCGACAAGGCGCCTATCGCAATTATTTCGACCCTGGCGGTCATGCTGCTGGCCGCCTTTGGCGTGATGCCCATCGAAGGCCTGGCGATCATCGGCGCGGTGACCGTGCTGGCGACCCGCTGCCTGGATGTGGAAGATGCCTACAAGGCCGTTGACTGGAAGATCCTCAGTCTGATCTTCGGCATGCTGGCCATCAGCATCGCCATGGACAAGGTCGGCCTGGTCAAGCTGCTGGTGGAAAACGTCATGGGCTGGCTGCCCTGGGCCGGACCGCTGCTGATGCTGAGTTTCATCTACCTGTTCACGTCCATACTGACCGAGATGCTGTCGAACAATGCCGTGGCAGTGCTGGTTACGCCCATCGCCATCGGCATGGCGCAACATCTGGGCGTCGACCCACGCGCCTTCGTGGTCGCGGTGATGTTCGCCGCCAGCGCCAGCTTCGCCACGCCCATCGGCTACCAGACCAACACCTTCGTCTACAACGCGGGTGGCTACCGCTTCACCGACTTCATGAAGATCGGCATTCCCCTGAATCTGCTGCTGTGGGGCGTCGCCACGCTGGTCATCCCCTGGTTCTTCCCGCTGACCCCGCTCTGACTTGATATCCGCAGGCACTGGCTCCATCTAAGGTGTATGCCCCACGGAGCCTCGCCTCATGTCCGATCTGCTGCTGATTCCCTGCCCACACTGCAACGGGCTCAACCGCATTCCCGCCGATCGTCTGCACGACGCCCCACGTTGCGGCCGCTGCAAGAGTGAAGTACTGCCCGCTGCGCCCATCACGCTCACCCAAGCCAACTTCGCCAGTCAGTTGAAGGGCGACCTGCCACTGCTGGTGGATGTCTGGGCCAGTTGGTGCGGTCCCTGCCAGGCCTTCGCTCCGACCTTCCAGCAGGCAGCCGCCCAACTGCAAGGCCGCTGCCGTCTGGGCAAGCTCGATAGCGAGGCCAATCCGAACCTGGCCGGGCAACTCGGCATCCGTTCCATTCCCAGCCTGATTCTGTTCAAGGGCGGCGTCGAGATCGCCCGCCAGAGCGGCGCCATGCCTCTCCCCCAACTGCAGGCCTGGCTGCGCCAGCAGGGCATCTAGGATGCCCCTGTAGCCCGGATGCAATCCGGGAAATGGCGTGCCGGCTATCCTCGGATTGCATCCGGGTCAAGTGCTTGGGGCGCTTGAGCGCTTCGGTCAGTCAGCACGGGCGCTGCGGTCAATTGCAGCGCACCTCCCGCCCCTTAGTCTGGCAAACCGTCCACTCAGGGAGTTTTGCCATGCCGCTGCCCGTTGAAATCGCTCGCCAGCTCACCGAGGAACAGATCGCCTTCGTCAAACGCAGCGGCCTCAGTGCCGAGGTGCTGGAGCCAGGCTTCGTGCGCCTGCGCATGCCCCTGCAAGGCAACCAGAACCATATCGGCAGCATGTACGCGGGCGCCCTCTTCACCCTCGCCGAAATACCCGGCGGCGCGCTGTTTCTGACCAGCTTCGACGCCGAGCGCTTCTACCCCATCATCAAGGAAATGAACCTGCGCTTTCGCCGCCCGGCCACGGGCGACATTCAGGTCGAGGCGCGCCTCTCGGCCGAGGAAATCGCCCACCTGGAAGAACAAGCCAGCCAGCAAGGCAAGGCCGAGTATCTGCTGGAGCTGCAACTGACCGACGGCAGCGGCGAAGTGGTCGCAGAAAGTCGCGGCCACTACCAATTGCGTTTACGCTAAATGACGCCGCTGCCTGCATTCGCAATCGGTAACAGTCCCCGACCTTGCCATAGGTCAAAAGAGCGGCTATCTGAACAGGCACAATAAAATTGCCGAGGGGTATCGGCAGGAGAGCCGTCACCATGTTCAACCATATTCTTATCGCCCATGACCTGCGCGACACTGCTGACATGGCGTTGTGTCGTGCCACGCAGTTGGCTCAGCAGCACAAGGCCCGCCTGAGCATTCTGCATGTACTCGACCCCAGCCAAAGCAGCGAACAGCACGAAAAGGCGCGCCAGGCGCTGGATCGCAGCCTGACCCGATACGCTCCACCCGGCACCGAACTGCGCATGCTCAGCGGCAAACCTTCCGAGGTCGTCCTGCAACAGGTTCAGGACAGCGGCTGCGACCTGCTGGTGCTGGGCGGGCACCACCAGCGCCATGACTTTTTCTCCGGCACCAGCCTCGATCGCATCGCCCGCCGCTGCACGGTGCCGCTGCTGCTGGTAGCGCGCAACGACGCCCAGCCTTACCAGCGGGCGCTGGCCGCCATCGACTTTTCCCTGTGCGCCTGCAGTGCCCTCGGCCAGGCCTATCGCCTGTTGCCCGGCGATGCCGAGCTGCACGCCCTGCACGTATTCGAACCTGACAAGGGCACGCCGCAGCAGGTCGAACTGCAACTGCAGACCCAGCGCGGCCTGATCGATCAGCTGTTGCAGGACGAAGCGCAAAGCCTGCCACCTGGAGGTCCGAAGCTGAGCCACGACGTGCTGCAGGGCGGCATACTGCGTAGCCTGCAGGAGCAGATCAAGACGCGTCGAGCAGAACTGCTGGTGCTCGGCAGCCACGGCCGCAGCGCCTTCTCCCAAGCCCTGCTGGGTAGCCTGGCGCAGCATTTCCTGCACAAGGCACCGTGCGACGTGTTCGTGGTGCGCTAGCGCCAGCGACAGACGAAAAAGGCGCCTCCAGGCGCCTTTTTCATTCTCAACGGGCGTTGAGCAGATCGTGCAGTTCGACGAACTGCTGGGTCAGCTTGTGCCGTGCATCCAGATAGATCAGCGGCGTGCACACCTGGTGCGATTCGCGCATCTTCACCGAGCTCATCAGGTTCACCGGCAAAACCGGCAAGCCCTCGGCGACCAACTCATCCAGCAGTTGCTGCGGCAATGTGGCACGCGGCTGGAACTGGTTGACCACGATACCCTCCACCTTCAGAGCCTCGTTATGGTCTTCCTTCAACTCGTCGATCTCGGCCAGCAGGCCGTACAGAGCGTTGCGCGAGAAGCTGTCGCAGTCGAAGGGAATCAACACGCGGTCTGCCGCGATCAAGGCTGAAACCGTATAGAAATTCAGTGCCGGCGGCGTATCCAGGTAGATGTGGTCGTAATCTTCGGCCAGCTCGTCGAGCAGTTTGCGCAGTTTGTTGATCTTGTGTTTCTGCTCCAGCTTCGGCTGCAGCTCGGCCAGCTCTGCCGTGGCGGTGACCACATGCAGGTTGTCGAACGGCGTCTCGTAGATATCCACCTTGCCCTTCTTGGCGAAAGGCCCGGAAGACAGAGTCTGTTTGAAGAAGTCGGCAATGCCCATGGGGATTTCCTCACCAGTGAGCCCGGTGAGGTAATGGGTCGAGTTGGCCTGAGCATCCAGGTCTATCAGCAGAGTACGGTAGCCCTGCGACGCACTTACCGCCGCGAGATTACAGGCGATGCTGGACTTGCCCACGCCCCCCTTCTGGTTGAACACCACACGTCGCATCGCCGCTCTCCCTGATCTGGAATGTTCCGAATTCTATGCAAAGCCCATGACAGGTGATAGGTGTTTGACCCTACCTAGTGGCCTTACGCCATCCAGCATGATAGGTTGCGCCCGCGCCACAGGCGCATCAGGACAACACGCACAACAAGGAAATGCAATGCAGTACCTGCGTACACTTTTGATCGGCAGTCTTCTAGTAATTACTACAGGCTGCGCCAACGGACTCAACTCCGTACAGAAAGCTGAACTCGACGCCTATGAAGCCCGCGGCATGGCTATTCAGGAGAAAAGCCCAGGCGCCGGCGCAGCGCTCGGGCTGCTACCTGGCGGCGGCTCGTTCTATGGACGTGAGTATGGGTTTGGGGTAGCCAACTTGCTGCTCTGGCCTCTGTCGATTCTATGGGACCCGATCAGCGGCTACGATGCCGCACGCGCCATCAACTACAACGTGACCAAGGCGCATGTCGCCAAGCTTCACGAACGTGACCTGCAGGAACTGGATGATCAGTTGGGCAGCGGCCAGCTTGATCTCGCGCAGTACACCTTGGAGAAGCGCAAGGTCGACACCAAGTACCGAGCAGGCTTCTGACCAAAAAAGCCCGGCAATGTCGTAATGCCGGGCTTTTTTATTGCATCACCGGTGATACTGCGCGGACAGCTCGTGCACGGCCTCGAAAAAGGCGCCCGCGTGGGCCGGGTCGACTTCCGGGGTGATGCCATGGCCGAGGTTGAACACATGGCCACTGCCAGCACCGTAGGCAGCGAGGATACGCGCCACCTCGGCACGAATCGCCGCCGGCTTGGCATAGAGCACCGCCGGGTCCATGTTGCCTTGCAGGGCGACCTTGGTACCGACACGGGCGCGAGCGCTGCCGATGTCGCAGGTCCAGTCCAGACCCAGCGCTTCTGCGCCGGTGTCTGCCAGGGATTCGAGCCACAGGCCACCGCCCTTGGTGAACAGAATCACCGGTACACGGCGGCCATCATGCTCGCGAATCAGGCCGTCGACGATCTTCTTCATGTAGGCCAGGGAGAATTCCTGATAGGCCGCCGCCGATAGCGCACCGCCCCAGGAATCGAAGATCTGCACCGCCTGCGCACCGGCAAGGATCTGGCCGTTCAGATAAGCGGTGACTGACTGCGCCAGCTTGTCGAGCAACGCATGCAAGGCTTGCGGGTTGTCGTAGAGCATCGCCTTGGTCTTGCGAAAATCCTTCGACGAACCGCCTTCGACCATGTAGGTGGCCAGCGTCCACGGGCTGCCGGAGAAGCCGATCAGCGGCACACGGCCATTGAGTTCACGACGGATGGTGCGTACAGCGTCCATCACATAGCCCAGATCCTGCTCCGGGTCCGGCACCGGCAGCGCGTCGATATCGGCCAGGTTGCTGACCACCTTTTTGAAGCGCGGGCCCTCGCCGGTCTCGAAGTACAGGCCCTGCCCCATGGCATCGGGAATGGTGAGGATGTCGGAGAAGAGGATCGCCGCATCCAGTTGCGGGTAGCGATCCAGCGGCTGGATGGTGACCTCGCAGGCCAGCTCCGGGTTCTTCATCAGGCTCACGAAGTCGCCGGCCTTGGCCCGGGTCGCGCGGTATTCCGGCAGATAGCGGCCTGCCTGGCGCATCATCCAGATCGGCGTGACATCCACGGGTTGCTTGAGCAGGGCACGCAGGAAACGGTCGTTCTTCAGGGCGGTCATGGCGGCATCCGACGAAAAAAGTGCGGGCATTTTCGCAGAGCGCAAAACAAAAGGCACGGCGGGTGCCGTGCCTTTTGTCCATCGCGACGATATGCCGCGACGACTCACCAGCTGCGATAGGGCAGAAACTTGCCGTTGAGCACAATCTGTACACGGTCACCCTTGGGGTCGGCGACGCGGGAAATGTCCATGCTGAAGTCGATGGCGCTCATGATGCCGTCGCCGAACTCCTCGTGGATCAGCTCCTTGATGGTCTCACCGTAGACGTTGATCATCTCGTAAAAGCGGTAGATCAGCGGGTCGGTGGGGATGGCCTTGTCCCAGTGTTTGTGCGGAAACGCCTGCAGCGCGGTGGAGACTTCCGCTGGCAACTCGAGCATCTCGCACAGGGCATCGGCCTGCGCCTTGGCCATGCTGTTCATGCCCAGACAGGCGGAGGTCGTCCACACCGGCGACATGCCGATGCCCTGGCCAAGCGCGGCCCAGTCCAGGCCCAGGCGCTCCTTGGCGGCGGTGATGGTGGTGCGCATCTGTTGCTTATCCATGGTGAAACTCCTTCACGGGGGTCAGAGGTACGACCCTGGCGGCCGCTGCCGGCTCGTCCAGGGCTGGGTTGATTTCGGGCGGGAAGCCTTGCTCGTCGGCCACGGTACGGCCGCGCAGCTCGTGCGAGCGGTTCACCAGAAAGTCCACGAGGTGGTTACGGATGCGGTAGTACGCCGGGTGGTGAATCACCTGGTCGCGCTGGCGCGGCCGTGGCAGGTCGATGCGCACCGACTCGGCGATGCGCGCCTGCGGGCCGTTGGTCATCAGCAGGATGCGATCGGAGAGCAGGATCGCCTCATCAACGTCATGGGTGATCATGAACACCGTCTGCTTGGTGGCGCTCCAGATCTTGATCAGCTCGTCCTGGATCACCCCACGGGTCAGGGCGTCCAGTGCGCCAAAGGGCTCATCGAGCAACAGCAACTGCGGCTGAGTGGCGAAGGCGCGGGCAATGCTCACGCGCTGACGCATGCCGCCAGACAGCTGCGCCGGCTTGCGCGCCTCGGAGCCGCCCAGGCCGACCATTTCCAGGTACTTGCGGCTATGCGCGCGGCGCTGCTCCTTCGACCACTGCGGGAAACGCGCACGCACACCGAACTCGACGTTCTCCAGCGCACTGAGCCAGGGCAGCAGGCTGTAGTTCTGGAACACCACGCCGCGCTCGAGGCTGGGCCCGGCGACTTCCTTGCCGGCCATTTCCAGCGTGCCTTCGCTGAAGCTGTCGAGCCCGGCCAGGGCATTGAGAATGGTCGACTTGCCACAGCCGGAGTGGCCGATGATGCAGACGAACTCGCCCTGGTCGAGACCGAAACTGACGTCTTCGAAGACTGTCAGCGGCTCGCTGCCGGGTTGCGGGAAACGTTTGGCCAGGCGGCGTGCATCGAGAAAATAGCGGGACATGACATCACTCCTGGTAGCTGACGAGACGGGCGACGCTGCCCAGCAGAAGGTCGAGCAGCATGCCGACCACGCCGATCATCAGAATCGAGAAGATCACGCTGGCCAGGTTGAGGTTGTTCCACTCGTTCCACACGTAGTAGCCAATGCCGGTGCCACCGACGAGCATCTCGGCGGCGACGATCACCAGCCAGGCGATGCCCACCGAGATGCGCATGCCGGTAAGAATGGTCGGCATCGCCGCAGGCAGGATCACGCTGAACGCCGTGCGCAGCGGGCTCAGCTCATGGGTGCGGGCGACGTTGATCCAGTCGCGGCGCACACCCGCCACTCCAAAGGCGGTGTTGAGCAGCATCGGCCACACCGAGCAGATGAAGATCACGAAGATCGCCGAGGTCTGCGAATCCTTGATCACGAACAGCGCCAGCGGCATCCAGGCCAGCGGCGAGATCGGCCGCAGGATCTGGATGAAGGGGTTGAGCGCGCGGTACATCAGCGGCGACATGCCGATGACGAAGCCGACCGGGATCGCCACCAGCGCCGCCAGCAGGTAGCCGGTCAGCACTCGGTACAGCGAATGCGCGAGCTGGATGCCGATGCCCTTGTCGTTCGGCCCGTTGTCATAGAACGGCTGGCTCAGCTCGGCGTAGGCATGCGCCAGCACCACCGAGGGCGGCGGCACGCGCGCCTCCTGCTCAGCCTCGCCCATGAGCAGAGCGTATTCGTCATCGGCACTGACTGCGGCGCTAGCGGGCACGCGGCAGAGCACCTCCCAGACCACCAGCAACAGAACCAGCAGCACAACGGAAAGAATCGCCGCGCGCAGGGAAATGGACGCTTTCATCACGACCTCCGCATGGCGAAGCTGGCCAGGTAACCGTCCGGATCGGCCGGGTCGAAAGGTTTGCCCATCACGCTGAAGGATTTGTAGGCATCGGCTGGTACCGGCAGGCCGAGGTCTTTCATCACCTTGCCGGCGTCGGCCGCGAGGAACACCCGTTCGGCAATGGAGCGGTAATCGACATCCCCCTGCAGATAACCCCAGCGCTTCATCTGGGTGAGGATCCACACGGCCATCGACTGCCAGGGGAACGGATCGAAGTCGATGCGCTGCGGCTCGTCATGGATGTTGCCCAGACCATCGGCATAGCGCCCGCTGAGCACCTGCTGCACCACCGGCACCGGCTGGTTGAGGTAGTTGCGGGTGGAGATCGCCTCGGCCACCGCCTTGCGGTTCTCGGCCTTGGAGGAGTACTGCGTGGCATCGATCAGCGCATGCAGCAGTGCGCCGTAGGTGTTGGGGTTCTCGCTGGCGAAGCGCTGGCTGCAGGCGAAGGCGCAGCATGGATGACCCGGCCACAGCTCCTTGGTCAGCAGGTGGATGAAACCGACCTTCTCCCACACCGCGCGCTGGTTGAACGGGTCCGGCGAGAGGAAGCCATCGAGGTTGCCGGCGCGCAGGTTGGCGACCATCTCCGGTGGCGGCACCACGCGAATCTGGATGTCGCGATCCGGGTCCAGGCCGTGCTCGGCGACGTAATAACGCAGCAGGAAGTTGTGCATCGAGTATTCGAACGGCACACCGAAGCGCATGCCTTTCCACAGCTTCGGATCGCGTTTGTCCTGGTGCTGCATGCCGAGCACGATGGCCTGGCCATTGACGTTTTCCAGCGCCGGCATGACGAAGGGCGTCTGCGTCGAACCCAGCCCCAGGCTGATGGCCAGCGGCATCGGCGAGAGCATATGCGAGGCGTCGTATTCGCCGGCCAGCGACTTGTCGCGCGCCACCGCCCAGCCGGCGGTCTTCACCGTTTCCACCTCCAGCCCGTATTTGGCGTAGAAGCCCATCGGCTCGGCCATGATGATCGGCGTGGCGCAGGTGATGGGCACGAAGCCGATCTTCAGCTTGGTCTTCTCCAACGGACCAAGGCTGTCCTTGACCGCCGCCTTGACCGCATCCAGCGGGATCAAGCTGCCCAGAATCGCCGCCGCGACACCGCCACCGATCATTCCCATGAAACTGCGCCGGGAGAAATCGTTATGGCCGAACACACCGCGCACGATAGCGTTCTCAACCGCGCGATCGAGCATGGCCTCGCTGCTATCGGGCAGCGCAGCGGCGCTCGGCGTGCAGCGCTGGCAAGCACACCCGGCGGCATGGGAAAGCTCGCTGTCGGGGCTGAATGGATCGTCCAGGCTATTGACGCTCATCGTGATCACTCCTGCGATGGCCTGCCCCAGATTGGTGAGGCGGGCGCTGACTGGGCTGGGCCATTGCTGGCCGGTTCATGTCAGCTATTGCAGGAGCTGTACCAGCTCAAGAAACATAGTAAGCAATTGAAAAATAAAGACTTTAAATCTAAAACCTAAAAACGAAATATCGTCATTAACGATATTTCGTCAGAGTTAGAAACGATATTTCGTCAAATGGCACGGCCTTTGGATAACAAGACAAAAGCTCAATCCCGCGAGGCCCGAGATGCCCGAACCAAATGCCGCCAGCCAATTGCTGCTACAGCGCATGCAGAGCGCCAGCCTGGTCATCGACCCGACCCACGACCGTATCCTGCATGCCAATCCAGCCTGCTGCGCCCTGCTCGGCTGGCCGCAGGAAGAGCTGCTCACACTGCGCGCCAGCCGTCTCTGGGCGCATGACCTTGGAGCACTGGTCACCTTCACCGAGGAAGCGCAGGTGCGTGGCAATGCCTGGCGCGACGGCCTCGGACTGCTGCGTCGCGACGGCGAGCGCCTGGAGGTAGAAATCGATGGCAGCCGACTGGAGCATGATGGCACCACCCTGCTCGGCCTGCTGATCCAACAGCGCCGTCGCCTCGACGCCCTGCGCGGGCTCGCTGAAGCCGAGCGCTATCAACGTCAGGGTCTGCTCGAATGGCAGGGCGTGGAACGCATCTTCCGCCAGTTCGAGCGGCAGAATCAGCTGATCCTCGGTGCCGCAGGCGAGGGCATCTACGGCGTCAACCGTAATGGCGAGACCACCTTCGTCAACCCGGCGGCCGAGCGTATTCTCGGCTGGCGTGCCGACGACTTGATCGGCCACAACATTCACGACCTGATTCACCACCACCATCCCGACGGCAGCACCTACGACGGACACACTTGCCCGATCTACGCCGCCTTCAACGACGGCGAAGTGCATCAGGTGGCCGACGAGGTGTTCTGGAACAAGGACGGCAAGCCGATCCCGGTGGATTACACCAGCACACCACTGCGCGATGACGGCGAACTGGTCGGCGCCGTGGTGGTGTTTCGCGACATCAGCGAGCGCCTGGAAACCGAGCGCCGGCTGCGCCAGGCACTGAGCGAGGTGCAGCAACTCAAGCAACGCCTGGAGCTGGAGAATGCCTACCTGCAGGAGGAAATTCGTGGCGAGTACGCCCAGCATGACCTGGTCGGGCGCAGCGCCGCCATGCAGCAGGTAATCCACCAGATCGAGCTGGTCGCCCCCACCGGCGCCAACGTACTGATCACCGGCGAGTCAGGCACCGGCAAGGAGCTGATCGCGCGCGCCATTCACGACAACAGCGGGCGCAGTCGTCGCCCACTGATCCGGGTGAACTGCGCCGCGGTGCCGCGCGAACTGTTCGAGAGCGAATTCTTCGGCCATATCCGCGGCGCCTTCACCGGCGCGCTGAACGACCGCGTCGGGCGCTTCGAACTGGCCGACGGCGGCACGCTGTTTCTCGACGAGGTCGGCGAAATTCCCCTGGAGCTGCAGAGCAAGTTGTTACGCGTGCTGCAGGAACAGCAGCTGGAACGGGTCGGCGACAACCGTACCCGCCAGGTGGATGTACGCGTGATCGCCGCCACCAACCGCGACCTGCGCCAGGAAGTACGCGCCGGCCGCTTCCGTGAAGACCTGTACTTTCGCCTCAACGTCTTCCCTATCGAGTCGGCGCCCCTGCGCCAGCGCCCGGAAGACATTCCGCCCCTGGCCCAGCACTTTCTCAGCCGCGCCTGTCGCCAGCTCAACCGCCCCGAGCCCAGCCTGCGCCTGGCCGACATCCAACGCCTGCAGGCCTATTCCTGGCCAGGCAACATTCGTGAGCTGGAGAACCTGATCGAGCGCGCGGTGATCATTTCACCCGGCACCCGGCTGCGCCTGGACTTGCCCAACGACAACGGCAACGACGTGCCGTCACAGCAACCAGTCGAACAGGAGGTGCGAATTTTCACTCAGGGCGAGCAACGCCGGCAGATGCGCGAAAACCTGATCGCGGCGCTGACGGCCTGCGCAGGGAGAATATCGGGGAAGGACGGCGCGGCGCGGTTGCTGGAGCTGAAGCCAACGACCCTGCGCTCACGCCTGGAGAGCTTCGCCATCGACCCGCGCGACTACCGACCGGGTAGGTCGCAGCCGCGCAGGTACGAGACGAATCAGACGCCGAGGTAGTCGAGGATGCCTTCGGCGGCGTTGCGGCCTTCGAAGATCGCAGTCACCACCAGGTCGGAACCACGCACCATGTCGCCACCGGCGAAGATCTTCGGGTTGCTGGTCTGGTGCTTGAACTGCGACTGCTCGGGCGCCACGACGCGGCCCTGGCTATCGGTCTGGATCTCGAACTGCTCGAACCAGGGCGCCGGGCTCGGACGGAAACCGAAGGCGATCAGCACAGCTTCGGCCGGGATGATCTCCTCGGAGCCCGGGATCGGCTCGGGGCTGCGACGGCCACGGGCATCCGGCTCACCGAGACGGGTCTCGACCACCTTGATGCCTTCCACCTTGTCTTCACCGACAATGGCGATGGGCTGGCGGTTGAAGAGGAACTTCACGCCCTCTTCCTTGGCATTCTTCACTTCCTTGCGTGAGCCCGGCATGTTCTCTTCGTCACGGCGGTAAGCGCAGGTCACGGCCTTGGCGCCCTGACGGATCGAGGTGCGGTTGCAGTCCATCGCGGTGTCGCCACCGCCCAGTACCACGACACGCTTGCCCTTCATGTCGATGAAGTCTTCCGGCGACTTCTCGAAACCGAGGTTGCGGTTGACGTTGGCGATGAGGAAGTCCAGCGCGTCGTAGACACCCGGCAGGTCCTCGCCCGGGAAGCCACCCTTCATGTAGGTGTAGGTGCCCATGCCCATGAATACGGCATCGAATTCGGCGAGCAATTCATCCATGCCGACGTCCTTGCCGATCTCGGTATTCAGGCGGAACTCGATGCCCATGCCGGTGAAGACTTCACGACGGCGGCTGAGCACGGTCTTTTCCAGCTTGAACTCGGGAATGCCGAAGGTCAGCAGGCCACCAATTTCCGGGTTCTTGTCGAACACCACCGGAGTCACACCGTTACGCACCAGCACGTCGGCACAGCCCAGGCCGGCCGGGCCGGCGCCGATCACCGCGACACGCTTGCCGGTCGGCTTGACCTTGGACATGTCCGGGCGCCAGCCCATGGCGAACGCCGTGTCAGTGATGTACTTCTCCACCGAACCGATGGTCACCGCGCCGAAGCCGTCATTGAGGGTGCAGGCACCTTCGCAGAGGCGATCCTGCGGGCACACACGCCCGCAGACTTCCGGCAGGGTGTTGGTCTGGTGACTCAGTTCGGCGGCGGCGAGGATATTGCCTTCCGAGACCAGCTTGAGCCAGTTGGGAATGAAGTTGTGTACCGGGCACTTCCACTCGCAATACGGGTTGCCGCAGCCCAGGCAGCGATGCGCCTGGTCTGCAGCTTGCGCCGGCTTGAAGTTGTCGTAGATTTCGACGAACTCCTTCTTGCGCTGACGCAGCAGTTTCTTCTTCGGGTCTTTGCGCCCGACTTCGATGAACTGGAAGTCGTTATTCAGACGTTCAGTCATTGCATTACCTCATCAAACCACTTCAGGCGCATTCTTATTGCGGGTTGGCACGGGTGCTGGACAGCAGCGACTTCAGACTGGCCGCCTTCGGTTTCACCAGCCAGAACTTGCGCAGGTAGTCGTCCAGGTTTTCCAGCAGGTTCTGCCCCCACTCGCTACCGGTCTCCTCGACGTACTCGGCGAGCACGCTTTCGAGGTGGCTGCGGTAGGCCTCCATCGCTTCATTGTTGATGCGTTGGATTTCCACCAGCTCGTGGTTGACGCGGTCGTAGAAGCCGTTGTCCATGTCGAGCACGTAGGCGAAACCGCCGGTCATGCCCGAGCCAAAGTTGTAGCCGGTCTTGCCCAGTACACAGACGAAACCGCCGGTCATGTACTCGCAGCAGTGATCGCCAGTGCCTTCCACCACGGCATGGGCACCGGAGTTACGCACGGCGAAACGCTCGCCCGCAGTACCGGTAGCGAACAGCTTGCCGCCAGTGGCGCCATACAGGCAGGTGTTGCCGATGATGGCGCTGTCCTCGGTGGCGAACGGACTGCCGGCAGGCGGCGTGATGACGATCTTGCCTGCGGTCATGCCTTTGCCGACGTAGTCGTTGGCGTCGCCTTCCAGGCGCAGGTGCAGACCACCGGCGTTCCACACGCCGAAGCTCTGACCGGCAGTGCCCTTGAAGCGGAAGGTGATCGGCGCGCCGTTCATGCCCTGGTTGCCATGCACGCGCGCGATCTCGCCGGAAATGCGCGCACCGATGGAGCGGTCGCAGTTACCGATGTTCAGCTCGAACTCACCGCCGGTCTTGCCGGCGATGGCGTCCTTGGCCATTTCCACCATCTTCTCGGCCAGCAGGCCTTCGTCGAAAGGCGGGTTCTTCGGTACCTGGCAGAACTGCGGCTTGTCAGCCGGGATATGCGCGCTGGCCAGCAACGGCGACAGATCCAGGTTGCCCTGCTTGGCGGTTTCGCCCGGCAGCATCTCGAGCAGGTCGGTACGCCCGATCAGCTCTTCCAGGCTGCGCACGCCCAGCTTGGCCAGCCACTCACGGGTTTCCTCGGCGACGTAGGTGAAGAAGTTCATCACCATCTCGACGGTGCCGATGAAGTGATCCTTACGCAGCTTGTCGTTCTGCGTAGCCACGCCGGTGGCGCAGTTGTTCAGGTGGCAGATGCGTAGGTATTTGCAACCCAGGGCCACCATCGGCGCAGTACCGAAGCCGAAGCTCTCGGCGCCGAGGATGGCCGCCTTGATCACGTCCAGGCCGGTTTTCAGGCCACCGTCGGTCTGTACCCGCACCTTGCCGCGCAGGTCGTTGCCGCGCAGGGTCTGGTGAGTTTCGGCCAGGCCCAGTTCCCAGGGCGCGCCCGCATAGCGGATGGAGGTCAGCGGCGATGCGCCGGTGCCACCGTCGTAACCGGAAATGGTGATCAGGTCGGCGTAGGCCTTGGCCACACCGGCGGCGATGGTACCGACACCGGCTTCCGCCACCAGCTTGACCGACACCAGCGCCTTGGGGTTGACCTGCTTGAGGTCATAGATCAGCTGCGCCAGGTCTTCGATCGAGTAGATGTCGTGGTGCGGCGGCGGCGAGATCAGGGTCACGCCCGGCACCGCGTAGCGCAGCTTGGCGATCAGACCGTTGACCTTGCCGCCCGGCAACTGGCCGCCCTCACCGGGCTTGGCGCCTTGGGCCACCTTGATCTGCAGCACTTCGGCGTTGACCAGGTATTCCGGGGTCACGCCAAAGCGGCCGGTGGCCACCTGCTTGATCTTCGAGCTCTTGATGGTGCCGTAGCGGGCCGGGTCTTCGCCGCCCTCGCCGGAGTTGGAGCGACCACCCAGGCGGTTCATCGCCTCGGCCAGCGCTTCATGCGCCTCCGGCGACAGCGCGCCAAGGGAGATGCCGGCAGCGTCGAAGCGCTTGAAGATCGACTGCAGCGGCTCGACTTCGTCCAGGGAAATCGGTGTGGCGGATTCCTTGACCTTGAGCAGGTCACGGATCATCGATACCGGACGGGTATCGACCAGCTTCGAGTATTCCTTGTACTTCTCGTAGTTACCCTGCTGCACGGCCTCCTGCAGCGTACGCACCACGTCCGGGTTGTAGGCGTGGTACTCGCCGCCGTAGACGAACTTGAGCAGGCCGCCCTGCTGGATCGACTTGCGGTTGTTCCAGGCCTCCTGGGACAGCAGCTTCTGCTCGCTTTCGATGTCGACGAAACGCGCACCCTGGATGCGGCTGGCCACACCCCGGAAGCACAGTTCGGTGACTTCATCGGCCAGGCCGACCGCCTCGAACAATTGCGCACCGCGGTAGGACGCGACCGTGGAGATACCCATCTTCGACAGGATCTTCAGCAGGCCCTTGGAGATGCCCTTGCGGTAGTACTTGAACACTTCGTACAGATCGCCCAGCACTTCGCCGGTGCGGATCAGGTCGCCCAGCACTTCGTAGGCCAGGAACGGGTACACCGCCGACGCGCCAAAGCCCAGCAGCACCGCGTAGTGGTGCGGGTCACGGGCGGTGGCGGTTTCCACCAGGATGTTGCAGTCGCAGCGCAGGCCCTTCTCGGTCAGGCGGTGATGCACGGCGCCAGTGACCAGCGCGGCATGCGCCGGCAGCTTGCCGGGAGCGATGTGACGGTCGCTCAGCACCAGCAGCACCTTGCCGGCACGCACGGCTTCCTCGGCCTGGTCGGCCATGTTGCGCACAGCCGCTTCCAGACCCAGCGACTCGTCGTAGTTCATGTCGATGACATGACGGTCGAAGCCTGGGCGATCCAGGTTCATCAACGCGCGCCACTTGGCCGGCGAGATCACCGGGCTGCTGAGAATCACGCGAGTGGCGTGCTCAGGCGACTCGCTGAAGATGTTGCGCTCGGCGCCCAGGCAGATTTCCAGAGACATGACGATCGCTTCGCGCAGCGGGTCGATCGGCGGGTTGGTGACCTGCGCGAACTGCTGGCGGAAGTAATCGTAAGGCGAACGCACGCGCTGGCTGAGTACCGCCATCGGCGTGTCATCACCCATGGAGCCCACGGCTTCCTGGCCCTGCTCACCGAGCGGGCGCAGCACCTGGTCACGCTCTTCGAAGGTGACCTGGAACATCTTCATGTACTGCTTGAGCTGATCCGGATCGTAGAAGGCCGAACCGTGGTCGCGGTCTTCCAGCGTCGCCTTGATGCGCTGGGCATGCTTACGCAGCCACAGCTTGTAGGGATGACGCGACTTCAGGCGGCTGTCGATGGACTCGGTGTCCAGCACTTGGCCGGTTTCGGTGTCGACGGCGAGGATCTGCCCCGGGCCGACACGGCCCTTGGCGATGACGTCCTCGGGCTGGTAATCCCACACACCGATTTCCGACGCCAGGGTGATGTAGCCGTTCTTGGTGGTGACCCAGCGCGCCGGACGCAGACCGTTACGGTCGAGCAGGCACACGGCATGGCGGCCATCGGTCAGCACCACGCCGGCCGGGCCATCCCAGGGCTCCATGTGCATCGAGTTGTATTCGTAGAACGCGCGCAGGTCGGCGTCCATGGTCTCGACGTTCTGCCATGCCGGCGGAATGATCATGCGCAGGCCGCGGAACAGGTCGATGCCGCCGGTGACCATCAGCTCGAGCATGTTGTCCATGCTCGAGGAGTCGGAACCGACACGGTTGACCAGCGGCCCCAGCTCGTCGAGATCAGGGATCAGCTCGTTGGCGAACTTGGTGCGACGGGCCTGCGCCCAGTTGCGGTTGCCGGTGATGGTGTTGATCTCGCCGTTGTGCGCGAGATAACGGAACGGCTGCGCCAGCGGCCACTTCGGCAGGGTATTGGTGGAGAAGCGCTGGTGGAAAACCGCAATAGCGGTCTGCAGGCGCTCGTCACCCAGATCCGGGTAGAACTGCTGCAGGTCCGCCGGCATCATCAGGCCTTTGTAGATGATGGTCTTGTGCGAGAAGCTGCAGATGTAGTGATCGCTGTCGTCGGCGTTGGCCACCGAGGAACGACGGCGGGCGCTGAACAGCTTGATGGCAAATTCCTGGTCGGACAGGCCATCACCACCGATGAACACCTGCTCGATCTGCGGCAGACGCTCCAGCGCCAGGCGACCCAGCACGCTGGTGTCGATCGGCACCTTGCGCCAGCCCACCAGTTGCAGGCCGGCAGCCTGAATTTCGCGGTTCATGTTCTCGCGCGCAGCCTCGGCCTTGGCCGAGTCCTGATTGAAGAACACCATGCCCACGGCATATTGCGCAGGCAGTTCGACGCCAAATTGCTCCTGGGCAATGGCGCGCAGGAATTGATCAGGCTTCTGGATCAGCAGGCCACAGCCATCACCGGTCTTGCCGTCGGCGTTGATACCGCCGCGGTGAGTCATGCAGGTGAGGGCCTCAATAGCGGTATTGAGCAGGTGATGACTAGGCTCACCTTGCATGTGGGCGATCAAGCCGAAGCCGCAGTTATCCTTGAACTCATCAGGACGGTACAAACCTGCTTTCATAGGGGAAACTCTCACCAGGCTGCCTAGACCTCAGGCAAATTACTTTCTAATTCAATTGCTTAAACCCGAAAAGCGGGCACGGGCCAGCTTTGCATAGGCAAAAGGGAGGTCATTGTACATATCCACCCATGGCGTCACAAATTTTCGTGACGAGGGGGTGAATATTTATGTCGCAAAAACGAAGGATAAGACTGCAAGGTCGTGCTAACGACCAAGCAGTCATCTTGAGACAGAGCGCTTAGCGGCTCATTTCCTGCTGGATGCTGCCCAGGGTGCGAGGCCAGGGCTTACCGGCCTGCAGCTTGGCAGGCAGGGTTTTCACGGCGGCCTGAGCGGCGTCGCGACTGGAGAAACTACCATAGGTCAGCACATACAGCGGCTGCCCCTGGTGGATCTTCTTGAAGTAACGGTATTCGCTACCGCCCTCACGCACCAGCGCCTGAATATTGGCCTCCGAACGCGACCCGACCACCTGCAAGGCATAGCGGGACGCCGGCTGCTGCGCGTACCAACCACTCGTCGCTCCCCCCGAAGGTGCAGCCTGAACGGGGGCAGGCTTGGGAGCAGGGGCCGGCGCTGGTGCTGGTGGTTTCGGGGCAACGGGTTCAGGCTGCTTGGCCGGTGCCGGTGCCGGTGCCGGTGCCGCAGTGATTGGCGCTGACGGCGGCGTAACTGTCGAGGGCTCAGGCGAAGCAGGCGGCTCGAAGTTATCCAACTCTTCGCCTGCTGCCTCAGCCAACGGCTGGCGAATAACGGCCTGCGACTCGCCCACCAGTGGCAACGGCAGCGGCTGACTGGCACCCGCGAACTCGATAGCTGGCGCGCGACTTTCCGCAGCAGGCGCTTGCACCGGCTCTTCAGCTTCTACAGCTGGCGCGGAAGACTGCAAAGGTAGCGACGTATTGCTGGCCACCGGCGCAGGCGGGGCAGATTCGCGCCCCTGCATGAACCAAGCAGCGGCGACACCCAACAACACGACAGCCAGCGCCAACAGATGCTTCTTCGGCAAGGCAAAACCGCCGCCCGCGCCACGCCCAGCCGAGCGCTGCGCGAGCATCTGCTCGACCAGCAGCTCACGCGCCTCCTGATTGATTGCCCCAGGCCAACCCTGAGCGCGGACATGGATGTCCTCGATCTGCTCTTCGCTCAACAGATCAATACCCTGGCCAGCGCCCTCGAGCCGCTGCGCCAGATAGTCGCGCGTTTCCTCTTCGGCGTACGGCTGAAGCTCGATCGCGTGATAACACTCTTCGCCACCTGCCAGCGCCTCCAGCCGCGCCAGCAGATCATGCTCGGCAAACAGGAAGATGTGCGGACGCCCCTCGGCATTACCCGCCGCAAGCGCCAGGACGCCCTTCAGTGCCGCGTCATCCAGTTGATCGGCGTCGTCGACCAACAGATAAACCTCTTGCCCGGTCAACGCCAACTGCCCAACCTGCGCCAGAATCGAACGCACATCGGCCTGAGCAATGGACAACCCCTGAGCGACCTGACGCAGCAGCGCCTCGCTACCGGTGACCCCCTGCGCAACGACAATGCTCTGCACTGCCTGCTTGTTGGTACTGGCGACCAATGCCTGACGCAGCAGAGTCTTACCACTACCTTCAGGGCCAACCACTGCCAGCAACAGCTGGCTATAACGCGCAAGATGATGTAATTGCCCCAGCACTGGCTTTCTCTGTGCCGGGAAGAACTTGAAGCCAGGCACTCGTGGCGCAAAGGGGTCGTGACTGAACTGGTAATGCGCCAGGAAAGCTTCGTCAGCATGCAAACTGGTCATGGATCACTCTTCAAGAGTTGGACGACTGAGCCAGCGCTGCGTAATCGCTACGCAGCGTGGCGTCGAGAATTTCACGCGGGTAGTCGGCAGTCACTACAGCCTCACCCAAACGCTTGAGCAACACGAGACGCAGCTGACCATCGAGCACTTTCTTGTCCACCGCCATATGCTCGAGGAACTGCTCAGGCGTCATATCCCGCGGCGGTACCACTGGCAGCCCGGCAGCCTGCAACAGGCGCACACCTCGGTCTCGGTCCGCCGCCGATAGCCAGCCCAGACGATGGGACATCTCCAACGCCATCACCGTTCCAGCGGCAACGGCTTCGCCATGCAGCCAAACGCCATAACCCTGCTCGGTCTCGATGGCGTGCCCAAAAGTGTGGCCGAGATTGAGAGTGGCACGCACTCCTGACTCACGCTCATCCGCACCGACGACACGCGCCTTGGCGGCACAGGATCGCTCGATAGCCTCGGTAAGCGCCCGCTGATCGAGCACACGCAAGGCCGACATATTCTGCTCCAGCCATACCAAGAAGGGCTCATCGCAGATCAGGCCATACTTGATGACCTCGGCAAGGCCAGCCGACAATTCGCGAGCGGGCAAGGTATTCAGGCTGCTCGTATCGATCAGAACGGCCTTGGGCTGATAGAAGGCACCCACCATGTTCTTGCCCAGCGGATGATTGATGCCCGTCTTGCCGCCCACCGACGAATCGACTTGAGAAAGCAGGGTCGTCGGGACCTGGATGAAATCGACACCACGCTGGTAACAGGCCGCTGCAAAGCCCGCCATATCGCCGATCACGCCCCCACCAAGCGCCACTACAGTGGTGCGGCGATCATGTCGAGCACTCAGCAGACCATCGAAGATCAGTTGCAAGGTTTCCCAGTTCTTGAACGCCTCACCGTCAGGCAGCACTACAGAGGTGACGCTGTAGCCTTCGAGAGCCTGATGCAGCGCTTGCAGATACAGCGGCGCGACGGTGTCGTTGGTCACGATCGCCACCTGCCGCCCTGCTATGTGCTGCGCAAGCAGTTCAGGGCGGGACAGCAGCCCCTGACCGATATAAATGGGATAGCTGCGTTCGGCGAGATCGACGCGAAGAGTCTGCATGAGGCCCCCAGAATAAAAAGGCCACTAGGATAGCGCAGTTCGCCCCGCGCTTTAACGGGGCGACAAGGCTTCCAGACGCGCGAGAATTTCCTGAACCACCATGCGCGGCGGTCGCTCGTCCGTCTCGATGATGATATCAGCGACCTCTCGATACAGAGGATCACGCATGGCCATCAGATCCCTGAGCACCTGAGCCGGATTGGCCGTGCGCAACAACGGACGATTACGATCACGCGACGTGCGGTCGATCTGCTGCTCCACCGAGGTATGCAGGTAGACGACTCGGCCACCAGCATGCAGCGCTAGGCGATTCTCCGGACGCATGACCGCCCCACCGCCAGTCGCCAGCACAAGACCGTCCTGCATCGAGAGTTCGGCGATGACCGCCCGCTCCCGCTCACGAAAGCCCTGCTCACCCTCGACATCGAAAATCCAGGGTATATCGGCACCGGTACGCTGCTCGATCTCCTTGTCGGAGTCCTTGAAAGACAAACGCAGTTCTTTTGCAAGCAAACGCCCGATGGTGCTCTTTCCAGCTCCCATCGGGCCCACGAGGATTACATTCCGCACTTAGGTCATCGGTTCACGGCAATGGCTTGGTTGTTCATGATGCGCGGAGTGAGGAATACAAGCAATTCCGCCTTTCTGTCCTGAACCAGATCACGCTTGAACACTCGCCCGATAAAAGGGAGGTCCCCCAGGAAGGGCACCTTGTCCACAGACTTGGACTGGGTGTTGGAATAGACACCACCAATGACGATCGTTTCACCATCAGCCACAAGAACCTTGGCATTGACTTCGTTCTTGCTGATGGCGGGGATGCCACCCGTTGAAGATGCCACAGAGAAGTCAGGAGCATCCTTGGTGACCTTCACCTCCATGAGAACGCGATTGTCGGGCGTGATTTGTGGCGTCACCTCAAGCGAAAGTGCCGCCTCTTTGAAGGAGGTACTGGTCGCACCGCTAGAGCTCGCCTCCTGATAGGGCACTTCGGTACCCTTGAGGATCTTCGCGGTTTCCTTGTCGGAGGTTACGACCTTCGGCTGAGAAACAACCTCACCAGAACCAGACTTCTCCATCGCACTCAACTGCAGATCCAAGACGGTATTGTTCGTAATAAAGCCAATACCTATGCCCGAGGTGCTTCCGTTCACCCCCATATCAACGAAGGGCGTGTTAAACGGAACATCGATCTGCTGAACACCGTCGGTCTCTTCGCCCAGTTCGAGATTGCCATTCTTACCCCAGGCATTCCAATTACCAGAACCGATGTTCCCACCCCAGCGAACACCAAGCGACTTGTCATAATCGACATTCGCTTCGACGATACGAGCTTCGATCATTACTTGGCGAACCGGAATATCCAGCTGAGTGACGATGCGGCGCAATTCGTCGATACGCTCCTGAGTCAGGGTTACGATGAGACTGTTGGTGCGGTCATCAAAAATCACCGAGCCCCGCATATCATCCTTCAGCGTACCGGAAGAACCCTCTTCGTAGAGCTTGGCAATGTCGGATGCCTTGGCATAGTTCAACTGAATGATGTCCTTGCGCAGCGGCGCAAGCTCGGCCACTTGCTTCTGTACGGCCAACTCCTGCTGTTCACGAGCAGCAATCTCATCCGCCGGAGCAACCATCAGCACGTTACCGACCTTGCGCTGATCGAGCCCCTTGGTCTTGAGCACCAGATCCAGGGCCTGATCCCAAGGCACGTTCTGCAGACGCAAGGTGATGTTGCCGCGAACCGTATCACTTGCGACCAGGTTCAGATCCGTGAAATCGGCGATCAACTGCAACACCGAACGCACATCGATGTCCTGGAAATTCAGAGAAAGCTTTTCACCTGTGTAGGTGAAGCGATCCGCCTTGCGGCGAACTGCATCTTCTTCAGTAAGAGGCTTGACGCTGATCGTCAGCTTGTTGTCCGCCTGAAACACCAGATAATCATAGAGGCCCGTTGGCTCCACAACGATACTCGCGCGATCAGCTGAAGCGCTGGCATTGACGAATTGTACGGGCGTGGCGAAATCCTTTACATCCAACCGCACGCGCAGCGACTCCGGTAATTGAGTCTTGGGAAAATCAATACGAATCTTCCCGCCCTGCTCCTGAACATCTGGGCTGATCTTGGGGTCGGACAGGGAAATCACGATATTACCCTCGCCCTGCTCGCCGCGCTGGAAATCGATATCACTGACCGAGCGAACACCTGCGACAGCACGAGCAGTGGGCGCAGACGCAACAGGAGCAGGACTTGCAACCGACGCAGGGCTTACGCTCGCCGCAGAAGATACCGGACCATCCCCGACAATTACGAACAGGGCATTGCCGTCAACGCGAGTTGTATATGGCGCCAGATTGGTCAGATTGACGATAAGTCGAGTGCGATCCTTGGCCTCAACTACAGTCAAGCTACGCGCGTTGCCCGTCCCTATTTCACGGTTCTTGCTGCCCAGATTATTGGACACGCCCGGCAAGTCGAGGGCAATACGCGCAGGTTGCTCGATGGTATAGCCTCGAGGCGCTGGAATAGGCTCATCGAAGGTCAATTTCAACTCAACTCGGTCTCCCGGTAGAGCGGCGACATCCAAGCTATTCAAGCTTGCCGCGAGCAGAGCCGGAGACATTAAAAGGGCCGCAACAGAAAGACCGAATCGCGAGAACGAGCTGTTCATTACATACTTCCGTTGTGCAGACTGAAAATTATTTTTCATATTTGTTCCCGCCTGTTAAGAGCGCTCTTTGAGCGTTAGGCTTCGCGGCCTTTCAAGCCAACCCTGATCACCATCCGGCACTATTTCTATTACGTCGATCTTGGCCTCGTCCACGGACACGACACGCCCATGGTTTCGCCCTAAATAGTCACCGACCTTGACCCGGTGCACCCCACCAGCGCCACCGACAAGCGCGAAAAAGCCACTATCGTTCGAAAGCGTCCCTACCATTTCGAAGGCCTCAATATTGAAGCCTTCCAGAAATTGCTTGACCCTACTCTCGTCAGGGCGAACTTCCGGAGCACCCTTGACACGACTGACAGTGTCAACTTTGACCGGAGGCTGAAAAGGACTCCGCAAAGCAGCTGCCCCGTAAATAAAGGCTTCATAAGGAGGGACTTTAGGTAAGGGCTCGATATCGCCCTTTGGCCTGGAGCGAACCTCGTCCATAAATACCTGGAGATCAGAGAAGTCACCACCGCCACAACCAACCAAGCCACTGGACAAACAGACCAAGAAAAGCAACTTAAATGTCTTCATTTTTCCAGCCCCTTATCATTATAACGATAAGTCTTGGCAAGGATATTCATCCGCAAAGTAGATGATGCAGAGTCTTTTTCAACTGGCTTAATTTCAAAGTCATGCAACGTCACAATACGAGGGAGACTCGCCACGCCACTAACAAACGTAGCCAGGTCATGGTAACCACCCACTACCGCCATCTGGATCGGCAGTTCGATATAGAACTGCTGCGTGACCTCCGGAAGCAGCTTGATTTCCTCAAACTCCAACCCGCTGCCAAGCCCGGTACGCGTGATGTCTTCCAGCAAACCAGGAACCTCGGTATCGCTGGGCAGCTGGCTCAACAATGCACCGAAGCGAACCTCCATTTCCTTCATCTGCTCCTTGTAGGCCTCAAGGTTCGCCGCCTGAGATGCCTTGATAGAGAACTGCTGCTTCAGGCTTTCCTCTTCCGATGTAACACGATCCAGATCGGCACGCAGATCACTCAGATGGAAGTAGTAGCCCGCACCAAGCACAGCCACGAAGAACAAGGCAAAAACCACCCCCTTCACGGCACCAGGCCAAGAACCTACGTTATTAACATCAAGATCATTCAGGTCGAATTTGCGCAGACTATCAATGGATTCAGCCAGACTCATTTTTGATTACCCTCGACTGCTTCTGCTGCAGGCTGAGTCTGCTGCACGCTCAGTTGGAAAACATTGGCCTGATCCAGTGCCCCCGCTGTTGTAGCCTTGACCTGAGTTAGGTTAGGCGCGCTCAACCATTCAGAAGCGTCCAAATTACGCATCAGGTTGGAAACTCGGTTGTTAGACTCAGCCGCACCCAGAATATCGATCTTCTTCCCGACCATCTTCACATTGGAAAAATAAACGCCATCCGGCAAAGTTCGCACCAGTTGGTCGAAGACGCGTCCAATAACAGGGCGATTCCCCTGCAAGTCTTGAATAATCTTCATCCGTTCCAGCAGCTGCTGACGGCGAGTCTTCAACTCACTGATTTCCTTGATACGGGCATCCAGTACTGCAATTTCCTTTCTTACGAATTCATTGCGGGCATTCTGCTGATCAATTGCCCCGTTGAGCAATTGGTCGCCCAGAAAAACAACGCCAGCAGCCACGACGAGCACACCAACCAGCGTAACCAGAAACCGCTGCTTGCGTTCCTCACGCAGCTGTTCACGCCAGGGAAGTAGGTTAATCCGCGCCATCAGTCGAAACTCCTCATCGCCAGACCACAGGCAATCATCAGTGCCGGCGCATCGCTGGCCAGCGCACCGGCGTTGACCTTGCTGCTCAGCGCCATATCGGCAAAGGGATTGGCCACTAGCGTCTGCGTACCGATCTTCTGCTGGATCAGCCGATCGAGATCAGGAATGGACGCGGTGCCGCCAGCCAGGAGGATGTAGTCGACATCATTGAACTGCCCGGCGGCGAAGAAGAACTGCAGCGAACGCGAAACCTGCTGAACGACAGCTTCTTTGAACGGCTGCAAAACCTCACTGTCGTAGTCATCTGGAAGACCGCCTTGCTTCTTGGCAAGACCAGCTTCCTCGACCGACAGCCCGTAGCGACGCTGGATTTCCTCGGTCAGTTGCTTGCCGCCGAAAAGCTGCTCGCGGGTGTAGATGGTGCGGCCATTGTGCAGAACACTGAGCGTGGTCATCGTCGCGCCAATGTCCACCACCGCGACGGTCAGTTCATCATGACCGCCACCCAACTGCGCCTCCAGCAGACCGTAGGCGCGTTCGAGGGCATACGCCTCGACGTCGACCACTTTCGCGGTAAGCCCGGCAAGCGCCAGAGCTGCCTCGCGGACCTCCACATTCTCCTTGCGGCATGCCGCCAACAGCACCTCGACCCGCTCGGGGTTACGTGGCGCCGGCCCCTGCACTTCGAAATCGATGGCGACTTCTTCCAACGGGTAGGGAATGTATTGATCAGCCTCGATCTTCAGCTGGTTTTCCAAGTCGTCCTCGGAAAGACCGGCTTCCATTTCGATGGTCTTGGTGATGACAGCCGAACCCGCCACAGCAACTGCAGCCGTCTTGACGCCGCTCTTGGCCTTGGCCAACACGCGAGAGAGCGCCTGACCGACCCCCTCCAGCTCGGCGATGTTCTTCTCTACCACTGCGTTAGGTGGAAGCGGCTCGACTGAATAAGCCTCTACCTTGTAGCGGCTTCCCGAGCGACTCAGTTCGAGGAGCTTGACCGAAGTCGAGCTGATATCAATCCCCAGCAGCGTATTCGCTTTCTTAGTGAAGAGCCCTAGCACGACCGTTTTCCTATTGGCATCCGCGACTTACGGACTATTTATGTTTTTCCACATTAAATATCAGTCTTGACAGAAGCGCAAATGGCTCCCCGGGAAAAAAAACGCTTATAATGTGATCAGCTTTTCCCTTTTTGCCTCGACTCCTGCTTAACTCATTCTTTTACTTGGAATTCCGAACATTTTGATACGCCTGCTGAAGTTCATCTGGTGGTCTTGCGTTGCCGTTTTTTGTGGGCTGTTGCTCAGTTTCAGCGGCGCGTTTCTTTATCTTAGCCCGACCCTTCCGTCCGTCGAATCGCTGCGTCAGGTGCAGCTGCAGATTCCTCTGCGCGTCTACAGCAGCGACGCCAAGCTGATCGCCGAGTTCGGCGAGATGCGCCGCTCGCCCATTCGCTTCGACGAGATCCCCAAGGCATTCATCAGCGCCCTGCTGGCTGCTGAAGACGATAATTTCGCCAATCATTATGGCGTCGATGTGACCAGCCTGATGCGCGCTGCCACGCAATTATTGAAAAGCGGCCAGATTCAGAGCGGTGGTAGCACCATCACCATGCAAGTGGCGAAGAATTTCTTCCTCACCAGTGAGCGCAGCTTCTCACGCAAGGCCACCGAAATTCTCCTGGCGCTGCAGATCGAGCGCGAGCTGAGCAAGGACGAAATCCTCGAGCTCTACGTCAACAAGATCTACCTCGGCCACCGCGCCTATGGCATCGAAGCTGCCGCACAGGTGTACTACGGCAAATCGATCCGCGAACTCAACCTGGCGCAGATGGCGATGATTGCCGGCCTGCCGAAAGCACCATCGCGCTACAACCCGCTGGTCAACCCGACACGGGCCAAGGAGCGCCGCGACTGGATCCTCGGCCGTCTATACCGCCTCGGCCGCATCGACCAGGCCAGCTACGAGCAAGCACTGGCCGAAGAGGTCGACGCCCGCTATCACGTTCCAACTCCGGAACTGAGCGCTCCCTATATAGCCGAGATGGCGCGTGCGGAAATGGTCGGACGCTATGGCAGCGAGGCTTATACCGAAGGCTTCAATGTCACCACCACCGTACCCAGCCATCTGCAGGAAGCGGCCAATACCGCGCTACGTGACGGACTGATCGCCTACGACCAACGTCACGGCTACCGTGGCCCTGAGAGTCGCTTGCCGGGCATGGCCCGCGAAACCTGGCAGGCCGAGCTGGGCAAGTACCGCAGCATCGGCGGCCTGGAACCAGCGGTGGTTACCCAGGTCGAGAAAAGCGGCATCCTGGTATTGACCCGTAACGGTGAAGAGCAAGCTGTCTCGTGGGACAGCATGAAATGGGCACGCCCGTTCCTCAACACCAACAGCCTGGGGCCGCGACCACAGCAACCTGGCGATGTCGCCCAGGTCGGCGATATCGTTCGCGTGCAGCGCCAGGAGGATGGCAGCCTGCGTTTCACTCAGGTTCCAGCGGCGCAGAGCGCGCTGGTTTCCCTAGACCCATACAGCGGCGCCATTCAGTCGCTGGTCGGCGGCTTCTCATTCGACCAGAGCAACTACAACCGCGCAGTGCAGGCCAAGCGCCAGCCGGGCTCGAGCTTCAAGCCCTTCATCTATAGCGCGGCACTGGATAGCGGCTACACCGCAGCAACGCTGGTCAACGATGCACCGATCATCCTCTCCGACGATTACCTGTCGCAGAAATGGCGCCCGAAGAACGACAACAACACCTTCCTCGGCCCGATTCGGATGCGTGAAGCGCTGTACAAGTCGCGCAACCTGGTTTCCATCCGCCTGCTGCAGGACATGGGTATCGACCGCAGCCTTCGTTACATCGAGCGCTTCGGCTTCGACCCACAAGATCTGCCGCGCAACCTGTCGCTGGCACTCGGCACCGCCAGCCTGACACCCATGGAAATTGCAGAGGGCTGGGCCACCTTCGCCAATGGCGGTTACAAGGTCGAGCCCTACCTGATCGAACGCATCGACGATCGCGACGGCAAACCGCTGTTCCGTGCCAACCCGGCACGCGTGCCAGGCAGCGCACCGACCGAGGAGAACGCCAGTCTCACCGTCAACGCAACCGATGAGCTGCCGCTGGAAGAACCCAAGGTCGCCGAGCAGATCATCGACGAACGCACCGCCTACATCATGACCAGCATGCTGCAGGACGTGATCAAGCGCGGTACCGGCCGACGCGCTCTCGCCCTTGGCCGCAATGACCTGGCGGGCAAGACCGGCACTACCAATGAGTCCAAGGACAGCTGGTTCTCCGGCTATAACGCCGATTACGTGACCACCGTCTGGGCAGGCTTCGACCAGCCCGAAAGCCTGGGCCGCCACGAGTACGGCGGTACTGTAGCGCTGCCGATCTGGATGAATTACATGGGCGCGGTACTCAAGGATCGCCCCAACCATCCACCCAAGGAACCCAAGGGCCTGCTGACGCTGCGAGTCGACCCGATCAGCGGCCGCGCTGCAGCACCTGGCACGCCGGACGCCTACTTCGAATTGTTCAAAAGCGAAGACTCGCCTCCTCCGATGAGCGAATTCGAACCTGGCATGGGTGCTCCTGGTAGCCCGCTGCCGGCCGACGAGATGGCGCCGATCGACTTGTTCTAGGGCGAGGCTCAGGCGACGGCACGCGTTGCCTCGAGCCGAATCACAGGCAATAAAAAACCCGCCGAGGCGGGTTTTTTACTACTCGGCTGATCAGCCGTTGAACACTTCATCCACCGATTTCAGCGGATAGTGCTTCGGATAGGGCAGAGTCGCCACACCGGATTCGATGGCAGCCCTGGCCACGGCATCGCAAACCACGGTGATCAGACGCTGATCCATCGGCTTCGGAATGATGTACTCACGACCGAACGACAGCGCGATACCACCGTAGGCGTCACAGACGTCCTGCGGTACCGGCAGCTTGGCCAGGTCGCGCAGTGCCAGCGCTGCGGCGATCTTCATCTCTTCGTTGATGCGGGTGGCGCGTACGTCCAGAGCACCACGGAAGATGAAGGGGAAACCCAGAACGTTGTTGACCTGGTTCGGGTAGTCGGAACGACCGGTGGCCATGATCACGTCGTTGCGCGTCTCGTGCGCCAGCTCCGGCTTGATTTCCGGGTCAGGATTGGAGCAGGCGAAGACGATCGGGTTGGCCGCCATGCGCTTGAGATCTTCCGGGCTCAGCAGGTTGGCGCCAGACAGGCCGACGAACACATCCGCGCCGTCGAGCGCATCGGACAGGGTGCGACGATCAGTTTCATGGGCGAACACCGCCTTGTACTGGTTCAGATCATCGCGACCAGCGTGCACCACGCCCTTGCGGTCGATCATGAAGATGTTCTCGACCTTGGCGCCCATGCTCACCAGCAGCTTCATGCAGGAGATGGCGGCAGCACCGGCCCCCAGGCAGACGATCTTCGCCTCTTCAAGAGTCTTGCCGGCGATTTCCAGGGCGTTGAGCATACCGGCAGCGGTGACGATCGCGGTGCCATGCTGGTCATCGTGGAATACCGGGATGTCGCACTGCTCGATCAGCGCGCGCTCGATCTCGAAACATTCGGGGGCCTTGATATCTTCCAAGTTGATGCCGCCGAAGGTAATGGAGATGCGTTTTACGGTGTCGATGAAGGCCTGCGGGCTTTCCGAATCGACTTCGATATCGAACACATCGATACCAGCGAAACGCTTGAACAGCACGCCTTTACCTTCCATGACCGGCTTGGAGGCCAGCGGACCGAGGTTACCCAGGCCGAGGATGGCGGTGCCATCGGAAATAACGGCTACCAGGTTGCCTTTACCGGTGTAACGGTAGGCCAGCTCGGCATCACGAGCAATTTCGCGAACCGGCTCAGCGACACCCGGGCTGTAGGCCAGCGACAGGTCGCGGGCAGTAGCAGTGGCTTTGGTCAACTCGACGCTCAGCTTACCGGGGCGGGGCTGGGCGTGATATTCGAGAGCGGCAGTTTTTAGATCTGACATAGTGGCATTTCCGCTTTTGTTGGCTGTTGAACGGGCAGGCGGCCGAGGATACGCAAGTTGTATACACCTGCACAAGACCGTTCGGTCGCGATTGAGGCGCCGCGCTAGCGCAGCGTTTTCAGCCACTCGCCGGGGCGCGGCTCACCATTCGGATAGAGTCCGTTGAGCAGCCTCAGCTGCGCCTCGCCATCAACTGCCAGAGGAGAATTCTTGGCCAAAGCAGAGATGCCCTGCCCCGCCTTGGCCCGCACCAGCCGCAAGCGCACTGGCTCGGCCAGTTTGCGCTCAGCCGCATTGAGCGGCCGGTAACTGCGGATGACGTCGAGGAAGCGCTGATCCTCGGTTTCCAGCGAGGCACGCCCCCGTAGCCCAGCCACGAACAGGTAGGCATTGTCGTCTCGATAGATCACCGCAACGCGGCGCGCCGATTGCCCCTGCAAGACCGCCGTATAGCCCTGCAGCGCCCCCAGGCGCAACTCTTCGCCCGCCACCAGACGTTGACTGCCGGCACGCTTGCGCAGGAACTCGGCAGGCGAAAGACGCTTGTCCACCGCCTCCAGGGTCATTGCGATGAAGGCTTGTTCATCCGGGGTGTGGCCGATCAGCACATCCGGGCGATTGACCAGTTGCCAGCCCTGCGGGTAGGTCAGGGTGAAGTCCAGCTCGCCGTGATAGAAGTTGCGCCCACGGCGAATACCGTTGGCGGCCGAATCGCCGAACACCAAACCGTCGAGCATCTGCAGGAAATTGTCGCGCCCCACTTCCTGATTGCCGCCCACCAGCGCACGCGCAGGGCCAATGACTTCCTGCAGACGCCGATCATTGTCCGGGTGCGTGTCGAACAAGCCGTGGTAGCCACCCGCTGCAGGTGCCTCGCCCCGCTTGGCAGCCTGCTCGCGAGCGAAGTCCTCCTGCCCCTTGAGTACCTTGACCACTTCGATCATCGCCTGCGGATCGTAGCCACCACGCGCCAGGTATTGCGCGCCCAGGCCATCGGCCTCCAGCTCCATGTCACGCCCGTAGCCGCGCACGAAGGCATTGCCCATGGCGCTGGTCAGATCCCCCACCGCTCCGACACCGGTACCGATGGCCGCAGCCTGACCGAGCAGCCCCCAGGCCGTGGACTGACTTTGCTGGCGAACGCTATGGCGCGCGGTCACGTGACCGACTTCATGGCCCAGCACGGCCGCCAGCTCCGCCTCGGAGTTGAGGTAGGCGAGCAGGCCACGATGGATATAGATGTAGCCCCCCGGCAGGGCGAAGGCGTTGACGTCCGGACTGTCCACCAGAGTGAAGACGTAGTTGAGCTGATTACGATGGCTGCTGCGCGCCACACGCTCACCCACGCGCTGGATATAGGCCTGCAGTTTGGCATCTTCGTAACGCGGGTATTGCTTGAGGATTTCCTGGTTGTAACGCGCGCCAAGATCCAGCTCCTGGCGCTCGCTCATCATCACGAAGTCGGTGCGGCCGGTAGCGGGATTGACCGCACAACCCGCCAACCAGCTGCAGAACAGACACAGCGTCAATGCACGCATCATGGCAACACCTCCAGCATCGCCGAATGGGTAAGCGGCAGCATCCAGCGCGCCTGCCCGGATTTCAAGCCGCCGCGACTCTGACGATCGATGACCCAGCCACGCGCCTCCACTCGCCGCCCTTTGAGTTTCTGCAAGGCGCGCATGTCGAACTCACCAAGCAGTTCTGGTGCCACGCGCAACACCCGCCCGCCATCAAGATCGAGCCAGAGGCCGCCGCGATTGCGCTGCACGCCAGTAACCCGCCCTCCGAGCAGGGCGAAGCCGCCACTGCGTAGCTGACCAGCCGCCTTCACCTGCTCATCACGCCACAAGCCAAGCCGCTGGCTGCGCGCCACGCGCTCAGCTTTCGCCTGGCAAGTCACCAGCGCCGTATTGGGCGCCACCGCCACAATGAAGCCGAGGCCTTCGCCCAAGAGCTGCGCTTCGAGATTACGCCCCTGGCGGTCGTAGAGATGGGCCAGGGTACGCCCGTAGCGATCCTTGCGCTGCGCGCCGTAGAGCATACCGACCCGACCATCGCTGGCATCGACCAGCGCCTGCAAGCGGCGCTTGGCCTGCACCGCGTAGGGCTCGTCACTGCGCCCCTTGCGCCCCAGCTCGGGCGCGTTGATGCCGATCAGGCGAACGCTGCGCCCGTCGGCCAGGCGCACCGTGTCGCCATCGATCACCTGGCGCACCGCGACCTGTGCCAGATCGGCGCGCTGCGGACAGAAGGCCTGGGCCAGATCGGCGCCAAGCAGAGAAACGAAAAAGGCGCCCACCAGGGACGCCTTTTTCAGATTCACGGACAGGTGCATGGCACGTTCCGTAATCGTTCGGTCGCTTACTTGGCGCCGAATACGCCGAAACGCTGCTTGAAGCGATCGATACGGCCGCCGGTGTCCAGCACTTTCTGCTTACCGGTGTAGAACGGGTGGCACTCGGAGCAAACGTCGAGGCTCAGGTTCTTGCCCAGGGTGGAGCGGGTCTTGATCACGTTACCGCAGGAGCAGGTAGCGTCGATTTCGACGTAGTTCGGATGGATATCGGCTTTCATCGTGCTTTCCTCAGGGTAGTCGTGCCGCCACCCGACCAATGTCAGGCACCGCACAGAAATAGGCCGCGCATCTTACCAGACGCGCAAGCCGATGCAAGCCACGCAAGGCGCCGGTCGTCGCGTGCTAAGATCGCAGGCCTGTCAATGGAGCTTCTGGCTTGCCCAACCTGATACTGCGCCTCGCCCTGCCCTCGCCGCTGCGCCGCCTGTTCGACTACCTCGCCCCCGCTGGCGTGTCGCGCAGCGCCTTGCAGCCCGGCGTACGCCTGCGCGTGCCTTTCGGCCGGCGCGAAATGATCGGTGTGCTGGTGGAGGTCGACAGTCAGAGCGACGTCCCCACCGACAAACTCAAGCCCGCCCTGGAACTGCTCGACGCCCGCCCACCGCTGCCAGCGTCGCTGTTCAAGCTGTGCCTGTGGACTGCGCAGTACTATCAGCACAGCCTTGGCGACACCCTGAGCTGGGCCCTGCCGGTATTGCTACGCCAGGGCGAGCCGGCCGAAACCCGCCAGGAGCGCTACTGGCTGGTCAATAAAGACGCCAGCGTCGACGACCCACGCCTGGCCCGCGCCCCACGCCAGCGCGACGCATTCAAGGCGCTGGCGCAACATCCACACGGCGTGGCCCACAGCCTGCTCAGCCAACTGCAACTCAACCGCGACAGCCTGCAGTTACTGCATGAAAAGGGACTGGTGCGGGTCGAGGTGCGCCGCACCCAACCTCATGCCAAGCCGGCGCACTGGCTGGCACAACCGGAATTGCCGCTCAACGCCGAGCAACGCGCAGCAGTGAATGCCGTGGCGTCGAACTGGGATCAGTTCAATGCCTTTCTGCTCGCCGGCGTCACCGGCAGCGGCAAGACCGAGGTCTATCTGCAACTGATCCACCAGTGCCTGGAGGCCGGCAAACAGGCGCTGGTACTGATCCCGGAGATCAACCTCGGCCCGCAGACCTTCGACCGTTTTTCCCGCCGCTTCAACGCGCGCATCGCCTTGCTGCATTCGGCGGTGAATGATCGCGAGCGCCTGGACGCCTGGCTGGCCGCTCGCGACGGCGAGGCCGACATCATCATTGGTACGCGCTCGGCGCTGTTCACGCCGATGAAGAATCCAGGACTGATCATCGTCGACGAAGAACACGACGCCTCCTATAAACAGCAGGAAGGCCTGCGCTACCACGCACGCGACCTGGCGCTGGTGCGCGCCCGCCAGGAAGAGGTGCCCATCGTGCTCGGTTCGGCGACGCCCTCGCTGGAAAGTCTGCACAACGCCCACAGCGGCCGCTACGCCCTGCTCAAGCTGACCCAGCGCGCCGGCGGCGCCAGCCAGCCACGCTTCCTGCGCCTGGACGTGAAGAGCCGACCACTGGACTCGGGCATCTCCGGGCCAATGCAGCAGGCCATCGCCCAGACCCTGACGGCCGGACAGCAGGTGCTGGTGTTTCTCAACCGCCGCGGCTTCGCCCCGACCCTGCTCTGCCACGACTGCGGCTGGCTGTCCGAGTGCCCGCGTTGCGATGCGCGTATGACCGTGCACCAGCGCTACCAGGAACTGCGCTGTCATCACTGCGGCCATGTCGAAAAGCAACCGAGCAACTGCCCGAAATGCCAGCACGTCGACTTGCGCCCGGTCGGCGCCGGCACCGAGCGCGCCGAAGAGCGCCTGGCGGTGCTGTTCCCCGACTACCCGGTGCTGCGCATCGACCGTGACAGCACCTCGCGCAAGGGCGCGATGGATCGCCTGTTCGCCACCATCAACAAGGGCGAGCCGTGCATCCTGGTCGGCACTCAGATGCTTGCCAAAGGCCACCACTTCCCACGTGTGACGCTGGTGTCGATTCTCGATGCCGACGGCGGTCTGTTTTCCGCCGATTTCCGCGCCAGCGAGCGCATGGCGCAACTGATCGTGCAGGTCGCAGGCCGCGCAGGCCGAGCGGAGGAGCCGGGCAAGGTAATCATCCAGAGCCACCTGGCCGACCATCCGCTGCTGGTACAACTGACCGAACAAGGCTACTTCGCCTTCGCCGAACAGGCACTGAGCGAACGTCGCAGCGCCGGCCTGCCGCCATTCTGCCACCTGGCACTGCTGCGCGCTGAAGCACACAAGCCCGGCCAGGCGGAAAGTTTTCTCGATGAAGCCTGCAGCGAGGCCGAGCATTTACTGGGAGAACTGGGCTTGACCGGCATCGAACTGCTCGGCCCGGTCCCTGCACCGATGGAGCGCCGCGCTGGGCGCTTCCGTGCGCAACTGCTGCTGCAGGGCAATGCCCGCGCACCGTTGCACCGCCTGCTCAACCACTGGCTGCATGCGTTGGAGCAAATGCCCAGCGGCCGCGCAGTACGCTGGTCGCTGGACGTCGACCCAATCGACCTGTTTTGACGCACCATCGCTTCGCCGAACCCTAGGGTGCGCCGTGCGCACCCACTTCTCGACTCGCAACCAGACAACCCTTGGTGCGCATGGCGCACCCTACAAGTTATGGCTTGCAGCTTGTAGCTGCTCTTATAATGTGCAGTTTTCGACCAAAGCCCCAAGGCAACCCGAGCCGACCATGAAAGACAGCATTCGCCACCTGATCCAGCAAGCCCTCGACCGCCTGACCGCCGAAGGCGTGCTGCCTGCCGGCCTGACGCCGGCCATCCAGGTGGAGAACACCAAGGACAAGAGCCACGGTGACTTCGCCAGCAACATCGCCATGATGCTGGCCAAACCCGCCGGCATGAAGCCGCGCGACCTGGCCGAAAAACTCATCGCAGCCCTGCCGGCCGATGAGCAGATCACCAAGGTGGAAATCGCCGGCCCCGGTTTTCTCAACTTCTTCCAGAACAGCGATGTTCTGGCCCAGTACCTGGAAGCCGCACTGGCCGATGCCAGGCTCGGCGTACGCAAGAACGGCCCGGCACAGCGCGTGGTGGTCGACCTGTCGGCGCCCAACCTGGCCAAGGAAATGCACGTCGGCCACCTGCGCTCGACCATCATCGGCGACAGCGTGGCGCGCGTACTGGAGTTCCTCGGCGACACGGTGATCCGCCAGAACCACGTCGGTGACTGGGGCACCCAGTTCGGCATGCTGCTGGCCTACATGCAGGAGAACCCGACCGCCGCCGAAAGCGAGTTGGCCGACCTGGAAGGTTTCTACCGCGCCGCCAAGAAGCGCTTCGACGAATCCCCTGAGTTCGCCGACCGCGCCCGCGAGCTGGTGGTGCAGCTGCAGGCCGGCGACGCCGAGTGCCTGCGCCTGTGGCACCGTTTCAACGACATTTCCCTGTCGCACTGCCAGGCGCTGTATGACCGTCTCGGCGTCAAGCTGAGCATGGCCGACGTCAAGGGCGAGAGTGCCTACAACGACGACCTGCCACAGGTAGTCGCCGACCTCACCGCCAAGGGCCTGCTGACCGAAGACAACGGCGCGCAGTGCGTATTCATGGACGCGTTCAAGAATGCCGAAGGCAACCCGCTGCCGCTGATCGTGCAGAAGGCTGGCGGCGGCTACCTGTACGCCACCACCGACCTGGCTGCGACCCGCTACCGCGCCGGCACGCTCAAGGCCGACCGCGTGCTGTACTTCGTCGACCAGCGCCAGGCCCTGCACTTCCAGATGGTCTTCGCCTGCGCGCGCCTGGCCGGCTTCGTACCGGCCAGCATGGAAATGGAACACATGGGCTTCGGTACCATGAACGGCCCGGACGGCCGCCCGTTCAAGACCCGCGACGGTGGCACCGTGAAACTGGTGCACCTGCTCGACGAAGCCGAACAGCGCGCCTACAGCCTGGTCAAGGACAAGAATCCGGACCTGGCCGAAGACGAGCTGCGTCAGATCGCCCGCGTGGTCGGCATCGCCTCGGTGAAGTACGCCGACCTGTCCAAGCACCGCACCAGCGACTACAGCTTCAACTTCGACCTGATGCTCAGCTTCGAGGGCAACACCGCGCCCTACTTGCTGTACGCCTATACCCGCGTGGCCGGCGTATTCCGCAAGCTGGGCAAGGGTGCGGACGAGATCGGCGGGCAGATCACCCTGGTCGCCGAGCAGGAGCAAGCCCTGGCTGCCAAGCTGGCGCAGTTCAACGAACTGCTCGGCAACGTCGCCGACAAGGGTACGCCGCACATGCTCTGCAGCTATCTGTACGATCTCGCCGGCCTGTTCTCCAGCTTCTACGAAAACTGCCCGATCCTGAGTGCCGAGGACGAAGCCACCCGTGATAGCCGTCTGCGCCTGGCTGCCCTGACAGGTCGCACGCTCAAGCAAGGTCTGGAGCTGCTCGGCCTGGAAACTCTGGAGCGGATGTAAATGGCAGCGCGCAAGAAGCCAGCGCCGAAACGCGGCGCCAGTCGCTATCAGGCCCCGGCGAAGAAGCCCGTACCGGGCTGGATCTGGCTGGCTTGCGGTCTGGTGGTCGGCGGTTTCTTCATGTTCCTGTTCAGCCTCGAACCGGGCCGTGACGAGATCAAGCGCGACAAGGGCGAACAGGTGCGCAGCACCAAGCCTGAGCCGAAACCGACGCAACCCGAGCCATCCAGGCCCAAGTACGATTTCTACACCCTGCTGCCGGAGTCGGAAGTGATCCTGCCGCAGGCCCTGGAAGAAACGCCACCACCCGTGCCCGAGCAAAAGCCGGTCACCCCGGAAGAAGCGGCGAAGATCGACACCGCTCGCGCCGAAGCCGCGCTCAACGGTCAGGTGCCGCCGCCCCCACCACCCGTCCTGGCCAGCGCGCCGGTCACCACGCAGTTCTTCCTGCAGGCCGGCTCGTTCCGCAAACGCGATGACGCCGACGGCCTGCGCGCGCAGATCATCCTGCTCGGCCAGAATGTGCGCGTGGAAACCGGCAAGGTGCGTGAGGAAACCTGGCACCGCGTCCTGGTCGGCCCCTTTGCCAGCCGCGAGCAACTGGCCAGCGCACAGAAGACCCTGGCAGCCGGCGGCTTCAGCAACCTGCTGTTACAGCAGCGCCAGGTCCGCTGATCGCCGTTTGATCCGCCGCCGGTTGAAAAGCTGCGGCGGGCACCCCATCTGAGTTTCCATCCGGGCAAGTTCGCCCCGCAGCGTGGAGATTCACCCTTGACCACCATCGTTTCAGTGCGCCGCCACGGCAAGGTCGTGATGGCTGGCGACGGCCAGGTTTCCCTCGGCAACACCGTCATGAAGGGCAACGCCAAGAAGGTGCGCCGCCTCTACCACGGCCAAGTGCTGGCCGGTTTCGCCGGTGCCACCGCCGATGCCTTCACCCTGTTCGAACGCTTCGAAGGTCAGCTGGAAAAACACCAGGGTCATCTGGTGCGAGCCGCCGTCGAGCTGGCCAAGGACTGGCGTACCGACCGCAGCCTGAGCCGCCTGGAAGCCATGCTGGCAGTGGCCAACAAGGACGCTTCGCTGATCATCACCGGCAACGGCGACGTCGTCGAACCCGAGGAAGGCCTGATCGCCATGGGCTCCGGCGGCAACTTCGCCCAGGCCGCCGCGCGCGCCCTACTGATGAAGACCGACCTGTCCGCCCTTGAGGTAGCGCAGACCGCACTCGGCATCGCCGGCGACATCTGCGTGTTCACCAATCATCACCAGACAATAGAGGAACTGGACGCCCCCGAGTGAGGCCTATCTAAAAACTACCTGCGTTGTCATCGCCGCGTTGAAAACAGGCTCGGAATGCTCATAGTCGACCGCGACTCCGACCGTTCCTCGCCTGTTTCCGCCTTGCGCTGACTGCCTCGCCTACGTTTTTAGAGAGTCCCAATCGTCCATTTTTTTCATAGATTCGATAGCGAGCCAAACTCCATGTCCATGACGCCCCGCGAGATCGTCCACGAACTCAACCGCCACATCATCGGCCAGGACGACGCCAAGCGCGCCGTGGCCATCGCCCTGCGCAACCGTTGGCGGCGCATGCAGCTGCCGGCCGAACTGCGCCAGGAAGTCACGCCGAAGAACATCCTGATGATCGGCCCGACCGGCGTCGGCAAGACCGAGATCGCCCGTCGTCTGGCCAAGCTGGCCAATGCGCCGTTCCTGAAAGTGGAAGCCACCAAGTTCACCGAGGTCGGTTATGTCGGCCGCGATGTCGAATCGATCATCCGCGACCTGGCCGATGCGGCGGTGAAAATGCTCCGCGAGCAGGAAATCACCAAGGTCCGCCATCGCGCCGAAGATGCCGCCGAGGAGCGCATCCTCGATGCCCTGCTGCCGCCCGCGCGCCAGGGTTTCGGCGACGAGCCGGTGCGCAGCGAGGACTCCAATACCCGTCAGCTGTTCCGCAAGCGCCTGCGCGAAGGTCAGTTGAACGACAAGGAAATCGACATCGAAGTGGCCGACTCGCCCATGGGCGTGGAGATCATGACCCCGCCTGGCATGGAGGAAATGACCAGCCAGCTGCAGAACCTGTTCTCCAGCATGGGCAAGGGCAAGAAGAAGAGCCGCAAGCTCAAGGTCGCCGACGCACTGAAACTGGTGCGCGACGAGGAAGCCGCGCGCCTGGTCAACGAGGAAGAACTCAAGGCCCGCGCCCTGGAAGCGGTCGAGCAGCACGGCATCGTCTTCATCGACGAGATCGACAAGGTCGCCAAGCGCGGCAACACCGGCGGCGCCGATGTGTCGCGTGAAGGGGTGCAGCGCGATCTGCTGCCGTTGATCGAGGGCTGCACGGTCAACACCAAGCTGGGCATGGTCAAGACCGACCACATCCTGTTCATCGCCAGTGGCGCCTTCCACCTGAGCAAACCCAGCGATCTGGTGCCCGAACTGCAGGGTCGCCTGCCGATCCGCGTCGAGCTCAAGGCGCTGAGCCCGCAGGATTTCGAACGCATTCTCAGCGAGCCGCATGCCTCGCTCACCGAGCAGTACAGTGCACTGCTGCAGACCGAGGGTTTGAACATCGAGTTCGCCGAAGACGGCATCAAGCGTCTGGCCGAGATCGCCTGGCAGGTCAACGAGAAGACCGAAAACATCGGTGCCCGTCGCCTGCACACCCTGCTCGAGCGCCTGCTGGAGGAGGTATCCTTCAGTGCCGGCGACCTGGCGGGCCAGCAAAACGGCGAGGCTATCCGTATCGACGCGGCTTACGTCAACGGTCACCTCGGCGAGCTGGCACAGGACGAAGACCTGTCGCGTTATATTCTGTAAGCCCGTAGCCCGGATGAAATCCGGGGACGTTCACCACAGCGTCCCGGATTGCATCCGGGCTGCATCGTTTCAGGAGCCGAGCATGCCCATCCCCAGCGCGATCAAACTGCACAAGGCATCGAAAACCCTGGAGCTGCGCTACGGCGAGCAGAGTTATCAGCTCAGCGCCGAGTTCCTGCGTGTGCATTCGCCCTCGGCCGAGGTGCAGGGGCATGGCAAGCCGATTCTGCAGACCGGCAAGCTCAACGTCGGCCTGGAGCGCATCGAACCGGCCGGCAACTATGCACTGAAACTGTGCTTCGACGACGGCCATGACAGCGGCCTGTTCACCTGGGAATACCTGCACGAACTGGCCACCCGTCATGACCAGCTCTGGGCCGACTATCTGGCGCAGCTCAGCGCCGCCGGGAAATCCCGCGACCCCAGCGAATCGGTCGTGCGCCTGATGCTCTGAGGTAACAGGAAAACCCTTGCCGCAGAGCGCTCGGCGCATCCCCCACCGACCACGTTAACGACAGTTAGGGCGAGTTTTCTAATCTATCGCGGCATACTCCTGCGCCATCGAGCAGCTTGCTTAACTTCACAAACTCGGGTAACCAAGGAACTGGCAGGTTCCCTGCATTTGGCTGTGCCAGGTGCAACGAAATACGCGGACTCGATCCGCCCCCGGTAACCCGAGCAGTACCTGGCCCTGTGTCGCCGTGCGCCCTCGCAGGCCGGTATTCGTCTCAGGACAATGGAGCGTCGTAGATGAGTGATAAGAATAACGAAGACCTGAAACGCCAGGCCTCGGAAAACACCCTGGGACTCAACCCGGTGATTGGTATCCGCGGCAAGGATCTCCTGACCTCTGCCCGCATGGTGCTCTCTCAGGCGCTCAAGCAACCCTTCCACAGCGCCAAGCACGTCGCCCATTTCGGCCTTGAACTGAAGAACGTCATGCTCGGCCAGTCCGCGCTCACGCCCGAAGAGGGTGACCGCCGCTTCACCGATCCGGCCTGGAGCCAGAACCCGCTGTATCGCCGCTACCTGCAGACCTACCTGGCCTGGCGCAAGGAACTGCACGACTGGATCGAGCACAGCTCGCTGTCCGAGCAGGACGCCAGTCGCGGTCATTTCGTCATCAACCTGATGACCGAAGCCATGGCCCCCTCCAACAGCATGGCCAACCCGGCCGCGGTCAAACGCTTCTTCGAAACCGGCGGCAAGAGCCTGCTCGACGGCCTATCTCATCTGGCCAAGGACATGGTGCACAACGGCGGCATGCCCAGCCAGGTGAACATGGAAGCCTTCGAGGTCGGCAAGAACCTGGCCACCACCGACGGCGCCGTGGTGTTCCGCAACGACGTACTGGAGCTGATCCAGTACAAGCCGATCACCGAAAGCGTGCACGAGCGTCCGCTACTGGTGGTGCCTCCGCAGATCAACAAGTTCTATATATTCGACCTGTCGCCGGACAAGAGCCTGGCGCGCTTCCTGCTGCGCAGCCAGGTACAGACATTCGTGGTCAGCTGGCGCAACCCGACCAAGGCGCAGCGCGAGTGGGGCCTGTCCACCTACATCGAGGCGCTCAAGGAAGCCATCGACGTGATCTGCGCCATCACCGGCAGCAAGGACGTCAACATGCTTGGCGCCTGTTCCGGCGGTCTGACCACCGCCTCCCTGCTCGGTCATTACGCTGCGCTTGGCCAGCAGAAGGTCAACGCCCTGACCCTGCTGGTCAGCGTGCTCGACACCCAACTCGACACGCAGGTTGCCCTGTTCGCCGACGAGAAGACCCTGGAAGCCGCCAAACGCCGCTCCTACCAGGCTGGCGTGCTGGAAGGCAGCGATATGGCCAAGGTATTCGCCTGGATGCGCCCCAACGACCTGATCTGGAACTACTGGGTCAACAACTACCTGCTCGGCAACGAGCCACCGGTGTTCGACATCCTCTACTGGAACAACGACACCACGCGGCTGCCGGCTGCACTGCACGGCGAGTTCATCGACATGTTCCAGACCAACCCACTGACCCGTCCGGGCGCACTGGAAGTCTGCGGCACACCGATCGACCTGAAACAGGTCACCTGTGATTTCTTCGTCGTCGCCGGCACCACCGACCACATCACACCGTGGGACTCCTGCTACAAGTCGGCGCACCTGTTCGGCGGCAAGTGCGAGTTCGTACTGTCCAACAGTGGCCACATCCAGAGCATTCTCAACCCGCCGGGCAACCCCAAGGCGCGCTACATGACCAATAGCGAGATGCCGCTGAACCCGAAGGCCTGGCAAGAAAGCTCGACCAAGCACGCCGACTCCTGGTGGCTGCACTGGCAGACGTGGCTGAGCGAACGCTCGGGCGCAACCAAGAATGCTCCACGGGCGCTGGGCAACAAGAAATTCCCGGCCGGCGAAGCCGCTCCGGGCACCTACGTACACGAACGCTGATTTTCAGTCTCAACCGCAGCGGCACCGGGAAGTGCCGCACGCCACGACGGTCTGACCGGCGTGGCACCAGGTAACCCCTGGTAACCCTGGAGGCGGCCCGGACGGCCCTCTCCAGCGCTCAACTCCACAGGGGCTGCGCCTATGCCGCAACCATTCGTATTCCGCACCATCGATCTCGATGGGCAGACCATCCGCACCGCGGTGCGGCCAGGCAACAGCCAGTTGGTGCCGCTGCTGATCTTCAACGGCATCGGCGCCAACCTGGAGCTGGTGATGCCCTTCGTCGCCGCCCTCGACCCGGAGCTGGAGATCATCGCCTTCGACGTACCCGGTGTCGGCGGCTCCTCCACTCCGGCCACGCCCTACCGCTTCCCTGGCCTGGCCAAGCTGGCGGCGCGCATGCTCGATTACCTCGACTACGGTCAGGTCAATGCCATTGGCGTGTCCTGGGGCGGCGCCCTGGCACAACAGTTCGCGCATGATTATCCCGAGCGCTGCAAGAAGCTGATCCTTGCCGCCACCTCGGCCGGCGCGGTGATGGTGCCGGGCAAGCCCAAGGTGCTCTGGCGCATGGCCAGCCCGCGACGTTATGTGCAGCCGTCCTATGGCGTGCGCATCGCCCCGGACATATACGGCGGTGCCTTCCGCCGTGATCCCAAGCTGGCCATGGCGCATGCCAGCAAGGTGCGCTCGGGCGGCAAGATGGGCTACTACTGGCAGTTGTTCGCCGGCCTCGGCTGGACCAGCATCCACTGGCTGCACAAGATCCGCCAACCGACCCTGGTGATGGCCGGCGACGACGACCCGCTGATTCCGCTGATCAACATGCGTCTGCTGGCCTGGCGCATTCCCAACGCCGAATTGCACGTGATCGACGACGGCCACCTGTTCCTGGTGACCCGCGCCGAAGCGGTGGCGCCGATCATCATGAAGTTTCTCGAGGAGGAACGGCACCGCGCGGTGATGCACCCGCAACCCGCGCCCGTACGCCAGCACTGATCGCACCAGCATGGTGCGCAATGCTCTGCGTGGTCGACAAAGGGGCCGTTCAAGGCCTCATGTTTTTCGACGCGGCGCTCTGGAATGCAGTTCCCGCGTGTCTGGTACAGGGCTTGCTGCACACTGTGCACAAGTACAAGGTGCGTGTCAGGCAGTCCGCGCCATGAAAGTCTCTAGACGGTTTGACGATGGAGTGTTGCCCCATGCGAGACAAGTCGAACCCGGCTTCACTGCCGGCACCTGCCAGTTTCATGAACGCCCAGAGCGCGGTGGTGGGCGTGCGCGGTCGCGATCTGTTGTCCACCATGCGCCTGCTGGCCGCCCAAGGTCTGAAGAATCCGGTGCGCAGCGGACGTCATCTGCTGGCCTTCGGCGGCCAGCTTGGCCGCGTGCTGCTCGGCGACACCCTGCACAAGGTCAATCCGCAGGACGCGCGTTTCGCTGATCCGACCTGGCACCTCAACCCTTTCTACCGGCGCAGCCTGCAGGCCTATCTGGCATGGCAGAAACAACTGGCTGCGTGGATCGACGACAGCGACCTGTCGGCCGATGACCGAGCCCGTGCGCGCTTTCTCGCATCGCTGATGAGCGACGCCCTGTCGCCCTCCAACAGCCCGCTCAACCCACAGGCGCTCAAGGAGCTGTTCAACACCGGAGGTAGCAGTGCATTCAAGGGGTTGCGCCACCTGCTCGACGACCTGCTGAACAACGACGGCCTGCCTAGCCAGGTCAGCAAACATGCCTTCGAGGTCGGTCGTAATCTGGCCTGCACGCCAGGCGCCGTGGTGTTTCGCAACGAGCTGCTGGAACTGATCCAGTACAGGCCAATGAGCGAGAAGCAGTACCTGCGCCCACTGCTGATCGTGCCGCCACAGATCAACAAGTACTACATATTCGACCTGTCCAACGACAAGAGCTTCGTCCAGTACGCGCTGAAGAACGGCCTGCAGACCTTCATGATCAGCTGGCGCAACCCCGACCCGCGCCATCGCGAATGGGGCCTGTCGAGCTATGTGCAGGCCGTCGAGGAGGCCGTCGATGCCTGCCGCGCCATCACCGGTAGCAAGGACGTCAATCTGCTCGGCGCCTGCGCCGGCGGCCTGACCATCGCCGCCCTGCAAGGCCACCTGCAGGCACGCCGCCAACTACGCAAGATTTTCAGCGCCACTTACATGGTCAGCCTGCTCGATAGTCAGATCGACAGCCCGGCGATGCTCTTTGCCGACGAGGAAACCCTCGAGTCGGCCAAGCGCCGCTCCTACCAGCAAGGCGTGCTGGACGGTCGCGACATGGCCAGGGTATTCGCCTGGATGCGCCCCAACGACCTAATCTGGAACTACTGGGTCAACAACTACCTGCTCGGCAAGCAGCCGCCAGCCTTCGACATCCTCTACTGGAACAACGACAACACCCGTCTGCCTGCGGCGCTGCATGGCGACCTGATCGATTTCTTCAAGCACAACCCGCTCAGCCGTCCAGGTGCGCTGGAGGTCTGCGGTACGCCGGTGGATCTGGCCAAGGTCAACGTCGACAGCTTCAGCGTGGCCGGCATCAACGATCACATCACGCCCTGGGATGCGGTCTATCGTTCGACCCTGCTGCTTGGTGGCAACCGCCGTTTCATCCTGTCCAACAGCGGGCATATCCAGAGCATTCTCAACCCGCCGGGCAACCCCAAGGCCAACTATTACGAGAACACCAAGCTTACCTCCGACCCGCGCGCCTGGTATCACGACGCCCAACACCAGCAAGGCAGCTGGTGGCCCCAGTGGCTGGAGTGGATGCAGGCGCGCTCCGGCGAACAACGGGAAACGCTGATGGCGCTGGGCAACCAGAACCATCCGCCGATGGAGGCCGCGCCCGGCACCTACGTGCATATCCGCTGAAGCGGCATGCTACGAAGAAAGCCCGTGGGCATGCGCGCCCCCTCATCCGGCGCTTCGCGTCACCTTCTCCCAAGGGAGCAGGGCATAGGAAGTGTCGCAGTGCGACTTTTATTAAAGGGATGGCCGGCAGCGTAGCGGCCGGTTATCGTCAGCCATTCGCGCCTAATCGAACAAGAAGCCAAGGATGAAAACCCGCGAGCGCATTTTGCAAGCCGCCCTGCAGTTGTTCAACGAACAGGGCGAGCCCAACGTTTCTACCCTGGAGATTGCCAACGAGCTGGACATCAGCCCGGGCAATCTCTACTACCACTTCCATGGCAAGGAGCCGCTGGTACTGGAGCTGTTCGAACGCTTCCAGAGCGAGATGGCGCCTTTGCTCGACCCGCCCGCAGAAGCCCGACTGGATGTCGAGGACTACTGGCTGTTCCTGCACCTGATCGTCGAGCGACTGTCGCAGTACCGTTTTCTCTTTCAGGATCTGTCCAATCTGGCCGGGCGCCTGCCAAAACTGGCGCGCGGCATTCGCCACTGGCTGAACGCGCTGAAACGCACGCTGGCCTCCTTACTTGCCCGCCTGATGGCCGACGGTCAAGTGAACAGCGGCACCCAGGCGCTCGGCCAACTGGTCGAGCAGATCACCCTGACGCTGCTGTTCTCCCTCGACTATCAGCGCATCCTCGACCAGGAAGGTGAAGTGCGCCTGGTGGTGTACCAGATCATGATGCTGGTGGCGCCACACCTGAACCACCCCTCACGCAGCACCGTCGAGCACCTCGCGCAGCGTTATCTGGAGGCCTGACACGCATCCTGGGTTGGTACGCATGACACCCCTGCGGCCTGAAACGAAAACGCCCGGCACTAGGCCGGGCGTTTTTGATCCTGAAACACTCAGGACGAAGTGGCTGGGGTTGCCGCAGTGGCAGCCGGAGCCGGTGCAGCGGCCGGGGTCGCAGCGGCGGCAGGCGCCGGAGCTGGTGCAGCTGGTTTCGGCGCGGCGGCCTTGGGCGCTGCCGGTTTCTTCGCAACCGGCTTCTTCGCGGCAGCAGGCTTGGCTGCTGGCTTAGCTGCAGGCTTGGCGGCCGCCGCTGGCTTGGCAGCGGGTTTCGCTGCGGCCTTGGCTGCCGGTTTCGCCGCAGGTTTAGCTGGCGGCTTGGCGGCTGCAGGTTTCGCGGCTGCCGGTTTGGCAGCGGGCTTGGCTGCAGCTTTGGCAGCAGGCTTGGCGGCCGGTTTCGCAGCAGGTTTGGCAGCTGCTTTCGCAGCCGGCCTGGCGGCAGCCTTCACGGCAGGTTTGGGCGCAGCTTTGGCAGCAGGCTTGGCGACCGACTTGGCCGATACGCCAGTGATCTTCTCCAGCTGCTTGGTCAGGCTGTCGACCTTGTCATTCAACGCCTTGACCTCATTGCGGCTGGGTACCCCCAGACGCGAGATGGCATTGTTCAGACGCTTGTCAAAAGCTTCTTCCAGCTCACCCCACTTGCCGATTGCCTTGTCCTTGACCTCATCGACCTTGGACCTGGCGGAACCGACCTTGGAGCCGACACCGGCTTTCACGGCGTCGACCTGCTTGTCGACTTCGCTCTTGGCCTGCTTTTCAGCCTTCTCGCCGTCCTTGACCAGCGTGTCGAACAGCTTGGTGCCGTCCTTGCTGACCTTGGAGTAAGCGCCCAAGCCTGCCAACCAGATCTGACGCGAGTATTTCTCGACCTCGCCGATCCAGGAGCTGGTCTGTTTCTCGGTTTTCTTCTTAACAGCCATCCTGATCTCCTTATTTGGTACGCGCGACATGCTCGAGCAACGCGCTCAGCTCATCCAGCTTAGCAGAGAGTGCTTCAACATCCTGCTTGGACGGAATGCCGATACGGTTCAGAGCGGAAGCCACACGAGTATCGAAAGCCTTCTCGATCTTGTCGAGTTGAACTTCGACCTTGCCTTTAACGCTGGTGACATTGCTGTTGACCGACTGCTTGACCGATTCGATCTGGCTGTTGGCGGCTTCTACCTGCTCGTCGACCAGCTTCTTGCCTTTGCTTTCGACGCCTTCACCGGCTTTGACCAGTTCCTTGAAGTATTCGGTCCCCTCGCTACCCGCCTTGGCGTAAGCGCCCAGGCCAGCGAGGTAGATCTTGCGGGCATAGCCCTTCACGTCGTCGAACAGACCGGCTTTGTCTTCGACCACAGCTTCTATTTTTTTCTTCACGGCGACTTTCGACATGGTGCACCTCACGCGCTTTGACAGTTAGCGGAAACGCCCACGGAATGCAGGCTTAGGCACACCCTAGGGAGAAAAATTAGAAATCGCATACTAAGAGTTGCTTCAGGCTTGCGCGCTTAGGGTGGATCACACCTCGCCGATCCACCAACCTGGTGGATGTAAAAAGCGACATCCACCCTACGCGCTCAGAGCCTGCAGGTTCAGGCCAGCGACTTGTCCAGCACCTGCTCGATTTCGCGCTGGATCATGCCGCCCATGGGCGACAGCAGCAGCCCGAGCTTGAGCTCGACACGCACGGTGTCTTCACCTACCGCGATGCTGCCGTCGGCACCGCTGCGCTTGAACTCCAGGGTGTCGCCGTTCCAGCGATAGCGCACGTCGTACTCGCTGGCCAGGCGTTCGGCCAGGCGCTCGGCTTTCTCCCGCGCGGCCTCGCGGCCGAGGGAATGGGATCGTTCGACACGAATGCGGGACATGACAGCTCCTCGATCAGGCAGGCACCGCAACACTGCGGCATGAAGTCACAGCACTCTAACAGCCCGCCAACCCACCTGGCACCCAGGCAAGACAAAGGCGGCAGGCGGCTTTAGAATGATCAGGTTTTTTACCTGGTGAGAGCGACATGAGCGATCCACGCAAGGCCCACGAGCAGGAACCCACCACCCACTTCGGTTTCCAGGATGTGCCGGAAAGCCAGAAGGCGGAGAAGGTAGCCGAAGTCTTCCACTCGGTGGCAGCCAAGTACGACCTGATGAACGACGTGCTGTCCGGTGGCCTGCATCGCCTGTGGAAGCGCTTCACCATCGAGCTGTCCGGCGTGCGCACCGGCAACCGCGTGCTGGACATCGCTGGCGGCACCGGAGACCTGACCCGCAAGTTCGCCAGCATCGTCGGCCCGACCGGCCAGGTGGTGCTGGCCGATATCAACGACTCCATGCTCAAGGTCGGTCGTGATCGTCTGCTGGACAAGGGCGTGGCCGGCAACGTGCAGTTCGTCCAGGCCGACGCCGAGAAGCTGCCATTCCCCGACAACCACTTCGACGTGGTCACCATCGCCTTCGGCCTGCGCAACGTCACCCACAAGGAAGACGCCCTGCGCTCGATGCTGCGCGTGCTCAAACCCGGCGGGCGCCTGCTGGTGCTGGAGTTCTCCAAACCTGGCAACCCGCTGCTGGCCAAGGTCTACGACACCTACTCGTTCAGCTTCATGCCGCTGGCCGGCAAGTTGATCACTAACGATTCGGAAAGCTACCGCTACCTGGCCGAGTCGATCCGCATGCATCCGGATCAGGAAACGCTCAAGGCGATGATGGTCGACGCCGGCTTCGAGCGCGTCACCTACCACAACATGACTGGCGGCATCGTCGCCCTGCATCGCGGCATCAAGCCTTAATGCTCATCACGGGCTTGCTGGCAGGCGTCGAGACTGGCCTCAACCGCGTCCTGCGCCTAGATGGCACGGTCTTGTCGCGTCTGCAGGCACTCAGTGGCAAGGTCATCGCCGTGCAGTGCCAGAACCCGGTGCTGGAGTTGTTCATCCTGCCCAGCGGCGACGGCCTGCAACTCGCCGCACAGTGGCACGCCCCGGCCGACTGCACCCTGACGGCCCCCGCAGCCAGCCTGGCGCGACTGGCCCTGAGCCGCGAGAAAACCGCCGTGCTGCACCGCCCGGAAGTGTCGCTCGAAGGCGACAGCGCGGTGCTGCTGCAACTGGCCGGCATCCTGCAAGATCTGGAGCTGGACTGGGAATACGAACTGTCGCGCTGGCTCGGCCCGGTGGCCACTACCCTGCTCGCCGGTCACCTGCGCAGCCGGGTCAATCTCGCCAGCCACGGCGCTGCCAGCCTCAAGCAGAATCTGGCCGATTACCTGGCCGAAGAATCACGCACGCTGGTGGGCCAGCGCGAAGCCGATGCGCGTTTCGCCGAGCTGGATCAACTCAAACTCGCCCTCGACCGCCTGGAAGCACGCATCGAGCGCCTCACTTCTGCCAATAAGTCCGACGCATGAAGCTGCTTGCCGTTCGCCGCCTGCTGCGCATCCAGCGCGTAGTCATCCGCTATCAACTGGACGAGATGCTCTTCGAGCTGCCACTGCCATTCTGGCTGCGCGCGCTGTCCTGCCTGCTGCCCTGGCGCTGGCTACCACGCAAGTCGCTGGCGCTGTCGCGCGGCGCACGCCTGCGTCTGGCGCTCGAAGACCTGGGGCCGATCTTCATCAAGTTCGGCCAACTGCTGTCCACCCGCCGCGACCTGCTGCCACCGGATATCGCCGACGAACTGGCGCGCCTGCAGGATCAGGTGCCGCCCTTTCCGGAAGATCAGGCCATCGCACTGATCGAGCGCCAGCTGGGCGCCCCGGTGAGCGAGCTGTTCGCCCGCTTCGACAGCCAGCCGCTGGCCTCGGCCTCGGTGGCTCAGGTGCATGCCGCGCAGCTGAAAAGCGGTGAGCAGGTGGTGGTCAAGGTGGTGCGCCCCGGTCTCAAACCGATCATCCGCCAGGATCTGGCCTGGTTGTTCCTGATCGCCCGCATCGCCGAAAAAGCCTCGGCTGATGCGCGCCGCCTGCGCCCGGTGGAAGTGGTCAGCGACTACGAGAAAACCATCTACGACGAACTCGACCTGCTGCGCGAAGCAGCGAACGCCAGTCAGTTGCGGCGTAACTTCGAAGGCTCGCCACTGCTCTACGTGCCGCAAGTGTATTGGGACCTGTGCCGCCACCAGGTGCTGGTGATGGAGCGCATCTACGGCATCCCGGTGACCGACCTGGCGACCCTGGCAGACCAGCGCACCGACATGAAACTTTTGGCCGAACGCGGCGTGGAGATCTTCTTCACCCAGGTCTTCCGCGACAGCTTCTTCCACGCCGACATGCACCCCGGCAACATCTTCGTCAGCACTCGCACGCCCTGGAGCCCGCAGTACATCGCCATCGACTGCGGCATCATCGGCAGCCTCACCGATGAGGATCAGGACTACCTGGCGCGCAACCTGATCGCCTTCTTCAAGCGTGACTATCGCAAGGTCGCGCAGCTGCACATCGACTCGGGCTGGGTACCGGCCGACACCAAGGTCAACGAGTTCGAGGCGGCGATCCGCACCGTGTGCGAGCCGATCTTCGAGAAGCCGCTGAAGGACATTTCCTTCGGCCAGTTGCTGCTGCGCCTGTTCCAGACCGCCCGGCGTTTCAATATGGAAGTGCAACCGCAACTGGTGCTGCTGCAGAAGACCCTGCTCAACATCGAAGGCCTGGGCCGTCAGCTCTACCCCGATCTGGATCTGTGGAGCACCGCGCAGCCCTTCCTCGAACGCTGGATGCGCGAACGCATCAGCCCGCTGCATCTGCTGCGCAACCTGCAGCAACAAGCCGAGCAGGTGCCGCACCTGTCACAGATCGCCCGCGACACCCTGGAGCGTCTGCAGCAGCCGGTACAGGTCCGGACCAGCGCACCGCGCGACCACTGGGCACTGCGCCTGCTTGGCGCGGCACTGATCGGCGCCGGCGCCATGCAAGGCCTGGCCCCCCTGCTGGCCACCTGGCCAGCCTGGCTGATGGTCGGTGGCGGGCTCTATCTGGTGCTGCGCCGATAGCCAGTTGGCTGCGGCACTGGCACACTGGGTGAATTCACGGGCCACGACCCGGCGAAACAGACACGGAATACCGATGAACGATTGGCTCGATGAAATCCACTGGAACGAAGACGGCCTGGTGCCGGCCATCGCCCAGGACCACCAGAGCGGCCGCATCCTGATGATGGCCTGGATGAACCGCGAATCCCTCGCCCTCACCGCCCGCGAACAACGCGCCATTTACTGGTCGCGCTCGCGTGGCAAGCTGTGGCGCAAGGGTGAGGAATCCGGCCATGTGCAAAAACTGCACGAGCTGCGGCTGGATTGCGACGCCGATGTCATCGTGCTGATGGTCGAACAGCTGGGCGGCATCGCTTGCCACACCGGTCGCGAAAGCTGCTTCTATCGGGTATACGAGAATGGCGGCTGGAAAACCGTCGACGCGGTGCTGAAAGATCCGCACGCCATCTATGCAGGACACAGCCATGAGTGACACCCTGAGCCGCCTGGCCGAGGTGCTGGAATCGCGCAAGGGCGCAGCAGCCGACAGCTCCTACGTCGCCAGCCTGTATCACAAGGGTCTGAACAAGATTCTGGAAAAGGTCGGCGAGGAATCGGTGGAAACCATCCTCGCCGCCAAGGACGCCGCCGCCAGCGGTGACTGCAAGGACCTGATCTACGAAACCGCCGACCTGTGGTTCCATAGCCTGGTCATGCTCGCCGCCCTCGGCCAGCATCCCCAGGCTGTACTGGATGAACTGGATCGCCGTTTCGGCCTCTCCGGGCACGCGGAAAAAGCCGCGCGACCGCAATCCGAATAAACCTTCATTACGGAGTACATATCATGGGTTTTGGCGGTATCAGCATCTGGCAACTCCTGATCATCCTGCTCATCGTGGTCATGTTGTTCGGCACCAAGCGCCTGAAGAGCCTGGGCTCGGATCTGGGCGACGCGATCAAGGGCTTCCGTAAATCGATGGACAATGGCGAAGCCGAGAAACCGGCAGTCGAAGAGCCCAAGGGCCAGACCATCGACGCCCAGGCACGCAAGGTCGAAGAGCCAGCGAAGAAAGACTAAGCCATGTTCGACATCGGTTTTACCGAACTGCTGCTGGTCGGTCTGGTGGCCCTGGTGGTGCTCGGCCCTGAGCGCCTGCCAGGCGCCGTGCGTACGGCCAGCCTGTGGATCGGCCGGATCAAGCGCAGCTTCAACTCGATCAAGGCCGAGGTAGAGCGCGAGATCGGCGCCGACGAGATTCGCCGTCAGTTGCATAACGAGCGGATTCTCGAACTCGAGCGGGAAATGCAGGCGATGAAGCAGGACATTCTCGGCACCGGCAAAAGCGACGATCCGCCGGCTGAGAACAGCGCCAAACCGACTGCCGATACGGCCCCGAGCGTTCAGGACAAGAATCCCCAGCCATGAGCAATAATCCACAAGCCGACCAGGAAATGCCTCTGGTCTCGCACCTGGCCGAGCTGCGTACTCGCCTGTTGCGCTGTGTAGTGATCATCCTGCTGATCTTCGCCGGCCTGTTCTACTTCGCTCAGGATATCTACGCCCTGGTCGCTGCGCCGTTACGCGCCTATCTGCCAGAAGGCGCGACCATGATCGCCACAGGGGTCGCCTCGCCGTTCCTGACGCCCTTCAAGCTGACCCTGATGTGCGCGCTGTTCCTCGGCATGCCAGTGATCCTGCACCAGATCTGGGGCTTCATCGCACCGGGGCTGTACACCCATGAGCGGCGCATCGCGGTGCCGCTGCTGATTTCCAGTATCTTCCTGTTCTATGCAGGCATGGCCTTCGCCTACTTCGTGGTGTTCCCGATCATGTTCGGCTTCTTCGCCAGCGTGACCCCGGAAGGTGTGGCGATGATGACCGACATCGGCCAGTACCTGGACTTCGTCCTGACGCTGTTCTTCGCCTTTGGCGTGGCCTTCGAGATCCCTATCGCCACCTTCCTGGTTATCTGGGTAGGCCTGGTCGATGTCGCGACGCTGCGCAAGAGCCGACCCTACGTGATAGTTGGCTGCTTCGTGGTCGGCATGGTGCTGACGCCGCCGGACGTGTTCTCGCAGACCCTGTTGGCCGTTCCGATGTGGCTACTGTTCGAAGCCGGCGTGCTGGCTGGCGCGCTGGTAAAGCGCAAGGGCGACGAGGAACAGACCGAAGAAGAAGCCAAGCCCGAAGACCAACCTCCCGCACCCCTGCCGTGAACCTGCTGCTGCTGGAAGACGCCGACTTCGTCGGCGATGACCGGGTATCCCTCAGTGGCAGGCGCCTGAAACATCTGCATGACGTGCATCGCGCCGAGACAGGTGATCGCCTGCGCGTTGGTCGCCTTGGCGGGCTGATGGGCGAAGGCCGACTGATCGCTCTGGATGCCGAGCATGCCGAACTGCAGGTCAGTCTCGGCCAACCGCCTCCGACCAAGCTCGCGCTGACCCTGATCCTCGCCCTGCCTCGCCCGAAGATGCTCAAACGCGTGCTGCAGACGGTGAGTGCCATGGGCGTGGCGCGCCTGGTACTGGTCAATAGCTATCGCGTGGAGAAGAGTTTCTGGCAGACGCCGTTTCTCGAGCCCGAGGCGATTCGTGAACAGCTGGTCCTCGGTCTGGAACAGGCGCGGGACACGGTGCTCCCCGAAGTGAGCATAGAGAAACGCTTCAAGCCCTTCGTCGAGGATCGCCTACCCGCCCTGGCAGCCGGCACGCTTGGCCTGACCGGCCACCCCGGTGATTACCCAGCCTGCCCGCGTGCGGTGCAGGAGGCCGTGACCCTGGCCATCGGCCCGGAAGGCGGCTGGATTCCCTACGAAGTCGAGCTGCTGCGCGAAGCCGCAGGCCTGCAACCGGTGCAGCTTGGCGAGCGCATTCTGCGTGTGGAGACGGCAGTGCCGGCGTTACTGGCCAGGCTGTTCTGATGCCTCCTTGGGCGGTGGACAAGCTTCGCGTTGTCCACCCTACGCACTGATTGGTAGTCGCGGCTGAAGCCCCTCCCACAACAACGTGGATGCGCCGGAGAAAGCAGGCATGCCACACCCTGTGTAAGGGCCTTAAGCGCTGTAGGGCGGACTCAGGAGCGCCAGCGAACAGTCCGCCAAGCACGCCATACAGATGACTCACACCTCCAACAGAAAGGTCACCGGCCCGTCGTTGACCAGGTGCACCTGCATATTGGCGCCGAAGCGTCCAGTGGCGACCTGTGGATGCTGGGCCTTGGCCACTGTGACCAGAGCATCGAACAATGCAGCGCCCTGGACAGGTGGCGCGGCGCTGGAGAAGCTGGGGCGCATACCACTTTTGGTGTCGGCTGCCAGGGTGAACTGCGACACCAACAATAGCCCGCCTTGCACGTCCGTCAGCGAGCGATTCATCTTTCCCGCTTCATCGCTGAACACGCGGTAGTTCAGCAGCTTGTGCAGCGCGCGGGACAAACTGGCCTGATCGTCCTGCGGCTCGATGCCGACCAGCGCCAGCAGGCCCTGATCGATGTTGCCCACCACCTCGCCTTCGACCTCAACCCGAGCGCCAGTGACGCGCTGGATCAGCAGCTTCATGCATCCTCCGGCGGCAGGTCGAGCAGGCGCCGGGCCATCTGTTCGGCGGCGCGCATCAACGCATCGGTGATGCCGGGTTCTGCCGCCGAGTGGCCGGCGTCACGGATGATCTGCAGCTCGCTGTTGGGCCAGGCCTGATGCAGCGCCCAGGCGTTATCCAGCGGGCAGATGGCATCGTAGCGCCCATGCACGATGATGCCCGGCAAGTGAGCGATCTTCGGTATGTCACGGAGCAGTTGGTTGGGTTCGAGGAAGGCGTCATTGACGAAGTAGTGGCACTCGATACGGGCAATGGATAGCGCCCGATGTGCCTCGCTAAAACGATCGACTACCTGAGTATTGGGCCGCAGGGTGGCGGTGCGGCCTTCCCAGGTCGACCAGGCCTTGGCTGCATGCATCTGGGCAATCTGGTCGGCGCCCGTCAGGCGTTTGTAGAAGGCCCGCATCAGATCGCCACGCTCCTCGATCGGGATGGGCGCCACGTAATCTTCCCAGTAATCGGGGAACAGACGGCTGGCGCCCTCCTGATAGAACCAGCTGAACTCCTGCGGCCGGCACAGGAAGATGCCGCGCAGGATCAGCCCATGCACGCGCTGCGGGTGCGCCTGTGCATAGGCCAACGCCAGGGTCGAGCCCCAGGAACCACCGAACAGCACGAACTTGTCGATACCCAGGTGCTCACGAATACGCTCGATATCGGCGATCAACGCCTGGGTGGTGTTGTTCTCCAGGCTCGCGTGCGGCGTCGAACGGCCACAGCCACGCTGGTCGAAGGTGACGATGCGATACAGGGCAGGATCGAAGTAACGGCGGCTGGCTGAATCGCAGCCTGCACCAGGGCCGCCATGGATGAACAGTACCGGCAACCCGTCCGCAGAGCCGCTCTCGTCGATGTACAGCACGTGCGGTTGCTCGACCGCCAGTTCATGGCGCGCGTAGGGTTTGATCTCCGGGTACAAAGTCTGCATGGTTGGCTCCTGTTGGCTGGGCTACAACTGCCGTGTTCCACTCTGCCCGGCATCATAACCATGAAAAGGAAGTTCAGCATGTCGATGCGTCATCTGGCTTGGTCGCTGTTTATGTCCTTCACCCTCCTGCTCGCCGGCTGCGGCGGTCGCGACGATCCACAGGCTGCTCTGGAGGCGGCCGTTCAGCAGTTGCAGGACAACATCGAGGCCAAGAGCACCGGTGCGGTGCTGGAGCAGTTGCATGGCGACTTCCTGGCCCGCCAGGAACTCGACCGTGAGTGGGCCAAGCGCACCATGACCCTGCTGTTCCTGCGCCACAAGAACATCAAGGTCATCGCACTGGGCAAGAACAGCTGGATCGACTCGGCGATCAGCAGCAAGGGCTATACCGAGGCCCAGGTCGGCCTGAGCGGCGCCGAGGGGTTGATCCCCGACAGCGCGCAGCACTACTCGGTGAAGCTGGAATGGTGGCTTGACGGCGACCAATGGAAACTGGCGCGCCTGGACTGGGAGTGACGACGTAGCCCGGATGCAATCCGGGAAATCCGGGGCAGATATCCCCGGATTGCATCCGAGCTAAAGCTGGATCAATCGGCCTGGCGCCAGATCAGGTCGGACGTGACGTAGCCCTGCTCGCGCGCGACGCTGAGCAGCTGGTCGCGGGTTTCCTGATCCACCTCCGGGGTGCGTGACAGCAGCCACAGGTACTTGTGCTCCGGGTGACCGACCAGCGCCACGCGATAGTCCTCGTCGTGGTAGATCACCCAGTAGTCGCCCTTGATCGGCAGCAGCTTGCTGGCCCAGTTGTCGAAGCGCACCCACAGCTTGTCGGTTTGCCCTTCAACCTGAGGTTCGGCCACACCCTTGGCCTCGATCCACTCACCGTCCTTGTCGCGGCAGCGGTTGATCACGTCGATGCGGCCATCGTCACGCAGGCCATAGTGCGCCTCCGACTGCACGCAGTTGCGCTGAAAGAACATGGGCAGACGTGCCAGTTCGTACCAGGTGCCCTGGTAGCGCTGCAGGTCGACCTGCATGGTCTGCGGTGGCGGTTTGGAGATGCTGCCGGTACCAGAGTTGGCACAGCCCGCAAGGGCGAGAATGGTGCTGGCGATTAGGATCGAACGCATGGAAGCTCCCGTTTACTTGAGTCCCTTGCCGGAGAACAGCATGACCTTGTCCCCGGCGTACTGGACACTGATATAGGCCTTGTCGTCACCCCAGGTGCAGCTGGTCACCCCCAGAGCGCCCGCACACTCGCCCGGCGCACCGAGCAGGCTTTCCACTTCCTGCTTGCTCATGCCCGCCTTGAGCTTGGAATAGTTGTCCTGATTGATCTTGCTGCAGGCTGCGAGCAGACAGCAGGCGAGCAACGCGACGATACGCATCGACATGGATGAAGCTCCTGATGGGAAGGTGCCAGCAAGCTTGGCATAGCCGGCGATGACTTGCCCGGTTGGAGTTCAGAAACGCGAGCCGGGTTCCCGCAGGAAGACTTGCTCTTCGTCAGTGGAGGCACGACCCAAAATCGCGTTGCGATGAGGAAAGCGACCGAAACGTCCAATCACCCGCTGATGACGCTCGGCGAACTCGAGGTAATTGGCGAACAAAGGCCGCTCATCGACAGCGGCTTCGTTCAGCAGATCAGCAAACAGCTCGACCGCGCGGTCCTGCAATGGCAGATCTTCGGCGTGCTCGAAGACCAGATAGGCAAAGACGCGCTGGATCGGCGTCAGCCTGCGATTCCAGCCGCGATCCAGGCCATCGCGCAACAGCGGGCGAGCCAGGCTGTCGCCGGCAAAGGCCCGCGGCGTATCGCGAAAGATCATGCGCGGCAGCTGATCGAGCAGGATCAGCTGCGCCAGCCAACCGTGCGGGTCGTCCGTCCAGCCTTGCAGCTCGCCAGCCAGTGCCTGCTCGACCAGAGCGCCGAAGCGCAGCTCGGCCTCACGATCCTGACTGTCACGCTTGCCGAACCACAAGCCCTGGCGCGCTGCCGCGACGTCGGTAGCGTTGCCGTCGGCACCGAACCACCAGTCGAGCAGCGGCTGCCAGGCGTGCATCAGCTGCGGTGGTAGGCGGTGATACGCAGCACTTCTTCCTTGGAGCCAAGGTAGACCGGCACGCGCTGGTGCAGGGAAGTGGGCTGGATATCGAGAATACGCTGGCTACCGTCGGTGGCTGCACCACCGGCCTGTTCGATGATCATCGACATCGGGTTGGCCTCGTACATCAGACGCAGCTTGCCCGGCTTGTCCGGCTCGCGGGCATCACGCGGGTACATGAACACGCCGCCACGGGTAAGAATGCGGTGCACGTCGGCCACCATCGAGGCGATCCAGCGCATGTTGTAGTTGCGCCCCAGCGGCCCGGTTTCACCGGCCAGCAACTCGGAGACATAACGCTGCACCGGGGCTTCCCAGTGGCGCTGGTTGGACATGTTGATGGCGAATTCCTTGGTGGACTCCGGCACCTTGATGTTGTCATGGGTGAGCACGAAGCTGCCCAGTTCACGATCCAGGGTGAAGCCCTTCACGCCATCGCCGAGGGTCAGCATCAGCATGGTCTGCGGGCCATAGATGGCGTAGCCGGCCGCGACCTGCTGAGTACCCGGCTGGAGGAAGGCCTCTTCGCCCAGATCACCCGTGTCGCCATTGCGCTCAGGGCAGCGCAGCACGGAGAAGATGGTACCGACCGAGACGTTGACGTCGATGTTGCTGGAGCCATCCAGCGGGTCGAATACCAACAGATAAGCGCCTTTCGGATACTTGCCGGGGATCTGGTAGGCGTTGTCCATTTCCTCGGACGCCATGCCGGCCAGGTGACCGCCCCACTCGTTTGCTTCGAGCAGAATCTCGTTGGAGATCACGTCGAGCTTCTTCTGCACTTCGCCCTGCACGTTCTCGCTGTCCAGGCTGCCCAGCACGCCGCCGAGGGCGCCCTTGGAAACCTGGTGGCTGATCGCCTTGCAGGCCCGCGCCACGACTTCGATAAGAAAACGCAGATCGGCCGGGGTGTTGTGGCTGCGAGTCTGCTCGATCAGGTAGCGGCTCAGGGTGACGCGGGACATGGACGGCTCCGGAAAGGGGAAAAATCGCGCGCAGTTTAACCCGAGTCGCCGCGCAATGCTGCCTGCCGGGATGGATGGCTGAGATCGGCGCCTGCCAACTGCCCGCAAACGCGATTGCGCCCGTCGCGTTTGGCCTGATAAAGCGCAGCGTCGGCAGCCTGCAGCAGCTCGTCGAGTGCCTGCCCCTGCTCAGGCCAATGGGCCAGCCCGGCAGACAGGGTCACACGCTGGTCGCCGCCACGGGTGGCGACATCGCGAGTCGCCAGTTGCGCGCAGATGCTTTGCAGACGTTCGCTGGCCTCGCGCGGATCGGCGCCCGGCAGGATCAGCAGAAACTCTTCGCCACCGATACGAAACACCGCATCGGTACTGCGCAGGTTATCCAACAGGTGCTGCGCGACGGCCTTGAGTACGTCGTCGCCGACCAGGTGGCCGCATTCGTCGTTGAGGCGCTTGAAGTGATCGAGATCGATCAGGGCCAGCGCCAATGGCAGGTTCTCGCGCTGCGCCCTGGCCAGTTCGCGCTCGAAGAACTCATCCAGATAACGGCGGTTGTACAACCCGGTCAGCGGATCACACAGGGCCTGCTCGCGCAGTTGCTCGTGCAGGCAGGAAATGGTGCGCAGACGCTCTTCACTGAGCGCCAGCGCTTCGGCCAGCTTGAGTTCACTGAGGTGGCGCTGGGTCACGTCACGGATGTAGAGCATATGGCCCAGCAGGGTCGGACCATGGCGGCTGGCGCGCTGGATGGCCCTCACGCGCACCTCGTAGTAGCGCGCGGCACTGGTCAGTGTCAGCGGCAGGTCCTGCTCGGGGCCGTTGTGTTCTTGCAGCGACTGCTGCAGATCGGCACCGAAAACCGGCCACTGCCCCAACTCGGTGCCTTGCCATCCCGCTTGCAGGCCTGCCAGTTTCAGTGCCGCCGGGTTGGCCTCGATCACCCGTCCACGAGGGTCGATCACCAGCACCGGATCGAGCAAGGCTTCGAGCAGCAGATGACGGGCCACCGGCAACAAGTCGAACAGACGCACCCCGACGATCAACCAGGAGAACGCCATCAGGGTGAACGCGAAACTGAAGGGCGTCGGGTCGAAGCCGAACAGCGTCCAGCCAAACCCCACATAGCCGATATTGGCCACCCAGGGCACTGCGGTGACCAGCACGAAGGCCAGATAATGGCGGCGATGCAATCCCTGGCTCAGCGCGGCGGCACGCGTCACCACGCCCATGCAGAAGGCCATGAACAGGTAGACGTAGACGGCGGTCGCGTAGAACAGCGGGCCATGCTCGTAGCGCACCGGCGCACCCAGGCTGGCGTCGACCGGCGCACTACCGGCCCCGTAGAACAGACCATGCCAGGGGTTGCTCAGCGCCAGCCCCCAGACCAGCAGCGGCACCAGGCTCAACCCGAGGATGCTGCTGCGTGCCAGCGGCGCGCGCATGCTGTTGACGTATTGCCATAGGAAGACGGCCCAGAACGTGGGCGTGGAAACGATGCCGGGCCAGGCCATGCTGGCCCAGAACATCTTGCAGTCGGCACTGAGGAAGGTCATTTCCAGCGCCGCAGCCACCATCCACCAGAGGCTGGCCAGATGCAGCAGGATGAAACTGTCACGTCCGGGAAAGTCACGCTGGCGGGTCACCCAGTGCGCCAGCAGGATCACACCGAGGCACACCAGCAGCGTCACCAGCACCGGCGCCGAGAAACTCCAGCCGGAAGCCATGCAGGCCTGCATCAGCGACGCCTCCGCATTCCCGACGAAGCAGTGCGTGAGTCGCATGCGCAAGCGACGCGAGGCGACTGGACGATGACGCGAATCGAAATACGCAAGGGCCTTCCTGACCTTCCATGCTGGATTGGCGCGGGGTGCCTAAGATACTGCAAAAGCCCTGCCGCTTGTTGGTCCATGCCGCTCAGGCGTCTGGCGGGCGACGCAGCACACTGGCGGCCATCGCGGCCAGCAACCCAACTCCCACCAGCAGTACAGCCCAGAGTCCCCAACGCTGCCAGTCCTGACTGGAGCCGGCTTGGGATTCGACCGAAGCGGCAAGCGGCTCGGCCAATTCGGCACGACCGAGATTGGCGAGTCTTTCCGCCTGATAGCCGGGGATCAGGGTGTGCAGCGGCAATGCTGCCAACTGTGCATTCGGGTTACCCAGCGCCAGCCGATAAGGCGGCTCGCCACGGGCGAGAAATACCAGTTGCGTCGCGCGTACTGCGACCTGCATGCGTGGCACATCCACGCCCAGGCCGCCGCCACGCGCATCCACCTGCATACGCAGCTGTCGCACCGGCCAACCGGGAAGCGTCAACTCATCGTTCACCACTTCGCGCCCAGCCTCAGGCAGGCGATAGAGAACCCCGTTGACCAGCTGACTCCAGGCGCCCTGATCACTGCTGCGCGCCTCGAAACGCAGCGGCGCCAGCGTGTTGCTTTGTTCCAGTTCGACCCGCAGTCGCTCCAGAGGCAACGACAAGGGCAACTGCCAGTGGTAATGCCCGTCAGCGTTGGCCTGCGCCGCCATGGGCTCGGACCACACCAGAGGCGCCGCCTGATGAGCCTGACGCTGACTGCGCAGGGTAGCGGCCTGCAGTTGCGGGGCCTGGGCAGGGCTGCGCCACAGCAGGCGCAGATAACGGGCACGCTGGCCGGGCAGTTCGACCTGGCGCTGATCGATGCGCTCGTCAGCGAAGCTCAGGCGCGCCACCTGCCCTTCCCCCCAACTGCGCCAGTGCTGCAGATCATCACTGGCTTCGATGCTGAAACGCTGAAAGCCGTCTTCGGCTCCGCTCCAGTCCAGGCTCAGACGTACCAGCGGCGCGTCGATGGCGCTGGCGTCGAGCAACCAGCCCCGCAGTTGCTGCTCGCTTTCGGCCGGCGCCTCGCCGCGCAGCTCGATCAGCGTGCCAATGGTGCTGCGTTCGACGCGTAGCGCGGGCATCTCCTGGGCATCGACGCGGCCCCTCAAAGGGAACCCGTTTACGACATGCTCCTGCTCGTGCTGCACGCTCTCGCTGCGCCCCGGAATCAGCGCATAGGCCTGCATCTGGCCATTGCTGTCGAATACGCGCAGATCACGCAAGTCGCCATGCCCGGCGGCGAGGTGAGCGGCGAAGGGCAGCTCCAGGCGATACCAGGGCCCCTCGCCGGCGAGTTGCAGGGCAGCGCCATGCCGATAGTCATGAGGTTTCTCACTGGCCTGGCTGAGCGCACTCAGCGACAACCCCAGAAGCAGACACCAACGAACGAGCTTCATACGGCAGACTCCTGTTCGTCAGCAGCCGACTCTTGCCCCTTGCGCGGCGGTAGCGGGGCGAAATAGCCCACCACCAACAGCAGCACACCGACGCCGATGAACGAGACGATGCGCTCCAGGCCGCCACGGTTGCCCAGCTCGACGAAGAACAACTTGGCCACTACCAGGGCGATCAGTGCGGCGCCGACCAGCCACAGTTCACGGCGCACGCGCAAATGACCGAACAGCATCAGCGCCAGGGCGATCAGCGTCCAGACGATGGACCAGCCAGCCTGCACCAGCATCGACTCGAACAGTGCCGACGTCTGCCAGGGCACGCCGCCCCAGTGGTGCGCGGTACGCATCACCATCACCGTCAGCAGGGCGAACAGCGAAACACCTGCCACACCCTGCACCAGCGGCAGCGCCCGTACCGGCGCCAGGCCGAAGCGCGGCAGGGCATCGCGCGCCCAGACGAACAGCGCGCCCAGACACAGCAGCAAACCCAACTCCAGTGGGTTGAACAGCGGCAGATACGGCAGCGGATCACTATCGCCGGCGCTATTGGCGTTGGCCAGCCAGAACCAGGCGAGCATCAATGCGGCCAGGGGCGCCGCCGCCCACAGCCGGTACTCGCGCTCGAAGCTGGCCACCGGCCAGGGCAGGCGGCGTGCCTGCGCCATCAACCATAGGTAGGCGGTCGGCAGCAGCGCCCAGCCCAGCCAGCGCCAGGCGTTGTAGTGATCGGACAGGCTCAGCAGCAGATAGCGCAGCTCCAGCGCCAGCACGCCGAGCAGCAGCCAGCAACCGAGCACATGGGCGACGCTGACTGCCTTACGCGGCAGCAGATCGACCAGGGATCGCAGGATAAGCAGGTGCACTGCGATCACGGCAGCCCAGCCCACCCAGCCGAAGTGCGCGGCTGGATGGTAGAAGGAATGCCAGGCATGGATCAGGATCAACCCTGCCACCGGCGCCAGCAGGCTGCACAGCGTGGCCAACTCGCTCCAGCGGGTGCGCAACGCCAGCAGCATCCAGATCAAAGCCGACAGCGCTGCCACTACCAGCAACACGCTGGCCTGCCTATCTACAGTCACGAAGCGCATCACTTCACTGGCGAGTGCCAAGGCCCACCAGGCGGCGCCCCAGGCCAGCAGCAACTGGCCCAGACGCTGCAGGCTGACGCCATCGAGGCCGGTGTCCCGTCCGCTGCGCGCCAGGCTGTGCAGGCGCCAGGCGCCAATCTGCGCAGCCAGGCCAAGTACGGCGGGCGTCCAGAAACCGGTGTGCGCCAGCGGCGACAGGCCTTCGCCACTGATGCCCGACAGCAGTAACGGCCCGGCCGCGAGGAAAGCCAGGCCGGCGAATACCTGCAGCGCCAGGCTGAACAGGAAAGCCGCGCGCTGCTGCAGATACAGCGCCAGCCACAGAATCAGCAACCCCGTCCCGCCCCACACTGCCGCAGCCGCCACCCAGGGCAGCACGAACAGCACCGCCAGATTGATGAACACCAGCCCAACCAGCATGACCATCGACAATACGCCGAGCAGGCGGCGGTTCTCGCGGATCTGCGGATCACGTGCCGCCAGCAGCATGCCGGCGATCAGCCCCAGACCGACCATCGATGCCGCCAGCAGGCCGAACCAACCGGTGCTGAAACCACCACGCCCGAACAGCGAGTCCAGCGCCATCTGCCCGAGGAACAGCAAGCCGCCGAGCAACTGGATGGCGAAGGCGCTGTAGACGAAACTTGGCACGGCGATACGCAGGCCGACGAACAGGGTCGCCAACCCGGCCAGCGCCCAGGCGATGGCCGTACCCGGCGCAGCGAACAGCAGCGGCGCAATCAGATAGATGAATGCCAACCCGGCCAGGCCCAGCCAGGGCAGCAGGCGATTCTCCCAGGCGTTCGCCGCTTCGGGCATCGAGCGCAATTGCCAGTAGCTGAACAGCAGCGCTACGCCGAGCATCAACGCGCCCAGGGGCGAACCGTCAAGCAGGCTGCCGTCGCCATGATCCAGACCAATGACGAAGGCCAACGCCGCGCCCACCTGCAACAACAGCGCGAACGCACGCGCCAGCGGCCGCCCCTGACGCAGGCCCAACCAGAAGATGCCGGCGCCTTCCACGGCCCAGGCCGCTGCCGTCCAGCGCGCATCCAGGCCGAGCGGAATGGCCAGGCTGGCGAACACCACGCCGAGCGCCAGGCAGGTTTCCACCAACAGCAGTGCGCGGTCGCCAGCACGCGCCTTGAGCACCCGTGCCAGCAGCAGATAGAACAGGCCCAGCCCCAGGGCGCTGAACGCCGCGGCGAACTCGATATGTCGAACCAATGCGACTTGCAGACCGAACCCGATCAGCGGCGGACCGAACAAGGTGGTGGCATCGACGTAGTCGCCACGGCGCAGCGACCAGCGCAATAGCTCGTCACGCGCCTCAGGCGCATCCGTTGCATCGCGCAGGGTGCGGCGAGCGAAAAGCAGGCCGATGGCCACGTACATCAGGAAGAACAGGATCAGGAATGACTGAGTGCTGCCCAGCAGTTCCGGCGTGTAGGAACGCAGCCCCCACGCGAAACCGATGCCGAAGGTGCCGACGAAGCCGATCAGGTTGAGCAGCCGCCAGGCCTTGAACCAGGCGATGGCGAAGATGCCGGCATTGAGCAGGGCGAAGTAGGAAAACAGCGCGACATGATTGCCGCTACCGGTGGAGGTGAGGATTGGCGCAGCGAAGCCGCCCAGCGCCGCAGCAGCCGCCAGGCCAAGCGCGTTCTGCTGCACGGCAAGGATGGCCGAGAACAGCGTCACCGCCACCAGCAGGCCGAGGGCCATGCCAGGGTCCAACAACGGATGCAGGCGCATGGCAGCGAACACCGTCAGATACAGCACGGCGATGCCGGTGCCCTGCAGCACCAGAGCATAGCTGCGGTTGCGCCGGCGCAGCCACCAGCCAAGGCCAAGCAACGCCAGTGCACTGGCCGCAACGCCCATGTAGCGCAGCTCCACCGGCACCTCGACACCTTCGGTGGCGTAACGCAGGAGGAAGGCCAGACCAAGGAACAGCAGCACCACGCCAACCCGCAGTACGGTGTTACCGCCAAACAGCCAGGCCTTGGCGGCAGCGATACCACGCTCAATCAGATTCGGCTCGCGCGGCGGTTGCTCACGCCAGGGGCTTTGTTGTGGTGCCGGTTGGGGCTGGTGAGCGACCTGTGCGGCCAGTGGCGCAGGTTCATCGACAGGCTGCGATGTTTCGACTTCCGGCAGCGGATCAAGCGTCCAGTCCAGTTCGGGCTGCGGCTGCTGCGGCTCTTCAGCAACGGACGGCTCGGGCACTGGGCTGGAGACGGGGTCGACAGGGACAGATTCCGGCTCGCTATGCTCACCCTGCTCGACCTTGACCAGGCGTTCGTGGATGGCGCGAGTTCCGCGATCGAAACGTTCAGCGAAGTCCCTGAGCTGCGCAGCCAATTGCGCGTTACGCGTCTCCAGCCCCTGCAGACGTAGCGCCTGGCCCAGACTGAGGCCGATCAGACCGCCCAGAAGCGCACCCGTGACCGATTCGCTGGCGCCCACACCGAGCACCAAACCGACCAGCATGAAGATCCATTGCATGCGTTATGTCCCAACCCTGAGAAAGAGGTCGCCTCGCGTTCCTAGCGGGCCCGAGACGGGCACCAGTATAGGAGTCGCCCCCCAGATAGACGACTGCCAAGCCGTTCACAGGCACAACGCAGAGCGATCAGCCGCCAGCCGGTGCTTCACAAACGCCCCGCGCCCGCTATTATCGCCGCCCCCGTGACAGCAGCGGCGCAGACCGCACGATAGCCAAAACCATGATGAAGCCCCGCCTGATAGCCGCTGCAGAAATCGACCGCCTGGAAACCTGGGCCAAATACACCAGCGACATGTGCCACAGCTGCATGTCCACCTGCTGCACCATGCCGGTTGAGGTGCGTCTGAACGATCTGATCCGCCTGGAGCTGGTCGACGAGTTCGAGCGCAGCGAGCCGCCGAAGAATATCGCCAAGCGCTTGCAGAAGGACGGCATCGTCGAGCGCTTCAACCAGAAGTCGGGCATCTTCACACTGATCCGCATGTCCAACAACGACTGCCTGTTCCTCGACCGCAAGACACGCCTGTGCACGGTCTACGAGAAGCGCCCGGACACCTGCCGCCATCACCCCAAGGTCGGCCCACGGCCTGGGTATTGCGCGTACAAGCCGAAGTAAGGCTGGTCACGCGGGCACTGGCTCTGGTGCACACAGCGCATTCTACGAAGCCCGGCGCAGGCCGATAACACGCCCGACGCAGGCTGGGCGTTGCAGGTTCTGCTGTTCGGCAGCCAGGTGCGCCACCCGCTCGGCCACCTGTTCGTCGAACAGCGCCGCACGGCCAACGGCACTGTCGATATTCATCAGCATCTGCTCGCTTTCCGCCAGGCTGGCGTCTTCGCCCGGCCGATAAAGGCCATGGTGGATATGCAGGCGCTTGGCGTCATGCGACAGCAACTGAGTGCGTACCTCGACCTCTTCGCCCTCCTTCACCTCCGCCAGGAAGTTGAGATGGCACTCCAGGGTGTACAGGGTGTGCCCGGTGCGGGCGCGAGCCGCTTCGTCGAGGCCCAGCACGTCCATCAGCGCATCGGTGGCGTGGCTGAAGATCAGCAAATAGAAGGCATCGCGCAGGTGGCCGTTGTAGTCGACCCAGTCGCGGGAGATAGTGGTTTGGTAGCTGGTCATCGGCTTGACTGGCATGCATGCGACTCCTGAAGTGCCCCTCTCCCCCAGCCCCTCTCCCGCAAGCGGGAGAGGGGAGCAAGATAGGAGGCTGCCCGTAGGGTGCGCCGTGCGCACCGGGAATGACTCGGTTTACTCGGCGAACGCGAACCCATGCCTGGCCTTGGTCTGGCGGATCGCCTCCAGCACCGCCAGCAGGCAATCATCGCGATAGCGCTCCAGGGCATCCAGGCTGCGTTCGCCTTGCTGCTCGGCGGTGCCTTCGACCACGGCATCGATCAACCCTTCGGTCAGTTCCGGCGCCTCCAGATAGGTCCAGGGCAGCTTCAGCGCCGGGCCGAACTGAGCCATGAAGTGGCGCATGCCGGCCGGGCCGCCAGCCAGGGTGTAGGTCAGAAAGCTGCCCATGAACGACCAGCGCAGGCCGGCACCGAAGCGGATCGCGTCGTCGATTTCGCCGGTAGTGGCCACCCCGTCGTTGACCAGGTGCAGCGCCTCGCGCCATAGCGCTTCGAGCAGGCGGTCGGCGATAAAGCCCGGCACTTCCTTGCGTACGTGCAGCGGGCGCATGCCCAGGGACTGGTAAACCTTGATCGCTGCCTGCACCGCGTCGGGCGCCGTCTTCGCACCGCCCACAACCTCCACCAACGGCAGCAGATACACCGGATTGAACGGATGGCCGACCACGCAGCGCTCGGGATGCGTAGCGTCTGCATAGAACTCGCTGGGCAGCAGGCCCGAGGTGCTGGAACCGATCAGTACATCTGGACGCGCCGCAGCGCTGATCTGCGCGTGCAGCTCACACTTGAGGTCGAGGCGTTCGGGCGCACTTTCCTGAATGAAATCGGCATCGCGCACGCAGTCTTCGATGCGATCGACGAAACGCAGACGACTCAGCGAAGCGCCAGGTGCCAGGCCCTGCTTTTCCAGCGCCGGCCAGGCGTTGGCCAGACGCGTGCGCAGCGCAGCCTCGGCGCCAGGCGCCGGGTCCCAGGCGATCACGTCGAGGCCGTGGGCCAGGGCGCGGGCGATCCAGCCGGCACCGATGACGCCGGTGCCAAGGGCGGCGAAGGTCTTGATCTCAGTGACGAAGGGCATGGTTGAACTCCGGTAGCCCGGATGCAATCCGGGGAATTGGCGTTAGGGAATGCTCCCGGATTGCATCCGGGCCAAGGGACTGTCGCGGCTAAAGCCCCTCCCACAAGAGCAGCGCAAACCTGTGGGACGGGCCGGGCGGCGTTGCGCTTTAGCCGCGACGCTTGAGCTTCATCTTCTCGCGCCCTTCGGCCGGGCTCAGGGCACGGCCGCCGAGGCGTTCGATGATCTCGATGGCGCGCTCGACCAGTTGGCCGTTGCTCGCATGCACGCCACGGTCCAGCCAGATGTTGTCCTCCAGCCCTACCCGCACGTGGCCGCCGAGCAGCATGGCCTGGGCGACCATGGGCATCTGCATGCGGCCGATGCCAAAGCCGGCCCAGGTGATGCCCGGCGGCAGGTTGTCGGCCATGGCCTTCATGGTCGTGGTGTCGGCCGGCGCGCCCCAGGGAATGCCCAGGCACAGCTGGATCAGCGGGTCGTCCAGCAGCCCTTCCTTGATCATCTGCTTGGCGAACCACAGGTGGCCGGTGTCGAATATTTCCAGCTCGGCCTTCACGCCCAGTTCTGTGATGCGCTTGGCGCCGGCACGCAGTTGCGCCGGGGTGGAGACGTAGATGAAGTCGCCGTCGCCGAAATTCAGGGTGCCGCAGTCCAGGGTGCAGATTTCCGGTAGCAACTCCTCGACATGCGCCAGGCGGGTGATCGGCCCGACCAGATCGGTACCGGCACCGAACTCCAGCGGCTGCTCGCCCCGGCCGATCTCCAGATCACCGCCCATGCCAGCGGTGAGGTTGATGATCACATCGGTGTCGCTTTCGCGGATGCGCTCGACCAACTCGCGGTACAGCGCCACGTCGCGGCTTGGCTTACCGGTCTGCGGGTCGCGCACATGGCAATGGGCGACGGTGGCGCCGGCCTTGGCCGCCTCGATGGCGGCGGCAGCGATCTCCTTGGGGGTGACCGGGATCGCCGGGTGCTTGCCGACGGTGTCGCCAGCACCGGTCACCGCGCAGGTGACGATAACCTCGTAGTTCATTTTCGACTGTCCTTTCCAGGGGCGAACGAGTGCCGACAGCAGGGCCGCAGGCGTTTTGCAAGTAAGGGGAATCGGCGCCGGCTCATCCGGCGCCCAGGTATCAGTTGCCGGCAACCAGCGCGGCGTTGGCGGGTTTGCCGTCCAACGTGGTGACGCCCTCGAGCCAGGCCTCGACCACCTGCGGATTGGCCTTGATCCAGTCACGCGCTACCTGTGCAGGCTGCTTGCGATCCATGATCGGCTGCATCAGCTCGGCTTCCTGCGCACTGGTGAAGCGCAGGCTGGTCAGCAGACGGTTGGCGTTGGGGCAGCGTTCGGCGTAATCCGGCGCGGTAACGGTGGACACCGTGGCGGCACCGTCATTGGGGCCGAACACGTCTTCGGTACCGGTCAGATAGGTGATCTGCATCGACAGGTTCATCGGGTGCGGTTTCCAGCCGAAGAACACCACCGGCTTCTCGTTACGTGCAGCGCGGCCGACGGCGGCGAGCATGCCAGCCTCGCTGGACTCCACCAGCTTGAAGCCGCCCAGGCCGAACTGGTTGGAGTCGATCATCTTCTGGATCGCCGTATTGGCGCCGGAGCCGGCCTCGATGCCGTAGATCTTGCCGTCCAGCTCGTCCTTGAATTTGGCAATGTCGGCCAGGGTCTTGAGCCCCTTGTCTGCGGTGTAGCTGGGCACGGCGAGCACGGCTACGGCGTCATCCAGCGACGGTTCGGCGGCAACCTTGACCGCGCCAGCGTCGAGGAACGGCTTGATGTTGTCGTCCATGATCGGCTTCCAGTAACCGAGGAAGGCGTCGATCTGCCCCTTCTGGATACCGGCAAAGATGATCTGTTGCGACGCCTGGGTCTGCTTGGTTTCGTAGCCGAGGCCGTGCAGCAGCTCGCTGGCGACAGCCGTGGTGGCAACCACGTCGGTCCAGCCGACGGCGCCGATGCGAACGTTCTTGCAACTGGCATCGTCAGCCAGCAGGGAGGTACTGAACAGGCTCAGGGTGCAGCACGCGGCCAGCGCGGTAAGACCTTTCATCTGGGTGCTCCTCATCGTGTCACAGCGGTTCTATTTCGTTTTTCTAGAGGCCTGCCAACGGACAGAACCCCCACCGTGCTCGGGGAATCTCGTCTCCCGATGAATGCACCTTACGCTTCGACTTCACACCAAACTCACACTTGAGCGACTATTCATTGACCTATACCGACTTTCTGCTTGTATGAAAGCCATGCTGGCCCATTAATCTTTCGACATGCCCGTAGCCCGGATGCATTCCGGAAGTCTGACCCCGGATTGCATCCGGGCTACCTGCCACCTCCTATAACGGCGCCATGAGCTGTATGCCCCAGACCTTCTGCTTCCTGCTGCTGCCCGGCTTTTCGATGATGGGCCTGATGTCCGCCATCGAGCCGCTGCGCGTGGCCAATCGCTTTCGCGGCGAGTTGTATCGCTGGCGCCTGCTCAGCCAGGACGGCAATGCCGTGCAGGCCAGCAACGGCATGTCGCTCAACGTCGACGACAGCCTGGAACTGCCAGAGGAAAGTCGAGCACTGTTCGTGGTCGCCGGTTTCGAGCCGCTGGCCCATTACGACCACACTCTGGCGCATTGGCTGCAACGCCGCGAACCCGAGTTGGCCGTGCTCGGCGGTATCGACACCGGCAGCTTCGTGCTGGCCGAGGCCGGGCTGTTCCAGCATCAGCGTCTGACCCTGCACTGGGAAGCCATCGACGCCTTCCGTGAGCGCTACCCGGCGTTGCTGGTCACCCAGGAGCTGTTCGAGATCGATGGCAAACGCATCACCAGCGCCGGCGGCACCAGCAGCCTCGACCTGATGCTCGGCCTGATCGGCCAGGAACACGGCGAGCCGTTGGCGGTGCAGGTGTCCGAGCAGTTTGTGGTCAGCCGCATCCGCACCCGCCTGGATCACCAGCGTATGCAGGTGGCCAGCCGTTACGACCTGCACAACAAGAAGCTGGTGCGGGTGATCGGCGAGATGGAGCGTCAGTGCGAGCAGCCTCTGCCCAGCGAAGCGCTGGCCGAGCGGGTCGGCATCACCGTGCGTCAGTTAGAGCGGCTGTTCCGTCATCATCTGGCGACCACGCCGTCGGCCTTCTATCTGGGCCTGCGCCTGGACAAGGCGCGCCAGTTGCTTCGTCAGAGCGATCTCAGCGTGCTGGAGGTGAGCCTGGCGTGCGGCTTCGATTCGGCCTCGTACTTCTCGCGTTGTTACCGCAAGCGCTTCGCCGCCAGCCCCAGCCAGGATCGCCACGAACGCCTGGATTGATAGAAAACCTGCACGGCCCGTAGGAGCGGCTTCAGCCGCGAAGCTTTCCATGTCGCGCTCTTTTGGTATGGACCGCGCACCCCGCCCCTTCGGGGCGGATCGCGGCTGAAGCCGCTCCTACAGGGGGATACCGAAAGCCGGGACGCATCCGGCCTCGTACCGATCGTGCCAACCCTGTAACGCGCGCCGACTGAACGTACACCAGCCAGTAGGAGCGGGATGCCACATGCAAAGCCACATATCCGTTCGCGACCTCGGCTTGACGCTTTCGGCAAACCCCCAGTCGTTTTTGCATCGGGTCGCCCTGCCCCCCAGGGATAAGCTCTCCCCAAAGCGCCGACGACCGACTCGGCGCATACGTTTAGGGGACAAGCCTGATGAGCCCAGCGCAATTGCACGCCGACAGTATCGTCATCGACGGTCTGATCATCGCCAAGTGGAACCGCGACCTGTTCGAGGACATGCGCAAGGGCGGCTTGACCGCAGCCAACTGCACGGTATCCGTGTGGGAAGGTTTCCAGGCCACGGTGAACAACATCGTTGCCAGCAACAATCTGATTCGCGACAACGCTGACCTGGTCATGCCGGTGCGCACCACCGCCGACATCCGCAAGGCCAAGGAGCAGGGCAAGACCGGCATCCTCTACGGTTTCCAGAACGCCCACGCCTTCGAGGACCAGATCGGCTACGTCGAGGTGTTCAAGCAGCTCGGCGTGGGCATCGTGCAGCTGTGCTACAACACCCAGAATCTGGTCGGCACCGGCTGCTACGAGCGCGACGGTGGCCTGTCCGGCTTCGGCCGCGAGATCGTCGCCGAGATGAACCGCGTCGGCATCATGTGCGACCTGTCCCACGTCGGTTCCAAGACCAGCGAGGAAGTCATCCTCGAATCGAAGAAACCAGTCTGCTACTCCCACTGCCTGCCTTCCGGCCTGAAAGAACATCCACGCAACAAGTCCGACGAAGAGTTGAAGTTCATCGCCAACCACGGCGGCTTCGTCGGCGTGACCATGTTCGCGCCGTTCCTGGCCAAGGGCATCGACTCGACCATCGACGACTACGCCGAAGCCATCGAGTACGTGATGAACCTGGTCGGCGAAGACGCCATCGGCATCGGCACCGACTTCACTCAGGGCCACGGCCAGGACTTCTTCGAGTACCTGACTCACGACAAGGGCTACGCCCGGCGCCTGACCAACTTCGGCAAGATCGTCAACCCGCTGGGCATCCGCACCGTGGGCGAGTTCCCCAATCTGACCGAAACGCTACTCAAACGCGGCATGCCTGAGCGCGTGGTGCGCAAGGTCATGGGTGAGAACTGGGTGCGCGTATTGAAGGACGTCTGGAGCGAGTAAGCCTTTTTAACTGCCCCTCTCCCCCGGCCCCTCTCCCATAAATGGGAGAGGGGAGCAAAGCGGCCGGTATGCGTTTGAAGTCATGCATACACGGACAGCCCCCTCTCCCGCTTGCGGGAGAGGGTTGGGGTGAGGGCAAAAAACCAACGAATTCTGGAGCTGAAAACACATGTCCACCCATGCCCCCGAAATGCCCATCGCCGTCGACGACGAAACCGGCGTCTGGACCACAGACGCCCTGCCGATGCTCTACGTGCCACGGCATTTCTTCGTCAACAACCACATGGGCATCGAGGAAGTGCTCGGCGCCGACAAGTACGCAGAGATCCTCTACAAGGCCGGCTACAAGTCCGCCTGGCACTGGTGCGAGAAGGAAGCCGAGTGCCACGGCATCTCGGGCGCTGCGGTGTTCGAGCACTACATGAAACGCCTGTCGCAGCGAGGCTGGGGCCTGTTCGAAACGCAGAAGCTCGACCTGGAAAACGGTCATGCCGAGGTCAAGCTCAGGCATTCGGCGTTCGTCTACGTGTACGGCAAGGTGGGTCGCAAGGTCGACTACATGTTCACCGGCTGGTTCTCCGGCGCCATCGACCAGATCCTGGCCGCCAAGGGCAGCCCGATCCGCACCGTCTCCGTGCAGCAATACAGCGGCGCCGAAGAGGGCCACGACGACGGCCTTTTTGTGGTGAAACCACGTTAGAAAAACCGCGCGTGGGAGGGGCTTCAGCCGCGACAGAGTCGACGCTGAGGCGCATCCCACAGAGCAACGCTAGAGCGCTTACCGTGAGGATGCCGTAATGGCCTTCGAAGCAATGTTCCAGCCGATCCAGATCGGCAAGCTGACCATCCGCAACCGTGTGCTCAGCACCGCGCACGCCGAGGTCTACGCCACCGACGGCGGCATGACCACCGAGCGCTACGTGAAGTACTACGAAGAGAAGGCCAAGGGCGGCATCGGCCTGGCCATCTGTGGCGGCTCCTCGGTGGTGGCCATCGACAGCCCACAGCAGTGGTGGAGTTCGGTCAACCTGTCCACCGACCGCATCATCCCGCACTTCCAGAATCTCGCTGACGCCATGCACAAGCACGGCGCCAAGATCATGATCCAGATTACCCACATGGGCCGCCGCTCGCGCTGGGATGGTTTCCACTGGCCGACCCTGATGTCGCCGTCCGGCATCCGCGAGCCCGTGCACCGCGCCACCTGCAAGACCATCGAGGTCGAAGAGATCTGGCGGGTGATCGGCAACTACGCGCAGGCCGCACGCCGCGCCAAGGAAGGTGGCCTGGATGGCGTCGAGCTGTCCGCCGTGCACCAGCACATGATCGACCAGTTCTGGTCGCCGCGCGTCAACAAGCGTACCGACGAATGGGGCGGCACCTTCGAGGGCCGCATGAAGTTCGGCCTGGAAGTATTGAAGGCAGTGCGCGCCGAGGTCGGTGACGACTTCTGCGTCGGCATGCGCATCTGCGGCGACGAATTCCACCCGGACGGCCTGTCCCACGAGGACATGAAGCAGATTGCTGCCTATTACGATGCCACCGGCATGCTCGACTTCATCGGCGTCGTCGGCTCGGGCTGCGACACCCACAACACCCTGGCCAACGTCATCCCCAACATGAGCTACCCGCCCGAGCCCTTCCTGCACCTGGCGGCCGGCATCAAGGAAGTGGTCAAGGTGCCAGTGCTGCACGCGCAGAACATCAAGGACCCGAACCAGGCCACACGAATTCTCGAAGGCGGTTACGTGGACATGGTCGGCATGACCCGCGCGCACATCGCCGACCCGCACCTGATCGCCAAGATCAAGATGGGCCAGATCGACCAGATCAAGCAGTGCGTCGGCGCCAACTACTGCATCGACCGTCAGTACCAGGGTCTGGACGTGTTGTGCATTCAGAACGCCGCGACCAGCCGCGAATATATGGGCGTGCCGCACATCATCGAGAAGACCACCGGCGTCAAACGCAAGGTAGTGATCGTCGGCGGCGGCCCGGCTGGCATGGAAGCAGCGCGCGTGGCCGCTGAGCGTGGTCACGACGTCACTCTGTTCGAAAAGCAGGAACAACTGGGCGGACAGATCACCCTGGCGTCGAAAGCACCGCAACGTGACCAGATCGCCGGCATCACCCGCTGGTACCAGCTGGAACTGGCGCGCCTGGGCATCGACCTGCGCCTGGGCACTGGCGCCGATGAAGCGGGCATTCTCGACCTGCGTCCGGACATCGTGGTGCTGGCCAACGGCGGCCACCCGTTCCTCGAACAGAACGAACACTGGGGCGCTGCCGAAGGCCTGGTGGTGAGCAGTTGGGACGTGCTCGCGGGCAAGGTCGCACCGGGCAAGAACGTGCTGGTGTACGACACCATCTGCGAATTCACCGGCATGTCGGTGGCAGACTTCCTCGCCGACAAGGGTGCGCAGGTGGAGATCGTCACCGACGACATAAAGCCGGGCGTGGCCATCGGCGGCACCAGCTTCCCGACCTATTACCGCAGCCTGTACCCCAAGGAAGTGATCATGACCGGCGACATGATGCTGGAAAAGGTCTACCGCGAGGGCGACAAGCTGGTGGCCGTACTGGAGAACGAATACACCGGCGCCAAGGAAGAGCGGGTGATCGACCAGGTGGTGGTGGAGAACGGCGTACGGCCGGACGAGTCGCTCTACTACGCGCTGAAGGAAGGCTCGCGCAACAAGGGCCAGATCGACGTCGAAGCACTGTTCGCGATCAAGCCGCAACCCTGCTTATCCGAGGCGGGCGAAGGCTACCTGCTATTTCGCATCGGCGACTGCGTGGCCCAGCGCAACACCCACGCGGCGATCTACGACGCCTTGCGCCTGTGCAAGGACTTTTAGCCACGACACGAACGGCCCCCTCTCCCGCTTGCGGGAGAGGGCGGGGGGAGAGGGGCTGTTGGGCGGACATCTATGCCATCTGCCCCCTCTCCCTAACCCTCTCCCCACAGGGGCGAGGGGACTGAACCGTGTTGTTTTCCGGTCCCGCGAAGGAGACCACGAGATGTTAAACACCCTGCTCCCCCTCCTGCTCTTCGCCGCCCTGGCCCTTGCGGTCATTGGCGCGGCCAAGCGCTTCTTCATGTGGCGCCGTGGCCGACCGTCGAAGGTCGACTGGATTGGCGGTCTGCTGCAGATGCCGCGTCGCTACCTAGTCGATCTGCACCACGTGGTCGAGCGCGACACGTACATGTCCAAGACCCACGTGGCCACCGCCGGTGGCTTCGTTCTGGCGGCGGTGCTGGCCATCGTCGTGCACGGTTTCGGCCTGCACAACCGCATCCTCGGCTTCGCCCTGCTGGGCGCCACGGTGCTGATGTTCGTCGGTGCCCTGTTCGTCGCCAAGCGCCGCCTCGACCCGCCATCGCGCCTGTCGAAAGGCCCATGGATGCGTTTGCCGAAAAGTCTGTTGATGTTTGCCGCCAGCTTCTTTATCGCCACGCTGCCGGTGGCCGGTATCCTCCCCGAACACTTCGGTGGCTGGAGCCTGGCCGTCATCCTCGCCGTCGGCGTTGCCTGGGGCGTGTCGGAGTTGTTCTTCGGCATGACCTGGGGCGGACCGATGAAACACGCCTTCGCCGGCGCCCTGCACCTGGCCTGGCACCGCCGCAGTGAACGTTTCGGTGGCGGGCGCTCGACCGGCCTGAAAGCCTTGGATCTGGACGACCCGAAAGTCCCGCTGGGCGTGGAAAAACCCACCGACTTCACCTGGAACCAGTTGCTCGGCTTCGACGCCTGTGTGCAGTGCGGCAAGTGCGAAGCCATGTGCCCGGCCTTCGCCGCCGGCCAGCCGCTGAACCCGAAGAAGCTGATTCAGGACATGGTCATCGGCCTCGCCGGTGGCAACGACGCCAAGTTCGCTGGCAGCCCCTACCCTGGCATACCACTGGGCGAACACAGCGGGGGCCCGCATCAGCCGATTGTGAACCTCAACGGCAAGGCGCTGGTGGATGCCGAGACCCTGTGGTCGTGCACCACCTGCCGCGCCTGCGTCGAGGAATGCCCGATGATGATCGAGCACGTCGATGCCATCGTCGATATGCGCCGTCATCTGACCCTCGAGAAAGGGGCGACCCCGAACAAGGGTGCCGAGGTGCTGGACAACCTGATCGCCACCGACAACCCGGGCGGCTTCAATCCGGGTGGGCGCCTGAACTGGGCGGCCGACCTGAACCTGCCACTGCTCGCCGACAAGGGTGAAACCGACGTGCTGTTCTGGGTCGGTGATGGCGCCTTCGACATGCGCAACCAGCGCACCCTGCGTGCTTTCGTGAAGATCCTCAAGGCTGCCGACGTCGACTTCGCCGTGCTCGGCCTGGAAGAGCGCGACAGCGGCGACGTAGCTCGCCGCCTGGGCGATGAAGCGACCTTCCAGCACCTGGCCAAACGCAACATCGCCACGATGGCCAAGTACCGCTTCAAGCGCATCGTCAGCTGCGACCCGCACAGTTTCCACGTACTGAAGAACGAATACGGCGCACTCGGCGGCAACTATCAGGTACTGCACCACAGCACCTTCATCGACGAACTGCTGCGCAAGGGCTCGCTGAATCTCGGCCAGAGCAAGGCCACCAGCGTGACCTACCACGATCCCTGCTACCTCGGCCGCTATAACGGCGAGTACGAGGCACCGCGCGCCGTGCTCAAGGCCATCGGCATCGAGGTCAGGGAAATGGAGCGTTCGGGCTTTCGCTCGCGCTGCTGCGGTGGTGGTGGCGGCGCACCGATCACCGACATCCCCGGCAAGCAGCGCATCCCCGACATGCGCATGGTCGATATCAAGGAAACGGGCGCTGAATTGGTGGCCGTCGGTTGCCCGCAATGCACCGCGATGCTCGAAGGCGTGGTCGCGCCGCGCCCGGAAATCAAGGACATCGCCGAGCTGGTGGCCGAGGTGCTGATCGAAGCCACCGAAGTGGCGGCCAAGCGCCCCGCCGCCAAGCGCGAAATGGCAGAGGTGCAGTGATGAAGCCACTGCATACAGTGACGGACGTAGGGCGGGTGCAACCCGCCAACACCTGCCCGGCGGGTTGCACCCGCCCTACGCTCACCCTGGAGGCTGTGCAATGAGCGACATCATCCGCCGCGACCCTCGCGCCGAGTGGATCGCCCGCAACCGCCTGCATCCGCTGTATGCGGCCATGCAGAGTCAGAACCAAACCAGCTGGATGGGCCCCAACGGCATCATCCGCAAGAACCCGCACGCTATCGCCGCCGGTTTCGTCGGCCCGGCCGGGCTCAAGCGGATCGATCGCAGCGGCGCCCAGCACGGCACCGCCGGCAAGCGCAGCAGCGCCAGCGTCGAGGTGCAATTGCCACTGCATGTCATCGAGCAACCGGCCTTCCACATCTGCGTGGTGCCGGACATGGTCGGCGGCCGCCTGTCCAGCCATGACAAGGACCTGCTCGGCCTGGCCCGCACGCTGGCCGGTGAAAGCGGTGCGGTGGTCGCCGTAGTGTTCGGCGAGGACAAGGAAAACGCATTCGACACAGCCGGCGTCGACCGCCTGCTGCGCGTCCAGGGCGACACCTTCGACGGCTATGCACCGGAAGCCCGCGTGCTCGCCTTGAGCGCCATGGAAAGCCAACTGGCGCCACGTCACTGGCTGCTGCCCGACAGCCGCAACGGTGGCGGCGAGCTGGGTCGGCGCCTGGCCGCCAAGCTCGGTGAACGTCCGGCTACGCGCGTCTGGCAAGTCGCTGGCGAACAGGCCATCGGCCGTGCCGGTAGTGGCCAGCAGGACATCCAGCGCGCGCTGCCACGGCTGATTCTGGCCGCCGCCGAATGCGCCGAGCCGGTCAGCGAAACCCGCCATGAAGCTCGTCCGCTGGAACTGGCTGAAAAGGTCGCCCACAGCCTGCCGCGCATCGCAGATCTCGGCCCGGTGGCCGTGGACCCGGCGCAAATCCCCATGGCCGAAGCCGAGTTCATCCTCTCCGGCGGCAACGGCGTGAAAGACTGGAATCTATTCCACCAGGCCGCCGTCGCCATCGGCGCCACCGAAGGCGCTTCGCGCGTGGCGGTGGACGACGGCTTCATGCCGCGCAACCGCCAGGTCGGCGCCACCGGCACCTGGGTAACTGCCCGCGTCTACCTGGCCGTGGGTATCTCCGGCGCGATCCAGCACCTGCAGGGCATCGGTGCCTGCGACAAGGTGGTGGCGGTGAACATGGACCCTGGCTGCGACATGATCAAACGCGCCGACCTGTCGGTGATCGGCGATTCGGCGGCGATCCTTCAAGCCCTGATCGAACGCGTCGCTGCCTGGCGTCAGGAGGGCAAACGTGATGCGGCCTGATCCTCACGAATACGCCCTCGTGGGAGGGGCTTCAGCCGCGACAGATTGCACGTATGGCCATATCGCGGCTAAAGCCGCTCCCACGGTTCGAGGTTGCCCAAATGACTGACCTGAATATCATCGCCCTGGTCTCGGTCGGCGCCCACCCCACCTCCGGTCGCCCACGCCGCGCCGAGCAGGACGCCCGCGCGGTGGAACTGGGCTTGCGCCTGGCTGGGCAGAATCTGCAACTGCTGCATGCTGGCGATCCACAGGCCGAAGCACTGCGCGGTTATCTGGGCATGGGCCTGGAGCAGCTCGATGTGCTGGAACAGCCCGAAAGTGCCGATGCCCTGCCGCTGCTGGTCGATTACCTGCAAGGCAGCCGAACCCAACTGGTGCTCACTGGCAGCCAGGCGGAAACTGGCGAAGGCTCGGGTATGCTGCCGTTCCTGCTGGCCGAGCGCCTGGGCTGGCCGATGGTGGTCGGCCTGGCCGAAGTGGAAAAGGTCGAGAACGGCGTGGCCCAGGTGCTGCAAGCGCTGCCACGTGGTCAGCGGCGTCGCCTCAAGGTACGCCTGCCGTGCGTCGCCAGCGTCGATAACGCGGCCCCGGTCGCGCGCCAGAGCGCCTTCGGCCCGGCCCGACGCGGGCAGATCGAAGCGCATGAGGTCACGGTGATAGACGATCCGTTACTGGCCGAGGCCAGCCTGCAACCAGCCAAACCACGGCCCAAACGTCTCAAGGTGATCAAGGCCAAAACTGGCGCCGAACGGATGAAGGCGGCGACTGCCAAAGCCAGTGGAGGTAGCGGTCAGGTGCTCAAGGATGTCTCGCCACAGGAAGGAGCAGAGGCTATCTTCAAGCTATTGATCGAAGAAGGGGTTCTGCGCTAGCCGAGCGTTGAAGACCCACTGCGCAGCGCCTGCCTCGCCAAAAGGAGCCACGACCATGATGCATGCCGATCTGATCGACCAGGAAGACTTCCGTGAGCGCCTGATCGCGCTGGGCCTGAGCATTCCACCAGGCGTCACGCCCGAGCAGGCATGCGAGCTGGCCGTCAGCGGCCTCAGCGCCGACCGCGCCGTGGCCCTGCGTCATCTGGTGGAAGAACTGCTCGGCGGCAGCGCCACCCTGCTACCCAACGTGCGCGAAGCCATCAGCAAGCATCTGCTACCGGCGCTGGTGCCGAAACCCGTTTGATCGACCCGAGGCGATCGCGGCTAAAGCCCCTCCTACCAGGTTCGAGCGTTAGGGTGGGCCGGACGGCGATCCGCTTCAGACCGCCCAAAAGCATACATGGATAAGGTCAATCCGAAATCGGGTCAGGTGGGCTAAAGCCCACCCTACAGACCCGACCACAGAGCTGAAACGGAACGCGGCCGGGCCGCACCAGGTAGGGTGGGCTTCAGCCCACCGAAACAGTTAACAAAGACCACCATTCAAAACGAAACGGGGCGCCGCTGGCGCCCCGTTTTCATTGCGGCTCGACTCAGATCCGCACGCTAGCGAAGGTCGACTCGCCTTGCGCACGGTTGAGCGCCAGCACCGCGCTGGAGTTGACCTGATGCTCGGGAATCGGCAACAGCATTACCAGGTTGTTACCCTGCTGACCGGCACGTTCATCGCGCGGCGGAATGCCGAAGTACTCGCGGTAGCACTTGGAGAAATGCGGGGTGGAGACGAAACCACAGACCGAGGCCACTTCGATGATCGACATGCTGGTCTGCTTGAGCAGCTGCCGCGCGCGGATCAGGCGCAGCTTCAGGTAGTAGCGCGACGGCGAGCAGTGCAGGTACTTCTGGAACAGGCGCTCGAGCTGACGACGGGAGATGTCGACGAAGCAGGCCAGCTCGTCGAGGTCGATCGGCTCCTCCAGGTTGGCCTCCATCAGCGCGACGATTTCCTGCAGCTTCGGCTGGTTGCTGCCGAGCATGTGCTTGAGCGGCACGCGCTGGTGATCCTGCTCGTTGCGGATGCGCTCGTAGATGAACATTTCGGAGATGCCGGCGGCCAGTTCGCGACCGTGCTGCTGGCCAATCAGGTGCAGCATCATGTCCATCGGCGCGGTACCGCCGGAGGAGGTGTGGCGATTGCGGTCGATGGAGAACAGTCGGGTGGTGATGGCCGCACGCGGGAAGGCTTCCTGCATCGAGGCCAGGCACTCCCAATGCACGCTGCAATCGTAGCCGTCGAGCAGACCAGCCTTGGCCAGCGCCCAGCTGCCGGTGCACACCGCACCGAGCAAACGCCCCTGGCGCGCCTGCAGTTGCAGCCAACTGACATGTTCACGCTTGACACTGTGCTGAATATCCACACCGCCACAGACGATCACCGCATCCAACGCCGGGGCGCTTTGCATGGTGGCGTCCGGAGTGATCTTCAAACCATCGCTGGCGCAGACCGGCAGGCCATCGTGAGTCAGGGTATGCCAGCGAAACAGTTCCTTGCCGGAAAGCTGGTTGGCCATGCGCAGGGGCTCTACCGCCGAAGCGAGGGAAATCAGGGTGAAGTTGTCCAGGAGCAGGAAGCCGATGGACTGGGCGACACGGTTCTGGGGTTGCGCCCCTTGGCTGAACTGCGACATTGATGGAACCCTCTCACGCTAAGCACGGTGTGAGCCCAATTGAAGTGGGCCTCTGTTTTATCCTGGCCAGGTTTGAAAACCGGACGGTTATGCATCTCTACGCAAAGGCCATGCCTAAATTGATCAGGCGTTCAATAAAAAACGAACCATCAATGAATGGCGCGCTGGACGGGCTTCCTGACCCTGTTTTCAGAGTTTGCGAAATACTCTAAAAGCCTCTTGCCACAAGGCTTTGAGCATTTTGGTAGCACGGACTGAGTGACCTGCTACGGCATCTCTGGCTGCCAGTAACGGACAGACGGTAACAACATCGACCGACCGGTCACACTTGATGGCATCGACGCCCGCAAGCGTCGCACCAAAAGCTCGCGAAACGCGGGCTTCTGCCAGAATCGCTGCACCAGCAAAGGTCAACGCTAGCCGGCGTGTCATCCGCCGGGACCTCCATGGAGAGATGCATCCTGATGAATCTGCAACGGGTTCGCGATGATCCAACTTTCGTCAGCGCACCCGGATACCCAACCGACTCACGCATATCCAATCGCGCCGCGGCGGCCGTCCGTGCCTGAGTCTTTTCTCGGCATGCCAGTGTGGCTTTTCCCTCGAAGAGCGGCCCACCGCCTTAACGCCCGAGCAAATGGACTTTCTCGGCTGGGAACCGCACCCGATGAGCGAACGTCTGAAGATGAGCTATCTGGCCGGTGGCGATGATTATTTCGGTGCCAATCACGGAGCAGCACAGGTCAACACGGTGGCACGCGGCGGGTTGAGCGAGCAGTGTCCCAACCTGGCTCGGCTTTTGCGCAATGTGACCTTCACCATCACCGCAGAAAACCAGTTGATGAGCGCGGTGCTGGAAGGCAACACGAACCGCCGCCGCGTGGCCAAGCAGTGGATCGCAGCCAACCCGCAGATGATTGCGGCCTGGCTCGATGGCGTGAGCCACTATCAAGGCAGCCCCATCAGCAAGGTGCTCGACATATCACTGCCAAGAAATGGCTGATAAATTCGATGAAATAGCCGAGAAAAACCAATAAAAATGGCAGAAAAAAGAGATCACTCCGTCGTTCGAAAGGGCCTTATCTCAGCTCATCGACAATCAGCTTCAGGCTCGCGGACAGAACCAGGCGTGACCGATCGGTCACATTTCGCCATTTTTCACTTTCCCAACGATTTTCAGCACGCCACCGTCTCTTCCTGTAAATTTTTTTCAACATCGCCACAGCCCCCGCGCTACGCCGCCTGCGCCTCGCTTGAAGAGCTGAAAACCAGCACCGGCGCGGCTTTCAGCCTTGGCCAAGGGACGAAAAAGTCTGTTAAGGTTTTTAAAGCACGTTCTCGAGAGCGCTTCTCGATGCTTACATCGAGCGCTATTCGAAACGGCATCACGCAGTGCTTTCAGGAGCCCGGAAAACGGCGAAAACGTGGAAAAATACAGGGTGTGACGGGCCATGTCGTCGCCCAACACGTCAGGGTCGCAAACCGATAATTGCGCAGAGCCCAAGACTATATCGTTGAGTCAGCCGATGACGTCGCTGCCGCCTCCCAAGGGGAACGGCAGACTGGGGCCCACCGCCCCGGACCGAAGAACATACAAGCGCTGGCCCACCATCGACAGGGCGCCAGCCCAACAAGAAATTTCGGATGTACGCATGCGCCAGGACGACGCATGAACCCCCAAGGGAATGGGCTTCGAAACACTGCCAGAGGGTTTGGAAAGCGGTTTGCAGCACGGCAAGACAGTGGTCACTCATCAACAGGTTGCAACGACGCTGCGGGCAGTTTTTGCCAACAGCCGCGTGCGCTGCAGCGTGCCCGAGCGCCACACTCGACGCCCACAGCGAAACGTTCGCCAACCTCGAAACTCAGCAAACACCCACACAGGTATCAGAGGCCTGACACAGCTGATCTACGCTTCGACGATGCGTGCCCAGCCGTGCCAGCGTGAACTGGATGCCGATTGAAGGGGAAACGTCCCATGCAGTCTGGAAAGATCGTGGTCGAACACCTGTACAAGGTGTTCGGCTCCAACCCACAAGAAGCCATCGACCTGCTCAAGGAAGGCTGGAGCAAGGAGAGGATTCTGGCCGAGAAAGGCGCCGTGATCGGCGTCAGCGATGTGTCGTTCAGTGTCGAAGAGGGCGAGATTTTCGTTCTCATGGGCCTGTCCGGCTCTGGCAAGTCCACCCTGATCCGTCTGATCAACCGCCTGGTCGAACCCAGCGCCGGTGATGTCTACATCGATGGCCAGAACGTGGCCAAGCTGCCGCAATCACAATTGATCGACCTGCGCCGGCGCGACATGAGCATGGTCTTCCAGTCCTTCGCCCTGATGCCTTCACGCAGCGTGCTGGACAACGCGGCCTTCGGTCTGGAAGTAGCCGGTACCGGTCGCAAGGAGCGCGAGAAGCGTGCCATGGAAGTGCTCAAGCAGGTCGGCCTGGACACCTTCGCCCACAAGTACCCGCATGAGCTCTCCGGCGGCATGCAGCAGCGCGTCGGTCTGGCCCGCGCGCTGACGGTGAACCCGTCGATGATCATCATGGACGAGGCCTTCTCCGCCCTCGACCCGCTCAAGCGCCGCGAGATGCAGGACGTGCTGCTGGAGCTGCAGAAGACCCACCGCCGCACCATCATCTTCGTCTCCCACGACATCGAAGAAGCCATGCGCATCGGTACCCGCATCGGCATCATGGAAGGCGGCAAGCTGATCCAGGTCGGCACCCCGCAGGAGCTGATCGAAAAGCCGGCCAACGAGTACGTGCGCAACTTCTTCGACACCGTCGATACCAGCCGCTACCTCACCGCCGGCCAGCTCAAGGCCGACAGCGTGCCGACCTATGTCTACAACGGCAAGGCGCCGGATGCGGCAGTGATCTGCAAGGACTTGCAGGCGCTGGACAAGCACTACGCCTTCATCGTCGACGAGCAGAACAACTTCCAGGGTTCCATCAGCCTGGAAAAGATCGCCCTGATGGTCGACGGCGACGAACCCAGGCCACTCGAAGCGGATGCGCTCAAGCACGTGGTACCGGTTCCCGAAGACATGCCGCTGGAACACGTCATCACGCGTCTGGTGGATAACGAAGGTCCGATCCCTGTGGTGGACGCCCAAGGCCACTACTGCGGCGCCATCAGCAAGGGCCGTCTGCTGACCCGACTGCAGGGGGAATCCCATGAGTGACAAGAAACTCGACCTGGGTAGCTGGGTCAACGACGTCGTCCAGCACCTGCTGGACAACTACAGCGGTGCCTTCGACAGCATCGGCAAAGTGGTCAGCGGCTTCTCCGAAGGCATCGAAGCCTTGCTGATGCTGCCGCCGGCCTGGCTGCTGATCGCCATCTTCGTCGCCCTAGGTCTGTGGCGCATCGGCGCACGTTTCGCAGTATTCACCGCAGTGGCCTTCATCCTCATCGTCATGACCGGCTTCTGGGAACAGACCGTGGTAACCCTGGGCCTGACCTTCTCCTCGACGCTGATCAGCCTGCTGCTGGGTATTCCGCTGGGCATCTGGGCCGCCAAGAGCGAGCGCGTGGCGACCATCATCCGGCCGATCCTCGACTTCATGCAGACCATGCCGGCGTTCGTCTACCTGATTCCGGCAGCCATGCTCTTTGGCCTTGGCCGCGTGCCCGGCATCATCGCCACGGTGATCTTCGCCATGCCGCCGGCGGTGCGCCTGACCAGCCTGGGCATTCGCCAGGTGAACAAGGAAATCGTCGAGGCCGGCCAGTCCTTCGGCTGCACCAGCCGCCAGCTGTTGTTCAAGGTACAACTGCCCAACGCCATGCCGTCGATCATGGCCGGGGTCAACCAGACCATCATGATGGCCCTGTCGATGGTGATCATCGCCTCGATGGTCGGCGCTGGTGGCCTCGGTAACGATGTGCTGGCGAGTATCCAGCGCCTGGACATCGGGCTAGGCTTCGAAAGCGGCATGGCCGTGGTGCTGCTGGCGATCATTCTCGACCGCATCACTGAAAGCTTCGGCACCAAGCAGACCGCCCGCGGCGGCATCTTTGCCTGGTTCAGCGGCAAGCTGCAGCGCCAGTAAACATTTTTTCACTTCACAGGGAACCGCAGATGAAAATGATCAAGACCACTGCCGCCATCGGCCTGCTGTCCTGCGCACTGATGCAGGGCGCCATGGCCGCAGAGCCGGCGAGCTGCAAGCAGGTGCGTTTCGCCGAGATTGGCTGGGCCGACATCGCCGCCACCACGGGTGTGGCCATGACTCTGGTCGAGGGTCTGGGCTATCAGCCGCGCAAGATCATGGCTTCGGTACCCATCGCCTTCACCGGCGTCAAGAGCGGCCAGGTCGATGTCTTCCTTGGCTATTGGGCGCCGTCAATGGACTCGGTGATCGAGCCGTTCCTCAAGGACGACGGCGTCAAGGTACTGCCCAAGGCCAACCTCGAAGGTGCCAAGTACACCCTGGCCGTGCCGACCTACGCGGCCGAGGCCGGCCTGAAGAGCTTTCAGGATATCGCCAAGTTCAAGGATCAGCTGGGCGGCAAGATCTATGGCATCGAGCCGGGTAACGACGGCAATCTGCTGATAGACGGCATGATCAAGAACAACCAGTTCGACCTCGGCGACTTCCGCATGGTCGAGTCCAGCGAAGCCGGCATGCTGGTGCAGGTATCGCGCGCCATCAAGAAGAAAGAGCCGGTGGTCTTCCTCGGCTGGGCGCCGCACCCGATGAATACCCAGCACGACATCACCTACCTGTCCGGCGGTGACGACGTGTTCGGCCCCGATTACGGCGCGGCCAAGGTTTACACCGTTGTGCCGCCGGATTACGAGGCGCGCTGCGAGAACGTCGGCAAGCTGCTGAACAACCTGCAGTTCACCGTCGATATCGAAAGCCAACTGATGGAAAAGGTCCTGGAAAAGGAAAACCCGCAGAACGTCGCCAAAGAGTGGATCAAGGCCAACCCGGCGATCCTCGATCAGTGGCTGAGCGGCGTGACCACCTTTGACGGCCAGGACGGCGTTGCAGCCGTGAAGAAACACGTAGGGCTGTAACAAGCCACAACCTGATTCGGGCTCGAACCTCAGGGTTCGAGCCCGGAAACCTCCTCGTAAACCACTAGCGGCTGATTTCTGGCCGTGACGGGGAGACTTTGCCCGCGAACCGGCAATCTGCTGCGCAACACGGATTCGCAAGGCCCGCAATGAGAACGAGCCAGTCAACGATCTTGCAACTGCCACTCACTGATGGAGCACAACAAACATGCGCGTAATCAAGCACCTCTGCCTCGGCGCTGCCGCCCTGGCCATCGGCATGGGCAGCGCCCTGGCCGCCGACAAGCCCACCTTGAAGATCGGCTACGTCAACGGCTGGGATGACAGCGTCGCCGTCACCCATGTCGCCGGTGAAATCCTGCAAAGCAAACTCGGCTACACGGTCGAACTGAAGCCGGTCGAACCCGCCATCATGTGGCAGGGCGTAGCCCGTGGCGACCTCGATGCCACCCTCTCCGCCTGGCTGCCGGCGACTCATGGCGAATACTTCGAGAAGCTCAAGGACAAGGTGGAAATCCTCGGCACCAATTACTCCGGCGCCAAGATCGGCCTGATCGTGCCGGACTACGTACAAGCCAAGAGCATCGAGGACCTGGAGAAATACGCCAAGGACTTCGACGGCAAGATCACCGGCATCGACGCTGGTGCCGGCGTGATGCGCCGCACCGAAGACGCCATCAAGGAATACAACCTGGCCAGCATCAAGCTGATGCCGAGTTCCGGTCCGGCCATGGCCACCGCCCTGACCCGCGCCGAGAAGGCGCAGAAGCCGATCGTGGTCACCGGCTGGATTCCGCACTGGATGTTCGCCAAGTGGAAACTGCGCTTCCTCGAAGATCCGAAGAAAGTCTTTGGTGACGACGAGCGCGTCGATACCGTGGCCAACCCGGAACTGAAGGGCAAGGCCGCCGACGCTGCCGCCTTCCTCAGCAAGATTTCCTGGAGCGGTGAAGAAGTCGGCGCGGTGATGCTGGCCATCCGCGAAGGCGCCAAGCCGGACCAGGCCGCCAAGGACTGGATCGCCGCCAACCCGGAGCGCGTGGAGAGCTGGCTGAAATAAGCCTTCCTCCAGTCACATCACAAAGCGGGCTTCGGCCCGCTTTGTCGCTTACCCTAGGGTGCGCCATGCGCACCGGGCTCCATCAGCGACAAGCCGGTGCGCATGGCGCACCCTACCCAGGTAATTGATCGAACGATCAAAATCCGCCTAGACTCCGGCCCAACTTACCCCGCTGGAGATCCCCATGCCCAAGGTTGGCATGCAGCCCATTCGTCGTTCGCAGTTGATTGCCGCCACCCTGGAAGCCGTCGACCAGGTCGGTATGGCCGATGCCAGCATCGCCTATATCGCCCGCCTGGCGGGGGTATCCAATGGCATCATCAGCCACTACTTCAGTGACAAGAACGGCCTGCTCGACGCCACCATGCGTCACCTGATGCAGGCGCTCAGCAATGCGGTGGGACAACGCCGTCGCGCATTGCGCGAGGACAGCCCACGCGCGCACCTGAAGGCGATGATCGATGGCAACTTCGACGACAGCCAGGTCAGCGGCCCGGCGATGAAGACCTGGCTGGCGTTCTGGGCCAGCAGCATGCACCAGCCGGCCCTGCGCCGCTTGCAGCGGGTCAATGATCACCGCCTGTACTCCAATCTGTGCGGCCAGTTCCATCGCGCGCTGCCGCAGGATCAGGCACGCTTCGCAGCTCGCGGCCTGGCCTCGCTGATCGATGGCCTGTGGCTGCGCGGCGCGCTTTCCGGCGAAGCCTTCGACACCGAACAGGCACGCCGCATTGCCTACGACTATCTCGACCTGCAGCTAAGCAAAGCCCGCTGTCCTTAGGGTGTCGCGGGGCTACCTTGGCCGCGCGCACCAGTCTCAAGCGAATACCAAAGCGTACCTAACAGCTTCGTAGGGTGCGCTGTGCGCACCGCGTACAACCCCTTTCTCTGATCATTTGGATCGCTCGGTGCGCACGGCGCACCCTACGCCCTGTAGCTGACAACACCCCGTAGGGTGTCGCGGGGCCACCTTGGCCGCGCGCACCAGTCTCAAGCGAATACCAAAGCGTACCTAACAGCTTCGTAGGGTGCGCTGTGCGCACCGCGTACAACCCCTTTCTCTGATCATTTGGATCGCTCGGTGCGCACGGAGCACCCTACGCCCTGTAGCTGACAACACCTTACCTCCACGCACCTGAAAAGCATGTCGCGTTTGGCTGCGTCCTGTCGTTTTTATTGATTGATCGTTCAATTTAAATAAAATAGGCTGTTCTCCAAGCAGATTGCCAAGTGCAGAGGACAGCCCATGCCCCGTTTCGCCGAACAGCAGCTCTACATCGGTGGTCAGTACGTCGCCGCCAGCAGTGGAGAAACCTTCGACAGCATCAACCCGGCCACCGGCGAGGTGCTGGCCAAGGTGCAACGCGCCAGCCAGGCCGACGTCGACCGTGCCGTGGCCAGCGCAGCCGAGGGACAGAAGGTGTGGGCGGCGATGACCGCCATGCAGCGCTCGCGCATCCTGCGCAAGGCCGTGGACATCCTGCGTGCGCGCAACGATGAACTGGCCGAGCTGGAAACCCTCGACACCGGCAAGCCGCTGTCCGAAACCCGCTATGTCGACATCGTCACCGGTGCCGACGTGCTGGAGTACTACGCCGGCCTGATCCCGGCGATAGAGGGCGAACAGATCCCGCTGCGCGAGACTTCCTTCATCTACACACGCCGCGAGCCGCTGGGCGTGGTCGCCGGCATCGGCGCGTGGAACTACCCGATCCAGATCGCCCTGTGGAAATCCGCGCCGGCCCTCGCCGCCGGCAACGCGATGATCTTCAAGCCCAGTGAAGTCACCTCGCTGACCGCGCTGAAACTCGCCGAGATCTACACCGAAGCGGGCCTGCCTGCCGGCGTGTTCAACGTGCTCACTGGCAGCGGTCGCGAAGTCGGCCAATGGCTGACCGAGCATCCGGGCATCGAGAAGATTTCCTTCACCGGCGGCACCGTCACCGGCAAGAAGGTGATGGCCAGCGCCTCCAGTTCCAGCCTCAAGGAAGTGACCATGGAGCTGGGCGGCAAGTCGCCGCTGATCGTGTTCGAGGACGCCGACCTGGACCGCGCCGCCGACATCGCGGTGATGGCCAACTTCTACAGCTCCGGCCAGGTGTGCACCAACGGCACCCGCGTGTTCGTGCCGCGCATGCTGCAGGCGCGCTTCGAGGCCAAGGTGCTGGAGCGGGTGGGGCGCATCCGCATGGGCGATCCGCTCAGCGACACCACCAACTTCGGCCCACTGGTGAGCTACGCGCATATGGAAAGCGTGCTCGGCTACATCGAGCAAGGCCGCAGTGAGGGCGCACGCCTGCTGATCGGTGGTTCACGCGTCACCGATGGCGACTATGCCAAGGGCGCCTACGTCGCCCCTACCGTATTCACCGACTGCCGGGACGACATGACCATCGTGCGCGAGGAAATCTTCGGCCCGGTGATGAGCATCCTCATCTACGACAGCGAAGAGGAAGTGATCCGCCGCGCCAACGACACCGACTACGGCCTGGCTGCGGGCGTGGTGACCCGCGACCTCAATCGCGCACACCGGGTGATCCACAAGCTGGAAGCCGGCATCTGCTGGATCAACACCTGGGGCGAGTCGCCGGCCGAGATGCCGGTGGGCGGCTACAAGCAGTCCGGTGTCGGCCGCGAGAACGGCCTGGTCACCCTTGGCCACTACACCCGCATCAAGTCGGTGCAGCTGGAAATGGGCGATTACACCTCGGTGTTCTGAACCCCATTGCAGTGTAGGAGCGACCGGGCGGCCCACCGCTTCAGCCGCGAAGTCATCGCGGGTAAATCCGCTCCTATAAAAAAGCCGCCGCCCCGTAGCCCGGATGCAATCCGGGAACAATCACCGCGTTTTCCCGGATCACAGCCGGGCAACAGGAGGAGCCATGACCCAGGAATTCGACTACATCATCATCGGCGCCGGTTCGGCCGGTAACGTCCTGGCCACCCGACTGACCGAAGACGCAGACGTCAGCGTGCTGCTGCTGGAAGCCGGTGGGCCGGACTATCGCCTCGACTTTCGTACCCAGATGCCCGCCGCCCTGGCCTTCCCGCTGCAGGGCCGGCGCTACAACTGGGCCTACGAGACCGACCCCGAGCCGTACATGAACAACCGCCGCATGGAATGCGGACGCGGCAAGGGCCTGGGCGGCTCATCCCTGATCAACGGCATGTGCTACATCCGCGGCAACGCGCTGGACTTCGACAACTGGGCCACGGCCAAAGGCCTTGAAGACTGGACCTATCTGGACTGCCTGCCGTACTTCCGCAAGGCAGAAACCCGCGACATTGGCCCCAACGATTACCACGGCGGTGACGGCCCGGTTAGCGTGACCACGCCCAAGGCCGGCAACAACCCGTTGTTCCACGCCATGGTCGAGGCCGGCGTGCAGGCCGGCTATCCGCGCACCGATGATCTCAACGGCTATCAGCAGGAAGGCTTCGGCCCGATGGACCGCACCGTGACCCCGGAAGGTCGCCGTGCCAGCACTGCGCGCGGCTACCTGGACCAGGCACGGGCGCGGCCCAACCTGACCATCGTCACCCATGCCACCACCGACCGCATCCTGTTCGACGGCAAGCGTGCCAGCGGCGTCAACTATCTGATTGGCAACTCGAACAACGCCACCGAAGCCCGTGCCCGTCGCGAAGTGCTGCTGTGCGCCGGCGCCATCGCCTCACCGCAGATTCTGCAACGCTCAGGCGTCGGCCCCGCCGCGCTGCTGCGCGAGCTGGATATCCCGCTGGTACATGAACTGCCCGGCGTCGGCCAGAACCTGCAGGATCACCTGGAGATGTACCTGCAGTACGCCTGCACCGAACCGGTGTCGCTGTACCCGGCGCTCAAGCTGCTCAACCAGCCTGGCATCGGCGCACAATGGCTGTTCGCCGGCAACGGCATCGGCGCCAGCAACCAGTTCGAGGCCGGCGGTTTCATCCGCACGCGCCCGGAGTTCGCCTGGCCCAACATCCAGTTCCATTTTCTGCCGGTGGCGATCAACTACAACGGCAGCAACGCGGTGAACGAGCACGGTTTCCAGGCTCACGTCGGCTCGATGCGCTCGCCCAGCCGTGGGCGCATCCAGCTCAAGTCGAAGGACCCGCGCCAGCACCCGAGCATCCTCTTCAACTACATGAGCGCCGATCAGGACTGGCAGGAGTTTCGCGACGGCATACGCCTTACCCGCGAGATCATGGCGCAGCCAGCGCTCGATCCTTACCGTGGGCGTGAAATCAGCCCTGGCGCGCATGTGCAGAGCGACGCCGAGCTGGATGCCTTCATTCGCGAGCATGCGGAAACGGCTTTCCACCCATCCTGCTCGTGCAAGATGGGCGAGGACGACATGGCGGTAGTCGATGGTCAGGGCCGCGTGCATGGCCTACAGGGTTTGCGCGTGGTGGATGCGTCGATCATGCCGGAGATCATCACCGGCAACCTCAACGCCACCACCATCATGATCGCCGAGAAGATCGCGGATCGGATTCGCGGGCGCCAGCCATTGCCGCGCAGCAACGCGCCCTACTTCGTCGCGGGCGAACGCCCGGTGCGTGGTACGCCGCTGCGCAGCCAGCAAGACAGGTTAGTCGGGTAATTCCTGGCGGATCATCCAGTGGCCCTCGGGCGGCATCAGCCGGCCGAGGTCGAAACGATCCAATGACGCAGCGTCGAGCATTTCGATCTGCGGGCTCACCAGTTGCGGCAGCTTTTCGCCCTGCAGGCCACGAACGGCCAGGTCCAGGGCGATGCGCGCCTGAATCACCGGTGAATCGGTGGGCGCAGCCAATACCTGGCCCTCGCGAATCTGCTCCAGTACCCGCTCGGTGGCGTACAGCGACAGCACCTGCGCCTCGGAGCCGATGTTGCGCACCAGTTGCGCGGAGAAGGCCGCGGCCTCGGCATTGGCGATCAGGTAATCGAGATGCGGATGCTGCTTGAACAGCTCACGCGCCAGTTGCGCCTGCCGACTGCGATCCACCGGGGCATAACCACCATGGATCAGGTTCACCCGGGTTCCAGGCAAGGCATCACGCAGACCGCGCTCGGCATCCTGCACCCAGCCAGCATCGGCCGGGCCGGGTAGCCAGCCGACCTGAATCGGCCGCCCCTCACTGACACGTACCAGATACTTGAGCGTGGCACGCGTCATGTCGGCGAAGTCGACCCGCGAATGCGCGCTGAGCCCCGGGCATTCCAGGCGATTGACCAGATCGATCACCGGTCGACCAGCCTTGATCTGCACGTCTGCCGCGTGGCACAGGTCATAGGTGTTGATGCTGGCCACGACGAACGCATCGGCGCCCTCGGCTACACAATGCTCGAACTGCTCCAATTGCACCTCGGCATACTCGTAACCACCGGCTTCGTAGATGCCCAGCCGCACGCCAAGACGCCTGGCTTCCTGATCCAGCCCCCAGGCCACGCCCCACCAGTAGCGGTCCTTGCCATGGGGCAGCAGCGCGCAGACGCGCCAGGGCTGGCTGGCCGCCGGCAAAGGTCGGTAATCCAGCATGCGGCCATCGGCACGTACCGGATAGGGGAACCACTCGGCCGCCAGCAGCGGCTGGCAGGCCAGCGAAAGCCACAGAGATAACCAGCGCATGACGCCGTCCTTAGCCCTTGCGGGGCGATGTGCCAGTAACCCCAGCGTAGCATCACCTCTGCCACCTGCTTGCACATCGGCAACCCGCAGTTGCCCGGGCTCGGTCAGCGGCCTAGAGTGGAGCGTACAGACTATGAGAACAGCATGACCAACCCCACCCTGCTCGACCCCAGAACCGCCCGCCTGCTGCCCTGGATAGTCGCCATCGCCTTCTTCATGCAGACGCTGGACGGCACTATCCTCAACACCGCATTACCGGCCATGGCCGCCGATCTCGGCGAAAATCCATTGCGCATGCAGTCGGTGGTGATCGCCTACATGCTCACCGTGGCCCTTCTGATCCCGGCCTCGGGCTGGATAGCCGACCGCTTCGGCACGCGGCGCATCTTCTTCGGCGCCATTGCCCTGTTCAGCCTCGGCTCGCTGCTCTGCGCGCTGTCGGAGTCGCTGAGCATGCTGATCGGTGCACGCGTCATCCAGGGCCTGGGCGGCGCACTGATGATGCCGGTCGGACGCCTGGTGGTGCTGCGCGCCTATCCGCGTTCGGAGCTGGTGCGGATCATGAGCTTCATTACCCTGCCCGGCCTGCTCGGCCCGCTGATCGGCCCGAGCCTCGGCGGCTGGCTGGTGGAGGTGGCCAGCTGGCACTGGATCTTCCTGATCAATCTGCCAGTGGGGCTGCTCGGTTGCTGGGCAGTATGGCGTCACATGCCCGACCTGCGCGGCCCCGAGCGCAGCCGCTTCGATACCGTCGGCTTTCTGCTGTTCGGCGCGGCGATGCTGCTGATCACCGTGGCGCTGGAAGGGCTCGGCGAACTGCACCTGCCGACCATGCGCGTGGTGCTGCTGTTGCTCGGCGGCATGGCCTGCCTGGCCGCCTACTGGCTGCGTGCCGGACGTATCGAACAGCCGCTGTTCTCACCTTCGCTGTTCCACACCCGCAGTTTCGCCGTGGGCATCATCGGCAACCTGTTCGCCCGCCTCGGCAGCGGCGCGCTGCCCTTCCTCACGCCGCTGCTGCTGCAATTGGCGATGGGCTATTCGCCGGCCCAGGCCGGCATGAGTCTGATTCCCCTGGCGCTGGCGGCCATGGCGGCCAAGCCGCTGGCCAGGCCGCTGATCGAGCGCCTCGGTTACCGCAACATCCTCACCAGCAACACCCTGCTGCTCGGCGCCCTGATCGCCAGTCTGGCCCTGGTCGATGCACAGACCTCGACCTTGCAGTTGATCATCCAGCTGAGCCTGATCGGCGCCTGCAACTCGCTGCAGTTCACCGCGATGAACACGGTAACGCTGATCGATCTGGACAACCGCGACGCCAGCAGCGGCAACAGCCTGCTGTCGGTGGTGGTGCAACTGGCGATGGGCCTTGGCGTTGCGGCGGCGGCGGCGCTGCTCAGCGGTTTCAGCCGCGAGCTGGGCGACAACGGCCATGTGCTGGAGGCGTTCCAGGCGACCTACCTTTGCGTTGGCCTGCTGTCGATGCTGGCGGCGGCGATCTTCCTGCAACTGGACACGAGAGATGGCCGTAGCGGGCGCAATATCGAGGTTTCAGCGGACGAATGAGCTGGCCTGCTACACTGCCGGCCTGTTTCTTCACCCCCGAGCTCTTGCCGTGACCGCTACTGCCTTCGCCAGCCTGCCCATATCTGCCGCCATGCAGGCCAATCTCGCCGCCATCGGCTATGCCGAGATGACGCCCATCCAGGCCGCCAGCCTGCCGCTGATTCTCAAGGGCCGCGACCTGATCGCCCAGGCCAAGACCGGCAGCGGCAAGACCGCAGCCTTCGGCATCGGCCTGCTGCACCCGCTCAACCCGCGCTACTTCGGCTGCCAGGCCATGGTGCTGTGCCCAACGCGCGAACTGGCCGATCAGGTGGCCAAGGAGATCCGTCGCCTGGCCCGCGCTGCCGACAACATCAAGGTGCTCACCCTCTGCGGCGGCGTACCCTTCGGCCCGCAGATCGGCTCGCTGGAGCACGGTGCACACGTTATCGTCGGTACGCCGGGACGCGTGCAGGAGCACCTGCGCAAGGGCACACTGAAAGTCGATGGGCTCAATACCCTGGTACTCGACGAAGCCGACCGCATGCTCGACATGGGCTTCATCGACAGCATCAGCGAAATCATCGAGCAGACCCCGGCACGCCGCCAGACCCTGCTGTTCTCCGCCACCTACCCGCCCGCCATCGAACAGCTTGCCGCGCGTTTTTTGCGTAGCCCGGAGCGGGTCGAAGTGGAGGCACAGCACGACGACGGGCAGATCGAGCAGCGCTTCTACGAAATAGCGCCGAGCCAGCGCCTGGAGGCGGTCAGCACCCTGCTGCGGCATTTCCGCAAACAACCGACCGTGGCCTTCTGCGCCACGCGCCAACAGTGTGACGAACTGGCCGCACAGCTGGAGGCCGAGAAGATTTCCGCCGCCGCCCTGCATGGCGATCTGGAACAGCGTGATCGCGATCAGATTCTCGCGCTGTTCGCCAATCGCAGCCTCAGCGTGCTGGTGGCCACCGACGTCGCAGCGCGCGGCCTGGACATCGCCGGGCTGGAAATGGTGATCAACGTCGAGCTGTCGCGTGATGCCGAGGTGCATATCCACCGCATCGGCCGCAGTGGTCGCGCTGGCGAGAAAGGCCTGGCACTCAGCCTGGTGGCGCCCGCTGAAGCCGGTCGTGCCCAAGCCATCGAAACCCTGCAGGGCAAGGAACTGGCCTGGTACCCGCTGCCTGCAGCCAAAGCGACGGGTGAGCCGCTGCTGCCGCCGATGCACACGATCTGCATCGGCGCCGGACGCAAGGACAAGCTACGCCCGGGCGATATCCTCGGTGCCCTGACCGGCGACGCCGGGCTGCCCGGTAGCCAGGTCGGCAAGATCGCCCTCTTCGACTACCAGGCCTATGTCGCAGTCGAACGCGACGTCGCCCGCCAGGCGCTACAGCGCCTCACCGAAGGCAAGATCAAAGGTAGAACGCTGCGTGTGCGTCTATTGTAAGGCTGATATAAAGAGTCAAACGGCCTGGGCCGGAGTCACCCATGCGCAATATTCTGGTCATTGAAGACAGCCCACTGGTACTGAAGATCCTCGAGCATCTGTTTCGTCAGGAAACCGATCTGGAGCCGATCTTCTGCGCGTCACTGGCAGAAGCGGAAGTCATGCTGGAGACCTCTGCGGCACTGTTCTTCGCTGCCATAGTCGACCTGCACCTGCCGGATGCGCCGGATGGCGAGAGCGTCGATCTGGTGATGCGCTATCACCTGCCATGCATCGTGCTCAGTGGCAGCTACAACGAACAGCGCCGCGACGAATTGCTGATGAAAGGCGTGGTCGACTACGTGCTCAAGGAGAGTCAGCACTCCTACGAGTACGCCTTCCGTCTGCTGCACCGGCTCGACCACAACAGCCATATCAAGATTCTCATCGCCGACGACTCCACGGCGCAGCGCCATTACATCCGCCATATCCTCGAGCCGCACCACTATCAGATCATCGAGGCCAGCGACGGCAAGGAGACCCTGCGCCAGCTGGGCGAGCACCCGGATATCGACCTGCTGGTGCTGGACCATGCCATGCCCGGTGTCAGCGGTTTCGAGCTGGTCAAGCTGCTGCGACAGAAGCTGCGCCTCAATGACCTGATCATCATCGGCGTATCCGCCGACCCGAAGGGGTCGCTCAGTGCGCAGTTCATCAAGCACGGTGCCGACGACTTCCTGCGCAAACCCTTCTGCCCTGAAGAGCTGAACTGCCGGGTAATGTCGACCCTGGAGCGACGCGACCTGTTGCGCGCATTGAAAAAGGCCGCGCAGTTCGATGCCCTGACAGGCCTGAACAACCGCCGCGCCTTCTACGAACAAGGCATGCAGATACTGCAGAAGGCGCAACGGGAAAGTCGTGAGGTCAGCGTGGCGATGCTCGATCTCGACCACTTCAAGCAGATCAACGACGGCTTCGGCCATGCCAGTGGCGACAGCGCCCTGGTGGTGTTCGCCCGGGCGATGAGCAATGCCTTCCCCGACATGCTGCTGGGCCGCCTGGGTGGTGAGGAATTTGCCCTGCTGACCCTGCATGGCGCAGATCATGTGGCTCAGGCACTGGATAAACTGCGCCGCCAGTGCGCCAGCTTGCACTATGCCGTCGGTGCGCCCGCGCTATCGTTCAGCGCGGGCCTCTATCAGGGTGAACCCGAGGATCTGGAAAGCCTCCTGCATGAAGCCGACATCCGTCTGTACCGGGCCAAGCAACAGGGGCGCGCCCGCACCGTACTGGCCTGATCAGGGGCTGTGGCGCTGCAGCGTCGCGGCATAACTGCCGTCGTCGCTCATGGCCTGAATCGCCGCATCGAAACGCCTGGCAATGTCGCGATGCTGCGCATGGCTACGGCGTATCAGGATATGCAGGCCGTTCTCGCTCAAGGGCTGCGGCAGGAACTCCAGTTCATCGCGGATGCCGCTCAGCGTGCGCCCCAGTAAGTAGCGCGCGACCAGCTCGTCCTCCAGCGCCAGCTGCACGCGCCCGGCATGCAGCATTCGCGCGGCGATCTCGAAACTGCCGACACCAACCTTGAGCAGCTGCGGATCGCTGTCGAACTCCCTGGAATAGGCATAGCCCCTGACCACCGCGATGCTGTGCGAGTAGAGATCGGCCAGGGTCTCGAACTGAATGTCGCTCCCCTTGCGCCGCATGAAGCGAATGCGGTTGACCAGATAGGGCTGGGAGAAATAGCCGTACTCGGTGCGATCGGCGCTGTACCAGGCGTTGATCAGAACATCGTAATCGCCGCGCTTGAGCCCCAGCACCGCACGCTCCCAGGGCACCTCCACATAGCTGGTGGTGTAGCCGGCACGGGCCAGTGCCTGCTCAACCAGATCACTGGCCAGACCTTTGCCGGGTAGCCGTTGATCATTGAACGGCGGCCAGGGGTCGGCCACCAGGCGCAACAGCTCAGCCGAGGTCAGTGCCGGCGACAGCAACAAGAGCAATAACCAGGCACGCACTGCGAGCATGGGTGGCAGTCCATCCGAAATGATCAGTTCTAGTGATAGCAGGCGCAACGCCACTCGTCACTGTCTCAAATTTGAAACATACAGGCGCACGCTCTACACAGCGCTACCCACGCACTGGCAGAGACGGCGGCCCAGAGCGGCTTCGGGTAAACTTCAGCGGTTTTCGCGCAGCGCTGGCTGCGTCAGCGATTCACCTGAGGACATTTCGTGTTGCAAACCGACGTACTGATCATCGGCGCAGGCGCCGCCGGCCTCATGTGCGCTGCCACTGCCGCAGCCCGCGGCCGCCGCGTGCTGGTGCTCGACCATGCCAACAAGGCCGGCAAGAAAATCCTCATGTCCGGTGGTGGCCGCTGCAACTTCACCAACCTGTACTGCGAGCCGAACAACTTCCTCTCCGGCAACCCGCACTTCTGCAAGTCCGCCCTGGCGCGCTTCACCCAGTGGGACTTCATCGGCCTGGTGGCCAAGCACGGCGTGCCCTACCACGAGAAGAAGCTTGGCCAGCTGTTCTGTGACAACAAGTCCAGCGACATCCTCGAACTGTTGCTGGCCGAATGTGCCGAGGCCGGCGCAGAGATTCGCCTGGAGACGGCGGTACACCGCATCGAGAAAACCGAAGGCGGTTTCCTGCTACAAAGCGACCTCGGCGAAGTGGCCTGCCAGTCACTGGTGATCGCCAGTGGCGGGCTGTCGATTCCGACCCTCGGCGCCACCGGTTTCGGTTATCAGGTGGCCAGGCAATTCGGTCACGAGTTGCTGCCGACCCGCGCCGGGCTGGTACCTTTCACCCTCACCGATCCGCAGCTCAAGACGCTGTGCACGGAGCTTTCCGGCACCTCGGTGGAGGACTGCCGGGTGAGTTGCAATGGCCAGAGTTTCGTCGAGAACATACTCTTCACCCACCGTGGCCTGTCCGGCCCGGCGATCCTGCAGATCTCGTCCTACTGGCTACCGGGCGATACCGTGCATATCGACCTGCTGCCGCATATCGATCTGCCCGAATGGCTGGCCACCCAGCAGCGCGAGCGTGGCAACAGCGAGCTGAAAACCCTGCTGGCCGAGCTGTTCACCAAGAAGATGGCGACCCTGCTGGTCGACAGCTGGTTCAGCAACAAACCGCTCAAGCAGTACACCCCCGGCGAGCTCAAGGCGATTGCCGAGCGCCTGTCAGACTGGCAATTGGTCCCGGCTGGCACCGAAGGCTACCGCACAGCGGAAGTGACCCTGGGCGGGGTGAATACCGACGAGGTGTCATCCAAGACGCTGGAATCGCTCAAGGTGCCTGGCCTGTATTTCATCGGCGAAGTGCTCGACGTCACCGGCCACCTGGGCGGCTTCAACTTCCAGTGGGCCTGGGCTTCGGGCTACGCCGCCGCGCAATACGTCTGAGGCTGAAATATTGCGCCCCATTTGACGGCGCAGCGGGAACTGCCGATGCAGCGCAGACTCTGCTATGAACGGCAGACTCGAAGCTGCGCATAACAGGGACGGTACCGCCTCATGACGCTCGAACAAGGCCTGATTTTCGTCATTCTCGTTGCCAGCATGGGTTCGTTCATCTGGGGCCGCTGGCGCCATGACGTGGTAGCGCTGGGCGCGCTGCTGACCTGCGTGATCGTTGGACTGGTACCCGAGCGCGAAGCCTTTGCAGGCTTCGGTCACCCAGCGGTAATCACCGTTGCCTGCGTGCTGGTACTCAGCCATGGCTTGCAGCGCACGGGGGCAGTCAGCCGACTGGCCCAACGACTGCTGCCCAGCGGCGCTGGCGTGCTGCTGTCCATCGCCGCATTGACCAGCCTGGGCGCGCTGCTTTCGGCATTCATGAACAACGTCGGCGCCCTCGCCCTGCTGATGCCCATCGCCCTACAGATTTCTGCACGCCTGGAATTGCCGCCGGGGCGCGTGCTGATGCCGCTTGCCTTCGGCACCATCCTCGGCGGCATGACCACACTGATCGGCACCCCGCCGAACCTGATCGTCTCCAGCTTTCGCGCCCAGAATGGCAGCGGTCCCTTCGCCATGTTCGATTTCAGCCCGGTTGGTGTCGCCGTGGCAGTGGCCGGCGTGCTGTTCATCACCCTGCTTGGCTGGCGCCTGGTGCCCAAGCGCGAAGTAGGCAACGCCGCCAGCTTCGACACCGGCCATTACCTGACCGAGGCGCGAGTCAAGGAAGGCGGCAAGGCCCAGGGCAAGACCCTGCGCGAGATCGAACAGTTGCTCGACGAGGCCGACGCCCAGGTGGTGGCCATGGTGCGCAACAAGCTGCGCCTGACTGCGCCCAACCCTCGGCGCGTACTGCAGGCCGACGACGTACTGGTGATCGAAGCGGAACCGGAGGAGCTGGGCGAGGTGCTCGGCCAGCTGGACCTGTTGCTGGAGGCCGAGCGCGAAGCCGAGGAAGCCGAGCAGCAGCAGGCCAAGGACGGCGAAGCAGACAAGAAAGCCAGCAACGGTGAAGACCGTGCCATGCAGGAACTGCTGGTCAAGCCCGACTCGTCACTGATTGGCCGTTCTGCCAGCAGCACACGTTTGCGCAGCCGCTATTCCATCAACCTGCTGGCCATTTCCAGGCAGAGCCATCGCTCGATCAAGCGTCTGCGCTCGACCCTGATCCAGGGCGGTGACGTGTTGCTGATGCAGGGCAGCGCCGAGGATATCGGCGAGTTCGCCAGCGACTATGACTGCGTACCGTTGGCCGCACGCGCCATCAACATTCCCGATCCACGACAGGCCAACCTCGCGCTCGGCATCATGCTGCTGGCCATCGCTGCCGCCGCCTTCGGCCTGCTCTCGGCTGCGATTGCCTTCGCCAGCGGTGTACTGGCCTACATGCTGCTGCGTCTGGTGCCGCTGCGCGCCGTCTACGAGTCCATCGACTGGCCGGTGATCGTGTTGCTCGGGGCTTTGATGCCGGTGGCCGGTGCGATGTCCGCCACAGGCGCAGCCGATCTGCTGGCACGCCTGCTGATGGAGAACCTGGCACAGGGCAACGCCATCATCACCCTGACCCTGTTGCTGGTGGTGACCATGACCCTGTCGGATTTCATGAACAACGCGGCGACGGCTGCGGTGATGTGCCCCATCGCGCTGAGCGCCGCCAGCCAGCTCGGCGTCAGCCCGGACTCGCTGCTGATGGCCGTGGCTATCGGCGCCTCCTGCTCGTTCCTCACGCCCATTGGCCACCAGAACAACACCCTGATCCTCAGCCCCGGTGGTTTCCGTTTTGGCGACTACTGGCGCCTGGGCCTGCCACTGGAAATCCTCGTGGTGCTGATCAGTGTGCCCATGCTGCTGTGGATCTGGCCGTTGTAATCATCCACTCAAGCGCTCGGGGTGATGCCGAGCACCACGTCGAAGCGGGCGATCTGCTCGTCGGCCTGCCCGCTTACCGGCACGAAGGGCACGACCAGCAGTTCGCGCAAGCGTGGCTCGCGGATCGCGTTGAGCAGACCATCGCGCTGATTGAGCGGCTCGCCGTGGACGTAGCACTGAGTCGTGAAACGCGGCATACCAGGCAGGGTCACCGCCAGATGGATATGCGGGGTGCGGCCGGGATAGGGCACCGGGCGGATAGTGCGAAAGCGATAGCGCCCATCGGCTGCGGTGGTGAAACGGCCATAACCCTGGAATCCGGGATCGAGCCTCTGGCGGTCACCGCCGCGACTGTGCAGGTAGATACCGTTGACATCCACTTGCCAGATTTCCACCCGCGCCCCCGCCAGTGGTCGACCACCCGCATCGAGGATCGAGCCGTGCAGTTGCACGCGAATCCCGCGCGCCTCTGCGGCCTGGCCGTCGACTCGCACCAGGTCGTTGTCGTTATCCAGCGGTAGTTGGTCGGGGTAGAAGGGGCCAAGCGTCTGCCGTGGCGTCAGCAGGCGCTCGGCCAGCGCCAGTGCCGGGCTGGCCAGCAAAGCGCCGCCAGCGGCGAAGAGGAGATGACGACGGCTGGACATGGTCTTTCCTCCGTAGCGCGCAGCCTGGGTGGCCCTATGACAGATGTTCCAGCACCCCGGCAGCCGATTGAAAGGGCAGACCGTGGGCCTCGGCCACGCTACCGCAGGTGATCGCGCCCCTGGCCACGTTGAGCCCGTTCAGCAGATGCACGTCATCCTGCAAGGCGCGGCGTGTGCCCTTCTGGGCGAGCGCCACGACGAAAGGCAGGGTCGCGTTGTTCAGGGCCAGGGTCGAGGTACGTGCCACCGCGCCGGGCATGTTGGCCACGCAATAGTGCACCACATCATCGACCACATAGGTGGGCTCGGCATGGGTCGTGGCGCGTGAGGTTTCGGCGCACCCACCCTGGTCGATGGCGACATCCACCAACACTGCACCGGGCTTCATCTGCCGCACCATCTCCGCTGTGATCAGCCTGGGCGCGGCAGCCCCGGGAATCAGCACCCCGCCAATCACCAGGTCGGCCGCCAGCACCTGTTCGCGCACCGCCGCGCGAGTGGAGTAGAGCGTGGTGATGCGATTGCCGTACTGGGCATCGAGCCGGCGCAGCGCGTCGACGCTCTTGTCCAGCACCGTGACATCGGCGCCCAGGCCGACCGCCATGGCCAGGGCATGACTGCCGACCACGCCGCCACCGAGAATCGCCACCTTGCCCGGCGCCACACCGGGTACGCCACCCAGCAATACACCACGCCCGCCACGGGCCTTTTCCAGGCAGCCGGCACCGGCCTGGATCGACATGCGTCCGGCCACTTCCGACATCGGCGCCAGCAACGGCAGCCGGCCCTGTGCATCGGTCACCGTTTCATAGGCGATGCAGGTGGCACCGCCGGCCATCAGTTCTTCAGTCTGTGCGCGATCCGGCGCCAGGTGCAGGTAGGTGAACAGCGTGTGATGGGCGCGCAACCGGGCGCGTTCCACCGCCAGAGGCTCCTTGACCTTGACGATCAACTGCCCCTGCTGGAATACCTCGGACGAATTACGGGCGATCTGCGCGCCCGCCTCGAGGTAATCCTCGTCGGCGAACCCGACGGCGGCACCGGCATGGGTTTCGATCCAGACCTCATGGCCGAGTGCCGTCAGCTCGGCCACCGACTGCGGCGTGAGGCCGACTCGGTACTCGTGGTTCTTGATTTCCTTGGGTACGCCGATTCGCATAACCATCTCCAACCATTGCGGGCCAACAGTTGCAGTCTAGGAAAGCGTGAGCCAGCTCACTGGAAAATCCACGAGAAATTTCGTCCGTCCGTCACTGCCCGAATAGCAGCCGCCGCGCCTCGGCGGTGAGCAGAGCCTGCGGATCGGCGTTCACCTGTTCTACCAGCGCATAGGCACGCTGCACGGCAGGGCGTGCATCGATGCGTTCGAGCCAGGCGGCCATGTTGGGGAAATCCTCCAGTTTCTGTTGCTGCATCTTCCACAGCTTGGCCCAGGGGTAGATGGCCATGTCGGCGATGGAGTAGTCGCCCGCTACGTAGTCGCGACCGGCCAGTTGATGGTCGAGCACGCCGTAGAGGCGCGCGGTTTCCTTCACATAGCGGTCGATGGCGTAAGGAATCGGCTCCGGCGCGTAGCGCACGAAGTGGTGGTTCTGCCCCGCCATCGGCCCAACGCCGCCCATCTGCCAGTACAGCCATTGCAGCACGGTGAAACGCGCGCGTGTCTCGCGCGGCAGGAACTGCCCGCTCTTGTCGGCCAGGTATTCGAGAATCGCCCCGGACTCGAACAGGGCGATAGGCTCACCGCCATCGGCCGGCGCATGATCGACGATGGCTGGAATACGGTTGTTCGGTGCGATCTTGAGAAACTCGGGAGCGAACTGCTCGCCCTGGCCGATATGCACCGGAACGATACGGTAGTCCAGCCCGGCTTCCTCGAGAAAGATGCTGACCTTGTGGCCGTTGGGCGTGGTCCAGTAGTACAGGTCTATCATGGGTTTTCCTCCACGTGGATCGCGGCCCGCTTGACCGGGCCGTGAGTCGCTTCGTACGTCTGCAGGATGCGCGCGAACCAGGCGCCCAGCGCCGAATCGTCGGCCCAGGGTTGCGCGCCCAGGCACCAGGCCCAGAGCAGCATGCCGGCCAGCAGGTAGTCACAGCCTCCAGGAGCCTGGCCGTCGAGGAAGGGGTGTTCGCGCAGCCACATTTCCAGCGGCGCCACGTCTTCACGAAACAGTCGCTCACCACCCTGCGGATCGGCGAACGCCTCCAGATTCATGCCCAGCGCCTTCTCCCGGCTACTGCGGAAATACTCACGGTCGGCCGGGTCGATCACCTGCCAGACGCGCGGGATCAGCATCTTCAACAGCGGCACACGCACCATATGAAAGCTCAGGCGCTCGACCAGACGGGCGCGCTCGGCAGCCAGCGCATCACCGAGCAAGGGCTGCTGCGGATAACGCTGATCCAGGTAAGCGAAGATCGCCAGGCTGTCATGCACCGTTTCACCCTCGTCGGTCAGCACCGGCACCAGCTTCTGCCCGGAAAAGGCGATCATCTCCTTGTCGGTGAAGCGTATCGGCCGGCTCTGCCAGTCCAGCCCCTTGTGCGCCAACGCCAGGCGTACGCGCCAGCAGTAGGGCGAAAACACCAGCTCAGGATCGGCGCCGCATAACTCGAACAACTCCCGCATATCACCCCCATTAAAAACCAATCAGTCCAAAATCAACCGAGCAAAAACCGGCACAGGATTGCTCAGGTGCAGTCCAGGCTGGCCATCACCACGGTAACGGTGGCGCGGATCGAATCCGCCGGCACCGCAGATTTCACCTGGGTACGCAACCCACTCATCACACATTGCAGATAACTGGCGCGAGCCGCGAGGTCCTGAGCGTTACTCAGCTCGCCGCAGGCCACGGCGCGCTCGAGCGCCTGCTCGAAGACCTGGCAGATACCTGCCGTGGCTCGTTGCAGAACCGGCACCAGCGCCGGCTCCGACAGGGAAAATTCATTGGCGACGTTGACCAGCATGCAGCCACGCGGTACGCCGTCCTGGCCATCGTCTTCGAGCACGCTGAGCAGGCGCTCGCGGATGAAAGCGAGCGGCGAGGTGCTGGCAGCAAGCTGTTCCAGCAACAAGGCACGGCGCTGCGCTACGTAGCGGCTGAAGGCAGCGACGAACCAGGCCTGCTTGCTCGGGTAAGTCTGATACAGGCTGCTCTTGGACAGCCCGGTGGCCGCCTGCAGGTCCTGCAGCGACGCGGCTTCATAACCGCGTTGCCAGAACAGCTGCATGGCGTTTTCCAGGGCCCGGTCCGGGCAGAAGCTCTTGGGGCGTCCACGTGTCGTCATGCACGCAATTTAGAACCGATCAGTTCTAAATTCAAGCCTTGGGCTCCTTCAGATCGACAATGCCGCGCAACAACTCCACCGGTAGCGGAAAGACGATGGTCGAGCTCTTGTCACTGGCGATATTGCTCAGCGTCTGCATGTAGCGCAGCTGCATGGCGCCTGACTGGCGGCCAAGTATTTCGGCCGCCTGCATGAGTTTTTCCGAGGCCTGCAACTCACCTTCGGCATGGATCACCTTGGCCCTTCGCTCGCGCTCGGCTTCAGCCTGCCTGGCGATGGCGCGGATCATGGATTCGTCGAGATCGACATGCTTGATCTCGACATTGGCCACCTTGATGCCCCAGGCGTCGGTTTGTGCATCGAGCACCTGCTGGATGTCGACGTTGAGTCGCTCACGCTCGGCAAGCATCTCGTCCAGCTCATGCTTGCCGAGCACTGCACGCAAGGTGGTCTGCGCCAGCTGGCTGGTGGCGACGTGGTAATCCTCGACCTGGATGATCGCCTTCTGCGGGTCCAGCACGCGGAAGTAGACGACTGCGTTGACCTTTACCGAGACGTTGTCGCGGGAGATCACATCCTGGGTCGGAACGTCCAGCACAATAGTGCGCAGGTCAACCCGCACCATCTGTTGCAGCCCAGGGATGACCAGCACCAGGCCTGGCCCCTTGACCCGCCAGAAACGGCCGAGCTGGAACACCACGCCACGTTCGTATTCGCGCAGGATGCGAAATGCCGTGGCAAGTAATGCCAGGACGATGATTACCAACGAAAGAAAACTCAGTTCGAAGCCCATCAGTGACCTCCTTGGGGCGGTGATTCATCCACCGCGCTGACCCGTAGATGCACGCCTTCGCGCGCCATGACGCGTACCTGCTGCCCAGGCCTTAACGCAGAGGCGCCCTGCACCTGCCAACGTTCGCCCTGCAGCGCCACCCAACCGGCGCGCGGATCGTCGTCGCGCACTTCGGTTATGGCCACCAGGCTGCCGACCAGACCGCTGTCACCGGCCACCTGCTGACGCCGCCTGGCCCGAAGTGCCATACCGACTATGGCCAGGATCAGCGCGGCACTGATCAGCGCGAGGGTGAAGATCAGCGCCAGCGGGATACCGAAGCCCGGCACGTCGGTGTCGATCAGGATCAACCCGCCGAAGACGAACGCAACCACCCCGCCGATACCGAGCACACCGAAGCTGGGCAAGAATGCCTCGGCGGTGATGAAGGCAATACCGAGCAGGATCAACGCGACCCCGGCGTAGTTCACCGGCAACAGCTGCAGGGCATAGAGCGCGAGCACCAGGCTGATGCCACCGAGCACACCGCCGACGCCGCTGCCTGGATTGGAAAACTCGAAGAACAGGCCGTAGACACCGATCATCATCAGGATCAGCGCCACGCTGGGGTTGGTGATCACCGCCAGCAGCCGGGTGCGCCAGTCCGGCGCATGGCTGATCAGCGGCGCACCGGCGGTGGCCAGGGTGACTTCGACGCCTGCGGCCTGCAGGGTCTTGCCGTCCAGCTGGCGCAGCAGGTCGCTCAGGTCACTGGCCAGATAGTCGATCACCTTCTGCTCCAGCGCCTCCTCGGCGGACAGACTGACAGCCTCGCGCACCGCCTGTTCGGCCCAATCGGCATTGCGCCCGCGCATATTCGCCAGACCGCGGATGTAGGCGGCCGCATCGTTGACCTGCTTGGCGGTCATGGCATCGGCCGGCATCTTGTCGGCTTCGCCCTTCTTCTGCGTGTTCTCCTTATCCTCGCCCGTCGGTTTGCTCGGCGCCCCCGGCATGCCAATGGCCACCGGCGTGGCTGCGCCGAGATTGGTACCCGGCGCCATGGCGGCGACATGACTGGCGTAGAGGATATAGGTGCCGGCGCTGGCTGCCCTCGCGCCACCCGGGGCAACATAGCTGGCCACCGGAATCGGGCTGGCGAGAATCGCCTTGATGATGGCGCGCATGGAGGTATCCAGGCCGCCCGGCGTGTCGATTTCGATCACCACCAGTTGCGCACCCTCGTCCACCGCCTTGGCCAAGCCGCGCACCAGGTAGTCGGCACTGGCCGGGCCGATCACCCCGTCCACCTGCAGCTGCACCACCGCGCCCGGCGCCGCACTCACCCCCACCGAACCGCAGAGGATCAGGGCACACAGACACAGACGCAACCAGCCAGGAAACACGTTCGACTCCCAGGCCCCGCGGTGATACCAGGCAGCTGGCGGAGGGCCTCTGTTGAGCATAGTTCATGCCTCCAGCGGCTCCCGCGACAGGACCGGCGGATGTGCTACAGGGGATGTACGGGTGCGCCAGCAGTTGCTCGCCGTAGAAGCAGACTTATCCGCGAGACGGACGACGAAACTGCGCAAGTCGCCAGACCAAACAGATTGCCGGCAGACAGATACCCAGTGACTGGCCAGTTCCGGTAGGCTGCTCAGATCGTTTCCGACCAGACTTCCTATGCCCCGCCCTCGCCTTCGTCAATCACTGCGCCGCCTCTGGGCGCTGGACAAGTTCAGCGCCAGCCTGCGGGTATTCATCGCCCTGGCCGGAGCCCTGGCGCTATGCGGGTGGCAGGGCTGGATGCATGGGCTGATCCCACTGTTTCTCGGCATCATCGCCAGCGCCCTGACCGAGACCGACGACAGCTGGCAAGGCCGCCTCGGCGCGGTGCTGGTCACCCTGGCCTGCTTCAGCGCGGCGGCCTATGCGGTGGAATTTCTCTTTCCCTATCCCTGGTTGTTCGTCATCGCCCTGGCCTTTTCCGCCTTTTGTCTGACCATGCTCGGCGCACTCGGTGAACGCTTCGCCACTCTGGGTTCCGGCACCCTGATCCTCGCGGTGTACAGCATGATCGGCGTCGAGCAGCGCGGCGGTGTCGCCGGCCTGTGGCTGGAACCGTTGCTGCTGGTGGCTGGTGCCGCCTGGTACGGCCTGCTGTCGGTGATCTGGCATGGCCTGTTCGCCCATCAGCCGGTTCAGCTCGCCCTGGCCCGACTGTTTCGCGAACTGGGCAAGTACCTCAAGCTCAAGGCAGCGCTGTTCGAACCCGTGCGCCAGCTGGATGTGGAGCAACGCCGTCTGGAGTTGGCCCAGCAGAATGGCCGCGTCGTCTCCGCACTCAACGCGGCCAAGGAGATCATCCTGCACCGGGTCGGAGGCGGTCGCCCAGGCCCCAAGGTCAATCGTTATCTGAAGCTGTACTTCCTTGCCCAGGACATCCACGAGCGCGCCAGCTCGTCGCACTACCCTTACAACGAACTGGCCGAAGCCTTCTTCCACAGCGATGTGCTGTTTCGCTGCCAGCGCCTGCTGCGCCTGCACGGCGAAGCCTGCCAGCGCCTGGGCAGTGCCATCGAGTTGCGCCAGCCGTTCGAATACCGCGAGCTGTGCAGCCAGGCCCTGGAAGACCTGCATGCCTCCCTCGACCACCTGCACCTGCAAAGCAACCCGGCCTGGCGCCGCCTGCTGCGCTCGCTCGGCGCACTGGCCGGCAACCTCGCCAGCCTCGACCTGCTGCTCGGCAGTGCCAGCAACCCCGAGGCCCTGGCCGATGAGCAGGACAGCAGCCTGCTGGATCGCGAACCGCATTCGTTGCGCGAGGTCATCGAGCGTATCGGCCAGCAACTGACCCCCACCTCGCTGCTGTTTCGCCACTCGCTGCGCCTGTCCATTGCTCTGGCTGCCGGTTATGGCCTGCTGCACCTGATTCATCCGACCCAGGGCTACTGGATTCTGCTGACCACCCTGTTCGTCTGCCAGCCGAACTACGGCGCCACGCGTCTAAAGCTGGTGCAGCGCATCGTCGGCACCCTGATTGGCTTGGGGTTAGGCTGGGCATTGATCGATCTGTTCCCCGACCCACGCATCCAGGCCCTGTTCGCCGTGGTCGCCGGCGTCGCCTTCTTCGCCACACGCAGCACACGCTACACCCTGGCCACGGCGGCGATCACCCTGCTGGTGCTGTTCTGCTTCAACCAGATCGGCGATGGCTACGGCCTGTTCCTGCCGCGCCTGGTCGACACCCTGCTCGGCGGCATGCTGGCCGGGCTGGCGGTGTTCCTGATCCTGCCGGACTGGCAGGGCCGTCGCCTGGGGCGCATGTTGGCCAACACGCTGAGCTGCAACAGCGCCTACCTGCGGCAGATCATCGCCCAGTACGCACACGGCAAGCGTGACGACCTCGGCTACCGCCTGGCTCGACGTAACGCGCACAACGCCGATGCAGCGCTGTCCACCACACTCGGCAACATGCTGATGGAGCCAGGGTACTTCCGTAAGGACGCCGACCTCGGTTTTCGCTTCCTGGTGCTGTCGCACACCCTGCTCAGTTACCTCTCCGGGCTCGGCGCCCATCGTGGCGAGCAGTTGCCGCAGACGGCCCAGGCACAATTATTGGAACAGGCCGAAGCGCTGGCGAGCAGCCTCGATGATATCGCCACCGGCCTGCGCGGCGAGCAGCCGTTGGCCATTCACAGCGACGAGGAACAGGCACTGGCGCAGAGCCTGGAGCAGATCACCGACGACGTCGACGAGCGCCAGCGCCTGGTGCAGACGCAACTGGCGCTGATCTGCCGCCAGCTCGCCCCCCTGCGCACGCTGGCCGCGCATCTGCAGAAGGATCGCCACTAGCAGGCTCACGGGGCTTTCTGCCACTATCTGACGACGCCTAGTCCCCAGGCCTTGCCCATGCCAGCCAACCGACACACCACCCTCACCTACCTGGCCTCGCTGCGGGGTCTGCTGCTGGTGTGCAGCCTGCTGTTGGCGTGCCAGGTCACTCTCGCCAGCACGCGCCTGGACGACAGCAGCGCAGCACAGGATCTCTATGGACGGGTCGACTTTCTCGTCGATCCCCAGAGCACGCTGAGCCTGGACGACGTTCGTGCTGTCGACGCCCCTTTCCAGCCCTCGATGAACCGTCGTGACCTCAGCTTCGGCTATGTGCCGGGGGTGATCTGGCTGCGCCTGGCGCTGCAATCGGATGCCCAGCAACCACGCGTCTGGCGACTGGAGCTGAATTACGCCTCGCTGGACGAGGTGCGACTTTACGACATCGGCGCCGATGGCGTGCGCGAGTCGCGCAGCGGCGACACCGTGCCCTACGCGCAGCGCAGCGTCGGCCATCGCAACCCGGTATTCGAGATCGCGCTGCAGCCCGGCGAGCAACGCACGCTGTACCTGCGCGTCGACTCGCGCGGCAGCATGACCCTCAGCGGCACCCTGATGCCTGCGCGCGATTTCGAGCAGCACAGTCAGAATGGTTATCTGGTGCATGCCATCTACTTCGGCGTACTGATCGCACTGGGGCTGTACAACCTGCTACTGTTTCTCGCCCTGCGCGAACGGCCTTTCCTCAACTATGTGTTGTTCATGTTCGCCTTCGCCCTCAGCGTGCTCTCGCTCAATGGTCTTGGTGCGCAGTATTTGTGGTCCGAAGCTGCGCCCTGGAGCAACCGCATGCTGCCGGTCAGCCTGACGTCGGCGGCGCTGCTGTCGGTGGTTTTTGCGCGCAGCTTTCTCGATACCCGCCAGTGGCTGCCGCGCTGGGACAAGGGCCTGCTGATGCTGTCCATCGCCATCGGCATGGCCGTCTTGGCCAGTGTGCTGCTGCCGCTGCAGCGCGCGCTGCAGCTGATGTCGCTGACCGGCCTGATCGCCACCCTGACACTACTGCTCACCAGCTTCGTCTGCGTTGGCTACCGGGTGCCCGGCGCCCGCCTGTTCGCCCTGGCCTGGTTGATGCTGCTGACCGGCGCGGTGCTGCTGGCGTTGCGCAACTTTGCCCTGATTCCGTCGAATTTCCTTACTCTGTACGCCATGCAGATCGGCTCGGGGCTGGAGATGATCCTGCTGTCCTTTGCGCTGGCCGCACGTTTCAACGAACTCAAGCGCCAGCGCGAGGCCGCGCTGCAGCTCAACGAACAGATCCTCGCCAAGCGCGTCACCGAACGCACCCAGGCCCTGGAACAGGCCAATCAGCGCCTCAGTGAGCTGGCCCTGCAGGACCCACTGACCGGCCTAGCCAACCGTACCGCCCTGCAGCAACATCTGGAGCAGGCACTGGCGCGCAGCCTGCGGCGCAACGAACTACTGGCCGTGATGCTGATCGACCTGGACGGCTTCAAGCCGATCAACGACCAGCATGGCCATGGCTATGGCGACCTGGTACTGGCCGAAATAGCGCGGCGCCTGCGGCAGTACGTGCGCGATACCGATCTGCCTGCCCGCCTCGGCGGTGACGAGTTCGTGGTGATCTGCGAGAGCGTGCAATCAGCCGAACATGCGCATGACCTGGCCAAGCGCCTGCTGGAAGGACTGGACACGCCGATGCATCTGGAAGATCGTGCCGTGCGCGTCGGCGCCAGCATCGGCATCGCCCTGAGCCGCGGCGCCGACGATGCCACCCAGCTGATTCGTCTGGCTGATGCCGCCATGTACCGAGCCAAGGCCGAAGGTCGCAACCGCGTACAACTGGCCACCCAATAGCTTTGAAGAGGGGGCCGCCGTCCCTTTCACCAACCCGAATCCGAAAACGCACCATGAACAAGAATCTGCTGCTGCAAGACGTGCTCACCCATCTGCAGACCGACCTCGAACAGGCCAGCCTCGCAGCCCTGAGCGCCCACGAAGCGGCTACCCACGAAGAGAACGTCGCCGAGAACAAGTACGACACCCTGGGCCTGGAGGCCGCCTACCTGGCCAGTGGGCAGGCGCGTCGCGTCGAAGAGCTGCGCCAGACCCTGATCACCTGGCGCCAGTTGCGCCCGCGCCCCTTCGATATCGAGCAGGGCATCCAGCTCGGCGCGCTGGTGCAACTTGCGACCGAGGATGGTCACGAACACTGGCTGTTTCTTGGCCCCCCAGGTGCCAGCATGAAACTGCAACTGGCCGACCAGACCATCCAGGTGCTCGGCCATACCGCACCGCTCGGGAAGTTGCTGCTCGGCAAGAAGCCCGGCGACGAGATAAGCCTGCCAGTAGGGAGCCGCCAACAGGTTTTCGAGGTGCTGACAGCCGCGTAAACGGAACTATCTGGGCTAGGGTTGGTAATGAGCGATGAACACCACGCCTTGCGAGAGCCCATACCATGGAAAACCCGACCCACAGCCTGCCAGCCCTGTTCAAGCAGCTCGGCCTGCCTGACGATGCGGCCAGCATCAGCGCCTTCATCAGTACCCACTCGCCGCTGCCAGCCACTTGCTCGCTGGCCGATGCGCCGTTCTGGAGCCCGGCGCAGGCCGCGCTGCTACGCGAGGAAATTCTCGAAGACGCCGACTGGGCCGAGGTAGTCGATCAGCTTAACCTGCGCCTGCACAGCTAACATCCAGGGTGCGCCAAGAAAGTGTTTCAGCGGTGCGCACGGCGCACCCTACGATGGAGCCAGCCGCCCCTATGGCTCAGCCTGTGCCGGTCATTTCGCGCCAGGTCAGGTACATGCGCAGGTCGAACTCGATCTGCGCATAGCCCGGCAACATGTGATCGCACAGCTTGTAGAAAGCCTTGTTGTGATCGGCCTCCTTCAGGTGCGCCAGTTCATGCACCACGATCATCTGCAAGAAGGCCGGCGCCGCGTCGCGAAACAGCGAGGCGACGCGAATCTCCTTCTTAGCCTTGAGCTTGCCGCCCTGCACCCGCGAGATCGCCGTGTGCAGGCCGAGGGCGCGGTGGGTGAGGTCGAGGCGATTGTCGTAGAGCACCTTGTCGATGGCCGGTGCGTTCTTCAGGTGCTCCTGCTTGAGCGCCATCACGTAGCCGTAAAGCGCCTTGTCGCTCTGCACCTCATGCCGGCCCGGATAGCGCTGCGCCAGGTAGTCGCCCAGCCGGTCATCGGCGATCAGTTGGCGAACCTGCTGCTGCAAGGCAACCGGATAACCCTGTAGATACTTCAACGATAAGATTCCAGATACATCAGGACCGCCAGTGTAACGGATGCCGCATTACTCGCTGGGCACCACACGCAGTAGGCGCCCCTCTGGGTTATCGGTGAGCAGATAAAGCGCGCCGTCCGGCCCGCTGCGCACATCGCGAATGCGCTCGCCCAGCTCCTCGAAGAGGATTTCCTCGCCGGCCAGCATGCCGTCGCGCACGCGAATGCGTCGTACGCTGCGCTCGGCCAGGGTGGCGGCGAACAAGTCGCCCTGCCACTCGGGGAAACGCTCGCCGCGATACAGGGTCAGGCTCGACGGCGCCACCGAGGGTGTCCAGTGCAGCAATGGCGAGGTCAACCCCGGCAGCTCGGTGTAGGGGCTAACGCGCGCACCGGTGTAATCGATACCGAAGGTCGCCAGCGGCCAGCCGTAGTTGTTGCCGGCCTCGATCAGGTTGAGCTCGTCCCCTCCGCGCGGGCCGTGCTCGTGGCTATACAGCCGGTTGTGCTCGGCGTCGTAGAAGATGCCCTGGACGTTGCGGTGGCCGAGGCTGTAGATCTCCGGCGCAGCGCCTTCCTGCCCCACCAGCGGGTTGTCCTGCGGCACGCTGCCGTCGCGGTTCAGGCGCACGATCTTGCCCAGGTGGTTGGTCGGGTTCTGCGCCTGCTCGCGCCAGTCGAAGCCGTCGCCCAGAGTCAGCACCAGGGTCTTGTCGGCGAGAAAGGCGATACGCCCGCCGTAATGCGCGGCGCCAGCCTTGAGCGGCTGGGCGGTGAACAACACTTCGAAGTCGTGCAGCTCGTCATCCACCAGGCGGGCGCGAGCCAGACGCGTGTTGTTGGCCTCCAGCGAGCCGTGCGCATAGGTCAGGTACAGCCAGCGGTTGTCGCTGTAGTCGGGATCCAGCGCCACTTCCATCAACCCGGCCTGGGCAGCGATGAAGGCTTCGGGCAAACCCGCCACCGGCTCGGGATCGACACTGCCGTCGGCTTCGATGATGCGCAGCCGCCCGACACGTTCGGTAACCAGCATGCGCCCGTCCGGCAGGAAAGCCACGGCCCAAGGGTTCTCCAGGCCTTCGCTGAAGACTTCGACGCGGTAGTCCTGGGCCAGCAGCGGCGTGCTGACGAACAGGGCGCCGAGCATCAGCGCGCGGGTGCTTCTCAACATGGGCAACGCCTTGTCAAAGAGAATCGGAGGAAGTCGGCTGCGTCCGGAAGCGCACTCGCCGGCCGAGCAGGCCGAACAGCAGCGCACCGACGCTACCGCAGGCCATCAGCCCGAGCGTGCCGAAAGGGCTGCGGTCAGCGGCAATCAGAGTCGGCATTGGCGCCAGCGCATTGGCCAGTGCCAGTGCCGTCCAGATGGCTGCAGCACCGGCCAGCACGAAGATCAGCCAGCGCAGCGGCGGCATGCGCCGCGCCAGCCAGGTAGCCAGCGGCAGGGCGATGAGAAATCCCAGGGCACTGAGCAGAGCGAAGGTCGGGGCGAAGCCAAGCAGATCGAGACAGGTGGTGCCGACGCGCACATCCAGCGGCATCGGCGCGCCGAGCGCCTGCAGCGCGGCGAGGTTGGTCTGGGTCTGGAAGATCGAGGCGAGCAGCGAGGCCAGCAACACGGCAAGAAGGAAAGCGAGCAACAGACGTGGCTTGCTGGACATGGGTGGCAGGTTCCCGGAACGACAGTGCAGGGATTATGGCGTACCCCATCAGCCGTTATGCCCTGGGTGTTTTACAGGGTTTTACCTGCACCGAGCCGAGCGCAGCACGACAGGATTCCAGAGTGGATCGAAACGCCACTGATCACGACCTTATATTGACGCCAACAATACGACGTACGGCCCTCTCGCTTTCCCACCGGCGGCCGTTACAACGCCTGCCACGAGCGCACTCGCTGCTCGCGACAGGCAGCCCTGCCGCCCTTCTAGCTCGCGCGTCACCGGCTGGAACACCAAGTAAGCCGTTACTGACTCCTGGATGAGATGTGCCACCGACTGAAGTTTCCGTTTTTCAGGAGCGCTGAACATGATCGAACTCGCCATGTGGAATCTCAGCATTCCAGTCGGCGTCCCGGCGACTACCATCGAAACCCGCGTGCTGGCCGGTGGTTATCAGGATCACTATTTTCAGTCCAAAGATGGCGCCATCTTCTTCTGGTCACCGGTCAACGGCACCACCACCGAGAACGCCAAGTACCCCCGCAGCGAGCTACGCGAGACCTACGCCGACGGCAGCCTGCGCAACTGGACTTATCCGGGAGCCGACCATTTCCTGCGCGCCGCGCTGAGCGTTAGCCAGGTACCGTCGACCGGCAAGATCGTCATCGGTCAGATCCACGCCTACAAGAGCTCGATGCCGCTGCTCAAGCTGGAGTATCAGTACAAGGCCCATACGCAAAGCGGCAATATCGTCGCCAAGGTGCGCCTGCGCCCCGAGGCCGAGATTCAGACCGTTACCCTTGCTACTGGCATTGCCCTGGACCAGCGTTTTACCTATGTGGTGCACCTGACACCCAAAGGCACGCTGGTAATCAACCTCAACGCCAGCAAATGGGGCACCCGACTTGACTCGGGTTGGGCTCAGAAGCCGCTGTATTTCAAGGCCGGCGTTTATACCCAGGACAACACTGGCTACGAGACCGAGGCGGGCGCTGCACGCTTCGACAAGCTGCTTATCGAGCACCGCGCCCTGCTCAGCGCAACCCCCTGAAACCCGAACGCCAGGCATGAAAAAGCCGCGACGCTTGCGCAGTCGCGGCTTTCGGCTGAACCAGGCGGCGGGCTAGCGCCCGCGCAGGCTCAGTTTACCTTGGCATTCAGCTCGCCGCTGGCGTAGCGCTGGTACATGCCTTCCAGGGAGATCGGCTTGATCTTGGAGGCGTTGCCGGCGGTGCCGAAGGCTTCGTAGCGGGCGATGCAGATGTCGCGCATGGCGACGATGGTCTTGGCGAAGAACTTGCGCGGGTCGAACTCGCTCGGATGCTCGGCCATCATACGGCGGATGGCGCCCGTGGAAGCCAGACGCAGGTCGGTGTCGATGTTGACCTTGCGCACGCCGTGCTTGATGCCTTCGACGATTTCCTCGACCGGCACGCCGTAGGTTTCCTTGATGTCGCCGCCGAATTCGTTGATCACTTTCAGCCATTCCTGCGGAACGGAGGAAGAACCGTGCATCACCAGATGGGTGTTGGGGATGCGCTTGTGGATTTCCTTGATGCGCTCGATGGAGAGCACGTCGCCGGTTGGCGGCTTGGTGAACTTATAGGCGCCGTGACTGGTGCCGATGGCAATGGCCAGGGCATCGACCTGGGTGGCCTTGACGAAGGCAGCAGCTTCTTCCGGGTCGGTCAGCAGTTGACTGTGATCCAGCACGCCCTCGGCGCCGACGCCGTCTTCTTCACCGGCCATGCCGGTTTCCAGGCTACCCAGGCAACCCAACTCACCTTCTACGGAAACGCCACAGGCGTGTGCGAACGCAACGGTCTGTTGGGTCACGCGCACGTTGTAGTCGTAGTCGGCCGGAGTCTTGCCGTCTTCCTTGAGCGAGCCGTCCATCATCACCGAGGAAAAACCCAGCTGGATGGAGCGCTGGCAGACGTCAGGGCTGGTGCCGTGATCCTGATGCATGCACACCGGGATGTGCGGGAACTCCTCGATGGCAGCCAGGATCAGGTGGCGCAGGAAAGGCGCGCCTGCGTACTTGCGGGCACCAGCGGAGGCCTGGACGATGACCGGCGAATCGGTCTTGTCGGCGGCTTCCATGATGGCGCGCATCTGCTCGAGGTTGTTGACGTTGAAGGCCGGCACGCCGTAGCCGAATTCGGCGGCGTGGTCGAGCATCTGGCGCATGCTGATAAGTGCCATGGTGTTTCTGTCTCCCGGTTTGGAGGTCGTTAATCGTGCAAGCCTGCCGCAGGGGCAGGCGTTGTTCAAGTTTCCTGAAGCTCGGGCATGCCCGCAGTTCTCGCCTCGGCGTCGCCGAGGATGTTACGGGGCCTTGCAGCCGCGGCCTATCAGGTCATCGGTCGCCGTCCAGTAGACCAGGCCTTCCTCACCCTTGGTGTGGAAGGACAAACGCCCGTCGCTGTACAGCGCGCCAGATCCTGCCGGCTCCTGAGTCAGACGGTAAACGATGTCGCCACCGCCCAGGCGCACATCCACCTGGTCGACGCTGTCGTTGACGAAGCGCCACAGCACTTCGGTCTGGCTGTCGCATACCCAACGATTCCATTGATCCGGTGCCTCTGGCTGACTGCTACAGGCCACAAGCAGCAGGGTGGCGGCAGCAAGCCCCACCTGTCTGATTCCGATCATTGCCTCTCCTCGTCAGCAACGCTGTTCCGGTGTCGAACCCGTGGGCTGACCACTGCTCTGCTCGACACGCTGATCATCCTGAGTGGTCGGAGTTTCGATCTGCGCCGGGCTGAACACCTCGCAGGCCGCTTCTCGACCACCGCCAGCGCAACCCGCCAGCAATATACCCATGACACTCAAGACGACTAACTTGCCCATGACATGACTCCTTGTTCGATGATCCGGTTTTCTACAGACCACCCGTTCACGTCAGGGTTTAATCCGCGGCGGGTGAAGGACGCCCCTTCACCCTGGCCGGTGTTTATTGCGCGCGTTGCTCCAGCACTTCCACAGCTGGCAGCACCTTGCCTTCGACGAACTCGAGGAACGCGCCGCCGCCAGTGGAAATGTAGGAGATCTTGTCGGCTACGCCATATTTGTCGATGGCTGCCAGGGTGTCGCCACCGCCAGCGATGGAGAACGCAGGACTTTCAGCGATGGCCAGGGCCAGGGCCTTGGTGCCGTTGCCGAACTGATCGAACTCGAACACACCGACCGGGCCGTTCCACAGGATGGTCTGCGAAGCCTTGAGCATCTCGGCGAACATCACCGCAGTCTGCGGGCCGATGTCGAGGATCATGTCGTCTTCAGCCACATCCTTGACCGCCTTGACGGTGGCTTCGGCATCCTCGGCGAAGGCCTTGGCGACCACCACGTCGACCGGCAGCGGTACGCTGACCTTGGCCGCGATGGCCTTGGCGGTGTCGACCAGGTCGGCCTCGTACAGCGACTTGCCTACCGGCAGGCCGGCCGCAGCGAGGAAGGTGTTGGCGATGCCGCCGCCGACGATCAGCGAGTCGCAGATATCGGCCAGGGAGTTGAGCACGTCGAGCTTGGTCGACACCTTGGAGCCGGCGACGATGGCCAGCATCGGTCGGGCCGGCTTGTCCAGGGCCTTGCCCAGGGCGTCCAGCTCGGCAGCCAGCAGCGGGCCGGCGCAGGCGACCTTGGCGAACTTCGCCACACCATGAGTCGAACCCTGGGCGCGGTGTGCGGTACCGAAGGCGTCCATCACGAACACGTCGCACAGGGCAGCGTACTGCTGGGCCAGATCGTCGGTGTTCTTCTTCTCGCCCTTGTTGAAGCGTACGTTCTCCAGCAGCACCAGCTCGCCGGCCTTGACCTCGACACCGCCGAGGTAGTCCTTGACCAGCGGCACGTCGCGGCCGAGCGCCTCGCTCAGGTAGGCCGCGACCGGGGCCAGGCTGTCTTCCTCGCTGTAGATGCCCTCTTCCGGGCGGCCCAGGTGCGAGCAGACCAGCACGGCCGCGCCCTTCTCCAGCGCCAGCTTGATGGTCGGCAAGGAGGCGAGGATACGCGCGTCGCTCTTGACCACACCGTCCTTCACCGGGACGTTGAGGTCTTCGCGGATCAACACGCGCTTACCAGCGAGGTCGAGGTCGGTCATCTTCAGAACGGTCATGGATCAGTCCTTCACAAAGGCTGGTTGTACGGAGGAAGTGGATACAGCGAGAAAATGTTCGGCGACATCGAGCATGCGGTTGGCAAACCCCCACTCGTTGTCGAACCAGGCCAGCAGGTTGACCAGGCGCGGGCCGGAAACGCGGGTCTGGCTGCCGTCGACGATGGCCGAATGCGGGTCGTGGTTGAAGTCGCAACTGGCGTGCGGCAGTTCGGTGTAGGCCAGCAGCCCCTTTAGCGGGCCACTTTCCGCCGCCTGGCGCAGCACGCGGTTGATCTCTTCTGCAGAGGTATCGCGCGCGGTCTGCAGGGTGATATCCAGACAGGAAACGTTAACCGTCGGCACCCGGATGGCCTTGGCCTGGATACGCCCGGCCAGCTCCGGCAGCAAACGCTCGATACCGCGGGCCAGGCCGGTGGATACAGGGATCACCGACTGGAAGGCCGAGCGCGTGCGGCGCAGGTCTTCGTGGTGGTAGGCATCGATCACCGGTTGGTCGTTCATCGCCGAGTGAATGGTGGTAATGGAGACGTACTCCAGACCCACCACCTCATCGAGAAGTTTCAGCAACGGCACACCGCAGTTGGTGGTGCAGGATGCATTCGATACCAGTCGCTCGGCGCCGCTCAGGCACTGCTGATTGACTCCGTAGACCACGGTGGCATCGATATCCGCCTCGCTGGCCATCGGCTGCGACAGCAGTACGCGCGGCGCGCCGGCGTCGATGAAGCGTTGCGCCTGGTCACGGGTGACGTACTGACCGGAGCACTCCAGCAGCAGATCGATATCCAACGCCGTCCAGTCGATGGCCTCGGGTTCGCTCTGGCGCAGCACCTTCACGCAATCGCCATTGATGTGCAGGCAGTCGCCATCGACCTTCACCTCGCCGGGAAAGCGCCCGTGGGTGGAGTCGAAGCGGGTCAGGTATTCGATGCTGGCCTGATCGGCCAGGTCGTTCAGCGCGACGATTTCCAGACTCGCCGAATTGCCACGCTCATGCAGCGCGCGCAGCACGCAACGGCCGATGCGGCCATAACCGTTGAGGGCGACACGATAGGGGCGATTGGACATAGGAAATCTCGGATGAACGTTGGGTGGACCGCGCTTTATCGATCCACCGGGCGGTGTAACGGTGGGTGAACAGAGCGTCACCCACCCTACAGCGTCGCTCTCGCTCAGGCGTCCAGCAGTTCTTCGGCGGTGGCGACGATGTTGTCGACGGTGAAACCGAAGTGCTCGAACAGGGCTGGGGCCGGGGCCGACTCGCCGAAGCTGGTCATGCCGATGATGCGACCTTCCAGGCCCACGTACTTGTACCAGTAGTCGGCGTGCGAAGCCTCGATGGCGATGCGCGCGCTGACCTGCAGCGGCAGCACGTCCTGCTTGTAGCCGGCGTCCTGGGCGTCGAAGACGCTGGTGGAGGGCATCGACACCACGCGCACCTTATGACCGGCGGCGGTCAGTTTGTCGTAAGCCGCCACGGCCAGACCGACTTCCGAACCGGTGGCGATCAGGATCAGCTCCGGCTCGCCAGCGCTGTCTTTCAGTACGTAACCACCACGTTCAATATCACTCAGCTGCTGGGCATCGCGCGGCTGGTGCGGCAGGTTCTGACGGCTGAACACCAGGGCGCTCGGGCCGTCGGCGCGCTCGATGGCGTATTTCCAGGCAACGGCGGACTCCACGGCATCGGCCGGGCGCCAGGTGTCGAGGTTCGGCGTGCCGCGCAGGCTGGCCAGTTGCTCGATCGGCTGGTGGGTCGGGCCGTCTTCGCCGAGGCCGATGGAGTCGTGGGTGAACACGTACAGCACACGTTTCTTCATCAGCGCGGACATGCGCACGGCGTTGCGCGCGTATTCCATGAAGATCAGGAAGGTCGCACCGTACGGCACGAAACCGCCGTGCAGCGCGATGCCGTTCATGATCGCGCTCATGCCGAACTCGCGCACACCGTAGAACATGTAGTTGCCGGACGCGTCTTCAGCGGAGACGCCCTTGCAGCCCTTCCACAGGGTCAGGTTGGAGCCGGCCAGGTCGGCCGAACCGCCAAGGAATTCCGGCAGCAGCGGGCCGAAGGCATTCAGCGCGTTCTGGCTGGCCTTGCGGCTGGCGATGGTTTCACCCTTCTCGGCGACATCCTTGATGTAGGCAGCGGCCTTCTCGGCGAAATCGGCCGGCAGCTCACCGGCAATGCGGCGCTTGAACTCGGCAGCCAGCTCGGGATAGGCAGCGGCGTAGGCGGCAAACTTCTCGTTCCAGGCGGCTTCGGCGGCAGCACCAGCGGCCTTGGCGTCCCACTCGGCGTAGATCTCGGCCGGGATTTCGAACGGACCGTGGTTCCAGCCCAGCGCGGCGCGGGTCAGGGCAATTTCGTCGTTGCCCAGCGGGGCACCGTGGCACTCTTCCTTGCCCTGCTTGTTCGGCGAACCGAAGCCGATGGTGGTCTTGCAGCAGATCAGGGTCGGCTGGTCCACGCTCTTGCGCGCGGTCTCGATGGCCATCTTGATCTCTTCGGCGTCATGGCCGTCGACGTTGCGGATCACCTGCCAGCCGTAGGCTTCGAAGCGCTTGGGCGTATCGTCGGTGAACCAGCCCTCGACTTCACCGTCGATGGAGATGCCATTGTCGTCGTAGAAGGCGATCAGCTTGCCCAGGCCCAGGGTGCCGGCCAGGGAGCAGACTTCATGGCTGATGCCTTCCATCATGCAGCCGTCGCCAAGGAACACGTAGGTGTTGTGGTCGACGATGTTGTGACCTTCACGGTTGAACTGCGCGCCGAGCACCTTCTCGGCGATGGCGAAGCCGACGGCGTTGGCAATGCCCTGGCCGAGCGGGCCGGTGGTGGTCTCTACACCTGGGGTGTAACCGTATTCCGGGTGGCCTGGAGTACGGCTGTGCAGTTGGCGGAACTGCTTGAGGTCTTCGATGCCGAGGTCGTAGCCCGTCAGATGCAGCAGCGAATAGATCAGCATCGAGCCATGACCGTTGGACAGCACGAAGCGGTCACGATCGGCGAAGTTCGGGTTGCCCGGATTGTGCTTGAGGTAGTCGCGCCACAGCACTTCGGCGATGTCCGCCATGCCCATGGGGGCACCGGGGTGGCCGCTGTTGGCTTTCTGCACGGCATCCATGCTCAGGGCACGAATGGCATTGGCTCGCTCACGACGGCTGGGCATCGCTGAATCTCCTACGGGGGCTGCTTCTGAATGAAGGGGGCGAAAAAAGACGCCTATTTTCGCCCAGCCAGCCCCCATGGGGCAATGACAGATGGTCGTAGAGACCAAATCAGCCCGCCTGTTCGCTCAGAACGCTCACCGCCGGGCTGCCCGGCCCGCCCAGGCAGGGCGCCTGAAACAACTCGCCATGCCAGACGCCGGCGAGCGTGCGACTGAACACTAGCGTCCAGACCGCCGCCAGTTGCACCGCCAGCAGCAGACCGATGAAGGCGAAAAGACTCAAACCGGTCACGGCCTGCAGCTCGAAGGTGGCCAGGGCGAATACGCCCAGCGGAAAGGTGAAACCCCACCAACCGAGGTTGAACGGCATGTTGTCGCGGATGTAGTGACGGGTGAATAGCGTGGCGATCACCAGCCACCACAGCCCAGCCCCCCACAGTGCCAGACCACCAATCAGACCGAGATCCCGCGCCAGCTCGGCGGCGCTGACCAGCGGTGTACCGGCAAAAGCCATCGGCGCCGCCTGCCCCATGCTCAGAAGGCCCAGACAGCCGGTAGCCAGCGGCCCCAGCGGCAGCCAGCTGGTAGCGGCGAAATCGGTATCCGGCAATTTGTGCAGGGCCAGGCGCAGCAGCACCAGAGTGATCAGCGAGAACGCCAGCGACAGCGACAATCCCCACAGCACGAAACCGGCCACCAGCAACTGTTGCGCCGCCTCGGCCGCCAGATGCGGCGCCAGCGCCCCTGCCGTGCTGGCGGCGACCTCCGGTGCGACGATAGGTAGCAGCCAGACCGCGGTGAGCTTCTCCAACGCATGATGCTGACGGGTGAACATCAGATAAGGCACCAACAAGGCGCCGAGCAGCGCCAGCGCCGCGTCCAGCCACCACAGCGCGTGGGCGAGCGCGTAAATTCCCTCGCCCCAGCGCGGCACACCGAACAGCAGCAGCCCCTTGATCAGCACTGCCAGGCCCATGGGAATGGCGCCAAGGAACATCGACTGCACCGGGTGCAGCAGCATCGGCCAAATGGTGTCGCGAAACAGCACCAGGCGCAGCAGAAACAGCAGGCTGAACAGCGCGAACAGGCCAACCGCGACAAACCACAGCCCCTCGGCGAGCATCGACAATCCCGGCAGATGCCAGGGCAGATGAGCGATCACCAGCGCCAGCACACCGGTGCCCATGGTCATGGCGAACCAGCTGGGGGTGAAATGACGAATGAAAGCCAGGGGCTCGGGTAAACGACTGAAGGGGCGCGGCATGAGTCGGGTGGTCCCGTGACATGAGTGATGGCGCCAGGGTAAGAATTGGCTTGCCATATGAAAAATACATATTCAGCATTCAATCCATACTTTTCTTTTATGCATAAATCATGAATCTCCATCACCTGAAGGTTTTTCTGGCCGTGGCAGAAGCCGGCAGCATCAGCGCCGGCGCCGAACGCCTGCACATCAGTCAGCCTGCCGTAACGCGGGAAATTCGCGATCTCGAAGCCAGCCTCGACCTGCGCCTGTTCGATCGCCAGCCACGCGGCGTGCAACTGACCGAAGGCGGCCTGCGCCTGCATGACTATGCGCGGCGCATCTTCGCCCTGGAGCGCGCTGCCGAACGCGACCTGCGCGACTTTGCCCAACTGGAGCAGGGCGAGTTGCATCTGGGCGCCAGCGCCACGCTCGGCTCCTACCTGCTGCCGCCACTCCTCACCCGCTTCCGCGCCCTGCATCCACAGATATTCGTCAGCCTGGAAGTAAGCAACACCGACGTCGTGACCCGGCAACTGGACGAAGGCCGCATCAGCCTGGGCTTCGTCGAAGGCCCGTTTGCACAGGCCGACTACGCGCATCACCTGTTGACACGCGATGCCCTGCTTCCGGTGGTATCGCCGCTGCACCCGCTGGCCAGGGCCGAGCGCCTTGAGGCCCGCGACCTGCAGACGTACCCGCTGTACATGCGCGAACCCGGCTCAGGTGCTCGCGCCAGCATCGAGCAGGCCTACCGCGACCACGGATTGGAGCCAGAGGCCGGCATGGCCATCGGCAGCACCGAGGCGCTCAAGCGCCTTCTCACCGACGGCAAGGGCATCGCCTGGCTGTCGCAGCGGGTGGTCGAACGTGAACTGGCCAGCGGCGAACTGCAGCGCTTGGCAGTGCAGGACCTGCAGATCGAGCGTGAACTGCATGTACTGTGGCGCCTCGGCACCAGCCTGAGCCCGGCCCCCGCAGCCTTTCTGCAGTTGAGCCAGGTTCCAGGCTAGCCACGAAATCAATATCAAAACTTTTTGATATTGGTATTGCTGTATGAAAAATGACCGACTAGACTGCGCCACCATGACCCTGCGCGCACCCCAGTTGGAATTCGACCCCTGCGACGAGCTCGCCGCCCTGTGCAAGGCCGGCGGCGATCCGCTGCGCCTGAGCGTGCTGCGCACCCTGAGCAACGATTCATTTGGCGTCCTGGAACTGGCGCAGATCTTCGCCATTGGTCAGTCAGGCATGAGCCACCACCTCAAGGTACTGGCCCAGGCCGGCCTGGTGGCGACGCGCCGCGAGGGCAACGCGATCTTCTACCGCCGTGCCCTGCCCAATGGCCGCCTGCATGCCGCCCTGCTGGACGATATCGACGAACTGCCGCTGCCCGGCGATGTGCAGGCGCGTATCACCACCGTGCATCAGCAGCGCGCCACCGTCAGCCGCGATTTCTTCGCGCGCATGGCCACCAGCTTCCAGGCCCAGCAAGATCTGATCGCAGGTTTGCCGCAGTACCGCGACAGCCTGCTGTCCCTGCTCGATGCCCTGCATTTCACCGCCGATGCCACGGCACTGGAAATTGGCCCCGGCGACGGCGCCTTCCTGCCCGAACTGGCGCGGCGCTTCGCCCAGGTCACGGCACTGGACAACAGCCCGGCGATGCTCGAACTGGCCAGCCAACGCTGCGCCGCTGAGGGCCTGGATAACGTCGAGCTGAAACTGGCCGATGCGCTGCAGGACGCGCCAGTCACGGCCGATTGCGTGGTACTGAACATGGTTCTGCACCACTTCGCCACGCCGGCCGAAGCCTTTCGCAAGCTGGCCGCCTTGGTCGCCCCCGGCGGCAGCCTGCTGCTCAGCGAACTGTGCAGCCACGACCAGAGCTGGGCGCGCGAAGCCTGCGGCGACCTGTGGCTCGGTTTCGAACAGGAAGACCTGGCGCGCTGGGCGACGGCCGCCGGCCTGACACCCGGCGAAAGCCTCTACATAGGCCTGAAAAACGGCTTTCAGATTCAATTACGGCACTTTGCCAAAACCGATGCGCACAGCGCCTTCAGCCTCCGGCAAGAAAGGAACCGATAGATGAGCGAATATTCCCTGTTTACCTCCGAGTCCGTGTCCGAAGGGCATCCGGACAAGATCGCCGACCAGATCTCCGATGCGGTGCTCGACGCCATCATCGCCCAGGACAAGCACGCCCGAGTGGCCGTGGAAACCCTGGTCAAGACTGGTGTCGCCATCGTCGCTGGCGAAGTGACCACCAGCGCCTGGGTCGACCTGGAGCAGATCGTTCGCGACGTGATCTGCGACATCGGCTACACAAGCTCCGACGTTGGCTTCGATGGCGCCACCTGCGGCGTGCTAAACATCATCGGCAAGCAGTCTCCGGACATCAACCAGGGCGTCGACCGCGCCAAGCCTGAAGATCAGGGTGCTGGCGACCAGGGCCTGATGTTCGGCTACGCCAGCAACGAAACCGACGTGCTGATGCCAGCGCCGATCTGCTTCTCGCACCGCCTGGTCGAGCGTCAGTCCGAAGCGCGCAAGTCCGGCCTGCTGCCGTGGCTGCGCCCGGACGCCAAATCCCAGGTCACCTGCCGTTACGAGAACGGCAAAGTCGTTGCCATCGACGCAGTGGTGCTGTCCACCCAGCACAACCCGGAAGTGAAATACGACGACCTGCGCGAAGGTGTGATGGAGCTGATCGTCAAGCACGTGCTGCCGGCCGAGCTGCTGCACAAGGACACCCAGTTCCACATCAACCCGACCGGCCAGTTCATCATCGGCGGCCCGGTGGGTGACTGCGGCCTGACCGGGCGCAAGATCATCGTCGACAGCTACGGCGGCATGGCCCGCCACGGCGGCGGCGCCTTCTCCGGCAAGGACCCGTCCAAGGTCGACCGCAGCGCTGCCTATGCAGGCCGCTACGTGGCCAAGAACATCGTCGCTGCCGGCCTGGCCGAGCGCTGCGAGATCCAGGTGTCCTACGCCATCGGCGTGGCCCAGCCGACCTCCATCTCGATCAACACCTTCGGCACCCACAAGATCGCCGAAGAGAAGATCATCAAACTGGTGCGTGACGTGTTCGACCTGCGCCCCTACGCCATCACCAAGATGCTCGACCTGCTGCACCCGATGTATCAGGACACCGCAGCTTACGGCCACTTCGGCCGCACGCCGCAATCCAAGACCGTCGGCGACGACAGCTTCACCACCTTTACCTGGGAACGCACCGACAAGGCTGCCGACCTGCGCGCCGCTGCCGGCCTGTAAGCCCCTGAAAATGAAAAAGCCCCGCCAGAGCGATCTGGCGGGGCTTTTTCGTGCCTGAGGGCTTATTTGCCGAACATCGAACTCAGGCCCTTGAGTGCATCCTTGGTGGCATTCAACTGATCAGGTGCAGCAGCCTGAGTGGAAGCGTCGGCTTCAGCGCTGAGACGCTCACAGCCACCATCAAGCGAAGCCAGAGTTTCGCTGGCCTTGTCGTTGCCAGCCAGTGCCGCCAACTGCTTGATCTGAGCCAGACCGTCCTGATTGGCAGCCATCTGCTCCTGACATTTGGCCTGGATCGCGGCGACCTCGGCAGCATGAGCAGGCAGAGCGGCGAAGGCCAGAGCGGCGAAACAGGCAACGGAAACAATACGCATCGGTGAAGACCTCTGAGGGTTGAGGCCCGGCTGTCCATGCGCCCCCGCCGGGCAAATCCATTTGTTTGGGGGTAGAAAAGGTGCGCGAATCTACCACCCACACAGCCCGGTAACAAGAAAAAACCGAACAATATCCGTGGTTTAGCTGCAGAGACTCAGCGAATACCCATACAGCCTGCTAGGCTCAGTGAATACCTTGAGCAAGGAAGCTCCGCGATGAAACCTGCCCTACTGCTACTACTCCTTCCACTGGTCGCCCAGGCCACCCCTTGCCCCGACTGGCCCGCCAGTCGGGGCACGTCCGAACTTGCTGCACTCAGTCAGCAGATCGCCGAGTGGGACGACGCCTACCATAATCACGGTAGCTCGCCGGTGGCCGACGAAATCTACGACCAGGCACGCGAGCGCCTGCAAACCTGGCATCAGTGCTTTGCGACTGCCCACACGGCATTGCCAGACCCACTGGCTGGCAGCACTGGAACGATCACGCACCCGGTGCCGCAGACCGGACTGCGCAAACTGAATGAAGCGGCCGTGTTCGAATGGGTCAACAAGCGCAGCGATCTGTGGGTTCAGCCCAAGGTCGACGGCGTCGCGGTCACCCTGGTCTACCGTAGCGGCGTACTGCAACAAGCCATTAGCCGTGGCGACGGGAGCCGCGGCCAGGACTGGACAGCCCGCGCGCGGCAGCTGTCGGCCATTCCCGCGCGCCTGCAGAAGCCACTCGATGCCGTGCTGCAGGGCGAGCTTTACTGGCGTCTGGACAATCACGTGCAAGGCATCGACGGAGGCGCAGGCGCCCGTGGCAAGGCAGCTGGATCGATGGCGCGACAGACGCTCGATGAGCAGCAGGCCAATGCCATCGGTCTGTTCGTCTGGGATTGGCCGGACGGCCCGGCGAACATGCCCGAGCGCCTGCAAGCCCTGCAGGAGTTGGGTTTCAGCGACAGCCTGCGCTACACCCAGCCGCTCAAAAGCGCCGAGGATGCCCGCCGCTGGCGCCAGCACTGGTTCGATGAGCCGCTACCGTTCGCCAGCGATGGTGTGGTGCTACGCCAAGGCATGCGGCCACCCGGAGAACGCTGGCGGGCAGAAGCACCGCACTGGGCGGTCGCCTGGAAGTACCCGGTCAGCCAGGCACTGGCCGTGGTGCAGGCTGTGGAGTTCAACATCGGCCGCAGTGGTCGCATCACGCCGATTCTGCACCTGCAGCCGGTTGACCTCGATGAGCGGCGGATCAGCCGGATTGCCCTCGGCTCGCTGCAGATCTGGGAGAAACTGGACATACGCCCAGGTGATCAGGTTGCGATACGCCTGGCCGGCCTGACCATTCCGCGTCTCGACCAGGTGATCTGGCGCAGCCCGGAGCGCGCAGCCGTGCACGCACCGGACCCCAACCGATACCACGCCCTGAGTTGCTGGCGCCTCAACGACGAATGTCAGCAACAGTTCCGGGCACGCTTGAACTGGCTCGCCGGCAAGCAGGGGCTGAACCTGAACGGCGTAGGACCCGGCACCTGGAGCACGCTATTGGCGGGGCAGAAACTGGATGGTCTGCTCGATTGGCTGGAACTCGATAGCGAACACCTGCAACAGCTGCCAGGTATCGGCCCACGACGTGCCTCACAGCTGCTGCAGGCCTTCGCCCAGGCCCGACAGCGCCCACTGCAACAATGGCTGCAGGCACTCGGCGCACCGCCTGGTTTCAAGCTCGGCGCGGAGGACGACTGGGCCACGCTACTGACTCGCAACCACGCCGAATGGATGCAGCAACCCGGCGTGAACCAGAAGAGTGCTGAGCGCCTGGTAGCGTTCTTCAGCCACCCCGAGGTTCAGCGCCTGGGCGAGCGTCTGCAGCAAGCCGGCACTGTCGGTTTCAGGCCGCAGGAAAATTCACCGCGCGGCTGACCCAGATCAGCCAATGGTCCAATCGGGTCGAACCTCGCGCAACAACCAGGGTCACTTCGAAGTAGACCCTCACAAGGAGAGAGCATGATTCGTCAAACCGCTTTGCTCGGCCTGCTGCTGGCCGCCAACCTGAACGCCACACCGATTCTGGCCGCCGAAGGCGACAGCGGCTGCGCCGCCAAACGCCAGGTGCTCCAGGAGAAGATCGACGCAGCGCACAAGAGTGGCAACTCGCGCGAATTGGATGGACTGCAAAGAGCACTGGGCAATGTCGATGCCCATTGCGATGACGCTTCACTGCACAAAGAGCGCCTGGCCACCGTCAAGGAAGCCCGGGAGGAGGTGCAGGAGCGCGAGATGGATCTGCGCGAGGCGATGGGCAAGGGTGATCAGGAGAAGATCGCCAAGCGTCAGGCCAAACTGGCCGAGGCACGCGCCGAGCTGCAGCAGGCTGAGGCCGAAGCGCGCGCCGATCAGTAAGCGCGGAACGCCTTGTGGCATGCCTCGCAACTATCCTCGATGGTCTGCATCGCCGGCTCCAGCTCGGAGCGACGTAGCGGCGGTGTGGTCGCGGCCTGCACCAGCGCGGCGGTGGCCTGCTCCAGATCGCGAGCCATCGACTGGAACTGCTCCTGGCGCTGCCAGACTTCAGGGTTGGCCTTGCTGCGCTCGTCGTCGCGGACCTGTGGAAAGTGCTGCCAAGGCTCGCGCGACAGGCGCTCCAGCTTGCCGGCGCCAGTGATGAAAGCAGACTCGTCGTAGGGAATGCGGCCGCGCAGCATCCCACCGAGGTCTTCGCTGACCTTGAGCATCTCCTTGAACGCTGCCTGGCGCTTGCCCAACGGTGAATTGGGGTCGACCCCACCACAGGCGGCCAGGGTCAGGCAGACGCAGGTGAGCAGCAGGCGTTTCTTCAGGGGCATCGACACGACTTCCGGGCGACAAGGGGGCGCCAGTATCGCGGCTCGCCCCGGTCGGGCCAAGCGACCTCTTGTCACAACAGCTGTCGTTTGTATGCGTTGGTCAGCCAGGGTTCAGGTACGGAAGCGCCCCAGTTGGCTGTTGAGCTGTTGCACCTCGCCCTGAATCTGCGCACTGACTTGCACCACACTCTCGGTCTCGCCCTGGCTACGCTCGGCCAGGCCGGAGATATGCGTTACCCGCTGGTCGATCTCCTGCGCCACCTGGCTCTGCTGTTCTGCGGCCGTGGCGATCTGCGCGTTCAGGGCATTGATGCCATCCACCGCACCGACGATGGTCTCCAGTGACTCGCTGGCCTGACGGATATGCTGAAGGTTGCCGTCGGCCAGAGCCGCGCTGCGCTGCATCGCCAGAACCGCATCGCGCGCACCACCCTGTAAACGCTGGATGATCGCCTGGATTTCGCCGGTCGATTGCTGGGTACGGCTGGCCAAGGTGCGCACCTCGTCAGCGACCACAGCAAAGCCACGCCCTGCCTCGCCGGCGCGCGCGGCCTCGATGGCTGCGTTGAGCGCCAGCAGGTTGGTCTGCTCGGCGATACCGGTGATCACCTCGAGCACCTTGCCGACACCACCGGTTTCGGCCTCCAGGCGTTGTACCTGCTCGCCACTGCGCTGCAGCTGTTCCACCAGTTCGGCGATCTGCTCCGCACTGCGCTGCACCACTTGCTTGCCACTCTGCGCACAATCATCGGCACTGCGCGCCGACTCGGCAGCATGGGCAGCGTGACGCGCGACCTCGGCCACGGTGGCGCTCATCTCGTTCATCGCGGTGGCTACCTGATCGAGATCCTCGTACTGGCGCCGCACGCCATCGCCTGCCGATTGCGCGGCACCGACCACACTGCCGACATGCTCCCCGGTACGCTCGCCGCTGCGCTTGACCTCCGCCAGCAAGCCACGCACCTGCTCCTGCATACGGTTGTAGCCCGCGAAGATGCGGCCGATCTCGTTGTCACCCTGACGACCTTCAAGGCTACGTGTGAAGTCGCCGGAGCCGACTCGGGTCAGCGCCCCCTCCACTGCATTGAGGTTGTGCATCAGCGGGCGCAGGCCGAACTGGCGGCCCAGCACCACCAGCGCGAGAATGCCCAGCACGCAACCGAACGCCAGCCACATCTGGCGACGCTGGCTGCCTTCAGCGTGCGCGGCCATCAAACCGACGGCCTGGTTCATCTCGCGCAGCAGCTCGACCGACCGCTGCTCGAGGGCCTTGAGATCGACTGCCACATCGCCTGCAACAACGCGCTGCAGCTGAGAACGAAAGCCCTGCCAGAGGCCACCGACCTTGTTCATCTGCGCCTGGACGCTGGGCTCGGCGATGGCGCTGATATTGCGCGCCGCGTTGCCACTCAACAGGTCGCGATGGGCGGCATCGAACTGCACCATGGTGGCTTCCAGCGTCGCTGCAGGCAGGACGCCTTCGCGCAGCAACAGCGCCTCCTTGGTCATCTTCTGGCTGAGCATGCGCTGCGCGCCGGCGACATTGATGGTCTCCGGTGACACCGACATGCTCATGTACAGCGCCACCGAGGCGACCACCGCAAGCAGAAACATCAGCGCATAGGAAAACAGAAACTGCTGATTCAACGTGCGCAGGCCAATGGCACAGAGCAGTCGATCGAAAAAGGTGGTGGTGGACATGAGAGGCTCCCTGGCAGGCGGCGGGAATCCCCGCCAAATAACCGGGAACAAGCAAGAAAGTGGCCAACGGCCAGCCGCTCTACAGACTGATCACCTACATAAAACGCACCAGAGTGGCGCAATGACTGATAGGTCACGCGCCTTTTCAGCTCCTCCTTCAGAGTCGACAGCAAGCTGTCGACTATGCGGACACCACGAACAACGCCGCGATCAGCCCCATCCCGGCGAACCACACCAGCGAGCGCACCGGACCCCAGTCAGCCAGATAGCAGATGAAATACAACACGCGACTGACGATGAAGGCCACGGCCAACTGGTCGAGCAGCGCCTGCTCGGCGCCGCCGGCCAAGTGGGCGATGATCACCGCGGCGGCGAACGCCGGGGTCACCTCGAAGCCGTTGAGCTGGGCGTTGTTGGCGCGCTTGCGCCAGCCGTCCAGGGTGCTCAGGAACGCGCGCGGATCCTGATTGGCGCGCGGTCCGTAGCCGGGGCCAAGAAACTTGGCTGTGGCAGTGCCCAGGTAGGGCAGAAAGATGGCGATCAGCACGCACCAGTAGGCGAGGGTCATGGAAGCTCCGCATTCAGACAATGGAAGGTGCAGCCTGCGCCAGCTACCGACTGACGTCCATGGCTCAGCGAGAGTATGCGGGTGGCGATCCGGCCAATTCCTCAGTGGCAGATGCCAGCGGCGCAGCGCATGGCGCGACGGAAAGCCTTGGGCTGCACGCCGCACGCAGCTATAATCCGTCAGCTTCAAACGACCGGCACAGCTCCGGTCGCTCCCGCCACCTGTCCGAGGGGCGCTGCAGCAGGGCAACCTGTCAGGCTCGGATGGGGCGTTAACCATACGCATCAACGGCGCCCATTCGCAGACAACGAATGGAGAGCTTTCATGAGCGCTGCTTTTAACGATTTCAAAGTCGCCGATATTTCCCTGGCCGATTGGGGCCGCAAAGAGCTGATCATCGCTGAATCGGAGATGCCGGCACTGATGGGCCTGCGCCGCAAGTACGCCGCCAGCCAGCCGCTGAAAGGCGCCAAGATCCTCGGCTGCATTCACATGACCATCCAGACCGGCGTGCTGATCGAGACGCTGACCGCCCTGGGCGCCGAAGTACGCTGGTCCTCGTGCAACATCTTCTCCACCCAGGACCAGGCCGCTGCTGCCATCGCCGCTGCCGGCATCCCAGTGTTCGCCTGGAAGGGCGAGACCGAAGAAGAGTACGAGTGGTGCATCGAGCAGACCATCCTCAAGGACGGCAAACCGTGGGACGCCAACATGGTGCTCGACGACGGCGGTGACCTGACCGAGATCCTGCACAAGAAATACCCGCAGATGCTCGAGCGCATCCACGGCGTTACCGAAGAAACCACCACAGGTGTACACCGCCTGCTGGACATGCTGGCCAAGGGCGAGCTGAAGATCCCGGCGATCAACGTCAACGACGCGGTCACCAAGAGCAAGAACGACAACAAGTACGGCTGCCGCCACAGCCTCAATGACGCCATCAAGCGCGGCACCGACCACCTGCTGTCGGGCAAGCAGGCGCTGGTCATCGGCTACGGCGACGTGGGCAAGGGCTCGGCTCAGTCGCTGCGTCAGGAAGGCATGATCGTCAAGATTTCCGAGATCGATCCGATCTGCGCGATGCAGGCCTGCATGGACGGCTTCGAGCTGGTTTCGCCGTACAAGGACGGCATCAACGACGGCACCGAGGCCAGCGTCGATGCTGCTCTGCTGGGCAAGATCGACCTGATCGTCACCACCACCGGTAACGTCAACGTCTGTGATGCCGGCATGCTCAAGGCCCTGAAGAAGCGCGCCGTGGTGTGCAACATCGGCCACTTCGACAACGAGATCGACACCGCCTTCATGCGCAAGAACTGGGCGTGGGAAGAGGTCAAGCCGCAGGTGCACAAGATCCACCGCACCGGTGCCGGCACCTTCGATCCGACCAACGACGACTACCTGATCCTGCTGGCCGAAGGTCGCCTGGTGAACCTGGGCAACGCCACTGGCCATCCGAGCCGGATCATGGACGGTTCGTTCGCCAACCAGGTGCTGGCGCAGATCTTCCTGTTCGAGCAGAAGTTCGCCGACCTCTCCGCCGAGAAGAAGGCCGAGCGCCTGACCGTCGAAGTACTGCCGAAGAAGCTCGACGAAGAAGTGGCGCTGGAAATGGTCAAAGGCTTCGGCGGCGTGGTCACCCAACTGACCAAGCAGCAGGCCGAGTACATCGGTGTGACCGTGGAAGGCCCGTTCAAGCCGGACGCCTACCGCTACTAATGCGTAGGGTGGATAAGCCCATGGCTTATCCACCGCCGACTTCCCGCAAGGTGGATGGAGAAACGCCATCCACCCTACGTCTCCAAGGCTAGAAACCCTATGAGCCAAGAACGCCGCTTCAGCTTCGAGTTCTTCCCTACCAAGACCGAAGCCGGGCATGAAAAACTGATGGACGTGGCGCGCCAGCTGGCGACCTACAACCCCGACTTCTTCTCCTGTACTTATGGCGCCGGCGGCTCGACACGCGACCGCACCCTCAACACCGTGCTGCAGCTCGATGGCGAGATCAAGGTGCCCACCGCCCCGCATCTGTCCTGCGTGGGTGACAGCAAGGCAGAACTGCGCGAGCTGCTGAATCTGTACAAGAATGCCGGCATCAAGCGCATCGTTGCCCTGCGTGGTGACCTGCCATCCGGCATGGGCATGGCCAGCGGCGAGCTGCGCTACGCCAATGAGCTGGTCGAGTTCATTCGTACCGAAACTGGTGATCACTTCCATATCGAAATCGCGGCCTACCCGGAGATGCATCCGCAGGCGCGCAACTTCGAGGACGATATCGCCAACTTCGTGCGCAAGGCCAAGGCCGGTGCCGACAGCGCCATCACCCAGTACTTCTTCAACGCCGACAGCTACTTCTACTTCGTCGAGCGCGTACAGAAACTGGGCGTGGATATTCCGGTGGTGCCGGGCATCATGCCGATCACCAACTACAGCAAGCTGGCGCGCTTCTCCGACGCCTGTGGCGCAGAAATCCCACGCTGGGTACGCAAGCAACTGGAAGCCTACGGTGACGACGCCGACAGCATTCGCGTCTTCGGCGAACAGGTCATCAGCGAGATGTGCGAACGCCTGCTGCAAGGCGGCGCGCCCGGCCTGCACTTCTACAGCATGAACCTGGCTGGCCCCAGCCTGGCCATCTGGAACAATCTCAAGCTGCCGCGTTAACAGGCTGCTTACTCACAGGCTGCCCATCTTGAGCAGCCTGCTCGCTTCACCCTCCCGCCTTGCCGCCGAAGGATCGCCCCTCATGCTCAAACGCACCAAGATCAACGCCTCAGTCAGCCCCAAGGGCAGCCTGGAAACCCTCTCGCAGCGCGAAGTACAGCAACTGCGCGAAACCGGCTCCGGCGGCGTTTATCGCCTGTTCCGCCAGTGCGCACTGGCGATCCTCAATACCGGCTCGCACAGCGACAACGCAAAGACCATCCTCGAGGCCTACCCGGACTTCGAAGTGAAGATTCACCAGCAGGATCGCGGCATCCGCCTGGAGTTGATCAACGCTCCGGCTGACGCCTTCGTCGATGGTGAGATGATTGCCAGCACCCGCGAGATGCTGTTCAGCGCCCTGCGCGACATCGTCTACACGCAGAGTGAGCTGGAGAACAAGCGCATCGACCTGGACAGCTCCGAAGGCATCACCGATTACGTCTTCCATCTGTTGCGCAACGCCCAGACCCTGCGCAGCGGCGTCGAACCGAAGATGGTGGTGTGCTGGGGCGGCCACTCGATCAGCACCGAGGAATACAAGTACACCAAGAAGGTCGGTCACGAACTCGGTCTGCGCGGCCTGGACATCTGCACCGGCTGCGGCCCGGGCGTGATGAAGGGGCCGATGAAGGGCGCCACCATCAGCCACGCCAAGCAACGCAACCTCAAAGGCCGCTATCTGGGCCTGACCGAGCCCGGCATCATCGCTGCCGAAGCGCCGAATCCGATCGTCAACGAACTGGTGATCCTGCCGGACATCGAGAAGCGCCTGGAAGCCTTCGTCCGCGTCGGCCACGGCATCATCATTTTCCCTGGCGGCGCCGGTACTGCCGAAGAGTTCCTCTACCTGCTGGGCATCCTCACCCACCCGGACAACCAGGATCTGCCCTTCCCGGTCATCCTTACCGGCCCGAAGAGCGCCGGCCCGTACCTGCAGCAACTGCATGACTTCATCGGGGCGACCCTCGGCGAGGCCGCGCAGCAGCGCTATCGCATGATCGTCAACGACCCGACCGAGGTCGCCCGTGAGATGGCCGTCGGTATCAAGGCCGTACGCCAGTTCCGCCGCGAGCGAAACGACGCATTCCACTTCAACTGGTTGCTGAAGATCGACGAAAGCTTCCAGCACCCGTTCGAGCCGAGCCACGAAGCCATGGCCAGCCTCAACCTGACCCGTGAACAGCCATTGCATCACCTGGCCGCCAACCTGCGTCGTGCGTTCTCCGGTATCGTCGCGGGGAACGTCAAGGAGAACGGCATCCGCCTGATCGAGGAGCACGGCCCCTACGAGATTCGCGGAGAAACCACCATCATGCGCCCGCTGGATCGACTGCTGCAGGCCTTCGTCGAGCAGCACCGCATGAAGCTGCCGGGTGGCAGTGCCTATGAGCCCTGCTATCGGGTAGTCGACTGAGGCTGCGCAAGACGCACTTTCAAGGCATCGGCAAAATCGATAATCTGGCGCGATGCCATTATTCCAGCGCCAGATTATCGCCACCCTCTTGCTATGCTGTTGCGCTTTCTCCGCGCGCGGTGAAACGCTGCGCCTGGTCACGGATGCCTGGGCGCCCTACGTCTACGAGGAAAACGGCCAGGCCGCAGGCCTCGACTACGAGATCACCCGCGAGGTGCTACAGCGCCTGGGGGTAAAACTGGACCTGCAATTTCTGCCCTGGAAGCGCTGTTTGCTGGAGCTGGAACTGGGCCATGCAGACGGCATCCTGGATATTTTCCATCTGCCCGAGCGCGAGGCGAGCATGCTCTTCGTCGAAGAGCCGCTGAGTGATGTCGAACTCGTGCTGTTCTACGCACGTAACCGCCCCTACCCCTATGAGAGCCTGGAAGACTTGCGTGACCTGGTGATCGGCATCTCACCGGGCTACTGGTACAACGACGAAACCTTCCGCAACTCGCCCTTGTTCAGTCGCGAAGAGGCTCCGACTCACGAGGCCAATCTGGGCAAGCTGATCCGCCATCGCGTCGATCTGGTCATCAACGACCGTCGCGCCGGCATCTATCTGACCACTCAGCTGGGCTTGCAACCGCAGGTCGACTACAACCGCAAGGCAGTCGGCCATGACCGCATGTACATCGCACTGCGCCACGACCCTGCCCTGGCACACCTGGCCAAAGACTTCGCTGACGAGCTGCGCCGCTTCAAGCGCGAGCCTGCCTATGCCCAATTGCAGCAGCGCTACGCCAACCCTGAACGGCTCAAGCCGTGAACCAACCGACAGGCTGGTAGCTGCGCAAGGCCTCAGCTCTGTTATACTCGGGACTTCCCGCCAGGCTTGCGCCCGGATGCTAGCTCCCAGAAGCCAGCAGTACCGGACGGGATCACGCCCCCCACGTGTGATTCAAGCCAGGCTCTACACCCCCAGGGCCACGCCCTCACTTAGTACAGGATTGCTCATGTCCTTTGCCTCCCTCGGTCTCTCCGAGGCTCTAGTCCGTGCGGTCGAGTCCGCCGGCTACACCCAACCCACTCCGGTGCAACAGCGGGCCATTCCCGCCGTGTTGCAAGGTCGCGATCTCATGGTGGCGGCCCAGACGGGTACAGGTAAGACGGGCGGTTTCGCCCTGCCGATCCTCGAACGCCTGTTTCCGGGCGGTCATCCGGATCGCGAACAACGTCACGGCCCGAAACAACCTCGCGTGCTGGTGCTGACACCAACTCGCGAACTGGCCGCCCAGGTGCATGACAGCTTCAAGGTCTATGCCCGTGATTTGAAATTCGTCAGCGCCTGCATTTTCGGCGGCGTTGGCATGAACCCGCAGGTCCAGGCTCTGGCCAAGGGCGTCGACGTACTGGTGGCCTGCCCTGGTCGCCTGCTCGACCTGGCCAATCAGAAAGCCATCGACCTGTCTCATGTCGAAATCCTCGTGCTCGATGAAGCCGACCGCATGCTCGACATGGGCTTCATTCATGACGTCAAGAAGGTGCTGGCCAAACTGCCGACACAGCGCCAGAACCTGCTGTTCTCGGCGACCTTCTCCAAGGACATCACTGACCTCGCCGGCAAGCTGCTGCACAACCCCGAGCGCATCGAGGTCACGCCGCCAAACACCACGGTCGAGCGCATCGAACAGCGCGTGTTCCGCCTGGCTTCCAGCCACAAGCGCGCCCTGCTCGCCCACCTGATCACCCAGGGCGCCTGGGAACAGGTGCTGGTCTTCACCCGCACCAAGCACGGCGCCAACCGCCTGGCCGAGTACCTCGACAAGCATGGTCTGCCGGCTGCCGCGATCCATGGCAACAAGAGCCAGAACGCGCGCACCAAGGCCCTGGCCGATTTCAAGGCCAACCAGGTACGCATCCTGGTGGCCACCGATATCGCCGCACGCGGCCTGGATATCGACCAACTGCCGCACGTGGTCAACTTCGAGCTGCCCAACGTCGAGGAAGACTACGTCCACCGCATCGGCCGTACTGGCCGTGCTGGCCGTAGCGGCGAGGCCATCTCGCTGGTCGCGCCGGACGAAGAGAAGCTGCTGAAAAGCATCGAACGCATGACCAAGCAGAAGATCCCCGACGGCGACCTGCTGGGCTTCGATGCCAGCACCGTCGAGGCCGAGCGCCCGGAAACCCGCGAACCGCGCCAGCCGCGCGGGCAGAAGCCGGCCAAGGCGCAGAACGCCCAGGGCGGCGACAAGCCCAAGGGCGAGCGCAACAACGGTGGTCGCAGAGACAAGGGCAAGGACAGCGGCAAGGATCAGAAAGCCAAGCCGCAACAGCAAGGCCAGGGCCAAAATCGCCGTGGTCAGCAGCCTCGCAACCAGAGTCGTGGCGCTGCGCCGGCTGTTCCACCATTGCCTCCGGATCGCGACCCGGAAGAGTTCCTCGACGACGAAATCGATAATTTCGGCAATCGAGCCGATTACGTACCGGTGCAGAACAAGCCGCAAGGTCGCGGTCGTCGCCCAGGCGGCGGGGCTGCAGGTAATGGCGCGGCTCCAGGCCAGGGCCAGAAAGCCAACAGCAACAACAGGCAGCCGCGCAGTAACGCAGGCGGCAACCCAGGCACCCCCGGCAAGAATCGCCGTCAAGGTGGCCAGGGTGGTCAAGGCCGTAACGGCGGCGGTCGTGGCCGACCGGCGGACGGTCGTATCACCTCGCTGGATCGCGACGAGCTGCCACGCGCCGAAGCGGCCGTGCGCAACCCGCGCGAAAAGCAGCCAATCATCGTGCACAAGGGCTCGCGCCTGGATCGTTTCCCCAGCGCTGAGCAGCTCGACGAGCTGAGCAACAGCACTCGCCCACGCAGCGAGAAACCGGCGCTGCTGACGCGTAACCGCGAAGAGTAAGCTGCCGCGCTAACGAAAACGCCGCCCATTGGGCGGCGTTTTTCATGGTGCGCTGGCGTGTCCGTTGCGTAGGGTGCGCCGTGCGCACCGATGACCCGCCTCGCCCCTTTTATTACTGACGAACACCTTCGACCGAAATGATCAGCTCGACGGTTTGCGAAGCCGGGCCGAGATCCATGGAAATGTCGAAGTCCTTCAGCGTCAGGGTGGTGGTGCCTTCGAAGCCTGCGCGGTAGCCGCCCCACGGGTCCTTGCCTTCGCCAATGAACTTGGCAGCGATCACCACCGGCTTGGTCACCCCGTTCAGGGTCAGGTTGCCGGTCACGTCAGCAGTGCCTTCGCCAGTGGACTTGACCGAAGTGGATTCGAAGGTGGCAGTAGCGTGCTTGCTCGCATTGAGGAAGTCGGCACTGCGGATGTGCTTGTCACGCTCGGCGTGATTGGTGTCGACGCTGGCGGTCTTCAGGGTCACGTTGACCTTGCTCGCCTCGGGGTTGGCGGCATCGAAGCTGAACGTGCCGTCGAAGTCCTTGAAGGTGCCGTACAGCCAGCTGTAGCCCAGGTGGCTGATCTTGAAGTTGACGAAGGCGTGCTGGCCTTGCTTGTCGATGGCGTAATCAGCCGCCACGGCCTGGCCGCCGATAAGAGCGGAGCCCAGAACCAGTGCAGCGAGGGCATTCTTCAACATGGGGTGTTCTCCTTGCGAGGTTGTCGATCTAGATGGGCATGAGCCCGGTTATGAATTGCTTCAGCGCCCGAACATCCGCAGCAGGGTGCTGTCGCGGTCGATGAAATGGTGCTTGAGTGCTGCCAGGCCATGCAGACCGGCGAAAATCACCAGCCCCCAGGCCAGGTATTCGTGAATCGCCCCAGCAATATCTTCCTGTTGCGCGATACCCGTCAGGGTCGCCGGCACACTGAACAAGCCAAACACCTCGATACCACGGCCATCGGCGGTGGAAATCAGGTAGCCGGAAATCATCACACCGAAAAGACCGAGATAGAGGACGCCATGACCCAGCTTGGAAGCCAGGCGCGTGAGCCGGCCATGGCTGGCCAGGGCTGCCGGCGCAGGATTGAGCAGGCGCCACAGAACACGCAGCAACATCACGGCAAACAGCAGGATGCCGATGCTCTTGTGCAGATCAGGCGCACTCTGGCGCCATGGGTCGTAGTAGCTGAGCCCCACCATCCAGAAACCGAGGGCAAAAAGACCGAATACGACCAAGGCCACCAGCCAGTGCAGCACGACGCTGACCAGACCATAGCGAGCAGAGGTATTGCGAAATTGCATAGAAGACTTTCCTAGCCCTGAGTACGGGCAAGATTAACGACAAATATATCGATTTAAAGCGGAAAATATCGCTATGAAACATCGGGAAATGCGATATTTAATTCCAGCGTCGCTTGGCAGATCAGTTTAGTTCAACGCGCTCATTGCAGAGTTCATCATCAGCAGCACGGACGGTGCATTGCACCAGACCAGCGGCAACGACCACGTCTCAGTGGCGGCTTCTGGTAGGCTGTGCCGCCGAACACTGGGAGATTTCTCATGAGCCTGAACGACCACTGGATGCAACGCGACCTCGACGTGTTGTGGCACCCCTGCACCCAGATGAAGGATCACGAGCGCCTGCCGCTGGTGGCGATTCGCAAGGCCTCTGGTGTATGGCTGGAGGACTTCGACGGCAAGCGCTACCTGGACGCGGTCAGCTCCTGGTGGGTCAACGTGTTCGGCCACGCCAACCCGCGCATCAATGCGCGCATTCGCGATCAGCTGGACAGTCTCGAGCACGTGATGCTCGCCGGCTTCACCCACCAACCGGTCATCGAGCTGTCCGAGCGCCTGGTGCAGATCACCCCGGCCGGCCTGAACAAGGTGTTTTACGCCGACAACGGTTCATCGGGCATCGAAGTGGCGCTGAAAATGAGCTTCCACTACTGGCTCAACAGCGGCCAGGCGAGCAAGAAGCGCTTCGTCACCCTGAGCAACAGCTACCACGGTGAAACGGTCGCAGCGATGTCGGTGGGCGACGTGTCGCTGTTCACCGACACCTATAAACCCCTGCTGCTGGACACCCTCAAGGTGCCCAGCCCAGACTGCTACCTGCGCGCCGAGGGCGTGAGCTGGGAGGCGCACTCACGCGCCATGTTCGCCCATATGGAACGAACGCTGGCCGAGCATCATCATGAGGTCGCAGCGGTGATCGTCGAGCCGCTGATTCAGGGCGCTGGCGGTATGCGCATGTATCACCCGGTCTACCTCAAGCTGCTGCGCGAGGCCTGCAACCGCTACGGCGTGCACCTGATCCACGACGAGATCGCCGTCGGCTTCGGCCGCACCGGCACGATGTTCGCCTGCGAGCAGGCCGGCATCACCCCGGATTTCCTGGTGCTGTCCAAGGCACTGACCGGTGGTTACCTGCCGATGGCCGCGGTACTGACCACCGATGAGGTCTACAGCGCGTTCTACGACGACTACGCCACCCTGCGCGCCTTCCTTCACTCGCACACCTACACCGGTAACCCGCTGGCCTGCGCCGCCGCGCTGGCGACCCTGGACATCTTCCGTGATGACAATGTGATCGAGCGCAACAAGGCCCTTGCTGCGCGCATGGCCAGTGCTACCGCGCACCTGGCCGAACACCCGCATGTTGCCGAAGTGCGCCAGACCGGCATGGCCCTGGCTATCGAGATGGTGCAGGACAAAACCAGCAAAACAGCCTACCCCTGGCAGGAACGGCGTGGACTGCGCGTCTACCAGCACGCACTGGAGCGGGGTGCGCTGCTGCGCCCATTGGGCAGCGTGGTGTATTTCCTGCCGCCCTACGTCATCACACCCGAGGAGATCGATTTCCTTGCCGATGTGGCCAGCGAAGGCATCGATATCGCCACACGCGAATCAGTCAGCGTGGCGGTGGATAACCGTTTTCCCGATCATCGCGATCCAGGTTGAGCGAGCCAATAGCGAAACCCGGTGCGCACGGCGCACCCTACGGCAAGGGCAGCGCTTTTCCGTAGGGTGCGCTGCGTGCACCGGCGCTTTAAACTCGCCGCTTCGAACTTGCCGCCTGTAGCTGTCTTTATGCGCCTATCCCGTTTCTTCATCGATGCCCCACTCTCCCTCGGCCAACACGACCTACCCGAGGCGCAGGCCCATTACATCGGCCGCGTGCTGCGGCACGCGGCGGGTGACGCCGTGCAGTTGTTCGACGGCAGTGGCCAGGAATACCTCGGCGAGCTGATCGAAGTGGGCAAGAAAAGCGTACGCGTCGAACTGCGCGAAGCCATCGCCGGACTCAGCGAATCCCCTCTGCGCATTCATCTCGGCCAAGGCCTGTCGCGCGGCGAACGCATGGACTGGGCCATCCAGAAAGCTACCGAACTGGGCGCTAACGAGATCACCCCGATCATCTCGGCTCGCTGCGAGGTGCGCCTGAAGGACGAACGCACCGACAAGCGCATGGCACATTGGCGCCAGGTGGCGATCAGTGCCTGCGAACAATGCGGCCGCTCGGTGCTTCCGGTGATCAACCCGCCGCTGGAACTGGCCGCCTGGTTGCAAAGGACCGAAGCGGACCTGAAGCTGGTGCTGCACCCTGTCGCAGCGCCCCTGCAAAGCCACGAAAAACCGAACAGCCTGGCCTTTCTGATCGGTCCGGAAGGCGGTTTGAGCGATACCGAAGTGGATCAGGCTAAAGTCTCTGGCTTTCATGCAGCCCGCCTCGGCCCCCGCGTTCTACGCACGGAAACGGCTCCCGTGGTGGCGCTGAGCGTCGCCCAACAGCTCTGGGGCGACCTCCAGGCGTAAAATGTCGCCTTGGCGTAACAAAATGTGACCTCAAGAGATTGCAAGACCGACAGTCTTTGTCATGCTCTGCGCGCCGCTCGCGCGACCCGCTCACCAGCAATCCGCGCGCGGCCGAGGCCGACGCCCCGCAGCGTCGTCCCTCTTCCAATAACAAACAACGGGCTTCGGCCCCGCCCAAAAGGCGGCCGCATGCCCAGGAGCATTGCATGAACGAACTGGTCTCGACCCTAAACGGTCTGGTCTGGAGCCCGGCGCTGATCTATCTATGTCTTGGCGTTGGTCTCTACTTCTCCCTGCGCGGCCGCTTTCTCCAGGTTCGCCACTTCAAAGAAATGATTCGCCTGATGTTCACCGGCAAGACCGATGAGCATGGCATCACCTCCTTCCAGGCCCTGACCATGACCCTCGCCGGTCGCGTCGGTACCGGCAACATTGCTGGTGTGGCTACCGCCATCACCTTCGGTGGTCCGGGTGCCGTGTTCTGGATGTGGATGGTGGCCTTCCTGGGTGCCAGCTCGGCATTCGTCGAGTCCACCCTCGGCCAGGTGTACAAGGAAAAGCTAAACGGTGAATACCGTGGCGGCCCCGCCTTCTACATCGAACGCGGCCTGGGTCTGAAGTGGTACGCCTGGCTGTTCGCCATCGTTACCGTGTTCGCCACAGGCCTGTTGCTGCCAGGCGTACAGGCCAACTCCATTGCCTCCAGCGTCAACACCGCCTTCGGTATCGATCCGAACGTCACTGCCGCGGTGCTGGCCATACTGATCGGCCTGATCATCTTCGGTGGCGTCAAGCGCATCGCCCACTTCACCCAGGTGGTCGTACCGTTCATGGCGCTGGGCTACATCCTGGTCGCGATGGTCATCATCCTGCTGAACATCGAGAAGCTGCCGGAAGTCATCGCCCTGATCTTCAAGAGCGCATTCGGCCTCGAGGCCGGTTTCGGCGCCATCGTCGGTATGGCCATCCAGTGGGGCGTAAAGCGCGGTGTCTACTCCAACGAAGCTGGCCAGGGTACTGGTCCGCACGCTTCGTCGGCCGCTGCTGTCAGCCACCCGGCCAAGCAGGGCCTGGTTCAGGGCTTCTCGGTCTACATCGACACCCTGTTCGTCTGCTCCGCCACCGCCTTCATGCTGCTGATCACTGGTCAGTACAACGTGCAGGCCCCGGATGGCAGCGCGCTGTTCACCGGTATCGCTGGCGTAGCCGCAGGTCCGGGCTACGTGCAGACCGCGATGGAGAACATGATGCCCGGCTTCGGTAACGCCTTCGTTGCCATTGCCCTGTTCTTCTTCGCCTTCACCACCATCCTGGCGTACTACTACATCGCCGAAACCAACATTGCCTACATCAACCGCAAGGTGAAGCGTCCCATCCTCACCCTGCTGCTGAAGTTCGGCATCATCGCGGCTACCGTGTACGGCACCGTGCACACTGCCACCTTCGCCTGGGACCTGGGTGATCTTGGTGTCGGCCTGATGGCCTGGCTGAACATCATCGCCATCCTGCTCATGCACAAGGTCGCCTACAAGTGCCTGAAGGACTACGAGCAGCAGCTGGACGAGGGCAAGGACCCGGTCTTCCACCCGGAAAAGCTCGGCATCAAGAATGCCGACTACTGGGGCACCAGCACCTCGGAAGAGAACCTGACTGCCGAGAAGGGCGAGGCGCAGCAACCGCAGCGCTGATAGCCGCACAGCAGTAACGAAAAAGCCCCGGCCAGTGCCGGGGCTTTTTCATGGGCGACGAGGTCGCGCCGGGTCGGTTCAGATCAGGCCAGCATCGGCGAGCAGTTGCTCCAGTGCAGCCAGATCAGGAATACGCACCACCTCCTCACCGACGCGCGCCGCCCCAAGCTCCAGAGGCGCCAGCTCGACATCGGCACCTTGCAGCTCGCTGCCGACCTTCAGCGAGCGCGGAATACCCTGCACCAGCAGCGCGATGAACTTGACCTTGGGGCGACCGCCCAGGGCGTTGATCACCGCAACACGGGCACCACTGGCGACATGCGCCTGGCCGCCGCTGGCGGCCTCGAAAGAGAGCAGCGGCAAGCGCAGATCACGCCAGGCGATCTGGCCGAGAAACCAGTCAGGGGTGCCCTCAGTGACCTGCGGCGCGCGATAGGGAATCAGCTCCGCCACCGCCACGTTGGGCAGCAACAGGGTGCGGTCGGCCAGAGGCACCAGCAAGCCGGTAAGACTAGCGGCGCTGTTCTGGGTGGCGACGGCTTGGCTCATTGAAACTTCCTCAACTGCAATGTTCGGCGAGGTGATTGACCAGGGCCACGGCGAGCTCACGCGGATCGGCGCTGAAGCTGCTGTACCCCCCCTCGCGCAGGCTGTCGGGCATGCTCGGACTGGCGCAGCTGTCAGCGCGCTGAGTCCAGATCGCACCACCCTGGCGTTTGACGTAGGCGGCGGCGGCGCTGCCATCGCTGCCCATGCCACTGAATGCGATCACGCCGCACTCGGCACCGAACTGCTGCGCCAGGTTGAGCATCATCTGATCGATGGAAGGACTGTAGGGCTCCGGCCAGCCGCGTTCGGCGATCAGCATCGCGCCGTTTTCGGTAAAGCCCAGCTCGTTGCTGATCGGCACCACAACCACTTCACCGCAACGCACCGGGTCGCCCTGGCGCGCCGGATTGACATGCCACTGGCTATGCCGGCCGACCGCCTGTGGCAGCGCGGCCTCGAAGCTGGCGTCGATATGCTGGGCGTAGATGAAACCGATGGGCAGGCCGCCCGGCAGGGCATCGAGAAATGCCTTGACCGCTGCCGGGCCACCCAGCGAGGCAGCCAGCAGCCATACCTGACGCGCCGGCTCGCCAGCTTTCAGCGGCGTGTTGGCCAGTGATTGCGGTAGCTCCAGACGTGCCGGACGCTGCGCTTCGTCGAGCAGTGCCTGCAAACTAGGCCCGACTGCCTGGGTCGGATCGCCGACCAGGCGCTTGAGCTTGCCGAACAGGCTGCGCTCCCAACGCGGGTAGTTCTCCGAATGGCGCTCGGGGGCATGTCCCTCGCCGAACAGCACCGGGGCACTGACGCGCTCGAGCAGGCTGTCGACCAGCGGAGAATCCTCCGACTGGGCCAGGTCGACCAACCACAGGTCGGTCTCGCAGGCTGCCAGTTGCTCCTCGTCGAGACGCGCCGGGTCGCTGTTGAGCACCACCTGATAACCACCACCGGCCAATGCCTGCTGTAACACATGGCGCTGCAGCGAGGTGTCGGCGATGACTGCGATACGCGCGGATGTTTTGTCTGTCATGTCCGTTTGACCCGATGGCTATCCACCAACTGAGCGATGGTGTCGAGCAGCAAGGACTCCTGATAGGGCTTGCCGAGATACTGATTGACGCCGATGGACATGGCACGCTCGCGGTGCTTCTCACCGGTACGCGACGTGATCATGATGATCGGCAGATCCTTGAGGCGCTCGTCGTGACGCACCAGCGTGGCCACCTCGAAGCCGTCCATGCGCGGCATCTCGATGTCCAGCAGCATGATGTCAGGCTTGTGATCCTGCAGCTGGGCGATGGCATCGACCCCATCCTTGGCGGTAACCACGTTCATGCCATTACGCTCAAGCAGACGGCTGGTGACCTTGCGCACGGTGACCGAGTCGTCCACCACCATGACCAGCGGCGGCCGGTCGGCCTCGACCTCTTCATTGGCGGCGGCCTGACGCGAAGCCAGGCGCGGCATCAACTGATTCTGCAGATGCGCATGCAACACACGAATGGTCGCCAGCAGATCGAGAATCACCACCACGCGGCCGTCACCGAGGATCGTCGCACCGGAGATCCCGTGCACCCCGGCGAACTGCGGGCCGAGACTCTTGACCACGATCTCGCGCGAACCGGCCAGGCTGTCCACCTGGACCGCCACGGCGTGCTCGCTGGAACGCACCAGAATCACCGGCAGCGGTAGGCTCTGGCCCACCAGTTTGGGCTGCTGACCGTTGTTCAGCAGATCGCCCAGGTACTTCAGTTCGTAGGCCTGTCCGGCGTACTCGAAGCGCGGTGCATCGGGCGCGTAGTAGGCCTCCAGCTCGAACGGCGAGACCCGCACGATACCTTCGATGGTATTCAGCGGGATGGCGTAGAGGTCTTCGCCGGAGTACACCATCAGTGCACGGTTGACCGACACGGTGAACGGCAGGCGAATGGTGAAGCGCGTACCCTGACCCAGCGTCGAGTCGATGCTCATCGAGCCGCCAAGCTGCTTGACCTCGGAATGCACCACGTCCATGCCGACGCCACGACCGGAAATCTGCGTAACCTTCTCGGCAGTGGAAAAACCCGCCTCGAGGATGAACTGCAGGATTTCGTGATCACTCAGATCGCTGTCGGCGTCCATCAGCCCGCGCTCGATAGCCTTGCGCCGCACGGCCTCCAGACGAATACCACCGCCGTCATCGTCCAGGGTAAGAACGATGTCGCCGCCCTCACGACCGAGATTGAGACGAATGGTGCCGGTTTCCGGCTTGCCGACATCGCGGCGCACGGCTGTGGGCTCGATGCCGTGATCGACGGCGTTACGCAGCATATGCTCCAGAGGCGCGACGATGCGCTCGAGCACGGTACGGTCCATTTCCCCTTCGGCGTTGCCAACGACGAACTCCACCTGCTTGCCCAGCTCGCCGGCCACCTGACGCACGATGCGGCGCAGACGCGGTACCAGACGATCGAACGGCACCATGCGGGTGCGCATCAGACCTTCCTGCAGCTCGGTGTTGACCCGCGCCTGTTGCAACAGCAGGGTCTCGGCGTCGCGGTTCTTCGCCGCCAGGGTTTCCTTCAGATCGAGCAAGTCGGAGGCAGACTCGAACAGCGCACGGGACAGCTGTTGCAGCTGCGAGTGGCGGTCCATCTCCAGCGGGTCGAAATCTTCATAACCCGCGCGCTCGGCCTCGGCCTGATAGCGACTGAGGATCTGCGCCTGGGTCTCGGTATCGAGACGGCGCAGTTGGTCACGCACGCGGTCGATGGTCGCTTCCATCTCGCTCAGGGTGAAGCCGACATCGCTCACCTGCTGCTCGACACGGCCACGGAAGATCGATGTTTCACCGGCCAGGTTGACCAGACCCTCGAGTAGCTCGGCTGGTACCTTGACCAGCTCCTGTGGCGCGCGACGAGATGCCGCCTCCAGCGCTGCCTCCTGCGCACGCTGGACGAACGGCAACACCTTCGGCGCCTGCAACTGGCTCGGCACGTCACTGGCAGCGATGATCGGGTTGAGCAGATTGCTCACAGGCGCTGCCGCTGGCTCAGCCTCGGCCACCACCGGCTCATCGCCGAGGCTGGCACTGAGGCGCTGGCGCAGCACGTCGAGCTCGTTCTGCAGCCCTTCGAAACCGGACTGCACGTCGAGCAGCAGACTCTCCGGCCAGGGTGCACCCTGCTGCAGCGCCTCGCTGAGGTGCTGCTCCAGGTCATGGCTCAGATCGCCCAGGCGCTTCTGCCCAGCCAGGCGTGCGCCACCCTTGAGGGTGTGCAGCGTGCGCAACATTTCGTCGATGGCGCGGCCATCATCAGGTTGTTCTTCCCAACGCCCAATCGCTGCCTCCATCGCTTCGAGCAGGTCATCGCCTTCTTCGAGGAAGATATCGAGGATGTCACTGTCAGCCTCTTCGGCTTCGTCGCTCTCGACCACGGCCCTGAGCTGGACCGCCGACGGGATGCTCAGCTGCTCGTCAGGATTGGCGCGAAAGCGCTTGATCGTCTCGATCAGGGCATGGCCCTGCGGCACCGCTCGTTTACCACGCACAGCTTCGAGCATCTCGGCCAGTCGGTCGTGGCAGGCCTGCAGCAGAGTGAACAACTCCTGGCTGGCTCGCAGGCGACCGCCACCGAGACCTTCGTAAAGGAACTCCAGCTCGTGGGCCAGATCGCCGATCTCGCGAATTTCGGCCATGCGCGCACCACCCTTGAGGGTGTGCAGGTCACGCTGCAGGGCTTCCAGCTCCAGGCTGTTGTCGACATCGCCCATCCAACGCTGCAGAGCAGCGCCAGCACTGTCGATGATATCGAAACCTTCCTCGAGGAAGATTTCCACCAATTCGGGATCGCGCTCTTCATGCCAGTTGGCCAGCGTCGCGCCTTGTGGCTCTGGCTCGACAATAGCCTCAGCCTGAGCTGGCAGTTCGTCTTCGGGCAATACCAGCTCGACTTCGTCGATCAGAGGCAACTCTGTCTCAGGCTCTGCCGGTGGCGCTTCGTCGAGCAGGATTTCGTCTTCGACCAGCGTCAGAGACGGCAGCTCGACGCTATCCGGCTCAACCGCTTCGGTCGGCTCGACGAGATCATCGTCCAGCGCCGGATCAACCTGAGCGACAGCGGCCGACAGGCTCTGCGGCGTACCGCCCTGGCGGAAATGACGAATTGCCTGAATCAGGTCGTCACCAGAAACCAGCGGCTGGCGGGCCTGCAACTGATCGAGCATCTGTGCCAGGCGATCATGGCTTTGCTGCAGCAGGTTGCCCAGCGCCGGCGAATAGTTGTAACGGCGGTCGACCAAGCCCTCGTAGAGCGACTCCAGTTCGTGGCCAAGATCACCAATCGGGCGAATCGCGGCCATGCGTGCACCGCCCTTGAGGGTGTGCAGATCGCGCTGCAGCGACGACAACGGCATGGTGTTGTCAGGCTCACCGAGCCAGCGCTCCAGCGCCTGACCGGCGCTGTCGAGAATATCCACAGCCTCTTCGAGGAAGATCTCGACCATTTCTTCATCGAGGTCGGAGTCGACAGGGGTGAAACCCAGCTCGGCCTCGGTCTGCTGCTCCAGACCAGCGGCCTCGACGATTTCCGGCTCGACGGGCGACTCTTGCCACTGCAGCGGATCTGCCTCGGCTTGCTCCAGCTCGGCAGTGGCCTGGCCCAGCTCGATGATTTCCAGCCCCTCGGCGCCAGGCGCCAGCAAGGCCAGGGTATGCGGATCGATGGCTTCGCTCAGCAGGTCACGCAGCGCCTGTACGCTCTCGGGTTGCGGGCTGACCTGCAAAGCAGCAGCGACCTGATCCATCATGCCGATCAGCACTTCGTGGGCCTTTTCCGCCTCGTCGAAGAAGCGTTCGCTGACGGCCAGACTGCCTTCCTCGACAGCGCCATAGAGATCCAGCAGGGCTTCGCAGAGTTCGTCGATCTGCGGCAGCTCGGCCATTTCAGCGCCACGACCGAGGGTGGTCAGCTCTTCCAGCAGCGCAGACAGCTCCTGACGCTCGGACGGATGCTCGCGCCATTTACGCAGCAGGTCCTCGGCATCCAGCAAGATGTCCATACCCTCGGCGAGGAAGATGCTGATCATCTGTGGATCGCGGCTTTCGCCGCTCTGTGCCATCCGCTCGTCTTCGGCGTTTGCGAGATGCTCCTGATGCAGGGCCTGCACACGGGCAAGAAATGCCTCGGCGCCAGGAATAGGTGCAAGAGGCTGGCTCTCGAGGTTGTCGAGACCGATACGGAATACACCCTCGGCGCTGCTCAACAACTCGGCGGCCGCCAGATCCACCTGGATCAGGTTGGTCTTGAACTCCTTGACCAGCCTCTCCAGCGGCGCAGCGATTTCCGCCACCGGCAGGATGCCGGCCATATAGGCACTGCCTTTGAGGGTGTGCAGAGCGCGCTGCAGGTCGTCGGTGACTGGCTGCGGCAGCTCCTGCGCGCAATCGGCGAGAAAGCCCACCAGAGTATCCAGATGGGTTTCCGCCTCGTTACGGAAGATTTCCAGCAACTGGGGGTCCAGGGGCTCGCCGTCGAGAGACTCGCCATCGAGCGGTTGGTCGGTGACCGACTCGACCTGCTCGACGACCTCGGTAGCGTCGTCAACGCCCGCGGACTCGGCTACCTGCTGGGTGGCCGGGGCGTCAGATTTTGGGGGCGTCAGTCCCTTGGCCAGGGCATGCGCGGTGGCCGCCAGCAGATCGACATCATCGCGCTGACGCTGAGCCTTGGCGGCGAATTCATCGACCAGCGCCGGCATCAGCGCCACTACATCGAGCACAACCTGCTGCACCGGTGCGTTTGGCTCGATGCTGCGATCCAGCACGCGATTGAGCAGGTTCTCGATGGACCAGCCCAGTTCGCCAATGATCAGCGCGCGAACCATGCGGCCGCTGCCCTTGAGCGTGTGGAAGGCTCGACGCACTTCGATCAGGGCGTCCTTGTTCTCGGTATCGGCCTGCCACTGCGGCAGGTATTCGCCGATAGTTTCCAGCACCTCACCGACTTCTTCGATAAAGACTTCCAGCAACTCTTCATCCACCGGCTCTTCATCGGCAGGCGGCGGCAACAGGCTCGGAGGTACATCGGCGGCAGGCGGATTGATAGCCTGTACCGGAGCGGCCATCACGTCAGCCATTGACAGCGGCTTCTCTGCCACTGGCTCCTCGACCTGGATTTGCGGCGCGCTGGGCAGCTCGACTTCCGGCAGCTCCAGATCGGCCAGTTCCAGCTCGTCCCACTGGTTAGCTTCGGCCAGTTGCTCCAGGCTCAGTTCTTCGAGTTCCAACGCCGGCTCATCTTGGGTGTCGAACAATGGCGCAGCAATGATCTCTTCACTCTGCACAGCGGGCAGCTCTTCGAGCTCGCCCAGCTCGAAGGTGAAGGTCTCGGCACTCTCGTTCACTGTCGGCACGTCAGGCTCGACGTCCGCCAGTTCCAGCTCGGCAACGACTTCGTCAGGTACATCGACCGAATCGAAGGTCAGCGGCTCGACCTCGGCGAGGGGCTCCTCGAGCTGTTCGTCCTCGGCGCCCAGCAGTTCGATTTCCTGCAGCGGGTCGGCCAGCGGCGCCAGGCTTTCCTCCAGCGGATCGACGCGGTCGAGAATCGACGGCTTTTCCTTGAGCGGATAACCCAGTGCTTCCAGGCTCTCCTCGGCGACGTCGAGAATCAGGTCACCCTGCGTGCCATGGTCCTCGGCCAGACGCTCGAGGTAATACTCGACGCTGGTGATGGCATCAGCCAGGGTGTCCAGGCTCTGCCAGTTGGGCACGGCCTTGCGTGCCAGCAACTGCTCCTGAATGTAGCGGTTGCAAGCATTGAGCAGATCGGCGGCGCGCTGCAGCGGAATCATCGCCAGGCCACCACGAACCTGGGTCAGCAGGCCAGGGACACGTGCCAGGTGTTCGTGATTCCATTGCGAGGCGATGAACTCGATGATCGCGTCCTTGGCTTGCTCCAGACCGTTGCGCGCCTCTTTGATCACCACCTGATGAATCTGCGCTACATCGGTGGTGGGCAGGTGGCTCTGCTCGTTCTTGCTGTCATCGCTCGGCCCGACCATGCCGGCCAGTGTCGCCTCGACGTAGAGCAACGCACCAGCCACATCCATCAGCACAGCATCGTTGGGCTCGCGCTGGCCGAGGGACAGGCCGTGAATGACGTCGATCTGGTCGAGAATGACCTTGCGCGGCTGGCCGAAACCGAGCACTGCCAGGGTATCGGCGATCTGCTTGAGCGGCGCCAGCAGGGCGTCCAGCTCACTGGGTTGACTGCGATCACTGCGCACGAACAGGTCCAGGCTGTCCTTGACCCGCACCAACTCTTCGCAGAGAGCTGCCACCACAGAACGCATGGCATCGCGGTCAGGACCGGCCAGACGGGCACGCTCCTCATCCACCACTTCGTTATCGGGCAGTGCTTCGTCGAGACGATACTGCTCCTTCAGCGCGCGAATACGCGGCGATTGCGCCGGCGCCTTGGCCACGTAGAACAACAGGTTCTTGGTCAGCTCATCGGCAGCGGGCTGATTGATACCATCGGCCCCCTGCTCGACCAGGCGCTTGAGCTCCTTGTCGACCTGACGCAGCAAAGTGCGCACCGAGGTACCGTTGACCACGCTGCCGTTGGCCAGACCTTCGACCATGCCGGAAGCGATCTGCCACAGGCCGCCCAGCGGGGCGTCCTTGCACAGCGTTTCCAGACGGGCGAAAACACGTGCCATGTAACCGAGATTGGTCGCCAGATCCTGATTGCGGATCACGCCGACAAGGGCCATTTGCAGCATCTGCCGCAGTTTGCGCAGCAGCACCGGAAGCTCGGCAGTACGCAGCCGCGCCAGGCTATCGGACGGTAGCGCCGGCAGACGCGCGGACATGTCCGGGGAGAACAGGCTGGTTTCCGACAGCAGCTTTTCGCCACGGGCGGCACGCAGATCGTTGAGCAGAGGCAGCACGACCATGGGCAGGTCGCGGCGAGCGGTCTGGATACGGTCGAGGTACACCGGCAGTTGCAGGATGGCCTGCATCAGCACTTCCAGGGCTTCGCCCTGGTTGGCCACGCGACCTTCCATCAGCGCCTTGGCCAACTGTTCCATTTCCTCGGCAAGCAGAGCAGCGCCGTAGAACTCGACCATCTGCAAGGTGCCGTGAACCTGGTGCACGTAGGTCAGGCAGAAGCGCATGCGCGTAGGGTCCTGCGGGTTCTCGACGAACGCCTCCAGGGCTTGCCGCGCCTGCTTCAGGGTTTCCCCGATCTCGCCTTTGACCCACTCCAGGGCGACATAATCATGCCGATCACCCATAGCCACTCCACTCATAAACTTGGCCTTATCCCTTGCGGGTAAACGCCAGAACTCGCTCGTCGGCCACCGGCACCAGTTGCGGGTGCTGCCAACCGGCTACCTCGCCCACACCCACGACCAGCAGGCCACCCGGCGCCAGGCTTTCGGCCAGGCGATTGAGGATGTCGCGGCGACGCCAGCGGCGGAAATAGATCAGCAAGTTCTGACAGAAAATCACATCCATGCCGGACATCGGCGCCTTGGCCAGTTCCAACACATTGAGCTTGGCGCAGCACACACGTGCTGCCAGGCTCGGTACCACCTTGAAGCGTCCATCGGCCTGGGCGAGAAAATAGCGCTCGCGCAGCTCGTCATTCACCTGCTCCAGGCGTCGTGCCGAGTAGCACGCCTCGCGTGCCTTACCCAGTGCGCCCTGGCTGATATCCGTACCGGTCACCGCGAAATGCTCGGGCAACTCGCTGCCTTGAAGAACCTCCGCAGCCTGAATCGCCAGCGAATAAGGCTCCTCACCACTGGAGCAACCCACGCTCCACAATTCCCAGGGCTTGCCCAGGCCAGCCGCCAGACGCTCCTGCAGATACTGCGAGAGCACCTCGAAGGAAGGCAGGTGACGGAAGAAGCGGGTTTCCTGCACGGTCAGACGATCCAGCAGGGTCGACCACTCCACCGCGCCACGCGGGCCATCGGTGACCTGACGGTAATAGCTGGCGTAATCCGTGACGCCCAGTTCGCGCATGCGCGCACTCAGGTTGGTCTGCAAAAAAGCGCGCCGCTGCTCGCTGATCACCACACCGGTACGCGCTTCGAGCAGCGTCTGCCAGTCGTGAAAATCGGCTTGCGACATATCGGCCACCGGGCGCAATGCCCAAACGCCCGCTGACTGCATACCTTCGCCCTGAGTCATGGCTGTGTAGCGAAGGCTGCCGCCAGCCTCCGCACTCCTTTATCAGGCGTCTGGCAGGGTGAAGCCGGACACCGACTTGCGCATCTCGCTGGCCATCTTGGCCAGGTTACCAATGCTCTTGGCGGTGGCGGTGGTACCCGAGGACGTCTGCGAAGTGATCTCCTGGATCACGTTCATGGTGTTGGAAATGTGGCCGGCTGAAGAGGCCTGCTGACGGGCGGCGTTGGAAATGTTCTGGATGAGGGCCGCGAGGGTTTTCGATACCTTCTCGATCTCTTCCAGTGCCACACCGGCGTCCTGCGCCAGGCGAGCACCGCGCACCACTTCGGAAGTCGTCTGCTCCATGGAGATAACGGCTTCGTTGGTGTCGGTCTGAATGGTTTTTACCAGCGCCTCGATCTGCTTGGTCGCCGCCGAAGAACGTTCTGCGAGGCGTTGTACCTCGTCCGCTACCACGGCGAAGCCGCGGCCCGCATCACCAGCCATGGAGGCCTGGATCGCAGCGTTCAGTGCGAGGATGTTGGTCTGGTCGGCAATGTCGTTGATCAGGCTAACGATGTCACCGATCTCCTGGGACGATTCACCGAGGCGTTTGATCCGCTTCGAGGTGTCCTGGATCTGCTCACGGATGTTATCCATGCCGGTGATGGTGTTGTGTACGACTTCGTTGCCCTTGTTGGCGATGGCTACGGAACGTTCCGCTACCGCGGAGGATTCCGAGGCGTTCGCCGATACCTGGTCAATCGACACCGCCATCTCGTTGATCGCTGCGGAGGCACCGGCAATTTCCTGCGCCTGGTGCTCGGACGCTTCAGCCAGGTGCATCGCCGTGGCCTGGGTTTCCTGGGCAGCACCGGCTACCTGAACGGCGGTCAGGTTGATGGTGGCTACCAGGTCACGCAGCTGGTCGATGGAGTAGTTGATGGAGTCGGCGATGGCACCGGTGAAGTCTTCGGTTACCGTCGCGGCCACGGTCAGGTCACCGTCTGCGAGGTCGGCGATTTCGTCGAGCAGACGCAGAATCGCCGCCTGGTTACGTTCGTTCTTCTCGGCAGTCTCGGCCAGACGACGGTTGGTCTCACGCACCATCACCAAACCGATGAGGATGATCGAGCCCAGTGCCAGAGCGCCCAGCACGTAACCGAACAGTGTGTTGATCGCACGGCCCGAGGCCAGGTCTTCGAAGCCGCCAGCCAGCTCGGAGGCTTTGTCCAGCAGGGTCTGCGACACGGTGAAGATGGAGTTCGCCGACTCACGCACCTGGAACAGTTCCGGCGAGGTCTCGAGAATCTCGTCCACCGAGCCGGATACGAATTCGAACAGTTCGGAAATCTCGGCCAGACGCTCGAGGGCTTCCTCGTCGGTTACCTGGCTGATTTCCATCGCTGCGTTGCCCTCGAGCATCGCCGCCAGTACACGACCGAACAGGCTGGCGTCACGACCGAACATGTCGGCGGCCTGCACCGAGTCTTCGTCACCCGCCAGCACCTTGTTCACCGAACCGAGGATACGTTCGGCCAGCAACGATTGACGCTGGGCCACAGAAACCTGGGCAGCCGGCGCACCGCTTTCCAGCAGGATGTCGACCACTTCCTCGTACTCGACCTGCAGCTGCGGGATGGTTTCTGCCAGGGTGGCGGCTACCTGGTGCAGCGACAGTACCGTCTGCTCACTGGCGAGAATGGCGTCGGTGTTTTGCCGCAGGCTGTCCCAGTCCTGCTGGACCGCAGCCATCTGTGCCTGTACCGACTCGGGTGCCGGCGGCAAACCGCTGCTGGCATCGCCATCGGTCAGGTAGCCCCAGCGCTGCTGGAAGTCGTTGCGCGCATCACGCAACAGGCCGAAGGCTTCGGCAGTACCTGCCGCCGCTTCCGTGGCGTTCTTGGCAATACGCTGGGACAGTACGCGCAGTTCACCGGAGTGACTGATGTACTCGGTATCGTAGTTGGATTGAGTGTTGATGTAGGCGAAGTTCGCGAACAACAGCACGATGGAAACGATGAGCACGACGAACAGTGACGCGATCAGCGTGCTGCTGCGTGCCCCGACCAACAAATTACCTGCATTGAATTTTTTCATTTTCTGGCCCCCGCCTGGACCGACCGCACTACGGTTCCCATGTAACGCCAAAGGGTCGGAAGATCCGACCCAACCGAAAATCTGCAGGTTCTTTGGAAACCACCTGCATTGGCAAAACTGCGTCCAAAGCGACCTCGAAATGCTCATTTACAGCCGTAAATTACGCTTTTCGAGGTCGCTTTCACCCTGCCTTGCCTGCCTCGACTCGGACTTCCTGCTTTGCCCTATCCTCTGCATCCATGCAGTCGTTGCCTGTACATTTGAACGGCTTGCTAATACGCGACGTCGAGAAAGCCCTGATCGGCAGCCAGCGCATGAGGGCTGAACACCAACCAGGGTTGTTCTCGTTGAAAGACTCCGTGGATAAACGGCGCAATGCTCGCCTCGAGAGGCGGCAGTTGTTCTGAAAATGCATCCACCGGAAAATGTTGCATACCGAAAACCTCGTCGACCGTAAGGCCGGCGAAGATTTCCTGGTGGTCGACCACCAGCACTCGCCGCAGCTTGCGCAGCGGCGACAGTTCATTACCGAAGAACCCGCACAGGTCCATGATCGGCAGCAGGCGGCCACGCACGTTGGCCACCCCTTTGACCCAACCCTTCACACCCGGCAGCAGGGTGTAGCGCGGCTCGTGCAGCACCTCTCCCACTTCCCCCATCGGCGCGACGAAGAATCGCTCGCCCATGCGAAAGCCGATACCGCTCCAACTCTGTACCGCCGCCTGTTGCGACGGCAGGCCAGCCGCCAAGACCCGGCAACGCTGATCAATCTCAAGGAGAATCTGGAAAGGAGTCTGCACGGACATGCCAGCCTTGGCCTTCTTTTTATCTAGTAAGCGGACAGCACGGCATCAGCCGGCCAGTACCGCATTGAGAGTCTTCAGCAAGGTTTCTTCGTCGATCGGCTTGGTCAGGTAATCCTTGGCGCCCTGGCGCTTGCCCCAGACCTTGTCGGTTTCCTGATCCTTGGTGGTGACGATGATCACCGGAATATGGCTGGTCTCGGCGTCCTTGGTCAGTTGACGGGTCGCCTGAAAGCCATTGAGGCCTGGCATGACGATATCCATCAGCACCGCGTCGGGTTTTTCCTGGCGAGCCAGAGCCACGCCATCGGCGCCGTTTTCCGCCTTCAGTACCTGATGCCCGTGTTTTTCCAGCATGGCGGTCAACTTGTACATCTCGGTCGGGGAGTCATCAACAATCAGAATTCGAGCCATGGTGTTTCCCAATACAGAAGTGGCGTGCGGCGGTCAGGCCGGAACGTCAGGAGGCTTGTTCCACTGGGGTGAAGTCGGGCACGTGCGCCTTGATGGCACCGAGCAACTCTTCCTTGCTGAAAGGCTTGGTCAGGTACTGATCGGAACCGACGATACGCCCCTTGGCCTTGTCGAACAGACCGTCCTTGGAGGACAGCATGATCACTGGCGTGGACTTGAAAGCACTGTTGTTCTTGATCAGGGCACAGGTCTGATACCCATCGAGACGCGGCATCATGATGTCGACAAAGATAATGCTGGGATGCGTGTCGGCAATCTTGGCCAGGGCATCGAAGCCATCGACCGCAGTGATGACATCACAACCCACTTTTTTCAGCAGAGTTTCAGCGGTGCGACGAATCGTTTTCGAATCGTCGATCACCATCACTTTCAAACCCTCGGTATGCTGTTCCATGTTCGCCCTACCATCGCCTCGGTGAGTCGTTATATTCGTGTTATCAGTATGCCTGAGGCCCAGTCTTCGATGGGGCTTGACCCAATCGTCGGGCCTTTTTAGCACACTCTCCAGATGCAATCTATAAGCCTGCCGGGCAGCTCCGCCCTTGACCACGCAGCCCGGCCGGCGCCACCCTGACAGCCATCGTTCGGCGCGGCCAACCCGGCCTTCGCCCTTATCTCACGGAGTTTACCCCCCATGAGCCTTCGTCTCGGGATCGTCATGGATCCTATTGCCAGCATCTCCTTCAAGAAGGACAGCTCGCTGGCCATGTTGCTGGCCGCTCAAGCACGCGGCTGGTCGCTGTTCTACATGGAGCAGCAGGATCTCTATCAGGTTCGCGGCCAGGCCCGTGCCCGCCTGCGTTCTCTGGAAGTGTTCAACGATCCACAGCGCTGGTTCACCCTTGGTACGGAACAGGACACGCCGCTCGCCGAGCTGGACGTGATCCTGATGCGCAAGGACCCGCCCTTCGATAACGAATTCGTCTACTCCACCTACCTGCTCGAGCAGGCGGAGCGCGACGGCGTACTGGTGGTCAATCGGCCGCAGAGTCTGCGCGACTGCAATGAAAAGTTCTTCGCCACCCAGTTTCCCCAATACACACCAGCGACTCTGGTAAGCCGGCGTCCCGACATTGTGCGCCAGTTTGCCCATGAGCACCGTGACATCATTCTCAAACCCCTTGATGGCATGGGCGGATCGCAGATATTTCGCCACCGCGAAGGCGACCCGAATCTCTCGGTGATTCTGGAAACCCTGACCCTGCACGGCCACCAGCAGATCATGGCGCAGGCCTACCTGCCGGCGATCAAGGACGGCGACAAACGCATCCTGATGATCGACGGGGAACCGGTAGCCTACTGCCTGGCGCGCATTCCGGCGGCCGGAGAGACCCGCGGCAACCTGGCTGCAGGCGGTCGTGGCGAGGCGCGACCGCTGACCGAACGTGATCGCGAAATTGCTACGGCAGTCGGCCCTACGCTACGCGAAAAGGGACTGATCTTCGTCGGGCTCGATGTGATTGGTGATCATCTGACGGAAATCAATGTCACCAGCCCGACCTGTATCCGTGAGATAGATGCCGCGTTCGACACCCGCATCGGAGAACAGCTGATGGACTGCATTGCACGCAAACGCGGCTTAAAAGCTTGACGCAGGTGGCAGCCTGGCGCCCGCAACTTGCAGGCGCCTACTGCTACCCGGCAGACTGCGCGACATTCGAAAGCAGACCCGATACGCGATGAACGCAGCCGCCTCCCCACCGACCACCTCCTCCGCCAACGCCCGACCGGCGGACCGCCTGGGATTCACCCTGTTTCTCGCGGCAGCGCTGCACGCGGCGCTGATCCTCGGCGTCGGCTTCACCCTGGAGTCGCCGCCGGAAATCAGCAAGACGCTGGAAATCACGCTGTCCACCTTCAAGAGTGAAGAGAAGCCCAAGGAAGCGGACTTCCTGGCGCAGGACAACCAGCAGGGCAGCGGCACGCTGGAACACGCCGCAGCACCCAAAACTACCGAGCAGGCACCCTTCCAGGACAGCGAGGTGCGCAAGGTCACACCACCCGCCACCCCGCAACAGCCCGCCACCAGGCAGGAAGCGCCCAAGGCCGCGGTTGCCACGCGCGCGCCGCAGCAGCAGAAAACCCCGGTCAAACGCGAAGAGACCAAACCGGTTCCGCAGACCCGGCCTGCCCCCGTGTTCGACTCTGCCCAGCTGTCAGCCGAGATCGCCAGCCTGGAAGCCGAACTGGCCCAGGAAGTTCAGCAGTACGCCAAGCGCCCGAAGATCCACCGCCTCAATGCTGCCTCGACCATGCGCGACAAGGGTGCCTGGTACAAGGACGAATGGCGCAAGAAGGTCGAACGCATCGGCAACCTCAATTACCCCGACGATGCCCGTCGTCAACGTATATACGGCAGCCTGCGCCTCCTGGTATCGATCAACCGTGATGGCTCGCTGTATGAGGTACAGGTGCTGGAATCTTCCGGCCATGCCGTGCTCGACCAGGCCGCACAACGCATCGTGCGCCTGGCAGCGCCCTATGCGCCCTTCACCGGCGACCTGGCCGACATCGACCGACTTGAAATCATCCGCACCTGGCGCTTCGAGCGCGGTGACCGGCTATCGAGCAACTAACCCGGCAACGTCGCTTTTTACCGGAGCCCGGCTGAAATCCGGGCGTTTCACCACCGCTCGAGGATTTCATCCGGGCTACGGACTGGGCGGTGCGCACGGCGCACCCTACGGGATGACGCACCACCAGCAGTCATCCACCCACGCCTTGCGGCTTGTAGCCTGAAGCTTGTGGCTCCAAACTAGGCGTCATGAAGAAATCAGCCCCCACCTCGCTCAAGCACCACTTCCTGATTGCCATGCCGCACATGGCCGATCCGCACTTTGCACAGACCGTCACCTACCTGGTCGAACACAACGAGCAGGGCGCAATGGGCCTGGTGATCAACAAGCCGAACGGTCTGAACCTGGCGGATGTGCTCGAACAGCTGCGTCCTGACGAAGAGCCTGCGGCGCTGTGCCACAGCCTGCCGATCTTCGCCGGCGGCCCAGTGCAGACTGATCGCGGCTTCGTCCTGCACCCCGCCGGCCCGCAGTACCAGGCAACCCTGGAGTTGGGCGAGCTGGGCCTCTCCACTTCGCAGGACGTATTGTTCGCCATCGCCGACGGCAGCGGCCCTGATCGCTACCTGATCACCCTCGGCTACGCCGGCTGGGATGCCGGGCAACTGGAGGCCGAACTGGCCGACAACGCCTGGCTGACCTGCCCCGCCGACAGCAGCATTCTGTTCGACCTGCCATTCGATCAACGCCTGAATGCCGCAGCCGCACGCCTGGGGATCAACCTCAGCCTGCTGACCTCGCAGGTCGGGCACGCCTGATGAGCGACAAGCCACTGCGCCTGCTGCTGGGCTTCGACTATGGCACCAAGCAGATCGGCGTCGCCGTCGGCCAGGTGATCACCGGCCAGGCGCGCGAGCTGTGCGTGCTCAAGGCGCAGAACGGCGTGCCGGACTGGAGCCGCGTCGAGGCGCTGATCAAGGAGTGGCAACCAGACGCAGTAGTCGTTGGCTTGCCGCTGAACATGGACGGCACGCCAAGCGAGATGAGCGCCCGCGCCGAGAAATTTGCCCGCCGCCTCAATGGCCGTTTCAACCTGCCGGCCTATACCCACGATGAACGCCTGACCACCTTCGAAGCCAAGGGCCAACGCCTGCGCGAAGGCCAGAGCGGCGGTTATCGCGAGCGCCCGGTCGACGCCATTGCCGCAGCCCTGCTACTGCAGGGCTGGCTAGAGGAAAACTATCCGGGCTGAGCGACTCGGCCCGCATCAAGGAGTTTCGCCATGCTACCGAACCCCAACGATCTGCTGCCGGCCATGGCCAGCGCCCTGACTCAACACCTGAATCAGCGCCAGATCAGCGAGCCGCGCTTCATCGGCATCCGCACCGGTGGTGTCTGGGTCGCCCAGGCCCTGCTTGCCGCCCTGGGGCGCGATGATGCACTGGGCATCCTCGACGTGTCCTTCTACCGCGACGACTTCACCCAGAACGGTCTGCATCCACAGGTTCAACCGTCCGAGCTGCCGTTCGAGATCGAAGGCCAGCACCTGGTGCTGATCGACGACGTACTGATGAGCGGGCGCACCATCCGCGCCGCGCTGAACGAACTGTTCGATTATGGCCGCCCGGCCAGCGTGACCCTGGTCAGCCTGCTCGACCTGGGCGCCCGCAAACTACCGATCCGCCCTGACGTGGTCGGTGCCACCCTGTCGCTAGCGACCAACGAGCGGGTAAAATTGTCCGGCCCCACGCCGCTGACCCTCGAACTCCAGACGCTCGCCAACTGAGACTCTCCGCGATGACGCCACTCGCCGCCAAGCGCCCGCTGCAACTGAACGACCAAGGTCAGCTGCGCCACTTCCTCTCACTCGACGGCCTGCCCCGCGAGCTGTTGACCGAAATTCTCGACACCGCCGACTCCTTCCTCGAAGTCGGCGCACGCGCGGTGAAGAAAGTCCCGCTGCTGCGCGGCAAGACCGTGTGCAATGTGTTCTTCGAGAACTCCACGCGCACGCGTACCACCTTCGAGCTGGCCGCCCAGCGCCTGTCAGCCGACGTCATCAGCCTCAACGTCTCGACCAGCTCCACCAGCAAGGGCGAGACGCTGTTCGACACCCTGCGCAACCTCGAAGCCATGGCCGCCGACATCTTCGTCGTGCGCCATGCCGACTCCGGCGCCGCGCACTTCATTGCCGAGCACGTGTGCCCTAACCTGGCGATCATCAACGGCGGCGACGGCCGTCACGCGCACCCGACCCAGGGCATGCTCGACATGCTCACCATTCGCCGGCACAAGGGCGACTTCGACAAGCTTTCGGTGGCCATCGTCGGCGACATCCTGCACTCGCGGGTGGCGCGCTCGAACATGCTGGCGCTGAAGACCCTGGGCTGTCCGGATATCCGCGTGATCGCACCGAAGACCCTGCTGCCCATCGGCCTGGAACAAAGCTACGGCGTGCGCGTGTTCAGCGATGCCAACGAGGGCCTCAAGGACGTCGACGTGGTGATCATGCTGCGCCTGCAGCGCGAGCGCATGCAGGGCGGCCTGCTGCCCAGCGAGGGCGAGTTCTACCGCCTGTTCGGGCTGACAGAGCAACGTCTCAAGCTGGCCAAGCCCGATGCCCTGGTGATGCACCCGGGCCCGATCAACCGCGGCGTGGAGATCGAGTCGGCGGTGGCCGACGGCCCGCAGTCGGTGATCCTCAACCAGGTCACCTACGGCATCGCCATCCGCATGGCGGTGCTGTCGATGGCCATGAGCGGGCAGAATGCACAACGTCAACTCAACGCCGAGGAGGCCAACTGATGCGTACTGCAATCCTCGGCGCTCGCGTGATCGACCCGGCCAGCGGCCTGGATCAGGTCACCGACCTCTATATAGATGGGGGCAAACTGGTCGCCACTGGCCAGGCGCCCACTGGCTTCGTCAGCGACAAGCGCCTCGACGCTCAGGGCCTGATCGCTGCGCCCGGCCTGGTCGACCTGTCGGTAGCCCTGCGCGAGCCCGGCTATAGCCGCAAGGGCAGCATCGCCACGGAAACCCTGGCCGCAGCGGCCGGCGGTGTCACCAGCCTGTGCTGCCCGCCCTTCACCAAACCGGTACTGGATACCTCGGCCGTGGCCGAGCTCATCCTCGACCGCGCGCGTGAAGCCGGGCACACCAAGGTCTTCCCCATTGGCGCACTGAGCAAAGGCTTGGCGGGCGAGCAGCTCGCCGAACTGGTCGCCCTGCGCGACGCCGGCTGCGTGGCCTTCGGCAACGGTCTGGACAATTTCCGCAGCAGTCGCACCCTGCGCCGCGCGCTGGAATATGCGGCTACCTTCGACCTGCAGGTGATCTTCCACTCGCAGGACGCCGATCTGGCCGAAGGCGGCGTGGCCCACGAAGGCCCGACCGCCAGTTTCCTTGGCCTGGCCGGTATCCCGGAAACCGCCGAAACCGTGGCCCTGGCCCGCGACCTGCTGCTGGTTGAACAGAGCGGCGTACGCGCGCACTTCAGCCAGATCACCAGCGCCCGTGGCGCCGAGCTGATCGCCGCCGCCCAGGCCCGTGGCCTGCCGGTGACTGCCGATGTGGCGCTGTACCAGCTGATCCTGACCGACGAGGCGTTGATCGACTTTTCCAGCCTTTATCACGTGCAACCGCCGCTGCGCTCGCAGGCCGACCGTGATGGCCTTCGCGAAGCGGTGAAAGCCGGAGTCATCAGCGCCATCGCCAGCCACCACCAGCCGCACGAGCGCGATGCCAAGCTGGCGCCTTTCGCAGCGACCGAGCCGGGCATCAGCAGCGTGCAGTTGCTGCTGCCGCTGGCCCTTAGCCTGGTGCAGGATGGCCTGCTCGATCTGCCGACGCTGCTGGCGCGCCTGACCAATGGCCCGGCCGCCGCACTGCGCCTGCCGGCTGGCTCGCTGCGCGTCGGCGGCGCTGCCGATATCGTGCTGTTCGATGCAGGGGCCTCGACCGTCGCCGGTGAGCAGTGGTACTCCAAGGGCAGCAACTGTCCCTTCCTCGGCCATTGTCTGCCCGGTGCGGTGCGCTACACGCTGGTCGACGGTCATATCAGCTACCAGGGCTGAGCCGACACAAGCCCGCCAGCCGGCGGGCTTGCCAGCAGGGTGTCACGGGGCTGCCTAGGCCATGCGCACCAGCCTTCAGAAAACAGCGGTGCGCATGGCGCACCCTACCCCCAGTCCATTGCCCCGCTAACGCCCCGCCCATCCGCGGTACACCTCACTCTCGCCACGACATTGGACGAATGAGTGACTCGACGGTCATGATCCACGTCAGGTTAGGCAGCCGAAATTTTCCAAACGCCACCGCCCTATGACCCTGCTCGCGCCCAGAGGCGCCGGCCCGGCGTCGCGCTGGCCTTGTTCAGGAGCTTTTGATTTATGTCGCGCTTACCTGTGATCGTGGGTTTTGGGGGTTACAACGCAGCCGGGCGCAGCTCTTTCCACCATGGCTTCCGTCGCACCGTGCAGGAGTCGCTGGAACCCCAGGCGCGCCAGGAAACCCTGGCCGGACTGGCGCAGATGATGAAGCTGGTGCGCGTGGTCGATGGCCAGTACCAGAATCAGGACGGCCAGACGCTGAGCCTCGCCGACATCGAAAGCCGTTACGCCAAGGAGATTCTGGCCGGCACCCTGGTGCGCCGTCTCGAGAAGCAGCATCTCGACCCGGACGCAGCACACTGGCAGAAGAGCATCAGCGTTGCACCAAGCAACGGCGCCAGCCTGAGCTTCATCACCCAGCGCAAGCAACTGCCGGAGCCGCTGCCGGCCAACTGGTCGCTGGAAGAACTCGAAGGCAATGAAGTACGCGTCACCCTGCACGACAGCTGCGAATTCAAGGTCGACAGCTACCGCCCGCTGGCGGTGAAATCCGCCGGCCAATTGCCCACCGGCTTCGAGCCGAGCGAGCTGTACAACGCACGCTTCCACCCGCGCGGCCTGGCCATGACTGTGGTCGGCGTCACCGACGCCCTGCGTTCGGTGGGTATCGACTGGCAGCGCATCGTTCAACATGTCGCACCAGACGAGATCGCCGTGTTCGCCAGCTGCATCATGAGCCAGCTCGACGAAAACGGTTTCGGTGGCATGATGCAGTCGCGCCTGAAGGGCGGCCGCGTCACCGCCAAGCAACTGGCCCTGGGCCTGAACACCATGCCGGCCGATTTCATCAACGCCTACGTGCTCGGCAGCGTCGGCACCACCGGCAGCATCACCGGCGCCTGCGCCACCTTCCTCTACAACCTGCAGAAGGGCATCGAGCAGATCACCTCGGGCAAGGCACGTGTGGTGATCGTCGGCAGCAGCGAAGCACCGATCAACCAGGAGTGCATCGAGGGTTACGGCGCCATGGGCGCGCTGGCCACCGAAGAAGGCCTGCGCCAGATCGAAGGCAAGAGCGAAGTGGACTTCCGCCGCGCCAGCCGCCCGTTCGGCGACAACTGCGGCTTCACCCTGGCCGAAGCCTGCCAGTTCGTGGTGCTGATGGACGACGAACTGGCCCTGGAACTGGGCGCCGACATCCATGGCGCAGTGCCGGACGTGTTCATCAACGCCGATGGTTTCAAGAAATCCATTTCCGCTCCCGGCCCGGGCAACTACCTGACCGTGGCCAAGGCCGTGGCCAGCGCCGTGCAACTGCTCGGCCTGGACGCCGTACGCAACCGCAGCTTCGTCCATGCCCACGGTTCCAGCACGCCGGCCAACCGCGTCACCGAGTCGGAGATTCTAGACCGAGTCGCGGCGGCCTTCGGCATCGAACAATGGCCGATCACGGCGGTGAAAGCCTTCGTCGGCCATTCCCTGGCCACCGCCAGTGGCGACCAGGTGATCGCTGCCCTCGGCGCCTTCAAGTACGGCATCGTGCCGGGCCTGAAGACCATCGACGCCGTCGCCGGCGACGTACACCAGGATCACCTGAGCCTGTCCACCGAAGACCGTAAGGTGGGTGAGCAGGCGCTGGACGTGGCCTTCATCAACTCCAAGGGTTTCGGCGGCAACAACGCCAGCGCCCTGGTGCTGGCCCCACACGTCACCGAGCGCATGCTGCGCAAGCGTCATGGCCAGGCCGCCTTCGACGCCTACCTGGCGCGCCGTGAAGGCACCCGTGTCGCCGCGGCCGCCTACGACCAGCAGGCGCTGCAGGGCAAGCTGGACATCATCTACAACTTCGGCAACGACATGATCGACGACCAGGCGATCTCCATCACCACCGAAGAAGTGAAGGTGCCGGGTTTCGACCAGCCACTGGTGTTCAAGAAGGACGAGCGTTACAGCGATATGCTCGATTGAGGTTTACGCAAATCCTGTAGGGTGCGCTGTGCGCACCAGCAATATCCCGGGCAGCTCTCGGTGCGCACAGCGCACCCTACAGGCCGCTGGCCAGCTCGATCAGTTCGCCACGCCACTCGGCTGCAGCCGGCAAGGCCAAGAACGATGGATTGAGGAAGGATTCGCGCGCCTCGTAGGTGAGCACTTCGCCAGCCAGACTCAGCACCTCGCCACCGGCGCCTTCCAGCACGCCCTGCGCGGCGGCGGTATCCCACTGCGAGGTGGGCGCCAGACGTGGATAGCAGTCGGCATTGCCTTCAGCCAGCAGGCAGAACTTCAGCGAGCTGCCGATATTGGCCAGCGCCGGCTCACCGAAACGAGCGGCCAAACCCGCCAGCAAGGTTTCCTGCGCCGGGCTTGAATGGCGCTTGCTGGCCACCAGGGTGAAGCCTCGCGTGGGCGCCAGGCGCACGTGGATCGACTGCCCCTGGCCCGGAGCCTCGCTGCGCCAGGCGCCCAGGCCGGCGCCACCGTAATAGCAGCGCCCACTGGCGGGAATGCCAACCACGCCGAAGATCACCCGACCACGTTCGATCAAGGCGACGTTGACCGTGAACTCATCGGAACCGGCGATGAACTCCTTGGTGCCATCGAGCGGATCGACCAGCCACCAACGCGTCCAGGCGGCACGTTCGGCCAGCGGGATATCGGCGGCCTCTTCCGACAGCACCGGCACCTCCGGCGCCAGCGCCTTCAGGCCATCGAGCAGGATATGGTGAGCGGCCAGGTCAGCAGCGGTCACCGGCGAGGCATCGGCCTTCTCCGTCACCGCCACACCGCTGCGCCAGTAAGGCAGGGTCGCTGCGCCAGCCGCGCGTACCAGCTCGATCACCTGAGGAATGAAAGGATGACTCACGGACGGAACTCCCCGCGCTGAGTCAGCAGATCACGCACCAGATAGAGCGCCGCAAGCGCACGCCCTTCACTGAACTGCTCGTGCTGGACCAGGCTGGACAACTCGCGCAGGCTGATGCGGTCGACCCGCATCGGCTCGGGTTCATCGCCGGGCAAGCGTTCTTCGTAAAGATTGCGCGCCAGCACCACCTGAATCTTCTGGCTCATGTAACCGGGCGACAGGCTCAGCTCGGTGATGTACTCCAGTTCGTGCGCGCCAAAACCGGCTTCCTCCTTGAGCTCGCGATTGGCCGCCACCAGCACGTCTTCACCCGGTTCGATCAGCCCCTTGGGCAACGACAGCTGATAGTCGTCGGTGCCGCCGCAATACTCCTCGATCAGCACCGCGTGCTCGGCATCGAGCATCGCCACCACCATCACCGCGCCATAACCGGAGCCGCTGCCGACCAGTCGCTCATAGGTGCGCTCCGTGCCATTGGAGAAGCGCAACTGCACTTCCTCGACACGAAACAGACGGCTGCTGGCGACGATTTCGCGGGCGAGGACCGTGGGTTTTTGGCGCATGAGGCAACTCCTTGGCGGGACCGAGCGGGTTATCATACAGCGGCTTTTCACATTATCCCTGACCGAGATTGCATCAAGGCGAAACCATCGCCTCAACTGAGACGCGCGTATGCACGCACTGCACTGGCACCAGATCGACACCGTCCTGCTGGATATGGACGGCACCCTGCTCGATCTGCATTTCGACAACCACTTCTGGCTCACCCACCTGCCGCAGCGCTACGCCGAGCACCATGGCGTCAGCCTGGCGTTGGCCCAGGCCGAACTGCTGCCGCTGTTTCGCCAGCATGCCGGTACGCTGAACTGGTACTGCACCGATTTCTGGAGCCGCGAGCTGAAGTTGTCGATTCGCGAGCTCAAACGCGAGGTCGCCCACCTGATCGCCCTGCGCCCCGATGCCGAACACTTTCTGCGCGCCCTGCGCGAAGCCGGCAAGCGCGTGGTGCTGATCACTAACGCGCACCGCGATTCACTGTCGCTGAAGATGGAGCGTGTCGAGCTGGCGCCCTGGTTCGAGCGCCTGATCAGCTCCCATGACTATGGCTTCCCCAAGGAGGACCAACAGTTCTGGTTCGCCCTGCGCCAGGACGTCGACTTCGACCCCGCACGCAGCCTGTTCATCGACGACAGCCTGCCGATCCTGCGCAGCGCCGGCCGGTTCGGTGTCGCCCATCTGCTTGCCGTGCGCCAGCCGGACAGCCAGGCCGGACCGAAGGACACCGAGGAATTCGCGGCGGTGGAGGATTATCGGGAGTTGGTGCAGGGGCTGTAGGGTGGAAAACCGCGGGGCGTTTTCCACCTGTGGCTACCTGAGGCCGTTTGGCGGATGTAAAAAGCGACATCCGCCCTACGGAATCCGCAGCACTTGTCCCGGATAGATCTTGTCCGGGTGACTGAGCATCGGCTTGTTGGCCTCGAATATCTTCATGTAGGCATTGGCATTGCCGTATTCGGCCTTGGCGATGGCGCTCAGCGTGTCACCCTTCTTCACCGTGACGAAGCGCGCTGCGGGGGCGGGCGTGGTCACGCTGATCTGGTCATCGACTTCACCGACACCGGCAACGTTGCCCAGCGCCAGGAGGATCTTTTCCTTCTCTTCCTGGCTGGCCACTTCGCCACGGGCAATGACCTTGTCACCCTCGACACTGACCTCGATGTTCGGGTTACCCAGGCCAACCTTGGTAACGTGTTCCTTGAGTGATTCGGCGGCCTGCGCCTCCTGACCCACCAGCGATTCCCAGAGCTTGACCCCGGCGTCTTTGACAAAGGCAAACAGACTCATGGCGATTCCTCTCGTTCCTTGTGAATGAGCGGGCAAAACGCCCGGAGACCAAAGTCTAGTTCAGGAAACACCCCTGATTAGCGTTCGCGCATTAGAATCCGGGCAAACCAGGAGCCCCCATGGATATCAAGCAGCTGAAATTTCTCGTCGCCCTCGACGAGACCCGCCACTTCGGTCAGGCCGCTGCACGCTGCCACGTGACCCAGCCGACGCTGTCCATGCGCCTGCGCCAGCTGGAAGACGAGCTGGGTCTGGAGCTGGTGCGCCGCGGACAGCGTTTCGAGGGCTTCAGCGCCGAAGGTGAGCGCATCCTGGCCTGGGCGCGCAGTTTGCTGGCGGCGCAGGATGGCCTGCTCGCCGAGGCTGCCGCCTGCCGTGGACATCTGGTGGGTACCCTGCGCCTGGGCGTGGTGCCGCTGGCCAGTTTCGACCCGATGCGCCTGATCAGCCTGTTCGCCGAGCGTCACCCCGGGCTGCGCTTTCAGCTGCATGCGCTGAGCAGCGATCAGATTCTCGAGGGACTGGTACGTAATCAGCTCGACCTTGGCCTGTCCTATCTCGACCGACTCGACCGCGAGCACTTCGCCAGCCTGGAGTTGGCCGAAGCACGCATGGGTCTGCTCTACGATCAGCGTCACTTCCACTTCGTCAGCAGCAGCCTGCGCTGGGAGCAGTTGGCCAACCTGCCCCTGGGCCTGCTCTCCACGGGTATGCACTTTCGCCAGTCCATCGATCACAGTTTCCGTGCTCGCGGCCTTAGCCCACAGGTGCGCCTGGAAGCCGACGCCGTGCACCACCTGACTCAAGCGGTCAGCGCCGGTCTGTGCTGCAGCGTCATGCCGTTGCCGGCCGACGGTGCTCCGACCGACGGTCACCTGCGCCTTCTACCCATCGAGGAGGCCCATACCCTGGCCCCTCAGGGCCTGATCATGCGTCGTAGCGCCCCTGCCTCACCGCTCGCGCAAGCCTGCTTCGAAGAGGCACGTGAGTGGCTGGCGGACGCTTGATAGATTTGCTCGATCAACACATCAAAGCCAACGATTAGACGCTCCCCGCCCATGGGCCTAGGCTTAGCTGTGTCAATCTGTCACAGAGCGCGCCTCGATGGCCAAGCCAGCCGCCCAGACGCACATCGCCAGTGCCTACACCTACGCCGAACTCGGTGACGGTCGTGCGCAGCACGCTGCACTGGCCGAAGAATGTGCCCTGGCGATCAGCTACAACGACCTGAACCAGGCCGTGATGATGGTTTCCCCCCATCATCTGGAAGACTTTGCCGTCGGTTTCAGTCTCGGTAACGACCTGATCAAGTCCATCGACGACATCTATGACATCCAGTTACGCGGCCTCGGTGACAGCCGCGAAGCGCGCCTGCAGGTCAGCAGCAGAGCCTTCTGGGCGCTCAAGCAGCAACGCCGGCAAATGGCCGGCACCAGTGGCTGCGGCCTGTGCGGTGTAGATGCCCTGGAACAGGCGCTACCGGCCCTGACCGCCCTGCACGGCGCTGCGTTGCCGCCGCTCGAACACCTGACTGGCCTGCGCGAACGCATCGGCGACAAGCAACAACTGGCACGCCACAGCGGCGCGTTGCATGCCGCCCTGTTCATCGACGCCAGCGGCGAGATTCGTCTGTGCCGCGAAGACATCGGCCGCCACAACGCCCTGGACAAGCTGATCGGCGCCATCGCCCGCGAGCGCCTCGACACCCATGGTGGCTTCGCCCTGGTCACCAGTCGCTGCAGCCTGGAGCTGCTGCACAAGGCGGTACGCGCCGGCATCGATACGCTGGTGAGCCTGTCCGCGCCCACCGCCCTGACCGTGGACTGGGCGCGGCGCCACCGCCTCAACCTGATCCACCTGCCCCATCACAGCACGCCGCGGGTCTACAGCCCCGCGCCTGACGAAGAAGAACGACCATGAGCCTGCAACCCGTCAATCCCCGTTACAAGCCCTACAGCGGCCCTGCTGCCGGTTGGGGCGCGCTGAACGCCGTCACCCGTTTCTGGCTGGATAGCAAACAACCGTTCAAGAACCTGCGCGCGCTGCTCAAGACCAACCAGAACGGCGGCTTCGACTGCCCCGGCTGCGCCTGGGGCGATTCGCCCGAAGACGGTCACATCAAGTTCTGCGAGAACGGTGCCAAGGCGGTCAACTGGGAAGCCACCAAGCGCCGCGTGGATGCGTCCTTCTTCGCCCGCTACACGGTCAGCCAACTGCGCGAGCAGAGTGACTACTGGCTCGAGTACCAGGGTCGCCTGACGCATCCGATGCGCTACGACGCCAGCACCGATCGCTACGTGCAGACCAGCTGGGATGACGCATTCGCCCTGATCGCCAGGCACCTCAAGGCTCTGCCGAGCCCGGACCATGCCGAGTTCTATACCTCCGGCCGGGCCAGCAACGAGGCCGCCTTCCTCTACCAGTTGTTCGTGCGCGCCTATGGCACCAACAACTTCCCCGACTGCTCGAACATGTGCCACGAGGCCAGCGGTGTCGCCCTGGGCCAAAGCGTGGGCATTGGCAAGGGCAGCGTGACCTTCGCCGACTTCGAGCATGCTGACGCCATTTTCGTGCTCGGTCAGAACCCTGGCACCAACCACCCGCGTATGCTCGAGCCGCTGCGTGAAGCGGTCAAACGCGGCGCCCAGGTGGTCTGTTTCAACCCGCTCAAGGAACGTGGTCTGGAGCGTTTCCAGCATCCGCAACACGCGCTGGAGATGCTCACCAACGGTTCCGAGCCGCTGAATACGGCTTTCTTCCGTCCGGCGCTGGGCGGCGACATGGCCGCCTTGCGCGGCATCGCCAAGTTCCTCTTGCAGTGGGAGCGCGAGGCGCAGGCCAAGGGCGAACCGGCAGTGTTCGACCATGCGTTCATCGCCGAGCACACCGACGGCGTCGAGGCTTATCTGCAGTTGCTCGACGATTGCAGTTGGGAGGCGCTGGAGGCTCAGTCCGGTCTCAGCCTGCAGGAAATCGAACAGGCCGCACGCATGTACCGCCGCGCCGAGCGCGTGATCATATGCTGGGCCATGGGCATCACCCAGCACCACCACTCAGTGGCCACCATCCAGGAAATCGTCAACCTGCAACTGCTGCGCGGCAACCTCGGCCGCCCCGGCGCCGGCCTGTGCCCGGTGCGCGGCCACAGCAACGTGCAAGGCGACCGCACCATGGGCATCAATGACCGCCCGCCGGTCACGCTGCTCGATGCCCTGGAAAAACGCTTCCAGTTCAAGGTGCCACGCGAGAACGGCCACAATACGGTCGAGGCGATCAACGCCATGATCGACGGCCAGGCCAAGGTATTCATCGGCCTCGGCGGCAACTTCGCCCAGGCCACGCCGGACAGCCCGCGCACGCACAAGGCGCTGCAGAGCTGCGACCTCACCGTGCAGATCAGCACCAAGCTCAACCGCAGCCACCTCACCGTCGGTCGTGATGCGCTGATCCTGCCGTGCCTCGGGCGTACCGACATCGACCACCAGGCCGGCGGCCCGCAGGCGGTGACGGTGGAAGACTCGTTCAGCATGATCCACGCCTCCTACGGCCAGCTCGAACCGCTTGCCGGCAGCGAGATGCGCTCGGAGCCGGCCATCGTCGCCGGCATCGCCAAGGCCACACTGGGCAACCACCCGGTGGACTGGGACGCACTGATCGCTGACTACGACCGCATCCGCGAACTGATCGCCGATACCATTCCCGGCTTCCACGACTTCAACCAGCGTGTCGCCCACCCCGGTGGTTTCTACCTCGGCAACTCGGCGGGCGCGCGGCAGTGGAAAACCGCATCCGGCAAGGCCAACTTCAAGGCCAATGCCCTGCTTGCCGACCTGCTGCCATCGCAGGTGCGCGAAAGCGGTGAAACGCCGGATCTGATCCTGCAGACCCTGCGCTCGCACGACCAGTACAACACCACGGTGTATGGCCTCGACGACCGCTACCGGGGCGTGCGCGGCCAGCGTGACGTGCTCTTCGCCAACGAGGCGGACATCCTCCGCCTGGGCTTCAAGCCCGGGCAGAAGGTGGACATCCGCTCGCTGTGGAACGATGGCATCGAACGTCGCGTCAGCGGCTTCACCCTGCTCGCCTTCGACATCCCGGCCGGCCAGGCCGCTGCCTACTTCCCCGAGGCCAACCCGCTGGTGCCGCTGGAAAGCGCCGGTATCGGCAGCAGCACACCGACCAGCAAGTTCGTCGCCATTCGTCTGCAGGCGGCCAGCGGCGGCAACCTGCTGGGTAGTAGCGCAGCGAGCTGACAGGCGGCCAGGAACCTCCTGCGCAGATCACCGGTCAATGGCGTAACGCTCGCCATTGACCGGCGAATCCTGTGATCGAGGTGTCCATGAAGTCTCTGCAATTCTTCTTTCTTTCCCTTGGCCTGAGCAGCGGCGGCGTTGCCTTTGCCGGCAGTACCGAAGCCGGTTTGGGTGGTGCCCTGGGCGGCGCAGTGGGGGCGATGGTTGGCCAGCAGGTCGGTGGCAACACCGGCGCGGCGGTCGGTGCCGGTCTCGGCGGGGCAGCCGGCAGCATGGTCGGTGCCGACCGTCGCAGCCGTACCGAAGCCGCCATTGGCGGCGCCCTGGGCGCAGCCGGCGGCAACGTCGTCGGTCAGCAGGTCGGTGGCAACACCGGCGGCGTGCTGGGGGCGGCAGTCGGTGGCGGCGCCGGTGGCGCGCTGGGCAACTACATGGGCAATGCCAGCTACGACGATGATCGTCGCGGCAAGCATCACCGCCACTACCACGGCAAGAAACACAAGAAACACCACAAGCACTGGCGCCGTCACTGACGGATGCTGAGCACCCAGGGTTCATGGCGACGACCGAAGGCCACTTCGACCCGTGCCTTGAATCCTGTTTGCTCATGGCCACGTTCCCAACCACGCGCCAGCGCGCGATAGGCATGGGGAACGCTCAGGCGGTCGTTCTGCAGGCGAATGGTCGCGCCATAACCGGCTTCGGTACCGTGGCGATGGGGCTCGATACTTCCGGCCAGTAATACCTGGCGCTGTCTATTCGGCCAGCGCTGACGCAGCACCTGCGCATCCACCCCCGCATCCACCAGCATCAGACGGCTGGCTTGCTGCTCGACGAATTGCAGGCGGCGCTGGCGATCATCACGTTCCTGACGCAACACCTCACTCTCGGGCTTACCACCTAATTCAGCTTCAGCAGCGGCCAGTGCCTGGCGAGCCTGCTGGACCTGACCTCGGTACAACGGTCCATCCAGCTCCAGCACCAACCAGACCTGGCGTGCCGGCTGTCTGTTCAAGGTTTGCTCATCCGTAGTAGAGAACCCCAGCTCACGCAGCTTGGCCTGATCCAGCCAAGGCAACTGCCAACCATCACCGGGACGCTGCCAACTCAGTTGCAGGCGCAGTACGCCATCGTCCTCATCGCGCAACCAGCCACCGTAGACGCGTTGTAGCTCGCGCTCGCTGAGCAGCAGCTGCGCCTCGGGCTCGCCGCTGCGGTTGTACCAGACGCCGCCCAGGGCAACGGCATTGCTCAACAGCACCACGCTGAGAGCAAGCCACGCTGACCGCTTCATTGCGCACCTCCCGGCGCGCTGCGCCGCCAGCGTTGCAACACCACCAGCAGCAGCACGGCGATCAAGCCGAGCAGGAGGAAGAACAGGTAACGCGGCAGCAACTGCCACCACCAGTCGAACAGCTTGGCGAAAAGCATGATCAGCGCGAAGACCAGGCCGGTATTGACCACCTCTCCCCAGCCGCGACGAATACCAAGCCATATGGTCAGCCCGGCGAGGACGAAGCCGAGCGCCTGGTAGAAGGCCTCGATCCAACCCGTCGACCAGGCGAGGTAGCTGCCGCCGCCCCAATAGGACAGCACCAGCACCGGGCCCAGCAGATAGAGCAGGCCGACCACTCGGTAGCAGGCGGCAAAGCCCGGATAGCGCCGCTGATCGAGCCATTGCGGTACCAGCAGCAGCGCCGCCAGCGACAGGAACAGCTCCGGCCGTTCGCCCAACGACCACCAGTGCCAGCCCAGCCAGTCGCCAAGGCGCGCAGCGACGAACAGACCGAAGCAGAGCAACGCCACCACCAGCAGCAGGCGCTGGCGGCACTGGTAGGCCAGCAGCAGCGCTAACGCTCCCCAGGGCAAAAGAGCCTTGTCCGACGGGGTGATATTGAAGATCTGCCCGAGCATCGACAGGTTCAGTACGAAGCAGACGAACGCCAGCACGGCCGCCAGCTTGGCGTAGTAGCCCGAGGTATCGCGCGCCTGCAAACAGAAGCACAGCAGCAGGCTGCCCAGGGTGCTGCCGAGGAGGATGGCGACTTGCGCAATGGCGTCGAACAGCCCCCAGAACTGGTAGAACAGGAAGAACAGCCCGGCAGCCAGCGCCAACGCGCCGAACAGCGAGGCCAGGCGCATGCCCAGCGACAGCTGGCGCGCGCGCGCATCGGCGTCGATATCCAGCGCCTGGCGAAAGTGAGCCAGCAACTGGCGATGATGGTCGGTGACGGCCTGTTCCTGAGCCTCGCTCAGCTGCAGTACTTGCTCCTGGCGCAGCTCGGCCAGCTCCTCGCGGAAGGCGGCGATGCGAGCGGCGCGTCGCTGCGCCTGCTCACGCTCGAGATCGGACATGGGCACTCCCTGGCGGATAATTGCCCACAGCCTAGCAGGCCGCGGCAGGAGGTGCGCACGACGCAGCCTACCCAGTGATCACAGCCAAAGTGGAGTGCGCTGTGTGCGGCGCGTTCAGTCCACCTGCAATGCCACCATCGCCGCACGCAGGGTTTCGGGTATCGCGACGGGACGGTTGCTCGCACGATCGACGAATACATGGACGAAACGCCCGGCGGCGCAGGCCTGCTCCTCGCCGGTCTTGAAGATCGCCAGCTCGTACTGCACCGAACTGTTGCCCAGCTTGCCGACGCGCAGCCCCACTTCAATGGCATCAGGGAAAGCAATGGAGGCGAAGTAGTCGCAGCTGGAGCTGACCACGAAGCCGACCACCGCGCCGTCGTGGATATCCAGACCACCCTCGGCGATCAGGTAGGCGTTCACCGCGCTGTCGAAGTAGCTGTAATAGGTCACGTTGTTGACGTGGCCGTAGAGGTCATTGTCGTGCCAGCGCGTGGTGATCGGCTGGAAGTGGCGGTAATCGCCACGCAGGTGCTGGGGTTGGCTCATTTTGGGTCCTTGGGGTGGCTTCGGTGCGCGCGGCGCACCCTACGACAAAATAGCGCCGAGCGTAGGGTGCGCCGTGCGCACCAACGGCAATCTCGTCTCAATAAGCAGCCTGATAAATGGCCAGGGCCTGCTGCTCGTTCATCTCGCGCGGATTGTTCACCAGCAGGCGCTGCTGCAGCATGGCGTCCGCCGCCAGCGTGGGCAACATCGTCTCGCTCACTCCGGTATCGCGAAGCCGTGTGGGCAGGCCGCTGCGCTGGCTGAAGCCGGCCAGCGCTTCGATCAATTGTTCGGTCTGCGCCGCCGCGCTGCCCGCCCGCAGACGCTCACCCAGCACCAACGGCGCCAGCTCGGCGTACAGTGACGACGCTGCCGGTGCATTGAAGGCCAGCACCTGCGGCAGCACAAGGGCGTTGGACAGCCCATGGGGAATATGGAAATGCCCGCCCAGCGGGTAGGCCAGGGCATGCACCGCCGCCACTGGCGCATTGGCGAAGGCCTGCCCGGCCAGACAGGCGCCGAGCAACATGGCCTGGCGGGCGTCGCGGTTGCTGCCGTTGTTCACCACCTCGTCGAGGTTGGCTGCCAGCAGGCGCAGCGCTTCACGTGCCAGCAGGTCGGAAAGCGGATTTTTCTTCAGCGCGCTGGTGTAGGCCTCAATGGCATGCACCATGGCATCGATCCCGGTAGCCGCGGTGACCGCTGCCGGCAGGCCAAGGGTCAGATCGGCGTCGAGCAGGGCCAGATCCGGCAGCAGCAGCGGCGAAACCACACCCATCTTGGTGGTCTCGCCGGTGGTAACGATGGCGATGGGCGTCACCTCGGAGCCAGTGCCGGCCGTGGTCGGCACCTGGATCAGCGGCAGGCGCCGACCGAGCGCGTTACCCACACCGTAGATCTCGCTCAGCGCCTGAGCGCAGTCTGGATGCGCCAGCAGAGCCACCAGCTTGGCCACGTCCATCGAGCTACCACCACCGAAGCCGACCACCAGCTCTGCTTGCAACTCACGAGCCTGAGCCACGGCAGCCAGCACCACGACCTCGGGCGGGTCGGCCAGCACCTGGTCGAACACCTGCACGCTCATGCCGGCGCGAGTGAAGCCCGGCAGCAAGGGTTCCAGCAGGCCGAGACGGGTGATTCCAGGATCGGTGACGATCAGCACGCGCTGGGCGCCGCGCTCGCGGCAGAGTTCGGCCAGACGCAGGCTGGCGCCGGATTCGCAGAGAATCTGCGCGGTGGTGGCGAAGCTGAATGGGTGCATGGGGTGCTCCTCTTGTTGTCTGGTTTCTTTCGGTGCGCACGGCGCACCCTACGTAAGAGGTGCATACCGCGCTGAAACCCGTAGGGTGCGCCGCGCGCACCAATAACCCGCGCTAGAACGCGAAGCTCTCCTCGTCCATGGCCATCAAACAATCCGCCCCGCCCAGCAAGGCTTCGCGGTGTGCACTGGCGCGCGGCAGCACACGGCGCAGATAGAAGTCGGCGCTGTGCAGCTTGGCCTGGTAGAACGCCGCCTCGCCGCTGCCCGCCTCCAGCGCATCCTGAGCCCGCGCCGCGGCTTGCAGCCAGAAACCGGCGAGCAGCACATAAGCCGAGTACTGGAGAAAATCCACCGAAGTGGCACCGATCTCCTGCGGGTCGCGCTGACAGGCGGCAATCACTTCTGTGCTTAGCTCGCGCCATTCGCCCAAGCGGGCCTGCACCACGCTAGCCATCTCCGCCAATGCCGGGCGACTGGCCTGCATGTCGCACAGCTGGCTGAACTCGGCCTGCAGTGCGGACAACTCCGCACCACCGTCGCCCAGCAATTTACGACGGATATAGTCCAGCGCCTGGATGCCGTTGGTGCCTTCGTAAAGCTGGGTGATGCGGCTGTCGCGCATCAGTTGCTCCATGCCCCACTCGCGGATGAAGCCGTGCCCGCCGTAAACCTGCACGCCATGGCTGGCCACTTCCTGGCCCATGTCGGTGAAGAACGCCTTGACGATGGGAATCAGCAAAGCGGCGCGCTTGCCTGCGGCCTTGCGTGCCTCAGCCGTGTCGGCGCCGTGCTCCAGATCCAGCTGGAGCGCAGTATAGGCAGCGAGCATGCGACTGCCTTCGACCAGAGTCTTCTGGGTCAGCAGCATGCGCCGCACGTCGGGATGATTGATGATCGGATCGGCCGCCTTGTCCGGCGCCTGCACACCCGCCAGTCCACGCGACTGCAGGCGCTCGCAGGCATAGCGCAGCGCGCCCTGGAAGGCGGCCTCGCCAATGCCCAGGCCCTGCAGGCCGACCTGAAAGCGCGCGTCGTTCATCATGGTGAACATGCAGGCCAGGCCCTGGTTGGCCTCACCCACCAGCCAGCCGGTGGCGCCGTCGAAGTTCATCACGCAGGTGGAGGCGCCCTTGATGCCCATCTTGTGCTCGATGGCACCGCACGACAGGCTGTTGCGTTCGCCCGGCGTGCCATCGGCAGCGGCAATGAATTTCGGCACCAGCAGCAGCGAAATGCCCTTCACGCCTGCCGGTGCATCCGGCAGACGCGCTAGCACCAGATGAACGATGTTCTCCGACAGATCCTGCTCGCCACCACTGATAAAGATCTTGCTACCGCTGACGCGGTAGCTGCCGTCGGCCTGCGGCTCGGCACGGGTGCGCAGCAGGGCCAGGTCGGTGCCGGCCTGCGGCTCGGTCAGGCACATGGTACCGGTCCACTGGCCGCTGACCAGCTTGCCCAGGTACTGCTGCTTGAGCGTTTCGCTGCCGTGCTTGTGCAGCGCCAGCACGGCGCCCTCGGTCAGCCCGGAGTAAACGCGAAAGGACAGCGAGGCGCCCATCAGCATCTCGTGAAAGGCAGAGGCCACCAGTTGCGGAAAACCCTGGCCGCCGTACTCCACCGGCCCGGTCATGCTCGCCCAGCCATTGTCCACGTACTGCCGGTAGGCCTCGGCAAAGCCCTTGGGCGTGCTGACCTGACCGTTTTCCAGGCGGCAGCCCTCCTCATCGCTGTTGCGATTGAGCGGCGCGACCTCACCCTCGGCAAAGGCTGCAGCCTCCTCCAGCACGCCGTCGATCAACTCGCGATCCAGGCCATTGCCCAGGCGCTCGCAGTGAGCGGCAGCATCGAACAGCTCGTGCAGCACGAAGCGCATATCGCGCAATGGCGCCTGATAACTCATACCCGGCCCTCCTGTACATCGCTGAATCGCTTGTTGTCGCTGGCCAGCCGCTCGATCAGCGCCGCCGGCTGCCAGTGCGCGCCGAAGCGCTCAGCCAGTTGCAGCAGGCGCTGGCGAATGCTGTCGGGGCCTTCGCCGTCGGCCCACGCCATGGGGCCGCCACGCTCGGCGGGAAAGCCGTAGCCATTCAGATAGACCAGATCGATGTCGTAGCTATTGGCGGCGATGTTCTCCTCGAGAATCTTCGCCCCCTCGTTGACCAGTGCCAGCATGCAGCGCTCAAGAATTTCCTCGTTGCCGATCTCACGGCGGGTGAAGCCCAGGCGTTCCGATTGCATCTGCACCAGCCCGTCGACGACCGGATCATGCTCGGCCTGGCGACTTCCCGGCGTGTAACGGTAATAACCCTTGCCGCTCTTCTGGCCAAAGCGACCCAACTCGCACAGACGGTTATCCACCTGCACCGCCGGATCATCCTGGCCCTGGCCGGACAGTTCACGGGCGCGCCATTCGAGGTCGATGCCGACCACGTCGTACATGCGAAACGGCCCCATGGCGAAGCCGAAGCCCTGTAGCGCCGCGTCCACCTGATGCAGCCAGGCGCCTTCGAGCAGCAGCATGCGCGCCTCGCGCACGTAGGTGTGCAGCATGCGGTTGCCGATAAAGCCGTGGCAGTTGCCGGCCACCACCGCCACCTTGCCCATGCGCTCGCCCAGCTCCTGAGCGGCCTGTAGCACGGCTGGCGCGGTCTTGCCGCCGCGGACGATCTCCAGCAGTTTCATGATGTGCGCCGGGCTGAAGAAGTGCAGGCCCAGCACCGATTCTGGCCGCGTGGTGACCGCAGCGATAGCGTCGACATCCAGCGCCGAGGTATTGCTGGCGAGGATGGCGTCCGGCTTCAGCACCGCGTCCAGCTCACGGAAGATGCTTTGTTTAAGCTCGAGATTCTCGTACACCGCCTCGATAACCAGGTCAGCGTCGGCCAGCGCCGCGTAACCGTCCACCGCCTCGATACGTGCGCGCCGCGCGGCGGCCTCGGCCGCATCGATACGGCCCTTGGCGACATTGTGCGCCCAGGTTTCCTCAGCCATCGCCAGGCCGTGCTCGACCATCTGCGGGTTGTTATCCAACCACAGCACCTGCAGGCCGGCATTGGCCAGGCTGATGACGATACCGCGGCCCATGGTGCCGGCGCCGATCACGGCGGCATAGCGAAGCGGCGAGACGACTTTATTCATTGTTGTTCCTCTCGTGCACAAACAGAAAAGCTTGGGTCACGATAAGCAAGCCGCTACTATTTTTGAAATTTAGTCTTGTGATACGACGTATTCAGTAGATGAATTTCAGCAACTTCGACCTCAACCTGCTGCGTGTACTGGACGCCCTGCTACGCGAGCAGAACGTCTCGCGCGCCGCCGAACACCTGGCGCTGAGCCAGCCGGCGGTAAGTAATGCGCTCAATCGCCTGCGCGTACTGCTCGACGACCCGCTGTTGGTGCGCGTCGGCCGGCGCATGCAGCCAACGCCGCGGGCACTGGCACTGGAGGCGCCGATCCGCAGCGCGCTGCGTCAGCTGGAGCAGAGCCTGAGCGCCGGCGAGGCCTTCGAGCCGGGCAAAAGCCGCCAGCGCTTTCGCATTGCCGTTACCGACTACGTCGAGCTGGTGTGCATGCCACGCCTGCTCGATCGTCTGAGCCAGAAGGCACCGGGCATCGGCATCGATATTCGCCACCTCAGCCCCAGCCTGCCGATGGAGGCGCTGGACAAGGGCGAGCTTGACCTGGTGCTGGGCCGTTTCGACGAGATGCCAGCGCGTTTCGCCCGCCGTCACTGGATGAGCGAGACGCTCAAACTGGCGGTTCGCCGCGAGCACCCTCTGCTGCGCCAGGGCAATCTGGATCTGGAGACGTTCCTGCGCCTGCGTCACCTGTGGGTACACGGCGGGCAGACCCGCGGCATGGTCGATCAATGGCTCGGGGAACAGGGGCTGTCGCGGCAGATCCTCTACACCACGCCGAACTACCTGCAGGCCGCGCATATCGTCGCCGGCAGCGAGCTGGCGGCGGTGCTGCCCACCGCCCTGGCCCGGCATTTCGCCACGCTGCTGCCGCTGCAGTTGTTCGATCTGCCCTTCACCCTCGGGCCCTTCCACCTCGAAGTGGTCAGCCTGGCGCAGCGCCAGCGCGATGCCGCGCTGCAATGGTTGATCGAGGAGATCGTCGCAGCGGCCAACCCGTAGGGTATCGCGGGGCCGCCACAGGCCGTGCGCACCGGCCATTCTTCAATCTACGGGTGGTGCAATGTCGGTGCGCACAGCACAGGCTACCTGTCGACTTGGCGATCGGCGCGGCCACCCAGGTACCAGCCGAGCACGCCCCATAGCGCGGCGCAGAGCGCACCGACCATGGCCACCAGCCAGGCTCCGTGGCCGAGCATGTCCAGCCCCGCCTTGGCCCAGCCACTGAGGGCATCGCCGCCGCGATAGACCACGGTGTCGATGAAGTTCTTCACCTTGTACTTGCTCTCGGCGTCCAGTGGCGCGAAGAGCATTTCCCGCCCCGGCCGTACGAAGGCGTATTCACCGATGCGCCGCACGATCATCAGCCCCGCCAGCATGGCGAAGGTCGGCGCCAGCGCCAGACCGACAAAGCCCAGACAGACCAGCGCCGGCACAAGCGATAGCAGCACGCGCACGCCGAGCTTCTGCGCCACCCGACCGGTGATGAATACCTGAGTCGCCAGCGCACCGGCCTGCACGACGAAATCGATCACGCCGAACACCCGCACCTGCGCGGCGCGGTCAGGGAACAGTTCGGCCACCAGGCGCGCCTGCTCGAAGTAGAGAAAGGTGCTGACCGAGGTCAGCAGCAGGATGAACGCGCCGATACCCAGCAGGTAACGCGAACCGAGCATACGCGTCAGCCCGCTGAACGGATTACCAGGCACCGGCCTGCGCGGGCTCTCGTTGGACACCGCCCCAGACCGTCCGGCGCCCTGGCGCTCGCGCCAGTCCATCAGATAGCGCTTAAGCACCATGGCCGCGCCGAGCAGCACCGCGGCCATCAGCATCAACCCGGATTCGCCAATAGCGCCGATCAACAAGGCGCTCAGCAGCGGCCCACACAGCCCGCCGACGCTGGCGCCCGCAGCGATGAAGGCGAACAGTCGGCGCGCCTGGGCGCCGTCGAACACATCGGCCATCAGGCTCCAGGCCACCGAGACGACGAACAGGTTGTAGACCGAGATCCATACGTAGAACACCCGCGCCAGCCACACGCTGTCATGATCGATGCGAAACAGCAGGACGAAGACCAGCAGATTGAGGCAGAAAAAGCCGTATACCCAGTCGATGAAGTGAATGCGCGGGACTTTCGAATTGAGCCAGGCGAACAGCGGCACCGCCAGTAGCATCACGGCGAAGGTGGCGGTGAACAGCCACTGCAGGTTGTTCACCCCGCCGGTGATGCCCATCGCCTCGCGGATGGGCCGCAGCATGAAGTAGCCGGCGAACAGGCAGAAGAACAGGGCGAAGCCCGCCAGAACGGCCGCCAGCTCCTCACCTTCGGCATTGATCGCCCGCGCCAGGCGCCGGGTCAGCGCCTGCATCTCAGGCGAACAACTCGATGATGCGCTGGCGCTGAGCCGCGTCAGGCAGGCGGCCCTGACCGGCGAGGATGTTGTCGGCCATGTAACGCGGGTTGGAGGTGGCTGGAATCACCGCTGTCACCGCCGGATTGGCGAGAATGAACTTGAGCATCAGTTGGGCCCAGGAGGTGACATCCAGCTCCACCGCAGCCCAGTCGGGAAGGTTCTTTCCCTTGACCCGATCGAACAGTGCCGCGCGCTGGAAGGGCCGATTGATCAGTACCGCGATGCCTTTGTCGGCGCAGAAAGGCAACAGCTCGCGCTCGGCGTTGCGCTCGCCGATGGAGTAGTTGAACTGGACGAAATCCACCGGCTCCCGGCGCAACACCTCGAGCAGGCGTTCATGGGCAGAATCCAGATAATGCGTCACGCCGATGTAGCGTATCCGGCCCTGCTCCTTCAGCTCGCGCAACAGACCCAGTTGAGTGCTGGTGTCCTGCAGGTTGTGCACCTGCATCAGGTCGATGGTGTCGGTCCTGAGCGCGGCGAAGCTGGCCTCGACCTGCCGCTCACCTGCCGTGCGCCCGGAGGAGGACACCTTGCTGGCCAGGAACAGTTTCTTGCGCATGTCGTCTTCTGCGGCCAACGCACCACACACGGCCTCGGCTCGCCCGTAGCTGGGCGCGGTATCCACCAGACTGGCGCCACCATTGACCAGCGTCTGCAGCACCTCGCGCAAGGGCTGTAGCGCCTCATCGGTCATCGCCACATCGTGGGTACGCGACGTACCCAGACCGATCACCGGCAGCAGTTCGCCACTACTGGGAATCGCCCGACTCAGCAACGTGCCGGAAGCGAAAGCGGATGACGGCAACCAGGGCATCAGGGCAGCTAACGCCGCCAGGCTGGCGCTACCGTGCAGGAATCGACGACGACTGGGCATGACGTGGCTCCTCTGACAGTGACCGGTTGGTTATAGGCACTGACCACGCTCAGACCAAGACGTTACATCCGTTGCCGATCAGGTATCGGGGAAAGAAAGCATGCCGGTGAAATGCCTGCAGCCCGGCTATGACGGGGGAAAGAGGGGAAATACGGCAGGCTACGGACGCAATATCCGGTAACCAAAAACGCCGCTGCGCCAGGCGGGATAACGACGCAGCGGTCGGGAAAGAGTTATCAGGCCGCGCGCGTGGCGGACTCGCTGATCAGCATGCCGTGGGACACCAGATAGCAGCGGCTGCCATTGCGCAGCGTCATGGGGCTGCGACTGGCGATCACCCAGCCTTTGCTCAACAACTGCTCGATGTGCTCCCGCAGTGCGGGCAGGTGGCGCTGTTCCTTCATGGCCGACTCCTCATGTGATGGATGACGTTGCACCCACTGGTTCATCCGTGACTCAGATCTCAAAATGGTAGTGGCGCAATGCCAGGAAAGAAAGCGGCGCGATTGTGCAACTTTTTGTAGGACATTCGCTATAGCCAACACTGGATCAGGACTGCGCCAACACGCTTTGCTGCTCGCCCTGAGGGGCGGAAAACACCAGATAATCGTCCTCGAGATTGCCGTAACGCAGCTGCGCCAGATCGAAGAGATAGTTCTGATGCAGCTTCCAGGGCACCCGATCACCCTGCGCCGGCAACAGGTGTGAAGCCCGCTCGATATAGCCCGACTGCAGATCGAGAAACGGTTCCGGCCGTGCCCGACCGTCGGTGTCACGCGGGGTTACCTGCCGCATGCCGATGGCATCCATGTGGCGGATCAGGCGGCAGAAGTACTCGCTGGAGAGATCGGCCTTGAGCGTCCAGCTGGCGTTGGTGTAGCCCATCACCACCGCCAGATTGGGCAGGTCACGTAGCATGATGCCGCGATAGCCCATGCTCTTCGGTGCTTCGAAGGGCACACCATCGACACTCACGGCGATGCCACCGAACAACTGCAACTGCAAACCGGTGGCGCTGACGATCACGTCAGCAGCCAGCTCCTCGCCGCTTTTCAGGCGGATGCCCTGAGCGGTGAAACGCTCGATCTCGTCGGTCACCGCCTGCGCCTTGCCCTGGCGCAGCACGCGAAACAGATCACCGTCGGGCACCGCACAGACGCGCTGGTCCCAGGGCTTGTAGCGGGGGCTGAAATGGCGCAGATCGACCCGTTCGCCCAGTTGCCGCCGCACCAGCCCAAGCAGGACCCGCCGCACCAGATTCGGAAAGCGCTTGGCCAGTTTGTAGAAGACCAGTTGCAGGGTCACGTTGCGCCCGCGCGCCAGGCGATACACCCAGGTCTCCGGCAATACTCGCCGCAGCGCGTTGGACAGCGCATCGCGCTGCGGCAGGTTGATCACGTAGCTGGGCGAACGCTGCAGCATGATGACCTGCGCCGCGCGCTCGGCCAGTGCCGGTACCAGAGTCACAGCGGTGGCGCCGCTGCCGATCACCAGGATGCGCTTGCCGCTGTAATCGAAGCCCTCGGGCCACAACTGCGGATGAATGAACGCGCCCCGGTAATCCTCGCGCCCAACGAAATCGGGTGTGTAGCCGGCCTCGTAGCGGTAGTAGCCAGTGCACATCATCAGGAACTGACAGCTCAGACGCAGCGGTTCGTCCTCGTCGCCGCGCTGCACCAGCAACTGCCAGGTGGCGCTGGCACTGCACCAATCCGCTTCGAGCACCTTGTGCCGATATCGAATCAACCCATCGACGCCATGTTCACGTGCGGTTTCCTCGATGTAGCGGCGGATCGACGGGCCATCGGCAATGGCCTGTGGGTCGCTCCAGGGTTTGAAGTTGTAGCCGAGGGTGTACATGTCCGAGTCGGAGCGAATGCCCGGATAACGAAACAGATCCCATGTACCACCGAGCGCCTCTCGGCCCTCTAGAATGGCCAAGCGCTTGCCCGCACAGTGGCGCTGCAGATGGCAGGCGGCGCCGACACCGGACAGGCCGGCACCGATGATCAGGACATCAAGATATTCCACGGACATGGCGTACGCTCACGAAATTCGGGCAATGAGCATCACCTTAGTCGATGCGCTCGTCATTCATCTTTAATGTGGCCGAACGGCTTGTGCAACGTGCCGTCGATACAGTCTGAGCAGCGCGACTGGCCTGGCGGGTCCCGTCAGCGCTAAGCTGTCGCCATGACCACGCCATACCTGACCCCGTTCCAGACCAGCAGCACGGATGCCGCCAGCGGCCTGCGCATCGGTGGCGACTGGACGCTGGCCCATTACAGCCGACTCGAGCCTCAGGTCCTGGCCCTGCGCGAACGCCTGCATGGCCAGGAAAGCATCGACCTCGACGAGCTGGCCGCGCTGGATACTGCCGGCGCTGCGCTGCTGGTGGAACTGCTGGGCAGCGAACGTCTGCGCCAACTCGCGCAACAGGTCACCCTGAGCACCGAGCGCCGCGCCCTGTTGCTGGCAGTGGCAGACGCCATGGCAGGCACTCAGCCGGTGCAGGAACACGCCACGCCTTCGGCACTGCGCGAAGTGCTCGGGCATATTGGCGAAGTGGTCGAAAGCCTGTGGTGCCAGTGCCGTGCGCTGCTCGGGTTCATGGGCCTGACCCTGACCAGCATGCTGGCGATACTGGTACGTCCAGCGCGTTGGCGCCTGACCTCGCTGGCGGTCCATCTGGAGCAATGTGGGCTCAACGCCGTGCCCATCGTCGCGCTGCTGACCTTCCTGGTCGGCGCCGTGGTGGCCTTTCTCGGCGCCACCATCCTTGCCGACTTCGGTGCCAGCATCTACACAGTGAATCTGGTCGCTTTCTCCTTCCTGCGCGAATTCGGCGTGCTACTCACCGCCATTCTCATGGCTGGACGCACCGCCAGCGCCTTCACTGCACAGATCGGCTCGATGAAGGCCAACGAGGAAATCGATGCCATCCGCACCCTCGGCCTGAGCCCGGTCGAGCTGCTGGTGCTGCCGCGGGTGTTCGCCATGCTCATCGCCCTGCCGATCCTGACCTTCATCGCCATGCTCAGCGGCATGCTCGGCGGCGCGCTAGTCTGTGCGCTGAGCCTGGACATATCGCCGACCATGTACCTGTCGATCCTGCAGGACAGCGACTTGCTGCAGCACTTCCTCGTTGGCCTGCTCAAAGCGCCAATCTTCGCTTTCCTGATCGCCCTGATCGGCTGCCTGGAAGGCTTCAAGGTCAGCGGCAGCGCACAATCGGTGGGCGAGCACACCACCTCGGCGGTGGTGCAGTCGATCTTCGTGGTCATCCTGCTCGACGCCCTGGCGGCATTGTTCCTGATGGAGATGGGCTGGTGAGTCAGGCAACCGTCATCGAGGTACGCGACCTGTGCAACCAGTTCGGCACACAGGTGGTGCATCAGCATCTGGACTTCGACCTCTATCGTGGCGAAATCCTCGGCGTGGTCGGCGGCTCGGGCACCGGCAAGTCCGTGTTGCTGCGCAGCATCGTCGGCCTGCGCCAACCCAATGCCGGCACCGTGCGGGTGTTCGGCGAAGAGTTGCTGAGCCTGCCAGTCGAGCGGCGCTCGCAGCTGGAGCGGCGCTTCGGCGTGCTGTACCAGCGCGGCGCACTGTTCTCCTCGCTGACGGTCAGTGAGAACATCGCTCTGCCACTGATCGAACACGCCGGTCTGACGCGCGCAGCAGCCGAACGCCTGGCAAGGGTCAAGATCGCCCTGGCCGGCCTACCGCAGGATGCCGCCGACAAATACCCCAGCTCGCTGTCCGGCGGCATGGTCAAGCGCGCGGCATTGGCCCGCGCCCTGGCACTGGACCCGGACATCCTGTTTCTCGACGAACCCACCGCCGGCCTCGACCCAATTGGCGCGGCGGCCTTCGACCAGTTGATCCGCACCCTCAGCGACAGCCTGGGCCTGAGTGTATTTCTGGTCACTCATGACCTCGATACGCTCTATAGCATCTGCGACCGGGTCGCGGTACTGGCCCAGAAGAAGGTGCTGGTAGCCGACCGCCTGGACGTGGTGGCCGCTACCGACGATGCCTGGATTCAGGAATATTTTCACGGCCCGCGTGGACGCGCAGCCGCACAGACCGCTGCGGCGGCAGGGAGTCAATGAATGGAACCCAGAGCCCATCACGTGCTCATCGGCTTATTCACCGTACTCACGGTGAGCGCTGCGCTGCTGTTCGGCCTCTGGCTGAACAAAGCCGGGGCCGATCGTGCCGTTACCGATTACGAAGTGATCTTCAACGAAGCGGTCACCGGGCTGTCGCAGGGCAGCGCCGTTCAATACAGCGGGATCAAGGTCGGTGACGTGATCAGCCTTGGCCTAGATCCCGACGATCCGCGTACCGTGCGTGCGCGCATCCGCATCGTCGGCAACACACCCATCAAGCAGGACACCCGCGCCCGCCTGGCGATCACCGGCATCACCGGCCTGGCAGTGATCCAGCTGTACAGCGGCAGTCCGGAAAGCCCGCCGCTCAAGGGCAAGGATGGTGAACCGGGGATCATCATCGCCGACCGCTCGCCACTGTCGCGGCTGATGGCCAACGGCGAAGACCTGGTGCTCAACATCACTCGCCTGCTCCACCGCGCAAACCGCATGCTCTCGCGCGAGAACGCCGAGCGCGTATCACGCACCCTGGAGAATCTGGAGCAAGCCACCGCCGGCATCGCCGACCAGCGTGACGAGCTGGGCGAAGCGCTGCGCCAGACCAGTGCCGCCACCCGTGAAGCCGCCGCGTTGATGCAGAACGCCAATCAACTGCTCGACAACCAGGGTAGCCAGGTGCTGGAAAGCGCCGAACGCCTGATGGTCTCGCTGGAGCGCAGCAGTCGCACCATCGAGGAGTTGCTACAGAGCAACCGCAGCGCGCTGGACAATGGCATGCAGGGCGTCGGCGAGCTCGGCCCCGCCATCAGCGAACTGCGCGACACCCTCGGCGCCCTGCGCGGCTTCTCCCGTCGCCTGGAGCAGGACCCCACCGGCTACCTGCTGCGTAACGACAGCATCAAGGAGTTCCAACCATGAAGCGCCTGTCCCTGCTGCTGGCCGCCGGCCTGCTCGGCGCCTGCTCGATCCTGCCGCAGAGCGAACCCTTGGATATCTACCTGCTGCCGGGCGCCGCCCTGCCGGCGCAAACCCAGCGCGTCGACTGGTCGCTGCGGGTGAACAGCCCGGTCAGCAACCAGCTGCTCGACGGTACGCGCATCGTCGTGCTGCCCGAGCCGGGTCGGGTCAACACCTATCAGGGGGTGCGCTGGAGCGAGCGCACGCCGCAGCTGCTGCGCGGCCGCCTGCTCGATGCCTTCCACGACGACGGGCGGATTCAGGCGCTGAGCAACGAGGAGCAGCGCCTGCAGGCCGATCTGGAACTGGTCAGTGACCTGCGCAGCTTCCATAGCCAGTATCGCGACGGCATTCCCGAGGCGCTGATCCTGCTCGATGCACGTCTGGTCGATGCACGCGACCAGCGTATCCTCGCCAGCCGCCGCTTCAGCGTCAGCCAGCCGGCGGGTGATACCTCGGTTGCCTCCGTGGTGACTGCGTTCGGCCAGGCGGGGGATCGATTGTCTCGCGAGCTGGTGGACTGGACGCTGGCCGAAGGGCAACGCGCTACCCCGTAGGGCGTGGCGGGCCGCCTGGGCTTTACGCACCAGGCACTTCACAGGTGATCATCGGTGCGCGCAGCACCCTACACAATTGGCGAAACCCGTAGGGTGCGCCATGCGCACCAATACCTATCCATGCAATACCCGGTACGCACGGCCTAGGCGGCCACGCGACACCCTACATGGCTCCCAACCAACCGCGCACCTCGGCGTAGGGGTACTCCTCCAGTGCAGCGAAACCGGCCAGCTGGCGTGCCTTGAGCTTGGTGAACAGCGGCGTGGGCACGCCGCAGAGAAAGCGCGTCAGGCACTCGCGGCTCGGCCTGTGGCCCGCGTGCTGCTGGTGCTTCTCGACGAAGGCGGCGCACAGTGCCTGTGCATCGCGGCCTTGCAGAGAGGGCAATTCGGGCGGTTGTGGCAAAGTGGCGACCTGTCCCCGACACACCGAACAGTGCCCACAGCGCTCGGGCGCCTGCTCATCGCCGAAATACAGCGCCAGGCGCCGACTCAGGCATTCGCGGCTCTCGAACAACGCGAGCATGGCCTGGATACGGGCGATCTCGCTGGCTTCATGGGCGCGAAAGTGCGCGTGCAGATCATTGGCCAGAGCTTCGACCTCGAAGCCGCCATCGGTCACGGCGTAGACCTCGGTCATCTGCTTGCTTTCCAGCTCCAGCCAGCCCTTCTCCTGGAAGTAATCCAGCGCCTTGACCACCCGCGCGCGCTCGGCGCCATGGTCGCGATACAGCACATCGAAATCCAGGGTGCTCCAGGTCCGCGCGCGGCGCGAGCTGGCCAGGATGGCCTCGACGAACTGACGCCGCTCGCCCTCGAACTGCGCCAGCAACGCCGCGTCGTCCAGCAACAGCTTGAAGCGGTATTCGGCGAAGTAGGCGTAGCGCGGCGCGATGATGCCGCGCAGTTCAAGCTGCACCAGCAGGGTCTTGAGCGGCAGGGCGCGGATATTGCTCAGCTCCGACAGTTGCCCGAGCATCAGCTCCCATTGCCCGCCCGTGCCGACCGCACGCAGATCGTCGAGCACGGCACGAATCCCTTCGAGCTCCGGGGTATCGCCATAGACGAAGTTCTCCAGCACGCTGAGCCCATCGCGGCTGGCCAGCACCAGGCAGTCCGAAGCCTGGCCGTCACGGCCGGCGCGACCGATCTCCTGGCTGTAGTTTTCCACCGACTTGGGTAGGTCGAAGTGCACCACGTTGCGAATGTCGCGCTTGTCGATGCCCATGCCGAAGGCGATGGTGGCGACGATGCACTCCAGCTCGCCGGCCATGAAGCGCCGCTGGATCGACTCGCGTGCCTCATGCGCCATGCCGGCGTGGTAGGCGCTGACCGCCAGACCGTCTCGCGCCAGGCGCTCGGCGACCTGCTCGGAGGTCTTCTGCTGGGTGACGTAGACAATGCTCGCCTGGCCGCGGCGCGGCGCCAGCCATTGCTGCAGGCGCTGCGCCTTGGCGCCGCCAGGCACCGGCTCGACCAGCAGATTGAGGTTGGGCCGATAGAAGCCAGTGGTGACCACGTCTGCTTCGGCAATGGCGAATTTTTCGCGCATGTCGGCAATCACCTTGGGCGTCGCCGTGGCAGTGAGCAGCAGCACCTGGCCGATGCCGAACTGACGCTGGTAGTCGGGCAGTTTGAGGTAGTCCGGGCGAAAGTTGTGGCCCCACTCGGAAATGCAGTGCGCCTCGTCGACCACCAACAGGGAAATCGGCACCTGAGCGATGAAATTGCGAAAACGCTCGTTCTTCAGGCGTTCCACCGAGATCATCAGGATCTTCAGCTCCCCGCTGCGCGCGCGATTCATCACCTCGGCGGCCTGCTCGCGGCTCTGCGCCGAATCGATGCTCGCCGCCGCGATGCCATGGGCATGCAGGAAGGCCAGTTGGTCCTGCATCAGCGCCAGCAGCGGCGAAATGACCACGGTCAGGTGTGGCAGGTGCAGGGCCGGCAACTGGTAGCACAGGGACTTGCCGGAGCCGGTGGGGAAGATCGCCGCCGCCGAACGACCGGCGAGCACGGCACTGATCACCGCTTCCTGACCGGGACGCAGGTGATCGAAACCGAAGACACGTTTGAGGGTGGACATGCGCTGTCACTCCATTGACCGCCGAATGGCCCATGACCATAACGCGGTTCGGTAGGGTGCGCCATGCGCACCAACGTATTGCCAGCCGGTGCGCACGGCGCACCCTACCCCGGAAATGACAAAGTATGTAGCCCGGATGAAATCCGGGAAGTCTCGTAGGGCGGGTGCAACCCGCCACTCTGGCCCTGGCGGGCTTCACCCGCCCTACGGCGCACTTGGCCTTCATAAATGACAAAGCCGCCCGCAGGCGGCTTTGTCAGAGAGCGCAGGTCAGCTTACAGCTGCGGACCGGCGTTCTTGATGGCGTCGCTGACATCGAACTTCTGGAAGTTGTCGATGAACAGCTTGGCCAGGCCCTTGGCAGCTTCGTCGTACGCATTCTTGTCAGCCCAGGTGTTGCGCGGGTTGAGCAGGTTGGTCTCGACGCCCGGAACCGACTTGGGCACATCCAGGTTGATGATCGGCAGGTGCTCGGTCTCGGCACCGATCAGCGCGCCGCTCTGGATGGCGGCGATCACGCCACGGGTGGTGGGGATGTTGAAACGCTTGCCAACGCCGTAGCCACCACCGGTCCAGCCGGTATTGACCAGGTAGACCTTGGAGCCGAAGGCATTGATGCGCTTGATCAGCAGCTCGGCGTATACACCGGCCGGACGCGGGAAGAACGGTGCACCGAAGCAGGTGGAGAAGGTCGACTTGATGCCGCCGCCCGAACCCATTTCAGTGGAACCGACCAGCGCGGTGTAGCCGGACAGGAAGTGGTAGGCCGCCTGCTCGTTGTTGAGGATCGACACCGGCGGCAGTACGCCGGTCAGATCGCAGGTCAGGAAAATCACGGCGTTCGGCTCGCCGCCCAGGTTCTTCTCGCTGCGCTTCTCGACGTACTCCAGCGGGTAGGCGGCGCGGCTGTTCTGGGTCAGGCTGTCATCGGCGTAATCGGGAACACGCTGCTCGTCGAGCACGACGTTTTCCAGAACGGTACCGAACTGGATGGCTTTCCAGATCACCGGCTCGTTCTTCTCGGACAGGTCGATGCACTTGGCGTAGCAACCGCCTTCGACGTTGAACACCACACCTTCGCCCCAGCCGTGCTCGTCGTCACCGATCAGGTAACGCGACTCGTCGGCGGACAGGGTGGTCTTGCCGGTACCGGACAGGCCGAAGAACAGGGTGACATCGCCCTCTTCGCCGATGTTGGCGGCGCAGTGCATCGGCAGCACGTCTTTTTCCGGCAGCAGGAAGTTCTGCACGGAGAACATGGCTTTCTTCATTTCACCGGCGTAGCGCATGCCGGCGATCAGTACTTTCTTGGCGGCAAAATTGATGATCACGCAGCCGTCGGAGTTGGTGCCGTCACGCTCAGGCACGCACTCGAAGTTGGCAACGTTAAGGATCTGCCACTCGACCTTGCCAGCCTGGTTGTAAGTGGTCGGGTTGATGAACAGCTGACGGCCGAACAGGTTCTGCCAGGCGGTCGCGGTGGTCATCTTGACCGGCAGGTAATGCTCTTCGGCAGAACCGACGTGAACGTGGGAGACGAAGTGCTCCTGAGCGTCGTTGAACGCGGCGACGCGATCCCACAGGGCATCGAACTTGTCGGCCGGGAACGGACGATTGATGGCGCCCCAGGCGATTTGCGCCTCGGTGCTCGGCTCCTGAACGATGAAACGATCAGCCGGCGAGCGGCCAGTGCGATGACCAGTACGTACGACCAGCGCGCCATTGGCGGCCAGTTCCCCTTCACCACGGCGAATGGCTTCTTCGACCAGTTGCGCGGCGCTGATGTCGGTGTACACGGCGTTGTTGGCTTGCGTCATGAGGGTCCCCGTCGGCCACTGGCCGAGTCTTCCGAACGTTGTGTAGTGCAGGGGCAACTGCACTACACGGTAAAAAAGTCGCGGGAGTATGCCAGAAAAGCGAACTGCTTGGCATCCTCCGATCTGATAGAGAACGGCTATCGTTCAGAAAAGTTCATCAATGTCGTGTATGCGACGGTGCCTCGCTGCCAGCGCCGGCGAACAGCTGGGCGATATCGGCAGCGTCGAATGCATAACGCTCGTTGCAGAACTGGCAATCGATCACCACGCTGCCACCCTGCTCGGCCAGCAGCAGTTCGGCATCGGCCTGACCGAGGCTGGCCAGGGCGCTGGCAGAACGCTCACGCGAGCAGCTGCAGCGAAACTCCAGCGGCTGCTCGTCGAACAGACGCACATTCTCTTCGTGGTAGAGGCGATGCAGCAGGGTCGGGTTGTCCAGACCGAGCAGCTCTTCGGCGCTCAGGGTGTCGGCCAGGGTCAGCACATGGTTCCAGCTCTCGGCGCGTGCCTCGGGCTCGATCTGGTGGTGCGGTGGCAGCTGTTGCAACAGCAGACCGCGAGCACGCTGGCCGTCGGCCTTGAGCCAGAAGCGCGTCGGCAGTTGCTCGGAGCTGGCGAAGTAGTTGGACAGGCACTCGGCCAGGTCGACGCCATCCAGGTCGACGATACCCTGGTAACGCTGACCCCGGGTCGGATCGATGGTGATCGCCAGCACGCCATTGGGCATCAGGCTTTGCAGGTCGGCATCGGCGCCGATCTGCTCGGCTTCATAGCGGGCGATACCACGCAGTTCACGCGCGCTGGAGCATTCCACCATCAACAGCGACAGCGGGCCTTCGGAGCGAGCCTGCAGTACCAGCAGACCATCGAACTTGAGCGTGCCAACCAGCAGGGCCGCGGCGGCCATCATCTCGCCGAGCAGTTGCGCCACAGGCTGCGGGTAGGCGTGCTTGGCCAGCACATGGGCGTAACTTTCGCGCAACGCGACCATTTCGCCCCGCACGTCGGTGTCGTCGAAGAGAAAACGTTGACTGAAGTCGTTCATGGCGGCTAGCCCAGAGTCTGTAAAAAGGCTGGCGATTTTATGCACAAACGCCATCACAACCAAGGCCCGACCGTCATGTGCGCCTGCTCACATAGCAGAAGCCAGGCCCTGAACCTCGACTGAACGAGCGCTCGGCTGCCCTTGTACTGCCGCCAACACTGCCTATCATCCGCGCGCCTGGAGTTGGCCTGTCATAAAACTGCAAAGGGAATTCCCATGTCGAGCACGTTCATCAATCGCCACTGGCACCCACGCGCCATGCTGGTCTGCCATGTCGTGGCCATCGCGCTGCTCGTCAGTTGGCTGTGGCAGCCCACACGCGAGTTGTGGGACGCCTTCGACCTGTGGTTGTTCAAGCTGCTCAACGACCCGGTACACGCTGGAGGTCTGTGGGCACATATCTGGGCAATCGGCAGCATGCGCCCGGTCGACGCCGGCGTTGGCGTGGTGATGCTTGCGGTCATGCTCAAGGCCGATCTGGTGTTCACAGGGCCTCAGGTGCGCCGGGCCTTGTTCGCCTTTCTGGTCGCCCTGACGGTGATGCTACTGATGCGTGTGCTGTTTTCCGACCTGGTCGAGTACATGGGCTGGCAGCACGCCAGTCCTTCGCTAGTGGTAGAAGGCAGCGCCCGCCTGACCGAGATGTTCCCCGCCTGGGAAGAACGCTGGGACCTGAAGGACAGCGCCAGTCGCAGCTTTCCCGGTGATCACGCCTCGGTGTTGCTGATCTGGGCCTATTTCATGAGTTTCTTTGCCCGTGGCTGGCGCCTGCTGCTGGTCTGGGCAATCGCCGTGATCGGCATACTGCCGCGCCTGGTCGCCGGTGCCCACTGGGGGGCGGATGCCTTCGTCGGCGGCGTATTCCTAAGCCTGCTGGCTCTGGCCTGGGGTTGCTACACCCCACTGGGCCATCACGCCAGCGAATGGCTGGAGAAGATCACCCTGCCAATCACCTCGCGCCTAGCCGAGGTGCCACTGCTGGGCCGCCTGAGCATCGTCAGCGGACGCTGAACGAGGTCGCCCGGATGCTATCCGGGAATGATCGGTGTGATTTCCCGGATTTCATCCGGGCTACAGCCGCCAACCGTAGGGTGCGCCGTGCGCACCAACACCGGTCGGCGAAGTTTCGGTGCGCACAGCACAGCCTACGGCGAGGTAACGCTATTCGTCCTCATCCGCCCAGGGGTGGCGCAGGCCACCTTCCTGCTGTTCATTGAACTGATGGATCTGCCGCCGCTGCTTCTTGCTCGGCCGGCCATCGGTCTGCATCCCCACGGCGCCAGCCTTACGCATCGCCGCAGCTTGCTCGCGGCGAGCAATACTTTCTTCCGTTTCGCGATACAGCAGTTGCGCCTCGGGCGCGCCACGGCGGACGCTGGATAATGCCAGCACGACCACGGTGCGTTCGTCGAAACCGGTGCGCAGCACGTATTCGTCGCCGATCTTCGGTTCCTTGCCCGGCTTGCAGCGCTCGCCACGATGATGGACCTTGCCACCTTCTATAGCGGCCTTGCACAGGGCGCGCGTCTTGAAGAAGCGTGCCGCCCACAGCCATTTGTCCAGGCGGATCTTGTCGTCGTCTTTTTCGCTCATCTCACTCTCTGAAGGGTTCTGCTATTCGCACGCACGGCAGATGCAGTTGTCACACGACACAACTAGAATGCGCGAAATCATAGGCTTTGTAAGCCGCAGGGGACACTCTCACCTTGAAGACTTTCGACCAGCTCAGCGTGATCGGCCTGCGTGAGTGGATCAATCTACCCGAGCTCGGCATCATCGGTTTGCGCGCCAAGATCGACACCGGCGCCAGCACCTCGAGCCTGCACGCCAGCGATATCCAGCCGTTCCAGAAGGACGGCGAGGACTGGGTGCGTTTCACCGCCTACCTCGGTACCCAGGTGCAACGCCGCCATCGCTGCGAGGCGCAGATGGTCTCGGTGAAACGTATCAAGAGTTCCAATGGCCAGGCACAGAGCCGCTACGTGATCCGCACGCACCTGGCCCTTGGTGATCGCCTGTGGCCGGTCGAGTTCACCCTGGCCTGCCGCAAGACCATGCGTTATCGCGTACTACTCGGTTCCAAGGCGCTGATCACCGGCCAACTGGTGGTCAATCCGGCACTCAGCTATGTGCAGGACAAACCCTCACTCTCCTCGTCCCCTCCAGGTGCCCAATGAAGATCGCCGTGCTGTCGCGCAACCCGCGTCTGTATTCCACTCGCCGTCTGGTGGAGGCCGGCCAGCAGCAGGGCCATGAGATGCAGGTGATCGACACCCTGCGCGCCTACATGAACATCGCCAGCCACAAACCGCAGATCCATTATCGCGGCCAGGCGCTGGAGGGTTTCGATGCGGTGATTCCGCGCATCGGTGCTTCGGTGACGTTCTATGGCTGCGCAGTGTTGCGCCAGTTCGAGATGATGGGTGTCTACCCGCTCAACGAATCGGTGGCCATCAGCCGCTCGCGCGACAAGCTGCGCGCCCTGCAACTCTTGTCGCGCAAGGGTATCGGCCTGCCAGTGACCGGCTTCGCCCACTCCCCCGACGACATTCCCGACCTGATCCAGATGGTCGGTGGCGCGCCGCTGGTGATCAAGGTGCTGGAAGGCACTCAGGGCATAGGTGTGGTACTGGCCGAAACGCACAAGGCGGCCGAGTCGGTGATCGAGGCATTCCTCGGCCTCAAACAGGACATCATGGTCCAGGAGTACATCCAGGAAGCCGGCGGCGCCGACATTCGCTGCTTCGTGGTTGGTGACAAGGTGATCGCGGCGATGAAGCGCCAGGCCAAGTCCGGCGAATTCCGCTCCAACCTGCATCGCGGCGGCAGCGCCAGCCTGATCAAGATCACCCCGGAAGAGCGTATGACCGCCGTGCGCGCGGCCCGCGTGATGGGCCTGAACGTCGCCGGGGTGGACATTCTGCGCTCCAACCACGGCCCGCTGGTGATGGAGGTGAATTCCTCGCCCGGCCTGGAGGGCATCGAGACCACCACCGGCAAGGACGTCGCCCGCATGATCATCCAGTACCTGGAAAAGAACGCCGAACCCGGCCAGACCCGCACCAAGGGCCGCGGATGAGGCCAGTGTTCGACGGTCGCCTGGCGCTGATCGCGCCAGCCTCTGCCATCGCCGAAGACGTGCTCGAGGCGACCCTGGCGCAGCTCGACGTGCTGGGCATCCGCTACCACCTGGGTCAGCACGTGCGCGCCCGGCATCGCTACCTGGCCGGTACGCCGGAGCAACGCCTGGAAGACCTGCACCAAGCCTTCGCCCTGCCGGACATCAGCGCCGTCTGGTGCCTGCGCGGCGGCTACGGCTGCGCGCAGCTAGTGGCGGATATCGACTGGACGCTGCTGCGCCAGGCCAGCCCGCGCCCGCTGATCGGTTTCTCCGATCTGTCGATTCTGCTCGAGGCCTTTGCGCAACGGGGACTACCAGCCATTCATGGGCCGGTGGCCACGGCGCTCGGCCATCTGGCTCTGTCAGCGCCCGGTGGTCAGCGTGAACGCCTGGCCTCGATCCAGGCGCTATGGAGCCTGCTCAACGGCCAGCACCAGCAACTGCCGCTGCGCCATATCAGCGGCCCGCAGCATGTTATCGAGGGCACCTTGCAGGGCGGCAACCTGACGGCCCTGGCCAGCGTCTGCGGCACCCATGCCGAGCTGCGCCTGACGGAAGACTCGATCCTGATTCTGGAGGACGTCGGCGAGCCCTACTACCGCCTTGAACGTAGCCTCTGGCAACTGCTGCACAGTTTCGCCGGGAAGCGCCCACGCGCGGTGTGCCTGGGCAGTTTCACCGACTGCCCGCGGCGCGGCGTGCACCACAGCCTGGAACAGATCATCGGTGAATACCTCGTGCCGCTGGGCATCGCGCTTTACAGCGAACTGCCGAGCGGCCATGGCGACAGCAATTATCCCTGGCCTTATGGCCAGCGGGCGCGCCTGGGCGGCGGCAGCCTGAGCTGGTAACGCTGCTCAGCGCTGACGCGCCTGCATCCAGGCGAGAAACTCTGCTTCGGTCATCGGCCGGCCGAACAGGTAACCCTGCCCCAAGGCACAGCCCTGCTCACGCAACAGCGCCAGCTGGCTGTCGTGTTCGATGCCTTCGGCCACACACTCCAGGCCCAGGTTGCGCGCGATCATCAGGATGGTCTGCACCAGCATGCGCCCACTCGCTTCACCGTCGAGATCGGCGACGAAGCTGCGGTCGATCTTCAGCCGGTCCAGCGGCAGACGCTTGAGATAGGTCAGCGACGAGTAGCCGGTACCGAAGTCGTCGATGGCGAAGCGCACGCCCTGCGCCTTGAGCTGCTGCATATTGCCGATGCAGCGCTCGACATCTTCGAGTAGCACGCCCTCGGTGATTTCCAGCTCCAGGGACTGGGCATGAACGGCGTGCTGGCGCAGGCACTGCTCGACACGTTCCACGCAGCCCGGCTGACGCAGCTCACGCGGGCTGAGATTGACCGCCAGCACCAGTTGCGGCCAGTGCGCCTGCCAGCGTGCCAGCGCCGCACAGGCCTGCTCCAGCACCCACTGACCGATGTCCTGGATCAGCCCGGTTTCTTCGGCAAGGGGAATGAACTGATCCGGACCGATCTCACCGCGCTCGGGGTGCATCCAGCGTAGCAGCACCTCGGCGCCCGCCACGCTGTTGTCAGCCAGCATCAGCTGCGGCTGGAACACCAGTTGCAGTTGCTGGCGCGTGATGGCCTGACGCAACTCGCTCTGCAATTGCAGACGTTGGTCGATGGCAACCTGCATCTCCGGAGCGAAGAAATGCAGAGCGTTGCGCCCGGCATGCTTGGCCCGGTACATGGCGGTATCGGCCTGCTTGAGGATGTCCGAGGCCTGCTGCAGGCCCAGCGGGTGCAGGGCGATGCCGATACTGGCGCTGATCGCCAGCTCATGACCATCGATCAGGCAACTGCCATGCAGGCCGCGCAGCAGTTTCTCGCCCACTGCTGCGGCCTGCTCGGCAACCGCTTGCGGCTCATGGTCCAGTGCTTCGAGCAGCACCACGAACTCGTCACCGCCGAGACGCGCCAGGGTGTCTTCAGTGCGCAGCTCACGGGCCAGGCGTGTGGTCACTTCGACCAGCAGGGCGTCGCCAACCAGATGACCCAGGCTGTCGTTGACCGTCTTGAAGTGATCCAGATCGATGAACAGCAACGCGCCCAGGCTGCCCTCACGACTCTCGCGATCCATGGCGTGCTGCAGGCGATCAAGCAGCAGGCGGCGATTGGGCAGGCCGGTTAGTTCATCGCTGTAGGCCAGGCGCTCGATCTCACGCTGGTAGCGCTGGCGCTCGGAGATGTCGGTGACGCTGGCGCGAATCAGCAGGCTCTCCCCCGGCATGCGCACCAGGCGCACCTCGCAGGGCAACTGGCGACCGGCGCTGTCGCGATGGCACCATTCGAACACCGGCGCTTCACCGGCAATGGCGCGGCGCAGGAATGCCTTGCCAGCGCGAGAAGACAGCCGACCATCGGCCTGACGCAGCGGGCTGATACTCTGAATCGACTTGCCGAGCAGCTCATCGCGGCGATAGCGGAACAGGCGCAGGGCGTTCTCATTGCACTCGACGATGCCGCCCTCCGGGTCGAACAGCAAGATCGCCTCGGGCGCGTGCTCGACCAGCGTTCGATAGCGCGCCTCGGCCTCGCGCCTGGCACTGATATCCTCGACCAGCAGCAGGAACAGCGTCTGCCGACCACCACCGCCGCGCACGGCGCGCAGGCTGACACGAGTGAAGACCACCAAGCCATCGGCACGCAGAAAGCGCTTGTCCATCTCGAAGCCATCGCTGCTGCCCAGCAGCACCTGCTCCACGTGGGCCTGCTCGGCTGGCAGATCGTCCGCGTGCGACAGCTGCTGCCAACTGCTGGCGAGCAGTTCGTCGCGGCTACGACCGAGGATGCTGCACAGCTTCTGGTTGACCTCTTCCCAGCCAAAGCTCTGGGTGGTCAGTGCCATGCCGATCAGCGGCGCCTCGAAGAACAGGCGCAGGCGTTCGTCTCGCTCGCGCAGTTGCGATTCCGTGCGTTTGCGCTCGCTGATGTCCTGCACCACGCCATAGATGCGCACCAGGCTGCCGTCCTGATTGCGCTCGACCATGCCACGCAGACGGGCCAAACGTCCCCCCAGGCGTGCTGCCAGATAGACCTCGATATCCAGGTCGTCTCTTCCACTGAGCGCAGCCTGCAATGTCTGCATGATCAGCGTCTGGCTCGGCGTGTCGAAGTAATGCAGCGCCTGCTCTAGATTCGGCGGCCCAAGATGAATGTCGCGGTCGACGATGCGGTAGCAGCCATCGCTCCAGAACATGCCGTAGTCGCTGATCTCCAGCACCCAGCCACCCAGGTTGGCGATATCTTCGGTCTGGCTGAACAGATGGCTTTGGCGCAGTAATTGAGAGCGCTGCAGCTCGACCTTGGCCGCCAGCTCGACGCGCTCGGTGACATCATGCTGCAGCCCGACGAAATGGCTGATGCCCTGATCGTCGCGCATCGGCGCCAGCACCACCTCGTTCCAGAACGGCTTGCCGTCCTTGCGATAGTTGCGCACCACCGCATGACCGCTGCGCCCCTCTCGCAGGGCTCGGCGCAACGGTTGCAGACCCAGCTGGGCGCGATCCTGGCCGTGCAGAAAACGGCAGTTGCGCCCCAGCGCCTCCTCGGCGCTGTAGCCGGTTATCTGGCTGAATGCGGAATTGCAGTACACCAATGGCATGTCGACCTGGCGCGCATCGGCAATGGTCACGCCCAGCGGGCTGGCCTCCATCGCCAGATTGGCGCGGGCCAATTGCTGCTGCATCTGCGCGCTGCGCGACAGCGCCTGGCGCAGATCGCCGAGCGCACGTCCCACCAGCAAGGTAGCGCCCATCAGCAGCAAGACGGCAAAGTGCAACTGACTACGCTGCAGATCCAGCTCGCCGAAGCTCAGGCTGCCGCGTAACAGCGGTAGCGGCAGGGTGGCGGCGTACACCAGCAGCACACCATACAGAGCACCGGCAAAGGCATGCCGTAGCGCCAGTACCAGCATGCTCAGACCAAGCAGTGGCAGAGCGAGCTGAGCCGGCAGGCTGGCGCTGAGCAGCATCAGCACCAGAAATATGCCAGTCGCCAACAGCCAACCACCTGGCGAACGGCTGATGCTCAGCGTCGGCGCGCTATCTGCCAGCGGCTCGCTTATCCAGCCGCGTGCACGCAGCAGCGGGGTACCGTACGCCAGCAAGGGCGCCGTCAGGGCGAGCATGTTGATGGTGTCGCTCAACCAGATCGCCAGGCTGTCCTGCGCCCACTGCTCGCTGGTCTGAAAACCGGTCAGCCAGAGGTTGCTCTGCAAGCCGAGCGCCACCAACGCGCTCGGTATCAACACGGCGAAGGCAAGGAACCTCAGCAGATCGCTCAAACGCCCCAGGGCGGGATCGAAAGGCTGACGCCGCAACAGCCACCAGCCCAGAGCAACGGCGGCGGTTTCCGGCAGAGCATAGAGCGGCGCCCACTGCCAGGGCAGGCCCCACAGCGGCGTGCTGAACAAGGCATTGAGGTACAACGCCGGCAGCACGCGCGGCCCCCACCACAGGCATAAGGCAAGGCCTAGCACCAGAGGCAGATAACACAACGCCACCCCGTCATTCAGGCGGGTCGCCAGGGAAATCCAGGTTGCCAGATGGAAAATCGGCAGCGGCAGCCACCAAGTCCAGTTGGGCAAGCGGTCAGGGAAGGCGGCGGGCATGCAGGCCTCGAGTTGATGCGCCGGCACAGCATAGCCCAGCGCCAGAGTGCTTGGCAGCATATTGCCAGCACCCTGGCCGTCAACTCGGCCGGTTCGTCAGCTACACCGCGTCGCGCGGCAACAGCAGTCCCAGCGGCAGGCGCACCCGTGCCTCGAGGCCGCCACCACTGCGATTGCGCAACTCGACGCTGCCACCATGCAGGGCCGCGATGCGCTTGACGATGGCCAGACCAAGACCTGTGCCGCGCCCACCACGCGCCCGATCACCGCGAATGAAGGGGTTGAAGATGCTGTCCAGCTCGGCCGGATCGATACCGTTGCCACGGTCCAGCACACTCAGTACCACATAAGGCGCGTTGTGGTCGCCGGCCAGGCTGGCGACCACCTCGACAGCATCACCACCGCCATGATTGAGGGCGTTCTCCACCAGATTGGTGAGCAGGCGTTTGGTCGAGACACGGCGTAGCGGGAAAGGCGGGATCGGCTCGAGGCACAGGCGCACGCGCTCGCCGTTCTGGTTGTAGGGCGCCAGGGTTTCGCGCACCAGTTCGGAGAAGTCCAGCGCCTCCACCGGCTCGTCACGCCCGTCGCGGATAAAGGCGAGGAATTGATCGAGGATGGCGTCCATGTCCTCGATATCGCGCACCATGTCCTCGGTCAGCTCGGAATCGTTGTCCATGAATTCCAGGGCCAGGCGCAGACGGGTAAGGGGCGTACGCAGATCATGAGAAACGCCGGCAAGCATCAGCTCGCGTTCGCGTCCGGCCTGTTCGACGTCTTCGGCCATCTGGTTGAAGGCGCGGTACACCTCGGTCATCTCGCTTGGCGTATCGCCCACCGGCAGGCGCACACTGCGCCCCTGACCAAGCTGGCGCGCGGCATAGACCAGGCGCTTGAGCGGCGCATTGAGTTGGCGCACGAAGATCCAGGCAGCGGCCGTGGACAGCAGGCCGATACCCAGGAACCAACCGAGCACGCTCCAGATACGCTGACCACGCAGAGGGTGCGGATACATCGGCACCCTCACCCAGCCATCGCCGAGACTCGGCGCCCGCACCCACAGCGCGGGTGGCGTGGTCGCGCGCACGCGGGTTTCGGTATCGGGGCCGAGCTCGGTTTGCATCTGCCGCTGGAAAATTTCGCTGTAGGGCCAGTGCTGCTCACTGGCCGGTACCTTGTCGCGCGGGATGCGCTTGAGCCCGGCAGCCTGGGCGATATGATCGCGATCATCGGGATTGGCCGCCCAGTAGGCCCGCAGGGTCAGCGCCGCACCGTGGCTGTACTGGCGGTCGACCAGCACATCCTCGTTCATCATCAGGTACACCAGCGTCAGTGCCTTGGAGAACAGTACGACCACGAGCACCAGCCAGAGGGTGCGGGCGAAGAAGCTTTGCGGGAACCAGTAGGGGGCTTTCATCAATACAGAACCGTAGGAGCGAGCACAGCTCGCGAATTGAAACAACGTTTTCGCGAGCAGCGCCCGCTCCTACATGTCACTTGTTGCCGTCGGGCACGAACACGTAGCCCACACCCCAGACAGTCTGGATATAGCGCGGTTTGGAAGGGTCCGGCTCGATCAGGCGACGCAGGCGGCTGATCTGCACATCGATGGAACGTTCGAGCGCATCCCACTCGCGGCCGCGGGCCAGGTTCATCAGCTTGTCGCGGGTCAGCGGTTCGCGCGCATGTTGCACCAGCGCCTTGAGCACGGCGAACTCACCAGTGGTGAGCATGTGCACTTCCTCACCCTTCTTCAGCTCGCGGGTGGCCAGGGACAATTCGTATTCGCCGAAACTGACGCTCTCGTCTTCGCTACCCGGCGCACCCGGCACCACCGGCGCCTGACGGCGCAGCACCGCCTTGATACGCGCCAGCAACTCACGCGGGTTGAAGGGTTTGGCCAGGTAGTCGTCAGCACCCAGCTCCAGGCCCTGGATACGACTGGACTCATCGCCCTTGGCCGTAAGCATGATGATCGGCATCTGGTTGCCGGCTTCACGCAAGCGGCGGCAAGCAGACAGACCGTCTTCGCCCGGCAACATCAGGTCCAGCACCACCAGATTGAACAGTTCGCGCGCCAGCAGACGATCCATCTGCTCGACGTTTTCCACTGCGCGAACCCGGTAGCCCTGCTCATCGAAGAAGCGCTCGAGCAAGCGGCGCAGACGGGCGTCGTCATCGACGATGAGAATCTTCTCGCCTTCGGCGACAGGGGCAGCGGACTGGGTCATGGCGTCTCCTTGGACAGCCGTACTGAGGACGGCAAGTGGCGGCATTATCGCTCAGGCGCATGGGTGGGCGCTTTAGCCATTGTTAGCAGATTTTTCCCCAACGGTTCGCAGCTCTCGCGAATGCGGTGTTTATAATGCGCCGCTTTCGTGTCTGGCCAGCATCTTTGCGGCCGCCCTGTCGCTTCAGTGGGTAGTTTCTATATGGACAGCATCAACAACCGCATCGCCGATGAACTGGGCGTGCGCCCGCAACAGGTTGCCGCCGCCGTGGCCCTGCTCGACGAAGGCTCAACCGTGCCCTTCATCGCCCGTTACCGTAAAGAAGTGACCGGCAGTCTCGACGACACCCAGTTGCGCCACCTGGAAGAGCGCCTGCGCTACCTGCGCGAGCTGGACGAGCGCCGCGTGGCGATCCTCGCCAGCATCGAGGAGCAGGGCAAGCTGACCCCCGAACTCAAGCGCGAAATCGACCACGCCGACACCAAGACCCGTCTCGAAGACTTGTACCTGCCGTATAAGCAGAAGCGCCGCACCAAGGGCCAGATCGCCCTGGAAGCAGGCCTCGGCGAATTGGCCGATGCGCTGTTCAACGACCCGAATCTCGCGCCCGAGCAGGAAGCCGAGCGCTTCATCGACGCCGAAAAGGGCTTCGCGGATGTAAAAGCCGTGCTCGAAGGCGCCAAGTACATCCTCATGGAGCGCTTCGCCGAAGACGCCGCGTTGCTCGACAAGCTGCGCAGCTTCCTCAAGGACAACGCCACCCTCAGCGCTCGCCTGGTGCCGGGCAAGGAGAACGAAGGCGCCAAATTCAGCGACTACTTCGAGCACGACGAAGCGCTAAAGGGCGTTCCGTCGCACCGTGCGCTGGCGATTTTCCGCGGCCGCAACGAAGGCATTCTCAGTTCCAGCCTAAAGGTCGGCGAGGAGCTGCCCGGCGCCATGCATCCGTGCGAGCTGATGATCGGCGAGCGCTTCGGCATCAGCGCGCAAGGCCGTGCCGCCGACAAGTGGCTGGCTGAGGTGGTGCGCTGGACCTGGAAGGTCAAGCTCTACAACCATCTGGAAACCGACCTGCTCGGCGAGCTGCGCGAGAAGGCCGAGGACGAGGCGATTACCGTGTTCGCCCGCAACCTGCATGATCTTCTGCTGGCCGCTCCAGCCGGCCCGCGCGCCACCCTGGCACTCGACCCGGGCCTGCGTACCGGCTGCAAGGTGGCGGTGGTCGACGCGACCGGCAAGGTGCTGGAAACCGCCACCGTCTACCCGCACGCCCCGCGCAACGACTGGGACGGCACTCTGGCCATCCTCGCCAAGCTCTGTGCCAAGCATGGCGTCGACCTGATCTCCATCGGCAACGGCACCGCCAGCCGCGAGACCGACAAGCTGGCCGCCGAGCTGATCAAGAAGGTGCCGGGCCTGAAGCTGACCAAGGTGATGGTCTCCGAGGCCGGCGCCTCGGTGTACTCGGCCTCGGAACTGGCCGCCCGCGAATTCCCCGATCTCGACGTCTCCCTGCGCGGCGCCGTCTCCATCGCCCGTCGCCTGCAGGACCCGCTGGCCGAACTGGTGAAGATCGACCCGAAATCCATCGGTGTCGGCCAGTACCAGCACGACGTCTCGCAGCTCAAGCTCGCGCGTAGCCTGGACGCCGTGGTCGAGGACTGCGTGAACGCCGTCGGCGTGGATGTGAATACCGCCTCCGCCGCCCTGCTGGCCCGCATCTCCGGCCTCAACGCCAGCCTGGCGCAGAACATCGTTGCCCATCGCGACCAGAACGGCGCGTTCAAGACCCGAGCCGAACTGAAGAAGGTGCCGCGCCTGGGCGACAAGACCTTCGAGCAGGCCGCCGGCTTCCTCCGCGTGATGAACGGCGACAACCCGCTGGACGCCTCCGCCGTACACCCGGAAACCTACCCGCTGGTCGAGCGCATCGCCCAGGACACCGGCCGCGACATCCGCTCGCTGATCGGCGACTCGGGCTTCCTCAAGCGCCTCGATCCGGCCAAGTTCACCGATGAGCGCTTCGGTCTGGTCACTGTCGGCGACATCCTCAAGGAACTGGACAAGCCTGGCCGCGACCCGCGTCCCGAGTTCAAGACCGCCGAGTTCCAGGAAGGCGTGGAAACCCTCAACGACCTCAAACTGGGCATGGTGCTCGAAGGCGTGGTAACCAACGTCACCAACTTCGGCGCCTTCGTCGATATCGGCGTGCACCAGGACGGCCTGGTACACATCAGCGCGCTGTCGGAGAAGTTCATCAAGGACCCGCACGAGGCGGTCAAGGCCGGCGACGTGGTCAAGGTCAAGGTGATGGAGGTGGACATCCCACGTAACCGCATCGCCCTGTCCATGCGCATGGGCGACACGCCGGGCGAGAAGGTCGAGGGACCGCGAGGCGGTCAATCGCGCGGTGGCAACCGTGGCGGCAACGCACCACGTAGCGAGCGCCATTCCAGCCAGGACAAACCGGCCCCTGCCACCGGCGGCATGGCCGCACTGTTCGCCAACGCCAAGCAGTTGAAGAAATGAGTACGACCGACAACGTGGGCGCCAGCAGCGCCTTTTCCCGTCTGCTCGGCCTGGAGATCCTCCAGGTCGGCGGCGGCGAGGCGCGCGTGCGCCTGACCCTGACCGACGATTTGCGCAACCTGCACGGCAAGCTGCACGGCGGTGCGCTGTTCTCGCTGATCGACACTGCCATGGGCCAGGCCAGCCACAGCCTGGGCGACGGCGGCCCGAGCAGCGTGACCCTGGAATGCAAGATCAACTACATCCGCCCGGTGTCCGAGGGCAGCGTGCTGTGTCATGCCAAGGTGCTGCACGCTGGTCGCCGTACTCAGGTGGTGGAAGCCGAAGTGCTGCAGGGCGACAAGCTGGTCGCCAAGGCGCAAGGCACCTTCGCCTGCGTGTAATCGCCTCCGCTCGGTCTGGTCTAATCTGGCAAACCGTTCGCCCCTTGCAGAGTGCAGGGGCGATCCCCATATTGTGGCGACTGCCCAGTTAGGAATTGCATCTTGAGCGATCTTCTCTCCCGCCGCCTGGCCCTGCTCGGCGAGCCGGCCAACCTGTCCCTGCTGGGTGAGTGTCTGCACGGCATCGAGCGCGAATGTCTGCGCGTCGATCGCGACGGCCAGCTGGCCCTGACCCCGCACCCGCAGGCGCTGGGCTCGGCACTGACCCATGCCCAGATCACCACCGACTATTCCGAGTCGTTGCTGGAGTTCATCACCGGCACCGCCAATGATCCAGCCGCCACCCTCGCCGAGCTGGAAAGCATCCACCGCTTCGCCTACGACAAGCTCGATGACGAACTGCTGTGGAGCCCGTCGATGCCCTGTGCCCTGCCGGACGAGGAGACCATTCCCATCGCCCGCTACGGCAGCTCCAACATTGGCCGCCTCAAGTACGTGTATCGCAAGGGTCTGGCGCTACGTTACGGCAAGACCATGCAGTGCATCGCCGGCATCCACTACAACTTCTCCCTGCCCGAGGGCTTGTGGCAACTGCAACGGCAGAGCGAGGGCAGCGAGCAGAGTGCGCGTGACTATCAGTCGGCGCGCTATATCGCGCTGATCCGCAACTTCCGCCGCTACAGCTGGCTGCTGATGTACCTGTTCGGCGCTTCGCCGGCGCTGGACAAGGGCTTCATGCGTGGCCGTCCGCACCACCTTCAGGAGCTGGACGCCAACACTCTGTACCTGCCCTACGCCACCAGCTTGCGCATGAGCGACCTGGGCTACCAGAGCAGCGCGCAATCCGGCCTGACCCCCTGCTACAACGACCTGGCCAGCTACACCGACAGCCTGCGCCTCGCGGTAGGCACGCCCTACCCGGCCTATGTCGAGGCAGGCATCAAGCGCGGCGACGAGTGGCTGCAGCTGAACACCAACATCCTGCAGATCGAGAACGAGTACTACTCGAGCATCCGCCCGAAACGCGTCACCTACAGCGGCGAGCGCCCGATCCAGGCGCTGATGAGCCGTGGCGTGCAATACGTGGAAGTGCGCTGCCTGGACATCAATCCTTTCCTGCCGCTGGGCATCGATGTGGCGCAGGCGCGCTTCATCGACGCCTTCCTGCTGTTCTGCGCGCTGGAAGACAGTCCGCTGCTGGAGAACGGCGAGTGCAGCAGTTGCACCAGCAACTTCCTCAAGGTGGTCAAGGAAGGTCGTCGTCCCGGCCTGCATCTGCACAGAGGCAACCAGCAGGTGGAACTCAAGGTGTGGGCCAGCGAACTGCTCGAACGCATCCTGCCGCTGGCCGAACTGCTCGACCGCAGCCAGGGCAGCAGCGTGCATATCGAGGCGTTGGCGCAACAGCAAGCCAAGGTCGCGGATGTAGCGATTACTCCATCGGCGCAGGTCCTGGCGATTCTGCGTCAAGGCAAGAGCTTTACCGAGTTCGCCCTGCAGCAGAGCCAGCGTCACGCCGAATACTTCCGTGGGCAACCGCTCAGCGCGCAGCAGCAGCTGGCCTTCGAACAGGCCGCCCACGATTCACTGGCCGCGCAGGCAGAACTGGAGGCCCAACCCCAGGGTGATTTCGATGCGTTCGTCGCGGCCTACCAGGCGAGCATTCTGGCGTTGGCCGTTTAGCTGAAGCCGATCGAGCTGCGCCATAGGGTGCGCCGTGCGCGCCAAGCGACTCAGGGTACAGACGGTGCGCACGGCGCACCCTACGCGACACCCGGCAACATCAGGTGCTTGCCAATGGCCAAATCGGATTCGTCGACTGCGTCACAAAGCCAACCAGCGGAGCAAAAGCCAGGATGGGCGGCCACTCCCTTGGCCGTCCGGCCAGCTAGCATTGCCGGGTAAAGGACGATAGACGAGCAGTGCCCATGGCCGACGACGCCACGCCGCAATGGAGCCTGGAAAGCCTGACCAAGGCCTACCAGCAAGGTTATATGGCCGGCCTTACCGGCCAGCCCAAAAATCGCCAGCCCTACCCTGACGAAATCCCTGCTGCCGCCTGGGAGGCCGGCTGGGACGATGGCTTCGAGCAGATGCGCCTGCAACAGCACAGTGCCTGACGAGCCATTGCGGTCAGCATCTATTCTGTAGGAGCGGCTTCAGCCGCGAAGCTCGCGAGTAAATCCGCTCCTACAGCACGTAGCCTGGATGTAATCCGGGAATATCCCTTCTTATTCGGTGCGCGCAGCGCACCCTACTGAGCTGAGATGGATTCTGCAGGTAGGGTGGATGTCGCCTTTTACATCCACCAAACGGTGGATCGATGAAGCGTGATCCACCCTACGCCTGAAGGGCCCTAGCTCGGATGCAATCCGGTGCATTTCCGTCTACTCGGTGCACACAGCTCACACTACAGGGTCTTTTCGAACACCTTGGAATTGCGCTGGTAGTTGTACAGCGACGCCCGCGCGGTGGGCATGCGCTCGACGCTGCTCGGCTCGAAGCCGCGCTCGCGGAACCAGTGGGCGGTGCGGGTGGTGAGTACGAACAAGGTCTTGATCCCCTGCGCCCGGGCCCGCGCCTCGATCCGTTCCAGCAGCTCGTCGCCGCGACCGCCGTGGCGATAGTCGGGATTGACGGCCAGGCAGGCCAGCTCGCCGCAGTCGGAATCGGCAATGGGATAGAGCGCCGCACAGGCGATGATCAGCCCTTCGCGTTCGACGATGCTGAACTGCTCGATCTCGCGTTCCAGCACCTCGCGCGAGCGCCGCACCAGGATGCCCTGCTCCTCCAGCGGGCTGATCAACTCGATCAGCCCGCCGACATCTTCGATGGTCGCCTCACGCAGGGATTCGAACTGTTCCTGGGCGACCAGGGTGCCGTTGCCGGTGCGGGTGAACAACTCGCTGAGCAGCGCGCCATCGGTGGCATAACTGACGATATGACTGCGTTTGACGCCGCCACGGCAGGCCTCGGCCGCCGCATCGAGCAACTCGCCCTGGTAGTTGCTACCCAGGCGTGCCAGATGCGCCGGCACCTGCTGCGGACGCAACTCACGCACCAGCCGGCCCTGTTCGTCGAGCAGGCCGTCTTCGGCGCCGAACAGCAGCAGCTTGTCGGCGCCCAGGTCGATGGCCGCGCGGGTGGCGACATCCTCGCAGGCCAGGTTGAAGATCTCCCCGGTGGGCGAATAGCCCAGCGGCGACAGCAACACGATGCTGCGCTCGTCGAGCTGGCGATTGATGCCCTTGCGATCGATACGCCGCACCTCGCCGGTGTGGTGATAGTCGACGCCATCGAGCACGCCGATCGGCCTGGCGGTGACGAAATTGCCGCTGGTCAGACGCAGGCGCGAGCCCTGCATCGGCGAGGCGGCCATATCCATCGACAAGCGCGCCTCGATGGCGATGCGCAGTTGGCCGACGGCGTCGATCACGCACTCCAGGGTCGGTGCGTCGGTGATGCGCAAGTCGCGATGGTAATGTGGGATCAGGCCACGGGCAGCGAGGCGCGCCTCGATCTGCGGGCGCGAGCCGTGTACCAGTACCAGGCGCACGCCAAGGCTGTGCAGCAGCACCAGATCGTGGACAATGTTGGCGAAGTTCGGGTGGGCAACGCCCTCGCCAGGCAGCATGACCACAAAGGTGCAGTCACGATGGGCGTTGATGTAGGGCGAAGCGTGGCGTAACCAGGTGACGTAGTCGTGCATGTAGAGATCCGTGGCGTCCAGACGTAGGGCGGGTGCAACCCGCCATGTGCAATAGGGCAGGCTCGGGGCTGGCTCTCATCGTCGTTGCACGTCGTCACTCCGCGTCAGGCAATAGTGTTGGATCAGTTGGCGCAGCAACGCCACTGTAGGTTCGATTCGAGCCAATTCCAGGTGTTCCCCAGGCTGGTGCGCACAATCGATGTCGCCGGGACCAAGCACCAGCGTCTCACAGCCAAGCTGCTGAAGATAAGGCGCCTCGGTGCCAAATGCCACCGCTTGCGCGCGGTGCCCGGTCAGACGCTCGGCCAGGCGCACCAGTTCGGTATCGGCAGCCTGCTCGAAGGGCGGCACGGCCGGGAACAGCGGGCCGTAGTCGATGCGCACCTGGTGCTTGAGCGCCAACGGTTGCAACTTGCCGCGAATCGCCGCACGCAGTTGTTCCGGGTCCATGCCCGGCAACGGGCGCAGGTCGAACTCCAGCGCGCACTGGCCACAGATGCGGTTGGGATTGTCGCCGCCGTGGATGCAACCGAGGTTCAGGGTCGGCTGCGGCACACCGAATTGCGGGTTGTTGAATTCGCGTTGCCACTGGGCACGCAGGCCGCGCAACTCACCCATCACGTCCTGCATGGCCTCCAACGCACTGCGGCCAAGCGCCGGGTCGGAGGAATGACCACTCTGGCCAAGAATGTCGATGCGCTCCATCATCACGCCCTTGTGCAGGCGGATGGGTTTGAGGCCGGTCGGCTCGCCGATCACCGCCGCACGGCCAAGTGGCCGGCCGGCATCGGCCAGGGCACGAGCGCCTGCCATCGAGCTTTCTTCATCACAGGTGGCGAGAATCAGCAGAGGTTGCCGGAACGGCTGATCGAGTAGCGGTCGCACGGCTTCGATGGCCAGGGCGAAGAAACCCTTCATGTCGCAACTGCCCAGGCCCACCCAGCGGTCACCCACTTCGGTCAGCTTGAGCGGGTCGGTCTGCCACAGCGCAGCATCGAACGGCACGGTGTCGCTGTGCCCGGCCAGCACCAGACCGCCAGGTCCAGAGCCATAGCTGGCGAGCAGGTTGAATTTACCGGGAGCGATCTGCTGGGTTTCGCAGGTAAAACCCAGATCACCGAGCCAGGCGGCGAGCAGCTCGATCACAGGCGCGTTGCTCTGATCCCAGTTCGGCTGGGTACAGCTCACTGAAGGCGCGGCGATCAGCGCGGCGAACTGCTCTTGAAAGGACGGCAAGGGCATCAGCACTCTCCTGGGTCGGAGCTCCATCATAGGAGCATCCAACCGCAGGGGAAACCGTCAGGACGGGATCAGACCCCGCCGAACAGCGCGCGCAGAATGAAGAAGAATACGATCGACAGAATCGCACCGGCCGGCAGGGTGATGATCCAGGACAGGAAGATCTTGCCGATCATGCCCAGGTTCAGCGCACCGATACCACGAGCCAGACCGACACCGAGAATGGCGCCGACCAGGGTGTGGGTGGTGGAAACCGGCAGACCCAGGCCCGAGGCGCTGACGACGGTGGTGGCTGCGGCCAGTTCAGCGGCAAAACCACGGCTTGGCGTCAGCTCGGTGATTTCCTTGCCGATGGTGGCGATGACCTTGTAACCATAAGTGGCCAGGCCGACCACGATACCCAGTGCACCCAGCAGCAGGATCCAGCCCGGAACGATGGACTTCTCACCTGCAGCCAGCTCACCGCCGCTCTGGATGACACCGACGATGGCGGCCAGCGGACCAACGGCATTGGCCACATCGTTGGAACCGTGAGCGAACGCCATGGCACAGGCGGTGAAGATCATCAGAATGGCGAACACTTTCTCCACGCTGGAGAAGTGGAAGGCCTTGTCCGCTTCAGCATCGACATGAATGCGGCTGAGCAGGGCGATACCGATCAGCATGACCAGCACACCGATACCGAGCGAGAGCATGAAGCCTTCGGTGCTGGAGAGGTTCAGACCGACGTGCTTGAGGCCCTTGGTCATGGTCATCAGCGAGATCATGAAGCCTGTGATGAACATGTACAGCGGCACGTAGCGCTTGGCATTCAGGAAGGGGTTGTCAGTGTCGATGATCAACTTCTGCACACTGACGAACAGACAGAAGGAGATGATACCGGCCAGCATTGGCGTGACCACCCAACTGGCAACGATGGGACCAACGCCGCCCCAGTGCACCGCATCCATAGACACGCCGACCGCAGCGAAACCGATCACGGCACCGACGATGGTGTGCGTGGTCGAAACCGGCCAGCCGCGCGTCGAAGCCACCAGCAGCCAGGTACCTGCCGCCAGCAAAGCCGACATCATCCCCAGCACCATCAGGTTGGGGCTGATCATGTTGGCATCGACGATGCCGTTCTTGATGGTTTCGGTCACCTCGCCGCCAGCCAGGTAGGCACCGGCAAACTCGAAGACCATGGCGATGATGATCGCCTGCTTGATAGTAAGTGCACGCGAGCCAACGGATGTACCCATAGCATTGGCTACATCGTTGGCTCCAACACCCCAGGCCATGAAAAAACCGAAAAGGCAGGCAAGAACGAGCAGAACGAGCCCGTAGTCCGCAATAAGAGACATAAATTAGTTTTCCGTAGATCCCAGAAAGGACACTGGCGCTTAGCGCGCCAGCAGTTGTTCCAGTCGGTTGCCCACTCGTTGGGCACGGTCGGCGACATCGCCGACCCAGTCGATGATCTGATAGAGGAACATCACATCGACCGGGGGAAGGTCCTTCTCCAGCTTGAACAGGTTGCGGCGCACCTCGATCTGCAGACGATCGGTATCGTTTTCGATCGAACCGAGTTCCTCGATCAGGGTTTCCACAAGTACAGCTTCACGGCCGGCGAAACCGGTCTCGAGCAGCTCGTCCAATTCGTTCATAGCCTTCAGCGCCTGAGCGCTGGCATCAACGCTGCGCTGCACATAGGTGCGCATCAGCGGCTGCAACGGCTGTGGAATAGCCATCTGCCGGCCGAGCATCAGGCCGGCGATGTCCTTGGCACGGTTGGCGACTTTGTCCTGTACACTGAGCAGCTCGAGCAGGTCCGAACGCGGCACTGGCAGGAACAGGCTCTTGGGCAGGTGCAGACGCACGCTTTTCTTCAGCTTGTCGGCCTCGTGCTCCAGCCGGGACATCTCCTGTTGTACCTGTTCCACCTTGGCCCAGTCCTCGACCATTATGGCTTCGAAGAAAGGCACCAGGTTCGCCGCGCACTCGTGAGCCTTGGCGATATGCTGTTGCATGGGGCCGATGGGTGAACGGCCGAACAGGCTGACAAAGGGATTGATAGGCATAGGGTAAGCCCCCGTTTTGAGAAGGTCGCAAGTATAGGGACCGGCTTCGTCATTCGCCAGCGCGTGTCATCGCTCTGTCACATTTTCATAAAAGGCTATCTAGCTCTCCACCATGGTCAAAGAAACCGAAATCAAACTGCGCGCCAGCCGCGCCACCCTGGCCGCCCTGCGTGAACACCCGTTGCTGAAAAAACGCAACAAGAGCGGCTGGCAGCGCTGCGACCTGTTCAACCAGTACTACGACACGCCGGACCGTGAACTGGCCGGGGCCAAGGTAGCCCTGCGTCTGCGCCGCGATGGCGAGCAGTTCATCCAGACCCTGAAGAGCCGTGGCCAGAGCGTCGCTGGCCTGTCCGAGCGCAACGAGTGGGACTGGTACCTGAGCAAGGCCAAGCTCGACCTGAAAAAGCTCGATGACAGCTGCTGGCCGGCCAGCCTGGCCGAGCTGGACAAGAAAACCCTGCAGCCGCTGTTCACCACCGACTTCGTCCGCGAAAAAGCCGAGATCGCCTGGGGTCGTGGCAAGGCCAAGGTGATCATCGAAGCCGCGCTGGACCTGGGCAAGGTCATCGCCGGAGAGGGCGAAGAAGAGATTTGCGAGCTGGAACTGGAGTTGCGCCAGGGCGAACCCGCCGCGCTGCTGGAACTGGCCTGCGAGCTGGCCGCCGAACTACCGCTGATGCCCTGCGACATCAGCAAGGCCGAGCGCGGCTATCGTCTGTTCGATGCCGGCAGCTACAACCTGAGCCTGCCGGCTCCCGAGCTTAACGCCGAGATGAGTCTGGACGATGCCTTCGCCGCGCTTGCCTGGCATCTGCTCGGTGCCAGCCAGCGACTGGCCGAACAATATCGCTGGAACGGCCATTGGAGTCTGTTGCAACAATGGCTGGAGCAACTGATCGACCTGCGCGCCCTGCTCGCCAGCCTCGGTCAGGCAGCGCCCCGTAGCAGCTCACGAGAATTGCGCGAAGCGCTTGATGCCCTGCTCGATGACTGGCGTCCGCGCCTGGCAGCCGGCCAAGGCGACGACAGCATGCGGCGCAATGCGCCGGCGCTGTTCGCTGCCGAACTGGATGGCTGCCGCTGGGGCCTGGTGTCGCTGAAGCTGTCGCACTGGCTGCTGCTACGCAGCTGGACGGCGGAGCGCAACAATCGCGGTAATCGCCAGGGTCATGCAGCCCTGGGCAACTGGTTACCGACCCTGCTGAACGAAGAAGGTAATGCCCTGCAACTGCGCCGCTACCAGCAGCAGCCGGAAGATCTGGCCGAGCAGATGCCGCGCCTGGAGCGCCTGCTGGTCTGGCTGCGCCTGGCGCGAGGCTTACTGGAAGTGCCCGAGGTCGACCGTCTGTATGGCGAGCTGAACAAGCTGTACGGCCTGGCTCAGCAAGATCTTGACGAAGAGCAGCGCCAGTTGCGTGCGACTCAGACGCAGATAGTGAGCAGCCTCAAGGCCTGGAAGGCGTTGGTCAAATAGTGCAAGACTCGGTGCGCACGGCGCACCCTACCGCCAGTGCCGCCCACCTGCGGCACCATGAAAAACGGGCCCCGCAGGGCCCGTTTTTCATTTCAGCGTGCAGCTCAGTTGCTGCTGGGGTTGCGGCGACTGTCGACGACCTGCTGCCAGGACGGATTGGCGGTCTCGTCCATAGCTTGTTGCATGGCCTTTTTGCGCTTTTCTTCGGCACGATGGGCGAAGAACCAGGCCAGGAAAGTGGCGAACGACACCGCCAGCAGGATCAGGCTGGCCACCGCATTGATCTCAGGCTTAACCCCCAGACGCACGGCGGAGAAGATCTCCATCGGCAGGGTGGTCGCACCAGGACCGGAAACGAAGCTGGCCAGTACCAGGTCGTCCAGGGACAGGGCGAAGGACATCATCGCCCCCGCCGCCAGCGACGGCGCGATCATCGGCACGGTGATCAGGAAGAACACCTTCCAAGGCCGCGCCCCCAGGTCCATGGCCGCTTCTTCGATGGACATGTCCAGCTCACGCAGACGCGACGACACTACGACCGCTACATAGGCCGAGCAGAAGGTGGTGTGGGCAATCCAGATGGTGGTCATGCCACGCTGCATCGGCCAGCCGATCAGTTGCGCCATCAACACGAACAGCAGCAGCAACGACAGACCGGTGATCACTTCCGGCATCACCAGCGGCGCGGTGACCAGGCCACCGAACAGCGTACGCCCCTTGAAGTGGGTGATGCGGGTCAGTACGAAGGCCGCCAGGGTGCCCAGCGCCACCGCTGCGATGGCGGTGTAGCAGGCGATCTCCAGCGAGCGCATCACCGAGTTCATCAGCTGGGTGTTGTCCAGCAGGCCGACGTACCACTTCACCGACCAACCGCCCCACACCGTTACCAGCCGCGAGGCGTTGAACGAGTAGATAACCAGGATGACCATGGGCAGGTAGATGAATACCAGGCCGGCCCAGAGCATGATGCTGGAGAAACTGAAACGCTTCATGGGCGGCCCTCCAGCTCTTTGGCTCCGCTTCTGGTTAAAGAGCCGGTTGAACAGAATGATGGGCTCACTGTGATTGAACGAATCATGGGCGGCCCTCCAGTTCCTTGGCTTGGTTACGGTTGAACAGAATGATGGGCACGATCAGGATTGCCAGCATCACCACGGCCAGAGCGGAAGCCACCGGCCAGTCGCGGTTGTTGAAGAACTCCTGCCACAGCACCTTGCCGATCATCAGGGTCTCCGGGCCGCCCAGCAATTCGGGGATGACGAATTCACCAACCACCGGGATGAACACCAGCATGGAACCGGCAATGATGCCGTTCTTCGACAGCGGCACGGTGATCTTCCAGAAGTTGTTGAAGTTGCTCGAACCCAGGTCCGAAGCAGCCTCCAGCAGGCTGAGGTCGTGCTTCACCAGGTTGGCGTAAAGCGGCAGGATCATGAACGGCAGATACGAATACACGACGCCGATATAGACCGCGGTATTGGTGTTGAGAATCTGCAGCGGCGTATCGATCAGGCCAATGCCCATCAGCAGACTGTTGAGCAGGCCGTTGTTGCCGAGAATACCCATCCAGGCATAGACGCGAATCAGGATCGCAGTCCAGGTCGGCATCATGATCAGCAGCAGCAGTACGGTCTGGTGTTCTTTCGGCGCACGGGCGATGGCATAGGCCATCGGATAGCCGATCAGCAGGCACAGCAGGGTGCTGAAGAAGGCGATCTGCAGCGAACCCAGGTAGGCCGACAGATACAGGGCATCTTCGCTGAGGAAGATGTAGTTGCCGAAATTCAACAGCAGGGTCAGCTTGTTGTCCGCCCACTGGTAGATTTCCGTGTAGGGCGGAATCGCCACGTCGGCTTCGGCGAAGCTGATCTTCAGCACGATGATGAAGGGCAGCAGGAAGAACAGGAACAGCCAGAGGAAAGGTATGCCGATAACGGCATGCCGCCCAGTGGGCAGATAGCGCGCCAGTTTGCTCGGTTTCATGATTGCAGTACCACGCCGCTGTCGTCTTCCCAGTACACCACCACCGGATCGTCCCAGGTCGGACGCTTGCCACGGCGCTCGGCGTTGGCGATGAAGCACTGCACGATCTGCCCGGACGTGAGTTTGACGTGGTACACCGAGTGACCACCGAGGTAGGCGATGTCGTGCACGTGGCCATGGCTCCAGTTGTACTCGGGATGCTCGTGGTCATCCGGCAGCGCGGTGGCCATCAGCAGTTTTTCCGGGCGCAGGGCGTAGCTGACGGACTTGTTTTCGGCACGCGTACTGACGCCGTGGCCAATGTAGATCGGCTTGTCCAGGTGCGGGCAATCGATGATCGCGTGGTCGACTTCGTCAGTGGTGATCTGGCCGTCGAACAGGTTGACGTTGCCGATGAACTCGCACACCAGACGGCTGGTGGGCGTCTCGTAGATGTCGATCGGGCTGCCGGTCTGGGCGATCCAGCCCAGGTGCATGATGGCGATGCGCTGGGCCATGGTCATGGCCTCTTCCTGGTCGTGGGTCACCATCACGCAGGTCACGCCGACCCGCTCGATGATCTCCACCAACTCCAGTTGCATCTGCGAACGCAGCTTCTTGTCCAGCGCGCCCATCGGTTCATCGAGCAGCAGCAGCTTTGGGCGTTTGGCCAGGGAGCGGGCCAGGGCCACGCGCTGACGCTGACCACCGGAGAGCTGATGCGGCTTGCGCTTGGCATACTGGGTCATGTGCACCAGTTTGAGCATCTCGGCCACGCGCTCGTCGATCTCGGCCTTGGGCAGTTTGTCCTGCTGCAGACCGAAGGCGATGTTCTGCGCCACGGTCATGTGCGGGAACAGCGCATAGGACTGGAACATCATGTTGATCGGCCGCTGGTACGGCGGCATGTCGGTGATGTCGACGCCATCGAGGATGATGCGCCCTTCGGTCGGCCGCTCGAAGCCGGCGAGCATGCGCAGCAGGGTCGATTTACCCGAGCCGGAGCCGCCCAGCAAGGCAAAGATCTCGCCCTTGTTGATGGTCAGCGAGACGTCATCGACGGCTATGGTCTCGTCGAACTTCTTGGTCACCCGATCGATCTTGACCAGCACCTCTTTCGGTGTCTGATCCCCCTCGAGGGCTTTTTTGTAGGCGCTGGAGGCAACAGCCATTATTGGAAAACTCCCGGAAGATTGTGCCCGACCCCTGTGGCCGGGCAGGAACGATTACTGACCCGACTTGACCTTGGTCCAACTGCGGGTCATCAGGCGCTGCACGCGAACCGGCAGCTCGGCGGAGATGTACAGCTTGTCCAGCACCGCTTGTGACGGGTAGATGGACGGGTCATTGCGGACCTCCTCATCCATGAATTCATCCGCCTTGGTATTGGGGTTGGCATAACCGACGTAGTCACTGACTTCGGCGATCACCTCGGGCTCGAGGAGGAAGTTGATGAAGGTGTGCGCCTGTTCGGCGTTCGCCGCATCGACGGGAATAGCCATCATGTCGAACCAGAGGTTGGCGCCTTCCTTGGGAATGCTGTAGGCGATTTCGATGCCCTTGCCGGCCTCGTCGGCGCGATCGGCGGCCTGCAGGATGTCGCCGGAGAAGCCGGCAGCCACGCAGATGTTGCCGTTGGCCAGATCGCCGATGTACTTGGAGCTGTGGAAGTAGGTGACGTAGGGACGCACCTCCAGCAGCTTGGCTTCGGCCTTGGCGTAGTCGTCGGGATTGGTGCTGTTGGGGTCCAGACCAAGGTAATTGAGCATGGCCGGGATCATTTCATCACCGGAATCGAGGAAGGCTACGCCGCACTGGCTGAGCTTCTTGATGTTGTCCGGCTCGAACAGAACGGCCCAGGAATCGATCTCCTCGACACCGAGCGCGGCCTTGACCTTCTCGACGTTGTAGCCGATGCCGTTGGTGCCCCACAGGTAGGGCACCGAATACTGGTTGCCGGGATCGTTGGTTTCCAGTTGCTTGAGCAGCGCCGGATCGAGGTTGTCCCAGTTGCTCAGCTTGCTGCGATCCAGCTGTTGGAAGGCGCCGGCGCGAATCTGTTTGCCGAGAAAGTGGTTGGAGGGCACCACCACATCGTAGCCGCTGCGGCCGGCGAGCAGTTTGCCTTCGAGGGTCTCGTTTGAGTCGAAGACGTCATAGACCGGCTTGATGCCGGTTTTCGCCTCGAACTTGGCCAGAGTCTCTTCGCCGATGTAATCGCTCCAGTTGTAGATATGCACGGTTGGCTGGGCCAGAGCGGCGCCACAGAAGGCGGAAGCCGCCATCGCGATCAGAGACTTGGGCAGGGTAACTCGCACAGTATCGTCCTCGTTTTTGTGTGCCGAGCGGAAAAGGCGCGGCACTTTATAGGAAAATCGTTCGTCGATCAGCGGCCGCTTTTGATTCGCGTCCAATCACGGGTCAGCCAGCGCTGCACTTCCGGCGAACGCTCCTCGGCGACATACAGCTTGGCCATCACGTCCTTGCCGGGATACACACCCGGATTGTTGCGCACGCTCTCATCGACCAGTTCGGTGGCCTTGAGGTTGGGGTTAGCGTAGGCAACGTAGTCGCTGATCTTGGCGATCACGTCGGGGCGCAGCAGGTAGTTGATGAACTCGTGCGCTTCGGCGACGTTCTTGGCGTCCTTGGGGATGGCCAGCAGGTCCGCCCACATGGCGGTGCCTTCTTTGGGAATGATGTAGATGATCTCGTCGCTGCGGCCGGCCTCTTCCGCCCGATCAGCGGCCTGCAGCACGTCACCGGAGTAACCGAAAGCGGCGCAGATGTTGCCGTTGGCCAGATCGGATATGAATTTCGAGCTGTGGAAGTAGGTGATGTAAGGACGCACCTTCATCAGCTGCTCGGAGGCCTTCTCGTAGTCTTCGCGTTTGGTGGTGTGCGGCGACAGGCCCAGGTAGTTGACCGTCTGTGGCAGCACTTCGTCGCCTGAATCGAGCAGGGCGATACCGCAGGATGCGAGCTTCTCGGCGTACTTCGGATCGAACAGCAGTTCCCAGGAATCGAGCGGCGCATCGTCGCCCAGCACGGCGCGCGCCTTGGTGGCGTTCAGGCCGATGCCATTGGTACCCCACAGGTAGGGCACCGAGTATTCGTTGCCGGGGTCGCCCGCGGCCAGGTTCTTCATGATGGTCGGATCGAGATTGACCAGGTTGGGCAGTTTGGACTTGTCCAGTTTCAGGTAGGTGCCGGCACGTACCTGCTTGGCCAGAAAGTGGTTGGTAGGCACCACCACGTCATAGCCGCTCTGGCCGGTGGCCAGTTTGCCATCGAGGGTTTCGTTGGAGTCGAAAACGTCATACACCACTTTGATACCGGTTTCCTTCTCGAACTCGGCGATGGTGTCCGGCGCAATATAGTCGGACCAGTTGTAGACCTTGACCACGCGATCATCTGCATGGGCTACAGATATGCCAATGGCGGCGGCGACCAGGCCAGCCAGCAGGGTAGAACGACGCATAACGTTTCCTCTTCTTGCGATTTGGGTGCCTGGCGGGCGAACCCGCCAGGCGGCGTTGCTTCGTTGCTTAGCGGCCGGATTTGATCTTGGTCCAGCTGCGGGTCATGTTGCGCTGCACCGCCGGCGCCAGGTCCGGGAAGGTGTAGATCTTCTTCAGCACTTCCGGGGTCGGATATACGCCCGGGTCGGTGCGCAGCGCCTCATCCACCAGCGCGGTGGCAGCGGCGTTGCCGTTGGGGAACTGCACGTAGTTGGTGATGCTGGCCATTACCTCCGGCTTCATCAGGTAGTTGAGGAACACGTGGGCAGACTCGACATTCTTGGCGTCGGCCGGCACGGCCAGCATGTCGAAGAAGGAACCCGCGCCTTCCTTCGGAATGTTGTAGCCGACTTGCACGCCGTTCTTGGCTTCTTCGGCGCGCGCCTTGCTCTGGTAGATGTCACCCGAGTAGCCGATGGCGACGCAGATGTTGCCGTTGGCCAGATCGGAGATGTACTTGGAGCTGTGGAAGTAGGCCACCGAAGGACGGATGGAGAGGAACAGCTCCTCGGCCTTCTTCAGCTCGTCGGCCTTGCTGCTATCCGGGGCATAGCCCAGGTAATGCAGAGCGGCAGGGAGGATTTCGGTCGGCGAGTCGAGGAAGGAAACACCGCAGGACTTCAGCTTTTCCATGTTCTCCGGCTTGAACACCAGATCCCAGGAGTCGACCGGCGCGTCTTCGCCGAGTACGGCCTTGACCTTCTCGACGTTGTAGCCAATACCGATGGTGCCCCACATGTAGGGGATCGAGTACTGGTTACCCGGGTCGCTCGGATCCAGTGCCTTGAGCAGATCCTTGTCCAGGTTCGACCAGTTCGGCAGCTTGGACTTGTCCAGCTTCTGGAACACGCCGGCCTTGATCTGCTTGGCCAGGAAGGGGTTGGACGGTACCACCACGTCGTAACCGGAGCTGCCGGCCAGCAACTTGGCTTCCAGCACTTCGTTGCTGTCGAAGACGTCGTAGACGACCTTGATGCCGGTTTCCTTCTCGAAGTTGGCCAGGGTGTCTTCGGCGATGTAATCGCTCCAGTTGTAGACATGCAGCACTTTGTCGTCAGCCTGAGCAGCGCTTGCCACGGCTGCGGTCAGGGACAACGCGAGAAGGGTCTTGCCGAATGTTTTCATGCGTACAGCTCCTGTTGTTGTGTCGATATTCCAGAGGTCGCGCAAGCCGTTCGAATCAGGCTGGTTCACGCACTCTGGCGCAGTCTGGCAAGGTCATGGCACCGCTGACAACTTTCCGTGACTGCGGGCTTTCAGACCTACAGGTCACGCAGAGTCAGATCCAGGCACTTGCGTGCTTTCTCCACCAGTTCATCCACTTCCGCCAGACTGATCACCAGTGGCGGCGCGATGATCATGGTGTCGCCCACGGCGCGCATGATCAGACCATTATTAAAGCAGTGGCCGCGGCAGATCATGCCTACCGCCTTGTCACCCGGATAACGTTTGCGCGTCGCCTTGTCCTGTACCAACTCGATGGCACCCAACATCCCGGCACCGCGCACTTCGCCCACCAGTGGGTGATCCGCCAGCTCACGTAGACGACGCTGCAAATACGGTGCCGTTTCTGCCTTCACCCGCTCGACGATGCCTTCTTCTTTGAGAATGCGCAGGTTCTCCAACCCCACTGCTGCCGCCACCGGGTGGCCGGAATAGGTGAAACCGTGGTTGAAGTCGCCATGCGCTTCGATCACCTCAAACACCTTGTCGCTGACGATCAGCCCGCCCATCGGCACATAGCCGCTGGTGAGGCCCTTGGCGATGGTCATCAGGTCAGGCTTGAGGTCGTAGTACTGGCTGCCGAACCACTCGCCGGTACGGCCGAAACCACAAATCACTTCATCGGCAACGAAGAGGATGTCGTACCTGGCGAGGATTTCCTTGATGCGCGGCCAGTAGGTCTCCGGCGGGATGATCACGCCGCCCGCGCCCTGGATCGGCTCGGCGATGAAGGCCGCCACGTTCGCCTCGCCCAGTTCGAGAATCTTCTTCTCCAGCTGGTCGGCGGCCCAGATGCCAAATGCTTCCGGCGATTGCTCGCCGCCTTCGCCGAACCAGTACGGCTGCGGGATATGGGCGATGCCCGGGATCGGCAAGTCGCCCTGCTCGTGCATGAACTTCATGCCACCAAGGCTGGCACCGGCCACGGTGGAGCCGTGGTAGCCGTTGTCGCGGCTGATGATGATCTTCTTGTTCGGCTGCCCCTTGCACGCCCAGTAGTGGCGCACCAGGCGCAGCATGGTGTCGTTGCCCTCCGAGCCCGAACCAGTGAAGAACACGTGATTCATGCCGGCCGGCGCCAGCTGGGAGATGGCATGGGCCAGCTCCAGCACCGGCGGATGGGCGGTCTGGAAGAAGGTGTTGTAGAACGGCAATTGACGCATCTGCGCGCTGGCGGCTTCGACCAGTTCCTCGCGACCATAGCCGACGGCCACGCACCACAGACCGGCCATGCCGTCGAGGATCTTGTTGCCCTCGCTGTCCCACAGGTGCACACCCTTGGCTTCAGTGATGATGCGCGGGCCCTTCTCGGCCAGTTGCTTGTAATCACTGAACGGCGCCAGATGGTGGGCCTGACTGAGGGCCTGCCAGTGTGCGGTCTTGGGGTTCTTGGCTTGCTGATTCATCACAACACCTTGTTTGTGCGAGCCGTCTCGACAACTCGCGAAAAACGTCTGGATCGTGGGAGGCGCTTCAGCGGCGGTATTCGCGGCTAAAGCACCTCCCACAGAGCCATCAGAGGCTACGCAGCGTTACACCGACAGCAGCAGGAACTCGCGCTCCCAGGAGCTGATCACCCGCTTGAAGTTCTCGTGCTCGGCACGCTTGACCGCGACATAGCCGCGCATGAACTTCTCGCCGAGGTACTTCTCGGCCACCTTGCATGCTTCCATCCGCTCCAGTGCAGCTTCGATGGTCAGCGGCAGGCGCAAGTTACGGCGCTCATAGCCACGGCCCTTGACCGGCGCACCGGGTTTGATGCCCTCGGCCATGCCGATGTAGCCACAAAGCAACGATGCCGCCAGCACCAGGTAAGGGTTGGCATCAGCACCGGCCAGGCGATTTTCCACTCGACGATTCTGCGGGCTGGCTTCGGGGACGCGCAGGCCCACGGTACGGTTCTCCTCGCCCCACTCCACGTTCACCGGCGCCGAGGTATCGGGCAGGAAACGGCGGAACGAATTGACGTTCGGGGCGAACAGCGGCAACAGCTCGGGGATATATTTCTGCAAGCCACCAATGTGGTGCAGGAACAGCTCGCTCATCGTCCCATCATCATTGGAGAAGAGGTTCTTGCCGGTCTTGATGTCGACCACACTCTGGTGGATGTGCATGGCGCTGCCCGGCTCGTCGGTGATCGGCTTGGCCATGAAGGTCGCCGCCACGTCATGCTTGAGCGCGGCCTCGCGCATGGTGCGCTTGAACACGGTGATCTGGTCGGCCAGATGCAGGGCTTCGCCATGACGGAAGTTGATTTCCATCTGTGCCGGACCGTCTTCGTGGATCAGGGTGTCGAGATCCAGGTGTTGCAGTTCGCACCAGTCGTAAACGTCTTCGAACAGTGGGTCGAATTCGTTGGCAGCATCGATGGAGAACGACTGCCGCCCCACCTCTGGACGACCGGAACGCCCCATCGGCGCTACCAGCGGGAAGTCTGGGTCACTGTTGCGCTTGGTCAGGTAGAACTCCATCTCCGGCGCGACGATGGGCTTCCAGCCCTTGTCGGCATACATCTGCAGCACACGCTTGAGAATGTTGCGCGGCGACAGCTCGATGGGGTTGCCCTGCTTGTCGAAGGTGTCGTGGATCACCATCGCGGTGGGCTCGATGGCCCAGGGCACGAGGAATACGGCATTGGCGTCCGGGCGGCAGAACATGTCGATGTCCGCCTCATCCAGCAACTCGTAATAGATGTCATCCTCGACGTAGTCGCCGGTCACGGTCTGCAGCAGCACGCTCTCGGGAAGGCGCATGCCCTTCTCGTCGAGGAACTTGTTGGTCGGCGAGATCTTGCCGCGAGCAATGCCGGTCAGGTCGCTGATCAGGCATTCGACTTCGGTGATTTTGCGTTCTTTCAGCCAGCTCGTGAGCTGGTCTAACTTGGTACTCATAGAGACCTCAGGGTTGTAGAACCAGCTTGAGTTATAGCGGGTTCAGCGTTGCCCCGCCTTCTCCCTGCAAGCCTCACCAAAGGCCTGAAAGAAGGCGAGATATTCGGGTGGATGCTACTAGGGGTGCGGCACCTCCGGCACCTGGCATTTCACTCCACCGAAATAAAATCGCTCACCCTTTTCCACGAACACCGAGCGGTCTGTTTCGTGGCATGGCGCGAGCCCAGCGAAGCCAGGGAGTGGCTTGTGTATTGCCGAGCGCGGGCCTGAGCGGACGCCAAGGGGCGTTGCGCGGCCACGTACGCTATCGTGCAGGGTATGGAATGAGCGAACGGCCTGGTGAGACAGGCCGCGCGGCGCAGAAGCCGCAAAGGAAAGCTGTTGCTGCGCTGCAGCGGCCATGCTCATGACTGATCGAGCCCGCATGATGAGCAGACTCGCCTCGCTGACGAGGAAAGAGGTCGCGTGACCGTTGGTCCTGGTGCAAGCGCTGACGCCGATGGTCGGCAGGCAAAACATGAGACACCCGTATTATTGCTGTTAGTGGGTTTGAACCGAGCTTAGCCTTGTTCATTTTTTTACACAATAGCTCTGTAAAAAATTGAACACACCCCACTGAGCAGCCTGAAAGATCAACGCCTGGAGCACGCTGAAAGGCCTTCAAATGCCCCAAAAATGGCCATCACGCCCCACTACAGGGCATCATGAGGCCAGCTTGACAGTAAAGTGCGTTTCGGATTGACTCACACCCATGCAGTCGCATGATTGATATATTTAACAAAAAGGTGTTGCATCATGTCGGTACCCCCGCGTGCCGTTCAGCTTAACGAAGCGAACGCGTTCCTCAAGGAACATCCCGAGGTCCAGTTCGTCGACCTTCTTATTGCAGATATGAATGGCGTGGTGCGCGGCAAGCGCATCGACCGAAACGCCCTGCACAAGGTGTACGAGAAAGGCATCAACCTGCCCGCCTCGCTCTTCGCCCTCGACATCAATGGTTCCACCGTCGAGAGCACCGGCCTTGGCCTGGATATCGGTGACGCCGACCGTATCTGCTTCCCCATCCCCAATACCCTGTGCAACGAGCCCTGGCAGAAGCGCCCCACTGCGCAACTGCTGATGACCATGCACGAGCTGGACGGCACGCCTTTCTTCGCCGACCCGCGCGAGGTATTGCGCCAGGTGGTGCAGAAGTTCGACGAACTGGGCCTGCGTATCTGCGCAGCCTTCGAACTGGAGTTCTACCTGATCGACCAGGAGAACGTGAACGGTCGGCCGCAGCCGCCGCGCTCACCGATCTCCGGCAAGCGCCCGCATTCCACTCAGGTCTACCTGATCGACGACCTCGACGAGTACGTCGACTGCCTGCAGGACATGCTCGAAGCCGCCAAGGAGCAGGACATCCCGGCCGATGCCATCGTCAAGGAAAGTGCCCCGGCGCAGTTCGAGGTCAACCTGCACCACGTCGAAGACGCCATCAAGGCCTGCGACTACGCGCTGCTGCTCAAGCGCCTGATCAAGAACATCGCCTACGACCATGAGATGGATTCCACTTTCATGGCCAAGCCCTATCCGGGCCAGGCCGGCAACGGCCTGCACGTGCACATCTCGCTGCTGGACAAGAAGACCGGCAAGAACATCTTCGCCGCCGACAACCCGCTGGAGAACCAGCCGCTGCGCCACGCCATCGGCGGCATCCTCGACACCATGGCCGCGAGTATGGCCTTCCTCTGCCCCAACGTGAACTCCTACCGCCGCTTCGGCGCGCAGTTCTACGTGCCCAACGCCCCGAGCTGGGCGCTGGACAACCGCACCGTGGCCGTGCGCGTGCCGACCGGCAGCGCCGACGCCGTGCGCATCGAACACCGGGTGGCCGGCGCCGACGCCAATCCCTACCTGATGCTGGCGTCGATCCTCGCCGGCATCCACCACGGCCTGACCAACCAGATCGACCCGGGCGAGCCGATCGAAGGCAACTCCTACGAGCAACTCGAGCAGAGCCTGCCGAACAACCTGCGCGACGCGCTGCGCGAGCTGGACGACAGCGAAGTGCTGAACAAGTACATCGATCCGAAGTACATCGACATCTTCGTCGCATGCAAGGAAGCCGAGCTGCAGGAGTTCGAGACCACCATCTCCGACCTCGAGTACAACTGGTACCTGCACACCGTGTAACACCGAGAAAGCCGGCCGCAGAGCCGGCTTCTTTTTGCCTGCCAACTGCCAACCGACAACTCTGACGCTTCGCGTAGGGACCAGCGGCTCGCCACTAGGCGACTGCGCTGACATGCATCAAACCCCGGCAAACCAGACCGCCGGATACTGTTGCTTTGATCAATCGGGGAGTTACTCATGCAACGCGCTCTTGCCGCCATCCTGCTAGGCCTGAGCTGCGGCCTGGCTCAGGCCGCCGACAGCATCCGTGTCTACAACTGGAACGATTACATCGCGCCGCAGGTGCTGGAAAACTTCACCCGCGACACCGGCATCGAGGTCGAGTACCACACTTTCGCCAGCGCCGAGGAGTTGGCGCAAGCGCTGGAAAGCGGTCAGCCCATCGATATCGCCGTGCCCTCGCACAATGAACTGCCAGGGCTGATCGCCAGCGGCCGCATTCGCCCACTGGACTTCAACCTGCTGCCCAATCGCACGCATCTGGACAAGCAGTTGCTGAGCAAGCTGGCCGCAGTCGACCCGCAGAACCAGCACGCCGTACCCTATCTCTGGGGCGCTGTCGGCCTGGCGATCAATACCCCGCAGGCGGAAGCCGCCTATGGAGGCCCGCTGCCGGACAGCTGGAGCCTGCTGTTCGACGCCGAACAGAGCAAACGCCTGGCCGGCTGCGGCATCAGCGTACTGGATGCGTCGGATGAAACCCTGTCGTTGCTGCTCAACTACCAGGGCCGCAGCCTGGCACGCAGCGCACCGAGTCGCATCGAGCGCGCCGGAGAGATACTCGACGCTCTGCGCCCGAACCTGCGCTATGTCGACAGTGAACGCTATATCGAAGACCTCAACAGCGGCCGCCTGTGCCTGGCCATGGCCTGGGTCGGCGATGCCCTGGCCGCTGCGCAGGCCGGCCAGCCAGTGCGTTTCGTGGTGCCGGACGAGGGCTCGGTACTGTTCATCGACAACCTGGTGATCCCCGCCAATGCCAGCCGCCCGGAGCTCGCCCACCGCTTCATCGATTACCTGATGCAGCCGCAGGTGATCGCTCAGATCACTGCCGAGACGCTCTACCCCAACGGCAATGCCGACTCGGCACAGTTCATCGACAGCGCCCTGCTGGAACAACCCGGGCTCTATCCGGATCAGGACACCAAACGCCGCCTGTATCCACTGGAAGTTCTCTCGCAGAAACATGCCCAGGTACGCAACAACGTCTGGCAGCGCTTCCGCGACGGCAGTTGAACGGATGGCGAGGCTTGCCTCGCCAACACCACCTGACGTCCAATAGCACCTCGCCCACCGAGGAGCTCACCATGTCGCGCCCTGCCAGCCCCCGTAAGCCGCGCGCCAGCAGCCAGGCACGGATCGCCGTGATTCTCGCGGCAGCACGCGAACTGCTGGCCGAGCAAGGCGTGGCCAATCTGTCGGTCTATACGGTGGCCGAGCACGCGAAGATTCCACCTTCCTCGGTCTATCACTTCTTCGCCAGCGTACCGGCATTGCTCGAAGGCCTCACTGCAGATGTACACGCAGCCTTTCGCGCCTGCCTGCAGGAACCCGTCGAGCATGCCACCCTGCACACCTGGCATGACCTGTCGCATATCGTCGAACAACGCATGCTGGACATCTACGCGCGGGACGCCGCAGCTCGCCAGTTGATCCTCGCCCAGCACGGCCTGGCCGAAGTCACTCAAGCGGACCATCAGCACGACCTCGAACTGGGCCGCCTGATGCAGGCATTGTTCGAGCGTCACTTCCCCCTGCCGCAATTACCGACGGATATCGATGTATTCGCCCTAGCCATGGAGCTGGGTGATCGCGTCTACGCCCGCTCCGTGCAACTGCACGGCGAGATCAGCCCCCGCCTGGCAGAAGAGGGCATGCGCGTTTTCGATGCCTACCTGGGCCTTTATCTGCCCGCTGCGCTGCCAAAACGAGCCACACCGCTTATCCCGTAGGGTGCGCCGTGCGCACCGCTGACATCTCGGCAATCGAGGCCTTGTGCGCCCACAGGGTTTGCAAACTCATGAACCCGACAAAAATCGAATAATTTTCGATAATTCGATCACTCACGCCTTCTAATACCGATATTTATCGGATATAAATCGAGCATCCCGCCCTGGTCGATATCCAGCCATGGCACTCCGAGAAGGCCCTCCGATACCGCTGGAGCGGCCCGTGAACGAGCCAAGAGGTGCTTCATGTCCCGTATCGTTACCGTCGCTGCGACCCAGATGGCCTGCTCCTGGGATACCGCCGCTAACATCGCCAACGCAGAGAAGCTGGTGCGTCAGGCAGCAGCCCAGGGCGCTCAGATCGTCCTGATTCAGGAGCTGTTCGAGACGCCCTACTTTTGCCAGAAACCGAATGCCGACTACACCCAGTTGGCCACCACGGTGGAAGACAATCCGGCCATCGCGCACTTCCAGAAGGTCGCCGCCGAACTGAAGGTGGTGCTGCCGATAAGCTTCTTCGAGCGTGCCGGCCGCGCCCGCTTCAACAGCATCGCCATCCTCGACGCTGACGGCAGCAATCTCGGTATTTATCGAAAAAGCCACATCCCTGATGGTCCCGGCTATCACGAGAAGTACTACTTCAACCCGGGCGATACCGGCTTCAAGGTCTGGGATACCGCCTACGCACGCATCGGCGTGGGCATCTGCTGGGACCAATGGTTCCCGGAGTGCGCACGCAGCATGGCCCTGATGGGCGCAGAAATCCTCTTCTACCCGACCGCCATCGGCAGCGAACCGCACGATGCCAATATCAACTCTCGCGACCACTGGCAGCGCGTGCAGCAGGGTCATGCCGGCGCCAACCTCATACCGCTGGTGGCCAGCAACCGCATCGGCCGCGAAGAGCAGGACGGTTACGACATCACCTTCTACGGCAGCTCGTTCATCGCCAACCAGTTCGGCGAGAAGGTCGAGGAGCTGAATCAGACCGAGGAAGGCGTGCTGGTGCACAGCTTCGACCTGAGCGAACTGGAGAAGGTGCGCACGGCCTGGGGTGTGTTCCGTGACCGTCGCCCGAACCTATACTGGCCGCTTTCCACGCTCGATGGTGAAACGCCGTCGATCTCGTAGGGTGCGCTGTGCGCACCTCACCCTCCAAACACTTTGCCGGTGCGCATGGCGCACCCTACGGAACCAGGACATGACCACGCTGACCACCACACCACGCGCCGATGGCTTTCGCATGCCGGCAGAATGGGAACCACACAGCCAGACCTGGATGGTCTGGCCCGAGCGCCCGGACAACTGGCGCAACGGCGGCAAGCCGGCCCAGGCCGCCTTCGCCGCGGTGGCCAAGGCCATCGCCCAGTTCGAGCCAGTAACCGTCTGCGTGTCCGCAGCGCAATACGAAAACGCCCGCGCGCGCCTGGATGACGCCAACATCCGCCTAGTGGAAATCACCACCGACGACGCCTGGGTGCGCGACACCGGCCCGACCTTCGTCAGCAACGCCAACGGCGAAGTGCGCGGCGTGGACTGGGCATTCAATGCCTGGGGCGGCTTCGACGGCGGTCTTTACTGGCCGTGGCTGCGTGACGACCAGGTAGCGCGCAAGATTCTCGAGATCGAAGGCTGCAAGCGCTATCGCACCGAAGGTTTCGTGCTCGAGGGCGGCTCGATCCACGTCGACGGCGAAGGCACCCTGATCACCACTGAAGAGTGCCTGCTGAACAAGAACCGCAACCCGCACCTGTCGCGTGAGGAAATCGAGGCCGTGCTGCGCGAGCACCTGGCCATCGACACGGTGATCTGGCTGCCGGACGGCCTGTACAACGACGAGACCGATGGCCACGTCGACAACTTCTGCTGCTACGTGCGTCCTGGTGAGGTGCTACTGGCCTGGACCGACGATGTGAATGATCCCAACTATCCGCGTTGCCAGGCCGCCATGCGCGTGCTGGAAAACGCGCGCGACGCCAGGGGCCGTCAGTTGACCGTGCACAAGATGCCAATCCCTGGCCCGCTTCACGCCACCGCAGAAGAATGCGCAGGCGTCGACATCGTCGACGGCAGCCAAGAGCGTAATCCGGAAGTTCGCCTGGCCGGTTCCTACGTCAACTTCCTAATCGTCAACGGCGGCATCGTCGCGCCGAGCTTCGATGACCCGAAGGACGAGCAAGCCCGTGCCATTCTTCAACGCGTGTTCCCCGAGCATCGCGTGGTGATGGTGCCAGGCCGCGAGATTCTGCTCGGCGGCGGCAATATCCACTGCATCACCCAGCAGCAGCCGGCGCCGCAAGGGCGCTGAACCATGTAGGGCGGGTGCAACCCGCACCGCTGCTGGCGGGTTTCACCCGCCCTACATCTATGAACGCCCGGCACATGCCGGGCGTTTTCGTTGGCGCCAACTCACTCGAACGGCTGCGGCCGCGGCGTATCGTTATTCGACGGCGGCAGGATCGGCAGGGCAAAGCTAGGCTGCTCGCCGGTCAGTGTCTTGAGGAAGGCGGTGATCTTGCCGATCTCCCCCTCGCTCAACTTACGCCCCAACTGCAAGCGCGCCATGATGTCCACCGACTCCTCCAACTTCCAGTAGGCGCCGTCGTGGAAGTAGGGATAGGTCAGTTCGACATTGCGCAGGGTTGGCACCTTGAACTTGAAGCGATCGGCATCCTTGCCGGTCAGGCCCGCTACGCCCTCGGCCGGATTGCTGGTTTCATAGGGTTCGACCAGCCCCATCTTCTGGAACGAGTTGCCGCCCAGCGCCGGGCCGTTGTGACAAGCGACGCAGCCGATGGACTTGAACAGCTCGTAGCCCTCCAGTTCGGTCTGGGTGATGGCCTGTCGGTCGCCCTTGAGCCACAGGTCGAAGCGCGAATTGGGCGTGACCAGAGTCTTTTCGAACTCGGCGATGGCGTCGGTCACCTCATCGAGGGTGATTTCATCGGTCTTGTACACGGTCTTGAACGATTCGCGGTATTGCGGGATCGAGCGCAGCACGTCGATGGCGAGAATGTGAGTGAAGGCCATCTCCATCGGATTCGCGATGGGGCCAGCAGCCTGCTCCTTGAGATCGGCGGCGCGGCCATCCCAGAACTGCGCGAGGTTGAGACTGGAATTGAGCACCGTGGGCGAATTGATCGGCCCTTGCTGCCAGTTGTGACCGATGGAGCTGGGCAGGTTGTCGCTACCGCCCATCGACAGGTTGTGGCAGGAGTTACAGGAAATGAACCCCGAGCGCGACAGGCGCGGATCGAAGAACAGTTGCTTGCCCAGTTCCACCTTGGCCGGATCAGTGATCTCGGCCGGTGAGATAGGCTCGACGGGTTCGTTGATCGGTACATTGGCCCAGGCGCTGGCGCCCAGGCACAACCCGACCATCAGGCTCAGAGTGCGCATGCGTATATCTCCTCGAGTATTGGCTGTTCTGGTTATGCCTTGACCATGCCCAGCGCAAACCAAGGGCGACTTGATCTGAATCAAACCGCGTACGCATCTCGCTTCAGTGGATATGTTTCATTTCATTTTGCAGGTGTTGATACCCAGTAGCGGATACACAGGGCAGAAGCGGAAGATGCCGGTTGCCAGTGGCACTACACCGATCCAGCCCCACAGACCGATCACGCCGGCCAGGCTCAGCGCGATCAGAATCAGACCTGCGACGATGCGCAGACTGCGGTCGAGCGTTCCAACATTGGCTTTCATCGAGTTTCTCCAGGTCAACGTCCGCGCCGGCCTTCCAGCGCAGTAAAGATCAGCATGCCGGCGAGCATCGCCGCAACGAACAGCAGTGCCTGCCAGTGCCCGGTCAGCAGGATGGCAACGGCCGGCCCCGGACAGATGCCGGCGATACCCCAACCGACACCGAACAGCAAGCTGCCACCAATCAGGCGAGCATCGAGGTCACGACGCCTCGGCAACTGCATGGCGCCGCCCAGCAGTGCCTTGGCGCGCCGCTGCGCCAAACTCAACGGCAGCGCCGCGACGCCGATGGCGCCCGCCATCACCAGGGCGAGAGACGGGTCCCAGTTACCGGCCAGATCGAGAAAGGCCAGCACCTTGGCCGGATCGGCCATGCCCGCCAACAGCAATCCAAAACCGAACAGCAGGCCGCAGGCGAATGCACTGAGTCTGACCATGTTCATGCCCCCAGCAGATGACGCAGGACAAATACCGTGACGAAACCGCTGGCCATGAAGCCCAACGTGGCCACCAACGAGCGCGGCGACAGACGGGAAATACCGCAGACGCCATGGCCGCTGGTGCAGCCCGAGCCATAGCGGGTACCGATACCCACCAGCAAGCCGGCAACGATCAAGCCCAGGCTTCCCGTCTCGAACCGAATCTCCGGCAATGCCGCGAATACTCCCCAGAACAAAGGCGCCAGAAGCAGGCCAAGAAGGAACGCCCCCTTTTCACCTCGCCCCTCCGCACCGCGTTGCAGCAGGCTGCCGAGCAAGCCGCTGATACCGGCAACCCGCCCATTTACCAAGGCGAACACGGATGCCGCCAGGCCAATCAGGGCACCGCCAGCCAGAGCACTCCAGGGCGTGAAAGCGGCCCAGTCGATGTTCATTGCTGGCCCTCGCAGAACAGCCGATACAGGGTCTCGATCACCGCCAGCGCCGCCAGGCTGCTGATGCGATAGAAGATCTGCTTGCCGTCGCGACGGGTTGCCACCAGCCCTTCACGACGCAGCACGGCCAGTTGCTGTGACAGCGTGGGCTGCTGGATACCGAGCAGCGTCTCAAGCTCACTGACGTTGCGCTCGCCTTGCGACAGCTGGCAAAGCAGCAGCAGGCGATCCGGATTGGCCAATGCCTTGAGCAGTTGCCCGGCAGCGTCGGCATTGGCTCGCAGTTGCTGGATATCGATGGATTCGACCACGGAACACCTTCACTCAATACAATATGTATTTTTATATATTGTATTTCAGAAAAGTGATAGCCCAGCCGATCAGCGGTCAAGAAGGGGCTTGAACAGGCCTTACAGGAGCGCGCCTATCCGCATCAACCGATGCATGCACAGCACAAATCGTCGGAGGGGCTTTAGCCGCGACAAGAGCTCACCGCTGAGGCGCCTGCCACAAGGGGTATCGTCACTCCCTGGATTACATCCGGGCTACCACTGGCGCCCTACAAGCAAATTCATGAGCGGAGCCCAGAAAAGCAGAAACCCGCCATAGCGGGTTTCCGGGTCGAGACCAGATGAATCAGGCGTCAGCGTCAGCAGCGGCCTGATAGGCTGCTGCATCCAGCAGTTTGTCCAGCTCGCTGGCGTCGCTCGGCTTGAGCTTGAAGAACCAGCTGCCGTACGGATCGCCGTTAACGCTTTCCGGGCTGTCGGCCAGCGCTTCGTTGATGGCGATCACTTCGCCGCCGACTGGCGCATAGATGTCGGAAGCAGCCTTGACCGACTCCACCACGCCAGCTTCCTGGCCAGCGTTCAGTTGCTTGCCAACTTCCGGCAGCTCGATGAACACCACGTCGCCAAGGGCTTCCTGGGCGTGGTCGGAGATGCCCACGGTCACACTGCCGTCAGCCTCCAGGCGCGCCCACTCGTGGCTGGCGGCGTAACGCAGATCGGCGGGGATATTGCTCATGTGTCTTTCCTCGTAAGCGATGACGGCAAGTGGGCCGTCAGGACAATTTAGCAGGCCGCAGCGCCAGGGGAAGCCAGCACCGCGACCAAAAAGATTCAGAACCTGTTTACGATCTCGCGAGCTAGAGCCATGCAAGGCGCAACGACCAGCGGGAGTAACAGCCGAAGGCTGGCCCGTAGGGCGAGCGCCAGCGAGTCAAACAGGCGAGGAAGCAGAGTTTACGAGCTGTAAGTGAGCTTTCCGAGCCTGTTTTTAACGCAGCAGGGCCGACGCGCAGCAGATCGTAGGCAGGTTCTCAGATAAGGGTTTTGCCGTTGCGCACGAAGCCCGGCCTGACCACACGCACCGGGTACCACTTGCCGCGGATCTCCACCTCGGCACGATCCCCGGTCGCTGCCGGCACCCGTGCCAGGGCGATGGATTTGTTCAGCGTAGGCGAGAAGCTGCCACTGGTGATCTCACCGTCACCGATACCTTCAACGCGCACCACCTGATGCGCGCGCAGCACGCCGCGCTCCTCCAGCACCAGGCCCACCAACTTGCTCGGGCACCCGGCGGCGCGCTGCGCCTCCAGTGCCGGGCGGCCGATAAAGTCGCGCGCGACCGGCTCCCAGGCGATGGTCCAGGCCATATTGGCGGCCAGCGGGCTGACTTGCTCGTCCATGTCCTGGCCGTAGAGGTTCATGCCCGCCTCCAGCCGGAGGGTGTCGCGTGCACCCAGGCCGATGGGAGCAATACCGGCACCGACCAGATCGTTGAGCAAGGACACCACCTCAGTCACCGGCAGCACGATTTCCAGACCGTCTTCGCCGGTATAACCGGTACGCGCGATGAACCAGTCGCCCTCGGGCAAGCCCTGGAATGGCTTGAGCTCGTGGATCAGTGCGGCACGTGCCTGGCTCAGCAGTTCGGAAACGCGTGCGCGCGCCTTCGGCCCCTGAATGGCGAGCATGGCCAGGTCGCGGCGCTCACGCAGCTGCACGTCGAAATCGCTCGCCTGGGCGTGCATCCAGGCCAGGTCCTTGTCACGGGTACCGGCGTTGACCACCAGACGGTAACCCTGCTCCTGAGAAGAAGAGCTGGTGAGGTAGACGATCAGGTCGTCGATCACCCCACCCTGCTCATTGAGCATGGCGCTATACAGCGCCTTGCCGGGGCTCTCCAGGCGGGCCACGTCGTTGGCCAGCAGACGCTGCAGGAAGGCCTGGGCCTGGCTGCCGCTCACGTCCACCACGCACATGTGCGAGACATCGAACACGCCACACTCGCGGCGCACCTGATGATGCTCCTCCACTTGTGAACCGTAGTGCAGCGGCATGTCCCAGCCGCCGAAATCCACCATCTTGGCCCCCAGTGCCAGGTGCAGGTCATAGAGTGGGGTGCGCTGTCCCATGGGTGTCTCCTTCCGGGCTTGGCGAAGCGATTCAGCCCCGAGAAACTAGCTGCGTTGCCATGGCTGCGTTGCAGGCAAGCTCGAAATGCTCATGTGCAGGAGCACACTCCGCTTTCTCGCTTGCCCGCGCCTTGCACTGGCGGCCTCGCTTACGTTTCTCGACAGCCTGTCGGGCTGCCCCGACTCGCGAATGGCGCGCATTGTAGCCGCATGCGTCCGGGGGGTCATCCTGGCTTCAGGTCGTAGAGTGGGTGTAACCCGCCATGCTCCGACACTTGCGGGTTGCACCCGCCCTACAGCGTTGTCTTGATCAACCGAAACCGCGTGCCGAACGACGAATCAGCAAAATCATCGGCAGCAGGCCGACCAGCACCAGGGTCAACGCAGGCAGCGAGGCGCGCGCCCATTCGCCCTCGCTGGTCATTTCAAAGACTCGTACCGACAGCGTGTCCCAGCCAAACGGGCGCATCAGCAGGGTCGCAGGCATCTCCTTGAGCACATCGACGAACACCAACAACGCCGCCGACAACGTGCCAGGCAGCAGCAGCGGCAGATAGACCCTGAAGAACAGCCCGAAGCTACCGACGCCAAGACTGCGCGAGGCCTCGGGCAGGGACGGACGAATACGCGCCAGGCTGGTTTCCAGAGGCCCGAAGGCCACCGCCATGAAGCGAATCAGATAGGCCACCAACAGCGCCGCCAGGCTGCCCAGCAAGAGCGGCTTGCCGGCACCACCCAATGCCGTGGACAGCGGAATCACCAGCTCACGATCCAGAAAGCTGAATGCCAGCATGATCGCCACCGCCAGCACCGAACCCGGCAAGGCATAGCCGAGGTTGCCCAGCGCGACGCCGAAACGCACGCCACGATTCGGCGCCTGACGCCGGGCGAAGGCCAGCAGCATGGCCACGCTGACGATGATCAACGCCGCCATGCCGCCCAGATAGAGGGTATGCAGTATCAGCCCGGCGTAGCGCTCATCGAGGTCGAAGCGACCACGCTGCCAGAACCAGGCCAGCAGTTGCAGCAGCGGGATGACGAAGGCGCAGGCGAACACCAGACCGCACCAGGCGCTGGCGGCGAAGGCCTTCCAACCGTGCAACTGATACAGCGCCTTGCCCCGTGGCCGCTCGTTGGCTGGCCGCGCGGCGCCACGCGCACGGCGCTCACCATAGAGCACCAGCGCCACCGCCAGCAGCAGCAGACTCGCCAACTGAGTGGCGCTGGTCAGGCTGTAGAAGCTGTACCAGGTCTTGTAGATCGCCGTGGTGAAGGTGTCGAAATTGAACACCGACACCGCACCGAAATCGGCCAGAGTTTCCATGATCGCCAGAGCCAGGCCGGCACCGATGGCTGGGCGCGCCATCGGCAGCGCCACACGCCAGAACGCCTGCCATGGGCTCTGCCCCAGTACCCGCGCCGCCTCCATCAGGCCCTTGCCCTGGGCCAGGAAGGCGCCACGGGCGAGCAGGTAGACGTAGGGATAGAACACCAGCACCAGAACGATGATCACGCCACCGGTAGAGCGCACTCGCGGCAAGCGCAAGCCGCTGCCGAACCATTCGCGCAGCAGCGTCTGCACCGGGCCGGCGAAATCCAGCAGGCCGACAAAGACGAAGGCCAGCACATAGGCGGGAATGGCGAAGGGCAGCATCAGCGCCCAGTCCAGCCAGCGCCGTCCGGGGAACTCGCAGAGGCTGGTGAGCCAGGCCAGGCTGACGCCCAGCAGTGTCACCCCCACACCGACACCCATCACCAGCGTCAGCGTATTGCCGATCAGCCGCGCCATCTGTGTCTGCCACAGGTGCGACCAGATTTGCTGATCGACCTCATGCCAGCTCAGCAGCAATACCGACAGGGGCATCAGCACCAGAACGGCGACGGCAAGGACGATGGGATACCAGCGACGCTGGACGGGGTGCGGCACGCGGATTCCTCGACTACAGAAATGACGACGCCCCGGCAAGGCGGGGCGTCGCAGTATAACGGCAGCGCTGTGCTCGTCGATGATCGTTCCCACGCTCCGCGTGGGAATGCAGCGCTCGACGCTGCAGCGTCAGAAGCCAACAGACATGACGCGGAGCGTCACTGGCGACGTACCCACGCGGGAGCGTGGGCACGATCCCCTTTACTGCCAGCCAGCGCGATCCATCAGCATGGTCGCTTCAGCCTGACGCTTGCCCGCCACTTCGGTAGCGACCGAGTCAGCCTTGAAGGTGCCCCAGGCAGCCACTTCCTCGGACGGAGCGACCGCCGGGTTGGCCGGGAACTCCTGGTTGACGCCAGCGAAGATGCTCTGTGCTTCCGGGGTGGTCATCCACTCCAGCAGCTTCTTGGCCTGCTCGGCGTGCGGCGCATGCTTGGTCACACCGGCACCGGCCAGGTTGACGTGCACGCCACGGTCGTTCTGGTTCGGCCAGAAAGGCTTGACCTTCAGATCCGGCTGCTGCTTGTGCAGACGGCCGTAGTAATAGGTGTTGGTAATGCCCACGTCGCACTGGCCGGCATCGATGGCCTGCAGCAGCGCGGTGTCATCTGGGAATACGTCGGTAGCCAGGTTGTTGACCCAGCCCTTGACGATCTCCTCGGTCTTCTCGGCGCCATGGGCTTCGATCAGAGTGGCGGTCAGCGACTGGTTGTAGACCTTCTTGCTGGTGCGCAGGCACAGGCGGCCTTCCCAGTTTTTGTCAGCCAGGGCTTCGTAGGTGGACAACTCTTGCGGCTTGACGCGCTCGGTGGAGTAGAAAATGGTCCGCGCACGCAGCGACAGGCCAGTCCAGCTGTCGGTGCTGGAGCGGTACTGGGCGGGGATGTTGGCGTCGATCACGTCGGACTTGGTCGGCTGCAGCACGCCTTCCTGCTCGGCCTGCCAGAGGTTGCCGGCGTCGACGGTAATCAGCAGGTCGGCCGGGGTGTTGGCGCCTTCGGCCTTGAGACGGGCGATCAGCGGGGCTTCCTTGTCAGTGATGAACTTCACCTTGACCCCGGTTTTCTCGGTGTAGGCATCGAATACCGGCTTGATCAGCTCGTCGATGCGGGCGGAATAGACCACCACTTCGTCGGCAGCCTGAACGGCAGTTGCCAGGGTGCTGAGAGTGAATGCAGCGAGAAGCGCGTTGCGAGCCTTCATGGGACCAGCCTCTTGTGAGTGAGCAAAGTGGCTGAATAGTAGTGAATGTTATTTGCCTTCTCAACGTAAACAGCAAGACAACACGCAGCAGTTATTACAAGTTACGTCCGCTCAGGCCCGCGCCAATTCCGGCAGGTCACCGGCCAGCCCAAGCGCCTGACGCACGAACAGCGCCTTGGCCTCGGCCTGACCGTCCACCAGATCGAGACCGACATTGCGCAGCAGGCGCAGCGGCAAGGGGTCGGCCTGGAACAGGCGCTGAAAGCCTTCCATCGCCACCATCATCGCCAGGTTGTGCGGCATGCGCCGACGCTCGAAACGGCTCAGCACGCGCTCATCGCTGAGGTGCTCACCCCGTTCAGCGGCATGCAGCAGCACCTCGGCCAGCACAGCAGCGTCAAGGAAACCCAGATTAACGCCCTGCCCCGCCAGTGGATGGATGGTGTGCGCGGCATCGCCGATCAGCGCCAGCCCAGGCTCCACATAGCGCTTGGCATGACGCTGGCGCAGCGGGATGCACAGACGGCGATCAGCATGCAGCACCTTGCCCAGGCGCGATTCGAAGGCCTTGCTCAGCTCGATGCAGAAGGTTTCATCGTCCAGCGCCATCAGACGCTCGGCCTCCACCGGCACGGTCGACCAGACGATCGAGCACCAATGCTCGCCGGCAGGCCCTGCCAGCGGCAGGAAGGCCAGTGGACCATCGTCGGTGAAGCGTTGCCAGGCGGTGGCCTGATGCGGACGCTCGCAACGCACGCTGGTGACGATGGCATGGTGCAGATAATCCCATTCGCGCGTGGCGCAACCGGCCAGGCGCCGCACTGCGGAATTGGCGCCATCAGCCGCCACCAGCAGCGGCGCACGCAACTGACGGCCGCCTTCCAGGGTCAGCAACCAGTCGTCGCCGGAGCGGCGCAGTTGCTCCAGGCGTGCGCCGGGCAACAGACCGATCTGGCTGTCGTGCAGACGTTCGAGCAGGGCATCCTGCACCACGCGATTTTCGACGATATGACCAAGGGTCTCGGCATGCACACTGGCGGCGGCGAAGTGGATGCTGCCGGTGCCGGAGCCGTCCCACACGCGCATCTCGCCATAAGGACAGGCACGCCGCGCGGCGATGCCCTGCCAGGCGCCCAGGCGCTGGAGAATGCGCTGACTGGCCATCGACAGTGCACTGACGCGCGGCTCGAACGGCGCCTGCACATCGAACGGCGCCACGCTCAGCGGGCTGCCATCGACGATCAGGATCTCCAGGCCACTGTGCTCCAGTGCCAAGGCCAGAGTACTGCCGACCATACCGGCACCGACGATGATCAGATCAGCGCGCATATCACTCCTCAAACCCTGGGGTGCGCCGTGCGCACCATGGTTTCCGATTGGTGTGCACGGCCTGGGCGGCGCCGCGACACTCTACGGAATTGCTCATAGATTGCGGGTTCCCATGCCCATGGCCTGGCGGGCGAACCAGCGCTTGGCCGGCGGCAGCAGGTCAAGGCCGAGCAACCCCAGGTTACGCCCGGCGGTCAGCAGCGGCTGCCCATTGCTGAACAGGCGCGTCACCTGGTCGGAGAAACCGACGGTCATTTGTTGATCGAGCTTTTGCCGTTGCTGGTAACACTGCAGAGTAGCGAAATCCCCCAGCGCTGCCTCGCTGCCGATCAGCACCTCGGCCAGCGCCAGGGTATCGCGCAGCGACAGGTTGTAGCCCTGACCGGCAATAGGGTGCAGGCTGTGCGCGGCGTTGCCCAGCACCACCAGATGCGGGCGCACCTGCTCCTGCGCCTCGACCAGGCTCAGCGGATAGAGATGTCGCGCCCCCACCTGCTTCAAGGCGCCCAGGCGATAACCGAAAGCCTGCTGCAATTCACCGAGAAAACTCGCCTCGCTGGCACGCAACAGACGCTCGGCGTCAGCGGCGGCGCGCGTCCAGACCAGTGCACAACGGTTATCGCTCAGGGGTAGTAACGCCATCGGGCCGTCATCGGTAAAACGCTCGAAGGCCTGCCCACGATGCGCCTCCAGCGGGCTGATGTTGGCGATCAGCGCACTCTGCCCATAAGGCTTGCTGCTGACGCCGATACCGAGCTGCTCACGCAGACCGGAGCGCCCACCGTCGGCAAGAATCGCCAGGTCGCAGTCGAGGCAGGTTTCGTCGTTCAGGGTCAGCCGATAGCCGTCGTCGAGACGCTGCATGCCGAGTACTTCGGCCGGGCAGCGCCACTCGATCACATCCTGATCCAGCGCCTGCCACAGGCAATGGCCGAGCCAGGCGTTCTCCGCTACGTAACCGAGCGCCGGCACGCCTTCCTCAATGGCCTGCAGGCGCGTGGCGCCGAAGCGGCCACGGTCGGAAACATGGATCTGCTGAATCGGCTCGGCACGCTGCGCAATGCTCTGCCAAAGGCCCAGGCGCTCGTAGATCAACCGGCTGCCGTAGGACAGCGCGGTGGAACGTGCGTCATAGCTGGGCTGGTATTCGCTGCCAGGCGCGAAAGGTTCGATCAGAGCGATGCGCCAGCCACGCTGGCGTGCCGTCTCCTGCAGGGCCAGCGCCAGGCTCGCGCCGACCAGACCGCCGCCGATGATGGCCAACTGTACCCGCGTCATCGATATGCCTCCGCCGCCAGCACCAGGCTGGCACCGAACCATTCACCAACAGCCCCGCCACCGATGAGCGCCAGATTCACACGTGACATGGGCTCAGGCCGCCTCGGTGCGCGCGGCCGCCATCAGTGCCTCGATCTCGGCAACGGTCTTGGGCACACCGTTGGTGAGAATCTCGCAACCCTTCTTGGTCACTACCACGTCGTCCTCGATGCGCACGCCGATGCCGCGCCATTTCTTGGCGACCTTGTCGTTGTCGGTGGCGATGTAGATGCCCGGCTCCACGGTCATCGCCATGCCGACTTCCAGCACCCGCCATTCGCCGCCCACCTTGTAGTCGCCGACATCGTGCACATCCATCCCCAGCCAGTGGCCGGCGCGGTGCATATAGAAAGGTTTGTAGGCTTCGCTGACGATCAGCTCGTCGACATCGCCCTCGAGCAGGCCCAGTTCAACCAGACCGGCAGTGATCACCCGGACCGTGGCTTCGTGGGCTTCGTTCCAGTGCTTGCCCGGCGCGATTTCCTTGAATGCGGCTTCCTGCGAGGCCAGCACCAGCTCATAGATAGCCTTCTGCTCGGGGGAAAACCTGCCGCTGACCGGGAAGGTACGAGTGATGTCGCTGGCGTAGCAGTCGATCTCGCAGCCGGCGTCGATCAACACCAGGTCGCCGTCCTTGAGCACCGCGTCGTTCTCGCGGTAGTGCAGGATGCAGGCATTGCGGCCGGCGGCGACGATACTTCCGTAGGCCGGCATCTTCGCTCCACCCTTGCGGAACTCGTAGTCCAGCTCGGCTTCCAGGTGATATTCGAACAGCCCGTCGCGACTCGCCTGCATCGCGCGTATGTGGGCACGCGCACTGATCTCGGCCGCTTCCTTCATCACCTTCACCTCGGCGGAGGACTTGTAAAGGCGCATGTCGTGCAGCAGATGGTTGAGGGCGACGAATTCGTTTGGCGGCGTGGCGCCCTGGCGCGCCTTGGCGCGGATATGGTTGACCCACTCCATCAGCCGATGATCGAACTCCTGATTGCTGCCGATGGCGTAGTAGACACGCTCGCGACCTTCGATCAGCCCCGGAAGAATGTCGTCGATGTCGCCAATGGGGAAGGCATCGTCGGCGCCAAACCGGCTGATCGCACCATCCTGGCCGGCACGCAGGCCATCCCACAGCTCGCGCTCCGGATCGCGTTCACGGCAAAACAGCACGTACTCACCGTGCTCGCGCCCAGGGATCAGCGCCATCACCGCTTCCGGCTCAGGGAAACCGGTGAGGTACTGGAAATCGCTGTCCTGACGGTAGACATGCTCGACGTCACGGTTGCGGATATACACCGGCGCCGCTGGCAGAATGGCGATGCTGTTGGGTTCCATCTGCGCCATCAGCGCCTTGCGCCGACGGGCATATTCGGACTTGGGGATGCTGATCAAGGCAGGCTCCAGCGAACAATCAGTGCAGGGACGGTTTGGCAGCAGGCGCCGCAGGCTTGGCGCACTCGGTGAACAGCAGCAGCGGCGCGACCCGCAGGTACTCCATGACCTCCATGTAGTCGCTCTCGCCATCCTCCGATTCTTCCAGTGCACTCTGCACCTGGGCGATAGCGGAGAGATCCTGCAACACTTCCATGGCTTCGGCACTCAGCGCACCGTCGCGAGCGGTCAGGCCGAAGCCACCGAGAAAGCCCTGGCACCATTGACCCAGAGCGACTGCGCGCTGCGCCAGCGGGGTTTCGTCATCCGGCAACAGCAGCACCACGGTGACGTCTTCGCTGCACAACTCACCCTTGACCATTTCCTGCAGACCGATCAACGCCTGGCGCACGCTGTCCTGCGGCTCGCCACCGAGCAGGTCGGCAGCGTCGAGCAGCCAGGCATCGGCATCGAAGCCGGCACCGGCACAGCTGCGGCCCAGCAGCAGGCCATGCAGCTCGGCAGGGGAAACGGAATGCCCGGCGCTGCTGAGCAGGGCGGCGAAGGCGGCGTAGGGAGAGCTTGGAATCGACATAGATAGCTAGGCGCCAGACGGCGCAATCTCTAGAATGGAGGCCTCGTATCCTAGCACCGGCAGACGCGGCAAGACCATCCGAGGCCGCCGGGGTGATGCCGTCATCTGCATCACACCACTGCCAAGCATGGTTTGACCCATGACGGGCGCATCTAAAAACGTAGGCGAGGCAGTCAGCACAAGGCAAAAACAAGCGAGAAAGCGGAGTTTACGAGTTGTAAATGAGCATTTTGAGCTTGTTTTTAACGCAGTGATGACAACGCAGGTAGTTTTTAGAGGTGCCCTGAACGGGACAGGCCTATATAGTCCAGCCAGCCATCCCATAGCGAGAGCCCATGGAAGACGCCGATCTGCACGCATTGACCGCCAAGCTGGAACTGCTGATCCAGCGTGTCGAGCAGCTAAAGGCTCACAACCGACTCCTGCTGGCGAATGAACAGGCCTGGCGCGAGGAACGCGCCCATCTGATCGAAAAGAACGAAATGGCCCGGCACAAGGTCGAATCGATGATTTCGCGCCTTAAAGCCCTGGAGCAGGACTCATGACCCAGTCGAACACCGTGACCGTCCACATTCTGGACAAAGAATATTGCATCGCCTGCCCGCAGGACGAACGCGCCAATCTGGAAAGCGCGGCTCGCTACCTGGACGGCAAGATGCGCGAGATCCGTACCAGCGGCAAAGTGATCGGTGCCGACCGCGTCGCCGTGATGGCAGCCCTGAACATCACCCACGACCTGCTGCACAAGCAACAGCGCCTGGATCAGGACGCCAACTCCACCCGCCAGCAGGTGCGCGATCTGCTCGATCGTGTCGACCATGCGCTGGCCGACGACGCGAGCTCCTGAGCGCCGTCATGCCTGCCAGTTCGTCGCAGGCCGCCCCGCAACCGCTCTGTTCGGGTATACTGGGCGCAACTTCCTGGGGTGTGCGCCAGTCGGTGATGTCCCTGAGCCGATACGCACAACCACGGGGGTTGCACGTTGGGGCCGGTGTGCATGTCCGCCTGACGGAAAGCCTTAACGCCTCCTGCAACCTCCACCTTGAACTTTCGGGTTCAAGGGCTAAACCGACAGCGGCACGTCGGGAAGTCATCTTTTCCAGCAGTGACCTTCAGCGCTGCTACCCGCCTCTTCCCAGCCCCGATTCATGACTACGCCACCCACGCTCAGTCGCCCGCAACTGCGCCGCGTGCTGCGTCAGCGTCGTCGCGCGCTCAGCCGCAGCCAGCAACGTCTTGCCGCACGTAACCTGTATCGCCAGTTGGCACAAAGCCCGCAGTTTCGCCGCGCCAGGCATATCGCCCTGTACCTGCCCAACGATGGCGAAATCGACCCGAGGCCGTTGCTGGCCGCTGCACAGAAACGCGGCAAACGCACCTACCTGCCGGTGCTCAGTGCCTGGCCGCGCACCAAGATGGTGTTTCAGCGCGTCAGCCAGCACGAGAAACTGGCGGGCAATCGCTTTCGCATCCTCGAGCCACGCACACAGCCCAAGCGCCAACGCAAGGTCTGGGCGCTGGACCTGGTGCTACTGCCGCTGGTGGGCTTCGATGATCGCGGCGGCCGCTTGGGCATGGGCGGCGGTTTCTACGACCGCAGCCTGGCTTACCTGCGCATGCGCAAAAATTGGCACATGCCGACACTACTGGGCCTGGCGCATGAATGTCAGCGCGTGGAAGAACTGGCGATGGCCAGCTGGGACGTACCCTTGCAGGCAACGGTGACGGACAAGGCGTGGTATTGAATCGAAAGATGCGGCACCGCGTTCCTTGCGGCGCTTACGCTGGCAGCCCGCGAATCAGGGCTGCTGCGTTACATTGATCGGAGCGTCGCTCTGGCGCTCCCAAAAGCTCTGGGTGTAACCCGTGGTAACCACGCCCAGGCTGAACAGTACGACGAGAACCCACAAAAGATCTGGCTTGCGTTTCATCTATTGCCTCCCCCTTCAAGGCAATGCGCGCGTTGGTCGCGCGTTATTGTTGTGTGCAATACGACGGCGCCAAGCTTTAGCCGGGCATTGTCCGTCAGCGCCAAGCACCGTGCAATTTCTGGCGCCAACCGGCCGTCGGAGATATCCCTCAAACGAGCGTCCGCTTACGGACAGACCTGCAGGAGCAAAGTTCATGCCTTATTGGCTGATGAAGTCCGAACCCGATGAGTTGTCCATCCACGACCTGCAACGACTGGGCAAAGCGCGCTGGGATGGCGTACGCAATTACCAGGCGCGCAACTTCATGCGTGCGATGAAGCCCGGCGATCTGTTCTTCTTCTATCACTCCAGTTGCCCGCAACCCGGCATCGCCGGCATCGCGCGCATTGCCGGCGAGATCTACCCGGACCCCACCGCACTGGACCCGCAAAGCCATTATCACGATCCCAAGGCCAGTACCGAGAAGAACCCCTGGAGCGCCCTGGACGTCGAGTTCGTCGAAGCCTTCGACGAGGTGCTGGCGCTGCAGCACCTGAAGAACAATCCACTACTGGCTGAACTCGCGTTGGTCCAACGTGGCAGTCGCCTGTCGGTGATGCCGGTGAGCGATGCCGAATGGACAGCAATTCTCGCCATGCGTTGAGTCGCATGCGGCACTGTGCTATCACCGCACAGTGCATAGGAGTTTTTTCATGCCGGCATCCTCCGCCTGGCCGGCGCGACTTGCGCTGGCGTTCCTGTTACTGGTGCTGAGCAGCGCCAGCGTACTGCTTTGGCGTCAGATCGAAGCGGTGCAGCAGCAGCGCGTCGATGAGCGCATCAGCTACCAGGCACGCAGCCTGGCACGTCAGCTGGAGAGCACGCTGCACCTGGAAGTGGCCAGCCTCGAACGCATCGCCCGCTTGTGGAACAGCCTGGGCCGCCTGCCGCGCGCCAGCTGGGACGAGGAGGTAGAGCGCGCAATACGCGGCTTTCCCGTCTATCAATCAATCCAGTGGGTTGGCGATGATCTGCGCATGCGTTGGCTGCTACCGGTAGCCGGCAACGAAGCGGCGCTGAATTTTCGCCTGTACCCGGAACACCCCAACTACCCGCTGGCGATGGAGGCTCGCGAGAGCGGCGAGCAGCGCTTCTCCAACAGCTTCGACCTGGTCCAGGGCGGACGCGGCTTCGTCCTCTACACACCGCTGTACCGCGAACAGGACGGCACCAGGGTGTTCGACGGTTTCCTCCAGGGCGTTTTTCGCGTCGAACCGCTGATGCTGCAGTTGCTCACCCAGATCGATCGCGAAGCCTTCAACCTCGAACTGCTGGAGAACAGTCACAGCCTGTTCCGTCATGGCTCAGCGGACACCGATGCACGACACGGCCTGCAACTGGGCCTGAGCCTGCTCAACAATCAGGACTTCAGTCTGCGCCTGAGCCCCACCGAACAATTGCTCGATCAACTCGAGTCGCCCTTGCCAGGCGTGGTGCTCGGCGCCAGCCTGGCGATCAGCCTGCTACTGGTAGCCGCCCTGGCCCTGGCGCTGGAAAACAGCCGCCGCGCCCATGCCCTGCAACTGGCCAATCGCCGCTTCAAGCTGGAGGCCGAACGCCGCGAAGAGACCGAGCAGCGCCTGCGCGAAAACCGCGAGCGTCTGCAACTGGTGCTCGACCTGACCGATTCCAGTCATGACGGTCTGTTCATCTTCGATAGCAACACTCGCGAGCTGCTGCACATGAATCAGGCCACCTACGCCACACTCGGCTATCGACCGGAACAGTTCGCCGAGCTGCTGCGAGATGATCCGGAAAAACTCCTGCCAGGCTTCCATCGCTGGCTGGAGCAGGCGCGCCAGGCGCAGCGCGACAACCTCTCGCGGATATTCCAGCGCGAGCTGATCCGCCGCGACGGCAGTCGCCAGCCTGCCGAAATCAACACCCAGTTGGTGCAGTTGCATGACCGCGAATACCTGATCGCCGTTTCCCGCGACAATAGCGAGCGCCTGCAATTGGAAGCGCAACTGCAACGCCTGTCGCAGCTCGACGGCCTGACCGGGCTTTACAACCGCCGCTACTTCGATCAGCAATTGCAGGCCGAATGGCGCCGCCTGCGCCGTCTCGGCGCGCCCCTGGCGCTGCTGATGCTGGATATCGACCACTTCAAAGCCTACAACGATGCCCTCGGCCATCTCGCTGGCGACGATGCTCTGCGTCGGGTCAGTGTCGCCCTGCGCGAAAGCCAGCAACGCGAAGGTGACACCGCCTGTCGCTATGGCGGCGAAGAATTCGCCATCATTCTCGCCAACACCAGCCTGGAGGGTGCCGAACAGGTCGCCGCGCGCATCCATGCGGCCATCGCCGGCCTGGATATCCATCACCCCGCCAGCCCGTTCGGTCGACTGACCCTGAGCATCGGCATCACGGTGGTCGACCAGGTGAATGATGAACAGCCAGGCGAATTGCTCGCACAGGGTGATCAGGCGCTGTATCGTGCCAAGCATGAGGGTCGCAACCGTACCTGCCTGTGGCAACCGCCCCCGCTTGACCTGCATCAAGCCACCTGAGGCGTATCTGGCAGACCATGGACATGTCGTGAAAGCCCCAGCCATGGGGCTCTACAGGGAAGCCGAAATGATCATCGCCAAACGCCACTTGCCCTACCTGATCGCCGTCGGCCTGGCCGTTCTGGCAGCCGGGGCCTGGTGGCAACTGCGCCCTGCGGGGCTGGGCGAGGGTTTCGCCAGCGGTAACGGGCGCATCGAAGCCACCGAAGTGGACGTGGCGACCAAACTCGCCGGACGCGTCGCCAGCATCGAAGTCGACGAAGGTGACTTCGTCGAGCCCGGCCAGATTCTCGCACGGATGGATACCCAGGCGCTCGAGGCACAGCTGCAGCAGGCCCGTGCCCAGGTGCGCCAGGCCCAGAACGCCGAGCACACCGCACTCGCCCAGGTCGCGCTGCGCGAGAGCGAGAAGGTAAGCGCCATCGCCGTGGTGCGCCAACGCCAGGCCGAACTGGATGCCGCGCAGAAACGCCATGCGCGCAGCGCCACCCTGGTCAAGCGCAACGCGCTGCCGCAACAGACGCTGGACGATGACCTGGCTCGCCTGCAGAGCACCCAGGCGGCGCTGGCAGCTGCCAATGCCCAGGTAATATCGGCCGACGCCGGTATCAGCGCGGCACAGGCCCAGGTCGAGGAAGCCCGCTCGGCAGTGGAGGCGGCCCAGGCGGGTGTGGACCGCTTGCAGGCGGACATCGACGACAGCCAGCTCAAGGCACCCCGCACCGGCCGCGTGCAATACCGCGTCACCCAGCCCGGCGAGGTGCTTGGTGCCGGTGGCAAATTGCTCAACCTGGTGGATCTCACCGACGTCTACATGACCTTCTTCCTGCCCGAGCGCCAGGCCGGTCGCGTCGCTCTCGGCAGCGAAGTACGCCTGGTGATCGACGCTGCTCCGCAGTATGTGATCCCGGCCAAGGTCAGCTATGTCGCCAGCGTCGCCCAGTTCACGCCGAAGACCGTGGAGACCGCCAGCGAACGCGAGAAGCTGATGTTCCGGATCAAGGCGCGCATCGATCCCGAGCTGCTGAGCAAGCACCTGCAGCAGGTCAAGACCGGCGTACCCGGCATGGCCTACCTGCGCCTCGACCCTGACGCCGAGTGGCCCGAGCATCTGGCGATCAAGGTTCCGCAATGAACGCTGCGGTCGCACGCCTGACCGGCGTCGGCCTGCGCTACGGCCAGACCCGCGCCCTGCAGCAGATCGATCTGGCGCTGCCAGCCCGCTGCATGGTTGGCCTGATCGGCCCGGACGGCGTCGGCAAGTCCAGCCTGCTGGCACTGATCGCCGGGGCGCGCAAGCTCCAGGATGGCAGCGTCGAAGTGCTCGACGGCGACATGGCCGAAGCCCGCCATCGGCGCAACGTCTGCCCGCATATCGCCTATATGCCACAGGGCCTCGGCAAGAACCTCTATCCGACGCTGTCGGTGTTCGAGAACCTGGATTTCTTCGGCCGCCTGTTCGGCCAGGATGCTGCCGAGCGCGAACGGCGCATCGACGACCTGCTGCGCAGCACCGGCATGGCCGCGTTCCGCGAACGTCCGGCCGGCAAGCTGTCCGGCGGTATGAAGCAGAAGCTCGGGCTGTGCTGCGCGCTGATCCATGACCCGGATCTGCTGATCCTCGACGAGCCAACCACCGGCGTCGACCCGCTGTCGCGCAACCAGTTCTGGGAGCTTATCGCGCGCATCCGTGAACAGCGCCCGCAGATGAGCGTATTGGTAGCCACCGCCTACATGGAGGAAGCCGAGCGCTTCGACCATCTGGTGGCGATGGATGCCGGCCGCGTGCTGGCCGAAGGCAGCCCGGCCGAACTGCGCGCACACACCGGCTGCGCCAGCCTGGAGCAGGCCTTTATTACCCTGCTACCCGAGGAACGCCGACGTGACCATCAGCAGGTGGTAATTGCGCCGCTGCAAGACAGCAACGAGATCGCCATCGAAGCCAAGGGCCTGACCATGCGCTTCGGTGATTTCGTCGCCGTCGATTCAGTGTCGTTTCGCATCCGCCGTGGCGAGATTTTCGGCTTCCTCGGCTCCAACGGCTGCGGCAAGAGCACCACTATGAAGATGCTCACCGGCCTGCTGCCGGCCAGCGAAGGCGAGGCGCTGCTGTTCGGCCAGGCGATCGACCCGCGCGACATGGCCACGCGCAAGCGGGTCGGCTACATGTCCCAGGCGTTCTCCCTGTACGGCGAGCTGACGGTGCGGCAGAACCTGGTGTTGCACGCCCAGCTGTTCCACGTACCCCGCGACGAGGTCGGCCCACGGGTGGCGCAGATGGCCGAGCGTTTCGACCTCGGCGAGTTCATGGACATGCTGCCCGAGCGGCTGCCACTGGGCATCCGCCAGCGCCTGTCGCTGGCCGTGGCGGTGATCCATCAACCGGAGATCCTGATCCTCGACGAGCCCACCTCGGGCGTCGACCCGGTCGCACGCGACGGTTTCTGGCAACTGATGCTCGACCTCTCGCGCAACGACGGCGTGACCATCTTCATCTCCACCCACTTCATGAACGAGGCGCAGCGCTGCGACCGCATCTCGCTGATGCACGCCGGCAAGGTGCTCGACAGCGATACACCGCAGGGCCTGATGGCCAAACGCGGGCTGGACAGCCTGGAAGCCACCTTCATCGCCTACCTGCAGGAGGCGGTCGGCGAGCAACCGGTGAACACGGCGCCGCCGCTGGAACAGGCAGCGCCTGCGCCACGCCAGTATTTCAGCCTGCGCCGCCTGCTCAGCTATGCCCGCCGCGAGGCACTGGAGCTGCGTCGCGACCCGATTCGTGGTGGCATGGCCCTGCTCGGCACAGTGCTCCTGCTGTTCATCATTGGCTATGGCATCAACCTGGATGTAGAGGACCTGACCTTCGCCGTGCTGGATCGCGACCAGACCACCACCAGCCAGCAATACCACCTCAACCTGTCCGGCTCACGCTACTTTCAGGAGAAGGCGCCGCTCTCCGACTATGCCGAGCTGGAGCGGCGCCTGCGTAATGGCGATATCAGCCTGGCGGTAGAAATTCCGCCGCACTTCGGCCGCGACCTCAAGCGCGGCGCCAGCCCACAGATCGGCATGTGGATCGACGGCGCCATGCCGACCCGCGCCGAAACCATCAAGGGCTACGTCACCGGCCTGCACCAGCACTACCTGAGTGAGCTGGCGCGCAGCTCGTCTCAACCGCAGGCAGCCAACGCCGCCGAGCTGGAGGTGCGCTATCGCTACAACCCGGACGTGGAAAGCCTCAAGGCCATGGTGCCGGCGGTGATACCGCTACTGCTGATGCTGATTCCGGCGATGCTCACCGCGCTTGGCGTGGTCCGCGAGAAAGAACTGGGCTCGATCATCAACCTCTACGTCACTCCAGTCACGCGCCTGGAGTTCCTGCTCGGCAAGCAATTGCCCTACATCGCCCTGGGTCTGTTCAACTTCATCCTGCTGATGCTGCTGGCGGTGACCGTGTTCGACGTACCGCTCAAGGGCAATCCGCTGACCCTGCTGGCCGGCGCCCTGCTCTACCTGGCCTGCGCCACCGGCCTCGGCCTGCTCATGTCGACCTTCACCAAGAGTCAGATCGCCGCCGTGTTCGGCACCGCCATCGTCACCCTGCTGCCGGCTATCCAGTTTTCCGGGCTGATCTATCCGGTGGCCTCGCTGGAAGGTGCAGGCGCCGTGATCGGCCAGCTCTACCCGACCTCGCAATTTCTGGTGATCAGCCGCGGCATCTTCTCCAAGGCGCTACAGCTGCAGGACCTGGCCAGCGCCTTCTTCGCCCTGGCTCTGACCATCCCGCTGCTGACCCTGCTCAGCGCCAGCCTGCTGCGCAAACAGGAGGTCTGATGGAGCGCCTGGCCAATATCCTGCACCTCGGCATCAAGGAACTGCGCAGCCTGCAGCATGACCTGGCGCTGGTGTTGCTGATCCTCTGGGCCTTCAGCATGGGCATCTACTCGGCCGCCACCAGCATGCCGGAGAGCCTGCACAACGCTGCCATCGCCGTGGTCGACGAAGACCAGTCGCAGCTCTCCGAGCGACTGATTCAGGCCTTCCAGGAACCCTATTTCCGTACCCCGGAGCGTATCGACCTGAGCGAGATGGATCGCGGCATGGACTCAGGGCGCTACACCTTCACCCTGAACATTCCGCCGAACTTCCAGCGCGACGTGCTCGCCGGCCGCAGCCCGGCAATCCAGCTCAACGTCGATGCCACCCAGGTGAGCATGGCCTTCACCGGTGCCGGCTACATCCAGAACATCGGCGCCAGCGAAGTGGCCGAGTTCGTCCGTCGTTATCGCGGCGACCTGCAGCAGTCGGCCGAACTGGTGCTGCGCGTGCAGTTCAACCCGAACCTGACGCGCGCCTGGTTCGGCTCGGTGATGGAGGTGATCAACCAGATCACCATGCTGTCGATCATCCTCACTGGCGCGGCGCTGATTCGTGAGCGCGAGCACGGCACCGTTGAGCACCTGCTGGTAATGCCGGTGACGCCGCTGGAGATCATGCTGGCCAAGGTCTGGTCGATGGGGCTGGTGGTACTGACGGCGGCGACGCTGTCGCTGCTGCTGGTGGTGCAGAGCTGGCTGCAGGTGCCGATAGAGGGCTCCATCGCGCTGTTCCTGGTCGGCGCGGCGCTGCATCTGTTCGCCACCACCTCGATGGGCATCTTCTTCGGCACCGTGGCGCGCTCGATGCCGCAGCTGGGCCTGTTGATCATCCTGGTGCTGCTGCCGTTGCAGATCCTCTCCGGCGGCACCACGCCACGCGAGAGCATGCCGGAGCTGGTGCAGCAGATCATGCTGGCGGCGCCGACCACCCACTTCGTCGCGCTGGCCCAGGCAATTCTCTATCGCGGCGCAGGGTTCGCGATCGTCTGGCCTTACATGCTGGCCATCGCCGCCATCGGCACGCTGTTCTTCGTCGCGGCGCTGACACGCTTTCGCAAGACCCTGGCGCAGATGGCCTGAACAACATGTAGGAGCGGCTTCAGCCGCGAATCGCTTTGGCCTTCACCGCCGAAGCAGCGCCCGAACGGCAAGGGGATTCGCCACTACTGGATGATCAGGTTGTTGAACAGCAGGTCTTCGACGATGGGCTTGCCCTCTTCGCCGTTGATCGCGTCCTGCACCTTCTTCAACGCTTCCAGACGCAGATTCTCACGGCCATCGGGGGCGTTGATGGTCTCACTGGTCTGTGCCGAGAACAGCATCACCATCTGATGACGGATCAGCGGCTCATGCTGCTTGAGCTTCTCCTCGGCCTCGGTGCCGGTCACCCGCAAGGACACATCGGCCTTGAAAAACTTCAGACGATTGCCCTGATCCGCCAGGTTGCCGATCAGGGCCGGGAACAGGTTGTGATAAATCGTCGTCGGCGCCTCTTCCTTCTCTTCCGAAGAGGCCAGGGCAGGCAGGCAGATCGACAGGCTCAGCAGCAGGGCGGTCAACAGTTTCACGTTCGGCACTCCATCGGGGATGTGCCTAGCATAGCCATCCACAGGCCAGCACCCAAGCCCGGCGCTTATGCCGACCTATCAGGCATCGGCATGCTCGTTGACCCTCGGCGGGCGCTTTCTACACTGCAAGGCACCCCGCAAGAGGAATGACCTTCATGAAAGCCCTGCTGTGCAAAGCCTTCGGCCCCGCCGACACCCTGGTACTGGAAGACCTGCCAAGCCCCGAACCGAAAAAGAACGAGGTACTGATCGAGGTGCAGGCCGCCGGGGTCAACTTCCCCGACACGCTGATCATCGAAGGCAAATACCAGTTCAAACCGCCCTTCCCCTTCGCCCCGGGTGGCGAGGTGGCCGGCGTGGTCAAGGCCGTTGGCGAGAAGGTCAGCCATCTGCGCGTCGGTGACCGGGTCATGGCGCTGACCGGCTGGGGCGGCTTCGCCGAAGAAGTCGCCGTGCCGGCCTACAATGTGCTGCCGGTGCCAAAGAGCATGGACCTGACCACCGCAGCTGCCTTCGGCATGACCTATGGCACCTCGATGCACGCCCTCAAGCAGCGCGCCAACCTGCAACCGGGCGAAACCCTGCTGGTGCTGGGCGCCTCCGGCGGCGTCGGCCTGGCGGCGGTGGAAATCGGCAAGGCCATGGGCGCCAAGGTCATCGCCGCAGCGAGCAGCGCCGAGAAACTGGAAGTGGCGCGCAAGGCCGGCGCCGACGAGTTGATCAACTACAGCGAGCAGAGCCTGAAGGACGAAGTGAAGAAACTCACCGGCGGCCAGGGCGTGGACGTGATCTACGACCCGGTGGGCGGCGCACTGTTCGAGGAAGCCTTCCGTAGCATCGGCTGGAACGGCCGCTTCCTGGTAGTGGGTTTCGCCGCCGGCGGTGGTATCCCGGCCCTGCCGGCCAACCTGCCGTTGCTCAAGGGCGCTTCGCTGGTCGGCGTATTCTGGGGTTCGTTCGCTCAGCGCCAGCCGCAGGACAACGCCGACAACTTCCAGCAGCTATTCGCCTGGCACGCCGAAGGCAAGCTCAAGCCGCTGGTATCGCAGACCTTCCCACTGGAGCGCGGCGGCGAAGCGATCGATGCCCTCGGCCAGCGCAAAGCCGTCGGCAAGGTGGTAGTGGAAGTCCGGTAGGGTGCGCCGCGCGCACCGAAGCTGTTCGCAATGACGTAAACAGGGCCGCCCTCGGGGCGGCCTTCTGCCAACGCCGCGCGGGGCTTCAGGCGCCGTTTGATCCCTATGGATGACTGGCGCGATTCGGTCGCAGCCAAGAACGAGGAAACGGGCTCGACCGGGTCAATTCATCAGGTTCGGCACTGGAGAAACTCTGCCGCTAAAAAAGCAGAGCAAGTGGCTTTGAGTCTTGACGCCAGGCCGGCTAATGGGTGTCCCCTATTGTTTCTCAGATAAAACAACACCGGCGCGAGGCCGGTGTCAGCTGAATACTGTATCCAGGCAGGCAGCGGGTCACTGCAAGAACATATCAATGTCATCCAGAGCATCCTCAACCTGCCCTGAAATCGCATCGTCATCTAGATAACCACGAAGAGCAATAAGCACCTTCTCTTTCTCAAGCTGGCGATGAATTCTTGCTATATGCCCAAGGCAAGTTGCCGCAAGCCCTCTAATCTCGGGATTTTCGTTGTTGAGAAACTCTAAGCATTTGTTCTGTGCCCACTTCCAGTCCGACTCATAAAAGGCAATGGACACCAATGCCTCACAAATGCACTTAACCTCAGTCGAGGCGAAGGCTTTCTCAGCAGATTGCTTGCTCATTCGCTGGGAGTCCTGATAGTTCATCATTGCTTTCCGCCAACAAGGATGTTGCCTTTGCGATCAGCCATTCCAGCTTGTTGCAAGGCTTTTTGCATATCTGGATGCATATCTTTCCAAGAGCGGACATGGCCGTGATAAGTCGTATCCAAGGTCTTATCAAAAACCACAAACTCTTTCGACTCGTAATCAACTCCAACTCGGCGAGGGGATGTAGGCTTAACTTGGATTGAAGTATCTAGTGCATCCTGCCTATTAATCGGGGCGCGGCTCTTAACGGCATTGTCTACTTTCCCATGATAGGGCGCTGCTTCGTAGTCCAGCCGGCGCATAGCACCTGCACTGTCTCCAGCGGCACCTGTTGCTTTTGGACCGTCAAGTCTTAACTAGCACAAACTCCAGCAATATATCGTCATCCAGAATCGAATCAATAAAGCATCTTGCAGACTTCCTAGATACTTCCGGAAAATTTTCTCCGGCAGCCACAACCAAGGTAGAAAAATCAGCGATACAACCCAGATCAGGAACTCTCTTATCCCCTATGACTTTGAACCCTTCAATTCCGAGCACAGCAGCATTATGTTCTTCGCAGAATCTCAGCAATTTTATTCCATCAATTAAATTAAAGAGAGGCGTGCCTCCCCATAGCCTTGTAGGCTCAGGGCCAACTCCAAGAAATATAAAATCATTCATTGCATCAATCCCAGGAGTATTAGGGGACAGACCACGATTTAACTAGGAAGAAAACGTGGTCTGTCCCTGAGGAATCCCCATGTAGACCAATAACCGTGGTCTGAGAATCATCTAGCCGGCCTCCTCACTCCCGAGTAGGCGCAAAATTCAAAGTGCGAACATTGTCTTTTGCTGTGAGGAGGCCGTGATGAAATTCTGTGGCATAGACCTGCACTCGAACAATAGCGTGGTGGTGATCACCGACGAAACGGATCGGATTCTGGTCAGTCGGCGCAGCCCCAACGACCTGAGCAAAATCATCCAGTTGCTCGAACCTCATCGTATTGAGCTGCAAGGTGTGGTGGTTGAGTCCACCTACAACTGGTACTGGCTAGTCGATGGGCTGAAGGATGCTGGCTTTGATGTGATGCTGGCTAACACCGTGGCAATGAAGCGCTACGACGGCTTGAAACACTCCGATGATCAGGATGATGCGGCCTTCCTGGCGCACCTGTTGAGACTCGGCATCCTGCCCACGGGGTATATTCATCCACCGCAAGAACGGGCACTACGCGACTTGGCACGTAAACGTGTTCAACTGGTTCGCAGCCGAACTCAGCATGTCCTGGCGGTAGAAAATATCATCGCGCGTCAGTTGGGGAGCCGAATCAGTAGTGCAGCGGTGAAACGTCTGTCTGCCACATCGGTCGCCGCGCTGGGCCTGCCTGATGATGTCGCGCTGTCGATCAAGGCCAATGTGGCTGTGATCGAGACACTCAACCTGCAAATCCGTTGCTTGGAAGAGCGCCTGTTGCGTGGTGCGCGCCTGCGTCCAGAATACGCCTTGCTGAAGTCGATGCCGGGTGTTGGCGAGGTTCTGGCTACCGTGATCATGCTGGAAACCGGAAACATCGAACGCTTTGCCGATGTTGGCAAATTTGCCTCTTATGCACGCTGCGTAAACAGCGGGCACTACTCCAATGGCAAGAAAAAGGGCGAAGGCAACACGAAGAACGGTAATGCCTATCTGGTCTGGGCCTTTGTCGAAGCGGCTAATTTTGCGCGGCGTTTTAACGAAGAAGCCAAGCGCTTTTTCGACAGGAAGAAAGCGAAAACGAACAACGTGATAGCCACCAAGGCCTTGGCACACAAGCTCGCCCGGGCCAGCTATCACATCCTCAAGGAGAAGCAGCCATTTGATGCCAAACGCTGTTTCGCCTGAGGCGAGTGAAGGTGGCAGCAGGTCAGCCGGAAAGGGGACTGGATGCTAGCCAACGAGTCTGAGTGGAGGCCTGCTGCCACCGCCTGAGTGTGTTGCACCCGAGTCGCCTGCCAAGTGAGCCAGAGGAGACTGGACGTATGGTTTTCATACGAGCCACAGTTCTGTGAAACGGTTTGGACACATTGGCGGCACCAACGTTTCTCTGGGGCGGGTTTCCCGCCAGGGCGGTGCTGGTCCATAGACACCGCTTGATCCATATGGGGGACTGGCGCGATTCGGTCGCAGCCAAGAACGAGGAAACGGGCTCGACCGGATCAATTCATCAGGTTCGGCACTGGAGAAACTCTGCCGCTAAAAAGCAGAGCAGGTTGCTTTGAATCTTGACGCCAGGCCGGCTAATGGGTGTCCCCTTTCCCGTGGATCGTGGGGAGTGCTTGGGAAAATGCCTTGTGTAAGAATCGTACTGCCTGCATGAGTCTCGGGAGGTTGGTGTGTTTGGCGACTACCAAACAGCCCGACTCATGCAGGCATCTTCAAGCTATCCGACTGATCTGCATGGATATTTTGTGGGGATTCCTCAGGGTCTGCCCCCTATTATCTTCAATGAGCTGATGTGGCTGACTCAGTTGTTTTCCGCTTGACTAATCAAGGTTTGTTGGCTTCGCCTTTATTAGGTTGCTTTTTCAATATTGCATGGACTATAAATTTCCAGCACATCAACCTCTTCCGTAATAACTCGAGTCGCTGCGCCTGCGTTGAGAATTGTTGTTTGTTTAACCTTTCTGCCGCTGGGCCGTTGAAAGTTTATTTCAGGACCTTTAAAAACATGCTGACCTTCACTATGAAGGTAACTGAACATATTTGCATTGAACGCGGCGTTGATTTCTTTTTGATTTTCTTTCATTGGACCTAACATATAAGCTTCATGTTTGCCGAATGCGAAAAGCAAACCTTCTGTACCGGTTCCTCCATAAACTGTTGAGCAGGTTATATCCTCGGCTTTTATAGTGCGTTTTGCCACATATTTGCCTTCAATTATTTGGGCCATTACTAGACCGTTTGGGGTCACTACACCTACGCCCTTGTCGGGCTCACAGCCAGGCTCACTACCATATGGATGAACACACCAGTTCATTCTTGATATGTCAATGATGCTAGTCAGATTCAAATCCTGACTTATCTGCTGGCGAACCTCAGGGGTGTCTATGCGAATGCTTGAACAGGATGAAAGTAATACTCCAAAAGCTACTATTAGGAGTGATCTCATTTTTATTTAATCCTTTTTGAACAATAGGGGACAGAACAATAGAAGAACAATAGGGGGACAGACCACGTTTCTACTAAAACTCAAAATACTTCTCATCTAACCGTGCAGCTAAAGCATCTAGCCCAGAAACCTGATCAGTCGTGAGTTTATTACCAGATTGTAGATACCTAAGAGACTCGGCAACAATAGACACTTCTACTGGACAGGCCTGCAAAGCAAGTTCGCAAGCCACTTTTACAGCATGTCTTCGTTGTTCCTCACTGACCACCTTAAGTTTTTCTACAAGGCTTTCCTCGACCATTTCTAAACGCATAATAAAGAAAAAAGGGGACGAAAAAAGGGGACGACGAAAAAAGGGGACCGAAAAAAGGGGACAGATTTATTTATTCAGGCCAAGAACAGCCTCAAAAATAAATCTGTCCCCTTTTCCCATTTTTCTGAATAAAACAACACCGGCGCGGAGCCGGTGTCGGAGAAATGTGGAGTCACTGCACATGGATTAAATGACCGCGCTGCATGCTTTCAAGTAGCTGGTGAACAACTAAAGCAATCAACGCGGAATGTCGTTCAGATGACTCCGTGTAAGTGATTTCTTCAATTCTATTTTCAGCATCACACAACAAAGCCCTAAACCATCGTTCCTCATATGCGACAACCTCCTGCTCTGCCTTGTATAAAACAGCTTGCAGGTCGCCTCCAGCCAACTCACCGCTCAGAAATAAAGCGCACGCACGCTCAACAGCCTCAACTGTCTCAGGATAGAGCCACTCATTCATTCACTGGCCCTACGAAGAATAGTAATCACAAGCTTTCCTGAACTTTCAGTTACCACGCCAACATTTCCACTCCAGGAGTATTAGGGGACAGACCACGATTTAACTAGGAAGAAAACGTGGTCTGTCCCCTATTATTCTCTGCCCTCGCTGCACCACATGATGTGGGTAGTTCGGCAACACAATACGCCCCATCCTTGGCATAGCGACCTCCTTCCATTGAGACCTTCAGCTTAGCCGATCAGGCAGAAAATAAATCTGTCCCCTTTTTCGCTGGTCCCCTTTTTCGCTGACGCCAGGCCGGCTAATGGGTGTCCCCTTTTCCTTAAGGCTCGTCATTGATTAGGAAAAGCCCTTCTCGAAACAAAGTCTTAAGCTCAGCACGGCGCTTTGAAAATAACGGAAAGTCGTCCACCACATCCTGAATACTATCTGTAACTCTCACCAAGTAACCATTACCTATTCTCTCAATAGGGAACCCTGACGCAGCGATCAGATCGGAATTAACTTCTTGGGAAAATTCGTCACCATAAAACATTGCCCAGCCTATATTCGGGATATCTGGCTTCAATGCAGCATTGAAAGAACCGATCTGGAAGCTACCATTCCTTTCAGCGGGACTTAGCTCGGGTCCAGTAAAAGGATGAAGCATTCCAAGTTGAGGAGGAAAAAATTCACACCACGCCTTGAAGAGCGAATACCAATCAGCCTTATCGCTAAAAGCAGCGCTCAGGGAAATAGATCCAGGAACAAGTTGACCACGAGTATTTCGAGATGTATGAACAACACTGCCCGATGATTTAATCGCTTTCTTTCTTCTCCATGCAAAATCTTGGTAAAAATCCAACAAAGCACCATTAGCGCGGATCGAAGCCTTAGAAGCCCATACACTCTCACACGAAGCCTTCCCGAGGAAAGGCTCCGTGAATTTATCTGCATTATGCGACACCTGCTCCGGAAGCAGTAACTCTCCGTTCAAGCCCAACGAATCAATGAGCTTTTCACCACTGTTCCAGCCTATCGTTTCGACTTTTGTCCTAATCGCTATTTGTATATATGGTTTCATATACCCATCAAAAATTTGTCAATTCGCCAGTAGTAGGATTGTATCTGTAGACATTACCGCCAGTACTCCTAACTTGACGCATGAGTTCTCCAGACACACTATTCGTTCTAGGACTCACAACAAGATTAAGAGGCTGACCTGTATCGCTTGCAACTTTTACCTGCGCTCGCAATTGATCAGACAAGTATTAGGGGACAGACCACGATTTAACTAGGAAGAAAACGTGGTCTGTCCCCTATTGTTCTCCTCTCTTTTCCACACTGTTCCACATATCAGCCAAAACATTCAAGATTCTAGAATACGCCAAGAAGGGAATATGCAGAACAACCTCACCAACTTCGAACCTGACTTTCAAAGGGAGAGAAAAATTTATATTCTGATCCGCTGAAGCTCTAGAGCACAGCTCAGCAGTAAGACAACTAACTATCTCAAGCACCTCATCAAATCTGTAAAAAAAATCCTGCCCATTTTGCTTAACAGCAAAACCGCTGCGATACACACTCAGTCTGGCATCCTCAAGCTCAATTACGTACAACTCGGAGGTTGTAAGCTCTTCGTCTAAAAGCCCACAGCGCCCATATCCAGATTCTTCCAAACTACGCATCCGCTTCTGGACTGATCTGTTGATGGTCATTTCCCAAGCCCCTTCAGAAAGCTTCGAAGCCCCTCATTTGTGGCCGGAAAGCTAAAGCTAAACTTTTCACCGACTTTGCCAGCGCCAAGGGCCGCCCCTTCCTCGGTCGCATAGTAACCCCTTAGGGTAACGGTTTTGGCTCCCTGAGCCTGCGCATACTTGAGCATTTGTTTTAAAGGCCCAACTAACTCTGCCGCGCCCTCGCTGCCCACACCAATAAAACCCTTCGATGTTCCTACTGAAAAATCATCAAATATAATTTCACCACCCTTTAGACCGACCTTGGGAGAATAAATTGTTCCCACATTATTTGCGGCATCGAAAGACACCTTACCAAGGTCTTTCGTCACCTCTTTGGGACCACCTCCAAACAACCCCTTCAGGCGATCCAGCAACCCACCACCACTTTTCAGAGCAGTCTTCGCCGCTGTAGCAAGCGAGATGCCCGCCCCAATAAGCTCGGCAGTGTCGATAACATCTATCCTAGCCTGTTCAGAGTCGGTCGGGCTAAACAGCGTATCCGAGGTTCCCGAGAACATGACCAAGAACTGGTTAACCAGCCTCAATGCCTCTGGATTGACACTCTCAATCCCAACCCCATGCGCTGCCGTCACCTGCAGGGCATGAACCAGCTCTTGCTGACTCACATCCTGATGACCCGACCCGCAAAGATCCGGCCGTTGGGCACAAGCAGCCTTAACACCTTGAGCGAAGTTCTCGGCATTCTTCCTATGTAGCTCGTGGTTGTAGATAGCCGCCTGCTGCGCCACCCACCCGGCTTTTTCCTGTGCCTTGTCATCACCACCTGCCGCCGCCGCAACCGTCATGCCCACCAACTGTGACGTCATGGCAATCACTTGCTCATGGGCGTCTCCAGGGAACAGCTTGTCGCCCACAAGCTCCAAGAGCGCTTCGTTGGCTCCCGCTGCAAGGGCACCCGTCTTGAAGTCACCACCTGCCGCTTCCGCAATCAAGCCACCCACGATGGCATGTATGGCTACTTTGGTGGACAAACCACTGCCCACCAAGCTATCGCCCACCTGCTCGTAGATGGCTCCAGTCAATGCATTAGCCGCCAGGTTTATTCCGGCCTGAACCAGGTTGTCCTTGAAGCTCCCACCATTCACCAGGGTATCGAGCGCACTGTTCACCGCCAATCGAAGCCCTACATTGCCCGCCGTCAGGCCGCCATCTATACCGCCTGTCATTCCTCCACTGATAGCCGATACGGCGTAACCCTTCAGCGCATCGCTGGAAGTCACATCCTTAAGAACCGCACCTAGGTCTCCCCGGTTGTTCACCGTGCTGATCGCCGCACTGTTTACAGCCGCATGAAAAACCGCCTGTGCCGCCGATCCTGCAAAGGCCGCCGTACTGGCTCCCGCACCCGCCCCAGCAGCAGCCGAGCTGGCAGAACCGGCAATGGCTGAGCCAGCCCCCCAGGTCAGATAGGTAACAACAATCGCAATCACCAACTGCGCCCCAGCCCCCAACCCCGAATGGCTGTACTTGAAGGAGTCATGTATCTCCTTCACCTGCCGCCAATCGACATCGCCGCGCTGTTCCATCTCCTTGAGCCAGGCCAGTTCGGGATCGGCCTTGACCATGGCGTCGATGGTCTGGCTGACGCTCTGTTGATTGACCTCCTTGACGTCGATCTTCAGGCCGTCCACGGCCTGTATCACCAAATCACCCTTGGCGATCAGTTGGCTCTGGTAGAGGGTTTCATCCGTCGTGCCCTTGCCCTTGGCTGAGGTCCACGCCAGGCTGTTGCTGCTCTTCTCGTGGCTCTCCTGATCCAGATCCTTGACCGCTTCGAAGGTGATGCTGCCGCCGCTGTCGAGGATCAGGTCGTTGCCGCTTTCCAGGCGAGCCTTCTGGTAGAGCTGGTCACCTTCGCTGACCAGAATCAGATCACCGCCGGTGGTGATGGAGCTGCCGACGTTGCGCACGGTGGTGACTTCGTCTCGCTGGGTCTTCTTGCTGCCCCAGGAGCCTTTCTTCTGCATGTCATACAGCGAGTACTCGCTGTTCTGCGCTGCCAGCAGGGCCAACTCTCCCCCCGCGTACAGGTAGGCGTCGCCCTCGGCCTCCAGGCGGCTCGCAGCTAGCACCAGGTCATTGCCGGCTTGCATCGCCAGGTCGCCGCCCGCACTGATTTCGCTGCTGCGCTGCACGACGTTGTCAGCCTGCTGGGTCGTTTTGGTCTTGCCCTGTTTGCGATAGGAATATTGATGCTGTTCATCGGCCGCCGAGGCGATGATCAGGTCGCTACCGGCAACCATGTCGATATCGCCACCAGCCTTGACCTGGCTGGCAATTACAGCCAGATCACGCTCCGCCGAAAGCGTCAGATTGCCACCGACTTCGAGGCTGGAACCATGCTGGGTGATGCTGTTGTCATGACCGCGTTCACGCTTGCGCCGATACTCGTAAGTGTCGATTTCGGCCTGGCTGACCAGGCTCAGATCGCGCCCCGCACTGAGCACCGCGTTGCCATCGGCCTGGATGACGCTGCCCACGCTCTGGATATCGCGACCGGCACTGATGCTCAGGTCGCCACGCGCTTCGATGCGCGCGGCATTGTTGACGATGTCGTTGCGCAGCCGATCACCACCACCGGCGGCGTGCACGGTGGTCACCCTGCGTTCGTTGATCACGTCGCCGGTCAATGCTGTCAGGCTCACGTCGCGCCCGGCAATGATGCCGCCCTGGGCATTGCGGATGCTGTCGGTGGCCAGCAGTTGCAGGCGCTCGCCCGCTTCCATCAAACCACCGTTGAAGATGTTGCCCGCCGTGGCGTTGAGATTGCCGCTGGCTCGCAGGGTGCCGATGTTGTTGAGATCACCGCCGCTGATCAGGTTGAGGTCGCTGCCCTGGATCAGTGCGCCATTGCCGGCCAGGCGTCCTTCGGCCTGCGCCAGGTAGAGCACCGGGACCAGAACCTTTTCACCCAGAACCTCGCGCTCTTCCATCCAGACGATGTCGTGGGTCAGTGCCGCCACTTGCTGGGCGGTGAGGCTCACCCCCAGCGACAGGCCCAAGCGGTCCTTGCTGGCAAGAGCGTTGTCCATCAGGTAGCGGAACATCGCTTCGTCGCTGTACAGCCCGGCCAGATAGCGCTGGCCGGTACGCTCGACGATGGCTTGGCGAATCAGGTGCTGCTCATACAGGCCGTCGCCGAGACGCTTCTGCGCCTGATCCGGGTCGTAGCCCAACTGGCCGAGCAGGTAGTCCGAGCCGAGGAAGTTCTTGAGATTGGTCAGCGCCGGGTTGGTTTCGATCAGGTATTTGTGTGCGCCCGGCGAGCGGCCGGACGTGGGCAGGCCACCGGCCTTCTGTAGCTGCTGAGCCAGGGGACCGTCGCCAAAGCCGCCGCTGATCACCTGATCACCGACCCACGTGTTCTCGCCGGCCTGGCTGGCTTGACCGTCATAGCCCTGCTGCCCGCTCTGACCACCCAGGCCACTGAGGCGGAATAGCCCGTTGTCGCCCGTGGGCAGGCTGAAGCCGGGAAGGCTGAGTGGATCGACCTGTTTCTGCGCCAAGTCCGGCGGCAGTTGCGAGGTGATCGCCCAGTTCGTGGTGCTGGCGTTGGTGTCCACGCCGGTGTTCTGTGCGCCAATCTCGCCCACGCCGGCGGCGTATTCGCGCACCACGCTGTTGTCGATGCGCTGGCTGGCGGTGATGTTGACCGCACCGCCTGCCTGAATGATCGCCGAGGCCACCACGGCGCCGGAGGTCGGCACGCTGTAGGAGGTCACGTTGAAGAAGCCACCGGCGGGCGCCGTGGCGCGGATGTCGGCCAGGGTGACTTCGCCGGGGCGGTAGTTGCCGCCATGCGGATTGTTATAGAGATTGAACAGGTTCTTGGTGCTGATGAAGTTGTTATAGATGCTGCGATCGCGGGTGTATAAGCCGCTGTTGTAATGGCGCTGCTCGCCACCAGCCATGCCGATGTTACGCAGGGTGTCGACGGTGATACCGATGTTGCCGGCAGCCGAGACGGTGCTGTAGAGGTTGTCGAAGCTCGAGCCGAGGATGTCGAGATTAGCGCCGCTGGTGATGAAGGCGATCGGCGCATCCGGGTCGCCAATGATCACGTCTTCGTAGCTTTCCACCGAGGTGAAGTACAGCTCGCACCCCTTGCCGTCGCAGAAGTCATCCCAGTACACGTTGAGGTTGCCGGAGACCAGGCGCATTTCGGTGGCGAAGTCGGCGCGCTGGTTGATCAGCCTGTTGGCCAGGATGCGCATGTTGCCGGCGCTCTCCACCGAGCCGGAGGTGTTCTCGAAGCGGCTGGCCCAGCCCGAATTGTCGTTGGCGGCGATGTCCAGGCCGCCCAGGCTATAGAGGTTGCCCCGCAGGTTGGTGAGGTTGAGGCTGCGCAGCGCCATGTCCCCGCCGCTGAAGATCAGCCCGCGCTCGTTGTAGAGGGTCGGTGCGTAGAGGCTCAGGCGCTCGGCACTGCCCAGGGTGCCATGGTTGTTCAGCGTGGCCGCGCGCAGGGTGAAGTCGCCGCTGGAGGTGAGTTGGCCACGGTTGACGGCCAAACCACTGAAGGTCAGCTGGCTGAGCGCGCCACCGGCGATGCTGCCGGCGCTGGCCAGGTCAAGGCTGGCGGCCTCGAGGGTCAGGTTGCCGAGGCTGGTCAGACGGCCACTGCCGTCGTAGGCGCCGGTCAGGGTCAGTTCTAGGCTGCCATCGCTGGCGATCAGGCCGGCGTTGCTCCAGTTGCCGCCACTGGCGTTCAGGCGCTGGGTCGCCAGCAACTGGCTGCCGGCGCTCTGGGTGAAGGTACCGACGTTGAGGGTCAGTTCGCGTGCCTGCAAGGTGCCGCTGTGGTTCCAGGTGGTGGCGTTGATACTCAGGGCGCCGCCTGTGACCAGGGTGCCACCGGCCTCCACCAGGGTGCTGCTGGCCAGGCCGAAGTTGCCGCTGCCGACGTGCAGGATGGAGCCGCCGGCATTGAGCAGGCTGCCGAGGTTCAGGGCAAGGTTGGCGTTGGCGACTTCGAGGCGGCCGCCACGGTTGTCCAGGGTGCCGCTGGTGGTCAGACGGCTCTCGCCGCTTTGTCCCAAGGCACGCAGGGCGCCCTGGCGGTTGTCCAGACTGGCGACACCGAGACGCAGTGCGTCGCCAGCCTCGATCAGGCCGTGGACGTTGTTAAGCGCACCGGTCAGGCTGAAATCGACGGTACGTGCCGAGACTTTGCCGCCCTGGCCTGCGGTCGCCCCCTGGTTGGCGAAGCTGTCGGCGTCCAGGTCGAGCAGGTTACCGGCGTAGAGGCCGCCGCCCTGATTGTCGAAGGTTCCGGTCTGGATGCGTGCATTGCCTGCAACGGCGGAGAGATGGCCGCCGGCATTGCGCACCTGGCCGTTGGCCGCAGTGCTCAGGTCGATATCCTGCCTGGCCTGCGTGGTGCCACCACGGTTGTCGAACAAGCTGGCCAGGGCCAGCCGAATGCTGCCGAGGGTGCTGGCCAGGATGCCGTCAGCGCTGTTGTCCAGCCGCTCGGCGCTCATATCGAGGTCGCCGGTCTCGCTGAGTATGCGCCCGCCCTTGTTGCTCGCCAGCGCGTCGATGTCGGCGTCGAGCCGGCCCCTGGCCTGCAGGGTGCCGGTGTCGTTGTCGAGGCTGGCGGCCTCGATGCCCAGCGCGCCCTGGCCACTGTAGATCAGGCCGTCGCCACGGTTGACCAGGGCGCCGCTGAGCTTCAGCGTCATGTCACCCTGCGCCGCCAGGGTGCCTTGATCGCTGTTGTCCAGGCTGGCAGCGAACAGTTGCAGCAGGCCCTGACTGGCCAGTTGACCACTACGGTTGTCGAGGCTGCCCAGGTTCAGCAACAGGGCGCCGCCACTGGCGAGCTGGCCGGCGTTGTTGTTGCGCAGGGCGCCGGTCAGGCTGGCGCTGAGGGCCTGGGCGGCGCTCAGGGTGCCAGCACTGTTGTCGAGGCTGCCGCCGCTGAGCAGCAGATCGCCCGTCGAGCTGATCTGGCCGCCCTGGTTGAGGGTCTGGCCGGCCTGGATGCGCAGGTCCGGGGCGCTGATAAGGCCCTGGCTGGCATTATTCAGCGTGCCAGCGATATTCAGGTCGATGCCGCTTTCGCTGGAGAGAATGCCCTGGTCACGATTGTCCAGACTGGCGACCTGGATACGCTGAGCCCCCTGGCTGACCAGTGCGCCTTTGCCACTGTTATCCAGCACGCCGCCGAGCGTCAGGTCCAGCGAGCCATCACGGCTGGAGACGGTGCCTTGGTTACGGTTGTCGAGGCTGGCGCCGTCGATGCGGACACCCTGCCAGCCGGAGAGCAGACCGGCATCGGAGTTGTGCGTCGCGTCGACATCCAGCGCCAGTTGTCCGGCAGCGATCACCCGGCCGCCCTGGCTGTTGTTCAGTTGCTCGGCGCTGATGGCGATGTCGCCCGCACTGGACAGTTCGCCAGCCGCATTGTCCAACTCGCCGACATGCTGCAGTGCGAGACCGCCCCGGGCATTGATCAGGCCACCCTGGTTGTCCAGCTTGCCGCCCTTGAGATCGAGGCTGACCTTGCCTTCACCGCTCAGTTGGCCGCCCCGCTGCACCAGCTCGCCCAGGCTCAGGTCGATGTCCCCCGCAGCGGAGACTTCGCCCAGTTGGGAGGAGTCGAGCCGGCTGGCAGCGAGCGTGAGGGCGCCGGCGCTGTTGATCAGGCCCTGGTCACGGTTGTCGATATTCCCGGCCAGCAGTTCCAAACCCTGTTTACCGTGGATGACGCCGCTGCGGTTGTTCAGCGATCCGTTCCCAAGGTCGAGGCTGACATGCCTTTCCCCGACCAGACGCCCCTGCTCCTGAATCAGCTGCGCCAGGCGCAGGCGGATATCGCCCTGGGCAGAGACCTCGCCCTGGTTGGAGGAGTCAAGGCGGTTTGCCGCCAGCACCAGTAGCCCGCCACTGCTGATCAGCCCCTGGGCGCGGTTGTCGATGTCATCAGCGAGCAGGTTCAGCCCCTGCTTGCCATGCAGCACACCACCACGGTTGTCCAGCTGGCCGCTCACCTCGACCCTGACCCCAGCCTGGCCGAGCAGCCGGCCATTGCGTTGCAGCAACTCGCCCAGTTGCAGGTCGAGAGCGCCATTGGCCGAGACCTCGCCCCGATTCGACGAGTCCAGTCGTTCAGCATCGAGCACGAGCGCGCCAGCGCTGCCGATCAACCCCTGGTCACGGTTGTCGACCTGCCGGGCGCTGAGCGCCAGTCGCTGTTGGGCGCTGAGCGTGCCCGCCCGGTTGTCCAGTTGGCCGACATTACCCAGCGTTAGCTGGCGTTTGGCCGCGATCAGGCCACCTTGGTTGTCCAGCTTGCCGCCCTTGAGGTCGAGGCTGACATTGGCTTCGCCGATCAGTTGGCCGCCCTGCTGCAGCCACTCGCCAGCGCGGAGGCTCATGTCGCCCTTGGCCGAGATTTCACCCTGGTTGGCGGCCTCGACACGTCCGGCGTCGAGCGTCAGGGTCGCGCCGCTGCTGATCAGGCCCTGGTCGCCGGTGTTCACGCTGCCAGCCTTGAGCGTCAGCCCCTGCTTGGCACTGAGCCCGCCGCCACGGTTGTCCAGGCTGGCGACATCGGTCGCGAGCGTCGTCTGGCTGGCGATCAGCCCGGCCTGGCGGTTGTCCACGGCACCGGCAGTTAGAGTCAGCGCAGTGTTGCTGCGGATGTCACCCTGGCGGTTGTCGAGTGTATTGCTTGCGCTGATAGTGGCGACGCCCTGGCTCTGGATCAGGCCGGAGGCATTGTTCACATGCGTGCTATCGACCTTTAGCTGCTGCTCGGACAGCAGCCGACCGCTGCGGTTGTCCAATTGCGCAGCATCGATCTGGGTCAGCGCCTTGCCGCTGAGGGTGCCGCCCTGGTTATCCAGCGCCTGGCTGGCATTGACCTGCAACTGGCGATTGCCAATCAGTGTCCCGGCATTGCGCACCTGCTGGGCGCTGATGTTCAGGTCAGCGGCGGCGCGAGTGTTGTCCGGCCTGACGCCCGCCTCGATCACGCCCTGGTTGACGACCTGCGCACCGCGCAGGTCGACGTTGCCCGCCGCTGCCAGGCTCTCCTTGACCTTGAGTTGATGTTGGGCACTGACATCCGCCTTGCCGCCAGCGTAGGTCTTGCCGCCCAACTCGATGTCCTGCGCCTTGAGGGCGATATCCCGGCTGGCTGCCGTCTGCGCCAGGCTCAGCTTGCCACTGGCATCGATCTGGATATCCCCGGCGCTGGCAGCCATGTCGCCGGCCAGTTTCACGCCCACGCCCTGCTCGGTGCCGACCAGGCGAATGGCGCCTGCGTACATGCCACCGAGGGCCGAGCTGTCGATGGCCAGCATCGGCTTGTTCGAACCGTCGTCGGTCTTGGCGGTTGCGGCCAGGGTGGTGGCATCCACTTCATTGCGGCCGGTGACGATGTTGAGCGTGTTCGCGTGCAGTTCGGCGTTGATCTGCGCGCTGCGGGTGATCAGGTCGAACTGGTCGACGTTGCCGGCATTGAGTCCTTGGCCTTCGATGGCGATTTGCCCGCCGTCGACGTCGAAACGCTGCAGACGGCCGTTATCGATCACCGGTGTACCGGTGCTGAGGGTGACGCGCGGGGTGTTGATGAAGCCGCAGCCATCGCAGGTGATGCCGTGCGGGTTGGCGACGATGACTGCTGCCGAGCGCCCGGCCACTTCCGTATAGCCCTTGAGCTGGCTTGCGTTGCCACCGGTGACTTCGTTGAGGATCAGCCCGGCGGCGCCATTCTTGAGATTGGAGTTGCCGATGATGATGCCGCCCAGTTGGGTGCTCTGCAGCTTGTCGGTGGCGTTGTTGAGGATCAGCCCCTGCTGGCCGACGTTGTAGTCGCTGAACTTGTTGTGCGACAGGCCGCTGCCATTGGGCGTGGCGATGTTGACCACGGGCACGCCATTGCCGGCCTGGGTCAGCGACGTGTTGCCACCTGCGGCCTGGTCAACCGCCAGTTGCGCCGCCGTGGCGACGATGGGGTTGAGAAACAGCACGCCGGCAACGATGAGGGCGATGTTCTGAAACAGGGGACTGCGTACGTCCATGTCGAAACTCCAACCCGCCATCCGGCCGGGCAATCAGAAGAACAGGTCGAATCGGAAATAAACCGGGCGCTCGTCACGCTCGATGGCGTCCGGGCGCTCCAGGGCATGGGCGAAGCTCACCGAGGCCGCCAGGTGCTGGCCGCGCAGAGCGAATTCGAGGGCGTTGCCCGTCATGCGGCCGCGTTGCTCGGGGTTGTGCCGGCCGCCGTGGATCACGCCGACGTCATAGGCAAAGGCCAGGCTGTATTCGTGCACGAAGGGGCGCAGCGCCTCCCAGGTGACCGGGCGGCGCCAGCGCAACTGGTTGCGCCAGTAGCCACCGGTATCGCCGGACAAGGATTCGTCCTTGAAGCCACGCACCGAGCTGAGGCCGCCGATGCTGATGCGCTGCGGGCTGAACAGCACGTCTTCGCTCTTCTGGCCGTAGGCGAGGCTGTCGAAGCTGAAGGACTCGCCCCACAGCACGAAGGGCTGCAGGTAGCTCAGGGCCAGGGTGTATTTGTTGTAGCGCGCCACCGGCTGGCTGCCTTGCGGGTCGCCGGCGCGCTGGGCATCGAAGGCACCGATACCGCGCTGCCAGCCGAAATCGGCGTTGACGAAAGCGCTGCCGATACGTCGACCATGGTTGAAGCCCAGCTGCGCTTCGGACAGGCGCGTGCTGGAAGTGTCGATACGGTTGCCGAGAATGAAGTTGTTGGTGCGCAGGTGGCTGACGCCCAGGTTGAAGGCGGTCTTGCTGACGCTGTCGCGGTGCAGCACACGCTCGCCGCGCAGGGCGTGGGTCTTGCTGTCGCCGTCCTGATCGAAGAGAAAGCCGCCGCCGTCGCTCTGCGTGCGGTAGTAGCTCTGGCTGTAGCTGTAGCTGAAGTTCCACCAACCGTAAGGCACCTGGTAGATCAGGCTCTGGCTGTGCGAGTGGCGATAGCTGTCGCTCACCGCATCGCGGTTGGCGCGCAAGCTGAGCTGGTCAGCCAGGCCAAGCGGGCTGTCCCAATCGAAACTCAGGCCCCACTGTTGTTCGCCGGTGCTCGTCTGGCCGTCGTTGTGGCGGTTGAGCCCGGCACGCCAGGGCTTGTCGCGCTGGCCTTGCAGCCGCACGCGACTACCGCCGACGGCCTCACCGGGCACCAGCTCCAGCTGGGCCTGGCGCGATGGCAGGCGGTTGAGCTGGTCGACCAGTTGCTCCAGCTCGCGAAGGTCCAGCACTTCACCTGGCTGACCGGGGAAACCCATGGCCAGTTCGCGGTCGCTGGCAAGCGTGGAGCTGTCCAGCCCTTCCAGGCGGCCTTCGACCACGATGACGCGCAGCTCGCCTGAGGACAGGTCCTGCTGCGGCAGGTAGGCGCGCGAGGTGACGTAGCCCCGGTCGATGTAGAACTGGGTGATGGCCTTGAGCAGCTCGTTGAGCTGGCCAACGCCCAAACACTCGCCAGCGAAGCGCTGCAGAACAGCCTGCTGGTCGTCCTCAGCGAGAAGAGTGGCGCCTTCCAGACGAATCTGCTCGATCGCGAAGCAGCGTTCGTCTTCGACCGGGGCGACTTGCAGTTTGGGGGCGTCACCGGGGAGTTGCTGCAGCTCATCGAGACGGCGCTGCTGCTCCTGCAACAGGCGCTCCTGGCGCTCGCGGATCAGCTCACGGTCGCCCGGCGTCTGCGCCAGCGCGATAGTGGGAAGGGAAAAGAACAGCCATACGGCCCAAAAAAGGCCGGGAGCCACTTTTAACGTCGCACAGCGACGGCCCGTAGGGTGGCCGCCAGGGATGGCAGGCGATAAAGGGCTAATACGAAGAGGCATGCCTTCAGTCCTTTGAATAGCAGAAAAAACGACGCCAGAAAAATGGCGGTTATTAAACCATATGGATTCCCACAGTCAAACGCCAAAAAATTGAACGACTTCACGATTAGGATCACCGCCGCTACCCCCCGCCAAGTGGTACCTGACGACACTTGAGAATGAGGCATACCGCCTGCGCGGGAACGGCGCCTCGCCGCGAACAGGGGAAGCACGAATTCGAAAACATGCCGGAAGGAAGAATTTTTTGACTTCGTCCAGTTGCTGCCAAGAGGGCGAGCAACGAAAGCCCCGCCCCGGGGCGGGGCTCCTACGAAAGGCGGCTTTGGCATACATGCAGTCAGATATCGTCGAACACGGTCGGCCCCCTCAGCCCTCTCCCCCAGCCCCTCTCCCGCAAGCGGGAGAGGGGAGCCAAGCGCGTACGGCCTAACTGACTGGCGTCAGACTTTGGCAACCTTATCTGATCGCCATTGGCCTTTAACGGGGCGCGTAGGCGAATACGTCGGCGCGCATCTGGTGCGCGTCCATCCCCGCTTCGACCAGCGCATCGAGCGTGGCGTAGACCATCGCTGGTGAACCGCTGGCGTAGACATGCAAGGCCTTGAGATCCGGGAAGTCCTCGCGCACCGCTTCGTGCAGCAGACCGCAACGACCCTGCCAGCCGCACTGATCGCTGACCACCTGATGCAGGTGCAGATTATCCAGCTGTTGCCACTGCGCCCAATGTGGCAGTTCGTAGAAGTCCTCAGGCCGACGCGCGCCCCAGTACAGGTGCACCGGATGGGAGAAACCCGCTGCGCGGCAGTGCTCGATCAGGCTGTGCATCTGGCCCATGCCGGTGCCGGCGGCGATCAGCACCAGCGGCCCATCGGGCAGGTCGGCGAGGTGGGTGTCACCGTAGGGCATCTGCACACGAGCCATGCCAGTGCTGCGCAGGTGCTCCAGCAGGGCGATGCTGCTGTCTTCGCGGGCAAGGATATGCAGCTCTAGCTCACGCCCGGCATGCGGCGCCGAAGCCAGAGAAAAGGCCGCCATCTCGCCATCCGGGCGCTGCAGCAGCAGGTACTGCCCGGCGTGATAACGCGGCGCCTTGCCGGCTGGCGTGCGCAAGCGCACACGGAACACGTCGCCGCCAACGGCCTGGCATTCGATCACCTGGCAGCTCAGCTCGCGCACCGGCAGTTCTCCCGGCGCCAGCACGCCATCCCAGTGCAGCACGCAGTCTTCCAGCGGCTCGGCCAGGCAAGTGAACAGCTCACCATGATCCAGCTCGGCGTCGTTCTGCCTGACCCGACCCTCAACCAGCAGCGCGGCGCAGATATGACAGTTGCCGTTGCGGCAGCTCTGCGGGCAGTCGTAGCCCAGGCGCCGGGCACCATCGAGGATGCGCTCACCCGGCTGCAGCGCGAGAGTGATACCGGAAGGTTGCAGGGTGACGTTCATCAATCGATTCCCAGCTCGCTCCAGAGCGCGTCGACACGTGCCACTACGGCCGGGTCCTTCTCGATGGCGCGGCCCCATTCGCGGGTTGTCTCGCCCGGCCACTTGTGGGTGGCGTCCAGTCCCATCTTCGAGCCCAGGCCGGAGATCGGCGAGGCGAAGTCGAGGTAGTCGATCGGCGTGTTGTCGATCATCACCGTGTCGCGCTTGGGGTCCATGCGCGTGGTAATCGCCCAGATCACGTCATTCCAGTCCCGTGCGTTGATATCGTCGTCGGTGACGATAACGAACTTGGTGTACATGAACTGTCGCAGGAACGACCACACACCGAGCATTACGCGCTTGGCGTGGCCCGGGTACTGCTTCTTCATGGTCACCACCGCCATGCGGTAGGAACAGCCTTCCGGCGGCAGGTAGAAATCGGTGATCTCGGGGAACTGCTTCTGCAGGATCGGCACGAACACTTCGTTCAGCGCCACGCCGAGGATCGCCGGCTCATCCGGCGGACGACCGGTGTAGGTGCTGTGGTAGATCGGATCGCGGCGACGGGTGATGCGCTCGACGGTGAACACCGGGAAGGTGTCGACCTCGTTGTAGTAGCCGGTGTGATCGCCATAGGGGCCTTCCGGCGCGGTCTCGCCCGGATGGATCACGCCTTCTAGCACGATCTCGGCGCTGGCCGGCACCTGCAGGTCGCTACCAACAGCCTTGATCAGCTCGGTGCGATGACCGCGCAAGAGGCCGGCGAAGGCGTATTCGGAGAGGGTGTCAGGCACTGGCGTGACAGCACCGAGGATGGTCGCCGGATCGGCGCCGAGGGCCACGCACACCGGGTAGGGTTTGTCTGGATGAGCCTTACACCAGTCGCGATAGTCCAGCGCGCCGCCACGGTGGCTGAGCCAGCGCATGATCACCTTGTTGCGGCCGATCACCTGCTGGCGATAGATACCGAGGTTCTGCCGTTCCTTGTTCGGGCCCTTGGTGATAGTCAGACCCCAGGTAATCAGCGGCGCCACGTCGCCCGGCCAGCAGTGCTGGATCGGCAGTTTGCCGAGGTCGACGTCATCGCCCTCCTCGATCACTTCATGGCACGGCGCATCCTTGACCACCTTGGGCGCCATGGAAATGACCTTCTTGAAGATCGGCAGCTTGCTCCAGGCATCCTTGAGGCCCTTGGGCGGCTCGGGCTCCTTGAGAAAGGCCAGCAGCTTGCCGATCTCGCGGAGTTCGGACACCTCTTCGGCGCCCATGCCCAGCGCCACGCGCTTGGGCGTGCCGAACAGATTGCCGAGCACCGGCACGTCAAAGCCGGTGGGCTTTTCGAACAGCAGCGCAGGGCCGCCCTTGCGCAGGGTGCGGTCGCAGATTTCGGTCATTTCCAGAACGGGCGATACCGGCGTCTGGATGCGCTTGAGTTCGCCGCGCTTTTCCAGTTCACGGATGAAGTCGCGCAGGTCGCGATACTGCATGCAGGAGCCTCGTGTCGGACAGGCAGGAGTCGGCCGCAAAGTTTAGCGCCGAAGTCGGGCTTTCAGAAGGCTTGAAAGCTTCCAGATACGACAAGGCCGGGTTTCCCCGGCCTTGTGGCAGTGCAATCGGATCGTAGCGAGCGGAGGTCAGGCAAGGCGCAACGACCAACGGGAGTAACAGCCAAAGGCTGGCCCGAAGGGTGAGCGCCAGCGAATCAAACAGGCGAGAGACGGTCGGAGTCGCGGGCGACTGTAAGACTGTACATGAGCATCTTGAGTCTGTTTTTAACGCAGCATCACCTTCGCGCAGTAGATCCTCTTACTTGCGCTTCATCGACAGGAAGAACTCATCGTTCGTCTTGGTCGCTTTCAGCTTGTCGATCAGGAACTCGATGGCGGCGATTTCGTCCATCGGGTGCAGCAGCTTGCGCAGAATCCACATGCGCGACAGCTCTTCCTCACCGGTCAGCAGCTCTTCACGACGAGTGCCCGACTTGTTGATGTTGATCGCCGGGAACACGCGCTTCTCGGAAACACGGCGATCGAGGATCAGCTCCATGTTGCCGGTGCCCTTGAATTCCTCGTAGATCACTTCGTCCATCTTCGAGCCGGTTTCCACCAGCGCGGTGGCGATGATGGTAAGCGAGCCGCCTTCTTCGATGTTACGCGCGGCGCCGAAGAAGCGTTTCGGCTTCTCCAGGGCGTGGGCATCGACACCACCGGTCAGGACCTTGCCGGAGCTCGGGATGACGGTGTTGTAGGCACGTGCCAGGCGGGTGATGGAGTCGAGCAGGATGACCACATCCTTCTTGTGCTCGACCAGGCGCTTGGCCTTCTCGATCACCATCTCGGCAACCTGTACGTGACGGGTCGGCGGCTCGTCGAAGGTCGAGGCGACCACTTCGCCGCGCACGGTGCGCTGCATTTCGGTCACTTCTTCCGGGCGCTCGTCGATCAGCAGAACGATCAGGTGGCACTCGGGGTTGTTGCGGGTGATGTTCGAGGCGATGTTCTGCAGCATGATGGTCTTGCCCGCTTTCGGCGGGGCGACGATCAGGCCACGCTGGCCCTTGCCAATCGGCGCGCAGAGGTCGATCACACGGCCGGTGATATCCTCGGTGGAGCCGTTGCCGGCTTCCATGGTCAGGCGCTTGTTGGGGAACAGCGGCGTCAGGTTTTCGAACAGGATCTTGTTCTTGGCGTTTTCCGGGCGATCGAAGTTGATGCTGTCGACCTTGAGCAGGGCGAAGTAACGCTCGCCTTCCTTCGGCGGACGGATCTTGCCGACGATGGTGTCACCGGTACGCAGGTTGAAACGGCGGATCTGGCTGGGCGAGACGTAGATATCGTCCGGGCCGGCCAGGTAGGAGGAGTCAGCGCTACGCAGGAAGCCGAAACCGTCCTGGAGGATCTCCAGCACGCCGTCACCGGAAATTTCCTCGCCGCTTTTGGCATGCTTTTTCAGCAGGGCGAAGATGATGTCCTGCTTGCGCGAACGAGCCATGTTTTCCAGGCCCATCTGTTCGGCCATGTCCAGCAGTTCGGCAATCGGCTTTTGCTTGAGTTCGGTCAGATTCATAGGAATGACGTGATCATCGAGAGGAGAAGAAAGCTGTTAGCTTGAGAGGCCGCGCCGCAGAGAAGGCGACAGGATCGCGAACGAGTTCGTATAGGAATGAATCGGCGACGGCGTGCAGAGAGCTGCATGGAGGATGCAGCGGGGTCGAATTTAACACCGTGAAAAAACAGCGTCTAGCCCCGAAAACGAAAAACCCCGCAAATTGCGGGGCCTTCAAAAGGCTACGTAGGGTGGATGACGCTTTTTTCATCCACCCCTTGCGACGCCATGGTGGATCGATGAAGCGTGATCCACCCTACAGCTTGCGACTCAGATGTTGCTGTCGAGAAACGCCGCCAGCTGCGACTTGGACAGCGCGCCGACCTTGGTCGCTTCGACGTTGCCGTTCTTGAACAGCATCAGGGTCGGAATACCACGCACACCGTACTTCGGCGGGGTTTCCTGATTCTCGTCGATGTTCAGTTTGCAGATCTTCAGCTTGCCCTGGTATTCCTTGGCGATCTCGTCGAGCACCGGTGCAATCATCTTGCACGGGCCGCACCACTCAGCCCAATAGTCGACCAGAACCGGACCTTCAGCCTGGATGACGTCCTGGTCGAAGCTGGCGTCGCTGACGTTGGTGATGAATTCGCTCATGAGGAGTCTCCGTGATTCGGAAGCAAAAAAGTGGCGCCATCATAGCCCGGCTTGAGTGACACCGAAAGGCACTGACGATTGAGCCTTTCAATAGCACTGCATGTACGCCTCAATCGCCCAGCGTGGTGAAGGCGATGCCAGTGCGCAGCGCGGCGGCGCGGATGTGCTGCTGCATGGCCTTTTGCGCCGGGCCGGCGGCATGCCGCGCCAGGGCCTTGAGTATCTTGCGATGCTCCTGCCAGGTCTCCATCGCTCGCTCCGGGCGGATGAACGGCAGCTTCTGGCTCTCCAGAAAGATATCGGCGCTGGAGGTGACCAGGGCGAACATCGCCTGGTTGCCACTGGCGGCGAGGATACGCTGGTGGAACTCGAAATCCAGCCGTGTCGCCTGCTCGAAGTCGCCCGCGCGCAACTCACGGCGCATCTGCTCGACGTTGTCTTCGAGGATATCCAGCTCTGCGGCGGTCATCACGCCGGCCGCCAGGCCACAGGCAAAGCCCTCCAGCGCGAAGCGCAACTGGAAGGTATCGGCCGCCGACACCTGCGCGGCGAAAGGCCAGACAAAACCACCGGAGACTTCGCCTCTGCTTGCCTCCTGAACGAACACACCCTTGCCAGCCTGCACACTGACCAGGCCCAGCGCGCTGAGCGAGGACAGCGCCTCACGCAACGATGCCCGGCTCACGCCCAGGCGCTCGGCCAGATCGCGCTGCGACGGCAGCGCATCGCCGGGGCGATAGCCCTCTTCCTCGATCAGGCGGCGGATCGCCTGCAGGGCATATTCGGGTACCGCGCGGGGAGCAGAAGCATTCATGACTGTTCGGGCCGGTCAGTCCAGTGAAGTCGCCTTTGTACGACCAGAACACCGCCCCAGGCAAGCGACGCCCCTTTGTGGAACAGGTCACCAGGCGGACGCACCGAGATGGCCCAGAAACGCTTCTGACCAATTGGTCAGCTACACCAACTGTTCAGACCAGTAAGACCTTGTTTCCACTCGCCTGAAACGATGAAAGCCCTTATTTCATTGAACTTGGCACAGGCGATGCACTGCACCAGCCAGGCAAAACGCTTCAGTTTTCGTTCATTCATCGGGAGTTCGACATGCGCAAATTTCACCGCACCCTGCTGGGTACCCTGTTCGCTGCCCTGGCCTTCGGCGCCAGCACCGCTTACGCCGATGCGCTCGAGGACATTAGCAAGGCCGGCGTGCTGAAGGTCGCCGTACCGCAGGATTTCCCGCCGTTCGGCTCGGTAGGCCCGGACATGCAACCGCGCGGCCTGGATATCGACACCGCGCAACTGCTGGCCGACAAGCTGGCGGTGAAGCTGGAGCTGACCCCGGTCAACAGCACCAACCGCATTCCCTTCCTTACCACCGGCAAGGTCGATCTGGTGATCTCCAGCCTCGGCAAGAACCCAGAGCGTGAAGCGGTGATCGACTTCTCTGCCGCCTACGCGCCTTTCTACCTCGGCGTGTTCGGCCCGGAGGACGCCTCCATCGCCAGCCTCGACGACCTGAGCGGCAAGACCATCAGCGTCACCCGTGGCTCCATCGAGGATATCGAACTGAGCAACGTCGCCCCGAAAGGCGCCACCATCAAGCGCTTCGAGGACAACAACTCGACCATCGCTGCCTATCTCTCCGGCCAGGTGGAGCTGATCGCCAGCGGCAACGTGGTGATGGTGGCCATCTCCGAGCGCAACCCCAAGCGCGTGCCGAGCATGAAGCTCAAGCTCAAGGATTCGCCGGTTTACGTCGGTGTGAACAAGAACCAGAGCGCGCTGCTGGACAAGGTCAACACCATCATCACCGCCGCCAAGGCCGATGGCAGCCTCGATGCGCTCAGCCAGAAGTGGCTGAAGCAGCCGCTGCCGGCCGGCCTCTGAGCCCGGAGAGCTGAGCCATGGCGTACCAGTTCGACTTCGCCGCCGTCCTGCAGCACAGCGATCTGCTGCTGCAGGGCGCGGCCTTCACCCTCGGCCTGACGGCGATCGGCACCCTGCTGGGGGTCGGTCTCGGCATCGTCGGGGCGATACTGCGCGCCTGGCGCATCCGCCCGTTCGACCGGATTTTCGGCGTCTACGTGGAGCTGATCCGCAACACGCCATTCATCGTCCAGCTGTTCTTCATCTTCTTCGGCCTGCCCTCGCTCGGCGTACGCCTGAGCGAGTGGGAGGCCGCCATTCTGGCGATGGTGATCAACCTCGGTGCCTACTCCACGGAGATCATCCGCGCCGGTATCCAGGCCATCCCGCATGGCCAGCTCGAAGCCGCCGGCGCACTGGCCATGAGCCGCTTCGAGACGTTCCGTCATGTGGTGCTGCGCCCGGCGCTGGGCAAGGTGTGGCCGGCGCTGTCGAGCCAGATCATCATCGTCATGCTGGGTTCGGCGGTGTGCTCGCAGATCTCCACCGAGGAGCTGTCGTTCGCCGCCAACTTCATCCAGTCGCGCAACTTCCGCGCCTTCGAAACCTACCTGCTGACCACCGCGCTGTACCTGCTCATGGCCATCCTGATTCGCCAACTGCTGGCCTGGTTCGGCCGCCGCTTCATCATGGGAGAGCGCTGATGGACTTCACCCTCTGGGACATCCTGCGCAACCTGCTCACCGGCCTGCAGTGGACGCTGCTGCTGTCGCTGGTGGCCTTCGTCTGCGGCGGTATCGCCGGCCTGCTGGTACTGCTGGCCCGGCTGTCGCCGCTTTCTGCACCGCGCATCCTTGCCCGTGGTTACATCGAACTGTTCCAGGGCACGCCGCTGCTGATGCAGCTGTTTCTGGTGTTCTTCGGCATCGCGCTGCTGGGTATCGACGTGTCGCCCTGGCTGGCGGCAGCCACCGCACTGACGCTGTTCACCAGCGCTTTTCTCGCCGAGATCTGGCGCGGCTGCGTCGAGTCGATCACCCGCGGCCAATGGGAGGCCGCCGAAAGCCTGGCCATGAGCCGCCTGGAAACCCTGCGCCATGTGGTGCTGCCACAGGCGCTACGCATCGCCGTGGCGCCTACCGTCGGCTTCTCGGTCCAGGTGGTCAAGGGCACCGCAGTGACCTCGATCATCGGCTTCACCGAGCTGACCAAGACCGGCAGCATGCTGGCCAACGCCACCTTCGAGCCGTTCATGGTCTACGGCTTCGTCGCCCTCGGTTACTTCCTGCTTTGCTACCCGCTCTCGCTCGCTGCATACCGCCTGGAAAGGAGGCTGAATGTCACTGCTTAACGTCACCGCCCTGCACAAGTATTACGGCGACAACCACGTACTCAAGGGTATCGACCTCAAGGTCGAAGAAGGCGAAGTGGTCGCCATCATCGGCCGCAGCGGCTCGGGCAAAAGCACCTTTCTGCGCACCCTCAATGGCCTGGAGTCGATCAAGGACGGCGTGATCGAAGTCGACGGCGAGTACATCGACGCTGCCCGCGCCGACCTGCGCAGCCTGCGGCAGAAGGTCGGCATGGTGTTCCAGCAGTTCAACCTGTTCCCGCACCTGACCGTCGGCGAGAACGTCATGCTGGCACCGCAGGTGGTGAAGAAGACCTCGCGCGCCGAAGCCGAGAAGATCGCCCGGCTGATGCTCGAACGCGTCGGCCTGGCGGAGAAGTTCGACGCCTACCCCGAACGCCTGTCCGGCGGCCAGCAGCAACGGGTAGCCATCGCCCGGGCCCTGGCCATGTCGCCCAAGGTGCTGCTGTGTGACGAGATCACCTCGGCGCTCGACCCCGAGTTGGTCAACGAGGTGCTGGCGGTGGTCAAGCAACTGGCCAGCGAGGGCATGACCCTGATCATGGTCACCCACGAGATGCGCTTTGCCCGCGAAGTCGGCGACAAGCTGGTGTTCATGCACCAGGGCAAGGTGCATGAGATCGGCGACCCGAAGGCGCTGTTCGCTGCACCGCGCACGGAGGAGCTGCGCAACTTTATCGGCTCGGTGACCCTGTGACCGCGCCAGCGCCCCTGCCGCTGCGCATCGAGCCGCTGACCCGCGAAGCCTTCGCGCCTTTCGGTGACGTGATCGAAACAGCCGGCGCCACATCCTTTGCGATCAACGCCGGCACCACCACGCGCTACCACGACCTGGCGCAGGTTGAGCTGGCCGGCGAATCGCCGCGCACGCTGGTCAGCCTGTTCGAGGGCAAGGCGTGGCACGCGCCCATTGCCATTGGCATGCTCGAACGTCACCCGCTGGGCAGCCAGGCGTTCTACCCGGTGGATGGCGGGCGTATGCTGATCATCGTCGCCCCGCCTGGCGAACTGGACGAGTTGCAGATCCGCGCGTTCATCAGCGCACCGGACCAGGGGGTGAACTATGCCCGTGGTACCTGGCATCACCCGCTGCTGTGCCTGCAGCACCCCGGCCGCTTCATCGTGGTGGACCGTGGCGGCGACGGCCACAACTGCGACGAGCAGATGTTGAAACAGCCACTGAGCGTGCTGAACCTGCAGCAATCACAGGTCTAGACCAGTTTCATGCGACATCCGTATGCGTTGGCTCATGCGCTCAGTCGTGGCACGATGGCGCGGTTATCGACCGAGACCCCCTTATCATGCCCAAAGCCCCTGCCGAGAGTTTTCCCCTGATCGCTGCTATCGACCTGGGCTCGAATAGCTTTCACATGGTGCTGGCCAAGGCCGACAATCACGAGATTCGTATCCTCGAACGTCTCGGCGACAAGGTGCAGCTGGCCGCCGGCCTGGACGACGAGCGTCAGCTCAGCGAAGAAGCGATGCAACGCGGGCTCGATTGCCTGCGCCGCTTCGCCCAGTTCACCAACACCCTGCCGGAAGGCGCCGTCCGTATTGTCGGCACCAACGCCCTGCGTGAAGCCCGCAACCGCGCCATGTTCATTCGCCGTGCCGAGGAAATTCTCGGTCATCAGGTCGAGGTGATTTCCGGTCGCGAGGAAGCACGCCTGATCTATCTGGGCGTCTCCCACAGCATCGCCGACACCCCCGGCAAACGCCTGGTCGCCGACATCGGCGGCGGCAGCACCGAGTTCATCATCGGTCAGCGCTTCGAACCGCTGCTGCGCGAGAGCCTGCAGATGGGCTGCGTGAGCTTTACCCAGCGTTATTTCAGGGACGGCAAGATCACCCCGGCACGCTACGCACAGGCCTACACCGCCGCTCGTCTGGAACTGATGGGCATCGAACAGGGCCTGCGTCGTCTCGGCTGGGAAGACGCGGTCGGTGCTTCCGGCACCATCAAGGCCATCGGCCTGGCCACCAAAGCCGCAGGCCTGAGCAATGGTGAGATCACGGTCGAGGGGCTGGCCTGGCTCAAGCGCAAACTGTTCAAGCTCGGCGAGGTGGAGAAGATCGACCTCGACGGCATCAAGCCGGACCGTCGCAGCATTTTCCCGGCGGGCCTGGCGATTCTCGAAGCCATCTTCGACGCCTGCGAGATCCAGCGCATGAGCCACTCCGAAGGTGCCCTGCGCGAAGGCGTGCTGTATGACCTGCTCGGCCGCCACCAGCACGAGGACGTGCGCGAACGCACGCTGGCGGCCTTCATGGAGCGCTACCACGTCGATGTCGACCAGGCCGTGCGGGTCGAGGCCAAGGCACTGTCGGCGCTGGACAAGGTGTCCGCCGATTGGGGCCTGACCGACGACTGGCATCGCGAACTGCTGAGTTGGGGCGCAAAGGTGCACGAGGTAGGTCTGGACATCGCCCACTATCAGTACCACAAGCACGGCGCCTACCTGATCGAGCACTCGGACCTGGCCGGCTTCTCGCGCCAGGACCAGCAGATGCTCGCCTTGCTGGTACGCGGCCACCGTCGCAACATTCCCAGGGACAAGTTCGCCGACTTCGGCGAGGAAGGCGTGAAGCTGATGCGCCTGTGCGTGCTGCTGCGCTTCGCCATCCTCTTCCACCATATTCGCGGCACGCAGAGCATGCCCGAGGTGCAGTTCAAGGTTGGAGAGAACAGCCTGGAAATCGTCTTTCCCGAAGGCTGGCTGGCCGCCAACCCGCTGACCCTGGCGGACTTCGAAGCCGAAGCTGAATGGCTCAAGCGTATCGATCTGACGTTGAGCGTGCGCTGATACCCCGGTGCGCATGGCGCACCCTACGGGCGCGGCTCGACCTGTAGGGCGGGTGGAACCCGCCAGGACTCAAAAGCCCCCTCTCCCACCCTTCGGGCCCCTCTCCGCGCCCCGGCCTGATCACCAGCGATCAGGCGCTAATCGGCGTAGGAAGTGCGTCGCAGAGCTACAGCACGCGCCCCTCTAAGCCCTCTCCCGCCCTTCGGGCACCCTCTCCCGCAAGCGGGAGAGGGTCATCGGATGGCTGCACGCAGCCGCTTTTAGCGAGCGATGATCACCGGTGCGGTCAGCTTCTCCAGCAATCCGGACTGAGCGCTGCGTGGATTCTGGTTGCCGGTGGGCTGCTGGCGCAGGTAGCGGCCATCGGACTGCAACACCCAAGCCTGGGTGTTGTCGGTCAGGTAGCTTTCAAGCTCCTTCTTCACCCGGGTGATGAGCTTCTTGCCCTCGACCGGGAAGCAGGTCTCGACACGCTTGTCGAGGTTGCGCTCCATCCAGTCGGCACTGGACAGGTAGATCTGTTCGTCACCGCCATTGAGGAAGTAGAACACCCGCGTGTGTTCGAGGAAGCGGCCGATGATCGAGCGCACATGGATATTGTGCGACACCCCGGCAATACCCGGTCGCAGGCAGCACATGCCACGCACTACCAGGTCGATCTTCACCCCGGTCTGGCTGGCCTTGTACAGCGCACGGATGACCTTGGGATCGGTCAGCGAGTTGAACTTGGCGATGATATGCGCCGGCTTGCCCTCAGCCGCCGCTGCAGTTTCCTTGGCGATCAGATCGAGCAGGGTCTTCTTCAGGGTGAAGGGCGCATGCAGCAGCTTCTTCATGCGCAGGGTCTTGCCCATGCCGATCAGCTGGCTGAACAGCTTGGACACGTCCTCACCAAGCGCGACGTCGGCGGTGAGCAGGCTGTAGTCGGTATACAGCTTGGCGTTGCCGGCGTGGTAGTTGCCGGTACCAAGGTGGGCATAGCGAACGATTTCGCCATTCTCGCGACGCAGAATCAGCATCATCTTGGCGTGAGTCTTGAAGCCGACCACACCGTAAATCACCACTGCACCGGCAGCCTGCAGGCGGCTGGCGAGGGCCAGGTTGGACTCTTCGTCGAAACGCGCCCGCAACTCGATCACCGCGGTGACTTCCTTGCCGTTTCTCGCGGCCTCTACAAGGGCGTCAACGATCTCCGAGTTGGCACCGGAGCGATACAGCGTCTGCTTGATCGCCAACACGTGCGGGTCTTTCGCCGCCTGGCGCAGCAGGTCCACTACCGGGGTGAAGGACTCGAAGGGATGCAGCAGGAGGATGTCCTGCTTGCTGACCACGCTGAAGATGTTCTCGGCGTTCTGCAGCAGCTTGGGGATCACTGGCGTGAACGGCGCGTACTGCAGGTCCGAGTGGTTATCCAGGCCAGTGATGCTGAACAGGCGGGTCAGGTTGACCGGACCGTTGACCTGGTACAGCTCGCCCTCGGTCAGGCCGAATTGCTTGAGCAGATAATCGCGCAGGTGTTTCGGGCAGGTGTCGACCACTTCCAGGCGCACCGCATCGCCATAGCGACGGCTGAACAGTTCGCCGCGCAGGGCACGCGCCAGGTCCTCGACGTCCTCGGTGTCCACCGACAGGTCGGCGTTACGGGTCAGGCGGAACTGGTAGCAACCCTTGACCTTCATACCCTGGAACAGGTCATCGGCGTGGGCGTGAATCATCGACGAGAGGAACACGTAGTTGTCGCCGGGGCCGCCAACGTCTTCCGGCACCTTGATGATGCGCGGCAGCAAGCGCGGTGCCGGGATGATGGCCAGACCCGAATCGCGACCGAAGGCATCGACGCCTTCCAGTTCGACGATGAAGTTCAGGCTCTTGTTCACCAGCAGCGGGAAGGGGTGCGTCGGGTCGAGGCCGATGGGGGTGATGATCGGCGCAATCTCGTCGCGGAAGTAACGGCGCACCCAAGCCTTGAGCTTGGTGGTCCAGTAACGGCGGCGGATGAAGTTGATGTTGTGCTTGGCCAGCGCCGGGAACAGGGTGTCGTTGAGGATCGCGTACTGGCGGTCGACCTGCTCGTGCACCAGTTCGCTGATTCGCGCCAGCGCCTGGTGCGGCTGCAGGCCGTCGGCGCCGGCCTGTTCGCGGGCAAAATTGATCTGCTTCTTCAGGCCGGCGACGCGAATCTCGAAGAACTCGTCGAGGTTGCTGGAGAAGATCAGCAGGAACTTCAGGCGCTCGAGCAGCGGATAGGACTCGTCCAGCGCCTGCTCCAGCACCCGGATATTGAACTGCAGCTGCGACAGTTCACGGTGGATGTACAGGCTGCTGTCATCCAGGCTGGGAATCGGAGCCGGCGGCGGGGTTTCCACCACGGGCGTCTCGGCGACCACCTCGACCTGAGGCGGGTTGTTGTCGAGCACTTCGCTGTTGAGTCCTTCGCTGTTCATCGCTGGGTTCCTGAGGGCGTCATCGCCCTTGTTTTAGCAGTTCTGCCGCCCGTACGGCGAAATAGGTGAGGATGCCATCGGCACCGGCACGTTTGAAGGCGGTAAGTGATTCCAGTATGACCGCCTCACTGAGCCAGCCGTTCTGGATCGCGGCCATGTGCATGGCGTACTCGCCGCTGACCTGGTAGACGAAGGTCGGCACCTTGTAGGCATCCTTCACCCGCCAGAGGATGTCCAGGTAGGGCATGCCAGGTTTGACCATGACCATGTCGGCACCTTCGGCCAGATCGGCGGCCACTTCATGCAGCGCCTCGTTGCCGTTGGCCGGGTCCATCTGGTAGCCGAGCTTGTTGCCCTTGCCAAGGTTGGCGGCCGAGCCCACGGCATCACGGAACGGGCCGTAATAGGCGCTGGCATACTTGGCCGAATAGGCCATGATGCGCACATTGACGTGGTCAGCCAGTTCCAGCGCCTCACGGATCGCCTGCACGCGGCCGTCCATCATGTCCGACGGTGCCACAACCTGGGCACCGGCCTCGGCATGCGACAGCGCCTGCTTGACCAGGGCATCGACGGTAATGTCGTTCTGCACATAGCCGGACTCGTCGAGAATGCCGTCCTGACCGTGGGTGGTGAAGGGGTCGAGCGCCACATCGCTGATTACCCCCAGTTCGGGGAATTTCGCACGCAGGGCACGAATCGCGCGCTGGGCGATGCCGTCCGGGTTCCAGGCCTCGGCACCGTCGAGGGATTTCTTCTCCAGCGGCGTGACCGGAAACAGCGCCAGCGCCGGAATGCCCAGCTCGACCCAGTGCTCGGCTTCCTTGAGCAGCAGGTCGATGGACAGACGCTCGACGCCCGGCATCGACGGCACGGCTTCGCGACGGTTCTCGCCGTCGAGAACGAACACCGGCAGAATCAGATCATCGACGCTCAGGCGATTTTCGCGCACCAGACGGCGGGAGAAATCGTCGCGGCGATTACGCCGCAGGCGAGTGGCAGGGAACAGACGATTGGCGGGGGTAACGCTCACGGCAGACTCCAGAGCCCGCACGGGCGGGCCAGTGTGACAGGTTATAGAGCCTGTGCACGATTTCGCGAGCTAGAGCTGTGCCAGGCAAAAACAGGCGAGGAAGCGGAGTGTGCCCCAGCACATGAGCAGCCTGAGCCTGTTTTTAACGCAGCAGAGCCGACGCGCAGCAGATCGTGGATAGGTTCTACGAACATTATGACCAAATGATGACAACCAGATGACCGCGTGCGACGGCGCGTCGCACAGCCAGTCGCGCATTGTGGCATGGCACGCCACCTTCCGGGTTTCCCATGGTCAGAGTAGTCTTCAGCACCTGCATCGTTGAGCTCACGGCATGCTCCAAGATCTTATCCGCCAGTTTGGCTACCCGGCACTGGTACTCGGCACCTTCCTCGAAGGCGAAGTATCCCTGCTGCTGGCGGCCTACATGGCCGTGCGCAACGTGCTTGAGATCGAATGGGTGGCGCTGTGCGCCTTTCTCGGCACCTTCGCCAGCGACCAGTTGTGGTACTACCTCGGCCGCCGTCACGGCCGCGCGCTGCTGGCACGCAAACCGCGCTGGCAACCACTGGGCGACCGCGCCAGCGCGCTGATCCAGCGCTACCCGGATCTGTGGGTGCTGTGCTTTCGCTTCCTCTACGGCCTGCGCACGGTGATGCCGCTGACCATCGGCCTTTCCGGCTATTCGTGGCGCCGCTATCTGCTGCTCGACGCCATCGGTGCCGGTGTATGGGCTGGCGGCATCAGCCTGCTGGCCTACAGCCTGGGCAATGCCATGGGCGGATTGCTGGAAGAACTGCGCAACTACCAGGTCATCCTGCTAGCGGCCGTGGTGTTGTTGCTCGCCCTCGCCTGGCTAAACCGCTGGCGTCAGCGCCGACGCGGCTGAGCGCATTAGGGCGTACCGGCCGGCGATTCGCTCGCCGCAGGCAGTACGCCGTTGCAGGCTCAGGTCTCATGCGCCAACGGCGGACTGTTCGCTTCGCTACGAGCGGCCGGCGTTCCGGTCCGCCCTACGCGCCGCACCAGCCATAATCCGAGCAGACTGATCAGGCTGTAGCCAGCCAGGCAACTCCAGACAGCTGCATTCATGACCAGCATGTCCAGATCACCGGCCAGCCACAGCAGGGGCAGATTGGCCGCCAGGCGCAATAACTCCAATCTCGACGCCCAGGCACGATTCTCCAGCCACATGCCTATGCTGCAAAGACCCAGGGCCACCCACAGGCACGCCAGCAGCACAGCGCCGATTGCAAGCGAGTCCCCCTGCGCCAGCAGCCACACGCCGGCCAGCAGGTAGCAGACGAACTGCAGCAACGCGTAGATCTGCGCGCCACGCCCCAAAGGGACCTCGAACTTGCGGAAATTGCGCAGATCCGCCTTGGCCTGCGGATAGCGTGCCGCCACGTCAGCCGGGCGCCACCCGGTGGGCATGAACCAGATACGCAGCCGGTCCCACCAGGAGCTGGCGCGTTTGGCATCGCGCCACAGCCCGGCATACACCTGCAGGTTGGCCCACAAGGGGTTCCAACTGGCCAGCGGCACGGTCACACCGAAGATCACCGGCTCTTCGTCGAGCTCCTCCTGGAAGGTGCCGAATATTCGATCCCAGAGAATGAACACACCGCCGTAATTGCGATCCATGTAGATAGGGTTCTGTGCATGGTGCACACGGTGGTTGGACGGGGTGATGAACAGCCACTCGAACCAGCCCAGCTTGGGAATATGCCGGGTATGCACCCAGAACTGATAAAGCAGGTTCAGGGCCGCGACGCTGAAGAACACCAGCGGCGGCACACCGACCAGCGCCATCGGCAGGTAGAAGATCCAGCCGAAGATGAAACCGGTGCTGGTTTGCCGTAACGCAGTGGAAAGGTTGTAGTCCTCGCTCTGATGGTGCACCGCATGGGCGGCCCAGAGCACGTTGCGCTCATGGCCAAGGCGGTGGTTCCAGTAGTAGCAGAAGTCGTAGAAGACGAAGGCGAAGAGCCACACCCAGAGGTTGCCTTCGGACAGTTCGAAGAGCGCCAGATGCTCCCAGGCGAAGGCATAGGTGAGCAGCCCGACCACCTTGGTCAACACACCGGTCGCCTGTGACAGCACGCCTGCACTGAGGCTGTTAAGGGCATCGGCCAGGCGATAGGTGCGCATACCGCGCCAGCGGTCAGCGAGCAATTCCAGGCCGATCAGCAGGAAGAAGAAGGGCACTGCGTAGAGAACGAACGCCATATCGTTGTACTTGTGTCGGGAATGAGCTGTTATTCATCCTATGCGCAGCTTCGCCAGCCTTCGCGGCGGCAAATGACAGCCCGAGTGGCATTTGGCGACAACCGTAGAATTGGTAATACCCGCGCCCGCTTCACGGTCGCGTTTTTCCTCACCAGGAGTCGAGCATGAGCAAGAAAGTGGCAGTGATTCTGTCCGGCTGTGGCGTCTACGATGGCGCCGAGATCCATGAAAGCGTGATCACCCTGCTGCGCCTCGACCAGCGTGGCGCCGAGGTGCAGTGTTTCGCACCCAACGTGCCGCAGTTGCACGTGGTCGACCATTACAGCGGCGACGAGATGGACGAGACGCGTAACGTCCTGGTGGAGTCAGCGCGCATCGCCCGCGGCCAGATCAAGGACGTGAAAGAGCTGCATGTGGCCGAGTTCGACGCACTGATCCTGCCCGGTGGCTTCGGCGTAGCGAAGAACCTCTCCGACTTCGCCACCAGCGGCGCCGGCTGCACCGTACAACCGGATGTACTGGCCGCCTGCAAGGCCTTCGTCGATGCCGGCAAGCCGGTCGGCCTGATGTGCATCGCACCGGCACTGGCGGCGAAGATCTTCGGCGCCGGCGTGGTCTGCACCATCGGCAGCGACCACGACACCGCCGCCGCCCTGACCCAGATGGGCGCCGAGCACCATGAGTGCGAGGTCAGTGAAATCATCGAAGACAGCCAGCGCAAGCTGGTGACCACACCGGCCTACATGCTCGCCCAGTCCATCGCCGAAGCAGCATCGGGCATCAACAAACTGGTCGACCGCGTGCTGGAACTGACGCACCACTGACTGACGCTATGCCGGGACTTTGTAGGGTGGGCAGGGAGGCGTTCCGCTTAAGCTTCAGTATCGATAAGCGTGGGCTGAAGCCCACCCTACAAAGTTCAAGGTTCCAGCCTACCGGCTAGCCCCCATTACAGGGCGCATCGGTCATTGGTCAGGGCAGTCCGGCCGCGCCGCTGGTCAAGCCGTTCCGGCTGCGGCAGCGTGGCGGCAGGATTTCCCGGAGCCCCTGCCATGTCCCAGCCCTTCGTCCTCAGCCCCGACCTGCAACAGGCGGTGGCCAGTTTCTTCCAGCGCATTCCCTTCAATCAGGTGCTCGGCATCGAGCTCGATGAACTGAGCCCCGAGCGGGTGACCATGCACCTGCCGATGAAGCCCGAACTGATCGGCAACTTCGTCCACGGCATTCTGCACGGCGGGGTTATTTCTTCGCTGCTAGACGTCTGCGGCGGCGCCATGGCGCTGATCGGCGCCTTCGCCAACCACCAACACCTGCCGCCGGCCGAACGCATGAGCAAGCTGTCCAAGCTCGGCACCATCGACCTGCGCATCGATTACCTGCGCCCGGGCCGGGGGCAGCGCTTCAGCGCCACGGCCACACCGCTGCGCGCCGGCAACAAGGTGGCAGTGATCCGCATGGAGCTGCACAACGACGAGGGCGTGCTGGTAGCGGTGGGCACTGGCACCTATCTGTGTGGCTGACCGAGCCCGCCATTCCCGGATTTCATCCGGGCTACAACGCTGAAAATGGGTTTACCATGCGCCCCGTAGCCCGGATGCAATCCGGGGCAGCTATCGACTCAGCCGCGTGAGAATCCGATCCAGCGCATTGGCGAACGCCTGCCGGTCCTTTTCCGAGTACGGCGCCTGACCACCGCCCACCTGGCCCTGCTCGCGCAGGTCGGTGAACAGATTGCGCACCGCCAGGCGCTCGCCCATGTTGCGCTCGTCGAACTCGCGACCACGCGGGTCGAGCGCGGCTACACCCTTCTTCACCAAGCGGTCGGCCAGCGGCACGTCGCTGCAGATCACCAGCTCGCCGGGCACTGCATGCTCCACCAGATGATCATCGGCTGCGTCCGGCCCGCTGGGCACCACGATCAGTTTCACGCAGGCGAAATTCGGCCGGGCAACGGCCTGGCCGGCGACCAGCACCACCTCGAAACCCCGCTTGAGGGCGAACTTGACCACCTGATCCCGCGCCGCCCGAGGGCAGGCGTCGGCGTCGATCCATACGCGCATGCAGCAACTTCCGCAGAGAAACCAGCGCCCAGTATGCCAGCAGGCGCGCGGTTCAGGCCTGGTAGAACGGCTCGCAGCGCTCACGCACGGCGCGCGACAGGTTGTCCTCGGCCAATTCGATCAGATCCAGCTCCACCTCGTCCGGCAGTAGCTCGGCGACCAGCGCCGCCAGGCGACGCTGACCACTCATGTCGGCGCCGGAAATTGCCAACAGCAGCCGCGGCTGCGGGCCGATGGCTGGATCGCGCAACGCAGCGAGAAAGGCCTCACGTACAGCAAGTTGGGCACAGGCCGCTGAAAGTGCCTGCTCCAGGGCGGGGTGACGCAGTACAGCCAGCGCCAGATCAGGGCTGTCGGCGTAATGAGTGGAATGGATCGAGGAAGACATGCGCGCACTCGGCAAGGGAATTGGAAGCAGCCTAGGTGCACTGAGACCCGCTGTCGTAGCGGCGGTTCACGCTATGACGCAACGAGGGCGGGCAAAGCTCGCCCTCGTGCATGCCTGATGCGGTTGCCTAGGCCTGCTCGGCCATACGCCGACGCTCCCCCACCAGGCTACGCCCATACAGCAACGCGATGCCAGCCAGCGCCAGCCCCTGAGCCGACAGGCTCCAGGCATCGGCATGAATGCCCAGCCAGTCGAACTCGAAGAAGGCCACCGGACGCGTGCCGAGCACGCCAGCCTCCTGCAGCGCAGCCACGCCATGGCCGGCGAAGACCACGGACAGCACGCACAACAGCACCGCGTTGATGCCGAAGAAGGTCGCCAAGGGCAGTTTGCGCGAGCCACGCAGGATCACCCAGGCCAGGCCGATCAACAGCACCAGCGCGGCAGCGGCACCAGCCAGAACGGCGCCATGGCCGGCGGGCCCCGCCTGCAGCCAGAGGGTTTCGTAGAACAGGATGACTTCGAACAGTTCGCGATACACCGAGAAGAACGCCAGCACGGCGAAGCCAAAACGACCACCGCTACCGACCAGGCTGCTCTTGATGTAGTCCTGCCAGGCGGCGGCGTGGCGACGGTCATGCATCCACACACCGACCCACAGCAGCACCACACTGGCAAACAGCGCCGTGGCACCTTCGAGCAGCTCGCGCTGAGCACCGCTGATGTCGATCAGATAGGCCGCCACTGCCCAAGTCGCGACACCGGCGAGCAGTGCCAGGCTCCAGCCGATGTGCACACTGCGCACCGCCTGTTGCTGCCCGGTGTTACGCAGGAAGGCGAGAATCGCTGCCAGCACCAGAATAGCCTCAAGCCCCTCACGCAGCAGAATCAACAGGCTGGCGAAAAAGCTCAGGCTATCGTCCATCGCGCCATCGGCCAGCAACGCAGCGGCCTTGTCCAGCTCGCCCTTGGCCTGCTCAAGTGCCTGGGCAGCCTGCGCGACACTCGCACCATCCTGCAGCGCCTGCCGATAGGCCATCAGGGCACGCTCGGTGGTCTTGCGCTGCAGGGCATCGAGGTTGTCGAGGGCGCTTTCGACCAGCTCGAAGCCTTCCAGGTAAGCGCCTACGGATAGGTCATAAGCCTGCTCGCGATCCCCCTCACGATAAGCCTGCAGGCTGCGCTCCAGAGTCTCACGGGTGTAACCGATCAGTTGCTGCGGGCCGCGCTGCTCCAACACCGGATGCGCGCGCTGGGCGCGGAACGCGGCGACATCGCCACCATCAGCAGCGATTTCGGCAGGCGTGCGACCGGCCAGCTCGCTCATGGCGAAGCGTGTCTGGCCCTGCACCGGTGCGGCAGTGAAACCGGCGATATAGACCGCCAGGTCCCAGCGTTGACGGTCGTCGAGCTGATCGGCGAAGGCCGGCATATCGGTGCCTTCGATGCCCAGCCCGATAGTGTTGTAGAGATCAAAGAGGCTCAGCCGGTCCAGACGTGCGGCATCACGCAGATTCGCCGGCGCTGGCTCCAGGCCGATGCCGGCAGGCCCGTCGCCCAGGCCGGTGTCGCCATGGCACACCGAACAGTGCTGCGCGTAGAGCGGCGCGCCGCGTTCCGGGTCAGGTGTCAGTACCGGGCTCTGCGCCACCTGATAAAGCTCGGCCAGGCGTGCGCCCAGCTTGCGCGCGGCGCCAGCAACCTCCTCGCCCGGATGGCGCTGGGCAATCGCCTGACGCAGATCGCTAATGCCCTGCTCCAGCTCGGCGCGACCTGCCTGAGCGGGCAAGGCGACGATCAGGCCCTGCAGCACATCGAGAAATTCCAGTTGTTCCTGGTATTCACCGGCATCGACGACCTGGCCGTCCACGACGGTAGCCGGGTAATCAGCGCCGATGTAACCGATCAGGTGCAGCGCCTGTGCGGCACCGTCGAGAGGCTCGCCAACGGCGAGAAGACTGAGGCAGGCCAGCAACGGCAACATCAGCCAGGAAAGGGGGAAACGAAAGCGGATCATCAATGCATCCCAAACGAGAATGGGTGGCATTAAATTGTTGCCGGCCTAACGATCGAGCACAAGAAGAATATGAAATATCTGGTAACAATCAGCCGAACGGAGCATAAGCAGCGGCTTCTCGGAGCAGCATCGACCGCCAGGCGGTCGATGCCAAAAGAGGCTCAGACCGCCGCGCGCTTGACGGTCGCCAGCAAGCCCGCAGCAGCGGCGAACAGCGCGGCAAAACTGCGATTCATCACCCGCTGCTGGCGGGGGGTGCGCAGCAGGCGCAGGACGCGCGAGGCGAGACCGGTGTAGCCGGCCATGACGATCAGATCCACGATGATCATGGTCACGCCCATCACCAGATACTGCGCCACCAGCGGCGCATGCGGATCGATGAACTGCGGCAACACCGCGAGCATGAAGACGATGGCCTTGGGGTTGCTGAAGTTGACCAGAAAGCCGCGCAACACCAGAGCCAGAGGCCGGCCGATAGGGCGCTCGGCTGCACCGGCATCGAGGTCGCTGGGCAGCGCGACCCACTGCTTGTAAGCGAGGAACACCAGATAGGCCACGCCGAACCACTTGATCAGGCTGAAGGCCAGGGCCGAGGTGGCAAGAATGGCGCCCACACCCGCAGCGACGATGGCGATCTGCAACGCCAGACCGAGCTGCAAGCCGAGCGCGTTCCAGTAACCGCGCAAGAAGCCGTACTGCATACCGGCAGACATCGACGCCACTGCACCGGCACCCGGCGACAGGCTGATCACCCAGCAGGCGACGAAGAAAGCGAGCCAGGTTTCCAATGCCATGATGAGTACCTCAAGAAGCTGAATTCAGGGGAAGAGCAGCACAGCCTACTCCTGCTCCAGCGACTCGACCAGCCGGTCAGCGCCAGCGGCGCACCGACTTCTGGAAGAACAGGCTGTTGGGCACCTGCAACACGGCGCCGACAGCCTCCTCACTGAGATCCTGCAGGGTGGTGTAGAACAGGTTGATGGAGATCACCTTGCCTTTCACGCCCGGCTTGTCGGCGCTTTCGATGACCTCGACGGTGTCCCCCAGGCGAAACGGCCCCATGGTGAAGATCAGCAGCGCGCAGAACATGTTCGACAGCACGCTCCAGAGGGCGAAGAACGCCACCGCGGCGACAGCGGTGAAACCGGTCAGCGCCGTCCACAGTACCGTCGCCGAAACACCCAGACGCTCCAGCACCATGAGCAGCGCGCTGCCCATGATCAGCCAGCGCACCAGCCCGCGCAGCGGCTGAAGCACTTCTGGCGGCAGCAGGCTGTAGCGCGCCCCGAGGCGACTGATGGCGCGAGTAAGAATGCGCTGGGCGATCCACGCCAGCAGGATGATCAGCAGCACCTGGCCGGTGCGAATCAGCGGGTCGCGCCAGGCCGCCAACAGTTCAAGCTGTTCCATTACTCGGCTTCCTCCAGTTGCTGCTGCAACGCCTCCAGGGTTTCCAGCGCCAACAGCCAGGCCTCCTCGAGCTCGGCCTCGCGGGCCTTGAGCTGTGCCTGTTCTGCCAGACACTCGCGCAGTTCGTCCTTACGCGCGGGCTCGTACAGACCGCTGTCACTCAACCGGGTTTCCACGGCGGCGAGCTTTTCCTGCACCTTGCCCAGCTCCTGCTCGAGCTTTTCCGCCTGTTTCTTGTGCGGGGCCAGTTGCTGGCGCAACGCCGCAGCAGCCTGGCGCTGGGCGCGCTTGTCGGTCTTGTCCGCCGCCCCTTCGACCGGCGCACTCGGAGGTGCCTGACGCTGACGATAATCGACCAGCCAGCGCGCATAGTCATCGAGGTCACCGTCGAACGGCACCACGCGACCTTCCGCGACCAGCAGGAACTCGTCGGTGGTGCTTTTGAGCAAATGGCGATCGTGCGATACCACCACCACGGCGCCCGCGAATTCCTGCAGGGCCATGGTCAGCGCCAGGCGCATCTCCAGATCCAGGTGGTTGGTCGGCTCATCCAGCAGCAGCAGATTGGGCTTGCCCCAGGCGATCAGCGCCAGGGCCAGCCGCGCCTTCTCACCACCGGAGAAGTTCACCACCGGCTCGTCACAGCGCGGGCCACGGAAATCGAAGCCACCGAGGAAGTCGCGCAAGGTCTGCTCGCGCTCGCTCGGTGCCAGGCGCTGCAGGTGCAGCAGCGGGCTGGCCTTGTCGTCCAGCGCATCAAGCTGATGTTGGGCGAAATAGCCGATCACCAGGTTCTCGCCACGGCTCAGGCTGCCGCCCAGCGGTTGCAGTTCGGCCGAGAGGTTCTTGATCAGCGTCGACTTGCCCGCGCCGTTGGGGCCGAGCAGGCCGATGCGCGCGCCCGGCACCAGGCTCAGCTTGACCTGATGCAACACGATCTTGTCGCCATACCCGAGGCGACCTTCGCTGAGGCTGAGCAGTGGCGTGGAAATCTTGTCGGCCTCGCGGAAGACGAAGTCGAACGGCGAGTCGACATGCGCCGCGCTCAGCTCTTCCATGCGCTCCAGGGCCTTGATCCGGCTCTGTGCCTGACGCGCCTTGGTGGCCTGGGCCTTGAAGCGGGCGATGTATTTTTCCATGTGGGCGCGTTGCGCCTGCTGCTTCTCGTAGGCCTGTTGCTGCTGGGCCAGACGCTCGGCACGGGTACGCTCGAAGGCCGTATAGCCACCACGGTACAGCGTCAGCTTGCGCTGCTCGACATGGGCGACGTGATCGACCACTGCATCGAGAAAATCGCGGTCGTGGGAAATCAGCAACAGGGTGCCGGGGTAGCTTTGCAGCCAACCTTCCAGCCAGAGAATCGCATCCAGATCCAGGTGGTTGGTCGGTTCATCCAGCAGCAACAGGTCGGACGGGCACATCAGCGCCTGGGCCAGGTTCAGGCGCATGCGCCAGCCGCCGGAGAAGTCGCCGACACGGCGGTCCATCTGCGCATTCTCGAAACCCAGGCCGGCCAGCAGCTTGCGCGCGCGGGCATCAGCGGTATAGCCGTCGGCGCTGTCCAGTTCGCTGTGCAGGCGGGCGATGGCGGCGCCGTCGTGCGCCTGTTCGGCAGCCGCCAGCTCAGCCTGTACGCGGCGCAGGTTGTGGTCGCCGTCGAGCACGTAATCCACCGCCAGACGATCGAGAGTGTCGACCTCCTGGCGCATATGGGCGATGCGCCAGTCACCGGGCAGCAGGCAATCACCGGCATCAGGTGTCAGCTCTCCGCGCAGCAGGGCGAACAGGCTGGATTTACCGGCGCCATTGGCACCGATCAGGCCGGCCTTGTGGCCGGCGTGCAGGGTCAGCTCGGCGCCTTCGAGAAGACGCTGCGGGCCACGCTGTAGAGTGAGGTTCTGGAGTCGGATCATAATGGCGGCGGAGTCTACCAAATCGCCCCGGAGGCCGCGTGCAGGATCTGTGGAATTTCGCCCTCGAACTCTACGCCAGAGCAGGCGTGGAACAGGCCTGCCTGGAGTTGCAGGAAGCGGGTAACGACGTTTGCCTGCTGCTGACCGGCGCCTGGTTGCAGCGGCGTGGCGTGCGCTGCCTGGATGAACGCCTGCAAGCTCTGCAGGCATTAGCCGGCCCCTGGCAACGCGAGGTAGTAACGCCCTTGCGTCAGACACGCCGCAACTGGCGTACGGCCGCAACCCAGGATGCAGCACTGACAGCCTTGCGCGAGCAGATCAAGAAAGTGGAGCTGCAGGCCGAGCGGGTATTGCTCGAACGCTTGCAGGCGCTGGCCGAGAACTGGCCAGACGAGGCAGGCGACAACGATTGGCTGGTGCGCCTGGCTGGAGGGAACAGCGCCGCGCTGCAGGTGCTGCGCGGCGCCGTTGAGCACCCTTAGGACTCGCTCGGAGTACCCGGGGCGGTGGCGCCATTGGTCGCCGCAGGAGCAGCAGGGGCTGCCGGAGCAACCGCTGCGGCGGCTGGCTTGGCCGCCGTTGGCTTGGCCGGAGCCTTCTTCGCCGGCGCCTTCGCAGCGACTGGCTTCTTCACTACAGCCGGCTTGCTGGCAGGTTTGCTCGCGGGTTTTGCAGGCGCAGCCTTGGCAGCCGGCTTAACAGCGGGCTTGGAGGCAGGTTTACTGGCCGCTGCGGGCTTGACCGGTGCTTTTGCCGCAGTAGGCTTGGCGGCTGGCTTGGCTGCAGCGGGTTTGGCAGCAGCTTTCGGCGCAGCGGGTTTTGCCGCAACGGCCTTGCTGACAGCTGCAGCTGGCTTGGCCGCAGGTTTGCTGGTTGCCACAGGCTTCGCTACTGGCTTGGCGACGGGTTTGCTCGCCGGTTTGGCGGCAGCAGGCTTGGCTGGAGCTTTCTTCACTGGTGCCTTCGCAGCAGCCGGCTTCTTCGCCGCGACCGGTTTGCTGGTCGGTTTGACGGCTGGAGCAGCGGCTTTCGCTTCACGCACATCCAGCGCCTTGCCGGCCGCTTCCTTAACTTTGCCAACACCCTGCGCCAGCTTCAGGCTTTCCTGAGCATCACGCTTGAGCTGGGCGATGTAGGTGCGGGTTTCGCTCTGACGAGCCTTGAGCGCATCGAGCAGCTCCTCCAGCTCGGCGACTGCATCCTTGGCCTTGCCTTGCGCCTTGGCCTTGCCGGCAACAGCGGCGTCCTGCAGTTTACTGCGAGCCTTGTGCAGTTTTTCCTGAGCCTTGCCGCGCTGTTTCTCCAGCTTGGCAAGCAGCTTCTCGGCGTCGATCAGCGCTTGCGAGCAGGCATTTTCCAGGTGCTCGAGCAGGCTGGTAGACAGTTGGTGCAGCAGGTGCAGCGGGGTAGTAATGGACTTCTTCTTGGCCGACATGGCGCGCCTCCTGGCGGATGTGAACGCGACCATACTAGACGCAGCCGCGAGGGCTCGCCATAGGCCTTTTAGCCGTGACAACAAAGGCACTGCTCGCCTGGCATAATCGGCAGCATCTTGATCGGGAGACATCGTCATGAGCCGCGCCGTACTAGCCGCCCTCGTTATCTGTTGCAGCCTGGGCGTGCAGGCCGACCAGCACCAGCAGGATCTGGCCTACAGTCTCGGCGTGCGCCTTGGCGAACGCCTGCACGACGAGGTGCCAGATCTGCCGCTGAGCGAGTTGCTCGAAGGCTTGCGCCAGGCCTACGAGGGCAAGCCACTGCGACTCGACGCCAGCCGGATCGAGCAACTACTCGACGAGCACGAAGCGCGTATCGAAACCTCACCACAGCGCCACAGCAAGGCTATCGAGGCGCAGCAGCGTTTTCTCGCCGAGCAAGGTCGCCGCCCTAACGTGCGGGCACTGGCCAACGGCGTGCTGGTGACCGAGCTCAGCCCTGGCAGCGGTCCCACACCCACCGCTCGCAGCCGCGTGCAGGTAAGCTACCGAGGCGAACTGGCGGACGGCAGCGTCTTCGACGAGAGCAGCACACCGCAGTGGTTTCGTCTGGACAGTCTGATCGGCGGCTGGCGCAGCGCGCTGCTGCAAATGCCCAAAGGCGCTCACTGGCGCCTGGTGATTCCATCGGATCAGGCTTACGGGGAGGAAGGCGCGGGTGACCTGATACCACCCTATGCGCCACTGGTGTTCGATCTACGCTTGCTCGACGTGGCCGATTGAAGACCAGCCTGCCGGCCTGATAACGATCCGACAAGACGCGGCCCTGCGTAGGAGCCCCGCCCCGGGGCGAAGCTTTTCAAGTGCGTTCAATTGCGCGCCGCGCTGATTCGCAGCGAAGCGCCGCTCCTACAAATTTGATGCGTCGACGCTTAGCTGACTGGCATCAACCTGACGGCCCGGAGTGCTCCGGGCCATTGCCAGCAGGAGCTCAGAGCGCTTCGGCGGCCTGTTCCTGATGTGCGTTGTGCAGCACTTCGATCAGGCAGTCTTCCAGCTCGAAACGCTCGTGCAGCAACTGCCCAAGATGATTGAGCTCCGCCACCAACGAGGTGCTGTCGCGGCAATCGCCGTTGTCGCAGTGATCGTTGAAAGCCAGTGCTACCGCCGTGATGGCTTCGATACGCGGGTAGATCTGCTTGGCCAGCTCCAGGCCACGCTGATCGTTGAAGGCCTTGGCCTCGTTGGTCAGCTGCTCGTAGACCTCGAAGTGACCAGCAGACACGTAGTCCACCAGCAACTCGCAGAACCCCTGCAGAGACTCACCGTTGATGGCTGGCGCCTGCGGCGCCTTGGTAAGGGCGCTGTAAGCCAGCACAAGTTCGCGGCGCTCACCCAGCCAACGGTCAATCAACTGGTGAACCCCACCCCAACGTTCCTGTGCGTTCCGGCAACTCTCAAGCATGATGAACCTCGCTTCCCTTATCGATAATACCTGTTATACGTCCGCTCCCGAGACGTTATTCTGTCAATCGGTGCTTGGCCTTGGGAAGGCAACCGCAAAATGGCATTTTTCCGGCGGTGCGTGCGAGCCAGATTATGCCCGTGGGCACCCACCATCAAGGCATCGCTGCGAGAAAGTTTCATACGAGCGTTTAATCTCGAAGCCACGACCCGCGTGGCTTCGTGCAATTCGCATTCTCAATTGCGACGCAGCAGCTGGAACAGGCAAAACCCGAGCATGCCGATGAAACCAAGCAGGCTCCACTCGGGGATGCTCATGCCGAACAGCGTCCAGTTGACCTCAGCACAGTCCGCCGTACCACGGAACACCTTGCTGACGATTTCCTGCAGAGGAAAAGCCTCGATCATGTACTCAAGACCCGGCAGGCAAGCTTCGAGCTGGTCGGCCGGTACGCTCTGCAGCCAGATCTGCCGGCCGGCGGTAGCAGCACCAGCACCGGCAAACAGCAAGGCCAGCACGGCGTAGATGCGGCGGCCGAAACTACCGGGGCCATGGATCGCAGCGACCAGGCAGACCACACCGAACAGAATCACGCAGATACGCTGCAACACGCACATCGGGCAGGGTTCCAGCCCGACGACATGTTCCAGATAAAGGGCAACCGCCATCAGCATTACGCAGCCGATGAATGCGAGGAAAAACAGGGGACGCGGGCTGGCCAAGTGCATGGTGGCTCCGGGAGGGAAATCGAGGGCAGTACGGTAGAGGAAAGCGAGGGCGCCTTTCAAGGCGCCCCATGAATCAGAGCAGGCTATTCATCATGCCCGAACGCCCCTCCGTCCGCACAGCTAGCCAGCTGTGGCAATCGGCCGCATCCGCTCAGACTGTCACGCCCTGCGGTTGCGGCAGCGGCGGCAAGCCCTGATGCAGCAGGCCGAGACTTTCCAGCAACAGCTGATTGCTGCGTTCCAACTCGCCCAGTTGCGCCAGCAGACGCGCCAGCTCTGCGCAGGTCTCCGGGTGGCGCTCGATTTTCAGACTGGTCTCGAAATAATCACGCGCCTTGCCCCACAACTGGTTCTGCAGACACAGGCGGCCCAGGCTCAGCAACAAGGCAGGGTCCTGCGGATGCTGCTTGAGCCAGAGCTCGGCCGTTTGCAGCTGACGCGCTGGATCGGCGCCACGCAGCACACCGTAAAAACGGGCCAGACGGCTGTCGTAACCGCGCTTGAGCGCGCTACGTAGAACTTCCTCGGCTTCTTCCTGCGCCCCCAATCGACGCAGTTGCTCGACATAGGTGGCGATCAGCTCAGGCTCCTGACGCAGCGGCGAGGAGAGTTGCTGCCAGGCTTGCGTCAGCGGCTGCAGTGCGGTTTCGCCATGGCCCTGACCAGCCAGGCCGGCATCGGCCAGGCGACCGCGCCAGGTCTCGCGCTCCAACTCATCGAGTTCTGCTGCAGGCAACGCCTTTTCCTTGCGCAACTCGGGCAGCAAGCCGAGCAGCGCCGACCAGTCCTGACGCTGCAGATACAGGCGCTGCAGCTGACGCAGCACCAGATGGTGCCCCGGGTGACGCTCACGCATGACCTGCAGGGTTTGCAGCGCCGCATCACTGTCGCCACGGTTGCGTTGCAGCTCGGCGTGGGTCAGAGCAATCGCCAACTCGGCCTGAGGTTGCTTGTTCAGTGCGCGTTCGAGCAATGCGTCGCTCTGCTCGTGATCGCCAAGCTTGCTGGCGGCCCGAGCAGCGCCAAGGTAGTACATCAATGGCTGACTGTCGGCTTCGGCGGCACGGGTCAGCTGGCGCTGGGCACGCGCCCAGCGACCTTCGGCCAGATCGAGCATGCCCTGCTCGGAAGCCAGGCGCACACGGCGGTTGCGATGCAGGCGCGACCAGGGGTTGGCCAGCCGCGTCGAACTGAGCAACAAACGCAACATCCACTTGATCAGGTAGTACAGCACCACCACGACCACCAGCAAGCCAAGGAACGCCCACAGGCCGGACTGGTAGCGAAAGTCCCTGTAGGCGAACAGCACATAACCGCGATCAGCCTCGATGGCCAGACTGAGCAGATACAGCCCGGCGGCGACGGCCAGCAGTAACAGAAGCCAGATCAGGCGTCTCATTGCGCCTCCTCGGCCGCAGCGGCCCCCTGCCGGCGTTGCGCCTGTTTGCGTTGCAGGTAGGCCTGCAGCGCATCGAGCGACTCGCTCAGATCTGGCACCTTGACCTCGATGCTGGCGTCGGCCAGCTCGCCGAAGCGCTGGCGCAGCGCACGGCTGTCAGGGTTGTCCAGGTTGAAGTGGGCGTCGAGGATTTCCTCGGCCTGCTTCAGCGACTGCTTGTACACACCGGTCTGACCATGCAGCGCAGCCCATTGCGCCTGTTCCAGCGCCAGCGACAGACTCAGGCGCACCTGCGACAGGCTTTGCCCGGACAGCAACGGACGCACGTTGCGATCGGCGTCGAACTCGATACGGAAGTAGTCGGAAAGCTTCTTGGCCCACTCGCTCCACCAGGCACTGCCGTCGCCTTCGGCTGCCAGATCGGAGAGCACGTCGCCCTGCCCTTCGAAGGTCGGCGCCAGGGGATTGAGCGTTGCCGCCTGCTCACGCAGGGCACCCAGCTGCAGGAACAGACCGACGCGATCCGGGCGCGCCGTGGTGCGCAGGGCCTCGAGGCTACGGCTGAGCTGCTCGCGCGCAGCGAAGGCGGCAGGGTCGTCCTGCTCGCGGAGAATTTCATCGGCGGCCAGCACCAGCGCTTCGGCGCTGGCGACGTCCTGCAGCGCGGACAACCTCAAGGTGGCCAATCGCAGTAGGTGTTCAGCCTCATCCAGACGCCAATCCTGGCGACTGCCATCGAGCACGCTTTCCAGGCGCTGACTCATGCGCTGCTGATCGCTCTGCAGATTGGCCAGCAGGCGGCGACGCTCGTCCAGTTCAGCCGCACTGGGCAGGGCGGACAGGCGCGAATCGAGGCGCTGAGCCAATTCGTCCACTTTCTTCGCGCTGTCGTCGCGGGTGCGCTGCAGGTCTTCGGCCTGCTGCTGGTCCCGGCTCTGCATTTCATGCAATTGCCAGAGGCTCCAGCCGCCGGCGCCTGCACCTGCCAGACCAATCAGCAGGGCGAACGCGGCAAGGCCGCTACCACCGCTGCGCGATGCCTTCACCGGTGGCGGTGTGGGTGTGGGTTTCACGGCTTCGTTGGCCGGTTTTTCTTCTGGCGTGTTCGGGGTGGATGCTTCGCTCACGTATCCGTCCTTTTAGAGGGCGGCAGCCGGAAACTGCTCCAAAGCTGCCTGCAAGGCCGCGGCACTGGCGCCGCGACAGTCCACAACGATCTGTGCACCCGCAGCGTGAGCCTGTTCGGCGACACGCGGGCTGGGTACGAACAAGGGTAGCCGAGCCAACGCCGGCCAGTCATCGCCGGCTAGCTGCAGCAGATGCTCGAAACCCTGCCCACTGCTGACAACCAGGCCATTCAGGCGTTCCGCTCGCACCTGTCGGCTCAGCTCGCCCGGCGCATAATGCGGCAGCACGCGGCGATACAGTGGCAGATAGTCGACCGTCACGCCTTGGCCGCGCAAGCGCTCGGCGAGTAATTCTCGGCCACCCTCGCCACGCAGGATCAGCACGCGCGGCATAGATGTCGCGGCGATGGCCTGCTGCAGCGCAGGCAGAGCGAGCAACGCTTCGCTGTCATCGCCCGAGTCTGGAAAATGCACGCACAAGCCCTGCTCGGCGAGCACGGCGGCGGTAGCGGCGCCGACACTGAACCAAGGCAGATCGGGTGTCGGCGCCCCATGTTGTGCCAGGCGCTGCAGGCCAATCCGGGCTGCCGGCTTGCTGACCACGATCACCGCGCAGTAGCGCTGCAACTCGGCAAAGGTGCTGCGCTGCTCGGGTGTCTCGTCCAGCGTCTCGATGGCCAGCAGCGGCATGCAATGGTTTGCGATCCCCTGCGCGGAGAGGGTCTGCGCCAGCGCCGCACAGTCCTCGGCAGGACGGGTCAGCAACAGGCGCCAAGTGCTCAAGGGTGACCGGCCTCACCGTATACAGCCTGGAGAATGGCATCGGCCCCTTGCGCCAACAGCGCCTCGGCAACACGTACACCCAGGGCTTCGGCATCGCTACTGGCGGCGCGATCTTCGGCGCGCAGCAAAAGGCCACCGTCAGGCTGGCCGACCAGGCCGCGCAGCCACAGCTGATCATTTTCGAGCAGGGCATAGCAGGCGATGGGCACCTGGCAGCCGCCGTTGAGATGCTTGTTCAGCGCGCGCTCAGCGGTGACACGTAGCGCGGTTTCACGGTGATGCAGCGGCGCCAGCAAGGCATGCACGTCGCTGTCGGCACTGCGGCATTCGATGCCCACCGCGCCCTGGCCACCGGCAGGCAGGCTGTCCTCGGCGCTGATCGAACTGCGGATACGATCCTCGAACCCCAGACGGATCAGACCGGCAGCGGCGAGGATGATCGCGTCGTACTCGCCGGCATCGAGCTTGGCCAGGCGGGTATTGACGTTGCCACGCAGGAACTGGATTTTCAGGTCAGGCCGGCGCGCCAACAATTGAGCCTGACGGCGCAGGCTGGAAGTACCGACCACGCTGCCGGGCGGCAACGCATCGAGGCTGGCATAGGTGTTGGAGACGAAGGCGTCGCGCGGGTCTTCACGCTCGCAGATGCAGTACAGGCCCAGCCCTTCGGGAAAGTCCATCGGCACGTCCTTCATCGAGTGCACGGCAATGTCGGCCTCGTTTTCCAGCAGTGCAGTTTCCAGCTCCTTGACGAACAGGCCCTTGCCACCGATCTTCGCCAGCGGCGCGTCGAGCAGCTTGTCGCCGCGGCTGACCATGGGCACCAGGCTGACCTGCAGGCCTGGATGAGCCTGCTCCAGACGGGCTTTGACATGTTCGGCCTGCCACAGGGCCAGGGCGCTCTTACGGGTGGCGATGCGAATTTCGCGGGACATGAGGCAATTCCAGAAAACCGATTGCCGCGAATCATAACAGGCTCGCCCGACGCCGGCTGAAGGAGGCGGCCATAGGCCGCAGCCGACGTGCCCTCTAGAGAGCCTGCATCAGTTTACGTACACCAGCCACATGGCGGCGGCTGACCACCAGCGAATCGCCGTCCAGACCTTTGAGGAAGAGTTGAAAGTGTCCAAGCGGGGTGCGCTGCAGGCGCTCGATGCGCTCACGCGCCACCAGCGCATTGCGGTGGATACGCACGAAACGGTCACCGAACTCGTCTTCCAGCGCCTTCAACGGCTCATCCAGCAGGACTTCGCCGCCTTCGTGACGCAGGGTGACGTATTTGTGGTCGGCGATGAAGTAGACCACGTGATCCAGTGGAATCAGCTCGATGCCCTTGCGAGTGCGCGCGCTTATGTGGGTACGCGGGCCTCCGCCAGTCTCCGCTGCGGGACGAGTCAGGGCGGCCAGCTGCACACGATTGGGCCGCTCGGCCTTTTTCAGCGCTTCGCTCAGGCTCTCAGGGCGCACAGGCTTGACCAGATAGCCCACTGCGCTGACCTGGAAGGCTTCCAGGGCGAATTCATCATGGGCCGTGCAAAAGATCACAGCCGGCGGCGCTTCGCGCTCACACAGTTTGGCAGCGACCTGCAGACCGTCGAGGCCAGGCATGCGGATATCCAGCAGGACCACATCCGGCTTGAGGCTATCAATCAGGGTCAGGGCTTCCTCGCCGTTGCTCGCGGCGGGCTCCAGGACCCGGTAACCCTCGAGCTCACCGACCATGCGGCTCAGGCGCTCGCGGGCAAGGGGTTCGTCATCGACGATCAGGACATTCATATTGCTCTGGCTTCCTGCGTGAGTCTCGCACAAGGATAGCGTAGACAGCTGTAATGACGGCCGTCACGGCGCTCCACGCTGAGACTCGCGCGCGGCCCAAAAAGTGCCGCCAGGCGCGCATCGATATTACTCAGCGCTTGGTGCGTTCCCCGTGACGGGTGCTGCTCGCCCCGCTCTTCATACGGATTGCTGACACACAAGCTGAACACACCTTCCTGGTAATCCGCTTCGACCCGCACCAGGCCACCTTCGATAAGCGGCGCGATGCCATAGATCAGCGCATTCTCCAACAGAGGCTGCAGGGTCAGCTGGGGAATCGGCAGATCCTCCGGCACACCTTCTACCTCCCACTGCAACTGTAGTCGCTCGCCGAGCCGATAGTGCTCGATCGACAGATATCGTTTCGCCAGCTCCAGTTCCTCCTTCCACGGCACCAGCGTGCCAGGTTTGGCCAGGCTGGCGCGAAACAGATCTGACAGGTCCAGCACCGCCTGCTCGGCCTTGTAAGGATCGAGCGTGACCAGGCTGGCGATGCTGTTGAGGCTATTGAACAGAAAGTGCGGTCGAATCCGCGCCTGCAACGATTCGATCCGCGCACGCAGCTCGGCCTGTTCCTGCCGACGCCATTGGCTCTGCAGATAGAAATAGCGTAGCAGCAGTGCGGACATGATCAGGCTGATCAACGCATGACGCAGATAAAGATTTACTTCTCCATTGCGCGGTAGCGGCCCACCCAGCTCGTAATAGTCGGCCACGGCCGTACAACTCAGGGTCAGCACCACCACCAGCGCACAGCATAGGCCGCCAGCCAGCGCCGGCCGCAGGCGCGCCAGCAAGGGCCGCAATCGACACAGCACGGCAGCCGACAGCAGCACGATCCACTGCACGAACAGTGACGTCAGGGCCAGGCGTACCCAGTCGAAACCCGGCGTCATCGGCTCGGCGAGCACCAGCACCAGTACCAGCAACTCGGCAAGCAGCACCATGCTCAGCATCGCTTCTGGCTGGCACAGCTCCGGGACGAAGAAGTCGTCAATAGCGGCGTTGTATTTTTTCTTGGCAGAGGATTGTGTGTGCATCGACGCAGTTTCCTTGTCGCCCTGCGAGCCGGCAAGCCAGGCGGCACCAGCCGGACAAAATAAAGCACTGAAATGCCGCCTTCCGGACAAAATTGTGAAGCAGCCGACACCGCCATCGAACGCCCAACGGCGAACGTGGCCCGGCGAAACCCCTGCGGACCCTGTTATTATCGACGCACTTTGTCCGTCATGCTGGCCGCCGATGCGGCTTGCCCGATCCCGAGCCCAAATCATGAGCAGCGAAAAAACCAACCAATCCTGGGGCGGCCGCTTCAGCGAGCCAGTCGACGCCTTCGTCGCCCGTTTCACCGCCTCGGTCGAATTCGACAAGCGCCTGTATCGCCACGACATCATGGGCTCCATTGCCCACGCCAGCATGCTGGCCAAGGTCGGCGTACTCTCCGATGCCGAGCGTGACGCCATCATTGATGGGCTCAAGCAGATCCAGGGCGAGATCGAAGCAGGCCAGTTCGACTGGCGCGTCGACCTGGAAGACGTGCACATGAACATCGAGGCACGCCTGACCGACCGTATCGGTGTCACTGGCAAGAAACTGCACACTGGTCGTTCGCGCAACGACCAGGTGGCCACCGATATCCGTCTGTGGCTGCGTGACGAAATCGACCTGATCCTGGCCGAGATCAACCGCCTGCAGCAGGGCCTGCTGGGCCTGGCCGAAGCCGAAGCGGACACCATCATGCCGGGTTTCACCCATCTGCAGACTGCGCAGCCGGTGACCTTCGGTCATCACCTGCTGGCCTGGTTCGAGATGCTCAGCCGCGATTACGAGCGCCTGGTCGACTGCCGCAAGCGCACCAACCGCATGCCGCTGGGCTCGGCGGCGCTGGCCGGCACCACCTACCCGATCCAGCGTGAAATCACTGCTGAATTGCTCGGTTTCGATGCCGTTGGCGGCAACTCCCTGGACGGCGTATCGGATCGCGACTTCGCCATCGAATTCTGCGCCGCCGCTTCGCTGGCGATGATGCACCTGTCGCGCTTCTCCGAAGAACTGGTGCTGTGGACCAGCGCCCAGTTCCAGTTCATCGACCTCCCGGATCGTTTCTGCACAGGCAGCTCGATCATGCCGCAGAAGAAGAACCCGGACGTGCCCGAACTGGTGCGCGGCAAGACCGGCCGCGTGTTCGGCGCCCTGACCGGCCTGCTGACCCTGATGAAAGGCCAGCCGCTGGCCTACAACAAGGACAACCAGGAAGACAAGGAACCGCTGTTCGACGCCGCCGACACCCTGCGCGATAGTCTGCGCGCCTTCGCCGACATGGTGCCGGCGATCAAGCCCAAGCGCGAAATCATGCGTGAAGCCGCGCTGCGCGGCTTCTCCACCGCCACTGACCTGGCCGACTACCTGGTGCGCAAGGGCCTGCCGTTCCGCGACTGCCACGAGATCGTTGGCCATGCTGTGAAGTACGGCGTCGACAGCGGCAAGGACCTGGCCGAAATGAGCCTGGACGAGCTGCGCCAGTTCAGCGACCAGATCGAGCAGGACGTGTTCGCCGTGCTGACTCTGGAAGGCTCGGTGAATGCCCGCAACCACATCGGCGGCACCGCGCCAAATCAGGTGCGTGCTGCTGTGGTGCGCGGTCGCGAACTGCTGGCCAGCCGCTAAGCGCGGCTCAGCGAGAAACGGGAAAAGGAGTTCCCATGCCTGAATTACTGCTGCGCGGCTTGGCGCTACTGGCCGAGATCGCGCTTGAAGTCATCATCGGCTACGTCTTCTACACGACCGGCTGGCTGGCGCTGCGACTGCTGACGCTGGGCCGCTACCCGCGCCTGCCGCTGCGCGTGACCGACCCGATGGGCTCACGCACCGCCTGGGTCGCAGCGTTCGGTTTCTTTTGCCTGGCAGGGCTACCGCTGATATGGCTGACCGTGACCTACAGCTGAACCTTTGACACGAGAGAAGCGCATGCCCCTCACTATCCGCCCCGCCACCCCTGACGACGCCGAGCTGATCCTGCGCTTCATCACCGACCTGGCCATCTACGAAAAGGCCGAGCACGAGGTGAAGACCGACGCAGCCGGCATCCGCGACAGCCTGTTCGCCGAAGGCAGCACCACCCACGGCCTGATCTGCGAGAACGACGGCCAGCCCATTGGCTATGCCGTGTACTTCTTCAATTACTCCACCTGGCTGGGCAAGCACGGCCTCTACCTGGAGGACCTCTACGTCAGCCCGGAGGCTCGCGGACTGGGCGCCGGCAAGGCGCTGCTGCGCCACCTGGCACAACTGGCCGTGGAAAGAGGCTGCGGCCGCTTCGAGTGGTCGGTGCTGGACTGGAACACCCCGGCCATCGACTTCTACAAGTCCTTCGGCGCCCGCCCGCAGAGTGAATGGACGACCTATCGCCTGGCCGGCCAGGCCTTGCTGGACTTCGCCGCAGGCTGAGCAAGCCAGCGCCTGGCCGGGGCAACACCTCTGGCCTAAGGTAATTACACCTCCACCTGCCCTGGACCATCATGCGCACACTCCTTGCACTGCTCAGCTTTATCGCCCCGGCACTGACGGCAGCGACACCGGTCACCATTCCCGTCAACGCATCCTGGCACATGCAGCTCGATGGCAAACTGCAAACACCTAATCGCCTGGTCTATGACATCGACCTGTACGACACGCCCACGCAAACCATCACCAATCTCAAGGCGGGCGGCCGTATCGTTATCTGCTATTTCAGCGCGGGCACCTGGGAGGATTGGCGCAGCGACGCTCAGGCTTACCCCACGGCGGCGCTGGGCAAAGCATTGCCTGATTGGCCTGGCGAGCGCTGGCTCGACTATCGCCGTGACGATGTACGCCAACTGCTCGGCAAACGTCTGGACCTGGCTGTCGACAAGGGCTGCGACGCTGTCGATCCGGACAACGTAGACGGCTACAGCAATGACAATGGCCTCGGCCTGACGGAAGCCGAGCAAATAGACTTCAATCGTTGGCTGGCCAGCGAGGCACACAGCCGCGACCTGAGCATCGGCCTGAAGAATGCCGTGGAACTGCTGCCTGAGCTTGGCGACTACTTCGACTTTGCCATCAACGAGAGCTGCTATCGCTACAACGAATGCGAGGGCTACAGTCACATGCGCAGCCAGGGCAAACCGATCTTCATCGCCGAATACCGCACCTTCAATACGAATCTTTGCAGTCGGGCCGCGAACTCCGGCTTTCGTCTGCAATTCTTCAAAGTCAGCCTGAAGGGCGTCGGCGTACCCTGCGACTGAGCCTGCTTCAGACCACGAGAGAAACCATGAGCCAAAACAACGAGCAAGAAGACGAAGACTTCGCCGAAGCCACCCTGATTCAGGCCATCGAAAACCAGTTAGAAAGCGGCGAGCCCGCTGCCGCCAAGGCGGTTTACAACAAGCTGACGCTGGTCGGTTACGAGCGTGAGGAGATCCTCGAGCTGATGGCGCTGGTCCTGGCTCACGAAGTCGACGCCATGCTGCGCGAAGACCGCCCCTTCGATGGCGCCTGGTATGAGCAGGCCCTGCGCGCCCTGCCGGAGCTGCCGGAAGAAAACTGAGCAACGATTGATCCAGGCCAATAGCCGGACTGGCAAGCAGATTGCTACTGTCAGTGCCAACCCCGACCAGGAAGGCACCGTCTGCGATGGCCTGTCAGTCGACTCAAGCTCTTGCTCTGCTTGTCTTCACGCTCTGCTTGAGCGGCGCCTGTATTGCTCGCGCCGAAACGCCGCGTATTGGTGCCGAAGATGACTGGTACCCCTACACCGCTCTGCGCAATGACAGGATCGAGGGCATGTCGGCAGACATCGTCCGCGCAGCGTTCAGTGCCAGCGAAACGTCCGTCGAGCTGGCGCCCTACCCCTATTCGCGCTGCATGGAACTGGCGCGCTCAGGCAGCCTGGCAGGTTGCTTCAACACCACGCCTGACGCGCACATCCGCGCGGAGTTCCTATTACCGCAGGAGGTGCTGTTCAGCGACGACATTCTGCTCTGGGGCCATGCGGGGGATGCGGCAATCGATGATCTGGACGCCATCCGCGGCAAACGTGTGGCAGTCACCATCGGGTATACCTACGGCGAGTACTTCGACAGCTATGCGGATATCCAGCGCATTGCGGTGCGACGCGATATCAATGGCTTTCGCATGCTACAGCGCGACCGCGTGGACTACGTCATCGCCTTTCGAGGCACTACCGACGCACTGCTGCGCGAGAACCCCGATTTGGTCGGCCAATTCAAGGCGCTGACCAGGGTGCATCGCCCGCCACTCTATCTGACGTTCTCGCGCCACCATCCGCAGGCTGCTGCCTTGCTGCGAGACTTCGATGCCGGCATGCGGCGCATCAGGCAGGATGGCACCTACCACCAAATTCTCACCAACTGGCAGCTCAGCGATGGGCAGAGCTCGGTACATGGCTCTACACTGCAAGAGCGCCATAACGACAAGACGGAGTCACCATGAAGTCATTCACCGCTGACCTGATCGACGAGCTGGAAATCCTCGCCCTGTACAACCTGGACAATCATCAGGAGGGCCTAAAGGTGCATAACAACGCTTCATTCAAGGCGCAAGGCGCCATCACCCGTCTTCACGAAAAAGGCCTGGTGAGCCAAGCCGACGGCGGCTACCTGACCAGCCTGGGCATCGATGCCGCCGAGCATGCACAGGCGCTGCTGACCATTCTATCGACCCGCCAGACCACCTCCGCTTGATCCAAGCCGCCCGCTAGCCGCCCTTCAGGGAAAGGCGCGGCGGGCGATATAGCGTCAAAGGCACTGCACTGGCGAGCCCACCGCTGATAGGCTTGCCGCATCTGCAGTAGAGTTCGAGCATGACGCGCACGCAGGAAATACGCCCCGATATCGATGACGGCATCGACCGCAAGGTGCTGACGCAACTGCGCGCGCGCTTTCTGCAGATCAATCAGGGTCGCCTGCAGCGGGCCATGGAAGCGCTGTCCACGCGGCAACAACTGGTCCTCAAGCTGTTGCCGCTGCTGCTGCACGTCAATCATCCACTGCTGCCCGGCTATGTCTCGGCCAGCACGCCGGCCGGTCTCAGCGGCTTCGAGCCGGATGATGCCAGCCTCGCTGAAGTCCAGCGGCTGACCCGTTCCTTCGTTTATAAGCCGCGCCGTGGCCAGGGCGCGGCGCCGTTGCATGGGCTGTTTCTGATGGGCAGCCTGGGCACCGTGGCACAGGCCGAACAGAGCGATATGGACCTGTGGCTATGCCATTCGCCCAACCTCACGGCGCAGGAACTGCAGGACCTGCGCAAGAAGTGCGATCAGCTGGAAAGCTGGGCCACCACCCAGGGCGCCGAGGTGCATGTCTTTCTGGTCGACCCGCAGCGCTTCACCCAGGGTGCGCGCGAGGCGCAACTGAGCTCCGACGACTGCGGTACCACTCAGCATTATCTGCTGCTCGACGAGTTCTACCGCACGGCCATCTGGCTCGGCGGTCGTACGCCGCTCTGGTGGCTGGTGCCGGTCTACGAGGAAACACGCTACCACGACTACTGCCGCACCCTGCTGAGCAAACGCTTCGTACGTGCCGAGGACGTACTCGACCTCGGCAACCTGGCGCATATTCCACCGGAAGAGTTCATCGGCGCCGGCATGTGGCAGCTGTACAAGGGCATCGAGTCGCCCTACAAATCGGTACTCAAACTGCTGCTCACCGAGGTCTACGCCAGCGAGCATCCAAAGGTCGAGTGCCTGGCGCTGCGTTTCAAGCGGGCGGTGTTCGAAGGCCGCCTGGACCTCGACGAACTCGACCCCTACATCGTCGTCTACCGTCGCCTGGAAGAGTATCTGAGCGTGCGTGGCGATCAGGAAAGGCTGGAGCTGATTCGCCGCTGCCTGTACCTGAAGGTGAACAAGAAGGTCAGCCGTCCACCGACACGCGGCCGCGCAAAAAGCTGGCAACGCCTGCTGCTCGAGCGCCTGACGGCGGAATGGGGCTGGCAGAGCCGCCAGCTCAACGTGCTCGACAGTCGCAGCCAGTGGAAGGTGCGCCAGGTCGCCGCCGAGCGCCGCGTGCTGGTCAACGAGCTGACCTACAGCTACCGCTTTCTCTCGCAGTTCGCCCGCAGTGCCGAGACTGGCAGTTCGTTGAACAACCGTGACCTCAACGTGCTGGGCCGGCGCCTGTATGCAGCCTTCGAGCGCAAGGCCGGCAAGGTGGAGTACATCAACCCCGGCATCGCCCCGGACCTGGCCGAAGACACCCTGACCCTGGTCCAGCACCCCAGCCCCGAGGCGCCCAACGAATACCAGTGGGCGCTGTTCAACGGCAGCCTGGGGGCCCAGGAGTGGAGCGACTTTGCACCGCTCAAGCGCTCGCGCGAACTGATCGAACTGCTCGCCTGGTGCCATCGCAACGGCGTGATCGACAGCAGCACGCGTCTGTCGCTACATCCGGGCGCCAGCGACCTGACCGATTTCGAACTGTCCAACCTGATCGCCAGTCTGCAGCAAAGCTTCCCCTTGCCGCAGCCCAGCGTCGAAGAAGCCGCCCTGTTGCGCGCCAGCATTCCCAGCCAGGTGCTGTTGCTGGTCAATGTCGGGGTAGACCCGCTCAAGCAGCACAGCCAGATGAATGTACACATGACCACCGGGCGCACCGATGCGCTGGGCTATTCAGGGGTACGCGAGAACCTGGTGCTGACCCTCGATCAGGTGGTGCTCAACAGCTGGAACGAACTGCAGGTCAGCCGCCATGACGGCACCGACGCTCTGCTCGACTGCCTGCGCGACCTGCTCAACAGCTTGCCGAGCGGCGGCCCGCAACCCCAGGTACAGGTGCGCTGCTACTGCCGTAACCGTGCGCAACCGATCGCAGAACGCGTCGACGAGTTGTTGCGCGACCTGCTCAACACCTATGCCGAAGGTCGCCAGTCACGCTATCTGGTGCAGGTACGCCAGCATTACCACGTGTTGCAGCTGACACCCGGCCAGGTCAGTCACGCTGCGCTGGGTGATCTGCCGGCACTGCTGGAGCACCTTGGCGCCGAGCAGGAGCTTTACAGTCCCCTGCACCTTGACCGCCATGCCCTCGATGGCGACGACCTCGCACTGATCCTGCCCATGGGCCGCCCGCAGTGCATACAGGTGTTCTACCGCCTGCACGAAACCAGCGGCGAAGCGGAGCTGACCCTGCTCGATGAACGCAACGCGCTCTGGCGTCGGCGCCTGCCATTTCGTGATGAGCAGAGCCTCCTGACACCGATCCATCGCTTCCTGCAGTCATTGCTGTATCGGCGCAATGCCATGCTGCCGCTGGATGGCGCCGACAACGAGCCGCCCCTGGAAATTCTCTACTACCAACTGCTACCAGCGGCACCATTACGCGCTCAGCGCCTCGAGCGCAGACCGGCGCCCGAGGCGCAGGTCAGCCATCCGTTCTACGATGTGCAGGCCATCGTCGAGCCAGGCGACGGTCGCCAGCGCCACGTCACCCTGTACTGCAACCATCGCGAGTTTTCCGAGCTGGAGTACGGCCGCGAGCTGTATCGCGCCGTGGCGCAACACATCCTCTCCCAGCGTGCCGGCGGCGAGCGCTATCCCTGCTACATCACCGACCTGGATCTGTCCGCCCTGCTGGCCGGACAACAGGCACAGACCGTGCACTACCTGCGCTACAAGAGCGAACTGGAGAATGCACTGAACGCGGCGCTGCAGCAGGCCTAGTATGGCGACATGAATGATCTGCAGTTGCCCTTGGGGGCCCCAACGCAGGACGGGGCAACCCACCATTGGTGCACTGGCGGGTTGCACCCGCCCTACAGCGGGCTCCTGTGAAACATCTGCTAGCGGTCGTATTCGCCCGCTGCTTCCGGCTGGTACTCGACGGCCAGCAGGGTCAGCTTGAGCTGCTTGCCACCTGGCGCCGGCCAATCGATATGCTGACCGACGGACAGACCGAGCAAGGCGCTGCCGACTGGCGCGAGGATGCTGACCTTACCTTCGCCGCCAGCATCCTGCGGATAAACCAGGGTCAGGTGATAGTCCTTGCCGCTGCTCTCCTCGCGGCAGTGCACGCGCGAGTTCATGGTCACCACACCGGCCGGCACCTCGTCGTGCCCCACCACTTCGGCACGATCCAGCTCAGCCTGCAGCGCCTGGGCGCCAGGACCGAACTCGTCCAGGCTGTCGAGCAGGCGCTCCAGACGCTGCAGATCGAGGCGAGTAATGGTGATGGTCGTTGTGCTGTTCATGATGCCGGGCGGACTCCTTGCGTAAACCGTAAAAAAGCAAAACCCCGCCCGAAACAGGCCGAGTGAAAGCGTAGCGAGCAAAGGTCAGGCAAGGCGAAAAAAGGCGAAAAAGCGCAGTTTACTTGGGGTAAATGAGCATTTTGAGCCGTTTTTTTAACGCCGCATGGCCGAGCGCAGTAGCTTTCACGCGGTCTGGAAGGCGGGGTTGAGCTGAATGTTCTGCCGACCCTAACACAGCCGGACAAATAAACAAGACTGCATGGTCAGTGCCTTTGCTGGCGTTCGCGCAACCGCTGCTCGGCGGCCTGGCAGATCAAGCGCCGCCGCGGGTTGTCGGCTGCGCCCCAGTCGAGAATCTCTTGCAGGGTACGACCGCAACCGAGGCACTGCTCATGCTCGTCGAGGCAACACTGGCGCCGACACGGCGAATCCAGTGGCTTTTGCGCGGGGTCAGAGCTCATCGAACTCCAGCTCGGCGCCCGACTGCTCGAGGGTGATGCGTACCAGCATTTCACCGAGCTGTTCGTCGCTGGTGTCGCAGATCCAGCGGCCGTCGGCTTCGTCGTAGTCGAAGTGGAAGCCACCGGAGCGCGCCGCCAGCCACAGCTGGCGAATTGGTTCCTGGCGGCTGAAGATCAGCTGACTGCCATTGTCGAAACGTACCGTCAGCACACCGGCGCTGTTTTCCAGATCGACGTCCAGACCACTGTCGTCGAAGATGTCCTCCACCGCTTGCTGGGTGGCATCGACCAGGTCGTGAAAGCGGGCTTCGCTCAGGCTCATCGGGGTGTCCTCACAAGGTGCAGCGACTGCAGAAAAATTAGACGAAAACGCAAGACCAGAGTAGCGGCCTAGGCGCAAAGGTGGCGACGGTACTCGCCCGGACTCATTCCCGTCCAGCGACGAAATGCGCGCGCCAACGAACCCGACTCACTGAAGCCGACCAGAAAGGCGATTTCTGCCAGCTCCAGCGCGGGGTCACGCAGGTAGTGCAACACCAGTTGCTGGCGGGTTTCATCGACCAACTGGCTGAACGACAGCCCACCCTCACGCAAGCGCCGCTGCAGGGTCCTGGGGCTCAGCGCCAGGGTAGCGGCAATGGCCACCAGATCAGGCCCCTGTTCCGGCAACTGGCGCGCCAGCTCCAGGCGAGCCTGATCGAGCACGCTGTTGCCCTGATTGAGTTCGGCCAACAGGCGATCAGCGTAGGCATCGAACATGCCACGCACCTGAGCATCGGCCTGGTTCAGCGGCACCGCGAGCAAACGTTTGGGAAAGATCAGGGCATTGTCGAGTTGATCGAACAGCACCGGGCAGCGAAAGATGCGCGCGTGTTCAGAGGTATCGGCCGGCGCCGGATGCTGGAAGCGCACCTCGGTCGGCGCGATGTCCAGACCGCTGATCCAGCGTCCGAAACTGACCCAGCCGGCCAGGGTTTCTTCACTCAGCTGGCGCTGCTGCTGCGCCAGCAACGGCTGCCAGCTGTGGGCGACCAGTGCCTCGCTGTCGGGCCGAGCGGGCTCGTCGTCGAGCACGACCTGCCCCAGATTGCCAACCAGCGAGGCATAGCGCGCCTGGCGGTGCAGCGCGTCGGCCAGGGTTGCGCAGCTCATGATCAGGTAACCGAGCACGCCGTAATAACCCGGCCGTACCGATTCCCCCAGATGCAGGCCCAGATCCGGGTCGCCGGTCAGGCGCACGCCTTCGCCCAGCAGCGTCAGGTAAGCACTGGCCGCGATGCGCTGATCGCGCTGGCTCAGAGCTTCAGGTCCGAGCTGGGCATGGGCAAGCAATGCCTCGGGGGCGACCCCCTGGCGCTGCAGGTGTTCGACCAGGCCTTGCAGGTAGGCCACAGAGACCGAGCCGGCCAGAATCGCAGGATTGTCCATCGGGGCTCCTCGTTACTCGCCGCATGCTAACCCAAGCCGGCACGAATGCCTCCGGTGGACGCACGCAAATCGAGCCGGCGCCCCGCCAGGCGGGCGCCGGGCGCATAGGCAAGGTGGCAGGGGGTCGGTATACTCCGGCGCAATTCACGCTTATTTCAAGGACTGCCCCATGAAGCGACTGACCCTCGCGCTCCTCGCCGCCGTTTGCCTGCTGGCCGGCTGCGGTCAGAAAGGCCCGCTGTACCTGCCGGGCGACGACAACGCCGGCAACAGCCGAGACCGTTTCGAACTCTGACAGGAGCTGCACCATGGAAGCCTTCAACTACCGCGACGGCGAGCTGTTCGCGGAAGGCGTTGCCTTGTCTGCGCTGGCGCAGCGCTTCGGCACGCCCACCTATGTCTATTCCCGCGCCCATATCGAGGGGCAGTATCGCGCCTATGCCGATGCCCTGGCCGGCATGCCGCACCTGGTCTGCTTCGCCGTCAAGGCCAACTCCAACATCGGTGTGTTGAACGTGCTGGCGCGCCTCGGTGCCGGCTTCGACATCGTTTCCAGCGGTGAGCTGGAGCGCGTGCTGGCCGCCGGTGGCGAGCCGAGCCGCATCGTCTTCTCCGGCGTTGGCAAGAGCCGCGACGACATGCGCCGCGCGCTGGAAGTCGGCGTGCACTGTTTCAACGTCGAATCCAGCGTCGAACTGGAGCGCCTGCAGAAGGTCGCCGCCGAGCTGGGCGTCAAGGCGCCCGTCTCGCTGCGCGTCAACCCGGACGTGGACGCCGGTACCCATCCGTACATTTCCACCGGCCTCAAGGAAAACAAGTTCGGCATCGACATCGAGCAGGCGGAAGCGGTCTACGCCCGCGCCGCCGAACTGCCGAACCTGGAAGTGATCGGCGTCGATTGCCATATCGGCTCGCAGCTGACCACCCTCGAGCCCTTCCTCGATGCCCTGGATCGCCTGTTGCTGCTGATCGACAAGCTGGCCGCGCGCGGCATCACCATCAAGCATCTGGATCTCGGCGGCGGCCTCGGCGTGCAGTACCGCGACGAGCAACCGCCGCTGGCTGGCGACTACATCGCCGCCGTGCGCAAGCGCCTGCAAGGCCGTGACCTGGGCCTGGTATTCGAGCCGGGCCGCTTCATCGTCGCCAACGCCGGCGTGCTGCTGACTCAGGTTGAATACCTCAAGCACACTGAGCACAAGGACTTCGCCATCGTCGATGCGGCGATGAACGACCTGATCCGCCCCGCTCTATATCAGGCGTGGATGGAGGTGTCGCCGGTGCTGCCGCGTGAAGGCGAGGCACGCAACTACGACCTGGTCGGGCCGATCTGCGAGACTGGCGACTTCCTGGCCAAGGATCGCCAACTGGTGCTGGCCGAAAGCGATCTGCTTGCCGTGCGCTCGGCCGGTGCCTACGGCTTCGTCATGAGCTCCAACTACAACACCCGCGGCCGCGCCGCCGAGGTGCTGGTAGATGGCGAGCAGGCTTACGAGGTGCGTCGTCGCGAGACCGTCCAAGAGCTCTATGCCGGCGAAAGCCTGCTGCCGGCCTGAGGGCGACGTCATGCTATTGCGCTTTACCAAGATGCACGGCCTGGGCAATGACTTCATGGTCCTCGACCTGATCAGTCAGCACGCCCACGTGCAACCCAAACATGCCAAGCAATGGGGCGACCGCCACATCGGTGTCGGTTTCGACCAACTGCTGATCGTCGAGCCGCCGAGCCACCCGGATGTCGACTTCCGTTACCGCATCTTCAATTCCGACGGTTCGGAAGTGGAGCAGTGCGGCAACGGCGCGCGCTGCTTCGCCCGCTTCGTACTGGACAAGCGCCTGACCACCAAGAAGGTCATTCGCGTCGAGACCAAGAGCGGCATCATCGAGCTGCGCGTGCAGAACGACGGCCAGGTCTGCGTCAACATGGGCGCACCGCGCCTGGAGCCGGCACAGGTGCCATTCCAGGCCGAGCAGGCGGCGCTGACCTATCGTGTCGATGTCGAGGGCCAGAGCGTCGAGCTGGCTGCGCTGTCGATGGGCAACCCGCATGCCGTGCTGCGCGTCGATGACGTCGACAGCGCACCCGTGCACGAGCTGGGGCCGAAGCTGGAACACCATCCACGCTTCCCACAGCGGGTCAATGTCGGCTTCCTGCAGATACAGGATCGCAAACGTGCACGCCTGCGTGTATGGGAGCGTGGTGCCGGCGAAACCCTGGCCTGCGGCACCGGCGCCTGCGCGGCGGCCGTCACGGCAATTCGCCAGGGCTGGATGGATTCGCCCGTGCAACTGGAACTGCCAGGCGGCAAACTGTCCATCGAATGGGCAGGCGAAGGTCAGCCGGTTATGATGACCGGGCCCGCTGCCCGCGTATACGAAGGACAGGTTCGCCTATGACCGACCAGCAGGATTCGCCCAAACCGCTCGATTCGGAAACGGTCGCGGCCTATTTGCGCCTGCACCCGGAGTTCTTCATCGACCATGAAGAACTGATTCCCGAGTTGCGCATTCCGCACCAGCCCGGCAACGCCGTGTCGCTGGTCGAACGCCAGGTCAAACTGCTACGCGAGCGCAACATCGAGATGCGCCATCGCCTTGGCCAGTTGATGGACGTGGCGCGCGACAACGACCGCCTGTTCGACAAGACCCGTCGCCTGGTGTTGGACCTGCTCGATGCCGGCAGCCTAGAGGAAGTGGTAGGCGTGGTCGAAGACAGCCTGCGTCACGAATTCCAGGTGCCCTTCGTTGGCCTGATCCTGTTCAGCGACAACAAGCTGCCGGTCGGTCGCTCGGTCAGCTCGGCCGAAGCGCACCAGCAAGTCGGCGGCCTACTCAGCGGCGGCAAGACCATCTGCGGCGTATTGCGTCCGCACGAGCTGGAATTTCTCTTCGGCAAGGAAGACGCGGCGCAAGTCGGCTCCGCCGCCGTGGTCAGCCTCAATCATCAGGGCCTGCATGGCATTCTCGCCATCGGCAGCGCTGATCCTCAGCACTACAAGAGCTCGCTCGGCACCTTGTTCCTCGGCTATATCGCCGAAGTACTGGCACGCGTCGTGCCCGGCTTCTCCACACCGCTGCGTTCGGTACGCTAGCAGGCCGTTGAAAAACGTAGGTGAGGCAGCCAGTGCAAGGCAAAAACAGCCGAAAAAGCGCAGTTTACGTGTTGTAAATGAGCATTTTGACTGGGCTCGCACGCGAGGCTGTTTTTAACGCAGCAATGGCAACGTAGGTAGTTTTTCAACGGCCTGCTAGGTCGTGTAGGGTGGATGACGAGGCTCATCCATCACTGGCCCGTTCGGAACCCGACACGTGACTCTTGAAGCCCACCTCGACGCGTATATCGAACATCTGCGCCGCGAACGCCAGGTATCGCCGCATACACTCGACGGCTATCGCCGCGACCTAAGCAAACTGGTGGCGCTCTGCGAAGCGCAGGGCCTGAACGACTGGGCCGGGCTGGATACACCCACCCTACGCCGCCTGGTCGCCCGCCTGCATCAGCAGGGCCTGGCAAGCCGCAGCCTGGCCCGCCTGCTCTCGGCCACCCGCGGCCTGTATCAGTATCTGTTGCGTGAAGGCCTGTGCCGTCACGATCCGGCGACCGGCCTGAGCCCTCCGAAGCGTGAGCGCCGCCTGCCGCGCACGCTGGATGCCGACCGCAGCGCGCAGTTGCTCGACGGCGCAGTCGAGGACGACTTCATCGCCCGCCGCGATCAGGCCATGCTCGAGCTGTTCTATTCCTCCGGGCTGCGCCTGTCCGAGCTGGTCGGGCTCGATCTCGACGGCCTGGACCTGCCAGCCGGCCTGGTGCGCGTGCGCGGCAAGGGCAACAAGGTACGCGAGCTGCCGGTCGGCAGCATGGCGCGACAGGCGCTGGAGCAGTGGTTGCCGCTGCGCAAGCAGGCCAACCCCAGCGATGGCGCGGTATTCATCAGCCAACAGGGCCGCCGTCTGGGACCACGGGCCGTGCAACTGCGCGTGCGCCAGGCCGGCGTGCGCGAGCTGGGCCAACACCTGCATCCACACATGCTGCGCCACAGTTTCGCCAGTCATATGCTGGAGTCTTCGCAGGATCTGCGCGCGGTGCAGGAGCTGCTCGGTCACGCCGATATCGCCACCACGCAGATCTACACCCACCTGGACTTCCAGCACCTGGCCAACGTCTACGACCAGGCCCATCCACGTGCCAAGCGCAAAGGCGGTTCCGAATGAGCATTGAACTGATCACCTTCGACCTCGACGACACCCTGTGGGACGTCACCCCGGTGATGCAGGATGCCGAGGCCGCCCTGCGCAATTGGCTGGCCCTGCATGCGCCGCGCCTGGGTGCGGTGCCGGTCGAACATCTGTGGGCGGTACGCAGCCGTCTGCTTGACGCCGAGCCGATGCTCAAGCATCGCCTCAGCGAACTGCGCCGACGTATTCTGTTTCACGCCCTGGAGGACGCCGGATACCCGCACAGCGAAGCGCAGACGCTGGCCGAAGCGGGGTTCCAGGTGTTTCTCAGCGCCCGCCATCAGGTCGAACTGTTCACCGAGGTACACCCGACGCTGGAGGCTTTGGCCGAGCGCTTCATGCTCGGTGTGATCACCAATGGCAATGCCGACGTGCGTCGCCTGGGCCTGTCGGATTACTTCCGGTTCGCCTTGTGTGCAGAAGAACTGGGCATCGGCAAACCTGACCCGAAACCCTTCCGTGAAGCCCTCAGCCGCGCAGGTGGTGTGGCGGCCGAGCGCGCCGTGCACATCGGCGATCACCCCAGCGACGACATTGCCGGTGCTCAGGCCGCCGGCATGCGCGCGATCTGGTTCAACCCGCAAGGGCGAGCCTGGGAAGGCGAAACCACGCCGGACGCGCAGATCACCAGCCTGGCCGAGTTGCCGACGCTGCTCCGAAGCTGGTCATAAGTCCGCCTCGAGGCGAAAGAAGATTTCTCGGCGCTCGGCATCTACCGCCATTCGCCGCAGGAGATGCCCCGGATTTCATCCGGGCTACGGGTTGTTATGCGATAGACATCGGTGCGCACGGCGCACCCTACGCCTGGCCTTACCCTCTACGTAGAGAGCACTTTGGCGCGCAAGCCCCGAATGGGCGAAGACATTGATACGGCGGGCAACAAAAAACCCGCCACAGGGGCGGGTTCTCGCAGCGAGCCGTCCTCAGATGGGGCGGCTGCCGTATTTGCTGTCGGGCTTTTTGGGTGGGTCGGCGACCACGTTGGGCTCCACCTCCTGCACCTTGCCACCACGGGAGAGAAACTCTTCCATGGCACGCGCCAGGGCATCACGCTCCTTCTGCTTGGCTTCGATGCTGGGCAACTCATCGACTTCAACGGCTTTGGCTTTGCTCTTCTTGCCGCTGGCTACGACAGCGCCATCGCCTTCATCGTCGCCGCTGTCGCCGTCATCGGCAGCAGCCAGCTCCTCGCCATCGTCCTCGTCAGCCCCTTCCAGGTCGTCTTGTTCCAGGTCTTCGTCGCTCATGTTCAACCTCATGACTTGCGAAAAGCAGGTTAGTTATAGCCCAGTCGCACGATGTGCACCGCACGACCGGAAAAAATTCAAATAGCCTCGCCATGCAAGGTCGCCACCACTCGCCGAGCACCGCCATGATCGCGATGCTCACCGAGGTAGATCCCCTGCCAGGTCCCAAGCGCCAGCTGTCCCTGCTGTATCGGCAGCTGTAGCTGAAAGCCCAGCAGACTGCCCTTGAAGTGCGCCGGCAGATCATCCGGCCCTTCGTAATCGTGCTCGTAGCCCGCCTCACCCTGCGGCACCAGACGATTGAAGAAGCGCTCGAAATCGCGGCGTACCGCGGGGTCGGCGTTTTCGTTGACCGTCAGCGATGCCGAGGTGTGCTGCAACCACAGATGCAACAGACCGACACGTACCTGCGCCAGTTCCGGCAATGCTGCCAGCACCTCTTCAGTCACCAGATGAAAACCGCGCTCACGCGGACGCAGGCTGATGATGCGTTGCTGCCACATGCCGTTCTCACTCTCGATGGCTCCAGCGCGCGCATTCTAGCGTGCTGCCAGAAAAAACAAAGGGCGCCCGAAGGCGCCCTTTGCGATTTACCGGAGGATCACTTGTTGGTGAACTCCGGGTAGGCCTCCATACCGCACTCGGCGATATCGACACCTTCGTATTCTTCTTCTTCGCTGACGCGCAGACCGATCACCGCCTTGATGATGCTCCACACGATCAGGCTGGCGATGAAGACCCAGGCGAAGATGCTGCCGATACCCAGCAGCTGAGCACCCAGCGAAGCATCGCTGTTGGTCAGGCAGACAGCCAGCAGACCCCAGATACCGACCACACCGTGCACGGAGATGGCACCAACCGGATCGTCGATCTTCAGCTTGTCCAGACCGAGGATGGCGAACACCACCAGCACACCACCCACGCCGCCGATCAGAGTCGCCTGCAGGCCGCTCGGAGTCAGCGGTTCGGCAGTGATGGCCACCAGGCCAGCCAGAGCACCGTTGAGCGCCATGGTCAGGTCAGCCTTGCCAAACAGGATGCGGGCAACGATCAGCGCGGCAATCAGGCCACCGGCTGCCGCCATGTTGGTGTTGACGAACACCTGGGCGACGGCGTTGGCATCTTCGATGGTGCTCATCTTCAGCTGCGAGCCGCCGTTGAAGCCGAACCAGCCCATCCACAGGATGAAGGTGCCGAGCGTCGCCAGCGGCAGGTTGGCACCCGGGATGGCGTTGACCTGGCCATTGGCGCCGTATTTGCCTTTGCGTGCACCGAGCAGCAGGACACCCGCCAGAGCAGCGGTGGCACCAGCCATGTGAACCACGCCGGAACCTGCGAAGTCGAGGAAGCCCGCTTCGTTGAGGAAGCCCGAGCCCCATTTCCAGAAGCCCTGAACCGGGTAGATGAAGCCGGTCATGACCACGGCGAACGCCAGGAATGCCCACAGCTTCATGCGCTCGGCAACGGCACCGGAAACGATCGACATGCAGGTCGCGGCGAACACCACCTGGAAGAAGAAGTCCGAACGGGCCGAGTAGTAAGGTGCATCGTCGCCACCGGCAAGTACCGAGTCGACGCTGTTTTCGTCACCGATCAGGAAGCCCAGGCTCGGCAGGATGCCGCCTTCCGGGCTGGAGTACATGATGTGGTAGCCGATCACCAGGTACATGACGCTGGCAACGGCGTAGAGCGCCACGTTCTTGGTCAGGATCTCGGTGGTGTTCTTGGCACGCACCAGGCCGGATTCGAGCATGGCAAAACCCGCTGCCATCCACATCACCAGGGCACCACAGATCAGAAAGTAGAAGGTATCGAAGCCGTACTGCAATGCAGTCAATGCTGTGTTATCCATTTTTCACCTCTTGCCGGCGCTTTTGTTGTGCGCTGTTCGGTTGAAACGTCCAGGTTGGCTCAGGACGCGTTCCGCATGCTTTACAGGTCGTTGCCACGCTCGTACTGGATCACCGGAACCCCTGCGCCATGAGGCGACCAGGCATTCCCATCACTAGGCCAAGCGCAAGACCTCAAGAGGGTCTGGCACAGCAGAGCGGCGAAGGCATCGCCAGCTCCGGCTTTGGCCCTCGAAAACAGCGTAAAGCCAGAATTCGAGGACAAAAGGGCTCCTAGCCCTGCGAAAGTTCGCAGAGTCATGGGTTTACTCCTGGGGCGTGGGGTTCGGAGGCTTGTTAGATCGCGTCGGTATCGGTTTCGCCGGTACGGATACGAATCGCCTGTTCCAGGTTGACTACGAAAATTTTGCCGTCGCCGATCTTGCCGGTGTTGGCAGCCTTGGTGATGGCCTCGATCACGCGATCGAGCTGATCGTCAGCGATGGCCACGTCGATCTTCACCTTGGGCAGGAAATCGACCACATACTCGGCACCGCGATACAGCTCGGTATGGCCTTTCTGGCGGCCGAAGCCCTTGACTTCGGTGACGGTAATGCCCTGCACGCCGATCTCCGACAGCGACTCGCGCACGTCGTCCAGCTTGAACGGCTTGATGATGGCAGTGACTAGCTTCATGAAACTTTCTCCCGTGTAAGGTGGACTTGCCCCAGGAATTGCGAACCCGACTCAAGTCTAAGCGCAGTGTCTGGCTTTTGTAATGCACCGACCGCTCCAGCCTGGCGTGGTCGATACCCACCAACCGCTCCCGACGAAACACTCCCCCGCTTCGCCTGCAGCACCAGAACTGCATCGGTGCATGCGTCGCTGGGGTCTAAGCAGAAAGCTTGCCAGCTCACGCAAAAGCGCTATCTATCAGACCTTTAACAGCTTCCAGCCACAGTGACCGGTCATTCACGCCGAATGCGGCGCACGAATTTGGTGCATCGATACATTCCATGATGCTCAAAATCGTGCAGTCGCCGCTCAGCCGCCCTGCACCTACCTGCGTGCTACACTGCCGGCCGTCTGTTTACGGAACCTGATCATGCTGCCGCCGAAAGCCTTGCTCGATACTCTCAGTAGCCACGCCTCGCGTCTTTTCAGCGGCGACAGCCCGCTGCCGCGCGCCGAACTGGAAGCGCAGTTCAAAGCCCTGCTGCAGAGCGGTTTCAGCAAGCTCGATCTGGTCAGCCGTGATGAATTCGACAGCCAGATGGTGGTCCTGGCCCGTACCCGCGCTCGCCTCGAGGCGCTGGAAGCCAAGGTCGCCGAACTGGAAGCCAAGCTCACTGCCGCAGACTAAGGTTTTGTTGTAGGAGCGGCTTCAGCCGCGAACAGGCTTCGCGGCTGAAGCCGCTCCTACAGGCACTGCCCCCACATGATCAAGGAGTGATCATGTCCCTGGCCATCGTCCACAGCCGCGCCCAGGTCGGCGTCGAAGCACCGGCCGTCACCGTCGAAGCGCACCTGGCCAATGGCCTGCCCTCCCTGACGCTGGTGGGGCTGCCGGAAACTGCGGTCAAGGAGAGCAAGGATCGCGTACGCAGCGCCATTCTCAACGCCGCCTTCGAGTTTCCCAGTAAACGCATTACCTTGAATCTGGCGCCCGCCGACCTGCCCAAGGATGGCGGCCGCTTCGATCTCGCCATCGCCTTGGGGATTCTCGCGGCCAGCGGCCAGGTACCGGCTCACTCTCTGGATGAATGCGAATGCCTGGGCGAACTGGCGCTATCCGGTGCGGTACGTCCTGTGCAGGGCGTATTGCCGGCCGCTCTCGCCGCGCGCGCAGCCGGGCGCACCCTCTTGGTGCCACAGGCCAACGCCGAAGAAGCCAGCCTGGCATCGGGGCTGAAGGTCATCGCAGTCGAACATCTGCTGCAGATCGCCGCGCACCTCAACGGCAGTGCACCTCTCGAACTCTACGCCGCCCAGGGTCTGCTCAGGCAGAGCCTGCCCTATCCGGATCTGGCCGAAGTGCAGGGTCAGTTGGCTGCCAAGCGTGCGTTGCTGGTGGCCGCCGCTGGATCGCATAACTTGCTGCTCAGCGGCCCACCCGGTACCGGCAAGACGCTGCTGGCCAGCCGCCTGCCCGGTTTGCTGCCGCCGCTGGACGAGAGCGAGGCACTGCAGGTTGCCGCCATCCATTCAGTAGCCAGCCATCTGCCATTGCAGCACTGGCCGCAGCGCCCCTTTCGCACGCCGCACCACAGCGCCTCCGGGCCGGCACTGGTGGGCGGTGGCAGTCGCCCGCAGCCTGGCGAAATAACCTTGGCCCATATGGGAATCCTGTTCCTCGATGAGTTGCCGGAATTCGATAGAAAAGTGCTGGAGGTGCTGCGAGAACCGCTGGAAAGCGGCCACATCGTCATTGCCCGGGCACGCGACAAGGTACGCTTTCCCGCGCGTTTTCAGCTCGTTGCGGCCATGAACCCTTGCCCTTGCGGCTATCTGGGCGACCCGAGCAACCGCTGTCGCTGCACAATGGAGCAGATCCAGCGCTACCGCGCCAAGTTGTCCGGGCCATTGCTGGATCGCATCGACCTGCACCTGACGGTCGCCCGCGAAACGACGATATTGAACGCCCCGCCGCAAGATGGCGAAAGCACGGCACAAGCAGCAGCGAAGGTCGCCCGGGCTCGTGAGCGACAGCTGCAACGCCAGGGGGTCGCCAATGCCTTTCTCGACTTGCCCGGCCTCCGTCAGCACTGCGCGCTGAGCGACGCGGATCGCCAGTGGCTGGAAAGTGCCTGTGAACGTCTTGGCCTGTCGCTACGCGCCGCGCACCGGGTGCTCAAGGTAGCGCGCACGCTGGCTGATCTGGCGGAGCAGCAGCAGATCAGCCGGGAACATCTGGCCGAGGCGCTGCAATATCGCCCCGCCGCAGGATGAATCAGCGGAAGCGCTCGACCTCCTGACGCAACTGAGCGGCAAGGCGATCCAGCTCGCGTGCGGTATCGGCCAGGTTGGCCACCACTTCACGCTGCTCACCGTTGGCCTGGGCGATGCTCTGCAGGTTGGCGCTGAGTACGGTCGCGGTGCTGCTCTGCTCGCTGGTAGCGGTGGTGATGGCGGCGAATTGCTCGCCGGCCTCGGCGCTCTGTTCACTGATCTGCGCCAGTGCCGCCGCCACCTTGGCGTTACGCTCCAGGCCATCCTGCATCAGCTGTCGGCCCTGCTCCATGGTGGCGATGGCACTACTGGTCTCGCTCTGGATGCTGCCGATCATCGTGGAAATCTCGTTGGTCGCCTCGCGGGTGCGTCCAGCCAAGCTGCGCACCTCATCGGCGACGACGGCAAAACCACGCCCCTGCTCGCCGGCCCGCGCTGCTTCGATGGCAGCGTTGAGCGCCAGCAGGTTGGTCTGGTCGGCGATCGCGGTGATGACACTGACGATACCGCCGATCTCCTGGGAGCGCTGACCGAGGCCGTTGATCGCCTTGGAGGTTTGCTCAAGTGCTTCGGCGATCTGCACCAGCGCTTCGGAAGCCTGATCCATCGAGGTGCGCCCGATGCGGGTCTGCTGGGCGTTGTCGCTCGCCAGGCGCTCGGTGCTGCGCATGTTGTCGGCGATGTTCTGCGAGGTGGCGCTGAACTCCTCCACCGCGCCGGCCATGCTGCTGATCTCGCCGGATTGCTGATCGATCCCTTGATAGGCATCGCGCGACAGCGTGGACATCGCCTGCGAGCGCGCGCTGACATCCTGGGCAGCGCTGCGAATACCCGCCACCATACTCGCCAGCGCTTCGCCCATGCGGTTGAAGCTGCGCGCCAGCTCGCCGATTTCGTCATCGCTGGATTGCGCCATACGCGCGCCAAGATCACCGGCGCCAAGCGCCTGTGCCTGCTGTACCAGGTCTCCCAGCGGGCGCAGTTTGCGGCGCAGCAGCCAGACCACGGCAATGACCGCCAGCAGCAGCGTCAGTGCGCTGCCGATGGCCAACTGGGTACCGACACGCCAGGTGACGGCCTGGATTTCCTCGCGCGGCATGTTCGCCAGCACCATCCAGGGTCCGCCAGCAAAGGGCATGGCGACGCTGTAGAACTCATCCTGACCATCGGACCAGAAACCGCCTCTGCCGCTGTTGGCGACCAGCGTGCTGAGCGACTCGGGCAGGCTGCTCATCGCTGCTGCGCCGGCCGGCGCCACCAGCCACTTGCCCTGCTCGTCGAGCAGCGCCAGCGAACCGGTGCTACCAATACGGAAATCACTGAGGTTGCGCATCTGCAGGTTCTGCGCATCGGTGTAATCAAAACCGACGAACAGCACCGCTATCACCCGCCCGCCGGTGTCACGCACAGGGGTGTACTGAGTCATGTAGTAGCGATCGAACAGCAGCGCACGACCAACATAGTTCTGCCCCGCCAGCAGTCGCTGATAGGCCGGATGCTGATGATCGAGGACGGTGCCCAGCGCGCGGCTTCCGTCCTGCTTGGTCAGCGAGGTGGTGATGCGCACGAACGCTTCACCGTCGCGGACGAAAACCGTGGCAACGCCTGCGGTCATACGAGTGAAGTCGTCAACTTCACTGAAGTCGTTGTTGAGTCGAGTCGCGCCCAGATACAGGGCCGGGGTCTGCAGGCTACCGACCGTGACACGCTCTTCACTGCGCACCTGCAAGCCACTGCTGAAGCGCTGCTCGAAGAGTCCGGCCAGGCGCTGCGTACTCTCACGCAGGCTGCCGTGGAAGGTTTCGAGCTGGTCGGCCAGCAGCCCCGCCTCGCTGCCCAGGTGCTTTTCGCGAGTGACCAGATTGGCCTCGTTGAGTGAACGCAGGGCAAACAGGGTGCTGACGCTGATCAGCAGCACCAGCACCAAAGCCAGCATGGCAGCCAGTTGCAGGGCTATACGAGAGCGAGGAGGATTCATGAGGGCTCCAGGTGTGCGCCATGGGCATATGGGCAGATAACTCAGGCAATTTCGATACCACCCAGTCGTCATATGACTCGGCGAAAGGGCGCGAGGATACTTGAGCATTCAGCTCGGTCAATATCAAAGCGCCATACGGTCGTCATTTATTATCAAAACAGCGTTACAGAGCGATGATTGATAGGTTTTATCGATCGCTCAATAGATGACGGCACTCATAGCTAGAGAGAGCATCCTGGCCACAGTACAGTCGACCTGCCCGGTCCCAGATGGCCGTCAGAGTCCTGAGCGCTGGCCATGATCGTTCAGCGCAAACGCTCGACCCCGGGCAGTGCCAGCGCGGCGACCTCCGCCAGCAAGTAGTCACGCAAACGCTGCAGACGTGCCTGCGCACGATGTCCACGCGGCCACACCATGTAGTAGCTGTCACCACTGAATACCGCCGTCGGCCAGGGCACACCGAGCCGACCGGCGTTCACGTCCTCGGCTACCATCAGCAGATCACCGATGGACACGCCATAGCCGCGCGCCGCCGCAACGATGCCCAGTTCGAGCATGTCGAACAGCTGCCCGGTTTTCAGCGGCACCTGTTCGACCAGGCCTGTAGCCTGCAACCAGCGCCGCCAGTCACGGCGATCCGGCGTCGGATGCAGTTGCTCCGCCGCACGCAGCCGCGCCAGTGACCAGGGGCCGGCCTCAGAATCGCTGGCAGCGCACACCGGAATCAGCCACTCCTCGAATAGCAGCACGCTCTCCCACTCATCTGGAAATTGGCCATCGGACAGCAGCACGGCGCAGTCGAAGGGCTCGTGGCGGAAGTCGACCTTGTCCACATCCATCCAGGCACTGGTGAGCTGTACTTCGCTGTCCGGGTTGGCCAGACGAAAGTGCGACAGGCGCGCCAACAGCCAGCGCATGGTCAGGGTCGACGGTGCCTTCAGGCGCAGCACCTCGTCGTCGGCGTGCAAGACAGCGCTGGCGCGCTCCAGCGCATCGAAGCCCTCGCTCAGCCCCGGTAGCAGGGCACGGGCCGGATCGGTCAGGTGCAGGCTGCGGCCACGGCGTTCGAACAGACGGCAGGCGAAGTAGTCCTCGAGTGTACGGATATGCCGACTCACCGCGCTCTGCGTGATCGCCAGCTCTTCGGCGGCGCGGGTGAAGGAGGCATGCCGGGCTGCGGCCTCGAAGGCGCGCAGGGCGTAAAGCGGAGGAAGACGACGCGTCACTGCATCGAACCATGAGTTTTAATCATGCCTGACATGGCTATTTTCCTTTTGTGAGCAATCGACAGGAACCACAGAATAGCGGTCATTGCTCATCTCCTGACAGCCAGGCGATGCTCCCCCTGCCGAAGTTTTACTCATCATGAAGAATTCCCCTGGTCACGAGTTGGGTGCGCTGCTGCGTCTGGCCGGCCCGCTGATCTCCGCACAGTTGGCCCACGCGCTGATGATTTTCACCGACACGCTGATGATGGCCATGCTCGGCCCGCAGCAGTTGGCCGGAGGAGCACTGGGCGCCACGTGCTATTTCATCTTCTCGATCTTCTGCACCGGGGTGATCGCCGCGGTGGGCAGCCTGATCGCCATTCGCCATGGTGCGGGCGATCCGGCAGGTATCACGCGCCTGATCCGGAACGGCCTGTGGCTGGCCATGCTGTTGGGTATCGTCAGCGCGCTGTGTCTCAACGGCCTGGGCCCGCTGCTGCCGCATCTGGGTCAGGACCCAGGCGCGGCCAGCCAGGCCATGGATTTCCTGCGCCCGCTGTCGCTGGCCCTGCCTGGCTACCTGTGCTTCATGGCGCTGCGCGGCTTCACCAGTGCCATTGGTCATCCCGGCCCGGTGATGGCCATCAGCATCGCCGGTACCGCTGCCAATTTCGTCATCAACTACGCGCTGATCAAGGGCTGGTTCGGCCTGCCCAACCTGGGCCTGAGTGGCATCGGCATGACCACTGCGCTGGTCAGCAGCGCCATGGCCCTGGCATTGGCGCTGTACATCTTGCTCTCGCCGACCTATCACCGCTACAAACTGCGCAGCGGCATGGGCCGCCCACAACGGGCGGAAATACGCGCACTGCTGCGCCTGGGCCTGCCCATTGGTGGCACCTACGCCGCCGAGCAGGGGCTGTTCACCTTCGCCACCCTGTGCATGGGCGCGCTTGGCAGTGTGCAACTGGCGGCACATCAGATCGCCATGCAGACGGTGGCGCTGGCGTTCATCGTTCCGCAAGGGCTGTCCTATGCAGTGACCTTCCGCGTCGGCCTGCATTACGGTGCCGGGCACCTGCACCTGTCGCGCCTCAGCGGCCATCTGGGCATGGCTCTGGGAGCGGCGTTGATGCTGCTGTTCGCCCTGCTGTTCTGGCTGCTACCGGAGTGGATCATCGGCCTGTTCCTCGACCGTCACGACCCGGCCTTCGCCGATATCGTCACCCTCGCGGTCAGCCTGCTGGCGATCGCCGCCTGGTTCGAGCTGTTCGATGGTTTGCAGAGCATCGCCATGGGCGCGATCCGCGGGCTGAACGACGGCCGCACCACCCTGCTGATCGGCCTCACCGGTTACTGGTGCGTGGGCGCACCGCTGGTCTGGCTGTTCGCCTTCGCCCTTGGCTGGGGTGCACAAGGGGTCTGGTGGGGCCTGGCTGCCGGCCTGGCGGTAACGGCGAGCGGTCTGGTGCTGGGCTTCCAATGGAAAACTGCGCGCCTGCAGCGGCCACTTGCGGTGGAAGGCGAGACCTGCCTGTCGTAGCCCGGATGCAAGCCGGCATCGTGTACCGCATATTCCCCGGCTTGCATCCGGGCCAGGATCAGCCGCCGCCGAGCAGCGGCTGGCGCAGGCCGAACACCAGAAAGCGTGCCAGCTCCGCCAGAGGTATGGCCTTGCTGATCAGGTAACCCTGTACCTGATCGCAACCAAACTGGCGCAGCATGTCGAGCTGCTCGATGTTCTCCACCCCTTCGGCCACTACCTCGAGATTGAGGTTGTGCGCCAGATTGATCATCGCCCGCACCAATTGGCGGTTCTCGGCACGCTCGCCCATACCACCGACAAAGCTCTTGTCGATCTTCAACAGGGTGATCGGCAGGTTGTTGAGATGGACGAAAGACGAAAAGCCGGTGCCGAAGTCGTCCAGCGAGAAACGCACGCCGAGCCGCCCAAGCTCCAGCATGGTCTGCTGCACCTGATCGCTGCGGCGCATCACCGCAGTTTCGGTCAACTCGAACTCCAGCCACTGCGCATCGACGCCACGTTCTTCGATCAGGCGGCTGAGGGTCGGCAGCAACTGGCTGTCCTGAAACTGGCGGAATGACAGGTTGACCGCCATGTGCAGTGCCGGCAAACCACGCCCACGCAGCCACTGCATATCGCGCAGGGCACGGGAGATGACCCAGTAACCGAGCGGCACGATCAGCCCGGTTTCTTCGGCCAAGGGTACGAATTCATTGGGCGAGAGCAGCCCTCGCTCGCTGTGCTGCCAGCGCACCAGAGCCTCCAGACCGACGATGCGCCCGCTCTTCAGGCACAGACGGGGCTGGTAATGCAGCTCCAGCTCGTCACGGCGTAACGCACGGCGTAGCTCGCCTTCCAGATCGGCTTGGCTGCGCGCACTGCGATTCAGGCGCTCGTCGTAGACGTGAAACACGCACCCCTGCTGGCTCTTGGCCTGCTGCATGGCGATATGCGCGTGCCACAGCAGCGGATCGGCGCCCTCGCCCGCGCGGGCATGCGCCAGGCCAAGGCTGCAGCCGATCAGCAGACTCTCACCGTCCACCCAGTAAGGCTCGCCCAATACCTCGGTGACACGCTCGGCCAGGCGCTCCACGCGCTGCGGATCGCGGCGTGCATCGAGCAACAGGGCGAATTCGTCGCTGCCCAGACGCGCGATCTGATCGCAGGGCTGCAGCAGACCCTTGAGCCGCGCCACCACCTGCAGGATCAGGCGGTCTCCGGCCTGGTAGCCGAGGGCATCGTTGGCATGACGGAAGTTGTCCAGATCGAGATGCCCCAGCACCAGGCCGCGACCGCCACACTCGGCCAGGCGCGCGGCGAGCAGGGTCTGGAAGCCCTGGCGATTGGCGATGCCGGTCAACGGGTCCTGTTCGGCCAGGCGCTGCAGGGTGTGCTTGAGGTTGCCCTGTTCGCGCACGTAGCGCAGGCAACGGCGCAGCACGTCAAGGTTGAGGCTGCCGCGCACCAGCCAGTCGCTGACACCGGCAGGCTCTTCGACGGGTTCCTCGTCGAGCAGCAGGACGATGGGCAAAGGGCACTGACGGGGTTCGGGAAGGCGATCCGGGGTACTCAGCAACAGACCACTGGCGTGATCATCGAACAGATTGCTGGCCGCCTCCCAGGACGGCGCGGTAATCAGCGGGGATGGGCTGCCCAGGGCGCTCAACTGCTCGCGCAACAATTCGGCCCAGTCCGGCGTTTCAGCCAACAGAACCAACCGCAAGGGTTCGACGAGCGTGGACAAGCAACCTCCCCCAATGACCGCAAGAATGATGGCGAATCGCGTCGCCTGAACGCGCCGTAATCGGCGTCTAATCAATCACATCCGTGCGAAAGGTGGTGCACATCCTGAGGTATAGCCAGTAAACCGACAAGTGGAACCAGAGTACTGGAATAAAGTGATTAACCAAGTGCATGGCTATGCAATTTCGTGCGCTAGGCCACAGTTCCAGACGGTCGCGGCAGAAGTCGCCAGGCCTGTTAAAATGCGCGGCCCTTTTTCTGCGAACGACCCCATGTCCCGACTGAACCCCCGGCAACAAGAGGCCGTGAACTACGTCGGCGGCCCGCTTCTGGTGCTCGCCGGTGCAGGTTCCGGCAAGACCAGCGTGATCACACGCAAGATCGCCCATCTGGTGCAGAACTGCGGCATCCGCGCCCAGCACATCGTCGCCATGACCTTCACCAACAAGGCCGCGCGCGAGATGAAGGAGCGCGTCGGCACCTTGCTCAAGGGCAGCGAGGCGCGCGGCCTGACCGTGTCCACCTTCCACAACCTGGGCATGAACATCATCCGCAAGGAATACGCGCGCCTGGGCTACAAGCCCGGCTTCTCGATCTTCGACGACGGCGACATCAAGGCGCTGCTCAGCGACATCATGCAGAAGGAGTATTCCGGCGACGACGGTGCCGACGAGGTGAAGAATCTCATCGACAGCTGGAAGAACGACCTGATCCTGCCCGACGAAGCCCTGGCCAAGGCGCGCAATCCCAAGGAACAGACTGCCGCCATCGTCTACCTGCACTACCAGCGCACGCTCAAGGCCTACAACGCAGTGGACTTCAACGACCTGATCCTGCTGCCGGTCAAACTCTTTCAGGAGCACGCCGACATCCTGGAGAAATGGCAGAACCGCATCCGCTACCTGCTGGTCGACGAATACCAGGACACCAACTCCAGCCAATACCTGCTGGTGAAACTGCTGGTGGGCATGCGCAACCAGATCACCGTGGTCGGCGACGACGACCAGTCGATCTACGCCTGGCGCGGCGCACGGCCTGAAAACCTGATGCTGCTCAAAGAAGATTATCCCTCGCTGAAGGTAGTGATGCTGGAGCAGAACTACCGCTCCACCAGCCGCATTCTCAAGTGCGCCAACACCCTCATCGCCAACAACCCCCACGCCTTCGAGAAGCAGCTGTGGTCGGAGATGGGCATGGGCGACGAGATTCGCGTGATCCGCACCCGCAACGAAGACGCCGAGTGCGAACGGGTGGCGCTGGAAATCCTGACCGAACACCTGCGCACCCAGCGCCCCTACAGCGACTTCGCCATCCTCTATCGCGGCAACTACCAGGCCAAGCTGATGGAGCTGAAACTGCAGCACCACCAGATTCCCTATCGCCTGTCCGGCGGCACCAGCTTCTTCGCCCGCCAGGAGGTGAAGGACCTGATGAGTTACTTCCGCCTGCTGGTCAACCCGGACGACGACAACGCCTTTCTGCGGGTGATCAACGTGCCGCGCCGGGAGATCGGCTCCGCCACCCTGGAAAAACTCGGCAACTACGCCAACGAGCGCAAGATCAGCATGTACGCGGCCGCTGGCGAGATGGGCCTCGGCGAGCATCTCGACGCGCGCTTCACCGAGCGCCTGCAGCGCTTCACCCGCTGGATGGACCGGGTACGCCAGGAATGCGCGCAGAACAATCCGATCGCCGCCATCCGTAGCATGGTCATGGACATCGACTACGAGAACTGGCTGCGGCAGAACGCCTCCAGCGACAAGGTGGCCGACGCGCGCATGGGCAACGTCTGGTTCCTCGTCGATGCGCTGAAGAGCACGCTGGAGCGCGACGAAGACGGCGACATGACCATCGAAGACGCCATCGGCAAGCTGGTGCTGCGCGACATGCTCGAACGCCAGCAGGAAGAGGAAGAAGGCGCCGAGGGCGTGCAGATGATGACCATGCACGCCTCCAAGGGTCTGGAGTTTCCGTCGGTGTACATCATCGGCTTCGAGGAAGAGATTCTCCCTCACCGCTCCAGCATCGAGGCCGACACCATCGAGGAAGAGCGTCGCCTGGCCTACGTCGGCATCACCCGCGCCAAGCGCAACCTGGCGCTGACCTTCGCCGCCAAGCGCAAGCAGTACGGCGAAGTGATCGACTGCTCGCCGAGCCGCTTCCTCGACGAGCTACCGCCGGAAGACCTGGTGTGGGAAGGGCTGGAAGAGGCGCCGGTGGAGGTCAAGGCGGCACGCGGCAACGACGCCCTGGCCAATATGCGGGCGATGCTCAAGCGCTGAGGTCATGGCTGACTGGTGTATGGTCGGTTTATTCGGTGGGCTGAAGCCCACCCTACAGACTGGCGATCCTCTTCAGCGGTGTAGGGTGGGCCGGGCGGCGATCCGCTTCAGCCCACCACTTCAATGCCACTGGCACCCTCGCCATATTTGCCAGTCAGAAGAAGACATCGTTCAGAAACAGGGGCTGGAACCATGCGCACATTCACGCTCGACATCGATGCCCTGATTCAGCTGATCAATGGCCGTGAACAGCAGGAGAACTGGCTGGATCTGGAGGGCGGTCGCGTACTGACCCTGCCTGCGGAAGATCACTACAGCGACGAGCGCCAGCAGATCGAACTCGATCCCGAGCGCTACAGCCAGATACCCAACCTCGACATTCCACAGCGAGTGGCCATGCGTGAGTCCTTTCTGTTCACCCTCGACGACCTGCACGCCCACCCTCTGCTCAGTGCCGCGCTGACCGGGCGCAGGCCGCTGCGCGCATTCGACTACGAAATCGAGGCCTTTGCGGCGATTCGCGAACAGTGGCAGGCCTACGAGCTCAAGCAACTGCGCGAGTACACGCTCAACTGGCTCCACGAGCTGGGTCTGGAACCCGCACCAGACAAGCTGCCGCTGGATACGCGGGGAATCCCCAAGGACATCCTGCGCCGCCTGACCAAAAGCGCCTGAGCGGAGCACGCCCCCGGATTGCATCCTGGCCACAGCTGGCCGCGGCCAACAACCTGTCTAACCGGTCAATTGGCTACGACTGTCGGGCAGGCTGCAGTTTCACTACACAATGCAGGGTGTTTTGAGCGAAAATCCGCAGCTTTTCTGCTCAACCAGAGGATCGACCGTGGAGTCGTTGAAACAGAAGATTCGCAGCGAAGGCATCGTGCTGTCCGAGCATGTACTCAAGGTGGACGCCTTTCTCAACCACCAGATCGATCCGCGCCTGATGCAGGAGATCGGCCACGAGTTCGCCCAGCGTTTCGCCGGCCAGGGCATCACCAAGATCGTCACCATCGAGGCCTCGGGCATCGCCCCGGCAGTGATGGCAGGCCTGGAGCTGGGCATTCCGGTGATTTTCGCGCGCAAGTTCCAGTCGCTGACCCTCAAGGACGACCTGCTGATCTCCAAGGTATTCTCCTTTACCAAGCAGACCGAAAGCACCATCGCCATTTCCGCCCGTCACCTGACCGCCGCGGATCGCGTACTGGTGATCGACGACTTCCTCGCCAACGGCCACGCCGCCAAGGCGCTGATCGACCTGATTCAGCAGGCCGGCGCTCAGATTGCCGGTATCGGCATCGTCATCGAGAAGTCCTTCCAGGACGGCCGCAACCTGCTGGAGAGCGAAGGCTACCGCGTCGAGTCGCTGGCCCGTGTTGCCGCGCTGGAAAACGGCCAGGTGCGCTTCCTCGATTAAGCCCCGCGAGTGGCTTGCAGCCCCGCCAGCAGCAAGCGCTGGCAGAGGGCTTCACGCATCCCGTCCGGCGCCTCCAGGCTCATGCGCCGCAGGTGCTCGGCATAAGCTGCCGGCTCCGGCGCATCGAGCGTGGCCTTGCCCAGCTCCAGCACCTCGGTCAGGCGCAGCTTGCTCTTGAGCCAGCTCAGCGCCCGCAGCAGATCCTGCTCCACCTTGCTGAAGTCGCTGCCTAGCGGATATTCGGCGAACAGCGACGAATGCTCGGTGCGCAGCGCTTGCAGGCGCTCGGGCAGGTTGTTGCCGAAGCGCTCATCGAGCCGGAAATCCGTCGGCAGCTTACCGGCCTGCTGGGCCTGCTCGATCAACCCGTTCTGGAAGCGTGAATCGCTGATCTTGAGCAGCGCCTCGATCACCTGCGCGTCGGTCTTGCCGCGTAGATCGGCGATGCCGTATTCGGTCACCACGATATCGCGCAGGTGCCGGGGGATGGTGGCGTGGCCATATTCCCAGACAATGTTCGAATTCACCTCACCGCCTGACTCGCGCCAGCTGCGCAGCAGCAGGATCGAGCGCGCATCCTCCAGCGCATGGGCCTGGGCGACGAAGTTGTATTGCCCGCCCACGCCGCTGAGTACCCGGCCGTCCTCCAGTTGATCGGCCACACCCGCGCCGAGCAGGGTCATGGTGAAAGCCGTATTGATGAAGCGTGCATCACGGCGCTGCAGACGCTTGAGTTCCTCTTGGCCGTACAGCTCGTTGATGTAGCGGATGCCGGTCATGGCAAAGCGCTGCCGTTCGCTGTCATCCAGATCGCGCAAACGCCGGTAGAAGCTTTCCGGGCCGAGGAAGAAACCGCCATGCAGCACCACGCCGCCCTGCGCGCTGCCGAGACAGCATTGCAGGCGAGCCTGCGTCTGGGGATCACCGAGATCCGCTGCTACGCGGCTACCGTCAAGCCACCGCAACTCGCCCGCCTCCAGCTGCATATCGCCTTGCAGCAGGCCGCTATCACGCAGCCAGGCCAGATCACTCGGCTGCAACTGCGTCGGCAGCCCCGCATCGAGCAGCGCCTGAACGCTATGCGGCCGACCGTGTTCATCCAGCGCACCGTTACTGACCAGACGCTGCAGGCGCAGATCCGGGTAGACCCGACGCCGCAGCAGACCAGCCTCGGCCAGTGCCAGCAGGCCGTTGACGAACATTTCGCTGCAGCCATAGAGGCCATGATCGAGCGGCTTGAGACCGCCATGGGCGGCGATTTCACCCGCCCACTCATCAGCACGCAGCGCCTGCAACAGCGCGCGGTAACGGGCATTGTCGTCCTGCCTGGCGATCATTGCGGCAGTCAGGGCATCACCCATCGCACCGATGCCGATCTGCAGGGTGCCGCCGTCGCGCACCAGGGTGCTGGCGAACAGGCCGATGCAATGATCCTGCAGGGTCACCGGCATGTTCGGTGTGGAGAACAGCGTGGTGCGCTCGTCCTCGTCGATATGGATATCGAAGGTATCGCGCGGCACCTGGGCATCACCAGCCATGTAGGGCAGGTCGCTGTGGATCTGGGCGACGCTGAGCACGGTCTCGCCAGCCTTGCGGCGCTTGTCCAGCAGTGGCAGCAGATCGAGGGTGACGTCCGGGTTGCAGCTCAGGCTGAAATGCTCGGGCTGCGCGGCGTCGACGGCCACCAGCTGGGCGACCAGATTCAGGCCCTTGGCATTGAGGTCACGGGCGACATGGCTGTAGTTGCTGCTGATGTAGTCCTGCTGCGCCGGCTCGCAGTCGAGCAGGCTGCCCGGCTGGAAGAAGAACTGCTCGACGCGCACGTTGGCCGGCAAGCTGCCGCTGTGCAGGTCGGTGAGAAAATCCAGCTCGGGATAATTGCCGTAGACCCGATCGACGAAAGGTTCGAGAAAGCGTCGCTGCAAGTCCTGAGCGGCACGCGGACGCGCCAGGCACAGCGCGGTGTAGATGGTCAGTTGCCGCTCGGGCATCTCCCGCACCCGTGCATACAGCGCGTTGACCCAGCGATTGGGCTTGCCCAGACCGAGCGGTAAACCCAGATGAATCGGCCCAACGATCTCGCTCAGTACGCGGTCGACGGCGTGTTCGAGGGTACAGGTGTGCGGCATCTGACGCTCCTCGCGACATCCATGACGAATGCAGCTTGGACTGTATAGCAGCCGGCATGGTTGCATGCCGCCAGAAGCAGCTTTAAACGAAAAAACCGCCCGGAGGGCGGTTTTTCAGGGAAGAGACAGGTCTTACAGACCGGACATCTTCTTGATCGCTTCGCGCAGTTCGTCATCCGAGCAATCAGCGCAAGTGCCTTTCGGCGGCATGGCGTTGATGCCGGAGATGGCCTTGGCCAGGATGCCGTCGAGACCGCCCTGACTGTCGGCACGCTCTTTCCAGGCAGCGGTGTCACCGATCTTCGGTGCATTCAGCACGCCAGCGGCATGGCAGGCGCTGCAGTGCTTGGTGATGATGTCGTCAGCGGTACGTGCACCACCACCGGCGGCTGCGGCGACGGTTTCGACGCCCTTGCACTCTTCGCCCATGATGCACACGTCGCCTACAGGCTTTAGGCGCTCGGCAATGGCTTCATCGGTCGTGGCCTGAGCAGTCACTGCCCACAGGGCCAATACGGCAGCCGGTACTGCCAGCATTTTCTTCATCAGATTCACGGTACACCCTCTTCGTGGCTAGTCACGCCCGCGGCCACGGTTTCGCGAGCGGGCGACAGTATAACGGCAAGCGGGCCTGGCCGAAACAACCCATATTGTCGCAGGGTTATTGATCAGAAGTTCGCTGGCGTGGTGGCACTGATCAAACGCGCCGGTACATCGAACGGATTGCGGAAGCGATGCGGCTTGCTGCTTTCGAAGTAATAGCTGTCGCCCGGCTCGAGGATGAACACCTCGTTGCCAACGGTCAGCTCCAGCTTGCCCTCGACCAGCATGCCAGCCTCTTCGCCTTCGTGGGCGTACATTTCGTCACCGGTGTCGGTGCCGGCCGGGTAGGTTTCGTCGAGGAAGGAAATGGCGCGACTCGGATGGGCCTTGCCGATCAGCTTCATGGTGATGGCGCCGCTGCAGATATCGGTCAGTTCGGCAGCACGATAGACCACCTGGGTCTGGTTCTCCTGCTCCATGTCGAGCGAGAAGAATTCCACCAGCGACATGGGAATGCCGCCGAGCACCTTTTTCAGCGAACTGATCGAGGGGCTGACGCTGTTCTTCTCGATCATGGAAATGGTGCTGTTGGTAACGCCCGCCCGCTTGGCGAGTTCACGCTGGGATAGGCCTTTGAGCTTACGAATCGATTGCAGTCGAACGCCGACGTCCAATGCTGGAATCCCCCTTGGGATATGAGACGGAAAAGTGTCCGTATCATGGCATAGCGTTCGGAATTTACAACACTTGCGTTCACCCTTCGCCTACACGGCGAACTCAGCCCCCGAGATAGAGCAGCGGTACCCGCCGCAGATTGCAAAAAATCTGATAGGGGATGCTGCCAGCCGCCATGGCCACGTCGCTGGCCAGCACCTGCTTGCCCCATAGTTCGACACGGCTGCCGAGGCCGGCCTGCGGCAGATCGGTCAGGTCCACGGTCAGCATGTCCATCGACACGCGCCCGATCAGGCGGGTCAGTTGACCGTCGACCATCACTGGCGTACCGGTCGGCGCATGCCGTGGATAGCCGTCTGCATAGCCCATGGCGACCACGCCAACGCGAGTCGGTCTTTCGGCCACGAAGCGCGCGCCATAACCCACCGGCTCACCGGCCGGCAGCTCACGCACGCTGATGACCTTCGATTCCAGCGTCATTACCGGCTGCAGGCGCGCAGCGTGCTGCTGAGCCTGCTCGAACGGCGTGGCGCCGTACAGCATGATGCCGGGACGCACCCAGTCACTGGGCACCTGTGGCCAGCCGAGCACGGCCGGCGAGTTGCGCAGGCTGACCTCGGCGCTCAGACCGTCGCGAGCCTGCTGGAACACCGCCAGTTGCTCGGCCGTGCGCTCGCACTCGGGCTCGTCGGCACGGGCGAAGTGGCTCATCAGCACGATCTTGCTGACCTTGCCGCTGGCCAGCAGGCGACGATAGGCGGCCTGGTAATCGGCCGGATGCAGACCGACACGGTGCATGCCGCTGTCGAGTTTGAGCCACACGGTCAGCGGCTTGCTCAGTTGGGCCTGCTCGATGGCCTCGATCTGCCACTGCGCATGAATCACGCACCACAGGTCATGCAGGTCGATCAGCGCCAGCTCGTCAGCCTCGAAGAAGCCTTCGAGCAACAGGATCGGCGCGACAATTCCCGCCTCGCGCAGTACCAGCGCCTCTTCGATGCAGGCCACAGCAAAGCCGTCGGCCTCGGCTTCGAGTGCCTGCGCACAGCGCACCGAGCCATGCCCGTAAGCATCGGCCTTGACCACGGCGAGGGCACGGGCACCGCTCAGTTCACGGGCCAGGCGGTAGTTATGACGCAGGGCATCGAGGTCGATCAGGGCACGGGCAGGACGCATGGTCGTTTATCTCTCAATCATTCGCTGAGGCTACGGTTTTTCGTAGCCCGGATGAAATCCCGGCTACACGCAGGCAAATCGTCATTCAAAAAAAACCCGGCGGGGGAGCCGGGTGAAAAGCCAACACAAAAAAATTCCGGGAGAATTTTTTGACGTCGCTTGCGACGGCCCGGAGGGTTGCCGCCATGGATGGCAGGCAACAAAAAGCTGCGGCCGCCTCAGACGGCAGCCACCACACACATTTCCACCAGCACTTCGGGCTTGTACATCTTCGCTTCGACGCAGGCGCGGGCCGGCGCATTGCCGTCGGCGACCCAGGCGTCGTACTCGGCGTTGAGGCCGTCGTAGTCGACCATGTCCTTGAGGAAGATGGTCAGCGAGAGGATCTTGCTCTTGTCGCTGCCACCCTCGGCCAGCATCTTGTCGATGTTGGCCAGGGTCTGGCGGGTCTGCTCGCGGATGTCACCGGCGAAGTCGTCAGCCAACTGGCCGGCGAGGTAAATCGTGCCGTTGTGGATCACCACTTCGCTGTAGCGTTTGGCCACATGCAGGCGCTGAATCGACATAAGGGTAAAGCTCCTTGAGTTGCGAAAGCGCGAAGGCTATCAGGTGCGCAGCGGCTGCGGTGCGCTCTGGACTTCACGCGCCTTGCGCGAGTAACGCGAGATATCCAGGCCATCGGCACTGATCTGCGGACGTTTGTTGGCCATCAGGTCGGCGAGCAGACGACCGGAGCCGCAGGCCATGGTCCAGCCCAGGGTGCCGTGGCCAGTATTGAGGAACAGATTGCGGTAGGCGGTGGCGCCGACGATCGGCGTGCCGTCGGGCGTGGCCGGGCGCAGGCCGGTCCAGAAGTCGGCGCGCTGCAGGTCGCCGCCCTCCGGGTACAGGTCGGCGGTGATCATCTCCAGAGTTTCGCGACGACGCGGGTTGAGCGACAGGTCGAAACCGGCGATCTCGGCCATGCCGCCGACGCGGATGCGGCCATCGAAACGGGTGATGGCGACCTTGTAGGTCTCGTCGAGAATGGTCGAGGTCGGCGCCATGTCCGCATTGGTGATCGGTACGGTCAGCGAATAACCCTTGAGCGGGTAGACCGGCGCACGCACGCCCAGCGGTTTGAGCAGTTGCGGGCTGTAGCTGCCGAGGGCGAGCACATAGCGGTCAGCGGTTTCCAGTTTGCCGTCGATCCACACGCCATTGATGCGATCACCGACGGCGTCCAGGCGCTGGATGTTCTGGCCGAAACGGAACTCGACGCCGAGCGCCTTGGCCATGTCCGCCAGCTTGGTGGTGAACATCTGGCAGTCGCCGGTCTGGTCGTTGGGCAAGCGCAGGGCGCCGGCCAGCTTGTGTTTGACGCCGGCCAGGGCCGGTTCGACGCGGGCGATGCCGTCGCGGTCGAGCAGTTCGAACGGTACACCGGAGGCTTCCAGTACAGCGATGTCCTTGGCGGCAGCATCGACCTGAGCCTGGGTGCGGAACAGCTGAGTGGTGCCGAGCTGGCGGCCTTCATAGGCGATGCCGGTTTCGGCACGCAACTCGTCGAGGCAGTCGCGGCTGTACTCGGACAGGCGCACCATGCGCTCCTTGTTGATCGCATAGCGGCTGGCAGTGCAGTTACGCAGCATCTGCGCCATCCACAGGTACTGGTCGATGTCACCGGTGGCCTTGATCGCCAGCGGTGCGTGCTTCTGCAGCAGCCACTTGATGGCTTTCAGCGGCACGCCCGGCGCGGCCCAGGGAGAGGCATATCCGGGAGAAACCTGGCCGGCGTTGGCGAAGCTGGTTTCCAGCGCCGGGCCATTCTGACGGTCGACAACCACCACCTCGAAGCCCTGACGAGCGAGGTAGTAAGCACTGGCGGTACCAATCACACCGCTGCCGAGAACCAGAACACGCATGTTTTTCTCCCCGCCGCGCCCAGAGCGCGTGCGTTACAGGCCATTGTTGTAGATGGGCGCAGTATAGGAAGAGCCGTGCAGTGCTTTTCACCATATACATAGCTATATTTGGCGAGAATTCTTGGCAAAAAGCCGTTTTACAGAGGCGGATTCCCCATGAGAACCCAGCATCAAAGCCGTCGTGAACTGGACAAGATTGACCGCAACATCCTGCGCATCCTGCAGGAGGACGGGCGCATCAGCTTTACCGAACTGGGCGAGCGCGTGGGGCTGTCGACCACGCCCTGCACCGAGCGCGTACGCCGCCTGGAGCGCGAAGGCATCATCATGGGCTACCACGCCCGCCTAAATCCGCAGCACCTCAAGGCCAACCTGCTGGTGTTCGTCGAGATCAGCCTGGACTACAAATCCGGCGACACCTTCGAGGAGTTTCGCCGCGCCGTACTCAAGCTGCCGCACGTGCTGGAATGCCACCTGGTCTCCGGCGACTTCGACTATCTGGTGAAGGCACGCATCAACGAGATGGCCAGCTACCGCAAGCTGCTCGGCGACATCCTGCTCAAACTGCCGCACGTGCGCGAGTCGAAGAGCTATATCGTCATGGAGGAGGTGAAGGAGAGCCTGGCGCTGCCGGTGCCTGAGTAACCCCCACGCAATGGAAAACGCCCGCTGCACAGCGGGCGTTTGTTTTTCGGCTGAGGACAGGCTTACCAGAAGGTACCGCGCAGGGTCAGCATGTAGTTGCGTGGGTCGCCGTAGTAGTTACCGTAGGTCGCGCCGCCAACCGTCTGGTAGTACTTCTTGTCGAGCAGGTTGTTGCCGTTGAGGGTCAGGTTCCAGTGCTCGTCGATGCGGTAGTCGACCATCGCGTTCCAGATCGCATAGCCACCCTGCCTGTATTCGAACGGGACATTGGCCTGCACTACAGAGCCCAGGCTGTCATAGGTCGACGCGCTACCACTGACGTAGGTGGCGCTCTGGATGTCCACACCGCCACCCACGCGCAAGTCTTCCAACTCACCCGGCAGGCGGTAGGTGGTGAACAGCTTGGCCACATGTTTGGGCGTGACGGTGCTCAGCGCCGAGCCCGTGTCGCGGTTCTTGTTGAGGTTGAGGGTGTAGCTGGCCATCAGCATCCAATCGCGCAGCAGCTCGCCGGAAATCTCCATGTCGATGCCCTTGCTGATGGTTTCACCACCATTCAGGTAGCAGCAGTTGCCACCGAAGAGCACCTGGGTAGCCGGGTAGTTCGCATCCTGCACGGACTGGTCTTCGCGCTTGGTGTAGTACAGCGCGATGCTGGTGTTGACCGCGCCGCCGAAGAGCTCACCCTTGATCCCCGTCTCGTAGGTCTTGCCGGTCATCGGATCGAGCGGAGAACCGGCGCTGGCCGGGCCGCTGAGCAGGTTCTGTTGCGGCTTGAAGATCTCGGCGTAGCTGGCGTACGCGGCCCACTCGTCGGTCAGGTCGTAGACGATACCGCCGAAGGGCGTGACCTTGGTCGGCTCATGCATGTCCACGCGCGATTGCTGGGCCCAGACCGTCCCGGTGGCGTCGGCGACCTGATAGGTCTGGTCGAACTTGTAGCGCTGTACGCGCGCACCAAGGATCAGGTGCAGCGGCTCGGCCAACTGCAGGCGCAGGTTCGAATACAGGCCATATTGCTCCTGGCTGTTGGGGCTGTAGTTACGGCTGAATACCGGCCGAGCACCTGGATCGTCCCAGGGCGTCGAGTTCGGGTCGAATACGTTGACCGCACCACCGGCGGTGGTGAAGCGGCCGGTACCGCGCCAGCGGCTGTCGATCTCCTGATAGTCCGCACCGACGACCAGCTTATGGTCGAGACCGAACATGCTGAAGTCGCCAGAGAGATTGGCATCCCAGAGGTTCTGCTCGCTCCACTGGGTAACATAGGTGCCATAGCGAGTCACGCCGACGCCAGTGACTGGGTTGACCGAACCCAGGGTGGTGGCGTTATTGGTGTCGATGGTGTCGTAGATGTTGGTGTAGCTGAGGTTGAGCTTCCAGTCGTCGCTCAGGCGATGGTCGAGCTTGGCGAAGTACTCGCGGGAAAAGCCGTCGGCATAAGCCCAGGTGGTGGAAAGGCCGGTGTGACGCGGCAGGCCCAGGTCGGCACCATTGCTGTAACGCGGCAGCTGCGAAGCGGTGCCGGTCTCATGCACCTTGTTGAAACGCAGACCGGCGGTGAGCATGGTGTCATCGCTGACATCCGCCTCCAGCACCCCATAAACCAACGGCTTGTCAGTCGCACGGTTGTCGACGAAGTACTGACGGTCCTGATAAGCCATCACCATGCGCCCACGCAGCCTACCGTCGAACCCCAGCGGGCCGGTCACATCAAGCTCGCTGCGGTAGTTGTCCCAGCTGCCGGCCGAGGCGCTGAACTTGAGCTGGTAGGTATCCAGCGGGCGCTTGCGTACCAGATTGATGATGCCGCCGGGGTCGCCGGTGCCACCGAACAGCGCGCTGCTGCCGCGCAGCACCTCCACATGGTCGAACTCGGCCAGGTCGTAGATATTCGACGAGTAGAAACTACCGGCAGTAGTTCCAAGGGCCATTGGCGCGGCACCGTCGAGCTGGATGTTCTGGATGGGAAAGCCGCGCGAGTAGAAATCCTGGATACGGAAGGTGTTGCTCTGCACCGTAATGCCGGGCACCGCCTTCATGGCCTCGTTGATGTCGGTGATCTGGCGATCCTCGATGACCTGGCGAGTGATCACGGATACCGATTGCGGGGTCTCCTTCAGCGACGTGGGACTCTTCGAGCCGACGCTGATAAGGCCAGGCGTGTAGGAACCCGTGTTTTCGGTGGTTTCGCCCATGCCTTGTCCCTGGATGGTGATCGCCCCCAGATCCAGCACGGCACCGCTCGCTACCGGGGCAGCAATCACGAAGCTGCCGTCACTGGTTTGCTGCACCGTCAGATCAGAGCCCTTCAGCAGGCGCTCAAGCGCCTGCTGCACAGTCATCTCGCCCGTCACCGCCGGAGCACTCAGGCCCTCGGCGATATCGGTGGCGAACAGGATGCGGCTATCCGTCTGCCCGGCCAGCGCATTGAGGGCCTGATCCAGCGGCTGCGCCGGCAGGTTTAGCGCATGCGTGGTGTCCTGCGCGTGCAGCGTCGTGGCCAGCATGATGCCGGCGGCCAACAATGAAAGACGGCTCAGCCGCGAGCGGCGCGATGGTGTTCTAGTGTCCATGAAGCTCCCCGTGACACGATCAGAAATGGCGTTCACAGGGAGTGGCGGATGAGAGGTCATCGATGTTGAGGGCGAATGCAAAAAATTCTCGTTTATTTTTCGGCGCTCGCTCGACCGGCTCCGGCGAGCACCCGTGACTCACGCTCAGAGTCCGCTGATCACCACGCTGCCATCCCCGCCGCGAACCATGAGTACCGGCAGGATGGCCGGCAGCAGGTCAATCAGTTCTTCGATGGCGGCGCTGTCGAACTCGCCGGATACGCGCAATTCGCCGAGGCGCGGATCGGCCAGGCGCACCGGTGCCTGACGGTAGCGCTGGATGTCGACGATCACCTCACGCAGCGGCGTGCCGTCGAAACGCAGCTTGCCCTGCTGCCAGGCGGTGACGCGTACCCTGTCGGCCACACCATCGGCACCGATCCGCCCACCTGTGGCCAGCACCTGCTGCCCGTTGTACAGACGCTGCGGCGGCGACTGCTTGCTGGACACCTCGACCTCGCCCTCGAGCACTGCAACCGCCACACCGCGTGCGTCACTGCGTACATTGAACACCGTGCCGATGTCGAGCACCGCCACACCCTGGCTGCGCACGATGAAAGGGCTATCGGCATGTTCGACAGTGAAGGTGGCCTCGCCGGCCAGCAGTTCGATTTGCCGGCTGCGCAGGCGTCGCTCGACGCGCAAGTGAGTGGCACTGTTGAGCAGTACCTGGCTGCCATCGGCCAGCGTCAGGCTGTCACGTTGGCCAACCGCGGTACGCACTTCCTCGCTGTGCCAGGCCGGATCGGCCATCCACAGGGCAACAGCCATAAGTAGTACCGACAGCCCGCCACCGAGCGCCTGCTTGCGCCGCCGCTGCCGCGTCGTCTGTGCCTTGCCCTCTGCCAGCAGCGCCTCGCGGGACGGCACCCGATCACGCAGGGCTTGCTCGAACGTCGAAAGCGGGTCGGCACCGGTGCCGCGTCGAGGATCATCGGGGCGCTCCAGCATTTCAGTAGCGTCCCGCCAGCGCTCGCCGCGCCGGCTCCCAGTCGCTGGCGATGCTGCGCATGGCACGGGAGAAATGCTGGGTCACCATGTTGGTGGAAATGCCCAGCTCGCTGGCGATCTCACGCTGCTGCATGCCATGGATGCGATGCAACAGGAATACCTGGCGGGCCCGTGCCGGCAAAGCATCGATGATTGCCAGCAGGGCTTCGAGCTGTTGCTCAAAGTCCAACGCGGCGGCGCCATCGAGTTCGTGTACGTGCCAGTCCGGCACCTCGGCAGTCCCTTCGAAGTAGGCGTTGCGGGTGTTATCAGCACGACGGCGGTCGATGGCGCGATTGAACGAGGCGCGACGCAGAAAGGCAAAAGGCAAGTTGACCGGCTGCTGAGGGGGTTTTTCCAGCAATTGCACGCAGACGTCGTGTACCACTTCACGGGCAAACTGAGAGCCCTGGAAACGTCGTCGGACGTACTCCACCAGATCGTCGTAATGCAGCGCGAGCGCGCCGATCAGCTCGACGCCGGGGGAGGTCTTGGTCATGGCGGGGGAAGGCGGCTAAGTGATAGTGAGTCGCATTATATCGACGCTTCGATAAATCCACTACACCAGCCTCTGCCGCGTCGTGGCGATCAGGCGATGCACCTGACGCTCGACTGCCGGCTCGATGGGCTGCTCCGGGCCACGCCCATGCGGGCAAGGCAGGTTCGGCGTGGTACCGAACAGGCGGCAGATCAGCGGGCGCTGGTCATACACCTCGCAGCCGTTCGGCCCCAGGTGCACGCAGTTGTATTCGGCCAACGCCGCGTCATGTTCGGCGTCGCTCTTGACCGGCAGGCGCGCCAGCTCCTCGGACGACGCAGTCACCGGCCCGCAGCAGTCGTGGCAACCGGGAACGCAGTCGAAGCGCGGGATCTGGCGGCGCAGGTGGTCGATCTTGCGGTCGGTGCAGCTCATGCTCGGGCGCCTTGAAATGAAGGGAGCAGTTTACAGCGCCTGTAGACCAGACGTAGCCCGGATGCAATCCGGGAACCGCTGCGCACAACCTCGACGACCCCGCACCATCTGCGAAACATACCGCTTTTTTCCGCTGACCTCTTGGCGCCGGACGGATCACGCGCTTATGCTGCGTTGAATTTTCCACACAACAAAATCAGGATTTCGCACATGAACGCCCGCGTTCACCAGCCCGTCCACAGCCCGCAGCATGCCGCTTCCTATTACGCCGCCAGCGTCAATCGCCAGCAGGCCTACCCGCCACTGGGCGGTGAGCTGCAGGTGGACGTGTGCATCGTCGGTGGCGGTTTCAGCGGCCTGAACACCGCGATCGAGCTGGCCCAGAAGGGCCTGTCGGTGGCGCTGCTGGAAGCGCGCAAGATCGGCTGGGGCGCCAGCGGCCGCAACGGCGGACAACTGATTCGCGGCGTTGGTCATGATGTCGAACAGTTCGAATCAGTGGTCGGCAAGGACGGCGTACGTCAGTTCAAGCTGATGGGCCTGGAGGCGGTGGAGATCGTGCGCAACCGCGTCGAGCAGTTCCAGATCGACTGCGACCTGACCTGGGGCTACTGCGACCTGGCCAACAAACCGGCGCACATGGAGGGCTTCGCCGAAGACAAGGCCGAGCTGGAAAGCCTCGGCTATCGTCACGAACTGCGCATGGTGCCGAAGGAGCGCATCCATGAGGTGGTTGGTTCTGACAACTATCACGGCGCAATGATCGACATGGGCTCGGGCCACCTGCACCCGCTCAACATGGCGCTTGGCGAAGCCGCTGCCGCCCAGTCGCTCGGTGTGCAGCTGTTCGAAGACTCGCCGGTGACGCGCATCGACTACGGCAGCGAGGTGCGCGTGCACACCGCCAATGGCCAGGTGCGCGCCAAGTACCTGGTGCTGGCCTGCAACGCCTACATCAACGGCCTCAACCCGACCCTGAGCGGCAAGGTGCTACCGGCCGGCAGCTATATCATCGCCACCGAACAGCTCTCCGAAGAGCAGGCGCGCCAGCTAATCCCGCAGAACATGGCGCTGTGCGACCAGCGCGTGACCGTCGACTATTACCGACTCTCCGCCGACCGTCGCCTGCTGTTCGGCGGTGCCTGCCACTATTCGGGACGTGATCCGGCCGATATCGCTGGCTACATGAAGCCGAAGATGCTCAAGGTGTTCCCCCAACTGGCCGACGTGCGTATCGACTATCAGTGGGGCGGGATGATCGGCATCGGCGCCAACCGCCTGCCGCAGATCGGCCGACTCAAGGATCAGCCCAACGTCTTCCACGCTCAGGCCTACGCCGGCCACGGCGTCAACGCCACACACCTGGCCGGCAAGCTGCTCGCCGAGGCCATCGCCGGCCAGGAAAGCCGCGGCTTCGACCTGTTCGCCCAGGTGCCACACATGACCTTTCCCGGCGGCAAGCACCTGCGCTCGCCGCTGCTTGCCATGGGCATGGCCTGGCATCGGCTGAAAGAGCTGCTGTAGGGTTCGCGGCTGAAGCCGCTCCTACGGCAGCGAAGGCGCCGAGATTGCATCCGGGCTACAACTTCCAGAACGGCAGATTCGCCTCGTGCTCGGCCTGGGCGCGGCTCAGGCCGATATCGCGCAATTGCTGGTCATTGAGTTTGAGCAGCACGCGGCGAGTGTTCAGGCGCCGCCAGAAGGCCGGCCAGTCGCGGCCGAAGTAGCGAACCTCGCCCTCGCGCGTCGCAATCCGCACGGCCTCGCCTCGTGCTACAAAATCTGTATTGCTGAACCCGGTCATGGCTGTTCTCCCGCTGTCTTCTGTCATGGGAGATCAGAATGCCGTCAGACGAAAAGCCATGACAGATTCAAAAAACTCTTATTAACTCCATACAGATTCCGTACATTTTCCCCTGAATGGGAATTTTCGCACTGATCTGTACTGGTCTCAGTTAATACCCCCTGGGCGAACCGGACGACTGCCATGACGCTCTATCTGAATCTGGCCGAACTACTCGGCACCCGCATCGAGCAGGGACTGTACCGTCCCGGCGACCGTCTGCCGTCAGTACGCAGCCTGAGCCAGGAGCATGGTGTCAGCCTCAGCACAGTGCAGCAGGCCTACCGTCATCTGGAGGACATGGGCCTGGCCTCGCCGCGACCGAAGTCCGGCTACTTCGTACCGCTGGGGCGACAAATGCCTGCGCTGCCGCAGATCAGCCGCGCGGCGCAGAGGCCAGTGGAAGTTTCGCAGTGGGATCACGTGCTGGAGCTGATCAGCAGCTCACCGCAGCACGACATGCTGCAGCTGGGCCGCGGTCGCCCGGACATCAGCGGCCCGACGCTGAAACCGCTGCTGCGCAACCTGTCGCGCCAGGCGCGTCGCCAGGACCCGGACGTGCTCACCTACGGCGGCATTCGCGGTGACGCTCGCCTGCGCGAACAGATCGCCCGGCTGATGCTCGACTCCGGCTGCCAGCTGGAGGCCGAAGATCTGGTGGTCACCACCGGTTGCCACGAGGCGCTGTCGGCGGCGGTGCGCGCCATCTGCCAGCCCGGCGACATCGTCGCGGTCGACTCGCCGAGCTTCCACGGCGTGATGCAGGCGCTCAAGGGTTTCGGCATGAAGGCGCTGGAACTTCCCACCGACCCGCTCACCGGAATCAACCTCGACGCCCTGGAAATGGCCCTGGAACAGTGGCCGATCAAGGCCATCCAGCTCACGCCCAACTGCAATAACCCGCTCGGCTACATCATGCCCGACGCCAACAAGCGCGCACTGGTCGCTCTGGCGCAACGCTTCGACGTGGCCATCATCGAGGACGACGTCTACGCCGAGCTCGCCTATAGCTACCCACGTCCGCTCAGCATCAAGTCCTTCGATGAAGACGGCCGTGTACTGTTCTGCAGCTCCTTCTCCAAGACCCTGGCGCCGGGCCTGCGCGTCGGTTGGATCGCCCCGGGACGCTATCTGGAGCAGGTGGTACACATGAAGTACCTGGGCACCGGCAGCACCGCGCAGCTACCGCAGCTGGCCTTGGCCGAGTTCCTCAAAGACGGGCACTACGAACCGCATCTGCGGCGCATGCGTGCGCAGTACCTGCGCAGCCGTGACCTGATGGTGGATTGGGTCAGCCGTTATTTCCCGGCCGGCACCCGGGTCAGTCGCCCGCAGGGCAGCTTCATGCTGTGGGTGGAGATGCCCCAGGGCTTCGACAGCCAGAAGCTCAACCGCGCCCTGCTGCCGCACAAGATCCAGATCGCGCCGGGTAGCATCTTCTCGGCGGCGGGCAAGTACCGTAACTGCATCCGCCTCAACTACGCCGAACCGCCGAGCGATGTGATCGAGGCGGCGGTGAAACAGATCGGTGCGACCATCGCCGAGTTGATCGAAGAAGCCGACCTGCAGCACACGCAGGATCTCGGGCAGTGGCGCTGAACCGGTTCAGGAACGCGCCGCTTCCATCTCGCTGAAGGCTCCGCGCTTGCTCGCCAGGATGATGAACACGAAGGCGCCGGTGGCCATCAGCAACGGCAGCGCATGGCTGCTCAACCACTGGCTGACAGCGCCGGTGGTGAGTGGCCCGATCAGGCAGCCCAGGCCCCACAGCTGGGCGACATGGGCATTGGCGCGCACCAGTTCGTCGTCACGGTAACGCTCGCCGATCATGATCAGTGACAGAGTGAACAGACCGCCCGCGCTGGCACCGAAGGCCACCAGCACCGGCCAGATCACCGGCGTATGCAACAGCGGCGCAATCGCCAGACTGGAAACCAGCAGCACGATGCCACAACCACGGAACAGCAACTGCCGCGACATGCGGTCGGCCAGCCAGCCGATGGGCAGTTGCAGCACCGCATCACCGACCACCACCACGCTGACCATCAGCAGCGCCACTTCCTGAGTGAAGCCCTGGCGCAGGCCGTAGATCGGCAACAGAGTCAGCATCATCGCTTCGAAGGCAGCGAACAGCATCACCGCCCAGGCAATCGCCGGCAACTTGCGGCAGAACACCAGCAGGCCACGCCCAGAAGCGCTGTGCGCATCCACCTTGGGTGCGCCGGTGCGCCCGAGCAAAATCAGCGAACCGCCGATCAGCAGGCACACGCCCGTCCAGAAACCAGCATCGGTGGCCGTGCCAAGCGCCGTCAACAGCAACGGGCCGCTGAGCTGACTGAGGGCATAGCCGGTGCCATACAGCGCCACCAGACGACCACGCCACTTCTCCACCGCCAGTTGGTTGATCCAGCTTTCGCCGAGGATGAACACCACGGTCAGCGCCACGCCGATGAACAGGCGCAGTCCGACCCAGACCGCGTAGTTCTGCACCAGCGCCAGCCCGGCCACCGACACTGCACCGAGCAGCAGGCACAGCTGCATCAGCACGGTGGTGCCGAAGCGCGCCGCCAGACGCCCGGCCAGCAACGCACCGAGCAACACGCCGACAGCCGGAGTCGCCGCCATCACACCAATGGCGAAGGAGTCATAGCCCCAGCTTTCCAGGCGCAGCGAAACCAGCGGCATGGTCACGCCCAGTGCCAGGCCGATGCTGATGACCGCCGCACAGACGGCGAAATAGGTGCCCCAACGCATTGCCAGACTCCTTTATGTCGTGGCCCTGAAACAAAAGGCCATGCTCCGATTCTGTGTTGCCTGAGCTGCTCGACCTGGAGCAAGGCGTAGGGCGCACTATGCGCCCAGAGTTCACCGCCTGCGCCAGCACCGGGTGAGCAATTGCCGGTGCGCGCGGCACACCCTACGAACCCGGACCATCGCACGCTCGATGGCAACAACTGGGTCCCATACGGTATTGATCCATCAGCAAACAAAACGGCCGGACTTCCCCAAGGAAACCCGGCCGCAGGTGTGGCTCGCTGGGAGCCGGCCCCGAAGGGCGGACCTTCAGGCGGCCAATGGCCGCCCGTGATACAGCGTTATAGCTTGATCCAGGTGGACTTCAGCTCGGTGTACTTGTCGAACGCATGCAGCGACTTGTCGCGGCCGTTGCCGGACTGCTTGAAGCCACCGAACGGCGCAGTCATGTCGCCGCCGTCGTACTGGTTGATCCACACGCTGCCGGCACGCAGCGCCTTGCCCACCAGGTGGGCGCGCGACAGGTTGCTGGTCCATACCGCTGCGGCCAGGCCGTAGACGGTGTCGTTGGCGATGGCGATGGCTTCGTCCTGATCGTCGAAACCGATCACCGACAGCACCGGGCCGAAGATCTCTTCCTTGGCGATGCGCATGGCGTTGTTGACGCCATCGAAGATGGTCGGCTCGACGTAGGTGCCGCCGGTTTCTTCCATCACTCGCTTGCCGCCGGCCACCAGCTTGGCGCCGTCGTCATGGCCGGCCTGGATGTAGCTCAGCACGTTGTTCATCTGCGTGGTATCGACCAGTGCACCGACGTTGGTCGCCGGGTCCAGCGGGTTGCCCGGTTTCCAGGCCTTGATGGCCTCGACCACCATGGGCACGAAAGTATCCTTGATGGAATTCTCCACCAGCAGGCGCGAACCGGCGGTGCAGACTTCGCCCTGGTTGAAGGCAATGGCGCTGGCAGCCGCTTCGGCAGCGGCCTGCAGATCCGGCGCGTCAGCGAAGACGATATTCGGGCTCTTGCCGCCGGCTTCCAGCCAGACGCGCTTCATGTTCGACTCGCCAGCGTAGATCATCAGTTGCTTGGCGATCTTGGTCGAACCGGTGAACACCAGGGTGTCGACGTCCATGTGCAGGGCCAGGGCCTTGCCGACGGTGTGGCCGAAGCCTGGCAGCACGTTGAACACGCCCGCCGGAATGCCGGCCTCGATGGCCAGCTGGGCGATGCGGATACCGGTCAGCGGCGACTTCTCGGACGGCTTGAGGATGATCGAGTTACCCGTGGACAGCGCCGGGCCAAGCTTCCAGCAGGTCATCAACAGCGGGAAGTTCCACGGCACGATGGCGGCGACCACGCCGACCGGCTCGCGGGTGACCAGGCCCAGCTCGTCGTGGGCGGTGGCCGCGACTTCGTCGTAGATCTTGTCGATCGCCTCGCCGCTCCAGCGGATGGCATTGGCGGCGCTGTTCACATCGATGCTCAGCGAGTCGCTGATCGGCTTGCCCATGTCGAGGGTTTCCAGCAGCGCCAGTTCCTGGCCATGCTCTTCGATCAGCTCGGCGAAACGGATCATCACCTTCTTGCGCTTGGCCGGGGCCATGCGTGACCACACGCCGGATTCGAAGGCAGCGCGGGCATCCTTGACCGCCACGTCGGCATCAGACTGGTCACAGCTGGCCACCATGCCGAGCAGGCGGCCATCGACCGGGCTGATGCATTCGAAGGTGGCGCCAGACTCGGCGGCGCGGTACTCACCGTGTACGAATGCGCGAGTTTCGATGGTCAGGGTCTTGGCACGCTGTTCCCAGTCGGCACGAGTCAGGCTAGTCATTCCGGCATCCTCTCAATGGGTGGAAGCGGCGTCCGCGAGGGCGCGCACTGTCAATAATTCTGCAAGGCCAGATCGCTGGCCAAATCCTGTTCGCCACACTAAACCAGAGGGCTGTGGCTTTTCAATATTTTTGACACAGCCCGGCAAAAGCCCTTGTCATGTTCGTTTTTTTAAACATAGACTGCTGCCACGACTTTCCCGCGAAGGCCTTGCTGGTCGCGCGGTTGCCGCCACCGACACAACGGAACAGCCAGATGAACATCGAGCAGATCGTCGACTTCGCCCAGGCCGGCACGGCCGCCGAGCACTATCGCCCCGCACCGGAAAAAGTACTCAAGGGCGACCCCGAGCAGAGCGTGCGCAACCACTACAGCAGCCCCTGCGGCCAGTTCAGCACCGGCATCTGGGAAGGCGCCGTGGGCCAGTGGACGGTGAGCTACACCGAGCACGAGTACTGCGAGATTCTCCAGGGCGTTTCCGTGCTACGTGATGCCGATGGCAATTCCAAGACCGTACGCGCTGGCGACCGCTTCGTGATTCCCGCCGGTTTTTCCGGCACCTGGGAAGTACTCGAAGCCTGCCGCAAGGTCTACGTGATCTTCGAACCCAAGTAAGTACCTGACTGGAAAACGCCAGGCAGGTTCCCGCCTCCCGAATCCTGTTGTTGCTTGTCACCCTTTGGCCCGCCTGATGCGGGCCTTTTTCTGTTCGTTGCAAAGCCGGCATGACGCGCCTGATGCATCGGTAACGCCGCTGCGCAAGGCGCCTACACGAAACGCCCGAAAAAAGAAGACCCGCACGCAGGCGGGTCTTGGTCACGGCGGGCACGCACCAGGCGTGCCCTGATCCTGGGCTCAGGCCAGTTCGTCGAAGCACTCGGCGACGATGGCGATGCCTTTTTCCAGTTGCGCATCAGGGATGGTGACGGGCATCAGGAAGCGGATGACGTTGTAGTAGGTACCGCACGACAGCAGGATCAGGCCCTTGTCGCGAGCACGGGCGACGATCTTGCCGACCAGCTCAGCCGCCGGCTTGCTGTGATCACCGCCCTCGAACAGCTCGATGGCGACCATCGAACCCAGGCCACGCACGTCACCGATCACCTTGTGCTTCTCGGCGATGGTCTTCAGGCCCGCCTTGAGTTTCTCGCCCACGGCGTTGGAACGCTCCAGCAGCTTCTCTTCATCGAAGACCTTGAGTACAGCCAGGGCCGCAGCGCAGGCGATCGGGCTGCCGGCGTAGGTGCCACCCAGGCCACCGGGGGCGATGGTGTCCATGATCTCGGCCTTGCCGCACACGCCGGAGATCGGGAAGCCGCCGCCGACGGACTTGGCGAAGGTGGTCAGGTCCGGCACCACACCCAGTTGCTCGGTGGCGAAGAAGGTGCCGGTACGGCCCGCGCCGGTCTGCACTTCGTCAGCGATCAGGAGGATACCGTGCTGGTCGCACAGAGCGCGCAGGCGCTGCATGAAGGCCGGCGAGTTGACGTAGAAACCACCCTCGCCCTGCACCGGCTCGATGATGATGCCGGCGATGTCCTGCGGCTGCGCGTCGTTCTTGAAGATGCGCTCGATGCTGGCGATGGACTCGTCCTCGCTCACACCATGCAGCGGGCACGGCGCCTGGGCGCGGTACACACCAGCGGGCATCAGACCCATGCCAGCGGAGTACGGCACGACCTTGCCGGTCAGCGACAGGGTCATCATGGTGCGGCCGTGGTAGGCGCCGGTGAAGGCGATCACGCCAGCGCGGCCGGTGGCGGCACGGGCGATCTTCACGGCGTTTTCCACGGCTTCGGAGCCGGAGGTCACCAGCAGGGTCTTCTTGGCGAAGTTGCCCGGCACGCGCTTGGCGATCTCTTCGCAGAGCTCGATGTAGGGCTCGTACGCCAGCACCTGGAAGCAGGTGTGGGTGAGCTTGGTCAGTTGCTCCTGAACGGCAGCGACCACCTTCGGATGCAGGTGGCCGGTGTTCAGCACGGCGATACCACCAGCAAAGTCGATGTACTCGCGGCCTTCGACGTCCCACACGGTGGCGTTCTCGGCGCGCTCGGCGACGATCGGGTGGATCTGGCCGACGCCGCGCGGTACGGCGGCCTGGCGGCGTTGCAGCAGGGATTCGTTGGTCTTGCTCATGGTGTCCTCATGGCCGTCATCGGGCGGCTCGGTTGCAAGGAAATGCCTCTGGAGGTGGTTCGCCGCAGCATACGATGATCGACTGCGTCGGGCCGCCGGAGACGGGGGAAATTCTGGCTCGCTACGCTCCAGATCAGAAGGCTAGGCGCGTCGCGAGCTCGTAGGGTGCGCCGTGCGCACCAGGGCACCTCATGAAAGGCACGGAGCTGATTGCCCCGAGCCCTCGATACCGGATCAGATGCCGCCCAGGCACATGTACTTGATCTCGAGGTAATCCTCGATCCCGTACTTGGAGCCTTCGCGGCCCAGACCGGACGCTTTCACGCCGCCGAACGGCGCGACTTCGTTGGAGATCAGGCCGGTGTTGATGCCCACCATGCCGTACTCCAGCGCCTCGGCCACGCGGAACACGCGGCCCAGGTCGCGGGCATAGAAGTAGGACGCCAGACCGAACTCGGTGTCGTTGGCCATGGCGATCACCTCGGCCTCGTCCTTGAAGCGGAACAGCGGCGCCAGCGGACCGAAGGTCTCTTCCTTGGCCACGGCGGCGGTTTTCGGCACGTCGAGCAGAATGGTCGGTTCGAAGAAGGTGCCACCCAGGGCATGCGGCTTGCCGCCCAGGGCCAGCTTGGCGCCTTTGCCCACGGCGTCCTCGATGTGCTCCTGAACCTTGGCCACGGCCTTCTCGTCGATCAGCGGGCCGGTGGTGGTGCCGTCTTCCAGACCGTTGCCGATCTTCAGCTTGCCCACGGCGGTGATGAGCTTCTCGGCGAAGGCATCGTAGACGCCATCCTGCACATAGATGCGGTTGGCGCACACGCAGGTCTGACCGTTGTTGCGGTACTTGGAGATCAGCGCGCCTTCGACGGCGGCATCCAGATCAGCGTCATCGAAGACGATGAACGGCGCGTTACCACCCAGCTCCAGCGACACTTTCTTGATGTCCTGGGCGCATTCGGCCATCAACTGACGACCGATCTCGGTCGAGCCGGTGAAGCTCAGCTTGCGCACGATAGGATTGCTGGTCAGCTCGCCACCCACTTCGCCGGCGCTACCGGTGACCACGCTGAGCACACCTTTCGGGATGCCGGCACGCTCGGCCAGCTCGACCAGGGCCAAGGCGGAGAACGGTGTCTGCGAAGCCGGCTTGATCACCATGGTGCAACCGGCGGCCAGTGCCGGACCGGCCTTGCGGGTGATCATCGCAGCGGGGAAGTTCCACGGGGTGATGGCAGCAGTCACACCGATCGGCTGTTTGATCACGATCAGGCGCTTATCCGGCTGGTGACCCGGAATCACGTCACCGTAGACGCGCTTGGCTTCTTCGGCGAACCACTCGATAAAGGAGGCAGCGTAGGCGATTTCACCCTTGGCCTCGGCCAGCGGCTTGCCCTGCTCCAGGGTCATCAGGCGGCCGAGGTCATCCTGGTTTTCCATCAGCAGCTCGAACCAGCGACGCAGCTTGTTCGCACGCTCCTTGGCGGTCAGCGCACGCCAGGCCGGCAGCGCCTTCTCGGCGGCCTCGATGGCGCGGCGGGTTTCAGCACGGCCCATCTTCGGGACATGGCCGATGATCTCGCCTGTAGCCGGGTTGTTCACGGCAATGGTCTGACCGCTGTCGGCATCCAACCACTGGCCATCGATATAAGCCTGTTGGCGCAGCAGCTGGGGGTCTTTCAGTTGCATGGCAGTCTCCTTCAGTTCCGACACCCGGGCGTCGGCGTAAGTCGTTGGAGTCACGGGCAGAGCCCGCAGGCTGAAAATGAGCCGTGCGGGGCCTGGTAATGGATTCAGAGCCGTTGAACGTGCGAGGGTTCAGAATGACCGAACACGCCGTTTGAAATCTCAAACGAATCCTAGGATCGGCAGGGGTAAAGGGCAATAGGCGGCCAGTCAAAATCCGCAAAATAATGGCAGAAACTTCTGAAATGCAGGTTCTGGCAGCCCGAAAGTGTAAAGTCCGTTCTGAATAATGCACACTCATGCAGAATGGACGCTAACCGCCGAGATGCGTATGATTGCGCCCCGCAACGCATCCGTAGCTCAGCTGGATAGAGTACTGCCCTCCGAAGGCAGGGGTCGTGGGTTCGAATCCCGCCGGATGCGCCAGATAACAAAAAGGCCCCAAGTGAAAACTTGGGGCCTTTTTGTTTGCGCTCTCTATCCCAAAAGCCCGCGCAAACCTTGTTGCAGCGTAGAGCGGACGGCCGCATCGCTAGCCACCAGTCGATACAGCTCCAAGTCCTGGCGGCGACGCATCAACATCACCTCATCGAAAATTTTCTCGAACGCCAGATTCTTGTGGTCGTTGTCATGGCTCTGCTGGTACTTGGCCTCGAAGTCCGGGTGTTCCTGAATGCCCTTGAGGATGCTGAGAAATTTCACCCGCTTTTCCTCGGTGGTCACACCCCAACCCTGGAACCAGCGCTCGTTGAAGGTGTGGATGATCTCATCCAGCGGATCCTTGTCCTCATCACCACCATGAATCCCACGCGGGTTAGGGTTCGCCGGATCCAGTTCAGTATCCGCCTCATCCAACACGATCTGGTGGTTGAGCTTGACCCGCTCCAGCCCGTAGGACGCCAAATCGACAGAGTTGAGCAGGGCATCGATCTCATCGGCGTCCTTGTCCTGCACCTTGAGCTTGGGAATCAGGAACTTGAGGAACCAGAACAGCTTTTCCCAGGCGACGATCTCATACGGCATGATCGAAGCCATCTGGCCATAGATCTTCACGAACTGCTTGGCCTTGATCTTGAAGTCGATCTTGGCCTCTTCCTCCAACGCCAGCTCATGGTCGAAGCGCTCAACGGCGACATCGATCAGCACACCTAACTGGCCCGCCTCGACATTGTCGAAGTATTGCCTGGCGAACGCTTCCACCTCGGGCCATTCATACACACCCACCTCGTCAAGCTGATCCTTGAGCTCGTGCAACACGTTGATGTCCGTCGCGCGCGACAGGCTGGTTGCGGTGTAGAACGGATCGAAGGATTGCTTGATGGCGTCCACTTCATTGAAGAAGTCGAGCACGAACAGATCCTCGGTTTTCTTGCCCCATTTGGGCGCCGAGCGATTGAGGCGCGACAGCGCCTGTACGGCGAGTACGTCCTGCAGCTTCTTGTCCACGTACATGGCGCACAGCTTGGGCTGGTCGAAGCCGGTCAGGTATTTGTTGGCCACCACCAGCAGGCGGTACTCCTCGGTATCGAACCGATCTCGCGTATCGGCTTCGGGAAAGCCATTGATCTGCGCTTCGCTGTACTCGATGCCATCGACCAGCTTCTCCCCGGAAAAGGCGATCAGCGCCTTGAACGGCTTGCCGCGCTCCGCCAGCAGGCGGTTTATGGCCTTGTGATAGCGCACGGCCGCCTCGATGTTCTGGGTGATGATCATGCCCTTGGCCTGACCCTTGAGCTTCTTCGGCGTGACGACCTGATCGATGAAGTGCTCCAGCATGATCTCTGCCTTGGCATCGATGGTCTGCTGGTCGCGCTCGACATAGGCACGCAGCTTCTTTTGCGCCTTCAGCTTGTCGAACAGCGGGTTGTCCTGAATAGATTTCTTGATCTCGTAATAGCTGCGATAGGTGGTGTAGTTGGCCAACACATCGAGGATGAAGCACTCCTCGATGGCCTGCTTCATCGAATACAGGTGGAAGGGCTCGAAGCGGCCATCGGCCTGCCGCTCGCCGAACTTCTCCAGCGTGCTGTTCTTCGGCGTGGCGGTGAAGGCGAAGTAGGAGGCATTGCCACGCATCTTGCTCTTCTTGATGGCGCTGAGGATCTTCTCCTGCGCGTCGTCCAGCTCGTCGCCGCCCATCACCCGGTTCATCGTCCCGTGGGCGCTGCCGTCCTGCGAACTGTGCGCCTCGTCGATGATCACGGCGAAACGCTTACCCGCCATGTCGTCGATGACATCGACGATAACCGGGAACTTCTGGATGGTGGTGATGATGATGCGCTTGCCCTGCTCCAAGGCGCGCTGGAGATCGGCAGACTTCAGCGCCGGTGCGACGATGTTCTTCACCTCGGAGAACTCGCGGATGTTCTCGCGCAACTGCTTGTCCAGCAGGCGACGGTCAGTCACCACGATCACCGAGTCGAACAACGGCTCGCTCAACGCCCGCGCGCCAGCGACCGCCAGTGAGGCCGGGTAGGTTTCGATCAACTGATAAGCCGCCCAGGTAATCGAGTTGGACTTGCCCGAGCCCGCCGAATGCTGGATCAGATAACGCTGCCCCACACCTTGTTCGCTGGCGTGCTTCACCAGACGGCGCACCACATCGAGCTGGTGATAACGCGGGAAGAACAGCGTGCGCTTGGCCAGCGGTGTCTTGCTACTGCCATCCATACGCACGAAATGCTGAATGATGTTGGCCACGCTCTCGCGACTGAAAATTTCGCGCCACAGATAGGCGCTGCGATGCCCGTCAGGGTTCGGTGGGTTGCCGGCACCGTGGTTGTGCCCCTTGTTGAACGGCAGGAAGAAGGTCGCGGCGCCCGCCAGCCGGGTGGTCATATAGACCTCGTCGGTGTCCACCGTCATGTGTACCAAGCAACGGCCAAACTGCAGCAGCGGCTGACTGCTGTCACGTTCCTGCTTGTACTGCCTCTGGCCGTGATAGCGCGCTGTCTGCCCCGTCCAGGGGTTCTTCAGCTCCAACGTGGCGAAGGGCAGGCCGTTGATGAAGAGCACCATATCCAGCTCTTCCAGGGTGTTGCTCAGGGAGTAACGCACCTGGCGCGTGCTGCTGAAGATATTGGCGGCGAACTGCTGCTTGATCCGTTGTGAGCTATTGGCCAGCGGCGCCGGGTACATCAGGTCGAGGTGTACATCGTCGATGGCCAGGCCGCGCTTGAGCAGGTGCAGCACGCCGTACTTGCTCACCAGACGGTCGAAACGCTCCAGGATGCGCAAATCCCAATCGGTGTAGCGTTGCTTGAGGCAGTCCAGCGCTTCGCTCTGGCTGTCCTGCAGAAACTGCCAGAGCACACGGGTATCGACCGCATAGCGGGCATTGAAGTCATGGGCGCGCCCGAGGCGATAGCCATGGTTGGCACTGAAGGGCTGCTCGGCGGCACCCTCGCGAACAGCCGCCAACTCTTCCAGGCAGGTGCCGGTCAGATACTTCTCGATGCTGGCTTCCAGCGCCCGTTCGTTGGTCTTGCTTACCATGCCGGCTTCCTTGTGCCTGTCCTTCTTGCCTGCGTCAGGCTCGCCCGGCGCGGGGTACAAATGTCTAAACCATTTGGCCAAGAAGGGCTTAGACATTTGCCATCACCTACCTGAACCACCACTAACCCACTGATTTACCTGGCATCGCAGCCAGTAGCGGAGCTGGCTGAGAGCCTGCCGAATGTCTAACGAATCGGCTTATTCGTCTAGCGCTAGACATTCAGTCAAATGGCCGGCAAATGAGCGGCAGGCCGGCAAGCGCCTAAAACAGGGACCTTTGGCCTGATTTCCCTGCCGCCAAAAGTGCGCCAGTCAAATGACCGTCAAATGAGATCGGTCAGGCCCAGCAGGGCACATAACGATAAGCCTTGCGGTTGGCTGCTGGATCATACAAACGGATCAACCCCGCCTCGATGGTCTGCTTGATGATTCGGCTGACCATGGCGCTATTGCCTTCGTCGATCTGGAAGCGCTGGCGCAACGAGGTGTTGTTCATCGGTTCGCGATTCACGTACTTCAGGCAGCAGTGCTGGTAGCAGGCACGAATACGATCCTCCTGGCCCATGTCGCGGTAGTCCTGATGGGCGAACAGAACCACGCGGGTGTGTTCGTCGGTCTGCTCGAAGATCGGCGCCGGTAGCTGGTACAGCTCGGTCTGCGCCACCACCTTGTCGATGCCGCTGCCACGTTCCTCACAGATGCCGATGCGGCGCATGAAGGAGGCCAGCCCTTCGTTACGGCTGCGCGGCGGGCTGTCGAGAAAGCGCTGCGGGTCGACCAGCGGCACGCCAGGATTGGTGATTTCCAGGCGGCGCTCGAACAACTCGATCATCGGCCCGGTGCCGCTCAGGTTGAAGTCCTGGTGGATGATGGCGTTGGCCACCAGCTCACGCAGGGCCAGCTCCGGATACATCGGCACTTCCTGGCGGAACGCCTTGCCGATTTCCTCGTTGGCCGGCAGCAGGGTTTTCAGGGTGTCGATCAAGCCCTCGAAGCCCAGGGCATAGCCCTTGTTGCCAGTCAGCTCGCGCAGAGTTTCCAGCTTGCCGTTGCCCTTGTAGTGAATCAGCCGCACGGCCTTGCGCCCCAGCACGGGGAAGTCCTGCAGGCGCCTGGCGAAGAGGATCGCGCCCAGGTTGCAGATATGCCATTGCCCGCTGTCACTGCGCTGGATCATGCGGTCAGCGGCCAGTGCGGAGAGAATCGCCTCGCGCCCTTCCGGCAGGGGCTGGTGGGTAAGGTCGAAGTAGGCCGAATAGTCGAGCAGCTTGAGCACCTGGTCGATGCCAAGATTCTGCGCGGCCAGTTGCTGCTCGAAGGGCACGCGGTCGAACACGCGCCAGAGCGCCCGCTCCTTTTCCGGAAACTCGCGCAGCTTCTTCTTGTAGGAGCCAACGCGGATATATTCCACGCCATCGAACTGCACTGGCGTATGGCGAGCCGCCTGGACTTCCAGAATCACCACCGGCAGGCCCTCGGCGGCGATGAACTCGAAGAAGCGGAAGTGGATCTTCGGGGCGGTCTTCTGCAGCAACCAGCTCTCCAGCTCCTGCTGCTTATGGCGCGCGGCGGAGGGTTTGAAGGTGGTGCCGGTCACGACATGGCTGGCATCGTCGATGCCCCACAGCAGGTAGCCGTACTCCTTGCCAAGCAGGGCGGCGGCATTGGCCAGGGCGGAGATGTATTCGCCAATCAGCAGCGCATCGTCGTTGTCCTGCTTGAACTCCACCCACTCGGTTTCCTGCGGCAGCGCGCACAGCTCCCGCAACAGCGATTGCAGATAGCTCAGGTCGCGCTCAACGCTCATCAGGCGATCTCCCGTTCCTCGATCTCGGTTGGCTCCACCACATCCGGCACCTTGATCTTGCCGGTCACGGCGCTATTGATCAGGGTGGCCTTGTATTCCTTGAGTTTGCTGATTTGTTGTTCCAGCAACGCCACGGCAGCGTTCTGCTTGAGCATGGCTTGCTCGATAAACTCGATGATGGCCCGCTGCTCCTCAACAGGCGGAACCAGCGTTATCAGTTGCTTGAAACCATCCCAGTAGAGCCGTTTGCGGAAATCCGTAATGCCCTTGGAGTAACGATCCATCTGCTGGATAAAGCCGGGCGTGCGGTACTGGTACTCGAAGTATCGCGCATCGAGGTTAGGACGAGGAACGGCAATGGTATAGGCGGGGCTGACCATGCCTTCCACGCGCACTGCGCCAATCGCCCCTTGCCAGGCGCGCATCATATTGAAGGCAATATCGCCGGGACACACACGGATGTACTTGGTTTTATCTTCAATCTTGACGCGACCGCGAATGTTCTCTTCTTCGGAAACTTCTTCTTCGGATACACCGGAATGGATAGACACCGACAACAGCGGAAGGTCGTCGTGCCCAGCTTCGACTCGCTCTCGAAACAGAGCACGATTGGCCATCACATGCCAATGCGCCGGAATTTCGCCAATCCATTCGATACCGGAATCCCGCATGGGGGCATGCGGATCAAGACCACGGGTTACGGCCTTCTGGATCAGTATCTGTTTGAGTTCTTTAAGCCGCTCAATCTGGCGCTCCTTGATCTGGATTGCCTGATCGATTTGCGCAGTTTTGACAGATAAGAAGCGCGCAATAAGTCTTTGCTCGTGAATCGGTGGATTGAGTGTTTTGAAGGCCAGAAATACATCCTTCGAAATAGTGTTTCTCAGTCCTTTGTACAAAAATCTCAGGCGCTTTCCAGAGTCAAGATTCAGGTAAAAATACTCAAGAAAGGCTTTGTCAAATGCGCTGCGCGGACGAAACACTGTGTAGGCACCAGTTATCATGCCGTGCAAAGAGGAAAGCCCTATGGCTCTCGGCGTTTCTTCGACATCGAACAGGCAAAAGACAAAATCGCCAGGCGAGACTTCCTGATAGGTGTCAAATTCAGCAGGGAATTTCCCTTCTGGATTTTCCATGTCGCGTTTGATAACCCCATTTAGGGTGAGCGACAAAAGGGTGTATTCACTGGAGCGCCTACCAACAAGGTCTTTTTTTAGGTCAAAGATATATTTATTGGGTAAGGCTGCCCAATGTGAAGGAATGCTGCCATGGCACTCCATTCCGAAGTCGCGGTAGTTCTGATAGGTGGGAAGGTTATCGATAAAGTTAGCCATTGATGACTCCAGAAACCTCATCGAGAGAAACACCTAGAATCTCCGCAATCAACCCTTCCGCCTGCTGCTCCAGCGCCACGATTTCCCGCGCCACCTCTTCCATGCTGCGCAGCGGCTGATGCTTGTAGAAGTATTTATTGAAGCTGATCTCGTAGCCGATCTTCACCGACTCTAGATTGATCCAGGCTTCTGCCACATGGGGCTGCACTTCGGCCTTGAAGAAGCGGTGGATGGAATCGGCCAGCGGGATGCTTTCGCTGTCGCGCAGGTCGCTGTTGGGCTCGTAGGTGATAAATTCGCCGGCCTTGTCGCTCGGGTAGTAACCGAAATCCGGTAGGTCGACTTCATTGCAGCCCAAGCGCGCGAGCAGCGCAGCCAGTTCGGCGCGGTCAAACTTCTCCACCTTGCGAATGACCTTGGCAGCGTTCTCGTCGTACCAGCTCACGGCATTGAGTATCTGGTTACGCTCACTGGCGGCGAGCTTGATGCCGGCGTCCTTGCCCAGTTGCTTGAGCACCTTGTCCACCAGCTTGGCGAACAGGTTGAAGTCATCGTATTCGTCATCGCCGATGGCCTGCATCAGGTAGTTGGCCACGGTAACCAGCAGCGATTGCTTGGCCCAGGTTTCCAGGCTCAGCAGCTTCTTGCGTTGCTTGGTGTTGAGCTCCAGGCCTTGCTCTTCGCACCAGGCGAGAATGGCCTTTTCGTACTGGGCCAGGGTGTCGTCCTGGTACACCGCTTCGCCCCACTGCTGGTAGATCCACTGCATGGGCTCGCGCAGAGCCTTGTCGAAGCGCAGGGTTTCGATGCGCTCGGCACTGAACTGCGCCTTGCGCCGGTCTGGCCGCTCAATGCTGACCTTGTGGTAGCCGAAGTCGCGGTTGTCGAACACCTGCGCGGCAATGCCGTCGCCGCCAGCCGGGCGGTCGATGCTGGCGAGGTCAAGGTAGGTCTGGGTGATCTGCTCGATATGTTCGGGGGCGAACTCGCAGTTCTTGTTGCCGAGGTTCTTGCGCAGCTTGCGGTAGAGCAGGCTAGCGTCGATCAGTTGCACCTTGCCCCGGCGCTGAGCGGGCTTATTGCTGGAGAGCAGCCAGATATAGGTGGTGATGCCGGTGTTGTAGAACAGGTTATTGGGCAGTTGGATGATGGCGTCGAGCAGGTCGTTCTCGATCAGGTAACGGCGGATATTGCTCTCACCGCCGCCAGCGTCACCAGTGAACAGGCTGGAGCCGTTATGCACCGAGGCGATGCGCGAGCCGAGGCCGCTATCGCCTGGTGCCTTCATCTTGCTGACCATTTCCATGAGGAACAGCAGTTGCCCGTCGCTGGAGCGCGGTGTGGCGTCCTGCACCTCGAGGTGGCCCCAGTAGTCGCGCAGGGCGACCTTGAAACGCGGGTCAATGACTTCGCTGCCGTCCTTGATGAATTTCTGCTCGCTGGCCCAGCTCTTGCCGTACGGCGGGTTGGACAGCATGAAATCGAAACGGCTGCCGGCGAACTCGTCCACCGACAGGGTGGAGCCGGGGCGGATGTTGGCCGGGTTGTTGCCCTTGATCATCATGTCCGACTTGCAGATGGCATAGGTCTCGTCGTTGATTTCCTTACCGTACAGGTGGACGTCGCGCGTGGTGCCCTGCGCGGGGTACTTCTCCTCGATGAAGTTCTGCGACTCGGTGAGCATGCCGCCGCTGCCGCAGGCCGGGTCGTAGATGGTCATGACGTTGGGCAGGCGATCCTTGATCGGGTCGAAGACCAGGTGGGTCATCAGCTCGATCACCTCACGCGGAGTGAAGTGTTCGCCGGCCTCTTCATTGTTCTCTTCGTTGAACTTGCGGATCAGCTCCTCGAAGACGTAACCCATGCCCAGGTTGCTCAGGGCTGGCAGGCGGTTGCCCTTGGGGTCTTCCGCGTCTGCGGGGGTGAGGTTGATATAGGGCGAGGTGAACTTCTCCAGCACGTCCAGCAGCACGTCCTTGCTGGCCATGTGGCGCACCTGGGCCTTGAGATTGAAGCGACGGATGATGTCCTTGACGTTGTCGCTGAAGCCGTCGAGGTATTCCTCGACGTTAGCCTGGAGAATCTGCTGGTTGTTGGTGGCGGTCTTGTAGAGCTGGCTCAGCGTCCAGTTGCTGATGTTATAGAACACGTAGCCGGATGCCGCGCGCAGGGCGCTATCGTCCAGCTCGGTAGTGCTCATGGCACTGCGCTGGAAGGCCAGCTCTTCCATCACCTTGGGTTTGGTCGGCTCCAGCAGAGCATCCAGGCGGCGCAGCACCACCATGGGCAGGATGACGTCGCGGTATTTGCCGCGCACGTACACGTCACGCAGGCAGTCGTCGGCAATCGACCAGATGAAAGAAACCAGTTTGTTGTGGACCGCGTGGTTCACTGCAGATGCTCCGTGTCTGAACGCTTGGCAGCCGGAGCAATTTGACTCACGGCTGCAAAAACTAAACGGCGCATGTTACCCAAATGCAGCCAGCCAGCGGCTATATCCATCAGCCTTCTGGACGAGAAATAGTCTCCGGGCACTAACACAACTGTCAGATCACCCCCAACGTCAGCGCCTTCAAGGTCGCCGCCGCGCGCGTCGAACACTGCAGCTTGCGGAACACACTCTCGACATGGGTGCGCACCGTGCTTGGGCTGATACCCAGGTCGCGCGCCACTTCCTTGTTGCTCGCCCCGGTGCTGATGCGCTGGAGGATTTCCGTCTCGCGTTCGCTGAGCAGACCGTTGCCGGGCTTGCTGACCAGCGGCGCCTGTTCGCCATGAGCAGCGCTGATTACCGCCTGACAGGCGCGTGGGTCGAAGCGGCCCTGCTCGGCTTCATCCAATAACATGCGGGCGCCTTCAGCGTCGCTGAAGGCCGCGCGCCAGGGGCGTTCGCCGCGCAGTGCCAGCCAGGCCAGCGCGGCACTCAGCAGGCGGTGTTCGGCACTCAGGGCGTCTCCACTCAACGAGCGGAAATAGCCGCTGCCATCCAGGCGCTCGTAAGCATGCGCGGCCAGTTGTCCGGCTTCGTTCAGGCCACCGATCTGGCTGCAGGCGCGGTGCGTCCAGTAGGGCACCAGGCGCACCGCTTCGAGATCACCGTCGAGCAGCGGGCCGGGCGTGCTCCAGACGCGATTGGGCACGGCCGCCCGCCCCAGGCCATGGATCAGCGCGGCCTTGGCCAGCATGTCGAGGCGATCTTCGGGCAAGCCCCAGAGCCGCGCAGCGTCGCGCACCAGGCTCGCGGCCTGGCGTGAATAGCCGGCCAGCCAGGGCAATTTGAGGTCGATCACGTCGCCCACCAGGGTCAGGGAAACCTGCGCCCCGCCGACAGGCTGCACGCCCTCGGGTGTGCGCAGCGCTTGCAGCCAATCTGCTGCGTGGCAGCTGAGCAAGTCGACGAGAGCAGCGGGATAACGTCGATCGCCCTGAGCGCCGATCCATTCAAGCGCCGCGTCCAGGCCGTGGGCGCGCGAGAGGATTTCCAGGTCGCCCGCCAACACGACCTGATACACCACCGGCGGGATATCGGGGTGACGCAGGCCCAGCGGGCGACCGCTGCCGTCGAAGCACTCGAAGATATGGCGCAGACCTCGCTCGACCTCCACCCCCAGCGCCAGGGTGCGGGCGATATCGCCGGCGATCTCGCAATGCACCTGGGCCAGCGGCGTGGTGCGCAGCATGGCGCGTTGGCCGGCGGCATCCAGGGTTTGTGCCAGCATGGCGCGGCGGCCGCCGACGTCGTCACCGAGCAGATGCATGAAGCCATCGGCGTTGGCGGTACAACCGGACCAACGCAGCAGCGCCACCTGCCGGGCCGCATCGATTTGCGCCTGATCGCCGCCACCGGCCTGCACCAGCCATTGCGCCAGGCGCGCGGTACGCCGCGACTGATCGATGGGCTGGCCCATGCTCAGGTCACCGACCATGGCCAGCGCCAGCATGACGTCTTCCAGCGCGACGGCGTCATTCACCTTGCAGCTCTCCTTTATTTGCAGGCCTCGGATAAACGACCGATACCGGGACACCGGCGCATTATCGACACTGAACTCCCCCAAGCACAGGAGATTCAATCATGTTCAATACCAAGCCGCTGATCCTCGCCCTCGCCATCGCCAGCCCCTTCTTCGCAGTCAATATCCAGGCCGCCGACGCCAAGCCTTCGGTGGTGATCGTTCACGGCGCCTTCGCCGACGGTTCCGACTGGGCCAAGGTCGTGCCGCTGCTGCAGGATAAGGGCATCAAGGTGACCGTGGTGCAGAACCCGCTGACCTCGCTGGCCGACGACGTCGCCGCCACCCAGCGCGTGCTGAACAATCAGGATGGCGATGTGGTGCTGGTCGGCCACTCCTGGGGCGGCACGGTGATCAGCCAGGCCGGTAGCGACGACAAGGTGCGCAGCCTGGTCTATGTCGCGGCGTTCGCGCCGAATGCCGGCCAATCCACCGGCGAGCTGTACGGCGGCTATCCCACCGCGCCGGGCTCGAGCCAGATCGCGGCCGACAAGAACGGCTTCCTCTACCTGACGCCGCAAGGCATGGCCGCTGACTTCGCTCAGGATCTGCCTGCCAAGCAGACGGCGATCATGACCGCCACGCAGGGCCCGATCCGCGCTGCGGCCTTCGATGACCGCACCAGCGTCGCGGCCTGGAAGCAGAAGCCGTCCTGGTACCTCGTCGCCAGCGATGACCGCATGATCGTGCCGCAGATGCAGCGCGACTTCGCCAAGAAGATCGGCGCACAGACCACCGAGGTCGTCGCCAGCCACGTGCCGCAGCAGTCGCGCCCGGGCGATGTGGCCAAGGTGATCATCCAGGCGGTGGAAAAAACCCAGTCCGCCGCCAAGTAAAGACGCAGCCATCTGAATGAAAAATGCCGCACCCTCACGGGTGCGGCATTTTTCGTTGCAGCGTGCCGATCAGCTCAGCGCATCACGACTGTGCACGCCGTCGACCAAGCGCTGGATGCCCAGCGGGTTGGCGTTCTGCAGGGCTTGCGGCAGCACCTCGTCCGGGTAGTTCTGGTAGCACACCGGACGCAGGAAACGGTGGATCGCCAGGGTGCCGACCGACGTACCGCGAGCGTCGGACGTAGCCGGGTACGGGCCACCATGGACCATGGAATCGCAGACTTCCACGCCAGTCGGGTAACCGTTGAGCAGCACGCGGCCGGCTTTGACTTCCAGCAGCGGCAGCAGGTCGCGGAAGGCGGTGAGGTCTTCACGCTCGGCGATCAGGGTCGCGGTCAGTTGGCCGTGCATGCTCTGCAGGGCACGGGTCAGCTCGGCGCTGTCGGCGACTTCGACGACGATGGTGGTCGGGCCGAAGACTTCTTCCTGCAGCAGGTGATCGCCTTCGAGCAGCATGCTCACGTCGGCCTTGAACAGCTGCGGCTGCGCCTGGTTACCGGCCTGCTCGTTGCCCGCCAGGTGAGTGACCTTGGCATGGCCTTTGAGCTGCGCCACGCCACCGGCGTAGCTACGCAGGGTGCCGGCGTTGAGCATGGTCTGCGCCGGCTGCGCGCCCATGGCATCGGCCAGGCCGGCGACGAACTCACTGAACTCGGCGCTGCGAATGCCGATGACCAGGCCTGGATTGGTGCAGAACTGACCACAACCCATCACCACCGAACCGGCCAGTTCCTTGGCCACGGTGGCGCCACGCGCCTTGAGGGCGCCCGGCAGGACGATCACCGGGTTGACGCTGGACATCTCGGCGAACACCGGGATCGGCTGCGGACGGGCAGCAGCCATGTCGCACAGGGCGCGGCCGCCTTTCAGCGAACCGGTGAAGCCAACGGCCAGGATGGCCGGGTGCTTGACCAGAAGCTCGCCGACACCGCCGCCGAAAATCATGTTGAACACGCCTTTGGGCATGCCGGTTTTCTCGGCCGCGCGGATCACCGCATCGGCCACGCACTCGGCAGTGGCCATGTGGCCGCTATGCGCCTTGAACACCACCGGGCAACCGGCGGCCAGGGCCGACGCGGTGTCGCCACCGGCGGTGGAGAAGGCCAGCGGGAAGTTGCTGGCACCGAACACGGCGACCGGGCCGACACCGATCTGGTACTGACGGATATCCGGGCGCGGCAGTGGCTGACGATCCGGCAGGGCGCGGTCGATGCGCGCACCGTAGAAGTCGCCACGACGCAGCACCTTGGCGAACAGGCGCATCTGGCCACTTGTACGACCACGTTCGCCCTGGATGCGGGCAGCCGGCAGTGCGGTTTCGCGGCAGACCAGGGCAACGAAGTCATCACCGAGGGCATCGATTTCGTCGGCAATGGCTTCAAGGAACTCGGCGCGGCGCACGGCCGACAGGTTGCGATAGATCGGATAAGCGGCGGCGGCAGCCTGGGCGGCAGCGTCGACTTCTTCCGGCGTGGCCTGGATGAAGGTGTAGGGCAGCGCTTCACCGCTGCTGGCGTCGAGGCTTTTGTGCTCCACGGTGCCCGCGGCGCGGCGCTCACCGCCGATGTAATTGTGGCCAGTCAGACTCAGCATGGCGTTCTCCTGTCAGGAGGGACGGCGACGCCGCCCCGGGACAATGAATGAGGCCTCGACCTTTTGGGTCGAGGGGTGACAACTCTACTGCAGTTGTCAGACATATGATAAGTGATAACTTCGGCATTCGTCCCCTCATGAGGGCGCAATCCGCAATCCGCCGAGCGGAATTTCGACCCGACAGCCTGCCGCCGGGCCGCAAAAACCTTACAACCGACGCACCTCGCCGACCTTCACGGCGGGCTGGTGAATGCAGATGCCATTGCGCAGCGGCTCACCCAGCGCATCGAGGCTGACCTCGAAGGTATCGCCCGGCTGCGCCTTGATGCCGTCGGCGAACGACAGCGTCGCGGTGCCGAAGAAGTGCACATGCACATCGCCGGGACGGAGGAACTGGCGATACTTGAAGTGGTGGTACTCGAGGTTCTCCAGGCTGTGGCACATGTTGTCCTCACCGGAGAGGAACTCCTTCTCCCACAGCACCTGGTCGCCCCGACGGATACGGCTGATGCCGGAAAGGTGACGCGGCAGCTCGCCGATCAGCATTTCCGGGCCGAAGGAGCAGAAGCGCAGCTTCGAGTGGGCCAGGTACAGGTAGTTCTTGCGCTCGACCACATGGTCGGAGAACTCGTTGCCAAGGGCGAAGCCGATGCGATACGGCTGGCCATCGTCGCCAATCACATAGAGGCCGGTCAGCTCGGGCTCCTCACCGAAGTCCTCGGCGAAGTCGGGCACCGGGAAGTCCTCGCCAGGGCGAACCACGATGCTGCCATCACCTTTGTAGAACCACTCCGGCTGCGCGCCTTCGCTGCCTGCGGCCGGGCGACCGCCGGCCATGCCCCACTGGAACATCTGCATGGTGTCGGTGAGCTTGCCTTCGGCCTGCTGCGCCTCGACCTGCTGGTGCATCTTGTCGCGGGTGGAGGCGCTGCCCAGGTGGGTCAGGCCGGTGCCGGACACCAGGCAGTGCGCCGGGTCGGCGTGATCCAGCGGCGCCAATACACGGCGCTGCTCGATCAGTTCGGCATAGACCGGGCCAGGCTCGACGCCCAAGCGCTCGATCTCGGCGATCAGGCCATGGCCGTTACGGATCGCCTGCAGCGCCAGCTCACGGGTCGTGGCCACGCCCTTGACCACGCTGACACGCGCCTCACCGACGACGCCAACCTGACGCTGGCCCTGCTCGTTCTCAAACTGAATCAGCCGCATTGCAGCACTCCTGCCGTTTTTTCTGTTGTTCTTGTGCGTCGCGATTGCGACGTTGCTGGCGGGCACTTTAAAAACTGCCCGCGGTGCTGCCTAATGAAAGCTTCTGATTAGGTGATAACTTTTCGTCATCCCCATGCTGCCTCCTCTGACCTACATCGTTTCCCGCCTGCGTATTCGCCAGTTGCGACTGCTGATCGCCCTCGACGAACTGGGCACGCTGCATCGCGCGGCCGAGCGCATCGCCATCAGCCAGCCGGGCGCGACCAAGGCGTTGCACGAAATCGAGACGACCTTCGGTACGCCGCTATTCACACGCTCGGCACAGGGCCTGCAAGCCAATGACCTGGGGCGTTGCGTGATCCGCTATGCGCGGCTCATCCACTCGGATCTGGCGCACCTGCATGAGGAAATGCAGAGCATCCTGCAAGGTCATGGCGGCCACCTGGCGATCGGCACCATCGCCGGCTCGGTGCCGTTGGTGCTGCGCGCACTCACCAGCCTGCGGCAGATGCAACCGGACATCTCCGTACAGATCGTCGAAGACATCAGCCCGCGCCTGCTCAAGCTGCTCGACGAAGGCCGCCTGGACCTGGCCATCGCCCGAACCAGCGGCAGCCAGCACCCGGACGACTACGAATGCCTGAGCCTGCACGCCGAACGCCTGGCGCTGGTGGCCGCGCCGCAGCATCCGCAGCAGGCAAATCCGGCACTGAGCCTGACCGATCTGAGCGGCTACAGCTGGGTGGTCTACCCCACCGGCACGCCGATGCGCACGGTGCTGGAGCGCGAGTTCGGCGAAGCCGGCCTGGAGTTTCCCCGTTACCCGCTGGAGACCTCCTCGACCTTCACCATGCTCAGCCTGCTGCAGGAAGACCCGCAGCTGGTGGCGGTGATGCCCCACTCCATCGCCTGCTCCAGCGAGAGCTTCGGCCTGCTGCGCCGCCTGCCACTGGAGCTGCAGGCACGCAACGAGCCGTGCTCGATCATCCACCGCCGCGGCAGCAGCCTGTCGCCACTGGCGAGCCTGCTGCTGGAGCACCTGCGCAGCGAGCAGGACGCCTTGTACGAAGGCACCTAGCCCGCCACTTACATGGACTGGCGCAGCAACTCGGCGTAGTCCTCGGCACTCGCCAGACGCGGGTTGGTCTTGTGGCTATGGTCAGCCAGCGCACCTTCGATGATCGCCGGGAACAGCGACTCGTCCACGCCCATCTCCGCCAGCCCCGAAGGCATGCCGAGGCGACGGTTCATCTCACGAATCGCCGGGATGATTTCCTCGGCACTCCCCAGCCCCATAGCCTGAGCGATGCGCTGCTGTTTCTGCTCATCACGCACCGAGTCAGACTGCGCATTGAAGGCGATAACCGCCGGCAGGAATACCGCGTTGAGGGTGCCGTGGTGCAACCTTGGGTTGATGCCACCCAGGGCGTGGCTGAGGCTATGTACGCAGCCGAGGCCCTTCTGAAAGGCCAGGGCGCCCTGCATCGAGGCGCTCATCATGTTCAATCGCGCTTCCCGGTCACCAGGCGTAAGGGTTGCGCGTTCGATATGCCGCCATGCGCGCCACAGGCCGTCCAGGGCGATGCCATCGGCAGGCGGATTGAACGCCGGCGCCATGAAGGTTTCCAGGCAATGGGCGATGGCATCCATCCCCGTGGCAGCAGTCAATTGTGCAGGCAGGCCGAGAGTCAGCTCAGGATCGCAGATAGCTGAACGCGGAATCAGATAGGGCGAGATCACGCCAACCTTGCGACCATCATCAAGAATCAGGATGGCACCACGACCGACTTCGCTACCCGTGCCGGCAGTGGTGGGGATAGCAATCACCGGCGCAGTGGCTGCGGTGATACGGGTCAGCCCGCCTTCGATCACGGCGAACTGCTTCAGCGGGCCTTCATGGGTGCCGCACACGGCGACGCCCTTGGCCAGGTCGATGGAGGAACCACCACCGACTGCGATGATGCCATCGAAGCCCCCGTCGCGATAACGCGCCGCCGCAGCACGCACCACGCCTTCGTTCGGGTTCGGCGGCGTCTGGTCGAAAACTTCCGCAATAGCAGGGTCGGCTAACTGCCCCAGAACCTTGTCGACGATACCTGCGGCCCGCACCCCCGTATCAGTCACGATGAAGGGCCGGGTGATTCCAATCCGCTGACACTCGGCGGCCAACTGGCCGAGGACGTCATAACCGAACTGGACTTGGGTGAGGTAGTTGATCAGTGCCATGGGGGAGCCTCTGCTTGTTTTTGTAATAGCAGGCAGCGGAAAACGTCGAGTAAGATCACTCGGACATTCTCACGGATAGCCTTGCCGCCCAGGCAAACTATGAGATAGCGGCGCTCCTGACTAATGAGAGGCGCTGATACTGCTATAAGGGAAAGCTATACATGCTGCCATCCGTCTCCTCCATTTTTTCCCGCCTGCGCTTCCGGCAACTGCGCCTGCTGATCGCCCTCGGCGAACAGGGCTCATTGATCAAAGCCGCAGAACTGATCTCAATCAGCCAACCCGGGGCGACCAAGGCATTGCAGGAAATAGAGACCACGCTGGGCGCGCCACTGTTCGTACGCACCAATCGCGGCCTGGAGGCCAACGAGCTGGGACACTGCGCGATTCGCTACGCCAAGTTGATCCAGACAGACCTGACTCACCTGCGCGAAGAAATGCTGGGTATTCTCCAAGGCCACGGCGGACGCCTGTCGGTCGGAGTGATCATGGGCGCGGTACCGTTCATGACGGATGCGTTGACCCAGTTGCTGGAGGCGCACCCGGATCTGTCCGTGGAGATAGTCGAAGACACCAGCGCGCGGCTGCTCAGCCTGCTCGATCAAGGCCGCCTCGATCTGGCGATCTGCCGCACCAGCATCAGCCGCCAGCCAGAGCACTACGACTGCATCGATGTGCGTGACGAAACCCTGGCCGTGGTCGCCAACCGTGATCATCCACTAGCCGGACGCGCACAACTGGAGCTGGCCGATCTGGCTGATAGCCGCTGGGTGGTCTACTCGGCCAACATGCCGATGCGCCTTTCACTGGAGCGGGAATTTCAGCAGGCGGGGCTACGCTTCCCGCTGCAACTGCTGGAAACCACCTCAGCCTTCACCACACTGTCGCTTCTGCAGCAAAACCCAGAGCTGGTCGCCCTACTGTCGACCGACGTGGCGCGCTTCTGCACGGGCTTCGGCATGACCTGCATCCTGCCGCTGAGCCTGAAAAGCCGGAGCGAGCCTTACCAGTTGATCACCCGGCGCGGCGTGAGTCTGTCCTCGATCAGTCGCCTGTTCATGGCACAGCTCACCTCAGCGCAGGACGAGCTCAGACTACAGTGACGAACCTGCCCATGTGGGTGGGTTAGCGACGCAGAAGACGAATCGACAGCCGCCTCGCCAGTGGGCTTCACGTAACCCACCAGACGATGGATCGCGTGGCAGCTATGGTGGGTTACTCCGCGGCAAAGGTCGTGTAACGACTCAGCTGCGTGACAAGCGGCTAACCCACCCTACGACGCCCCCTACGTAAGCTAGAGCAGGCCGCGCGCGGCCAGACTGCTCATCAAGGCGTTGAGACCAAACTGCCAGGCAGGTGCCTTGTCGCTGTGGTTGACGCTGTTGTGCAGGGCACCCAATTGCTCGCTGCTGATGATCACGCGATCAGCCAGCTTGTGGGTGAAGCCGGCGCCCGGGGCATCGCGGTCTTCAGTTGGGGCGAACAGGGTGCCGAGGAACAGCAGGAAGCCATCCGGGTACTGGTGATTGCGATTGAGCGCCTGACCGACCAGATCCAGCGGATCGCGGCTGATCTTGTCCATGGAGCTGCTGCCTTCGAGCACGTAGCCGTCAGCACCCTCGACGCGCAAGCGAACCACGGTGTTGCGCACGTCATCAAGACTGAATGTATCGTCGAACAGGCGGATGAACGGGCCGATGGCGCAGGAGGCATTGTTGTCCTTGGCCTTGCTCAGCAGCAGTGCGCTGCGGCCTTCGAAGTCGCGCAGGTTGACGTCGTTACCGAGGGTCGCGCCCAGCACCTCGCCACGGCTGTTGACGGCCAGCACGACCTCAGGCTCCGGGTTGTTCCACACCGAGCCTGGGTGGATGCCGATCTCCGCGCCGCTACCGACGGCGGCCAGTACAGGCGCCTTGGTGAAAATCTCGGCATCCGGGCCGATCCCCACTTCCAGGTATTGCGACCATAGGCCCTGCTCCTGCAGCAGCACCTTGATCTGCTGGGCCTTTTCCGAGCCTGGCTTGATGCTGGCAAAATCCTCGCCTAGCACATCCCTTACCTTGGCCCGAACGCCTTCGGCCAGGCTGGCATCACCACCGGCACGCTCTTCGATCACGCGCTCGATCATGCTCGAAGCAAAGGTCACACCCGCCGCCTTGAGCACCTGCAGGTCGGCAGGCGCCAGCAGACTCGGCAGCTCGGGATTGAAGCCTGTACCACTGTTACCCAGCAAGGCCTCGACACTGCACAGCGGCGTGCCGCGCAGACTCTGCAACCCGGCCAGCAGACCCTCCTGCTCGAACAGCCCACTCAGGGTCGGCGCCAATGTGGACAGATCATAGACACCATCCTCACGCAGCAGGATCGGCGCCGGGCCGGCGTACTCTCCGGGCAACCAGGCCCGGCCGACGAGGGTTCCGCGCAAGCTATCGGTAGGCAAGGTGTTGCTGGGTGTGAGGCTGAGAGCGTAGGGCATGGCGGAGTCCTTCTTCTTATGCGACTGGAAATGCCCGCAAGGCACCCTGGGTGCGGTCAGGCCGGCTGACCTTATCTCTCCATTCGCGATAACCACCAATGACTAATAGTCAGTCCGCGATATGATCCGGTTATCGAGTACTCCCGAGCACAGCGGCCATGAACCAAACAGGCAATCTCCCGACCCTTCACAATTGGCTACGCTTTCGCCACCTGGCGCTGATCGACAGCCTGGCGCGCACCGGTAATATGCACAGCAGCGCGCAGCAACTGGGGCTGAGCCAGCCGGCGGTAAGCAAGATGCTGCGCGATATCGAAAGCCAGTTCGGCTTCACCCTGTTCGAGCGCCTCAACCGCGAGCTGCCAGCCACCGAGCTAGGCGCCGAGGTGGTTGCCTATGCGCAGCGCGCGCTGAATGACTGCCAGACCTTCAGCTATCGCCTGGAAAGCCTGCGCCAGGGTGGCCATGGCTATCTCAAGGTAGGTGCGATCTTCGCCGCTACTGCCCATGCTTTGCCCGAAACGCTACTGCGCCTGAAAGGCCGACGGCCGCTGCTGACCATCGAGCTGTTGGAAGACACCAGCGATCACCTGCTCAAGCTGCTGGAGCACAAGCAGCTGGATCTGGTGGTCGGTCGCTTCACCGACCACCCGCAGCGCCAGCGTTTCGACTTCACCGCGCTGGCCGAGGAGCCTTTCATCCTCATCGCTCGAGCCGAACATCCGCTGTGCAATCGCCAGCAGGTCTCGCCATCGCAACTTACCGAATGGCCCTGGGTGCTCTACCCACTCAACACCCCGCTGCGCCAGTCGCTGGAACAATCGTTCAGCGATGCGGGCGTAAATCCGCCGGCCAACGCCATCGAGACGACCTCCGTACAAACGACGCTGAAAATGCTCTGCAACAGCGACACCCTGGCACTGTTGCCAGAGGCGGTGGTAAGGCAGAACCTGCTCGATGGCAGCTTGAAACAAATCCAGACGAGACTGGCGCCCTCTCCGCTGGCCTATGGCGTGCTGCTGCGCAAGGACGAGCCCATCTCCTCCGCAGCCCGCGACTTCATTGACGCCCTGCGCACCGTCATCCGCGATGAATCATCAGCGAATAACCCCTAGTTATGACTCGATGAAAAAGCCTCATTAGACACCTCCCCGAGAGTTGCCTAGCTTCGGCCAGGCTTTGATTCCACGCCATGCCGCCTGCCTGGCCGACTTGTTCAAGCGGAACCTAGCTGCACCTCACTCAAAATAACTTCAATAGGTGAACTTTCATGATCAAGCTAAGCACTCTGCTTCGCCCTATCAGCCTCGCCCTCGGCTTTTCCCTTCTGGGCGCCCCAGTTGCAGCCATGGCTGAATACCCGAACAAGCCCATCCAACTGATCGTGCCGTGGGCCGCCGGTGGCGGCAGCGACTCTGCCGCACGTGGCATCGCCACCGCACTGGAGAAGGAGCTGGGCGTCACCATCAACGTCGTCAACCGTCCCGGCGGCGGCAGTGTGGTGGGTCACACGGTCATGGCAAGCGCCAAACCCGACGGTTACACCCTGGGCTTCGTCACTGGTGAGCTGAACATGATGCACTGGCAGGGGCTGACCAAGATCACCCACGAAGACTTCACCCCCCTGGCAATGACCAACTACGACTACCCCGGCGTACAGGTCAGCGCCGATGCACCGTACAACAATGTCGAAGAGCTCCTGAAGGACATTGCCGACAAGCCCCAAGGCACCTTTAAGGCCTCTGGTACCGGCCTGGGTGGCATCTGGCACGTGGCCTTCGCCGGCCTGCTGATGGATCGCGGCATCGAGCCCAACAAGGTCACCTGGATTCCCAGTCAGGGCGCCGCACCGGCCATGGTCGAACTGGCCGCTGGCAGTATCGAACTCGTCCCGTCCTCAGTACCCGAGGCACGCTCGATGATCACAGCCGGCAAGGCCAAGGGCCTGGCCATTCTCTCCCCTGAACGCAATCCGGCTTTCCCGGATATCCCGACGATCAAGGAAAGCATCGGCAGCGAATACTCACTGGGTGAGTGGCGCGGTGTCGCCGGCCCTAAAGGCATGGACCCTGCCGTGATAGCCAAGCTCGAAGACGCCCTAGAGAAGGCCTACAACAGCGAGTTCTACCAGGACTTCATGAAGCGCCAGGGTTTCGGTGTCGAGTGGCACAAAGGCGCTGATTTCAAGGCGTTCCTGGTCGAGAACAACGCGTACATGGGCGGCATCATCGAAAAGATCGGCATGAAGAAATAAGCCAGATTTTCGATACGGCGCCCCTTCGGGGGGGCCGTTTGCCTTTACTCGGTTGTATGAGAGCTCATCCATGAAAGACCTTCTGTTCGGTCTGATCTTCATCGCCCTGGGTCTGGGTGTATGGCTGATGGCCCGCGAGTTTCCGGTAGTGCCCGGCATGCAGTACGGCGCCGATTTTTTCCCCACGCTGATCGCCATAGGCATGGCCGTCGGTGGGGCATTGCTCAGTTTCAGCGCCGTACGCCAGCTGCGCGCTGAAGGCACTGACGGCACATACGGGTTCGGCCTGCCGCCACTGGGCGTGTTACTGCCTTGCGCACTGGTCGTGGCCTACATCTACCTCAGCGAAGTCATCGGCGCCGCCCCGATGATGCTGTTGATCATGCTGACGCTGCTGATCCAGCGTGGCGTACGCCTGATGCCATCTCTAGTCATCAGCCTCGTGGCCACCGCAGTCATCAGTCTCTCCTTCGGTCACCTGCTCAAGGTTCCATTGCCCATCGGGCCCCTAGGTTTCTGAGGAGCCATCCATGAACGCATTACTCGACGGCATTCTGCTCGTCTTCAATTTCCAGACGCTGCTGGTGATCCTGCTGGCCGCTCTGTTCGGTGTCTTCGTCGGCGCCATTCCGGGTCTGTCCGCCACCATGGCTGTCGCGCTGCTGGTCCCGATCACTTTCGCCATGGACCCGACCGCTGCCATTGCGGCAATCATCACCACCGCGGCCATGGCCATCTTCGCCGGCGACATTCCAGGCACCTACCTGAACATCCCGGGAACACCTGCCTCTGCTGCCTATGTTGCCGACTCTGCGGCTCTTGGCAGGGCGGGACGAGCGCGTGAAGCACTGGGCCTGAACCTTACCTGCTCGGTGATCGGCGGCCTGACCGGAACACTGGTGCTGGTCATGATCGCCCCTTCCCTGGCCGAATTTGCCCTCAACTTCAGCTCGTACGAATACTTCTGGCTGGCCGTACTCGGCCTGGGCAGCGCGGTATTCATCTCCACCGGCTCGGCGGTAAAAGGCTTCCTGTCGTTGATGGTCGGCCTGCTGCTGGCCACGGTCGGCCTGGACATGGTCACCGGCGCGCCGCGCTTCACCTTCGATGTGCCCGACCTGATGGGGGGCATCAACTTCATCCCGGTAATGATTGGTTTCTTCGCCATGTACGAGGTGATGAAGCTCTACTCCATCCCCCGCGACAAGACGCGCGAGCAGGACGTGGCGCAAACCATCGCCCCCCAGCATGGCAGCGTCTTCGGCCTGGTGCCAACGCACCTCAAGCGCTACTGGAAGAACGTGATTCGCGGTAGCAGCCTGGGTGCCTTCATCGGCGCGCTGCCCGGTGCCGGCGCGGACATAGCCGCCTGGATCTGCTACGCCGTCAGCAAGAAGCGTTCGAAAACCCCCGAAGCCTACGGCAAAGGCCATGTCGAAGGGTTGGTGGATGCGGGCTCCGCGAACAATTCGGCCGTCGCAGGTGCCTGGGTCCCGGCGCTGGTGTTCGGTATTCCGGGCGACTCGATCACCGCCATCGTCATTGGCGTGCTGTACATGAAGGGCATGAACCCCGGCCCGACCATCTTCATGGACAACAGCGCCATGGCCTACGGCCTGTTCACCGCGTTCTTCGTCGCCAACCTGATCCTGTTGCCGATCGGTTACCTGGCGATCCGCAGTGCCCATATCTTCGCGGTGACGCCGACGCGTGTGCTGATGCCGATCATCCTGTGCTTCTGCATCGTCGGTGCCTTCGCCATCAACAACAGCCTGACCGATGTGTGGATCATGCTGGTCTGCGGCGTCGCTGCCTACCTGATCGCCACCGCCGACTTCCCCATCGCCCCCGCAATTCTCGGCTTGGTGCTGGGCAACATTCTCGAAACCAACTTCATGACCTCGATGATCAAGGCCGACGGCAATCTGCTGGCCTTCGTCGAGCGCCCGATCAGCATCGGTCTGGCCCTGCTGGTACTGCTGGTAGCCCTGTTCCCGGTGCTCGCCAAGTACTGGCGCATGCGCTATCCGCGCGCCCTGTCCTCACCCAAGGAAGCCATCGAATGAGCCGCATCGCCCCGGAACAACTGGAACACTTCATCAAGCAGCTCTTTCTCGGGGCAGACGTCAGCCCCGACGTCGCCACGGTGGTCAGCCGCGTGCTGGTCGAAGGCGACCTGCTCGGTCATCACACCCACGGCGTGAAACTGGCCCAGGGCTACCTCAAGGACCTGCGCGCAGGCCAGGCCAAAGGCGACGCCGAAAGCCTGCAGGTCATCCGCCAGACACCGGCGGCACGGCTCTACGACGCCGATTACCTGCTCGGCCCGTACTGCGTTGAACAAGCGCTGGACTTCACCGCCGAGGCCGCGCGTACCTTCGGCATCGGCGTCGCGAGCATCCGCCGCTCGCATCATATCGCCTGCCTCGCCGCCTACCTGCAACGCTATACCGAACAGAATCTGATCGCGCTGGTGTTGACCTCCGATCCGGCGGTGGCCTCGGTGGCGCCGCACGGCGGCCTCGACCCGGTATATACGCCCAACCCGCTGGGCATCGGTATTCCCACCGGCGAGAAACCGATTCTCATCGACGTCAGCATGTCGACCATCACCAATGGCCTGGTGAACAAGACCCACCAGGCCGGTGGCCAGCTGGAACACGCCGCGCTGATCGGCCCGGATGGCCAACCGACCCGCGATACCGCGGCCTACTTCGGCACGCCGCCGGGCGCGATCCTGCCGCTGGGCAGTCTGGAGTTCGGCCACAAGGGCTTCGCCCTCGGCACCATGGTCGAGGCATTGACCGCTGGTTTAGGCGGTTTCGGTCGCAAGGATGGGGTCAAGCAATGGGGCGCTGCGGTGACCGTGCTGACCTTCGATCCGGCATTCTTCGGTGGCGTCGATGAACTGAAAGCGGAGATGGATCATTTCGTCGGTGCGTGCCTGGAGAGCCGCCCGCGCGTGGCGCAAAACCCGGTGCGCATGCCAGGGCATGCCGGCATCGCGCGTCGGGTCAAAGCCTTCGAACAGGGTCTGGAGTTGCCGGACGATGTGCTGGCGGCGCTGCGTGGGGCGGCGACCGAGGCGGGGTTCGAGTATCCGTTCTGAAAGCGCACGGATAACCTTGGGGGCGGCATGACCGCCCCTTTTTTTGCCCTGCGGGCGACAGGTAGGGTGCGCCGCGCGCACCAAGGGTTAATGCCGATGGTGGAATCGGTGCACATGGCGCCCCCTACAGGGGCGGAAGAAAAAACTGCCTCGTACCTACAGATGTGGGGAATACGAGGCAGTTGGGAAACTAGTTGCGAATGCGCTCGGCCAGCGCACGCCAGTGCGGAGCGTGGATCAGGTCAGGGGTCAGCTCTTCCAGACTGCTGCAGCCGAGCAGGCCCAGGGTGCGATCCATTTCGGTACGCAGAATCTCGAGCGCGTACGCGGCGCCCGGCCCCTTGCCGGCGGCCAGTCCGTATAGGCCGGCGCGGCCGATCAGCACGCCGCTGGCGCCCAGCAGCAGGGCCTTGGCGATATCGCTGCCACGACGGAAGCCGCCATCGAGGAAAATCTCCATCCGTCCCTGGTTGATGCGCGCCACCTCCGGCAGTGTCTCCAGCGCCGACACCGCACCATCGAGCTGACGACCGCCGTGATTGGACAGCACCACGCCGTCGACGCCGTACTGCAGCGCCAGACGCGCGTCGTCCGGGTGGATCATGCCCTTGACGATCAGTTTGCCGGGCCACAGGTCGCGCAACCAGGCGATGTCGTCCCAGTTCAGGGTTGGGTCGAGTTCGGCGGCCAAGGCGCTGGCGGCCCCTTTCACCGAATCCTTGCCAGGCGGTAGGAGGTCACCGAGGTTGCGAAAGCGCGGTACGCCATCTGGCACCAGCACGTCCCAGATCCACTCGGGGTGACACAGCACATCGAGGCGGTTGCGCAGGTCCAAGTGCAACGGTTTAGCGTAATTGCGCTTGTCCCACTCGCGGTTGCCGAAGATGGCGCTGTCGGTGGTTACCATGATGGCTTCCAGGTTCAGGCGTTTCACCCGCTCGACCAGCTTGGCCACGTGGTCACGGGTGCGGTACAGGTAGATCTGCATCCAGGCGCGCACGCCCTCGACGGCGGCGATGTCCTCGACCGAGGTGGTCGAGGCGTTGCTCAGTACGAAGGGGATGCCGGCATCGGCTGCGGCGCGCGCCAGGTGCAGGTCGCCGTCACGGGTCAGCAGGCCGTTGAAGCCGGTCGGGCCGATCATGAACGGCAGTTGCGAGGTGCACCCGAAGAAGCTGCGCTCCAGGCTGCGCTGGCCGACATTGCGCAGGGTGCGCGGCTGCAGGGTCACGCTCTCGAAGATCGAGCGGTTGCGCTTGAGGGTGAACTCATCGTCCGCCCCACCTTCGACGTACTCGAAGGAGAAATTGGGCAGGCGGCGACGGGCCATCTCGCGCAGCTCTTCGATGTTCTGCGCACGACGAAAATCGCGCCCCGGATACAGGCGTCGTTTCATGATTGGTTCTCTATTCGCTAGATAAACGATCTGCTGCGCGTCGGCCCTACTGCGTTAAAAACAGGTTCGGAGTGCTCATGTACAAAAGTACATTCCGCCTCCTCACCTGTTTGATTCGCTGGCGCTCTCCCTTCGGGCCAGCCTTCGGCTGTTACTCCCGTTGGTCGTTGCGCCTTGTATGGCTCTAGCTCGCGAGATCTTGCACAGGCTGCGCGTCGCATACCGCCCTGAAATCAATAGCTCCAGGCCACTACTTCCTGGCACTGCTCACCAAGCCCACTGATACTCAGGCGCATGCGGTCGCCGGCCTTGAGAAACTGCGGCGGCTTCATGCCAGCGCCCACGCCCGGCGGCGTGCCGGTGCAGATCACGTCGCCCGGGTTGAGCGTCATGAACTGGCTGATGTAGCTGACGATCTCGTCGATGGAAAAGATCATCGTGCGGGTGTTGCCGTTCTGCCGGGTCTCGCCGTTCACGCTCAGGTGCATGTCGAGATTGCGCAGGTCGGCAATTTCGTCGGCCGTGACCAGCCACGGGCCGATGGGCGCGAAGGTGTCGCAGCCCTTGCCCTTGTCCCAGGTGCCGCCCCTTTCGAGTTGGTAGGCACGCTCGGACACGTCGTTGACGATGCAGTAGCCGGCAACATGCTCCAGCGCCTGTTCACGCTCGACATATTGCGCCTTGCGGCCGATGACGATGCCCAGTTCCACTTCCCAGTCGGTCTTCTGTGCACCGCGCGGAATGATCACCTGATCGTTCGGCCCGCAGATGGCACTGGTGGCCTTCATGAACAGCACGGGCTCGCTGGGCACCGGCAGGTTGGATTCCTTGGCGTGATCGGCGTAGTTCAGGCCCACGCAGATCAGCTTGCCGACATTGGCGATGGGGGTGCCGATACGCACACCCTCCTCGACTCGCGGCAGACTGGCCGGATCGAGCGCACGCAGCTCATCGAGCGCCTTGGCGTCGAGCGTCCGCGGGCTGATATCGAGCACATGCTGCGACAGATCGCGCAGGCTGCCGTCGGCAGCCACCAACCCCGGTTTCTCTTGGCCCGGCGGACCATAACGCAACAGTTTCATGCCTGTTCCTCTTCCTTGTAGGCACGTACACGCACGCCGTTGATTTCACCCAACACATCGAACAGGCGCGGTACGTACTTGTCGCCATGGCCCAGTGCCTTGGCCAGCATGAAGGTCTGGTACACCGCATCGGACACGATGCCGGTGGTTGGTGTCATCTTGGTCAACTCGGTGTAATAGCGCATGTCCTTCTCGCAGTTGGCCAGGGCGAACTGCTGCCCGGAATCGTCGCCATGCAGGACGTAGGGAATGATCCGCTCGAAGGTGCGGCTGTAACCGCCGCTCATGCTGCAGATCTCGGCGAACGCAGCCAGATCGATGCCGTTTTTCGCCGCCGTGCAGAAAGCCTCGGCGAGGATGGTGGCATTGCCCTGGGAAATGAAGTTGTGGATAACCTTGGCCTTGTGGCCCGAGCCCAACGGGCCAAGGTAGTGGATGGTCTCGGAGAAGCATTCGAGCACCGGCCGCACCTGGTCGAGCACTTCGGCATCGCCGCCAGCCAGCACGTTGAGGCGCCCGGCCACAGCATCCCTGGGTGTACGGTTGACCGGTGCATCGAGGTAATGACCGCCGTGCGCAACCACCTGCGCGGCCAGCTCGACGGTGCGATTCGGATCACCCGTGCTGCAGTCGACGACGATCTGCCCCGGGCGCAGGCCAGCGAGGATACCGGTCTCGCCAGCCAGAGCGCGGCTGACTTCCGCCGTACCTGGCAGACACAGCAGCACCACGTCGACGGCACGCGTCAGCTCGGCGCCGTTGGCGTATTCGCGGGCGCCCTTGCTGACCAGATCCTCGACCGGCTGGCGATTACGGTGCGCCGTGACAGCGAGGCTGAAGCCCTTGTTCTGGATGTTGCTGGCCATGGCATGGCCCATCAACCCGAGGCCGATGAACCCAACATTGATAGCGGTCATGAGACTCCACCTTGCATGTGGCGGCGATGCTCGGCACATGCGGTGCCGAGCAAGGTCGCAAAGGGTTACTGAGCGTTGCGCACCTTGGCGATCTCGGCGTTCATTTCGGCCATCAGCTCAGGGCCATATTCGGCCACCAGCTTGTCGACGGTCGGACGCACCTGCTCACGCATGCGCTCGATTTCCTCAGGCGCGACTTCGTTGATCTGCATGCCATGCTTGGCCAGCGCTTGGCGCGAGCTGACATCCATTTCGCGGGAGACCTTGCGTTCGTATGCCTGGGCTTCCAGAGATGCGCTGCGGACCAGCTCACGCTCGGTTTCGTTGAGCTTTTCCCAGGTACGCTTGCTGAAGATCGCCACCAGTGGATCGTAGAAGTGGCCTGTCAGCGACAAGTACTTCTGCACCTCGTAGAACTTCGAAGTCTCGATAGCTGCCAGCGGGTTCTCCTGGCCATCCACGGTGCGGGTTTCCATCGCGGTGTAGAGCTCGGTGAACGACAACGGCACCACGTTGGCACCCAGCGTACGGAAGGATTCGATGGCAGTAGGTATCTGCTGCAGACGCAGTTTCAGGCCCTTGAGGTCCTCGACCTTCTCGACCGGATGCTTGCTGTTGGTGACGTGGCGGAAGCCATGATCCCAGTAGCCCAGACCGATCAGGCCGTGCGGTTCCAAGGTGGTCAGCAGGTTCTGCCCGGCCGGGCCGTCGAGCACTGCGTCGACCTCTTCGGTGTCCTGGAACAGGAACGGCAGACCATACAGGGCGAAACCCTTCTCGATACCCGAGAGCAGGCCGGGAGTTACCAGCGTCATGTCGACAGTGCCGCCCTGTACGGACGAGATCACCTGCGCATCGCCACCCAGAGTGCCGCTGGCGAACACCATGACCTTCATCTTGCCGCCGCTCTTTTCCTTGATGATCTCGGCGAATTTCTGCGCGCCCAGGCCGTGCGGGTGATCCTTGGCCTGGACGAAGGCGACCTTGAAGTTGTGGCGATTGATCTCTTCGGCAGCCTGAGTGGCGGCAGACAGCAGCAGGGCCGAAGAGCAAAGCAGTGCGGCGAGGGCTTTAGGGATGAACGTCATGGTGTTTCCTCTTGTTTTTATTGCCGCCACGCATGGCGGGGAAATGGGCGAAACAGCCCGTTGCGCATTCACCGTCAGAACACGACGAATGCGGCGTTGTCGATCAGTAGAGCCACTGCGCGGGTATCAGCAGCAATTGCGGGAAGGCCAGCAGCAGGCCGATCACCAATAGTTCGGCGAGCAGGAAGGGCAGCACACCGCGAACGGTGGCGACGAAGTCGATCTTCGCCACACCGGCCACCACGTTGAGCACCAACCCCACAGGCGGAGTGATCAGGCCGATGGCGCAGGTCATGACGAAGATCACGCCGAAGTAGATCGGGTCGATACCGGCCGCGACCGCCACCGGCATCATCACCGGCGCCAGGATCAGGATGATCGGTGACATGTCCATGGCCATGCCGATCAGCACGATGATGGCGACGATCAGCAGCATCAGCAGACGCGGGCTGTCCATCAGCGGCTCCAGCACCTCGACCACCGAACTGGGCAGGTCGGCGACGGTGATCATCCAGGCTGCGACCATCGCCGAGGCCACCAGGAACATCACCATCGAGGTGGTCATCACGGACGACACCAGCACCTGGTACATGCTTTTCCAGGTCAGCTCGCGGTAGATCACCAGCGACACGAACAACGCATAGACAGCAGCCACCACCCCCGCCTCCGTGGGCGTGAAGATCCCGGCGCGCAGGCCAACCAGGATGATTACCGGCAGCAGCAGTGCCCAGATGCCTTCGTAGAACGCCTTGGCGACCTCTCGCATCGGCGCTCGCGGGCGGGTGATCAGCGTCTCGCGGCGCGAGATGATGGCCCAGGCGAGACACAACGAAGCGCCCATCATCAGACCAGGAGCGATACCGGCGAGAAACAGCTTGGTGATCGACACGTTGGCCGCAACGCCGAACAGAATCAGGCCAATCGAGGGCGGCAGAACCGGGGCGATGATGCCTGATGCAGCGACAAGACCACCGGCGGTCGCCCTGTCATGTCCCACCTTGACCATCATCGGCACCAGCAGCGCGGCCAGTGCAGCGGCATCGGCCGCGGCCGAGCCCGACAGGCTGGCCAGCACACAGGCCGCCAGGATGGTGACGTAACCAAGTCCGCCCTTGATGTGGCCGACCAGGGCGATGGCCATGTTGACGATGCGCCGGGACAGACCACCGGCATTCATCAACTCACCGGCGAGCATGAAAAAGGGTACGGCCATCAGCGGGAAGCTGTCGGCACCGTTTACCAGCCCCTGGGCGACGATCTGCGCGTCGAACAGATCGAGGTGATACATCATGGCCAGTGCGCACAGGATCAGCGCATAGGAGATGGGCACGCCAATGGCCATGGCGCCCAACAGAGACAGCACGAATATCGCGATGATGACCATCACATCACTCCGATTCTTATTATGAAATTGAGCGCCAGCGACAGGCCGGCGAAGTGCCGGAAAGCGCTACTGATGCAGCTCCGCAGAGAGATCGGGGCGCGGTATTTCGCCACCTGCTGCCAGGCGGGCGACTTCGTAGAGATGAATCAGGCAGGCCGAGATACCGAAGAACACACCGGAGCCGTAGAACAGGCCCATCGACCAGCCAGCGACCGGCGATGGCACGTTCCAGTTGATCTCCATCTGCTGCCAACTCCCCCAGAAGAACAGCCCCGAGCAGGCCAGCATCAGCAGTTGGGACAGGATAAGACAGCCGCGCTCCCCCCAGCTCGGCAGCGCCCTTAGCGCCAGGTCCACGCTCATGTGACCGCGCTCGCGCAGCAGCACCACGGCGCCGAGGAACGTCAGCCAGACAAAGGCCCAACGCGAAATCTCTTCGGAGATCAGGATGCTTTCGTTGAAGCCGTAGCGCAGCACGACGTTGCCGAATACCAGCACCACCATGGTCACCAGGCAGATGATCGCCAGCACCTTGAGGAGGGTGAAATAACCGTCGACGAGCTTATGCATGACGGCACTCCAGCAGACGGACGATGGCGGCGTACAGGCAGGAAGTCGGCTGGCAGCCAACGCTCCCGGAAGGATGGGAATGATCCATCTGGAAAGCCTCACATTGTTGTTTTTGTGCGCTGACAAGCAGCCGTGTGAGGCCGACACTAACATCACAAATTATTGCGTGCAATGTTCATTTTTGTCAGTATCGCGGCCAGACGATCACAACAACAACGAGAACGCGCCATGCAACTCATCACCAACAGCCAGACCGTGGTTATCCTCAGCGACCAGGATTCCGTAGCCGTCGCCCGCCGAGCCCTGGCGCGTGGCAGCCGTGTCGAAAGCCTCGCCCTGAACGCCCTGGACGACATTCCCGCCGGGCACAAGATCGCCCGCCGTGCCATCGCCGCAGGCGAAGCTGTGCTCAAGTACGGCCAGGTCATCGGCGTGGCCAGCCAGGACATCGCCGCCGGCGCCCATGTACACACCCATAACGTGTCGATGCCGCAGAGCCACGCCAACAACCAGTTGCCGCCGCCCATCGCACGTACGCCAGTGCTGCCGCCGGAGCAGCGCCGCCGCTTCATGGGCTACCGCCGCCCGGACGGGCGCGTCGGCACGCGCAACTACATCGGCATCCTGTCCACGGTGAACTGCTCGGCGACGGTCTCGCGTGCGGTGGCCGCGCACTTCAACGGCTCGGAACTGCTCAAGCGCTACAACATCAATGGCGTGGTGGCGCTGACCCACGGCAGCGGCTGCGCGATCAACACCGAGTCGGAAGGCTTCAAGTTCCTCGAGCGCAGTATCTGGGGTTACGCCTGCAACCCCAATGTGGCGGGTGCACTGGTGATCGGCCTGGGCTGCGAGACCAATCAGATCAGCTCGCTCATGAAGCGCTACAACATTTGCGAGGGGCCGAACTTCCGCGTCTTCAACATCCAGAATGCTGGCGGCACCCGCGCCAGCATCGCCCGCGCCATCGAGCAGGTGACCGAGATGCTCGAAGCCATCGGCCGCCTGGAGCGCACCTCGGAAAGCGTCGAACACATCATGGTCGGCATGCAGTGCGGCGGCTCCGATGGCTACTCGGGCATCACCGCCAACCCGGCGCTGGGTTATGCCGCCGACCTGCTGGCCCAGCACGGCGGTACCGCCATCCTCAGCGAGACCCCGGAAATCTATGGTGCCGAACACCTGTTGATCGCCCGGGCGATCAGTCATGAAGTCGGCCAGAAGCTGCTCGATCGCCTGACCTGGTGGGAGCAATACACACGCATCAACGGCGCCGAGCTGAACAACAACCCCTCGCCAGGCAACAAGGCCGGCGGTCTGACCACCATCCTGGAAAAATCCCTCGGCGCAGCGGCCAAGGGCGGCACCAGCTCGCTCAACGGCGTGTACGAGTGGGGCGAGCCAATCACCGAGCGCGGCTTCGTGTTCATGGACAGCCCCGGCTATGATCCGGTGTCCGTGACCGGCCAGGTAGCCTCCGGCGCCAACATGATCTGCTTCACCACCGGGCGTGGCTCGGTGTCCGGTTTCAAACCCGCGCCGTGCATCAAGCTGGCCACCAACACCGAGATGTTCCGTAAACTCGAAGAGGACATGGACATCAACTGCGGCGGCATCGTCGACGGTGAGCTGAGCATCGCCGAAGCTGGGCATAGGATCTTCGACATCCTCATCGAGATCGCCTCGGGCGAGCCATCCAAGAGTGAGCTGTACAATTACGGCGATAACGAATTCGTGCCGTGGCAGGTGGGTGCGGTGACCTGATTTTCAGGGCGCGGCGGCGCACCCTGAGACGAAGGGTGCACCGTGCGTACCACAGGCCGAACGACCTACGCTTCGATCCGCTCCAGATACGGCACTGCAGCGATCTGGTTGTGCTCGCGGAACTGCGCCAGACGCTGCTTGACCTTGTGCTCGGCGATCACCAGGTGCTCTTCCATGCTCTGCGCCGCCAGATCGGGGCGACCGGCCTGCAGGTTCTCGAAGATGCTCAGGTGCTCGCGGAAGAAGGGTTCTTCATCGGGGAAGTAGCTCTTGTCCAACAGGATGTGCTTACCCGACAGCAGCAACGAGTGGGTACGCCGCAGGATCTGCAACATCTGCCGGTTGGGGCAACAGCCGAGCGTTTCGATGTGCAGGTCGCTTTCCAGGTCATCGAACTGGCGACTGTCCATGTCCGGGTAGAGCGCCATGGCCTGGTGCAGACGCTCGATGTAACCCTCGATCCGCTCGGGCTCGATGAACTCCGCAGCGCGCACCAGCACGTAGGGTTCCAGGCGTCGGCGCACTTCATACAGTTCGCCGAGTCGCTCCTCGTTCCACTGCCCGAGCTGCCAGCGCGAGCGCTCGTCGCGCTCGACCAGGCCCATCAACGACAAGCGCGTCAGTACCTGGCTGGAGACCGTACGGCTGATGGCGTAGTGGCGAGACAGTTCGAGTTCGTTGATGCGATAGGTGCCAAACAGCGACTGGTGCAGCAGGTCGCGTTCGATCTGATCGTAGACGGACTTCCAGGTTTCCGTCTTGCGCGGGGCCTGAGTGCGGTCATCCGTCAGTTTGAAATCGCTCGCCTCCAGCTTGCGCCGCAACACCTTGCCAGGCTGCGCCCCGACCAGATAACCACGACCGTCGAACGTGCAGACCAGACCTGCCTGATGCAGATTGAGCAGCGCCTGGCGCACAGGTGAACGGCTCACACCGAACAGATCCGCCATGGGGCCTTCGAGCAGCAACGTTCCCGGCTTGAGGCGACCTTTGCGGATGCTCGTTGCGATGAGTTCGAACAACTGATCGTTGAGATGCTTCTTCATTATTGTTTTCGGGTCGTATGTGGGAAGGGGAAGAACCGCAGAGCGCCATACCCCGCAATACTCCTACATATGACAGCCTCATACAAAACAGCTATTGCATGCAATGTTCTTTATCGACAACTCGTTGCACCATGACGACATGCGCCACCCGATGTGCACGCCCTCACAACGAGCGCAACCGGTGATCCCCAGTGCCTGGGAACCGCAAGCGCAAGCAGCCGTTCGGTCACAACCCGTTGATGACGTGCTTTCGCTTGTGACCCAACAGCAGCCCACCCTGCTTCAACCTGAGCTCGAGGGCGCTCACCGTCACCCTCGAACTCGCGTCAGGCCAAAGGCGCCTGAAGTCGCTTAGCGGCTGAGCATGAAGGTTTCGAACTCGAGATCGTCCAGCGCCCCGTTAAGACGATACAAGCCGAGGAGCACGCACAGCAGCAGCGACAGGGTGAAACCGTAGCCGAAGAACGTCGGGCCAAGCATCTGGCTGAACAGGGTCAACGCACCGTTCGCCAGGACGAAGAGCACGCAGAGTTCGAGGACGATGGCGCGCTTGTCCAGATAGAAGAACACGTTGAGCAAAGCCATGAACACCACCTGAATGCTCACGCCGATCACATCGATGTAGAACAGCGGCAGGTAGTAGTGCGAGATGCCCAGCCAGGACAGCAACTGCGGCGCGAGCAGAAACAGCAGAACCAGGGTCAGGCCCTGGACCTTGCAGATCTCCATCAGGCCCTGGCGAATCGCCAGAATCATCTGCTCCTTGAGCCAGCCGATGTGCTGCAGGGTTTCCCCGCCGCGAATCGCGTCATAGACCCGCTCGTACCACTCGGCGAAGTCGGTTTCGATGCGCACCAGGAACACCGCCATGCCGGGAATGATCGACAGGTAGGCAAGGAAGATCGGCAGGTCATAGAGGATCGATGCGCGCAGCGGGCCGATCACGGCTTCGGAAGTCGAAGGGTTGAACCAGAAGATGAACTTGTCGATCCAGATGCCCAGGTTGTAGCAGAGCCCTGTCAGCAGCAGGCTGCCGAACACCTGGCGGCGCTTGAGGAAATCGAAGGCGACCAGGCGCTCGGCCGGGTACTCGCGAAGGATGTCGAAGAGGAAGATGAACAGCAGGCTGGAGTGACCGATCAGCAAGCCCAGCAACAGGCCGTCGATATTGAGAAAGCGCAGCAGATAGGCCGAGGCGACCATCAGCGAGTAGCCGAGAAACATCACTCCGAGGATGCGGTTGTAGGCCTTCATCCCGGACAGGAAGATGATCACCAGCCACAGGTTGCACAGCACCACGAAGTTGGCCATCACCAGCAGGCGATAGGAAAACGACTGATCGAACAACAGGCCCAGCACGCAGATCGCCAGCAGCCCCGAGACGATCGTCACCAGCAGCAGGATACCCACCAGGTTGGGCAGGATCAGGTCCAGGCGCCGTTCGAACAGCCGGTCGGAGACGAAGCGGGTGAAAAACAGCTGCAGCCCGCCGGTGAGGATCAGCGACGTGGCCATCAGGTACGTCACGGTGACCAGGAACTGGCCGATCAGCGTTTCCGGCAGCACCGCCCCCAGGCTCAGTACGCCGATGAGCATCACGCTGATGATCGACAATACCCAAGGGCCGGAACTGATCAGGCCGGCATACAGGTAGGCGCGCATCGTCGATGTGTAGGAGTCCTTGGACAGGATCTTCCTCAGTTCAAAGCCTATACCCGCCATTACGCGCTCTCCGTGCCTTCGCGATACAACTCGCGATAGCGCGCGAGCATCAGTTCTTCGGTGTAGTAACGGCGCACGCGCTCCAGGCCGACAGCCTGGGCCGCCTGCCAGCGCTCGGGGTTGCGTAACAGCGAGAGGATGGCGCGCGAGGTGGCCTGCGGGTCGGCAATCGCCACGACTTCACCCGCCGTGCCGAGCTGGCGATCCTCCTCACTGGAGCCTTCGACCAGCTCGCGGCACGACCCTACGTCACTGGTCACCACCGGCGTGCCGGCCGCCCAGGCCTCGAGTACCACCAATGGCTGCGCCTCGCTGATCGACGTCAGCACCATAACGCCCAGTTGCGGCATGACTTCGCGCACCTGGCGAAAGCCCAGAAAGCGCACCTTGTCCTGCAACCCCAGGCTGGCGACCAGGCTGTGGCACTCGGCCGCGTAATCCGGGTCTTCTTCTTCCGGACCGACGATCCAGCCCTCGGCTTCAGGGATGACGCTGACCACGCCACGAATGGCGCGGATGAAGGTTTTGACGTCCTTGATCGGCACCACCCGCCCAACCAGGCCGGCCACTGGCGGCACGCCTTCTGGCCGGCTGAGTAGCGCCTGATCCCAACTGGCCAGATCGATGCCGTTGGGGATGACCCGAGTACGCTCCGCGGGAGCGCCGTCGAGCACCTGACGCCGCCTGTTGCCTTCGTACAGCGCGATGATGGAGTGCGCAGATCGGTAGGTGATCAGCCCGATACGCTCGAAGAAGCGAATCCACAGCCTGCGGATGTAGCTGACCTCCGCATCGAGGCCGGTGCTCAGGCGCTCGTCGGGGCTTTCGGCGATCCAGCCCGCCTGGGCCAGATCGATCTTGCGTTCCTTGGTATAGATGCCGTGCTCGCTGAGCAGGTAGTAGCAGCCCCAGCGGCGCTGCAGGACGCTGCCCAACATGCCCGCGTAACCGGTGGAGATCGAGTGCAGCATGCGCGCGCGCGGCAGCGTTCTGGAGACCTCGGCCAGCATGAACAGCGGCGCCTGCATGGAGCGCAGCGTCCAGAAGTAATTGACGAATGACGGATCGGCGCAGTGCTGGGTATAGCCGTCGACGATCGCATCCCAGCTGGCACGACTCTGCAGGAAGGCCTCACGGCCGATGCGCCCGGCAGCCAGGGTGTCGACGAATGCATCGCCCTGCTCGGCACTGGGTTCCTCCGGGTTGTGCAGAAAACGGTGCACATCCAGCATCAGCTCGGCCAGCTCCGCGCTCGCACGGGTACTGGTGGTGGGAATCGAACTCCAGGAGTCTTCGAGGAAATGCTCCTGGATGTGCACCACGTTGTCCGGGATGGCGTAGTGGCGCTTGCCGTAGGCCTCCTTCTGGCCGCCGATGAACAACACCGAGAAGGTCAGCTCAGGCAGCCCCAGGATCAGCTGGTTGATCCAGCTCGACACGCCCCCGCGCACGTAGGGCCAGGTTCCTTCGAGCAACAGGCAGACATCGACGCTCTGCACGTCGGGAACAGCGGATTTCTCACTCATAACCAGTATCTTGCCAAGGCCGCGAAGGGGGGACGTTGCAACAGCTCGGCCGGCATCGTCGCCAGCATGTCTGGAATTTCCTCATAGCGTTGACGCAAAAATGCGATCTCGGCCCGATAAGGCGCCAGTTGCACCGCATCCATCCCGGCCTGTGCGGACTGGTCGAACTGCGCCAAGGCCTCGTCGAGATTGCCCTGCTCCATGGCGATGCGCCCGGCCAGCAAGTACATCTCGCCACCCGAGTTGCCCTGCAGCGCCGCCATCACATGACTCCAGGCCTGCTGCAGCACGTGCTCCAGAACACTGCCCTGAGCCAGGCCGACATAGGCGAGTTCCCAGTACCAACGCGCCAGTTCGGCGTGCAGCGCGATCTTGCGATCCGTGCTGGCGCTCTCCATGTTTGCCAAAGCCTGTTCGATACGCTGGTTGATTCGGCTTTCACGTTGATCGAGCATCGAGTAAGCCAACAAACGCACATCGTCAGATGGATCGCGCAGCGCCAGCTTGAGAATCGGGATGGCCTCCTTGCTGCGCATGCGGCGTGTGGCGAAGATCGCCGTCAGACGCTGATCGGGATCAGGGGCGTGACGCAGCACATCCTGCAGCCCGCCATCGCTGAACATCAGCTCACGCTTGCGCTCGCGGGGCCGGAAGGGCAGCTCGGGAACGGCGGTCGCCTCCCAGGACTGCACCTTGCGCTTGCGCGGCAGGTAGAGGGCCGGAAACAACGCCAGCGCTACGCCGATCATCCCGATCAGAGGGATGAAGAACGAGACGCTGAAAATGAACAGCAGGCTCCAGGGCAAGGGGTAGCGATAGCGGCGCGGCAGCAGCAGCCAGATCCCGGCAGCCAGCATGGCGCTTCCCAGGCCATGCGCCGAGGCATAGAGCAACGCGGCCTGAGGAATCGGGAGATCGCTGACCGCACTGGCCCAGCTCCCGACCTCGAGCAGCGCGGCGCCGCTAAACAGCCACTTGCTGATCATTCAATGCACACTCGTTGAAGAGGAAGTGTCGCAATGCATCGCGCTCATCACCGCCCTCGAACAGGAACTGATGCGTCTGTATGCCCAGCGAATCAAGGTCTCGGCCCTGGCCAAAGCGTTCTGCGAAAAGCTGCCTGATACGCACCAGATAGCCCTGCGCGCCCTCACCCGAGGTCAGCGGCAGCAGCACCAGCACCAGGCGACTGCCACGCCCGTTGATGACCTTGAGCTGGACATCGAGGCCGCGCTGACTGCCCTCCAGCAGACGCTGAACCTCTTCTCCATTTTCCTCGGCGAGTTCGAACGCATAGAGGCTGGCCGGCAGGTCGTGGTCGCGTGCATCGCTCAGCGAGCGCTTGAGCAATTGCGAGTAGTGCTGGGCGTCGGCGTCTGGCAGTTGCAGGGCCTGTGCATCGCTCATCAACAGGTCGGCGATATGCCCGGACAGAATCGCCAGCAGGCTGAAACTGCGTTCGTGGAACATGAAGAACGGCATCTGCTGAATCGCCAGAACCGCCAGGATGCGGCCTTCGGTGTCGATCAGCGGCACACAGACCTGCAACGCGGAATGACGGGCGCCTTCGCCACGATCCAGCACCTCGGAGCGCACACTGACCAATTCACCGCGCTGCAGGCACTGGCGCAACAGCACGTCCTTGCCGTTGAGCTCGCCCATTTCCCCCAGCGCGGCCAGCGGTTGGGGGTCGACCTGAGCGTTGTCCATGACCCGATAGAGCCCCGCCACTCGCAGCGCCCCATATTGGGCAAGCAGGGAGATGACCGTATCGGCCAGGGTCTTCAGGGCGTCGCGATCACCCGGCAAGGCACGCAGCTGTTCGCGCAAGCTGAGCAGCGAGCTGCGCAGACTCTGGTCGTTGCCCGCAACGCGTTGCTCCAGGCGGTCGTGCGAGATGCGCAGGATATGGTGGGAACGGGTAAATTCATCGAGCCGCAGCTGGCGATACTCGTTGGCCAGACTGAGTCGCTCGAGACGGCGCTCCCAGATGTCGCGAAACTCCCCGACCAGCATGCTGCAAAGCAACATGCCGACGATGAAGGACGCCGGGATCTCCAGATAGAGCGCCCACCCCGACAGGCGAAACACGAACAGCGCAGCGATCAGCAATGCAGCACTGAACAGCCCCTGCAGGAATCCGTAACGAACGCCGAGCAGGATCGGTACGAGAATCATCCAGGGGAACGACGCCACCACGAGTAGGGGGTCGTCCGGCGATAGCCAGTAGCCGAAACCTAGGGCGAGGAGGCTCAGCAGGCAGGTTTCCCACCAGGAAACACGGCCACTGGCCCTCGGCGCAAGAATGAAATCCTTATGGGCAGACTGCATCGTCATCACTCGAAGTCGAGGTTACCGACCAGCTCACGCAGCACCTTCTGCGCCGCCCCCGCCAGACTCTCGCGCGACCAACCCGCACGGGCGCCACTCGAGCTCCAGACCACGCGACCGGTCGCCGGCTCCAGCACCTGCAGACTGACGCCCACGGCGGGTTCACCATCGAGGCCATTCTTGTACTGCCACTCCTCGACGCTACCGGTGATCACATAAGCCAGACGCTGTTGGCGCGCCCAGTCGAGCGCCTGGATCTGGCGCTCACGGTCGTCCTGCAGCAACAGATCCTGCCGCGGTGTCTGGGGATACATGAGCGGGCGTACGCCCTCTTCCGCCAGGATGCTGATCAGGATCTGCTCGGCGCGCTCACCGGCCTGCGGCGTCTGGGCGTAGTTGACCAGTGGCGCGACGCCCCAGGCGGCATCGCGCGGCAGCGTCTGGCCACTTTCGCGGGTGAAGCTCGAGCACCCGGTCGCGAGTGCTGCAATGACCACCAGGGTCAGGCAACGGATGATTTGCATCGTCATTCCTCCTTTGAGAATCCTTGCTTAGCGCCCAAAGCGGGTGCTGTAGGTAATACCCATGGACCCACCGGCATCACCCTCTCCACCACGGGGAGCGGATTGATAGCCGAGGGTCACAGCCAACTCGTCATCACCGAACAACTCGACGCCAACCCCCAGGTTGATGCCGTAGTTGAACTGCTTTTCCGTCCACTGCCAGCCGGCAATGGTGTCGATCATCCAGGTGAACTGTGGACGGGTTCGATTCAGTGCGCCGGGGAAGCCTCGGCGCCAGGTGCTGGCGACATACACCTGGCCGTAACGATCCTGCATGAGCTCTTCGCCCGGGATCGTCGCCCCCGGCGTGGTATCGAAGGGTATGTAGGCACCTCCGTTCGCGCTCAGAAGCTCACTGGGAACCTCGCTCTCGACACTGTTCTTCTGGTAATCGAGGCCGGTGCGCAGCAGCCAGGAAGGATCGTCGAAGAACAGCATGTGCCCCCACTCGACGGATACGCCATTGCCTGTGCCGAGCGCATCGCCGCTTCTCGAGCTGTAGCGGCTGTGCGTGATCGACCAGCTCAGCTGGTCACGCGCGGAAAAGCCGTGCTGACCTCTCAGACCCAGTCCGTCACGCATACCCAGGGCGCGCAACAGCCCGGTGTCATCGGTCTGCCGGTGCCAATCCACGGCGACGCCCAACTCGTCGCGCGAGCTCAGGCGCCAGGTCCGCTCGACGCCCAGGCCGTGGCGGTCATCGTCATCACGCAGACTGCTGTCGAGATACAGACTGAGGTCGCCATCGGACAGCTCTCGACGAGTATGCAGCTTGAGATTGCGCTCGTTGCCCATCACCGCGCTGTCCAGGTTGGCGCTGTCATAGCGCATCTGGTCGAGTTGCAGATCGGCATACCAGTCGTCGCCCAGATTGCGCGCGACGCGCAAGCGAGGCCCGGAGATATCCAGGTCACCGAAGTCCATCTTCTGCCAACCCAGCTGGAGGCCCTGCGGTGAGCGTTCCAGCATGCCGGTGGCCTGGTAGAGCAGTTGCTGGCGAATGGACGTGGGCTGCTCGTCGCCCTGGGCGCTGAGTGCGGTGGCCAATGCCTCGCCGTCATGCCCCAGGCGCGCAAGAACCTCGACCTGATGTGCCACGTCCAGGCTGCCGCGCTGCAGAAGACGCTGCATCTGCTCACGGTTATCGCTGCGCAGCGCCTGCTGAATCTGATCGTAGTTGCCTGGCTCGAGGCCGCGTGCAGCCCCCCACGCCAGCCAGTCGTCCTTGAGCGCCGCCTGGTTGCCGGCGTCCAGCCGCTCGAGAAAATGTTCGAACCAGAGTTGCAGCGTCGCCTGTTCGCCATTCCACAACTGCCTGGCCTGCGCCAGCGACACCAGCGAGCCCTGGCTACCGGCGAGCAGGCGCAGGTACATGGCATAACCTTCCGGCGTCGCGAGGATGCGTGTGCGGTCCATATCCTTGAGCAATTGACGACGCAGGCGCCAGGCCAGGTCGGCATAACCGGCAGCCTCGGCGGCATCGGCGTAAGCAGCCAGCACGAGACGATCAGATGGATTGGACTTGAGGTGCTGACGGAACCAGAGCAAGGCCTCGCGTGTGTTGTTGAGCATCATGTGGCCGGTCGCATAGGGCAGCCACAAACGACTGTCAGCGACAGCTCGCGAGCGCCATTGCGGCAGCAGCGCTGCGAGGGCATCGCGCTGGGCATTGTCGATGTAGAACCAGAGCATGCGCTGACGTACCAGGTTGTCTTCCGGGAACTGAGCCAGGGCTTGCTTGTAGAATGCGTTGGCCTGCTCGTATTGCCCGTCCTGGGCTGCGAGCGCTGCACGGGCGAGCCAGTAGTGCGAACTGTCACGGCCCGCCGGCGACTGCTCCGCTTCAGCCAGCAACGCTCTGAGCGTATCCCAGTCACGCAAGGTCTCGGCCAGCTGCAATGCCATGGTCAGCCGCGCCAACCTGCCGGTACGCCGCCAGCTTTCGACGAGGAGCTGAAGGGCGCGACGCGGCTCTTTGTCCCAGTAGATTCGTATCAGGCGATCTTCATCGTCCCTGTCCAGCGGCACGTCGAGGCTGACCAGGCGCTCGTACGCCGCACGAACATCGGCGTCCCGCTCGAGCTTCCAGGCTAGGTCAGCGCGTAACTGCCAGTACTGCGGGTCATCCACCGCGCTCGCGTCCACGGCGGTCAATACCGCCCAGGCCTTCTCCGGCTGAAAGAGGTTCCAATGCACCTTGGCCCAGCGGATGCGGTCTTCAGTGGTCAGGCTCGTGCGCTCAGCCATGCTGGCCCAGAGCTCAGCTTCCTTGTCGAGCTGCTGAGTGTTCTCCAGCAGCATGCGCAGGCGCTTGCGGGCAAACAGATGATTGGGGTAGCGCTGCAGATAAGCCCGTAGCCAGGATTCCGCATCTTCAGGAGTGCCGCGGACCTCATGGCTGTATACCAGCGTGTCCACTTCCTGATCCGTCATCTGCCGCAGGCGGTCGATGGCCGAGAGCGTACTGACCACCTGATCGAAATCGAACAGCTGCAATGCATAGCGCCAGACACGCTCACGCATTGCCGGGTCTTCCTGATGGGCGAGCATCTGTACCCAGTAGTTCAATGCCTGCTGGGTATGCCCGGTCCACTCTGCCAGGCGTGCCAGCTCCGCCATCAACTCGAAATCATCGGGAGCCTGCTCCAGCAGTTGCGGTCCGAGCTGCCAGGCACGCTCGATGGCTCCGGATGCCAGACTGAGGCGGAAGTCGGCATTGAGCGCCCGATGATCATCGGACTTCAGGCTCAGCCAGTGCTGAACGAACGTCTCGGCAAGATCGAAACGCTGCGCCGCCTGAGCTGCATCCACGCCTTCGGCGAGCCAATCCAGCGACTCTTGCTCGGCATTCAACTCGCCCAGATGCTGAGCCAGCAGCTCCGCGGCCTGCGCGGAATGGTTGGCGGCACGCAAGGCGTTGAATGCCTCACGCAGCAGCTCGAGCCGCTTTTGCGCATCGGGCTCTGCCTCAGCCAACTGCAGATAGAGCTGAGCAGCACCACTCTGGTCATTGTTCGCCAGGCTCCACAGAGCGGCCTCGCCCAGCCAGTGCGTGCGTCGCTCGGCATCACGCTCGGCGAGTGCCTTGTAGGACGTCACGGCAACATCCAGGCCGCCGATCTCCAACGCGTAACGCGCTGTACGCTCCAGCATGGAGTTATCCAGGTCAGCGATGTTCAGCGACCGCAACTCAGCGATCAGCTGTGCACGCTGCGCATCGCTGATACCGTTCGGATCGGCCTGAGCCCTGAGGATATCCAGCATCACCACATAGAACGGCGTAATGGCCACAAGGCGGCCTTGCAGCTGCTCGAGATACTCGCGGGCGCGCTTGAAGTCACCGACCTGAATCAACTGATCGATCAGTCTCAGCCGCAGCTGGTCATCTTCTGGGTGTGCCTTGATCAGCAACTCGGTATAGCTGATGGCAACCGCGTCAGGCGCCGTATCAGCGGCCGGAAGGAATACGTCCTCGCTCTTGTAGGACAGCGCCAGCAGCGCAATCACGAAGAGCGCGACCAGCACGATCATCCATGGGTTGAGCAGGCGCGTCTGGCGCTCACGTTTACTGGTTGCAGATAAGCTTTCCATCTCTCACCCGCTTCATTGGCAACTCGAAGTGCCAGATACCTTTGTCAGCCCTCGCCTGAAAGCGACTGCCCCCCACCTGTACCTGACACGCCTTGTCCGAGCGAACGCTGAACGTCAGCGGGAACTCTCCCTCGAATGAAAACGTGACGTTTCTGTCATCGTTGTAACGCCAGGCAGTCAGCGGGATGTTGGCCTCTTCCAGAGATGGACGCGGATCACGCGTTTCGCGCAGCGCCAGCACAACTTCAGGCCCACTGAGATGCACGTACCGTCCCTGCGGCAAATCACGCACGCCCGCAACCCCTTCGGAGCGCGACAGATCGGGCCAGCCTAGCGCCGGATCGAGACGCAGCGTACGCATACCCACCAGCCCTCTGACCAACCAGGCGCCATCGCTGCGCTTGGCCAGGCTCGCTCTGTAGAGGCCCTCTACGCGCTGGATGTAATCGCTCATCCACAGCGACAGCGGCTGGCTGTCGACCATGGCCTGATAGGTCTGCTTCATCACCCGAATGGAGGCCTGCTTGGTCCCCGAGTAGAAGTGGTAATACAGATGAAAGCCGCGCAGGCGGCGCGGGCTGTCGGTCAGCGCGAAGGTTTCCTGTACACCACGGAAGCCGTAGTAGGGCCCCGTCCATAGATTCGTATAGACGTTCTCGTTGATCACCGGCGCGTAGAAGTGCAAGCCTCCGGAGGTCGGTCGAAGCAATGGATAGAGGCCGGTCAGCGAAGGGTAGGCATTGGTCAGAACCGTGTTGCCGCCGTTGACGTTGGGCAGACCGCTTTCATAAGCCAGCTTGAGCGTCTCGGCACTGGGCATGGCATCGCCCGACCAGAAGATCATCTTCACCGGTTTCTCAGGTGTGGTCAGGCGCTGATTGATGTAGTCGCGCGCGCCCACGACCTCGCGCTGCATGTCCAGCGTCTTGTAGCCCGGAATGGCCATCATGTAACCGTACTGCGCCTCGAAGTCCTCACGCTGCGACGACTTCTCCGGCTGCCAGAAGAACGGGTGGCTGAAGGTATGGCTGGCGACTTCGACCTTGGGATCGGCAAATATCTTGCGGGCAATCGGCTCCAGCTCACGAGCCAGGTGCGGATACATGCCCTTGGGGCCGACCTCGCCTTCGATCACTGAAACCGACGTCAGCAACGGATAGGGGGTGATGAAATCATCCAGTACCTGGATACCGGAGTACGGAGTACCAGTTACTTCAGCGCGCGAAACGAAACCATCGCCATCGAGGTGCACGGTGGCGATACGCCGACCGTTTTCCGTCGTCGTGTCAGGCCTCGGCAGAGGTGGCAAGGCAAAGGCGCGCTGGAGGAAGGCGAACGGGTCGACGATCCAGCGACGGTGATCCAGCCCCTCCTCGAATACATAAGGCGTCAGCACGTATCCACCCCAACCGCCCGTAGCGACAGGCACATACCGCCTCTCACTGCTACGCAGAGCCACAGCGGCCTGGGTCACGTCAGGATTGGTAACCGTCAGCGCGGGCAGCTCCCGGGTACGCAAGCGCATGGGCGCCTCGAACCCACCGACCAGCGCGGCATCATGCGATTCCAGCACGGCGTCATCGGCAATCGGCTGCGACAGGGCGCGAATACCAAGACGGCTGAGCAGGCTGTCGTTGTCCAGCGGCAGACCGGAAAAGAAAGCCAGCGGCACCTGTTCATCGAGCCGCTCGTTCAGCCAATCCTCGAAGATGTCGCGCTTTTCCGGGGCGCCACTGGTCATCCATACCACGACGCCGGCATACAGTCCCTTGAGCGAACGTTGCGGCAGCGACGCGTCGGCAGGCCAGTAGTCGACGCGATATCCCAGGTACTCGAGCAACCCGCCAAGATAGATATGGCCCGGGTTGTCCTCGACCTCGCCTTCGCGAGGGTCATAGACCAGACCGATACGCCGTGGCTGGACCTCGATGGAACTCATCCCCAATGCATTCAGTGCAGGCGACGTGATGTAGGGAATGAAACCCTCACGAACCAGGCGCGCAGCCAGTTCGCGAGACGCCTCGCGCTGCTCCGGAGGCAGGTATTCGATCGCCACGACAGGGATGCCTTTTGACCGTGCGTCATCGAGGTGTGGCAACAACCAGTCGCGATCACGCTGGGGCACCTGACGATAACCTCCACCTGCAGCGTCCCAGCCTGCATAAAGGGACTCTACGGCGACGGCAGACGCGACGCCCGGTAGCTCGGGCAGCACATCGAAACCCCGATTGAAGAACAGCTTGAGTCCGGGCTCACGGCGATGCATCTGCTGCAGAAGACTTTTCAGGGCCAGGCGCTGCGGCTCCTGAAAAGCCTTGGGTTGAAGATGGAAGCTGTCCAGCGTATCGAGAAAAACGCCGTCATAGCCTTGCCCTTTCAGAGCACTGGCTCGGCCCAGGAGATAGTCGCGCCAGGCGGCTGCCTCGAGATCCATGACCTGGCTGTTCCAGGCACTGTTTCTGATGCTGCTGGCTGCGTCCTGCAAGCCGGCCGCGGTGAGATCACCCTGGTATTCACCGACCGACAGGTAAGCGAACACCGTGCGGCCCTGGGCTTTGAGATACGCGAGGTCGGAAGCGGAGACATGTCCGGGCTCAACAACCACCCATTCGAACTGGGAAAGCTCGGGCAGCGGCGGCTCATCGGCGTACCAGAAAGCCACGCTGGAGGGCTGGGCAAGTGCTGTACTAGCGAAAAACGCAACGGCCAGGCTGAAGAGCCCAGCTATTCCCTTTGAGAATTTCAACTGATCAACCCACTGAACTGGAAAGCGCTTGCACGCCTACTTCTCACAGAAACCTCTGGCGAGGCGTCCCCCCATCACTTGCTGAAACTCTAGTCGACTCCCGGACCTCGAGCACAATCGTGACGCTTGTTATGTATCGGCATTGAATCAGCCCACTCAACAAACTGTCAATTTTCTGATATTCAACTCAGACAGGCGGCATCAAATCTCAAAACAAGTCAATTAAATGACTACTTTTGAACGATAGATGCGCCAGAATAATAGCCCTTTGGCATCAATCCGAGCAATCTTGCGCCAGAGACTCGACAATTCTCGTTTCGTCATTGCACGCAGAAGTGAAGCTACACCCCTCAGCACTGCCGGACGCTCAGACCGGCGTGCTGGCCTGCATCGAGGTGCGCTGCGCGAAAGCCTGCTGGAAGTCCGCCAGGCCAGGATGAGCGGCGCGCCAGTCGAGGTCGGCGAAGCGGAAATCCAGATAGCCCAGCGCACAGGCGACGCCAATCTGCGCCAGGTCGAGCGGGCCCTGTAGTTGTCCGACATGGCGCTCCAGCTCTACCAGGGCGCGCTGCACCTTGCCCAGTTGGCCATCCAGCCAGGCCGCCCACTGCAGCTCCGCCGGGCGCACTCCGCGCTCGTAACGCGCGAGCAGGGCCGCGTCCATCAGGCCGTCGGCCAGTGCGGCCAAGCGCAGTACTTGCCAACGCGCCGCATCGCTCGGTAGCAGCTTCTGGCCCTGGTGCAGGGTATCGAGGTATTCGCAGATCACGCGACTGTCGTACAAGGCCTCATCGTCATCCGTCAGCAGCACCGGAATCTTGCCCAGCGGGTTGAGGGCATTGACCCGTTCGTTGAGCGTGGTCGGCAAAACGGCGGTGTCGAGCAGCTCGATTCGGTCCAGCAGGCCGGTTTCCGCGGCCAGCACGCGAACCTTGCGGGCGAAGGGTGAAGCGGCGGCATAGGTCAGTTGCATGGGCAGATTCCTCGGGCGCGTGAAGAGAGAGCCGATTAGCGCTCGCACTAAAGCACAGTTCGCACGCCGAGATCATCCGGCCAAGCCGGCTCACACACCACCACAGTCGCACCAGCCGATCACCGCTGCCCCGCGTGGATGCGGCACAATCAGCCATCGCAGGAAAAGGACAGGCCGATGCTGATCGATGAAGAACTGACCCTGAAGAAGCTGGAGGTCTTTCTCGCCTTCATGCGCAGCGGCAACCTGGCGCGCGCCGCCAGCGAGCTGCAGACCAGTAACGTCAGCGTGCACCGCGCCATTCACTCGTTGGAAAGCGCGCTGCGCTGCCCGCTGTTCAAGCACGAGGGACGCAACCTGATTCCGCTGGAGAGCGCCTATGTGCTGGAGGAAAAGGCCCAGAAGCTGATCCAGGACGCCCAGGAGATGGTGCGCCTGACTCGCGAGGCGGCGGGCTTCGGCGCCGAGCGCTTCAAGCTCGGCGCGCTCTACTCGCTGACGGTGAAGACCGTGCCGCAACTGATCATGGGCCTTAAGCTGCGGCGCAGCGAGTTGAACATCGACCTGGTGCTCGGCTCCAACGTCGACCTGCTGTACAAGCTGAAGAACATGGAGCTGGACGCCATCCTCATCGCCCTCGACGACAGCGTCAGCGACCCGGATTGCGAACAACTGGCGCTGTTCTCCGATGACATTTTCCTCGCCACACCCAATGACTCGCCGTTTGCCGATCACGCCGAAGTGGATCTGGCCGCTCTACGCGATTCGACCTTCATCACCCTGACCCAGGGCTACGCCACCTTCCGCGATGGCGAGCGGGTGTTCAAGCAGGCCGGCTTCGAACCCAAGGTGGCGATGCAGGTGAAGGATATCTTCACCCTGCTCAGCATGGTCAGTTCGGGCGTCGGCTATGCCCTGCTACCGGGGCGCGTGGCGGCGGTGTACGAGAACCGGGTGAAGCTGATCCCACTGCAGGCCAAGTACCACCTGCAGCAGCATATCGGCGTGGTGTTTCTCAGGGCCAAGGAGCGCGACCCGAACCTGCTGGCGCTGCTGGCCGAATGCCGGATGTACAGTCGGCAGTCGTAGCAGCAAGCCATAAGCACCAGGATGATCGTTCATACGCGGTCATCCCGGTGCGCACGGCGCACCCTATGTGGGCAGCGCGTTCAGCCCAAATAAAAAGCCCGCCATGGCGGCGGGCAAAGGTCAGCCCAGAAGGCCTCGCATCAGAAAGTAGAGCAACGATGGGCCGAGCAGGCAGCCCAGGGCGGTGTAGAACGCCGCCGTCAGGCACCCGTAGGGCACCAGCTTCGGATCGGTTGCCGCCAGGCCACCGGCCACGCCGCTGGAGGTGCCCATCAGGCCGCCGAAGATCACCGCGCTGCGCGGATTGTTCAGGCCGATATAGGGCGCGATGAAAGGAGTGGCCACCATCACCAGGATCGCCTTGATCAGGCCCGCAGCGATGGACAGCGCCATGACGTCGGAGCTGGCACCGATGGCTGCACCGGTCACCGGGCCGACGATATAGGTCACGGCGCCGGTGCCGATGGTGGTCAGGCTGACCACGTCGGTGTAACCGAAGGCCATGGCCACCGCCACGCCGGCGATGAAGGAGGTGAACACGCCGACGAACAGCGCCAGCACACCGGCGAAACCGGCGCGCTTGAGTTCTTCGACACTCACGCCGAAGCCGGTGGCGACGATGGCGAAGTCACGCAGCATGGCGCCGCCGAGCAGACCAATGCCGGCGAACAGAGGAATGTCCACCAGGCCCTTCTGACCACCGGTGTAGGCACCGCCGATGTAGGACAGCAACAACCCGAGCAGGATGGCGATGGCCGAGCCGTGCAGGCGACCCTTGGTGAACTTGTCGGAAATCCAGTACGACACCCACATGGTGATACCGATGATGGCGAAACCGCTGAGCAGGCCGTAGCCGGTAATGACTTTCATCAATGATTCGTACATGGCAGTCACCGTGGCGCTTTGGTCAGGGAGGGAGCAGCGTCGGTTTCAGGCTTCTTTTGCCCGATCCGGCTGAGCGCGGGGACCAGCGCAAAACCGATGGCGACGGCAGCAGTACCGGCGAGAATCGCCATCGGGCCACCTTTGAGGGCTCCGTAGACGTTCTGCTGGGCGGCCATGGCGACCACGATGGGGATGTAGATGGCGCTCCAGAACTCCACGCCCTGTTCCGACTTGCCGGTGAACAGGCCACGCTTGCTCAGGTAACTGCCCAGAAAGATCAGCAGCATCATGGCGATGCCGACACCGCCGACGTTGGCGGGGACGCCGATGAGTTTGCCCAGCAGCTCTCCGATGAAGATGCCTGCCAGGGTGCAGAACGCCAGAAAGGCGACACCGTAGATGATCATTGTTGTTGTCCTCGGTTCATATCGAAGTTGTTGTTCTTGTGCTTCGGTAAACGCTACGGCTCAGTGGTCGCGGCTTACCTCCTGACGCAACATGGCGTCGAGTGTATCCAGACGTGCGCCCTCGAAGGCGATTGCCTGGCCGGCGTCGAAGATGCGCCGGGCTAGCCCGGTCAGCACGCCGCCGGGTGGCAGTTCCAGGTGCAGGCGCACGCCGCGTTCATAGGCGGTGACGAGCGTGGCCTGCCAGTCGACGACACGGCTCATGTTGTAAGCCAGGTCGTCGCGCAGGGTTTGCGGATCACGTATCAGGCGCGCCGAGCTGCTGCTCAGGTAGCGCACCTGCGGCGTGCGCAATTCGACGCCAGCAAAAGCGTCAGCCAGCGCCCGCGCCGGTCCGTCGAGCAAGACGCAGTGCGACGGCACGCTCATGGCCAGGCGCTTGGCCATACCGGCACCAAGCGTGCGAGCGCGCTCGGCCACCGCCGCCATGGCGCCATCGCTGCCGGCGATCACCAGTTGGGTTTCGCCGTTGATATTGGCCAGGTACACCGGGCCGTCGGCGTCGGCCAGCAGGCGTTCGATGCTGGCCTGGTCGAGGCCGAGGATGGCGGTCATGCCATAGCCACTGGGGTAGGCGCGCTGCATCAGCTCGCCACGCAGGGCGACCAGGCGCACGGCATCGGCAAAATCCAGCGCACCGGCTACCACTGCAGCGGCATAGGCGCCAATGGACAGGCCGGCCACATAATCGGGGCGATGGCCGCGTTCGCCCAGCAGCCGCGCGGCGGCCACGCCGGCAATCAACAGGCAGAGCTGCACGGCGCGGGTGCTTTGCAAGGCTTCGGCAGAATCCAGCAGGCGTATATCCTCGCCCAGCGCGGCGCTGGCCTGCTCGATACAGGCCTGCACTACCGGCGCGGCGGGCAAGGCCTGGAGCATGCTGGGCTGCTGCGCGCCCTGGCCGGGGAAGGCCCAGAGCGTGCTCACGCCGCCACCTGCTGCAGGTGCCAGGGGTCGCTGACCAGCAATGGGCCATTCTGAGTTTTCAGCAAGACGCGCGGCGCCTCGCTGGCCCATTCACGCAGCGCCACGGCGCCGCAAGGCGTTTCCAGTTGCAGGTCGATACGCCCCGGCGCGGCGTCCAGCAGAACGCACAATGTCCGCGCCTCGGCGCGAGAAAGCTGATCGGGTGCGCGCAACGACAGGTCTAGATCGCTATCCGGGTGGGCGGCGCGGATACCGCTGGCCAGCTCGAAGCCCAGGCTGCCAGTCACGCCCCAGGCCAGGCCCAGGGCATCGAGACGAGGCGCCAGCTGGCTCAAGGCTCGCAACGCCGGCCAATGCGGCTGAGCGTGGCTACGCCAGCGCCCGGCCCGGGCCACAGCCTGTGGGCTGACCAGACGGCTGATCTCGTTCACACGCATCCAGGTGGCATGCCGCTGTTCACGTGCGGAGCCACGAATACCCACCGCGACCCATCCGCTGTCAGCCGGTGCACGGCGCACCACCACCGGCACATGCCCGCCCAGGGCGGCACGAACCCAGGCCGGTGCCTCCTGCGACAGGTGCTCAGGAAGCAGGCCCCAGAGCAGATCATGTGGACGGGGTGTGGGGTGCATCGCTGTTTCCTCTGTAGGGTGCGCCATGCGCACCGGGCTATCGAAAAACTCTCTGGTGCGCACGGCGCACCCTACGGTGGCCGTTCACACCCTGTTCACCACTGCGCGCGCAAGGCCTCGCGCACCTGGCTTGAGGCCGCTCGGTTGGCAGCGCCCAGGCGGTTACGCAAATCGCGCGGGCTATCTGCGATAGCGACCAGGGCACGGCTCAGGGCGTCCTGTGCGCGAGCCAAATCGGCGGCCGTCGGCTGCGAGGCCTGTTCCACATCGAGCACCTCCGCCAGCAGGCCAAGCGAGGCGTAGTTGTCCAGGTCGTAGGCCATGGGCGGCACGCTGGCGGCCAGCGCCTCCAGCTCATCGACGCTACGCAGGGTGATGCGCGCGGCCGCGGCCTTGCCCATGGCATGCACCATGACTCCGGCATCGCGCAGGGCGATCAGGCGGTTGGCCTGGTAGCCGTGGGCGAGAAAGGCGCCGGACATGGCCTTGCCCACCAGCAATCCGATCACCGCGTGCCCGGCCAGGCGGGCACGGGCATAGGCGTCCACCGCGCCAGCCAGTGCCTGATGGATGCCATAGGCCTCCTCACGCCGGCCGTAGGCCTGGCTGGGCACATCGACGATGGCGATCAGCGCACGCTTGTGCGGGTTGTCGCGATCCACCTCGATGGCCTCATCGACCGCCTGTGCCAACCCCCAGCCCTCGAGCAGGCCAACCTCACCGTTGCGGGCGCGGGGGAAGGGATTGCTGGCATCGGCGATAACCGCCAGATAGCGCACCGCCTGGCCGGCCAGTTCAGCATCGGCCACGCGCAGCGAGGCAGGCAGACCCTGCAGCGGCTGGGCAGCGCCGGTTAGCGCCTGGAACCAGTGCAGGCCGCGTTGTTCCTGTTCAGTTGTCATGTTCATGCTCCCTCGTAGGCGCTGCGCACGGCAGCGGCATCGGCCTGGACGGTGGTGTCGACAGCGCGCAGGCGCTGGAGGAACCAGGCGTGGCGACGGCTGCGTTCCTGCGCCGGTCTGCCCTGGGCGAAAAGCCCGTGCAGCTTGCGGCGAATGGCGTCGACGTCATCACTCACATAGCCGTCGACCAGGCCACTGGCGTAACGCTGTTCGCCGCCGGTCAGGCTCCAGATGAAGGGACGGTCACGCGAGTCGTACTCGTCCAGCCCGGCTTCCTGTTCGATCACCTGCGGGCCGTTGAGGCCCAGGCGCGCTTCGCGGGTCACCAGCAGGTAGCTGCACAGCCCGGCGGCGATGGACATGCCGCCGAAGCAGCCGACCGGGCCGGCCACCAGGCCGATCACCGGCTGAAGCTCACGCAGTTCGACGATGGCGGCCTGGATCTCGGCGATGGCCGCCAGGCCCAGGTTGGCTTCCTGCAGGCGCACGCCACCGGTTTCCAGCAGCAGCACGGCGCGGGTTGGTGTTCCCTGGCGGTTGTCTTCGGCGGCCAGCTCCAGGGCACCGGCAATCTTCGCCCCGCCTACTTCACCCAGACTGCCGCCCTGAAAGGCGCCTTCGATGGCGATGACCACTGCTGGCTGGCCATCGATCAGCCCCTTGGCCACCACCACACCGTCATCGGCTTGCGGCACGATGCCCTGCTTGGGTAGCCAGGGCGACATCAGCCGGGCAAAGGGGTCGAGCAGCTCGCGGAAGCTGCCGGCATCGAGCAGTGCGCGGGCACGCTCGCGGGCACCGAGTTCGGTAAAACTGCGCTGCGCCAGCAGGCGCGCAATGTCTTGCTCAGCCATGGTTCAGTTCCTCCAGGCCCTGTTCCAGGCGCAGGCGCACCACACCCGGCGTGGCGCCGAAATCATGAATGGAGATGTTCAGCGCGGGCAGCTGCTGCTCGCGAAACATGCGCTCGAACAGCAATTGCCAGCGCGGCGCACTGCCGTTCACCGAGGTCACCACCTGGATCGCCAGGGTGCCGGCCTGGCCGGGTTCGAGCAGCACTTCCAGGTCGCCGGAGCCGACGCAGCCAACCAGCGCGCGGCTCTGTGCCGGTTGCCCGGCGGGAAATTCAAAGGACAGGGTTTCCATTTCACAGACTCCCAAGCTGCGCCGGCAGGCCATGCTGCAGGCGGTCGAGGAACAGGGTGGCGGCGAGCAGATCGGCAGCGCCGCCGGGCGAGGCGCGCAGGCGCAACATGTGGCGTTCGAGGTCACGCAGACGGCGACGGCCGTCGAGGCTGGCGCAGCCGCCAGCGGCGAGCACCGCGCGGGCACCGCTCTGCATGCAGCTCAGCCCGGCCATGCCGGCGCGGTAGAGCACACAGGTGTCGGCCAGCTGGGTCATGATCGCCAGCAGCGCATCGAGGCGGGCGTTCTGCTCGCCTGCTCCAGCGGCTCGGCTGCGCGCCAGTTGCGGCAGTGCCTGCTGGATCACCGCAGGGAAGCCAAGCTGCGCCTCCTCACGAGCGCCATGCACGCCGTAGAGACGGCACACCTGCGCACCATGGCTGTCGCCAGTGACCGGTACGGCGCGGTCATCGAGAAGCGCCAGACGCGCGGCACGCAGGGCGACCTGCGCTGGCGCCAGCTCACGGGGATCCAGCGCGGCAGCGGCACTGAGCAGCCCCAGCGCCCAGATCGCGCCACGGTGAGTGTTGACGCCGCCGGTGACGCGCAGCATCTCCACCTCGCCTTCGCGGCCGATACGGCCGACGTCTTCACGCAGCGTCTGGTCGATCTCGCCGCGTTGCTGCGCGACCTCGGCCATGGCCTTGAAACTCGGCCACAAGGCCAGCGCAGAGGCGTGCATCAGGCCCAGGTGCAAATCCGTGTGCGCGCCGCTGCCGCGACGGTCGACCAGCCCCGGCTTGGGCGACAGATCGGCCTCGTCGATCAGTGCGTCGACCGCCAGATCCGCCAGCCAATCCCCCAATGAAAGCTGGGGCTGAATTGCAGTGAGTGCATTCATCACCAGCTCCTGAACTTGGCGGGCGGGTTGTACAGGCCGCCCGACCACTCGACCAGCTCGGCGATGCTCTTGGCTGCGAGCAGTTCGCGGCTGGCATCGGTGCGGCGGATACCGAGATCCTCGGGCAGGGCGATCAGCCCTTCGCGGCGCATGCGCGCGGTGTCTTTCGGGTCATGGCGCAGGCCGATGGCAGTGACGCCAGCGACTGCCGCGATCATCGCTTGACGCTCTTCCAGGGTGCGCGCCTTGTACAGGTAGGCGATGCCTTCCTCGGTGAGCAGGTGGGTGACGTCATCGCCGTAGATCATGATCGGCGCCAGCGGCATGCCGACCTTCTTGGCCATGTCGACAGCATCGAGTTGCTCGACGAAGGTGGGTTTGCCGCCTTCCTGGAAGGTCTCGACCATCTGCACCACCAGCTTCTTGCCGCGCTCGAGCAGCGGCGCGTCGCTGTCGGCCGGGCGCATGTCCAGCCAGGCAGGTGTCGAGTGACGGCGACCGCGCGGGTCATGGCCCATGTTCGGCGCACCGCCGAAACCGGCCAGACGACCACGGGTGACGGTGGAGGAATGGCCCTCGCCGTCCACCTGCAGGGTGGCGCCGATGAACAGGTCGACCGCGTACTGCCCGGCCAGCTGGCACATCATGCGGTTGGAGCGCATCGAGCCGTCGCGGCCGGTGAAGAACACGTCCGGGCGCTGGGCGATGTAGCCCTCCATGCCCAGCTCGGTGCCGAAGCAGTGCACGCTCTCGACCCAGCCGGTCTCGATGGCCGGGATCAACGTCGGGTGCGGGTTGAGCGTCCAGTTGCGGCAGATCTTGCCCTTCAGGCCCAGCGATTCGCCGTAGGTCGGCAGGATCAGCTCGATGGCTGCGGTGTTGAAGCCGATGCCATGGTTGAGCGACTGCACCTTGTGCTTCTCGTAAATACCGCGAATCGCCATCATCGCCATCAGCACATGCACCGGCTTGATATGGCGCGGGTCGCGGGTGAACAGCGGCTCGATGTAGAAAGGCTTGTCCGCCACCACCACGAAGTCGACCCAGGACGCGGGAATGTCCACGCGTGGCAGCTCGTCGACGATCTCGTTGACCTGGAAGATCACGATGCCATCGGAGAAGGCCGTGGGCTCGACCAGCGCCGGGGTGTCCTCGGTGCTCGGGCCGGTGTAGATGTTGCCGTGTCGGTCGGCCTGAAACCCCGCGACCAGCGCGACGTTGGGGATCAGGTCCACCAGCAGGCGCGAATACAACTCGATGTAGGTGTGGATGGCGCCGACTTCCATCTGCCCGTCTTCGAGCAGCTGGCCGATGCGCAGGCTCTGCGGCCCGGCGAAGGAGAAGTCGAGCTTGCGTGCGATGCCGCGCTCGAACAGGTCCAGGTGCTCGGCGCGACTGACGCTGGGCATGATCATGTGCAAGTCGTGCAGACGGCCGGGATCGGCCTTGGCCAGCGAGCGGGAAAGAAAATCCGCCTGCTTTTGATTGTTGCCCTCGAGCACCACGCGATCGCCGGGGGCAATCAGTGCCTCAAGTGCAGTGACTATCTTGTCGCTGGGCAGGACCACGCCATCGGCGAGGGTGCGCACCTGATCGAGTCGCCGGGCTTTTTCAGCGCGACGACGCGACCACTGCGGCGGTGGGGATATTGTTGTTGTCATTGAAGACTCCACGAGTTCCGCTGTCGTGGAGGCACATTAGGAGCGTGACCTTGTGGTCATCAATCAAGCAGCTCGCGCAATCGTTACGCTCAGGTTAACGATTGCTCAAGCGCGGGCGTCAGCGGCGCCATCCAGCTCCGAGCGCGCAGGCGTTCTGGCTACTTCAAGCCGGTCACGACCACGTTGCTTGGCCTGGTAGAGCAGCTTGTCGATGCTGTTGAGAAAATCCAGCGGGCGGTCGTGGGCGCCCGGCACCAGGGTGCCGACACCGAGGCTGATGGTAAGCAGGGACGACACCGCAGAACGCTCGTGGGGAATGCGCTGCTGGCGCACCTGCTGCCGGCAGCGCTCGGCGATATGGCGGGCGGCGGCCTCGTCGGTCTCCGGCAGCACCAGCACGAACTCCTCGCCACCGAAGCGCCCGACGAAATCCCGTGGCCGGCTGGCCGCGCGGCTCAGAGCCTGGCCAACGCTCTTCAGGCAATCGTCACCCTGGATATGGCCGTAGTGGTCGTTGAACTGCTTGAAGTGATCGATATCCAGCAGGATCAGCGACAGCGGCTGCTGGGTGCGCTGGGCATTGGCCCATTCGCTGGCCAGCACGCTGTCGAACATGCGCCGGTTGGCCACGCCGGTGAGACCGTCCTTGTAGGAGTATTCCTCTAGCTGCTTCTGCAGGGTCAGCAGCTGCTCCTCGGTCTTCTTGCGCTCGCTGATGTCGAACATGAAGCCGATCAGCGAATCCACCTCGCCGTTGTCGTCGCGCACCACATGCACCACGTCGCGAATCCACACGTAGTCGCCGGCGGCGGTCAGCGCGCGGTAGTCGGCCTCATGATCGACGCCGTTCTGTGACTGCGCGATGCAGAATTCCACCACCTTCTCGCGGTCGTCCGGGTGCATGCGCGTCGCCCAGTCCTCGGCACTGACCCAACTGGCCTGTGACCAGCCCAACAGCGTCTCGATCTGCGGGCCGATGTAGGCGAAGGTCATGGTCTTCCAGTCGATCTTCCAGGGAATCGCCCGGGTGGACTCCAGCAGGGTCTTGTACACCGCCTGATCAGTTGCTTCGCTCATGCCCGTCACCTCTGCCCGACTAACGCTTGTTTATAGCGCAAAAGCGGGTCGCCAAGGTGACGAACTGGCGAATGGCTATTAGGCCTCTTTGGCCTGCAGGCCCGCGTACAGGCGGGTCAGCTCGTTGAGCTGGCGGAACAGTGAGTCGGTGCTGACAGTGATCACGGTCGGCACGAAGTCCTGCGAGGCGTGCAGGTCGATGCCTTTGAGGGTGAAGCCCCAGTGGGCACGGGCGCGACGCTGGGCGTTGGCGATTTCCTCGTTCGGCGTACCGCGGGCTTCCAACTCCTTGAGGATGGTTTCGAAGTCACTCACCGCCTTGTCCAGCTTGGCATCCAGGTCTGGCGCCTGCACATGCCAGGACTTGGCCATGTAGAGCATGGCGATGCGCTGGGTCTGAACGCGGGCCCAGCCGGTGCGGTGGACCGATGCGCCCATGGCGCCCAGGTGCTTGCCCATCAGCTCACTGACGGTCTGCGTCTGCTGCAGCAGTTCCTCACTGGTGGCGAACATCTGGGCGGCCTTGGCCTGCTCCGGTTTGGCTTCCAGCTGCTGACGGTAGGTGGCCCAGGTGCCGTCGATCCTGGCCAGCGCGGCCTTGATCTCGGCGTTAGGGGCGTATTCGGTAAGTGCTTTGTGGCTGGCATCGAAACGCTGGATGGTTTCCTGCAGCTGGCGCTGGGCGGCATCCACGCGCACATCGGCGCCGATCATCAGGTAGTTCTTGGCCAGGCGCTGGGTCAGTGAACGTTGCAGACCGGCCATGTTCATGGCTTCGGAATCGCTCAACTGCGCCAGGCTGGGCACGCTGACCAGCGCGGTGCAGGCAAGCAGGAGGAGAGTCAGGTACTTCTTCAACACGTCGGTACTCCAAAATTCGAGAACAAGGCAATGCACCGGAAGCACAAGCCACCGGAACGGGTTGAACCCTTTGAATGCGGGGTTTTTATTGGAATGCGAGAGGGCAGATAGGACGGGCGCCGGGCCCACACACTGCGGAGAGGGGGGCGATGATAGCTGCTAAAACGCCATCATTTCTGTGCGACCAGTCAAAAAGCGGATCAATGGTCAAATCAGCTGACTGGCATCGGGTCCGGATGTCCTTTTCCTGAATGCCAATACCCTTCAGCAAAAATGCCTGCGCCCAGTGGCCAGCCGCTCGGGAATTAAAAAAGCCGTCAGTCGCCAAAAAAGGGGGAGGGCGACCGACGGCTGAGGAGAGGCAAGCGATCAGGACAACAGACTGACCACACTGGAACGGCTGATATTGGCCTGGGCCACCACGGTCTGAGTCACCGCCGAGTAGCTGCTGGGACTGCGGCGCATCAGGCTGAACACTTCACCAGCAAACTCCCTGGCCCACTCACGCTCGTTGTGATCGGCATGACGGGCGAGAAACTCGCGAATTTCTTCCTGACGATGGCTGAGTTGCTCACGTAGCGTGCCGATCCGATCCAGCGCCGCGACCACTTCGTCCAGTGCCCGACGCAGTTCGCGGGCACCATCGAGGCGCGCGGCATCGGGCAGGCGCAACATCTGCTCCTCGTGACTGACCACGGCCGCCTGAGCCTGACTCGCCAGTTTGCCTTCACCCTGCACGCGCAGCTCGCCCTTGAGCTGCTGCCACTCACTCTCGCGGGCGCTGAATTTCAGCGCCCCGCCATTGTCGACTTCAGCGCGGATGCCCGCCGGACCGAGACCGCCGTTGAAACGACGGAGAATCTGTTGCTCGCTCAGGCCCTCGTCGAGCACCACCGCCAGCGGCTCGGCCAGCTTGCGTCCGGCGCTGAACAGCAGGGTTTCCTTGCCGGCCTGCTGCACCGCAGCAATGGAGTCCAGCCCTTGCAGGCTGAAGCGGCTGCGCACCGGCTCGCTGAGACGCAACTTGAAGCTGGCATCCAGCGCTTCGCCGGAGCGCTGGCTACGTTCGGCGAGCAGCTTGCGTACCTGTTCCAGCTCACGCTTGATGCCGTCGCGCTCACCGGCCTGGGCATTGCTCAGCTCGCGGCTGAGACTGAGCTTGAGCTGACCGAGTCGCCCGGCCAGTTCGCCGAGGTAACTGTCGGCCGCCTGCATCGAGGTCAACTGCTGGTTGAGCTGCAGATTGAAAGTGGCACTCTTGCCACGCGGCGGTGATGCAGGCTCAGCGGGCAACTGCTTGCGCTGGCGCTGTACGGGCTGCTCGCCCTGTACCGGGCGACGGGCCTGCGGATCGAGCGCCGTGACGACCGGGAGCTGTGTATCGACCTTGATCACCGCAGGCTCCTTACAGCAGGCTGAACAACGACATCTCGTTGATCTTCAGATAAGTCTTCTGCGTCGCGCCGAGCGCCAACTGGTAGTTGTTCAGGTCGATGGTGGCGCCAGCATAGTCCAGCTGCGACAGCTCGCCTTCGATCTTCTGGTTGACCAGCGACACATCCTCGTTGCTGTCGGTCAGAAGGGTCAGTGCGTTCTGCCGACCACCGAGGTCGGTGATCGAGCCCATGACGCGCCCATGAGCATCATCCAGAGCGCCGAGGGTGTCGGTGATCTGCTGGCGCACGGCCGGATCGGTGGCGTCCAGCGCCGGGTCCTGCAGGGTGTTGATCAGGCCACGCAGCTCGTTGAGCATGCCCACCCCGGCGCCGAAGACGCTGGCCGCCGTGACGTTTTCGTCGACCAGCACGCCGTTGGCCACGGCGGCCTGACGGTGCTTGTCGTTGCCGGTGATGCTGTAGGTCTGGGTGGCCGCATCGAAACCCAGCGCCGGGGTGTCACTGAGGGTGCCGGAGAACAGATAGCGCCCCTCCTCGTCCCGCACGTTGGCGAAGCTGAAGATGGTGTCTTCGATGATCGACAGCTCACCGGCCATGGCAGCCAGGTCTTCGCTGGTGTTGGAGCCGTTGGCCGCCCACAGCAGCAGATCGCGCACGTTGAGCATCGCGTCGGAAGTGGACTTGAGGTTGGCTTCCTGCGTCGAGAGGCTGCCGGAGACGTTGGCGATGTTCTTGCGGAATTGCTCCAGACTCGCTTCCTCACGCTCTACACGCAGCACGCGCACGCTGGCGATGGGGTCATCGGACGGCAGCAGGATGCGCTTGCCGGTGGCCATCTGCTGCATCAGCTTGCCCAACTCGGCAGAACTGCTGTTCATCGAGTTGTGCATCAGCGAGGTGATCTGCGAATTGGTGATGCGCATCATGGCTGAATCTCTCTAAAAGCCGCTTCAGAACGCGGCAAGCATGTCGTCGAACAACTGGTTGGCGGTGTTGATCACCTTCATGTTGGCCTGGTAGGCCTGCTGGTAGGTCATCAGGTTGACCGCCTCCTCGTCCAGGCTCACGGCGCTGACGCTGTCGCGCTGCGACTGCGCCTGCTGGGTCACGGCAGTGGCGGACTTGAAGTCAGCCTGATTCTGCCGACTGTCGCTGGCCACTTTACCTAGCAGGCCGGCGTAGGCGTCGTTGAGAGTGACCTGGCTGCCACCCAGGGTGATGGTCTGGTTCTTCAGTCCGAGCAGATCGAGCAGCACCTCGTTGTTGCCGGTCTCCCCCGCCGCCGATGAGAACGCCAGCTGTTCAGCGGTCAGCGGTTCGATACGCAGCAGTGCGGTGGTGCTGGTGGGGTCGTAGACGAACAGCGGCTGGCCGGGGTTGCCGTTGAGATCGAAGCCTGTGGCGAGCACGTCGTTGACCATCTGCGCCAGCTGGCTGGCCATGTCGTGCAGGGCGTCCAGATTCGGCCGCAGGCTGTTGTACTCGACATCGTAGAGGCCGCCGAACGCGCCGCCGAAACCATCCTGACGCAGCGGGAAGCTGGTGCCGGCGAAGGCCAGGCTGACTTCCTGCTCACCCGTGGCGGTCATCGCCACCTTGAGCTGGCCGGCGGTCGGACCGGCCACCAGCGGTTGACCGTTGGCCAGGGCGACGCTGACCGAGCCGTCCGGGGTCTCGTTGACGCGCAGCTTGGCGAACTGGCTGAGTTCGCCGATCAGGCTTTCACGGTGATCACGCAGTGCGGTGCTGTCACCCTTGACCGACTCGGTCTCGACGATCTTCTTGTTCAGCAGCGCGATGTTCTCGGTCAGGCCGTTGATCTCGGTGGCCATGGCGGTACGCTGTTCCTGCAGCGCCTTGACCTGCGCATCGATGTTGCTGCTCAGGCCGTTGAAGCGCTGCGCCAGGTTGCCGGCCTCACTGATGATCTGCTGACGCAAGGCAATGGAGCCCGGCGTGGCACTGGCTTCACTGAGCGCGGCGAAGAACTGGTCGAGGCCGGCGCTGATGCTCGAACCGGTGCCGGACATCAGCGCTTCCAGCGCGGTCAGGTACTGCTGCGAGGCACCGTAGAAGTTCTCCTCGGTGGTCGCGCGCCACAACTGCTGGTTGTGAAATTCGTTGGTCATGCGGCGAATGCTGATCACCTCGACACCGCCGCCGACGCTCAAGCCACCCTGCCCGGCCAGCGACCCGGTGATGGTCTGCAGGCGGCTGAAACCGGGCGTATTGACGTTGGCGATGTTCTGCCCGGTAGTGGCCAGGGCCACCTGACTGGCACGCACACCGCTGTAGGCGATCTGGTTGAGGATGCTCACGACTTAGGACTCCTGACGCTCGAAACGCACCGGCTGAGCGAAGGCCGCCAGACGCGGCGCACGGGCATCGTCGGCAGCGGATTGGGCTGTTACTGAAGACAGGGCGACGGAATCTGCGGTGGACTTAAATCCGTCGCGCGTCAGCACCTGCTTGCTGGCAACAGCACCGAGCAACAGGCCACTGTCGGCACTCAGGGCACTGGCCAGTTGCTGGCGGGTCTGCGCACTGAGCGAGGTCTGCTGCTGTACTTCGTTCTTGACCGGTGTTTCGCGGCTGGCCAGATCGCCGAGAATCTTGCGTGTGTAATCGCGGGTTTCCTGGAAGGGAATGCGTTCGATCCAGGCACCGGTAGCGATCTCGCCACTGCGCGGGTCGCCGTTGACCTTCAGCCATTCGTCGACGCGGCCAGGGCCGGCGTTATAGGCAGCCAGCGCCAGCGCCTGATGGCCGTCGTAACGCTGCAACATCTTGTCCAGGTAGGCGCTGCCCAGGCGCTTGTTGTACTCGGCATCACTGGTCAGGCGCGCTTCGCTGAACGGCAGGCCGAGTTCGGCGGCCATCTCCCGCGCAGTGTCCGGCATCAGCTGCATCAGACCGCGTGCACCCTTGGGCGAGACGGCGTCGACACGACCGGCAGACTCCTGCTGGATGACGCGATCGACCAGCGCGAGAAAGCCTGCCGAGCCCTTGTCCCAGGCCTTGCCCAGCCCATCGACGCCGCGCTGCCAGGTCGCGCGCAGCGGCTCCAGCAGGCTACTGGAAGCACGCTGCGGCAGTTCCGCCGAACGGGCAGTGGCGGCGGCCGCGTCCAGATCCACTGCGCCATCGCCACCGCCGGAGAGCTGCTTGACCAGCATGTCGGCGATGCCGGTCTGTTTACGCCCGGCCAGGGTCTCGGCCAGCACCTCGTCGTAGAAGTCGCGCATGGTGTCCATCTCGCGACTGCGCATCGGGTTGCCTTCGGCGAGCACGTCGCTGGCCTTGCGCATCTGCTTGAGGATCTGTTGCAGGAACAGCGCCTCGAACTGCTCGGCCGCGGCCTGCAACTGCTGCTCACGAGCAGTGCCGATGCCATCGGCGCTGCCACGGTGGCTGTTCATGTGTTGGGCGAGGGATACGATGCTCATGGCTCAGATCACGATCAGTTCAGCGTTGAGGGCACCGGCCTGTTCCAGCGCCTGGAGGATGCTCATGACATCGTCCGGGGTGGCGCCGAGGCTGTTCACGGTGTTGATGATGCTGTCCAGGCTGGCGCCGTCGGGCCACTTGAACATGGCGTTCTTGTCCTGGCTGACGGCCACATCGGAGCGCGGCACCACGGCGGTCTGGCCACCGGAGAAGGCATTGGGCTGGCTGACCTGGGGGTTCTCGCTGATGGTCACGGTGAGCGTGCCATGGGCCACCGCGGCGGCCTTGACGCGTACGCCCTGGCCAACCACCACGGTGCCGGTGCGGCTGTTGAACACCACACGCGGCCGTTCGCGGCCCTCTTCCACTTCCAGGCCTTCGAGCATGGCCATGAAACCGATGCGCTGGGTGCTGGTAATGGGTGCGCGAATGGAAATCTTGGTCGAGTTCAGGGCGCTGGCGGTGCCGCTGCCGAAGCGGCCGTTGACCGCTTCGACCACCCGCGCGGCGGTCTGGAAGCTGGGCTGGCGCAGGTTGAGCATGACGTCGTCGCGGGTGCTGAAATCGCTGGGGATCATGCGCTCGACGGTGGCGCCATTGGGTACACGACCACTGTTGGCGGAGTTGATCGCCACGCTGGAGCCGCTCTGCCCAGTGGCATTGAGGCCGCCAACGACGATGGCACCCTGGGCCAGGGCATAGGTTTCGCCGTCGACACCCTGCAGCGGGGTCATCAGCAACTGGCCGCCACGCAGGCTCTTGGCATCGCCCAGCGAGGCGACGGTGATATCCACGGTCTGCCCCGGGCTGTAGGACGGCGGAATTTCTGCGGTCACGGTTACCGCCGCGACGTTCTTCAGCTTGGGATCGACGTTCGGCGGCAGGTTGATGCCGAACTGCTTGATCATGTTCGCCACCGACTGGCTGGTGAAGCGCACCTGGTTCTTGTCGCCGGTGCCGTCGAGGCCTACCACCAGGCCATAGCCGATCAGCTGGTTGCCGCGAATGCCTTCGATGTCCACCAGGTCCATCAGCGGCACGGCCTTGGCCAATAGCGGCCAGCTCAGGACACAGGCGACGAGAATACGTTTGATCATGGTCTGGGCCTCAGAGCGGGAACAGCGGGCTGGTGAAGAATCGCGTCAGCCAACCGGCCGAATTGCTGTCACTGAGCACGCCGCGCCCAGCGTAGGAGATGCGTGCGTTGGCCACGTTCTGCGAGGACACCTGGTTGGTGCGGTTGATGTCGTCCATGCGCACCAGGCCGACCAGGCGGATGTATTCGTCGCCCTGGTTCAGGCGCAGGGCCTTCTCGCCCTTGATCAGCAGCGTGCCGTTGGGCAGCACCTGATGCACGGTCACCGCGATGGAGCCGCGCAGGGTGTTCTGCTGCGAGCTGCGCGCCGAGCCGTTGAAATCACGCTCGGCCTCGGCGGAGCTTTCCAGACGGTCGTAGGTATTGCCCAGCACCGTGGGAATACCGACGGACACGCCCGAGCTTTTGCCGAAGCTGGTGCCGGCGCTCTTGCTCGACTGGGTGGACTCGTCGAGTACCACGGTGAGGATGTCGCCGACCCGCACCGCACGCTTGTCGCCGGTCAGCGAACCGCTGTAGCCGCTGCGAAACAGCCCGCCGCCGGTGCTCGGTGGCACGCTGTAGTCCAGTTGCAAGGGTTCGTACTGGCTCGAGTCTTCGTCGGGCAGCATCTCGTTGAAGCTGGCGCAGCCACCCAGAGTCAGGAGCAGGGCGAGCGGGATCAGTCGCTTCATGGCAATCACACGGTCTGGTTGAGGAACTGCTGCATGCCCGACGCGGCGTCGAGCACCTTGGCGTTGGCCTCGTAGGCGCGCTGGATGGAGATCATCGCCACCATCGCCTCGACCACCTGCACGTTGGAGCCTTCCAGCACGCCCTGCTTGAGGTTGCCCAGGCCTTCTTCGCCGGGCACGCCCTCGACCGGCTCGCCGCTGGCCACGGTTTCGCGGTAGAGGTTGCCGCCGAGCGCTTCGAGGCCACTCGGATTGGTGAAGCTGACCAGCGTGATCTGGCCCAGCTCCGAAGGCAGGGTGTCGCCGGCCAGCACGGCGGTGACGATGCCGTCGCTGCCCACGGTGAAGCGGCTGCTACCGGCCGGCACTTCGATGGCCGGCGTCAGCGGCAGGCCCTGGGAGTTGACGATCATGCCTTCGGCATTGAGCTGCAGTTGGCCGTTCTCGGTGTAGTAGATGTCGCCGTTGGGCGCTTCCACCTGGAAGAAGCCGGCGCCGATGATGGCCAGATCCATCGGCTGGCCGGTGGTCTGGATGCTGCCTTCGGTGAACACCTTCTGCGTGCCAGCCACGCGCACACCGCTGCCGAGCTGGATGCCCGAAGGCACGGTGTTGACCTCATCGGCCTGCGCACCCGGCTGCAGTTCAATGGCGTAGAAGAGGTCCTCGAACACCACGCGGTCGCTCTTGAAGCCATTGGTGTTGACGTTGGCCAGGTTGTTGGCCACGGCGCTCATGGCCTTGTCCTGGGCGGCCAGGCCGGTCTTGCTGACCCAAAGTGCGGAACTCATGTGCGTAACCTCGTTTGTCTGTAGCCCGGATGCAATCCGGGGAAATCGTCGTGTTCCGTCACCCAGCAGGGTGTGCTGGACCTCAGTGGGTAGGGTGGGCTTCAGCCCACCATTGCGGAGCGATCCGGTGGGCTGAAGCCCACCCTATCGAGCTGGTGTCATCAACTGCCGCGAATCATCCGGTTGCCGGCTTCGGACAGGTCCTCGGCGGCCTTCATCATCTTCACCTGGGTCTCGAACAGGCGGTTCAGACTCATGGTCGCCACCAACTGATCGATGGCGCCGACGTTGCTGGCCTCCAGGTAACCGGAGACCAGCACCGGCGTTTCCATGTCCTCGGCCGGCTGACCGTCGGTGCGCGCCAGCAGGCCGCTGGCATCCTTGGTCAGGTCGGCGGCGTCGACATCCACCACGCGGATGCGATCGACCTCGGCGGTGACGAAGTCACCACGCGGGATCACCGAAACGGTGCCGTCACGACCAATGTGCAGGCTGTCGTACTCGGGCAGCACGATGGGGCCGCCCTCGCCCAGCACGGCGCGGCCGTTCAAGGTCAGGCGCAGCTCGGCATCGACCTGCAGCGCGCCGTTGCGCGTATAACGCTCTGCACCGCCATCACCTTCGACGGTGAACAGGCCACGGCCCTGGATCGCCACGTCGAGATCACGGCCGGTCGCCATCAACTCACCGGGGGCGAGGTTGACGCCGTTGTTCTTCACCCGCACCAGGTGCCGGCTGTCGTAGCCGTAGCCTTCCACGGCGACAGCCTGGGCTTGCTCCATGTCGGCACGAAAGCCGGGCGTGTTGACGTTGGCCAGGTTGTTGGCGCGCACCGTGAGCGAGCTCATGGTGCGGCTGGCGGCAGTCATTGCGGTATAACCGAGACGGTCCATGGGTCAGCCTCAGATCGCGCCGAACAGCACTTGGGTGAGTTCCTTGTTGGTGGTCAGCACCTTGGTGTTGGCCTGGTAGTTGCGCTGGCCCTCCATCAAACCGACCAGTTGCTGGGTCAGGTCGACGTTGGAGTTCTCCAGCGAACCGGCCACCAGCTCGCCGAACGGACCGACACCCGGCACGCCGATCAGTGCAGCGCCGGAATCGGCGGTCTCCACCCAGGCGGTGCCGCTGATGTTCTTCAGGCCGCCGGCATTGGCGAAGGTGGCCAGCGCCACCTGGCCCTGGAGCATGCGCTGGCCGTTGCTGTAGTTGGCGTAGACCATGCCGTCCTTCTCCACCGCCAGACCGGTCTGCTCGCCTGCGGCATAGCCGCTGGCGCGGTTGCTGGTGACGACGAAGTCGGAGCCGTACTGGCTGGAGTTGCTGTAGTCGATGGCGATGTTCATCGGGTCGACGCCCGGCAGGGCGAAGCCGACGTTGACCGGGCCAACCGGCGCGGTGAGCGTGCCGTTGGTGCCGAAAGTCAGTGCCTGCGGGCCGCCGACAGCGGTGTTGCCCTGGTAGTAGTGGGCATCCCAGGTGTTGGCGCCAGTCTTCACGAAGTACTGGGTCAGGGTGTGTTCCTTGCCCTGGGAGTCGAACACCTTGGTGGTGTAGGTGGAGTTGTAGGTATTCACGTCCGCCGGGTCGAACGGCGCAGTGGCCGGCACGGTCTGGTTGGAGTCCAGGTTCATGACGAAGGCCAGGGTGTCGGTGGCGCGGGCGGGCAGGTTGGCGTTCTGCAGTTGCAGGTCGCCCATGGCGCCGACCAGCAGGTTGCCGGCGGCGTCCACTGGATAACCCTGCAGGGTCTGCCCGGCAGCGTTGACGATGTTGTTGTCCTTGTCGGCGCCGAACACGCCGGCGCGGGTGTAGCTCAGGTCGCCGTTGGTATCACGGGTGACGAAGAAGCCACCGCCGGAGATGGCCAGGTCCAGGCTGCGCCCGGTGGTCACCAGGGACCCACCCTGGCTGATGCTCTGGGTGGTGGCCAGCACCTCCACGCCCATCGCCTGGCTGTCAGCGTAAATGCTACCGAATTCGGTGCGCGAGGACTTGAAGCCGGTGGTGCCGGCGTTGGCGATGTTGTGGCTGATGGTGTTGAGCTGTTCGTTGACGGCGCTGAGGCCGGTCATGGCGATGTTGAAACTCATGGCGACTGGACCTTTGAATTGAACGAGTAGGAGGGTTCAGAGCAGACCGGCGGTCTGCGTCTGGCCGAATTCGGTGATGTTGTAGAAGGGCACGGTGCCAACGCCGACGACTTCCAGCACAGGCCCTTCGGCGCTGACGCGCACCTGGGTGACGCGACCGGCTACCTCGACCTTGGGGTACTCGCCGCTGTCGCTCTTGACCTCGACCTTGTAGCTGCCCGGCGCCAGGCCAAGGGCCTCGGGGTCCAGCTCGAAGGGCACGCGCCCCGGCGCCTGGCTGCCAAGCGCGATCTCCTTCTTCACGCCATTGCTGTCGGTGACCACCAGAGCCAGCGTGCCGGCGGCATGCTCCAGGTTGATCTCACCCTTGACCTTGTCCGCACCCAGTTCCAATTGCTCGGTCGCCACCTTCACTTCCTGGCCGACCAGGCCAGCGGCGGTGAGGGTCTGCAGGTTGTCCAGCAGCACCAGGTTGCTCTTGCTCAGCGAGGCCATGTTTTCCAGGCTCTTGACCTGGCTCATGGCGGCGAACTGATTGAGGAACTCAGTGCTGTCCACCGGTTTGGTCGGGTCCTGGTTCTGGATCTGCGCGACCATCAGGGTGAGAAAGTTGTTTTCCAGCTGGGTCGCATCGCTGACGTTGACCGACTGCTTCACCGCCTCGTCGATGCTGTAAGCGGGATTGTTCTGGCTGTTATTACTGACCGTGGTCATCAGGATTCTCCGAGCTTGAGCAGGCCCTGCTGCATGCTTTTCAGGCGATTGAGCACTTCGACGCTGGTCTCGAAGCTGCGGGTGGCCGACATCATGTCGGTCATCTCTTCGATCTGATCGATGTCGGCGTAGAACACGTAGCCCTGGTCATCGGCCAGGGGATTGTCCGGCTCATAGCGGCGTACCGGTTCACGACCGGCAGTGACCACATCGAGCACCTGCACATGGGCGCCGCCCATGCCCACGCTGCGGCTCAACTGGTCGTTGTTGTAGACGGCAGCGAACACCGGCTTGCGTGCCTGATACACGTCCTCGGCGCTGGCAGCGGCCGAATCGGCGTTGGCCAGGTTGCTGGCCACCGTGTTGAGGCGCACGGTCTGCGCGTTCATCGACGAGCCGGCGATGCGGTAGATGGAGTCGAAAGCCATGATCAACGCCCCTCGATGGCCTGTTTCAGGCCACGGAATTTCATGCTGAGAAAGGTCAGGCTGGTCTGGAAGTCCATGCTGTTCTTGGAGAACGCGGCCTGCTCCACACTCAGCTCGACGCTGTTGCCGTCCTGCGACGGCTGGGTCGGTACGCGGTACTTGAGATCCGCGCTGCTGGCGGCGAATGCCGGCTGCGAGTCGAGCTGCCGCATCTCGCCAGCAAAATCGATGTCACGGGCGAGAAAGCCCGGGGTGTCTTCGTTGGCCAGGTTGGCAGCGAGGATTTCGCTGCGCTGCATACGCAGTTCGATCGCTCGCGAATGCAGGCCCACCACGTCATCAATCCGTATACTCATTTACCGGTACCCTTAACCCAAGGTTGTGCCCAGGTGCCTTCAGCACAAAGCGTGCCCAACCCAGTAGAGAGCCGTATCACATTGATTTTAAAGGCATTTAAAAGACATAAAGACGACTTCCACGTCGCCTTCCTTCCGCATCGAAACGCAGCTTGGAGGAAAAGCGGAAAGGGCTTTTCCGCCTGGGTGTCGACGTTTTTCCTCCTTGCCCTGCTGCCGCTGAGCGCTGCGTACGGTGAGACCGATGCCGCCAGCCAGATCGACCAGGCCGTGACCGCACACATGCAGCAGATGCTGACCGAGGAGGCCAGGCGTCAGGCCTGGCAAGGGCAGCGCCACAGCCTCGATATCACCCTGCTCAATAGCGCCGAACGCCTGCCGGCCTGTACCCAGGCGCTGAGCGTGACAGTCAGCAGCGACGATCCCTCTCCCCTGTCACGTCAACGCCTGGACCTGAGCTGCGCCGATGCGCCCGGCTGGAGCGTCACGGCCCTGGTGCAGGCCAGCGTATTCCTGCCGGCCGTGCATGCCGCCCGCGTGATCGAACGCGGCCAGACCATCGCTGCCGAACAGCTGCAACTGCAGGAAGTGAACGTCGGCAGAGCCTCACGCGGCTTCTATAACAGCGTCGACGAGGTGATCGGCCAGGGCGCCAAGCGTCGCCTGCGCGCCGGCCAGTTGATCGCGCCGAATCTGCTCGCCGCGCCCCTGCTGATCCGTCGCGGCCAGCAGGTGACCATCATCGCCAGCCAGGACGGCATCTCCGCGTCGGCCACCGGCGAAGCCCTGGCCAATGGCCGCGAAGGCGAGGTGATCCGCGTGCGCAACCTCGGCAGCCAGAAGGTGATCGAAGCGCAGGTGGTGGAAGAAGGGGTGGTGACCAGCACCTTCAGATAACGCCGATGCGTAGGGTGGGTTAGCCGCCTGTCGTGCGCTCTTGAAATGTCCGCTGTGCTTGCTGCGGCGTAACCCACCATAGGCGCAACGCCATCCATCGCCTGGTGGGTTACGCGGCGCACGACTTTCACCGGGCCTGAAACACCAGCGCCCGGCGCCGCTAACCCACCCTACGGGAGTCGCGGCGCGGCTCTGGCTTCTACTTGGCGTTGAAGCACGTAGAGCGGGTGCAACCCGCCGGCCCCTTGTGGCGGGTTTCACCCGCCCTACGCCCAGCCTTCCAGACGCATGGTCGCACGCACCAGGCGCTGCTCTTCCTGCTCGATCTCCTGCAGGTTGTCGCGGATGCTGTTGATGTGGTCGCGCGCGGCGCGCTGGGCCTGTTCCGGCAGGCGTTCGATCACCGCGTGATACAGCCGCGAATGCTGGCGATCGATCTGCCGCTTCTGTGCCGGGCGGTGGTAGAGGTTGTTCACCGAGGCGAACACGGTGCTGAGCATCAGGTCGGTCAGCGACTGCAGGGTGTGCACCAGCACCGGGTTGTGCGAGGCCTCGCAGATGGCCAGGTGGAAGGCGTGGTCGAGGCGCGCATGCTCACGCGGGTCAACCGGATTTTCCTGCGCATGGGCCGCCAGCATCTCTTCGTAACGCCGGGTCAGCAGGACGAAATCCGCCTCGGTGCCACGCAGCGCCGCCAGGCGCGCCGACTCGCCTTCGAGCAGACCGCGCACCTCCAGCAGGTCGTACAGGGTGCGCGGTTGCGAGTTGAACAGGTGCATCAGCGGGCTGGCGTCACGCTCGCCGCTGAGCTTGGCCACCCGTGAATCACGGCCCTGGGCAGTCTCGATGATGCCGCGACCGCGCAGCACCTTGAGCCCTTCACGCAGCGCCGAACGGGAGATACCCAGCTTCTCGCACAGGCGCCGCTCCGACGGCAGTGGCTGCCCCACCTTGAGCACGCCGTCCACGATCAACCGCTCGATACGCTCGGCCACCACATCACTGACTTGTCGCCGTGCGGCGCCCTGTTGCCCGTCCATTCGCCACCTCGCAGCACTGGTCGTACCAGTTATTAAAGACCACCTTAGATCGCGCGCACGCAGACAGGCAAGCCACTGCGAATAAGACCTTGGGCTAACCCATGGTGAAAGTCTGACGAAAGAAACTGGTCCTACCAGCATCAAAGAGGATGGACGTAAACCTGCAGGCAGCCTAAACATGCAGGCCAAGGTCGCGGCATGACCGCCAATAACAACAACGTCCACGATTGAGCCTGCCATGAGCATTCTGTACGACGAGCGCGTCGACGGCGCGCTACCCACGGTCGACAAGGCCGCCCTGCTGGCGGAGTTGCGCCAGTGCCTGCCCGACCTCGACATCCTGCACACCCAGGAAGACCTCAAGCCTTATGAGTGCGATGGCCTGTCCGCCTACCGCACCACGCCGATGCTGGTAGTGCTGCCCGAGCGCATCGAGCAGGTGCAGCAGTTGCTCAAGCTCTGCCATGCCCGTGGCGTGCCGGTGGTGGCACGCGGCGCCGGTACCGGTCTGTCCGGCGGCGCACTGCCGCTGGAAAAGGGCATCCTCCTGGTGATGGCGCGCTTCAACCAGATTCTCGAGATCAACCGCGAAGGTCGCTTCGCCCGGGTGCAGCCCGGCGTACGCAACCTGGCGATATCTCAGGCCGCCGCGCCCTTCGACCTGTATTACGCCCCCGACCCGTCCTCGCAGATCGCCTGCTCCATCGGCGGCAACGTCGCCGAGAATGCCGGCGGCGTGCACTGCCTGAAGTACGGCCTGACCGTGCACAACCTGCTCAAGGTCGACATCCTCACCGTCGAGGGCGAGTTCATGACCCTCGGCAGCGATGCCCTGGACGCCCCCGGTTTCGACCTGCTGGCGCTGTTCACCGGCTCCGAGGGCATGCTCGGCATCGTCACCGAGGTCACCGTCAAGCTGCTGCCCAAGCCACAGGTGGCCAAGGTGCTGCTGGCAGCCTTCGATTCGGTGGAAAAGGCCGGGCGCGCAGTCGGTGACATCATCGCCGCCGGCATCATCCCCGGTGGCCTGGAGATGATGGACAACCTGGCCATCCGCGCCGCCGAGGACTTCATCCACGCCGGCTACCCGGTAGAGGCCGAAGCCATCCTGCTGTGCGAACTGGACGGCGTGGAAGCGGACGTGGCCGACGACTGCGAGCGGGTGCGCGAGGTGCTGGAAAAGGCCGGCGCCACCGAAGTGCGCCTGGCCCGTGACGAGGCCGAGCGGGTGAAGTTCTGGGCCGGACGCAAGAACGCCTTCCCGGCGGTCGGGCGCATCTCGCCGGACTACTACTGCATGGACGGCACCATTCCGCGCCGCGAGCTGCCGGGCGTGCTGCGCGGCATCGCCGAGCTGTCGGCGGAATACGGCCTGCGCGTGGCCAACGTGTTTCATGCCGGCGACGGCAATATGCATCCGCTGATCCTCTTCGACGCCAATGTGCCCGGCGAGCTGGAGCGGGCCGAGGCCATCGGCGGCAAGATCCTCGAACTCTGCGTCAAGGTCGGCGGCAGCATCACCGGCGAGCACGGCGTGGGCCGCGAGAAGATCAATCAGATGTGCGCGCAGTTCAACAGCGACGAAATCACCCTGTTCCACGCGGTGAAGGCGGCGTTCGACCCCAGCGGCCTGCTCAATCCGGGCAAGAACATTCCCACCCTGCACCGTTGCGCCGAGTTCGGCGCCATGCACGTGCACCACGGCCAACTGCCCTTCCCGGAACTGGAGCGTTTCTGATGTCGCATGATTTCGACGCCAGCGCCGCGTTGCTGGAACAGGTCAACCACGCGCTCAACAGCGCCACGCCGCTGCGCATCCAGGGCAGCGGCAGCAAGGCCCACCTGGGCCGCGCCACCAGCGGCGAGGTGCTCGACACCCGGCTGCACCGTGGCATCGTCAGCTACGACCCGACCGAGCTGGTACTCACCGCTCGCGCCGGCACGCCACTCACCGAAATCGAGGCGGCGCTGGAGGCCAACAACCAGATGCTGCCGTGCGAACCGCCGCATCTGGGCGATGGCGCCACCCTCGGAGGCATGGTTGCCGCCGGGCTGTCCGGCCCGCGCCGGCCCTGGGCCGGATCGGTGCGCGACCAGGTGCTCGGCACCCGTGTGATCACCGGCCAGGGCAAGCTGCTGCGCTTCGGCGGCGAGGTGATGAAGAACGTCGCCGGCTATGACCTGTCGCGCCTGATGGCCGGCAGCTTCGGCTGTCTCGGCCTGCTCGCCGAAGTGTCGCTCAAGGTGCTGCCCAAGCCGCGTCAGGTGCTCAGCCTGCGCCTGGAAGTGGACGCCCTGCATGCACTGAACAAGCTCGCCGAATGGGGCCAGCAGCCGCTGCCAATCAGCGCGGCCAGCCACGACGGCGCGGCGCTGCACCTGCGCCTGGAAGGTGGCGAGGGCTCGGTACAGGCCGCACGCCAGCGTCTTGGTGGCGAAGAGATCGACAGCGGTTACTGGCAGCAGCTGCGCGAACAGCGCCTGCCGTTCTTCAGCGCCAGCGGCACGCTCTGGCGCCTGTCGCTGCCGGCCAACAGTGGTCTGCTCGACCTGCCCGGTCGCCAGTTTATCGACTGGGGCGGCGCGCAGCGCTGGCTGAAGACGGACGCCGATGGCGAGCTGATCCAGCGCGTGACGGCCAAGCTCGGCGGCCATGCCACCTGCTTCGCTACCGGCCAGACGCAACCTTTCCAGCCGCTGGCTGCACCGCTGCTGCGCTACCAGCGCCAGCTGAAGAACCAGCTCGACCCCCAGGGTATTTTCAACCCTGGACGCATGTACGCCGAGGTATAAGACGTGCAGACCAATTTGAGTGAACAGGCCAAACGCCTGCCGCGCGCCGAGGAAGCTGAACGCATCCTGCGCTCCTGCGTGCATTGCGGCTTCTGCAACGCCACCTGCCCGACCTATCAGTTGCTCGGCGACGAGCTGGACGGCCCACGCGGGCGCATCTATCTGATCAAGCAGATGCTCGAGGGCAACGAAGTCACGGCCAAGACCCAGCAGCATCTGGATCGCTGCCTGACCTGCCGCAACTGCGAAACCACCTGCCCGTCCGGTGTGCAATACCACAACCTGCTGGATATCGGTCGCGAAGTGGTCGAGCAGGCGGTGCCGCGGCCGCTGAACGAACGCCTGCTGCGTCAGGGCCTGCGCGCCGTAGTGCCACGACCGGCGCTGTTCAGGACGCTGACCCAGACCGGCCTGGCCCTGCGCCCGCTACTGCCGGCTGCGCTCAAGGCAAAGCTGCCGCGCGAGATTCGCCCAGCCAAGCCGCGCCCGACGCAGCAGCACACGCGCCGCGTGTTGATGCTCGAAGGCTGCGTGCAGCCGGGGCTGTCGCCCAACACCAATGCTGCTACCGCGCGCGTGCTGGATCGCCTCGGTATCAGCGTCACGCCGATTCGCGAAGCGGGTTGCTGCGGCGCCGTGGACTATCACCTCAACGCTCAGGAAGCCGGCCTGCAACGCGCTCGACAGAACATCGACGCCTGGTGGCCGGCCATCGAAGCCGGTGCCGAAGCCATCGTACAGACCGCCAGCGGCTGCGGCGCCTTCGTCAAGGACTACGGCCACCTGCTCGCCGGTGATCCGGCCTATGCCGCCAAGGCGGCGCGGGTCAGCGCCCTGGCCAAGGACCTGATCGAGGTGCTGCAAAGCGAGGCGCTGGAGAAACTGCAGGTGCGCGCCGAGCAGCGCCTGGCCTTCCATTGCCCCTGCACCCTACAGCATGCGCAGAAGCTCGGCGGCGCAGTGGAAGGCGTGCTGACGCGCCTGGGCTTCGGCCTGACTGCCGTACCGGACGGCCACCTGTGCTGCGGCTCGGCCGGCACCTATTCGCTGACCCAACCAGAGCTCTCCAGACAGCTGCGCGACAACAAGTTGAACGCCCTGGAAAGCGGCAAACCCGACGCCATCGTCACCGCCAATATCGGCTGCCAGACCCATCTGGATGGCGCCGGGCGTACGCCAGTGCGGCACTGGATCGAGATCGTCGAGGAGGCGATGGAGTGATCACGCCGACTAGGGCGTAACCCTGCCCGTCGAACGCTAACCGTAGGGTGGATTCCGCTTCACCGATCCACCAAAGCGGTGGATGTAAAAAGCGACATCCACCCTACAACTGAACCCTCGTGAGAGGGGAGAGAAACCACGAACACGAGGTCCGTCATGCACCACAAAGCCGTACTCAGCCAGAACGAAGTCGCCCAGATCCTCCAGGCGGCCCGCAGCGAAGCGCAGCAACAGGGCTGGGCCGTGGCCATCGCCGTGGTCGACGACGGCGGCCACCCGCTGGCCCTGGAACGCCTCGACGGCTGCGCGCCGATCGGCGCCTACATTGCCACCGAGAAAGCGCGCAGCGCCGCCATTGGCCGCCGTGAAACCAAGGGTTACGAGGACATGGTCAATGGTGGGCGCAGTGCCTTCCTCAGCGCACCACTGGTTACTTCATTGGAAGGTGGTGTGCCGGTTCTGGTGGACGGCCAGGTGGTGGGTGCCGTGGGTGTATCCGGAGTCAAGGCCGAGCAGGACGCGCAGGTGGCCAAGGCGGGTATTGCGGCCCTTTAAGCATGCGGCGCAGCCGCCAACTGATGCCCTTCTCCCTCTGGGAGAAGGTGGCACGAAGTGCCGGATGAGGGGCATTCGCAGCGCACCGCCATAACCCCTCACCCCCAGCCCCTCTCCCAAAGGGAGAGGGGAGCGAATAGACAGGAGAACAGAAAAATGACTGAACGCGTGCAATGTCAGCGCCTGCAGGTAGCCGCCGAGCTCAAGCAGTTCATCGAACACGAAGTGCTGCCCGGCAGCGGTATCGAGGCTGCGGCCTTCTGGAGTGGTTTTGACGCGCTGGTGCACGATCTGGCGCCACGCAACCGTGCGCTGCTGGCCGAGCGCGACCGCCTGCAGACCGAGCTGGATGCCTGGCATCGCGCCAACCCCGGCCCGATCCGTGACATGAACGCCTACCGCGCCTTCCTCGGCACCATCGGCTATCTGCTGCCACAGCCGGAGAAGGTCAAGGCGACCACCGCCAACGTCGACAGCGAGATCGCCACCCAGGCCGGCCCGCAACTGGTGGTGCCGGTGATGAATGCACGTTACGCACTGAACGCCGCCAACGCTCGCTGGGGCTCGCTGTACGACGCGCTGTATGGCACCGACGCGATCAGTGAGGCTGATGGCGCCAGCAAAGGGCCGGGCTACAACGAAGTACGCGGCGCCAAGGTGATCGCCTTCGCCCGCGCCTTCCTCGACCAGGCGGCGCCGCTGGCCAAGGGCTCGCACGCCGACGCCAGCGCCTATGCCGTGGTCGCCGGCCAGTTGCAGGTGACCCTGAGCAGCGGCGCGCAGACCTCCCTTGCACAGCCGGAGAAGTTCGTCGGTTTTCAGGGCGAGGCCGCCACGCCGAACGCCGTGCTGCTGAAGAACAACGGCCTGCACTTCGAGATCCAGATCGACGCCAGCAGCCCCATCGGCCGCACCGACGCAGCGGGCGTGAAGGACGTACTGATGGAGGCGGCGCTGTCGACCATCATGGACTGCGAGGACTCGGTAGCCGCCGTCGACGCCGCCGACAAGGTGGTGATCTACCGCAACTGGCTGGGTTTGATGAAAGGCGACCTGGCCGAGGAGCTGGACAAGGGCGGCAAGCGCATCACCCGCCGCCTCAACCCGGATCGCACTTACACCGGCGCCGACGGCAGCGAACTGACCCTGCACGGTCGCTCGCTGCTGTTCGTGCGCAACGTCGGCCACCTGATGAGCAACCCGGCCATCATCGATGGCGAAGGCCATGAGATTCCCGAAGGCATCCTCGATGCCGTGGTCACCAGCCTGATCGCTCTGCATGACCTCAAGCGTCGTGGCAACTCGCGCACCGGCAGCGTCTATATCGTCAAACCGAAGATGCACGGCCCGTTCGAAGTGGCCTTCGCCAACGAGCTGTTCGGTCGAGTCGAACAGTTGCTGGGCATGCCGACCAACGCGCTGAAGATGGGCATCATGGACGAGGAGCGGCGCACCAGCGTCAACCTCAAGGCCTGCATCGAGGCCGCCAGCGCGCGCGTGGCCTTCATCAACACCGGTTTTCTCGACCGCACCGGTGACGAGATGCACACCGCCATGGAAGCCGGCGCCATGCTGCGCAAGGGCGATATGAAATCCAGCGCCTGGATCCAGGCTTACGAGCGCAACAACGTGCTGGTCGGCCTGGCCTGCGGGCTACGGGGCAAGGCGCAAATCGGCAAGGGTATGTGGGCCATGCCGGACCTGATGGCGGCCATGCTCGAACAGAAGATCGGTCACCCGAAAGCCGGCGCCAACACTGCCTGGGTGCCCTCGCCGACCGCCGCCGTGCTGCACGCCCTGCACTACCACAAGATCGACGTGCAGGCGGTGCAGAGCGAACTGGAGCTGATCGACCTGGCCAGTCAACGCGACAGCCTGCTGAATGACCTGCTCAGCGTACCGGTCAGCGCTGAACGGCCCTGGAGCGCCAGCGACATCCAGCAGGAGCTGGATAACAACTGCCAGGGCATCCTCGGTTACGTGGTGCGTTGGGTCGAGCAAGGCGTGGGCTGCTCCAAGGTGCCGGATATCCACAACGTTGGCCTGATGGAAGACCGCGCCACATTGCGCATTTCGGCTCAGCACATCGCCAACTGGCTGCACCACGGCGTGGTCAGCGAGGCCCAGGTACGCGAGACGCTGCAGCGCATGGCACAGGTGGTGGACGGGCAGAATGCCGGCGATGCGGCCTACCGCCCGATGGCACCGAACTTCGAGCAATCCCATGCCTTCCGCGCCGCCAGTGACCTGGTGTTCAAGGGCCGCGAGCAGCCGTCCGGCTATACCGAGCCACTGCTGCACGCCTGGCGTTTGCGTTTCAAAGAGGAGGTTTGAATGACTGTGGGAGGGGCTTCAGCCGCGACAAACCCACTACAAACAGCTCGCGGATAAGCCCCTCCCACTGAGCATTAGCAAGCCCTGACGGTTTCTGACCGTCGGGGCTTTCGAGCATGAGCGCGACGGCTGCCGTCGCGACTCGCGGAAAGGTCGGTGCCGTGGTGCCCAGCCCTTCCAGATGCGTGGCGCCGGGTGTCCCCGGAAAACTGTGGTTCACAAGAAAAAGAAGGAACCAACCCATGAGTCAAACGCTGCTGTCCATCCTGGCCTTCGTGCCGCTGGTGCTGGCGGGTGTACTGCTGATCGGCTTTCGCTGGCCGGCCAAGTACGCGATGCCGCTGGTGTTCGTCCTCACCGCCCTGATCGGTCTGCTGGCCTGGGACATGTCCCTCAACCGGGTCATCGCCTCCAGCCTGCAGGGGCTGATTCTCACGGCCTCGATCCTGTGGATCATCTTCGGCGCAATTCTGCTGCTCAACACCCTCAAGCACTCGGGAGGTATCTCGGCGATCCGCCGGGGCTTCTCCAATGTCAGCCCGGATCGCCGCGTGCAGGCGCTGATCGTCGCCTGGCTGTTCGGTTGCTTCATCGAGGGCGCTTCCGGTTTCGGCACCCCGGCTGCCGTGGCCGCACCGCTGCTGGTAGCCCTGGGCTTCCCGGCACTGGCTGCGGTGGTGCTGGGGATGATGGTGCAGTCCACACCGGTCTCCTTCGGTGCGGTGGGCACGCCGATCCTGGTGGGTGTCGGCGCCGGTCTGGACAGAACCGGCATCACCGAACAACTGGTGGCCAACGGCAGCACCTGGGAAACCTTCTTCCACCTGATCTACTCGCGAGTGGCCATCACCCACGGCCTGATCGGTCTGCTGATGCCGTTGATCATGGTGATGATCATGACGCGCTTCTTCGGCAAGAATCAGAGCTGGAAGGAAGGCCTGGCCGTCGCACCGTTCGCCATCTTCACCGCCTTCGCCTTCTCCCTGCCGTACATGGCTGCCGGCGTGTTCCTCGGCCCGGAATTCCCCTCGATGATCGGCGCCCTGGTCGGCCTGGCCATCGTGGTGCCGGCCGCCAAGGCCGGCTTCCTGCTGCCGAAGGAAACCTGGGACTTCGCTGACCCAAAGGACTGGCCTTCCGACTGGATGGGCAAGATCGAGATGAAGCTCGACGAGGTGGCCGGCAAGGCGCCGATCTCCGTCCCCATGGCCTGGGCGCCCTACCTGTTGCTCGCCGTGTTCCTGGTGATCTCGCGTACCTTCCCCGAGGTGAAGGCAGCCCTGATGAGCCTGAGCTTCGGCTGGAAGGACATCCTCGGTGAAACCGGCGTATCCGGCACCATCGAGCCGCTTTTCCTGCCGGGTGGCATCCTCTGCATGGTGGTGCTGGTGACCTTCTTCCTGCACCGCATGCGCTTTTCCGAGCTCAAGGCGGCAGTGGGCGAGTCGAGCAAGACCCTGCTCGGTGCCGGCTTCGTGCTGATCTTCACCATTCCCATGGTACGTATCCTGATCAACTCGGGCGTCAACGGCAGCGACCTGATGTCGATGCCTGTGGCCATGGCGCAACTGGTGGCCGACAGCGTCGGCGGCGTGTATCCGTTCTTCGCGCCGGCGGTCGGCGCACTGGGCGCCTTCATCGCCGGCTCCAACACCGTGTCCAACCTGATGCTGTCGCAGTTCCAGCTCAACGCGGCGGAGCTGATCGGCGTGTCCGGGGCGATGATGGTGGCGGTGCAGTCGGTCGGTGCAGCGGCGGGCAACATGATTGCCATCCACAACGTGGTGGCGGCATCGGCGACCGTTGGCCTGCTCGGACGCGAAGGCATCACCCTGCGCAAGACCATCCTGCCGACGCTCTACTATCTCGCCATGGCCGGCGTGATCGCGCTGGTGGCGATGTATGGCATGGCGCTGACCGATCCACTGATGAGCAGTCGCTGACTTCTGGCGGGTCGTGCACTGCACGACCCGCCTTTGGTTGGCCACTGGCTGGCAGCGATTGCCGCCCGCCGGCTTGGCGCATCAGTGCAATTGCGGTAGCTTGCGTCGCGCAACACCGTGAGATTGGCCTGAGGTTTTTATGAAAAAGTGGCAATGCGTGGTCTGTGGACTGATTTACGACGAGAGCCAGGGCTGGCCGGATGACGGCATCGCTCCCGGCACCCGCTGGGAAGACGTGCCAGAAGACTGGCTATGCCCTGACTGCGGCGTCGGCAAGATGGATTTCGAGATGATCGAAATCGGCTGATCACGCCTGGTTTTCACAAAACGGCGACCCTCGGGTCGCCGTTTTCGTTTGCCGCGACGCCCCGTAGGGTGCGCCGCGCGCACCACGAGTCGCCAGTACAACAGCCGGTGCGCACAGCGCACCCTACGCAGGACAGCCCGTACCAGCGCCGCAGGTGCACAGGTACAGAAAAAATCGCTAGCGCCATTTAAGCAGCGTCAGAAGCCGGTCGCCCTTCACTTACAGCAGGCAATCACAGCCAGCTTCACTCAACTGAAGGAATATCATCATGGCTCTGTCGATTCATACCAACTACTCCTCGCTGATCACCCAGACCAACCTGGGCAAGACCAACAACGCCCTGAGCACCAACCAGCAGCGTCTGGGCACTGGCCTGCGCATCAACTCCGCAGCCGACGACGCCGCGGGCCTGCAGATCGCTACCCGTCTGAACGCCCAGTCGCGCGGCATGGACGTGGCCATGCGCAACACCAGCGACGCGGTATCGCTGCTGCAGACCGCCGAAGGCGCCTTCAGCGAAATGACCGATATCGTTCAGCGCATGAAAGACCTCGCCACCCAGTCCTCCAACGGCACCAACGCCCAGGCTGACCGTGACGCCCTGCAAGCCGAATACGACGAGCTGGGTAAAGAGCTGGCCAACATCATGACCAACACCAGCTACGCTGGCGACGCCCTGTTCGGTCTTGACGGTGCTACCGGCAAGTTCGGTGCTGCCGCCGTGACCTTCCAGATCGGCGCCACCACTGCCGAAACCCTGGAACTGGACGCTACGACTCAGTCCGCTGCCCTGGGTACTGCCCTGGACGGCCTGTCCAGCAACTACACCACCCCAGGCACTGCCGGTACCGAAATCGCCACCGCCGCTGGCGCCAACACCATGATCGATACCATCAACACCGCTCTGGACGACATTGGCGCCATGCGTGCCGCCTTCGGTGCCAACATCAACCGTCTGAACCACACCGCCAATAACCTGGCCAACATGAAGGACAACACCGACATGGCCAAGGGTCGCATCATGGATGCCGACTTCGCCAAGGAAAGCGCCAACATGAGCAAGAACTCCATGCTGATGCAGTCGGGCATCTCCATGCTCAAGCAAGCCGGCCAGATGCCGGGCATGGTCATGTCCCTGCTGGGCTGATCCCGCGTCATCCAGGCGCAAAGGATTGCGCCGATCCCCCCAACGCCTCGCACCCGCGGGGCGTTTCTCGTTGCGGCCCCATCCCGTCCTATCAGGCACATTGATCAACTGTCATCAAACCGAGACATGATCGATGTGGCTTCGGCGAATCTCGGCGATATCGTCTACTTCACCCGCAGACTGGCTAGTATTGAGTGATCGCCCCCAGCGAACGGCAACCTGCCGCCAGCAACAAGCAGCTGGCACAAGACTTGCCAGTGCATTCCCCTGGCGCCAGAATGCCGACCGTCTATCGCCGGGAAATTTCCCGCATGGAATTGCCGCTCGCCTCAAGGACCGCATGAACACCAGCCCCGAAACGCCGCTAGCCGAGCCGGAAAGCAACATTACGTGCCTGATAATCAAGACCGGGCGCAGCGATTGTTACGCGCACTTCTATCCGGCGCTGTATCAGCTGACCCTGGTAAAGAGCGGCATCGAAGAGAAGATCGATCTTGGCTATTCCGGTAGCCGCCTGCTCGAACGTTTGCTGCAGGAGCCCGGCGAAGTGGTTTCGCGCGAGGAACTGATGAGCCACGCCTGGGCCGATCGGGTAGTCGGCCAGGGCAGCCTCAACCAGCAGATCTACACCCTGCGCCAGGTGCTGGGCGACGAAAAGAGCCGCGAGATCATCCAGACCCTGCCGCGCCGCGGCTATCTGCTGAACCCCAACTATCTGGTCTATCCGCCGAGCATCGACGACATCGGCGCAGTCAGCGAACCCCTCGATACGCCAGCGCCGCAGCCAGCCTTTCTGCGCCGCCACAGTCGTCAGCGGGCATCCTGGCTGATGCTGCTGAGCCTGTTCAGCATCATCGGTGTCGTCTTGTTCGCGGCGCTATACACGATCAGCCAGCCCGAAGATCTGCACAGCAGCGAAATGAACCTGGGCCCCCTTCAGGTGCGCTACATCGATCAGGACCCGCACAGACTGCAGCAGCTGATTCTGCAGACTCACGGCCTGACCAGCAGGCTTACGGTACTGGCTAGCAAACCGGCCAACCTGGTACTGAGCCTGCGCGGCGGTTTCTATGAACTGCTGTGCCTGCAGGTCAATGGTGGTGCACGCTCGCTGATGTTGCACGAAAGCCAGCTGGATCAGGTGGCCGATGCCCAACTGAGCAGGTGCCTACCATGAGTCAGAGCAAACAGTGCGGCATCAGCGGCGGCTGGTTGCTGATCATGCTCGCCACGGCCTTGACGATGCTGCTGAGCATGCTCGTGCTGTGGCTGAATTTCATTTCCAGCGCCGAGCTCGACGGTCGTTACCAGTCCAGCGGTCAGGTTCATCTGAGCCACGGCCAGGTGTTGGAGATCAGCCACAGTCTGCAGGTCAACCATGGTCGTTTCTATGCCATGACCCGGCAGGGCGACAGCATCCTGGAGACGTCGGGGGTCGTGGAGTACGGCTTCCTCGGTAATTACCGGCTGCGCGTCGAAGACGGCCAGGTCACCGGCCTGGCCAGCGAAGTCGACGACGAACTGGTGTTCAACCTGCTCTACGGCCGACACAAGGGTTCGACCATTCGCCTGACCCGCCTCGATGGCTGCCTCTATGCGCTGGAGACTCGACAGGTCTACTGCCGCACGCAGCGCCTGTAACCTGCCATCGCCCCACATCACGAATCCGGTGCACTGAGCTGCGCCCCCTCGGCGCGGTACTCCACGCGCACCTGGGCCTCGCCGAACAACTCGCGGTACAGGTCTTCGGCCTGACTGGTCAGCAGCAGTAGCTCGATACGTCGATTGGCACCGTTCTCCGGATCACTCGGCAACAAGGGCATGCCATCCGCCTGAGCGGTGACCTGCAGCACGGTGCTGGGTGGCAGACCGGCCTCGACCATCACGTTGCGTGCACGCAGTGCGCGGTCGCCGGACAGGTTCCAGTTGTTGTAGCCACCGACGACGCCACGATAAGGGGTGGCATCGGTGTGGCCGCTGATGATCAGGTGGTTGTCGACCTTGGCCAGAATGGCCGCCAGGCGCTCGAGCAGCGTGGCGAAATGCGGGTCCAGTCGTGCACTGCCACGGCTGAACATGAAGCGCTGGGCATCGTCCTTGATCAGGATGCGCAAGCCCTGCGGCACCACCTGCACTTCGATGTTGGCCTCGGCATCCAGTTGCAGCGCCAGCGCCTCCATCAGCTTGGCCAAATCCTGCATCTGCTGCGACTCGGCATAGTGCGGTCGACGCGGCTCACCGGGCTGCCCCTCGCCCAGGGCCGCGCCGGGGTCTTCCTGCGGTGTACGCGCACGATTCTCGGGATCGCGGCGCGGGGCGACCTGAACCGGCACGCCATCGAGGTCCAGCGGCGTGGTGCTGGTGCCATCGAAGATGCCGGCACCGCCATCGACCAATGGATTGTTCAGCATGTCGGCATTGGCGCGGCTGGCGTCCTGGGTCTGTGGCTGGATGATCCACAGCACCATGAACAGCGCCATCATGGCCATGGTGAAATCGGCGAAGGCTACCTTCCAGGCACCGCCATGCCCGTCGTGGCCACCCTTTTTGCTACGACGTTTGATGATGATTTCATGGCCTTCACCGGCACGCGGTTTCATGCCGCGTCCCTTTCATCTTCGTAACGGTTGACCCAGATCTCGAGCTGTTTGAACGCCGGTTTGACATCCTGCTCGATCAGCTTGCGTCCGGCGTCCACCGCCAGCAGCGTGGGTTTACCGGCGACGTGCGCGACCAGCGTGGTACGCACGCATTCGAGTGCCGACATCTCGGTCTTGATGCACTGACCCATGGCGCTGGACAGCGGGTCCATCACGCAATAGCACATGAAGATGCCGAGGAAAGTGCCCACCAGAGCGGCGGCGACATGGGCGCCGATCTCGGCCACCGAACCACCGATGTTGCCCATGGTGATGACGATGCCGAGGATCGCCGCGAGGATGCCGAAACCCGGCATCGCCTCACCGATCTTGTGCAGCGAGCGCGACGGCTGCATCAGTACGTGTTCCATGGCCTCCAGTTCCTGCTCGAGGAAGCCTTCGAGTTCGTGGGCGCTGATCTTGCCCATGGCCATCAGCCGGAAGTTGTCAGCGATGAAAGCCATCAGGTTCTTCTCCTGACGGATCAGCGGGTACTTGGCGAACAGCTCGCTCTGCTCGGGCTCCTCGATATGCGCGTCGAGCACCTTGAGGCCGCCGACATCGACCATCTCCAGCAGCTCATAGAGCAGCATCAACAACTGGCGCTGGAATTCCTCGCCACGTTTCTTGTAGACGAACACGCCTTTGATCTGATGCAGCATCTCGATCAGCACGTCCTTGGGGTTGGCCACCACCAGAGCACCAAAGCCCGCCCCGACGATGATGATCACCTCGGCCGGCTGCCAGAGCATGGCCAACTCACCATGGGCCATGACGTAGCCACCGAGCACGCAGGCGACGATGATCAATGCACCTAATAACTTCTGCACCCTAGCCTCTCTCGTTCAGGTAGCGACTGGCCTTGGCGATCGCCTGCTTGCTCAGCTGACAGACGCGCGCGTCGCTCAACTCCAGCACCAGGGCGATCTCCTTGAGGCTCAGCTCATGTTGGTAGTAAAGGGTCAGCACCAGCCGTTCGCGCTCGCTGAGCTGGCTCAGTGCCTGAGTCAGCAGACGCTCCTTGAGCACGCGCTCCTCGACCGCACTGCTGCCACAGGCGAAGCCTTCGTGACCGTTCTGCAGCAACTCATCGAGGCTTTCGATGGCCTCACAGGCATCGGCCTGGAGAAACTCCTGGTAATCCTTGCTGCTGATCCCGGCCGCCTGGAGGATCTCGTCCTCTTGCGGCACACGCCCCAGTTGCCGCGCCAACTGGCGAATGGCATCGCGAATCCTGTGGGTCTGCTGGCGCACCTGACGCGGGCGCCAGTCCTGGCGGCGCAGCTCGTCGAGAATCGCGCCACGGATGCGCAGCGCGGCGAAACGACCGAACTGCTCATCCGGGGTGCCATAGCGGCGCAGGCATTCGAGCAAGCCCATCAGGCCGATCTGCTCCATGTCTTCGCGGTCGAGCACCTGGTTGGCCTGCAGCGCCAGCTGACTGACGATGCGCTTGACCAGCGGCAGGTACTGCAACAACCACTTCTGCTCGGCCCCTGGGGCGAACAGCGCAGCTCCGCCCTGTTCGGCAGCGTAGCGATAGTCAATGGCGCAGTTGGCGTTCATGGCGACGGTACCTACTGGACGATCAGTTTGCTGACCAGCACATTGGCGAACGGCATCGCCAGCTTCTTGCTGGCGAAGTCATCGAACAGCGCGCTTTCCAGCGCGCTCTGCAGCTCTGGAATGGGCATGCCGCGCAGCGTCTCGAAGGTCATGGCAGACAGGTGGGCGACCACCGAATTGCGCACCATCGGGTCGATCTGCTCGAGCTTCTTCGGATCGGTTTCGAGGTCGGCCTGCAGCACCAGGTCGAGCACGAAGTAATGCTCACGGTTTTCGCCTTTCAGGCTGACGATGACCTTCTCGATGGGGAAGAAGCGGTATTCGCTGGTCGCCTCTTCCGCCGCCGCAGCGCCGTCGGCAGGCAGGCCGAGCACTGGCTGGCCCGACTGCATCGAGCGCAGCGTCGCGTAGTTGAAGACGGTGCCGCCGATCACCACCAGGGTGTTGAAGATAAGCAGCAGCAGGATGATGCGCGGCATGGTCATGGTTGGTTCTCGATCCACTTGCAAAGGGTTAAACGGTAACCAGCACGTCGCTGGTGGAATTCGGTTTGCCGCGCTCGCTGGTCGGCGTGATGAGGCTGGCGGCCTGCACCATCTCTTCGCCCTGCCAGGCCTGGCGTGGCTGGCCTTGCTGGCGACCGCCCTGAGCATCGGCGGAGACCTGCACGTTGACCTGCACGAAGTTCTGCCCGACCAGCTCCTGACGCAGACGCTCGCTGGTCTGCTGCAACAGGCGGGCGACATCGGCGTTGGCAGCCGAGAGCTGCACACTGAGGCGGCCGGACTCATGACTGAGGAAAATTTCCAGGCTGCCCAACTCAGGCGGGTCGAGACGGATGGTGGCGTTCTGTATGCGCTGGTTGATCTGCAGCTCCACATGCTCGCGCAAGCTGGCCAGCATCTGCTCGCCCCACTGCGTCTGTGGCGCATGCAGCTTGAGCGGACGCTCGGCAGTCAGCGGCGCAGAAGTCGCCGCAGAGGAAGTAGCGGTGCCGGGAATCGCTTTATCGGCATCCGTGCTGACACTCGGCAGGCGTTCGAGATCGCTAGCCTCGATGCTTTCACTCGCCATCGCCATCGCCGGCACTGCCGTCTGTAACGCAATCTCGGCTGCCATCTGCGGCATGGGCGTCGCTGCCTGGGACGACAACGATTGCTGGCTGAACGCTGGAGCACTTGCGCTGCGCGCGGGCTGGGCTGGCAATTGCTCACGCGGCTGCATCTGCGCCTGGCCAGGGAACTCGACAGGCAACGCGGCAGCCTGCTCGATCTGCTCCGAGCCGTCCTGATGCACCTGTTCGTGCAGCACATGCTCAGGTGTTTCACGCGCCTCGATATGTACCGCCTGCTGGTCCAGCATGCTGGCCAGCCACTGCTCGGCATCCGCTTCGCTGAGGGTAACCTTCACGTCAGTGGCACCTTCACTCAGCGCTGCCCCTGACGCGGCGGCGATGAAGCCCTGCACGGCCATCTGCAGATCGAACAGCGGAGTCTCACCGCCAGCGCTCCCGGCCTGGGCAAAACCGGCCGGCAGGGTTTGCCCGGCGGAGTCCGTCAGGTTCACCTGAGCATTGGCATTGATCAGTTGCAGCACCTTTTATCTCCCACCTTGATACAGATCGACGCGCATGTATGCGCTGCGCCCTTCGGCGTATTCCAGGTGCGTCAGCAGCTGCCGACGCACCCGTTCGCACTCTTCGGCGCAGGCGATACGCGCCTGTCCGTGCAACTGCTGCAACTGCCCCTTGGCCTCGCGTACCTCGTCGCTCAGCCTGGGCATCCCGGCCAGCAACTGCAGGCAGGAGCGGATCAGCGCATCGATCTCACCGATACGCGTCCAGTCAGCCTGCTCCAGCGCCTGCGCCAACTGCACGTGCAGTTGCTGCAGCGCACGCAGTTCACTTGCGCGTTGCATTCACGCCTTCCCAGCCTTCGCGCAGCACACCGAGCAGGCCGACCACTTCATCCAACCCCTCCAGCGACAGGCTGACGCTGACATCGGAGAGGCGATAGATGCAGTAGTCGTAGAGCCGCGCCAGGCCCTGCACCAACTCGCCGCCGTTCTCGTAATCGAGGGCACCATTGAGACCGCCCAGAATGTTCAGGCACTTCTCCAGGGATTGGCCCTTCTGCTGGTAACGCTTGGCCTCGATATGACCACGGGCACGCGCCAGCTCATCGAGCAGGCCGTCGAACAGCACCAGCACCAGTTCGTAAGGCGAGGCCGCAGCGGCACGCGCCTCGAGGTCCACGGTGCGGTAGCTGTCGTAACTTTCGTTGAGGTTGTAGGCACTCATCAGAACATTCCGTAGGTCTGTTCCATCGCCGCCATGGTCTGCATGAGACCGGTGTACTGACGGAGATAGCGGGCGTAGTAGGAGTCGTATTGCTTCTGGATGGTGTCGAACTGCTGATCGACACGGCGCAGCTGGGAGTTGAGGGTGTCTTTGCGATTGCTCAGCAGCCCGCCAGCACTGCTGGTGTAGACCGCCAGATTCTTGTCCAGGGTATCGAGCAGGTTGCCCTTGTCGGTGAACAGCTTCTCGAAGCCTTCCGGGTTGGCTGCCACGGCCTTCTCGAAGCGGGCGTTGTCGATGGTCAGCTTGCCGTTGCGGTCGGCGACGATGCCGAACTCGGTGAGGCTCACACCGCCAAACGGGCTGCGCACCAACTGGTTGAGCATGGTCTCGATGGCGCGCACGCTGGCATCGCCAGCCAGAGGCCCGCGACCGCCACTCTCGCCACCGCTGGAGGTAAGGGAGTCGAAACTGGTCATCAGGGCATTGAAGGCGCTGACGAAGGTTTGCGTCTTCTCCTTGGTGGCTTTCTGGTCCTGGCCGACCTCCATGGTCAGCGGCGCGTCACCGCTCTTGTGCGCCTTGTTGAAGGTCAGACTGACGCCATCGATGATGTTGTCGAAGGTGTTGCTGGTACTGGTCAGTTCGATACCGGTCTCGCCACCCAGGCGCACGATGGCATCCTTGGCGACCGACAGCTCCTGCCGGCCGGCCACCGCACCTTCAACCGCAGCATTGCCACTGGCACTCAGGCTGATGGCCTGGTCGGCGCCGGTCTTCTCGCTGGTCAGCACCAGGTTGACCTGGCCATTGCTGCGCACCAGGGTCGCCTTGACGCCATTGTTGTCGGTCGCGCCGTTGATGGCTGCGGCCAGTTCATCGAGCGTGGCGGCGGCGCTGAGGTCGATATTGAACGCGTCACCGCCCTGACCGATGGTCAGGCTGCCGCTACCGAGATCGCTGTCCTGCAGCCCTTGCAGTGCAATCTGGCTCTTGCTGGCCAATTGCTGAACAAAAAAATCGTAACTACCGTCCACGGCCTTGGAACCCACCGTAGCGCTGGCATAACCCTCCTGGCTGAAGCTCGCACTGTTGACCAACATGCTACTGCCGGCCAGCTTGAGGCCGCTGGCAGCCGTCTTGAAGGCCTTGAGCGCGGTATCCAGGCTGGTCAGGGCACCAAGCTGCGCCTTATAGGCGGCCTGGTTGCGGTTGGCCTTGGCCAACTGGCCCTGAACTTCGTATTGGGCCAGTTGGGTCGCCATGCTTTGAACGTAATCTGAATCGATAGCCATAGTCGGACACCCGTTTTCCTGTGAGATAGCAATAGCGGTGCCAACAGCTGAAACCCCTGATTTAGAGGGCTTTAGGCGTTCCGCCAGGTGAAAGATCCTTTCCGCTTGCACACTGCTGAACGACGAGCGGAAGGCCAACTTCCGCCTGCGTCACGCAGACGGCGGACGTACCGATTACAAAGGCGACAGCACAGGGGTGTGACTTAAGGAAAACGCCGCAGAGCGTCTGGTGCATCAATGGCAAACCACAACATCAGCCGCAGTCGCGGTGCGCGCGGCGCACCCTACCGATACCGATGAGCCCCAAGGTGCGCACATACCCCGTAGGGTGCGCCATGCGCACCGGCAGCACTGCGCAACAACGGAAACCCCAGCAATGCGCGAGCGCGCGACAGGGTTGCGCCGGGATATCTGGAGGGTAAGGAGAACGCCGCAAAGCGTCTGGCGCATCAAAGGCAAACCACAGCCTCAGCCGCAGTCGCGGTGCGCGCGGCGCACCCTACCGATACCGATAAGCCCCAAGGTGCGCACATACCCCGTAGGGTGCGCCATGCGCACCGGCAAGACTGCGCAACAACGGGTGCACCAGGCACGCGCGAGCGCGCGACAGGGTTGCGGCGGGATATTCGGGGAAGAGTGCAGCCGGCTGGCTTTACCGCGCTATTCGCCGCCGACGGCGAAGTTCGGCAGGCTGTTGACCGGCTGACGGAAGTTGAAGGGAATGGACTCGACGGCCAGACCGACATTGCGCTGCACCACGAAATGCAGGTGCGGGCCGGTGCTGTTGCCGGTATTGCCGGAGCGCGCCAAGCGGCTGCCGGTTTCCACCCGCTGGCCTTCACGCACGGCGACCGAACCCTTCATCAGGTGCAGGTAAACGCCCATGGTGCCGTCGTCATGCAGAATGCGCACGAAGTTGCCGGCCGGATTGTTGCCGCGGCCGCTCTGCTGGTTCTCGGTCTTCACCACCACACCACCGCGCGCGGCGACGATGGGCGTGCCCTCGGGCATGGCGATGTCCACCGCATAGCGGCCCTTGGGTGTGAAATGGCTGTAGGTGCCATTGGCGCCCTGGGTCTGACGGAACGGACCGCCACGCCAGGGCAGCGGATAACGGTGGATGCTCGGCTGCAGACGCGGATCACCGAGGGCGTAGCGCAACCTCGGCTTGTAGAGCAGCGGCTTGGATGCATCCTGTGGGGCGAGGGTGGCCAGGCGGATATTGCTACGCGGTGGCAGCACCCAGCGAATCGGTTTGTCCGGCGCACCGACGGCGTTCTGTACCTGCTCCAGCTTCAGTTCGATTTCAACCGGGGCGTACAGATCATTACGAATCAGCAGGGTCTCACCGGCTTCGTGCTTCTTGGTTTCCAGCTTCACCTGATTGTCCAGGCGCTCGACCATGCGGTCGTTGAACACGAACACCTGCGCGCCAGGCGCAGCCTGGTCGCTATAGGTCACCACGCCGTTCTTGTCGACGTACTTGTAGATGGTCAGCGCAGCGGCCTGGCCGTGAAAGGCCAACAGACTGCAGAGAATAATCAGACGCCCTAGCATAACGACTCGGATCTTATGGCTTTTTGATATCCGGGTTAGCAAGACTAGCAGCGCAGCACGGCGCGCGCGAGAGACCGACCGTCAGGCTGTGAACCGGCTCACCGTCGCCGGTCGGGTAGTCACCGTCGACGCGGCGAACTATGTGGCGGGTTGCACCCGCCCTACCGGGCTGCCGGACGGATGAAAACCAACGCGCACGTGCCGTTCAGGCACCGGGGCTGAAATGCTTCTGCGCGGTGCCACGGGCAATCAGCCGCGACAGGTAGTCGAGCTTCTGCGGGTCGCGGTCGACGAAGCGAAAGGTCAATTGCAGCCATTCACTGTCGGGCTTGGGTTCGAATGCCGCCACCGCATGCAGGTAGCCATTGAGCCGCGCGGTTTCCGCGGCTTCGCCCTGTTCCAGGTCGAGCACCGCGCTCTCCAGCACCTGCGGCAGCTGGTCGGTACGCTTGACCACCAGCAGTGCCTCCTTGAGGCTCAGCGCCTTGATCACGCAGGCCATGCTACCTGCCGGTAAACGCAGCTGCCCTTGACCACGACCGGCCGGCGACTTGCTTGCGGCAGCCGGGGCAGGTGCCGTACTCGGCGCGGCAGGGACCGGCGTGGGCGCACTGGGCTTTACCACCTCCGCCTTGCCGCCGGTGAGTGCGGCCAGCGAGTCGTTGGCGAAGCCACCCGTGCTCAGCATCTTCGGCGGCGCACTGGACATCAGCGCCTGCAGCTTGCCAGCCCGTTGCAGGGCCTTTTTGACCTTGGTCACCAGCTGTTCGTTGGAGAATGGCTTGCCGATGTAGTCGGAAACACCGGCCTGGATCGCCTGCACCACGTTCTCCTTGTCACCACGGCTGGTCACCATGATGAAGGGCGTGGTTTTCAGGTTGTCTTGCTCGCGGCACCAGGTCAGCAGTTCGAGGCCGGACATCTCTGGCATTTCCCAGTCGCAGAGGATCAGGTCGACCACCTGACGGCTCAACATCTGCTGGGCCTTGCGGCCATTGATCGCTTCCTCGATCTGTACGCCGGGGAAATTATCGCGCAGCCCTTTCTTGACCAGATCACGGATAAAGGTCGCGTCATCCACCACCAGCACACTGACTTTGCTCATCGGCCACTCCTGTACGAATGGCAGTAAGCATAGTCATGGCAAGTGGCCTAAGGCCAACGGAAAACGCCGGACGCGCAACAAATCGCGCTAACGAAACGGCCCGGGAAGTCCCGGGCCGTCAGCACGAAGCAGGCGTCAGTCGTTGGACTTGCCCTCGACCTCTTCACGCATGCGGGTCAGGCCGATGTGGCGCACATCGGTGCCACGTACCAGATAGATCACCAGTTCGGCGATGTTGCGCGCATGATCGCCGATGCGCTCCAGCGAGCGCAGCGCCCAGATCACGTTGAGCACGCGAGAGATCGAACGCGGATCTTCCATCATGTAGGTGACCAGCTCGCGCAGCGCGGTCTTGTACTCGCGGTCGACGGTCTTGTCGTACTGGGCCACCGACAGGGCCAGGTCGGCATCGAAACGAGCGAAGGCGTCCAGCGCCTCCTGCACCATCTTGCGTACCTGATCGCCGATATGACGAACCTCGACATAGCCACGCGGCGACTCACCCTCTTCACACAGCTGGATGGCGCGCTTGGCGATCTTGGTGGATTCGTCACCGATGCGCTCGAGGTCGATCACCGACTTGGAGATGCTGATGATCAGACGCAGATCGGAAGCCGCCGGCTGACGACGGGCGAGGATGCGCACGCATTCCTCGTCGATGTTGCGCTCCATCTGGTTGATCTGGTCGTCGATCTCACGCACCTGCTGGGCCAGGCCAGAGTCGGCCTCGATCAGCGCGGTGACGGCGTCGTTGACCTGCTTTTCCACCAGGCCGCCCATGGCCAGCAGGTGGCTACGCACTTCTTCCAGCTCGGCGTTGAACTGCTGGGAGATGTGCTGGGTAAGGTTGTCTTTGTTGATCATGTTTCGCTCCGCGAAAGCTGCCAGCTTGGGTGGCCATGGTGCGCACAGCGCACCCTACACGTTGAGTTTCAGCACTAAGGCCCTTGGAAAATGCTCTCTGGTGCGAAGGGCGCGCGCTGACAGTACGGCGCCCGACAAAGCCAGGGAGTATTTGCCATGGCCTTAGCCATAACGACCGGTGATGTAGTCTTCTGTCTGCTTCTTGGCCGGGTTGGTGAATAGCGTGTCGGTATCGCCGAACTCGATCAGCTTGCCCATGTACATGAACGCGGTGTAGTCGGAGACACGCGCCGCTTGTTGCATGTTGTGGGTGACGATGACGATGGTGTACTTGCTCTTGAGCTCGTAGATCAGCTCTTCGACCTTCAGCGTAGAGATCGGGTCGAGTGCCGAGCAGGGTTCGTCGAGCAGCAGCACTTCCGGCTGCACCGCCACGGTACGGGCGATGACCAGACGCTGCTGCTGACCGCCGGACAGGCCGAGTGCCGACTCGTGCAGGCGATCCTTCACTTCGTCCCACAGGGCGGCGCTCTTCAGGCCCCACTCCACGGCTTCGTCGAGGATGCGCTTCTGGTTGATGCCCTGGATGCGCAGGCCGTAGACCACGTTCTCGTAAATGCTCTTGGGGAACGGGTTGGGCTTCTGGAACACCATGCCGACGCGGCGACGCAGCTCAGCCACATCCTCGCCCTTGCGGTAGATGTTGCGCCCGTCGAGATTGATCTCACCTTCCACGCGGCAGCCATCGACCAGGTCGTTCATGCGGTTGAAGGTGCGCAGCAGGGTCGACTTGCCGCAGCCAGACGGACCGATGAAGGCAGTCACGCGCTGCTTGGGAATATCCATCTTGACGTCGAACAGCGCCTGCTTGTCGCCGTAGTAGAGGTTCAGACCCGGCACCTGGATGGCCACGGTTTCGTTGGCCAGGTTGAGGCTCTGCTTGTCACGGCCAAGGGCCGAGATGTCGATACCGTGGGTAGCGTTTTCGTGTTGCATGTGCTCACTCCGTTCGCAGCGCCTGGCTGCTAGCTACAGGCTGCAAGCCCCGCAGGGCTTGCCGCTCCAATCAATGATCCAGGGCCTTGTACTTCTCGCGCAGGCGGTTGCGCAGGTAGATGGCCGTCAGGTTGAGAATCGCGATCACCAGGACCAGCAGCAGCGCGGTAGCGTATACCAGCGGCCGCGCAGCCTCGACGTTGGGGCTCTGGAAGCCGACGTCGTAGATGTGAAAGCCCAGGTGCATGATCTTCTGATCCAGGTGCAGGTAGGGATAGTTGCCGTCGACCGGCAGGCTCGGTGCGAGCTTCACTACGCCCACCAGCATCAGCGGCGCCACTTCACCAGCAGCACGGGCCACGGCGAGGATCAGGCCGGTCATCATCGCCGGGCTGGCCATCGGCAGTACCACGCGCCACAGGGTCTCGACCTTGGTCGCACCCAGGGCCAGGGAACCTTCACGCAGCGCACGCGGAATACGTGACAGACCTTCTTCAGTGGCGACAATCACCACCGGCACGGCGAGCAGCGCCAGGGTCAGCGACGCCCACAGCAGGCCCGGCGTACCGAAGGTCGGCGCCGGTGCCGATTCCGGGAAGAACAGACGGTCGATCGAACCACCCAACACGTAGACGAAGAAGCCCAGGCCGAATACGCCGTAGACGATCGCCGGAACGCCCGCCAGGTTGTTCACCGCGATGCGGATCACTCGGGTCAGCGGGCCCTGCTTGGCATACTCGCGCAGATAAATGGCCGCGATCACGCCGAACGGGGTGACGATCACCGCCATGATCAGGGTCATCATGACGGTGCCGAAGATGGCCGGGAAAATGCCGCCCTCGGTGTTGGCTTCACGCGGGTCGTCGCTGACGAATTCCCAAACCTTGCTGCCATAGTGGCCCAGCTTGTCCAGGGTCGACATGGCATTTGGGCGGAAGGCACGCACCACCTTGCCGAGGCTGATCTCCTGCTCGCGGCCGTCAGCCGAACGCACGGTCATGCTGTCGCGATTGAACTGCTCGTAGCGCGCGCTCAGCTCCGCCTCCAGCACCTTGTACTCGGCGTCCCACTGGGCGCGGTCGGCAGCCAGGTCGGCCTGCGCCGCGTCGGTCAGCTCGCCGTCGAGCTCCAGTTTGCGGGTCTGCAGACGCACGCGCTCGAGCCCAGCGTTGATACGACCGATGTCGGCCTTCTCGATCTTGACGATCTGGCTGTGCAGGTCTTCGACGCGCTCCAGGCGCTTCTGCAGCTCGGGCCAGGCGGCGTCGCCCTCGGCGACCACCTGACCACTTTCCTTGACGTTGACCAGGTAGCCGTAGAAGTTGCCCCACTCACGACGCTCGAAGGCGGTGATATCCACCGGTTTGTGCTGGTCGCTCAGCCATTCGCCGACAACCCAGGTGAAGTCCGCACCGTACAGGTCGCGGTTACCCACCTTGATCAGCTCGCGGGTCATGAACTCGCCACCTTCGACGTCCACCGGCAGGCCGGAGGCGGCCAGGCGGGCACGCGGGATTTCCTCGATCTGCACAACGGAGCCCGCCATCACCTTGGCTTCCTGGCCAGGCACCTGATAGTTGGCTTCGATGATATCGGCCGGCCAGAAGTGCGCCAGGCCGCGCACCGCGATCACTGCCAGCAGGCCGATGACCATGATGATGGCGATGGACACCGCGCCAGCGTTCATCCAGATCCAGGGCGAACCGCTCTTGAACCAGGATTTCATGTTGTTCTGTTTCACGGACATAGTCTTGCAGTCCTCAGAGCGAAGCGTACTTGACGCGCAGGCGCTGACGCACCAGCTCGGCCAGGGTGTTCATGACGAAAGTGAAGGTCAGCAATACCAGTGCCGAGAGGAACAGGATGCGGTAATGGGTACCGCCCACTTCCGATTCCGGCATTTCCACCGCCACGTTGGCGGCCAGGGTACGCAAGCCTTCGAAGATGTTCATGTCCATGATCGGCGTGTTGCCAGTAGCCATCAGCACGATCATGGTTTCGCCGACAGCGCGGCCCATGCCGATCATCACCGCCGAGAAAATACCCGGGCTGGCGGTCAGGATGACCACGCGGGTCAGGGTCTGCCAGGGTGTGGCACCGAGAGCCAGGGAGCCGAAGGTCAGGCTTTTCGGCACGCTGAACACGGCGTCCTCGGCGATCGAATAGATGTTCGGGATCACCGCGAAGCCCATGGCCAGGCCGACCACCAGAGCGTTGCGCTGGTCGAACGGAATGCCCAGATCATTGCTCAGCCACTGACGCATGTTGCCGTCGAACAGCCAGTTTTCCAGGTGGCCGCTCATGCTCAGGGAGAAGAACGCCACGACCAGGATGACCGGAATCAGCAGCGCGGCTTCCCAGCCGTCCGGTACGCGCAGGCGCACGGACTCCGGCAGGCGACTCCAGAGGAAACCGGCCAGCAGGATACCGATGGGGGTGAAGATCAGCAGGCTGAAGATCCCCGGCAGGTGTCCCTCCACGTAGGGCGCGAGGAACAGGCCGGCGAAGAAGCCGAGGATCACCGTCGGCAGCGCTTCCATCAGTTCGATCACCGGCTTGACCTTGCCGCGCATGGCCGGGGCCATGAAGTAGGCGGTGTAGATCGCCGCGGCGATGGCCAGGGGAGCGGCCAGCAGCATGGCGTAGAAGGCTGCCTTGAGGGTACCGAAGGCCAGCGGGGCCAGGCTCAGCTTGGGCTCGGCGTCGGTGTTGGCAGAGGTCGACTGCCAGACGTAGGCTGGCTCTTCATAGTTCTCGTACCAGACCTTGCCCCACAGCGCGCTGAAGGAAATCTCAGGGTGCGGGTTGTCGAGCAGCAGGCGTTCAAGACTGCCGTTGTTCTCCAGCAGGATGCGGTTGGCGCGCGGCGACATGGCCGCCATGCTGTAGCCATCGGCCACTGGCTCGACCAGCAGGGTGCGATGCGCGGTGCTGTGGAACACGCCCAGGTTGCCGGCGGTATCCAGGGCGACGAAACCCTTGCGACGCTGCTCGGAGATGATCCGGGCAATCGGACTGCCGGCCATCTTGAAGTCACGCACCAGTTTCAGCGAGGCCTTGCCGTCTTCGTCACGGACCATGAACCACTGGGCGATGCCACCCTTGCTGTCACCGATCAGCAGCGAGATACCGCCGAGCAGCGAGGTGGCGTAGGTCACTTCGGTGGAGCCGTCGTTGAGCAGCTTGTAGCGGCCGTTGAGGGCATTGCGGCGCAGATCGAAGACGTCGGCGGTGGCGCTGCCATTGATCACATACAGCCACTGCTGGCGCGGATCGATGATCAGCTCCTTGATCGGATCGGCGATCTGCGGCAGCGACAGGCGATCTTCGCTGGTGCTGACCTCGCCGGTCATCAGATTCTCTTCGCGGCTCAGACTGACCGCGTGCAGCTCGCTGCCCACGGATGCAGCGATGACCAACGTGCCGCTGGCCAGGCTGATGCCCATGTGCTCGAGCGGGCGACCTTGCGGGTCCAGCGTCAGCGGCTCTTCACCAAAGGGGTAGGACACGACCGGCCTGATGGTCTTCACGTCGTTGGGGTAGCTGACCCGGTAGCTGTGCTCGAACACCAGAGCCTGGCCATTGGACAGGCCCAGTACGACACGGTTGCTGCCAGGTTGATCCTCGCCGACGGAGGTCACTTCGCTGCCAGCTGGTAGCGGCAGCGGTACCGCGTTCAGCGCGGCCATGCTCTTGGCATCGAAGAACTGCACGTTGCCGGAACTGGACAGGCGCATGCCGACCTGATTCTGCTCCTCAACGGCCATCAGCAGCGGCTTGCCGGCCTCGGCCAGCCAGGCCGGCTGTACCGGTTTGCGCTGTTCCAGGTCGGCGCCCTGGAACATCGGCAGCACGACATAAGCCAGGTAGAAGAAGATCAGGGTGACGGCACCGAGTACGGCGAGGCCACCGATGGAAACGCTCCAGCGAGCCAGGCGATCCTTGAGTGCGCGCATGCGGCGCTTGCGTTGAAGGGCAGGAGTGTTGAAGTCCAGCCCGAGGGAATTGGGGGAGGCGGTCATGGTTTCACTAGCCAGGTCATTCATGATTGAGAGCTTCTCTGCGCGGCCATGAGCGCGCCGTATTTTTTCGTCTGTTTCACGAGCCCGGCCAATTTAGCGGTTTCGTATGACAGAAAAGTTACAGCACGGTGACGTAGCAAAGCCCACCTCTACGAATAGAGGCGGGCTTCGTATTGCAGCCTTACGCTGTCGTTACAGACCCAGATCTTTCATGGTCTTGTCGACGACTTTCTTAGGCAGCGGGATGTAGCCGTCCTTGACGACCACTTCCTGACCCTGCTTGGACAGGACGAGCTTCAGGAACTCGGCATCCAGCGGGCTCAGCGGCTTGTTCGGAGCCTTGTTGACATAGACGTAGAAGAAGCGAGCCAGCGGGAACTTGCCAGCCAGGGCGTTCTCTTCGTTGGCATCAAAGGCTTCGCCGCCTTTCTTGGACAGGGGAACAGTCTTCACGCTGGAAGTCTTGTAGCCGATGCCCGAGTAACCGATGGCGTTCAGGGTGCTGGAGATCGACTGCACCACGGAAGCCGAACCCGGCTGCTCGTTGACGTTGGACTTGTAGTCGCCTTTGCACAGGGCTTCTTCCTTGAAGTAGCCGTAGGTGCCGGAAACCGAGTTGCGACCGAACAGCTGGATCGGCTTGGAAGCCCACTCGCCGGTCAGGCCCAGGTCGCCCCAGGTCTTGATGTCTTTCTCACCACCGCACAGGCGGGTGCTGGAGAAGATGGCGTCGACCTGAGCCATGTCCAGGCTCTTGATCGGGTTGTCCTTGTGCACGAACACAGCCAGGGCGTCGATGGCCACCGGTACTTCGATCGGCTTGTAGCCATACTTCTCTTCGAAGGCCTGGATTTCGCTGTCCTTCATCGCACGGCTCATCGGGCCAATGTTGGCGGTGCCTTCGGTCAGCGCGGGTGGCGCAGTGGAAGAACCGGCGGCCTGGATCTGGATGTTGACGTTGGGGTAGTTCTTCTTGAACTCTTCTGCCCACAGGGTCATCAGGTTGGCCAGCGAATCGGAACCGACGCTGGACAGGTTGCCCGACACACCGGAAGTCTTTTCATAGGTCGGCAGAGCCGGGTCGACGGCGGCTACAGCAGATACGGCGCTTACGCCAGCGGCGGCGAAAGTCAGGGCCGCCATCAAACGCTTCAGTTTCATGCCTTGCTCCTAGCAGGATAGTGTTGGATGGAACGGGCCCAAGTATCTGCAGGCCACGTGACCACTCTATGAAACGAATGTGACAGTTAAATGAACGTCGACGACTTTCGGTTGCGGCAGCGAAAAGGCGCTTCGGGTGGTTTGGGGGAAATGCGGTGAGACCGGACTGGTAAGTTTGTGTGCGTATTGCTCACGGGCTTAGCACTATCCATTACCGAGTCCATTGAGCGTTTGGGTTGCGCCCGTAAGGGGCGCAACTCTAACGTTCAGACGACGCGCTAACGGATAGTGCGAATTGTCGAAAGCACACACTTATTTGCCAGTGCGGCCTGCTAAGACCCAATAAAAAGCCCCCGCACGCAGTGCGTGCAGGGGCTCGGATGACGCGCGGGGGTTACTGCATATTCTGCTTCAGCGCCCGCATGCGGTCGTGGCAAGCCCGTACCTTGGGCATTTCCACGGCCAGCAGCACACGAACGTCATTGTCCGCACTTTCCAGCGCATCTTCGAAGGCATGCAGAATGCGGTCTTCCGCTTCCTCCAACTGCGCGACATAGGTGGCGTCTTCATCCTTGGCCAGGGTCGCGCGAGTGTCGGCGTAGAACTGGCGCAGCTTGCCCAGCAAGGTACCGCCAGACGCCGGCTCGCTCTGGTTGGCCGCGACCTTGACGCTCAAGGCGTCGATCACTTCGGTCTTGGCGCGCACCATGTCGCGGAACAGCGCCTGCAGGCGGATATCCTTGACCTCTTCGTGGGCATGCTCGTAGAAGCGCTTGCCGTCACGGGTGATTTCGATCAGTTCATTGAGTTGTGCGGTCTTGCTGCTCATGGATTGACTCCTTGGCGATGGGACTTGCGGGATGACAGCCGCTCCAGCGGCTGCGATGGGTTGAAATTCAGCTGCTGATACGCAGGGCGTCGGCATCGACGCCACGCACACCGCGGATGTTGCGAGCGATCTCGACTGCCAGGCGCTTCTCGGCACTGCTCAGCACGTTGCCACGCAGACTGACCAGACCGTCGTCGGTGTTCACCGCAATGTTCAGGGCATCCAGGTTGCGGCTGTAGAGGAAGCTGGCCTTGACCTTGCTGGTGATCCAGCTGTCGCTGATGTTCTCGCGCGCCTCGTCGACTGCGGTCTGCACTTCGCTGCTACTGCTGTCGGCGGTGCTGATGCTGAGGTGGTTGAACACCTCGCGCACGCCATCGGTATTGGCTGCCAGCTGGCCTGCCAACTCCTTGGCCGCCGGCGTCTGCGCATGGCCACTGAGGGTGATGTTGCCGGTTTCGCTCTTGACCTGAATATCCAGGCCGCGGGTGTTGCTGTTCCACAGCAACTTGGATTTCACCGTGGCAGCCAGACTGGCGTCCTCCAGGCGTTGCACCATGCTGGGTGCAGCGCCCTCGACGGCGTCGCTGCTGACCTCGATGCGATTGTCCACCGAATCGATGCCATCTATGCTCAGCGCCACCTGCTCGGCCAGCTCCTTCTGAACCTCGCTCTCGACCTTGCCGCTGAGGGCGGCTTCACCGTCCTCCACATCGATATCGAGCTTGAACGGGTTAAGGTGCCGGTTGAGCGCGAAGGCTGTCCAGATCGAACCTTCCTGGCGTGCCGCATCCAGCTGCGCTGACAGCTGGCCTTCGGCAGCGTGGCTGGCCACAGGCGTCAGACCAAGCATCAGCGCGGTGCCGGCGGCCAGTAACAAAGGCTTGAACGGGGGCATGAGTTCACTCCTGTTCGTGAGACGATACAGGCAATATCGCAAGCCCCGTGCCAGCCAGCATGAAAATAGAATCCCCTTTTAAACCAAGTACTTATAAACAATAAAGGCACCCTGCCTGCATGCAGGGTGCAGTATCGCTACAGTCGGGCCGTGCAACTTGCATGGTTTTTACCTGACTAAGCTGCATTGACCCGTCAGATGGAGCACAGACATGGCAGTTGCAGATCAAACCAGTGGACGCATTCTGCTGGTGGACGACGAAGCGGCAATCCTGCGTACCTTCCGTTATTGCCTTGAAGACGAGGGCTATGACGTCGCCGGCGCCAGCAGTGCTACACAAGCCGAGGCGCTGCTACAACGGCAGGTGTTCGACCTGTGCTTTCTCGACCTGCGCCTGGGCGAGGACAACGGCCTGGACCTGCTGGCGCAGATGCGCATCCAGGCACCCTGGATGCGTGTGGTGATAGTCACCGCCCATTCGGCCGTGGACACCGCGGTCGATGCAATCCAGGCCGGCGCCGCCGATTACCTGGTCAAACCCTGCACTCCCGATCAACTGCGCCTGGCCGCCGCCAAGCAGCTGGAAGTGCGCACCCTGGCCGCACGCCTGGAGGCTCTGGAGGGTGAGGTGCGCAAGGCCAAGGATGGCCTCGACTCGCACAGCCCGGCGATGATGGCGATTCTGGAAACCGCGCGGCAGGTCGCCGCTACCGACGCCAACATCCTCATTCTCGGCGAGTCCGGTACAGGCAAGGGTGAGCTATCGCGCGCCATCCACGGCTGGAGCCGCCGTGCCAAGCGCACCTGCGTAACCATCAACTGCCCATCACTGACGGCCGAGCTGATGGAAAGCGAACTGTTCGGTCACGCCCGAGGCTCCTTCACCGGTGCCAGCGAAAGCACTCAGGGCCGTGTCAGTCAGGCTGACGGTGGCACCCTGTTCCTCGACGAGATCGGCGACTTCCCGCTGGCCCTGCAGCCCAAGCTGCTGCGCTTCATTCAGGACAAGGAGTACGAGCGTGTCGGCGATCCGGTAACCCGCCGCGCCGATGTGCGCATCGTCGCGGCGACCAATCTGGACCTCGACGAGATGGTGCGCGAGGGACGCTTCCGCGAAGACCTGCTGTACCGCCTCAACGTCATCACCCTCAAGCTGCCACCGTTGCGCGAACGTCACGAAGACGTGATGGGCCTGGCCGAACGCTTTCTCGCCCGCTTCGTCAGCGACTACGGGCGCCCGGCGTGCGGTTTCAGCCCCGAGGCTGCCGCCGCCCTGCAGGCTTATCACTGGCCAGGCAATATCCGTGAGCTGCGCAACGTCATCGAGCGCGCCAGCATCATCTGCCAGAGCGACGTGGTGGAGGTTAGCCATCTCGGCCTGGGCGGCAGCAGCGAAGCACCCAGTAATGCCGTGCGCGTCGGCGCAGCAATGAGCCTCGAAGAGCTGGAAAAAGCGCATATCGCCGCCGTGCTGGCCAGCAGCAACACCCTCGACATGGCCGCCAAGACGCTGGGTATCGATACCTCGACTCTCTACCGCAAACGCAAGCAGTACAACCTCTGACCACGGGATCTCCATGAAGCTGTCGATGAAGCTTCGCACGCGACTGTTCCTCAGCATCTCCGCGCTGATCACCGTGGCGCTACTGGGCTTGCTGCTCGGCTTGTTCAGCGTCACGCAGATGGCGCGCAGCCAGAGCGACCTGATCCAGCGCGGCTTCGACGCCGTGCAGATCGGCCAGAAACTGCGCCAGCACCTGGGCGACGAACTGATCGTCCTGATCGATCAGCAGCCCGATGCGCAGCGCCTCGAAACCATTCGCAAGTCGTTCCGTGCCACCTTCGATGAGGGGCTCAAGGCCAACCTCAATGACGACTATTTACGCAGCCTGGAACAAGCCGCAGCGCTTTACGCTGAAATGGAAAAGGCAGCCAACAGCGCTACAGCGCCCGGCGAGACACCGCACGATCTGGGCAACCACAAGCCCTTCATCGAAGCCTTTCAGCACCTGCGTGATCACCTGCTGGCGCAACAGGACCAGGTCGTCGACTGGGTCATCTCGGCTGAAAGCCGTGCTGGCGAACGCTCCCAGCTGATCGCCGGGCTCCTGGTGCTTATCGGCCTGGCCGTCTTGGCGATTGGCGTACTGACTGCCCACGGCATCGCCCGCCGCTTCGGCGCCCCCATCGACATGCTGGCGCGGGCCGCCGACCGGATCGGCCAAGGCAAATACGACGTGGTGCTGCCGGTATCGCCGGTGTTCGAGCTGGCCGTCCTGAGCCGCCGCTTCGGTCTGATGACCGAGTCCCTGCGCGAATATCACTCGAGCAACCTCAAGCAACTGCTCAACAGCGAGGGCCGCCTGAAAGCGGTGCTCGACAGCATCGATGATGGCCTGGTCATCCTCGACGCCCAGGGCAAGATCGAACACGCCAACCCAGTGGCGCTGCGCCAGCTTTCCTGGCAAGCCGATATCCTCGGCCAGCCGATCGGGCCGCTGCTGCCTGATCATGCAGTGGACGAGGCGTTGCGCCTGGTGCTGGCAGGCGAACTGCTGCATGAGCCGCCGGCTGACCTGCAGATCGAACGTGACGGCGAGACCAGGCTACTGGCCTGGGCCCTGACTCCGATTCAGCTGCGCGAGGGTGGTAGCGTGGGGGCAGTGATGGTGCTGCGTGACGTCACCAAGCAACGTGCCTTCGACCGAGTGCGCAGCGAGTTCATCCTGCGCGCCTCGCATGAGCTGCGCACGCCGATCACCGGTATGCACATGGCTTTCAGCCTGCTGCGCGAGCGTCTTTCACTGCCATCAGGCGGACGCGAGCAGGAACTGATACGCACGGTCGACGAGGAGATGCATCGGCTGGTGCAGTTGATCGACGACCTGCTCAACTTCTCGCGCTACCAGAACGGTGTACAGACCCTGCAGCGCCGCCCCTGTGACCTAGGCGAAATGATCCAGCAGATGTCTCAACGTTTTACCGAAAGCGCTGAGGAACGCGAAGTGACGGTGCTCTGCGAAGTCCATGAGCCACTGCCGCAGCTTGAACTCGATGCCGCGCAGCTACAGCGGCTGCTCGATAACCTGACCGACAACGCCCTGCGCTACAGCAACCCGGGTGACAAGATACGGCTCCAGGTGCGTCGCCATGGCGAACAGGTGATCGTCAGCGTGCAAGACGAAGGTGAAGGGATCCCCTTCGAACAGCAGGCACGGATTTTCGAACCCTTCGTTCAGGTCGGCCGGCGCAAGGGAGGCGTCGGCCTGGGATTGGCGCTGGCAAGGGAGATCGTGCAATTGCACGGTGGTCAGCTAAAGGTTCATTCACGCCCCGGCGAAGGCGCCAACTTCTATTTCAACCTGCCGGTTTGATCGGCCGTTGCGGGCGACGGTGGGCCCCGGTGGACTAAAGCGCATCGCCGCCCAGCCCACCCTAAGGGGAGGGAGTGCTGCTCGCCGTGCAGTTCATAGCGGCTTCAGCGCAGCACCGGGTCGAACTTGATACGGCGCCCGGCCATCAGCGCGACCAGAAAGCCCGCACCGAAGACGACGCAGCCACCCTTGAGCAGCAGGGCGACACCCTCGTCCAGAGCGGGGCTCAGCCATAGCACGGCCAGACTCGATAGAGTCATGATCAACAACAGGATGGCACTTCTGGACACGGCAGGACTCCTTGTCGGTCAGAACACCCAGCGTGGGGTGCTGTTGGCAGGACGCGGCTCACGGTTGGCGGTATCGGTGTCACCCTCGTCGGCAATGCGCACCCACTGCGCATCGTCACCGACGGCACCGACAGCGCGAGTTGGCTGCGTGCGCAGTTCGGCAGAGCCTTCCTGCTGCGCAGCGACACGCGATTCCCACACCGGCGAGTTGGAAAGGGTGAACTCGGCCGTTTTGGCGATGGCGCCAGCCGAATCACTGAAATCTTTGGCGTAAGCTCCGTTGACCAGCAATGCAGCGACGCAAAACAGGCTCACTCGGACGATGTTCATGACGCTTCTCCATCAGCAGATCAGTCGGGGGCTTACATGACTGATTCTGCAGCGCTCATGCCAACATCAATTAAGACAAAATATCCTTATAAATCAATTATTTAAAACAAATCCAAACACTCTCGCCCATGCACTTTGCAAGATGCATGAATCACGACACGTGCAATTTGCACGATCAACTGCGTAGCGGCAGCAGAATGCTGAAACAGGAGCCCTCGCCGAGACGACTGCTGAGCTCGATGCGCCCGTCATGGGCCTGGACGATCTGCTCGCTGATGAACAAGCCGAGCCCAAGCCCCTGCGCGACGCTGGCTCCAGAGACGCGCTCAAACTGCTCGAAGACCCGCCGCTGGTCAGCCTCGGAGATGCCCAGCCCCTGGTCACGCACCTCGGCACGGACCACATCGTCCACCGCCCTCACACGCACCGATACGGGTTTACCACCCCCGTAACGCAGGGCGTTGGTCAGCAGGTTGGCCAACACCTGCTCGATGCGGAACTCGTCCATCATCACCGGTGCCGGTCCCTCGACGTGCAACTCGATATGGCTGCCGGTATTGGTGAACTGCGCGGCCAGGCTCTCCACCACGTTGCCAGCCAGCACGCCGAGGTCGCCGGGTTCTGGACGCACGGAAAGCTTGCCGGTACGAATGCGCGAAACATCCAGCATGTCGTCGATCAGACGGCTCAGGCTGCGGATCTGTCGCTCGTCGCGTGCCACCATCTCCTGCAACTTGTTCGGGGTAAAGGCATCCATGCGCCCCTGCTCCAGGCGCAGTCGGCGCAGTTGCACGTCGAGGATCAGACCATTGAGTGGCGTGCGCAGCTCGTGCGAGGCGATGGACATGAACACGTCACGCATCTGTACCGCTTTCTGCAGCTCGCCCTGGGTTTCGCGCAGCTCGGCGAGCAGCGCCTCCTGCTCACGACGCGCCGCCTCGACCACTTCCAGCTGCATGCTCAACGCCTTGCGATGGCGGTACAGCTCGACGAACATCGCCACCTTGCTGCGTACCTCGAAGGGCGACAGCGGCTTGTGCAGGAAGTCCACTGCACCGCTCTCGTAACCACGAAAGGCGTAGTCCATGTCGCGGCCGACCGCGCTGACGAAGATGATCGGGATATGCTTGGTCTTTTCCGTGCCGCGCATCAGCTCGGCCAGTTCGAAGCCGTTCATGCCTGGCATCTTGACGTCGAGAATGGCCAGAGCGAACTCGTGCTCGAGCAGCAGCGATAGCGCCTCATCGGCGCTGCTGGCCTGGAACACGGTGCGGTCTTCGCTCTGAATCAACGAACGCAACGCCAGCAGGTTTTCCGGCAGGTCGTCGACGATCAATACCTTGGCTTCAATCTTCCTCAGCATGGCAGGGCATCCAGTTCGGCCAGCAGCAGGCGCATGGCATTGATAGACAGGAGAAAATCCGGTTTCAGCAGCGCCAGCGCGGCATTCGGCATGGTGGGCACCTGTGCATCGGCAGGCTCCTGCACCAGAGTCAGGCCGCCGGCCTGTTTGATCGCCAGCAGACCGGCCGCGCCATCCTCGTTGGCGCCGGTGAGCAGCGCGGCAGCCAGTTGCTCGCCATAGGCATCGGCAGCGGACTCGAAAAGAATATCGATCGACGGCCGGGAGAAATGCCGTGGCTCCTCACGACTGAGGGAGAAGCTGCGCTCGGTTTCGATGGACAGGTGGTAACCGGCAGGCGCCACGTAGACCACGCCGCCGTGCAGGTACTCCTTGTCCTCGGCTTCCTTGGCGGGCAGTTGCAGGCGTCGCTGCAGCAGATCGGCCAGCAGACTGTCGCTGCGATCCGGCTGATGCAGCAGGCAGACAACCGGCAGTCGGTAATCCGGCGGCAGGTCCTCGAGCAGGCTCAACAGCGCCTCTACCCCTCCGGCCGAGGCGCCAATCAGCAGCGCCTGCAGCGGCGCACGCACCTGGCCGCGGAGGTTGATCCGTTGGCTGCTCATCGCTTGCGGAAAATCCGCTCGGGCCGCGACACCGCTTCGAACTGCCGGGCATAGGCGGAAAAATCCAGGCTTTCCTTGCTGCCCAGACCAAGAAAACCGCGGTGGCAAAGAGATTCGTGGAACAGACCGAGAGCACGGTCCTGCAGGTCGCGGTTGAAATAAATCAGCACGTTGCGGCACGACACCAGATGGGTTTCGGCGAACACACTGTCGGTGGCCAGGCTGTGATCGGCGAAGGTCACGTTGGTGCGCAACGACTTGTCGAACAGCACCCGGTCATAGGCCGCCGAGTAGTAGTCGGAGAACGCGCGCTTGCCACCGGACAGCTGGTAGTTCTGGGTGTAGGTGCGCAGGTTGTCGAGGGCGAAGATGCCCTGCTCGGCCTTCTCCAGCGAGTGCGGATTGATGTCGGTGGCGTAGATCATGGTGCGCTCCAGCAGGCCTTCCTCGTACAGCAGGATGGCCAGGGAATACACCTCCTCGCCGGTACTGCAGCCAGCCACCCAGACCTTCAGCGAAGGATAGGTGTGCAGCAACGGCACCACCTGCTCGCGTAGCGCGAGAAAGTATTCGGGGTCGCGGAACATCTCGCTGACCGGGATGGTGAGGTACTGCAGCAGCTGCATGAACGCCTGCGGCTCGTGCAGGATGCGCGCCTGCAACGCCGAAATGGTCGGGCAATCCAACTGCGCCTGCGCCTGGCGTACACGGCGCTTGAGCGAGGCCTTCGAGTAGTCGCGAAAGTCGTAGCTGTAGCGCAGGTAGATCGCCTCGATCAGCAGGCGCAGCTCGATTTCGTCAGGCATCACAGACGCTCCAGCTTGGGCATCCACACACGGATCAGGGAGAACAGACGGTCCAGGTCGATGGGCTTGGCCAGGTAATCGTTGGCGCCAGCCTCGCGGCAGCGCTCCTGGTCATCCTTCATCGCCTTGGCCGTGACCGCAATGATCGGCAGGTTCTTCCAGCGATTCTCCAGACGAATCTGCCGGGTGGCTTCGTAGCCGTCCATCTCCGGCATCATCACGTCCATCAACACCAGGTCGATGTCTTCACGCTCCCTCAGCTTGTCCAGCGCTTCGAAACCGTTGCGCGCGACTTCCACCGTGGCGCCCTTCTGCTCCAGCGCGCTGGAGAGGGCGAAGATGTTACGCACGTCATCGTCCACCAGCAGCAGGCGCCGACCCTCGAACAGCTTGTCGCGGCTGCGCGCGGTCTTGAGCATGCGCTGGTGCTCGCTGGACAGCTCGGCCTCGACCTTGTGCAGGAACAGAGTGACCTCATCCAGCAAACGTTCTGGCGAACGCGCGCCCTTGATGATGATCGAGCGCGAGTACTTGAGTAGCTCGGCTTCCTCGTCGCGGGTCAGGTTACGACCGGTGTAGACGATCACCGGCGGGAAGGAACAGATGTCTTCCTCGGCCATGCGCCGCAACAACTCGTTGCCCTGCATGTCGGGCAGCTTGAGATCGATGATCATGCAGTCGAACACCGTATCGCGCAGCTTCTCCAGCGCTTCGCCAGCCAGTGCGACAGCGGTGATTTCGATGTCTTCGTCGCTGATCAGGCGGGCAACGCTGTCGCGTTGCAACGGGTCGTCCTCGACCAGCAGCACGCGCTTGACCTGCTGATTGAGCTTGGCCTCGAGCTTGCCGAAGACGTCCTTGAGCTGATCGCGACTGGTGGGCTTGAGCGCATAGCCAACCGCCCCCAGGTGCAGTGCAGCCTCGCTCTGATCCTCCACAGAAACCACATGGACCGGGATGTGGCGGGTCTGCGGATCATCCTTCAGCCGTTGCAGCACACCGAGGCCGGAGCCGTCGGGCAGGCGCATGTCGAGCAGGATGGCATCCGGGCGGAACTGCCGCGCCAGTTCCAGGCCTTCATCGGCGCAGGTGGCAACCAGACAGGCGTAGCCCAGTTCGTGAGCCAGATCGAAGAGGATGCGGGCGAAGCGCACTTCATCCTCGACCACCAGCACGCGGCGGCCGCCACGCTCGTCGAGGTGCTCGCGGTCATCGGCGAAAGGCGCTGGTGCTCGCGGCATCACCGGGGCGGCAGTGCCAGCGGCGACCGGCAGTGGCGGCTCAACCGCCACCTGAGGCGCGGCAATCGGCTGGCTGGGAGCAGCACCTTCGACCAAACGCTCGGGCAGCAGCAGGGTGAAGGTACTGCCCTCGCCCGGCACGCTGCTGACCGTGATCGAGCCACCCAGTAACCCGGCCAGGTCACGCGAGATGGACAGCCCCAGGCCGGTGCCGCCATAACGGCGGTTGGTGGTGCCATCGGCCTGACGGAAGGCCTCGAAGATCGCCTGCTGCTGGTCCGCAGCGATGCCGATGCCGGTATCGCGCACGGCGAAGGCCAGGTACTGGTCGTCCTGCCGCGACACGCTCAGGGTCACGCCGCCGCGGTCAGTGAACTTGAAGGCGTTGGACAACAGGTTGCGCAGGATCTGTTCGGCGCGCTGGCGATCGGTGAACAGTACCGGCGGCAGCTCGCCCTGCTGTTCGATTTCGAAACTCAGGCTACGCTCGCCCGCCAGCGGTACGAACACATCACGCAAGCCTTCGAGCAGACTCGCCAGCGGCGTGCGCTCGGGACGTATCTCGAGCTTGCCGGCCTCGACCTTGGCGATATCGAGAATGTCGTTGATCAGATTGAGCAGATCGTTACCGGCCGAATAGATCGACTCGGCGAACTTGACCTGTTCGTCGTTGAGATTGCCGTTGCCGTTTTCCGCCAACAGCTTGGCCAGGATCAGCGAGCTATTGAGCGGCGTGCGCAGCTCGTGGCTCATGTTGGCAAGGAACTCGGATTTGTAGCGGCTGGCGCGCTGCAGCTCCTCGGCACGCTCTTCCAACTGAGCCTGAATACGCCCGAGGGTGGTGTTGCGCTGGTCCAGCTCGTCGCGCTGGTCGGCCAACGTCTGCGCCTGTTCGGAGAGTTTCTCGTTGGTTTGCTCCAGCTCGGCCTGCTGGGTTTCCAGGTGCGCCTGAGACTCCTTGAGCACGCGCGCCTGCTGCTCCAGCTCCTCGTTGGCCGCGCGGAGTTCTTCCTGCTGGGTCTGCAGCTCCTCGTTGAGTTGCTGGGTCTGGCCAAGTACCTCTTGCAGTCGCTGGCGATAGCGCGCCGCTTCAAGCGCCATCCCGACATTGCTGGCGATGGCCTCGAGGAATTCGCGCTCGCGCGGCTCCAGCACGCGCATGAAGGCCAATTCGACCACACCGTTGACGCGGTCTTCGGACTGCAGCGGCAGCAAGGCGACGCTCACTGGCTGGCCTTCTCCAAGACTTGAGGCGACCTTGATGTAATCAGCCGGCAGATCATCCAGGCAGACCAGACGACGGCCACGAGCAGCCTGTCCGATCAGGCCCTCACCGCGATAGAAATGCGCCTTGAGGCTGGCGTCTTCGCTGAAGCCGTAACCGGCAACGCGCGTGAGGTCGCCGGTCTGGGCATCGCGCAGATACAGGGCGGCGACCACGCAATCGAGGTACTCGGCAAGAAATTCAAGGGAGCGGTCGGCCAATTCCTGCACCTGCGGCTGACCGATCAAACGTTCCGCCAGCAGATTCTGACCACCACCGAGCCAGGCGCGGCGACGCTGCTCATCGGCATAATCGGACTGCTTGGCCATAGCCAGTGAATAGGTCTGCGAGAGGTTCATCAGCTCACGGCGACCGAACAGCGCCAACAGGGCACTGAACAAGATGCTGACCACCAGATAGATACCGGCCCCCCACAGCGTGGTGCTGCTTACTTCGGCATTACGCTGCTGACGTAATTCACGTTCGCTGTTGATGAAGGTATCGAGCTCACGGCGCATGCCATCGGTAAGATTCTTGCCGCGACCACGCCCGACCTCGGCTAGGTAATTACCCCCGTCGCGGCGGCTGCCAATCACTTCCTGAGCATAGAGATCCCACTGCTCCTGCATGGCCAACAGACGTTCGAGACGCTGCACCTGCGCCGGGTTGTCGGAAACCATGTCGATGAGCTGTTCGGTCTGCGGACGAAATTTGCCACGCGCCTGCTCGTAGGGCGCGAGGTAGTCCTCTTCGCCGCTGAGCAGGAAACCACGCATGCCGGTTTCCAGGTCAAGCGTCAGCTTGTACACCTCGCTGGCCCTGTTGAGCACCTGATCGGTGTGCTCGACCCAGCGAATCGCATTGAGCAGGTAGCCGATCAACAGCGCGAAAAACAGCGCACCAACCAGACCCAGACCGAGCGGCAGCGCGACGTTACGGTTGAGAATCCGGCGAAACCCTTTTTCGTCCATTGCGGATTCATTCGACATTGGGACGTCCATTCGATGATTGTCTCGCTTGTTCTTGTCTGTCCGGAGAAGGCGTATGGCACACTGACCGCGCACCGACTCCGAAGTTTGCCAAACATTCGCGCATTCTGCGCGCTGAAACAGAGAGCCCTATGACCGAAATCGACTGCGCCAGCGCCAAGATCATCCTGCTGGTCGAGGACGACGATGTCGTGCGCCAACTCACCGCTGAAGTACTCGGGGAGTTCGGCTACCGCGTCCTCGCCCTGCGCGACGGGCACAGCGCACTGGAACGGCTGCGCAGCGAGCAGCACTTCGATCTGCTGATGAGCGACATCGGCTTGCCCGGGATGGACGGGCGCGAACTGGTGGAAGCCGCGCGCCAGCTGCGACCGACCCTGCCGGTGTTGTTCGCCAGCGGTTATTACGAACGCGACCTGCTCGAAGCGGTGCGCGCCCGCGACAGCGCGGCAGCCACCGAGAGCATCGTGAAACCCTATGACTTCAAGCTTCTCGCTCAACGTTTGAGCGAACTGGCGGGCTGACGAAGCGGCATCTAGGCTGATTGCAGGCCCCTGGACAGGAGAGTCCACCGATGCGTTACGCCAACCCGCTTTGCCTGGCTCTACTCGCTGGTCTGCTGCTCAGCGGCTGCGCCAGCCAGACCACCAAACCCACCCAGTTCTCCGGCTACCTCGCCGACTACTCCCAACTCCAGCCAGCCACTTCAGCCACTGGCGCACCGGTACTGCGCTGGGTTTCGCCGCAGTTCAGCAGCGAGCGCTACACGACGGTGTATGTGGAGAAGCCGACCTTCTATCCAGAACCAGTCCCCAGCGATCAGGTCAGCGCGCAGACGCTGGAAAGCGTCCGTGATTATCTGCATCAGGCGTTGATCCGTGAGTTGCAGGGGCGCATGACGGTGGTCAAAGAACCGACCATGGACAGCCTGGTACTGCGCAGCGCGATCACCGGCGTGACGGTTTCCACCGAAGGGCTCAAGGCCTATGAAGTGATTCCTGTCGCCCTGGTACTCGCTGCGGCAACCACAGCCGCAGGCACCCGTGACCGCGACAGCACCATCTTCATCGAGCTGGAGGGCCTCGATGCCCGCACCAGCGAACCGGTGCTGCGCGTGGTGCGCAAGGGTCACGGCCTGACACTGGAGAACAGCAGCTCGCAACTGACCCTGGAGGATCTCAAACCGGTGCTGGACGTCTGGGCGCGTGATGCACGTGATTTCCAACCTGGCCCACGCTGATCGACCTGCCAGTACAGCAAGCGCAGCGGAGCACCACGCTGACCAGATGATTGGCTATCAGGCGGATCGATAGCGCTTGCCGTGCTCGGCGTCAGGCGAGAGGCTCAGGAAAAACGCCAGCCGAGGAACATGCATGCCGAGCATCAACCCCAACCGCGAGGATCTGCTGGCGTTCGCCGAGCGCATGCCCGGTGATACACCGATCCTGATGCTCAATCTGCTGCGCTTCAACAATCAGGCCGCGTACCACGCAGACAGTCCCCATGCGCCCTGCAGCGGGCGCGAAGCCTATGCGCGCTACAGCCGCACCGCGCTGAGCAAGGTCAAGGGGGTAGGCGGTGAGGTGCAGGTGATGGCTGACGTCCACCTGGCGCTGATCGCACCGAAGGAAGAACTGTGGGATCTGCTTCTGCTGGTGCGCTATCCCTCGTCAGCAGCCTTTCTGAGCATGCTGTCTGACCCCGAATACCAGGCCGCCACCGTTCATCGCAGTGCCGCGCTGGCCGACTCCCGGCTGATCGCCACGACACCCAGCTGAGTTCTATCCTGCCGCCTGCAGATTGAGCACCAGCAACCGCGCTGCAGTTTCGGCGTCCGGCTGGCCGTCATAGTTGGCCGGGCGATACTTCATCTGGAAGGCGGCAATGACGTTGCGCGTCGCCTCATCCAGTTCGCCATGCTGCGGCACCGTGTAGCCGTTTTGCGCCAACTGCTCCTGGAACCACTGCACGCTGGGCAGGCTGGCACTGAACAGCGCCTGTTGGCGCGCCACGGCATCTTCGTTCGGCCAGGCCACCAGTCCCTCGTCGGCCAGACGCTTCCAGGGAAACAATGGGCCCGGATCGACCTTGCGCTGTGGCGCCACATCACTGTGCGCGATGATCGAGCCCAGCGGTAGCTGGTGACGCTTGACGATGTCCTTGAGCAGCACGATCAGGGTATCGATCTGCTGCGGCGCGAAAGGCTGCCAGTAACGACCGGCCGGCGTCTGGTAGTAACCCTGGTTGACCAGTTCGATGCCGATCGTGGTGCTGTTGAGCCAGGTGCGCCCCTTCCATTCGCTGACACCGACGTGCCAGGCGCGACGGTTCTCATCCACCAGACGGTAGACGGTCGGCGGCGCATCACCGATCAGGTAGTGGCTGCTCACCTCGGTCTGCGTCAGCAGGTCGAGCGAACGCCGCAGGTCAGCGGAGGTGTAGTGCAGCACGACGTACTGCACACGACTGTTCTGGCCGGTCGCGGTGTGGCTGTCATCGATGCGCAGGCCACCGGTGCAACCGGCAAGCAGAACAAGGAACAGGGCAAGGCAGAGAGACTTCATGCGTGACCGAATACGCTCTGCAGGTTGTCCAGCAGCATGTCGACGCTGAGCATGATCAACAGCATGCCCATCAATCGCTCTACCGCCATCAACCCGCGATTACCGAGAAAACGCTGCAGTAACGAAGCCTGCAACAGGATGAATGCCGTCGCTGCCCAAGCCAGGATGACCGCCAGGTAAAGCTCCCAGAGCGGCCCGGTGTGGGTGTTGCGCAGGGTCATCAGCACCGCGAGAGCCGAAGGCCCGGCGACCGCCGGCGTGGCCAACGGCACCAGCATCGGCTCGCCATCCGGTACGTCGCCGAGCAGGCCTTGCGGGCTGGGAAAGATCAGGCGCATGGCGATGACGAACAGGATGATACCGCCGGCAATCGCGGTTGCCTCGCGTGACAGCCCGAGGCTGGTGAGGAATTTGTCACCAAAGGTGAGGAACAGCAGTAACAGGCCAAGGGCGAACAGCAGTTCGCGCGCGGCGATCCACAACCGTCTGCGCGGCTCGACGTTCTTCAGCGCAGCAATGTAGATGGCGATATTGCCGAAAGGGTCGGTGACCAAAAAGATCAGCACGGCGATGCTGAAGATGTCCATGGGCGTCTCCGGTGGCTAGTGCGCATAGTCTAGGGCCTGACGGGGTCGCCTCGCGAGTCGGCGCCACGGTCAGATTCGAGCATTATCAGCGCATGTGGAAATTTTATGACCAGCAGAGGCGAAACAGTTCCAGGGATAAACGCCAGAAAAAATGTATACAAAGTAGTAGCCAATATGACTACAAAATGTCTACATTGACCATACAAGAACAACAGCGAGTAGCTTCCCCATGACGTCCACCACTCAGCGCCCAGAGGACGAGAACCTCGGCCTCGGCTCCAATCTGCTTTACGGCCTGCAGCACGTACTGACCATGTACGGAGGCATCGTCGCCGTCCCCTTGATCGTCGGCCAGGCGGCTGGTTTGTCACCTGCCGATATCGGCCTGCTGATCGCCGCTTCGCTTTTCGTCGGTGGCGCCGCCACTTTGCTGCAGACCATCGGCTTGCCATTCTTCGGCTGCCAGTTACCCCTGGTACAGGGCGTGTCGTTCGCCAGCGTCGCCACCATCGTGGCGATAGTCGGCGCCAATGGCGGTGAAGGCGGGCTACCCGTGGTGTTCGGCGCGGTGATAGGCGCAGCGGTGATCGGGCTGCTGATCACGCCGATCTTTTCCAAGATCACCAAGTTCTTCCCACCGCTGGTGACCGGCATCGTCATCACCACCATCGGCCTGACGCTGATGCCTGTAGCCGCGCGCTGGGCCATGGGCGGCAACAGCAGTGCAGCTGACTTCGGCAGCATGGCCAACATCGGCCTGGCCGCCTTCACCCTGACCACCGTGCTGCTGCTGAGCAAGGTCGGCAGCGCCACCATCTCGCGCCTGTCGATCCTGCTGGCCATGGTCATCGGCACTCTGGTAGCGGTGGCATTCGGCATGGCCGATTTTTCCAAGGTCAGCGAAGGGCCGGTGCTGGCCTTCCCGGCACCGCTACATTTCGGCATGCCGGTGTTCGAGGTGGCAGCGATCATCTCGATGCTGATCGTGGTGATGGTGATCCTGGTGGAAACCTCGGCCGACATCCTTGCCGTCGGCGACATCATCGACACCAAGGTCGATTCCAAACGCCTCGGCAATGGTTTGCGCGCGGACATGATCGCCAGTGTCGTTGCGCCGCTGTTCGGCTCCTTCACCCAGAGCGCCTTCGCCCAGAACGTCGGCCTGGTCGCCGTGACTGGCGTGAAGAGCCGCTATGTGGTCGCCACCGGCGGGCTGATTCTGGTCACCCTCGGCTTGTTGCCGATCATGGGCCGAGTGATCGCCGCAGTGCCGACCTCGGTGCTTGGTGGTGCCGGCATCGTGCTATTCGGCACCGTCGCCGCCAGTGGCATCCGCACCCTGGCCAAGGTCGACTACCGCAACAATATGAATCTGGTGATCGTCGCCACCTCCATCGGCTTCGGCATGATCCCCATCGCCATGCCCAGCTTCTACCATCACTTCCCGGCCTGGTTCGAAACCATCTTCCACTCGGGCATCAGCTCGGCGGCGATCATGGCGATCCTGCTGAACCTGCTGTTCAACCATTTCACCGCCGGCAACTCGGATCAGCAGTCGGTATTCGTCGCCGGCACCGAGCGCAGCCTGCGCTACCACGACATCGCCGCCCTGCACGATGGCGATCACTTCATCGGCGGCAAGCTGTACGACGCGCAGGGCAATGAGGTGCCATTGCAAGACGAGGACGATCACGCGCCACGGGCACGAACCGCTGCTGCCGCATCAGCGACCAGCAGGGGCCCGGCTGAGGCAACGCCCTAGAGGGAGTGGGTCGTTCCCACAGGGAGCCGCAGCGCGATGGCGCTGCGGCTCAACGTAGAAGGGATCAGGCAGCCTGTTCGACTCGGTTACGCCCCGAGCCCTTGGCGCGATAGAGCGCCTGATCGGCACGTTCGAAGGTGACCTCGGTCGCCTCGCCATTGCGAAATTCCGCAATACCGGCGGAGAAGGTGATGGTCACTGGCTCACCCTTGAAGTGGAACGGGCAGGCTTCGATTGCCGCGCGCAGGGTTTCCAGAAGCTGGACACCTCCCTCCATCGGCGTTGCAGGAATCAGCAGAACGAACTCTTCGCCACCAAAACGGGCGATGAAGTCGGTCTTGCGCAAACGCTTGCTGAGCTCCCCGGCGATGATCTTCAGCACTCGATCACCTGCCAGGTGGCCGTAGCCGTCGTTGATCCGCTTGAAGTGATCGACGTCCAGCACCGCCAACAACAACTGGCCGCCATAACGTTGGCGACGAGCGACCTCCAGGTCGAGACGCTCGCTCCAGGCAGCACGGTTGGGCAGCCCAGTCAGAGGATCCAGCAAGGACTTCTGTCGCTGCTCCTCAATATGCTCGCGAAACTGCTGCGCCTCCTGCTCCATCTCGGCGACACGCTTGACCAGGCCCTGTAGCCGCTCGGCCACGTCATCTCCACCACTGTCACGCTGACGCTGATGACTGCTGACACTCTGCAAGAGGCCTTCCAGGCGCTGCTCCAGGGCCTGCTTGAGCGATTCAAGATCGGCAGCCTCCTGCACGCTGTGCTGCAGATCGCTGACCTGATCTCGCAGTTGCTGGTTGAAACTGCGCGCATTCTCCACTGAAGCGCTGTAACCCTCGTGTGCCTCGCTGAGGGTTTCGATGAAGGCAGCCAGGCGCTCGTTGAGTTGCTTGAGATAGCCGGCGAACTCACGCTGGCCACTATCGGTGACGGCAAGCACCAGCACAGCCAGGTCATCCAGCACCGGCACCAGCTCGTACCAGTTGAGATTGCCCTCCAGGCGCAGACGCAGCGCTTCACCTTGCGGCAGATGGCGCGCCGGCAGTTCGAGCTCGTCGAGCAAATTGCGCAGACTGCTGGCGATATGCGGCGCCACCGCGCTGTATCCGGGTTCGCTGCTGGGCAATGAGAACGGGCTGTCGCCAGCATCCTCCTGCCGTACCAGCCCCGGCGGCAGCGGCAGGCTGTCGAGCACAGGCGAAGCATCGTGGACCTGGTGCCGGGCTGGCACGCTGGCCACTCCGGGAACACTGGGAGGCGGCTCGTTCGCTACCGCTACAGGCGTTGGCGTTGGCGTTGGCGTTGGCGTTGGCGTTGGCGTTGGCGCCAATTCTGGTGCAGGCTCATCGGCAACGCCAGTGGCCTCGCTGACAACGCCCGGCGCATCCGCATTACTTTCGCTGGTCTCGCCGCGCGAACCGAACAGCCGCTGGAGGAGGCCCGGTTGCTCCTGCACCGGAGCCTGCAGAACGGTCAGCGCCTGCCCCTGCAGATTACTCAGCTGGCTGAGCAGCGCTGGCAGCAGATACTGATGACTGGTGGCGTCCTCCAGCTGTTTGCCCAGCGACTTGAGCGCCTTGCGCACCTCGCGCGGCGGCTGCAGACGCTGCAGTTGCTCGATCAAGGTAGCCAGTGCAGTCGCCGCCTCGCCGGCACGCTGCTGACGGCGCTGCTCGGAATCCAGCACGGCCTTTTCCAGACGCGGGATGAGGCCGCTCAAGGCGGCGTCCATATCGTCGCGGCGAAGGATTTCGCGCATTTCCTGCATGCACTGATCGACCGCCTTGTCCGCGCCCTCGGCGGCCAGGCTGCTGCGCACCAGGCCACGACGCAGCAGATCCAGGCGCAACTCCCAACGGCGATCGAGCTTTTCCTGCTGCTCCAGGCTGCTCAGGTATTTGTCTTTCCAGCGTTGCGCGTCATCGCTCATACGGCTTACTCGGGAGATGGCGTCTTCAGCATAGGCATTTGCGCAGCATTCTGTATTTTTGGCAGGCGGATTTCCACGGCCACGGGAAGGTGGTCGGAAATCGGCTGACTGAGCACATCGACGCGCCCCAGTTCGAGCTCGGAACTGAGCAGGATATGATCGAGACAGCGCTGCGGTCGCCAACTGGGGAAGGTTGCTTCTACCTGCGGAGCGATCAGGCCGAGGTCGCGCAGCGGGGAGTTTTCCAGCAGGTCGGCAGCATGGGTGTTCATGTCGCCCATCAGCACCAGATGGCGAAACTCACTGACGCGCTCGCGAATGTAAGCCAGTTGCCGCGTTCGTGTGCGTGCGCCCAGCGCCAGATGCATCATCACCACACCCAATGCGTGCTCGCCCTCACCGAGACGCAGGAAAATCGCACCACGTCCGGGCGGACCAGGGAGCGGATGATCTTCCAGCAGGGTGGGACGCAAGCGGCTGAGCACGCCATTGCTGTGCTGGGCGAAGCGCCCGAGATTGCGATTGAGCTGTTGATACCAGTAGGGAAAGGCGCCCTGTTGGGCCAGGTACTCGACCTGATTGATGTAGCCCGAGCGCAGGCTGCCACCATCGACCTCCTGCAACGCCACCAGATCGAAATCGGCGAGCAGATCACCGATGCGCTGCAGGTTGCCTGCACGCCCGGAATGGGGCAACAGGTGCTGCCAGCTGCGGGTCAGGTAGTGATGGTAACGCTGGGTATTGATGCCGACCTGGACGTTGAAACTGAGCAGACGCAGTAGGCCGTCGGCTGGCCAGTCGGCCTGCGGCGAACAGTGCAGGTTGACCTGTGGATCGCACAGGCCAACTGCACGTGTCTTTCGCCAGCGGCGCAGCATGCTTCGCGCCTGCGGTCGCTTAAAGCGCCTCGCGTTCCTTGGCGATCAGGTGGTCAGCGACCTGCAGGGTCTGCTGCGGGCCACCGGCCGAACTCAGGTCGAAGCGATACTTGCCACCGACGATCATCACCGGCACACCTGTGACTTGGTAAGCCATCGCCAGTTTCTTGGCCTTTTCCATCTGGCCTTTGACGGCGAAGGAGTTGAAGGTCTTGAGGAAGGCATCGCGATCAATGCCCTGCGTCGCGACGAAGTCGGCAAACTCTTCAGCCGAAGCCAGCTTCTTCTTTTCCTGATGGATGGCAGTGAACACGGCCTCATGCACCTTCTGTTCGACCTTCATGCTTTCCAGGGTGATGAACGCCTGACCATGCACGTTCCAGATGCCACCGAACAGCGCCGGCACACGAACGAAATTGACGTCCTCCGGCAGATTCTCGACCCAGGGGTTGAGGGTCGCTTCGAACTGATAGCAGTGCGGGCAGCCGTACCAGAACAGCTCCACCACCTCGATCTGGCCGGGTTTGGAAACCGGCACCGGGCTCTTCAGCTCAACGTACTGCTGGCCAGCCACTGGCTCGGCATGAGCAGTGATACCGAACAGGCTGCTGATGGCCAGAGCTGCGCCGAGAATCAGGTTACGCATGGGGTACTCCTTGGTAGTAGGCATCGCCTCGTGGCGAATCGCTAGTAAGACCGGGCGACACGATGCAGGTTCCGGCCATTGTAGCCGCGCCGCAAATGAAAAAGGGTGGCCGTAGCCACCCTTTGTCTTACCAACTGCAACAGTGGTCGCTTGGAACAACTTCTCAGTGCAGACCCTGGATGAAGCTGGAGACCGCTTCGATATCCTTGTTGCTGAGCTTGGCAGCAATGGCACGCATGATCATCGCGTCGCCGTCGTTGGTGCGGTTGCCTTCGCGGAAGTCGGTCAGCTGCTTGGCAACGTACTGAGCATGTTGGCCACCCAACTGCGGGAAGCCAGCTGCATCCAGACCAGCGCCATTGGGCGAGTGGCAGCCGGTGCAGGCCGGCATACCTTCTTCCAGCTTGCCGCCACGGAACAGCGCTTCACCACGCGCGACCAGCTTGGGATCGGCAGCACCAACGCTCATCTTCTGGCTGGAGAAGTAAGCAGCGATATCAGCCATGTCTTGATCGCTGAGGTTGTCCAGCATGCCGGTCATCTCGACCACTGGACGGTCACCGGACTTGATGTCGTGCAGCTGCTTGAGCAAGTAACGCTCGCCCTGACCGGCCAGCTTGGGGAAGTTTGGTGCAGGGCTGTTGCCATCGGCGCCATGGCAGGCACCACAGACAGCAACTTTGCCCTGACCGGCTTCGGCATCGCCAGCAGCCTGAGCCACGCCGGTGAGGCCCAGGGTCAACAGCAGACTCACGAGTACTTTGTTCATCAGCTAATCCAATTACGGCTAAAAGAGAGAAGGGTTATCGGCCGGGCTCACTCATTCGGTCATCAGCTTGATGACCGCTTGGTAATCCTCGGCCGTGCAGTCCATGCACAGGCCGCGCGGCGGCATGGCATTCAAACCATTGGTGACGCTCTGCACCAGTGTATCCATGCCCTTGGCCAGGCGTGGTTCCCATGCGGCCTTGTCGCCCTTCTTGGGCGCCGTGGGAATCTGGCCGTTGTGGCATACGCCACAGGAGCGGTCATACACAGCTTGCGGATCCTGAGCAGCATAGACGTTGAACGACAGCGTCATAACGGCAGCAGCGAGCAGCATTTTCTTCATCAAATCAACCTCATCAGGGTAGGGAACGTTCTGCTTTCTATCGAGCAGAGATGTAATCGCTCCCGGCAATCGGGTACCTGCGGGTGGGACAAAGCGCACACAAAATCTGCGGCATTATATACTGGCAACGCTGAAACGGAAACGACGCCGCTTGCCGCGCCACCTGGCGTGCGACAGGTGCGCGGAAATGTCGCAATCCCTCGAACGGTCAAGAGGGTCTCTACAAAGCAGCGAGCAAAGGTCAGGCAAGGCGGAGTGAGCCGAAAAAGCGGAGTGTACGAGTAGTACATGAGCATTTTGAGGTTGATTCCAACGCAGCATGGCCGCGCGCAGCCATTTGTAGACACCCTCTCTGCGGATTGAGGTAACCACCGGATACCCCATGCTCCCGAAAAATCCCATCATCGGTCTGTGCCAGCAGGCCAGCTTCCTCATCAGTGCCGCCAAGGTCGATCAGTGCCCCGAGGACAGCGGCCTGGAGGTCGCCTTCGCCGGCCGTTCCAACGCGGGCAAGTCGAGCGCGCTCAATACGCTGACCCATGCCAGCCTGGCGCGCACCTCGAAGACCCCCGGGCGCACGCAATTGCTCAACTTCTTCCGCCTGGACGACGAGCGTCGCCTGGTCGACCTGCCTGGCTATGGTTACGCCAAGGTGCCGATCCCGCTCAAGCAGCATTGGCAGAAACATCTGGAAGCGTATCTGGGCAGCCGCGAGAGCCTGAGCGGCCTGGTGTTGATGATGGATATCCGTCATCCGCTGACCGAGTTCGACTGCATGATGCTGGACTGGTCAGTGGCCAGTGGCATGCCGCTGCATATCCTGCTGACCAAGGCCGACAAGCTGGCCTTCGGTGCGGCGAAGACTGCGCTGCTCAAGGTACGCCAGGAAATTCACAAGCAGTGGGGCGAGGCCATCAGCATCCAGCTGTTCTCGGCACCCAAGCGCATGGGTGTGGAAGAGGCGCAGATGGTCCTTGCCGGCTGGTTGGATCTGTTGCCGGAGGAGAATGAAGAAAGCGCCGGGGAAGCCTGAACCCCGGGGTGCGCCGTGCGGCGTATTCGGTGCGCACAGCGCACCCTACGGAATTGTTCCCGGAAGGGAATGAGGGAAACGTTGGACTATGACGCGTAGGGTGCGCCGTGCGCACCGAGACCATCCGGCGTATTCGGTGCGCGCGGCGCACCCTACCGAACTGTTGCCGGAAGGGGATGAGGGAAACGCAGGGGGATAAAGCGTAGGGTGCACCGTGCGCACCCGACATGCACGGCCCGCCCCCACTCCCGTTCATGGGAAAGGGCTGGGGAGAGGGTGGCTGAGGCGATGCCTGGTTTCGCCGGACAACCCCTCTCCCGCCCTTCGGGCGCCCTCGGCTTTGGCGTCTGACGTCGCCCTATCTCCATGTGTCCATGCAGTCGTCTCCCGGAGGGAGAGGGTCATAAGATGGCCGCACGCGACAGCTTTTTTTGGGCAAAAAAAACCCCGAGCTTCGTATGGGGAGGGAGAAGTTCGGGGTTCAAGGTCTGAACCGCTAGGGCGGGGTTCAGATGTCTGCCAACACTTAACACAACAAAGGAGCATTGAAGGGCTTTGCGGCCATTCATGAACTCTGACCGGATGGGTTTGCGGAAAGTTCATCGCCTTTTTAAAAACCATTTGCAATAAGAAAGCGCCTTTTGATTCCCTGAAACCCCAAAGCTAGAGCGGCCGCGGCATTGCGCCGCGGCGACGGGGATTAGTGTGCCTCGTCCCAGTTGACGCCGACACCCACGTCCACCAGCAGCGGCACGTCCAACTCGGCGGCACCACTCATCAGGCTCTTGAGTTTGGCGCTGACCTCATCGATCAGCTCATCGCGCACCTCCAGTACCAGTTCGTCGTGCACCTGCAGGATGATGCGCGCGTCGATGCCGCTGTCCTGCAGCCAGCCGTCCACGGCGATCATGGCGCGCTTGATGATGTCTGCGGCAGTACCCTGCATCGGCGCGTTGATCGCCGCGCGCTCTGCTCCCTTGCGCATAGCCTGGTTCTGCGCATGGATTTCCGGCAGGTACAGACGACGGCCGTACACGGTTTCCACATAGCCTTGCTCGGCAGCCTGCTCACGGGTGCGCTCCATGTAGGTCAGCACACCGGGATAGCGGGCGAAGTAACGGTCGATGTAGGCTTGCGCCTGCTTGCGTTCGACATCGATCTGCTTGGCCAGGCCGAAGGCACTCATGCCGTAGATCAGGCCGAAGTTGATGGCCTTGGCCTTGCGTCGCTGGTCGCTGGTCACCGCTTCCAGCGCCACGCCGAACACCTCGGCAGCCGTGGCCTTGTGCACGTCCAGGTCATGGCGGAAGGCGTCCAGCAGCCCTTCATCCTTGGCCAGGTGGGCCATGATGCGCAGCTCGATCTGCGAGTAGTCCGCCGCCATCAGCTTGTAGCCCTTGGGCGCGACGAAGGCCTGACGGATACGTCGTCCTTCGGCGGTGCGGATCGGGATGTTCTGCAGGTTCGGGTCGCTCGACGACAGACGGCCAGTGGCGGCTACCGCTTGGTGATAGCTGGTGTGGATGCGCCCGGTACGCGGGTTGATCTGCTCCGGCAACTTATCGGTGTAGGTGCTCTTGAGCTTGCTCAGGGAGCGGTACTGCATCAGCACCTTGGGCAGTTCGAAGTCCTGCTCTGCCAGTTCGGCGAGAACCGCTTCGGCAGTGGAAGGCTGGCCCTTGGCGGTCTTGCTGATCACCGGGTAACCAAGTTTCTCGTAGAGGATCACGCCCAGCTGCTTGGGCGATGCGAGATTGAACTCCTCGCCAGCGATCTCGAATGCCTTGCGCTCTAGCTCCACCAGTTTTTCGCCCAGCTCGACGCTCTGCTCACCGAGCAGTTTGGCGTCGACCAGTGCACCATTGCGCTCGATACGCGCCAGCACCGGCACCAGTGGGATTTCGATCTCGCGCAGCACCTTGGCCAGCGATGGTAAGGACTGCAGCCGGCCCCACAACTCCTGGTGCAGGCGCAGGGTGACATCGGCATCCTCGGCGGCGTAAGGGCCGGCCTGCTCCAGGGCGATCTGATCGAAGGTCAGTTGCTTGGCGCCCTTGCCGGCGATGTCCTCGAAACGGATGGTGCTGTGGTTCAGGTATTTCAGTGCCAGGCTGTCCATGTCATGGCGGGTGGCGGTGGAGTCCAGCACGTAGGATTCGAGCATGGTGTCGAAGGCCACGCCCTGCACGGCAATCGGTGTGCTGGCATTGGCCAGGACGTTGATATCGTACTTGGCGTGCTGGCCGACCTTGGCCTTGGCCGGGTCTTCAAGGATAGGTTTGAGCGCCTTGAGCACCGCATCACGATCGAGCTGTTGCGGCACGCCCATGTAGCTATGCGCCAGCGGCACGTAAGCCGCTTCGCCGGCCTTGACCGCGAAGGACAGACCGACCAGCTGTGCCTGCTGAGCGTCAATGCTGGTGGTCTCGCTGTCGAAGGCAATCAGTTCGGCCTGCTCCAGCTTCTGCAGCCAGGCATCGAACTGCGCCTGCTCCAGCACCAGTTGGTAATCACCATCGCTCGGCGGCGTTGGTTCAGCGGCTGCTTCGACGGTTTCTCCAGCGGGTTCGGCGAACAGATCGCCAGCCGGCGCAGCAGCCTTGGCGGCCAGCGACTTGTTCTGACGGAGCAGGTCGTCCAGCCAGTTCTTGAATTCCAGTTCACCGTAGAGTTGCACCAGCGCGGCCTGATCCGGCTCGCCCGGATGCAGCGAGTCGATCTCGATGTTCAGCGGTACGTCGGTCTTGATGGTTGCCAGCTGATAGGACAGGTAGGCCATCTCGCGGTGCTCTTCGAGCTTGGCCGGTAAGCCCTTGGCACCGCGGATCGGCAGCTCGGGGACCTTGTCGAGGTTGGCGTAGAGCACGTCGAGACCACCGCCGATGCCCACCAGCAGGCCGAGAGCGGTCTTCTCACCGACGCCGGGCACACCCGGAATGTTGTCGACCTTGTCGCCCATCAGCGCCAGGTAGTCGATGATCAGCTCAGGGCCGACACCGAATTTCTCCTTTACGCCATCGGCATCGTAGACGCTTCCGGTCATGGTATTGACCAGCGTAACGTGCGGGCAGACCAGCTGCGCCATGTCCTTGTCGCCGGTGGAGATCACCACGTCGCGCTTTTCCCCGGCCGCCTGGCGCGCCAGGGTACCGATCACGTCGTCAGCTTCAACGCCTTCGACGCACAGCAGCGGCAGACCCAGGGCACGTACGCTGGCATGCAACGGCTCGACCTGGACGCGCAGTTCGTCCGGCATGGAGGGGCGATTGGCCTTGTACTCGGCGAACAGCTCGTCGCGAAAGGTGCCGCCCTTGGCGTCGAAGACCACGGCGAAGGGGCTGCTCGGGTACTGCTTGCGCAGGCTCTTGAGCATGTTCAGCACGCCTTTTACCGCTCCGGTGGGCATGCCCCTGGATGTGGTCAGCGGCGGCAGGGCATGGAAGGCGCGGTACAGGTACGAGGAACCGTCGACCAGAACGAGGGGAGCTTGGCTCATGCGCGGGATCAACCTTTTCGGTGGGTGCAGTATTACAGGTAATTGAAAAACGTAGGCGAGGCAGCCAGTGCAATACCGATGGCGGCCCCGCAAAAACAGGCGAGGACCGGTCGGAGTCGCGCTCGACTTTACGAGTTGTAAATGAGCATTCCGACCGGGCTGGCGCTCCAGCCTGTCTTTAACGCAGCAATGGCAACGCAGGTAGTTTTTCAACGGCCTGTTAGAATGGCTGCATCATTGAATACAAGGAGCAAGGTTACCATGGGTACAGCCAAACGCCTTTTGCTGGTCGGCCTGCTGGCCTGTCTTCCGCTTGCCGCTCACGCCGAGGACCCCGTGTCGGGCGACCCGGACGTGACCATCCGCCAGGACGGCGACCGCACCATTCAGGAATACCGGGTCAATGGCTTCCTCTATGCCATCAAGGTCATCCCGAAGAACGGTAAACCCTACTTTCTCGTTCGCGCCGATGGCAGCGACGGCAACTTCATACGTTCGGACGATCCGGACATGCTGATCCCATCGTGGGAAATCTTTAGCTGGTAAGCGATTAAGGTCTGATATGTCGGTATTCACCCCCCTGGAGCGTCATGAGCTCGAAGTCTTCCTGGCGCCCTACGGGCTTGGTCGGTTGCGTGATTTCCAGGGCATTGCTGCGGGCAGCGAAAACAGCAACTTCTTCGTCAGCCTTGAGCAGGGTGAGTACGTTCTGACCCTGGTCGAACGCGGGCCAGTGGCCGACCTGCCGTTCTTCATCGAATTACTCGATGTGCTGCACGATGCCGGCCTGCCGGTGCCCTACGCCCTGCGCACGCAGGATGGCGAGGCGCTGCGCAGCCTGGCGGAGAAACCGGCGCTGCTGCAGCCCCGGCTGTCCGGCAAGCATGTGCGCGAGGCCAACGCGCATCACTGTCAGGAAGTGGGTAGCCTGCTGGCTCGCATCCACCTGGCGACTCGCGAACAGCCGGTGGAACGTCGCAGCGACCGCGGACTGGACTGGATGCTCGCCGAAGGCCCGAGTCAGGCATTGAAGCTCGATGAGCAGGCATTGCCACTGCTACGTGATGCGCTGGCCGAGATCGCCGAGCTGAAGCCGCGCATCCTGGCTTTGCCGCGGGCAAACCTGCACGCCGATCTGTTCCGCGACAACGTGCTATTCGACGGCAACCACCTGGCCGGGGTGATCGACTTCTACAACGCCTGCTCCGGGCCGATGCTCTACGACCTGGCCATCACCCTGAACGACTGGTGCTCACACGAAGACGGCAGCCTCGACGGCGCTCGCGCCCGTGCGCTGCTCGGCGCCTATGTGGCGCTGCGCCCCTTCACCGCCGCCGAGGCACAGCTGTGGCCGGCCATGTTGCGCGTGGCCTGCGTGCGTTTCTGGCTGTCACGCCTGATCGCCGCCGAGTCGTTCGCCGGGCAGGAAGTGCTGATTCATGATCCGGCCGAATTCCAAAGGCGCCTGGCGCAGCGCCAGCAGATCAACCTGCCCCTGCCATTCGCGCTGTAGGCCACGCCACGTAGGGTGCGCCGTGCGCACCAATGCATTTGACCGCCAGCCGGTGCGCGCGGCGCACCCTACGAGCCCGAAAGCAGGGCCGTAGCCCGGATGAAATCCGGGAAAATCTGTGCCACGCAGGCGCAACGCCATCCATCGCCTGGTGGGTTACGCGGCGCGCCAAGTACAGTTGCGTACACGCGACCAAGGCCTTGCGCCGCTAACCCACCCTACAAGCCTGCGTCATCGCGATATCCCGCGGCCCCCTGTAGGGTGCGCCGTGCGCACCAATGTCTTTGACCGCCAGCAGGTGCGCGTGGCGCACCCTACGAGACCGGGGCCGTAGCCCGGATGAAATCCGGGAAATGCTGTGCCATGCAACCTGGATGATGGTGGTGCACAGGCGCACCCCGGCGGATCAGCTACCCGAAACCAGCCCCGGCAGTTGTGCCGCCAGCTTGGCGTTGTTGATCGGCGCGCGGATAAAGCCACGCTGGGTGCCATCCGGGCCGATGATCACAAGATTGCCGCTGTGATCGACGGTGTAGTTTTCCTTGCTGGTGTCAGCCGGGATGTAGGGAATGCTCACCGAGTTGGCGAATTTCTGCAGGGTTTCCTCTTCGCCGGTCAGGCCTTTGAAGCCCGCATTGAAGAAGCCCAGGTACTTGCTCAGTTGCTCCGGCGTATCACGGTGGGGGTCCACGCTGACCATCACCACGTTCAGCCGTGCACGGGTTTCTTCGGGCAGTTGAGTCTGCAACTGGCGCAGCTGAGCGAGGGTGGCCGGGCAGATGTCCGGGCAGAAGGTGTAGCCAAAGAACAGCAGGCTCCATTCACCCTTGAGCTGATCCACCGCGACCTCCTTGCCGTCCTGATCGATCAGGCTCAGCGCTGGCAGGCTGCGGTTCTGCGGTAGAAGCACGATACCGGCATCGAGCAGTGCCGCCGGGTCACCCTGGCTCTTGCTGTTGAGCACCTTGTTGACGGTCAGGCCCAACACCAGGGCCACTATAGCGACAAGAACGAAAACCGTTGTGTGGGTACGCGTCATGAAAAACCTTAGATATTCAGCAGCAGGTAGTGGTCCGCGAGCAGCGCGATAAACAGCAGGAACAGGTACCAGATACTGTACTTGAAGGTGTTGATCGCCGCGTGCGGTTTGCTGTCACGGTACAGCACCCAGGCCCAATGCAGAAAGCGTCCACCCAGCAGCAGGGCGCAGGCCAGATACAGCGGGCCGCTCATGTGGATGGCGTAGGGCAGCAGGGTCACCGCGAACATCACCAGGGTGTAGAGCAGGATATGCACCTTGGTGTAGTGCTCACCATGGGTAACCGGCAGCATGGGGATGTCCGCCTTGGCGTATTCGGCCTTGCGATGAATGGCCAGGGCCCAGAAATGTGGCGGCGTCCAGGCGAAGATGATCAGCACCAGCAGCAGCGCCTCGGCGCTCAGGTGACCGGTGACGGCGACCCAGCCCAGCAGCGGGGGTGCAGCGCCAGCCAGGCCGCCGATGACGATGTTCTGCGGCGTGGCGCGCTTGAGAAAGCCGGTGTAGATCACCGCATAACCGAGCAATGAGGCAAGGGTCAGCCAGGCGGCCAGCTCATTGGTGAACACCATCAGCAGGCTCATGCCGGCGATGGCCAACAGCAGCGCGAAGGTCAGCGCAGCGACCGGCGAGACCCGCCCGGCGGTGACCGGACGTTTGTGCGTGCGCGCCATGATCGAGTCGATACGTCGATCCACCACGTGGTTGACCGCAGCCGCCGCGCCGGCACACAGGCCGATGCCAAGGTTGCCGAACAGCAGCACCGTCCAGGGCACACCGGCACGGGTGGCGAGGAACATGCCGACCAGCGAGGTGATCAGCATCAGCATCACCACCCGTGGCTTGGTCAGCTCCAGATAATCTCGCCAGGTGGCATGTTCGGCGTGAACTCGCAGCATTGTCGCCATGGCATTTCTCCCTGAATCGTTATTTGCCGGCCTGAAGCAGACTGTTGGACGCAAGAGACACGCGTGCACCCGCGAGAGCGGATGCTTCGCGAGTAGCCGCAGAAACAACCCTCAGGCGATAGTTGATCAGCACCATCACCAGCAGCAGGGCCGCGCCACCTGCGTTGTGCGCTACCGCCACCAACAGCGGCAGATGGAAGATCACGTTGCTGATGCCCAAGCCGACCTGTACGGCCAACGCCAGCATCAGCAGAGCAGACAAGTGCGACAGTCTGGCTGCATGCAGTCGCCAGGCCAGTAGCAACAGCGCCAGCGTTACCAGTAGCGCCCCGATGCGGTGACTCATGTGAATGGCGGTGCGCGCATCACTGTCGAGCTGCCCGCCCAGGTAGTTGGGGCCGATGTGCTGGGTCAGGTGAAAGCCCTTGCCGAAATCCATCGCCGGCCACCACTCGCCGTGACAGGTGGGCAGGTCGACGCAGGCGACCGCAGCGTAGTTGGAGCTGACCCAACCGCCGAGAGTGATCTGCCCAATCACCAGCAGCAAGCAAGCCGCTGCCAATGTCCGCAGGGGCCCCGGCAGCTGCAGCGGGGCGAAGCGTCCGGACAGGCGCAACGTGAGCAAGGTCAACAGACTGAGCGTGGCGAAGCCGCCGAGCAGATGAGCTGTGACCACCTGCGGCCACAGCTGCAGCGTGACTGTCCACATGCCGAATGCGCCCTGCAGGATCACCAGCGCCAGAATCGCCAACGGCAACCTGAGCGGCTGGGTTGGCTCCGCGCGACGACGCACGGCCTGGGCTGCAATGACGAGAATCACCAGCCCCAGTGCACCGGCAAAGTAACGATGGATCATCTCGTACCAGCCCTTGGCGACCTCTACCGGGGCGTCGGGAAAACGCGCCTCGGCGATGGCCTGCTTGTGCTCGCTCATCGGCACGCCGAGAAAACCGTAGCAACCCGGCCAATCCGGACAACCCAAACCGGCATGGGTCAGTCGGGTATAGGCACCTAGCAGCACCACCACCACGGTCAGGAGGGTCGCGAACAGCGCTAGACGGTAACCAGGCTTGTGCATGTCAACTCCTTGGGCACTGGGCTTGGCGCTCTGTCGATACGGACAGAGCGCGGCATCAACCGATCAGGGAAATTTTCAGCAGGTAACGCAGATCATCGAGAATGGCCTTGCCCTTGCTGCCGGCCGGATAGCGCAGCACCAGATTGCCGTGTGGATCGACCAGCCACAGCTGTGCACCCGGCACCGCCTCGGCGGCCTTGTCGTAGGCCTGCAGATCCAGCTGATAGCGTCCAAGCTGCGGGTACTCACGCTTGAGCGTGGCGTCGTACTCAGCCGGCAATGGTTCGGCCAGCGCCAGGCCGTGACTGGCGCGGGCAGTCTCGCGATTGAGGCCGATCTGGATCTGCCGCGCCAGGTAAACCAGCTGCTGACAGTCGGCCTCACATGCGCCCGGTGCTGTCACCAGAATCTGCCACAGCGGTTCAACTTCACCCTGCACGCCGAGATCGGCAAGGGTGCGCCCATCGCCGATCAGCACACCGTGGTAGCTGCGCGTCTCCGGTACCCAGAAGCGCCACTGGTACATGGCGCTGGCCAGGAACATCGGGCCGATGGCAATGGCCAGGATCAACAACAACTGTAGGCGACCACGCCCCTTGCGCGGTGCCTCAGGCATGGCGATGGCTGGGTTCATGACGATGCTCCCGTGCATTGTGAATTCCGAGATAGATGAACAGGCCAAGCAGCGCGGCAGCCAGGGAGAACCACTGCACCGCATAGCCCAGATGCTTGCTGGGGCTCATGGCCACAATCGGCCAGTCGACGCGATAACTGGCAGGCCCGGACTCCAGGCGCACCTCGAAGGGCAGGCCACCACGGCCAAGCTGACGCCAGAGGCTGTCGGCCTCGACCTGTGTGATCAGTCGCGGCCAGCCTTCGGATGCCGCGTCGGATCGCAAATTCAGACCGCCAGAGGGCGCCACGTAGACCCAGGCAGTGAGTTGCAGCACGCCATCGAGGCTGTCGAAGTGCGGCGGCGTGCGCCGGTCCGGCCAGGGTAGCCAGCCACGATTGAGCAACACCCAGAGTCCGCTGGACTGATCGTAAAAAGGCTGCAGCAACTCGACACCGGCATGACCATCACGAATGCGGCTGTCTAGCAGCAGGCTGTGCTCGGTATCGAAGTGTCCACGCAGCTGAACGCGGCGGTAGGCGGGATCACGCATGGGCTCGAGCTGCTCGAGAGTGATCGGCTCGGCCTGGCGCCGCGCCTCGAAGCTGGCCAGCAGCTGGCGCTTCTCATCACCACGCTGCAGCTGCCAGAAGCCCAGCCAGAGCAACCCCGGCAGCAGCAGGGCAACCAGCACGCTGGGCAACCAACCGGGACGGAAGGCGCTCATTGCGCCCTGCCGTTGCGATCGGGGTTGCTGGCTATACTGCAATGCATCACTCGAATCCCCCGGAGTCTCACATGCTCAAGGCCGCGATCGTCCTCATGCTGCTGGCAACCATCGCCAGCCTGTTCAGCGGCCTGTTCTTCCTGGTCAAGGATGAGGGCCATGGTTCCCGCGTAGTTGGCGCGCTGACTGTCCGTGTCGGCCTGACTGCCATTACCGTTGCCCTGGTCGCCTGGGGCTTCTACTCAGGGCAACTGGTGTCCCACGTTACGTGGTAGCCCCCGCTACAGTACGTAGACGAAGACGAACAATCCCAGCCATACCACATCGACAAAGTGCCAGTACCAGGCAGCCGCCTCGAAGCCGAAGTGCTGATCGGCACTGAAATGCCCGCGCATGATGCGCACCAGCATCACGATCAGAATGATGGTGCCGAGCGTCACGTGCGCGCCGTGGAAGCCGGTGAGCATGAAGAAGGTGGCGCCATAGATGCCCGAACCGAGGGTCAGCCCCAACTCGGTGTAGGCCTCGATGTATTCCTCGACCTGAAAGAACAGGAACGCCAGCGCCAGCACGATGGTCGCCGCCAGCCAGGCCTTGAGCGGGCCACGGTGGTTCTTCTTCAGCGCGTGGTGAGCCAGGGTAATGGTGAAGCTGGAGGACACCAGCAAGATGGTGTTGACCAGCGGCAGATGCCACGGATCGATCACTGCGCTGGGTGGCGGGAACAACTTGGAGTCGGGGTTCTGCAGCAATGGCCAGCTGTATTCGAAACCTTCCCAGAGCATGTTGGACACGCCCTTGTCACCCTCGCCGCCGAGCCAGGGTCCAGCCCACATGCGGATATAGAACAGAGCGCCGAAGAAGGCGGCGAAGAACATCACCTCGGAGAAGATGAACCAGCTCATGCCCCAGCGAAAGGAGCGGTCCATCTGCGCGCTGTACAGACCGCTGCGACTTTCCTTGATGACGTTGCCGAACCAGCCGAACAGCATCCAGGCCAGAATCAGCCCGCCGACGAAGAAGATCAGCGGCCCGTTGGAACCGTCGCGACCTGCCGACAGATCGTTGAACCAGGTGCCGACACCGTAGAAGCTGACCAGCAGGCCGATGGTGGCGACGATAGGCCACTTGCTCTGCGCCGGTACGTAATAGTTCTCGTGACTTTCGTGACTCGACATTGTTGTTCTCCTTATGGAGCCTGTGCCACTGGCGGTTTGCGCGCGGTGATATCGAACAGGGTGTAGCCCAAGGTCAGGTGCTTCACGTCCTCGGGCAAGTCTCTGTCGACGATGAAACGCACCGGCATTTCGATGCGCTCGCCCGGTTGCAACACCTGCTGGGTAAAGCAGAAACACTCGGTCTTGTGAAAGAAGGCTGCCGCCTTCGAGGGCGATACGCTGGGAATCGCCTGTGCGCTCATCGGCTGGTCACTGGGGTTGTAGGCGACGAACAGCATGTCGCGCGACTCGCCCGGATGGACGAGTATCTCGTCAGCCTGCGGGCCGAACTCCCAGACCATGCCGGCGGCGTTGGTGGCGAGAAACTGCACGCGTACCTGGCGCTGCTCATCCACCATTTGCTCGCCCTGGTAGGCCCCGGCCGTCTTGCCGTTGATGCCGAATACCCGGCACATGGCGTCGTAGAACGGCGGTAGGACGAAGATGCCGAAGCAGAACATCACCACCACCACGAGCAGCAGACGGGTAACCAGGCGACGAGTCGCGATGACCTCGCTCACGGCAGACCTCCTATTTCACTTCCGGCGGCGTGCTGAAGGTGTGGTAGGGCGCCGGTGAAGGCACCGTCCACTCAAGGCCTTCGGCACCATCCCAGGGTTTGGCCGGGGCCGGCTTGCCGCCGCGGATGCACTTGATGACGATGAACAGGAACAACAGCTGAGTGGCCCCGAACATGAAGGCGCCGATGCTGGAGACCATGTTGAAGTTGGCGAACATCATGTTGTAGTCGGGAATACGCCGTGGCATGCCGGCCAGGCCAACGAAGTGCATCGGGAAGAACGCCAGGTTCATGCCGATGAAGCTCATCCAGAAATGCAGCTTGGCCAGGGTTTCGTCATACATGTGGCCGGTCCACTTGGGCAGCCAGTAGTAAGCCGAGGCGAAGATGCCGAAGATCGCACCGGGCACCAGCACGTAGTGGAAGTGCGCCACCACGAAGTAAGTGTCGTGGTACTGGAAGTCCGCCGGGGCGATGGCCAGCATCAGCCCGGAAAAACCGCCGATGGTGAACAGGATGACGAAGGCCACCGAGAACAGCATCGGCGCCTCGAAGGTCATCGAGCCCTGCCACATGGTGCTGGCCCAATTGAACACCTTCACCCCGGTGGGTACGGCGATCAGCATGGTGGCGTACATGAAGAACAGCTCACCGGTCAGCGGAATGCCGACAGTGAACATGTGGTGCGCCCATACGATGAACGAGAGGAAGGCGATCGAGGCGGTGGCGTAGACCATCGAGGTGTAGCCGAACAGCGGCTTGCGCGCGAAGGCCGGAATGATCGAGCTGACCGCGCCAAAGGCGGGCAGGATCATGATGTATACCTCGGGGTGGCCGAAGAACCAGAACACGTGCTGAAACAAGACCGGATCACCACCGCCAGCAGCGTTGAAGAAGCTGGTGCCGAAGTGGATGTCCATCAGCATCATGGTCACGCAGCCTGCCAGTACCGGCATCACAGCGATCAGCAGAAAGGCGGTGATCAGCCAGGTCCAGACGAACAGCGGCATCTTCATCAGGGTCATGCCGGGGGCGCGCAGGTTGAGGATGGTGGCGACCACGTTGATCGCCCCCATGATCGAGCTGATGCCCATCAGGTGCACGGCGAAGATGAAGAAGGTCGTGCTCTCGGGCCCGTAGGTGGTCGACAGCGGCGCGTAGAAGGTCCAGCCGAAGTTCGGCCCGCCACCCTCCATGAACAGCGTCGAGACCAACAGACCAAAGGCCGCCGGCAACAGCCAGAAGCTGAAGTTGTTCATCCGTGGCAGGGCCATGTCCGGCGCGCCGATCATCAGCGGGATCATCCAGTTGGCCAGGCCGACGAAGGCCGGCATCACCGCGCCGAAGACCATGATCAGGCCGTGCATGGTGGTCATCTGGTTGAAGAATTCCGGCTGCACGATCTGCAAGCCAGGCTGGAACAATTCGGCGCGGATGACCATGGCCATCGAGCCGCCCAGCAGGAACATGCAGAAGCTGAACCACAGGTACATCGTACCGATGTCCTTGTGGTTGGTGGTCAGTACCCAGCGCATCAGACCCTTGGCCGGGCCATGGTGGTGGTCAGTATGACCGTGGTCGATCACTGCACTCATGTCCTTACTCCTGCGCCTTGGAGAAATCGAGAATGTCCTTGGGCGTGACCATGTCACCGACATTGTTGCCCCAGGCATTGCGCTCGTAGGTGATGATGGCGGCCAGGTCGACCGGCGACAGCTGCTTGCCGAAAGCGGCCATGGAGGTGCCCGGCTTGCCGTTGTAGACGATGTCGATATGGCCCTCGGCTGCCCCCTTGGCGATGGCCGAGCCCTTGAGCGCCGGGAACATCGGTGGCAAACCTTCACCGGTAGGCTGGTGGCAGGCCGCACAGGCGGTGTTATAGGCCTTCTCGCCGCGTGCCATCAGCTCTTCCATGGTCCACTCCTTGCTGGTCAGCTCACGCTCTGCGGCAGCGGCCTGCTTGCGCTCGGCCAGCCAGGCGTCGAAGTCTTCCTTGGACTTGGCCTCGACCACCACCGGCATGAAACCGTGGTCCTTGCCGCACAACTCGGTGCACTGGCCACGGTAGATGCCGGGCTCTTCGATGCGCGTCCAGGATTCATTGATGAAACCGGGAATGGCGTCCTTCTTCACCGCCAATGCCGGCACCCACCAGGAATGGATGACGTCGGCGGCGGTGATCAGGAAGCGCACCTTGGTGCCCACCGGTACCACCAACGGCTCGTCGACTTCCAGCAGGTAGTGTTCGCCCTTGGCTTCGCGGTTGTCGATCTGCGAGCGCGGTGTGGTCAGGTTACTGAAGAACTCGACGTCCTGACCCAGGTACTTGTAGTGCCACTTCCACTGGTAGCCAGTGACCTGGATGTCCAGCTCGGACTCGGAAGTGTCGTAAATCTCGATCAGCGTCTTGGTCGCCGGAATCGCCATCACCACCAGAATGGCCAACGGCACCACGGTCCAGAGAATCTCGACTGTGGTGCTTTCGTGGAAATGCGCAGGTTTCTGGCCCGTGGAGCGGCGGTGCATGATCATTGACCAGAACATGGCGCCGAACACGATCACACCGATCACAACGCAGATCCAGAAAATGGTCATGTGCAGATCGAAGACGGAGCGGCTGACGTCGGTTACACCGGGCGCCATATTGACCGTCCACTGCGCGTGCGCCGAGCCTAATGCCAGCCACAGCAGTAGGCCCATCCAGACTCGTGGATGTCGCATCATTGCGGGTTCCCCTTGATTGTTCTTGTTATCCCGCCGGCTGAGCCTGCGGCTAAGGGATCGACTGCCATGGAGCGACAAGGCGAACTCACTGTCCGCGCACCGTGCTCAACTGCTGGCGACTACTGCCGAAACCTCTCCGTGCCTGAGCTCGTCCGGTTCCATCAGGTACTGCCTTTCGAACTCGAGTATAGACGGCGAGTTTCACCTCGCAACGTGTACGCAAAATTGGCCGAAGGCGCGCAGGCCCTGTCCTAAACGCCCCGACTGACGCGGGGTGTAGCCTTTCTGATACAGGTCGTTATAGCGAACTCGCATAAGTATGAAAAAATTATGACAATCGCGTCTTAGCCCGACCAAACGGCCGGCTAATGTTCACGCCCATGTCCTGAAATGTAGGAGCCGTCATGAACACCGTCGCCCTTCGTCAATTGATCGCCCAGGCTCGCCAGCAGGAAAGCGGCAGCCAGGCGCTCTCGCGCTTGCTGCAGGCTCAGCTGGATCGACTGCATCCGTCCATCCGCCTGCCGGAGGAGGATGCGCCGGGGGCGCTGAGCGCATTCGTCATCGCTTATATCGAGGAGGTGCCGGACGTGCTCGACGCGGCTGCCGAAGTCGCGCGCGAAGCGGGAATCGAGGCGGCTGTGAAACCGGTGCTGAAGATCGCCGAGCATTTCTTCCTGCAACCACCGGCGCTGATGGAGGGCCATGAAGGTCTCGAAGGCCTGCTCGACGAAGCCTATCTGGCCCATCGCCTGGTGGAGGAGGTCAATGACCGCTATATCGCCCATCTCGGCCAGCCGCTGATCCCGCTGGACACTACACGCGCCAACCTGATCGCTCATCAGTTGATCGGCGAACCCTTCGCCAACCAGCTCGACGAGGCCGTGCATCATGCCCTGGCCGGCATGCTCGATGACGCCAGCTTCGACCTGCCGTCGGTGCAGGCCTACCGTGAGCGCCTGGCGGCGCCGGATACCGCATCGGCCTGGCAGCGCTGGCCCTGCCTGTCGCAGCAGTTGGGCGTGGAGCTGCAGCTCAAGGGGTGATCGCCAGCAGAATCAGCGACAGGGTCAGCAGCGAACCGAGGGTAGAGAACAGGATCGCCCGCGAAACCAGCGCCGCCTGGCGCTGGTAGTACTCGGCGAGCATAAACGGCCCGGTGCCCGTTGGCAGTGCGCTGAGCAACAACGCGGCATGCGCCCAGAACGGCGGCAGGTCGAGCAGCACGAAGGCGATGAACCAGGTCACCAGCGGTTGCAGCACCAGCTTCAGGGCCACCAGCGGCCAGGCACCTTCGCTCGGCCCGCTCTGCCGTTGCGCCAGGAATAACCCCAGCGACACCAGCGCACAGGGTACGGTGGCTGCACCGAGCAGGCGCAGAAACTCGTCCAGCGCCGCAGGCATCTGCACGCCGCCAAACGCCCAAGCAGCACCAAGCAGTGGCGCGACCACCAGCGGGTTCTTCAACAGCGCGGTGACCACCTGAACGATGGCACCGCCCAGCCCCTTCTTGCTCTGCAGACCCACCTCGATGCACACCACCGCCAAGCCGAACAGCACACAGACCACCAGCAGCGAGGCGATCAGCGCGGGCGCCATGCCGTCATCACCCAGCACCAGTACGCACAGTGGAATGCCGATATAGCCGGTATTGGCATAACCGGCACTGAGCCCATCGATGCTGGCGTCGACCAGGCTGCCAGTGGTTTTCCAGCGGTACACCAGCGTGATCAGAAACACCGCGAGCATGCCGCCGGTGAAGGCGAGCAGGAAACCGGGTTGCCAGATCTGCGTCCAGTCGGCCTTGGCCGTGAGGCTGAACAGCAACGCTGGCAGGCCGAGCCAGACCACGAAGCGGTTCATCTCCGATGCCGCGGTCGGCCCCAGGCGATTGGTTCGTCGACAGATGAATCCGACCAGGATCAGGCCGAAGATCGGCAGCAGCACATTGAGAACGGTGGACATCGAACTACGCCAACGACAGGAGAGGACCGAGCCTATGGGTGCAGGCCGCTCAGGGCAAGTCATGAGCTGTGATTCGACGGCGCCCGCTGGCGTCTAGCAGTGACATGCCGGGCGAGCCCGGCGCCCTCTCGAGCCTGAGCATGCAAGCGCTGTTGAACGAAATCCTCGATGAAGTCCGCCCACTGATCGGCCAGGGCAAGGTGGCCGACTACATTCCCGCGCTGGCCGGCGTGGTGCCCGATCAGCTGGGCATCGCCGTGTATGGCAACAACGGTCAGTTGCATGTCGCCGGCGATGCCCGTACGCCCTTCTCGATTCAGAGCATTTCCAAGGTGTTCAGCCTGGTCCAGGCCATCGGCCACAGCGGCGAGAGCATCTGGCAGCGCCTGGGCCACGAGCCGTCCGGGCAGCCGTTCAACTCGCTGGTGCAGCTGGAGTTCGAGCGTGGCAAGCCGCGCAATCCGTTCATCAATGCCGGCGCCCTGGTGATCTGCGACATCAATCAGTCGCGCTACGCTGCACCGGCGCTGTCGATGCGCGACTTCGTCCGGCGCCTGTCGGGCAACACCGAGGTCACCGTGGACAACCATGTCGCCGAGTCGGAGTACCAGCACCGCGCGCGCAACGCGGCAGCGGCCTACCTGATGCAGTCGTTTGGCAATTTCCACAACGAAGTCGAAGCGGTGCTGCGCAGCTACTTCAGCTGCTGCGCGCTGCGCATGAGCTGCGTCGACCTGGCGCGTGCCTTCGGTTTCCTGGCCAACCAGGGTTTCTGCCAGCACAGCGGCGAGCAGGTGCTGTCGCCCCGCCAGACCAAGCAGATCAACGCCATCATGGCCACCAGCGGGCTGTACGACGAAGCAGGTAACTTCGCCTATCGTGTCGGTCTGCCGGGCAAGAGCGGCGTCGGCGGCGGCATCGTCGCGGTGGTACCGGGGCAGTTCAGCGTGTGCGTGTGGTCACCGGAGTTGAACACGGCGGGTAACTCCCTGGCAGGGATCAAGGCGCTGGAACTGCTCAGTGAGCGTATTGGCTGGTCGGTCTTCTGAATCGGCGCGCTACCGCAGCGTAGCCCGGATGAAATCCGGGGAAGGGGAGCCGCGCTCCCCGAATCGCATCCAGGCCAAGCGTGCCAAAGGTGCGCGCAGCGCACCCTACAACAGCGCGCTGAATCGGCGCGCTACAGCTGCGTAGCCCGGATGAAATCCGGGGAAGAGGGGCGCGCTCCCCAAATCGCATTCAGGCCAAGAGTGCCAAAGGTGCGCGCAGCGCACCCTACAACAGCTTGCGGTACTGCACGAATCCCGAGCGCTCACCGATGCGCTCGTACAAGAGCTTGGCCTGGCTGTCGCTCTCGTGAGTCAGCCAGTGCACCCGTGAACAGCCGGCAGCACGCGCCAGCTCAAAAACATGCTGGATGAGCTGACGACCGACGCCGCCGCTGCGCTCGCCCTTGGCGACGAACAGGTCCTGCAGGTAGCAATAGTCGCCAGTGGTCCAGGTCGAGCGGTGAATGACCCAGTGCACCAGGCCAATGGCCTGGTCACCCTGCCAGGCCAGGGCAGCGCCCATGGGCTCGGCGGGGTCGAGAAAACGCTGCCAGGTAACCGCGCTGGTGTCGGCTGGAATCTCGGTCATGTAGAAGCGCTGGTAGCCCTGCCACAAGGGCAACCAGGCTTCGTGATCGGCAGCGACTACAGGGCGAATGTCGATACTCATCGTCCTTCCTCTGTTAGGGCAGGTGGATCAGTCGCTCATCTCACCACAGAGATCGCGCGCCAGCCAGTGCTCAACCTCGGCTTGTGGCAACCCCGCGCCGAGCAGGGCGAACAGCTTGCCCAGTGCGGCTTCGCGGGTCATGCCGCCACAGGACACCAGACCGACCTCGGCCAGACGGCTGCCGGCCGCATACACACCGAACTGCACATGGCCCTGCGGGCACTGGCTGATTGCCGCCAGCACCACGCCGCGCTGGTGCGCCTCACGCAGCACGCTCATCAATTGCGCGTCGCCGGCAGGGCCGGTACCGCTGCCATAGCACTCCAGCAGCAAACCCTGCACGCCGCTGGCCAGCAGGGCGTGCAGATGCCCTGCCTGCACCGCCGGATGCAGCGGCAGCACGGCAAGATTGACCGGCTGGCGCGGCTGGCGGAAGTCGATCCGCGCATCGACCATGGCACGCTCTGCCTGACGCTGACGCGGCAGTACCTGGAAGGCGTCGAAGGCATCGCTGCGCAGCTTCGAGCAACGCGCGCCATGCAGCATCTGGCCGTTGAAGTACAGGTGCACGCCCGGCTTCACGCCGCGATACAAGGCGCGCATGGCACCGAACAGATTGGGCCAGGCATCGCCACCGGCCACACCGGCCGGCTGCATGGCGCCGGTCAGCACCACTGGCGCATCGAGACCCAGCAGCAGGAAACTCAGCGCTGCGGCGCTGTAGGCCAGGGTATCGGTGCCGTGCAGCACCAGCACGGCGTCGTGGCCGTCGGCCTGCACCGCTGTGACGATTTCGTCGCGCAGCGCCAGCCAGTGGCCGGTGTTCATGTTGGCGCTGTCGATCAACGGCAGCAGCTCGCGAAAGGTCCATTGCGGCAGCTCGCTGCCGTTCTCGCTGGTTTGTTGCGTGCGCATGCGCGCCTCGAAACCCGAGGCCGGCGCCAGGCCGTCCGCGCTCATCTGCATGCCGATGGTGCCGCCTGTGTACAGCACCAGGAGTTTTTCCGGGGTCGCCATGGGCTCTCCTCACAAATCACGGGCCTGCGCGACATTCGCTACGTCGCTCACGACTGCCCGAACAATGGCTGCCAAAGGTGGCAGGCAAGAAAAAGGGGGCCTCGCCCCCTTCTTCCATCTGAGTCAGATCAACGCTGGTAGACGCGATCACCGATTTCCGCCTGATCGGCGGCTTTACCTGGCTGACTGCCCCAGACGGCAGGATCGAGATCCAGGTCAGCAAACTGCTTGGCGTCGAGCACCGGCGATTCGACACCCGCCTTGATCTGGCTATCGTAGTCGCGCATCAGGCGCAGGCCCACCTTGAACAGCAGCGCCAGGGCGATGAGGTTGCAGATCGCCAGCAGGCCCATGGTCACGTCAGCGAAAGCGAACACGGTACCCAGATCCTGCACCGAGCCCCACAGCACCAGGCCGACCACCAGCACGCGGTAGATCATTACCGGGCCGCGTTTCTGGCTGAAGAAGCCCAGGGCATTTTCACCCAGGTAATAGTTGTAGATCAGGGTGGTGAAGACGAACAGCAGCAGCGCCAGGCTGACGAACACCCGGCCCCACTCACCGACCACGGCTGCGACGGCACTCTGGGTCAACACCACACCGGCCTGCTCCATGCCCGGCTGATACACGCCGGAGAGCAGAATGATCATCGCCGTGCAGCTGCACAGGATCAGGGTGTCGATGAACACGCTGAGCGACTGCACGATGCCCTGCGCGGCCGGGTGCTTGACCTCGGCCACCGCCGCCACGTTCGGCGCACTGCCCAGGCCAGCTTCGTTGGAGAACAGCCCGCGCTTGACGCCCATGATGATGGCCGCGCCGATGCCACCGGCGAAGGCCGGCTCGAGGCCGAAGGCGCTCTTGAAGATCAAGGCGAAGGTGGCTGGAACTTCGCTGATGTTCAGACCGATCACCAGCAGCGCCATGCCCAGATAGGAGAACGCCATGACCGGCACCAGCACGTCGGCGAACTTGGCGATGCGCTTGATGCCACCGAAGATGATCAGACCGATCACCACGGTCAGGGCAATGCCACTGGCCAGGGTCGGAACGCCGAAGGTGTCGTGCAGCGAGCTGGCGACGGTGAAGGACTGCACGGCGTTGAAGCCGAAGCCGAAGGTCACCAGCAGCAGGATCGACACGACGATACCCAGCCAGCGCTGGCCAAGGCCGTGCTGGATGTAGAAGGCCGGACCACCGCGGTAGCCACCATCGGCCTCGCGACGCTTGTACAGTTGCGCCAGCGAGCACTCGAAGTAGCTGGTGGCCATGCCGACCAGGGCCACGACCCACATCCAGAAGATGGCGCCCGGACCGCCGAGCATGATCGCCACCGATACGCCGGCGATGTTGCCGGCGCCCACGCGGCCGGCCACCGACAGCATCAGGGCCTGGAACGAGCTGAGCTGGCCCGGCTGACGCTGGAAGGCCTCGCTGAAAATGCGGAACATGCTGCCGAAGTAGCGGAACTGGACGAAGCGTGAGGCGATGGTGAAGAACAGGCCGAGACCGATCAGCATCACGATCAGCAGCTTGCTCCAGATGAGGTCATTGAGAAGATCGAGCATGGAGGCTTTCTCTCTTGTTGTTCTGAATGGGAATGCGCCGCGCCTGGCGGGTGGCGCAATCTTTGGTGAAGGCGCCGCGCGGGACAATTTCGCAGGTCGCGGCGATCTGATGCGAGTTGATGCTAGAATCGCGTCATTCGCATCAGCTGGAGCGGCCATATGTCCGATTCCCTCGGCAGCAATCTGAAATTGCTTTGCAGCCATTACCGCTCGATTGCCGAGGTGTGCCGCAAGCTGTCGATCAACCGCGCGCAGTTCAACCGCTACCTGGCAGGGCAAAGCCGGCCGACCACGCACAACCTCAAGCGCATCTGCGATTTCTTCGGCGTCGAACCCTTCGAACTGGCCATGCCGGCCGAGCAGTTCACCCGCCTGATCGGCGCACGCAGCGGCGATGCGCAGCAGCAAAATGGCAGCGACCCACTGCTGGACCTGTTCGCCCCACTGCGCCGTCAGGCCAGCCCGATGGAGCGCTACTGCGGCTACTACTTCGAATACTCCAACTGCATGTCGGTGCCAGGGCACGTGCTGCTGTCTCTCGTGCACTTGCGCGAGGAGCGCGGCAACTACCTGTTCGAGCGCCAGGAACGCCAGGAGCGCCAGGAACCCACACGCGGCGGTAGCGAGGACTGGGTGCGCTGTCGCTACCTGGGCACGGCGTTCTTCCTGCAGGACCGCCTGTTTCTGGTGGACTACGAGTCGCTCACCGGTAACGAGATGAGCCAGACCATCCTGATCCCCAGCTTCAAGAGCCGCATCATCCGCCTCAACGGCATCAAGACCGGCGTCTCCAGCGGAGACCGCCGCACACCGGCCTGCACCCGCGTGGTCTGGCAGTACCTGGGTAACGAGATCAACCGGGTCAATGCCTATCGCCAGTTGATGCTCTACGCCCCCGACGACCCACGCATCGACGACGACATCCGCCAGCGCCTGGGCGGCGCACAGCTACGTGACGGGTTGTTCGAGATGGAGTAGGGCGTTACCCCCGCAGCGCCTCCAGGCGCTGCTTCTGCCGCGCTGCCTCATCGAAGTTGTCCACAGCCAGCCAGCGCTCGAAGGCCTCGCGGCAAGCCGGCCATTCCCCGTCGATGATGGAGAACCACGCCGTGTCGCGATTCCTGCCCTTGCGCACCATGTGCTGACGGAACAGCCCTTCCTGGGTGAAGCCGAAGCGCTCGGCGGCGCGCAGCGAGCGGGCATTGGCCGCGTCGCACTTCCATTCGAGGCGGCGATAACCGAGATCGTCGAAGGCATGTCGCGCCAGCAGATAGACTGCTTCGGTCGCCCCTGGCGTGCGCTGCATCGGCGCACCGAAGGCCACGTGACCGATCTCGATGCTGCCGTCCTGCGCGGTGATACGCAGGTAGCTGAACAGCCCCAGGGCGCGAACGCTGGCCAGGTCAATCACCGCGTAGAACAGCGGGTCGCGACTCTGCGCATTGGCGACCAGCCAGGCATCGAAAGCGCCACGCTCGATGAAGGGGCCGTAGGGCAGATAATCCCAAAGCGCCGGGTCAGGTCCCTGCAAGGCGCGCCACAGGTCATCACCATGACGCCCGACATCGAGTGCCTCAAGACGAACAAAACGGCCTTGCAGCGTGCGCTGGTCCGGTGTGGGGCGGGGTTGCCAATGAGCAAGATCACGCGTCATCAGAAGAGCTTCCTGTACTGGATGAAGCCGGAGCGGTCGCCGATTCGGTCGTAGAGCATACGCCCCTGGTAATTGTTTTCCTGGGTCAGCCAGTGCACGCGGCTGGCACCGGCGGCACGGGCATCGGCGTAGACATGCTCGATCAGCGCGCGGCCGATGCCGCCACCGCGAATGTGCTCGGCGACGAACAGATCCTGCAGGTAGCAGTAGTCACCACGCGTCCAGCAACTGCGGTGATAGATGAAGTGCACCAAACCGACCGCCTCGCCGTCCTGCCAGGCCAGGGCGGCGTGCATCGGCTCGGCCGGGTCGAGAAAGCGCTGCCAGGTGAGGGCGCTGGTCTCGGCTGGAATCTCGGCCTGGTAGAAGCGCTGGTAAGCCTGCCAGAGCGGCAGCCAGGCGGCGTGATCGGCAGCGGTGACAGGGCGAATGTCGCGCATGTGGGCATTCCTTTGATGGTCAGTCGGTGGGATTCATCTGCGCCGCCAGTTCATGGTCACGCGGCGCGGTTGACGTCGTCAGGCCGGCACGGACACCAGCCTGGTCTGCCTCGGAACGGTTCTGGCTGAGCTTCCACTTGCCCTCAATTCGGCGAATCGGCAGGGCAAAACCGACAATGGCGCGCAACATGGCGTCGATGTAGTCGCGCGGCGCATCGCTGACCGCCCAGGGCTGTGGGCGCCCCTGTTCGTGGCGGTCGCTGAGGCGGCTGACCAGTTGCAACAAGCGCTCGGGCTCATCGAACACCTCGGCCTGGCCCCAGGCATGGACGGCGATGTAGTTCCAGGTCGGCACCACCTTGCCGTGCTCGGCCTTGGCCGGGTACCAGCCAGGATGCACATAGGCGTCAGCGCTGCTGAACACCACCAGTGCCTCGGCGCCGTTGGCCAGTTCACGCCAGTGCGAATTGGCCCGGGCGAAGTGGCCATAGAGGGTACCGAACTCGCCCTCACCAGGCTCAAGCAGCAGCGGCAGGTGACTGGCCTGCAGGCCCTGCTCGCCAGTGCTGGTCACAATGGCCAAGCCACTGGCCTGAATCTGCGCATGCAAGGTGGCCAGGTCGTCCTGGCGAAAGGCGGCGGGGCAGTACATGGCGGTTTCTCCTGGCGTGATGGGGCCATGCTAGGCAGGATATTGGCCTGACGTAAGATCCATTCCTGACGACTTTCATGGAGCCAATACACTGATCATGAAGCGCTCGCCCGGCTTGCCATTCGATCTTTCCGGCATTTACCTGCAGCCTGGCCAGGGCCTGGCGCGCCAGCTCTACCAGGCCTTGCGCGAGCGCATCCTCGACGGTCGCCTGGCTGGAGGCACACGCCTGCCAGCCAGCCGTGAGCTGGCCGCGCTGCTCGGCATCTCGCGCAATACCGTGACCCGCGCGCTGGACCAGCTGTATGCCGAAGGATACGTAGCCGGGCGGGTTGGCGATGGCACCTATGTCGCCGAGCTGACGCGCAGTCGCCCTGCCGCAGTGGCAGCCGTCACCCCAACAACCGCCAGCCCGGCATTGCAGCTGTTACAGAACCATCACCTGGCGATGCCCACCGAGGGCGCACCGCGCGCCTTTCGCATCGGCATACCGGCCTTCGATCTTTTCCCCTTCGAGACCTGGGCACGCCTGCAGGCACGCTTCTGGCGCAAACCCTCGCCGGCACGGCTGGGCTATGGCGACCCGGCCGGTGACATGCAGTTGCGCGAGCTGATCGCCGCCTACCTGCGCAACAGTCGCGGCCTGACCTGCGAGGCACGCCAGGTATTGATCACCTGCGGCTCGCAGCAGGCCATCAGCCTCTGCGCTCAACTGTTGATTCAACCGGGCGACCGTGTGGCCATTGAAAACCCCGGCTACCGCGCGGCGGGCCATGCCTTTGCCATGGCCGGCGCGCAGCTGTGCGGCGTTTCGGTGGACGGCGAAGGCCTGGACGTCGCCGCCCTGCAGCGCCTGAATGATTGCCGCCTGACCTATGTCACGCCCGCGCACCAGTACCCCACCGGCGTCACCCTGTCGCTGCCGCGACGCCTGGCATTGCTGGAGTGGGCCAAGCGCGTGAACGGCTGGATCATCGAGGACGACTACGACGGCGAGTACCGCTACAGCGGCACGCCGCTCGCGCCACTGGCAGCGTTGGACGAGCAGCAGCGAGTGATCTACATCGGTACCTTCGGCAAGCTCGCCTTTCCTGCGCTGCGCCTGGGCTATCTGCTACTGCCGCCCGCGCTGGCCGAGAGCTTCGCGAGGCGCCAGGCGCTGGAGATGCGCCATTTGGAGGTCGGCACCCAGGCGGTGATGGCCGAGTTCATCGCTGCCGGGCACTTCCAGCGTCATGTGCGGCGCATGCGTCAGGCTGCGCGCAGCCGACGCGACACCCTGATCGAAGCCTGGCCGCAGGCAATTCCCGGGTGTGCTTCTTTACCGGCCGTGGAAGCCGGCCTGCACCTGTGCATCAAGGTCGAGAGCCTCACGCGTGAACGCGAGCTGATCGGCGCTGCGCGCGCAACCGGCATCGAGATGAATCCTCTGAGCGATTACTGGCTGCCAGGCAGCGAGACGGCCGAGGACGCCCGCGCCGGACTGGTGCTGGGTTTTGCTGCAGTGCCGGAGGCGCAGATCGTCGAAGCGGTGCAGACGCTGCGCCAGGCGTGGAAGCTGTAACCCAGGCCAACAGACGGTGCGCACGGCGCACCCTACCCCCAATTGAATGGCAGGCAAAAAAAGGGATGGCCAAAGCCATCCCTGAAGGTTGAGGCTGGTGAAGGCCTCCTATGAACAGGTTGTCAGCTGCGCGGGCGGGCTTGCACCTGGCTCGCCCCGGTGTAGAAACCACCCAGGCCCGGCCAGAAGCGCCGTGGCGGATGCACCGTACGGAACAGGAACCGGACGTTAGGCGTCGTTGTAGGCTGCATGATGGTGCTCCACTCAGGACTGCAAGGGCACGAGACGCGGGGCGATCATGTTCTCAGGGCGCAGGATGTCTGCCAGCGTGGCTTCGTCCAGCAGTTGTTCCTCGCGCACCAGCTCCAGCACGCCGCGCCCGCTTTCCAGGGCGACCTTGGCGATGCGGGTGGCGTTCTCGTAGCCGATATAGGGGTTCAGCGCGGTGATCAGGCCAATGGAGTTTTCCATCAGTTCACGGCAGCGCGCCTCGTTGGCGGTGATGCCGTCGATGCACAGCTCGCGCAGCATATCCATGGCGCGAGTGAGCAGGCGGATCGAGTCGAAGATCTTGTAGGCGATCAGCGGCTCCATCACGTTCAGCTGCAACTGGCCGCCCTCGGCTGCCATGGTCAGCGCCAGGTCATTGCCGATCACTTCGAAGGCCACCTGATTGACCGCCTCGGGGATCACCGGGTTGACCTTGCCCGGCATGATCGAACTGCCCGGCTGACGGGCCGGCAGGTTGATCTCGTTGATGCCGGTACGCGGGCCGCTGGAGAGCAGACGCAGGTCGTTGCAGATCTTCGACAGCTTGACCGCGGTGCGCTTGAGCATGCCGGAGAACAGTACGAAGGCGCCCATGTCGCTGGTGGCTTCGATGAGGTCGGCAGCCGGGGTCAGCGGGTGGCCGCTGATGATGGCCAGGCGCTTGACCGCCAGGGCCTGGTATTTCGGGTCGGCATTGATGCCGGTGCCGATCGCGGTACCGCCCAGGTTCACCTCGGTGAGCAGGGTCGGCGCCAGCAGTTTCAGGTGTTGCAGGTCTTCGCCGAGGGTGGTGGCGAACGCGCGGAATTCCTGGCCGAGGGTCATCGGCACGGCGTCCTGCAGCTGGGTGCGGCCCATCTTCAGCACGTGGCCGAACTCCAGGCCCTTGGCGGCGAACGACTGGATCAGCTTGTCCAGCGCACCGAGCAGGCTGTCGTGACCGAGCAGCAGGCCGAGGCGGATGGCGGTCGGGTAGGCGTCGTTGGTCGACTGCGCCATGTTCACGTCGTTGTTGGGGTGCAGGTGCTGGTACTGGCCCTTCTCATGCCCCATGGCCTCGAGGGCGATGTTGGCGATCACCTCGTTGGCGTTCATGTTGGTCGAGGTGCCCGCGCCGCCCTGGATCATGTCGACCACGAACTGCTCGTGGAACTCGCCCTGGATGATACGTGCGCAGGCGGTGCTGATCGCCGTGTGCTTGGCCGCGCTGAGGTGGCCCAGCTCGCGGTTGGCGTCTGCCGAGGCCTGCTTGACCATGGCCAGACCGATCACCAACTTCGGGTAGTGCGACAGCGGCACACCGGACAGGCGGAAGTTCTGCACGGCGCGCAGGGTCTGGATGCCGTAATAGGCATCGGCAGGAACTTCGAGGGTGCCGAGCAGGTCTTTTTCGACGCGAACAGATGCAGCAGAGGACATGATAGCGATGGCTCTTGGGAAGTACGGCGAGTGCCGCGATGCCCATAGAATAGGGGCTCCGACCGTCTCGCGACCAATGCCGTTACTTGCTGCCCTATGCACAATCGGCATAATGTGGATGTGACTGCGGGATAGCGGCAAACGTAGGGTGGGTTAGCCGCATGCTGCCATTGCCGAACATCACGTCGTTCGAGACGCGGCGTAACCCACCATCGGCGCAACGATGATCCATCGTCTGGTGGGTTACGCGACGCGCCACGGCAGCTGCGTCTGCCGAACCGCGTTCTGCGTCGCTAACCCACCCTACGCCTCGTGCAAGCCTCGGGAGCCTGCGATGAACCTGGAAACCAAATGGCTGGAAGATTTCGTCGCCCTGGCCGGCACCCGCAGCTTTTCCCAGGCGGCGGAAAAGCGCTTCGTCACCCAGCCGGCGTTCAGCCGACGCATCCGCAGCCTTGAGGCGGTGCTCGGCCTGACTCTGGTTGACCGCTCCTGCACCCCCGTCGAACTCACCGAGGCCGGCCGGCTGTTTCTGGTCACCGCGCGCAGCCTGGTCGAACAGCTCGGCGAAGTGGTGCGCCACCTGCACAACCTGGAGGGCCAGCAGGGCGAAATGCTGTCGATTGCCGCCGCTCACTCGCTGACCCTGGGCTTCTTCCCCGAGTGGATCGCCCGCCTGCGCCGCGAAGGCCTGCCACTCACCACACGACTGGTAGCGACCAACGTCGGCGAAGCGGTGCACTCGTTGCGCGAAGGCGCCTGCGACCTGATCCTCGCCTACTACGACCCCGATGCCGCGCTGCAGATGGACCCGGCGATCTTCCCCTCGCTGCACCTGGGCGCCACCTCGATGTTGCCGGTGTGCGCGGTGAACGAGTCCGGCGCGCCGCTGTACGACCTCGACAATGGCCAGAGCGTGCCGCTGCTGGCCTACAGCGCCGGCGCCTTTCTGGGGCGCTCGGTCAACCTGCTGCTGCGCCAGCGCGCGTTGCGCTCGACGACGGTGTACGAAACCGCCATGGCCGACAGTCTCAAGAGCATGGCCCTGCAAGGCATGGGCGTGGCCTGGGTGCCACGGTTGTCGGTCACCGCTGAACTGGCCCGTGGCGAACTGGCCATCTGCGGCGGCGAACACTGGCAGATCCCGCTGGAAATCCGCCTGTACCGCTGCGCCCTGGTGCGCAAGGCGGCGGTGCGTTTGCTGTGGCGCAAGTTGGAGACGGGGGAAGTGGGCAGCTGAGCTTTCGAGTAGGGTGCGCTGTGCGCACCGGCTTTCGCAGGACAAAGACATTCGCGGCTGAAGCCGCTCCTACAGGCTTTGCAGTTTTCTGTAAGAGCGGCTGGACGGCATTGCGCGTCAGCCGCGAGCCTTTAGCGACGAATCACTTACCCGATTTGATCGACGTCCAAGCCCGCGTGCGCACACGCTCGATCTTCTGCGGCAGCGGCTGCACCACGTACAGCGACTTCTGCAGCTCCGGTGTCGGGGTCAGGTCATGGTCGTCGGCGATATCCGCACCCACCAACTCCATGCCCGGCACGTTGGGGTTGGGGTAGCCGAGGAAATCGCTGATCGGCGCGATCACCTTGGGTTCGAGCAGGTGGTTGATGAAGGCGTGGGCTTCGTCCGAATTATTCGCGCTCTTGGGGATGGCCCAGGTGTCGAACCAGATCGGCGCGCCCTCTTTCGGCAGGCGCCAGTTGATCACCACGCCGTTGCCGGCTTCCTTGGCGCGGTTGGCGAACTGGTAGAAGCTGCCCGAATAACCGATGGCCACGCAGATGTCGCCGTTGGCGATGTCGGTCATGTACTTGGCCGAATGGAAATAGGCCACGTACGGTCGCACTTTGAGCAGCAGTTCAGTGACCTTGTCGTAGTCGGCCGGGTTGGCGCTGTTGGGGTCCAGGCCCAGGTAGTGCAGGGCGATGGGGATGATTTCGGTGGGCGAGTCGAGCATGGCCACACCGCAGGATTTCAGCTTCTCCATGTACTCGGGTTTGAACACCAGATCCCAGCTGTTCACCGGCGCATCGTCACCGAGCGCAGCCTTGACCTTGTCCGGGTTGTAGCCGATCAGCACGGTGCCGTACATGTAGGGCACGCCGTATTGGTTGCCGGGGTCGTTCTTCTCCAGCAGGCCGAGCAGCACCGGGTCGAGGTTCTTCCAGTTGGGCAGCTTGGACTTGTCCAGCGGGGCGAATACGCCGGCCTTGATCTGGGTTTCGAGGAACTGGTTGGAGGGGATCACCAGGTCATAGCCGGAGTTGCCAGTGAGCAGCTTGGCCTCCAGCGCCTCGTTGGTCTCGAAGGTGTCCCAGGTGATCTGGATGCCGGACTCCTTCTGGAAGTCCTTGGGCACCTCCGGGAGGATGTAGTCGGCCCAGTTGTACACGCGCAGTTCCTTGGCCTGCACTGCGCCGCTGAGCAGGGTGGCGCCGCACAGAGCGGCGCCGAGCATCTGTTTGATGGCTTTCATCGTTTCTCACCCCTGAAATGTTGCTCTTGTTTGGCAGATTGATCGCCGATCAGGCGCCCTCGAAGCCTTCCAGCACGTTGACTGCGTTGACGCCAATGGCCTCCACGGCGTAGCCGCCTTCCATGATGAACAGCGTCGGCAAGCCGAGCGCGGCGATGCGCCGGCCCATCGCCAGGTAATCCGGGCTGTCGAGCTTGAACTGCGAAATCGGATCTTCCATGTAGGTGTCCACGCCCAGCGACACCACCAGCACGTCGGCGCCGTAGTCGGCGATGCGCTGACAGGCCTGCTCCAGCGCCGCATTCCAAGTGTCCCAGGAGCTACCCATCGGCAACGGGTAATTGAAGTTGCAGCCCTCGCCGGCACCCTCGCCCAGCTCGTCGGCATAACCGAGGAAGAACGGGAATTCCTCGGCCGGGTCGCCGTGGATGGAGGCGAACAGCACGTCGCTGCGCTGGTAGAAGATGTCCTGGGTACCGTTGCCGTGGTGGTAGTCGACATCGAGGATGGCGACTTTCTTGCGACCCTGGTCGAGGAAAGCCTGGGCGGCGATGGCGGCATTGTTCAGGTAGCAGTAGCCGCCCATCACGTCACCAGCGGCGTGGTGGCCTGGCGGACGGCACAGGGCGAAGGCACTGTGGGCGCCGCTGGCGATCTCGGCCTGCCCGCTCAGCGCAACCTGCGCAGCGCTGTAGGCGGCCTGCCAGGTGCCGGCGGTGATCGGCGCGCCGCCATCGAAACTGTAGTAACCGAGCTGGCCGTGCAGGTCGTTGGGGATCATCCGGCGCAGGGTGCGTGCCGGCCAGGTGAACGGCAGCAGGTCGCCCTTGCCGCCCTGCTCCTGCCAACGCGCCCAGGCGCCCTTGAAGAATTCCAGGTAGGCCTTGCTGTGGATGCGCTCGATGGGCGCCAGGCCGAAATCCTTGGGCGCGCGGACTTCGCCGAGCTGGCGAGCCTTGACGCGCGCAAGGATGTGATCGGCGCGCTGCGGCTTCTCGAAGCAGGGCATCAATTGCCCGTCGATCAGCTCGCATTTGCCGTGGTGCAGGTGATGGTCGTCGCTGTAGTAGGTGAGCATGCAAAGCGCTCCAGGCTCGTTGTTGTGCCTGCATTGTTCGCCCGCTGGCAGCGAATCGAGAACGCTGGCAACGGCCAAAAGGGGATCGAAATGGCCAAAAAATGGACGAGAGCGGTTTTTTAACAGCGCACAGCGACGCTGCCCGCCGGGTCGCCGCCAGGGAGGGCTGGCCATGAATCTCCCCACCACCCACGGCGGATAAATGTAACAACCCGTGATGCTTAAGCTTTCCTTAAGCATGGCGGCCGATGGTGGCAACCTGCCTGGGGCCAAGCCCCGAACCATCAGCCACGCCAAAGGATGCCGAGCATGTCGACACCGGCCCGCCGCCCCGTTCGCGCCCTGACGATGCTCGCACTGCTTGCACTATCCAGCGCCGCACTCGCTGATACCGACTGTGCTCGGCAAGACCGCAGCGCCTGGATGCCCGAGTCGCAGTTCCGCGAGCAGATGAAGCGCCAGGGCGTGCAGATCACCAAGTTCCGCATCACCCCCGGCGATTGCTACGAGATCTATGGCTTCGACCGTGACGGCCGCAAGCTGGAGATCTACTACGACCCGGTCGATGCCCGCCCGGTAGAAGAAGTCGCCAGCTCGCACCCGACTTCACCCAGACACCCCTGAACCACCGAACATGACCTCGACCCTCAAGACCTGCACCCTGCTGCTGGGCGCTGCCACGGTGTTCGCCTGCGCCTGGTTCGGCGCTGCCCCGCACGCACTGGCGCCCTTCGCCAGCCAGCCACCGACGTCGGCCGATGCGCCACCGGCCAGAGCCGCGCATTTCGCCTCCTCCGATCTGGAGGATTTCGTCCATTCAGCCTCGATCACCGGCCTGCCTGGCGGCGATCTGATGGCAGCCTGGTTCGCCGGTACTCGCGAAGGCGCCGCCGACGTACAGATTCGCGCCGCGCGCTTCGATGCCGCCAGCGGCCAGTGGAGCACCGAGCGTGTGCTGGCCAGCCGCGAGTCGACCCAGCGCGCGGTCGGCAAGCACATCCGCAAGCTGGGCAATCCGGTGATCAGCCTGGCCCCGGACAACCGCCTGTGGCTGTTCTACGTCTCGGTGTCGCTCGGCGGTTGGGCTGGCAGCGCGATCAACGCCATGGTTTCCGACGACCTTGGCGAAACCTGGTCGGCGCCCCGGCAACTGATCACCAGCCCCTTTCTCAATATCAGCACGCTGGTGCGCGCCGCGCCGGTGTTCCACGCCGACGGCAGCATCGGCCTGCCGGTGTATCACGAGTTCCTCGGCAAGTTTCCCGAGTACCTGCACCTGAGCGCGAAGGGCGAAGTGCTCGGCAAGTACCGCATCGGCAAGGGGCGAGATTCCCTGCAACCGGCCGTGGTGGCGCTGGACGAACGTCGCGCCGTGGCCCTTTTGCGCTATGCCGGCGAGGAACATCACCGCGTGCTGGCCAGCTACAGCGAGGACGCCGGGCGCAGCTGGAGCCATCCGCAGCCGGTCGAGCCGAGCAACCCCAACTCGTCGCTGGCGGCGGTCGGCCGCCCGGACGGCAGCTTGCTGGTGGCGATGAACGACCTCGAAGATGGGCGCTTTCGCCTGACCCTTTATGCCACCGACGCCAACCTGGCCAACTGGCGCACTCTCGGCGAGCTCGACGAAAGCCCCAACCCCTGGGGTGAACCGATTGCGCAAGACGAATTCCCGGCCGTGGTCAGTGAAAAATTCCGCGCCAGCGGCGGCAAGCCGGAGCAGCAGGCGCAGTTCCTCGAGCAGGTGAGCGCGCGCATGTGCAGTGCAGAGGGCTGCACCTTCGACTACGAATACCCCTATTTCACCCGTGACCGCGAAGGCACTTACCACCTGGTCTATTCGTGGAACGACATGTTCATCAAGCACCTGAGTTTCAACGAGGCCTGGTTGTCGGAGCGCCGCCCACATGACTGATTTCTGGCTGCCGCATCTGGCCTTCACCCTGCTCGCATTCCTGATCTTCGCGCGCCTGGCGCGAACTGCCCGGCAGCGCCGCAGTCTGCTGGCGGGCTGCCTGCTGCTCAGCCTGGTGCCGGTGCAGGGCATCAGCCTGGCGCTGCAGTTGCGCACCTATATCGGCGACCTGTCGGTGGCCAGCCTGGTGCTGCTTGGCTGGGCGACGCTATGCCGTTTTGGCCTGTCGCACGCCGGCGCCCGTGATCGCCTGGCCAGCCTGGCGCTGTTCGCCGGCCTGGCCGTGCTGCTCTACCCGGCGGCGCTGGGCCTGAGTTATGCCGACCCGTACCAGCTCGGCTTCGAGCCCCGCCCCATGATGTTGGTGCTCGGCCTGTTGTGCGCGGTGCTGATCCTCCAGCGCAGCTGGCTCGGCGCCCTGACGCTGGTGCTGGCGACCCTTGCCTTCGCCCTGCGCCTGGGCGCTTCGGAAAACTACTGGGACTACCTGATCGACCCCTACCTGGCTCTGTACAGCTTCGGTGCGCTGCTTATGGCAGGCGGACGCTGGATGCTGATCCGGCTTTCGACTCGTACAAGGAACCTCGCATGAGCTGGCTGAAATCCCGCCGCCTGCATTACCTGGCAGGCCTCACGGCGCTGCTGTTCGTGCTCTTCGCCGCCTTGCGCGGGCTGTTTCTGCTGGGCTTTTCGGCTGTCGAAAGCATCAGCGAACCGGAGGTGCTGCGTACCCTCGGTATCGGCCTGCGCTTCGACCTGCGCCTGGCCCTGCTGCTGATGCTGCCGGTGGGTATCCTGCTGGCGCTACCCAGGCTGCGCCTGGCGCGTTTTCGCGCGGTGCGCTGGCTGCTGCGCGGCTATCTGCTGCTGGCCGTGGCCGCGCTGGGCCTGCTCTACATTATCGACTTCGGCCATTACGCCTACCTGGGCGTGCGCCTCAACGCCACGGTGCTGCGCTTTGCCGGTGATGCGCAGATCTCCGCCGGCATGCTCTGGCAGACCTACCCGGTGCTGTGGATAACCCTGACCTGGCTGGTAGGCGTGGCACTGTGGTCATGGGCGCTGCTGCGACTGGAACGCGCCACCCTGGATCGGCCGCACGCACAACGAGTCGGCATGTTGCCGGCAATCGGCGGCGCGGCAGTGGTCAGCGTGCTGGTGTTCTTCGGCCTGCTCGGCCGTGCCAGCGCGCTGAACCTGGAGAACCCGGTGCCGCTGCGCTGGAGCGATGCGTTCTACAGTGGCAATAGTCAGGTGGGTGCGCTCGGGATCAACCCGGCGCTGTTTCTCTTCGACACCCTCAAGCTCGAACCCAGCGCTTTCGATGAGACGGCCACGCGTGCGCATTACGACGTGGTGGCCAATTATCTGGGCGTCAGCGAGCGCGATCCGAACGCGCTGAACTTCTTTCGCCACCAGCCAGTGCAGGCGCATCGCATCCAGACCGAACGCCAGCCCAACGTGGTTTTCGTCATGCTCGAATCCCTCGGCACCAGCGCCGTGGGCGCCTACGGCAACCCGCTGAATCCGACGCCGAACCTCGATCGTCTGGCCAGGGAAAGCTGGTTCTTCCGTCACTTCTACGTGCCAGTCACCGGCACTGCCAAGACCGTGTGGGCGAGTATCACCGGCATCCCCGATGTATCGCGCCAGGAGACAGCGACGCGCAACCCGCTGATCGCCCGTCAACGCACGCTGATCAACGCGCTACCAGGCTACGAAAAGTTTTACATGATCGGCGGCAACGCCGGCTGGGCCAACATCAACGCGCTGATCCGCCAGAGCATCGACGGCGTTCAGCTCTATGAGGAACGCCACTGGCAGTCGCCGCAGGTGGACGTGTGGGGCATCTCCGACCTGGATTTCTTCAAGGAGAGTTCGCGCATCCTTGGCGCACTGCCCAGGGACAAGCCGTTCTTCGCTTACCTGCAGACCTCCGGCAACCACCGCCCTTTCACCATTCCCAAGGATAACGACGGCTTCGAGCCACTCGACCTGCCGCTGGAACAGGTACAACAGGCCGGCTCGCGCAGCGTCGAGCAATACAACGCGGTGCGCCTGCTGGACTTCAACATCGGGCGCCTGATGGAGTTAGCCAAGGAACAGGGCTTCTACGACAACACCATTTTCGTCTTCTTCGGCGACCACAACACCCGCATCAGCCAGATCCCGCACATGGCGCCGGCCTTCGAGCAACTGGGGCTGGAGAGCAACAACGTGCCGCTGCTGATCCACGCACCGAAATGGCTGACACCGCGTGAGTTCGACGAGGCCGTGGGCCTGGCCGACCTATTGCCGACGGTGGCCGGACTGGTCGGCGTGCCCTTCGATAACGGCGGCCTCGGCCGCGACCTGCAACTGCCGGCGCCGGAAGGCGAACGCGTGGTGCCGCTGGTGCTGCAGGAAGGCACCTTCCCGGTGATCGGCGCGGTGACGCGCGATTTTCTCGTGCAGATGCAGCACGACGGTAGCTCGCCGACCTTGCACGACCTGCGCTCGCCAACGCCACGCGACAACGTCGCCGAGCGCCACCCGGAAGAATTCCAGCGCCTGCTGGCGCTGAGTCGTGGCCTGCATGAAGCAGCGCGGCTGCAGATGTACCGCAACGTGCAGACGGAGGAATGAGGATTCGGTGCGCACGGCGCACCCTACGAAAGCGCGCTGCACCGACTCGTAGGGTGCGCCATGCGCACCAACCCGGTAGCCCGGTTTACATCCGGGCTACGCGCGAAAGCGACTCGGCGGCACGCCGCTCCAGCGCTGGAAGGCATGCCGGAAGCTGGCGGTCTCGCTGAAGCCGAGCACCTCGGCAATGCGGTATACCGGCCATTGCTGCTCGCTGAGCAGGGCCTTGGCCCTCTCGAAACGCAGCTCGTCGAGCAGCCCCTGGTAACTGGTGCCCAGTTCCTGCAGATGGCGACGCAGGGTGCGCGGCGAGCAGTGCATCTGCTGCGCCAGGTTTTCCAGCCCCGGCGGCTCGGCCAGTTGCGCGGCGAGCAACTGGCGTACTCGCTCCAGCCAGGCCTGGCGGCTGCTGAACTCGGCATTCAGACGTCGGCAGCGTTCCACCATATCGCCGTGTGTGACGCTATCGGCCAGCGGCAGTCGGCGCTCCAGCAGTGCAGCGGGAAAGGCGAAGGCGTTGCGCTGGGCCTCGAAACGCAGCGGACAGGGAAAGCTGCGTGCATAGCGCTTCACGTAGCGCGGCTGGGCATAGGTGAACTCGGCGCCCTCCAATGGCAAGGGCTGGCGCAGCAGTTCATCACCGATCAGTTTCAGCGAGGCCAGGCACATCTCCACGTTGAACACCTCCAGCGCCTCGGCATCGCGGTAACCGCTGGCGCAGATCCAGGCCAGCTCGCCTTCCACCTGCAGGTCGAGGCGAAAATAGGTGCCGAGCAGCGCCGGGTACTGCAGCAACAGACGCCAGGCGTCACCAAAGGTGGCAGCCGACAGCGCAGCGTAACCAAGCAGCCCATAGGAGGAAACATGCAGGCTGCGCCCCAGGTCGAGCCCCAGATCAGCACGCAGGGCCAGGGCATTGGCGCAGACCTGCAGCTCCTGCACACGGGTGATGCGGGCATCGGCATTGTCCAGATCAGCCGCACCAATGCCGCTCCCGGCCAGCAAGTGCGGGCGTAACTCGGGCTGCTCGGCGAAGCGTTGCAGGATCAGGGAAACCACATGCAGGGTGGTCAGTGGAGCGTGCAGCATGATGCGTTCCGTATGCGTGATTACACAAAGGAACGCAAGAAATATGCCGCGAGACGGCGGGCCGCAGCCCGCCGGGAAGGATCAGCGATTACGCAGAATCGCGTTGATGAAGTCGCCCTGATTCGGTTCGTCCTTGAGGGTGGTGAACTGCAGTTGGCCGTCCTGCTCGCGCAACTTCATGCTCTCGCCGAAGCGGCAGTCGATACCCTTGAGCGTCTTGGCCTCAGCCTTGTAGCGCTCATCCTTGCCACACAGGTAGGCCATCTGGTTGACCACTTCGCCGCAGAAGCTCGGCACGCTGAGACTCATCAGTTGCTCATCGGACATCGCGCTCCAGTCCACCTGGGTGCTCAGTGGGGTGGCGCAGGCCTCGGAGGCCTCACCGTCGATCTCCTGCAGGCGAGCGCTGTAATCGGTAACACGTTGCTCGCGGTCGAAGGCGGCGAGGCGCGCCTGCAGCCCATCCTTCTCCTGCTTCTGGTACATCGCCAGGAGATCCTTCGGCTTCAGCGCCTTGGTCTTGTCCTCGTTGTAGCTGAGTTCGAACCCCGAGGTGTTCGGCAGGTTGAGCTGGTAGCTCTCGCCGCTCCAGGCGCGGCGTTTGTTCAGCAGGTTGTAGTCGCGACCATCGAGACGGATGCCATAGTCACGCTGCTCGTTGCCCAGCTCACGGACGTCGGTGAGAAACACCACCTCGTCGAGCGGGTGATTGATGCCGCGAACCTGCACCAGCGCCTGCTTGCCGTCGGCGGAAGGGGCCAACGCCAGACTGACGCCCTGACCGGCGTCGAACACCTGCGGGTGCTTGGCCAGATCCAGCGCAGCAGCTTGAAGGGAAAGCAGGGAGAGGGCTACCAGCGAAACGTACTGTTTCATGACGACACGTCCTTGTTCGGATGAAGGACACACAGTATAGCCCGCCGCCTGGCGGTGATCTGTGCGCCCGTCCGCGTCCGCTCTGTAGGAAAGTTGCCAATCCGTGACCTTTCCCGAATCAGAACTGCAGCACGACCCGCCCCTCGATCTGCCCACCGCGCATCTGATCGAAGATGCCATTGATGTTGTCGAGCTTGTCGCTGTGCACCGTGGCCTTGACCAAACCCTCGCCGGCGAAATCCAGCGCTTCCTGCAGATCCGCGCGAGTACCGACGATGGAGCCGGTGATCGTGATGGCCTTGAGCACCACATCGAAGATCGGCGTGGGGAAGTCGCCTGGCGGCAAGCCGACCAGCGCCACAGTGCCATGTCGGCGTGCCATGCCGATGGCCTGGCCGAAAGCAGCGTTGGACACCGCCGTGACCAGCACGCCATGAGCGCCGCCGATATCGCGCTGCACCACCTCGGCAGGATTCTCCTTGCGCGCGTTGATGGTCAGGCTCGCGCCGAGCTTGCGCGCCAGCTCCAGCTTGGCGTCATCGACGTCCACCGCGATGACGTGCAGGCCCATGGCGCGGGCGTATTGCACCGCAACGTGGCCGAGGCCGCCGATGCCGGAAATCGCCACCCACTGGCCGGGACGTGCCTTGGTTTCCTTGAGGCCCTTGTACACCGTCACGCCAGCGCAGAGGATCGGGGCGATTTCGAGGAAGTCGACATTTTTCGGCAGGATGCCGACGTAGTTGGGGTCGGCGAGCACGTACTCGGCATAACCACCGTTGATCGAATAACCGGTGTTCTGCTGGCTCTCACACAGGGTTTCCCAGCCGGTCAGGCAGTGCTCGCAGCAGCCGCAGGCGGTGTATAGCCAGGGCACGCCGACGCGGTCACCCTCCTTCACCCGGGTCACGCCGCTGCCGACCGCCGCCACATAACCAACCCCCTCGTGGCCGGGAATGAACGGCAGGCTCGGTTTCACCGGCCAGTCGCCCTCGGCCGCGTGCAGGTCGGTGTGACAGACGCCGGAGGCCTCGATCTTCACCAGAATCTGCCCGGGGCCGGGCAGCGGGGTTTTCACCTCCTCAATACGCAGCGGCTCACCGAAAGCGTGGACGACGGCGGCTTTCATGGTCTGGTTCATGCGCGGTTCCTCTTGCATGCGAGTGTCTGACCAGTGTGCGCGCACAGCCCACCCCGGCATTGCCCCAGAGCAAGGTTTAGGCGGTTTTCCCCCTCTGCCACGCCTTGCATGACAAACGGTCATCGCCACTGCCCGACAGCAGTGGCTTTGCGTTATACTGCGCGGCCTTCGGCCGGCAGCACCCGGCCAACGAATCATGACAAGCCACGCTGGCCCGCCCGCGTGGCTTGTTGGTTTTTGACGCGCCGCGAGGCGCCCGAGAGAAGAGGCACTTTGATGAGCGCACTGGTTGGCGTGATCATGGGCTCCAAGTCCGATTGGTCCACCCTTAGCCACACCGCCGAGATGCTGGACAAGCTGGGCATTCCCCACGAGGTCAAGGTGGTCTCTGCCCACCGCACCCCGGATCTGCTGTTCCAGTACGCCGAAGAGGCAGAAGCACGTGGCATTCAGGTGATCATCGCCGGTGCCGGTGGCGCCGCTCACCTGCCGGGCATGTGCGCCGCCAAGACCCACCTGCCGGTACTCGGCGTGCCGGTGCAGTCGTCCATGCTCTCGGGCGTCGACTCGCTGCTGTCGATCGTGCAGATGCCGGCCGGTATTCCAGTCGCCACCCTGGCCATCGGCAAGGCCGGCGCAGTCAACGCAGCCCTGCTCGCCGCCAGTATCCTCGGTCACCAGCACCCGCAGTTCCATGCGGCGCTGAAGCAGTTCCGCCAGGAACAGACCGATACCGTGCTGAGCAACCCGGACCCGCGCGAGGCCTGAAGCCTATTCCATCAGGGGCTGCGACATGGCGCATTTGAACGCTGCCCGCTGCTCGGAATGCTCATTTACGGGCGTAAACTCCGCTTCCTGCGCTGCGGGCAGCGTTCAACTGCTTGGTCTCGCCACCTGCTGATAAAGGGGCTTTGTTATGAAAATAGGTGTGATCGGTGGCGGCCAGCTGGGCCGCATGATGGCCCTGGCGGGCACCCCGCTGGGCATGAACTTCGCTTTCCTCGACCCCGCGCCGGACGCCTGCGCCCAGGCGCTCGGTGAGCATATCCGTGCCGACTACGGCGATCAGGACCACCTGCGTCAGCTGGCCGACGAGGTCGACCTGGTCACCTTCGAGTTCGAGAGCGTGCCAGCCGAGACCGTGGCCTTCCTCTCGCAGTTCGTGCCGGTTTACCCGAGCGCGCAAGCCCTGCGCATCGCCCGCGACCGCTGGTTCGAGAAGTCCATGTTCCGTGAGCTGGGCATTCCCACCCCGGAGTTCGCCGATATCCAGTCGCAGGCTGACCTCGACACCGCCGTGACCAGCATCGGCCTGCCGGCGGTGATGAAGACCCGCACCCTCGGCTACGACGGCAAGGGCCAGAAGGTGCTGCGCAAGCCAGAAGACGTCAGCGGCGCCTTCGCCGAGCTGGGCAGCGTGCCGTGCATCCTCGAAGGCTTCGTACCCTTCACCGGCGAAGTGTCGCTGATCGCCGTTCGTGCCCGCGACGGCGAAACGCGCTTCTACCCGCTGGTGCACAACACCCACGACAGCGGCATCCTCGCCCTGTCCGTCGCCAGCAGCGATCACCCGCTGCAGGCAATGGCCGAGGACTATGTTGGCCGCGTGCTGGACAAGCTCGATTACGTCGGCGTGCTGGCCTTCGAGTTCTTCGAGGTGGACGGCGGCCTCAAGGCCAACGAGATCGCTCCGCGCGTGCACAACTCCGGGCACTGGACCATCGAAGGCGCCGAGTGCAGCCAGTTCGAGAACCACCTGCGCGCCGTCGCCGGCCTGCCGCTGGGCTCCACCGCCAAGCTGGGCGAAAGCGCCATGCTCAACTTCATCGGTTCAGTGCCCCCGGTGGACAAGGTGATCAGCATTGCCGACTGCCACCTGCACCACTATGGCAAGGCCTTCAAGGCCGGGCGCAAGGTCGGTCATGCCACCCTGCGGTGCGCCGATCACGCCAGTCTCGACGCGCGTATCGCCGACGTTCAGGCGCTGATCGCCGAAGACTGACCGGTCGATTCGCAGCTAGACTCTTGAACGACGGTGGTCGTTCAAGAGCCCCCCATGAAGCGTCTTCTTTCCTCGCTGCCTCTACTGTTCACGCTGACCTGCGTTGGCGCGCCAGAGGTGCTGCGCGTCGACTTTCGCGAACGGCCGCCGGAAATGCGAGCGGTCGACGGGCTGCCCAGCGGCCCGCTGATCAGCGTGCTGGAAACTGCCGCACACCGCGTCGGGGTAGACCTGCAGTGGCGTGAAGCACCCTTTCTGCGCAGCCTCGACGACCTTCGCTCCGGGCGAGTCGACCTGGTGCCGCGCGTATTGCTCACTCAACAGCGGCTCGAGTACATCCATTTCCTGCCCAGCATCGGCAATCAGCAACTGAACGTTCGCTTCGTCGTGCGCCCGGGAGAAGAAGCCAGACCGAGCCGCTACGAGGATCTGTACAATCTGTCCGTGGGCGTCAAACGCGGTACAGCCTATTTCGAGCCCTTCGACAGCGATGACCTGCTCGATCGTGCCTATGCCAGCGACGACGCGCAGCTGGCCGCGATGTTCCGGGCCGGGCGCCTGGACACCATCGCAGTGATCGACGCCGTACCGATGGAAGCGCAATTCCAGGCGATTAACTTTCGCGACTACAGCTACGCGCACTACAAACACCAGCAGATACTGGGCAACCACTTCGGCGCATCGCTGAAACGCTACCAGAGCGACCGGCGCGAACTCTACGACCGCCTGGGCGCTGAGCTCGAGCGCATGCGTGAGGAGGGCGAAGTGGCCCTGATCTACCGTCGTTATGGCGTTCTGCCGCCAGACGAGGCGAACTGATGGCCCATTGACCTGTCCCAAGCTGGTCTGCCGCACAAGCGGTACTCACCAAGGAGATACGCCAATGGGCATTATCGGTACCATTTTCATCGGCCTGATCGTCGGGTTGATCGCACGTTTTCTCAAACCCGGCAATGACAGCATGGGCTGGATCATGACCATCCTGCTCGGCATCGGCGGCTCCATTGCCGCCACCTATGGCGGCCAGGCGCTGGGCATCTACCAAGCCGGACAGACTGCCGGTTTTATCGGCGCAGTGATCGGCGCCATCGTTCTGCTGGTAATCTACGGCGCGATCAGGAAGGGCTGACAGGCCCTGCTCAGGAGCCGATTTGTCGGCTCCTCGTTCACGCTGCCACGAGATGCCATACCCCATGCGCCACCTGTTGCTCACCCTGCTGCTCTGTACCGGTCTGGCCCACGCCGAACTGCCGGAAACCGACTGGCTCGACCTGATGCCCCCCGAAGACCGCAAGGCTCTCGAGGAAATGCCCGACATCAGTCACGACAGCCCCGAAGGCGACAGCACCTTCTACGGCGAAGGCGGCCTGCGTCAGCAGGACAAGAATCTGCCTGCGGTCATGTACTCCGCCAAGACCGTCGCCGCACTCGACGGCAAGGCCATCCGCCTGGGTGGTTACCCGGTGCCGCTGGAGAACGACGAGAAAGGCAACAGTACGCTGTTCTTTCTGGTGCCCTACCCGGGCGCCTGCATCCACGTACCGCCACCGCCGCCCAATCAGCTGGTGCTGGTGCGCTATCCCAAGGGCATCGCACTCGACGATATCTACGCCCCACTATGGGTCAGTGGCGAGCTCAAGGTGGAGCAGGTCAGCAACGACCTGGCCGACGCTGCCTATGCCATGGAAGCGGGCGAAGTCCGCCTGGTAACTGACGAAGACCTCTACTGATCGCTCTGGAGCCCGCGCATGAAAGCTGCCGCCCTGCTATTGCTGTGCCTGCTGTCCACCGCTGCACTGGCCCTGGAGCCCGGCGAGCGCCTGGCGCCCTGGACGCTGCTGGATCAGCATGACGCACCCTATACGCTCAACGAGCAGACCCGCGTGCTACTGGTGGCACGCGACATGGACGGCGCCAAGCTGGTCAACGCCGCGCTCGAAGGCAAGCCAAAAGGTTATCTGAACGAGCGCCAGGCGATCTTCCTCGCCGATATCAGCCGCATGCCCAGGGTCATCGCCAGCCTCTTCGCCCTGCCGAAGATGCGCGACTACAGCTACCGCATCCTCCTCGACCGCGATGCGCGCATCGCCCCGCGTTATCCGGCCGGCGAGGGCGAAGTGCTGTGGCTGCAGCTCGATGGTCTGCAGATCGTCTCGCAGCAGGCTTTCACCCGCGCTGACGATCTGCGGCAAGCCCTGGAGGCACAAGCAAGCACTGACCGACCGTGAAGAACTGGCAGGCCAGCACCACCTCGGGGCAAAGTCTCTCAAGTGCGCGCCGCCCGGATTCGCGGCAGGGCGTCGCGCCTACAGGTTCGGTGTATCTGCACATGGCGCTAGTCAGTCAGCTCACTCGAAATACGCAGCTCCAGACGATGCCTTTCATCCGGCTTTAGCTGCACGACATCTTCCAGCACATTGGCCGTTTCGATACACAACATGTTCTGCCAGGCCTCATCGGGAAACTGCGAGAGGCGCCTGGACTTGTCGATCCACGGGTTCCACAGCACGGCCGAGCGCGAGCCACGGGCATCCAGATGGATGCGCCGGCCCCAGCCAGGGTCGATGATACTGAGCCGCGCGGGAGTATCGAGGTAGATACGATCGGTCTCGGCGCTGAATCCCAGTTCGCTCTGCTGACGCAGCTCCTGCCAATCCTGCAGGGTGTCGAGGTAGCGGCAGGCCTGCAGCCCCTCGACGCTGACCTGGCGCACATCGCTGACGGCGAAGTAGCTGTGCAGTGCCTGACTCAGTGTCAGGGGCGTGTCACCGCGGTTATGGGTTTCCAGACTCATGCTGAGGTCGTTTGCCAAACGCACGACGAAGGTCAGGCTGGCATCCCTGGGCCAACCCTCCAGTGGCTGATTGCGCGTGTCGTAGGCAAAGCGCAAGGTGACGGACTGGTCTTCCTCGTCGATGCCCAGCAACTCCCAGTCCAGCGCCCTCACCAGGCCGTGGGCTGGCGCCTGCTCCTGATGATAGTGCGCTTGCACGGCCTGCGGATTGCGTCGCAGGTCACCGAACCAGGGCCAGCACACCGGCACACCACCACGCACGCTTTGGCCACGCTGGTAGACCGCATCCGGGCTAAGCCAGATCAGCGGCGGCTGCTCGCCTTGCTGGTAACTGAGAATCTGCGCACCCTGCTGGGCCACCAGCAATTCGCTGTCGGCGGCACGAATGCGCCAGCAGACCAGTTGATCCAGTTCCACGCGTTCGACTTGGGCGATGCTCATGGCGACCTCTCGTTGAGATAGATGACAGACAGTGTGACAACGCAAAAAGCAAAACGCCCATCACGAGGACGGGCGTTTTGCCAAACCAGCCAGCAATGCTTACTTGCCGTAGACCTGTTCCGGCAGCCAGGTGATCAGCCCCGGGAAGATGTAGGCGATCACCAGCAGCAGAATCTGGATCAGGATGAACGGTACGACACCCTTGTAGATGGTGCTGGTCGGGATACTCGCCGGCGTCACGCCACGCAGGTAGAAAAGCGCGAAGCCGAATGGCGGCGTCAGGAAGGACGTCTGCAGGTTCAGCGCGATCATCACCCCGAGCCAGATCGGGTCGAGCCCCATGGCCAGCAGCACCGGGCCGACGATCGGTACCACCACGAAGGTGATCTCGATGAAGTCGAGGATGAAGCCGAGCAGGAAGATCACCAGCATCACCAGGAAGAACGCACCGAGCACGCCGCCAGGCAGTTGGGCGAACACGTCCTCGATCAGCGCCTCACCGCCGAAGCCGCGAAACACCAGGGAGAACAGCGAAGCACCGATCAGGATCATGAAGACCATGGCACTGATTTCGGTGGTGCCGTAAGCCACTTCCTTGAGCTGACCGAAGTTCAGCTTGCCTTTGCTGAAAGCCAGCAGCATGGCGCCCACGGCCCCCAGTGCGGCAGCCTCGGTCGGCGTGGCAAAACCGGCGAGGATCGAGCCCAGCACCGCGCCAATCAGGATCAGCGGGGGTACCAGGGCTTTGATCAGCTTGCCCCACTCGATCGGACCCAGCTCTTCCTGGGGCAACGCAGGTAGCTTCTTCGGCTGGAGGATGGCGACTGCGATGATGTAGACGATATACAGACCAACCAGCAGCAGCCCGGGAATCAGTGCGCCGACGAACAGGTCACCGACCGACACGGTCTTCGGCGAGAAGATACCCATCTTCAACTGCGCCTGCTGATAGGCGCTGGACATCACGTCACCCAACAGCACCAGCACGATCGAAGGCGGAATGATCTGCCCCAGGGTGCCGGTAGCCGCCAGAGTCCCGGTGGAAATGGCCGGGTCGTAACCACGGCGCAGCATGGTCGGCAGAGCCAGCAGGCCCATGGTCACCACGGTGGCACCGACGATACCGGTGGAAGCCGCCAGCAGAGCGCCGACCACGCACACGGAAATCGCCAGGCCGCCACGCAGGGTGCCGAACAGGCGCGACATGGACTCCAGCAAGTCCTCGGCCACACGTGAACGTTCCAGCATCACGCCCATGAACACGAACAGCGGTACGGCGAGCATGGTCTGGTTGTTCATGATGCCGAACAGACGGTTCGGCAGAGCGCTGAGGTAACCGGGGTCGAAGGTGCCCGTGACGACGCCGATAGCGGCGAACAGCAGGGATACGCCGGCCAGGGTGAACGCCACCGGGAAGCCGGCCATCAAGGCCACGCAAATACTGACGAACAGCAGAATCGCCATCAACTCAGCCATGTTTCACCTCCGGAGCCGGCAGGCGACCGCTGAAGACGTAGAGCGCCTTGATCATATTGGAAATACCTTGCAGTACCAGGCTGATGACCAGTACCAGGATGATGCTCTTCTGCAGATAGACGAACTTGAGGCCACCAGACTCGCTGGAAGCTTCCAAAGTCGACCAGGCGTTGCTGACGTAGTCCCAGCTGGCCCAGCCGAGGAACAGCGCGACCGGCAGCAGGAACAGCAGGTTACCGAGAATTTCCACCAGCGCCTGACGGCGACCGCTGAACTTCTGGTAGAAGATATCCACGCGCACGTGACCGTTGCGCTGCAGCACCCAGGCCGCTGCACCCATGAACACAAGTGCGTGAGCGTAAAGCACCGCCTCCTGCAGGGCTGTCGCACCGATACCGAAACCGTAACGCAGCACCACGACGATGGCGGTACCGATCACCAGAAATACCGTCAGCCAGGCACAGGCCTTGCCGAACCAGCTGTTGAGCGCATCGATCAGATATGCAAGAGCGAGGGGAAATGAAGGCTTGTCGGACATAGTGAGTCCTTTATCGTTATGAGTGTAGGAGACAGGACTGCAAGCCGGTTGGCTGCACGTCACGCCGCCCGCGTCCTTGTGAGCCGCAGGCCGGCGATTCTAGGCAGGCTACCGGTAATGCAGCAATGCCCGTACAACTTTAGTCGTAGTAGCTAGGCTTGTAGGTCACGACCCCCTATGTTATTCACGCCCGGTCTACCTTCGGCGATCCCGTGGTAAGACCAATACAACAAGAAGGAGCATTGCATGAAACGTCGCGACATACTCGCCGCAGCGGGCGTAGGCCTTGCAGCAACCGCACTGGCTGGCTGTAAAGAAGAGGCCAAGAGCGCCGCAGCACCCCAAGAGGGCTCGAGTTCCCAAACCTTCAACTGGAAGATGGTCACCTCCTGGCCGAAGAACTTTCCGGGCGTCGGCGTGGGGGCCGAGCGCTTCGCCAAGCTGGTCGATGAAATGAGTAACGGCCGCCTGAAGGTCAAGGTGTACGCAGCAGGTGAACTGGTACCGGCACTGGAAGTGTTCGATGCAGTCTCCCGCGGTACCGCCGAGATGGGTCACGGCGCACCGTACTACTGGAAAGGCAAGGTCCCGGCGGCCCAGTTCTTCTGCGCCTCGCCATTCGGCCCGAATGCCCAGGAAATGAACGCCTGGCTGCATCGTGGCGGTGGCCAGCAACTGTGGGAAGAAGTCTACAAACCATTCGGCGTACTACCGATGGCCTGTGGTAACACCGGCGTGCAGACCGCTGGCTGGTTCAACAAGGAAATGAACTCGGTCGAGGACTTCAAAGGTCTGAAGATGCGTACCCCTGGCCTGGGCGGCGAAGTGCTGACCAAGATGGGCGGCACCGTGGTCAACATGCCGGCCGGTGAAATCTTCACCGCCATGCAGACTGGCGCCATCGACGCCACCGAGTGGATCGGCCCATACAACGATCTGGCCCTCGGCCTGCACAAAGCAGCCAAGTATTACTACACCCCAGGCTGGCAGGAGCCGAGCGTTCTGTTCGAGCTGGACGTCAACATCAAGGCCTGGGAAACCCTGCCGGCGGATCTGCAAGCCATCGTTCGCGCCGCCGCCCGTGACGTCAACGGCGACATGCTCGACGATTACAACGCCAAGAACATGGAGGCCATGGAGCAACTCAAGGCCGACGGCGTGGAAGTTCGCCGCCTGCCGGACGAAGTCCTGGCCCGCCTGAAGGAAGTGGCGGCCGAAGTGGTCGATGCCAGCGCAGCGGCCGACCCGGCAGCAACCAAGGTGTGGGAACACCAGAAGGCCTACCTCAAGCGCCTTTACGAATACGCGGAAAGCAACGAGAAGGATATCTATAACATCCGCGGCTGATCGCTCAGCAAAACAAAACGCCGGCTTCTAGCCGGCGTTTTCGTTACTGCAATTCGCGTTTGCGCTGGGTAAGCGTCAACCGCGACGCGGCGGCACCGGGCGAGTGCGACCACTGCCGTCGATGGCGACGAACACGAACACCGCTTCGGTGACCTTGCGCCACTCGTTGGACAGCGGATCATCGCTCCACACCTCGACCATCATCTGAATCGAACTGCGGCCGATCTCCAGTGCCTGGGTGTAGAACGAGAGCTGGGCGCCCACCGATACCGGTACCAGAAAAGCCATGCGATCGATGGCGACGGTCGCCACACGGCCACCTGCGACCTTGCTCGCCATTGCGGTGCCGGCGAGATCCATCTGCGATACCAGCCAGCCACCGTAGATATCCCCGAAACCATTGGTCTCGCGCGGCAACGCGGTGATCTGCAGGGCGAGGTCACCCTGGGGAATCGGGTCTTCCTGTTCGTAGTCGTTCATCGGTTCGAGACTCGCGGCGCGGTTGTTGTTCTGGGCGCGGAACCCGCATGGCACACGGGCGCAGCGAGTATACCGACTGTGCAGTCGACGAGCGACCACTCTGGCAGGACGCAGAACATCGTAGCCCATAGCGGGATCGGGCAAAACGCACGACCCGTCAACACGTGTTCGGGCAGTATGCCTGCCCCTCGATACCCTATATGAAATGTAAAACCCTGATTTTCAAGACTTTTATAGATAACTAAAGCCTGGCACGGGTGCTGCAACACTGTCAGTGGGTAACCGGTCATGCACCGGTTGCAATGCAGAACAAGGAAGAGACGGATAACGAGCCATCCGCCTCCAACGCAACAGGAGAATCGCCATGTGGATAGTTGCTCTGGTGCTCGCCACCTTGCTGCTTCTGCTCAGCCTCACGCTCGCCAGCGTTGTACTGATTGGCCAGACCCTGTGCGCGAGCCGCGATACCGCCGAGCTGGAGCTGCCCACGGGCGCTGCCCCCCAGACGTCGTCCCCGAGCAACGCGCAAGACCCCTGGCCTGCCTGGGCCATTACCCACTGATCCATCGAGGAGAAACACCATGCTTAGTTGGGCAGTCACTTTCCTGATCATCGCCATCATCGCCGCTGTACTGGGCTTCGGTGGTATCGCTGGCACCGCTGCAGGTATCGCCAAGATTCTATTCGTGGTGTTCCTGGTGCTATTCATCGTCTCGTTCATCATGGGCCGTCGCCCGCGTCTTTAGGGAGAGATAGATGCAGTCGATTCACGCCATTGCCGCCGCCCTGCTGATGGGCGGCGCCCTGGCGGCTCAGGCCGCCGACCGCGACACCCGTTTCCATCCAGGCGAGTTGCTGACCAGCAACGCCGAGTACCGCCAAGCCTGGCAGGACCTGGTAAAAGATGAAGAGCGCCTGCCGGAGTGGCTGATCAATCTCAGCGGCCTGTCTACTCCCATGCAGGCAGTGGAAGCCGACAGTGATCGCTACCTGGTCGGCCAGGTCTGCGAAGCGCACAGATGTTTCGGGCAGCGCGCCTATGTCGCCTTCGAATGGGAAGACGACGAAGCCTACGCGCTGTATGTGCAGGTGCCCGATGGCCTGCCCGAGGATCGTGCGCCCAGTGAACACGCCAGCCTGCGCTGGTTGGGCGACCCGGACGAGGAGGTCCAGCAGATGCTGATGGAACAGCTGCGCAGCGATCCCAACTGGTACTAGACATAGTGCCCGCTTATCGAGGCAGGGAAGCGACCTGACCGCCGAAGGACCACGTAACGGCAGGTTGCCGGACGTCCCATGGAATGGGGCGACGCGTTATCATCCCCCGCCAGAACGACGAGGGGGTACGGCATGCTCAATGGCCTGTGGCTGAGTTTTTTTCTGGTGGCAGCGGTCGCGGGCTTTTCCCGCTGGCTGATCGGCGATGACCCAGCGGTGTTCGGCGCCATGGTCGAAAGCCTGTTCGCCATGGCCAAGCTGTCGGTGGAAGTGATGGTGCTACTGTTCGGCACCATGACCCTGTGGCTCGGCCTGCTGCGCATCGCCGAGCAAGCCGGCCTGGTGGATGCCCTGGCCCGCGTGCTGGGCCCACTGTTCGCACGTCTGATGCCAGAAGTACCGCGCGGCCATCCGGCGCTCGGGTTGATCACCATGAACTTCGCCGCCAACGGCCTGGGTCTGGACAATGCCGCCACGCCCATTGGGCTCAAGGCCATGCGCAGCCTGCAGGAGCTGAACCCGGACAAGCTCACCGCGAGCAACGCGCAGATTCTCTTTCTGGTGCTCAATGCCTCGTCGCTCACGCTACTGCCGGTTTCCATCTTCATGTATCGCGTCCAACAGGGTGCTGCCGACCCGACTCTGGTGTTCCTGCCCATCCTGCTGGCAACCAGTGCCTCGACCCTTGTCGGCTTGCTCTCGGTAGCGCTAATGCAGCGCCTGCGCCTGTGGGATCCGGTGGTACTGGCCTACCTGATCCCAGGGGCGCTGCTGCTCGGTGGCTTCATGGCCCTGCTCGCCGGCCTCAGCGCCACCGCTCTGGCGGCGCTGTCATCGTTGCTCGGCAACCTGACCCTGTTCGGCGTGATTCTGGCCTTCCTGGTGGTCGGCGCACTGCGCAAGGTCAAGGTGTACGAGCAGTTCATCGAAGGCGCGCGCGAAGGCTTCGATATCGCCAAGAGCCTTCTGCCATATCTGGTGGCGATGCTCTGCGCAATCGGCGTGCTGCGGGCTTCCGGCGCCCTGGAGTTCGGCCTCGACGGCATCCGCTGGATGGTGGAAACCTTCGGCTGGGACACCCGTTTCGTCGATGCGCTGCCCACCGCCCTGGTCAAGCCGTTCTCCGGCAGCGCAGCGCGCGCCATGCTGATCGAGACCATGCAGACCCATGGCGTGGACAGCTTCCCTGCGTTGGCTGCGGCAACCGTTCAGGGCAGTACGGAAACCACTTTCTACGTGCTGGCGGTTTACTTCGGCGCAGTGGGTATCCAGCGTGCTCGCCACGCAGTCGGCTGTGCTCTGCTGGCGGAGCTGGCGGGAGTGATCGCAGCGATCACCGTCACCTACTGGTTCTTCGGCTGATTGTCTTCGGGCTGGGGCGCTCAGTTGGCGCCGAACCCCAGCTTGTCACCCGCCCAGCTCAGCAACGGATCGGTGTGCTGGTATTCACGTAACGCCAGCAACTTGGGCGCGATGAACGCCTCGAAGTCCTCGGGCTGCTCGAAGTACACCCCGGTGAAGATGGTGAACATCGACTTGTTGCCGACTGTGGCATAGAACAGGTTGCCCACCGGCTCACCGTCCTGGGTCAGCAGCTTGAGACTGGCGCGACTGGCCAGCTTGGTTTCCAGTGGCAGATCCTGCTGCACCAACCCGCTGTCACGCAGGCCGAACGAGGCGCCGAACGTCTCGGCGTAGCTGGTCATCAGCGCATCTCCGGCGCGCGGATAGAGCGAGACGCCGCTATAGAGATAGAACCAGTCGCTGCCCTCGCTCTCGAAACTGAGGTCGATGCTGCGCGCAGCGTAGGTCACCAGCTTTTCGTAGCGCCCCTCGTCCGGCGCCTCGTAAGCAGCAAAATCCTCACCGCTGAGCAGCAGGCGACGCTCCTCGGCGAGTGGCGGTTCGTTGTCGATGCAGCCGCCGAGCGACAGCGCGACGAACAACACCAGTATCATCCTGAACATGACTATCCTCCCTGAATAAGCGTGGCCAGCTTGCCTGATCCACACCTTGGTGGCCAGCCGCAACCCTCATGGCTGTGCGCGGTGCCACACCCTCCGTCCGCCTGGCGTAAATCGCCACGGCCGCTGGCGACTTCCGCCATTGTCAGCCGACGGTCGCCTGCCTAGCCTGACGCCGGGTAAAAACAATCACCACCAGGCCCGTTTATCCAAAGGGCCGCGTCCGTCGCGCCGGGGCTCTTCCGGCAATCGAACGGACAAGGGCGGACATCAGCATCCGCCGGGAGACCGTCATGCGCGTTCTGATCACCGGTGCAGCCGGCTTCATAGGCCATCAGTTGCTCGACGAACTGGCCATTCAGCACCCCGAATGGACGCTTATCGCCGCAGACATACGCCCCCTCGCCAGCCAAGGGCTGAAAGCCAACGTCGAGCCGGTGCTGCTGGACATGGGCCGCCCGGCGCAGGTGCGCGCCTGCATCAGCGGCTGGAAACCAGACGCCATCGTCCACCTGGCCACGGTAATACGCCCACCGCGCGATATGACCGAAGCCCACCTGCACGCCATCGAGGTCGGTGGTACCCAGTGTCTGGTGGACAGCGCACTCGCCAACGGCGTACGCCAACTGATAGTTGCCAGCTCCGGCGCAGCCTACGGCTACGCCGCAGACAATGCCGAATGGATCGACGAAGACCAGCCGCTGCGCGGCCACCCATATTTCGCCTACGCCAAGCACAAACTGGAGATCGAACAATTTTTGGCGCGCTGCCGAGAGGAACATCCGCAACTGCGTCAACTGGTGCTACGCCCCGGCACCATCCTTGGCAAACGTCTGAACAACCCGATCAGCGACCTGTTCAAGAAGCGCACGGTGCTCGGCGTGCTCGGCCACAGCAGCCGTTTCGTGTTCATCTGGGAGCAGGATGTGGTCAGCATCATCCGTCAGGGCCTGGAAGAGAACCGCGAAGGTATCTACAACCTGGCCGGCGATGGCGCGTTGAGTCTCAAGGAAATCGCCGAGATCCTCGGCAAACCCTACCGGCCGCTACCGGCGTCGCTGCTCAGCGGCGCACTGCGCCTGCTCAAGCCACTGGGACTGAGTCAGTACGGCCCGGAGCAACTGGACTTCCTGCGCTACCGACCCGTGCTGACCAACCAGCGCCTGAAGGAGGAATTCGGCTACCAACCGCGCTATTCGAGCCGCGAAGCCTTCTTCGCCTTCCTCACCGCCCAGGGCATCAGCTACCACTCAAGCGAAAGCCAACCTTGAGTTCGACCTGGTAGTGCGCCACCTTGCCATCGACGATATGGCCACGGGTGTCGATGACTTCGAACCAGTCCATATTGCGCACGCTCTTGGCACATTCGGCCAATGCGTTCTGAATGGCATCCTCGATGCTGATCTTGGAAGTGCCGACGATTTCGATCTTCTTGTAGGTGCGATGGTCGGACATGTCGTTGCTCCACGGTGGCTTTACTACCAGCCTAGACCAGCGGCCAGAGCACGCGCCGAAATGACCTAAACCCGTAGCTCGTGCTCCAGCCAATGCGCCAGTTGCTGAGCGCGGCCATCACGCACGCGTCCCGGCACCCACAGCGCCAGCCGCGCAGCGGTTTCGACGAAGCCCCAGGGCGCGACCAGGCGGCCGGCGGCCAGGTCGTCGGCCACCAGCGGCTGCGGCGCGATGGCCACGCCCAGGCCGGCAGCGGCCGCCTCCAGCAGGTAGTAGAGATGCTCGAAACCCTGGCCCTGTTGCAGCCGCGCCGGCTCCAGGCCCTGCGCCGCGGCCCACTGCGGCCAGGCCTGGGGGCGCGAAGCGGTGTGCAGCAACGGTTCCTCGAGCAGCGCCGCAGCGGGCGCATCGCGCAAACGCGCATAGCCGGCAAAGCGCGGACTGAGCACAGGCCCGATCCGTTCGATATCGAGCTCATGCACCTGCATGTCCGCCGGCCAGGGCGGCGCGGCGAAGCACAGGGTGGCGTCCACCCCGGGGCGGCGCGGGTCCAGCTCGCCTTCACTGGCCGATAGCTGCAGGCGCAGCTCCGGCAGCTCGCGATTGAGGCGATCCAGGCGTGGGATAAACCAGCGTGCCAGCAGGCTACCGGGGCAAGCGAGGACGAAGGGCGCATCGTCCTGGCGTTGCCGGAGCTCGGCGCAGACCCCACGCAGGCGCTCGAAGGCGTCGCCGGTAGCATCGCGCAAACGCATGCCGGCATCGGTGAGTTTCACACCACGACCGTCCTTGTCGAACAGACTGACGCCGAGCTGTTCTTCCAGCGCACGAATCTGCCGACTGATCGCACCATGGGTGACATGCAGCTCTTCACCCGCACGACTGACACTCTGCAGGCGGGCGGCGGCCTCGAAGGCGCGCAGGGCGTTTAGCGGGGGCAGATCTCGATTCATGTCATCAATCTGCAAGGCGCGGAAGGAAGCTGGTATCGACGCTGTAACGTCGAGGGTCATTGGGATCGACCATTACCTGCAGAAATTCATTCCCGATAAACGGCTGCGGGTCGAACCACAGGTCTTCGCTGTAGAACAGATGTACTGCGCCGGTACCCGGGTTGCACCACTGACAGACCAATTGCCAGGCCGGCACATTGTTGAAGGTGGAAAACGGGTTGCGCCGGATTTCCACGAACTGTGCCTGTACGGCCTGGCCTTTACGTTTGAGCCGTTTGCGCCGGCTGTCGACCAGCGCCTCCGGTATTAACAGCGCCAGCCCGATCAACGTGAAGAACAAACCAATGGCACCCAGTATCAAGCTGATGAACCAGTTCTGCAGGAAGCTATCGATATGCGCGTGCTGCGGCTCCAGGGGGTCGTAGAACAATTCGACCGTATCGCCTTCGGCATAGCCAGGCCGACTGCAGACCTCGCCCGTAAAGGTAATGCGCTCCCCCGGACGGGGAAAGAATTCGACGAGAGGGCAGCCCCGGCCCATCAACGCCACCACACTGCCGGTCGTTCGCACCATGCGTTCCTCTTCATTCCATCTGTGATTTTGTAGAACCAATGCGATGGCAATAAGAAAAGCGCCTACCACAGGAAAAGTCCATAACCAGCGATCATTCATGCTATTCATCCATGATTAATATGTCAGAAAAAATCACACGTTTAAGCAAATTAATCAGTTTTTATCTACCCCCTTCAAGCCTTAAGCTACCTCCATTGTCTGACCAACCAACGGATGACAGCCATGCCTGGTTCACAGAATTCCTTTCGCACCGGCCCCGACGCTCGCGGCCTGTTCGGTCGCTTCGGCGGCCAGTTCGTCGCCGAAACCCTGATGCCGCTGATCAACTCACTGGCCGCCGAATACGAGAAGGCCAAGAGCGATCCAGCCTTCCTCGAAGAACTCGCCTACTTCCAGCGCGACTACATCGGCCGTGCCAGCCCGCTGTACTACGCCGAGCGCCTCTCCGAGCACTTCGGCGGAGCGAAGATCTACCTCAAGCGCGAAGACCTGAACCACACCGGCGCGCACAAGATCAACAACTGCATCGGCCAGATCCTGCTGGCCAAGCGCATGGGCAAGCAGCGCATCATCGCCGAGACCGGCGCCGGCATGCACGGCGTCGCCACCGCCACCGTGGCCGCGCGCTTCGGCATGCAGTGCGTGGTGTACATGGGCACCACCGACATCGACCGCCAGCAGGCCAACGTCTTCCGCATGAAGCTGCTCGGCGCCGAGGTGATCCCGGTCACCGCCGGCACCGGCACCCTCAAGGACGCCATGAACGAAGCCCTGCGCGACTGGGTGACCAACGTCCACAACACCTTCTACCTGATCGGCACTGCCGCCGGCCCACATCCGTATCCGGCCATGGTGCGCGACTTCCAGTCGGTGATCGGTAACGAAGTGCGTGAGCAGATCCTCGACAAGGAAGGGCGCCTGCCCGACTCGCTGGTGGCCTGCATCGGCGGCGGCTCCAACGCCATCGGCCTGTTCCACTCCTTCCTCGATGACGAAGGCGTGCAGATCGTCGGCGTCGAGGCAGCCGGCCATGGCGTCGACACCGGCAAGCATGCGGCGAGCATGGCCGGTGGCGCGCCGGGCGTGCTGCATGGCAACCGTACCTTCCTGTTGCAGGATGACGACGGCCAGATCACCGACGCCCACTCGATTTCCGCCGGCCTCGACTACCCGGGCGTCGGCCCGGAACACGCCTGGTTGCATGAGATCAAGCGCGTCGAATACGTGCCGATCAGCGATGACGAGGCCCTCGAAGCCTTCCACCAGTGCTGCCGCCTGGAAGGCATCATCCCTGCCCTGGAAAGCGCCCACGCGCTGGCCGAAGCCTTCAAGCGCGCACCCAAATTGCCCAAGGATCACCTGATGGTGATCAACCTGTCCGGTCGTGGCGACAAGGACATGCAGACCGTGATGCACCACATGCAGGACAACCAGGAGAAGCACGCATGAGCCGCCTGCAGAACCGTTTCGCCGAACTGAAAGCGCAAGACCGCGCCGCGCTGGTGACCTTCATCACCGCCGGTGACCCCGACTACGCCACCTCGCTGGAGATCCTCAAGGGCCTGCCGGACGCCGGCGCCGACGTGATCGAGCTGGGCATGCCGTTCACCGACCCGATGGCCGACGGCCCGGCCATCCAGCTCGCCAACATCCGCGCGCTGGCCGGCAAGCAGGGTATGCAGCAGACGCTGCAGATGGTTCGCGAATTCCGCACCGGCAACCAGAGCACGCCGCTGGTGCTGATGGGCTACTACAACCCGATCTTCGTCTACGGTGTCGAGCGTTTCATCGCTGACGCCAAGGCCGCTGGCGTCGACGGCCTGATCGTGGTCGACCTGCCGCCAGAGCACAACGACGAACTGTGCGAGCCGGCGCAGAGCGCAGGCATCGACTTCATCCGCCTGACCACCCCGACCACCGACGACGACCGTCTGCCCACCGTACTGGCTGGCAGCTCCGGCTTTGTCTACTACGTGTCGGTAGCGGGCGTGACTGGCGCCGGTGCGGCGACCATGGATCACGTCGAGGAAGCCGTGGCGCGCCTGCGTCGTCACACCGACCTGCCGCTGTGCATTGGCTTCGGCATCCGCACCCCGGAGCACGCCGCCGAAGTGGCCAGGCGCGCCGAGGGCGCGGTGGTCGGCTCCGCCCTTATCGACAAGATCGCCGAAGCGCAAAGCCCGCAACAGGCCATCGACGGCGTACTCGGCCTGTGCCGCGAACTGGCCGAAGGGGTACGTGGCGCACGACGCTGATCCCAAGCCCCAAAAAACCGCTGCCCTATCGCAAGGTGCAGCGGTTTTTTTCGTTACGGCGTCAGTCGTCTACTCGCCCGCCCGCTTGAGCAACTGCTTGCAACGCTCGGACAGGTGCACCACGCGCAGGTGCTTGCCGGCGCGCTCGTAGCGCTCGCGCAGGGTTTTCAGCGCGGCGATGGCCGAGTAATCGACGAAGCTCAGGTGGCGGCAGTCAAGAGTCACCTGTTGCGGGTCGTCGGCGGGCTCGAACTGCGCGAGGAAGGTGGTACAGGAGGCGAAGAACAATGTGCCGTGCACACGGTACAGCTTGCTGCCATCGGCCTGCATATCGCTGTCGGCGTAAAGCTCACGGGCATGCTGCCAGGCGAAGTTGAGCGCAGCGATGACGATGCCGCAGAGCACCGCCGTTGCCAGGTCGGTGGCAACCGTGATGGCGGTCACCGCGATGATCACCAGCACGTCGTTGGCCGGCACCTTGCCGGCGACACGTAGCGAACCCCAGGCGAAGGTCTGCTGCGCCACCACGAACATCACGCCGACCAGCGCGGCCAGCGGGATGCGCTCGATCAGTGGCGAGAGAAACAGCACGAAGAGCAGGATCATCACCCCGGCGACGACACCAGACAGTCGCCCGCGCCCACCCGAGCCGAGGTTGATAACGGTCTGGCCGATCATCGCGCAGCCGCCCATGCCACCGAACAGGCCGGACGTCATGTTGGCCACCCCGAGCGCCACGCACTCGCGATCCGGGTGGCCGCGCGTGGCGGTGATTTCGTCGGTGAGATTCAGGGTCAGCAGGGTTTCCAGCAGGCCGACCAGAGCCATCAGCACGGCGTAGGGGGCGATGATGACGAGGGTTTGCAGATTCCAGGGAATGTCCGGCCACACCAGGCTCGGCAGGCCGCCGGCAATCTGCGCCATGTCGCCGAGGGTATGAGTCGGCAGATCCATCAGGTAGACCAGCGCGCCGATCCCGAGGATTGCGACCAGCGCAGGCGGCACGGCGCGGGTCAGGCGTGGCAGCAGATAGACGATGAGCATGGTGAGCGCCACCAGCCCGAGCATCAGGTACAAGGCGTTGCCTTGCAGCCAGTGGCCGTCGTGCTGGAAGTGCTCGAACTGGGCCAGGGCGATGATGATCGCCAGGCCGTTGACGAAGCCCAGCATCACCGGATGCGGCACCATGCGGATCAGCTTGCCCAGGCGCAGCAGGCCGAACGCCAGCATGATCAGGCCGCCGAGCAGCACCGTGGCCAGCAGGTACTGCACGCCGTGCTGTATCACCAGCGCGACGATCACCACCGCCATCGAGCCGGCCGCGCCGGAGATCATCCCCGGTCGGCCACCGAACAGGGCGGTGAGGGTGCAGATGATGAAGGCGCCATACAGGCCCATCAGCGGGTTGACCTGGGCCACGAGGGCGAAGGCGATGCACTCGGGTACCAGGGCGAAGGACGAGGTCAGGCCGGCCAGCAGGTCGGCGCGTAGGCGTGCGGGTTTCATGAGCGGGCGTGTGAACAGGCAAAAGGGCGCGCATGTTAGCGCCCGAAGCAAGTTGCCGTCATGCGCTCAGAGATGACCGGGGGATCAGCAACCTGGTCCATACCCCGTGGGTGCATGGCAATCACAGAGCAGAGGCTCTGTCAGGCATCGCTTACCGATACAAAGCGCACAGCGGCTCGATCTTGTCGCCTTTGACGTAGGAGAAATTCAGCTTGAGGCCTTCGATCTCCATGCCCAACTCCATGGTCTTGGCATTGAAAGCCAGGACCTGCAGATCGAAGCTCTGATAGGGCGAAGTGATGTGGATGGTCTGGCCATCCTCGCTGAGGCGATAGTCGGAGACTTCCACCTCCTGCTCGCCCGGCTCTGCGCAGTTGAACGGATGCAGATTGCTCTTGCCGTCGCCCTTGAACTCCACCACGTTGGCGATGCCGTTGTTCAGCGGCGTCATGGCCCAAATGCCGAGCAGTTGATCCGGGTTGTCGACCTTGGCGGAGCTGGCCAAGACGTTCGCGCTCGAGACAGCGGCAAGCAGGGATACGAACAGCAGTTTGGTCATGGGACTTCCTTATCGAGTAATGAGGCACGCTCACAGCGAACGAGCGGAGCAGATGCTACTGATATTCAGGTGGTTTGTGGACAGGGATGACGCCCCAGCCATCTCGCCGATAACCGGCCCGCATGAAAAAAGCCGCTGCGGGATCGCGCCAGCAGCGGCTCGTTCAACGCGATCTCAGTGGCCGTGCGACGGACTGTGCGCTGAGCGCGGCTGAGTCGGAGCGAACTTCGACAGGACATGGTCCTTCATCCCGCGCGCCAGTTCTTCCTCATCGAAGAACACCTCGCCGAAACCTTCGCGGCGGAAGATTTCCATCGCATCGGCGCTGTGCGTGCGGATCACGATTTCCACCTGCGGATTCAACGCCCGCGCAGTTTCGACCATGCGCTGCACGTTCAGCGGATCGGGCGTGGCGATCACCAGCATCGATGCCTTGGCGATATGCGCCTGGATCAGCGTACCCGGCTCGGCCGAATCACCGCTGACCGCAGCGATGCCCTGACCACGGATCTGCTCGACGCGCTCGCGATTCTGCTCGACCACGACGAAAGGAATGCCACGCTCCAGCAGGGCCTTGGCGATACGCCGACCAACACGACCGTAGCCAACCACCACCACTTGCCCCTCAAGGTATTTGCGCTCGGTGCCGGCCGGCAGCACTGCCAGCGGGTCTTCGCGAAATTCCAGGCGTCGAGCCAGAGCAGAACGCCGCAGAGCCAGCTCTTTGATCGGTTTGATGCAAGCGAATACCAGAGGGTTGAGCGCAATCGAAATCAGCGCGCCGGCCAGCACCAGGCTCATGCCCTCGGCCGACAACAGGCCCAGATCCTTGCCCAGGCCAGCAAGGATGAAGGAGAACTCACCGATCTGCGCCAGGCTCGCCGCCACGGTCAGAGCGGTGCTCAGGGGATAACGGAAGGCCAGAACCAGCAGTGCCGCTGCAAGGCCCTTGCCGACGATGACAATGGCCACCACGGCCAGAACGCGCAGCGGCTCTTCGACCAGCACGGCCGGCTCGAACAACATGCCTACCGAAACGAAGAACAGGACCGAGAAGGCATCACGCAGCGGCAGCGACTCTTCGGCAGCGCGGTGCGAAAGATCCGACTCACGCATCACCGTACCGGCGAAGAACGCGCCAAGCGCGAAAGACACATGGAACAGCACCGCTGCGCCATAGGCGATGCCGATAGCAGCGGCGACGACGGAGAGCGTGAACAGCTCGCGAGAACCGGTCTTGGCGATCTGCAGCAGCAACCAGGGCAACACGCGGCGCCCGACCACCAGCATCAGGGCGATGAAGACCGCCACCTGCAGGAGGGTCACACCCAATACCTGCCACAGCGGCGTGCCGGCATCGACACCGACTACTTTGCCCCCGAGCATACCCGCCAGCGGCGGCAGCAGTACCAGCACCAATACAGTGGCCAGATCTTCCACCACCAGCCAGCCGACGGCGATACGGCCATTCATCGAATCAGTGATACCGCGCGTATCCAATGCCTTGAGCAACACCACGGTGCTGGCACAGGACAGCGACAACCCAAGCAGCAGGCTCTCACCAAAGGTCCAGCCCCACCAACTGGCCACGCCGAGACCGAGCACCGTGGCCATGCTCATCTGCACTACCGCGCCCGGCAGGGCGATCTTCTTCACCGCCAGCAGGTCGTTCAGGGAGAAATGCAGACCGACGCCGAACATCAGCAGCATCACGCCGATTTCCAGCAACTGCGGGGCCAGTTCCATGTCCGCGACCATACCGGGGGTCGCCGGGCCGAGTGCGATACCCGCCAACAGATAACCTACCAACGCCGGCAGCTTCAGCTTTTCCGCGACAAAGCCAAAGATCAGAGCCAGACCGAAGCCACCGGCCAACATGGTGATGAGAGATATGTTGTGCTCCATCGCACCTCCTGCTTGCGTGAGTTTGCCTGTCGCAGAAACTGCGCCATGGCGATATGCCAATAAAGAATAAAAAGACAATCTTATATCACGATAAATTTATTCCCACGGTTTCAGTCGACTATTCGTTCAGCAAGTGTTGTGCAAATGACCTGCTGGATACCTGCCGCCCCCCGGGATAGACGTGAATGACCGGCACCTACCATTCATCGGAACAAACCCGCGCTAGCGAGCCCGCTGCATTTTCGGCAACCTGAATGCAAACAAAACGAGAAGCCCAGCCATGAGCAAGAATCTACTGATCACCGGTGCCAGCCGCGGCATCGGCCGCGCCACTGCCCTGCTGGCCGCGGCTGGCGGCTGGACGGTCGGCGTGAACTACCGCAGCGACCGCGAAGCCGCCAATGAGGTGGTGGCGCAGATCGAAGCCATGGGCGGCAAGGCCGTTGCGCTGCCTGGCGATGTCGCCAACGAGGACGATGTGCTGCGCCTGTTCGAGGCCATGGACAAGCTCGGCCCGCTGCAGGGCCTGGTAGTCAATGCCGGCATCGTCGCCCCGCCCATGCCGCTGCTGGAGATGAGCGGCGAACGCCTGCAACGGATGTTCGACGTCAATGTGCTAGGCAGCTACCTCACCGCGCGCGAAGGGGCTCGGCGCATGGCCCGCAGCCGCGGTGGAGAGGGTGGTTCGATGGTGCTGGTATCGTCCGTGGCCGCCAGTCTCGGTTCACCCTTCGAGTATGTCGACTACGCCGGCGCCAAAGGCGCGATGGATGTACTGACCCGCGGCCTGGCCAAGGAATTGGGCGGCGAGGGCGTGCGGGTCAACGCCGTGCGGCCGGGACTGATCGATACCGAGATTCACGCCAGCGGTGGCCAGCCGGATCGCGCCGAGCGCCTGGGCAAGGCAACCCCGCTGGGCCGCGCCGGGCGTGCCGAGGAAGTCGCCGAAGCCATCGTCTGGCTGCTCGATGACAAAGCCAGCTACACCACCGGCGCGCTGATCGATATCGCAGGCGGGCGCTAACTGTTAACAAAGGGACGTCGAGCGAAGCCGGAATACCGCTCTGTCGCGCCCCTCATAGCGGGAGAACATCTGCCAGGCGATCCGCCAACCAGCACCAATGCGCAAATGAGAAGCAATGCTATTATCTGCGTTTTGAACAACCAGGTGCCTCTCTTGGCTCAGCCCCAACCTGCCCCATGCCGATATTCGCTGGATGACCTCCGCCAGTTGGGCCGGCGTCATCATGTGCATTACAGCCTGATTGGCGCACAGCACGAGGATAATCCGTGCGTGATGCAGGGCTACATCAACGAGCAGGAAACCAGCCTGGGCATGACGCTGGTCAGCTCTCAGGTACAAACCTTCCAGGGTTACCAGGCGCAGTCATTCACCTCTCCCAGCCTGACCATGATCGTCCTGCTGGAGGGACAGGCTCAGCTCGCCGGCCCCGCTTCCATCACCCTCACGCCTGGTCATGGCGTCATCCTGCTCAACCAGGAAGGGCCCGCTCAGACGGCTCGGCATCACGCTCATCACAACTTGCGCGGCCTCAACCTGTCCATCGGCAACATCGATGACCTGGCAGACGAGTACCTGGCGGATCAGCTACGTGGCAACCTGCAACGCCGCAGCGCCTACACCCAACGCTGGACCATCCCCGCAAGCCTGCACCAGGGTTTGCAGGCCCTGGCCTGCGAACAGGCGCAAGGCTGCCTGCAACGGCTCTTGAACGAGGGCCTGGCACTGCAACTGTTGGCGCACGGCTTGAGCGCCATTGGCACCCATGAGCGCGACGCCACCTCGCTCAATCCACGTGATCGGGCCCTGCTGGAACGGGTTCGCGATTACCTGCATCAAGAGCCTGGAGCCGAGCACAGCCTGCACCAGCTGGCCCAACTGGCGTGCATGAGCCCCAGCTCTCTACGCCAGAAATTCCAGCATGCCTATGGTGTCAGCGTCATGGCCTACCTGCGCCGGCGCCGCATGGAGCTGGCCAGGCAATACCTCGAACAGGGTTGGCGCGTTCAGGACGTCGCCCACTACGTTGGCTATCGCCACGCCAGCAACTTCGCCACCGCGTACCGGCACCATTTCGGTGTTTCTCCCCGCGAGTCGATCTAGCAGGACATCACCCCAACACCGTCGTTCCCGCCCTGGCATCCAGCATAGGAACACTGGCATCCGGCAAAAGTGGACCTTCAAGTAAATGTGAATAATTCGCATGAAGAAATTATTCCCAAGAGGTCCCTGCAATGTCGAAGTGTTCGATCTTCCCCCTCACGCCGCTAGCCTCGGTGATGTGCAGCGCATTGCTGGCCACCGCAATGGCACCCCTGACAGCCGGGGCAACGTCACAAGGGGATTTCGATGACAACGGCGCAAGCGAGACCAGCCTGACGCTACCGGCGATGAATGTGCATGGCAAGCAGCTGCCGCAGTCGGGAACCGAGGGCACGGGCAGCTACACCACCGGCAGCATGTCCACCGCCGTAGGCCTGCCGCTGTCGATACGCGAGACGCCACAATCGGTGAGCGTCGTTACCCGCCAACAGATCGAAGATCGCGGCCTGCGTGACACGGCGGCGGTTCTCGCCAGCGCTCCGGGTATCTCGATGAGCCGCAGCGACAGCAATCGGGTGTCGTTTTCCGCACGCGGGTTCGACATCGACAACTTCCAGTTCGATGGATTGGCTTCGCCGATCAACAACTTCTGGAACTTCGGCGCCACCGATATCGATTCGACGATCTATGATCGCGTCGAGGTGGTACGCGGCTCGACGGGATTGCTGACCGGCGCCGGCAACCCCTCGGCTGCGGTCAACTTCATACGCAAGCGCCCATTGCCGGAGTTCGCCATCGGCGGCTCGCTCGGCATCGGACGTTGGCATCAGCGCCGCAGCGATATCGATATCTCCACCCCGCTCAGCGCTGACGGTCGAATCGCTGCCCGGGTGGTAGCGGCCTACTCCGAGCGCGACACCTTCATCGACCACCAGAGTTACGACAGTGAAACGCTGTACGGCGTGATCAGCGCGGAGCTGACCCCAAGCACGCAGCTGACCTTGAGCCTCGAACACCAGAAGAACGATACCGACGGCATGGGTGCCGGCGTTCCAATGTTCTACGCCGACGGATCGCGCACCAACTTTGGTCGCTCCACTGCCAACAACACCAAGTGGTCGTACTTCGGCACCGAGTCGAACACCGCCTTCGTCGATCTCGAGCACCAGCTGGACAACGACTGGAAGCTGCGCGCGGCCTACAGTCGCACCGAGGCCGATTACGCCATGCGCTACCTGTTCCGCGGCGGCTATCCAGACCGGGACAACGCCGGCATGAGCGCCAGCTTCCTCAAGTACGACGGTGAGCGCACCCGCGACGACTGGCACCTGACCAGCAGCGGGCCGTTCGGGCTGCTGGGGCGCACTCACGAAGCCGCGTTCGGCTGGATGAGCATCGACGACGATCTGCATATGGACCAGTACCTGCCGGTGCCAGGCACCGCGCCGATTGCCGACTCGAGACTGGACTGGACCAACGGCGACATCGCCGAACCCGTCTGGTCGAACGTTCGGGCCAACGGTGACCGAACCGATATTCGCCAGACTGGCGGCTACGCAGTGACACGCCTGTCGCTGGCCGACCCGCTGCATCTGATTCTGGGTGCTCGCGTCAGCACCTGGAAAATCGAACAGAACTACTTCGGCACCCAGCGCAACTATCGCTACAGCGATGAGGTCACGCCCTATGCCGGCCTGGTCTACGACCTCGATCAGACCTACAGCCTGTACACGAGCTACACCAGCATCTTCAAGAATCAGACGCAAAGGGCGCCGGATGGCAGCTTCCTCGACCCGGTCACCGGCGACAGCTACGAGGCCGGGATCAAGGCCGGCTATCTGGACGGTCAGCTCAATGCCGCCCTGTCGGTCTATCGCACCAAACAGGAGGGCCTGGCCGAAGCCATCCCCGATACCTTCCTGATCGCCGACCCCAGCCAGCAGGCTTACAAGTCGGGCAAGGGCGCGGTGGTCGACGGCTTCGACCTGGAGCTGAGCGGCGCGTTGAGTGACGCATGGAACCTGTCTACCAGCTACACCCACTTCATTGCCCGCAATGCCGAAGGCAAGGCGATCAACACCACCCACCCGCGCACGCAGTTCAAGCTGTTCACCACCTACCGGCTGGACGGCGCTTTGAGAGACCTGACCCTGGGCGCAGGCTCCACCTGGCGCAGCGGTATCTCACGCGCCAACACCGGCAGCCCCAACGGCCCGGTGGACGTAAGCGCCGGCAGCTACGCCCTGGTCGACCTGATGGCCAAGTACCAGATCAGCGAAAATATCGCGGCGACCGCCAACCTCAACAACGCCTTCGACAAGAAGTATCTGGAGCAGATCGGCTTCTACAGCCAGCTCTGGTATGGCGAGCCGCGCAACCTGCAACTGACCCTGAGCGCGAGATTCTGAGAAGCAGCGGTCACGTCGTCACAGGCCCGAACCTGCCGGGTGTTCGTGATCAGCGCCGGGCTCAATCCCAGCGCGGCGCGAAGCCCGGGTTGGCGACTCGCTCGCCACGCTCCAGCGTGGCGATGGCGGCCATGTCCGCTTCGCTCAGGCGCAGTTCGGCGGCAACCAGGTTGGCCGCCAGGTTCTCGCGCCTGGTCGAGGATGGAATCACCGCATGACCCTGCTGCAGCGACCAGGCCAGGGCGACCTGCGCCGGGCTGGCGCCATGGGCAGCGGCGATGCGCTGGATCTCCGGCTCGGCCAGCACCTTGCCATAGGCCAGCGGCATGTAGGCGGTGAGATGAATCCCCTGCTGCCGGGCGAAGTCCACCAGCTTGCGGTTCTGCAGCAGCGGATGGATTTCCACCTGGTTGGTGGCGATTTCGTCCTTGCCCACGGCTTCGATAGCCTGGCGCAAATGGGCGATGGTGAAGTTGGACACGCCGATGGCGGCGGTCAGGCCCTGGCGCTTGGCGTCCAGCAACTCGCCCAGGTACTGCGCCACGGCGATTTCATCATTCGGCGACGGCCAGTGGATCAGGGTCAGGTCGACCCGCTCCAGGCCCAGACGCTGCAGGCTCTCCTGCAGGCTGGCAATGACCCGGCCGCTGCCGAGGTTCTCGGTCCAGACCTTGGTGGTGACGAACAGCTCGTCGCGCGCCACGTTGCTGTCGGCGATGGCCTGGCCGACCGCCGCCTCGTTGCCGTAGATCTGCGCCGTGTCGATATGCCGGTAGCCCAGCTCCAGGCCGGTGCGCACCGAGTCGATGGCGACCTGATCCTTGAGGCGGAAGGTGCCAAGGCCGAAAGGCGGAATGAACTTCATAAAAATCTCCTCATGGGTTGCGAATCGCTGGCCAACCATCAGGCCGCAACGGGGACAGAAAGGTTCGGCCCCACGAATTGCGCAAAAGTTGCAGGGCCTTGCCAAGGCGACCGCCCAAAGCACAGCAAGCGGGGGTTGAGGCGGGACAGTATCCACGCCAGACTCATGCGGAAAAACCGACAGCCCAGCAAACACCTTTGACTGAAGGTCAACAATGAAGACCAGCCTGGAAGAAATGCTTGCCTTCGTCAGCGTGGTCGACTGCGGCTCGATCAGCGCCGCCGCCGAGCAGCTCGAGCAAACCGCATCCGGGGTCAGCCGGGCGCTGAGTCGGCTGGAGGAAAAACTCGCCGTCACCTTGCTACGCCGCACCACGCGGCGCCTGGAGCTGACCGAGGAGGGCGAGGTGTTCCTGGCCCAGGCGCGGCGTATCCTCGCCAGCGTCGAGGAAGCGGAGGAGCAGATGACCCTGCGCCGCCAGGCACCGGCCGGGCGCCTGAGGATCAACACCGCCTCGCCTTTCATGCTGCACGTGATCGTGCCGCTGATCGGCGAATTTCGTGCGCTTTATCCGCAGATCGAACTGGAGCTGAACAGCGACGACCGCATCATCGACCTGCTGGAACGCCGCACCGACCTGGCCATCCGCATCGGCAACCTGCCGGACTCCAGCCTGCACGCCAGGCCCCTGTGCCACAGTCGCCGCCGCGTGCTGGCCAGCCCCGAATACCTGCGCCGCCATGGTACGCCAGCGCGTACCGAGGATCTGACCGGGCACAGCCTGATCGGCTTCACCGAGCCGGACAGCCTCAACGAATGGCCGCTACGCCACGCCCTCGGCGAGCGCTGGCGCATCACCCCAAGCCTGCGCGCCTCCAGCGGCGACACCATTCTCGAACTGGCCCTGGCCGGCGAAGGCCTGGTGTGCCTTTCAGACTTCATGACTGACGGCACCCGCGCCAGCGGCGCGCTGGTGGAAGTGCTGGCCGAGCAGCGCGTGGAAGTGCGCCAGCCGATCAACGCGGTGTACTACCGCAACACCGCGCTGTCGTCGCGCATCACCTGCTTTCTCGATTTTCTCAGCGAGCGGCTGGGTTGCCCGACCTGACGCACCACGACTGAGAAAAATCGACCGTAGCCTGGATGCAATCCAGGCTACATGGCAGCACAACGAAAAAGGGCGACTCAACGAGTCGCCCTTTCTGTCACCGCTGCATCACTGCTTGGCCTGCAGACTCCACTCAGCCAGCTTCTGCTGCTTGTAGCTGAGCGCCGCAGCCGGTACCGGGGTGACCTTGCCGGTTTCCATCCAGCGCTTGAGGCGGTTGGCGTCGGCCATGTGGGTGTACTTGCCGAAGGCGCCGAGTACCACGAATGCCACCGGGCGGTTGGCGATGGTGGTGGCCATCACCAGGCAGCGACCAGCGGCATTGGTGAAACCGGTCTTGCTCAGGTTGATGTTCCAGTCAGGCTTGCGCACCAGCGCATTGGTGTTGCGAAAGCCGAGGGTGTAGTTGGGCTTGCGGAAGGCCACGGTCGCTTCGGAGTCGGTGCTGAACTGGTGGATCAGCGGGTACTGGTTGGCCGCCTTGACCATCAGCGCCAGGTCGCGGGCGGTGGCGACGTTGAGTTCGGAAAGGCCGGTGGGTTCGACGAAGTGGCTGTTGCGCATGCCCAGCGCCTTGGCCTTGGCATTCATCGCCGCGACGAAGGCCGAGTGACCGCCTGGGTAATGGTGCGCGAGGCTGGCGGCAGCGCGGTTCTCCGAGGACATCAGCGCCAGGTGCAGCATCTCGCGGCGAGTGATTTCGCTGCCAATGCGCACACGGGAAAATACGCCCTGCATTTCCTCGGTGTCGCGGATGTTGATCGGCAAAACCTGGTCCAGCGGCAGCTTGGCATCCAGCACCACCATGGCGGTCATCAGCTTGGTGACCGAGGCGACCGGCAAACGCAGGTCCGGGTTGCTGGAATAAAGCTCCTGGCCAGTTTTCAGATCGATCAGCAATGCACTACCGGCGGCCAGCTCCTGCTTCGGCTGGGCGGGCGCGGCCTGGAGGTTCGAAACAACAAGGCTGCCGCACAGCAGCAGGCCCAAAATCGAATGATGGAGTTTCACGGTTTACTTCACCGGTTGGAGTGTGGGAGCCGCTGGCAGACTTGGAAAACGACTGACCAGAGCGGCGGCGACCAGTATAGGGATCACGCTTGGCTATTGCAGTATGGCCCGGTCAAACGGTTGCTGCTGGCGAATCCAGCTCGGCCTGCAACCAGTCGACGAAACGCGCGGTAAGGCGCTGGCGACGCTTGCGCTCGGGCAGCACCAGGTAATAGCCCAACGCCGAATGCACCTGGGCCTCACCCAGACGACAGAGCAGCCCCTGAGCCAGGAGTTCATCCACCAGATGACGCCAACCGATGGCAACGCCCTGCCCGGCAATCGCCGCCTGGATCAGCAGGGTGTAGTTGTCGAAACGCAACGCACCGGGTGTCGGCAGGCTGGCGATGCCGAGGGCACGGAACAATCCCTCCCAGTCGAACCAGCGCGAACGGTGCTCGGGACGCAGGTGCAGCAGCGGTAGTTCAGCCAACACTGCGACCGGCAGCGGCGGCTGAAGCTCGCCGAGAAGACGCGGACTGCACACCGGGAATACCTCCTCGCGAAACAGCAAGTGCGCCTCGCCATGCTTGAAGCGGCCATCACCGAAGCGGATCGCCACGTCGATATCGCTGGGCACCGTAGCCGGGTCGCGCTCGCTGGTGATCAGGCTGACGTCCACCTCCGGGTACAGGCGGTTGAAACGCTGCAGGCGTGGCATCAGCCAGTAGGCGGCGAAGGCGAAGTCGGTGGCCACCTGCAGCACTTCATGCTGCTGGCGCGCGGTGACGGCGACGAGCCCCGCATCGAGGCTCGCCAGCCCTTCCTGCACATGGGCCAGCAACAGCTCGCCGGCCTCGGTCAGCACGATGCCCCGGTAGACGCGGTCGAACAGGCGCGTGGCCAGTTGCTGCTCCAGACGCTTGATCTGCTGACTGATGGCCGGCTGACTGCTGCCCAGTTCGCTGGCGGCGGCGGTGAAACTGAGCTGGCGCGCCGCCGACTCGAACACCCGCAGCGCGTCGAGCGACAGCCCATCGATGGCTTTAAACATAAGCTCTGCTTATCCGAGGCATGTATTTCAGCTGGGTTTACCCTGCCGCCGTTCTACCGGAATCATGGTGCCCGCACTGTCGCATAAACCAACAGTATGGAATACCCGCCACCATGAAGCGCCCGAACATCCTCTTCATCATGGCCGACCAGATGGCCGCGCCGATCCTGCCGCTGCACGATGCCGCCTCGCCGGTGCAGATGCCCCACCTGATGAAGCTGGCCGAGCAGGCCGTGGTGTTCGACTCGGCCTACTGCAACAGCCCGCTCTGTGCGCCGTCGCGCTTCACCCTGGTCAGCGGCCGGCTGCCATCGAAGATCGGTGCCTACGACAATGCCGCCGATTTCCCGGCCGACGTGCCGACCTACGCCCATTATCTGCGCCGCCTCGGCTACCGCACCGCGCTGTCGGGCAAGATGCACTTCTGCGGCCCCGACCAGCTGCACGGCTATGAGGAGCGCCTGACCAGCGACATCTACCCGGCCGACTATGGCTGGGCGGTGAACTGGGACGAGCCCGAGGTACGCGCCAGCTGGTACCACAACATGTCCTCGGTGCTGCAGGCCGGCCCTTGCGTGCGCAGCAACCAGCTGGATTTCGACGAGGAAGTGGTGTTCAAGGCCCGCCAGTACCTCTACGACCATGTGCGCATGACCCCGGATCAGCCGTTCTGCCTGACCGTATCCATGACCCACCCGCACGACCCCTACACCATTCCCCGCGAATACTGGGATCGCTACGAAGGCGTGAACATTCCCATGCCGCGCCAACACCTCGAGCAGAACGAGCAGGACCCGCACTCGCAGCGTCTGCTCAAGGTCATCGACCTGTGGGACAAGCCGCTGCCGGCGGACAAGATCCGCGACGCCCGCCGCGCCTATTTCGGCGCCTGCAGCTATATCGACGACAATATCGGCAAGCTGCTGAAGGCCCTTGAGGAATGCGGCCTGGCGGATGACACCATCGTCGTGTTCTCCGGCGACCACGGCGACATGCTTGGCGAGCGCGGCCTCTGGTACAAGATGCACTGGTTCGAGATGTCCGCCCGCGTGCCGCTGCTGGTGCATGCGCCCAAGCAGTTTGCCGCGCACCGGGTCAGCCAGTCCGTCTCCACCCTTGATCTGCTGCCAACCTTGGTGGAACTGGCCGGCGGCGAGGTCGAGCAGGGCCTGGAGCTGGAGGGCCACTCCCTGCTGCCGCACCTGCAAGGCGCAGGTGGCCACGACGAAGTACTCGGCGAATACATGGCCGAAGGCACTGTCAGCCCACTGATGATGATTCGTCGCGGCCCGTGGAAGTTCGTCTATTCCGAGCAGGACCCGCTGCTGCTGTTCAACCTGGGCAATGACCCGCTCGAGCGTCAGAACCTGGCCGACTGCAGCGAACACAAGGACATCCTCGCCGGCTTCCTGGCCGAGGCCCGCGAGCGCTGGGACGTCCCGGCCATCCATGCCGCCACCCTGGCCAGCCAGCGCCGCCGCCGATTGGTGGCCGAAGCACTGAGCCAGGGCAAGCTGACCAGCTGGGATCACCAGCCCTGGGTCGACGCCAGCCAACAGTACATGCGCAACCATATCGACCTCGACGACCTGGAGCGCCGCGCCCGTTTTCCACAGGTATGAACCTTTGCCGACTGCCGCCCCCCAACACAGAAGAAAAAAGGAGAGACGCCATGAACCGATTCAATGTGCTGTTACTCGCCACTGCGCTCACCAGCGCCGGCAATGTCTGGGCCGAGGACGCAGCCTGTGCCACGGTCAAGCTCGGTGATCCGGGCTGGAGCGACATCGCCGTGACCAACGGCATCGCCAGCTTCCTGCTCGACGGCCTGGGCTACAAGGCACAAACCCAGACCCTGGCGGTGCCGATCATCTTCGCCGGCCTGCAGAAGGGCCAGGTCGATGTCTTCCTCGGCAACTGGATGCCGGCGCAACAGAGCAACTACGACAAGTTCGTCGCCAGCGGCGAGGTGGACAAGCTGGCGCAGAACCTCGAAGGCACCGAGTACACCCTGGCGGTACCGACCTATGCCTTTGATGCCGGGGTGAAGACCTTCGCCGACCTCGACAAGCACGCCGACAAGTTTGGCAAGAAGCTCTACGGCATCGCTTCCGGCTCACCCGCCAACGAGTCGATCAGGCAGATGATCGCCGCCGACGAATTCGGCCTGGGCGACTGGACGCTGGTGGAGTCCAGCGAGCAGGCGATGCTGGTGCAGGTCGGCCGCGCGGTGAAACGCGACCAGTTCGTGGTGTTCCTCGGCTGGACGCCGCACCCGATGAACGTGCAGTACGACATGAAGTACCTCAAGGGCGGCGAGAAGTATTTCGGCGACAGCGGCCAGGTCAACACCCTGGCGCGCAAGGGCTACGCCGCGCAGTGCCCCAACGTCGGCAAGCTGCTGAGCAACCTGACTTTTACCCAGGAGATGGAGAACAGCATCATGGATCAGGTGCTGAGCAAGCAGGCCAGCAACGACGCCGCGATCAAGGCCTGGCTCCAGGCCAACCCGCAGGTACTCGATGGCTGGCTGCAGGGCGTCAAGACCCTCGACGGTGGCGACGGTCTGGCCGCTGTGAAGGCGCGGCTTTGAATTAACCGCGGCAAGTGAGTAGGGTGGAGTCGCCTGCGGCCCACCCTCGACTCGAATCATGCGCCTACCTGACCGACAGACCCTGCTGCCGTTTCTCCGCTGGTTGCCTGGCACCAGCCGCAAGACCCTCGGCAATGACCTGCTGGTGGGCCTGACCGGCGCCATCCTGGCTCTGCCGCAATCGCTGGCTTACGCGCTGATTGCCGGGCTACCGGCCGAATACGGCCTGTACGCTGCCATCGTGCCGGTGATCATCGCCTGCCTGTGGGGCTCGTCCTGGCACCTGATCTGCGGACCGACGGCAGCCATCTCCATCGTCCTGTTCACCAGCGTCAGCCCCATGGCGCGCATCGGCAGCGACGAATTCATCGCCCTGATCCTGCTGCTGACCTTTCTCGCCGGGCTCTTCCAATGGCTGCTCGGCCTGCTGCGCTTCGGCGCCCTGGTGAACTTCGTCTCGCAATCGGTGGTGCTCGGTTTCACCCTAGGCGCGGCGCTGGTGATCGCCATCGGACAGATGCCCAATCTGCTCGGCGTCGAGGTCGCCAGCCAGCCCACGGCACTGGCCAGTCTGCTGCAGATCGGCCAGCACCTGCCCGAGGCGCACTGGCCGAGCCTGGCCCTGGCAGCCTTCACCCTGCTGCTCAGCGTGGCCGTGCGCAAGCTCTGGCCCAAGGCGCCTGCACTGCTGATCGGCCTGGTCTGTGGCAGCCTGATGGCCTGGTTGCTGCCTACGCGCTTCACCGCTGACATTGCTCTGGTCGCACCATTCGCCGGAGGCCTGCCACCGCTGACTATGCTGAGCTTCGACCTCGACGACGTGCTGCGTCTGCTGCCAGCGGCGGTGGCCTGCGGCATGCTCGGGCTGGTCACCAGTCTGTCCATCGCCCGTGCGCTGGCGGTGAAGTCACACCAGTTCCTCGATGCCAACCAGGAAGTTCGCGCCCAGGGCCTGTCGAACATGCTCGGGCCGTGGTTCTCTGCCTCACTGTCGGCCGGCTCCTTCACCCGCTCGGCGCTGAACCTGCAGGCCGGCGCACGTACGCCATTGGCCGGGGTGTTCTCGGCGCTGCTGGTGGCGCTGTTCGCGCTGTTCGGCGCAGCGCTGCTGACGCATATCCCGCTGCCAGTGATGGCGGCCGGCATCCTGCTGATCTGCTGGGGACTGGTGGATCTGCCAGCGATCCGCGCGCTGCGCCGGGTCAGTCGCTCCGAGTTCATGGTGATGCTGCTGACTTTCACCGCGACCCTGGTGTTGGAGCTGCAGACCGCGATCTACGCCGGCGTGCTGGCCTCGCTGTTCTTCTACCTCAAGCGCACCTCGCAGCCGCGCGTGCGCCTGTGGCAGGACGGCGAGGACGAGGTGCTGCGCATCGAGGGCTCGATCTTCTTCGGCGCCTGCCAGTACATCCAGCAACTGCTGCAACGCAGCCGGGGTCAGCGCCTGGTGATCGATGCGCGGCACATCAACTTCATCGACTACGCCGGGGTAGAGATGCTGCACCAGGAGGCGCGCCGCCTGCAGGCGCTGAAACGCAGCCTGGTGCTGCGCCAGGCGCGGCCACAGGTAGTGGAGGAAATCCTCAAGCTCGAAGGCGCCGAGCGCTGCCCGGTGCAGTTCGAGGATTGAGCGAGATACGGGCGGTGCGCACGGCGCACCCTACGTTAGCCCAAACCCGGTGGCGCGGCCCCATCGGTCCGTAGGGTGTGCCGTGCGCACCGCGTATGAATCGATTGCTGGTGCGCGCGGCGCACCCCACCTGGCGGCGCAGGGAACGCTGAGGTTCAGCCCGCCAGCTGGCGGCGCAGTTCGGCCAGCACCGGCGCGGTATCCGGACGCACGCCACGCCATAGCCCGAAAGCCTCGGCAGCCTGCTCGACCAGCATGCCCAGACCATCCAGGCAGCGCGTCGCGCCCTGTTCGGCAGCCCAGCGGTTGAAGGCGGTCGCCTCGCGGCCGTACATCATGTCGTAGCAGACCGTATGACCGGGCTGGATCAGGCTTGGCGCAATCGCTGGCAGCTCACCGCCGAGACTGGCCGAAGTACCGTTGACGATCAGGTCCACCGGCGCATCGATCCAGTCGAAGCCGGCGGCGACCAGTGGGCCGAGATCGGCGAACTCGCGCACCAACTGTTCGGCCTTGGCCACGGTACGGTTGGCGATCACCAGCACGGCCGGTTTCTGCGCCAGGAAGGGTTCGAGCACACCGCGCACGGCGCCACCGGCGCCAAGCACGAGGATGCGCTTGCCGGCCAGGCTGAAACCGGCGTTGTCCTGCAGGTCACGGGTCAGACCGGCGCCATCGGTGTTGTCGCCGAGCAGACGACCGTCTGCGAGCTTTTTCAGGGTGTTCACCGCGCCGGCACGACGCGCACGCTCGGTCAGTTCATCGGCCAGGCGAAAGGCCTCTTCCTTGAAGGGTACGGTGACGTTGCCGCCCAGACCTTCGACGAAGAAGGCGCGAGCATCACCGACAAAGTCATCCAGCGGCGCCAGACGCGCGTCATAGATCAATGCCTGGCCGGTCTGCTCGGCGAACAGACGATGGATCAGCGGCGATTTGCTATGGCCGATGGGGTTGCCGAATACGCAGTAGCGGTCCATGGAAAGTCCTGCTTGTGTAGGAGCCAGCTGGCTGGCGATTCGCTCTGGGGCCAGATCGCCCGCAAGTGGGCTCCCCGGGAAGATGGCGTCAGTTCGTAGCCCGGATGAAATCCGGGAGCGGTCGATAAGTGCCCCGGATTGCATCCGGGCTACGCGAAAAACTTATGCCAGCCAATCACGATCAGTCAGGAAATACTCAGTCAGCCGCGCCTCTTCGCTGCCCGGCTCGGGCTTCCAGTCATAGCCCCAGCGCACGTGCGGCGGCAGCGACATGAGGATCGACTCGGTACGCCCACCCGACTGCAGGCCGAACAGGGTGCCACGGTCGAACACCAGGTTGAACTCCACGTAACGACCGCGACGGAAGGCCTGGAACTCGCGCTCGCGCTCGCCGAAAGGCGTCAGCTTGCGGCGCTGGACGATGGGCAGGTAGGCCTGGATATAGGCATCACCAATGGCACGCATGAAAGCGAAGCTGGTATCGAAGTCCCACTCGTTGAGGTCGTCGAAGAACAGCCCGCCGATGCCACGCGGCTCGCCGCGATGCTTGAGGTGAAAGTAGCGGTCGCACCAGGCCTTGAACTTCGGATAGACCTCGGCGCCGAACGGTGCACAGGCGTCATGCGCGACCTGGTGCCAGTGCACGCAGTCTTCTTCATTGGCGTAGTACGGCGTCAGGTCGAAGCCGCCACCGAACCACCACACCGGCTCCTCGCCTTCCTTCTCGGCACTGAAGAAGCGCACGTTGGCATGCGAGGTCGGCACGTAAGGGTTTTCCGGGTGGATCACCAGCGAAACGCCGAGGGCCTGGAAGCCACGCCCGGCCAGTTCGGGGCGATGGGCACTGGCCGAGGGCGGCAGGCTGTCGCCAAACACGTGGGAGAAATTCACCCCGCCTTTTTCGATCAACGCGCCGTTCTCGATCACCCGCGTGCGCCCGCCACCACCGGCCGGACGCTGCCAAGAGTCCTCGGCGAACACGGCCTGGCCGTCTTCGGCTTGCAGGGCGGAGCAGATGCGGTCTTGCAGGTCGAGCAGGTAGGCCTTCACGGCCTCGGTACGGTCAGTCACGGCGGCACCTTGAACAGAGAGCAGGTCGAAATCGGCGGGCAGCATAGCATTCACCCAGGCACATCCGCAGTTGACGTCGGTCAATCAGGACGATTGGATAGGCTCTTTCGCCGCTTGCAGCGGCTCAAGTCAGACAAGGAATCCGAGATGGCCAAGCGTATTCAGTTCAGCCAGCACGGCGGCAGCGACGTGCTGGAATATCGCGACTACCAGCCGGCAGCACCAGGCCCGCGCGAGGTTCGCGTGGCCAACCGGGCCATCGGCCTGAACTTCATCGACACCTACTTCCGCAGCGGCCTGTATCAGCCACCGGCGCTGCCTTCGAGCCTGGGCACCGAAGGTGCCGGTGTGGTCGAGGCGATTGGCAGCGAGGTAGAAGGCCTCAAGGTCGGTGACCGCGTCGCCTACGCCACCGGTCCGCTCGGCGCCTACAGTGAGCTGCACGTGCTGCCCGCCGACAAACTGGTGAAACTGCCGGACAACATCAGCTTCGAGCAAGCCGCAGCGGTGATGCTCAAGGGCCTGACCGTGCAGTACCTGCTGCGCCAGACCTACGAGCTCAAGAGCGGCGAAACCATCCTGTTCCACGCTGCGGCCGGCGGTGTCGGCTCCTTCGCCTGCCAGTGGGCCAAGGCGCTGGGCGTGAACCTTATCGGCACTGTCAGTTCTGCCGAGAAAGCAGCGCGGGCCAAGGAACAGGGGGCCTGGGCGACCATCGACTACAGCCATGAGAACGTCGTGCAGCGCGTGCTGGAACTGACCGACGGCGCCAAGTGCCCGGTGGTCTATGACGGCGTCGGCAAGGACACCTGGGAGACCTCGCTGGACTGCGTGGCACCACGCGGCCTGCTGGTCAGCTTCGGCAATGCCTCGGGCGCGGTGACCGGCGTCAACCTGGGCATCCTGGCGCAGAAGGGTTCGCTGTACGTCACCCGCCCGACCCTGGCCGGCTACGCCACCAGCGCACAGCGCCTGCAGGCCATGGCTGACGAGCTATTTGACATGATCGCCAGCGGCAAGCTGCAGGTGGAAATCAGCAACCGCTACGCGCTGAAGGACGCCGCCGCCGCACAGGATGCGCTGAGCTCGCGGCAAACCACCGGCTCGACCATCCTGCTGCCGTGAGGACGGGTAGCTATCGATGGTGTCGGATGCTTTCGGACAGGGGGTTGCGAAGCGCCGGTGCGCACGGCGCACCCTACGAAAGATGAATCACCCTACGCAGCGGCACAAACCCCTAGCCCGGATGCAATCCGGGCTAGGGGGCTGCAAGCAAATCAGAGTGACTGTGCATATCCGAGATGGCGGACCGTAGGGTGCGCCATGCGCACCGCTCGTTCTCAGACCTATGTGGTTTTCGCGGTGCGCGCGGCGCACCCTACGGCAATGGCTTGCAGCTTGAGCCGCTCTTCTAGGACGGGCGAATCACATCGCCCGTGCGCAGGTCACGAATCAGGCTGGGATTCTTGCGTCCGCCCAGCGCGCCACCAAGGACCTTGTCCAGTTCGCCCGGGAAGTACTGCTCTACGCGCAGGCGCGAACGCGCCGAAGGGCGCCCCGCCGGGTTGGCCGAGGTGGAAATCAGCGGGCCGGTGTAGCGGCACAGCGCACGAACCAGCGGATGGTCACTGACGCGCAGGGCGACGCTGTCGTGCTGGCCCGTGACCCACTCGGGCAGGCGATTCTGATGCGGCACAAGCCAGGTATTCGGGCCAGGCCAGGTGCCGGCCAGGCGCTCCTGCCAGACCTCTGGCAGATCATCGAGCAGGAAGTCGAACTGTTCGATGTCATCGGCAACCAGAATCAGCCCCTTGTGCATCGGCCGCTCCTTGAGCGCCAAAAGACGATACACCGCCTCTTCGTTCCAGGGATCGCAGCCAAGGCCCCAGACCGCCTCGGTCGGATAGGCGATCACGCCACCTTCACGCACCACTCGCGCCGTTTGCTGTATCTGCCAGTTGCTGGCCATCGACTGTCTCCCACGAAATCAATGGGCGGCAGTCTATCCAAGCCAATCGTTGCCTGCCACGGCACTTAAGGTCTGCGCGCCAGCCAACGCCCTGACTCGTTGCACACCAGGCCATCGAGCTCCAACTCGGTCAAAGCCGCCAGCACCTGTGACAACGGCCAGCCGATGGCCTGCACCAGCGCCTCGGTGCTGTGCGGCGCGGCATGCAGCAAAGCCAACAATGGATGCTCGACGCCAGCCAGCGACGCCGATGTGGATTCGACGGCCGGCGCCTGCCAGCCACGCAGAGCTTCGAGGATGTGTTCGATGCTTTCCACCAGAGTGGCGCCATCACGAATCAGCTGATGGCAGCCACGCGCGCCAGGGTGATGGATCGAGCCGGGAATGGCATAGACCTCCCGCCCCTGCTCGGCGGCCAGGCGTGCGGTAATCAGCGAGCCACTCGAAGGGCTGGCCTCGACAACCAGTACACCCAGCGAAAGCCCGCTGATGATCCTGTTGCGCCTCGGAAAATTGCTCGCCTGTGGCGGACAGTCCAGCGGCAGCTCGGAGACCAGCGCACCGCCGTGCTCGATGATCTGCGCCGCCAGCCCCACATGCCGCTGCGGATACAGGCACTGCAAGCCGGTGCCCAGCACGGCCACCGTTTTACCGCCCCCTTCCAGCGCCCCCTGATGCGCGGCGCCATCGATCCCCAATGCCAGACCGCTGGTAATGACGAAACCACCGCCCGCCAGGCTGCGGGCAAAGGCCCGTGCGTTATCCAGGCCGGGCCGCGAGGCGCGCCGACTGCCGACCATGGCCAGTTGCGGCGCCTCCAGCACGCTCGGCTCGCCCGCCACGAACAACAGCGGCGGCGCATCCGCCAGCTCGCCGAGCAGAGCTGGGTAGCCTGGATCGTCCCACATCAGCACATACTGACCAGGCTCATCCAGCCAGTGCAGGGCGGCAGCCGCTCGCTCGCGGATGTCCGCACTGCGGCGAGGCTCGGCGCAGGCAGCCGGCAACCCCAGTGCACGCCAGGCACTGGCCGGCGCACTGAGTGCAGCCGAGGCGCTATCGAAAGCGCTCAGAAGTTTGCGAAAGCGTCGCGGCCCCACCTCTGGCAGCAGATGCAGACGCAAGCGGGCTTCGAGTTCGGCAGGAGAAACGGCGGGGGAAAGCGAGGAGGATGCAGGCATGGCGACTCTTCCCTGAACAGTTGCACCGCCATCCTGGCGGCCTGAAAGCACGAGCCCCGCTAGTGCGGGGCTCGTTGGGCATTACGGGTTGCGGACCTTGTCCATCACCGCCAGTTGGCGGCTGGCCTGCAGCACCAGACCGTAGCTGAGCTTGTCGTAAGCACGGAACACCATCAGCAGGCCGGAACGCTCGTCCGGAATTTTCACGCTTTCGCCGGTAACGCGGTCACGTACGGTTTCGCCGGTCTTGTAGATCGCAAGTACGTTGCCGATTTCCAGGCCATCACGGCCGCCCTTGTTCAAAGTGACCACGTCGAACTGACCGATCTGGGTCACACCACGCGGCACATCGAGGATCAGGCCGTTGATTTCACTGGTAGGCTCACTGGGCATGAAAGTGGAGTTGATCGCACGCTCCTCGGTGGGGAACAGGCGATCTCCCAGGCGCACTTCCTGAGTCGAACGGCTCAGCACCAGGGTACCGACATCACCTTCTTCAGCTACGATCTCACCGGTACCAATGTCATCGGCGTTGATGCCGAGAAACTCCTCGGTGTCTGGATCCACATAGGTCTTGCCCTGGCGGAAGATGCCATAGATCGGGTTCTGTTCGTCGAACTGGCCACGGGCGTAGACGCGATCACCAGCGCCGCTGACCACGCGCTCGGCGTTACCGGCGACGACGTAAGGCTTGCCGTTGAATTCTTCCGGCGTATCGACGATGCGGTTGCTCAACAGGAAGCTGTTGATCGCCTCCAGCGGGATGGTCGGAATCGCTTCGACCATCGGCGTGCTGCGCACCTGCGGCGACAGCTTGATGGTGCCGCGCGACTCGCCGCGGTTGAGCATCAGGCGCGGCTGACCGTCAACGTAGACCAGATTGAGCGTATCGCCGGGATAGATCAGGTGCGGGTTGGCGACCTGCGGGTTGGCGTGCCAGATCTCCGGCCATTTCCACGGCTGGCGCAGGAATTTGCCGGAAATGTCCCAGAGAGTATCGCCCCTGACCACAGTGTAGCGGTCCGGGTGACCGTCCTTGAGTTGCACTTCGGCCTGAGCCAAGCTGGTCAGGGCCAATCCGCCAGCTGCAAAGAGCAGGGCGAGTAGTGATTTCCTCATACGGTGAATCCCTTTATTATGTGCCTTCACGTGAAGCGCCCTAGCGCCGCGTGCCAAACCCGCTGAATACGCGGCGTGAAGCCGTTTTTCAATGCTGTTCATCATCTTAGCAGCGGATTTTGACTTTATTCCACAAGTGCATCACAAACGCATATGGCGATCCTGAATATCCTCGAATTTCCTGATCCACGCCTGCGTACCATCGCCAAACCGGTGGACGTTGTGGATGACTCCATCCGTCAACTGGTCGACGACATGTTCGAGACCATGTATGACGCTCCGGGTATCGGCCTGGCCGCGACGCAGGTCAACGTGCACAAGCGCGTGGTGGTCATGGACCTGTCCGAGGACAAGTCCGAGCCACGGGTGTTCATCAACCCCGAGTTCGAGTCACTGACCGACGAAATGGACCAGTACCAGGAAGGCTGCCTGTCGGTGCCTGGTTTCTACGAGAACGTCGACCGCCCGCAGAAGGTCAAGATCAGGGCACTGGATCGCGATGGTCAGCCCTACGAGCTGATCGCCGAAGGTCTGCTCGCCGTGTGCATTCAGCACGAGTGCGATCACCTCAACGGCAAGCTGTTCGTCGACTATCTGTCCAACCTCAAGCGCGACCGGATCAAGAAGAAGCTGGAAAAACAGCATCGCCAACGCGCCTGACGCCCCATCCAGAAGGCTTGCTACTGCAAGCCTTTTCTTTTAGCGAGCCCCCATGCCTGACTCATTGCGTATTGTCTTTGCCGGCACCCCGGAATTCGCCGCCGAGCACCTCAAGGCTCTGCTGGCCAGCCCGCACGAGATAGTCGCCGTCTATACCCAGCCGGATCGCCCGGCCGGACGCGGCCAGAAACTGATGCCCAGCCCGGTCAAGCAGCTTGCTCTGGAGCACGGTATTGCCGTCTACCAACCGGCCAGCCTGCGCAATGAAGAGGCCCAGGCCGAGCTGGCGGCGCTCAAACCGGATCTGATGGTGGTGGTCGCATACGGTCTGATCCTGCCCCAGGCGGTGCTCGACATCCCGCGTCTGGGCTGCATCAACAGCCACGCCTCGCTGCTGCCACGCTGGCGCGGCGCCGCGCCGATCCAGCGCGCGGTGCAGGCCGGCGACGCCGAGAGCGGCGTTACCGTGATGCAGATGGAGGCCGGCCTGGACACCGGGCCGATGCTGCTCAAGGTCAGCACCCCGATCAGCGCCAGCGACACGGGCGGCTCGCTGCATGATCGTCTCGCCCAGCTCGGCCCACAGGCGGTGCTGCAGGCCATCGACGGCCTGGCGGCCGGCACGCTCATCGGTGCGGTACAGGACGATGCCCTGGCCAACTACGCGCACAAGCTCAACAAGGACGAGGCGCGACTCGACTTCAGCCGCCCAGCCGTGGAGCTGGAGCGTCTGGTGCGCGCTTTTCATCCCTGGCCGATCTGCCACACCACGCTGAACGGCGATGCCTTGAAAGTGCATGCAGCCGAGATCGGCGAAGGCAAGGGCAGCCCAGGCACCATTCTCGCGGCTGACAAGAACGGCCTGACCGTGGCCTGCGGCGACGGTGCACTGCGCCTGACTCGCCTGCAGTTGCCCGGCGGCAAGCCGCTGGCGTTCGCCGACCTCTATAACAGTCGCCGCGACCAGTTCGCCGCCGGCCTGGTACTCGGTCAATGAACCCACGTCTGGCCGCCGCGCGTGCCCTGACCGCCGTGCTGTCCGGCAAGGCCTCGCTGGGCAGCAGCCTGCCGCCACAGCTGGACAAGGTCGAGCACCACGACCGCGCCCTTGCGCAGGACCTGGCCTTTGGCGCGGCCCGCTGGCAGCCGCGTCTGCAACTGCTGGCCGAGAAACTGCTGGAAAAACCCTTCAAGGCCGCCGACAAGGACGTGGAAGCGCTGCTGCTGATCGGTCTCTACCAACTGCTGCACAGCCGCATTCCCGAACACGCCGCCATCGGCGAGACCGTCGGTTGCGCCGGCGCGCTGAAAAAACCCTGGGCCAAGGGCCTGCTCAATGCCGTGCTACGCCGCGCCCAGCGTGAGCACGAAGCCCTGTTTGCCGAACTTGACCGTGACCCGGTGCTGCACAGCGCGCATCCGCGCTGGTTGCAAAAGGCGCTCAAGGCGCACTGGCCGCAGCACTGGCAGACCATCTGCGCCGCCAACAACGCGCACCCGCCGCTGATCCTGCGGGTCAATCGCCGCCACGGTTCACGCGATGCCTATCTCATTGAGCTGCGCAGCGCGGGCATCGAAGCTGAGCCCTGCACCTTCAGCCGCGACGGCGTGCGCCTGCTGCAGCCCTGCGATGTCACCACACTACCCGGCTTCAGGGACGGCCGCGTCAGCGTGCAGGACGAAGCCGCGCAACTGGCCGCCGACCTGTTGGAGCTGGCGCCCGGCCAGCGCGTGCTGGACGCCTGCGCCGCACCAGGCGGCAAGACCTGTCACCTGCTGGAAGCCGAGCCGGAGCTGAGCGAAGTGGTCGCCGTGGATCTGGAAGCCAAGCGCCTGACGCGCGTGCGCGAGAACCTCGAGCGCCTGCACCTCGACGCCACGCTGATCGCCGCCGACGGCCGCGATACCGGCGCCTGGTGGGACGGCCAGCCGTTCCAGCGCATCCTGCTAGACGCGCCCTGTTCGGCCACCGGCGTGATCCGCCGTCACCCGGACATCAAGCTGACCCGCAAGCCCGAGGACATCCCGGCCCTGGCCCAGCTGCAAGGCGAGCTGCTCGATGCCCTGTGGCCGACCCTGGCGCCCGGCGGCATCCTGCTCTACGCCACCTGCTCGGTGCTGCCAACGGAAAACAGCGAGACCATCGCCGCGTTCCTGGCCCGCACTGCCGACGCGCAGGAAGTCGCCATCACCGGCGGCTTCGGCCTGCAGCCGGAGCACGGTCGCCAACTGCTGCCACAACTGGAAGGCCACGACGGCTTCTACTATGCCAAGCTGATAAAGACCGCTGTGACCAGCCACAGCTAACGGAGCGATCAGTGAAAATCATCATTCTCGGCGCCGGCCAAGTGGGCGGCACCCTGGCGGAACACCTCGCCAGCGAGGCCAACGACATCACCGTGGTCGACACCGATGGCGACCGCCTGCGCGACCTCGGCGACCGCCTGGACATCCGCACCGTACAAGGCAAGGGCTCCTTCCCCACCGTGCTGCGCCAGGCCGGCGCTGACGACGCCGACATGCTGGTGGCGGTGACCAACAGCGACGAAGTCAACATGATGGCCTGTCAGGTGGCCTACACCCTGTTCCACACGCCGACCAAGATCGCCCGGGTGCGCGAGGCGGCCTACCTGACCCGTGAAGCGCTGTTCGACAACGAAGCAATTCCGGTCGACGTGCTGATCAGCCCCGAGCAGGTGGTGACCAACTACATCAAGCGCCTGATCGAATACCCCGGCGCCCTGCAGGTGATCGACTTCGCCGAAGGCAAGGCGCAACTGGTGGCAGTCAAGGCCTACTACGGCGGTCCACTGGTGGGTCAGCAACTGCGCCAGCTGCGCCAGCACATGCCCAACGTCGACACGCGCGTAGCGGCCATCTTCCGCCGCAACCGGCCGATCATGCCCAAGGGCGACACCGTCATCGAGGCCGATGACGAGGTGTTCTTCATCGCCGCCAAGGCGCATATCCGTGCGGTAATGAGCGAGATGCGTCGCCTGGAGGACAGCTACAAGCGCGTGGTGATCGCCGGTGGCGGCAACATCGGCGAACGCCTGGCCGAGGCCATCGAAAGCCGCTATCAGGTGAAGATCATCGAGATGAACCCGGCACGCTGCCGCTACCTGTCGGAGAACCTCGACAGCACCATCGTGCTGCAAGGCAGCGCCTCGGATCGCGACCTGCTGGTGGAAGAGAACATCAACGACGCCGACATCTTCCTCGCCCTGACCAACGACGACGAGGCCAACATCATGTCGTCGCTGCTGGCCAAGCGCCTGGGCGCGCGCAAGGTGATGACCATCATCAACAACCCGGCCTATGTCGACCTGGTACAGGGCGGCGAGATCGACATCGCCATCAGCCCGCAGTTGGCCACCATCGGCACATTGCTGACCCACGTGCGCCGTGGCGACATCGAAAGCGTGCACAGCCTGCGCCGTGGTGCAGCGGAAGCGCTGGAAGTGATCGCCCACGGCGATGCCAAATCGAGCAAGGTGATCGGCCGCGCCATCGAAGACATCGCCCTGCCGCCGAGTACCACCATCGGCGCCATCATCCGCGATGAAGAAGTGCTGATCGCCCATGACGATACAGTGATCGAGTCCGGCGACCACGTGATCCTGTTCCTGGTCGACAAGAAGTACATCCGTGACGTCGAGCGTCTGTTCCAGGCCGGCCTGACGTTCTTCTGAGTCCCTTATCGCATCCGGCTACGAATTCGTAGCCCGGATGAAATCCGGGAATGCCCACACGACGATGCAGGAGCCGCGATGAGCAGCGAAGCACTAGAAAAAATGCTGGCCAAGGGCATGGACAGTGCTCTGCTGCGCTTCGGCCTGGGCAAGGCCCATCTCGATGGCGGCAACGCCGCGCAGGCCGCCGAACACCTGCAACGCTGCGTCGAATTCGACCCGAGCTACTCGGCGGCCTGGAAGCTGCTGGGCAAGGCCCTGCAGGCCGATGGCGACCACGACGGCGCACGCCAGGCCTGGCAGCAAGGCATCGCAGCGGCCCAGGCCAAGGGCGACAAGCAGGCCGAGAAGGAAATGAGCGTGTTTCTGCGCAAGCTGGACAAGCCGGGGAGCAATCGCGGCTAAAGCCCCTCCCACACACTCAACACCGACCAACGTGGGAGGCGCTTCAGCGGCGAGCTCTTCGCAGCCGATTCACGCCGTGGCAGTACGCCGCGGCAATGCCCGCACGATGGCACTGAGCAGCATGCCGTACAGCGGCACGAATAGGATCAGGCTGATGGCCAGCTTGATCACGTAGTCCACCGTGGCGATCTCCACCCAGTTGGCGGCCATGAACGGATCGTCGCTGCGCCAGAAGGCGACCGAGAAGAACAGGAAGGTATCGAGCAGGTTGCCGAAAATGGTCGAAGCGGTTGGCGCGACCCACCACTGGCGCATCTTGCGCAGGCGGTCGAACACCTGGATATCCAGCAACTGGCCGAAGGCGTAAGCCAGGAAGCTGGCCACGGCGATACGAAAGACGAACAGGTTGAATTCGCCCAGCGTCGCCAGGCCGCCGAAGGCACCTTCGTGGAACAGCACAGACACCACGTAGGAGGCGATCAATGCCGGCAGCATCACCCGGGCGATCACCACGCGCGCGGCATGCTTGCCAATCAGGCGCACGGTGAGGTCGGTGGCCAGGAAGATGAACGGGAAGCTGAACGCACCCCAGGTGGTATGCCAGCCGAACAGAGTGATCGGCAGCTGCACCAGGTAGTTGCTGGCGATGATGATGAGGATATGGAAGGTGATCAGGCCGGCCAGCACGGGCCGACTGACCGACGCAGGAATCAGGGTCATGTCGATGTCCTTTTTCATGGAGTGGGGTTAGGGAACCCACTGCCGCAGCCGACATGGCCGCAAGCGGCGCGCATTCTAGCGCGTTGTTGACCCGCGGGATAGGTTTTGCCGCAGACGGCCACGCCGCTCGGATGAAAGGTCGTGCCTTCGCGTAATGCTGCGCACTTGAGAAACGGTCTTGCGCGATGGGCCCCCTCGTCCCTCCGGGGGAGAAGGTCGGGGAGAGTGGAGCCAATCACGCCGACCTTAAACGCGCCCTCGCTGACTCAAGCCTCCGGCACCACCCGCTTGGCCAGTTGGAAATGCCGCTGCCAGTACGAGTTGTTGAGGCGGTCGATGCGCACCTTGGTGCCGCGACGCGGTGCATGGACGAACCGCCCTTCACCGATGTAAATGGCCACGTGATCCACCGAGCGGCTACGAATTCGGAAGAACAGCAAGTCGCCCGGTTGCAGGTCGCTGCGTTTCACCGAGGGCGCATCCACACGCGACAAGGCGCGGGAGGTGCGCGGCAACTCGAGGTCGTCCTGGGTCTTGAAGGCGTATTGCACCAGGCCGCTGCAATCGAAGCCGTGGCGCAGGCTGGTACCGCCCCAGCGGTAAGGCGTGCCAAGCGCGCCGAGGGCGCGGTCTATCACTTCGTTGGCCGGTTTGGGCGCGGCCGCTGGCGCAGCGGCAGGAATGGTATGAATGCGAAAGGTGGCGGAGGCTTGGGTACAAATTCCCAGTAAAAGAGCGCCTCCCAGGCAAAATGACATTAAAAATTTATTCAAACCCAGTGACCCTGGTGATTGGCCTTTGCGCGGAAGCCTTTCCGAATCAAGGCATTGCATCGGAAACGAACTTCCTGCCCGTCCCGGAGACGGACTGCCTGGAAAAGTCTTTGGTTCATTTTCAAGCGAGACGAGTCGACGAACGGTTTACCGCTGATGCCTTCGTATTCCCGACCAATCGCGTCCAATTACGCACCGCCAGTTGAGTCGCATGCCCCACTGACTTCCTAGCTCTCGCGGCTGGCGCGTCTCCAATCGTCCAGTCCGGCGGGGCACCAGCGATGCCGGGTGTGATTATCTTGGGGACGATATAGGTGAGGTAGCGATCGATACCGAGGTCTTCCAGCAGCAACTGGTCGATGAAGCGCTGGTAGGGGGTTCGATGTAGCGGGCGAGGATCATGGCCATGCGGTCGACGCCGCCAGTGGCGTAGCAGAAACCTAAGGCCAGGCATTACTCGAAGCGGCGAATGTTCGGGCTGGCTGCCACCGTTCAGGCCTCGCCGAGAAAACGCAGGCCAGCCCCTTCGGGATCCACGCGCATCACTTCCATCTTCAATATCGGGGCGGGGAAAGGCAGATCCTGCACCTGGCCGATCACTTCGGTGCCAACCGACAGGCTGGCCATGTCCGGGTGCTTCACATAGACGCCGCTATCGGACAGGTCACGAGTCTGCGCCACCAGCTCACCAAAACTGGGGTGGCTGATCTTGATCCGGCACTTCATCGGGGTACGCACCTGCTGGCGCTGGTTCGGCATGGAGACTCCGGGGGTAGGCGGACGATGCAGCCTTTAATAACGCAAAATCGAAGCAATTCCCAACGTCCGACAGAAAAAAAGGCGCCATCGAGGCGCCTTCATTCGTTGTCATGCCGGCTGGCAGTACGTCAGTACCACTTGGCCTCACCCTCGGGCCGCTTCTTGAAGCGCTTCATGCTCCACATGTACTGGCTCGGGTAGTTGCGTACGTAGCGCGATACCACTTCGCTCATCGCCGCCACGCCTTCTTCCACGTTCTCGCTGTACATGCCTTCCGGCGCCGCTTCGAGGATCACCTTGTAGCCGCTGCCGTCCGGCAGGCGCAGCGCATGCAGGAACACGCCGACCGCCTTGCCACCGGTGAGCATCCCGGGGACGAACTTGCTGGTCAGCGCGGTAGTGCCGAGGAAGGGCACGAAAACCCCCGACGAGCGGCTCGGCTCCGGGTCGGCAGGAATGCCTACGGCGCCGCCCCTGCGCACTTCCTTGATGACGCTGAGGATGCCTTCCTTGGTCGAGGGCGCTACGCGGTTGCCCATCTGCACGCGCTGCTGCTGCAGCAGCTCGTCGACCGCCTTGAGCTTCGGCGGGCGGTAGAAAATGATCGGTTTGCACTGGTTGCAGTAGAAGTGGTTGAGCACTTCCCAGTTGCCCAGGTGGCTGGTAATGCCGACCACACCCTTGCCCGAGGCCAGGGCCTGTTGCAGCACCTCCAGGCCTTCGACCTCGCGCACCAGCTTGAGTGACTTGTGCGCCGGCCAGATCCAGGCGCAGGCACTTTCGGTCAGGGTCTTGCCGATGTCCTTGAGGCTTTGTCCGACCAGTTTGTCCAGCTCGGCCTGGTTCAGCTCGGGGAAGCACTTGCTCAGGTTGATGCGCACCACGTCGCGTGAGCCGTTCGGCAGCTTCCACATCAGCCAACCGATGGCATTGCCCACAGCCTGTACTGCGCGCCAGGGCAGCAGTGCGAACAGGCGCAGGAAACCGACGACCAGGGCGCCCTTGAGTTTTTCCACGACAGACTCCAACCGTTTCCGCAAAGCGCCCAGTGTAACGGCCAGGGCCGAGCCAGTCAGTACAGGCTCGTCCGAAGCCTCTGCTGCAGATCGCGCTCGTAGGCCTCGACGTCGAACTCCTCATAGATACAGCGGAAGATATCGCCGGCACTCGGCAGACTGGCGCGCTCGACCTGGCGCGAGGCATCCCACAGGCCGGAACGCACTGCCGCCTTGGAACACTGGAAGTAGCAGGTATCGATATGGATGCGCAGCACGCTGCGCGGCAGCTTGCCCTGGGCACGGCCCAGTTCGAGCAGCTCGGGGTCGAGGGAGATCTCGGCGCGGCCATTGATGCGCAGGCTCTCACCGACGCCGGGAATCAGGAACAGCAGCGCCACCTGCGGGTTGAGCACGATGTTTCGCAGGCTGTCGATACGGTTGTTGCCCGGGCGATCCGGCAGCAGCAGGGTCTGGTCGTCGAGAATCTGCACGAAACCTGGCGCATCGCCACGCGGCGAGCAATCCAGGCCATCCGGGCCCACGCTGGCCAACACCACGAAGGGCGAGGCTTCGATCAGCGCGCGGTAGGGCTCGATCAGCCGCGGCAGTTCCTTGCGCCGCGAGCGTTCATGGCTTTCGCCGTACAGTGCCTGCAGTTCGTCCAGCGTGGTGATGGTGGTCATGAGCCCTTCAGTTGCGCATAGCGGTCGCAGTCGGTGGTGTGGTCCATCACCATACCCGTGGCCTGCATGAAGGCATAGCAGATGGTCGGCCCAACGAAGGTGAAACCGGCCTTCTTCAGCGCCTTGCTCATCGCCTCGGCTTCAGGCGTCACCGCCAGCATCTGGCTACGGTCGCTGAAATGGTTGATCTTCGGCGCGCCGCCGACGAACGACCAGAGCAGCGTCACCGGGTCCTCCAGCTTCAGCCAGGCCTGGGCGTTCTGCCGCACGGCCTTGAGTTTGAGGCGATTGCGGATGATGCCCGGGTCCTGCATCAGCGCCTCGATCTCTTCATCGCCGAGACGGGCCAGGCGCTCGGGATCGAAACCGTGCAGCACCTGGCGATAACGCTCGCGCTTCTTCAGCACGGTGATCCACGACAGGCCAGCCTGCGCACCTTCGAGCAGCAGCATCTCGAACAGATGACCGGCATCGCGCTGCGGCACACCCCATTCCTCGTCGTGATAGGCCTGGTAGAGCGGATCGTCGGTACACCAGAAGCAGCGGGGCATGGCTGTGAACCTCGGTCAGAGTCGGAGCGGTGACTATAACGGCAAAACAACTGGATATAAATACAGTAGCACTGCGCGTCGGATGATGCCGATATGCCGTACCCTGCGGCCTGCGCCGAGTTTCGATATACTCTGCGGCTTTCCCTCGCAAGCCTCCACAGGTGATTTTTTCGTGAGCCAGACCAAGCCTGCCGTGCGCACCTTCCAGGACCTGATCCTGGCCCTGCAGAACTACTGGGCCGAGCAGGGCTGCGTGGTGCTGCAACCCTACGACATGGAAGTAGGTGCCGGCACCTTCCACACCGCCACCTTCCTGCGCGCCATTGGCCCGGAGACCTGGAATGCCGCCTACGTGCAGCCTTCGCGTCGCCCGACCGACGGCCGCTACGGCGAAAACCCCAACCGCCTGCAGCACTACTACCAGTTCCAGGTGGTTCTCAAGCCCAACCCGGAGAACTTCCAGGAGCTGTACCTGGGTTCGCTGAAGGCCATTGGCCTCGACCCGGAAGTGCATGACATCCGCTTCGTCGAGGACAACTGGGAGTCGCCGACCCTCGGCGCCTGGGGTCTGGGCTGGGAAATCTGGCTCAACGGCATGGAAGTCACCCAGTTCACCTACTTCCAGCAAGTCGGTGGCATCGAGTGCTACCCGGTGACCGGCGAGATCACCTACGGCCTGGAGCGCCTGGCCATGTACCTGCAGGGCGTGGACTCGGTCTACGACCTGATCTGGACCGACGGCCCGTTCGGCACCGTGACCTACGGCGACGTGTTCCACCAGAACGAAGTGGAGCAGTCCACCTACAACTTCGAGCACGCCAACGTCGAGAAGCTGTTCGAGCTGTTCGACTTCTACGAGAGCGAAGCCAACCGTCTGATCGAGCTTCAGCTGCCGCTGCCGACCTACGAAATGGTGCTCAAGGCCTCGCACACCTTCAACCTGCTGGACGCCCGCCGCGCCATCTCGGTGACCGCGCGTCAGCAGTACATCCTGCGCGTGCGCACCCTGGCCCGCGCCGTCGCGCAGAGCTACCTGCAGGCGCGCGCCAAGCTCGGCTTCCCCATGGCCACCCCCGAACTGCGTGACGAAGTATTGGCCAAGCTGGAGGCGCAAGCATGAGTGCACACGATTTCCTGGTCGAACTGGGCACCGAAGAGCTGCCACCCAAAGCCCTGAAAAGCCTCGGTGAGGCCTTCCTCGCCGGTATCGAGAAAGGCCTCAAGGCCGCCGGCCTGAGCTACACCGCCAGCCGCGTGTACGCCGCGCCGCGCCGCCTCGCGGTGCTGGTCGAGCAGCTCGAAGAACAGCAGGCCGACCGCAGCATGAACCTCGACGGCCCGCCCATCCAGGCCGCCTTCGACGCCGACGGCAACCCGACCCAGGCCGCCCTGGGCTTCGCCCGCAAATGCGGCGTGGACATCGCCGAGATCGACCGCAGCGGCGCAAAACTGCGCTTCGCCCAGCACATCCCTGGCCAGCCGGCGGTCAACCTGCTGCCGACCATCGTGCAGGATTCGCTGAACGACCTGCCGATTCCCAAGCGCATGCGCTGGGCCGCCCGTCGCGACGAATTCGTGCGCCCGACGCAGTGGCTGGTGATGCTCTTCGGCAACGCCGTGGTCGACTGCGAGATCCTCGCGCAGAAGGCCGGTCGCGTGTCCCGTGGCCACCGCTTCCACGCCAACCGTGACGTGCGCATCAGCAGTCCGGCCAACTACGCCGAAGACCTGCGCAGCGCCTTCGTGCTGGCCGACTTCGCCGAGCGCCGCGAGCTCATCAGCCGCCGCGTCGACGAGCTGGCCGCTGCCGAGCAGGGCACGGCCATCGTGCCGCCAGCGTTGCTGGACGAAGTCACCGCCCTGGTCGAATGGCCGGTGCCGCTGGTCTGCTCCTTCGAGGAACGCTTCCTCGAGGTGCCGCAGGAGGCGCTGATCAGCACCATGCAGGACAACCAGAAGTACTTCTGCCTGCTCGATGCGAACGGCAAACTGCTGCCGCGCTTCATCACCGTGGCCAACGTCGAGTCCAAGGACCCGGCGCAGATCGTCTCGGGCAACGAGAAGGTCGTGCGCCCGCGCCTGACCGACGCCGAGTTCTTCTTCAAGCAGGACAAGAAGCAGAAGCTCGAAGGCTTTAACCAGCGCCTGGCCAACGTGGTGTTCCAGGCCCAGCTGGGTTCGGTATTCGAAAAGGCCCAGCGCGTCTCCGCCCTGGCCGGTTTCATCGCCCGCGAAGTCGGTGGCGACGCCCAGCGCGCCGCCCGTGCCGGCCTGCTGAGCAAGTGCGACCTGGCCACCGAGATGGTCGGCGAGTTCCCCGAGATGCAGGGCATCGCCGGCTACTACTACGCGCTCAACGACGGTGAGCCGCAGGACGTCGCCCTGGCCCTGAACGAGCAGTACATGCCGCGCGGTGCCGGCGCTGAACTGCCGAGCACCCTGACCGGTGCTGCCGTGGCCGTGGCCGACAAGCTCGACACCCTGGTCGGCATCTTCGGCATCGGCATGCTGCCGACCGGCTCGAAAGACCCCTACGCCCTGCGTCGCGCCGCCCTCGGCGTACTGCGCATCCTGATCGAGAAGGGCCTGGACCTGGATCTGGCAGCTGCGGTCGACTTCGCCGTTGCCCAGTACGCCGGCAAGATCAAGACCGAAGGCCTGGCCGCCCAGGTGCTGGAATTCATCTTCGACCGCCTGCGTGCACGCTACGAGGACGAAGGCATCGAAGTGGCCGTATACCAGGCCGTGCGGGCGGTTGGCCCGACCTCGCCACTGGACTTCGATCAGCGCGTGCAGGCCGTGCAGGCCTTCCGCACACTGCCGCAGGCCGCTGCCTTGGCTGCGGCCAACAAGCGTGTGTCGAACCTGCTGAGCAAGGCCGAAGGTGGCATCGCCGCCCAGGTCGAGGCGCACTACTTCGACAACCCCAGCGAGTTCGCCCTGCACGCCGCCATCCAGCAGGCCGACCAGGCCGTACAGCCGCTGGCCGCCGCTCGCCAGTACAACGAGGCCCTGGCCAAGCTGGCTGGTCTGCGCGAGCCGGTGGATGCCTTCTTCGAGGCGGTGCTGGTCAACGCCGAGGATGCGCGCGTACGCGCCAACCGTTACGCCCTGCTGGCCCGCCTGCGCGGGCTGTTCCTTGGTGTGGCGGACATCTCGGTACTGGGCTGACGCCAGGCGCTGGCCGCGAAGGTTTTCGCGGCCAGCGTTCGTTTCCACCTCTGCTTCTGGCGTGGCTGCATGAAACTGCTGATCCTCGACCGCGACGGTGTCATCAACCAAGACTCCGACGCCTATATCAAGACGCTCGACGAATGGCTGCCAATCCCTTCGTCGATCACCGCCATCGCACGCCTGTCGAAAGCCGGTTGGACGGTGGCGGTGGCCACCAACCAGTCCGGCATCGCCCGTGGTTATTACGACCTGGCGACCCTGGAGTCGATGCACACGCGCCTGCGCGAGTTGGTGGCGGAGCAGGGCGGTGAAGTCGGCCTGATCGTTCATTGCCCGCACGGACCGGACGATGGCTGCGAGTGCCGCAAGCCGAAACCGGGCATGCTCCGGCAGATCGCTGCGCACTACGCCACGGAACTGGCAGGAATCTGGTTCGTCGGCGATACCGGCGGTGACCTGCAGGCCGCGCTGGCCGTCGATTGTCAGCCTGTGCTGGTGAAAACCGGCAAGGGCGAACGAACCCTGGCCAAGCCGTTGCCGCCGGGAACCCTGATATTCGATGATCTGGCGGCTGTTGCCGATCAACTGCTTTCATAAGGTGCGAAGTTCAATGGCGATCCTGCAGGCACTCAGAGTCACGCTTTTCTACCTGCTGCTGTCGTCCAGCTCCTTCTTTTGGTGCCTGATCAGCCTGGTGGTCGCGCCGCTGCTGCCGTTCCGCCAACGCTACCGCTTCGTCGTCCAGGCCTGGTGCAACTGCGCCGTGTGGCTGGCCAAGGTGATCGTCGGTATCCGCTATGAAGTGCGCGGCCTGGAGAACATCCCGGAGCGCCCCTGTGTGATCCTCGCCAACCACCAGAGCACCTGGGAAACCTTCTTCCTTTCCGGCTTCTTCGAACCTCTGTCGCAGGTGGTCAAGCGTGAATTGCTGCGCGTGCCCTTCTTCGGCTGGGGCATGGCGCTGCTCAAGCCCATCGCCATCGACCGCAGCAACCCCAAGGCGGCGCTCAAGCAGCTGGCCAAGCAGGGCGACGAACGCCTCAAGCAGGGCGCCTGGGTGCTGGTGTTCCCCGAAGGCACGCGGATTCCGCCAGGCCAGATCGGCAAGTTCTCCCGAGGCGGCACCTCCCTGGCGGTGAATGCCGGTCTGCCAGTACTGCCCATCACCCACAATGCTGGTGAGTTCTGGCCGAAGGCAGGCTGGGGCAAGCGCCCGGGCACCATTCAGGTCATCATCGGCCCGCCGATGTATGCCGAGGGCGAAGGCCCGCGTGCCATCGCCGAGCTCAACGAACGTGCTTTTCAGTGGGTGCGCCAGCAACAAACCGAACTGCGTGGCGAAGAACCGCAGCTGAGCCGCCTGGGCGAAACGGCCTGACCTGTGGATAAGCTGTGCGTCAAATACAAGCAAAGCGCCATCACCGACTACACCCGACTGATTTTCCTGACGAAATACCAATGCTGGGAAAATCCCACGGCGGGGTATAAGTTGTGACTCACCGGTAGGGCGGTATACACCGCCCGACGCATGCCATCGATGAATCCGCTTCTACCACGATGGGTTCACAGTCTTGCCCGCGGCAATGGCCGAAGATGGGACACGAAAAGGAATTCACTGCCATGCCCTCGATCTACCAGCTCAAACCGGCCTTCCAGAATCTGCTGCGCCCCGGCGTCGAACGTCTTTACGCACGCGGCGTCACCGCCAATCAGGTCACCCTGGCGGCAGCCGTCGTCTCCGTGCTGCTTGGCGCCCTGCTCGCCGCGTTCAATCACATCACCTGGCTGTTCGCCCTGATTCCGCTGTGGATGCTGCTGCGCATGGCGCTGAACGCCGTCGACGGCATGCTCGCGCGCGAGTTCGGCCAGCAATCGAAGCTCGGCGCCTACCTCAACGAACTCTGCGACGTGATCGCCGACAGCGCCTTGTATCTGCCCTTCGCCCTGCTGGCAGGCGTCTCGCCGCTGCTGGTGATTCTGGTAGTACTGCTGGCGGTGATCAGCGAGTACGCCGGCGTACTGGGCCCGATGGTTGGCGCTTCACGTCGCTATGACGGGCCGATGGGCAAGAGTGACCGCGCCTTCTGCTTCGGCGTGCTCGGCGCTGGCGTCGCCACCGGCCTGCTTCCGGCCTTGTGGATCAACCTGCTGTTGGCCCTGATCCTCGCCTTGCTGCTCTATACGCTCTACAACCGCGTTCGCCACGGGTTGGCCGAAACGGCCTGAACCCTCTCAAGGAATAAGGAGATTCCATGCGCCCCGTACAACTTCACAGCTTCACCACGCATGATGGCGTCGAGCTGAGCTATCGCCACTGGCCGGCGACAGCGCCCGGCGATGGCCCGCGCCAGGCCGTCGTGCTGTTTCATCGCGGCCATGAGCACGGCGGGCGCATGGCCCACCTGGTGGACGAACTGGAGCTGCCGCACTGCGACTTCTTCGCCTGGGATGCCCGTGGCCATGGCCTTTCGCCCGGCGCACGCGGCGACAGCCCGAGCTTCGCCACCAACGTGCGTGACGTGCAGACCTTCGTCGAGCATATCGGTAGCCAGCACGGCATCGCCGAAGAGGACCTGGCGGTGGTGGCGCAAAGCGTTGGCGCGGTGATCATCTCCACCTGGGCCCACGACTACGCGCCGAAGGTGCGCTGTCTGGTACTCGCCTCGCCGGCCTTCAAGGTCAAGCTCTACGTGCCCTTCGCCCGTCCCGGTTTGAAGCTGCTGCACGCCCTGCGCGGCAACTTCTTCGTCAACAGCTACGTCAAGGCGCGATTCCTCAGCCACGATCCCGAGCGTATCGCCTCCTTCGAGAACGACTCGCTGATCGCCCGGCCGATTTCGGTGACCATGCTGCTCGGTCTGTACGAGGCGGCCGAGCGTATCGTCGCCGACGCCCAGGCGATTCAGGTGCCGACCCAGTTGCTGATCTCCGGTGCCGACTTCGTCGTCCACCGCAAGCCGCAGGAAGACTTCTTCGCGCGCCTCGGCAGTCTGCGCAAGGAAAAACACCTGCTCCCGGGTTTCTTCCATGACACCCTTGGTGAACGTGACCGCGCCCATGCCCTGAGCCGCGCGCGGCGCTTCATCCTGCGCAATTTCGGGGAGCCGGTCACACGCCCCTCGCTGCTCGATGCCGATCGCCTGGGCGCCACCTGCGCCGAGGCCGAAGAGCTGGCCGCACCGCTGCCGAAACACTCGCTGCGTGACCTCTACTGGCGCGCCACCCGCGCTGGCATGCGCCTGGGCAGCAGTGTGTCGGCCGGGGTGAAACTGGGCTTCGACACCGGCTTCGATTCCGGCAGCACGCTCGATTATGTCTACCGCAACCAGCCCACCGGCAAGGGCACACTGGGCCGACTCATCGACCAGAACTACCTGAACTCCATTGGCTGGCGTGGCATTCGCCAGCGCAAGCTGCACGCCGAGGAGCTGCTGCGCCTGGCCATGAGCAAACTACGCGAGGCGGACAGCGCGGTGCGCATCGTCGATATCGCCGCCGGCCACGGCCGCTACATCCTCGAATCGCTGGAAGGCCAGCAGCAGCGGCCCGACTCGATCCTGCTGCGCGACTACAGCGACATCAACGTGCGCGACGGCAATGCGCTGATCGCGCACAAGGGCCTGGGCGATATCGCCCGTTTCGTCAAAGGCGATGCCTTCGACCGTGACGACCTAGCCGCACTCGACCCGAAACCGACCCTGGCAGTGGTCTCCGGCCTGTACGAACTGTTCGGCAGCAACCAGATGGTCGGCGACTCGCTGGCCGGCCTGGCGGCGGCAGTCGAGGAGGGCGGTTATCTGGTCTACACCGGCCAGCCCTGGCACCCGCAGCTGGAGCTGATCGCCCGCGCCCTGACCAGTCACCGCAACGGCCAGGCCTGGGTGATGCGCCGGCGCAGCCAGGCAGAGATGGACCAACTGGTCGAGGCTGCAGGCTTTCGCAAGGTGGCGCAGCGTATCGACCAGTGGGGCATCTTCAGTGTGTCCCTGGCACAACGGGTGAAGTGATGGCGCACGCCCGCGAACAAGGATTGTGGAAGCGCGGCGTACTCTGGCTGCTGCTGCTCGGCCCGCTGTTCTTCGCCAGCTACGGCTTCGCCAACTGGTTCAGCGGGCAACGCGATGACGTCGGCAGCCTGGTCTTCGCCTGGGAGCCGCAGATACCGCTGTGGCCCTGGAGCATCGTGCCGTACTGGTCGATCGACCTGCTCTATGGCCTGTCCTTCCTGTTGCCGGCCTGCCGCCGCGAAATGGATCGCCACGCCCTGCGCCTGCTCGCCGCCCAGGTGATCTGCGTCGCCTGCTTCCTGCTCTGGCCACTGCGCTTCACCTTCGAGCGACCCGCGCTGGACGGCACCTTCGGCCTGATGTTCGACGTACTGATGGGCTTCGACAAACCCTTCAACCAGGCGCCGTCGCTGCATATCACCTTGCTGGTGATCATCTGGGCGATGTTCGCCAATCACACGCGCGGCCTGTTCTGGCGTGGCCTGCTGCACGGGTGGATGGCGCTGATCGGCATTTCCGTGCTGACCACCTGGCAGCATCATTTCATCGATGTACCCACCGGGCTGCTGGCCGGGTTCCTCTGCCTGTGGCTGTTGCCGCTGCAGGGCGATACGCCGCTGAAGCAGATACGCCTGGCCAGCGATCCGCGCCGTTGGCGCCTGGCACTGCGCTACGGGCTTGGCGCAACGCTGAGCGCCGTGCTCGCAGTCAGGCTGGGCGGTACCTGGCTGTGGCTGTTCTGGCCGGCCGTGGCCCTGGCGCTGGTTGCGCTCAACTACCTGCTGTTTGGCGCTTCCGGCTTCCAGAAGCATGCCAATGGGCGCCTCAGCCCGGCCGCCACAGCCTTGCTCGCCCCCTATCTGCTCGGCGCCTGGATCAACTCGCGGCTGTGGACGCTTCGTCAGCCCGCGCCCAGCCAGGTCGTGGAAGGCATCGACCTCGGCCGCCTGCCCGCCGCAAGCGATCTCGATGGATTTACCGCACTGGTCGACCTCTGCGCCGAGCTGCCGCTGCTGCATACGCCACAGCACTACTGCAGCCTGCCGTCACTGGATCTCGTGGCGCCAGATGCGCTGACTTGCCAACGCGCTGCCGAGGCCATAGAGCGTCTGCGTCATGAGGGCCCGTTGCTGGTGTGCTGCGCTCTGGGCTATTCGCGCAGTGCCACCGCCGTGGCGGCCTGGCTGCTGCACAGTGGCCGCTGCCAGAGCGTGGAGTCAGCCGTGGCGCTGATCCGCCAGGCGCGGCCGCAGATCGTGCTTGGCCCGCAGCACCTGGCCGCGTTGCAAGGCATGCTCGATGCCGGGCCCAGACTGGAGGTCGCTCATGCAGGCTGATCTGCTGCTGGTCGCGGCACTGTTGCGGCGGGGGCGCAGCCTCGATCATTGCTCCAGCGCGCTCAGCCTGCTCGCCGTGCTCTTCGGCCTGGCGCCTTGGCTGGGTGCGCCGCCCAGCCTGACCCTGGCGCTGCTGTGCGCCGCGCTGCTGATCACCGGATTGGCCGAGAAATACTGGGCGCTGCGCGTGGCGCTGGACGCCGAACTCTTTCAGCGCCTGGCCCAGGCCGGTGAACAGCTCGACAGCCAGACCCATGCGCTGGATCAGGCGCTACAGAATCTGGGCCTGCAGAATGCACAGCAGGCTGGCCGTACCTGGAGCCTTCGCTCTCAGGGCGCACTCGGCCTACTGCGTAAACAGGCGCTGTGCCTGTTGCTACAGATCGTCATCGTCGTACTCGGGATCTTCATCGTTTTCGCTTAAGGAGTCGCCATGCTCGCTGCATTGACCGCTTTCGCCATCACCTCGGCAGCTCGCCTGCTGACCGGCGCACGAGCCCTGTGGCTCGGCAGCACCGCGCAGGCAACGCAACGCCTGTACTACGCCAACCACAGCAGCCATGGCGATTTCGTCCTGCTCTGGGCCTCGCTGCCGCCAGAACTGCGCAAACGCACCCGACCGGTGGCCGGCGCCGACTACTGGCAGAAGCCGGGCGTACGCAGCTTCCTGATCAACAAGGTATTCAACGGCGTGTTGGTCGACCGCGAGCGCAAGGAAGGCGCCAACCCGCTGCAAGCGATGCTCGACGCGCTGGACGGCGGCGACTCGCTGATCATCTTCCCCGAAGGCACACGCAACCTCGGCGACGAGCCGCTGCTGCCCTTCAAGAGCGGCCTTTATCACCTGGCTCAGGCGCGCCCGGACGTGGAGCTGGTGCCCGTGTGGATCGCCAACCTCAACCGGGTGATGCCCAAGGGCAGGGCGCTGCCCTTGCCCCTGCTATGCACACTGAGCTTTGGCGCTGCGCTGGAGCCCATCGAGGGGGAAGGCAAGGACGCTTTCCTGGAACGCGCGCGTAACGCCCTGCTGGCACTGGCACCCGAGGAGGCCTGAGATGGATCGTAATACCCTGTTGTTATTCGCCGGTATCGGTGCCCTGCTCCTGCTGGCCAGCCTGGTCGGCTTCATCCTCAAGAAACGCAGCGGCGACCGCCCCAACCCGGTGGTCGACAACCTCAACGCGCGGATCAACGCCTGGTGGGTGATGGTGCTGGTGATCGGCATCGCCTTCCTGTTCGGCAACACCGGCGTTGTGGTGCTGTTCTACTTCGTCTCCTTCTATGCCCTGCGCGAGTTCATGACCCTGACGCCGACCAGGCGCAGTGACTACCCGGCGCTGGTGGCTGCCTTCTATTTCGCCCTGCCGATGCAGTACGTGCTGATCGCCTTCGGCTGGTACGGCCTGTTCGCCATCTTCATTCCGGTCTACCTGTTCCTGCTGCTGCCGATCCTCGCTTCGCTAGGCGGCGACACCACGCGTTACCTCGAACGTGCGGCCAAGGTGCAGTGGGGCCTGATGATCGCGGTTTACTGCATCTCGTCGGTACCGGCGCTGCTAACCCTGGACATTCCCGGCTACGAGGGGCGTAACCTGCTGCTGATCGCCTGGCTGATCATCGTCGTGCAGCTCTCCGACGTGTTGCAGTACGTGTGCGGCAAGCTGGCCGGCAAACACAAGATCGCACCCAACCTCTCACCCTCGAAAACCGTGGAAGGCTTTGTCGGCGGCGTGGCGCTGGCCACCCTGATCGGCGCCATGCTGTGCTGGATCACTCCCTTCGCCTTCTGGCAGGCCGCACTGTTCGCCCTGCTGGTGTGCATGCTCGGCTTTGCCGGCGGCCTGGTGATGTCGGCGATCAAGCGCGACCGCGGGGTGAAGGACTGGGGCCACATGATCGAAGGCCACGGCGGCATGCTCGACCGCCTCGATTCGGTGTGCTTCGCAGCGCCAGTGTTCTTCCATATGGTGCGCTACTGGTGGGCCTGAGGGCCCGCCTTTTGCGTGGGCAAAACCGTCATGGACGGTCTTGACGCCGCAGGCGGCGGCCCGAAAGGGTTGCCGCCGGAACAGAGGCAACAAAAAACCCGCCGAAGCGGGTTTTTTAATGACCTTCCGACATCCTGTCGTTTGCCATCCTGGCGCGGTCTGTCTTCCTTGACCCGGGACATCCAGTTCCCGGCAGGTGTGTGTAGATTAGCCAGCCTACGCAGAAGACGGGAGAGGCTCATTGCGCTTCGGCGTGTAAGCCTTTTGCCATAGCGGCACACATGAGAACGATGCGTGCCAGTAGGTCGTAGCTGCCTTCGTCGTAGAGGTAGAGGTAGAGGTAGAGGCTGTGTCGGCCGTTGCGGGTTTCGCTGAGCAGGCGCAGGCCGTCCCCTATTACCCCCTATTACCCTTTCAGGCGCTTAAGAAAGCATCATTTTCTCTATAGAAATTTATTGCGCCTCTGATTTTTTCTAAAGGTGCGTTTTTACCACCATTCAGATTAAGCAATATACCTTCTAACGTGCTTGTCAGTATCCACGGATATAGATTCTGATCTTCCAATTCTTTAGGTAAGAAAGCACCACTTGCGGATTCATACACTTCATCATCAGCAAGCTCGTCTATCTCTTCTTCTGTAATTATATAAAAATCATTGCTCTTTGAAGAGCTATTCCACTGCTCCATATTGGTATAAATCCACTCTTCTTGGCTCTCTGCTTGGAAGGTTTTTACTAATTCTTCAAGATATCTAAATTTTTTCATATTTCACCTACAAATTGAGCCGCCGCCCCACTTATTTCTGCCGCCGCGGCCAGAAGGGTGGTAATCCGAATGTTTTCCCTCGCTTAACACGACTGCGTTAACGTTGAAAACGTATTATTGGCCGGATTGAAGAATACATATACGCAAGAGGTATCATGCATCAAATCACCAGCATCTAACTGACCGACAAATATAAGAGGCTTACCGTCTTCAAGTGGCCAGCATGGTGCTTGCAGCCATTTTGGCGGAGACTTCAAGCAACGAAATTCATTTTTTATTTCTTCCTTGATCCATGCTTGCAACTCCTTACCATTCAGCAATGGAGCGGAATTCATCAGATTAGATAAATAGTCAAACGATATATTTAACCATTTAGGCTGAACCTTCAGAACAACATTAAATAATTCTTCATATCTTTTATTTCGCTCATGCTTCACCGAATTCTCTTTAAGAAAATCCGAAAGTAATACCTGAACGTTAAAAACATGCTCAATATTTGAATAATTCTGTCCTATGACAAATGTATATAGATCTGACTCTTCTATATAGGATGGAAGTGAAAAATCTCCTTCCAGGACGGCGATAAGCTCTTGATTCTCTTGTAGCAGCTTCTCAAACTCTCTCGGAGTTATTTTTGCCTCTACAAAATTTTTTATGACTTCTAATGGAATCATGGCGCACTTCCCAAATGTCTAAACTCATCAAGTGCAGCATGTTGCTCACGTGTTACTTCTCGAAGGTTCCGTGGATTATTCACCTCTCTACCACCGCCGCGCTGTGGATTGTGGTGGTGTAACTCCATTGAATTTCCGTTTTTGTCTAACGGAGCAGAGCCACGCTTCATGCGTGCCATATTAGCTGGGCTAAACTCTGTTGTATTTTTGGTTAGCTCATAACGATTTTTCCAATACCTAGCTCTTACTACATCCCAAGTAGGTGCCTTGCCGCTTGGGAGCGGTTTGTCGATTGCATCGCCCCGCCTCCAGCGCTTGAAACTGACACAACTCCACCCCCACGGATCCACCCACCCATACGGCTCCGGCGCGTACTGGAACAGGTTGATCCCACCCGCCAACCCAATCGGGTCCGGGCTGATAAACCGCCCGATATCCGGATCGTAGAACCTGAAGGTGTTGTAGTGCAGCCCCGTTTCGCGGTCCAGGTACTGGCCCTGGAAGCGCAGGTTCTGTTCTTCGACGAAGAAGCTTTCCTGCGTTTCGGCCAGGGTGTTGCCCCAGGCCTGGTAGCGCGCCTGCCAGATGCAGCGGCCGTCGTCTTCGGTGAGTTGCTGCGGCAGGCCGTTGGGGTCGGTGTGGTAATAGCGCAGGCGCGCGTGTTCGCCCTGGCCATCGACGCGCGCCAGCGGGTCGTAGCTGCCTTCGTCGTAGAGGTAGAGGCTGTACCGGCCGTTGCGGGTCTCGCTGAGCAGGCGCAGGCCAGCAACTGGGATTGCTCAGCGACAAACCGAGTTTTATGGGACTAATCGTGGTCTGTCCCCCGAATGTTCTGTGGTCTGTCCCCGATTCCCTCGAATGTTCTGTGGTCTGTCCCCGATTCCCTTGATCCCCGATTCCCTATCTATTTATTCATCGATATCTTCCTCGTCGATCAACCCTTGAACGAAGCTTGAAAAATCGGGGCAGATTACCGTTTCCGATTTTTGTTGATTGTCCTCGACACTAAGCTCTTCGTAAAAGTTGTCAACGGTAAAATAGCTGATCGCCCCGCTGTCCAAGTCCAAACAAAAATAATTCCCTCCCCAATCGTTTGCAAAAGGGAGTAATCGTGCAGGTATAACCTGCCTGCTTAGCATTGACTGATAAGTTGATAGTAGACTTGACTGAGCGCTCGAAATAGATTTAAAGACAGAAACCTCTATTGGCTCAGCGTCTGTTTCGCTGAGCCAATAGGTGCGTTCTGGTATGCCTCCATTGTATTTAAGATAGTGATCCCTAAAGGAGGCAGGTAATTTTTTCCTGATCAATCTTTCCAGGTTGTCTAAGTCAGGCGAACCAATGGCGGACTCAGTATTTGAGAAGATATTTTCTCTCATCATTAACCCCTACTTATTAACATCGGCCAGCTTTTGATCTTGGTATTTTATTGGCGAGCCACCCTTTTTTCGAGGACGCCAAAATCGATTCAGATGTTTCGTACTTTACTTTGAAATGCTTTTCATATTGCGATACTGAACCTGCATGAGGGAACGTTGCTTCGTGCGCAGACGTCTTGACCAGTTGCATTGTAGTAGTACCGGTTTTCGGGTTGAAGTCGAGCAAAAAGGGGACAGATTTATTTATTGAACCGCAATACTAGTGGCCAAAAATAAATCTGTCCCCTTTTCCGAATCTGTCCCCTTTTCCGTCCTTTTCCGTCCGGCGACTACCAAACTGCCCGACTCATGCAGGCATCTTCAAGCTATCCGACTGATCTGCATGGATATTTTGTGGGGATTCCTCAGGGTCTGTCCCCTATTCCTCGCCCCCTATTCCTCTCCAGTTTATGGGGACTAACTTGAGTCCGCCTCCCAACACTACCTACATCCCATCAAAGTAATTAGCCTCTTCTGTATAACCGCTTTCATTATCCTGAACAATAAGCTTATAAATAGTCGTCCATGATTCACCTTCCTTGGGTTTTGGAGGATTTTTACTTGAAAACAAGTACACGGTATCACCTATCGGAAAATATTCTGCAATCTCTCTATTTCCCTCTAAGGTAGTAGATTTCTGCATCATAAAAATCATCGGCTCACCCTTATAAAAAGGCCAGTCTGGTTCACCTCTCCAAATGGGCGGCTCTGACAAATAGAGAAATTTTCTTTTTAGCTTCTCAGATAACCATTTTCTTGTACTTTTGGGCTTATCTTGTAAAACTTCCAAGTAAAGATTATCTACAAATACATTTGCACCCGCTGTAAAAATGCTGGCTTTTTTTTCCTTATTTAGAAAGCCATCCAGGACATCTTCAAACTCTTGCTTTTCCATAACTTTCCTCCTAGAGCTTATTTACAGGGGTAACTATCTCTAGCAAATCCCATCCAAGATTACGATATGGGTCCATTGATGCATGCCCCCACGGAGTAGCTGGCTGAAGGTTCCAGCCCTCATGTGCAACTGTATTCGAACCTGAACGCTGCGGGATATATTGGTGATTCAGCTCAATAGGTACCGTAATATCTTTCTCTTGGCCAACTCGACCTTTGACTCTATTCGTCAGAGTATCTTTATATCTTACTTTTACGACCATCCGAGGAGCGAGCCCCCTTCGCATTCTGCTTAGATTTCGAGGAGAGAATTTTCCAAGCGGAGAGTTTTTAGCCGCGTTTTTCCAATAGCTACGTCTTGAGGAACTCCAGCACTTCCACCCCCACGGATCCACCCACCCATACGGCTCCGGCGCGTACTGGAACAGGTTGATCCCACCCGCCAACCCAATCGGGTCCGGGCTGATAAACCGCCCGATATCCGGATCGTAGAACCTGAAGGTGTTGTAGTGCAGCCCCGTTTCGCGGTCCAGGTACTGGCCCTGGAAGCGCAGGTTCTGATCTTCGACGAAGAAGCTTTCCTGCGTTTCGGCCAGGGTGTTGCCCCAGACCTGGTAGCGCGCCTGCCAGATGCAACGGCCGTCGTCTTCGGTAAGTTGCTGAACAACAGGAACAACAGGGGACAGACCACGATTTACAGATAAATTAATCGTGGTCTGTCCCCGATTCCTCTTCGGGAAGATTCCTCTCTATTTTTTCTAGAGAAAAGGAGGGAATGAATAGATCCCTTTTCCAACTATTGCTGCTCTAATTTCCCCGCCAACCTTTTCAAGCTCATCTTTAATTCTTTTTAGCGTCCATGAATCGCTACCACCAAAAATATACATTTTAAGTAGAGACATTACATATTCAATGCGCATTTCAAAAGCATCTACCGGATTGTTTTCTTCATAGAAGCTTATATCTAGCGTTTGCCCTTCAAGGAATCGCTTATGCACATTAGCCTTAACGGAGACCTGTACCTCCGAGCCAGATTTTAGTGCTTGGCTAACAGTATCAAGCGAGCTTTCGTAGGATGACACGTCCCCTTCTTTTTCCGCAATAACACCTTTAAGAACTAGAGCAGCCTCGATCCAAACCCAATAGTCATAACTATTTGCAAATGGGATCTTGGAAATTCGCGCAACAATTTGCTTAGCGGCTTCCTGCTCGCCAGAAAAAAAAAGCACGTACGCCAATCTAACCGAAGACTCAATAAATTTTTTTTCAGTTTTTTTATTTTTCTTTGGTATTTTTTCAAAATAATCAACAAGAATCTTATCTTCTGTCTGCAGGCTTTGTATTACTGCATCAGTAACCATTTGGACTCCATTATTTTACAGTTATTTTGACCGTGGTTCCGTCAGGGTATGGGTCTAGAGCATGAGAAATAGATGAGCCCGCACCTCTATTATCGCTTGGGTCAATGTATCGAACACTTGCTCCTTTTCCACCCTCTTTAAACATTGCCATAGGGAACTCGTCGCGGTCCTTACCTTTCTTGGTTGGATATCCTGACAACGAATTCTTTCTATTTCTCGCAGCACCAGCTCTATTTATGGTGAATATATCTAAACCAGTTTTCTTTATGACCGCTTGAATGTGACCAAATGCTTGCTTGTACTGTTTTCTTGTCAGTTCAAGAACAATGTCATGAGTCTTTCCATCGCCTTGTTTAACACTGCAACCTTTCCACCCCCACGGATCCACCCACCCATACGGCTCCGGCGCGTACTGGAACAGGTTGATCCCACCCGCCAACCCAATCGGGTCCGGGCTGATAAACCGCCCGATATCCGGATCGTAGAACCTGAAGGT